>Ga0182740_1000004_pt1 | contig 803335 bp, 743 predicted proteins | sample eDN5th37CKraftBY_FD_128872 | JGI IMG/M metagenome (GOLD analysis project Ga0182740, IMG submission 128872) | Enriched backyard soil microbial communities from Emeryville, California, USA - eDNA 5th pass 37_C Kraft BY (version 2) (version 2) | ecosystem: Environmental > Terrestrial > Soil >... | reverse complement strand
GTGCGGCCATGATAGAGATCGCGCTGCTCGATGAGATAAGCGGCGAGATCTTCCGGCGCGGTCAGCGCATTCTTTTCGCCCACGATGGCGGAGAAACGTTCGATCAGAGCGGTGTCCAGCATAGTCTGTCTCTTGAATTCAAAGGGAGGATTAACGCGGGGCCGCCGCGCGTTTCAAACGGTCGTTGATGGCCTCGCCGAGACCGTCAAAAGGGATGGGTTCGACAGCGATGGTGGCGGCACCTGTCGCGTCCAGCCTGCGCATGAAATCGAACAGATTGGCCGCTGCCTCGCGCAAATTGCCATCGGCGCTCAGGTTCAAGATCGTTGCCGCGCCTTCTGCACCAGCCACGCGCTGCGGGCCGAAGGCAAGCAGCACCTCACCCGGCTGCACCGAACCAACATCGAGCCGCATCGCCGCGTCAGGCGCATAATGCGATGCCATCATGCCCGGTGCCTGAATTGCGGAAGTGTGGTCGGCACGGACCAGCTTTTCGCCAATCACAGCCTCGATTTCTTCCGCAGCCAGCCCGCCCGGACGCAGCAGATGCACCCTGTTGCCGTCAACCTTGACGATGGTGGATTCAACCCCGACGCCACAAGGACCTGCATCAAGGATAAGGTCCAGCCTGTTGCCGAGATCGCCCGCGACTGCGCTCGCGCTCGTCGGGCTGATGCGGCCCGAGGTGTTGGCGCTTGGCGCAGCCACCGGGCTGTCGAGCCCCTCGATGATATCGCGTACGCGGCCAAGCGGCATACGGATGGCGAGGGTTTGCAGCCCTGCGGTCACGAGAGGATGAATTGGCCGACCCGCATCCTGCCGGTCTTTCAGGGGCAGCACGATGGTGAGCGGCCCCGGCCAGAACATTTCGGCAAGCTTGCGTGACAGAGCGTCGAAAGTGACATAGCGCTCGGCCATGGCAATGCCGCTTACATGGGCAATCAGCGGATTGAACTGCGGGCGTCCCTTGGCCGCGAAGATGCCGGCCACGCCCTCGCCGTTGGACGCGTCTGCGGCAAGGCCATAGACTGTCTCGGTCGGAATGGCGACGAGACCACCGCGCCGCAGCACTTCCACTGCGCGCAGGACCGCCTCATCATCGAATTTGACTATATCGGACACTGGTTTTCCGCCTCTCGGGCGTCCCAAGTTAAGCCCGTTCTGCCTACACAAGCTGAGGCCCCTGCGCAAGCAAGCTCCGCCTCTCTCCGGGCACAATCACGGGAAGACGATCATGATTGCGCATGAAAAATTCCGTTTTGTTAGGTTTTTCAGGGCATGGTGCGTTTATTCATGCGTGAGGTGAATAATGTTATCGCGATTTATCGCTATTTCGCTAATGGCCGTCGGACTGCCCGCAATTGCGTTCGCCAACGGAAGCGAAGGCGCGCCGTCGACCTATCAGGTCGGCTCCATCGACTATATCGGCTATGACACGATCGGGGCCAACGGCCTGCCGGTCTGTGGCCCCTGCGCGGAAAAACACGCCGCCGAACTCGACGCACAGAAGGCAATCGAGGCACGCCGCAAGCGCGCCCGCGCCTATATGGCCCGCATGCAAGGCCAGCCCGTCCCGGATGACCTGCTAGAGCCCGCCGCCACGCCAGCGGAGGATTTCGACCCCGCCAAACCGGTGCGGGTGGTTGGCGACGCCTGGGCAGCGGCATCGGGTGAAACCGATCTCGGTTCCCTCGAACTCAGACCCGGTTTGAAATAAGCAGGACGCACGACGGGCGTTGTACGTTTTCCCTCAGCCCTTCGAGACGCCTCCCTTCGACAAGCTCAGGGAGGCTCCTCAGGATGAGGGAAAATGGAGCCGCACGTGGCTGATTATCAGCCAGCGATTTTCGAGAAATCCGCCACCTTGCCGGTTGCCGCACGGATCTGGTCGAGCAATGCCAGACGATTGGCGCGGACATTTTCGTCCTCGTCGTTCACCAGCACCTTTTCAAAGAACGTATCGACAGGACCGCGCAGCTTGGCGAGCGCCAGCATCGCGCCGTTGAAATCTTCACGGGAAATGGCAGCTTCGGCATCCTTCGAAGCCAGAGTGACGGCTTCAAACAGTGCCTTTTCTTCCGCCTCACGCAACAGAGCCGGGTCAACGTGGTCGGCGACCTTCGTACCCTTCTTTTCCTCGGCAGCGAGAATGTTGGCGGCGCGCTTGGTGCCTGCCAGCAGGTTCTTGCCGTCTTCCTCGTTGATGAAGACGATCAGCGCTTCCAGACGGCGGGCGACCAGCAGCAGATTGTCGGCTTCCGGCGACAGCACCGCGTCGATGGCGTCGTAACGCGCGCCTTCTTCCTTCAGATGCACCTTGAAACGGTCGTGGAAGAAGGACAGAAGATCGGCCAGCACTGGTTCGGAAGATGCTTCCGCCTCGGCACGAGCCTGCTTTTCATAGCTGGCCAATGCGTTGTCCACGTCCTGCTCGCCGTCGACATCGCCGGAATTTTCCGCAGCGAGCCTGGCTTCAAATTCACGAAGCTTACGCTGCACCTGACCTTCTTTCAGCGCGGCAAAGGCCGAACGGAAGAGCGGTAGCAGCGGGAATTTCCATTCCTGCGACAGCAGGAGACGGATCACGCCCAGTGCTGCACGGCGAAGCGCGTAAGGGTCTTTCGAGCCGGTGGGCTTTTCATCAATCGCCCAGAAGCCGACCAACGTATCGAGCTTGTCGGCAAGCGCGACGGCGACCGAAACCGGGTTCTTCGGCACAACATCAGACGGGCCTTGCGGCTTGTAATGTTCTTCAATGGCTGCGGCAACGGCCTCGTTTTCGCCCTGAAGAGCCGCATATTTGCGGCCCATCGCGCCCTGAAGCTCAGGGAATTCGCCGACAACTTCCGTCTGGAGATCGGCCTTGGCGAGCACGGCTGCGCGAGTGGCAAGCTTTGGATCGGCACCCACCAGCGGCGCAATCTGGGCAGCCAGTTCGCGAATGCGTTCGACGCGCTGCCCTTGCGTGCCAAGCTTGGCATGGAAGGTCACATTCAGGCTATCCAGACGCGCCATGCGCTGATCAAGCGGCTTCTTCAGGTCGAGACCGAACTTCTGTGCTGAAGCGGCCAGCTTGTCGAGGTCGGGCAGATCATGCTGGTCGGTGTGCCAGAAATAGAGCGCATCCGATAGGCGCGCGCGCACCACCTTGCCGTTGCCATAGGCGATTTCCGTGCCGCCGTCGCGGGCTGCGATGTTCGACACCAGAATGAATTTGTTGGAAAGGGCTTCCGTTTCGCCCTGCTTGCGGGTGACGAAGCATTTCTGGTTGGCGCGGATGGTGAGGCGGATGACTTCCGGCGGGATGGCCAGAAATTCTTCCTCGAACTCGCCCATCAGCACGACCGGCCATTCGACGAGACCAGACACTTCTTCCAGAAGTCTCTCGTCTTCGACCAGCTCAAGGCCGGAAGCGAAGGCGAGATTATGCGCGTCCTGCGAAATGATTTCCTTGCGGCGTTCGGCATCGAGAACCACGAAAGCCTTTTCGAGCTTTTCGACATAATCCTCGAAACGGCGCACCTTGATCCCCTGACCATCGCTCAGGAAACGATGACCGTAGGTGACATTGCCCGACCTGATGCCATCGACATCGAAATCGATAACCACGGTTTCCTCTGTTTCAGGGCCGAAAGTGCAAAGGATCGACTGCAGCGGACGCACCCAACGAAGCGAACCGGGCTTGGCAGAAGCCGCACCCCAGCGCATGGATTTCGGCCATGGGAAATTGCGGATCGTGTGCGGCACCAGTTCGGCGACGATTTCTTCCGCAGCACGGCCCGGCTTCGTCAGATGGGCGACGTAGAAATCGCCCTTCTTCGGGTCGGAATGCACGTGCGCCTGCGATACATCGCTCAGGCCTGCCTTGCGCAGAAAGCCCTGAATGGCCTGTTCGGGTGCTGTGACCGACGGGCCCTTGATGTCCTCGTGCACGTCCTTGGAACGCACGGTAAGGCCACGAATATCAAGCGCCAGACGGCGCGGCGTCCAGTAGGCGGTCGCCGCTTCGTAAGTTAAACCAGCTTCCACCAGACCATCGGTAATCATCTTTTTCAGATCACCGGCAGCCTTGCGCTGCATGCGGGCCGGAATTTCCTCGGAAAAGAGTTCGAGCAGTAGATCAGGCATCACAGAGCCTCATTCTTGTAATTAAAGCCGCCTGCATCGGTGAGCAGAAATGCCTCGCCGCACTGACGCGCAAGATTGCGCACGCGCAAGATGTAGCTCTGGCGCTCGGTGACCGAGATCACGCCGCGCGCATCCATCAGATTGAAGACGTGGGATGCCTTGATGCACTGATCGTAGGCCGGGAAAACGCTCTTGTGCATTTTATGATTGGCGTCAGGTGCCGGAGCACCAGCCTTCAGAATGGCCTCGCACTCGCGCTCCGCATCGATAAAATGCTGATGCAAGGCCTCGGTATTGGCCATTTCGAAATTGTAGCGGGAATATTCCTGCTCGGCTTGCAGGAACACTTCGCCATAGGTGACCTTCTCGTCGCCTTCGAGACCATTGAAGTTGAGGTCGTAGACATTGTCCACGCCCTGCACATACATGGCGAGGCGTTCGAGACCATAGGTCAGCTCACCGGAAACCGGCGAGCATTCAATGCCGCAGACCTGCTGAAAGTAAGTGAACTGCGACACTTCCATGCCGTCGCACCAGCATTCCCAGCCAAGGCCCCATGCGCCAAGCGTCGGGCTTTCCCAGTCGTCCTCCACGAAGCGCACGTCATGCAGCGTCGGGTCGAGACCGATCGCGCGCAACGAACCGAGATAAAGATCCTGGAGGTTCGGCGGCGACGGCTTGATGATCACCTGATACTGGTAATAGTGCTGGAGACGGTTGGGATTTTCACCATAGCGTCCGTCCTTCGGACGGCGCGACGGCTGCACATAGGCAGCCCTCCACGGCTTCGGCCCCAGCGAGCGCAGCGTCGTTGCCGGGTGGAACGTACCCGCGCCCACTTCCATGTCGTATGGCTGCAGAATGGCGCAACCGTGTTCCGCCCAATAGTTATGGAGCGTCAGGATCAAACCCTGAAAGGAACGGGTGGGATGCATATGTGCTGGCAACGTACTGGACACGGGGTCGGGCCTCGTAATTGAAATGATGGCCCGGTCTAATTTGTCAGCACGGCAGGGTCAAGCATGACATTTGATCGCTGAAAGCGCCAGACAGGCAAACATTGCGGCACCGGGCCAGACCGGACATATGCAATCGCCCAAACATAATAACGTTCTTTATCATTAAAACGGAAATTAAATATACAAAATAACATACTAATAGTTGCTTATTTAAATCGCACATGAATCTTGATAAACGGCACTTGCAATTTTGGAATCAACAGGTTTTCATGTGACTTGGAATAAGCCAGTAGTAGTAAAATCGAATAATTTATTATATAATATTGCATCTGCACGCAATGCAGAATGGTTTCTGCTTAAGCACTGGCCTTTGTTTGAGCCTTCGGATTTGGACGAGGTATTGTTGTCATGCCTGTTGAGCTGGCCGGAGAATGCCGCAGCAGAGCAGCGCGCCAGAGTAAAATTCATCCGGGCTTGCGCCAATGCCGGCATTCTGGCTGCTGGTATTGCGAATGGTGGCGACGTCCCTCAACACATCGTCGCCACGAAAATGAGACCCGCTGCTAGCGGTCAGCCCGACGTCTGTCTCCCGCTTTCCGCTTTGAAACGCGCGCCTAAGAACAGGAAGCGATTTCGATCAAGACGCGCCTCGCAACGAAGAGTGAAAGCGCTGTGCACCGCCGCCTATGCGACGGCGCAGCAATTCTCAATCCGCAGCAGGCTTGTCTTCGGCAGGCTTTTCCGTCTTGGCCGATGATTGGCCCGCGACATCGGGCAGCCCCTTCTTGAGCTTTTCCTCAATCTTGACCAGTTCTTCGGGTTCGGGCTTGCCTGCAATTGCATGGTTCCACTGGAACGTCGCTTCCAGAAGCCGCCCGACGCGCCAGTAAGCGTCACCCATGTGATCATTGATCGTCGGATCTTCCGGGCGAAGCTTGACCGCCTTTTCCAGTTCGATCACCGCTTCCGGATAGCGTCCGAGCATGTAGTAGGCCCAGCCGAGCGAGTCGACGATATAACCGTCCTGCGGTCGCAGTTCGACCGCCTTCTTGATCATGCCCAGCGCTTCATCGAGATTCTCGCCGCGGTCGACCCAGGAATAACCGAGATAATTCAGGACCTGCGGCTGGTCGGGATAAAGCTCAAGCGCCTTGCGGAAATTGGGCTCCGCCTTGTCCCATTCCTTCAGGCGTTCATAGGCAATGCCGCGCTGATAAAAGACCGGCCAGTCCTTGCGTTCCGGCGTCTTTATCTGTTGGACGGCAGCATCATAAATTTTCGCCGCGTCGGCGAAATTCTTGTCCTGCGCATAGACGCCGCCGAGCGCCAGATAGGTGCGCATGTCGGTCTTGTCGCGTTCCAGCAGTATCTTGAGCTGCTTGATGGCTTCCGCCGACTGGCTGTTTTCGGCCAGATTGAGCGCGCGCTGCATTTCGGCATCGCGGCGGTAAGGCGATTTTTCCGGCACGCGGCCATAATATTCGATGGCCTTTTCCGGCTGGCGCAATTTCGCGGAAATATCGCCCAGCTGATAAAGGGTCGCATCATTATCCGGGCGCAGCGGCAGCGACATCTGCAGATACAGCTTGGCGAACGCTTCCGCGCCGCTGCGGTTGATCGCGGTTCCAAGCGTATAGAGCGCCTCGGCGGCACCTTCCTGCGCGGTCTTGATCAGGCGTCCGTATTTCTCGCCAGCCTCGATCTTTTCGCGCATTTCGGTGATCGTCATGCGACCGTTCAGAAGCTCTTCGGCATCTTTCAAAATCTTGATCGCGCCTTCCTTGTCGCCCTGGCGGAGCTTGAAGGAGGCATAGGCCATGACGATGCGCTCATATGTATCGGGCGCAGCACTTCCGCCCGGCCGGTCGTCGACTGCCTGTTGGTAGAAATCACGCGCTTCCTGCTTCTGACCGGCAAGATCGGCTATCAGCGCGGAATTATAGGTGCGGAACAAGCCGTACCATTCCGGCCCCTGCATCTTCTGGATATCGGCGAGCGCCTGTTTCGGATTGCCCTGCCCGACCTTCACCCATGCGCTCATGAAGCCGGTCGAAAGACGATCCATATCGGATTGCAGGGACAGCATCAGAAGCGGACCGACCTTGCGATATTGCTTGCGATTGATCGCATCGATGGCCAGCGCCACGCGGGAAAACCGCTCTATGTCGGGAACATTCTTCAGTTCTTCCGCCAGAGGCAGCGCGTCGTTGAACCGGCCTTCGGTCAGCAAAACCAGCAGCAGGTCCTGCTTGATCTGCGCATTGCCCGGATCGAAGGCCATGGCCTGACGGTAGAAATCCACGGCAGCGGCGAGATTGTTGTCGGATTCGGCCGTGCGTGCGGCAAGATATGCCCCGGCGAACGAACCGGCGCGGACAGGGGGCGATGCAGGATCGGTTGTCGCCTTGGCCAAAGCGCCGCTTGTCGGGATTGCAATTCCCGCCAGAAGCGAGAGCAGCAAACCATAAAGCGGGCGGTATTTCGATCCTTGCCGCATAAAGCCCTATCCTCTTCTCAAATCCCTGTGGCAGATACCGGCAAGCAAACCACAAAAGCTCCGAAGTGCCGGGCACGCTGTCTCCTTGCCGGAAAAGGCCCCCCAAGCATGGCCTTTTTGGGATGGCGGGGCAAGAAAAGCATCCGTGATAGAATGCTTTTCCGAGTATTCTTGGCCTGCAAGGATGCTGGCCGGTCAGTTCACGCGGCTGATGCAGAAATCGATGACTTCGATCAGCGCGTCCTTCTGCGGCGTCGCTTTCAAAGGCGCCAGGGCGTCGCGGGCGATCTCGCCGAAATGGCGCGCGCGCTGCACCGTGTCGGCAATCGCGCCGTGCTTCGTCATCAGGCCGATGGCCTTCTGCAAGGATGCGTCGTCGCTTGCGCCCTCTTCGATCGCGTGTTTCCAGAAAGCGCGCTCATCGTCGGTGCCGCGGCGATAGCTCAATATAACCGGAAGCGTAATCTTGCCTTCGCGGAAATCGTCGCCGGTATTCTTGCCGAGATCGGCTGCTGAACCGCCGTAATCGAGCGCGTCATCGACGAGCTGGAAGGCAAGGCCGAGATTGAGGCCGTAGTCGCGCAAGGCTGCGCGATCCGCCGGCCGCGCGCCAGCGATGATCGGGCCGACTTCACCCGCAGCCGAAAACAGCGCCGCAGTCTTGGCCTTGATGACCGCCAGATATTCGTCCTCGGTTGTTTCCATGTTCTTGGCGGCGGCAAGCTGCATCACTTCGCCTTCGGCGATCACCGAGGCCGAGGTCGCCAGAACGTCCAGCGCGTCGAGCGAGCCGACATCGACCATCATCTTGAAGGCCTGACCCAGAAGGAAATCGCCGACGAGAACGCTCGCCTGATTGCCCCAGATCATGCGCGCCGTGCTTTTGCCGCGACGCAGATCGCTTTCATCGACCACATCGTCATGCAGAAGCGTTGCGGTGTGCATGAACTCCACGGCAGTGGCGAGACGCACATGGCCGTCGCCTTCATAGCCGAACATGCGGGCGGCTGCGAGCGTCATCATGGGACGCAGGCGCTTGCCGCCGGAGGAAATCAGATGATTGGCAACTTCCGGTATCATTTCGACATCGGACCCGGCGCGGGAAAGGATCATCTCGTTCACCCGCGCCATATCGGCTTTCGTCAGATCGACGAGCGGCTGAACCGATCCTTCCTGTTTCTTTTTACCGTCCAGATTCAGAACCAAACCCAATGCCATTTCTCCTAGCTGCCCGGCCACATTATTGAAACGGACCGGATTGCTCAAGTCGCAACTGGCCCCACAGCGCCCCCAAAGCGCTCCCGAGCGTTACTATTCCGACGCCTGTTCACCATTGAAGGAAGCTGTTGTCAATGCGGTGCATTCGCTACAAAGTGTTCACATGATCGAACTTATCCGTACGAATGATTCCGTTCTGCTGTCCTTTGCCGAAGCCTTGATAAAAGAGGCCGGCATCGCTTATTTCATCGCAGACACGAATATGAGCATCATTGAAGGTTCTCTCGGCGTTTTGCCGCGCCGCCTTCTGGTCAGCGATGACCAGGTTGAGGAAGCACGGCAAATCCTGATCGATGCCAAGATTGAACACGAACTGCGCGATCAATGAATCCGGAAACCGAAAATGACGCAGGTGAAACCCTCGATGTGTTCCATCGTGGGGCATTTCACCTCGTCCAGCCCGCATTGAAGGGCCATCGCTCCGGTGTGGATGCGATGATTCTGGCCAGCGCGGTTCCGAACGGCTTTGCCGGACGCGTTGCCGATCTTGGCAGCGGCGCGGGTGCTGCCGGGCTTGCCGTCGCCTCCCGCTGCGCGGGCGCCACTGTCACCCTTGTCGAGCGCTCCGCTTTCATGGCCGGTTTTGCCCGCAAGAGCATCGACCATCCGCTGAATGCGGCTCTGGCCGACCGCGTCAATGTAATCGAAGCCGATGTGGCCCTGAGAGGCAAGGCGCGCATCGCCGCCGGACTTGCCGACAACAGCTTCGATTTCGCCATCATGAACCCGCCCTTCAACGAAGCGCGGGATCGCAGCACGCCCGACCCCCTGAAGGCGGAAGCGCATGTCATGCCCGAAGGCATGTTCGAACAATGGGTGCGCACTGCGGCAGCAATCGTGAACCCCGGCGGCGGCATCGCCATCATCGCGCGGCCGGGTTCCATCTCTCCCATTCTCGAGGCCCTGTCGGGACGGTTCGGCGGCCTGAGAATCGTTCCGGTCCAGCCGCGCCCGGACGCGGCAGCAATCCGTATCGTCGTGACAGGAATACGAGGAAGCCGCGCCGGTCTCTCGCTGATGCCCGCACTTGTTCTGCACGGAAGCGAGGGACATGGCTTCACGCCGCGCGCCGATGGCATCAATAACGGGCTCGACGCCCTCGTTTAGAGCGGTTCCGGTTGGAGCGGGACAAGCCATCCATCCAGTGAACGATTTGCCTGCGCAGGCGCTTCGCATCTCTGCTGGAAAATGCACTAACTCCTCGGTTGCGCCAGCACGACCAGATTGCGGTCCGGGTCGCGCAATCGCAGAATCATCATATAGTCGGCTGCTTCGATATTGCCGGGGCGAATCCCGTCGAATGAAAGCCGCGCATGTTCGGCGCGCACATCGCCCACGATCAGTGTCAGCGTGCCGTGTCCGGCATCGGTCGGATTCTGGTAGAGCTGGAAGCCTGCGGAGGGGCCGTGATGCCATTCCGCCAGCCCCTGCATCGGCCGCGCATCCGGGTTACGGTCGAAGATCGTGGCAAACCATTCGGTACTGCGCTCGAGTTCGGAACAACTTAATTGGGCAACAATAGTTGTGAGCACCATCGTGGTCTCCTCCCGGATCGGATAACACGGCAGCATTTCATAAGTTCCGGCGGCCCGGACCCGCCGATTTCGGACAATGGGGGGCGATTTTGATTGAAACCGTGGATTCCAGCCAATATCTCTAAACCGCGATTTTCGTTCTGCGGCTCCCCGCCGCCCTTTTCCGAAAAAGCGAAACAACAAACGACAGAGCAGGCAACGGGAACCAATGAATCACAACTCAAACAACAGCCGCCCCGTATCAATCATGCGGCGCTTTCTGGATAGCGAATCTGCGGGTGGCATCAGCCTCATGGTGGCGGCAGCGCTCGCGCTCATCGTGGCGAACTCTCCGTTCGCGCACGTCTATTTCGAAGCGCTGCACCTCTATATCGGTCCGCTCAGCCTTTCTCACTGGATCAACGATGCCTTGATGGCGGTGTTCTTCCTTCTCGTGGGCCTGGAAATCAAACGCGAGTTTCTCGACGGACAGCTGGCAAGCTGGCCAAACCGCATGCTGCCCGGCATTGCCGCCGCTGGCGGCGTCATCCTGCCAGCCATCATCTTCTCGGCGCTCAACTGGCATGATCCCGTCAAGCTGCGCGGCTGGGCCGTGCCCTCCGCAACAGACATCGCCTTTGCGCTTGGCGTTCTGTCGCTCCTGGGATCACGGGTTCCCTCGAGCCTCAAGGTGTTTCTGGCGACGCTTGCAATTCTGGATGATCTTGCGGCTGTCGTCATCATCGCCATTTTCTACACGGCCGAAATCTCCATGCCCTATCTCGGCGGAGCTTTTGCCGCCGCCATCGTCCTGCTCATCATGAACCGGATGGGCGTGATGAAGCTTTTGCCCTACCTGATCGGCGGCGCGGTGCTGTGGTTCTTCGTGCTCAATTCCGGCGTTCATGCAACGGTCGCGGGCGTGGTGACGGCACTGATGATCCCGCTGAAACCTGCCCCCGGAAAGCCTGACGACATGTCGTCGCCGCTGCATGTGCTGGAACATGCGCTGGCCAAGCCCGTCGCTTTCATCATCGTGCCGGTTTTCGGCTTCGCCAATGCGGGCATATCCTTTGCCGGCCTCGACGCTTCGGTCATGCGGGATACGCTTACGCTTGGCATCATGCTTGGCCTCTTCATCGGCAAGCAGCTTGGCGTCTTCGGGGCGGCCTGGCTCGCGATCAAGACCGGTCTTGCGCAAAAGCCGCTTGGCGCCACGTGGACGCAGCTTTACGGTGTGGCGATCTTGTGCGGAATCGGCTTCACGATGAGCATCTTTATCGGCCTCCTCTCCTTCCCTTCCGACCTCATGCAGGCGGAGACCAAGATCGGCGTCCTGGCAGGCTCGGGCCTGTCGGCGATCTGCGGCTATATCCTGCTGCGGCTGGTCACCAGGCCGAAAAGCGCCTGACGAAACAAATACCGCCGCCCGGAAACAAATTTCCGGGCGGTTTTCTTTGTGTTTCCCATATTGCTCCCTACATTGCGGCTGAGAGATTTCAGTTCAGGAGTTTGCCTTGCCCGGTTTATTGACGCGTCTTGTTCCGCGCCGCTTCCGCCCGGTTTCCATCGAGATACCAGTCGTGCGACTGCATGGCGCCATCATGTCCGGAGGCTCGGCGTTCCGCCCGTCGCTTTCCATAGCGTCGACGGCAGCGATCCTAGAAAAAGCGTTCACCGACAAGGAAGCGCCCGCCGTCGCCATTTCGCTCAACTCGCCGGGCGGTTCGCCAGTGCAATCCCGTCTGATCTACCGGCGTATCCGTGATCTTGCCGCCGAACATCAGAAGAAGGTTTTCATCTTCGTCGAGGATGTCGCCGCCTCGGGCGGCTATATGATCGCGCTGGCCGGTGACGAGATCATCGCCGATCCGTCATCGATCGTCGGTTCTATCGGTGTCGTATCGGCCTCATTCGGCTTCCCCGAGCTTTTGAAGAAGATCGGCGTGGAACGCCGCGTCTATACGGCAGGCTCCAACAAGGTGACGCTCGATCCTTTCCAGCCGGAAAAGAAGGCAGACATCGAGCGGCTGAAATCCTTGCAGCTTGAAATCCACGAAACCTTTATCGACATGGTGAAGGAACGCCGCGGAGCCAAGCTTGCGGAAGACCAGGATCTGTTCACGGGGCTGTTCTGGACCGGCATCAAGGCACAACAGCTTGGCCTGATCGATGGGCTGGGCGATATGCGCAGCTTCCTGCGCAAGACCTATGGCGACAAGGTCAAGCTGAAGCTGGTTGAGCAGAAGCGCAGCCTTTTGGGACGCAAGGTTCCCGGCGTTGACATGGCGCTCGGAAATCTTGATCCGGCTTCCATTGCCGCGCATCTTGGCGACGGCCTGCTTTCCGTGGCAGAGGAAAAGGCGCTCTGGGCGCGTTACGGGCTTTGAAGAATAGTGGGAAAAACAACGCTCCGGCGAAAAACACCGTCGATTTTCCCACCAATGCTTTGAATTCCTTCGTTTCACCATGATATGGTGTCAGAAAGCGGGGCGGGCCGCTTCCCGCCCCTCCATGAACATTCGGGAACATCCGGCGTTTCGGCCTTCGCGATCCGGCAATCCGATGCGCAACCTTAAGGACTTGAGGCCATGCCCCAGCTCATTTTTCTGCTGCTGATCATCGCCGCCGCCTGGTACGGCTACCGCTCGTTCAAGCGTGAAGCCTCGCGCGTATCACAGCGTGTGCGTCAGGCGGAAAAGGAAGCGCAGAACCGGGCTCACGGCACGTTGGTGCAGGACCCCAAAACCGGCGAATATTACGTCAAGAAGGACTGACCTTTCCTTCACGAACAATTGCCGACGAAGCGATGCGATCGCCGTGTTTTCTCGTGTCACGGTCCACCAGCAGAAATGACCCTTTTTCCGAAAACCGAAACACGTGCCGATGCCGGTTCCGCGCCTTCGGTGACGCGCCTGGCTCCCGCCAAGATCAACCTCGCGCTGCATGTGACGGGGCGTCGTGCCGACGGCTATCATCTGCTCGACATGCTGGTGGTCTTTGCCCGCTTCGGCGACGTCATCCGTATCGAACCTGCTGAAGTGGACAGTTTTACGGTCTGCGGTCCTTTTGCCACGGGCATACCGCTCGACGGCGGCAATCTGGTTCTCAAGGCGCGCGAGGCGCTGCGCCAGCAGACACAGCGGGCTTTACCGCCCGTAGCCATCCATCTGGAAAAAAACCTGCCGATTGCTTCCGGCATCGGCGGCGGATCGAGTGACGCAGCCGCCACCCTGCTCGCACTTGATGAGCTATGGGGCCTCGATCTCGGTTTCGAGAAACTGGCCGCGATCGGCCTCGATCTTGGCGCGGACCTGCCCATGTGCCTGCATGGCGCATCGAAGGGGACGCCACTTGCCGCGCGCGGCATCGGCGAAGACCTGACTCCGGTTGCCGGTTTCCCGGCCTTGCCCATGCTGCTCGTCAATGACGGAACAGCCGTTGCGACCCCGGATGTCTTTCGCGCGCTCGAAAAGCGCGACCATCCGACGCTGGCACTTGCCTCCCACCCGGATATCGGACCTCTTTGCGCTTATCTGCAGACGACCCGCAACGATCTCCTTTCCCCTGCATTGAAACTCGCACCACGGATCGGTGACAAGCTCGAACTTCTTCGCCAGAGCGGATCGCTTTACGCACAGATGTCCGGTTCCGGTGCGACGTGCTACGCCATCTACGAAGACATTGCCGCCACCGAACGGGCAGCCGAACACCTCTCAACCGAAAGACCGGACTGGTTCGTCGTCGCGACCCAAAGCGTCCCCTCTCCCAAGAATAATTTCTGACCCCCATCGGGTGTGAAACCCTTCAAAATCGCCTGATTGTTCACTCTCATTGGACAATATATTGGGACAGACTGTTCGTGCTTTTTGAACAAAAGGTCTTCTACAACAGTTTTGTGAAGGCTGATATATAACACAATATATTGAATTTATTATATAATTTAGAATTATCCGTTCTGATTTCAAAAAATTGGCTGCACGAATGTGTGATCAAGAAAACATTTTCGTGACTGGAACTTTTGCTCACTGTCACCCATTTCAGCTGCATCGGAACGACGAACAAAACGCCGCTCCACTTTCCAAGGAGATAGGAAAAATGAAAAAGATTGTTCTTGCTGCCGCTGCCCTTGCTCTTACCGCCGGTGCCGCCTTTGCAGAAAACCCACGCGTTGGCGAACCTGCCGATCTTTACGCAAACGACCGCACCCCGGTCGCTTCCCAGAAGGTCGACTACACTGCTCCCGCTTCGATCGGCCAGTCCTCGTTCCAGGACGGTTCGGCTCATCGCTTCGGTGACGCATCGCCTTCGAGCTACCAGAACTAAGTCTTTTCCCAAGACTTGACGACTTGACGCAGGGCGTCGTCAGTGGCCTCCCAGCCGATGACGCCCGGTAAATTCCGGAGCTGGATATTCCTCCCAACCGTCCAGCTTCACCCAGTTATCTCCCCGATGGATGGCATGGTCGCCACCCGGGAGCCCCGGAAAGGCTTCTATGCCATCCGAAGGGGCGGTTTGTTTCAATGCATTTGTGCGACGCCGAATGTGTCCATTTGACCGCAAAATGCTTCAGAAGGATTATGAAAATGAAGAAGTTTGCTCTTGCTGCCGTTGCCGTTGCCCTTAGCGCCGGTGCTGCTTTCGCTGAAAACCCGCATGTCGGCGAACCGGCCGATCTTTATGCAAATGACCGCACGCCGGTTGCAACGCAGAGCCAGAAGCTCGACTACACGGCTCCTGCCTCGATCCAGAAGGCTCCGGTCTATGAGAACGGCTCGGCTCATCGCTTCGGCGACGCTTCGCCGTCCAGCTACGAGAACTAATCCAGACAGCATGTCTGTTGAAAAAGGCGAAGCTTCAGGCTTCGCCTTTTTGTTTGTTCAGGCTTCGTCGGGCGGCAGTATGGAATGTTTGAGCCGGACCGGCTTCAAACGCTGCGGAAGCTGTGCGAACGACACGCCGTCGAGCAACAGCGGCTTTACGACATCAAGGCGAACCAGCAGTCCGGCATCAAGCGTCGCCTTGTGGCCGAAGACTTTGCGGACCGCCCCGAACCCGCCATCTTCCGGCAGCGAAAAACGCGCGGCACCACCGCCATGCTCCATGTGTCGGCGGAGAACTTCCTCCCACCCCTCCTGCGGAATGGAACCGGGCCTCAGCAGCAGCACCCATGGCGTGCGGATTTCATCGAGCGCGGTCTCGATATCCATTTCCGCATGGAACGCACAGCCGGCACCCAGCGCGACCAGGGCGGTCTCATCCGACGAGCCCCTGTCGATGACCGACACACGTCGCAGCAACCCCTCCACGACCGCCGGCACCAAAGCCGAAAGCGTGTGAGCCAGCGCTCTCTCGGAATTCAGGGTTTCTATGACGACTGACAACATGCCCGCTTCATATATCAAGAATGGGTGAGCGGAAAGCTGACACTTTTATGTTCTTGATTTGTTCTAATTCTTGTTATAGGAATAGATTCATCAGAACAGAGTCGCGTGGCAGCACGGCACGCACCGTAGAACAGCTCCCGATCTTTGAAGGACGCTGTCCCGGCTGGGTTTCGTCGTGACCCTACAAAGCCAGATGTTTCCATGCAGGGAGACGAAGATGGAAGTGATCCAGCAGGCAGATATCATCAAGCAGGCCGACAGGGCTGCCTTCGGTAGCGGGCGCGCGGATCACGCCAATGCGGTGATCGGCGAGGCCGGATTGCGCATCGATCACGCCCGCAGGCGCGGACGGGGAGCGGGCATCAATCCGACCGGGCGCTTCGAGCCGACCACGCGCCACGACTTCGACGATGGCTGGACTACGCTTGAGGAGCTGCCGCCGTTCAAGACCGACGTGCAGATCGAAAAGCCGCGGACGATCATCACCCGCAATGATTCACCTGACATCAGTTTCGACCGCTCGATCAATCCCTATCGCGGCTGCGAGCATGGCTGCATCTATTGCTTTGCCCGCCCGACCCACAGCTACATGGGACTTTCTGCCGGTCTCGATTTCGAATCCCGTCTCTTTGCCAAGCCGGATGCCCCGCGTCTCCTGGAGCGCGAACTGGCCAAGCCCGGTTACCAGCCGAAGACCATCGCCATCGGCACCAATACGGACCCTTATCAGCCGGTCGAAAAGAAGTGGCGCATCATGCGCGAAATTCTTGAAGTGCTGGAGGCCGCCAATCATCCCGTCGGCATCGTGACGAAATCCGCTCTGGTCGTGCGGGATATCGATATTCTTGGTCGCATGGCCGAGAAAGGACTGGCAAAGGTCGCCTTGTCGGTCACGACGCTCGACGCCCATCTGTCGCGCACGATGGAGCCGCGCGCCTCGACGCCGACGCTGAGGCTGCAGGCCATCCGCAAACTGGCCGATGTGGGCATTCCCGCCTCGGTCATGATGGGACCGGTCATCCCCGGCATCAACGATCACGAGATCGAACGCATTCTGGATGCCGCCTATGCGCAGGGTGCGCGGGAGGCAGGCTATGTCCTGCTGCGCCTGCCGCTCGAAGTCGCGCCCTTGTTCAAGGACTGGCTGCTGCGCAATTATCCGGATCGCTACCGCCACGTCATGTCGCTGGTGCGTTCCATGCGCGACGGCAAGGATTATGATGCCGAATGGGGCAAGCGCATGCGCGGCACGGGTCCATATGCATGGCAGATCGGTCGCCGTTTCGAAATCACCGCGCGCAAGCTCGGCTTCAATGCACGCCGCCTTCAGTTGCGCACCGATCTGTTCGAGCCGGTCGAAAAGGGAGGCAAGCAGCTTTCGCTGTTCTAGAGAATTTCCAGCAAAAGCGTGTGCCGGTTTTGCGTTTGATAAGGCGATAAAACAAATAGCCGGAGCGGTTTCCGCGTTTCTCTGCGAGGGAACCGCTGTGGAATAAACACAAAGGGGCAGCCTGGCCCCGCGTCGCTTTTCAACCTGCTCGACCTGCCAGTTGTCTGTTGAATTTCCGTCTGATTGTCCTTCAGACGGAGGGGCCGCCTGCTTTCACGCCACCATCCTCAAGCAGGGCCCTTGCGGAGAATCGGAAGCAATGCGAGCATTGCCGCCAAATGAAACGCTCGGCTTCTGATTCTCCGCTCCTCTTTGACATCCCGATCGCGCCTGACTTCTCGGAAGAGAAAAGGCTGCTTTCGCGTGGCTTGAAACATATCGTCGGCATAGATGAGGCCGGACGCGGCCCCCTTGCGGGGCCGGTGGTTGCCGCTGCCGTCGTGCTCGATATCGACAACCTCCCGGACGGGCTGGACGATTCCAAGCGGCTTACGGCTGCGAGACGCGAAGCGCTCTACGAAATCATTCTGGCGAAGGCCATCACCGTTTCGGTTGCAAGCCTCAGCGCCCGCAGCATCGACGGAAGCGATATCAGGAAGGCCGCGCTGGAAGCCATGCGGCGCGCTTCCATCGGGCTGACCCTGCGCCCATGTCACGCGCTGATCGATGGCCGCGATGTGCCGCCGGGGCTTGCTTGCCCCGGTTCGGCGCTTGTCAAAGGGGATCAGCGCTCCATTTCGATCGCTGCCGCTTCCATCGTCGCCAAGGTAACGCGGGACCGCATGATGATCCGGGCCGGTGCAGCGCATCCACCCTACGGGTTGGAAATTCATGCGGGCTATGCCACCGAAAGGCACCGTGCCGCCATCGAGACGGCGGGGCCCGTGCCCGGCATCCACCGCTACACCTTCGCCCCCATCAAAGATCGCTTCGGCGTTTAAACCGTCGCCAGCCTGGCAGCAAAGCCGAACAGCAGCGCCGCAAAGCCCCAGCGCTGGACCGACTGTATGGCCGGATAACGTTTGAACAGGGTTCCGAGCGATGAGCCTGTAAAGGCATAGAGCGTATCGAACAACAATCCGACCGTGGTCATGACGCCGCCCAGAACCGCAAATTGCAGCGCTATACTGCCATTTCCCGGATGGACGAACTGCGGCAGCAGGACGGAACAGAACAGCAGCGCTTTCGGGTTGAGCAGATTGGTGAGAAGGCCCTTGCGGGCCGAAGCCAGATAGGACCGCCGTTCACGCACCCCGCCAACCGCATCCACTGTCGGCAGAGGATGGCGGATGATCCCTATGGCAAGCCAGACGAGATAACAGGCGCTGACGATCCGCACGCACTGGAACGCCACAGGAAAGGCATGCAGAAGCGCCGCCAGACCGAGCGCGGCAAGGGCCACATGGCACGTGCGCGCGATTGCGAGGCCAGCGGCGGTTGCCAGCGCATGGGCCCTGCCCTGCGCCGCGCCGGTCTGGAGCAGCAGAAGCATGTCCGGCCCAGGAATAAGAAATGCAGCAGCAAGTGCGCCCGCGTATAACCACATCTCGCTCATTATATCGCCTGTAAGGATCGTGCCAAATTGGCCGCGACGCAGAGGCTCATCGAAAATGATGCCGATTGCGAAGCAGTTTCATGTCGCAGAATATCCGGGGACGACAGCGTATGTCCTTGCGATTTGTGCCGCATTTCTTTCTCGTTTTGATATAATCAGCCAACAGCCCCACTCAAGTTGCCGGATCATGCCAAAACTTAAGCTAGATGCCATCGACCGCAAGATACTCACGGCACTTCAGGAAGACGCCCGGCTCTCCAATGTCCAGCTGGCCGAGAAAATCGGCCTTTCGCCCTCTCCCTGCCTGCGCCGCGTCAGGATGCTCGAAAAGGCGGGCGTCATCCGGGGCTATCATGCAGCACTGGATCGCAATGCGGTCGGACTTGGCCTGACTGTCTTCGTCGGCATTCGCGTGGAGCGTCATCACGAGGAAACGGCCACCGCGTTCCGTACCTCCGTGCAGAACCTGCCCGAGGTGTTCTCCTGTCATCTCGTATCCGGGGAATCCGATTTTCTGTTGCAGGTCGTGGTGGCCGATCTCGCAGCCTATGAACGGTTTCTATCCGGCACGCTGCTGCGCCTTCCGGGCGTGATCGACATTCGGAGCAATTTTGCTATCCAGACGGTCAAATCGCAGGGAGAGCTGCCGCTTGCGCATCTGACCGAGAACGAAGACTGACTGCACTTCTGTCCATCGGAGCCTGTCATGCCAGACATCGTCAATGCGGTTCTCCCCGGGTCCCAAGGCATTCTTCTGGGCCGACGCAGCCCGGATCGTCGGGCCTACCCCAACCGGTGGAGTTTTCCGGGCGGGCATGTCGAAGCCGGGGAAGACCTTGATTGCGCACTGCAACGAGAAATCCACGAGGAACTCGGACTCACGCTCCGCTCGTTTTCCTTTCTCACGACGATAGAGATCGCAAAACCGGCAGCTTCATTCCATCTCTATACCGTTACCACATGGGACGGTCAGCCTGCCATTCGCGACCGGGAGCACACCGAGCTGCGATGGTTCACGCCGCAGGAAGCAGAGGCATTGGATGACCTTGCGCTCGAAGAGTACCGCCTGTTGTTCCGCAGATTGGGCGGCACGGAAACCGGCCTCGGATCCGACCGGTTTTAAAAACCTTTTCTCGACGTAAAACAAAAACGCCGCCCTTTCGAGGCGGCGTTTTTCTGAAAATTGTGCGAGCCGTGATCAGTTCAGGTTCGTCTTGACCTGAGACAAGGCATCCTTGAACAGGTTGCCTGCAACCTTTGCATCGACCTTTTCGGCAACGATCTTGCCGGCTGCGGCGACTGCGAGGTCGACCGCCGATGCGCGGACCGCATTGATGGCATCGACTTCAGCCGTTGCGATCTTCTGCTCGGCAAGCTTGTTGCGGCGTGCAACATATTCTTCCGTCGCGCGCTTGGCGTCTTCGAGAAGCGCCTTGGCTTCACGTTCGGCGGAAGCAACGATATCGCTTGCTTCCTTTTCGGCTTCCTTGCGCTTGCGATGATATTCGGCCAGCAGCTGCTGGGCTTCTTCGCGAAGCGTGCGTGCTTCTTCCAGCTCGTTCTTGATGCGGTCAGCGCGCTCGTCGAGCGACCGGCCGACCATGCCCGGAACCTTCAGATAGGCGAGGATCGCCAGAAAGATGATGAGGCCAATCAGTGCCCAGAATGTAGCGTCCATTGTCCTCTCCTCAGGCGTTGGCGGCCTTGACGGCTGCTGTTACCGATGCCTTGTCGGCCTTGGTGCCCAGAAGCTGCTCGACGATCTCCGCCGTGGTTTCCTCGGCAATGTTGCCGACGTCGTTCATGGCCTTGGCCTTGATCGCGGCGATGCGTTCTTCGGCTTCCTTGAGCTTGCCTTCGAGGGCTGCCTCGGCGGAAGCGCGTTCTGCGTCGGCTTCGCCCTTGCCCTTTTCGCGTGCGGCTTCTGCAATCGAAGCCGCCTTGGTGCGGGCCTGGGCCAGTTCCTGCTCATAGGCAGCGATAGCGTTGTCGGCATCCTGCTTGAGGCGGGCTGCCTGCTCGAGATCCTGAGCGATGCGGTCGCGACGGGTTTCGATCACGCCGCCGATGCGCGGCAGAACCACGCGCGACATGAACAGATAAAAAAGCCCGAAGGTGATCGCCAGCCACAGGAGCTGCGAAGCGTAATGGGTGGAATCAAACGGCGGGAATACGCCGCTGCCGTGTCCGGCATCGTGAGCGACCCCGGTTTCGGTGTGCACAGCATCGGCTGCGCCGTGCTCGCCAGCAGCAGGTGCCGGTTGCGATTCGGTGGCGGTTTGGGCAAACGCCGTGGACACGAACATCCAGATTTCCCCTTTAATCCAGCACGATCCGATCCCGATGGAGAAAGACCATGCCTTACTCAGACGACATATGCAAAGGCCAGCCGCGCCTGCATCTTCCAGCGGAACATGACCTCAAGGACCATGTTCCTAAAGCTGCTTCGCGGCCAGCCCGTTTCTTGCGACCGTTGATTAGACGGCGAAGAGGAGCAGAAGCGCGATGAGCAGCGAGAAGATGCCCAGAGCTTCCGTAACGGCGAAACCGAACACCAGACGGCCGAACTGGCTGTCAGCAGCGGACGGGTTGCGCAGAGCGCCGGAGAGGTAGTTGCCGAAGATATTGCCGAGGCCGAGAGCCGTACCGGCCATACCGAAACAGGCGAGACCGGCGCCGATGTACTTTGCTGCTTCCGCTTCCATGTTAAGCTCCTTCTGGATTGAATATAAGCGCGGATTTCAGTTCTGGCGGTCGCCCGCCGGCTTGAACTCAGTGTCCCGGATGTACAGCGTCGTTGATGTACATGCAGGTGAGAACGGTAAACACGTAGGCCTGCAGGAAGGCTACGAGGAATTCGAGTGCGGTGATCGCAACCGTCATGATCAGCGGCAGGACAGCGCCGCCGATGCCGATCGGGCCGAGGGCTGCCAGCGAGACGACGAAGCCCGCAAAAACCTTGAGCGTGATGTGACCGGCAAGCATGTTCGCAAAGAGACGAACCGAGAGGCTGATCGGACGCGACAGGAACGAGATGATTTCAATGGCGACAACCAGCGGCACGATGATGCCGGGAACGCCGCTGGGCACGAACAGCTTGAGGAAGCCGAAGCCGTGCTTGAAGAAACCGTAGATGATGACCGTGCCGATGACCAGAACGGCAAGGGCGAAGGTCACGATGATCTGGCTCGTAACCGTATAGAAATACGGGAAAAGACCGAGAAAGTTTGCGACCAGAACGAACATGAACAGCGAGAAGACGAAGGGGAAGAACTTCATGCCCTTCGACCCTGCTGAATCCCGCAGGCTGGTGGCCACGAATTCGTAAGCCATTTCCGAAACCGACTGAAGACGGGTCGGGATCAGGCCGCGGCCCGAAGACGTCAGATAAAGAAAGCCCGAAGCGACCACGACGGTTGCGACCATGAAGGCCGAAACATTCGTGAACGACAGGTCAACACCGCCTACGTCGATGGGAATCCACCGGGAAACCTGGAACTGATGGATCGGATCGTTCGCCACCTTAACCTCGTCTGTCTTCCCTGCCCGAAGGCAATTTGGCCTGCCCGAAGGCACTTCGCTTGCCCGAAGGCAACGTTGCTTGCCCAAGGGCGTTTCAGTCTCGGACCAGAAGGCCCACTTGTTCACTTACACTTGAACGAACTTTACCGTGAAGCCCGTCAAGCCCTATTTCTTGTCGTTCTTTTCCGCGCTAGATTTGATGTTGCCCTGTTCGGCAACATATCCAGCGGAACGAAGCACGTTGAGGACGCCCGCACCGAAGCCCAGAAGGAGAAATACGATCAATCCCCAGGGCGACGTACCGGCGACACGATCGATGAACCAGCCTATCAGCGCACCGACCAGAACCCCTGCGATGAACTCGCTGGAAATCTTCATGGCCTGCGCGACCGAACTTGCAGTCGCCGATCGCTCATCCTCGGAAGCCGGCTGCTTGAACACACCTTTTTTGGCCAGTTCGGCCTCCAGGCGATTCAGACGCTGATCCAGCTCCCCGGAACCGGGCTCATTCCTCGCATTCTTGATCGCACCGGATGGCTTTCCGGGCTCAGTCCCGCGCGCCATTGGCAGCTCCTTTTTTCAAGAAATACGAGGATTTCAATCCCATTTCCAAGTTGCGCGCAACATATTGACACGCCGTCCGCTAGTCAAGGCGGTGCAGGCATTGGTCCAGAAGGTTTTTTATCCAGCAATCTCAATTACTTAGATATTGGTGCGACTCATTTTCCGACCAAAGAACCAGATTGGCCACATTATTGGCCAAAAAAACGGAATCGATTTTGGAGGATCGCGCCATATTCGGGTCCGGTCGAAAGCCGGTCATATGCGCCTGTTCGGGCTTTTAGTCCGCTAACAAAAACGTGAGTTTGAACGGGCCGATCCAGTTACTGCCGCAGACAGGATACTCAGCTCCACCCGCCGCCATAGGTCCGATAGAAAACGTGAAGGCCGATCTTGGTGACCTTCTTCATGGTCGGCGCCCAGAACGGACGAACATAGGTCGCGTGATAATGGGTGGCGGAGCCGACTTCCGGCAGCCATATCTGACCGGCGGAGACAGTCTTTGCCACCTGCTGGGCCATGCGCCATTGCGGCATTTCGGTTACGCGGTGTTTCTGGCCGTCACAGGCAAACGAAAACTGGCAGGCATTGAGCCAGTCGCGGTTCTGATAGACCACGCCGCAGATCGTTCCCGGATAGGCGGGATTGCGCACGCGGTTGAGGACGACCTGAGCGACCGCGACCTGTCCCTTCACCGTTTCGCCCCGGGCTTCATAATAGACGGCTTCGGCAAGGCACTTCTGCTCGCTCTTGCTGAAGGCGAAAGGCGGCAGCGGCGTCGCGGCCCATTCATGATCCTGTTCGCTGATAGGCGGCACGAAGCGCCCTTCGTCCGGCTGCGGCTTCAGGATGCTTTCGAAAGGCGATGTCTTGCCGTAGTCCGGCGTCGCAGGCGCATAACCAAGGGCCAGCACATCCGGCTGGTCATTGGTAATGAGCTTGGCAAGCTGGGTCGGCATTTCGGCGCGCGGCTTCGGCGGCTGAACCGCATGGAACGCCATGGTGATGGCGACTTCCTTGCCTTCCAGCTTGCTGGAGAAAGCCATTTTCGCGTCCGTCTTTTCAGGCGGACGCGTGATCATGCTGATCTTTTCAAACATGCTGCCGGCGGTGAAGGCCTTGGCCGGCGCCTTGGGCTTTACCGAGACGAGACGGCCCGTCTTGTCGGCGCGATGGATGCGGTTTTCATCGGGGTTCGGATCGTCCGGGCCGAGCTTTGCCGTCTTGCGCCCGCCCGACAGCGCAACGCGGCCTATGCCCGGCACCTCGATGCCGTTGTTGGCGATGCTGCCCGTCACGGTCGTTGCATCGACGAAGGGCATTTCGGCCTGATGGACGGAGCCGACCGGCGCCTTGGCGACGAAGGCAGTCCAGCGGTGCGTTCCCATGTCCGCCGACGGCACGAGGCTTGCCATGTCCTGAAAGGCAATCGCATTGGAATTGAAGAGATAGGTAATGGCAGCCAGAACCAGCGGCACCAGACGGTGCGGTTTATGGACTGTCTGGCGAGGCTTTGCGCGGACGGCGTAATAGCGCCCCTCCTCCGGGCAATAGCCCGTGACAGGGTAATGCCACACCGGCTCGGCAACGGCCTTCCTTCGACCAAACAGCGCTCGTAAAGATACAAGACGCACCGCACACTCCACTCACACTGACTGAACCATGCCGGTGATAACGGAGTATTAACCTTGTCCTATGGGTTGGGGACACGCTTGCAGCTCTGGCGAATACAGTCATTATCAGCAGCGCGTTAACCATGAACGAATATGGTTAATGCGGGGTTTAAGCGAATTCCGCTTTACAGATTGCGGACAGCTACGGTGAGGAGGTGCATCATGGATAAGGTCACGGGCGGCTGCCTGTGCGGCAAAGTCCGCTTCGAAGCGGTGGGACAGCCATACCGGGTCGGCATCTGCCATTGCCTCGATTGTCGCAAGCATCATGGCGCGCTGTTTCATGCCTCGGCGATATTTCCCGAGACTGCGGTTACGGTCGAGGGAGAAACCGGCGACTATGCGGGACGGCATTTCTGCCCACGCTGCGGGTCGTCCGTTTTTGGCCACAGCGGCGATGAGATCGAAATCAACCTCGGTTCGCTCGATGCGCCGGATCAGTTCAAGCCGACCTATGAACTCTGGACCATCCGCCGCGAAAGCTGGCTGCCGCCTTTCCCGGACATGCATGGCTATGAGCGCGACCGCGATGGGGCAAGCCGGTTCGAGGAGGGAATTTATGGAGACGCTTGAAAATCGGAATTATCACGCTGGCTTTTTTCTGAGGGGAATGATGAACACACGCTTTTCGCCTGCCTGTGCCGCAGTTCTGCTTGCTGTTGCGTTGGCTCTTCCGGCAGGGAGTGCCTTTGCCAAATCCGCCTGTGATGGCGTGACGACCACGCTCACCAAACAGCAGAAAACAGACTACAGGTCGCTCATCGCACAAAGTCTCGGCAAGAAAGTCAAACCAGCTTCCGTCAGCATCGAGAGCTTCATGCAATATGGCAACTGGTCTGTCGTCTATGCGGATGTTCCGGTGGCTGATCCCGGCTATTTCTTCTTCGATCTTTCCGGCAAGTCGCCCAAACTGAAGGACGTCTGGGGCGGGATGGCTGAAAGAGACGAGATGCCCGATCTGGTCAAATGGGCGGAGAAGCTCGGCGCCAACAAGGAAATCGCCGCCTGCTTTGCCGATACGGCAACTGCTCCTTGAGTTATGCAGTGACTTCACAGACCATGTTCGACTTGTGAAAGCCCCAATCATCTGTGAAAAGCCGGCAGATACTGACCTGTTCAAAGCGAGCACCATGTTCAAGAAAACCCTCTTCGCCGTGGTGCTCTTCGCCATCGCATTATTCGGCTATACGAAGGTCATGGCCAGGATAAGCCTGTCCGAGCCGCCGCTTGCCGCACCGTCCGAACAACAGGCCGATGCGATCAGGGTTGAAAAGGCTAACCGCCAGATGACGCTGTTGCGCGACGGCGGGCCAATCGGCACCTATCGCATATCGCTCGGCAGCAACGGCGATGGCGGTCACAAACAGCGCGAAGGCGATGAAAAGACGCCGGAAGGGCACTACGTCATCGACTGGCGCAACCCGCGCTCAATGGCGCATCTGAGCCTGCATATTTCCTATCCCAACGAAAACGACAAACAGGCCGCAGCGGCTGCCGGTCATGCACCGGGCGGCAATATCATGATCCACGGCCTGCCGAATGGCTGGGGCTGGCTTAAATCGGCACACCGGCTCTGGGACTGGACCGATGGCTGCATTCGTCACCGATGCGGAGATGCGTGACATATGGGCAAGGGTTCCGACCGGAACGCCGATAGAAATTCTGCCCTGACGGCCAGTGACGTATCGCTAGCCTTCCAGACTGTCTCCAGAGCATTTCCGGTTTTCATTGAATCACTGGAAATGCTCTGTTTGTTTTTACGCATGTCTTTATCCCGAAACCGGTTCGCATTTTCGGGAGACATGCTCTAGCTCTTCACCGACCAGCGTTCGATATCCGCACTCTGCCCGATCAGTGCGAGGCCGTTGGCAATGGAATCGAACTGGTTCGAGCTTGTCACCTCGGCATTGGGAAAGCGGCTTTCAAACACGGTGCGGATGACCGGCACGAAAGACGTGCCGCCTGTGAGGAAAACCCGGTCGATAGACGAGGTTTCCAGCTCCGCTTTCTCGACCGCCTGTTGCACCGAGTTTTCGATCTGGCGCACATCGTCCGCGATCCAGTTTTCGAAATCGTTGCGGGTAATGTCGGAACGGATTTCAAAATCATCCGCCTTGAAGTGCAGTTCCGACATGCGCTGCGATGAAAGCCGCACTTTCAGGTCCGATACGGCGCGATAGATTTCGTAGCCATAATCGTTCTCGATCAGGTTGATGAAATGTTCGAGCGGCTTGGGGTCAACCGCTTGCCGGGCCAGTTCGTCCAGATCGCGGATGGTGGCCGGAGAGTTCATCAGGAACAGCGTGTTCCAGCGCGCAAAATTTGCATAATAATGGTTCGGCACAGTCAGCCTCTTGCCGAAGGACTGATATTCCGTCCCTTTTCCAAGCAGCGGCGACACGGCATTGTCGATGATGCGGTAATCGAACGTATCGCCAGCAATACCGACACCCGTCTGGCTGAGCGGCGTGAAACTCAGGCCTTGCCTGCCCACGTCGAACCGCACGATGGAAAAGTCGCTGGTGCCGCCGCCAAAGTCGGCCACCAGAACGGTGGACGCGGCCGTCAGTTCCTGCGCATAAAAATAAGCGGCGGCGACAGGCTCATAGACATAATGAATGTCGGTGAAGCCGAACGCCCGGAACGCCTTTTCATAGCGCTGCATGGCCAGCGCTTCATCGGGCGAAGCACCCGCAAAGATTACTGGCCTGCCGATGACCACGCGATTGCCCTTTGGCGGCAGGCGGTCGCCCAACCGCGCGGCAACCGTTTCGAGGAAAGTGGTCAGAATATCCTCGAACTTGAACCGCTTGCCGAAAACCGGCGTGTCGGTGAAGGACTTCGATGCCGCGAATGTCTTGAACGATTGCAGCATGCGCGTGGAGTGCGGCGCGTTGACGAATACGTCCATCGCCCATGGCCCACTTTCGACGGTGCGCTCGCCGGTTTCACGATCCTGCCAGAAGCAGAGAACCGAACGGTAGCCGGTGATATCAACCCCATCCTTCGGCACACTCAGAACCGCCGTCGTGCCATCCGCTGCGGCAACGGAAAGAACCGTGTTGGTCGTGCCAAAATCGATGCCCAATGTCACGCCATCAAATGGGCTCTGGTCAGCCTTCGTCATCACTGCACCTTTTTTGGAGGAAATCGGGGAGCGGGCGGATTAGCAGCCGTCGCAGCCAAGCTCAACCCGAAAGTGTGGATTTGGCGCAGACTAGAGCATGTCTCCCGAAAGTGGGAACCGGTTTCGGGTCAAAGACATGCGATAAAACAAACAGATAGCACATCCCGAAAAGTGTGAAACGCCTACGCAGGGAAATCAGTCCACTGGACTGATTTCTGATCCTGCTTCGATCGGATAAGATGCGCGTAAAAACAAACAGAGCATTTCCAATGATTCATCAGAAACAGAAAATGCTCTAGGAAAAAAGGAGCGGCCTCAATGAAACAGAAGGCGCTCCTTCTAGAAAATGAAAACGCCCATGTCATTTCAACTAAATTATGAGATTCCGACGCTGGACTTATTCAGCCAGATTTGATTGACCGGGAACATCAATTTGTCCAATAATACAGGAAATTTCTAAATGTCTGATGAAGTGACTGAGCATATCCCAATTGGCGGCGGACTCCTTCTCTTGCTATTGGGAATTATCATTAATCTATTATTCAGCGCTTATATGATATATATTTATATCAAAATATCATATATTATGAATATTGGCTTCGGATCACAGTCTCTTAATTTTTCATATCACATATTGATAAACATAATATTTTTCATTGGATCATTATACGCGCTATACGCAAACTATTATTATCTGAAGGCCTTCAGGTATTTCATGGTAATATTCCTGTTTGCCTCCGGCATATTGAATATGCTGCCAACCCTTTTTGCAGAACCCGCAACCGCAGCGGAGTCCGACGCCAGCGGTTTTGTGCTGCTTCTATCATGGCTGCCAGCAATTATATGGGTCCCCTACCTTCTCTATTCCGCAAGACCGAAGCGAACCTATGTTTACGATAAGTCTAATAATCCATGGCTATCGAAATGACGGCAAGCCTGACGCGGCTGCAGACGACAACAAAAAGCCCGGATCGCTCCGGGCTTTTTTTACTTCTTCTTTTTGGCGCGGCCTGCGAACGGATTGTCCGAGGTACGCAAGGAAAGCCTGATCGGCACGCCCGGCATGTCGAAGGTTTCGCGCAGGCCGTTGATGAGATAGCGCACATAGGATTGCGGCATCGCATCGGGGCGCGAGCAGGACACGACGAAGCCCGGCGGGCGGGTCTTTACCTGCGTCATATACTTGACCTTGAGGCGGCGTCCCGAAACTGCCGGCGGCGGCTGGTGCGCGATGACGCCTGCCAGCCAGCGGTTGAGACGCCCGGTCGAAACACGGCGGTTCCAGATTTCGTGGGTCTTGACGACATTCTCCATGAGCTTGTCGATGCCCTGCCCGCGCTCGCCGGAAATCGGCACAGCACGCAGCCCACGCACCTGCGGCAGCAGGCGGGCCGTCTTTTCGTAAAGATCGGCAAGAACCATCTGGCGGTCTTCGATCAGATCCCATTTGTTGAATGCGATGATCGGCGCACGGCCCTCACGGATGATGAGATCGGCGATCTGCAAATCCTGCTTCTCGAACGGGATGGTCGCATCAAGGACGATGATCACGACTTCCGCAAAACGGATCGCGCGCAGGCCGTCGGCGACCGACAGCTTTTCGAGCTTTTCCTGCACGCGCGACTTGCGGCGCAGGCCAGCCGTATCAAACAGCTTGATCTTGCGGTCGCGCCATTCCCAATCGACCGAGATCGAGTCACGCGTAATGCCCGCTTCCGGTCCGGTCAGCAGGCGGTCTTCGCCCAGCATGGTGTTGATGAGCGTGGACTTGCCGGCATTCGGGCGTCCGACGATGGCGATGCGCATCGGCTTGGTCGCATCATAGGCCGGGATTTCTTCTTCATCCGGGTCTTCGATGTCGTCGCCGATCAGTTCACCGACAACCTTCGGCGTGAAAACCTCGTCCTCGGCTTCCTCTTCCTTCTCGTCGGCAAAGACGCGCTCTTCGCCCAGAAGCTCGACAATGGCGTCGCGCAGGTCGGGCATGCCCTGACCGTGCTCGGCGGAGATCGGGCATGGTTCGCCGAGGCCAAGCTGGAAAGCGTCGTACATGCCGGATTGCGCGCCGCGCGCTTCCGCCTTGTTGGCCACCAGCACGACCGGCTTGCCGGAACGGCGAACCACTTCGGCAAAGGTGCTGTCGGTCGGCGTCAGGCCGTTCTTGGCATCGATGACGAACAGGATAACGTCGGCTTCCTGAATGGCAGCCTCGGTCTGGGCGCGCATCCGCGCTTCCAGGCTGTCATTGGCAGCTTCTTCAAGACCCGCCGTATCGATAACCTGAAACTTCAAATCGTAGAGCTTGGCATCGTGGATGCGCCGGTCGCGCGTGACGCCCGGCAGGTCATCGACCAGCGCCAGCTTGCGGCCGACGAGGCGATTGAACAGCGTGGACTTGCCGACATTGGGACGCCCGACGATGGCGACTGTAAAACCCATGGAAGAAGATAACTCCAAAACTTGCGAATTTATGTGCTTTGCGCGTCAGGCACCTTGACGCCTGCGCTGCGCATCAGATCGAGCATCGTGTTGGACCGCTGGCGGATATTGGCCGGGGCCAGACTGTCATTGGCGATCTGCTGGAACAGCTTGACCGCATCGTCGAAACGTTCGGCCTTCCATGCGGCCAGGCCCAGGGCCTCCCGCGCGCTGGAGCGCATCGGATTGCCGTCAGCGGAAAGCGTTTCCACGCGCTTGGCCACATCGTCATAGGAACCGCTGTCGACCAGCAGATAACCGGCGCGCAGGCGCGCGACATCGCGCAGCGGCGCAGGCACGGCATTGTCGGCAGCGACGTCGTCGAACGCTTTCACGGCACCGGCGGCATCACCCTTGTCGGCGATGACCGATGCGGCGCGAAGACGCGCCAGCACCGGATAGGAGCCGTAGCCGGTCTTTTCCAGATCGGCGAGCGCGGCGAGCGCCTCGTCGTTCTTGCCTTCCGAGGCGAGATCCAGCGCGGCCAGGAACTTGTCGCCGGAAGCGGAAGCCTTGCTGTCGGTCCAGTGCTGATAGCCGACCCAGCCAGCCGTCCCCAGAACGATGGCCACGGCGGCGCCGATCACCAGCGGACCGAAATTCCGCCAGACCTGCTTTGCCCGTTCCGAACGGATTTCCTCGTTTACCTCGCGAATGAAACTGTCGTCTGCCATGGACCTGCCACTAAAGCCAAATTGATGTTCGATATTTATGCGTTCTGGCGCTTTTAGTCGGAATTCGCGCCAGATGTAAGACCCGTATGCGAAATAAGCCAACACATGCATTACAAAGTGCATTCCGGTCCGACAATCGCCTTATTCAAGAACTAGCCACGGAATTTCCGGAACTGTTTCCCCTCCCCCTCGTTTAGTGGTCCATGCGCTTTCTGTCCCCCCGCTCATTTCTGCTTTCAGCCCTTGCTCTTTCCACCTGCGCCGCGCAGGCGGAACCGGTGCCCGCAAAGCCGCAATATGTGCTGATCTCCTTCGACGGTGCCCATGACAATGCACTGTGGACCCGCTCGCGCGAACTGGCGAAGAAGAACAACGCCCACTTCACCTATTTCCTGTCCTGCGTCTTCCTGATGACCAGACAGGACCGGCGCGATTACCAGCCGCCGCACAAGCGGGCGGGTTCGTCCAATGTCGGCTTCGCGCTCAGCCGTGATGAAGTCGTCGCGCGTCTTGGCAATATCTGGCAGGCGCATCTGGAGGGAAACGAGATTGCCAGCCATGGCTGCGGCCATTTCGACGGCACCGACTGGTCGACCGCCGACTGGGACAAGGAGATAAGGGAATTTCGTCGCATCACCGCCGACGCCTACAGGAATAACGGCATCGACGGCGAGCCGGAAGGCTGGCGCGACTTCGCGCTGAAGGGCATAAACGGCTTCCGCGCGCCCTATCTCGCCGCGTCGAAGCCGGTGCAGGACGCGCTGAAGGCAAACGGCTTTCGCTATCAGGCATCGTCCGTCACCCGCGGCCCGGAAGCGCCGATCCTCGCCGGTCAGTTCGCTTCATTCGGATTGCCGCTTATCCCGGAAGGCCCGTCGCAGCGTCCCATCGTGGCCATGGACTATAATCTCTATGTCCGCCACTCGAAGGGCAAGGAAGCGCCGCAGCAATCGTCAGCTTTCGAGGAACGGGCCTACAAGGCTTTCCGGGCGGCGTTCGACAAGCAATATGCGGGCGAGCGCATTCCGCTTCAGCTCGGCTTTCATTTCGTGCTGATGAATGACGGCGCCTACTGGCGCGCCATGGAACGGCTGGTGGCGGAAGTCTGCACCAGGCCGGATGTCAAATGCACGACCTATGGCGATTATCTGGACAGTCTCGACAAGGAGACGGTCCACGCAGGCCAGAACCGATCCTGACTTCAGGCCGAAGGCACTGTTTCCAGATTACCGCGATCGGCCGATGGCAACGGCTCGTCATGGATAGTCGCCTCGAACGCCCTCAGGCGCTTGTAGATCGACAACAGCTCGATGATCGTCGTCCACGATTTGACGAGATACTGGAACGACTCCTGTACCTGCGAAAATACATTGATGATCTGGTTCATCAGGCCAAGCGTCAGCTTTCCAGCCACGATGGACGGTATGAGGATCAGGGTCGCGAAAATATTGTCGGCCTGTAGATAGAAAATGCGGGCAACGTTGAAATAGACATAGTGGAAATAGAGCCGGAAATAATTGTGCCGGACGTTGCGGAACAATTCGGCCATTGTGACTGGCCCGGCGCGATCGTCATGATCTTCACCATAGACGAGTTCCTTGCGGTAAGCCGCTTCCACCCGCTGGTTGTTGAACTCCAGTCCCGGCAGCTTGATGCCGACCAGCGCCAGCAGACCGGTCCCGAAGGCAGCCCAGAAAACAGCCGCCCATACAAGCGCATGTGGTATTGTGCCGATAACCGGCAACTCGGTGATTTTCTCGGAAAAGCTGAACAGGACCGGCAGAAAGGCGATCAGCGTCAGAATAGCTTTCACCAGATTGACACCGAGCTGTTCCAGCGTCGTTGAAAAGCGCATCGTATCTTCCTGCACACGCTGTGCAGCGCCTTCGATGGAACGCAGTTTCGGCCAGTACCTGACATAATAGTCATTCATCGCCGTGCGCCATCGGAAGATATAATGGCTGACGAAGAAGAGGCTCAAAACGCTGACCGTGACGCCAATAAAGGCAATCTTGGCAAACGTGACCAGCCCCCAGTAGAAATCGGTCGCGCTGACGGCGCCGGGTGTTGTCAGCGCCTTCTGTATCATGTCGTAGAACGGCCCATACCATGCATTGACCGCCACACTGGCCTGCACGCCGAAATAGGTGGTGAACAGGATCAGCGCCGATCCGAGTATCGACCAGCGCTGCCAGGGATGCGGTGAAAACCACGCCCAGAACAGATAGAAGGCGAATATCATCACCGCGAAGTAGATATAGAACCAGAGAAACGGCGCCGACCAGAAGATGCTTGCGCCGATAATCGGCGCGGCGTCGGGCGCCAGCGGCGGCAGGCCGAACACTGCGCCCAGCCGTTCACCTCCCTCGTACCAGCCGATTATCGCCAGCAGGCACCAGATTACGACGGACCAGAAGAACAGTTTCGGACGGGGGAAAAAACGACACAAACACCGGGTTACATCCAACTCCTGAGGAATTATCCTCATAAGAAGCCGGTCCTTGTGCGTTTACCAGTTAAATTCCTGTAAGGTTTTCAACCCGCTGTCTTGGCGGCGCGTCCCGCCACGATGCCCAGCACCGCGACGACCACCAGCGAGAGCGCTGCGGCCAGACTTGCCGACGTGAACGAACCGGAGCGCTGCGCCATGAATCCTGCCACCAGCGGGCCGACGATCTGGCCGATGCTGAAGCACACGGTCATCCGCGCCAGAGCGCGTTTCGGTGAAGACGGTGCGAGCGTGCGGGCAATCTGCAATCCAAACGCCGTCAATGCCATGAAGGTCATGCCCAGAAGCGCACCGCCCACCAATGGACCGAGTGGCGGCGCCAGAACCACGCTGGCCGCGACGCCCACCGCCTCAAGGGTGGCCGTCAGGGCAAATGCGTTGAAGAGACCGAACTTACGGGCTGCGGGAGCCCACAGCCAGATGGAGGGCGCTGCCATCAGGCCGGTCACCACCCACACAGCAGCTTCCATCAGCGGACCGCCATCGGTCGCGCGCACGATTGCAATGAGGAATGTGGCCGTGATCACATAACCGAAGCCGAAGATGCCATAGGCCAATGCCAGTGCATTGAAGGCGAGGCTTTTGGGAAGCGGCGGTTCGCGCGTGCCGCTGTTTCCGCCAACCGGACCTTCCCGGACGAAAGCCGCGACCAGAACGGCCATCACAATGGTGAGAACGGCAGCGCCGATCCAGTCGGCCCGCCAGTCGAGCCCGGCAAGACGGATCAGCGCCACCAGAACGGCAGAAAGCGCAATGCCACTGCCGACGCCGCCGAAATGCAGGGCTCCAAGCCCGGCCCTTTCCGCCGCCGTGACATGACTGAGCACGATTGCCGTGCACAGGATCATCGTCACCGCGCTTATGAAACCCGCCGCAAAGCGGATGATGGAAAACAGCCAGACGCCGTCAAAAAGCGCCATGGCGGCGCAGAGCAAACCGCTGATTATCAGGCCCGCGATCACGCTTGCCCGTTCGATGCCCGCAGACCAGCCATAACCGGCCACGACCGCCCCCAGCAGATAGCCGATATAGTTTGCCGATGCGATGAACCCCGCATCGGCGGCAGTGAAGCCGATATCGGCCATCATCCCGGGCAGGATCGGCGTATAGATGAAACGCCCGATCCCCATGGCGGCAGCCATGGCAAGAAAACCGCCGAAAGCATAGCGAACGGCGGTGCGATGGTGTGAAGATGCTGGCTTGGTCATTTGCAGGGAGGTCTCGGTCATTGGCGGCAAAATAAGCTTCATTCATCCAAGGACAATTGAATTTTTCTGATCGGATCGATCACACGGATTGACACTGAAACCGCTCCCGATCTCCGAAACCCGACGACAGAGTTGGATTTGAACTCTGCCGGAGCAGAACTACAATAGATCTATTGCACTCTCTTGATGGAGGATCAGGATGAACAGGTCGAAATTCTGCCTGTGGGCGACCGTGACGTTCGCCACCGCAGGAGCCGTTCAGGCACAGGAGCTGAAGACCATGGATGATGTGGGCAGCGCGCTGAACGCATGCTGGACTGCGCCTGCGGGCAGCAAGAATTCCGCCGTGACCCTCAGCTTCAGCTTCAAGCGCAACGGCAGCCTGATGGGGCCGCCCCGCCCCAGCGCGATCAACGTTCAGGGGGACGACAAGGCGAAAAAGGCATTCGTGGACGCTGCTATCGACGCGGTTGAAAAATGCACGCCGCTGAAACTTGCGCCCTCGCTGGCAGAGGGTATCGGCGGGAATGTCTTCACCATGCAGTTTCATTCGGCGGATTGATCGATGCCAGACAAGGCGGTTCCCAGGCGTCTGCTGGAAGATCACGTCGCACCATACGATGATCCCATCGCCTTCACACGAGGCCAGACGGTATCCCTGACCGGAGAGGCCGAAATCTGGGACGGCTACCGGTGGTTGTGGGCCGTGGGAGCGGATGGCCGTGCGGGGTGGATTCCCGATAACAGCATCATGGTCAAGGATGATACGGTCATCACTCTGCGCGACTACTCGGCGATGGAACTGACCTGCAACAAAGGTACCATGCTCCACGTCATCGAAGAAACGCATGGATGGGCATGGTGCAGCGCGCCCAATGGATTTTTCGGTTGGGTGCCGGCGAACAAACTTGCCTGACACCCCCCCCCGTTTTGAGCGAGCGAAAAGTTTCTCTTGCGAATCGCATAAGTGCATGCTTATATGACGGCATGAATGAGAACGATATATTCAACGATGTTTTCAGGGCGCTTGCCGATCCGACCCGCCGGATGATCTTCGAGAAGCTGGCATCCGGCAGCATGAATGCCAGTGCGTTGCGGGAAGGGATGGAGATCAGCCAGCCCGCCATGTCGCAGCATCTGGCGGTGTTGCGCGGCGCGGGACTGGTGCGTGAGGAACGTGAGGGGCGCTTCGTCAATTATGAAGTCGATCCGAACGGACTGACCCTCATCGCCAACTGGCTTGCCAAATACCGCGCCTATTGGCCGGAACGTATCGATGCTCTCAAAACCTTGCTGAAGGATATGGACCAATGACCGACCGGCAGGAAGAACACCGCGAAAAAGCGATAGAGCTGGAATATGAGCTGGATGCCGCGCCGCAGAAAGTCTGGCGCGCGATCAGCATTCCGGAATTTCGCGAAAGCTGGCTTCCATCCGAGGCACTGGCCGACCCGGAACCTGCGTCCTGCAAGCCCGGCGAGGAGATCAGCTACCGAATGCGGGAAAACGAACCGCCCTTTCTGGAAAGCATGGTGACGTTCCGCATCGTGCCGGGCATTTCCGGCGGCACCTGTCTGCGCGTCATCCACGAATTGAACGACGCGCGGGTGAAACATGCCGCACCGGTTGCCGCCAACAGCAACCGGATGCCGGTCATGCGCGCCGCCTGAAGCACCCACATCCTGATTTTGGAAGAGAGGAGTTCGCCCATGCGCGAAACGATGCAACTCGTCCCTATGGTCGTCGAACAGTCGAGCCGCGGCGAAAGGTCGTTCGATATCTATTCGCGCCTGCTGCGCGAGCGGATCATCTTTCTCAATGGCGAAGTGAACGACACCGTATCCGCGCTGATCTGCGCGCAATTGCTGTTTCTGGAAGCGGAAAATTCCAAACAGCCGATCAATCTCTATATCAACTCGCCGGGCGGCGTCGTGACCAGCGGCCTCGCGATCTATGACACGATGCGCTATGTCCGCGCGCCGGTGCACACGCTCTGCATGGGGACGGCCCGTTCCATGGGTTCCTTCCTGCTGATGGCGGGGGAGCACGGCCATCGCGCCGCCCTTCCCAATGCGAACCTGCTTGTTCACCAGCCTTCCGGCGGCTTTCAGGGGCAGGCATCGGACATTTTCATCCATGCCGAGGAAGCCCAGCGAACCAAGCGGCTGATGACGCGTCTTTACGCCGAACATTGCGGCCGCACCTATGAAGAGGTGGAACGCGCGCTTGACCGTGATAATTTCATGACTGCGGAAGCGGGTCTCGAATGGGGATTGATCGACCGCATTCTGGAACGGCGGGAAGTTGCGGCGGCCTGAGAAGCAGGGTCTTCTGTCGCCAGCAGCGTTGTATATGTCCCCCGGGAACAGTATCAACACCGGATGGATAGAAATCACGCAGCAATCCCCGAAGAAGCGGCAAAGGCCCTGATCGTCCTGCAGGAATGCCTGGGGTCATCCTTGCAGGCCCTATATCTGCATGGCTCCGCCGTGAATGGCGGCCTTCGCCCCAACAGCGACGTCGACCTGCTGGCGGTCTGTGACCGGAATCCGGCACCTGAAACCAGTGCGCTTCTCGTTGATCGGCTGATGCAGATATCGGGCCGGCACCCGGTCGCCCCGGGAATGCCCCGATGCCTGGAGGTGATGCTCTTTCTGCGGCAGGACCTCGCCGCATCTCGCTATCCTGCGCGGTGCGCCTTCATCTATGGAGAATGGCTGCGTGACGAATTCGAGGCCGGGATCGTGCCGCAGGCCCATACCGACCCTGAATATACACTGGTGCTCGCGCAAGCCGGCCAAGAAGCAATAAGCCTTGTCGGCCCCACGCGGGAGCATCTTCTGCCGTCCGTGCCGCAAGGAGACGTGCGACGGGCGATTGCCGATGCCTTGCCTGCCCTTATCGGCAACCTTGCAGGCGATGAGCGCAATGTCCTGCTGACGCTGGCGCGGATGTGGTACACGCTCGAAACCGGAACATTCGTGCCGAAGGACGCCGCCGCCGAATGGGCGCTGCCCCTTGTTTCCCCCGAAACCGCAGCAGCCCTTGCGCTCGCGCAGGCGGCCTATCGGGGCGCGGCTGTCGACGACTGGCAAAGCCATCCCCTGCTCGCAGGGCAGGCGGCTGAGGAACTGGCACATCAGGTGCGGCTGCTTTTCTGAAAATCTTCAGGCCGCGGCTTCATCCTTTTGCCGCTGCGCAGGCACCGGAACGCTGTCGGGAATATCCGAATGCAGGAAGTGCAGAAGCGTGTCCTGAACCGACGACAGCCGGTGCGCGCAATCGCGCCAGCCGAACGGAATATCCTTCGGCATGGACGGAATCCGGCGCGGCTCCTGCCCTTCCTCCAACTCGCAATTGGCAATGACTACCTGCAAGGCTTCCATCAGCCATGGCGGCGGCGGCGCCTCCTTCTTGCGCAGCGCATTGCCCAGCGCTTCACCGAACAGCAGCGCCGATGCGTAAAGTCGGATGCCGCGCCGATCATAACGGCCCGCCATTTCCGTGACCTCGCGCGCCACCAGCCGCCCGCGCAGCGACCAGCGCGCATTGCTGCGGGCCAGTGCGATGCCATCGCCCAATGCGATCACCGCCCGGTGGGCCGAGGTAAACTGGTTGATCGCACTTTGCGCCCGCACCGGGTCCTGCTTTTCCAGCGCCACGGCCGATTGTTTCAGGCCCTTTGCCAGCCGGTCGAGCAGGCCCCGAGCAGCCTTGTCGATCAGAAGCAACGGGCTCGGTGTCATCAAAATCTGGCTGAACAGCAAGCCCACGCCCGCCCCGACCAGAACATCGACCAGCCGCGTCACGCCCGCGACCTGCGGCCCCATGGCGAGAACCAGAATCGCCGAAACGCCCGACTGAATGGCGATTGCAGGCGCCATGCCGAAAGAGGTTGCCAGCACCATGGCAACGAAAGTCACGATGCTGGTGTGGAAGACCGGAACAGTTTCGGGCAAAAGCAGCGAAAGCTCCCCGACCAGCACGCCTGTCGTGACGCCGACGACCACGCCGATCGCCTGCTTGCCGTGGTTGGGCAGGTTCGGCGCCAGACAGATCACCGCCGTCACCATGGCGAAAACGGGTTTCGGCTGGTCCAGAAGCAGCTGGCAGATCAGCCATGCGACGCCGCCTGCAAAGGAAGCGATCAGGGAATCGCGCCAGCTCGCAGACCATTGCTGAACGATCTTCTTGGCGCGCTGCCGCATCGATTTCTCCATCTGCTTACCGGCAGCTATCTATGGCAGCATTTTCCCGCCTCAAGGCTTGAAGAAGTTTTCGTACTGGTCCGGCTTGAAACCGACCGTCAGCTCTCCATCCCTGTCGAGAACCGGGCGCTTGACCATGGAAGGCTGCGCCAGCATCAGTGCCCGCGCCCTGCCCGCGTCAACGTTCTGGCGTTCTTCCTCCGGCAGTTTGCGAAACGTCGTTCCGGCGCGGTTGAGCAGCTGCTCCCACGGAACGCTTTTCAGAAAGCGGTCGAGCGTTTCGCCGTCCAGCCCTTCCTTCTTGTAATCGTGGAACGCAAAGTCGATGCCATGGTCTTCAAGCCAGGTGCGCGCCTTCTTCATGGTGTCGCAGTTCTTGATACCGTAGATGGTCACGCTCATATCCGACTCCTTTGATCGCTCAGAGCGTGGTGTTTTCAAGTTGAACCATTATCCCGCTCCAAACTTTTTGTTTGAGCATGTTTTTATCCGAAAACCGTTTCCCACTTTTCGGAATCATGCTCCAGCCGCGATCAAAGGCGATCGAAACGCCGGTTTCAACCTCTATCTGGAATCGTGAAAGATTATGCCCAGCGTATGCCGCTTGCCGGAACGGATGCGGCTGACGCCATGCCGCATCTTGACGCGATAATCGCCGCGCGTCCCCTGCATCGGACGGTCATTGACCGCGAAGACCACGCCGTCGCCCTGCCGGAGCGGAACGACCTCGGCCCGGCTCTGCATGCGCGGGCGCTGTTCGGTCAGGACGAATTCACCGCCCGTAAAATCCTTCTCCGGCTCGGACAGCAAAATCGCCACCTGCAACGGAAAGGCGATATCGCCGTAAATATCCTGATGCAGGCAATTATAGTCGCCCTCGACATATTGCAGGATGAGCGGTGTGGGACGCGTCTGCCCTGCCGCGTGGCACCGCTCCAGGAAGGCATCATGGGTGGGCGGAAACCGGACATCCGATCCCAGTCTTTCGCTCCACCGATTGGCGATGGGAGCCAACTGAAAATAGAGCTTCTGGCGCAGATTCCAAATTAAGGCAGGAATGGGATTTGCGTAATATTTGTATTCTCCGCGCCCAAAACCGTGTTTTCGCATCGAAATCACCGTTCGAAATGCGGCCAAGGTGTGATAACCTGCGGCAATCTCGTGGCAATCCTGTGGCGAAATTATGTTTTCGAGAATTGTGGCACCGAACTGGTCGAGTTCGGCGCCGATTTTTTGCCAGTCATAGGCGGGAATATTCTGGCCCTGCATGGGTTCATTTTTATTCATGCCTGGCCCTCCCGCTTCAGGAGATCGCGCTTGCGCTCGACACCCCAGCGATAGCCGGAAAGGCCGCCATCGTTGCGCACCACGCGGTGGCACGGAACCGCGACCGCGATCTTGTTCGCCGCGCAGGCCTGCGCCACCGCACGCACCGATTTCGGTGCGCCGATGCGCTCGGCAATTTCTGTATAACTTACTGTTTTACCGACCGGAATTTCTCGCAAAGCCTGCCAGACGCGTTGCTGGAACGCGGTTCCCTGCAGATCAAGCGGCAGGTCGAGCCCGATGCGCGGCGCTTCGACGAAACCGACCACCTCGGCGACCATATCCTCGAAATCGCGGTCCGCACCGATGAGATTGGCCTGCGGAAAACGCTTTTCCAGGTCACGGATCAGTTCTTCCGGGTCGTCACCCATCAAAATGGCGCAGACGCCCTTGTCGCTCGCCGCCACCAGCACCGCGCCCAGCGTCGACTGGCCGATGGCAAAACGGATATCCGCATTCTTGCCGCCCTGCTTGTAAGCCTTTGGAGTCATTCCCAAAATCCCATCCGAAGCCTCATAGAAGCGGCTGCTGGAATTGTAACCGGCATCATAGATGGCGTCGGTTACGCGGATTTCCGGCGCATCGAGCGCCGCCCGCATCTTCCTCGCGCGATGCGCATCCGCATAGGCTTTCGGGGTCAGTCCCGTGAACTCCTTGAATATGCGATGGAAATGGGCCGGGCTTGCCTTTACCGAAGCCGCTATTTCTTCAAGGGATGGCACTTCTTCCGCCGTTTCGATGAAACGGCAGGCAGAGGCCACCATCTCGGCATAGCGGGTGCTGTTCTGCGTCGCCAGCGTTTCGGACAGATGCGGCTTGCAGCGCATGCATGGCCGGAACCCGGCGCGTTCGGCATCCTCGCAACCGTCGAAGAACTGCACGTTCTCGCGCTTTCCGCGCCGCGACGGGCAGGACGGGCGGCAATAGACGCCGGTGGTGCGCACAGCATAGACAAATGCCCCGTCCGACGCCTTGTCGCGGTCGAGCACCTTCTGCCAGCGGCTTTCATCGGGGTCGTGGGTCTTCATGGTCATAAGGTTCATGTCCGTATTCCTTCAATATGAGCATGAAGGAAGGCTAATGCCACCGCGTCGAAGCTACACTCCGCTGCTTGCTTTCAAATTCGAAACGGCGCCGTTGCACAGTCTGTTCACAAATAAGGAACATGCAAGCTTCCAGCTTTTATACCATGATATGAAAGGTAAACAGGGAGAAGACCATGACGACAATCGGCTTCATCATCGATGGCAAGGAAACACCATCCGCTTCCGGCAAGACATTCGACCGCAAGGACCCCGTCACCGGAAAGGTCGCCACTACAGCGCCTGCGGCCAGCCTTGCCGATGTCGACGCGGTTGCGAAATCTGCCGCGAAAGCCTTTGAAAGCTGGTCGGAAACCGGGCCGGGCGAGCGTCGTGCACTGCTGAACAAGGCGGCTGACCTGATGGAAAGCCGCGCCGATGAATTCATCCGCCTCATGTTGGAAGAAACCGGCGCAACCGCGCCTTGGTCGGGCTTCAACGTCCATCTCGGCGCCGGTGTGCTGCGCGAAGCGGCAGCGCTCACCACGCAGATCACCGGCGAGATCATCCCTTCGGACAAGCCCGGCATCGTTTCCATGGCAGTGCGCCAGCCGGTTGGCGTGGTGCTTGGCATGGCGCCATGGAATGCGCCGGTCATTCTGGGCGTGCGCGCCGTTGCAGCCGCCCTCGCCTGCGGCAACACGGTTATCCTGCGGTCGTCCGAATCCTGCCCCGGCGTTCATCACCTGATCGTCAAGACACTCAACGATGCTGGCTTCCCCGCCGGTGTGGTCAATGTGATTTCCAATGCCCCTGAGGACGCGCCGGAAATTGTGGCGGCCCTTGTTGCTCATCCGTCCATCCGCCGCATCAACTTCACCGGCTCCACCCATGTCGGCAAGATCATCGCCAAACAGGCCGCGGAGCATCTGAAGCCCGTGCTGCTGGAACTGGGGGGCAAGGCGCCCTTCATCGTGCTGGAGGATGCCGATCTCGATCAGGCGGTCGATGCGGCAGCTTTTGGCGCTTTCATGAATCAGGGCCAGATCTGCATGTCCACGGAACGCTTTATCGTGCATGAGAAGGTGGCGGATGTCTTTGCGGAAAAACTTGCCGCCAAGGCAAGATCACTACCCGCTGGCGATCCGCGCGGCAATGTCGTGCTCGGTTCGCTGGTCGATCTCAAATCCGCCGAGCGCATGGATGCGCTCATCCAGGATGCCGTGTCGAAAGGCGGCAAGGTTCTGGCGGGCGGCAAGCGTGAAGGCTCCATCGTTGAGGCGACGGTCATCGATCACGTGACGTCCGACATGAACATTTACACGCAGGAATCCTTCGGGCCGGTGAAACCTATCATCCGCGTCAGGGATGCCGAAGAGGCGATCCGCGTGGCCAACGACACCGAATATGGCCTTTCATCCGCGATCTTCAGCCAGGATGTGAAAAGGGCGCTGGCGCTTTCAAAAAAGCTTGCGACCGGCATCTGCCACATCAATGGCCCGACGGTCGCAGACGAAGCGCAGATGCCCTTCGGCGGCGTGAAATCTTCCGGCTATGGCCGTTTCGGCGGAAAGGCCGTCATCAACGAATTTACCGACCTGCGCTGGATCACCATCGAGGGCCCGCAGCATTATCCGTTTTGAATCAGAAAGGGCGGAGCTTTCAACTCCGCCCTTTCATCATCGGTGTCCGTTCAAGACTTTCGCGCTTCCTTGATCGCCTCGATCAGCTCCGGCTCCTTCATCACTCCGCCATAGAGCTTGGTGCCGATGACGAAGGAAGGCGTGCCACCGAAATTGAAGGCTTCGCCCTGATCCATATTGCGCTCAAGAATGGCATTGATGCGCTTGGAATCAGCCTTATAGGCCGCATTGAGCTTCGCCGGATCGAGTCCGCCCTTTTTCAGCGCCGCATCCACCTGTTCCGGCGTAAGGCGACCGGGCGTCGCCATCAACGCTTCCATCGCCTTTACATAGTTGCCGGATTTTTCCGCCGCCAGAACGAGGCGCGCGGCATAGGCGGACGTGTCGCCGAAGATGATCCAGTCCTTCATGACAAGGCGCACATTGCCGTCATTCCTGACCACGCGCATCAGTTCGGCATGCCCCTTCTTGCAGTAAGGGCACTGGTAATCGAAATATTCGACAATGGTGACATTGCCGTTAGGATTGCCCAGAACCGGGATTTCCTTGTCGTAGAGTACTTCCGCAACCGTCGGAACACGCTGGGCGAGGCTCTCGCCGCCCGAAATCGCTATCGTTGCGGCGCCCGCCGCCGTTGCGGCCAGTATCTGACGACGATTCATCATGAGCTTGCTCCTTTGCCCGACTTTGCTTCAGACTGGGATTTATCCAACACCACGACACGCGCACCGGCGCTGGCGCGCTTGTAGAGATCGAGTATGTCCTGATTGTAGAGGCGGATGCAGCCGGACGACGCAGCCTTGCCGACGGACCATGGCTCGTTGGTGCCGTGAATGCGGTAAAGCGTGTCCTTGCCATCGCGATAGAGATAGAGCGCACGGGCACCGAGCGGGTTGCGGATGCCACCTTCGAGGCCATTGGCGTATTTTGCGTAATGCTCCGGATTGCGTTTGATCATGTTGGCTGTCGGCGTCCAGCGCGGCCATTGCGACTTGTAGGCAACCTTGGCATCGCCTGAGAAGGTCAGTCCGGCGCGACCGACCCCCACCGAATAACGGATTGCCTTGCCGCCCGGCTGCACGAGATAGAGATAGCGCGCATAGGGATCAACCACGATCGTGCCCACCGGCTCGTTCGTGGCATAGTCAACTTCCCGACGCAGATTGCGATCCGCGATCTTACTGACATCAAGTGCGGGAATGAGATTGCCGCGGTCGTTCACCGCGCCATACATGGTCTCATATTCACTCTTCGCCGTCTGCATTTCCGGCGCAGGCTGGCTCACGGGTTCGGCTGCAACAGGCTCGGGCCTGAAGGCCACCGGCTGCGGCATGGTGACGGCGATGGGCCGCTCCGCAGATGCGGTCGTGCATGCCGCGGCAACAAAAGGCAGACAGGCCACCACGGCCATCCGCAGCAGTGATTTCCGCGCGTTCTGTTTGTGAATCGATACAGTCAATTCTCTTGCCCCCGGGCCATCTTGAAATCCTTACATCCTTTGTCGCCGGAGCATTCTCCAGAACTATTGGAAATGCTCTATCTCTTTGTCTTTACGCATTATCCAACGCAAAACCGCTTCGCACTTTTGCTGGAAATGCTCTAGTCAGCGCTCACAAGACCGACCGAACGTTCGATGGAAGCGGTCGTGATATCGCCCACCAGTCTGGTTCCCTCCGGTTCCTTGCTGATGCGATTGAAGAAGATCATCGTCGGCGGCCCGGCCACGCCGAGCTTTGCCATCAGGTCGGCATTGCCCGCTGTGAGCTCGGAAATATCCGCCTTGACAAGCTGGTAACCTTCCAGCGCCTTCTTCACGCCAGCGTCGGGCAAAACCCGGCGCTCCACGGTGGAACAGCTTACGCACCAGTCCGCCGTGAAATAGACAAGCGTCGGCTTGTCGCCGCGCGCCTCGCCAAGTTTCTCCTGAAGGGAAGAAACAGTCTCGACCGGCGCAAATTGCAGCGCGGCCAGATTCTGGTTGCCGCCACGGTTACCGAATGCGGCCAGCGGTTGCAACGGGTCTTTTCCGCCCGAAGCCACGCCGAGCATCAAAATGACGCCGTAGACGAATGCCGCCGTGCCGATGGTGCGGGCGACAACGCTGCGTCCCGGAATTTTGAGGAATGCGAAACTTGCGGTCCCGAAAAGCAGGAGCGCCCACAGCACCATATCGACACCCGGCGGCAGAAGGGGAGCCGCCATGAAGATCGCGGTCGCGAGAAAACCGAAGCCGAAGATCTGCTTTACCGTTTCCATCCATGCGCCTGCGCGCGGAAGCGTGCCAGCGCCAAGCGTGGCGAAGGCAATGAGCGGCAATCCCTTGCCGATGCCGAGCGCAAAGAGCGCGGAAGCGCCAAGCGCGACATTGGCAGTCTGCGCGATATAGATAAGCGCGCCTGCAAGTGGCGCCGTAACGCAAGGGCCGACGATCAGCACGGACGAAAAGCCGAGAATGGCAGCCGACCGCTTCGAGCCTGTCCGCTGCTGGCCATGGGGACCAGTCCGCGACGAAATCGCGCTGACCCATGAATTGGGAAGCTGTATCTGGAAGAGGCCGAACATGGAGAGCGCGAGCAGCACGAATAATCCTGCCAGCACGAGTGCCGTCCATTTCGATTGCAGCACCATCTGCAGGTTCTGTCCCGACCAGCCTGCGATTGCGCCGACCACGGCAAAACCCAGCGCCAGGCTGACGACATAGGTGGCGGAAAGCACGAAGCCGCGTTTTGCGGTCAGCTTCTCCCCTTCACGCGCCAGCGTTCCGGCAAGGATGGGGTAGATGGGAAAGACGCAAGGGGTGAAAGCAAGCAGCACGCCGAAAGCCAGAAATGCCGCGATCACCAGCCCGGTGCCGCCACGATCCACCAGCCCCTCGACCATGCCCTTTTCGGGTGCAAGGGCAAATGCCGCCTTTGGTGGAGCGGCTGGCACCGCAGCCGGTGTGAAGGTCGGTGTGAAGGTCGGCGTCTGCGCCAGCAGCTTGGCCTTTTGGCCCTTCTCGCTCGAAACTGCGAGCGTGACCGGATCGACCGTCCTGGTTTCCGGGCGGTAGCAGATGCCGTCTTCCTGACAGCCCTGATAGGTGAGTTCCAGCGGCTCTGTATCCGCCTTCACGCTTGCCGTGGCGTGGGTGTAATAGACTTCAAGCCGCCCGAAATTCGGGTCGTCCTTTGGCTGTCCGGGCTGCGTGTCGACGGCAAGCGGATTTCCCTGCCCGTCCTTCGCCGCTATATGGTCGCGATAAAGATAATAACCGTCCGCGATCTGCCAGTTGAGTACCAGCCGGCCATCCGTGTCCTTCAATACGCTCAGGCGGAATGCCTGATCGACCGGCAGCGGGTTTGCCGCCGAGGCCGGGGCGAGTACGAGGAACAAACCGATGAACAAGCTGGCGAGGCCCGCAAGGAGACGCATTACGATTTTCCGCATAATTCGATTCGGACAAATTGATTATGTTGCAAATGGCGAATGTCCCCGCCACCTTAAGGCAGCCTTAAGCTGGCGCAGGGAAAAGCCCGTGCGGGGTTAAACACCAATAAAGGCAGAAACAGGAACTCATGCGCATACTCGTGGTGGAAGACGACACGATCCTTCTCGACGGACTGACTGTAGGGCTTGGGCTTGCCGGTTTCACCGTGGATGCCGTGTCGAACTGCTGCGACGCGGAAGCAGCGCTTGCCGCGCAGAACTATAACGCGGTGGTGCTCGACCTGATGCTGCCCGATGGCTCGGGCCTCGACATTCTGAAATCCATGCGGCGCGGACGCGACGAGACGCCGGTTCTGCTGCTGACCGCGCGCGATCAGGTGCCCGAGCGCATTGCGGGGCTCGATGCCGGTGCGGACGATTATGTCGGCAAACCCTTCGACCTGCATGAGCTTGCGGCCCGCGTGCGCGCCGTCGCCCGGCGCGGCGCAGGACGCGCCAATGCCCTGCTTGAATGGCGCGGCGTGGAACTGGACCCGGCGGAGATGTCCGTGCGCTTCCATGGCGAACCCGTGCGGCTGACCCGGCGCGAATTCTCGATCCTGCGCACCTTGATGGAGCGGCCCGCCGCCACCTTCTCCAAATCCTCGCTGGAGGAAGCGCTTTACGGCTGGCAGGAGGAAGTGGAGAGCAACGCGGTGGAGGTGCATATCCACCACCTGCGCTCCAAGCTTGGCTCCGATTATATCGAAACCGTGCGCGGGGTCGGTTACCGGCTGGCGGGAGCAAGGACATGAATTCCATTCGCAGCCGTCTCACCGGCATCCTGATCGGCGTCACCTGCGTCGTCTGGCTTTTCGCGGTCGTGTGGATCCATATCAGCACCCAGTCACAGCTTGAAAAGGTGCTCGATGCGCGCCTCATGGAAGCCGCGCGGATGGTCAACTCGCTTTTGACAGACCATCGGGTCGCGGTTGGCCCGGATGGAGATGGCGGGCAATTGTCGTTGAAGCCGATGCCCGATTTTCCGCTCTATGACCGGCAGCTTTTCTGCCAGATATGGGCTCTCGACGGCAAGCTTGTGGGACGTTCCGAAAGCGCGCCCGGCGTGCGGCTCACCAATATCGCGAACGGCTTTTCGGATACGGAAGTTGCGGGCGACCGCTGGCGCGTGTTCGCGGTGGAAAATACCCAGCTCGGCCTGCGCGTCATGGTCGGCGACAGCCTGAGCGTTCGCGAAAGGCTGGTGCAGAATGTCGTGACCGGGCTTGTGCTGCCCGCGCTGTTGATGCTGCCCGTTCTGGCGCTCATGATCTGGTTGTGCGTAAGGCGCGGTCTCGATCCTCTGAGCCGTCTTGCATCCGTGCTTTCAAAGCGCCAGGCGCAGGATTTGCGGCCGCTTCCCGAACACAACCTGCCCAAAGAGATTGCGCCTGCCGTCACCGCGCTGAACGGGCTTTTCCAACGCGTCGAGGAGGCGCGCGAGCGTGAGCGCAATTTCGCGATCTTTGCCGCGCATGAACTGAAGACGCCGCTCGCCGGATTGAAGACGCAGGCGCAGATTGCCGAAAGCGCAAAGGACGAAACGATGCGCGCCAATGCGGTGCGCCAGATCGCGGCGGGGGTCGACCGCACCACCCGTCTCACCAATCAGCTTCTCGACCTCGCCGCACTCGAGACCGGAGACGACATTGAAGCACCGGCATGCGAACCGGCGTGCCAGCTTCTCGTTGCGGTGTCCACCGACATGCGGATGCTTGCGGCGCAGCGCGGCGTTTCCATCGAACTGCCGGGCAACATGCCGCTGGTACAATTGCCCTTCCCGCACCTCTTCACGCTAGCCGCGCGCAACCTGATCGAAAACGCCGTCAACCACTCGCCCGGCAACGGCACCGTGCGCTGCCGCCTTGAAGCCGCAGGCGACAAGCTCAAGCTGGTCGTCGAGGATGACGGGCCCGGCATTCCCGAAAGCGAAATGCCGCACGTGACCGAGCGTTTCTTCCGCGGCGCAAATCGCAATGAAACCGGCAGCGGCCTTGGGCTTCCCATCGTGAAAATGGCGGTGGAGCGTATGGGCGGCGAATTGCACCTGCAAAACCGCCCGCAAGGGGGCTTAAGCGCGTCGATCATCGTGCCGGGCACCGTCGTCGGATGACGGCCATCTGAAACAGAACCACGGCGCGCATCGAACAAGGCTCATTCCCCTGCTTTCAGGCGTTTGAGCCCGTGTCTTTGATTTAGATCAATGACACCTGCTCCCCGAGCGCAGATAGCGAACCTATCGCTATTGCTGCCTCATCCGAGGCGGCTCTTGTCATGCGCTGCGAGGGGATTTCATGAACTACGCCGCTGGAACAGTCCTTTCCGGTCTGGGGGCACTTTTTGCTGTGCTTCTGGCCGGATTTTCCCATGATGAGCTGTTCAGAACCCATATGTGGATTCTGTTCGCTACACTGGCCATCTTCACCATTCTTCTGATGCGGAATGCCAATTACGGCCTGACGCCCAAAAAGGTCGACCAGTCCGCCTATATGGACGGCCCAATCCGCTACGGCGTCATCGCAACGGTTTTCTGGGGCGTGACCGGTTTTCTGGTCGGCGTCGTCATCGCCGCGCAGCTCGCCTTTCCCGATCTCAATCTGGAACCCTATCTGAACTTCGGCCGCCTGCGCCCGCTGCACACATCTGCGGTGATTTTCGCGTTCGGCGGCAATGCGCTGATTGCATCGTCCTTCTATGTCGTGCAGCGTACCTGTCGCGCCCGCCTCATCGGCGGCGATCTGGCATGGTTCGTGTTCTGGGGCTACCAGCTTTTCATCGTGATGGCCGCGACCGGCTATCTGCTCGGCATCACGCAGAGCCGTGAATATGCGGAACCGGAATGGTATGTCGACATCTGGCTCACCATCGTCTGGGTCGCCTATCTGGTCGTCTTCCTCGGCACGATCCTGAAGCGCAAGGAGCCGCATATCTATGTGGCGAACTGGTTCTACCTGTCCTTCATCATCACCATCGCCATGCTGCATATCGTCAACAACCTGGCGATCCCTGTCTCGTTCCTCGGCGTGAAGAGCTATTCCGCCTTCGCGGGCGTGCAGGATGCGGTGACGCAGTGGTGGTATGGGCACAACGCCGTCGCCTTCTTCCTGACCGTGCCGTTCCTGGCCATGATGTATTATTTCGTGCCGAAGCAGGCAGAGCGTCCGATCTATTCCTACCGCCTGTCGATCGTGCACTTCTGGTCGATCATCTTCCTCTATATCTGGGCCGGCCCGCACCATCTGCACTATACCGCCGTTCCCGACTGGGCGCAGACGCTCGGCATGGTCTTCTCCATCATGCTGTGGATGCCGTCCTGGGGTGGCATGATCAACGGCCTGATGACGCTTTCGGGCGCATGGGACAAGGTCCGCACCGATCCGATCATCCGCCTGATGGTTGCCGCCATCGCCTTCTACGGCATGGCGACCTTTGAAGGCCCGATGCTGTCGATCAAGGCCGTCAACTCGCTGTCGCACTATACGGACTGGACCATCGGTCACGTTCATGCGGGCGCGCTTGGCTGGAACGGCATGATCTCGTTTGCCGCCGTCTATTATCTCGCACCGAAGCTGTGGAACCGCCAGCGGCTCTATTCGATCCGCATGGTCAACTGGCACTTCTGGCTGGCGACGCTCGGCATCGTTCTCTACGCGGCTGCCATGTGGGTTGCCGGTATCCAGCAGGGCCTGATGTGGCGCGAATACGACGATCAGGGCTTCCTCGTCTATTCCTTCGCGGAAACCGTGCTCGCCATGTTCCCCTACTACGTCATCCGTACGCTTGGCGGCGTGCTCTACCTCGCCGGTGGCTTCGTGATGGCCTGGAACGTCTATCAGACCATTCGCGGCAATCTGCGCAACGAAGCCCCAATGGGCGGCACCCGGACTGTAGCCGGTGCGACCATGCAGCCTGCCGAATAAGGAGCGTGTGATTTATGTCGATACTAAAGAACCACTCCAAGCTGGAGAAAAACGCAACGCTGCTGCTGATCGCATCGCTCGCCGTGGTCACGGTCGGCGGCATCGTTGAAATCGCACCGCTCTTCTATCTCGAGAACACCATCGAGAAGGTGGAGGGCATGCGCCCCTACTCGCCGCTGGAACTCGCGGGCCGCGACGTCTATGTGCGTGAGGGCTGCTATCTCTGCCACAGCCAGATGATCCGCCCGTTCCGCGATGAAGTGGAACGTTACGGCCATTACAGTCTGGCTGCGGAATCCATGTACGACCATTCGTTCCAGTGGGGCTCCAAGCGCACGGGGCCTGACCTCGCCCGCGTCGGCGGCCGCTATTCGAACGAGTGGCACGTGCAGCACCTTGTCCGTCCGCGCGACGTGGTGCCGGAATCGGTCATGCCAAGCTATGCATTCCTGAAGGACCGTCCGCTGGAGGCTTCCAACATTGCGGCCAATCTGAAAGCCAATGCGGCGGTCGGCGTACCCTACAGCCAGGAAATGATCGACAACGCGCTTGACGATCTGAAGGCACAGGCCACGCCGGATGCCGACACGACCGGCGTCGAGGCACGCTATCCCAAGGCCAAGGTCGGCGATTTCGACGGCAATCCGCAGATGATCTCGGAGATGGACGCTCTCATCGCCTATCTCCAGATGCTCGGAACGCTCGTCGATTTCTCGACCTACGACCAGTCCCCCAAAGCGAGATAAAGCGGAGATTTAGCGATGGATTACAACACCATGCGCACTTTCGCCGATAGCTGGGGTCTGCTCGGCATGGCGCTCTTTTTTCTCTTCGTCGTTCTCTACGCCTTCCGGCCAGGCAGCAAGCAGATAGCCGACCACGCGAAGGACATTCCTTTCAAGGATGACGCAAATGACTGACAAGCAAATCGACGAAGTAACCGGCGTAGCGACCACCGGCCACGAATGGGACGGCATCAAGGAACTGGACAATCCTATGCCCCGCTGGTGGCTGTGGACATTCTACGCGACGATCTTCTGGGCGCTTGCCTATGTGATCGCCTATCCGGCATGGCCGCTGATCTCAAGTTCCACCGGCGGCATGCTCGGGTGGTCGAGCCGCGGCGCTTTCTGGGAAGAAACCGCCCGCATCGACAGCGAGCGGCAGGGCATCATCGACCAGATCAAGGCCAAGGACGTCCACGAGATTCTGGCGGATGAAAACCTGCGCCAATATGCGATTGCCGGTGGCGCTGCTGCCTTCCGCGTCAATTGCGTGCAGTGCCACGGCTCTGGCGCGCAGGGTGCGCCCGGCTATCCCAACCTCAATGATGACGACTGGCTGTGGGGCGGTTCGATCGACGACATCCTGACGACCATCCGTCATGGCGTGCGCTCGAAGGACGATGCCGACACCCGTATTTCCGAAATGCCCGCCTTTGTGGACGTTCTGGAACCGCAGCAGATCCGCGATGTCGCCGCCTATGTGGTGAGCCTCTCGGGCACACCGCACAACCCCGCCATGGTGCCGGAAGGCAAGAAGGTTTTCGCAGAGAACTGCGCCGTCTGCCATGGCGCGGATGCCAAGGGCCTGCGCGAGTTCGGCGCACCGGACCTGACGGACGCCATCTGGTTCTACGGCTCCGGCGAGGACGCCATCGTGCGTCAGGTCTCGCATCCCAAGCACGGCGTCATGCCCGCATGGGAAACACGCCTCGGAGACGCAACCGTCAAGCAGCTTGCCATCTTCGTCCATTCGTTGGGCGGCGGTGAATAGCTGGGGCACAAGCCCCAGCTACAGGGCAGTAAGGCAATAGGGCAGTAAGGCAGTAGGGAAATGAGAAACTAGGGACAGTATTGATCGCGGCCATCACATACTGCCCTATTGCCTTACTGCCCTATTGACCTCCTCTCCCCAAGGAGCAAAAAAATGTCAGACGATGTCGAACGCATTGACGTTCAGGCAGTCAACTCCCCCAAAACCCGCCAATCGCTTTATGCGGCGCGGGTGAAGATTTTTCCGAAGCGCGTGCAGGGCGAGTTCCGGCGCTTCAAGTGGATTGTCATGCTCATTACGCTCGGCATCTACTATCTGACGCCATGGCTGCGCTGGGATCGCGGCCCCTATGCGCCGGATCAGGCGGTCCTGATCGATCTTGCCAATCGGCGCTTCTATTTCTTCTTCATCGAAATCTGGCCGCAGGAATTCTACTACGTCGCGGGCCTGCTCATCATGGCGGGCCTCGGTCTGTTTCTCGTGACCTCCGTCGCGGGTCGCGCCTGGTGCGGCTATACCTGCCCGCAGACCGTCTGGGTCGATCTTTACCTCGTCGTCGAACGCGCCATCGAAGGCGACCGCAATGCGCGCATGAAGCTCGACAAGGCGCCATGGACCTTTGACAAGCTGTGGAAGCGCGTGAGCAAACATTCCATCTGGTTGCTGATCGGCGTGCTGACCGGGGGCGCATGGATTTTCTATTTCGCCGACGCGCCGCAACTGCTCATGGATTTCGTGACCGGTCAGGCAGCGCCTGTCGCCTATTTCACCGTCGCCATCCTCACCGCCACCACCTATGTTTTCGGCGGGCTGATGCGCGAGCAGGTCTGCACCTATATGTGCCCGTGGCCGCGAATTCAGGCCGCAATGCTGGACGAAAATTCGCTCACCGTCACCTATAATGACTGGCGCGGCGAGCCGCGCTCACGCCATTCCAAGAAGGCGATTGCCGCTGGTGAAACCGTGGGCGATTGCGTGGATTGCAATGCCTGCGTGGCCGCCTGCCCGATGGGTATCGACATTCGCGACGGGCAGCAGCTCGAATGCATCACCTGCGCGCTGTGCATCGACGCCTGCAATACGGTGATGGACAAGATCGACAAGCCCCGTGGCCTCATCTCCTATGCGACGCTGGCCGATTACAACGCCAACATGGCGCTCGCGACCAATAATGGCACGGCGCCGATCGATCCCGCCCGCGTCTACAGGGCGCAGAACAGCTTCTCTGACAAGGTGCAGAACCTGTCATGGAAGAAGGTGCTGCGCCCGCGCAGCATGTTCTACTTCGCCGTATGGGCGCTGATCGGCCTGACGCTCGTCATCTCGCTGTCGACGCGCCAGCGCATCGGCATCAACGTGCTGCATGACCGCAACCCGCAATATGTGCTTCTGTCGGACGGTTCGATCCGCAACGGTTACACGGTCAAGCTGCTCAACATGATCCCGACGCCGCGCACCTTCCGCCTTTCCATCGAGGGCCTGCCGGGCGCTACGCTGACCGTTCAGGACGAAACCGCGGATGCGAACGGCAATTACGACGTGCCGGTGGAGCCGGACCGCCTGAAGACATTGCGCGTGTTCGTCACCATGCCGCATGATGCGATTACCGAACATCGCCACGACTATGAAATCGAAGTGCGTGACGCGGACGGCGCGGAACACGCACGCTACAAGGCAACTTTCATGGCACCGGAGGGCAGATAATGTCGATCAAGTCGAAAACCGCAGGCACGTTCACCGGCTGGCACATGCTGGGCATCATGGTCGCTTTCTTCGGCGTCATCATCGCTGTCAACCTGACCATGGCCTATAACGCGATCCATAGCTGGAGCGGGCTGGTGGTGCAGAACACCTATGTCGCCAGCCAGGAATTCAATGACAAGGCCCAGACCGGCAAGGAACAGGCTGCGCTGAATTGGCAGTCGAAGCCGGCTTATGAGAACGGCATCTTCACCTGGCGGCTCGCCGACCATGAAGGAAAGGCCGTCGCCATGACCGGCGGTACGGTGGAGTTCAAGCGTCCGGTCGGTGACGTGAACGATACCAAGGTCACGCTGAGCGTCCGCGAGCCCGGAATGCTGACCGCACCGCTGGAACTTGGCGAGGGCGCGTGGATCATGGAAGTGAATGCAGATGCGGGTCTTGAAGACCCTTATCGCCATATCATCCGCGTTCTGGTGAAGGATGGGAGAATGCTATGAGCTGCTGCGTCGAGAATGCACAGATAGCGACCGTCGTTCAGGCCGTCTCGGCAGATGAAATGCAGGTCGCAAGCCGCGCGCTTGGAGACGGTTTTCGCCAGCTCGACCTGTCGGTTCCCGGCGTTCATTGCGGCCTGTGCATCAAGAATATCGAAGAGACGCTCGGCAAGATCACAGGGGTTGCCTATGTCCGCGTCAACCTCACCGGCCGCCGTGTGACCGTGCGCTGGAAGGATGGCGAGACGCCGCCCGATGTGGTCGATCCGCTTCGCAGGCTCGGTTACGAAGCGCATATCTTCGACATGGCGCAGGAGAAAGACCCGACCTTCACGCGGCTTCTGATCGCGCTTGGCGTCGCGGCCTTTGCTTCCAGCAATGTGATGCTTTTGTCGGTCGCCGTCTGGTCGGGCGCGGATGCGGCGACACGCGATATGTTCCACTGGATTTCCGGCCTCATCGCCCTGCCGACGCTGATCTATTCGGGCCGGATTTTCTATGTTTCCGCATGGAATGCGCTGCGTGCGCAGCGCGTCAACATGGATGTGCCGATTGCGCTTGCCATCACGCTTGCCTTTGGCATGAGTGTCTATGAAACCCTGCATCATGGCCAGCATGCCTATTTCGATGCATCGGTGACCTTGCTGTTCTTCCTGCTGATCGGCCGCACGCTCGACTACATGATGCGCGCCCGCGCCCGTTCCGCAGTCCGAGGTCTGGCGCAGCTTGGCTCCCGCGGCGCGGTGGTGATCGGCGATGATAACCAACGCAATTACCTGCCGGTCAACGAAATCCGCCCCGGCATGCGCATCATCCTTGCAGCAGGTGAGCGCGTACCCGTTGATGCAAAGGTAGAGGAAGGCCGTTCGGAACTCGATTGCGCCATTGCATCGGGTGAAAGCGATGCCGTGCCTGTCGGTCCGGGCTCCGACATTCGCGCGGGCACGCTCAACCTTTCCACGCCGCTCGTCATTCGGGCGACGGCGGAAGCAAAGGATTCCTTCCTCGCTGAAATGGTGCGGCTGATGGACGTCGCAGAAGGCGGACGCGCCTATTACCGTCGTCTTGCCGACCGCGCTTCCGAACTCTATGTGCCGATGGTCCACACCATCGCCTTCCTCGCCTTCGTCGGCTGGATGTTCTACACCGGCGGGGACTGGTATCGCTCGATCTATATCGCGATCTGCACCCTCATCATCACCTGCCCTTGCGCGCTCGCCCTTGCGGTGCCGATTGTGCAGGTAGTTGCGGCGCGGCGCCTGTTTGAAAACGGCATCATGATCAAGGACGGCTCCGCCATGGAGCGGATGGCCGAGGTGGACACTGCCATTTTCGACAAGACCGGCACTTTGACGCTCGGTCAGCCGAGGCTGATCGATGCCGACGCCATCGATCCCCATAATCTGGAGATCGCAGCCGAGTTGTCGCTTTATTCGCGCCATCCGCTGTCGCGGGCGCTGGCGCTGTTCTCGGGCGCAAAGCCGATGACCGCCTTTACCCGCATCGAGGAAGTGCCGGGCGCAGGCATCGAAGCCGAACTCAACGGTTCCATCTATCGGCTTGGCAAGCGCGACTGGGCGGACGACAGCGCCACGATGGTTCATGCCGATGGCCCCGAGACCTGTCTTTCCATCGATGGGAAGCTGGTTGAAACCTTCCGCTTTGAAGACAGCCCGCGCGAGGACGCTGCCGGAGCCATCGCCACACTGAAGCGCAACGGGCTGAAGCTTGGCATCATTTCCGGCGACCGCCTGCCTGCCGTCGAGAGGCTTGCCGGTTATCTCGGCGTCAATGATTTCCGGGCGGAAGTGCTGCCTGCCGACAAGTCGGAGCTGGTGCAGAAACTGTCAGCCGAAGGCAGCAAGGTGCTGATGGTTGGCGATGGGTTGAACGATGCGCCCGCCCTCGTCGCGGCCCATGTTTCCATGGCGCCCGCGACGGCCGCCGATATTGGCCGCAATGCAGCCGATTTCGTCTTCCTGCGTGAAAGCCTGTCGGCAGTGCCGCTTGCCTTCGCCGTATCGAAGGAAGCAGGCCGGTTGATCAGCCAGAATTTTGCGCTTTCCATCGGCTATAATATCATAGCCGTGCCGATCGCGATTTTCGGCTATGTCACCCCGCTGGTGGCGGCGCTTTCTATGTCGCTGTCGTCCATCGTGGTCGTGAGCAACGCATTGCGGTTGCGCGCCGGAAAACAAAAGCAGCAGACGCAGAAGACCATCGCGCCTGTTGCCGTCATCAAGGAAGCGCACAAATGAGCGGACTTATCTTTCTCATTCCCATCGCGCTGTTTCTGGGCTTGCTCGGCCTCGTCGCCTTTCTCTGGTCGTTGAAAAACGGCCAGTATGAGGATCTCGACGGCGCAGCAAACCGCATCCTGCTGGACGACGAAACTAGTCCGTTATCAAAATAGCCCGCAAATCATTGACATTCGTGCCGGTTGGCCCCGGCACGAACAGATCGCCGATGGCGTCGAATGCCGTCCATGCGTCGTTGTTGGCGAGACGCGCAGCGCCATCCTCGCCCGCCTTTTGCAGGCGCGAAACCGTGGAACCATCGGCAAAGGCTCCGGCATTGTCTTCCGAGCCGTCAATGCCGTCCGTGTCGGCGGCGAGCGCATGGATGTTGTCATAGCCATCGATGTCGAGCGCGAATGACAGCAGGAACTCGCTGTTGCGCCCACCTTTGCCACCTCCCGGGCCACCCTTGCCGCGAATGGTGACAGTCGTTTCGCCGCCCGACAGAATGACCACGGGTTTCTTGAACGGGCGGTCGCGGTCGGCCACTTCGCGGGCAATCGCCGCATGGACATGCGCCACTTCCCGCGCCTCACCTTCCATTGAATCGGACAGGATCACCGCTTCCACACCATGACGCCGGGCTTCCTTCACCGCCGCATCCAGCGAGACGGCAGCGGAAGCAATCACCCGGACCTCGTTTCGAGCGAAAACCTCGTCGTCCGGTTTCGGCGCATGGGCGGCTTCGCTCCTGATGTGATCAAGCGCTGCCTGTGGCAGTTCGAGCCTGTAGCGTTCGATGATCTTCAAGGCCTCGTCGCGGCTGGTTGCGTCCGGCACGGTCGGCCCGGAAGCGACGAAGGCCGGGTTGTCGCCGGGAATATCCGAAACGACCAGCGAGAACACTTTTGCCGGATGCGCGGCGGCGGCGAGCCTGCCGCCCTTGATCGTCGACAGGTGCTTGCGGATGGCATTCATCGCCGAAATAGGCGCGCCGGAGGCGAGCAATGCCTTGTTGACGGCGATCTCATCTTGCAACGTCAGACCTTCCGGCGGCGACGGCAGCAGCGCCGATCCGCCGCCCGAGACAAGCGCCACCACGAGATCGTCTTCCGTGAGGCCGGACACGGCATCGAACAGCCGCTTCGAGGCTTGAAGCCCCGCCTCGTCGGGAACCGGATGCGCGGCCTCGATGATCTCGATGTGCTGGCAAGGTGTGCCATAGCCATAGCGCGTCACCACCACGCCCTCCAGCGGGGCATCGTGTTTTTCAGCCCAGGCGCGCTCGAAAGCCGCCGCCATCTGCGCCGATCCCTTGCCCGCGCCGATGACAATCGTTCGTCCCTTCGGCTTGGCCGGGAGATTGGCGCGGATCACCAGTTCTGGATCGGCAGCCGCAACAGCTGCGTCGAACAGGCTGGTCAGAAACTTCTTGGGATCGGTGATGGCAGACATGAGTTTCCCGATGCTGGCGTGTTAACGGCGGCACTATTCCCCGCCCGAGATCTAAAATCAATGGAGCCGGCTACCTCCTCCAAGCAGCCAGCTCCGCCCTCTCCCTCCAGAGAGTTCGCCTGAGACGTCAAGCCACGTCGTGGTTCGCCATCCTCTCGAGAGCACGTACCAGACCCGAATGGTCGAGACCGTCATCGCCATGCGCCGCGCAGGAGTTGAACAGCTCCTGTGCCGTGGCCGTGTTCGGCAGCGAAACGCCGAGTGCCTTTGCGCCTTGCAGTGCGAGGTTCAAATCCTTCTGGTGCAGGGAAATACGGAATCCCGGATCGAAGGTGCGCTTGATCATGCGTTCGCCATGCACTTCGAGAATGCGGGACGATGCAAAGCCACCCATCAGGGCTTCGCGCACCTTTGCCGGATCCGCGCCTGCCTTGGAAGCGAAGACCAGTGCTTCAGCCACGGCTTCGATATTGAGCGCGACAATGATCTGGTTTGCGACCTTGGTCGTCTGGCCATCGCCGCAATCGCCGACGAGGGTGATGTTCTTGCCCATAAGCTTCAGAAGCGGCAGCGCACGGTCAAACGATTCCTGCGAACCGCCTGCCATGATGGAGAGGCTGGCGTTCTTCGCGCCCACCTCGCCGCCCGAAACCGGCGCATCGACATATTCGGCGCCCGTTGCGCGGACCTTCTTTGCGAATTCCTTCGTCTCGATGGGCGAGATCGAGCTCATGTCGATGAGTAGCTTGCCTTTGCCGAGCCCCCCGATTGCGCCGCCTTCACCGAAGATGACTTCGGCCACCTGCGGCGTATCGGGAAGCATGAGAATAACCGTATCGCATTCTTCCGCGACGGCCTTCGGCGTATCCACGATTTGCAGACCGTTATCGATCAGTTCCTGACGCGGCGGAGGATTGAACCTCGAGGTGACGATCTGATTTCCGGCATCCTGCAGATGACGCGCCATCGGCGTGCCCATGATCCCCAGTCCGATGAAGCCTATCTTGGCCATGTCGTATACTCCCTAATCAAAATTATGCAGTCAGCCGTTCGGCTTCATGGTGTTTGAACCAGCTGAGACCTTCCTCGGTTGTGGTCTTCGGCTTGTATTCGCAGCCGATCCAGCCTTTGTATCCGGCGTTTTTCAGCGCTTCGAACACGTTGGGATAATTGATCTCGCCGGTCCCCGGCTCATTGCGGCCCGGATTGTCGGCAAGCTGGATATGAGCGATCAGCGGCTTGTAGCGTTCATAGGTCGCGACCAGTTCGCCGCGTGTGCGCTGCTGGTGGTAAAGGTCATACTGGATGAACAGGTTGTTGCTGCCCACTTCATCGATGATCGAAACCGCCTGCTCCACCGTGTTGAGGTAGAAGCCGGGAATGTCGTAGTGGTTGATCGGCTCGATCAGCAGGCGGATGCCGTGCTTGCCCAGTTCCTTCGCGGCCAGACGCAGATTGCTGACGAAAGTGGCGCGCAGCACATCCGGATCGACACCTTGCGGGGCAATGCCCGAAAGACAATTGACCTGGGAGCAGTTGAGCGTGGTGGCATAGTCGATGGCATCGGCCACGCCGCGACGGAAATCATCGACCCGATCCGGCAGAACCGCAATGCCGCGCTCTCCCCCAGCCCAGTTGCCCGCAGGCAGGTTATGCAGGACCTGCGCCAGATTATGTCTGGTCAGCGCCGCCTTCAGCTCGTGCCGGTTGAACTCATAGGGAAAGAGATATTCCACCCCGGTAAACCCGGCCTTTGCCGCCAATGCGAAGCGGTCCATGAAGGGTACTTCGTTGAAAAGCATTGTGAGATTGGCTGCAAATCTCGGCATTTTCGCCTCCTTGTAATTCTCTGTTTGCGCAATTCTGGAAAAAAGCCGTTTCACAATTTTCCTCGAATTACCTTCCACGTTGTTCTTTTCCCTCATCCTGAGGAGCCCTCCCGAGCTTGTCGAAGGGAGGCGTCTCGAACGACGAAGGAAGATGCATCGTGCCTGCCCTCGTCCTCGACCCTTCGACGGGCTCAGGATGATGCTTCGCTGCGCTCCGCACCTCAGGATGAGGGAGATACGGAGCATTAAATCGGCAACACGTTAATCCAAAAGTGCTGCGATAGCGGTCGGTGCATCTTCGCCGCGTTCTGCCAGTTCCTCGAATTCGACGACCTGATCGATGTCGATACCCATGGAAATATTGGTAACGCGTTCGAGGATGAATTCCAGAACCACCGGCACCTGATGCTCCGCCATCAGCGCTTTTGCCTGTTCAAAACTTTCGGCAAACTGGTTGGGGCTGCGAACCCGGATTGCCTTGCAACCCAAACCTTCAGCGACCGCCACGTGATCGACGCCATAGCCCTTTTCCGCATCGCCACCGGCATTGATGTTGTCGAAGGCAAGGCTGACCTCGAAATCCATGTTGAAGCCGCGCTGCGCCTGACGGATGAGGCCGAGATAGGAATTGTTCACGACCACATGAATGTAAGGCAGCTTGTGCTGTGCGCCGACCGCCAGTTCCTCGATCAGGAACTGGAAATCATAATCGCCGGAAAGCGCCACGATCGGACGGTCGGGATCGGCGGCACGGACACCGAGCGCTGCTGGCAGTGTCCAGCCAAGCGGACCGGCCTGACCGCAATTGATCCAGTTGCGCGGACGATAGACATGCAGGAACTGCGCACCGGCGATCTGGCTGAGGCCGATGGTCGTCACATAGCAGGTATCGCGACCGAACGCCTTGTTCATCTCTTCATAGACACGCTGCGGCTTCAGCGGAGTCTGGTCGAAATGTGTCTTGCGCAGCATGGTGCGCTTGCGCTCCTGGCACTCTTTGGCCCAGCCCGACCAGTCGCGCAGCTTGCCTGCCGACTTCCATTCGGTCGCAACGTCCAGCAGCAGCTTCAGCGCCTTGCCCGCATCCGAAACGATACCGAAATCCGGCGCGAATACACGGCCGATCTGGGTCGGCTCAATATCGATATGGATGAACTTGCGGTCCTTCCTGTAGGTGTCGACATTGCCGGTATGACGGTTCGCCCAGCGGTTGCCGATGCCGATGACGACATCGGAGGCCAGCAGATTGGCGTTGCCGTAGCGGTGCGAGGTCTGGAGACCGCACATGCCCGCCATCAGGCGGTGGTCGTCCGGGATGACGCCCCAGCCCATCAGGGTCGGGATGACCGGAATGCCGGTGATTTCGGCGAATTCGACCAGAAGGTCGGACGCATCGGCGTTGATGATGCCGCCACCGGCCACGATCAGCGGGCGTTCCGCCTCGTTCAGCATGGCGAGCGCCTTTTCGGCCTGTGCCCGCGTGGCAGCTGGCTTATAGGCTTCCATCGGCTGGTAAGTGTCGATGTCGAACTCGATTTCGGCAAGCTGGACATCGATCGGCAGGTCGATGAGGACCGGACCGGGACGGCCCGACTTCATGATGTGGAACGCCTTCTGGAAGACATAAGGCACCAAAGCCGGTTCCATGACCGTGACCGCCCATTTGGTGACGGGGGCCGCGATCTTGGCGATATCGACGGCCTGAAAGTCTTCCTTGTCGAGACGTGCGCGCGGCGCCTGACCGGTGATGCAGAGGATCGGGATCGAATCGGCGGAAGCCGAATAGAGACCTGTAATCATATCCGTTCCGGCCGGGCCGGAGGTGCCGATGCACAGGCCGATATTGCCATGCTTTGCACGGGTGTAGCCTTCGGCCATATGCGAAGCGCCTTCGACATGACGTGCCAGTATATGGCGGATCGAGCCGCGCGCCTTCATCGCCGAATAAAACGGATTGATCGCTGCGCCCGGTACACCGAAAGCACAATTGATCCCTTCTCTCTCCAGCACAAGCACGGCTGCATCGACTGCACGCATTCTGGCCATGGCCATTCCTCCTATGGAACTCTAATCCATTTACCAATGCTATTATCAAAAAATGGAAATGCATATCACTATATGGAAATAAAGATTTTCAACGGAACGGAGATAATCCGCCTACGTCTTTCCGAGTAGCAATGGATGCGATAGTGATAATTCCTGAGTTTAGGCGGGATTCGGAGACGGTGATGGAACAGGCGAAGGTAAAGCGGGGCCGCAAGGCGGCGGAAAACGCAGCGCCCTCGTCTGTGCAGGTTCTCGATCGAAGCCTGAAGCTGCTGGCATTGATCGCAGAGAATGACGGCTCGACATTGACCGATCTTGCCGATGCGAGCGGCATGGCGCCTTCCACCGTGCACCGCCTGCTGTCGTCGCTGGCCAATCACGGAATGGTTTCCCACGACCTGGAAAGCGGCGACTGGACCATCGGCGTCAAGGCTTTCGAGATCGGCAATGCCTTTCGCCGGTTCCGCAAGCTCGGCATTCTGGCGCGCCCCTATCTCAAGACATTGATGGAAACGAGCGGCGAGACCGCCAATATCGGCGTCGAGGACGGCGGCGATGTCGTGTTCATCTCGCAGATTGAAAGCCATGCGCCGATGCGCGCCTTTTTCCGGCCCGGACGGCGCGGGCCTATCCATGCGTCCGGCATCGGCAAGGCCATATTGTCCACCTGGTCGGACAAGGAAATCGCCCATGCCCTGTCGGGGCGCGCGCTCGAACACTTTACGCAGCGCACGCTCGACAGCCTGCCCGCGCTATTGAAAGACATTCAGGCAACGCGGACGCGCGGATGGTCTGTCGACGATGAAGAACATACACTCGGCATGTGCTGCATCGCCGCGCCGATTTTCAATGAATATGGCGAGGCGATTGCCGGCATTTCCGTTTCCGGCCCTGCCGTGCGCCTGCCGAAAAAGAAGCTCGAGGAATTCGGGCCGCTCATCCGCTCCACCGCCGATGAGCTGACCCGCGCCATGGGCGGCAAACGCCCGGAAGAGTTTTAACGCACAGTGAATTTGGGCTAATCGACGCTCTGCGCCCCTCTTTCCCTCATCCTGAGGAGCTTCCTCGAGTTTGTCGACGGGGAGCGTCTCGAAGAGCTGAGGGAAACCGCGCTGCGCGTGCCCTCGTCCTTCGAGGCTTCGCCTCGCTCCGCACCTCAGGATGAGGGAGAAGCGCAGCGATGACGCTTTATAGTTCAGCCTTGAGCGGCTTGCCGGCCACATAGGTTTCAATGACGGCACGGTCATCGCCCAACGTCTGCAACAGGAACAGCTCCTGTTCCAGCGTCGCGCCAGCCGCCATGCGAAGCCGCATCGGCGATGTGGCGGACGAATCCAGCACCACGATATCGGCTTCGGTGCCTTCATCCAATGTACCGATCCTGTCTTCCATGGAGAGCGCGCGGGCATTGCCGAGCGTCGCCATGTAGAAGGACTGGAACGGGTTCAGGCGGTTTCCACGCAGTTGCTGGACCTTGTAGCCCTCATCCATGGTACGCAGCATCGAGAAACTCGTGCCGCCGCCGACATCGGTCGCCACCGCCATGCGCACGCCCGATGCTTTCAGGCGGTCGCGGTCGAAGAGGCCCGAGCCGAGGAACAGGTTGGAGGTCGGGCAGAAGACGGCAATCGAGCCGGTTTCCGCCATGACGCGCACTTCGCGGTCTTCCAGATGGATGGAATGGCCGAGCAGGGTCTTGTTTCCCAGAAGGCCGTAATGCTCGTAAATACCGAGATAGTCGGGCGCATCCGGGTAAAGCGACTTGGTGAAGGTGATTTCGTCGTGGTTTTCCGACAAATGCGTCTGGATGTAGCTGCCGGGGTGCTCACGGACAAGCGCCTGACTTGCTTCGAGCTGCTCCGGCGTGGAGGTGATGGCAAAGCGCGGCGTGATCACGTAATCGAGGCGGCCCTTGCCCTGCCAGCGCGCGATCAGCGCCTTTGTGTCGTCATAACCCGACTGTGCAGTGTCGCAGAGGGCAGGCGGCGCGTTGCGGTCCATCATCACCTTGCCGCCGAGCATACGCATGTTGCGATGCTGCGAGGCGCGGAAATAGGCATCCACGCTTTGCGGATGCACGGAGCAATAAGCGACTGCCGTGGTGGTGCCGTGGCGGATCAGCTCGTCCAGAAAGCGCTCCGCGATGAATTCGGCATGCTGCTCGTCGGCGAATTTCTGCTCGGCCACGAACGTATAGGTGTTGAGCCATTCCAGAAGATTGGCTGCATAGGAAGCGACGACCTGCGTCTGTGGGTAATGGATATGCGTGTCGATGAAGCCGGGCAGGATCAGGTGCGGGCGATGGTCGGCGACTTTTACGTCGCTGCCTGCCTCGGTACTGACTTCAGCATAATCGCCAAGACGCAGGATACGGCCATCTTCGACCAGAACGGCGCCGTCTTCGATATAGCGGTAGGCGGCATTGTCATCGAGACTCTGCGGCTCGTCACGAAAGGTCAGCACGCGGCCGCGGATCAGAAGCTTGGTCATTGTGGTCTTGGTCCCTTATTTCGAGCCTTGCGTGGCGGACTGGTACCAGGAGGCAAGAAGCTGGCGTTCTTCCTCGCTCACGCCGGTAACGTTGGCGGGCGGCATGGCATGCGAACGGCCTGCCTGCAAATAGATTTCACGCGCATGGGCCGCGATATCCCGGTCTGTGTCGAGCACGACGCCCTTCGGCGGCGCGATGATGCCTTCCCAGCCCGGCTCCTTGGCGTGGCACATGGCGCAGCGCCCCAGAACGGTATCCCGCACTTTTCCAAAGTGCGGGTCCGAGATGAAGGACTGCTGCAAGGCAGAGATTTTCTGTTCTTCCGGCTCGCCGGTCAGCACCTTCGGCACAGTCGAGAGCCAGATGATGACGATGAACAGGATGACCGTTACCAGCCAGGTCCAGGTCGGGCTGCCCTTGCGGGCATGCTGCGTGTTGAACCAGTGGCGGATCGTGACGCCCATCAGGAACACCAGCGAAGCGATTATCCAGTTGAACTGCGTCCCGAAAGCCAGCGGATAGTGGTTCGACAGCATCAGGAACAGAACCGGCAGCGTCAGATAGTTGTTGTGGGTCGAACGCTGCTTGGCGATCTTGCCGTATTTCGGGTCCGGCTTGCGGCCTGCGATCAGATCCGCCACCACGATCTTCTGGTTCGGGATAATGATCATGAACACATTGGCGGACATGATCGTCGCGGTGAAGGCGCCCAGATGCAGGAAGGCGGCGCGTCCCGTGAACAGATGCGTATAGCCCCAGGCCACCACGACCAGAATACAGTAGAGAATGACCATCAGGAGCGTATCGCTCTTGCCGAGCATCAGCTTGCAGATCGTGTTGTAGGCGATCCAGCCGAAGGCCAGCGAGGCAATCGAAATGCCGATGGCGACCGGGCGCGAGACGTCGAGGACGTTCGGATCGATCAGGTAGAGATCGGCACCGGCATAGTAGACGATGCAGAGCAGCGTGAAACCCGACAGCCAGGTGGCGTAGGATTCCCATTTGAACCAGGTCAGGTGTTCCGGCATTTCGGCGGGCGCAACCAGATATTTCTGGATGTGGTAGAAACCGCCACCGTGGACCTGCCATTCCTCGCCGTGCGCGCCTTCCGGCAGGCCGGGGCGCTGGCGCAAGCCCAGATCGAGCGCGATGAAGTAAAAGGACGAGCCGATCCACGCAATCGCGGTAATCACGTGCAGCCACCGCGCTGCGAAGCCCAGCCAGTCCCAGGCTACGGCGAAATCATACATCAGGGACTCCCATTTCTTATCCCGTTTCTTGAGCCAATTCTTAGCCCATTGTTCGTTGTTGCATTATGTGCCAAAGGAATCAGGTTCAGGGAACGTCACATCACGACCAGCACTTTCAAAAAAATCTAGACAATCGTGGAGGGGACGTATGTCATATCTTGATAATCTGCGCGTTTTTGTGCGCGTTGTCGAATTGGGAAATCTATCCGCGGCGGGCCGCGATCAGCGCGCATCGCCGGCAGTTGCAAGCAATCGAATCAAGGAGTTGGAGAAGCACCTGGGAGTGAGGCTCTTCAACCGGACGACGCGCAAGCTCACGCCGACCGAACATGGCCGCGTATTCTATGACGGTGCATTGAAAATCCTCGAAGCCGTGGATGAAGCGGAAGCGGCCGTGGCGGAACTGGCGAAAAATCCGAAGGGATCGATTCGCATCACCGCGCCGCTTGGCTTCGGCAGACGGCTGATCGCATCGGGGATCCCGGAGTTTCACGACAAATATCCCGACATCGAAGTGCGGCTCCGCCTCTCCGATCATGAAGTGGACATCATGAGCGAAGGCGTCGATGTGGCTTTCAAGCTCGGTGTTCTGGAAAATTCCAATCTGCGCATGCGGGGCATCATGAATTGCGAACGCGTGATCTGCGCGGCGCCCGCATATCTTGAGAAACACGGGGTTCCGCACTCACCGGACGAGTTGCTGGGCGACAAGCATGACTGTCTCCTGCTGCGTTTTCCGGGCTCGAAGGAATATTACTGGTCGCTGCAAACCGCGGAAGGCCTGCGCAAGTTTGAAGTCACCGGGCCATATGACTCCGATGACGGCGACGTATTGACGCAATGGGCGCTCGGCGGGCGGGGCATCATCAACAAGCCGCTGTTTGAAGTGAAGGAATATATCCGCGAAGGACGGCTGGTTCCCATCCTCGAAAACGCCCCACCCGCTCCGATCCAGCTAGCTGCGATCTATCCGCACAAGCGCTTTCAGGACCCGAAGGTGCGTCTCATCATCGATTTCATGACGGAACGGTGCCAGCGACTGATCCGCGAGGCTTTGGCATAGAGCGGCTGAAACCGCTCTATACTTCTCTGCGGCCTCGGGAACGCCAAAAAAAACGCCCGATCAGGCGGGCTGCGAGACACATGCGGAGGTCAGAACCGCCGTCAGAACTTCGGCAGCGACCAATGCTGCGATGACTTCTGGCCTCTTGTCCTTCACGACGGCTCCGCCGACCGGGCAGACGAGATTTTCAAAAAGATCGTCGCTGCCCATTTCGCGCTTCAACCAATTCTTGAAAGTGGCCTTCTTGGTCTTCGAGCCGATCATGCCGACATAGACGGCATCGCCCCGCTGCAAAGCCTCGGTAACGATGAGAAAATCCAGCGCATGGTCGTGGGTGAGGACGATGAAGGCGCTGCCCGGAGGGGCGGAACGCACCACCTGCTCAGGCATCGCCGATAGACAGGTCTCGACGCCCGGCACATCGCAGGCCATCAGTTCGGCCTCCCGCGTATCCACCAGAACGACCCGGACGGGCGTGAACGAAAGCGCATTTGCCAGCGCATCGCCGACATGGCCCGCACCGAACACATAGACATGCGGGCGCGTGGCTATTTCGGCATCGACCTTGCCGACAAGCTCGTCGGTGAGCCCGCGATTGACACGTTTGAAGCTCAGGCCCACCCGTCCGCCGCAACATTGGCCGATTTCCGGGCCGAGTGGGACGTCCATGGGTGTGTCCCTGCCGCCAGCCAAGATTTTCCGGGCATGGTCTATAGCCATATATTCGAGCTGACCGCCCCCGATGGTCCGAAAGATCATATCGCGGGCAACCAGCATCCACGCCCCCGCATCGCGGGGCGCGGAACCTTTCACATCGGTGACTTCCACCAGCACACTATCGGGACGCCGGTTGAGAAAAGCCCGGATATCGTCGCGTGCGCCCGGCATTTTTCTAGCCCTTTTGCTTGCGGAGCCGCTCAATGGCCATCAGCACGCGTTCCGGTGTTGCAGGCGCATCAAGACGCGGGCAGAACTTGTAATCCGCCACGCTGGCGACGGCATCGGCCAGAGCGTGCAGCACCGACAGGCCCAGCGGCAGCGGCGGCTCGCCGACAGCCTTGGAGCGATGGATCGTCGGCTCATATGCCTCCGACCAGTCGGTCAGCGCCACGTTGAATATCTTGGGCCGGTCGGAAGCCAGCGGAATCTTGTAGGTGGATGGCGCATGGGTGCGAAGCCGCCCCTTGTCGTCCCACACAAGTTCCTCCGTCGTCAGCCAGCCCATGCCCTGCACGAAGCCGCCTTCAACCTGACCGATATCGATGGCGCGGTTCAGGGAACGCCCGGTATCATGCAGAATATCGGTGCGCTCCACCACATATTCGCCAGTCAGAGTGTCGACGGAAACTTCGGAACAGGCTGCTCCGTAAGCATAGTAGTAGAAAGCATGACCGCGACCCTTGGCCCGGTCCCAATGGATTTTCGGCGTCTTGTAGTGACCTGCCGCCGAAAGCTGCACGCGACCGATAAAGGCCTGCTTGACGAGATCGTTGAAGCTGATTTCCTGATTGCCGACCCGAACGCGGTTGGGAAGAAAGACAATCTGATCTTCCGGCACCTGATATTGCTGGGCCGCGAAATGGATAAGGCGCTTCTTGATCTGGCGGGCTGCGTCCTGTGCTGCCATTCCGTTAAGATCGGCCCCGGAAGAAGCTGCAGTCGGCGCGGTGTTCGGCACCTTGGCGGTCGTCGTCGCGGTGATCTTCACCCGGTCGATGTCGATCTGGAATTCCTCGGCCACCACCTGCGCCACCTTCATATGGAGCCCCTGCCCCATTTCCGTGCCGCCATGGTTCATATGCACCGAACCGTCATTATAGACATGCACCAGAGCGCCAGCCTGATTGGACTCCGTCTTGGTGAAGGAAATGCCGAATTTCACCGGGGTCAGTGCGATGCCGCGTTTGACATAGCGGCTTTTGGCGTTGAATTCACGGATCGCTTCGCGGCGCTTTGCGTAATCGGAGCTTTCCTCCAGTTCCGCAACGATGCGCTGGATAATGCAATCCTCCACCTTCTGGTGATAGGGCGTGACGTTGCGCGTGCCGCCTTTACCCATTTCATCGTAGAAATTGCGCTTGCGGATTTCCAGCGGGTCCTTGCCGACAGCGAAAGCCACTTCATCGATCACGCGTTCCGCACCGACCATGCCCTGCGGCCCGCCGAAGCCGCGAAACGCCGTGTTCGACACTGTGTTCGTGTAAAGCGGCGCCGACTGCGCATGAACTGCCGGAAAGAAATAGGCGTTGTCACAGTGGAACAAGGCGCGGTCGCCGACAGGTCCGGAAAGGTCAGCCGAGAACCCGGCATTGAGGGCAAACAGATAATCGATGCCCAGAATATTGCCTTCATCGTCGAAGCCGACTTCATAATCGATGACGAAGCCGTGGCGCTTCCCGGTCGAGGTCATGTCCTCGTCGCGGTCGAGCCTGATCTTCATGGCACGCTTGTGCTTCTTGGCCGCGATGGCTGCAATCGCCGCCCACTGGTTGGCCTGCGTTTCCTTGCCGCCGAAGCCGCCGCCCATGCGACGCACTTCCACCGTCACGGAATGGCTCGGAACGCCCAGCGCATGGGCGACCAGATGCTGGGTTTCGCTCGGTCCCTGCGTGGAGCAATAGACGGTGACGTCCTCATCCTCGCCGGGGATAGCCAGCGAAACCTGCCCTTCAAGATAGAAGTGATCCTGCCCGCCGAGATACATGCGGTTCTTGATGCGATGCGGTGCGGCATCGATGGCCGCGCGTGCATCGCCGCGCTTCAGCGTCAGCGGCGTGGTGACAAGCCGGTCCTTCAGACCATCCAGCCCATCGATGGAATAGATGCCCGCTGCTTCCTCATATTCGATTTTCGCCAGACGTGCGGCGCGGCGCGCCTGATCGCGGGTTTTGGCGATAACCGCAAAGATCGGCTGGCCGTGAAACTCGACCTTGTCGACAGCGAAGATCGGATCGTCATGCATGCCCGACGGCGAAACATCGTTCTCGCCGGGCACGTCCTTATAGGTCAGCACGTCGATCACGCCGGGAGCGGCGCGAACCGCTGACAAATCGATCGACTTGAAAGAACCATGTGCGACGGAAGAAAACCCGAGACCGATGTGCAGCGTGCCTTCGGGCTCCGGTATATCGTCGATATAGACAGCCGTTCCCGTCACATGCTTGTGCGCGGAATCGTGCTTCTGGTCGGTCGCCACACCACCGACGATACGGGCCGCTTTCAGTGCGTTTGCAGGATGCTTGTTCATGATTGCCTCCTCACGCCGCGGCGATTTCAGCCGCGCGCAGCGGCGTGTAACTGCCTTCCGTTTCGGCGAAGAAACGCCGCAACAGATTGCGCGCCGCGAGCAGCCGGTACTCGGCAGTCGCGCGCATATCGCTCAAGGGCGTATAATCTTGCGAATAGGCTTCCAGCGCCGCTTCAACGCTCGCCTCTGTCCAGGGCTTGGCCGTCAGTGCTGCCTCCACCGCGCTTGCCCGCTTCGGCGTTGCCGCCATGCCGCCATAGGCGATGCGAACGGTCGCCACATTGCCTGCCGCGTCGAGCGTCAGATGGAAAGCGCCGAGCGTCGCGGTAATGTCTTCCTCAAAACGCTTCGACACTTTGTAAATGGCAAAATGGCTGTTTTCCGCCGGCACCGGCACATGCACGGCCTCGACGAATTCGCCAGCCCCGCGGTCCTGTTTGCCATAGGCGATGAAGAACTCTTCCAGAGGGATGGTGCGTCGCTCCGCCCCTTTGCGCAAGGTGAGCTTTGCACCAAGTGCGATCAGCGGCGGCGGCGTGTCGCCAATCGGCGAACCATTGGCGATATTGCCGCCGATGGTTCCCATATTGCGCACCTGTTCGCCGCCGATGCGGTTGATGAGCTGGCCGAGCTGGGGAATACGTCTGGCGAGGAAGCCGAAGGCTTCCGTGTAGGTGACGCCCGCGCCGATGGTGATGACACCATTTTCCTCGCGCATGAAACGCAGTTCATCCAGATGGCCGATGAAGACGACCGGAGAAATGTCGCGCATCATCTTGGTGACCCAAAGGCCCACATCGGTGGAACCGGCGACGATGGTCGCCTTCGGCTCCGCTGCCAGAATGGAGGCAAAATCGTCGAGATCGGCAGGCACGATCAACCGGTCCCGGCCTTCGCCCACTTCCACCCGCACGCCGTCGCGCATCGCCGCCAGTTGTTCCAGCACGAGTGCGCGTTCGGCTGCGAGCGGATCTTCCGTTGCCGTGCCATAATCGGAAATGGCGCGCGCGGCGCGCATGATCGCCTCATAGCCGGTGCAACGGCAAAGATTGCCCTGCAATGCCTTTTCAATCTCGGCATCGGCAGGCATCGGTTCGCGCATCCACAAGGCGTAGAGCGACATGACAAAGCCCGGCGTGCAGAAACCGCACTGCGAGCCGTGAAACTCGATCATGGCCTTCTGCACGGGATGCAGACCGCCATCCGCTCCGCGCAGATGTTCGATCGTCACGACATGACAACCATCCAGCGAACCCATGAAGCGGATGCAGGCATCGACGCTCTCATAAACCAGCTTGCCGTCGGAAATCTTGCCGACCAGCACCGTGCACGCACCGCAATCGCCTTCGCCGCAGCCTTCCTTGGTGCCGCGCAGCTTGGCGGACAGCCGCAGATAGTCGAGCAGCGTTTCGGTCGGCGAAACACGGTCGAGTTCGATCTTTTCACCGTTCAGAAGAAAGCGGATCGTGTGTCGCACAGACTGGTTCATGGCGCTTAGCTCCCGCGATAGGTGGAATAGGAAAAGGGCGAAACGAGAAGCGGTACATGATAATGCGCTTTTTCGTCTGAAATGCCAAAGCGCAAAGGAACGACGTCAAGGAACGGTACGGCATCGTCAGTCTTGCCGAAATATTCGCCGACATGAAACAGAAGCTCGTAGGAACCGGCCCGCAAGTTGTCCCCCGACAGCAGCGGCTCATTGCAGCGGCCATCGTCATTGGTGCGAATTTCACGGATGGGTTCTGCCTGCTGATTCTCGATGCGGCGCAACTCGATGCGCAGATTTGCTGCCGGCTTGCCGCTTACCGTGTCGAGGACATGCGTCGTCAACCGGCCATCACCGCTCTTTTCCTGACCCATTTGCACTCCTGCCGCTCTTCGATTCTCCTGCCGTCCCGACTGGAGAACTTACAAGCTTTTGATTTCCGGTGGTTTATTTCGGCCCGATATCGGCATCGGCTGTGGGGCCGCAACCACACCATGTTCCCAGCATTCAGTATTTCGCGATCCTGCGCATTGGGAAAGATGGTTATCGTTGGATGTCTTTCAAATTTTTGAAGGGGAATAATAGCGATAAATCTTTATTATCATGGGTAAAACGAACGAATACGAGGGAAGACCCGCAATGAAATATCCGCGCAATCTCGTCGGCTATGGACGCAACACACCAGATCCGCGCTGGCCGGGAGGGGCGAACATCGCCGTGCAGTTCGTCGTCAATTACGAGGAAGGCGGCGAATGCTGCGTTCTTGATGGCGATCCGGCGTCCGAATGCCTGCTTTCCGAGATTGTCGGCGCTCAAGCCTGGCAGGGCCAGCGCAACCTCAATATGGAATCAATCTACGAATATGGCGCCCGTTCCGGCTTCTGGCGCCTGTGGCGCGCATTCACCCGCCGCAACATGCCCGTAACCGTCTATGGCGTGGCGCTTGCCATGGCGAGGAACCCCGAAGCCGTCGCCGCCATGAAGGAAGCGGATTGGGAAATCGCCAGCCATGGACTGCGCTGGTGGGAATATAAGGACGTTCCCGAAGAGATTGAGCGCGAGCACATCCGCGAAGCCGTGCGCCTTCATACGGAAATCACCGGTTCGCGCCCGCTCGGCATCTATCAGGGCAAGCCGTCCGACAACACGCTGAAACTGGTGATGGAGGAAGGCGGGTTCCTCTATTCCGCCGATTCCTATGCCGATGAACTGCCCTACTGGGTGCAGGGGCCGAAGGAGCCGCACCTGATCGTGCCCTATACGCTGGACGCCAATGACATGCGCTTTGCCACGCCGCAGGGTTTCAATTCCGGCGACCAGTTCTTCACCTATCTGAAAGACACGTTCGACGTGCTCTATCGCGAAGGTGCCGAAGGCGCGCCGAAGATGATGTCCATCGGCCTGCATTGCCGTCTTGTCGGGCGTCCGGGCCGCGTGGCCGCGCTGGAACGCTTCCTCGATTACGTGCAGAGCCATGACAAGGTCTGGGTCGCCAAACGCGTCGATATCGCCCGGCACTGGCATGAAAACTACAAGCCGGCCGTTGCGGACGTCGTGCCTTCCAGCGCTGAAAAAAACGCATTCGTCGCGCGCTATGGCAGCATTTTCGAACATTCGCCCTGGATCGCGGAACGTGCCTACGATGCGGGCCTCACCGTGGAGGAAGACACCGCTTCGGGTCTCGCCGCAGCCATGACCAGGGTGTTCCGCGCCGCCACGCCGGAGGAACGGCTGGCCGTGCTGAAAGCGCACCCTGACCTTGCCGGCAAGCTGGCACAGGCAAAACGCCTGACCGCGGAATCGACCGCCGAACAGGCTGGCGCCGGTCTCGACGCGCTGACGGACGCGGAAAAGCAGTCCTTCACCGAACTGAACGATGCCTATACCGCGAAGTTCGGCTTTCCCTTCATCATCGCCGTGAGGGGGCGAAACAAAAAGGAAATCCTCGACGCTTTCCAGCGCCGCGTTTCCAATGATCGTGATACGGAATTTGAAACCGCCTGCGCTCAGGTGGAACGCATCGCCCTGCTGCGCCTCAAGGATATTCTGCCCGAAGCGCTTTATTGATCCCCGCCGCCCGGAGGTTCGCTTCCGGGCGCTTTTATTTTACGATTTCACGGCTGACCTTCTGATGCGTCGTGGATGCAGCTTCTCACATAAGGAATTCCCCACATGGGCAACGACAAGAACAATCGCACCTATTATGCACCGACGGGCGGCCTGCCGCCGCAGACGCAGCTTCTCACCGATCGCGCCATGTTCACCGAAGCCTATGCGATCATTCCAAAGGGCACATTCAGCGACATCGTGACGAGCTTCCTGCCCTTCTGGGACAAGACGCGGCTCTGGGTGATTGCGCGGCCCCTCTCCGGCTTTGCCGAGACCTTCTCGCAATATATCATGGAAGTGCAGCCGGACGGCGGCAGCGATCGCACCGAACTGGATGAGGGCGCGGAAGGCGTACTGTTCGTGGTCGAAGGTGAGATCACCGTCACGGTGGCGGGCAAGTCCCATACGCTGACCGAGGGTGGCTACGCCTATCTGCCGCCGAAGAGCGGCTGGACGTTGCGCAACAACGGCGCGGCTACGGCCCGCTTCCATTGGGTGCGCAAGGCTTATGAATATGTCGATGGCCTCGACGTTCCGGAACCACTGTTCCTCAACGAAAAGGATATTGCGCCTAACCCCATGCCAGACACCAATGGCGCCTGGGCAACGACGCGCTTTGTCGATCCGAACGACCTGCGCCACGACATGCATGTAACCATCGTTACGTTCGAGCCGGGCGGAGTCATTCCGTTTGCCGAAACCCATGTCATGGAGCACGGGCTTTACGTGCTGGAAGGAAAAGCCGTCTATCGGCTCAATCAGGACTGGGTGGAAGTGGAGGCCGGCGATTTCATGTGGCTGCGCGCCTTCTGCCCGCAGGCCTGTTATGCAGGCGGCCCCGGCAAGTTCCGCTACCTGCTCTACAAGGACGTCAACCGGCACATGAAGCTTTCGCGATAGGCGACCAGCATATCCACCACTTGCATATCGACCGAAGGCCGGGCACGTCCCGGCCTTTTTCCTTGGTTGGAATGCAAATAAAAACGGCGAGCCGAAGCTCGCCGTACCATTCTTCCGACTGGAGATCAGATTTGAAAACAGCGCAGTCCTTCTACGCTATCGAATGGTTCCTTAAACATAGGACAAGAATATAAGAATTCAAATTACAATTTTGTTAAACCGATGCATCCATCTCCCGCATGCATCTTGCATTTCAATAATATTCATTCAACTCGATAAAATACTATAGCAACAAAATTTAAAAGAATTCATCTCCGTTACACCAAGTGAACGGACAAATCGGGTTTTCAGATGAGACCCGGGAGGCCAGGACGAGCCTCCCGGATCAACATTCGCATATCCTATGCAAACCGCGTCGCAGTTTGCTGGAAATGCGTTAGAACGAGCGCTGGAAGCGAACCATGCCCTGCCAGGCGTCCTTGCCCTTGAGGTAGGACTTGTCGTCCTGCCACTTGGTATAGGAAACTTCCGGCGTAACCGTGAAGCCCGGAACCATTTCATAGGCTACGTTGGCAGTGGCTGCGAAAGTCTTGCTGCCATCATAAGCTGCCTGCGCATTGAAGATCGCCTTGTCGGTAACCTTGAATGCCGCTCCGCCCCAGACTGCCCAGTCACCACCCCAGGTGCCGTAGAAGCTGCTGATTGCACGGACGGAACCGAGCACATTGCCATTTCCATCGGTCTGCGTGATGTATTGGTCCTTGTTGGACTTGTAACCGCCCATCGCCCAGATCGAGAAACGGTCCGTAATGTTCACATCAGCGCGGACCTTGCCCGCCCACTCTTCGTTGCGCGCATCATAGGCGGCGACGCCCGCGATCTTGCCCCAGCCGGCTTCATACTTCAGGCCACCGACGACATGCGGCGTGTAATCCTTGATGACGCCGTTGAAGCCGTATTTGCCGTCCGTATCGTCATTGTTGCCCTGTTCGAGCGACAGAATGGCGGAGAAGCCGTTGCCGCCGGTGAAGGTATAGCTGATCAGGTTCGTGCGATAGCCGCCCGCGAGGATCACGTCATCGTTGATGACATTGCCGAGATAGCCCGGAAAGGTAACAAAGGCCGATTCATCAAGACCGACACGCAGGCCGCCCAGCTGGATATAGGCGTAGCGCAGCGAACCGGACGAACCCTCAACACCATTGCCCCAATCGTAACGGGTTTCAGCAAAGGTCTTCAAAGTGCCCAGTTCGGTTTCCGAAACGGTCGTCATGTCCAGCGTGAAGCGAGCCTTGTTATCCCAGGTATCACGGCGCGTATCGGCATTGTTACCATCGACAAAACCGCGACCGTAGACATTGTTGCCGCCAGTGACGTCGTAACGAACATAACCGGAGATGCGCAGGCAGGTTTCGGTACCCGGAATGTAGAAATATCCCGCACCATAGGCATCACAAACGCGAACATATTCAACGGACTCAGGCTCGGGCGTTACAATAGCATCCGCAGCATATGCCCCGGTGGTTGCAACCAGCGCCGCAGTCGAGCCGAACAACAAGCTCTTGATTTTCATTTCACTATCTCCAGAATTTTTCAGACGAGACGTGATAGAATGAATTATTCAAAACCATCAATTCCAATTTTAGAATAAAACTTTGTTATGAAAGCATATGTGTCAATTTTAGCACTAATTATGAACTTCTTTACTTATAAGCATTTTATAACTCAGAATTTATATCTCAATTAATATTTCCAATGTATTCAAGCTAACAATTTTTATCGAACTATTTCTACATCTCCTTACACATAAAAATAAACGGGGCCCGAAGGCCCCGTTTACAAGCATCTGCATCTGGCGCGTCTTTCTACCCGGTCGACCGGATCAGCGCCCACCTCCCTCAGCGGCTACTTGCCTGCCGCCTGCTGCGCATAGACATAGCTGTCATAGGTATATTCAGCGACGCGGAACCATTCGAAACCTTCGTCACGGAATTTCTTCCACGACGGATAGATCTTCGCCCATGCCGGATTCTTCTCGTTATATTCCGCATAGAGTTCGAAGGCGACCTTGTAGGCAGCATCCAGAACGTCACGCGGCAATGGCTGAAGCTTTACGCCCTTGGACACCAGCGATCGGATCGCGGCGGTGTTTTTCACGTCGTAAAGTGCGATCATATTCTGGGTCGCGGCTTCGGCAGCCGTATTGAGCGCAACCTTGTAGGCCTCAGGCAGGCTTTCATACTGCTGCTTGTTGATGAAGAAGTGCACCGAAGCACCGCCTTCCCAGAAGGCCGGATAATAATAGTAAGGCGCGATCTGGTAGAAGCCGAGCTTCTCGTCGTCATAGGGGCCGACCCATTCGGCGGCGTCGATCGTGCCGCGCTCCAGCGACGGATAAATGTCGCCGCCCGGAAGCTGCTGCGGAACGACGCCGAGCCGCGACATGACCTCACCGGCAACACCGGCGATGCGCATCTTCAGACCCTTGAGATCCTCAAGGCTCTTGATTTCCTTGCGATACCAGCCGCCCATCTGCGCAGCGGTGTTGCCCCCGACAATACCCACGATGCCGTAATCGGCGAGGAAGGCATTATAAAGCTCGTTGCCGCCGCCGTGATAAAGCCATGCGTTTTGCAGGCGCGTATTCATGCCGAAAGGAATGGCCGTGCCGATGGCAAAGGCCGGGTTCTTGCCGGTGAAGTAATAGCCGCAGGTATGCGCCATTTCGACGGTATTAGCCTGAACCGCATCGATGGCCTGCGGGCCCGGCACGATTTCACCAGCCTGGAAGACCTGAATCTGAAACTTGCCGTCGGTCATCTTCGATACGGCGTTCGCCATGAAGACCGCGCCGCCATAGATGGTATCCAGATTGTTCGGAAAGCCCGAAGTCAGCCGCCAGCGCAGCGTCGGCAATTCCTGCGCGATCGCGGGAGTTGCGAGTGCCGCTCCGCTCGTTGCGGCGGCAGCGCCGATTGCTGCACCCTTGGTCAGAAATGTACGACGGCTCAAATCCTGTTTCATGTGTCTCCTCCAAAGTTTGTTCTGGTTTTATTGGGCCTGCTCGATGCTCGTTTCCCCTCATTGAGCAGGCTTTTGCCGTTGGTCCTTGTCCTGCCCGAAGCTCGGCTGCGGCGAGCCGAATGACGGTGCGGGCAAGGGTTCGTTCGATGGCGCGGGCGCTCCAAAAGGTGGCGGAGCCGCGCCGAACGGATTGCCGCCGCCGGCATCGGGCATCGGCACGTTGATCTGGATTGACGCCGGATCGGCCTGCGGATGGCCGCTCTTGTAGTGGGTCACGATGCCCGGGAAGGCGATGATGATGCCGACCATGACAAGCTGGATTAAGAGGAACGGGATCGATCCCATATAGATCTGACCCGACGTCACCGGCTGGATGGTCGCCCCCGTTACCTTATCCTTGTAGGGACGCGATGGCGCCACTGAACGCAGATAGAAGAGCGAGAAGCCGAACGGCGGATGCATGAATGATGTCTGCATGTTGACCGCCAGCATGACGCCGAACCAGACCAGGTCGATGCCAAGGCTGTCGGCGACGGGCGCCAGAAGCGGGATGATGATGAAGGCCAGCTCGAAATAATCGAGGAAGAAGGCCAGGAAGAACACCAGTATGTTGGCGACGATCAGGAAGCCGATCTCGCCGCCGGGAATGGAGGTCATCAGGTGCTCGACCCATATGTGTCCGTTGACGCCGTAGAAGGTGAGCGAAAACACGCGGGCGCCGAGCAGAATGAAGATGACGAAGGAGGACAGTTTCGCCGTGGCATAAAGCGCCGATTTCAGCATCGTCATGTTGAGGCGGCGGTTGATAATGGCCAGAAAGAGCGCGCCGACCGCGCCCATGGCGCCGCCTTCCGTTGGCGTTGCAACGCCGATGAAGATCGTTCCCAGCACCAGGAAGATCAGCACCAGCGGCGGGACGAGCGAGATCACCACGCGCTGCAGCAGTCTCCAGCCTTTCAGGGTGCGGGCCTGCGGTGGCAGCGCGGGCACCGAATCGGGCCGCAGGATCGCCATGCCGATGATGAAGGCGCAGTAGAAGCCGACGAGCAGCAGGCCGGGAACCAGCGCGCCCTTGTACATATCGCCGACCGAGCGGCCCAACTGGTCGGCAAGAACGATCAGAACGAGGCTTGGCGGAATGATCTGTGCCAGCGTGCCGGAGGCGGCAATCGTGCCGCTCGCCACTTTGCGATCATAGCCGTAGCGTAGCATGATCGGGAGCGAAATCAGCCCCATGGAAATGACCGAAGCGGCGACCACGCCGGTCGTTGCCGCCAGAAGCGCGCCGACGACGATAACGGCAAAGGCGAGACCGCCGCGCACCGGACCGAAAAGCTGCCCGATGGTATCGAGCAGTTCTTCCGCCATGCCGCTTCGCTCCAGTATCAACCCCATGAAGGTGAAGAAGGGAATGGCGAGCAATGTCTCGTTCGACATCTGCCCGAAGATGCGGTCCGGTATGGCACCGAACAGATTGACCGGCAGCAGGCCCATTTCGATGCCGACGAAACCGAAGGCGAAGCCCACGAAAGCCAGCGCGAAGGCAACCGGATAGCCGAGCAAAAGCACGACCACCAGCGACAGGAACATCAGCGGGGCGAGATTTTCCGCAATAAAAGCAATCATGTCCGTTCCCCTCAGAGCGCCTGGGCTTCCGCATCTTCAATGGCGACCGTGTCCGGTATGCGCCCTTGAAGAATTGCGATGCGCTTGATGAGTTCGGAGATGCCCTGCAATGCAAGCAGGCCGAAGCCGATGGGTATCAGCACCCAGACCGGCCAGAGAACCAGCCCTCCGGTATTGTTGGAGGTCTCGCCGCTGGCGATCTTTGCTTCCACGATGGGCCAGGAGAGGTAAATCGTGATGAGGCAGAAAGGCAGGAGGAAAAAGATCGTACCGAAAATTTCGACCAGAAGCTGTGTCCGTCGCGAATAGCGGCTGTAAAGAAGATCGACCTTCACATGCTCGCTGTGCAAGAGCGTATATCCGGCTGCGATCAGGAAGACCGCCGAGAACAGATACCATTGCGCTTCCAGCCATGCATTCGAACTGACATTGAACAGCTTGCGCGAAACCGCGTTGATGGCACTGATGAGCACGGCCACCAGTATGAGCCACGATACGGATTTTCCGATGATATTATTGGCCGCGTCGATAGCGCGCGACAACGCCAGCAAGACTGACATCGCTCCTCCCCTTCTGTTCCGCCTCCTCAAGCGGTTTTGGGGCGGATGATAGGACCGGCGAATCCGCCTCGCAAGCGGACGAAAGTTCTAAGGAACAAAGGACTACCCATTAGTGGGTAAGGCGAAATCAGCAGTCAGTAGCCGATGCCGGTTATGGCGAAGACAGGCGCAACCGGTTTTCTATGGCGTAGCGCGTAAGCCCCGCCGTGCTGGCAATTCCAAGCTTCTTCTTGATGTTCTTGCGGTGGGTTTCAACGGTTGCTTCCGAAATGCCGAGCCTGATTGCAATCTCGCGATTGCTGCCGCCTTCGGCCACCAGCACCAGCACATCGTTCTCGCGAACGGACAAACCTTCCGACTTCCTCTCGCCGCTGTCGAGCAGCGCTTCCGAAACGCCGGACGAGAAATAGGTTCCGCCTGACGCGACCGCATGAATGGCGGCCACGATTTCTGCCGTGGACACGTCCTTCAAGACATATCCCGAAGCCCCACGCATGATCGAGGTCGAGATATATTCGCGGCTGTCGTGCATGGACAGCATGAGGATACGGATGCCCGGAAACTGCTTCTTGAACAGTTCGATGGCGTCGATACCGTTGAGAAGTGGCATATTGATATCCATCAGGACCACATCCGGGTTGACGGCAAGCGCCAGTTCGAGAGCGGCCCGCGCATTGGAAGCCGCGCCAGCAACATCAATATCGTCATAGGTTTCGAGTACAGCCCGCAAACCGTCCAGCACCAGCGGGTGGTTGTCCACGAGCAATACGCGAATCTTGCATTCATTCGTCATGCGACTTCCGGTTCCCGCTTTCTTTCTGTTGCCGACTGCGGCAGGCGCGCGGTCAGTTGCGTACCATCTGCGCTGGTTTCAACCAACAGCACCCCGCCGAAATGTGCCATCCGTTCCTGCATATTTCGCAGGCCAAGTCCGGAAAGCGGATCCTTCAAATCACGCGCGGTGAAACCATTGCCATCATCGGCAACCGTCATCGTCACCTTGCCACCGGCTTCCCAGAGTCGGATGTTCACCTGGCTCGCGCCGGAATGACGCTCCACATTGGTGAGCGCCTCCTGCACGACACGATAAAGCGCAGTGCTTGCCTCCGGCTTCAGCGTCTCGCTCAACCCGCTCGCTTCCAGTCGGGTTTCAATGCCGGTCCGTTCAGAGAAATGCTCACACAGGGCCTTGAGCGCGACGGTCAGGCCAAGGTCATCCAGAATGCGTGGACGCAGATCATGCGAAAGCCGTCGCACTTCCTTGATTGCGCCGTTGAGCGCGTCCGATGCCTTTTCGATTGCAAGCGGCGCCCCCCCGCTGCCCATTCTCACCTGACGGCTCGCAAGGTCGATGGCGTAGCGGACGCCGACGAGATTTTGGGAAATGCCGTCGTGAAGCTCCCGCGCCAGTCGCGCCCGTTCCTCCTCCTGCGTATCGATGATGCGCTGCGCCAGTTCCTTCAGCTTGGTATCCGCCATGCGCCGCTCACGCAGGTTGAGCAGCATGCAGGTCGCGAAGACGAGCATCACAGCCGGAACGGCGATCAGACTGACAATGAGGAAGGTTGTGCGGATATTGGCGCGAAAATCCGCATTTGCGGCGGCAGTCTGCACATAGACATCATCGAGATAGACACCCGTTCCCAGCATCCATTTCCATTTATCCAGACCGACCGCGAAGGAAAGCTTGTCGGCCATTTCGCCGCTCGACGGCTTTTCCCACTTGTATTGGTGCAGTCCGCCACCCTCCTTGGCCTTGCCGATCAGATTGGCGATGACGCGATCCCCGTCCGGATCGACGAGGTCGAGCCAGTTGTGGCCCGGACGGAAGGTCTGGCGCGGATGAACGACATTATTGCCGTCATAATCATAGACGAAGAAATAGCCGTCGCGACCATAATCGAGCGAGGTCAGTATCTCGCGCACCTTTTCCATGGCCGCGGTATCGTCGGGACCGGCCTCGTCGTAAATCTGCTGTATGGAGGAAAGGGCCAGATTGGTGAGATTGAGAAGCTCGGTCTCCTTGGCTTTCAGCATATTCTTCTCGAAAGTTGCGATGCTGCTCTGCACAAGATTGGCCGATTGCCAGGTAATAAAGGCCGTGACCGTCAATATGGCCACGATGAGCGGCACAATCGCCAGTGCAACGATCTGGTAGCGTAGCGTCACGTTCTCTCCTCCCGGCGTCCCAGGCCGACCTTTCAGCCGATGACTTTAAAGTTCCCGGCTTGCCAGGAAAAGGGGCGCGGGGAAAAACCTGACGCCGGAAGAGACGCAACCGCACAAGAAGCAATATATTGATAGCTATTTATATAACTAAAATACAAACAACGATCGCAGTTGATGACGCGAATATTTTATGCTCAATATCATTTTCTTGAACACTGTCTCGGAGTATACAGCTCCGGGAGCCATTCATTTCAGAGAGAATCTATTTATGAAAACCTATCGTGTAATCGGTCTTGCATTCACGCTCGCAACCATTTCAGGCGCTTCGTCCTTTGCTGCCCCGCTTCCCGGCGGCGCCAGCAATCTACAGGAAACCTATGAGGACTGGACTGTTTCCTGTCAGAACCAGAAAGACACCAGCATCTGCGTGATGCGTCAGGAGCAGAGCAGCACGCAGACCGGCCAGCGCGTTCTGACGGCGGAACTGCGCAATGTCGCGGGCAAGGTTGAAGGCGTCCTGCTGATGCCGTTCGGCCTTGATCTCGCTAAGGGTGCGGCCCTCAAGATCGATGACGCAGCCGCACCGAATCTCGCTTTCTCAACCTGCCTGCCGCAGGGCTGTCTGGCCCCAGTAAGCTTCGACGCCAAGCAGGTTGCCGCCCTCAAGGCCGGCACCAATATCAACGTCACCACGACAGCCCTGAGCCCAAGCCAGCCGGTTGCCTTCAAGGTTTCGCTGAAAGGCTTCGGGGCTGCCCTCGACCGCATCATTGCGCTGACGAAGTAAGTCGCAGGATCAGATCGTCAAAGCCATACGCCCGCCGGGCGTATGGCTTTTTTATTGGCGCGCTCAGGCAGGACGAGCCGAAACATGTGCAAGATGCCTGCGCCATCGCAGTGTCATCAACACCGCCACAATGCCGAGACCCGCGGCAAGACCGAGCCAGATACCGACACCGCCAAGCTCGAACTTGAACGCAAGCAATGCGCCGAGCGGCAAGCCCACGCCCCAATAGCCAAACAGAGCCAGGAACATCGGCACGCGGGTATCCCGCAGGCCGCGCAACATGCCTGCTGCAACGGCTTGTGCGCCGTCGACGATCTGGAAAAGTGCTGCCAGCGCCAGGAAAGTCACCGCCAGTTCCATCACCGGCAGGTTCTGCGGGTCGTGCAGATCAAGGAAGACGCCTATGAACAAGCGAGGGATGAGCACCATAAGCAGCCCCATGACCGCCATGAAGCCCACACCGAGCGCGTAGGCACTCCAGCCCGCATAGGCAATCGCCTTGGGGTGGCCGGCGCCGTAAGCACGGCCCACACGCACGGTTGCCACCTGTCCGAAACCGAGCGGCACCATGAAACTGAGCGATGCGATCTGGATCGCCACGGCGTGAGCCGCCATGGCAGTCGGGCCGATGCGGCCCATCATGACCACCGCGGCATAGAAGATGGAGGTCTCGAACACGAAAGTGAGCGCCATTGGAATGCCGATACGCCACAGTTCAAGCAGGCGCGCCCAGTCGGGACGCCAGAAACGGCCGAACAGGTGATAGCGGCGGAAACGGCGATGGCGCAGGGTGATGAAGGCAAGTCCGAGGAACATCATCGTGCTTGATGCCGTGGTGGCGATACCGGCGCCATGCAACTCCATGCGCCGAAAGCCGAAATGGCCGAAAATCAGCGTCCAGCCCGCAAGCGCGTTGAAACCGATCGCAAGGGCTGCAATGAGCAGCGTCCACATCGGCTTTTCCATCGCCGCAAAAAATGAGCGCAGCACGATATAGCCCAGATAAGGCAACAGCGCCCATTGCAGCGTGTGCATGAAATCCGTCGAGCGGGCGGCGATGTCCGGACGCTGGCCGAGAAACAGGAAGATTTCCTCGCAATGCCAGAGCACGACCCAGACCGGGACCGCGATCATGATTGCGGTCCAGAAACCCTGACGAACGGTGCGGCGCACATCACGCACCGAATGACGGTTCTTGCCAAGCGCAATGGCGATCATCGGCATCACTGCCGAGACAAGCCCCATCGAGAAGATCATCAGCGTATGATAGAAGCTCGTCGCGAGCAAAGCCGAGGCGAGCGTGTCCGCTCCGAGCCGGCCGATAAAGATGACATCGGTCGCCGTCAGCGCGGCCTGCGAAAGATTGGTGAAGATCAGCGGCCAGCCGAGTGTCAGCGCCGCGACCATCTCCCTGCCCCAGCGTTGCGTGCCGGATTCATGGGGCTGCTCAAAGCCCGCATTGTTTGTCCTGTCCATAGTCCGCTCCCCGAAGCATCCGGGGCCGTCAACCCGCCGGATGTTCCATTTGAATGAGGCCACGCCCCGGAACATCAGAGACCATGTCAATCTGAGAAGAGGCGCGGAAATACGATCATCGACCGTCCCATGCCGGCTAAGGGCGTTTGTCGCTGCAAGCGCGACTTCGCCCCAACTTTTCGGGTTGCTCAATTTCTATTGGGAACGTTGTGTATGTTCCAGAAACTGATCCGGAGCCAAGCGGGCTGCGCATCGATTTGCACAAAATTAGAGCAACATGGATATCAGACTTGCTCAAAGAAGCAACACGTCTCGAAATGGATTTTTCGTCTATGGACACATGGAGGAATCAAATCCTCATTCTGACGCGAAAGCGTCATTGCCTGTCCGATAAAGGATTGACGCTTATGGCCTAACCGGTAGGAATGATTGCATTAATTGGAAGGAGGCGTCATGCGCAGCACCAAAGTCATCCATATTGTCGGCTGTCATGCGGAGGGCGAAGTCGGCGATGTCATCGTCGGCGGTGTGGCTCCACCTCCGGGTGCAACGGTATGGGAACAATCGCGCTTCATCGCCAGCGACGAGACCTTGCGCAATTTCGTGCTCAACGAACCGCGCGGCGGGGTGTTCCGCCACGTCAATCTGCTGGTGCCGCGCAAAGACCCGCGCGCGCAGATGGGCTTCATCATCATGGAGCCTGCGGATACGCCGCCGATGTCCGGTTCGAACTCGATCTGCGTCTCGACCGTGCTTTTGGACAGCGGCATCATTCCGATGCAGGAGCCGGTAACCCGCATGGTGCTGGAAGCGCCAGGCGGGCTTATCGAGGTGGAAGCGGAGTGCCGCAATGGCAAGGCCGAGCGCATCAGCGTGCGCAATGTTCCATCTTTCGCCGACCGACTGGATGCGACGCTTGAAGTCGAGGGACTTGGTACTCTCACCGTCGATACCGCCTATGGCGGCGATAGTTTTGTTATTGTGGATGCGGCTCAGATTGGCATGAAGATCGAACCCGGTCAGGCGCGGGAACTGGCCGAGATTGGCGTCAAGATCACCAAGGCTGCCAATGAACAATTGGGCTTCCGTCACCCGGAAAAAGACTGGAACCACATTTCCTTCTGCCAGATCACCGAGCCGGTAACACGGGAGGGCGACGTGCTGACGGGCGTGAACACCGTTGCCATTCGCCCGGCCAAACTCGACCGCTCGCCGACCGGAACGGGCTGCTCGGCGCGCATGGCCGTGCTGCACGCCAAGGGCCAGATGAAGGTCGGCGAGAAATTCATCGGCAAGTCCGTGCTGGGTACTGAGTTTCATTGTCGGCTCGACAAGACGCTTGAGCTTGGTGGCAAGCCAGCCATCAGCCCCATTATTTCCGGTCGCGCATGGGTGACAGGAACCTCACAGCTCATGCTCGATCCAAGCGATCCATTTCCCGGTGGATACCGGCTGTCGGATACCTGGCCGCGTGGCGACTGAGGTTCAGGCGCGGACGGTCTGCAAATCGCGCTTCTCTTCGCTTCCGGTGCTCATGTACCCTAGAGCGTTCCGATCTGATTGGATCAGATCGGCGCTCTAATTCTTTGTTTTCACGCGCATCTTTCCCGAAAACCGTTTCACACTTTTCGGGATGCGCTCTAAAGTACATTCCGCTCCGGTTCTCGAGAAACACCATTTTCGTCTCGTCATCACCAGAATCTCAATCACCCCGCGCACCTTCTTTACCCGCGCTCTTCTGGCCTCTTTATCGAGCGCCACACCCCTCACCCTGAGGTGCGGAGCGAAGCGCAGCCTCGAAGGGCGATCCTTCGAGACGGCCCTGCGGGCCTCCTCATCAGGATGAGGATCGAGAAAATAAAAACCCCGCCGAAGCGGGGTTTTCTTCATTCATCCGGATCGCATGCTTATGCGAAGTCGAGCGCGCGGTCGCCGTCTTCATCCTTGATGCGGGATGGCAGGCCGATCTGGTTCAGGATGTGGAGGAATGGCTTTGGATCAAGCTCTTCCACATTGACCATCTTCTTCACGTCCCATTCGCCCGAAGCGATGAGGATTGCGGCTGCAACCGGCGGAACGCCAGCGGTGTAGGAAATGCCCTGCGAACCCACTTCGTTATAGGCGTCCTTGTGGTCGGCAACGTTATAGATGAAGACTTCCTTCTCCTTGCCGTCCTTGGTGCCCTTGACGAAATCGCCAATGCAGGTCTTGCCGGTATAGTCCGGCGCCAGCGACGATGGATCGGGCAGCACAGCCTTCACTACCTTGAGCGGCACGACTTCCAGACCTTCGGCGGTCTTGACCGGCTGTTCGGACAGGAGGCCCAGATTGTTCAGCACCGTGAAGACGTTGATATAGTGATCGCCGAAGCCCATCCAGAAACGCACGTCGGCGTTCGGATAGTTCTTCGACAGCGAGTGCACCTCATCATGGCCGGTCATATAGGCCTTGCTCGGACCGACGACCGGCAGGTCGAAGGTGTGGCCGACTTCGAACATCTTGTTCGACTGCCAGGCGCCGTTCTGCCAGGAATAAACCGTGCCGGTGAACTCACGGAAATTGATTTCCGGGTCGAAATTGGTCGAAAACCAGCGGCCATGTGAACCGGCATTGATGTCGACGATGTCAATGGATTTGACTTCATCGAGATAATCGTCGGCAGCAAGACGCGCATAGGCATTGACCACGCCCGGATCGAAGCCAATGCCGAGAATGGCGGTAATGCCCTTCTCTTCGCATTCCTTGAGGTGCTTCCATTCGTAATTGCCATACCATGGCGGGGTCTCGCAGATCTTCTTCGGGTCTTCATGGATTGCGGTGTCCATGTAAGCCACGCCCGTATCGATACAGGCGCGAAGAACCGACATATTGAGGAAGGCCGAGCCGACATTGATGACGATCTGAACGCCCGTCTTCCGGATCAGGGCCTTGGTGGCCTCCACATCCATTGCGTCCAGCGCATGCGCTTCCAGCTTCACCTCCGTCTTGAGGCTCTTCTTTTCATGCACGCTATCGATAATCTTGCGGCATTTCTCAACCGTGCGGGACGCAATATGGATATCGCCCAATATGTCAGAGTTTTGCGCACATTTATGTGCAACAACCTGTGCCACGCCCCCGGCGCCGATAATGAGAACGTTCTTCTTCATTTTCTGTCGATGCTTCCTCTTCCAGCGGTTTCCCGCGTCTTTGTAGTTAACTGACGCATTATCCTGCGCAAAACCGCTTCGCACTTTTGCTGGAAATGCTTGTATTTCCCGTCCCGATTGCCTTCTCATTCGGAACACATGAGTTCGTTGCAGCGTGAAGCCGCAACAGGATCTTTACGAAAGCGACCCTTCAAAATCCGCGTAATCAAATTCGCGGACAACTCTGACCGTGCCGTCCAGTTCACGCACGGCAATGGCTGGCATTTTCACGCCATTAAACCAGTTCTTTTTGACCATGGTATAACCGGCCGCATCCTCGAATGAGAGGCGGTCGCCGATGGCAAGCGGCTTGTCGAAAGTGAACTCGCCGAAAATATCGCCAGCAAGGCAGGACTTGCCGCAAACCATGTAGCTGTGCTCGCCATTGTTCGGCGCCATCTTCGCCTTTTCGCGATAGATCAGCAGATCGAGCATATGCGCCTCGATCGAGCTATCGACGATGGCAAGGTTCTTGCCATTGAACAGCGTGTCGAGCACCGTCACTTCCAGCGTCGTGGTCCTGGTGATCGAGGCTTCGCCCGGCTCCAGATAGACCTGAATGCCGAACTTTTCCGAAAACGCCTTCAGTCGTGCGCAGAACTCATCGACCGGATAATCATCGCCGGTGAAGTGGATGCCGCCGCCAAGGCTCACCCATTCGACGCGGTTGAGAAGCGAGCCGAACTTTTGTTCGATGTCGGTCAGCATCCGGTCGAAAAGACCAAAGTCGGAATTTTCGCAATTGTTATGGATCATGAAGCCAGTCACGCGATCCATGACTTTTTCAACCTTCGCCACATCCCATTCGCCAAGACGGCTGAAGGGACGTGCCGGATCGGCAAGATCGAAGCTCGAAGACGAGATGCCCGGATTGAGGCGCAGCCCGCGCTTGATGCCCGACGCCTTGTCAGCAAAGCGTTCGAGCTGGCCAATCGAATTGAAGATGATCTTGTCGGCGTGGCTGATGACCTCATCTATCTCATTATCGGCATAGGCCACGCTATAGGCATGGGTTTCGCCGCCGAATCTTTCATGGCCAAGACGCACTTCATTGAGCGAAGACGAGGTGGTGCCGTCCATATATTCGCTCATCAGATCAAATACCGACCAGGTGGCGAAGCATTTCAGCGCGAGCAGTGCCTTGGCGCCGGATTTCTCGCGCACATAGGCAACCTTTTCCATGTTGCGCTTCAGCTTGGTCTTGTCGATCAGGTAGTAGGGCGTCTGGATCATGGGCGTTCCGGGTCATTCAATGGGAAAATCTGGCCTCGCCAGCAAGTCTGGTCTGCCAAGTTGAGGAAACATCAGGCGGTTTCCCAAATTATTTGAAGGCTTATAGGAAGCTTGTGACAGAAACACAAATCCGCCACAGCATTATCGGGAAAATTTCCCCATAAGCCATCGCGGATTACTTCCCTGCCTCCAGGGCTCGCGTCTCATATAGAGCTTTTTATCAGGATTTGAACCCCTTCCCTTCCCGCTCTACCCGCTCCGCCGTTTTCGTTGAAAGTCTTTGCCGGTGCCCCTGGCTTTTATACGACTGGATGGCCCGCTACGATTGGTGAGTATCGTCAAATTAATTAAACAAGCATTTGCTTGACAAATTACGAGCACGAGCGTAGCCGTTGTTTCCATGTTCAGGGCGACTTCATCAGGTATTCGCCCACGCAATGACAGCCAAAGGAAAATCAGATGCAGGATCACAAGCCGACCGCCGGTTGGGGAGACCTGTTCGCAGGCAGGAACGCTATCGTATCGCTGACGCTCGTCGGCGGCGTGGCGCTTCACGCCATCAACGTGTTCATTGCCACAACCATCCTCCCGACGGTGGTCGCCGACATTGGCGGCATGGATTATTACGCGTGGAACACGGCGCTGTTCGTGACCGCATCCATTCTCGGCTCCGCCCTTGTGCCGCGCCTGCTCTCGCGTGCAGGCCCGCGCAGCGCCTATCTGGTCGCAGCGTGCATCTTTGCTGCGGGAACCCTGACTTGCGGCCTCGCGCCCTCCATGCCCGTCATGCTGGCGGGGCGCGCCATTCAGGGTCTTGGCGGCGGCATGATGCTCGCCCTGTCATATTCAATGATCCGCATCGTCTTTGATGAATCGCTATGGCCCCGCGCCATCGGCCTCGTTTCCGGCATGTGGGGTGTTGCCACGCTTGTCGGCCCGGCGATTGGCGGCGTTTTTGCGGAACTCGGCATGTGGCGCGCTGCCTTCTGGTCGCTTGCGCCCGTGATCGCCGTGTTCACCATCATGGCCATGACGGTTCTGCCCCGCGAATCCGGTTCCGCTGCCAGCAATGACCGGCTGGCATGGCCACAGCTCATTCTTCTGACCGCTGCCGTCCTTGCCGTTTCCGCCGGAAGCATTTCGTCGGAACTGACGCTGAATGCCGGCGGCGTCGCACTCGCAATCGTCTTGCTGCTTCTCCTCGCAGCCGTCGAAAAGAAGGCCAGCCGACGCATTCTTCCGAAAGGGTCTTTCAGTATCCGGAAACTCGGCGCGCTTTATCTGACGCTCGCCTTCCTCAGCGCGTCCGTTACCAGTTCGGAAGTCTTCGTACCGCTGTTCTTTCAGGTGCTGCATAACCAGTCGCCGCTTGTCGCTGGATATCTGGCAGCAATCATGGGCGGCAGCTGGACACTTGGCTCGATCGGGTCGTCGGGGATTGCCGCCGGGCGCACCGACCGCGTTATTCTCGCCGCCCCCGTCATGGGCGTAGCCGGGATGATCACGCTGGCCGTCCTCATTCCGGCAGGAAGCGAAGGTCATTGGTACGATCTGCTGCCGATCTGCATCGCGCTCGCAGTCATCGGTTTCGGCGTGGGGCTGACATGGCCGCACCTGCTGACCGGCATTTTCAAGCGCGCGGACGCAGAAGATCAGAACCTTGCATCCGCCTCCGTGACCATGGTGCAGCTTTTCACAACCGCCCTTGGCGCAGCACTTGCCGGAATGGTTGCCAATATGGCTGGCCTCACCAATCCCGGCGGCTTTGCAGGCACCGCACATGCCGCGCTCTGGCTCTTTTCCGGCTTCGCCATTCTGTCCGCACTGGCGTTCGTGTCGGCGCTCGCTCTCGTCCGCAGCGCAAGACAGCCGCAAACGGCACGATGCTGAGAATTATCAGGCGGCGGACGAAATAACGTAGGCGCAGCGCCGCGCACCGGCCAGAATATGTTCGGTTCGGTTTACAGAAACATCAGGACCAAGCACGGCCCTGAATACCTGAAGCTCCGCACGGCAGAAGCCCTGGCAGGCGTCCGCGGCAGCGCAGATCGGGCAGTGATTTTCGATGAAGAGCCAGGAGCCATCCTCCTGCTTTTCGGCATCGGCCATGTAACCTTCCGCCGAGCGGATCGCGGCAAGTTCCAGCACCCGCTCGCCGAGCGGCAGATCTTTCAGGCGCGCCTGATACTGACGGCGGGTCTCGGATTCGCGGTGAGCGATCAGGGTGTCCAGCGCGTCTTCACCGAGAATGCTGCGAACGGAATGGAGAAGCTGGACCGTCAAATCGGCATGTGTATCGGGGAAGCGCCTGTTGCCGGTCTCGGTCAGGTCCCAGAATTGAGACGGACGTCCGACCCCCTGCGAAACGGAATGCGGCGCGACCAAACCTTCTTCAGCCAGTCGCACCAGTTGTTGGCGGACCGCTTCGCCGGTCGTTCCCAGATGCTCGCCGATTGTAGCTGCCGTCTGGGCGCCTCGCATCTTAAGCGTGAGCATAACGCGCTCGGCGGGAGAACGTGCTACCGAAGCGTCGGTATTTAGAAAGTCATTCCTTGACATATTGACGATTTTCTATTTAAAGAAGAATTATCTTGTTAAATAAGCTATCTACCCCACTTTAGCAAGATAGTTATCAAATGACGGCACTCAACCGGCGTCCAGCAACAGATTGACGGACCTGACGGTCCGTACCGCGACGGCGTACGTAACAAGGAGTTTTGAAATGAGCTTCACCTTGCCCCCGCTTCCCTATGCAACCAACGCGCTCGAGGGCGTGGGAATGGGGACGGAAACGCTTGAGCTGCATCATGGCAAGCATCATCAGGCTTATGTGACTGCCCTCAACGGATTCGTAGAAAAGAACGATGCGCTCAAGGGTAAGTCGCTCGAAGAAATCATTCTCCTTGCCAAGGACAAGGCCGATCTAGCCCCGGTGTTCAACAATGCCGGCCAGCACTGGAATCACAATCTGTTCTGGCAGAACCTGTCTGCTTCCGGTGGCCGCCTTCCCGGCGCGCTGGAGAAGAAAATCACCGAAGATTTCGGCGGTGTCGACCAGTTCAAGGAAGCCTTCAAGACCGCAGCCGTCGGCCAGTTCGGTTCGGGATGGGCATGGCTGGTTCTGGCCGATGACGGCAAGCTCAAGGTCACCAAGACGCCGAACGGCTCCAATCCGCTGGCAACCGGCGAAGGCAAGGCGCTATTAGGGCTTGATGTCTGGGAGCATAGCTATTATCTCGATTTCCGTAATCGTCGGCCTGACTATGTAACGAATTTCCTCGACAAGCTGGCCAATTACGAATTCGCGGAAGCCACCCTGAAGGCAGCATGACGCGCTTACATTGATTGCGATCAAGGCGTTTTGCCTGCAGGAAATGCAGACTCCACGGAGCTGCGTGACTGTGGGCAAAATGCGGCAATGACCAAAACGACCGATCCATCCACGGGCGCCGTCCTCCCAAGCGGTGCAGGAGCAAGACAGAGACAGTTCCGAAAATGAGCAGCAACTTCAATCAGGAAACCGTCACCGACATCCATCACTGGACCGATACGCTGTTTTCCTTCCGCACCACGCGCGACCCCGGCTTTCGCTTCCAGAGCGGCCAGTTCATCATGATGGGGCTGGAAGTAAACGGCAAGCCGCTTACGCGCGCTTATTCGATTGCCTCGAGCCTTTACGAAGACGGGCTGGAATTCTTCTCGATCAAGGTGCCGAACGGTCCGCTGACCTCCAAGCTGCAGCATCTGAAGGTTGGCGACCAGATCATCCTGTCCAAGAAGCCGGTCGGCACGCTGCTCTACGACAATCTGAAACCGGGCAAGAATCTCTGGCTGCTCTCGACCGGCACCGGTCTTGCGCCGTTCCTGTCGATCATTCGCGATCTGGAAGCCTATGAACGTTTCGAAAAGATCATTCTTGTTCATGGCGTGCGTCACGTTGCGGAACTCGCCTATACGGATTTCATTTCCAACGAACTGCCGCAGGATGAATTCCTTGGCGAAATGGTCAAGAAGCAGCTCATCTACTACCCGACAGTCACGCGTGAGCCCTACAAGAATCGTGGCCGCCTGACCGACCTCATTCGTTCAGGACAGCTGTTCACCGATGTTGGCCTGCCAGAATTCAATCATGACGACGACCGCATGATGCTCTGCGGCAGCCCGGAAATGCTGGCCGAAACAAAGCAGATACTTGAAGAGCGCAGTTTCAAGGAAGGCAGCCAGAGCGAAGCCGGACACTACGTCATCGAGAAGGCGTTCGTGGAGAAGTAAGCCTGCCGAAACGGGCTAGACTGTTAATGGAGGGAGGCATCAGCCTTCCTTTTTCTTTGCCCGTTCTCGGGTGCGCGTCTGCCGAAAACTGGAACAGGCTCGGGGAAAACAAAGAACAGGACGCTCTAAGCCCGTACCGCCTGCAAGAAAAACGCCTTAACGCCCGCGACCATTTCCGTTCGATCCATCATATCGGGGTTGGAGATGATTTCATCGACCGCACCGTGCAGCGCGTTGAAAAGGAGCACAGCCGTCAAACGCGGATTGGAGATTTTCCATGCACCTGCGGAATTGCCGTCGGTCAACAACGCATCGAGCCGGACGATCGCCGGATTTTCCTGCTTCAGGCGCCGCAGGGGCGGATGAAAATCATGGAACACCATGTCGTGTATCCTGTAATTGTCCAGATAGCCGGCAATACCCGTCTCGGCCCACGCTACCAGCTTTCCGTGCCAGTCATCGGCCGGATACTGGCCCAACTGACGCTCCAGCCCCTCGCAGAACCCGTCGATAAATCGCTCCCGCAAGGCGATCAGGATGTCGTCCTTGCTGCGAAAATGCAGATAGAACGTACCTTTTGCTACATCGGCAAGGCGGACAATTTCATCCACGCTCGTCGCCGCGAAGCCCTTTTCGAGGAAGAGGGCTTCGGCCGCAGCCATCAACTCATCGCGACGTATTTCAGCGGGCTTGGTGCGGGGTTTGGACTTGGTGGCGGTCGGCGGCAAAGCAATCTCCGGAACTTCAGGATGCCGCCAATCTACCCCGGATTGCCGCCCTGTCAAAAACAAGACTGTTTGGCCGAACCACGCGGTCTTCCAGCCAGTGCAGCGCTGCCTCGACATTGGAGAAGGTGCCAGCCGGAACACGGAACAGCTTTTCAGCGTCCATGCGGCTTGCCTGTTCATACACAGATTCGGGCACGATATTCACCATCCCCAGCACCTGTTCGCGAATGCGCTGCGCATTGCGCTGAAACCATTGCTTGACTTCACGCGCCGATCCTTCCGGATGCGTGAGAGCATCCTCGTCCAGAAACCGGCGGATCGTGACAAAGGGCTTTCCTTCATCAAGCCAGCGGTTCCAGGCATCAAAGAATTCACGGGTCTCCTCCATGGTCGATGCGCCCTTCGACAGGGTGATCACGTAGGGCCAGTTTTCCGTATGATGAAGCATTACGCTCCCTCCTGATCGATATTCCTGAATTTCGCAGCAATGTTGCCGCTGCGAGCCGTGACAACGATCCGGCGACCCGCACGCACACAAGCAGGTGTCCGAACCGCCGCACGACTCATGACTGACTATCAGTCAGTGAATTTGTGACACGAAAATATGAATATTACAATCATGTTTTGAAGGGAGTTTGTTGCCCGAATTTGGAAGGCGCCGGGCGCAGACCAAACCGCAGCCCACCCCGGCACCATGTGTCGGGTTTTGCAGCGAACAGGTCCGAATATTCGGGAAGATTGCGGGCTATTGCCTCAGCCATTCAATTCAAAATCGAGCCCGATATCGAGGTTTGGCGCGCTGTGCGTCGTCCAGCCGACCGAAATCAGATCGACACCGCTTGCGGCAACAGCGGCGACCGTTTCCGGTGTGATGCCGCCCGAAGCTTCCGAAATGGCGCGGCCATCGATGATCGATACAGCCTCGCGCAACTGGGCCGGTGACATATTGTCGAGCAGAACTGCGTCCACACCCACCGCCATTGCTTCATCAAGCTGTTGCAGCGTGTCAACTTCAACCTCGATCTTGACCATATGGCCAGCACCGGCCTTGGCGCGCTCGATGGCTTCGCGCACGCCGCCCGCGACTGCGATGTGGTTGTCCTTGATGAGCACCGCATCATAGAGCGCGAAGCGATGGTTCATACCCCCGCCTGCCCTGACCGCATATTTCTGCAAGGCACGCAGCCCCGGCGTCGTCTTGCGCGTGCAGACAATGGAAGCCCCGGTTCCCGCGACCGCCTTCACCAGATTGGCCGTTGCCGTGGCGATACCGGACAGGTGACCGAGAAAATTGAGCGCCGTTCGCTCACCCGCCAGGATCGACCGCGAACTGCCGGAAACGCGGGCAATGTCGCTCCCTTTTTCAAGAAACTGGCCATCCCGGGTCAAGCGCTCGAATGTGACGTCCGGATCGACCAGACGAAACGCCATTTCAGCCACATCCAGCCCGGCGATGACACCCGGCTGGCGCAGGCTGAACAGCATGGCCGAACGGTGATCCTCCGGTACGACGGCATTGCTGGTGATATCACCGGCAAGCCCCAGATCTTCCAGAAGCGCGGCGCGCACCAGCGGTTCGACAACAAGCGGAGACAGGTGCGGCAGGTTCATGAAGCTATCCTGGAAATTCGGTTTGGATCGTTTATCTCGCGAGCCTGCGCGAACGCCGTCTCGAATGTGTGAAATCGGCGTCTGGCGATTGCATCCTTTTGCGGATGATCGATGCGGGCATGGCTGCCGCGCGACTCGCACCGTTCATAGGCCGCCACCGCAGCGACCAGCGCCACCGCGGCGGCATCGTCTGACTCAGCGAGCGGAAGAAGGGTGGTGACCGCCACGCGCAAACCTTCTTCATCGCGCAACAGTCCTAGATGACTGGAAACGACGCGCCTTACCGGTTCAGGATCGGTATCTCCGGGCAGGCTAACAGGCGCGATTTGGCGAGCACCGATCACTTCGTCATCCACAAGGGCGTGAGCGGCGCGCAGCCCCATTGCCGCAGCTTCGAGCAAAGAATTGCTGGCAAGCCGGTTCGCGCCATGCAGGCCGGTGCAGGCAGCTTCACCAACAGCCCACAAGCCGGGTATCGTGCTGCGCCCGTCAGCGTCGGTCTTGATGCCGCCCATGTGGTAATGGGTGGCGGGCCGCACCGGAATGGGGTCGCGCGAAGGGTCGATGCCATGCTGCCTGCAAAGCGCATCGATACCCGGGAAGCGGGTTGCAAAACCTGCCCCCAGAGCCGCCCGCGCATCGAGGAAAACCTTTCGACCTTGGCCGATCTCGCTGCCAATGGCACGGGCAACGACATCGCGTGGGGCCAGCTCGCGGCCCGGAATGTCGGCCATGAACCGCTCACCGCGATCATTGATGAGCTCAGCGCGTTCGCCGCGCACCGCTTCGCTGACCAGCGGCAGACGCGGTGCAGAGACGGCAAGTGCAGTCGGGTGAAATTGCACAAACTCCATATCGGCAAGCACTGCGCCCGCACGACCCGCCAAAGCAGCCCCCTGCCCTAGATTGCCAAGCGGCGTGGTCGTTGCCTTATAGAGCCCCCCGATACCACCGGTCGCCAGAACCACCGCGCGCGCGGCAACCGGCCCAACATTCTCCAGGCAGGCACCGACCACACGGCCATCCTGCTTGATGAGCCGCAGGGCGCGGGTGTTTTCCATGACGGTGATCGAGGGCGTTGCCCGAACCTTCGCGATCAAAGCGCGCATGATGCCAGCGCCCGTCGCATCACCATCGACATGGACGATACGATGGCGACTGTGCGCGGCTTCCAGACCAAGGGAGAACGAACCGTCGGCCTTGCGGTCGAAGCGCACGCCATGGGCTTCCAGAGCAGCAATGACGTCCGCGCCTGCTGCTATGATTTCCGCAGCAACCGCCGCATCGCAGAGGCCATCGCCTGCTGCAATCGTGTCGGCCAGATGCAGCGCCGCACTGTCGTCCGCCCCGATACCCGCAGCGATCCCGCCCTGCGCCAAAGTGCTGGAACCGGACAGGCCAAGGCTTCCCGCTGTCACCAGCAGGACCGGCTGGGGTGATAGCGTCAGCGCGGTCATCAGCCCGGCAAGTCCACTGCCGACGATGAGAACCGGGACCGTCCGGGCGTTTATCATATTGCCAGCATCCGTTCGACGGCGCGCCGGGCCGGTTCCATCAAAGCGGCATCGACGACCACTTCATGACGATTGTTTTCCAATGCATCGCGGATATTGGCGAGGGTGATCCGCTTCATATGCGGACAAAGATTGCAAGGGCGGATGAACTCCACATCCGGGTGATCAACGGCGACATTGTCGCTCATCGAGCATTCGGTCAAAAGCACCACGCGCTGCGGCTTCTTCTGACCGACATAGTCCGACATGACTGCCGTGGAACCGGCAAAATCGGCTGCCTCCACCACTTCCGGCGGGCATTCCGGATGCGCCAGAACCATGACGCCGGGATGGCTTTCGCGCAGTTCACGAATATCGTCCGGGGTGAAACGCTCATGCACCTCGCAATGGCCATGCCAGGCGAGGATTTCCACGTCTGTTTCACGCGCCACGTTCTGGGCCAGAAACTCGTCGGGTATCATCAGCACACGCGGCACACCGAGCGATTCCACCACCTTTTTGGCGTTGCCGGAGGTGCAGCAAATGTCGGACGCCGCCTTCACGGCAGCCGATGTGTTGACATAGGTGATGATCGGCACGCCCGGATGCGCCTCGCGCAAAAGCGCCACGTCTTGCGGCGTGATGCTGTCGGCCAGCGAACAGCCCGCGCCCATATCGGGGATCAGCACTGTCTTGCCGGGGTTGAGCAGCTTGGCCGTTTCGGCCATGAAATGCACCCCCGCCAGCACGATCACATCGGCATCGACTTCAGCCGCCTTGCGTGCCAGCGCCAGACTGTCGCCGACAATGTCGGCCACGCAGTGGAAGATTTCCGGCGTCTGGTAATTATGCGCGAGGATGACGGCATTGCGCTTTTTCTTCAACTCGAGAATGGCCGCGACATCGTCCTCGAAGCCGAGCCACTCTGCCTTTGGCAACACGCGGGCCACCCGGTCATAAAGTTGCGAAACGGAAACATGATCGTTCACGGTGGCCTCCAAGGTCACTTACGCATTTCCATTATACTCAATGTGAGCATTTCATAATCGCAACCTTATACTCGATTCGAGTATATTGTCAATCGCGGGAGATTGGCAGCTTGGCTCCAGCCAGATGACGCTCGGAAAGGGCGCGTTCCTCGACAATCGAGTAGCGGAAACGGAAGAGCTTTGCCGGGCGTCCGCCGGTTTCGCTGTGGCTTTCGCCGGTCTCTTCGACCAGATCCTGCTGTTCGATCAGGCGGCGGAAATTCTGCTTATGCAGGCGCAGACCCGCCAGCGCTTCGACGGTGCGCTGCAATTGCAGCAGGGTGAAACTTTCCGGCATCAGCTCGAATACCACCGGGCGATATTTGATCTTGGCGCGCAGCCGCGCAATCGCCGTGGCAAGGATGCGACGATGATCGGCAAACATGGAGCGACCGTTCTCATCTTCCTGCATACCGGCTTCGGCCACCAGACCAGCCTCGAACAGCAGCTCATAGCGTTGCAGCACAAGGTCTTCATTCCAGCGCCCGTTCCAATCTCCGCTCTCAAAGCCGAAGGTGAAGGCGATCCGCCGCATGCGCTGCGCCGTCAGTTCGGGCGTCTCTGCCCGATAGGCCCAGACGAGCAGCGCGTTGTTGAGGTGCTCCATGATGGCCGGTTCGCCCTGGCGGTGATCTTCCCACGGCAGATAATCATACCAGCCGCGCCATCCCGCCTGCCCCGCAGCGGCGTCGCTTTCGCGTACCAGGCCCAGATAGCTGATTGAGATGATACGCTCGCCCTGTGCATGCCGGTCCCGATCGGCAAAGGTGTAGAGCTGCTCCAGATATCCGACCGGATGTGCGGTTTCCGACTGCACCCAGGCGCGCAGGCCTGCTTGCAGAGAGCGATGCTCGCTCTCGAACGGACCGGATGGCAGGGCCTGCCCTCCCCGCACGGTCATGACGCGCGGCTGTTCGCCGGTAACAGCTGCCAGCACGGCTATCAATTCGGTATGGGCAATATCGTCAGTCACGGCCGCTCCAGAAAACACTTCCGGCATTGAACGTGATTGAGCAACGAATACAAGGCGCTGCGCGTTACCGGCCACAGCTTTCAGCGCTTAAGCCTTGTTCCCTGCTCCGAAAACATGTTCCGGCCCCGGAAAAGCGCGCGCCCGCACCTCCTCGGCATAGGCTTTGGCCGCATCCGAGACCTCTGGCGCCAGATGCGCAAAACGCTTCACGAAGCGCGGCGTGAAATCCTGAAAAAGCCCCAGCATGTCGTCTGAAACCAATATTTGTCCATCGCAGGCAGCAGATGCCCCGATGCCGACCGTTGGGATGGCAAGCGATGCGGTGATCTCACGCGCCAGCGGCTCCACCGTGCCTTCGATCACCAGCGCAAAAGCGCCCGCATCGGCAATGGCCTGTGCATCGCGGCGAATTTGGTCGGCCTCTTCATCACCGCGTCCGAGCGAGCGGAAGCCGCCGACCGTGTTGACCTGCTGCGGCATCAGACCGACATGGCCGAACACGGGAATGCCGCGCTTGACGAGGAAAGCAACCGTTTCCGCCATCTCCTCGCCGCCTTCGAGCTTCACGCCGTCGCAGCCGGTTTCCTGCATGACGCGCGCAGCGTTACGGAACGCCTGTTCCTTCGATTCCTGATAGGAACCGAACGGCATATCGACGATAACACAGGCCTTCTCCACGCCGCGCATCACCGCCTGCCCATGGGCGATCATCATGTCGAGCGTTACGGCAAGAGTGGAATCCAGGCCGTAGAGCACCATGCCGAGCGAGTCGCCGACCAGCAGCAGGTCGCAATGCGGATCGAGCAGCCGCGCAATCGGCGTCGTATAGGCGGTCAGGCTGACAATGGGGCGTTCGCCCTTCATGGCCTGGATGGATTTAGGCGTCAGCCGCTTCTGTTTGACGGGTGCGCTCATTTCAGGCTGCCCTTTCCTGCGCGACATGTGCGATGACGCGGTTATCGAGAAGCCGCGTCGCGCCGAGACGAACGAACAGCGCAATGAGAACCGGGCGCCCCTGTACAGCTGTCAGGCGTTCCAGGGTTTCAGGGTCGCGCAACGCGACTACTTCGGGCGTTGCCAGCGGTTCGGTAGCGATGAAGGCGCGAATTGCGGCTTCCACCGCATCAGGATCATCCATGCCGGAGCGATAGAGGCGCTCAGCCTCGTCGAGCGCTTTCGGCACGATGACGGCGGCTGCGCGCTGTTCTGGCGTCAGATAGACATTGCGCGACGAACAGGCGAGGCCGTCATCCTCACGCACGGTCTCGACGCCGACGACGCGCACCGGAATGGCCATGTCTTCCACCATGCGGCGGATGATGACGAGTTGCTGAAAGTCCTTCTCGCCGAAATAAGCAGTATCCGGCCCTACGATATTGAAGAGCTTGCTGACCACCGTCGCGACACCGGCGAAGTGGCCGGGACGCGCCTCGCCTTCCATCTGGTTGCCGAGCGTGGGTACATCCACAACCGTCTGCATGGGACGCGGATACATGTCGCTGACCGCTGGCGCGAAAAGATAATCGACACTGGCCCCGCGCAGCAGAGTTGCGTCGCGCTCCAGATCCCGAGGATATTTGTCGAGGTCTTCATTTGCGCCGAACTGCAATGGATTGACGAAGATGGACACGACAGTCACATCGTTTTCCGCCCTGGATCGATGAACCAGTTCAAGATGGCCTTTATGGAGATAGCCCATGGTCGGCACAAAGCCGATGCGTTTTCCAGCCCGCCTTGCGGGCGCCAGAGCCTGACGCAACTCCTCTATGGTGCGGATGATCTGCATGAGGTCCTCCTCGCGACCGAAATTGTTGGCCGCGAGTCCTACAGCGTCAGCTTAAATATGACAACTGCCGAGGCAGATGCCTTCCCGACTGCCTCACTGCGTCGGGATCGTCACCGCGCCGACCGTATTGCCGACAGCACGACCGAAACGATCAATCTGCTCGTCATAGGTTTTGCGCGTATTGGGATCGAACACCGCAATCGGCGCCGTGACCACCAGCGAAGCCGCCGTCCCGACCCCCTGCGCCGTCCCTATCGCGACTGCACCCAGACGATCGCCGAGACCGACCTGCGAATCCGTGATGGTCTGGCCCGCGACGAGACGCTTGCCGATCAGCTGCACGACTTCCGGGCTCGCGGCAAACTTGCCATGGTTGAGACGGTCTCCCGCCTTAAGCTGCGTCAGATCGATGACGGTGATGCCCGCTCTTTCCAGTTCGGAACGATAAGGCTCGATCGACGGGTCTATCTGGCCCAGGCGGTCGATATTGCCCGAAATGCGCCGGGACAATGCAAGCGCCTTGTCGTCCCGCGAGGTGAACAACGTGAAACGGGGATGCTGCTTGCCCATGGCAAGAAACTGCTTCGAGAACACATCGACGTCGAGATCGGGCGAGGCCAGAATGACATCCGTGATCTTGGCATTCACACGACCATCGCGAATAGCCATCTGCCGCAAGGCCTCGACCGTCAGCCAGCTGCCCATGGAATGGGCCATGACCGTGATATCCTTGACCTCGGGCTCGCGCACGATGGCTCGCAGGATCTGCTCCAGCGCATCGCGGGAATAGTTGGTGCTTTCCTTGTCGTAATTGTAGTCGAACACGCTGGCGCGCGACGGCCAGGTGAAAATGACCGGCGCTACATCGGCGCCCGAATCATGCACGATCTGCGCGAAGCGATAAACAGAATCCTCAAACGTATTGTTGAAACCGTGCACGAACACCATCACGCGGCGGCTCTTGGTCAGGTGCGGACGAACCCAGCCTGCCATTTCCACGTCCGTCTTGACCGGCGTCACGCTGACGGTGGTGAAATCCTTCTGCGGATTGGGCGGCAGCTTCTTCGGCCACTGCACTTCACCCGCCTTGCGGTTTTTCTCCGGGGGAATGGATACGACGATCTCATTGAGCGATACGAGCTTGTCGCGCTCGCCGGAGAAAAGAATGCCGGGGTTATCGGACGGGCGGCGGGTGGTCGCGACGACGAGGTTGACCTTCGTCGTGCCGGGAGAGGCAGTATCGCCGATTGGAACGAGCACGCCTTCAGGGCGGCTGGCGCAACCGGTGAGCAGAGATACTAGAACAAGCAACGCAGGGGCAGACCAAGAAAAAATGCGCCGCAAAACCATACTCCCTAACACTACGCCAGCAGGGCTCTTACACCCGAATTTTGAAGGTTAACATATTCTTTACGTGAAACCTTCTGCCAAGCCCCCAATTATCCACCGTTGTCGAAAGACCAGCGGTTGCGGCTTATGGGTTACACACTGTTCAACAGCTGATACTTTCCCCGCAGTCAGCCCTGCCCGATATATCCGCCAACAGCAACTCCGTTTCTGAAGGAGGCACACATATGGCATTGGAACTGACAGGGCTGCACCATCTGACAGCCATTACCGCCGATGCGCCCGGCAACCGGCGCTTCTACACCGACACGCTCGGGCTTCGGCTCGTCAAGAAGACCGTCAATCAGGACGACACCAGCGCCTATCACCTGTTCTATGCGGACGGGCTGGCTTCGCCCGGTACCGACATCACCTTTTTCGACTGGCCGGTACAGCGCGAACAGCGCGGCACCAATAGCGTCGCCCGCACCGGCTTGCGCGTGAACGGGGTCGAAAGTCTTGAATGGTGGCGAAAGCATCTGACTGAGAAGGGCGTCCAGACGAGCGACATTTTCGAAGCTGCGGGACGCGCCGTTCTCGACTTCGAGGACCCCGAGGGACAGCGGCTGCGCCTGACCGATGACGGCGGCGCGGGTGAAGCGCATAGCTGGGCACGAAGCCCGGTTCCCGTGGAAAGGCAGATCAGGGGGCTCGGTCCGATCACGCTCAGCGTTCCTGAACTGGCGCCGACCCAGATCATCCTGGAAAAGGTGATGAACATGCGTCAGACCGGCGACTATGCTTCACCCGATGGCGAAGGCCATGTCCATGTCTTCTCGATGGGACCGGGTGGTGCGGCAGCCGAACTGCATGTCGCCGTACAGCCGAATCTGCCGACCGCGTGGCAGGGTGCAGGTGCCGTACATCACGTCGCATTTCGCACACCGGATCAGGAAAGTATGCAGGAATGGGTCGAGCGCCTGCGGTCCGTTCGCATGCCGTCAAGCGGCGAGGTGGAGCGCTATTATTTCCGCTCACTCTACTTCCGCGAGCCGAACGGCATCCTGTTTGAAATCGCCACGGACGGCCCCGGCTTCGCGGTCGATGAACCACTGGAAAGCCTTGGCGAAAGCCTGTCGCTTCCGCCTTTCCTTGAAGGAAAGCGTGAAGCTATCGAGCGAAATCTGAAACCGCTTGATTAATATAAAAAGGGCTGCGGAGCTCTCCGCAGCCCTTTTACTTATATCTTGTCGCGAAGCCAGTCGCTTGCGATGCGGATATCTTCATCGATGAGCGCATGGCCCGCTTCGACTGTGCTGACGGTAAGCGCCGCTCCATCTTCTCGCAGGACTTTTTCCAGCGTTCCGGCCTCGTCGCCAAAAGGATCGGAAGCACCTTTCATCAGAAGCACCGAAGCATCGGACAAATCCGCCCCTTCGGGCTGTTCTTCCAGAACTTCCTGCCCGCGCAGAAGGATCGCCGTGCGAACTACGTGCGGATGCAGGCGCATGAATGCGGCCAGCAAGTTGGCGCCGTTGGAGTTCCCGATGAATGCCGTCCGGTCCGGTTCGATGCCATAGGCAGCAACGGCTCCCTCCACGAAAGCCCTGAATGCCTCGGCTTCAAACCGGATATCGGCCTGATCGAACCGCTTGAGGTCAAAGCGGCGGAACCAGCGCTGGATACCCTCCTCCGTGCTGCGTCCACGCACGCCCAGAAGGGTTGCGCGCGGCGCCACCTTACGGGCGAAGGGCATCAGGTCATTTTCGTTTCCGCCAGTGCCGTGCAGGAGCACCAGCGTGCTGCCATCGGCATCTTCCGGCTGGTGTATCCGGTGAATGAAAGGCAGGTCGCGGTAGATCACTCGCTCCTCGCCCGGCAGAGCGAATTGCGGCATCCGTACCCGGATCGCATCCGCCTTTTCTTCATTGCCCGGCGGCACGAACAGAAATTTCCCCAGTTCTTCAACCGGCTCGTCTATCGTGAAGCCCGGCGCATCGGTTGCAAATTCGAACAGCGTTCCGGCCGGTTCGCGCACATAGAGCGAAGTGAAATATTTGCGGTCGTGCACATTGACGGCACTGGAATTGAGCTTTGAAAGCTCCTTCTCCGCCCTATCCACTTCACCCGCGTCAGCGGCACGAAAAGCAACATGGTCGGCGATGCCGGTACCCGGAATGCCCGGCCAGAAGCCGCCCGCATCGCGCACATCGATGGCGTCGCCCGAATCCGACAAGAGACGCTCTATCGTGCCTTCTTTGGCCACCGATCGGAAGCCGAAATGACGCTCGATGAAACGGGCAGTCTGCTCCGGGGTTTCGGACAGGACGGTCGCGGCGCGCAAGCGCCTGACCGCGAAAGCGGCGGGTATACCCTCGCTTTCCCAGGCATCATTGGCCGCAAGATCGCAGCCGACCAGCTTCACAATCACTCCGTCAGGATCGCGCAGGCGCAGGACCGGTTCGCCGAATTCCTGCACCGGCCCTTCGGACGGCACATGATAGCGCAGCGCGCGCTCCAGCCAGAAACCGATGGCAGTTCGATCTATAGCCAGCGCAATCTCGCCAACCTGTCCATGACCGACGCGGCCCCTGGAGCCATCCTCCCAAACCAGAAACGTGACCAGCGATCCGGGTGTGCCGGTACGATCCCCGTAGAACAGGTGGAGCTGCTCGGCATCCTCGAATCCACCCGTCTGCTTGACGATGCGCAGCCCCAGAAAGCCAACGTAGAAATCGACATTCGCCTGCACTTTTCTGGTGATGAGGGTGATGTGGTGGATGCCGCTTGTCATGGACGCTTCTTCCCAATTTCAGAACCTGGACCAGAAATAGAGTAGAGGCCGCGGCTTGCCTATGGGCTTGCGCGGTTACGCATTGTCAACGCATCAGAACAAATAGGGGAAGCTGAAAAAGAAAAAGGCCGCGCGGGAGGAGGATGCGCGGCCTGATCTTGAATACGGCTTGGGAGGAGGAGTGCCGTATTCCTTATCGAGTTCTGGGAGGAGGAGTGAACTCGATGAAGAGATGTTTACCCGGCACCTCCCTCAGCAGCAACGACCATTAATGCATATCAGTTATGCAAAGACGTTGACGCTCAAGAAAAAGGCAAGGCCCCTGGAGCGGTTCTGTTTTCACAGGTCCGTTCAAAACCACTCTAACCAATTGTTTTCATGAAAGTGCCCACGCACATAAGACACCGGTTTCCGGGCGTTTATAGAAAGTGAGCGATCAGAGGCGCGGCCAGCACATTCACCAGTCCTACAAGCACCATGACCAGCCCGGCAATGGAACCTTCCTCACTGCCGATCTGATGCGCCTTCGCAACACCGGCGCCGTGGGCGCCCATGCCGAAAAGGGCACCGCGTGCCAGCGCCGAGCGGATGGGCAGCCAGTTGAGCATGACTTCGCCCATCGCCGCGCCAAACACGCCGGTGAGCACCACAAAGATGGCAGTCAGATCCGGCGTGCCGCCAATGTCGCCAGAAACCGTCATCGCAAATGGCGTACTCATCGAGCGGGGCATCAGGCTGAGGCTGATAGATTCGTTGAGTCCCAACAGATGAGCCAGTCCCCATGCGGAAGCCATTGCCGACGAGCTTCCCACCACCACCCCTGCCAGAAGCACCGGCCAATAGCGGCGGATCGTGGCACGCTGCTGATAGATCGGAATTGCAAAGGCAACAGTTGCAGGTCCCAACAGTGCGACCAGCCAGTGGGTGGCGCTGAAATAGCCGCGATAGTTCTGGTTGAGCCCGATGACGAGCGCCATCAGCAACAGGGGCGTGACGGCAAGCGGCGTCAGCCACCACTGGGGAAAACGGCGATAGACGCGCTTGGCCGCGAGATAAAGCAGGATCGTTGCGGCGGACCAGAAAAGCGTCGCTACAAGCGGGTTACTTAGCGACATAACGCAGGCTCCACCGGTAGCAGAGGTCGACCGTCAATGCGGTGACGCTCATCACCGTCAATGTGCCCAGCAAAATCACGGCCATGATCTTGAGGCCAAGCAGGCCTATCAACTCCTGATGCTCAAGGACCGCAAGAACCGCAGGAACGAAGAAGAGCAGCATCTCCGCCAGAAACCACTCCGCTCCGCGCTTCATGCTGAAGAGGCTGATGCGCCCGCTCAGAAGGAGAGCCAGCACCAGCGCCATGCCGACAATGCCACCGGGAAGCGGGAGGCCGACCAGGCGAACGAAGAACTCACCCGCCAGCCAGAAGCCAACCAGCGTCGCAATCTGCATCAGGCGGCTGTGATGCAATGCGTAACGAAACCGGATCAGGAGGCTGTGGGCGTTCATGTGCTTTTCCAATAGGAACCGAGGCATTTTCATCGATGAATATAGGCTGGGAGGTGCTATTCTAGAAATGAATTGATTTCATTGCAGCTATTCCGTAATAGAATGGCTCATGAATTTGCGCAGCTTCCAGGCATTTGTCGAAGTGGTGCGGCAGGGCGGCTTTTCCGCTGCCGCAAAAGCCATCAACGCGACCCAATCGACCGTCAGCAAGGCGGTGAGGCAGCTTGAGGACGAATTGGGGCTGGTCCTGCTTGATCGTGAAGTTTCGCCCTCGCGGCTCACTGCGGCAGGCGAGATCGTTTTCCGTCGCGCGCTCGCGATGCTGGCGGAAAAGGACGACATGTTGGCCGAACTCAATGAACTGCGCGGCCTCAAGCGCGGCCTCCTGAGGCTCGGGCTGCCGCCCATCGGCTCCAGCGTGCTTTTTGCGCCCGTTTTCGCAGCCTATACGAAGCTTTATCCGCAGATCGACATTCAACTGGTCGAGCACGGCAGCAGAAGGCTGGAGGAACTGCTGCTGGCGGGCGATGTGGAACTCGCGGCTTCGCTTCTGCCGGTTGGAGACAGTTTCGAATGGCAGGATGTGCGATGCGAACCGGTTGTGGCGCTGCTCCCGACCGATCACGCGAAGGCACAAGGCGATGGCGTTTCGCTGCGCGATATCGCCAGCCTGCCTTTCATTCTTTTCGAGAGCGGCTTTGCCCTCAATCATATCATCCTTGATGCATGTCGTTCGCATGGGTTCTCTCCGAACGTGGCGGTCCGTTCCAGCCAGATCGACTTCATCGTTGAACTGGTGGCAGCGGGCATGGGGATCGGCTTTCTGCCGAAAATGATCGCGGAACAGCGGCATCACCCCGGCGTGCGCATTCACAAGATCAAAGGCGCGGACGTGAGCTGGCATCTGGCGTTGATCTGGCGAAAAGGTGCATTCCTGTCTCACGCCGCTCGGGCATGGCTCGAGCTCAGCAAAGCCCGAACCGGCGCTGCATCATCTTGAAACACCCGCCATATCGCCTATCTCAGATAGACATACCGACTGGATAAGTGCCTTCGGCACCACTTCAGCCATAGGCCCGTGTGTAGAATATTGCTCTACCCACCCGTTTCAAAGCGCATGACGCCTGAAACCGCCGACGGATTTCTGCTCTGCGCGTCATCAGAAGGAGGCTATGATGGAAGGTCAGGTTATATTCTATAAGGACGACAGGATACTCTACCGGCACCATATCGACGTGCAGGAAGACGATTATTCAAAGGGCGTCAACGATGCGCTCATTGCCTTTCAGCGTAACTATGCTGGCTTCGACCTCGCAAGTGACAACATTCACATCCGTTTCAAGAAACCGGGCGATGTGTAAGTTTCGGAGGTTTCCTGCGGATCGGTTCAGGGTCGCGTTTCCAAAAGAACAACGACCCTGACTTGTTCACGCGAAAGCGGCTTCGCGAGCAACGCGATGAATATCTGTACGGGAAAGCCCCAGATCGGAAAGCTCGCGGTCTGTGCAGCCGCTGAGTTCGCGAACGTTTTCGCGATATTGCATCCAGCGATGGAAGTGGGTACGAAGATTCATTGTGGTATCCCCTTTTTTATCTTCCTCCCGAGTGTGAGCTTCCGCCTTCCTGTGCCGTTTGAGAAGTGCATTTCCTGCATGGCAGCCGTGATCGCAGCGAAATCCCAGCATTTCCACCGGATTTCAATTTCTTCCGAGAAATAGTCTCCAAATATCGCATTCATTATGTAATTCTGGTTTAGAGATGCCCGCTATTTCACAGTCGGCCGTGGTTCGTTCTATTTTGAGTTGGAGTGCATGAAAAAGACCTTGATCATCGTCGGCAACGCGCCTTTGCCGCGCGATCTGTCTGCCGAAGTGGATGCAGCGGATTTTGTTGTCCGTTTCAATGAACCCAAACAATCAATCGGCATGAGTGGCACCCGGACGGATCTCCTGATGCTGGCAACCTCCAGCAAGCCCATGCAGCGGCGTCTGCGCGATCCGGGCTTCGTACAGACACCCACCTTCAAGGCCGCCAAGGAAGTGATGCTGGCCTATCATCCCAGTATCATCCGCAAATATCACCCCCGCCCGAATTTCCTTTCCCGCCTCAAGGGACGGCGCGGTGACTGGACCATGCAGACCGTTGAGGTTGTCGGTTCTGCCGGCAAGGAAATCCGGATCATGCCGCCCCAGTTCTATCTGGCCGGGTGCAAAGAGCTGGGCGTAACCGAAGAGAACATAAGCAAAGTCTTTCCAAGTACTGGTTTTTTTGGCATCTGGTACATGCTCGAAAAGTGCCCGCAGGAAAGCTGGGACGTGAAAATCTGCGGCTTCACCTGGGAAGGATGGAAACGTCACACCTGGGGGGATGAGCGCAGCTGGGTTGAGCAAAAGGTCGAGTCCGGGCGTATCAGCCTTATTCAATGACGCTGCACATACCTATAATTTTCGGCAGAAGGCGTGAGAACGATCACGAGGCAATCGCTTTAAAGGAGCATATGAATGAGTGAACCGTTGCGCATTTTCATCGGGTGGGATTCTCGCGAGCCCATCGCATACGACGTCGCCAAAGCATCGGCGTTGAAGCATTCCTCTATTCCGTTGGAAATCGTGCCGATCAAGCTGCAGGATCTTGTGGAACAGGGAGCCTACACGCGAGAAGTCGACCCGCTGGCGTCGACTGAGTTTACCTATTCGCGTTTTTTCACGCCATGGCTTGCGGGCTATAAGGGCTGGGCACTTTTTTGCGATTGCGACTTCCTTTTCCTCGGCGATATTGCTGGCCTTCAATCCTATAACGATCCCTCGAAAGCCGTTTATTGCGTTCAGCACGATTATCAGCCCAAAGACAGCGTGAAGATGGATGGCAAGGTACAGACCAGCTATCCGCGCAAGAACTGGTCTTCCTGCATGCTGTTCAACTGCGAGCATCCCTCGACGCGCAAGCTGACGCCCGAACTGGTCAACCGCGAAAGCGGGGCCTATCTGCACCGTATGCAGTGGGCTGCCGACGATGAAATCGGTGCGTTGCCGACGGATTACAACTGGCTTGAAGGCTGGAACGAGAAGCCGGAAACCGGACTGCCGAAAGTCGTCCATTACACACGTGGCGGGCCGTGGTTCAAGGACTGGCAGAATGTCGACTACGCCGATTTGTGGCGGGCGGAAGCCGATCGTGTCGAGCCGGGCTGGCAGCCTGTCTGATCTGCAAAATTCCTGGAGCTTTTCCATGTGTTCCAAGGTAAATAGGGACCATGAACGAAACGCGTCCTGACATTACCGCGAGTGACGGCCCGCAGAGGGCCGTCAAGGCTTTCATCATCCATCTGGAGCGCGCCACCGACCGCCAGCCCCAGGTCGAAGAGCTTATTCGAAAGCTGCCGATTGAAACAGACGTCGTCAACGCTGTCGACGGTCGCACGCTCGATGCGCAAACGATCAGCCGTGTCTATCGGCGGTCGGCACACAAGCCCCGCTATCCATTTCAACTCAGCACCAATGAAATTGCCTGTTTCCTTTCGCACCGGAAGGCCTGGCAGGCTATTGTCGATCAAGGGCTGGACGCAGGTCTGGTGCTGGAAGATGATGTGGAACTGACGCCGGAATTTGCCGCAGCCTATTCCGCCGCATGCCAGCTTCTCAAAGCCGACAGTTTTATCCGCTTTCCCTTTCGCGAGCGGGAAAGCGGTCGGGTGGTACTGACGACGGAAGGTGCACGCATCATCGAGCCGGTGCCGGTCGGCCTCGGCATGGTGGCGCAGCTTATCGGGCGGGAAGCCGCGCAACGGCTGCTCTCGGCTACCGAAGTCTTCGACCGCCCTGTAGACACCACCGCGCAAATGAACTGGGTAACCGGGCTGAAACCACTGTCCGTCCTTCCGGGCGGCGTGAAAGAAATATCGGTGCAGCTGGGCGGCAGTACGATCCAGAAATCGCGTTCCCTGCCAGACAAGCTGAAGCGTGAAATCTTGCGCCCGCTCTATCGCTGGAAGATAAAATCGCGCTCGCGCGCAGCTGTTTGAGGTTCTCGTGCCCGTTCCGATTCTTCTTTATCACCAGATAGACGTGCCGCCGACGCACCGCGCCCCCTATCGCAGCATGATCGTTCATCCGGATCGCTTTCGCCAGCAGATGGCGTGGCTGAAAAGGCTGGGTTATCGCGGCCTGTCGGTGCGGGACGCACTGCCTTACATCTACGGCAAAAAGCAGGGCAAAGTTGCTGTCATCACCTTTGACGATGGTTTCGAGAACGTCTTCCGCAACGCCCTGCCCGTGTTGCAGGAGTTCGGCTTCACCGCCACAAACTATTTCGTCGCCAACCAGATTGGCGGTTTCAATCTTTGGGATCAGAAGATCGGCGTCGCGCCCGCCACCTGCATGAGCGTTGCGGAATTGCGAGAATGGGCAGAGCTCGGGCATGAAGTTGGTTCGCATACGCTCGACCATATCTTACTTCCAGACGCGAGCGAAAAGGATGCCATAGCGCAGATTCACCAATCGCGGACAAGGATCGAGGACGTGCTCGGCAGCGAAGTCACCTCTTTCGCCTATCCTTACGGTGGAGAAAACGCAGCGACACGCAAGATCGTCGAAGCGGCAGGTTATACAAACGCGACGACGACGGAAAAACGCCGCGCAAGACCAACTGACGATCCGTTCGGCATTCCACGCCTTACGATCAGGCGCAATGATATGTTGTTTCAGTTCCTGCGTAAGACCTTTACGCGCTAATGCGGCACTTCGGTCCCGCTGCCGGCTTTATATCTCGCAAATCGGCCATGAAGCCACGTTCAACGAGACCGGCAGGGCCTGTGTATTGCAACGAGCCTTCGTAAACGAGTGACAGGTCATCCGAAAAACGCTCGTTTTCAACGATTGCCCTGTAATGCTCGGCCCCGCCCGCGTGGCTCTTTTCCGAGGCGATACGTTTGAATTCGCTGACCGAGAGCGATGAAAACCGATAATGGAGAAGCGCCCCGGTAGCGGGTAGAAAATTACGGAAACACGGTCCCGGCCCGTGAATGCTGCCTCGGCGATAATCCGTTTTCCCGTCGACCCAAATCAACGGGAATTTTGAAAGGCGCATGCTGCGTCCGAACAGGCGCAAACGCGGTCCACCACGCACAGCTACGCCAAACTTTTCCGGCGTCACCGTATAGCCGTCGCCATCGAAATGTGAGGACACCTCGAATGGATATCTGGTCCCATCATCGACAAAAACCCCTTCGCGCAGCAAACCGCCGGGATACATATCGATCATCGGCGCCAGGCATCGGCGAATTCCATTCTGCTCCAGTTCCTCGATAAACGAGTGGATATTCCGCTGTTCCATTCTTGGAAACACGAAGAATTCGTCGGCATCAACAGACAGATACCAGCGCCCGCGCCCATACAGATTGAACAGAGCATCGCGCCAGGCACGGCCGCGGTCGGCCTCTGCATAACGGATGCTCGAGGAGTACAGATCCACATCTGGGGCGCCGGATAATATTTCGGCCGTACCATCGTCCGACCGGTCGTCAACGACGATGAAGCGCGTAACACCCATCTCGCGATAATAGCGCAAAAAGGATTTGATGTAGGCTGCTGCATTGCGCACCACGAACACGAGCGGCAGATCATCGTGCTTCAAAGTCTGGAAGCTTCCAGCTGTGGCGACAAGATTTGCCTTGTTTTTTCGGTTTGGAACCGAAAACTGCACATGACGCCATAGCAATCGCAAATGTCGCATCGGGGAAGCGCCCCAATAGGCGTTCCAATCGCCAGTGTTTGAGGCTGGATAGTTCATCGCCGAGCGCGTTGATTTCATGCAAATGCCGCGTTTTGTGTTGGATGCTGGAAACAGCTGGCGATTTTTGGCTGCTTATTCAAGCAACTCTGCGTCGAAACCAATCACTCTGCGCGATATTCCGATATGGTTCGTGATGAACAATGGTTGTCATTATTGCCAGTATCGAGCCTACTTGCTTGATTTCAATCAATGCTGCTTCATTCAAACGTGGCAAATTGCCCATCAATGCGCCATGGACGGCAAGTGCCAAAAGCGCTAGTTAGGGCACAGACCAAGGAGCGCATTATGGACTATCGCCGTTTTTTCGAAGAAGCGATCGACCAGTTGCACGCCGAGAAGCGTTACCGCGTTTTTGCAGATCTTGAACGTATTGTCGGACGTTTCCCCCGAGCTATCTGGCGCAACAATGGCACTGCCCGCGAAATCACCGTCTGGTGTTCGAATGACTATCTTGGCATGGGCCACCATGCCGATGTCATCAAGGCTATGTGCGACACGGCCGGGAATGCTGGCTCAGGTTCCGGCGGAACGCGCAATATTTCCGGCAATAATCACCCGCTCGTCGAACTGGAAAACGAACTCGCTGATTTGCACGGCAAGGAAGCCGGACTCGTTTTCACATCGGGCTTTGTCTCCAACGAAGCCTCGATTTCCACGATTGCCCGATTGCTGCCGAACTGTCTTATCCTATCTGACGAGTTGAACCATGCTTCGATGATCGAAGGCGTGCGCCGCTCGGGTGCGGAGAAGAAGATTTTCCGTCACAATGACGTCGAGCATCTGGAACAGCTGTTGAAGGCTGCCGATCCTGCGCGCGCAAAGCTGATCGTGTTCGAATCCGTCTATTCCATGGATGGCGATATCGCGCCGATCGAGAAGATCGCCGATCTGGCCGATAAATACAATGCCATGACCTATATCGATGAAGTTCATGCGGTCGGCATGTATGGCGCACGCGGTGGTGGCATTACCGAACGCGATGGCCTTGCACATCGCATCGATATTATCGAGGGCACGCTTGCCAAGGCTTTCGGCGCTCTCGGCGGCTACATTACCGGCTCGCGTGCGATTGTCGATGCGGTGCGCTCCTACGCACCGGGCTTCATCTTCACCACTTCCCTGCCCCCGGCAGTCGCTGCAGCAGCGACGGCTGCGATCCGGCACCTGAAGACCTCGCAGGTGGAGCGCGACGGCCAGCAACGTCAGGCGCGGCGCGCCAAGGATGTACTTTCTGCCGCCGGTTTGCCCGTCATGTCGTCGGAAACCCACATCGTGCCCATTCTGGTCGGCGATCCCGAGCTTTGCAAAAAGGCCAGCGACCGCCTGCTTGAAGTGCATGGCATCTATATCCAGCCGATCAACTATCCGACCGTTCCGCGCGGCACCGAAAGATTGCGCATCACGCCGTCGCCCCTGCATGATGACGCCTTGATCGACGGTCTCAAGGAGGCACTTCTGGAAGTGTGGAACACGCTCGGCATCCCCTACGCCGAACCCACTGTCTCGCAGCCCGCCAGTTCCGAGCGGATCATTCCGCTGATGGTCTCCAAGGCCGGCGGCTGACAAGCAGGATCATTGGAACAAAAGGCCGGTTCAACCGGCCTTTTTGCTGTCTCAGAAGATGAGCGTGGCCGCGAGAGCCGCAAGATATAGCCCCGCTCCGAACCATAGATGCGTCACTATACTCCATCCCCGGGCGGCCCAGGGCTTCGGCGTCTTTCGTGCGGCGATCCCCGCCCCCATGCCGGGCTGCATGACGAGGAATGGAGCAGCAACGGTCAACAATCCGAAGGCAAGCGCTGGCAGGAGCTTCGGCGATGCCATCCACTCAAGCCCGCCAGCAGCAACCAAACCAGCCGCAAACAGCACGCCGATGGCGTAATGAACGCCCCAGCCAAGAAGTTTCTCTCCTCGAACCGGCGGGCTGGCGGTGATCCGCTCGTGCACGAAGCGCCCTTCCAGCATATGACCGAACCAGCGTCCCACCAGCCCATAATCCAGGCTAGCAACGCCGAACAGCCGCGCTCTCGCCATAGTCCAGATATCCGTTATGAGTGTCGCTCCCACTCCGATGAAAACGATCTGCAAAACAAGCATTTACCTTTCCTTTCCACTTGCGTGGATCATTGAAAAGGCGGACCATACAAGTTAAAGCCGACTTGAGGTCAATATGAAAGATATAGACATTGCGGAAGTTGCGAAAGTGACAGGCATTCCCGCGTCAACCCTGCGATACTATGAAGAAAGGGGGCTGATCGCCTCACACAGCCGACGGGGCTTGCGCCGCGTTTTTGATCCCGGCGTTGTGACCAAGCTATCCCTGATCGCCCTCGGACAGGCGGCTGGCTTTTCGCTCGATGACATTGCGGGCATGTTCGGCCCCGACGGCCATGTTTCGATCAGTCGCGAAACCCTGTCTGCGAAGGCGGATGATCTCGACCGTACAATCGCCCATCTTGCGGCACTTCGAGACGGGCTGCGCCACGCAGCGACCTGTCCCGCTAAAAGCCATATGGAGTGCCCGACCTTCCAGCGTCTGATGAAGGTGGCGGCAGGCCGCAGCCCCCGCCCTTCAACCGGGAAGCGATGAGTTCAACGCTTTTCGATCCAGTGCACAAGCCGCCTTGCGGCCTCTTCCACCTGTTCTGGGTCGCGGCAGAAGCAAAGTCGGAAGAACCCTTCGCCACCAAGGCCAAATGCGCTGCCTGGCGCCAGGCCAACATTGGCATTGTCCACCATGTCGATAGCTGCCTTGACCGAATCCTCGACGCCATCCACGCCGAAGAACAGATAAAATGCACCCTGTGGAGGAGTGAGGCGAACCTTGCCCGTCGCCAATAGCGCGGCGCACAGGCTATCGCGCGTGGAACGGGCGCGCTCAACCTGCATCGAAATGAAGGCGTCGCCCTCATCGAGAGCCGTAACGGCACCACGCTGCATGAATTGCGCAACGCCCGAATTCGAATACTGGATCAGGTTTTCAATAACCGGTCCCAGCGACGGGTGCACAGTCATCCAACCAATACGCCAGCCCGTCATCGCCCAGTTTTTGGAGAAGGAATTGACAAAGATGATGCGGTCATCCGGCTCCATAATATCCATGAAGGAGGGAGCACGACCGCCGCCATAATAGAAGTGGGTATAAATCTCGTCGGCGATGATCCACAGGCCCTGTTTGCGCGCCAGATCAAGAATGAATTGCAAAGTTTCCCGATCCGCCGTCCAGCCGGTGGGATTGGAGGGGGTATTGACGAATAGGGCCTTTGTGCGGGGTGTGGTGGCGGCTGCAATCTTCTCCGGATCAAGCATCCAGCCGTTGTCCCCGAATTCCAGTTCGACCGGGACCGGCGTGACGCCAGCAAGACCAGCCGCACCGACAAAATTGGGCCAGGCCGGGGAGAGATAGATCGCTTCTTCACCTGCTCCAACGGTTGCTGTCAGCGCCATTTCGATGGCATGCATACCCGAACCGGTGACATAGAAGTTCTCGGGCTTTAGAGCGAGTGGAAAATGCCGCGCATGATAGCGAGCCAGCGCTTCCCGCAACTCCGGTATGCCTGCCTGCCAGGTATAGAAGGTCTCTCCGTCAGAAATGCCTTTTTGAGCCGCGGCGCGAATGAAATCCGGCGTAGAAAGATCGCCCTCGCCTACCCACAGCGGAATAAGTCCTTCGCGTCCGCGCCCATGATTGGCGACCGCCACAATCCCGCTTTCCGGTGACTGGGCTGCTTCCCGACGAAGATTGGCGATGAGCGTCATGATTTCCCCGCGTTGGATCTGGATTTTGACTTCGTGCTTATCAAGGCCCGGTAGCGAAATCACGCGGCTTTTTGTGATGGTCTGATCAAACGCATTTATGGATCAAAAGAAACGGGGCCAAAAGGCCCCGTTTCATCCGTCAGTTCCTGGGCAATCAGGCTTTCTGCTTTGCCAGAAGATCGCGGATTTCGGTCAGCAGAACCTCTTCGCGCGGTGCTTCCGGTTCCGGCTTTGCTTCTTCCTTCTTCTTCATGCGGTTCATCGCTTTCACCACCAGGAACAATACCCACGCGATGATAAGGAAATTGATGAGAAGAGTGATGAAGTTGCCGTAGGCGATGGTCGCACCGGCGTCGCGGGCAGCTGCCAGCGTGGTCTTGGGTTCACCTGCCAGCTGTATGAACATGTTCGAAAAGTCGATACCGCCGGTGATAAGACCGATGATCGGCATGATGATGTCATTGACGATGGAGTTGACGAGGCCGCCGAACGCCCCGCCGATGATAACACCGATGGCCAGATCGACCATATTGCCCTTCAGGGCGAATTCCTTGAATTCCTTGAGCATTGCTGTCTCCCTCACGAACGCGGACCGCTTGGGCCGTCCTGCCACGGTGGCGTTCGTCAAATCAACCTGGGCACCAGAAAAACTGGCAGTGGATGGCAAAGCCGTCTTCCACAAATGGAACCGAAAGCGCTTTGTCATTTCAAACGCAGTCCTGAAAAGGGCCCTGCACTTTCAGGATCACACTGTCAGTTTGTAGACGAAAATTACCAAAGAAAAGATAAAGCGGCAGAAACGCACTGTTTTTGATCAATAATCTTGCGCGATCGCACTGAAAGTGCTTGCGTCATTCGTGATCGAGGAGTGAGGGAACAAGCCGGCTATGCAGGGCTGGGGTATTATTGGCGCCGCCTTTTTGTATCTGCTGCTGCTCTTTGCGGTAGCCAGCATCGGCGACCGGCGCACGTCGCGCTGGAACAGTGCCCCGCGCCCATATATCTACGCGCTCAGCCTGGCCGTCTACTGCACATCCTGGACGTTTTTTGGCTCTGTCGGCTTGTCGGCGCAGCGCGGACTTGAATTTCTCGGCATCTATATCGGCCCCATTCTCGTCTTCACGCTCGGCAACCGTTTGCTGCGGCATATCGTTCGACTGGCGAAGTCCGAACACATCACATCGATCGCCGATTTTCTCGCTGCACGCTACGGCAAAAGCTTTGGTGTCGCGTCACTTGCGACCTGCATCGCAGCCGTCGGCTCGATCCCCTACATCGCGCTCCAGCTCAAAGCCGTTTCCGGGAGTGTCGGCCTCGTCATGGAACATTACGGATCGGCCGTCGATCCGTCAGTATTCATATTCGGCGATATTTCCCTGCCAGTCGCCGCCGTGCTTGCCGTCTTTGCGATTCTCTTCGGCACGCGCCATACCGACGCCACCGAGCACCAGAACGGCCTCATTCTGGCGGTGGCCCTGGAATCGGTCATCAAGCTGTGCGCCTTCCTGACCGTCGGTTTTGCCTGCACTTTCTTCCTGTTCGGCGCTCCGTCGCAACTGATCAACCAGATATCCCAGTCGCCGGAGGCGCTGGAAGCGTTTCACTATCAGACGTCCATCGGCACATGGATCGTGCAAAGCGCACTTAGCGCCGCGGCCATCATCATGCTGCCGCGCCAATTCCATGTAACCGTGGTGGAAAGCCGGAGTGAAAAGGAACTGCGAACCGCCTCGTGGCTCTTCCCGGTTTATCTGGTGCTCATCAATATCTTCGTGTTTCCCATCGCGCTGATCGGCGTGATGACACTCGGAGGCAATGTCAGCGGAGACCTGTATGTTCTGGCCCTGCCGCTGGCTGCTGGTGCTCACTGGCTTGCCCTCGTGGCCTTTCTCGGCGGGTTGTCGGCGGCAACCGCGATGGTTATCGTCGCCTGCGTCGCGCTTTCGATCATGATTTCCAATCATCTGGTGCTGCCGCTTTTCATACGGCGGCTGGCCAAGCAACAGGCAGCAGAACAGCGCGACCTGACTAAAATCATTCTGAACACCCGCCGCCTCACCATTATTGGCATTCTGGCGCTGGCGTTTGCCTATTATCGCTTCACCTCCAACAATATCCACCTGGCTTCGATCGGCTTCGTTTCCTTTGCTGCGATTGCCCAATTCGTGCCTGCCTTCATTGGCGGGCTGTTCTGGCGCAATGCCAACGGACGCGGTGCGATGCTGGGTCTTTCGACCGGCTTTCTGGTCTGGGCCTACACTTTGCTGCTGCCCACCATGGCGCCGGAAAATGCCGCCATTTTGCGCGATGGTTTTCTCGGGTTCACCGCGTTGCGGCCGGAAGCACTTTTTGGAACCAATGCGCTACCCCTGACCAACGGCGTGATGTGGAGCCTTGCGGCCAATACGCTTTTCTACGTTCTGGGATCCCTTTCGCGCGCCTCGACGCCGCTGGAACGCATTCAGGCCAGCATCTTCCTGCCGCGTTATGTGATCGGCACACCGACCCTGAAGCGCTTTCGCACGACTGTCACCGTCGCCGAATTGAAGGCCACCATGGCGCGCTATCTCGGCGCCGAACGCGTGGAGCGCGCTTTCCTTCGTTTTGAAGGAAGGGAACAGCGGCGACTTGATCCCGGCATGACCGTCGATACGCCTTTGATCCGCCATGCGGAGCAACTGCTTGGTACGGCAGTCGGCTCTGCATCGGCGCGCCTTGTCCTGTCACTGCTGTTGCAAAAGGGCGATGCGTCCGGCCGCGATGCGCGACAACTCCTGGACGATGCTTCAACGGCCTTGCAGCAAAACCGCGACCTGCTGCAAACCGCGCTCGACCAGATGGAACAAGGCATCACGGTTTTCGACAAGGACTTGAGGCTCACCTGCTGGAACCGGCAGTTCCGCCAGCTTTTCGATCTTCCCGATGAGGTGATGCAGGTCGGGATACCCGTTTCCGAAATCGTGGAACAGCTGCATCGTCGCGGCGACATATCTTTCACCGGCCAGAACAGCGCCATACGCTCGCTCGCGGCTGTGCGCCGTCCATGGCGCATCAATATGAAATCCACCGGCAAGGTGCTGGAAATTCAGTCCAATCCCATGCCGGATGGGGGCATCGTCGCGACATATACCGATATCACGGCGGCGGTCGAAGCGGATGTCACGCGCCAGAAGGCGGCTGAGATGCTCGAGCAGCGCGTGGCGGATCGCACGGCGGAACTGACCCGCGTCAACCAGCAGCTTGCCAAGGCGCAAGCCGCGGCGGAAGAAGCCAATCAGGGGAAGACACGATTTCTTGCGGCTGCCGGGCACGACATTCTGCAACCGCTTAACGCGGCAAGACTGTACAGTACCGCGCTTGCCGAAAGACTGGGGCGTTCCGAAACCAGCGAATTCGCACGCAATATCGACTCCTCACTGGAAGCTGTGGAAGCCATTCTCGGTATGGTGCTGGATATTTCACGGCTGGACACCGGATCGCTCAAACCCGAACTCTCGGTATTTCGTCTCGACAAACTGATGAGCCAGATTGCAACCGATTTCACACCGCTTGCAGCCGCCAAGGGGCTGAAACTGCGCGTTGTCCCGTCAAGCATCGTGGTCAAGACGGATCGCAACATGCTGCGGCGCCTGATCCAGAACCTCGTCTCCAATTCGATCAAGTATAGCCGCAGGGGCGGTATCTTGCTCGGCGTCCGCCGCCGTGGTTCCTTTGTGGAGTTGCAGGTGCTCGATACCGGAATCGGCATTCCTCCCCAAAAGCTGAAACTCGTCTTCCGCGAGTTCACCCGGCTCGATGAGGGAATGCGGGAAGCCGAAGGCCTTGGCCTTGGCCTTTCCATCGTTGACCGCATCGCGAGGCTCTTGTCGCTGCCGCTCGCGCTGGCTTCGACGCCCGGCAAGGGGACGATGTTCACCCTGCGCATTCCTGTCTCGCAGGAAAAGGTGCCCGCTGACGAAGTGAAGAACCGCCGCGGGCTGCAACGGGCGCTGGAACTGACGGGGCTCGATGTTCTCTGCATCGACAATGACGCCAGCATCCTGTCGGGAATGGAAACGCTGCTTCGTGGATGGGGGTGCCAGATTGCGACACTGCGCAGCGGAACTGCGCTGAAATCATACTGCACCGACCATTCCCGCCCGCCGGATGTGATCGTCGCGGATTATCATCTGCTGAACGAAAACGGCCTCGATATGATCGGTTTTGCCCGCGAAACGTTCCAGACCGAAATACCGGCCATCCTCCTGACAGCCGATCGCTCCAAGGAAGTGCGCCAACGCGCCGAGGATGAAAACGTCACTGTCTTGCACAAGCCGCTTCGTCCCGCGGCGCTCCGTTCGCTGCTATCGCATTTTCATCATGCGAGGCAGGACAATGCATCGGCGCAGAATGCCGCTCAGTAACGGACTGTCCGGAACATTTCCTGGTTAAATTGAGCCTCGCAATGCTCTATCCAATTGTCTCCCAGTTTCGGGAGACGTGCCCTAATCCGTGTTCAGCGCATCATTGCCGATGCGCGACAGGAGAATGACCGCCTGTGTGCGGCTGTCGACCCCGAGTTTCTGCAGCACTGCCGAAACATGCGCCTTGACCGTGGCTTCCGACACGCCAAGCTCATAGGCGATCTGCTTGTTCAACAGCCCCTCCGCCAACATGGTCAGCACGCGCGTCTGCTGCGGCGTCAATGTGCGCAACCGCGCGATGAGCGCCTCGATTTCCGGGTCGTGCGCATGATCCAATTCAATATCGGCTGGTGTCCAGATATCGCCAGCCAGAACAGTGCTCACGGCCTCGCCAATGGTTTCCATGCTGGCGGATTTCGATATGAACCCAGAGGCGCCGAGCTCGACCGCATGACGGATTGTCGCCGCATCGTCGGTTGCCGAAACGATGATGATTGGAAGTGCGGGCTGCAAGGCCTTCAACGTCACCAGACCGGAAAGCCCAGTACCGCCCGGCATCGTCAGATCCAACAGCAGAAGGTCGATATCCTCTCGCTCGCCGACCAGTTTCTTTACGGCGTCGAAATCGCCAACTTCGATGATTTCCACGCTTTGCGACTGTCCGGAAAGGACCTGTCTCAATGCCCCCCGGAAAAGCGGATGATCGTCAGCGATGATAAAATGCATGTGCCTCGCGCGCCATTGTTTCAGGTCTCCTCCCCTCGCGGTGCAGGCCAATCAGCCAATCACTCCGTTTTATGCCGTTTTTTGGCTCGGGCAACCAAAATTCACGTTGCTAATCCCTTTTCGCATTACTCATTGCCGCCATCTGGCCGCATTGTATGTTAGGTTATGCGCTGAAAGTAACATAAGAGCGGCCCGACCAGCGAAATGGGGGGACCAAAAGGCATTTCATGACGCGCAATACGCTTTATCCCGAAATCCAACCGTTCAAGGAAGAGATGCTGCAGGTCTCTTCGCTGCATCGAATCCACGTCGAGCAATGCGGCAACCCGGACGGCAAGCCGGTCATCATGATCCATGGCGGCCCCGGCGGTGGAATCACGCCGACGATGCGTCGCCTGCATGACCCGGAGCGCTATCGCATAATCCTGTTCGACCAGCGTGGATGTGGCCGTTCCACCCCGCATGCGGAACTGCGCGAAAACACGACCTGGGACCTTGTCGCGGACATGGAGCATATTCGCGCGCATCTCGGCATCGACAAGTGGCAGGTGTTCGGCGGCTCCTGGGGAGCGACCCTCGGCCTTGCCTATGCGCAATCCCATCCGGATCGGGTCGCAGAACTTATCCTGCGCGGTATCTTCATGGTTCGCCGTTTCGAAGTCGACTGGACCTATTCCAACGGCGCAAGCATTCTCTTCCCTGATCATTTCGAGGCCTATCAGGAGCATATACCGGAAGCAGAGCGCGGCGATATGATCGCTGCCTATTACAAGCGCCTCACCGATCGCAACCCGCAGGTGCAGCTTGAAGCGGCCCGACGCTGGGCGCGCTGGGAAGGCTCGATCATTTCGCTTTTGCCCGATCCGGCGCGTGTCGATGCCTTCGGTGAAGACCAGTACGCCATCGCTTTTGCGCGTATCGAATGCCACTATTTCCAGAACCGTGGCTTCCTCGATTCCGACGACCAGCTTCTGAGGAACGTCGACCGCATCCGGCATATTCCCGGTGTGATCGTGCATGGCCGCTATGATGTCTGCACGCCGTTCATCAATGCCTGGCAGTTGAAGAAGATGTGGCCTGAAGCCGATCTCAAAATCGTCGAGGACGCCGGACACGCCGTTACGGAACCCGGTATCACCCACGAATTGATAGAGGCGACAAAGCGTTTCGCGCAATAGGGCGAAACGCACTCACATTTGCTGGAAATGCTCAAGGAAAAATGGCGCCGTGCGGCGCCTTTTTCCTTGCTGTCAGGTCCGTCCACCCGGAAGGGTTCCGTTGTCCGGCTTTTCCGGCTCGCTGTCGAAACTCTTCGCTATGTCCATAAAGCGCCGCATGAACCGTTCCATATAGCTCATGGATTGCTCAAACTCCTGCTCCGTCGGCAAGCCCGAAGCAGTACTTCCGCCTTTCCCTTCAAGAGCGGAGACCTTGTCCTCAAGCTTCTTCACGCGATCCTGCAGGCTGGCAATGTCGTTCTCATAAGCCTCGCGATCTTCGGTCGCCATCTTGCACACGAGTTGTCCCTGCTGCTCCACGCAGGTCGAGATCGCGCCGGTTCGGGTGTCCAGACGGACATAGCCGTTTTCCGTCCCTTCCAGCCGATAACGCCCGTTTTCCTGCGCCAGCGCATTGGCCGGGGCAAGCGCTGAACCAAGAACAGCAACAGCAGCCAGATTGCGGACCATCAATGTCTTTCTGTTCAACATAAGGCTATTCCCTTCAGCTTCTCTTTGAGGTGTCCCCATCATATGGGACGTTTACGACGAAAATCGAACATGCGGGACTTTGATTTCCGAAGAAATTCGGTCTAGAGAGCACCCATGACCAATGAGATCATCTATAAGATCGCTCCGCGCGGGCTTTGGGCGCAGGCGGAACAGGCTGGTAATTTTACCGGGGCTCCAGTTGATATTGCGGATGGCTATATCCATTTCTCTACTGGAACACAGGTGCGGGAAACGGCAGCTAAACATTTTGCGGGCCAGCGGGATCTGCTTCTGATCAGTGTGAATGCTTCTGCGCTCGGCGCGGCATTGAAGTTTGAAGTTTCACGCGGCGGGGCCCTTTTTCCTCATCTCTACGGCACGCTGCCGCTTGCAGCCGTTTTGAAGGTTGAACCCCTGCCGTTGGGCGACGATGGTCTTCACATTTTTCCGGAGCTGGAAAGTTAATGAGCGGGCTTTTTGAAACTCTCGGGCGACGCGCCCTTTTCGCCTTCGATGCAGAACAGGCACATGGTCTTTCCATCGCGGGCCTGAAGACAGGTCTGGTGACCTGCGGTGCGCCGAACGATCCGGCGCTTTCCGTCAAGGTTGCGGGATTGCAGTTTCCAAATCCGCTCGGCATGGCAGCGGGCTACGACAAGAATGCCGAAGTGCCGGACGCCCTGTTGAAGCTCGGTTTCGGCTTCACGGAAATCGGCACCATCACGCCGCGCCCGCAAAGCGGCAATCCGCGCCCGCGCATTTTTCGGCTCGTGGATGACAGGGCCGTTATCAATCGGCTGGGCTTCAACAATGAAGGCCATGATGCTGCGTTTAAGCGCCTGTCGCAACGCGCCGGCAAGAGCGGTATCGTGGGCGTCAATATCGGCGCCAACAAGGATGCCGAAGACCGCATTGCCGATTATGTTGCCGGTATCCGTCGCTTCTATCAGCTGGCGCGCTACTTCACCGTCAATATTTCTTCGCCCAACACGCCGGGACTGCGCAACCTTCAGGCCCGCGACAGTCTGCGTGAACTGTTGAGCCGCGTGCTGGAAGCGCGCAACGAAGAAGGCAAGATGTGCACGCTGAAGCGTCCGGTTTTTCTCAAGATCGCCCCCGATCTGGCCGATGAAGAACTGGACGACATCGCTGCCGAGGCAACTGAACAGAAGCTCGATGGCATCATCATATCCAACACGACGCTTTCACGCACCGGATTGAAAAGCGCGGACAACCTGAACGAAACAGGCGGGCTTTCCGGGGTACCGCTTTTCGAGCGCTCCACCATCGTCCTTGCCAAGATGCGCGAGCGCGTCGGCCCCGACATGCCATTGATCGGCGTCGGCGGCGTGGATAGCGCTGAAACGGCGCTGACAAAGTTCAAGGCCGGTGCCGATCTGGTCCAGCTTTATACAGGCCTCATCTATCGCGGACCGAACCTGCCCGCCGAAATCGTGCGTGGCCTGTCGGCGGCGGTGAAACGCGAGGGCGTTGCCAACATCGCCGCACTGCGCGACCGGGACACCAGCGACTGGGCGAAGCGTGACCTGCCCGCCTGAGAGCCGGGTCACATAATGAATTCTGTACGATAACGTCGCGGCAGAATCGCCAGAAGCAAAACTCCGCGAATTGACAGAAACAGGTTGAGAGCCAGCCAGAGCCCGTGATTGCCCATCACGGGTTTTGCCGCATAAAGAACTGCCAGAAAGAAGCCGAGCGACAGGAACATCATGTTGCGCATATCGCGCGACCATGTGGCGCCGATATAAACCCCGTCCATATGGAAGGCCAGCAGTCCCGTCATACCTGTCAGCGCCGCCCAGGGCAGGTATTTCAAGGCTTCAGCGTGAACGTCTTCCGCCTTGGACAGTAGCCCGATGATCGCATCGCCAAACACCAGCAGGAAAAAGGCAATGACGCTGGCCATGACCAGCCCCCAGACGAAAGTGAGCTTGGCGCCGCGCACGAACGCAGGACTGTAGCGCGCGCCAATAGACCGTCCGACAATCTGTTCGGCGGCTGCCGCCATGCCGTCCAGGAAGAAACCGGCGATGAGGAAGAAGTTCATCAAGACAGCATTGGCCGCCAGTGTGACCGGGCCGAGATCGGACCCTGCCCGCGTGAAGAACGCGAAGGCCGTGAGAAGCAGGAAGGAGCGGATCATGATGTCGCGATTGACCGCGAACATGCGCAGGATTCCTTGCTTCTGGAATATCCGCGCCCGGTCCGGACGCAGTGACGCATCCTTTCGGAAATGCCGCAGCACGATGAACATGCCGACGAGAGCGGCAACCGTTTCGCCGGTCACGGTCGCCCAGGCAACGCCAGTAACGCCCCAGCCCCACTCCAGCCCGAGGATAATGCAGAGCACGATATTGATGCCGTTGAGGAGCACCTGAAGGCCGAGGCCGACAATACCCTGTCCACGTCCGAGAACCAGTCCGAGGATTGAATAGTTGATGAGCGCAACCGGCGCCGACAACATGCGGATCGACACATAGGTCGCCATTGCTTCCTGCGTTGCAGACGTCGGATGCATGAAGGTGGACGAGACGCCGATGATGATCGGCAGGCACAGTATCATCAGGCTGCCGGCAATGACCGCGATGATGATTGCCCGCCAGAAGATCGCCTGCTCTTCCACGGCGTCTTCCGCACCCATGGCCTGTGCAACCAGTCCGGTCGTGCCGGAACGCAGGAAATTGAATATCGACAGCAGGAAATCGAAGACCAGCGCGCCAATCGCCAGCCCCCCGATCAGCTCGGCCTGTCCCATCTGGCCGACGACGCCCATATCAACAAGTCCGAGAAGCGGCGTGGTGATCGCAGCAAGCGTCATGGGAATGGCGATCAACATCACCATCCTGTGTGTTACTTCGAACGGCCTTGTTGCGCCACCACGCTGCAGCGACTGATCCATGATGCTTGTCCCGAATATTCCCCTCAGATCAAAACGATCTACTCTGGAATCAATCGAAACTACAGATAATTCGGCCACCGCATTGTCGCAGTTCCTGACAACCGACTGTCAGGAGAATGAGGGATCAAAGTCCGAGCACCATGGCCCAATATATATAAGTTGGTTTGGTTTCTGGTGTTGCCCAGGCGAGACCATAATGCTCGAAGGTCGGATCGAGCATGTTCTTGCGATGGCCGGGCGATTTCATCCAGGCATCGAAGACGGCCTGTGTACTGCGCTGTCCCGATGCGACATTCTCTGCCGCCGGACCCCGTATACCTGCCTGCCGCAGTCGCGCCACGAAACCATTGCCCCAACCGACGCTATGACCGATCTTTCCATAACCCGCCATGCGCCTGGCCTGGTAAAGCGCGGCTTTCTCCAGCTTGGAATCCGTCGCCATCAAAGGCAGTCCGTTTGCCTTTCGAATAGCGTTGAAAATAGCGGTGGGATCGTCGTCACCTGCCGCCCATGCCGCCTTCCACGGCATTGCCGACATCGCGACAGCTCCTCCTGCAAGGATCAGAAAGCCCCGCCGGTTGAGTGTTAAACCTTGTTTTTGCTGCATGCCTGTCTGAGCTACCCAGTTACCGAATTGATTTCATTTCCGGTAGCTGAGGATACGGAGCAAAATAAAGGCAGGAATGACGACGGCAGCGCCAAGAATGAGATAATCGACAAAGCCTGCAATTGCCGAAAAGCCCATATTCCAAAGGCGGAGGAAGAAATCGCGGATGCCGTACAAGATGTCGTAGGGCGTCCAGTGAAATGCGCTCATGACCACGCCAACCACCATCGAAATCAGCATCAGCTTGATCAGAACGCGGGCCGGGGTATCGCCAAGAAAACGGTTTACACCATCCGACATGCAAATCTCCTGTGTGGTTATTGGTTAGAGCGGATGCTCTCAAGTTGAAACGTCGTCCCGCTCTAAACTTTTGTTTGAGCATAATTCCGAAAACCGGTTCCCACTTTTCGGAATCATGTTTTAAAGCGACAGATTCTTCGCGCAAGAAATAGGCTCTCCGTACAGCCTGCGCAAGTTCTACCCTCGCCTCAGCGCTGCTTGCGGTACTCGCGCGGGGCTTTCTGCTTTTGGCGCGAGAACGACCGGTTCATGCTGCGCGTATCGGTAAAGCCGCTTGCAACAGCCACTTCCAACAGTGACAGGCTTGTCTCCGACAAGAGCTCCTTGGCCTTCTTAACCCGCAGTTCTTCGCGGACCTCGAACGCCGTCCGCTCAAGGGCAAGCTTGAACCCACGCTCCATCTGGCGGACGGAAATTCCCAATCGGCGCGCTACATCAATCATCGGCACCGGGTCTTCCAGCGTTTCCTCGAAAATGCGGATTGCCTTGCGGATCATCGGCGAGCGCACGCCGTTGAAGCTCAGCGCCGGTTGTTCGGAACGCACAAGCTCATAAGGGATCATGAGGATGGACGCACTCTTGCGCGCCAGTTCCTCCGAAATCTCGTTCTGGATGATGGACAGCGCCAGTGACGCCGTGCCAAGCCCGCCCGCGCAGGTGAAGTGCCTGCCGCTACGATGAAACAGGCTCGTCGTATCGGCTGTATATCCGTCGAAAAGCTCCAGAAAATCGTCGCGATGGAACCAGCTGACGCAGCAATTGCGGTCCGGCAGAAGGTCTGCTTCCGCCAGCAGAAAGGCAGCCGTGCAGAGGCCCACCACCGTCTTGCCGCGCCGGTCCGCACGCTTGATGAGATCGACCAGCGCCTGCTGTCTGGGCCGATACTGCGCAAGCAACCCGCCGACGACTGCCACATAATCACAATCGTCGAGTTCGCCTATGGGAGCGGTCGGCTCGATCACCATGCCGGAGCTGGAGGTGACAGGATCTCCCGACAGCGTACATATTTTCCACGCACAGCGTATCTGACGGCTCTTGTCGCGATCATCGGCGGCAAGGCGGAAGGGATCGAGGAAAAGGCTGAGTGCACTCAGCGTAAAACCGGGCAAAGCAACAATGCCCACCGACAGCCTGCGGTGCGGGGCATCTGTTGCGGCTTGAACCTTCTTGTCCCGATCCCGTTCAGTTCCGTTCGTCACGTCGACCCTGCTCCTCCACCAGATTTATATTTGCTTGGAGGAGCCTATTATAGTCAACGAAAATGCTTGGAAAGCTTCAACTGCTGCGCCTGATAGTTGGAGCCGAGATCGACACCATAAAGTGCAGATGGGCGATGGAGCATATGTTCGTAAACCAGCCGCCCGACGATCTGCCCATGCTCCAGAATGAATGGAACCTCGTGGCTGCGGACTTCCAGAACGGCGCGACTTCCGGTTCCGCCCGCAGCGCTGTGCCCGAAGCCCGGATCGAAAAAGCCTGCATAATGGACGCGGAATTCGCCCACCAGCGGGTCGAAGGGCGTCATTTCAGCGGCATAAAGCGGCGGGACATGCACTGCCTCGCGCGAAACGAGAATATAGAATTCATCCGGATCAAGCACGAGTTCGCGCGAACCCCGATCATAGATCGGCTCCCAGAAATCAAGGATGTCGTGCGCCGCACGCTTGTCCACATCCACCACAGCCGTATGGTGCTTGCCGCGATAGCCAATCAGCCGGTCAGGACCACCTGAAAGATCAACCGACAACGCAATGCCACCGCCGGAGATGTTCGGCATTTCCGCTGCGACCAGCGTTTCGGCCTTGTGCAATGCAGCAAGTTCCGCCTCGTCAAGCTGGGCACGTCCCTTGCGGAAGCGTATCTGCGACAGGCGCGATCCGGTGCGCACGACGATAGGAAATGTGCGCGGGCTGACTTCCAGATAGAGCGGGCCGTTGTATCCGGCGGGCACCTTATCGAATTCCTGCGCTCCGTCGGCGATGACGCGGGTGAAGATATCGAGGCGGCCCGTTGAACTTTTCGGATTTGCCGACGCGGAAAGGTCAGGCGACAGCGCCAGGCTTTCGAGAAGCGGAACGATGTAAACGCAGCCCGTTTCCAGAACGGCTCCTGCCGTCAGGTCGATCTCGTGCAGTTTCAACCGTTCCAGCTTTTCGATGACCGGCGTCCCGGGTCCCGGCATGAAGGAAGCGCGAACACGATAGGCTTTTGCGCCGAGCCTCAGGTCAAGGCTCGCGGGCTGTATCTGGTCGGGATCAAGGGCGCGCGGCGACGCCAGCAAACCGCTTTCAAACAGCGCGGAAATATCCGCGTCCGCCAGAATTCCAGCATCTTTCTGCGTCATCGACCCGATACTCCGTAGCCTAAAGCATGTCGTACTTTGTCGTAATCAAGCGACATGCTTTAATCTCTTGTTTTCACGCATATCTCCCGAAACCGGTTCCCGATTTCGAAAGTCATGCTCTAGGCATTGCTTGACAAAGACCATTGACCGCTCGGGGCCTCAATGCCAACCCTTCCAACCGCTAGAAACCGGGTTTTCCGCAGGAATCAGAGTATTTTCATGGCGCCCCGGATGCGCTTTTCGAGAAATGCGTTGGTTTCGGCATTGACGGCTCCGCGCAAGAGGCATAATGGAAAACTGTTCCGTGGTGATTTGGCCGGCCGGCTTGCAGCCACGTTAAAGAATTCGCTAAAAAAGGCCGCGGTTCGTTACCGGCCTTTTGCGTTTTCGCAAGGCCGGTTTTTTATTGGCCGCCGAGGCTCGACACTCCTGCCCCGGCCGACCAGCTTTTCGACAGGTTGGAAAAATGACGACTGAGAATACCCGCAAATTTCGCGCTGCAACCGAACTCGTGCATGCCGGATCGCTTCGCTCCGGATTTGCCGAAATGTCGGAAGCGATGTTTCTGACGCAGGGCTTCCTTTATCCCAATGCCGAAGCCGCCGAAGCGCGGTTCAAGGGCGAGGATCCGGGTTTCATCTATTCGCGTTACGCTAACCCGACCACCGACATGTTTGAAAAGCGCATGTGCGCGCTGGAAGGCGCCGAAGAAGCACGCGCCACCGCCTCCGGCATGGCTGCGGTCGCGGCTGCCATTCTTTGTCAGGTGCAGGCCGGGGATCACGTGATTTCGGCTCGCGCCGTCTTCGGCTCCTGTCGCTACATCGTCGAGACGATCTTGCCGAAATACGGCGTCGAAATCTCGATCATCGATGGTTCCAACATCGAAAACTGGAAAGCGGCTGTTCGCCCGAACACCAAGGTGATGTTCCTTGAAAGCCCGTCCAACCCGACGCTCGAAATCATCGACATTGCTGCCGTTGCGCAGGTCGCCAACGAAGCAGGCGCCAAGCTGATCGTCGACAATGTTTTCGCAACCCCGCTATTCCAGAAGCCGCTGGAGCTCGGTGCACATATCGTCGTTTATTCTGCGACGAAGCACATTGACGGTCAGGGGCGCTGCCTTGGCGGCGTGGTCCTCTCCGACCGCGAATGGATTGAAAACACCCTGCAGGATTATTTCCGTCACACGGGTCCGGGCCTTAGCCCATTCAACGCGTGGATCATGCTGAAAGGCCTTGAAACACTGTCCGTGCGTGTACGCCAGCAGACGCTGTCGGCGGCAGCAGTTGCCGACTTCCTCGCAGGCAAGCCGGGCGTGAAGCGCGTGATCTATCCGGGACGGGCGGACCATCCGCAGGCCGACATCATCGCCAAGCAGATGACCGGTGGCTCAACACTCATCGCCCTGGAGCTGGAAGGCGGCAAGGAGGCAGCGTTCAAATTCCAGAACGCCTTGCAGGTCTTCAGCATCTCCAACAATCTGGGCGACGCGAAAAGCCTTATTACTCACCCGGCAACCACGACGCACAAGAACCTTACCGACGAGGCCAAGGCCGAACTGGGTATTTCGGACGGCCTGCTTCGGATATCGCTTGGCCTTGAGGATACGGACGACCTTGTGGAAGACGTGGAAGCAGCGTTGAAGGTCGCTCGCTGAACAGCCACTTCCCACATTGTGGCATTTAGGCTGCAAACAGAGGCCCAAACGATGCAATTTCCGGAGATTTCGGCAATTGCATCGTATTTTCTGCCCCACATTGTTGACCCTCCCGCAACTTTAGCGATAGGAGGAGCGAAAAAGCGGCGTCCGTAAACTGAACGACGAACCGTTGAGTAGACAGCATCATTGCGATCCGGATTGCAGGGTGCCAGGGCCGATGTGAATGTAGGGCGGTGCGCATGTATAGAGCGGTAACGCGGGGGATCGAGGTTTCTGTCGAGCCTTTCTATCTGGAAGATCAGTCGGACCCCGATGAAAACCGTTATGTCTGGGGTTATCGTATAACGATCGCCAACAATTCGACGGAAACCGTACAACTTCGCTCGCGTTACTGGCAGATTACCGACGCAAACGGGCACGTCGAAGAGGTGCGCGGCGCGGGTGTGGTTGGCGAACAGCCGACACTTGAGCCCGGCGATTCATTTCAATATTCCTCGGGCTGCCCATTAACCACCACCTCAGGCGTCATGGTGGGACGGTACCAGATGCAGGGTAATGGCGGCAGCATGTTCGAAGTCGATATCCCCGCCTTCTCGCTTGACATGCCGGACCTGCGACGCACCTTGAATTGAAGATATCCCAGCATTTTGCGAAGGCAGATGACGAACAGAGTACAACTCTGTTCTTTGCCTTTTTCGGGCCGCCGCCCCCGAAGAAAAGCGCGCTCGATTTTCAACAGGGCGCGCAATCCGGCGCCCGGTGAGAAAGTTTTTAAACGCGTTCGATCAGAAAGTAAGTCGTTGGTCCCGGTGGGTTCGGCAGAACAGAAACATTGTTCCAAAGCTCGACATTGAGTCCATCCGTTCCGTCACCCGTTATCGCCGGAGGCTGCACCACGCCATCCAGTCCGACCGGGGACAAGCGCCAGGCCGTGTTGATCGGCATCTTGAACCAGACATGCCCAACCTTGATCTGCACCGGCAAGGTGCCAAAGCTGCTGACAGTCTTTTCTTCGTTGTCGGCGAAGACCATGTCGGTATTACGTGCATCCGTGGCGAAGATCAGCAATAGCTTGCTGCTGTCCGCTACCCTCTCGCCATCGAGCGAAGAAACTGCCAGCATGCCCGCACCGGAAGCCGAACCGACCCAGAGCTGCCCGAGTTGTACCGGCTGGGTGATGGATGAGAATGCAAGTGCTTCCGTATGCTGCGTGACAACCCGCATCTGTTTCGCCGCACTATCAAGCCTGATCTCTCCGGTATCGCTGACATATATCCCCGATGCTGCATCGCTCGGATTTGTCGCAGCCAAAACTCCATTGCTCCGCAGGAATGCGATGGCGTCCGCACGGGTGCTAATCTGGCGAGGGGAACCGACCGTCACAGCGTCTGGTGCGAACGGAGCATCGCCTTGTGCGAAACGAGACATTAGCGACATGATCGTCACCGCATCCGGTTCCTGCATGTCCAGCCTCGCCAGATTTCCGACATCCTGTATCTGCGCCACCACACGATGCAACGCTTTCGCAACGTCTCCACGGCGGAAGAGCAGCGCCGACAGGGTTTCGCCAGCACGGGCAACGGGATCAAGTGCCGTGCGGTAAGGACGGATATACTGTTCGTTAAAATCGCTACCGCCATAGCCAAGGGCAAGTGCTCCATTGCTATGCCGGCACAGAATATCCCAGTCCTGCAGAGCGGCATAAGCCGGCATTGCAAGCCCCGCTTCGTAGCGATGCCTGTTCCAGAAAACGTGATGATACTCCGTCATCACAAATGGCTTTGCTGCCAGACGTGTCGCAGCCGCATTGCGGACATACGCCACCGCGCCGTCAAACGAACTGGTCTGGAATATCGGCCCCGTCATAGTGTCGTTCGGATCATGATAGGTATTCATCGCCACCGCCTGTTGATTGCGGCGTGTGAGCGTGGTCTGGATGCCATATCCATTATTATAGGGTGCTATGATACCCCTGAAGCCCATCGCATGGATGCAGTCGCCCATTTTCTTCGCCGTCTCGGTTTCAACCGACACGCAGAAACTTGCAAAATCGCGCAGCCGTTTGGACGCGGCATACCGGTTTGAAGGCAGGGCAACCGTGGTGTTTTCAATTTGCTCGGTATCCAGCAACTCGCCGCCCCAGGCAGCCTGCAAGACAGCCGTGGTACCATATTGCTCCCCAGCCAAGCATTGAACGGCCGCTTCAATTCCGCCAACGCCTGGAGGTCGCCGTTGGCGTAAACCCACGAGTTGAACACCAATCCATTCTCATTGAACGGCACGACCATAGCCATAGCCGGGTCTTCGAAAGGCACAAGCCCGGTATAGGGATTGACCGTCCCGAAGATATCGACCTGAAAGCGCAGCCAATGGCCGAAAGCCGCATTTTCAACATGCGTCTTGAGTTTCAGCCGGCCTTCCGTCCCCCAGCGGTCCGTTACGCCGCCCAACGCGCCCGCATTGGATGTGAGGCCATCGACGACCCAGTATATGCCGTTATGCTTCAACGCGGCCATGTAGTAGCGGAACCGATCAAGAATATCCTGTCGGTATTCGAAATCCTGAAGCTGCCCCTCCATCAAAGCGATGTCGAGAAAATGGAACCGTGCGCAATTATATCCATGACGACGCAACTGAACGGCCATCCTGTCCGCTGTCACATGGTCGGGAATAGTTGCAATGGCTCCGCACAGTAGCCGATATGGAACGGTCGGATTGCTCTGCAAGGCGATGTGACCGTCCGAATTGACGATGAGCCGTCGCTCCTCGTCAATCGGCGGATTTGGTAGGAATGTCGAAAAATCGAGCGGACTGCCAGCCTCGATCTCGAGATTCTGCTGGGTAACCGGTATCCAAATGTCGGGCATATCGTATCTCCACAATTGACTGGTGGAGAATAAAAGCCTGCCCGAACACGGGGATAAATTCCTACTAATTATCTACGCATCAGTTCCCGAACTCTGCCGGATTAAACGAATAGATTTTCGAGCAAAATTCGCAAGTTACGGAAATCTTTCCGTTTTCCGCGCTTTCCGTAATTTCCTCGGCCGTGAAGCCTGACAGCACGCCGGAAATTTTCTCTCGCGAGCACGAGCATTCGTCTAGCACAGGCACAGATTCGAACACACGCACACCGCGTTCATGGAACAGCCGGTAAAGCAGCCGTTCCGAGCCGACTTGCGGGTCGGTCAGTTCCGAACTTTCAATCGTACCCACCAGCGAGCGAGCCTCGTCCCAGGCGTCATCTTCCGGATGGAAGGCGGCCTCGGCTCCGTCCTCGTCGCCACCCGGCAAGTCGGGGATGCGCGCGCGCAATTCGGATTCCGGCAGGAATTGAATAATCAGCCCGCCAGCCCGCCACTGTTCGACAGGTTTCCCGTCGGCGCCACGCTCGACAAGCTTGGCGACACTCAGTTTGAGGTCGGTTGGAATCTGTTCCGACTGACGGAAATAGGTCGTAGCGATTTCTTCCAGCGTGGAACCATCCAGCGCGACGATGCCTTGATAGCGCTGGGTGTAAGCACCCTGGTCGACTGTGAATGCAAGCGTACCCCGTCCCAGCAGTTCCTCCGGCTTCGTCTTGTTTGCGGCAATCGCTTCCTTCAGGCGCTCCGCGTCAAAACGTGCATAGGCACGGACTGAACGCGGCGTGCGGAAATCGACCACCAGCATGTCGACGGGACCGTCGGACTGCGTCTGGAAGATAAACTTGCCTTCGAATTTGAGCGAGGTGCCAAGCAATACGGTCAGAACCGTTGCTTCCCCCAGCAGACGGGCCACTTCTTCGGGATAGTTATGGCGTTTCAGAATGCCGTCGATGCTCGGGCCGAGCTGAACCGCGCGACCGCGCACGTCGAGCCCCTCCACCTGGAAGGGCACGACCGCGTCATCGCCTGCGAAGTCGAAATCGCCCAGATTGACGTGGATGTTCTCGACTTCGATATGCTCGTTGCTGGTCTTGTCAGCCAAGTTATGCTCCCAAACCGCGGCCTTGCAGGCACCACGCCAGAATGGCTTTCTGGGCATGAAGCCTGTTTTCCGCTTCGTCGAATACGACCGATTGCGGTCCATCGATCACTTCATCCGTCACTTCCTCGCCGCGATGGGCGGGCAGGCAGTGCATGAAAAGCGCCTTTGGATCAGCTTTTTCCATCAGTCGCGCATTGACCTGATAGGGCATGAAAACGTTGTGGCCGCGAGCATGATCTTCCTGCCCCATCGAAACCCACGTGTCGGTCACGATGCAATCCGCACCGCTCGCCGCCCGTTCCGGATCGGTGGTGGACATGATGTTCGCGCCGTTCGCCTTCGCCCAATCGACATATTGCGACTTGGGTTCGCTGCCTTCCGGCGTTGCGATATTGACGTTGAAATCAAAACGCGCCGCGGCTTCAACCAGCGAGTGGAGGACGTTGTTGCCATCCCCCATCCAGGCAAAGGTCTTGCCTTTGATCGGGCCGCGATGTTCCTCATATGTAAGAACGTCGGCCATGATTTGACAAGGGTGCGTGTCATCCGTCAGTGCATTGATGACCGGAACGGTCGCATATTCGGCAAGTTCGAGCATCCGGTCATGCGATGTGGTGCGGATCATGATCGCATCGACATAGCGCGACAGGACCTTCGCCGTGTCGGCGATGGTTTCGCTGCGCCCGAGCTGCATTTCCGAGCCGGTCAGCATGATTGTCTCGCCGCCCAGCTGGCGCATGCCGACATCGAAGGACACGCGCGTACGGGTGGAGGGCTTTTCGAAGATCATCGCAAGCACCTTGCCTGCGAATGGCTTCTCCATTTCTCCAGCCTTGAGGCGCGCCTTGCGTGCCTTGGCGTCTTCCATGATCGCACGAAGCTCCGATGCAGGCACAGCGGAGAGGTCGATAAAGTGTTTGATCCCGTTATCGTTAGCCATGATATCACGCTGTCTTACTGGTCGGATTTGCAGTTGCGAGCCGTTCGACCGCCATTTCGATGCGCTTCAATGCTTCGCGCGCTTCTTCGGGCGTCGTGATCAGCGGCGGAAGCAGACGGACGACATTGTCTCCGGCCCCGACGCTCAAGAAATGCTCGTCACGGAGAGCCTGAATGAGACTGGTATTCGGCACGACGCACTTGATACCGATCAACAGGCCACGACCACGCACTTCCGAAACGACGTCCGGGTAGCGGTCGATGACGGAGGCGAGCCCTTGTTTCATGACCAGAGCGGTAGCCTGGACATTTTCGAGGAAGCCATCGGCCAGAACAACATCAAGAACCGCATTGCCGACAGCCATGGCCAGCGGGTTGCCGCCGTAGGTCGTGCCGTGAACACCCGCCGTCATGCCTTTGGCAGCTTCGGCAGTTGCGAGGCAGGCGCCCATCGGGAAGCCGCCGCCGATACCCTTGGCGACCGCCATGATGTCTGGCTTGATACCGGCCCATTCATGCGCGAACAGCTTGCCGGTGCGACCGACGCCGGTCTGCACTTCGTCAAGGATCAGCAGAAGGCCCTTCTCATCGCAGATCTGGCGCAGCATACGCATGAATTCTTCCGGGAAACCGCGCAGACCGCCTTCGCCCTGAACGGGTTCAAGCAGGATACCGGCGGTCTCGTCGGTGATGGCTGCGCGCAATGCCGCCTCATCGCCGAACGGCACCTGATCGAAACCGTCGACCTTCGGGCCGAAACCTTCGAGATACTTGGCCTGACCGCCCGCGGCAATTGTGGCCAGCGTGCGGCCGTGGAAAGCACCCTCAAAAGTCACAATGCGGAAGCGTTCGGGATGACCGCTCACATAATGATAGCGGCGTGCGGTCTTGATCGCGCACTCGAGTGCTTCAGCGCCGGAATTGGTGAAAAAGACCTTGTCGGCAAAAGTGCTTTCGACAAGGCGCCGCCCCAGCTTTTCCTGCGCCGGAATTTCATAAACGTTGGACAGATGCCAGAGCTTGTCAGCCTGCGCCTTCAGCGTTTCCACCAGATGCGGATGCGAATGACCAAGCGAGTTCACAGCAATGCCCGCCGCGAAATCGAGATAACGTTCACCGCTTTCGGTAATAAGCCAGATGCCCTCACCTCGCTCGAAGCGCAGAGCCGCACGATTATAGGTGTCGTAAAGCGGTTGCACGGTCGTAGCGTCGGTCATAGCATCAGGCCTCCAAAGCCCATATTAGCAGCTTGCCCGGCTGCGCCGGCAAAGCTGTGTTTTCCCATAAACAGTCCTCAGGCACCCGAAACGGTTCCCACCTTTCGACGAGCGCCCAACACCCCATTCCAAGCCGTCACGAAACTACGAGTAGACATGAGAGGAATGGGCTCAGACCCACGCTTCCTAGCCTGAGCCTTCGGTAGAAATAAAAAACCGCCCTCTGGGCGGCATATTTATCTCGCGCGTATATTGGCGTTCGCAGAAAAAATGTCAATCAAAGCAAGCGAGGTTTGAGGGCCATCTTTCGACATGAGTTCATGCATTTTCGCGCTCTTGCAGCACTCCGGCATCGAAGGTGGCTTTACGTAGACACCCATACTATATAGTGAATGGCCTTTCCCTGGCTGAGACTGCCAGACGACGTTGCCTATTTCGCAAGTCCGCGATGTTCCATCCTGAAACAATCCGGGTTTTCAGTTCTGAAGCAATTGCGTGCAAAATTTCGGGGCGGATCAAATAAAAACCGTCTTTGGCACCCAAGTTGGGGAAAACCGTAAAAATGGAATCCGCCTGACAAGGCTATCCCTTGTCATGGAGTCGTTGGATATTGTAGTTTCTTTTTAGAGATTAAAGCTACATTTCGTGCGGCGGACCTAGTCACCCGGATAGATATGGTGTTTTTGCTCGGAGCGATCCGAGAACACTGCCGGATTCCGGATAACGAAAATGATTGGAGCCCAGGGCGATGAACTGGACAGACGAACGCGTCGAACTACTGAAGAAACTGTGGAGCGAGGGCTTGAGCGCGAGCCAGATCGCAGCGCAGCTTGGCGGCGTCAGCCGTAATGCAGTGATCGGCAAAGTGCACCGTTTGAAGCTTTCGGGCCGTGGCAAGACCACGACCGCTGCTCCGCGCAGCAAGAAAGTCAATACGGTTGCCGCAGCGCCACGTCCTGCAGCACAACATTCAACCGGTGTACACACCACGACCATGCGCACGGCCACGGTGACCAAGACGGTCGGCGCGACGGCCCTCCAGGTGGACTATGCCGTGGACGTTGTTGCGGAAACAGTGGTGAAGCCTGCTTCCGACGTGGTGGTGCCTATTTCCCGCAGGCTCTCGCTGTTGCAGTTGAGCGAACGCACCTGCAAGTGGCCGATCGGCGACCCGCTGAACGAAGACTTCCATTTCTGCGGCCATGAATCCGGTGAATCGAGCCCATATTGCAGCTACCATTCGCGTCTGGCTTTTCAGCCGACCGCAGAGCGTCGCCGGGCACGCTGATTTAAGGAAAGTAAGGGAATAAGGGAGTGTGCCGAACGTGTTCGGCAGCTCCCTTTTTCTATTTCAGCATTTCCGCAATGCCCGAACTAAAAAAGCACATATGCGATATGATTATCGTCGGGCAGGGAAACGCGGATAAGTTGCTGGTTGCAGCACGGGGCGACTTTGGGAACAGGTTCTTCTCCCATATCCCCTACTTTCCTATTCCCTCAATCCTTCCTCATAAACCTTCAGCGTGCGATCAGCGATCCCGCTCCAGCTATAGTCCCGTGCGATCCAGTCGATCATTTCCTGCGACTGCTCGCTTGTCAGAGGTTGATCGATTTTCCGCCGCAGCGCATCCTTCAACGCATCCACATCGCCCAGTGGAAAGTAGCTATCCTTCGAAAGTCCGACTTCCACATTTGCAGTGATATCGCTTGCAAGCACGTTCAAGCCGTATCCCATGGCTTCGAGGAGCGCGATCGGCATCCCCTCATGGCTGGAAGGCAGGACGAATAGTGCGGCCTGACTGAACAAGGCCGACAGTTCCTCCCCCTGAAGCGCGCCCGTCAGCACAACGCCGGGTACAGCCGCAGCCCTTTCACGAACGGTTCCGGCATATTCAGCCGTATATTCCGCTGATCCGATCAGGGCCAGTTTCAAGGAAGGATCGGCAAGTTTTGCAAAGGCTTCAATAAGATCAAGCTGACGTTTTTCCGGAACGATCCGCGCCACCAGAGCAATGTAGCGTTTGGGATCAAGGCCGTGCTTTTCCAGCCACGTCGTGTCTTGGCAGGCCGGACGAAGCGTGACCCCATTGGGAATGAAAGTGATCGGCACATGATAATGCTGCTGCATGGTTTTTGCGATATCGTTGGACACCGCGATGCGCGCATTTGCAAAACGCATCCCGCACCATTCGCCAAGCTTCAGCATTGCGCGTGCAAGCCGTCCCCACTTCTGCCGATTGTAGTCAAAACCATGATGGGTCACGACCGTGCGTAGTCCGAACAGACGTGCCAGCGGAACCGCAAGAGCCGGACCGATCGCATGAATGTGCAGGACATCCGGGCGAGTGAAACCTGCCCGCAGCACGCCCAGCACCGTATGCACAATTGCCTCGAACTTCATGGAGGTCGGCGCCCAGCTTGGCGTCACCTCTACGCCCTCCCAGACATAAGGCTGCTTTTTCTCAAGATAAGGACGGCGTCCGATCACCTCGACATCCCAGCCCTTTGTCACATAGAGCCGGGCGAGCTCTTCGACGTGTTTTTCCACGCCCCCCTGCACATTGGGGACACCGCGCAGGCCCAGCATCATGACGCGAGGTCTTTTATCGCTTCGCACCATCAAAACGCTCCCAACCCGGCATAGAGTTCCAGCGTCCGGTTTCTGTACGCCTCTGGCGAGAATTCATGGCCGGCCCACATGCGGCCTGCCTCTCCCATCTTGCGCCGCGCCTGCGGGGTCAACCGCGCAAAATCGCGCAGGACGCGGGCGAGATCGTCGATATCGCCCGTACGCGAAACCATCCCGGTCTCGCTCTCGATAATCATTTCGGGAATTCCGCCAATGTCGGCGCCGATCACCGGCACCCCAAGTGCGTAGGCTTCTAGAATACTGATCGGCGCGTTCTCATACCATTCAGACGGCAGAACGAGCGCTTTCGCCTCGCCGATAAGCTGATGCAGCCTTTCGCCCGAGACATAGCCTGCAAAGGTGACATCTCCGCCCGCCTCAGCCGCGAGCGCCTTCAAGGATTCTTCCTCCGGCCCAGTGCCCGCAATGACAAGTTTCTGTCCAGCAAGAGCCGCTGAGCGAATGAGAGTACCAATCCCCTTTTCCGGCGCCAGCCGTCCGACATAGGCGAAATAATCGCCTTCATCCGCATAGGGCTTCAGGTCGTCCGTGTGGGCGAAGTTGGGGATATAGACCAGCTTTTCTTCCGGCCATCCCCATTCGGCGAGCTTTGCAATATAGAAACGGCTCGGCACAACGATACGGTCAAGCGTATTGCGATAAAGGCCAAGCATGCGATGGATCGCTGTCTCGACGAAAACCAGTCCGCTCAGCGCTGTGGAATCCTTGATGCATTTGTGGAGCGCCACATTGTAGATGCGTCCGCCCTTGCAGCGCTCGCAGATCTGGTTGTGGGACAGCATCTTATAGGCCGGACAGGCAAGTTTAAGGTCGTGCGCCGTCATGACCGTCGGAATTCCAGCCTCTTTCAAAACCGGAAAAATCGACGGCGATAGATGATGATAGATATTATGCGCATGCGCGACGTTGGGGCGAAAGTGCTCGATCAATGCCTTGATCCGGTCCCGCGCCTCCCATGAATAGATGATCTTACCCGCCTGCACGACTTTGGTGAACGGGCTGCTTTCCCGGCCATACTCGATTTCGGAAACAAAATAGGAAGACCAGTCGGAGGGAAAATTATCCGGATGCTGCATGGCAAACGGTGCGGTTTGCCAGCCGATCTCCGAAAACAGTTTGATGTGGTCGAGAAAAACAGTTTCGGCGCCGCCACGCCGATAAAAATAGTTATTAATCGCCAGCAGACGATGGGCCGTATCATTCACATGCGTCAAACAGCACCTCGTTGCGCGCTGGAGCGTTTCGATTTGATTGAACAAATCGGCGCGTCTCAGCAGTTTGTCTTTTGATGCGCATCTTATCCGAAAACCGTTTCACGTTTTTCGGGATGCGCTTCAAGGCGCGCCACCGCCTCGCGGACAGAAAGAATGGTCGCCCCGCTTTTCACCGCATGGGATACGAGGCGCTCGAAGGTCTCAGGCCTGCACCCGAATTCAGTCGGCGTATCGCTGATATCATGCGTATAAAAGACGAGCCAGCCAGGATTGGCACTAAGGTCATCGATCCAGCGGGTCTGGCGTGCAGCCCCGTCGTCCGGCTGTCTTATTTCCACTGCCTGCAAAAAGGCAAGATCGATCATGCCGCGATTGATACGATTGCCACCGCCGCGACAGGTCGCGTAACGGTCAGCAAATAACCGCCGTGTCATCATGGAAGATGCGCAATATGGATAAGCGAAATTGCGTGGCATGCCACGATTAGGCTCGAACGCATCGAGATAGGCCGTGTTGCGGTCCAGGTCAGCTGCTATTTCCCCCGCTCCGAAATAAGGGACCTTGAGATGGTTGTAGGTATGGCAACCCAGCTCGTGCCCCCCTTCAACCAGCTTCCGGCACCCTTCCTGCGTGATCAGGTTCCTCTCGTGCTCCTTCGTGCCCACCATGCTGCCGGCAATATAAAAAGTGCCATGGACGCCGTGCTTGTTAAGGATCGCAGCTCCGGCGCTTTCCGCCGTGTCGGGTACATCGTCGAACGTAAAAGTGATGATCCGTTCGTTGGCTGGCAAGCAGAACGGGCGCAACGGAAACCGGCGACTGATGCTGTCGTTCAGCCGAATGGCGTACCATTCCAGACGTCTGCGCGCCCTCTCGAGACTATCCATTTCCGCCATTGCCCCAGCTCCCCAAGCTGTTTCAGACAAGCCTTGCCTTAGCCTGCAAGCGCAATCCGAAGACAGCAACCATGATACAGAACCATAGTGCCCCACCGTTCTGAAAGAACGTACTTTCCATACAAGACATATATAATCCGTAAAGCCAAAGGCGAATGTAAAGCAGCGTTAATATAGGGTCGTTGTCTGTGCTTTCCGCTTCCCTAATATATCGAAGCGGCAAAATCATTACCCAGATGAGTGTCAGAATGAGACCAATAATGCCAGCATTGATCATCATATCGAGGAATGAATTATGCGCATTGAAGGCGGCAACCGCCCAGCTTGCACCGCCGCCGCCTGCATAGACCATTTCGGGCGTTTTCCAAAACGAGTCCAGACCGTAGCCGAAAATCGGCTTGGCCGAGATCGCAGAGAATGCAAGTTTCCAGATATCAGAACGGTTTGTAAAACTGGCGTCAACTCCCAAGCTTTCTACAAGCTCGCGCAGTGGATCGAAGACAGCGGCCCCTACGGCAACAATGTTGAAGGCCGCGATCCCGCCGACTGCAATGAAAACACGCGTCCATTTCCACCGCACGAACACCAGCGACATCACCACGATAAAAGGCAACATGGCCGTCGATGTCTTGCCGCCTGTATGCAGTACGAAAAAAACGCAAAGGGCGACAATCAGCAGACCTGTTATCGGCAAACCGCGTTTCCGGATGTAAAGCCCCAGAAAACTCATCAGCACCAAAGATGCGGCGGCGGCATTCTTGTGCGGATAGTGACCGCGCCAGGCGCCAGCCAGCATGGGCTCAAGGACTTCAGTGCCCTGATGAATAGCGCGCTGCGGCATGAAAATTACGCCGAAATAGGCAAATGCCAGCGTTATCAGTGAGCCGATTGCCAGCAACCGCGCCATCTGGCGTTCCGACTGCGGCAACATAAGAAAGATGCTCGCGTTCAAGGCAGTCAGGATAGACAGCACGACTTTCTTGCTGGCGATCATGGGGTGGGCCGACAGCAAAGCCGTCAGGAGAAGCCAGAAGAAAACGAGCCCCATCAAAATGCGCGGCTGCATGATGACACTGCGCATGGAGCTGTTCAATCCGCAGATCAGAAAGCCGCCCGTCAAGAAGAGAGTGACAAGCTGGTTGAAGGAACTGGAGTCGGCGGCTTTGGCTGTGACACCGGTCACCGCACCAATGTCGGGATAGGGATTGCTGCCTATCCACATAAACAGGAACATGCACAGAAAAAGGCCAGCTCCGACAGCTGACGAGACTCGCGGCTGTATCTCCTCACGGTAATGAACAGACAGCTCAGCCAAGGTCAGATCGTACCTTCCCGATTTCTGCGCCACGCACCAAGATAGCCGAGGCCGAGCGCCAGCACCACACCAAGTCCCATACCGGCAATACCGCCTCCCGCACCGAGCACCAGCGTCTTCGGAGGCCAGCTCCGGCCGATCGGCGGAATGGCCGTAGAAATGATCCGTATATTGGTCGCATCCAGTTGCTGGCGCTGGCTCGTCTCCGACGAGCGGGTCAGAAAGGTGTTGTAGATCGACACTTTCGCGGCCATGTCACGTTCGAGGTCCGAAAGCTGGACTTGCGCGTCATTGTCAAGCGCGACCGCTGAACGGGCCGAAGCGGCCTGGGCGTTGAGCAACGCGACAACGGCATTTGCCTGATCCAGATCAACCTTCGCGGATTGCAGGATGCGCGCCCGTTCCTGCGCCATTTGCTGCTCCAGACCGGCAAGCTGCCGCTCCGTATTTATCAATTCGGGATACCGTGGCCCATAGGTCATCGCGAGAGCGTCGTAGCGCTGTTTCAGCGATGCATATTGTCCGCGCAGGTTCGTCATCGTAGGCGACTGCAATGTACTTGCAGGACTGACAGCGCTGCCGGTGTCCCTCGTCAGTTCCTCGTAGCGCGTGCTTGCGTCGGCAACTCGCGCCTTGGCGTCAACCAGCTTGGAATTGATCTGCGTCATGGACTGGGTGCTGACAAGTTCGCCGCCGGCGGTCTGCAAGCCATGCGCCCTGCGAAACGCGGCAACTTTCTCTTCCGCTTCTGTCGCGGCCTTTTGCAGCGAAGCCAGACGTTCCGATAGGGCCGCAGCCGCCCGCCCCGCCCCATCGGCATCCGCCTGGGCGACTTCTTCCTGAAAGGCGTTTGCGAGAGAATCCGCAACCTTCACCGATTTTTCCGGATTATCCGTCCAGACGGCAATCGTGACCAGATAGGATCGTTCAGGCCGCGTAACGGTAATGCGCTGCGACAGGGCGCGCACCGCAGCCAGCGTATCGTCCTTCGGCCCTGCAGGCTTGCTGAGTCCAAGCATGGCCCGCAGATCGAAGGCTGGCGGAGGCGGGACGAACTCCTCGTCTTCATTCAATTTCAAATCCGTTACGACCCGCCGGAGCACGTTGCCGGAAGTCAGGATGCGCATCTTGCTTTCAATGTCGAGAATCTGGCTGTCCGCCTGAAGGCTCTGGGCATAGACGTCATTGGGCAGCAACTGAAGGCCCGATGGGGGCACCAGCAAATCGGTATAGGCTGTATATCGGGGCTTTGCCGTCATGCCGTATGCAAGGCCCGCCAGGCCGCCGATGATCGCGAGCGCCGCTATCAAAATCCACCGGGCACGCATCCAGGCCAGCGCTTCAAACAGGTCGATTTCAGGCAACATCAGCCCGTTGTGAGCGGGCGCGATTGTTTCGGTGGTCTTCTCTTCTTCGCGGATGATATGCGTTTCGCGCCGGGCTGCGCGCAACCGCTCATCTACGGGGACCGGATTTTCACCAGCGGCCTCCGTTACCCGTGCTTTCGAAGCGAGGTCACGCAACGTATACATTAGTTGCCCCTAAAGTTCACTCGACAGCGCGAACATGGCGCCACTGTTTTCCTTAGACTTAAAGATTAAAAAATTCGGTTAATGAAAGGCAATCATCCGCAATGGTGTCACCAAAATGCCTATGAGGATCATTTAGTCTTGCAGTTTGCGACAAATTTCCGTCGACGTGCTTGGCACCTTGTGTTTTTCAGGATTAAGAGAAAACGGAGCATATGCTGCACCATCAGAAATTCAACAAAAAGCACTCCGCTTCACTACGGTCCGGACCGGCCCGAAAATTCGGTATGAAAATTTGAAACGCCATTGGTCGACATTACTGTCCTACGCAGCTTCTAGCGGCAGCCTTTTTGCAGCAAACATCGCACAGCTTTTTACATTTGCCTTGTTGGCGCGGTATCTTGGTTCCCATGAGTTTGGCCTGTTCGTAACCGTAATGGCCGTAACCAATATCGCTACGTTCATCTGTGGCCTGGGCGGAGCAGAATGCCTCGTGCGTCGCGTCGCGCAGGACCGGACGATCTACCCCGCGATGCTCGGCCACAATCTCATTCTCATCGCGATTACCGGCATTGTCCTCGTCGCCGCCGGAATGATCATATTGCCGCTCTGGCTTTACAACTCTCCCGAATTTACAGGAAACCTGTTCGGGCTTTTCCTGCTGCTCGTCACCAACATCGTGCTTATGCGCCTCATCCTGCTGGTCGAGCAGATTTATATCGCACATACCGACTTCGTATCCGCCAATCTCTCCGTCGTCGGCTTCGCCATTGCCCGAACCATTGCGGCAGCAATCGCCTGCCTTCTATTCGGTGTCTCCACTGTCGTCGGGTGGGCCTATTGGCAGTTTGGAGCCCATGTACTGGTCGCCGTGGTCTACGCACTGTTTCTGCGCAGGCTCGGACGGCCGCAATATATGATCGTGCGCGACGAAATACGGCTAGGCGTGATGTTTGCTTCGCAATTCATCTTCAAGGCTGTGCGCCAGAATGCAGACCTGCTGCTCCTCGGCACATTGATGCCGCCAAGCGTCGTCGGCAGTTACGGCGTCACACGTCGTATCATCGACAGCAGCACCTTGACCGTCGAGGCGATGAACCGTCTGGTCTATCCTCATCTGGCGCGCGCCAGCGCAAACGGCATCCATCATGCCCTGCCGATCACGATGCGCCTGCTTGGGGCCGCGTTTGCAATCGGCATATTGACGTCGCTGGCCGTGTTTATCATCGCGCCCTATCTGCCCTATCTGTTTGGCAGTGAGTATGACACGCTCGTTTCGTTCTGCCGCACACTTTGCTGGATTACCGTGTTTGTTGCCCTGTGGTCGATAGCGGTCGATCTTCTGGGTGCCGCCAGCCAGCACAGCTATCGCACGGCCGTCCTCAACACAGGCAATATTCTCGGCGCGCCGCTTCTGGCACTGGCAACGTGGTACGCGCCGATCACGGGAACTTTCGCCGCCATTTACGCAATTGAAATCAGTATTGTGCTGGCATCATGGGGATGTGTTATCTACCTCGTTCGTCGGAGTCGTGACGCAGAAGAGAAGAAAGCGGTTTCAACAGTGGGGGCTTAGATGGCGGATATCTCGACCTCGGCAAACGACGTCAAATCGCGGCGCGTTCGCGCAATGAAGATTGATGATATCCCGGCGATCCGAACCCTGTTTCAGCGAGTTTTTCGCCCACATTCGAAGTCATGTAACGAAACTTTCGATCAGTATTTTCAGCGATTTTTCTTCGAGAACCCCTATTACGACCCTGCGATTGGCAGTGTTGTGCACGAGGACGAGCGCGGCGAGATCGACAGCGCACTCTCGGTCTTGCCCATCCCTTACAAGGTCAATGGGAAAAGTGTCATGGGGCGGTTGGTTTGCGCTTTCATGATGAAGCCGGAGGTCTCCCCGCGCGGCGCCGCTGAACTGACCCTTACCCTGCGTCCGAGCGAAAAGTTATTCAATTTCACCGACAGCGCAGCCCCCGTAAGTCTCAGGCATTCCGAAGCGATCGGCGGAATTGTTCTCAGTGCGCATGGTCTGGGATGGACACGGGTGTTTCAGGCCGCCAGCTACGTGGCCAATTACGTCGCCGAACGGCGTCCAATCCTCGGAGGGCGCGGGACAAGCTCGCTTGGCAAAATGCTCAATCCCCTTTTTCCCCTCCCGCCAATCAAGAAGGCCCCCAGGTCGCAAGCGAATGTGACGGAAATAGCGAAGGACGAGGCTGTCTCGCTCATTTCCGGTTTCCTGCAAGGCTATTGCGCACATCCGGACTGGACGGAAAACGACATCAACTGGCTGCTGGACATGGCGGCGGGGAACCAGGCGGCCGGTATCTTGCGGTTCTGCAAGATCAGCGAACAATCCGGGGGTCCGAGCGCCCTCTTCTGCTACTACAGCCGTCCCAATGGCATGGCGGAAGTTCTGAATGTCGTTGCAAAAGCCGGGGCGGAAAAACCTGCTGTCGAAGCGATGTTGCTCCATCTGCAGGAGGAAGGACATATCGCGGCCCAAGGCCGCGTGGATCCGCGCTATCTCAATGCGCTCTCGCAGCAATCCATCATGTTCTTTCGTCTCAAAGCCAATGTCTGTGTTGTCACCGCAAACGAGGACATACTAGGCGCGATCCAGCGCAATGATATCTTTATTGGCGGACTTGCCGGGGAAAGCTGGAGCAGGTTGTCGACGGATTTCTATTGAACAGCAAGCTTCCTTTCCAGAAGGAAGAAAGTGGTCGGTCCGGCTTTGCCCGCACCATTATCCAAACGGAAAGCGATCGGGCCAGACCCGGCGGCTACTCGTTCGTGGACCTTGCCATCTAGACCAACCGGCGAGAGCGTCCATGACACCGTGTTTCCCGCCATGTTCACATCCACTCGATTGCGCAGCAAAGTGACCGGCAGACGTCCCCAGTCTTCAATAACCTTCTCTGCCTTGTCACGGAAACGCATATCGGAATTCCGTGCATCGCTGGCGAAAATGACAAGCAGCTTTTCGCTGTCCTTCAGCACCTTTCCATCAATTGCCGAAACGGCAAACAACCCCCTCGCCTCCGCATTGCCGAGGGACAGCTCACTTAATGTCACGGGGTCTCTCAACTCGGCAAAGGCAATGGCCTCGGTCTCAGGTGTAACCACCTGCATCCGCTGCCTGTTGCGGTCGAGCATGATCTGGCCTGTAGCGCTTTCAAACAAGCCTTGCGACGGATCAGTGGCATTCTCCCGCGGCAGAAGTTCTGCGCCCTTCAAACGCTGCAACACGTTGTCGAGCGATACGTTCCGATAGTCCACCGCAACCGAGTTTTGTAGTCCCTGCGGCCAGGCCTGCTCTTTCGTCGCCAAACCGATCCCTCCGACAAGCGCCAACGGCTTCAGTCGCGCCGGTTCTCGAAACTCAAGCGATTCACCAAGACTCGTCTCTCCCTGCATCATGAACGGCACATTGAAAGCTGCCGTTTCGACGTCGCCCCTGCGAAACAGCAGCGATGCCAGTGTCTCACCGGCACGAGCGACGGGATCTACAGCGAAGGTATAGGGGATGATGCGCTGACGGAATGGAGCTGCCTCGTCGAATGCAAGTGTCAGCGGCCCCTGACCATGGCGGCAGATACCATCCCAGCCCTGCAAAGCGGCATAGGCTGGCATCACTATTCCGGCTTCATAGCGATAATGGTTCCAGAACAGGTGCTCGTATTCTGTTGCGAGAAAAGGCCGTCCGAGCCAGCGTCCGGCGGCGATTTCACCGACGTAGGAAGCGGCGTCGGCAATCGAACTCGTATCCTTGATTTCGGTACCGGGGTTCAGGGTTCCGATCCAGTCGTGGTAGGTATTGGCAACGACCGCCTGCTGGTTCTGTCGCGAAAGAGCCGTCTGGACCGTGAACCAGTTGTTATAGGGAGCGACGAGGCCGCGATAACCAAGATCGCGGAACGCCTGCTCCAGACGTTGGGTCAACAACCGTTCTCTCTCAACCAGAAAAGCATGAAAATCCCGCAATCGTCCGCCGCCGCCGCTCCGGCTTTCCGGCAACTGGACAGTTTGCTGTTCAAGGTTTTCGCCGGAGGCCAAACCGCCCCAGGCTCGTGACAAGGCACGGGTATCCGCATATCGTTTTTTCAGAAAAGCATTGAATGCAGGACGATAGCCTGTCCAGAATGTTGTCCCGTCAGCGTGCTCATGCACAAAGCTTGTAAACTCAATGCCATTTTCGTTGAAAGGAACGATCAGCGCGAGCGCGGGGTCGTGCAAAGGTGCAAGTCCCGTATAAGGATTGACCGTCGCGAAGACTTCTTTTTGAAAACGCAGCCAATGATCGAATGCCGCATCGTCCATATAGATCCCGCGCTTCAGGTTGCCGTCCACGCCCCAGCGATCGATGTCCTTGCCGCCCAGGGCGCCGCTTTCGGACGTCAGTCCGTCGATAATCCAGTAGATGCCTTCGCGCTTGAACGCAGCCATCAGATAGCGCATCCGGTCAAGGGCTTCAGGGCGGAAGTCGAAATCCCGCGCCTGTCCGAGCATCAGATCGGCATCGACGAAGTAAAACCGGGCTATATTGTAACCGTGCAGACGAAGCTGCCGCACATATCGATCGATAAAGGCATGATCCACCGCCCCCGACGACGGCGGTCCCCAGGCAATTGACGCACATTGCAGCCGGAGCGCCTCGCCCGGCTTGTCAGCCTGAGCGAAATGCCCATAGGGATTTGCGATCAGACGATTTTTTTCTTCGATCGGCGTATTGACCAGAAACCCCGAAAAATCGAGAGGGCTCCCGGCGGAGATTTCGAGATTGTTTTCTTTGACGGGAAGCCATTCTTCAGCACCGGCGCCGGACACTGCGAGGCCGATAAACAAGGCGGATAAGGCCAGTCGCCGAATGTCCATCAGGGCTCCCTTATAACCTTGCTCTCAATCCAGTCGGTCGGTTTACGGCGTGGCTGAAAAAAGCCAAGGGGCAGTGCTGCTGCATGGAATATCCATGCAACCACCGCGTAGACACCAAGCTCGATACTACGCGTTCGGACGCACATTGCCCCGAACGGCGCCGCGGCGACGATGGCCGCCACAACAACTGCAGGAAGCCATCCCGGCACGAAAAACAGAGCGGCCACAATGACCAGCCACCAGAGATAGACCGCGGCCCAAAGGCGCAATTCCGGCAGTTCGCGAAACAGATTTTTTTGATGCGGCTGCCCCATCGCAGCACGCAATACTTCGCCGGTGCCACGCAGGTATTTGCTTTTCCAGCGACGAACCAGGAGTTTGTAGGCATTCATCGTATAGCCGAAATGCTGCACGAACGGCCGGTCCAGACGATGGAGTTTCCACCCATGGCTTCGCAGGCGAACACCGGCATCGAACTCTTCGTGACCATGCAGATTGCGATCCGAGAAATATCCGGCCTGCTCGATGGCGCTGCGCCTGTAAAGTCCGCCGCCGTTCATCCGGTCGATATCACCTGTCCGTGCTTCGGGCGAATGTCGTTTTGAACGGCGCTGGAATTCCAGACTTTCCAGAACCTGATCCACGACATGGCCGGTCACGCCACCGGCATCGGGGTGACTGTCGAGATAAGCAAGGGCGGCGGGCAGAAAATCCGGCTCAATTATCATGTCGCCATCGATCAGGCAGATAAAAGGCTGGGTCGAATACTGAAAACCCAGCTGCGGGCCGAGGCCGCAACTGGCCTGGGCCGGAGGTTCGATCTGCACGATCCTGATCGGATAGGCCCGTGCGATCTCGATCGTGCGGTCGGTAGACCCGCTGTCGGCTACGATCACTTCCACTTTTCCGCCGGGCAAGGCTTTCAGGGCGCTTTCAACCGCCCCGGCGATGCGCTTTTCCTCGTTCAAGGTTTTGATGATAATCGAAACAGACATCGTTGCCCTATTTGTGAAAAAGCACCCGCGAAGCAATTTGGGATCGGGACCAAACTAGCCAGAACTTCATAGTTTTTTTTGGTTTCAAATCCAATAAACACTTCAACTATAAAATGAGATTCGGTGCGCTCGGAATACTGAAAGCCTTTTATGTTGACCAAAGATTTTGACATCCGGGTTTTCAGCAACACGGAACAGCTATCCATAGACTGGCCGGACGCCGATGACAAAACCGGCTGCGCATTTTTTGTCTTTCAGTCCAAACCCTTTATCCGGGCATGGGAAGCGAGCTATGGGCAAGAACCCGGCGTACAGCTGTGCTTGACCGAAGTTCGCCAGACTGACGGTACACCGCTTCTTTTCCTGCCGCTCTTTATCACACGCGTCTGCGGTTCCCGGGTCCTTTCATTTATCGATGGGGGCGTAAGCGATTACAATGCCCCTATCGTCTTTCCGGCTGCAACACAGCTTTCGCATGATGCCGCAATGCGCGTCCTCGCAGCTGTGCTTGCATCGGTTCCCTCTCACGATGTCGTTGCGCTCTGCAAAATGCCGGAACATATCGAGGGTCTTATCAATCCCTTATGGTCGGTAACGGACCGCTTTTCCGGTGCATCCACGCACACGATGTCACTGGTGCGTCCGATCGCGGAAATAGAAAAATCCATACAGGGTATCGGCAATATCAAAAAACGTGACCGAGCATTTCAGAAGCTGGAAGGGGCCCGGTTTCTTATAGCGCAGACCGAAGCTGAGCGCCGGTCTGTTCTGGATGCCATGTTCCGCCAGAAACAGCGGCGTTTTGAAGAAACTATGGTTCCCGGTTTCGATGCACATCCTGAAAAACGGCGCTTCTTGGAAGAAGCGACAGAGCAACTCGCCCGACATGGCGCCCTGCAACTGTCCGCGCTGGCCGTGGGCGAAACCATATTGGCTACACTGTGGAGCGTCGTCCGCAATGGCCATTATTGCGCAATGATCATAACGTTCGAGAACGGCATGTGGAGCAAGTTTTCCCCCGGAAAACTGCTGATATTGCGCCTGTTATCTGCGCTCAAGGCTGACGGTTACACCATTTTCGATCTGGGCTTTGGCGACGAGCCATGGAAGTCCGGCATATGCGACCGAACGACACCTCTGCGTGATTATATTCGTCCGGTCACTTTACGTGGGCGCATTTCGCTTAGCCTCGCCCGTTGCCTGAAAAGACTGAGAGAGACCTCCCTCTACGCCAAGCTGCGCCCGTTGAAATGGAGGCTCTTGCGCAAGTTCGGCTAGGCTATCTATGCCGCACGTTTCGGCAGCCGCACGGTAAATGTCGAGCCTTCGCCCAGTTGTGAGCGAACGACCAGACGTCCGCGGTGCCGGGCGAGAATATGTTTGACGATGGCAAGGCCAAGACCTGTGCCCTTCTGAGCCCGGCTCGTTTCCACATCGATCCGATAGAACCGCTCCGTCAGGCGCGGCAGATGCTCGGCCGCGATGCCTGGACCAAAATCCTGAACGGACGCCACGACCTCCGGAGAACTGCCGCTATCGTCCTCATCCAGTTTGACGATGACGCGCTTTCCAGCCTGACCATATTTGCAGGCATTCTCCACGAGATTCTGGAAAACCTGGATAAGCTCATCACGCGCGCCGGTGACCATGACGGGATGATCCGGCAATACCCGCTCGATATTGATATCGAGGCCTGCGGCCAGCGGCGCCAGCGTGTCGGCAACGTGATTGAGAATGGAAGTCATGTCGACGCATTCATTGACGGTCAGATGGGCCCGCATTTCCAGTCGCGACAAAGACAAAAGATCATCGATCAGGCGCGACATGCGTTCGGCCTGTTTCTGCATGATATCCAGAAAGCGATCGCGGGCAGCCGCGTCATTTCGCGCTGGCCCCTGCAGCGTTTCGATAAATCCGCGCAGCGAAGCGAGCGGCGTGCGCAACTCGTGGCTCGCATTCGCGATGAAATCCGAGCGCATGCGGTCGATGCGCCGTGTTTCGCTTTGGTCGCGAAACAGCAGGACAAAAAGTTCGGGTCTGCCGTCCTTGCCCGGCAACGCCTTGACCATGGCCTTGAACCAGCGATCGATCGGGACGCGCTCGAAATATTCTATGCTGCGTGCTTCGCCATCGGCGATTACCCCTTGAATAAGTGCGTGCATTTCCGGCGCCCGAAACCGCAGATAGAGCGCTGTGCCCGTCTCCAGAGACTGAAATGCTTCGATAGCCGCTGAATTGGTGAACAACACCGTGCCGCCATGATCGAAGACAACCATCGGGTCGGTCAGAAGGTCTGCCAGGCGCTCGCCGGACACTCCCGCCATTTCGTTGGGCGCTATATTCTTTACCGGCACTTCATCCGGTTCACTGCTTGCAACTTCGCTTGCGAGCCACACGGCGCCGAGCATGACCACGGCCAGCAGACCAGCGCGAAACCAGAAGGGGAGATCGAGAGCCAGCACGCAGACGGCGAGAACCATGCTGGCGATCACGACACCTTTGACCCGAAGAAGCGGTTCGAAAATCGACTTCTCCGCTTCAGGTTCTGGACCGGTGTGATTGCCTGCCTCGCTCATGCTGCTTCCTCTGCGGTTGTGGCATCGATCTTGGAGCGCGATGTTCTAAGCTCATCCCGCTCTAAATTTTTGTTCAAGCATGTTTTCACCCGAAAACCGGTTCCCGCTTTTCGGTATCATGTTTTATCCGGAAATGTCCGGACGTCCTTTACGTAGCTTCCAAACAGCCCATATCATGCCTTGATATAAACGAAAGGGAATTGCCGTGGGTGACAGTTCGAAGACAGCTAACAAAAAGAAAGACAAAAAAGACGAGGCAAAATCAGGCGACAAGCCAATCAAGCTCAAAATTGGAGGCGAGACGCGGACGTTCGACATAAACGATCCCACGCTGCCGAAATGGATCGACGACAATGCGTTGCGCTCAGGCGGATATCCCTATCCGTCCAAGATGAAGTCGGAAGAATATGAGGAAACGCTGGAGCGGCTTCAGATCGAACTCGTCAAACTTCAATATTGGCTTCAGGATACTGGCGGGCGTGTCATCAGCGTTTTTGAAGGCCGGGACGCTGCCGGCAAGGGCGGAACCATCTTTACAATCCGCGAGTTCATGAACCCCAGAACCGCGCGCAACGTCGCCCTGCCGAAGCCAACCGAAACAGAACAGGGCCAATGGTATTTCCAGCGTTACGTCGCGCATTTCCCAACTGCTGGCGAGTTCGTCACGTTTGATCGTTCATGGTACAACCGGGCCGGCGTGGAACGCGTCATGGGGTTCTGCACCCCGGCGCAGCTCGAAACCTTCCTGACCGAAACGCCCGATTTCGAGCGCATGATCGTGACGGATGGCATCCATCTTTTCAAATTCTGGCTGGATATCGGCCAGGAAATGCAGCTCAAGCGCTTTCACGAGCGGCGCCACAGCCCTCTCAAGAACTGGAAGTTCTCGCCGATGGACGTGGCCGGCATTTCTCGCTGGAATGATTACTCCGATGCATTGCACACCATGCTAGAAAGGACGGATACGGGCTACGCGCCCTGGACCATCATCCGTTCGAATGACAAGAGACGCGCCAGACTGGCAGCAATCCGGCGCATTCTTTTGACGCTGCCCTATGAGGGAAGAGACCTTCAGGCCATCGGGGCCGAGGATCAATCAATCATCGGACGCGGCTCAACATTCCTCACCTCGTCATCGGTGGAGATGTAAAACAGGCTTGGCTGGTGCGGTGTCTTCTCCCAAAGATGCGGCACATGCACCAGCTGCCATAGCGCGCGCCAGGCCGCAATTGAGATCAGCACCCAATATACCGGGATCGAGAACAGGTACGCATACCCTCCCAGTTCCGTTGGCTCCATCGTTCTCGCTCCCAGAAGGTAGAAACTCAGATAGGCCAGCAGAATGTTCGTCACATCGATCCCCAATAGCCAGATACTGTGTGTGGTCAGCGGCCCGAACAGCATTGCGATCAGCAGGAAGGCGAACATGGCGAGCATCAAAGGATGCAGAAGCGCCGAACCGATTATTCCCAGGGTATAGACCTGATTGACGGAGTACCTGAACCAGCCAAGCTCGCGCCAGGTATTGTGCGGCTGGCGTCCATGGACGAGCCATGTCTGCATCCAGCCCTTGAGCCAGCGTGTCCGCTGCTTGCGCCAGACGTCATAGTTTACGGGCGCATCTTCAATCGTGCCACGCGTGATGACACCGATACGATACCCGAAACGAGCAAGCCTCACGCCGAGATCGGCATCTTCCGTGACGTTGTAGGCGTCCCAGCCGCCGACCTCCTCCAGACAGGACCGCCGAAAATGATTGGAGGTTCCTCCGAGGGGAATAACGTGTCCCCGGGAAGCCAGCCAAGGCAGCAGCCCGCGGAAAAGCGCTGCATATTCAAAGGCGAACATTCGCGTCAGCAGATTGTGGCGAAAATTCCCGATGATGAGCGGCGCCTGCACGCAGGCCAGCTTGTCGCCTTCGACCTGAAAGGTCTGCCATGCTTCAAGCAACTGGTCAGGATGAGGGCGGTCCTCGGCATCGAAGACCGCGACGATCTCCCCTCGGGCAAACTGCAATGCATAATTCAACGCTTTCGGTTTCGTCTTGGGTCCGCCGGACGGCACGAGAACCAGTTCAAAATTCGATGGCAGCCCCACACGACGTATCGCGGCGATCGTATCGAAATCGTCCTTCTCGCAGACAAGCTTGATATCGAGTTTGCTGGCGGGCCAGTTCAGGCGTTTCAAGCTCGTTACAAGCTGGCCTATCACCTCCTGTTCCCGATATAGCGGGACCAGCACGGAATAAATCGGCAGATCGCGCGGCCTGCTTTTCCTGATCTCCAGAAATTTCAGCCGCCGTCCGGCAACCGCTGCGAACAGACGGATCATCACACAGCCGAAGAAGAATAATGACAGTGCTACATGGAGAACAAGGAGAGTGGTCGCGGGCCAATTGAACATGCAGGCGAAAAGCGCGTAAACCGCCATGGCGATGATAAATGCCTGCGGCGTATCGAGAACGCGCGAGGCGGACAGCGATTGCGGTGTCATTTCATAGGCTCTGGCGATCAGATCCTTTTGATGCCGCTGCCGCATGACCTGTTTCAGGAGCGTCGGCGTGCAAATCCGTATCCGGTTCTTCAACTGCGGTGTCGCAAGCACATAGTCCCGAAGCGTCCGGATGCGATTTTCCGAAGGCGCTATATAGAGATAGCTGCTTCCATCTGCGCCGAGCACCATAACCTGCCCCACATCGATGAAGGCCGACGGCTTTTCTTCCCCCGATACGAAAATACGGGACGGCAAGGCTTCGTTTGTGAACTCCAATGTCAAAAGATCTGCTATGGCTGCATAAAGGTCCGATTCTGCAACATCACCCCGCTGAACCAGCTCCACGCAAAACGACGTTCCGTGGCGGGCAGCCGCACTATATGCCCCAAGCAACGCCTCTCTCGATACGCCGCATTGTTCCAGTCTGGCTGATATGGCGCTGCATATCTCCAGATCGAACGCAGTCGATACACTACTCATAGTACCCCCGCACTACTGAATATTTGTTATTTTTATTTTATATATGTACTTATATACTAATTTTACCGAACGCTTTATTAGTTAATTATTTCGGTAAAATTACAATCGGAAGGTAATATACTCCAACAGAATTGCAACCTTTATTTTCATGGTACTTTTGGTGAATATTGGAGAGGCAATCGATTGTGCGGTTAACGCGAAATTATAAAAAAGAGAGCAGAGACGGGTCATGAAACGCCACCTTCCAAGACTGCTGATCGCGCTGGCATCCGCATGTGGTATTCATAGCGCGCAGGCTTCCGACACAGAGCCCCAGGCTCCGTCCTTCATCAACCAGAGGGAGCGCCTGCCCTTGCCGTCCCTGCAAGCGCTCACACGGTTGAGGTTCATTACAACCGTGGACTTTCCACCGTTCAATATGCTCGGCGACCGGGGGCAGCTTTCTGGCTATAATATCGACCTTGCCAAGGCCCTTTGCCGTCAATTGGGCGTCGACGACATATGTCAGATCGAAGCTGTCCCATGGAACGAGCTGGAAGAGCGCCTGCTCAGCGGACAGGCTGAAGCCATACTGGCGGGGTGGAAGCCAACCGAAGAAAACCGGGAACAATTTGCCTATACACGGGCCTATATGCGGCTGCCTGCGCGTTTTGCGACGACCAATGCCAGCACCTTTAACGATGATCCGGTGACGGCCACGAAGGGCAAGACCGTCGGCGTCGTTGCAGGTACCGCCCATGAACAATTGTTGAAAAGCTATTTTCCCGACGCAGTCGCAAAACCTTACCCCGATGAACCGAGCATGCTCGCCGATCTCAAGAGCGGCAAGATCGGCACCGTCTTTCAGGATGGCATGTCGCTTTCCGTGTGGCTTAACAGTCCCGAGGGCCATGCATGCTGCGCCTTCGCAGCCGGTCCCTATCTGGCACCCCAGTATCTTGGCACCGGGCTGAGTATTGCCGTTGCGCAGAAAAACGCTCCCCTTGTCAGCGCCTTCGATAATGCACTGCAAGCCTTGCAGCAGAAGGGCACGCTGACGGAGCTTTACCTGCGCTATTTCCCGAACAGCTTTTACTGATCCGGATATCGGACGGGCGGGTCCTTGAATTCGTCCGCCCATTGCGTGCCATTTTGACGCAGGAGAATACTGCTGCCAACCGAATTTTCAGATATTTTTGAAATTTCCGATATATCGATACTTACAGTATAAAAGTAAAATTGTTTTCCATCAAATAAATAGCCCGGAAAACGCGTCTTTATAGCGACACAGCAATAGACAAATCAGGATAAGTTGCGCCGCTTTTAGCACAAGAGAGACGACAAATACATCCATTTATTTTGACTTGAACAAATCCGGCTCCGATCAATAATCAAGGTGAGGGAGAAGGAGGATATATACAATGTTCGATGGCGTACCTGCTCAATGGCACAAGACTCCGGAACAAACAAAACGCTCGCCGAATGAAGCCGCCTATGTGTTTCTGGGCATCATGCTCGCAGCACTCAGCGTGCCGGCGACGTTCCTAGGCTGGGCAATCGTTCAAAGTATCGCATCGCTTTTCTAGAGCGGTTCCTGTTCTAACAGAATCGCCGGAACCGCTCTAACTATTTGTTTTATCGCATTATCCAACACAAAACCGTTTCACACTTTTGCTGGATATGCTCTAGAGCCGGGCAGTCCTCGTCCGAAGACCGGTCATCAACCATTTCCCCCCTGGCAGCAGTGCGGGTGCAGGATGCAAAAAGCCCCGCCTTTCGGCGGGGCTTTTGTTTGCAACTTGAAGCGGGCTAGACCTGATTATCAGCCTGCGGATTGGGGCTGATCGTTTCATTCACGTCTTCATCTTCCGGCCTCTTCGGAGGCTTTCGTGCAATCAGGCTATAGAACATCGGAATGAAGAAGGTGGCGATGAACGTTGCCGCCAACATGCCGCCGATGACGCCCGTACCGATGGAGTGACGGCTTGCCGAACCGGCACCCGTGCTGATCGCCAGCGGCACCACGCCCAGAATGAAGGCGAGCGAGGTCATCACGATCGGACGGAAGCGCAGACGAGCCGCCGACGCCGCCGCCTCGATGGCGGATTTGCCGGTCTCTCGTTCGAGCACCGCGAACTCCACGATCAAAATCGCGTTCTTCGCCGCCAGACCTATGAGTGTCACCAGACCAATCTGGAAGTAGACGTCATTGGTGAGCCCGCGCAGATCGGTCGCCAGCAACGCGCCGAAGATTGCGAAAGGCACCGCCGTTATGACGGCAAGCGGCAGGCTCCAGCGTTCGTACTGCGCAGCAAGGATCAGGAACACCATGACAAGGCCGAAGATCATGGCCTGCGTGCCCGTGCCGCTGGTGGTCACTTCCTGATAGGCCGAGCCGGTCCATGCAATCTGATAGCCCTGCGGGAGAACCTCCGCAGCCACTTCCTGCATCGCCTTGATCGCGTCGCCGGAGGTGAAGCCCGGTGCCGGATTACCGGTGATCTTGGCCGCGTTGAAGGCATTGAAGCGTTCGAGTTGATCAGGGCCGACAATACGCTTGACGGTCACGAGTGCATCGAGCGGGATCATGCTGCCGGAATTGGCACGGACGAAGACATGCTTGAGATCGCTCGGATCACGACGGAACTCGGCTTCCGACTGCAAGTTGACCTGATAGTTGCGACCAAACAGCGTAAAGTCGTTGACGTAGAGGCTGCCGAAGGTTGCCTGCATTGCCGTGAATACAGAGTTGATCGGCACACCCATGGCCTTCGCCTTTTCGCGATCAAGCTGGATGTCATACTGCGGAACGTTCGGATCGAACGTCGTGCGCACACCCTGCAACTCCGGCCGCTTGACTGCAGCCTCGGTAATGAGCTTGGTCGCCCGCGTCAGCGAATCCACACCGCCGCCCGTGCGATCCTGAACATAGAGTTCAAAGCCGCCCGTCGTGCTGAGACCCATGATCGGAGGCGGGTTGAACGCAAGAACAAGACCGTCCTTGATCCCCGCATTCATCCCCATGATGGCACCGGGAAGATTGCGCGCATCGGTTTCAGGCGTTGTGCGTTCCTTCCAGTCCTTGAGCATGATGAACATCGTGCCGGCACTAGTTTTCAGACCGCCCGACAGAAGGTCGAAGCCGGATACCGCGAAGACGCTTTCCACAGCAGGGTTTTTCCGGATATTCGCACTCGCCTGATCGAGAACCGCCGTTGTACGTTCCAGAGAGGCGGCCGGAGGAAGCACCGCAACGCTGAACAGGAAGCCCTGATCCTCATCCGGCAACAGCGATCCCGGCACCCTTTCGAAAAGATAGTAGGTGGCGCCAAGAAGGCCCGCAAAAATGACCAGCCCGATTGCAGCGCGCTTCAGGAAGAAGCGAACGCCGCGGGAATAGCCGTCCGTCACCCGCTCGAAGAAGCGGTTGAAGATGCGGAACGGCAGCATCGGCTCATGATGACCCGGCTTCAGGATAAGCGCGCAAAGCGCCGGTGTCAGGGTCAGGGCCACGAGACCCGACAATGTCACCGAAATCGCGATGGTCACGGCGAACTGCTTGTACATTTCGCCAACCAGACCGCCCATGAAGGCGACCGGAATGAACACCGCACACAGCACAAGGACAATCGCAATCACCGGCCCCGTCACTTCGCCCATGGCCTTGATGGCGGCCTTGCGCGGCGACAGTTTTTCCGTCGTCATGATACGTTCGACGTTTTCCAGCACCACGATGGCGTCGTCGACCACGATACCGATTGCCAGCACCAGACCGAAGAGCGTCAGGAGGTTGATGGAGAAGCCCAGCACATACATGCCCGCGAAAGTACCGATAATCGAGATCGGCACCGCGATGATCGGGATAAGCGTCGCCCGCCAGTTCTGCAGGAAGATGAACACCACCAGCACGACGAGAATGATCGCCTCGATGAAGGTGTGAATCACTTCCTCGATGGAGACCTTGATGAACTTCGTCGTATCGAACGGGATCGAATAGTCGATACCCGCCGGGAAGCTTGCCTTCAGCTCATCCATACGGTTCTGAATGAGTTCCATCGTGTTGAGCGCGTTGGCGCCCGGCTGCAGATAGATTGCAATCGGGACGGCCGAGGTGCCGTTCAGATTACTGTCGACGAGATAGCTTTCCGTGCCGAGTTCGACACGCGCAACGTCCTTGAGACGGAGCGTAGCCGCATTGGGGCTCGAACGAAGGATAATGTTCTCGAATGCCGCGGCATCCGGGAGGCGTCCCTGCGTGGTCGCGGTATAGGTGAACGGCCCGGCTTGCGGGTCAGGCTGATCGCCGAAGCGGCCTGCTGCAAACTGCGCGTTCTGTTCCTGAATGGCGGTCGAGACATCGCTCGGCGTCAGGTTATACTGCGCCAGCTTGTCGGGACGCAGCCAGATACGCATCGAATAATCGATGTTGCCGAGAAGCTGCACGTCGCCAACGCCCTGAAGACGCTTGAGGTCGTCAACCACATTGAGAAGCGCATAGTTGCCGACATAGGTGCGATCGTAGCGATCGCTGTCGGAGAACATGGCGACCATGCCCAGAATTGTGGTGGAACGCTTGTCCACCGTGACGCCAAGACGCTGCACTTCCTGCGGAAGCGAGGAAGTCGCACGCTGCACGCGATTGTTGACGTTGATCGTGGCCTGATCCGGATCGGTGCCCAGGGCAAAGGTCACGGTCAGCTGCATCGTGCCGCTGCCGAGGCTCGAGGACTGCATATAGAGCATGTTCTCGACGCCGTTGATCTGCTGCTCCAACGGCGCGGCAACGGTCTGCGCGACCGTTTCGGCGCTGGCGCCGGGATAGGTCGCGCTGACAACCACCTGCGGCGGCGTCAGTTCGGGATACTGTGCAATCGGCAGAATCCGGATACAGATCAGGCCTGCCAGCACGAGCACAATAGAGATGACCGCCGCGAAAACGGGGCGGTCGACGAAAAATCTGTTCATTGCTTGCCTGCCGCCTGTTCTTTGCCAGCTTCGGCACCCGCCTTGCCCGGCGATGTGCTGTTGCCTGCTTCGGTAGCTGCGTCGACCGGATTAACGGGCTTGCCCGGGGCTGCCTTGATAAGCCCTTCGCTAATGACGCGGTCACCTGCGTTGAGACCTTCGGAAACCAGCCAGGCGTCGCTCAGTTCGCGAGCAACGGTGATCGGCCGAACTTCGACGATATTGTCCTTGTTGACCACGTAAACGAACTGCGTTTGCGGCCCCTGGAGCAATGCGGCCTTCGGGATGGTGATCGCATCCTTGACCTGGATGCCAAGAATGACAGCACGAACGAACTGACCCGGGATCAGGCGACGCTTGGGATTCTCGACCACCGCACGGGCACCGAGCGTACCCGTTTCCGTATCGAGCGACGAAGAGGTGAAGTCGATCGTTCCTTCGTGGTCATAAGCCTGCCCGTCCCCGAACAGAACCTTGATCTTGAGACGGTCGGCATCTTCGCCCGTCGCACCGCGCTCGGCGCGCAAACGGTCGATTTCAGCGGCTTCCGTGTCCGTGAAGGAGAAGTTCACATAGACCGGGTCGAGCTGGGTAATCGAGGTCAGAAGACTGGAAGACGCATCCGTGCCGATAAGGCTGCCCTCATTGACCTGTTCGAGACTGGTGATACCGCTGATGGGCGCCGTCACCTTGGTATAGCTCAGATTGAGTTCAGCCGTGCGCAGCTGCGCCTTGGCTGCGGCGACAGACGCCTTGTTCAGGTCGCGCGTCGCGAAAGCCGAATCACGAACGGCTGTGCTCTGCACCTTCTGCTGGACCAGCTGTTCCGCACGCTCCGCGTCGCGGATGGATTGCTGATACTGCGCCTCGGCCTGTGCCACCTGTGCCTGGGCCTTTTCAAGCTCCGCCTGGTAAGGTGCCGGGTCTATTTCGAACAACACGTCGCCAGCCTTGACTTCCGTGCCTTCGATGAAATTGCGGTGGAGCAATATCCCGCCTACACGCGCACGCACCTGAACGTCGCGATAGGCACTGATACGCGCCGCATATTCGTAGGTGACAGGTACATCATGCGGCTCGACCACGGTAACAGATACCTGTGGCGGTGGCGGCGTTGCGCCGCCGGGTGCCTGCGCCAGAACGGGTTGCCCCGCAAAGACAAGAAAAGCGGCCCCTGCCGCAAAAAGCCGAATGGAACGGTTCAAAGTCATGGTGGGAGTGCCCTTGCTGTCGCGCGGTGCTGCCAATTTAACATACACGAGTGTTTGTAAATACGATCTACCGTGTTATAGTCAATCGCTCAATATTACAGATCACGAATGAGTTACCCGGATTCAAGTGGCGAACTAAGCCATCAGACTGCATTCACCCGAGAGAAATCATGCGAAGAACGAAAGCCGAGGCAGCCGAAACCCGGGAAGCCATTCTGGTGGCTGCCGAGCAGGTTTTCCTCGAGCGTGGTGTCAACCAATCTACACTGATGGAAATTGCCTGTCATGCCGGAGTGACGCGGGGTGCGATTTATTTCCACTTCCGCGACAAGGTGGAGATTCTTCGCACCATCATCGGCAATGTCCGGTTTCCGCAAGAAGAAATCATGCTGCAGGCTGCGGCCGTCAACCACCCCAATCCGATGCATGTGCTCGAGCAATCGATCATTCAGGCGCTGCAGCTTTTCTCGAACAACGAGCGTCAGCAGAACATTTTCATCATTATCAACCAGCGATGCGAATTCGTCGGCGAAATGGCCCCGCTTGAAGATCGCCTTCGCGAAGCGCGCGCCAACGTCCTCTCCCTGTTCGCAGGATTGCTGGACGTGGCTGCAAGACGCGGGGAACTTTCAAAGGAATGGACCGCAGACACGGCGGCACCGATCCTGCTGTCCCTTCTAAGCGGCCTTCTCAACGAATGGTTGCGAGGCGACCGGAACTATGATCTTGTGACCTATGGCGGCAGGGCAATCTCGATACTCGTTCAATCTCTTAGAAATCCGGCATTCGAAGCTCATCAAACATAGTTGTCGGGCCCAATTTCGATATGCCTGACCCGCCGGACAGGCTATTTCCACGATGGCCGGTTTCAACCAATCGTGATTGTCAAACCGCAAAATTGGGAGAGACGCTCGACTCTTTTATAATTTACGCTTACGTCAATGTAACTCTTGCGAAGAGATTAAAACTCGACCACATTTACCAATGAGGAAGCCTTCCGGGGGGCGGATGGCTTGGGAGACGGCGGGCGCACATGCGGCCCAATTTAGGACGGAGCGATCCGGGGAGAAGAAATGGCGAAAAAGACGACTGGGCAAAGTGCATCCGTAGTTGAATCCATGACCGCGGGATCGCCAGCCAATGGCGCGCCGACGCAGGAAAAGATCTGGTTCAAATCATATCCGGCTGGCGTTCCGCACGAGATCGATCTGAGCACGGCGACTTCCATCGGCGATATGATTCTGGCATCTTGCCGGCAATTCGCCTCCAGCCCGGCCTTCACTTGCATGGGCAAGGATTTGTCCTACAAGGAACTCGACGAATATTCGCGTGCGCTGGCTGCTTTTCTCCAGTCGCGCGGTCTCGTGAAGGGCGACCGCGTTGCGGTGATGATGCCAAATATCCTGCATTATCCGATTGCCTTCACGGCTATTCTCCGCGCAGGTTTCGTCGTTGTAAACGTCAATCCGCTATATACGCCGCGAGAGCTGGAACATCAGTTGAAGGATTCCGGCGCCAAAGCATTGATCGTTTTGGAAAATTTTGCATCGACGGTGGAAAAGACCCTCAATTCGATCAACGTTCCCAACATAATCGTCGCGTCCATGGGCGACATGCACGGGTTCAAGGGCCACATCATCAATCTGGTCGTGCGCCGCGTGAAGAAAATGGTGCCAGCATGGACCATTCCGGGGCATGTCCGTTTCAAGGACGCATTGGCTCAGGGTCGCGCCCTATCCTTCAACCCGGTTCCGGTACAGGGTTCCGACCTTGCCTTCCTGCAATATACCGGAGGCACGACCGGCATCTCGAAAGGCGCGATGCTGACCCATAGCAATATTCTCGCGAATGTTGAGCAGATGCACGGCTGGATGGAGGTCGCGTTCCGCAACAAGGGCAAGCCGAAGGCGCTGAATTTCGTATGTGCGCTGCCGCTTTATCACATCTTCGCGCTTACCGTGAATGCGATGATCGGCATCAAGCTCGGCGCACGAAACATCCTCATTCCCAATCCGCGTGACATTCCCGGCTTCGTGAAAGAACTGAAGAAATATCCCTTCCATATCTTCCCGGGCCTCAACACGCTATTCAACGGCCTCATGAACAATCCCGATTTCCAGACCCTGGATTTCAAGCCGCTGGTTCTGACGCTGGGCGGCGGCATGGCCGTGCAACGTCCTGTCGCCGAACGTTGGCATAATATGACCGGCTGCCACATCATGGAGGGTTATGGGCTTTCCGAAACGTCGCCCGTCGCCTGCGCCAACGCGCTTGATTCAACCGAGTTCTCCGGAACCATCGGCCTGCCGATGCCGTCAACCGATGTTGCGATCCGCGATGATGACGGAAACGACCTCGCTCTCGGTGAGGTCGGCGAAATCTGCGTGCGCGGACCTCAGGTGATGACGGGTTACTGGAACCGCCCGGACGAAACCAAGCGTGCAATCATGCCCGACGGATTTTTCCGGACCGGCGACATGGGTTTCATGGACGAGCGGGGCTATACCAAAATCGTCGACCGCAAGAAGGACATGATCCTTGTTTCGGGCTTCAATGTTTATCCGAATGAAATCGAGGAAGTGGCCGCAGGTCATCCGGGCATCGTGGAATCGGCTGCCATTGGCATACCGAACGAACATTCCGGCGAAGTCGTGAAACTGTTCGTCGTGCGCAGCGATCTCAACCTCACTGAAGACGAAGTCAAAGCCTATTGCGCCGAGCGCCTTACCAATTACAAGCGCCCGCGCGAAGTCGAGTTCCGCGAAAGCCTGCCGAAAAGCAATGTCGGCAAGATCTTGCGCCGCGAACTTCGTGACTGAGAACGGTAAAACTTGAAAACAAATGTGGCCGGACTTTCATCCGGCCGCATTTGTTTCAGACAGCATCAGGCAGAGGGTGGCGCTAAGGGCTGCACGATCTCCTGAAACGGTGCCAGCGCTTCGCATCGAGCGGCCAGACCAGTCAATGACGGGTATTTCTGCTCATCGAAGAGATGTGGATGGGCTTCACGAAGAAAGCGCAGTGCACAGGTCGCAGCAATATCGGCATGCCCGATATCATCTCCGAACCAATATGGTGATTTTCGTTCTGAAAGATCGTTCTCCAGCACATCCAGCACCCGGGCGATCTGCGTTTCGCAACGCTCTACCCAAACGTTTGATTTTTCGCTTCGCAGCAAACCTTCATAGAGCAGGCTTACGGCTTTATCGGCAAGACCGGTAGAAAGCGCGCATATCTTCAATGCCTGACGACGCTCGGCACCTTTTGGCGCGATCAACGGAGGTTTGCCGTCGGCGATCTCATCGAGATAGTCGAGTATCGCCGCGCTTTCGATCGCGACCTCTCCATTATCCAGTACAAGCGTCGGCACGCGGCTCAGCGGATTGAATTCCGCAAGCCTGTCACGATCACCGAATGTCGACCATGGTTTGTGTTCAAATGGCAGGCCGTAAAGCCGCATGGCGATAGCGACACGCCGCACAAAAGGAGAATCATACTGGCCGATCAGGATCATGGGTATAGCTCGCCGCGAACGTTAAACGTCCTGCCATGCTACTCCATGCCAATTCCGCCGCAAGAGCAGCAAGAATGAATTGTCGTGACGCTTCCATTCAATCCGGTGAATGGAAGCGACGACTTAACGTTTCAGCAATTCGGGCAGCCCCGCCACGCTATCCAGCACGATATCGGCGTGGGGTTCCAGTGCTTCGCGAGGACTGTTGCCCGATAGAACGCCGACTGCCAGTCCCGCACCGGCTGCGTGGGCTGTCTCCAGGTCATGAAGATTGTCGCCGACCATGGCGATCTCATGCGGAGCCAGCCCCAGCTTTTCTGCAAAATAAAGCAGGGGATCGGGATAGGGTTTTGGACGCGCCGCCGTGTTGTAGCCGATCACCACGTCGAAAAAACCGTCGATACCCAGCGCTTTGGCCGTGGCATGCGCGCCAGCCTCGGAATCGTTGGTGGCGATACCAAGCCGGAACCCCATGGCGCGAAGCGTTTCGAGCGTTTCATGCAAAGCTTCTACGGCCACAGCAGACCGTGCGCCTTCGGTGACGCAGTAAGCGTCATATTCTTCGATAAGCTCGCGCGATTGCTCGGACACCAAATCCGGGTGCCAAAGCGAAACAATGTCTTCGACCGTACCGGCCGCGATGACTGAATTGGCCCGGAAACGCTCGGTCAGCCAGTCATAGCCCCCGGCATCGAGCAATGCGCGGGCCTGTAGTTCATCCCCTTTTGCGGCTCGCTGCGCAAGCTGCCAGGAGATTGAAAACCAGGTTCGGTCGAAGTCGATCAAGGTGCCGTCCTTGTCGAAGAGGACGGCACGGATCGATCGGATGCGTTCTTCGGAAAGCTTTTCGCTCATGCTTCCAGCGCGCCGGCACGCTTCTTGACGGCAGAAGGCTTCACCCCCAGCAATTTGAGAAGATCGTCGCCACGGCGCACATAGCGCAGCGAACGACGGGTCAAAATGCGCCCGTCCTGTGGTGCCGTGAGCGTAATGTCGCCTTCCGGTTCACCCGGTTTCGTAACCACCGTCACGAGCTTCGCGCCTGCTTTGACTTCGTCGCCGGGCGCTACATGATAGAGCACCATGCCGCCCTCCGGCGCCCGCAGCATCTCGACATGCGAGAGCGGCGTGACAAGCCCCTTATACTCGGTTTCGAGCTTCACATTGTCGTCGCGAACGACACCGCGATGTACGAGGAATTTATACAAGCCCTCGGCGTCACCCTTCCCCATATCGGGGTAAACATCGCTCAAGCCGCGAAATTCGACCGTCGTCACCGCGCGGCGCTTCATGTTGCGCTTGTCCGCAGGCAATTGCAGGACAGGATGCGCGCAGGCTTCCTCAAAAGCTGCGTCGGCGGTCGTATCCCATGCGAGGATCGCCGTCGAATTGAGCGCAATTGCCAGATCTTTCATGTCCTCGGCAAATTCTTCAGCGATGTAGACGTAGTTTTCGCTCTCGTCGTCGCAATGCAGATCGAGAACGATGTCGTTCGGCAGAGCCAGCTTCAAAAGGGTCGCCTTCAGGCGCTGCGCCAGTGAGATCGGCGCATCCGGCTCCGGCAGTTCAGACGTATTGAAATCCGGCAGCAGCGGGAAGGCGCGGTTGAAATTGGTCAGCGAGAAGGTTTCGAAGCGACCGAGATGCTGATGGGCCTGCCACTGGTTGGAGCCGATAGGATTTGCCTGTGGAACAACGGTGATATTGCCGAGAACGCGCCCTTCCTCGGCCGCCTTCTTCAACATCGGAACCAGGAAATGAAGAGCCGCCTGCCCAGGAAGTTCGGCACCGTGAAGCGACGATTGCAAATAGGCGGAAGGCGCATCGCTGTCCTTACCGGCAAAGCGCAGCACGCGCAACTCGATGGCATTTCCCGGTACATCGCCGGCAAATTTTACAATCTCGGTTTTCATTTCATGTCCCATTCTATTCCTCATGAAGAGAGCCGGATTACAAACCCGGCTCTCTTTCATTTCTAATTGTGCAGAGAATGCCGTCAAGCTTTCCTTCGCGCATGCAGATGGGCGACAAGCCCTTGTGTGGAAGCGTCACGACCATCGCTGGTTTGCTCGCCTGAGACAACCGGCAAGAGTTCGGTGGCAAGTTCCTTGCCAAGCTCGACGCCCCATTGATCGAAAGCGTTGATGCCGAAAATCTGCGCCTCGACGAAAACACGATGCTCATAGAGCGCGACCAGACGCCCGAAAGCAAACGGGTCAAGCTTGTCGTGAACCAGCGTCAGGGACGGACGGTTGCCAGAGAAGACGCGATGCGGCGCAATGCGTTCCACTTCGCTTTCGGCAAGGTTCTTCGCCTTCAACTGCGCGCGGGCTTCGTCCAGCGTGCGCCCCTTCATCAAGGCTTCCGACTGCGCAAGGCAGTTTGCGAGCAGCATTTCATGCTGGTGGTCAAGATGCTTTTCATGACCCTTGGCCGCAACGATGAATTCGAGCGGGATGGTGTCGGTACCCTGATGTAGAAGCTGGAAGAAGGCGTGCTGGCCGTTGGTGCCGGGCTCGCCCCATACGACCGGGCCGGTCGGGCCGGAAACCGGCGTCCCATCAACCGTGACGCTCTTCCCGTTCGATTCCATATCCAGCTGCTGCAGATAGGCAGGCAGGCGGGCCAGACGCTGATCGTAGGGAATGATCGCACGGCTGCCATAGCCGCAGATGGCACGGTGCCAGTAACCGATGAGGCCGAGCCACATCGGCAGGTTCTTTTCCAGCGGCGCGTCGCGGAAATGCACATCCATCGAATGCGCGCCGGCCAGAAACTTGCGGAAATTGTCCGGTCCAATCGCGATCATGACCGGCAGGCCGATGGCCGACCACACCGAATATCGTCCGCCGACCCAGTCCCAGAAACCGAAAACCCGATCTTCGGCTATGCCAAAGGCGGCTACCTTGTCCAGCGCCGTCGAGACTGCCGCGAAATGGGCCCCCACGGCTGCTTCGCCAAGCGCATCGGCTATCCATTTGCGCGCGGTCTGCGCATTGGTCATGGTTTCGATGGTCGTGAAGGTCTTGGAAGCGATAATGACGAGCGTCGTCGCGGGATCAAGGATGCCGAGCGTATCGGCAATATGAGCGCCGTCGATATTGGAGACGAAATGCGCGCGCGGGCCATCATGATAGGGAGAAAGCGCGAGCGTCGCCATGACGGGACCCAGGTCGGAGCCGCCAATGCCGATATTGACGATATCGGTGATCTTCTTGCCGGTTGCGCCCTTGATAGCGCCCGACCGGATGCCATCCGAAAATGCCGCCATACGGTCCAGCACTTCCTTCACGTCCGGCAGGACATTGTGTCCGTCAACGAGCACTTCCTTCGAGGAAGTATCGCGCAGCGCGACGTGGAGAACGGCACGATCCTCGGTATTGTTGATATGCTCGCCTGCAAACATCGCCGCGCGACGGCCTTCAACATCGGCAGCAACGGCCAGTTCCTTGAGGAGCCCGATCGTTTCGTCGTTGACCCGGCATTTCGACCAGTCCAACAGAAGGTCATCCAGGGACAACGAATACCGCTCGAACCGACCCGGGTCCGATTTGAACGCTGCCCGCATGTCCTGCGGAGCCGAATCTGCCCAATGCTTTTTCAGCTTTGCGACCGTTGCTTCAAGCTTCGTCGCGTCTCTTGCCATGATGCTACTCCCGAATCAAATCGATTTAATTGCGGACATTAAGCGCTTTAGAGAGGATTTGCGGCAAATAAATTACCGAACTTCCAATTTGGACAGGGTGTCATATACACCATATTGATCAATTTAGGGTGATCCATCCAGGAGTGAACCATGGACCTGACTGGAGAAGAGCGGATAGCGGCACCTAGACAAGCAGTCTGGGATGCGCTGAACGACATTGAGACGCTGAAATCCTGCATTCCCGGCTGTGAAGACATCGAACGAATTTCGGACACGGAAATACGGGCTGCGCTCAAGGTGAGTTTCGGAATCCTTAAGGTCCGCTTTCACGGGATTCTAGAATTGTCGAATATGAAACCGCCGATCTCCTATACGATCTCTGGCCACGGTGAAGGTTCCATAGCCGGGTTTGCGCATGGGGCGACCGACGTGCGTCTGGATGAAGATGGCGAGGATACTATTCTGTCCTACGCCATACGTGGCGATGCGGGCGGCAAGGTAGCTCAGATCGGCACGAAACTGCTCGGTTCGGTCGCACGCAAAATCGCAGACCGCTTCTTCGCCAATATCGCAGAAGCGGCGTCGAACGCCGCCGCAAAAACGACCTGATCAGGCTTCATTCTTGTAAAGCTGTAACGATCTTCCTTAACAACCAAGTATTCAAAGTTTCGAATACTTCCTGAAAGTCCGCTGGCATGAAACCCAGAGATATCGCGACCTATGTTTTTCTTTCCGTAGCATGGGGATTATCGTTCCTCGTGGTCTTGCGCGTCGTAGAAGCCTTTGGCTGGGTCGGCGCGGTGGCTTTCCGCTCCTTCATTGCGGCCGGAACGCTCTTTGCAATTGCGAAACTCTCCGGCCGCAGGCTGGATTTTCAGGCTGGCTGGAAACCTTTTGCCGTGGTTGGCGCAACCACGGTTGCGGGCCAGCTGATCGGCCTTTCTTATGGCACCCCGCTGATCGGAACGGCGATGGCCGCGATCTGCGTGGCATCCATTCCGCTCTTCTCGATGATCATCAGCCAGTTCTGGGGGCTTGAGCGCATTACGTCGCGCGGGCTTGTCGGGCTGCTGCTCGGCGTTACCGGCATCGTGCTCTTGGTTGGTTTCCCGGCTGTTGCCGTCACGCCCGCCTTCATCATGGGCTGTGTCGCCGTACTTTTCTCCTGCTTTTCCGCAGCTTTCGGCAGCAACTATGCCAGCCGCCGCCTTTCCGGCACCGGTTCGTGGGAAACCACCATCGGCGCATTCGTTTTTGGCGGCATCCTCTCCTTGCCGCTCATTTTCGCGGTGCCTGTGCCAGCCATGCCGGGGTTGGCTGATTTTGGATATCTGCTCATCTCGGCCTGCGTGATGAGCGCCCTCACCTATGTGCTTTATTTCAAGCTGGTCGGAAGTGTAGGGCCGACGAAGGCCATCAGCGTCGAGTTCGTCGTGACGGTCATCGCGGTTCTGGTAGGCGCCGTCTTCCTGAAGGAGCAGCTTTCCCTGATCCAGTTCGTCGGGGCCGCCGTCATCATCAGTGGTTGCGCCCTGGTGCTAAGCTCCCGCCCCGCACTTCCCAAGGAGACGGAAACTCTCCCTGAACCGACAAGCGCGATAGAGGCAAGAAACGGCCTCAAGTCCGACCCGTTGTGATCACGCATTTCCGCCGAACATTGAAGGCCCGTGCTTGCAAAGCCGGGCCTTCTTCATGAACGCGCCCATTTCCATAAATTGACCAGATGATAAAAAATTTGACCTTCCGAGAAAATCTGTCATCCTGTCCTTAACGGGCATCATGCGGCGGCAAAGATCGCAGCCCGGGACATAGTTGCGGCGCGCAAAGGGAACCCGCGCCTGAACAAGCAAAAATGGGAGATGCGGTCGATGAGATCAGCAGAGAATTCGCCTATTGATGCAATTGATAATCCGGGACACGCAAACGGGCCTGACATCCGTGGGGCAAGGCTTGACAAGGCCGACTATGCGCATGTTTTCGACGATCTGCATCCACCGCTTACCAAGCACGAAGCCCTGGTCGAGTCCGATCGCTGCTATTTCTGCTACGACGCTCCGTGCATGAATGCCTGCCCTACGGGCATCGATATTCCGATGTTCATTCGACAGATCAATGCGGGCAATCCGGTTGGGGCTGCGAAGACAATCCTTTCGGAAAACATTCTGGGCGGCATGTGCGCACGCGTTTGCCCGACAGAAACGCTCTGCGAAGAAGTGTGCGTTCGCGAAATTTCGGAAGGCAAGCCGGTCAAGATCGGCGAATTGCAGCGCTATGCCACCGACGTTCTGATGGAAACCGGCAATCATCCATTCAAGCGCGCGCCTGAAACCGGCAAGCACATTGCCGTGGTTGGCGCGGGTCCGGCAGGTATCTCCGCTGCCCATCGCCTTGCCATGCATGGCCATAAGGTGACCATCTTCGAAGCCCGGCCCAAAGGCGGCGGCCTCAACGAATATGGTATCGCGGCCTACAAGACGGTCAATAATTTCGCGCAGCGCGAACTCGAATTCGTGCTCAAGATCGGTGCGATCAATGTCGAATATAACCAGACGCTCGGTCAGGACATCACGATCGAGGCGCTGAAAGCCGGCTATGACGCGGTCTTCCTCGGAATGGGCATGCCGGGCGTCAATGATCTGGGCCTTTTGGGCGAAGACGCGCCAAACGTTATCGATGCGGTCGACTACATCGCCAATCTGCGCCAGGCAAAAGACCTGTCGTCCCTGCCCGTCGGCCGCAACGTGGTGGTCATCGGTGGCGGCATGACCGCAGTGGACGTAGCGATCCAGACCAAGAAGCTCGGCGCTGAAAACGTGACCATCGTCTATCGCCGCGGTCAGGAAAACATGAATGCCAGCGCCTATGAACAGGAACTGGCACAGATTCACGGCGTGGTCATCCGCCACTGGCTGCAACCCCACGCGCTTGAACGGAACGAAGACGGCACCGTCAATGCCGTGGTGTTTGAATATACCGCTATCGAAGACGGCAGGCTTTCCGGCACCGGGGAATATCTCATTCTTGAAGCCGATCAGGTCTTCAAGGCTATCGGCCAGAAGTTCGAACCGGAACCGCTGGCGGGTTCGGGCATCGGGCTGTCCCGGGGACGGATCAGCGTCGACGACGAACGTCGCACGTCGGTCGAGGGCATATGGGCAGGCGGTGATTGCGTGGCAGGCGGCAAGGACCTGACCGTCGCATCGGTGGAAGATGGCAAGGTCGCCGCTGAATCGATCCATGCAACGCTGATCAAACGCCCCCAGGCAATCGAAGGTTTTGCCGATGCAGTGCTTTCAGGAGGCGCGCTCCATGCCCCGGCATCGGCTGTGCGGGACCGCGGCGTTCATCTGGGCCAGGAACAGGGCTGAGGAGATAGAAAATGGCTGATCTTTCAACGAATTTCCTCGGCATCAAGTCCCCCAATCCGTTCTGGCTGGCTTCGGCCCCGCCGACCGACAAAGCCTATAATGTCGAGCGTGCGTTCAAGGCCGGCTGGGGCGGCGTGGTCTGGAAGACGCTTGGCGCGGAAGGCCCGCCGGTGGTCAATGTCAATGGGCCGCGCTATGGCGCGATCCATGGTGCCGACCGCCGTCTGCTCGGTCTTAACAATATCGAGCTGATTACCGACAGGCCGCTCGAAGTCAATCTGCGTGAAATGAAGGAAGTGAAGATGCGCTGGCCCGACCGCGCATTGATCGCTTCGATCATGGTGCCATGCGAGGAAGAAGCATGGAAGGCCATCCTGCCTCTGGTGGAAGAAACCGGCGCTGACGGTATCGAGCTGAACTTTGGCTGTCCGCACGGCATGAGCGAGCGCGGCATGGGTGCGGCCGTCGGTCAGGTGCCGGAATATGTGGCCATGGTGGTCAAGTGGTGCAAGCAGTATAGCCGGATGCCGGTGATCACCAAGCTGACGCCGAACATCACCGATATTCGCAAGCCTGCTCGTGGCGCGCATGCGGCGGGGACCGATGCGGTGTCGCTGATCAACACGATCAATTCCATCGTGTCGGTCGATCTGGACAGCATGTCGCCGATCCCGTCCATTGATGGTCGCGGCAGCCACGGCGGCTATTGCGGCCCTGCGGTCAAGCCGATTGCGCTCAACATGGTGGCGGAAATCGCACGCGATCCTGAAACGCGCGGCCTGCCGATTTCAGGCATCGGCGGCATCACCACCTGGCGCGATGCGGCAGAATTCATCGCTCTCGGCTGCGGCACGGTGCAGGTCTGCACGGCTGCGATGACCTATGGTTTCAAGGTCGTTCAGGAAATGATCGACGGTCTTTCCGACTGGATGGACAGCAAGGGTTATCAGACGCTGGATGATTTCCGCGGCATGGCCGTGGGCCACGTCAGCGACTGGCAATATCTCAACCTCAACTACGTCACCAAGGCGCGGATCAATCAGGATCTCTGCATCAAATGCGGGCGTTGCCATATTGCCTGCGAGGACACCTCGCACCAGGCAATCACCAATCTGGTCAATGGCGCGCGCCACTTTGAGGTGATCGACGAGGAATGCGTCGGCTGCAATCTCTGCGTCAATGTCTGCCCGGTCGAGGACTGCATCACGATGGAGCAGATCGGCGGTTTCGATCCGCGCACCAAGGAACCGATCCCGGCGCAATATGCCAACTGGACGACTCATCCGAACAATCCGATGGCGGTGAAAGAGGCTGCGGAATAAAACAAAACGCCGGGCAAAAGCCCGGCGTTTTCATTTTAGATAGATTATTTAGCTGCTGACGCGCATTCCCTTTTCCGGCTCGAACACATGGCTCGTGGCCGGATCGATGGCAATGGTCAGCACGTCGCCGGGGCGCACCGTCAGCCGCTCGCGGAACAGGCAGGTAATCGGCTGGTTGCCGAGCTTGCCCATCACCATGATTTCCGAGCCGGTCGGCTCGACGATTTCGACCGTGACCGGCACGCCCGTGTCGGCGATCTTCATATGCTCGGGGCGCATGCCATAAACGGCCTTGCCCGAAAGGCTTGCATAATCGCCTTCAGGAAGCGGCATACGGAAGCCGCCATCGGCCACAAACGAGCCTTCCTCGATCTTGCCGTTGACGAAGTTCATCGATGGAGACCCGATGAAGCCCGCGACAAACATATTGGCCGGACGGTCATAAAGATCGAGCGGTGCGCCGATCTGCTCCACCAGACCATCGCGCATGACAACTATCTTGTCCGCCATGGTCATCGCTTCGATCTGATCGTGGGTCACGTAGATCGTGGTGGTCTTCAGGCGCTGATGCAGACCCTTGATCTCACCGCGCATCTGCACACGCAGCTTGGCGTCGAGATTGGACAGCGGCTCATCGAACAGAAACACTTGCGGGTCACGAACAATCGCACGGCCCATGGCCACGCGCTGGCGCTGGCCGCCGGAAAGCTGGCGCGGAAAACGGTCGAGCAGCTTGTTGAGGCCGAGGATTTCAGCGGCGCGCGCCACACGACTGTCGCGTTCTTCCTTCGGAGCGTTCTTCAGCATGAGCGCGAAGCCCATATTGTCGGCCACCGTCATATGCGGATAGAGCGCATAATTCTGGAACACCATGGCGATATCGCGTTCCTTGGCGCGCAGGTCGTTGACGACGCGCGGACCAATGGCGATTTCGCCGTCGCTGATCTCCTCAAGCCCTGCGATCATTCGCAGAAGCGTCGATTTTCCGCAGCCCGACGGGCCGACCAGCACGACGAATTCACCGTCCTGAATATCGACTGACACGCCATGCAACACGCCGACATTGCCATATTTCTTGATTGCATTTCGGATGGATACAGATGCCATCTTGAACCTCGACTCTTATTTGACGGCGCCTGCGGTCAGACCTGCAACGATCTGGCGCTGTGCGAAAACGGTTAGCAGCAGGACCGGCAATGTGACCACGAGGGCGGCGGCTGCAAGCGGACCCCAGCTGACCTGTTCAAAGGACAGCATGTTATAAACTGCGACCGGCAGGGTGCGTGTCTCGCGGCTTGCGAGCACGATGCCGAAGACGAAATTGTTCCACGAGAAGATCACCGCCAGAATGAGCGAAACCACGATTCCGGGCTTGGCAATCGGCAGGGCGACTTTCATGAACACCTGCCACGAGGAAGCACCGTCGATAATGGCTGCTTCTTCCAGCTCCATCGGTGTCGTCTCGAAATAGCCGATCATGATCCAGATCACGATTGGAACGGTGACGACCAGATGGATGATGATCTGCGGCCAGAGCGTGCCGAGCAGACCGAGCGTCTGGAACAGAAGGAACAGCGGGATCAGGTAGGACAGACCCGGCGTCATGCGGGCAATCATGATAACGATCGCCGATTTGTGCGCCTTGAGCCGCGCAATGCCATATCCCGCCGGAACACCGACCAGCAGCGCAAGCAGGGTCGCCATGCCGGTCACAATAAGGCTGTTCCAGAAATAGAGCAGAAAGTCGTTCGCGGCGAAAATCTCGGTATAGTTCGACCAGGCGAAACGCTCCGGGATCAGGATTGGCGGATAAGCGCCATTGTCGATTTCATATTTCAGCGAAAGCGACAGCATCCAGACGAAGAAGAAGATCGCAGGCGACACGATGATGAAGACCAGAAGTGCCGTGCCAAGCTTCGAAAGAATTGATTTGCGTGCCATGGTCGGTCCTCAGGCGTTCCACTTGGTCCGCTGACGAAGAGCCAGGAGAACCAGCGACATGGCGATAATGACAATGAAGAACACCACGGCAATCGCCGATGCGTAGCCTATGTCGTAATAGGAGAACGCCACATTATAGAGATAGATATTGATGGTTTCCGACGCGGTTCCCGGACCGCCCTGCGTCATCGCATAGATGATGTCGAAGCTTTTCAGTGCATCGATCGAGCGGATGATGACAGCCACCATGATGAAGGGCAGGATCATCGGAAGGGTGATATAGCGGAATTTCTGCCAACCATTGGCGCCATCGATTTCCGCGCTTTCAAAGGGATCGCGCGGCATGGAAGCAAGGCCGCCGAGCACGATCAGCATGACAAGCGGCGTCCACTGCCAGGTTTCAACAGCCACCAGCGACGGGATGACCGTGTTCTGGTTGAATATCCATTCCTGGGGCGGAATGCCGACCAGCGACAGAAGATAGTTCAGAACGCCGAGCTGCGGGTGATACATCATCGTCCAGACCAGAGCGACGGCAACCGGTGTGGCCATCATCGGCATGACGAAGATGCCGCGCAGGAGCCCGCGCATCGGCAGTTTGCTGTCAAAGACCAGCGCTGCGATCGTGCCCAGAACCATCGGAGCCACGACCGACAGAACCGTATAGACAACCGTATGCCACATGGATTCCCAGAAGCGCATGTCGGCGGCAAGACGCAGATAATTGTCGAAGCCGACGAAGCTCTGCTCGCCGCCCAGTTGCCACTGGTTGGTACTCATCCAGAGCGTAAACACCCATGGGAAGACGATCACCGCCCCGACGGTGATCAAGGCTGGAAGAACAAACGGCCAGTAGCTTGGCCGCAAGCGGCTCTTGCCAGTCTTGGTGGAGGAAGCTGCCGCAGCAACTCCCGTTTTTGCTCCTGTCGGGGCGGCAGATGTCATTTTCCTTCGCTCCGTGCGAGGACCGGACGGAATTCTTCCGTCGCGCGTTTCATTTCGGCTTCCGCGTCGGCGCCGTTCAGCAGATTGGTGAGGCCCACGCCGATGATGTCGCGGAATTCCGTGACGGGCACGATGACCGGCAGGCAGAGCTGGCTGATCGGGGCCGACTTGGAGAGGGCTTCCACCCAGCCTTCCGGCATGGTGACGCCCTTGCGCACGGCTTCATCGTCGATGACCGACTTGCGGAACGGAACCCCCGACCCCGACTGCAGCAGGCGAGCGCCCATTTCCTTGGAAATGGCCCACTGGCAGTAGAGATATGCGGCTTCCTTGTTCTTGGAGGCTTCGGTCACGCCGATGCCGTCGCCGGTCGTCGGTGCTGCCTGTGCATTCGGGCCTGCCGGCATGACGCCATAGCCGACCTTGCCGACGACGCGCGACTTGTTCGGGTCTTCGAGCGGCGGGGCAAAACCGATACCGTCGAGCCACATGCCGACGCGACCCTGCAGGAAGTTCGACTGGCATTCTGCCCAGTTGAAGCCCGCAACGCCGGGAGGTGCCGATTTGGTCATCAGGCGCTGATAGAGCTTGGCGGCTTCGATGCCTTCAGCCGAATCCGTCTGAAGGTTGCCATCGGCGTCAACCGACTGCTTGCCATAGCCGAGCAGGAGGCTGGTATAGACCGGCGCATTGGCATTCTTCATGCCACGCGCGACAAAACCATAGGTGTTGGTCGATGGATCGGTGAGCGCTTCGGCGGCGGCGACCAGCTCTTCGAAGGTCTTCGGAAATTCGATGCCCTTGGCGGCAAAGAGTTCCTTGTTCCAGTAGATGATCCAGTAATCGACCGAGAATGGCAGCGCGCCGAAACGGCCATTGGCGTCCTTGGCGAAGGTCAGGCCGGCACTTGCGAAATCATCTTCCGTGAGCGATGCATCCGTCAGCGTCGGGTCTTTCAGGAACGGGTTCAGGTCGGCAAGCCAGCCGCCCTTTTCGAACTGGCGCTTCTGGACGTGATAGCTGATATGGATGACGTCGAAGCTCGGGCGGCCGGACGTCAGCTCGATCACCGCCTTCTGGCGCTGCTGCTGTTCAGGCATCTGCTCGGAATGCACCTTGATGCCGGTCAGTTCCTCGAATTCCTTCTGGTATTTCTGAAGGATTTCACCACGCGGGCTCTTGATGAGGTTTACTTCAAGCGTGGTACCGGCAAACTTTTTCCAGTCGACTTTCGACTGGGCGAAAGACGGGCTGATGCCCGTCATGCCCGATGCAGCAATTGCCGCCGAGCCCGCCAGGAACTGGCGACGTGTTGGACGTAATAGATTCATTGCATGCTCCTCCCCAATATTCCGTCGGCCCGGCAACTCCTCTTGCCCGGGCTCTGGTCGTTAAATCTGCAAAGCCAGTTTCCGTGCATTGTTGATGTGAACGGCAATGGCATCCATGGCTGTTTGCGGGTCGCGTGTTTCGATTGCAGCGAGGACAGCCAGATGTTCCTGCATGACCGGAATGACGCGACCGGTGATGCGGAAACGTTCCTGATTGATCAGGCGCATCTTGATCGTGTTGGTCTGATAGGCGCGCCAGATGATTTCATTATCGAGCGAGCCGACAATCGTATCGTGCAGGCTCCAGTCGATAGTCTGCGCCCGCGCCTCCAGTTCCGGCGTTTCACCTTCCGCCATCGCGCGTTCCAGAGTTTCCTCATGTTCCGCACGCAATGCGCGCAGCAATTCGTCGGACGCTGATTGGCAGAAAATCGCCACCGACTCTTTCTCGATAAAGAGGCGGAACTGAAACGCTTCGCGGATCAGATTGAGATCGATATGGGCGATCTGAAGCCCGCGCTGCGGCACGGTCTTGATAAGGCCTTCCGCTTCAAGGCGCGGGATCAGTTCGCGGATAGCGCCCAGCGGCAAGCCCGTCATGGTGACGAGCTGGCGCTGCGAAACGAACTGGCCCGGATGAAAATCACGCGCCAGCAAATGCTGGGTGAAGCTCTGATAAGCCTTGTCCCGCAATTTCACCGGTTCGTTGTGATCTTCGGCCAAATCCGTTCCCCCTCTATCCTTTCAGGCTTATGCCGCCTTCAGGCCGCTTTTGCCATATGCAAACGGTCGAATACACTACCAATTGCATCGCAGTCCGCATCATTGAGCGAAATCAGGGGCGCGCGCACACGCCGCCATTCCTTGTCACCCGTATGGCGCGCCACCATGGCCTTGACCGCTGGCGTTACCGGATAGTTCAGCAATTGCTGTACTGCGGCCACCAGTTCGGCATCGTCCTGTCCGTCATTGATCATGCGCAGAAGACGGTCGGGGAACAGATTGGCCATGCCGGAAATCGCGCCCTGCCCGCCAAGGCGCACGCCGGCTGCAAGGTCGCGCTCGTCGCCGATGAGGATCGCGATGTCCTTATGCGCAGCAAGCAGTTTTTCGGTATAGGCCCAATTGCCGGAAGAATCCTTCACGCCAATGATGATGTCACCAAAAGCTGCACGCAGGCGGCTGATGAGATCGACCGAAAGCTCGACCGCTGTAACCGACGGGATATTGTAGACAATGATGCCGCGCGCATCATCACCAAGACCCTTGAAAACAGCCGAAAACCAGTTGAACAGGCCTTCATCGGAGAGGTTCTTGAAATAGGAAGGCGGTGCGAGGAGAATGGCCTTGCAGCCGCGGCGCAGCGCATCGCCAGCCTGGAGGACAGCGTCGGCAACCGAGTTTTCCATCACGCCCACGACAATGCTGGAGGCCGGAAAACCGCCTGCCACAAATGCATCGAGAAGAGCGGCGCGCTCGGCATCAGCAATCGACGACCCTTCGCCGGTGGTGCCAAACAGGGTCACGCTCGAGCAGCCATTATCGAGCCGCGCGCGTGCATGCTTCAGCGCACGGCTGACATCGATCTTGCCATCTGCGTCGAATGGCGTGGTGAGCGCTGCAGAGAGACCGAAACGCTCCTGCCCGGAATGATTATGTGCCAAGACTGGCTCCTCCCCAATTTGAACTTTAAGCTGGCACATACTAACATGTTAGTAAAGAGTCAATTCGGGTTCAGTGTGTAATTGCATGATTTTCGGAGAATGGGAGAGAAAGCAAATTACCAGAAATGCGAGCAAGTTCAGCGCGCTGACATCTCCCTCCCTCATCCTGAGGAGTTGTTGAAAACAGCGTCTCGAAGGACGAGGGGCGAGGTCCGGAGACAATCAACTTATTGGGTCGGAACAATCCCGGTTTCGATGAAGGAAAGCACTTCCTGCGGGCGCGGCGAACCGGCCCGCCCGCCGAAGCGCGCGCATTTGATCGCCGCAGCCGCATTGGCAAAGCGAATGATGTCCGTCATCGGTTTGCCTTCCACCAGACCCCATGCAAAAGCGCCATGGAACACGTCGCCTGCGGCCAGCGTATCCACTGCATCGACCTTGAAACCGGGCATGTGAGAAACCGGTTTGCCCGCGCCTTCGCTCCAATAGCAGCCTTCCGCTCCGGCGGTGACCGCTGTGAACACATCATGGCGATCAGCTAAAATGCGGACACATTCACGCAAATCCGTCGTGCCCGCGACGCTGATTGCAGCGGGTTCCGATGCAACGATATGGGTTGCAAGGGGCAGCAACGTTTCGAGCAATTCAACCGGCGCGGTATCCGCGTCCAGTATGGCTGGAATACCGGCATCGCGCGCGGCACGCAGCGCAATCTCAGCCGCCCATGGCCAGCGAACATCGGTCATCACGGCGGCATAGGCTCCCGCTGCAATGGGAGGCACCACATCGGACGGGCTTGCCAGCCTGCGATCATAAAAAGGCACGATGATGCGTTCGCCGCTCGCATCAACGAGGATTGACGAAAATGCCGTGCGGGCGTCTTCCAGCCGCCGGATATAGGCACAATCGACGCCTTCGGCCTGAAGCTCCGCGACGGCACGATCCCCAACCGCGTCAATCCCCGCAGAAGCCCAGAGCGCCACATCGCCGCCAAGCCGGGCAATCGCTGCGGCTGCGCTCGAAGCCATGCCGGCCGCTATTTCGACGGCCTCACGGGGCAGATATTTGCCTGCCGCATGAGGAAGCACATCAAGGCGCAAGATGGTGTCCATGGTAAGGGCACCGACACAGAGAATTCTGGATGCCATGATTACGAAATGAGACCTTCCGAGCGAAGCGTCGTCCAGAACTCCTCGGGGATCGACTGCTCGAACCAGACCACGTTCTGCCTGATCTGTTCCGGCGAGCGGACACCGATCAGAATGGAGCTGACGGCCTCGTGTCTCATCGGGAACTGCATGGCCGCGGCGGCGAGCGGTACATGATACTCATCGCAAATATCGTGCAGGCGATTGGTGCGTGCGATGATTTCGGCAGGCGCATCGGCATAATCGAACTTCTGTTCGCCGCCGCGCGGTGCCGCGAGAATACCGGAATTGAAAACCCCGGCAATCACCAGAGCCATGCCACGCTTCTGCGCCAATGGCAGGAATTCCTTTTCCGAAACCTGATCGAGCAGCGAATAACGGCCCGCCAGAAGCGAGCAGTCGAGATCAGCCTCTTCAAGCGCGTCGCGAATGATCTGCCATTCGTTTACGCCAAGACCGAAGCCCTTGATATTTCCCGCCTCGCGCAATTCGGTGAGCGCGCGGAAACCGCCGCCCTTAGTCAGTGCGTTCCAGTGGATTTCTTGCCGGTCGCCATGGGTCACACGGCCAATATCGTGAACATAGAGCAGATCGATTTCAGGAAAGCCGAGACGCTGCTGGCTGTCATCGAAGCTCCGCATGATGCCATCATAGCTGTAATCAAAGACCTCACGAAAATTGAGGCCATTGTGCCAGCCGGAATCGAACGGATTTTTCGGCAGCGCAGGCGGCAATGTGCGACCCGCACGCTCGTTGGCCATCAGGCGGCCGACCTTGGTTGAAACAACGGCGCGCTCGCTCTTTTCACGCAGCATATCGCCGAGAATGTGCTCGCTGCGGCCATAGCCATACATCGGCGCACTGTCGTAATAACGGATGCCGCTATTCCAGCCGGCTTCCAGCAAAGCGTCGGCGTCAGAGCGGGAAACGGGCGCATAAAGCCCACCCAGAGGTGCAGTTCCCAGACCAAGCGCCGTTACGGTCAAGCCGGTACGGCCAAGCGTTCGCTTTTCGGATGCCTTCAAATGCATGGATATCTCCTCAACAACGGCGACGAACGCCGCACTCCTTATTCAGCGCTTCGTGATCCAAAAACCGCTCGCACGTTTTTAGATGCGCTGCCTCTTTCAACGCATCTTATCCAAAAACCGCTTCGCACTTTTTGGGATGCGCTGCCTCTTCCAGCGATTGATAGGAGCAAGCTTGTCGAAGCGCAATCGGAAAAGCATGCGCATGCGAACAGTCTATTCACTTGCGAATAAACCGTCCTTGACAGCCGCAAATTTCCTGCCGATATTACTATGATGTCAGACCAATTTTAAAACAAATAAGGGAACGGGTCTGGACGGATTGCGCTGCGATTGTCTGGGGCAGTCCGGAAAAATGGAGGCAGAATGAAAGATCGCAGGCTGTTGCAGATCGCGCCGCTACCGCCGATGGATCGCGCCCGGCAGGTAACCGATGCGCTCGCCAATTACATCGCCACCGCGCATCTTCAGGCCGGAGACCGCCTTCCCGCTGAACGCGAACTGATGACCGCTCTCGCTGTCGGCCGCTCCACCATTCGTGAAGCAATCCGCCACTTTCAGGCCCTCGGGGTGATCGAAGCGCGCAAGGGTAGCGGCACCTATCTGCTCAAGCCTATTTCGGCTGCAACCATCCATATGCCGCTTTCATTCGATCCCGCGCAGTTGCGCGATGCATTGCTGCAATCGCTTGAAGTGCGCCGTGGCATCGAAGCCGAGGCCAGCATGGTCGCTGCCCGCAAACGCACGGCTGAGGACCTCGTGGTCATCGAGCGCAATCTCGATGAGATGGAGCGCGTTCACATCGCGGAAGGCACGTCCGGCCCCGAGGATCTGGCGTTCCATCTCGCCATTTACGACGCGACCCACAACCCGCTTTTCAGGCAATTGCTCGAGCAGATGCGCGAGGCCTTCCTGCGTTTCTGGGATCATCCGTTCGAGCGGGTAGACTTCGCGCGGCGGACCTTTCCGTTCCACCGCACCCTCTTCAACGCCATCGTGGCTCAGGACCCTGAAACCGCGCGGCAGGAAACACTCAAAATCCTCGACATTGTCGAGGAAGACATCAAGGAAATGTCCAAATGACTGACGGGATGGACCCGCTGGATTTCGCAGCGCTTACAGTCGCCCATGATGAAGGCAATGCTTTCGACGCAGTGGTTCCGCCCATCGTGCAGACTTCGCTTTTCACCTTTCCAAGCTATGACGACATGGTCGCCTCCTATCGGGGCGAAAAGGTTCGGCCCATCTACACGCGCGGCCTCAACCCGACCGTGCGCGCATTTGAAGAAATGCTGGCGAAACTCGAAGGCGGCGAAGATGCGCTCGGTTTTGCCAGCGGCATGGCCGCGATCTCCTCGAGCGTGCTGGCTTTCGTCAAGCCCGGCGACCGCATTGTCGCCGTGCGCCATGTCTATCCCGATGCGTTCCGGCTTTTCGGCACTATCCTGAAACGTATGCAGGTGCAGGTCGACTATGTCGATGGCCGCGACGAAGAGGCGGTCGCAAAGGCCCTGCCCGGCGCAAAGCTCTTCTACATGGAAAGCCCGACAAGCTGGATCATGGAAGCCCATGATGTCGGCGCCTTGGCAACGATTGCCAAGCAACATGGCGTGTTAAGCATCATCGACAACAGCTGGGCCAGCCCGATCTTCCAACGTCCGCTGTCGCTGGGCGTCGATCTCGTCGTGCATTCGGCATCGAAATATCTTGGCGGCCATAGCGATGTCGTGGCCGGTGTCGTGACCGGCTCGAAAGCGCTGATCAACGCGATCCGCGCGGAAACCTATCCATATCTCGGCGGCAAGCTTTCGCCCTTTGATGCCTGGCTTCTGGTGCGTGGCATGCGCACCTTGCCGACCCGCATGAAGGCGCATGAGGCATCGGCGCTGGAAATCGCAAAGCGGCTTCAGGCGCTGGATGTGGTTGAAACCGTGTGCCATCCCGCCCTTGCCAACCGCTTGCCTGCGGGCCTGCATGGCACCTCCGGCCTGTTCTCGGTCATCTTCCGCGAAGGCGTGAACATTCGCGAATTCTGCAATCATCTCGATCTGTTCAAGCTCGGCGTGAGCTGGGGTGGACATGAAAGCCTGATCGTGCCGGGCGAAGTCGTGCTGCAGCAGAAGGCGCAGCCCAATTCGGCGCATACGTTCGGCATCGATCCGCGCTCCGTGCGCCTGCATGTCGGACTGGAAGGAACGGAAGCGCTGTGGCGGGATATTGAAGGAGCGCTCGCAGCATCGACCGTGTGAATAAAACAGTGAGGAGCAATAAGGGGAACTGCAATGAAAAAACTAATAGCAGCCGCATTCGCAACCATGCTTTTGAGCGGTACGGCGCTTGCCGATACCACCTTGAAGCTTGTTGAAGTCATCACCAGTCCCGAGCGCACAAAGACGCTTGAATCCATCGTCGCCAAGTTCGAGGCGGCCAATCCGGGCACCAAGGTGGAAATCATTTCGCTGCCATGGGGCGAATCCTTCCAGAAATTCGCCACCATGGTTTCAGCGGGCGAAATCCCCGACGTCATGGAAATGCCGGACACCTGGGTCTCGCTCTATGGCAATAACGGCATGCTGGAGAATCTCGAGCCTTATCTCGAAAAATGGGAAACCACATCCGACCTCACCGAGCGCGCGCTTGAGCTTGGCCGCAGCGTCAACAACACAGCCTATACGCTGCCCTATGGCTTCTATCTGAACGCCATGTTCTACAACAAGAAGCTGCTGAGCGAGGCAGGCGTTTCCGAACCGCCGAAGACGCTGGATGAATTTGTCGAAGCCTCCAAGAAGATCGCCGCCCTTCCCGGCAAATCCGGCTATTGCATGCGCGGTGGTCCCGGCGGGCTGAATGGCTGGGTGATCTTTGCCGCTTCCATGGCGGGCAACAACAAGTTCTTCAATGAAGACGGCACCTCGACCATGAACAGCGAAGGCTGGAAAAAGGGCATCACCTGGATGGTCGATCTTTACAAGAACGGCCTTGCACCGAAGGACAGCGTCAACTGGGGCTTCAATGAAACCGTAGCCGGTTTCTACAGCGGCACCTGCGCCTTCCTCAATCAGGACCCGGATGCGCTGATCGCCATTGCCGAACGCATGAAGCCGGAAGATTTCGGCGTCGCCATCATGCCGAAGGGCCCGGACGGCAAGACCTTCCCGACCATCGGCTTTGCCGGCTGGTCGATGATGAGCGCGAGCAAGAACAAGGATCTTTCCTGGAAACTGATCTCGATGCTCGAAGGCCCGGAAGGCAACATCGAGTGGAACAAGCGGACCGGCGCGTTGCCGGTTCTCAAATCGGCCCAGAACGATCCGTTCTACAGCGGCGAGCAGTTCAAGGGCTGGTTCGATGAACTGGCCGACAAGAACGTCGTTCCAACCGTGATGCCGACCTATCTGGAAGAATTTGCCTTCTTCAAGGATTCGCTCGTCATCAAGACCTCGCAGGAAGCGCTTCTCGGCGACATCACGCCGGACCAGCTGGCCGACCAGTGGGCAGAATATCTGACCAAGGCACAGCAGAAGCACCTCGCCAAGCAATAGCACCACGAACGATTGGCAGGCGCGGAGTTTTCGCGCCTGCTCATCCTCTTCATGCAATCCCCGCGAAGGGAAAAATGATGACCGACACCGCTTCCATAAAGGCCCCGGTGCGCAACGAAGTGCCAAGGCAGGACCAGCGCAGCTTTTTGCAGCAGCTTGCGCACGCCTCCGAACCCTATCTCTACAGCGCCCCTGCGCTCATCCTCATCGGCGCCATCATGCTGGTTCCGCTGATCCTCGGCGTCTCCTATGCCTTTCGCGACATTCAGTTGCTCAACCCGTTTTCGGGCGGCTTCGTGGGGCTTGATCACTTCCGCGAGCTTGCCACCGATCAGGCTTTCTATCGTTCCTTGAAGAACACGCTCTGGTGGACCGGCTGCTCGGTGCTGCTGCAATTCGTGTTCGGACTTATTCTGGCCCTGCTGCTCGACAAGCCGTTTGCGGGGCGTGGGCTGGCACAGGCGCTGATCTTCCTGCCATGGGCCGTGCCGACATTTCTCACCGGCCTCAACTGGGCCTGGCTGTTCAACCCGGTGATCGGCCCGCTGCCCCACTGGCTGCATGCAATCGGCATACTGAGCGCGCCAAACAATATCCTGTCCGATCCCAATCTTGCCATGTGGGGCATCATCACCGCAGGTGTGTGGTGGGGCATTCCGTTCTTCGCCATTACCATGCTGGCCGCCTTGCAGGCCATCCCGCGCGATCTTTATGAAGCGGCGGCGATCGATGGTGCAGGCCCCGTGCAGCGTTTTCTGTCGATCACGCTTCCTTACCTCGCGCCGACCATGGCCATCACCATTCTGCTGCGCACCGTCTGGATCGCCAACAGCGCCGACCTGATTGTCGTTATGACCGGCGGCGGCCCTGCCGACCGGACGCAGATCGTTGCAAGCTACATCTTCACACAAGCCTTCAAGCGGCTCGATTTCGGTTATGCCTCGGCCATCGCGATGGTCCTGCTTGTCCTGCTGATGGTCTATTCGATGCTCATCGTGCTGTTGCGCCAGACGCTTCTGAACAAGGATTGAGCCATGCCCAACCGTAAAATCTACCTTGCCGGCGCGCATCGCATTGCCATTCTCCTGTTCGTCCTGTTTGCACTGTTTCCGATCTTCTGGCTGGGGAAGGTCTCCGTCACGCCCAATGATCTGCTTTACAGCGAGGGCGTGCGGCTCTGGCCGTCGCGCATGACGTTCGACCACTTCAGCCATGTATTGAACAACAGTTCGTTTCCGCTGTTCTTCCGCAACAGCCTGATCGTGTCCGGATCGACCGCCATCATCGTCACGCTGCTGGCATCGCTTTCCGGCTATGCGCTGTCGCGGTTCAACTTCCGCGCCAAATACTGGATCGTGGCGCTGATGCTGCTGACGCAGATGTTTCCGCTCGTGATGCTGATTGCGCCGATCTACAAGATCATGGCGCCGCTCGGCCTTACCAACAGCCTGCTCGGCCTCGTCATCGTCTACTCGGCCTTCAACGTGCCTTTTGCCACCTTCCTGATGCAGTCGTTCTTCGATGGCATTCCAAAGGATCTGGAAGAAGCCGCGAAGATCGACGGCGCAACGCAGTTCATGGCCTTCCGCCAGATCATCCTGCCGCTGACCCTGCCCGGCATTGCCGCAACGCTCGGCTTTGTCTTCACCGCTGCGTGGAGCGAGCTTCTGTTCGCGCTGATGCTGATTTCCGGCAATGATTCCGCCACCTTCCCAGTCGGACTGTTGAGCTTCGTCTCAAAGTTCTCGGTCGATTTCGGACAGATGATGGCAGCGGGCGTGCTTGCGCTCATCCCGGCCTGCGTCTTCTTCTTCCTCATTCAACGATATCTCGTGCAGGGCCTCACGGCTGGCGCGGTAAAAGGCTGAAAGGATTTTTCCCTATGGCTTCCATCGATATTCAGTCGGTCCGCAAAAGCTATGGCGAACATGCTGTTCTGCACGGCGTTGATCTTGAGATCAAAGATGGCGAATTCATCGTGCTGGTCGGCCCGTCCGGCTGCGGCAAGTCCACGCTTCTGCGCATGATCGCCGGGCTTGAAGACATCACCTCGGGTCAGGTGCAGATCAGCGGGAAGCGCGTCAATGAACTAGCCCCCAAGGATCGCGACATCGCGATGGTGTTCCAGTCCTATGCGCTCTATCCACATATGAGTGTGGCCGACAATATGAGCTACAGCATGCGGCTGCGTAAAACACCAAAGGAGAAGATCGCGAGCGCCATTCAGTCGACCGCCGCCAAGCTTGGCCTTGAGCCTTTGCTGGAACGCCGTCCGAAAGCGCTCTCCGGTGGCCAGCGTCAGCGTGTTGCCATGGGCCGCGCCATCGTGCGCCAGCCCAAGGCCTTCCTCTTCGACGAGCCGCTCTCCAATCTCGATGCACGACTGCGCGAGCAGATGCGCGCTGAAATCAAGAAGCTGCACGGTGAACTGAAAGCCACGTCCATCTATGTGACACATGACCAGATCGAAGCCATGACATTGGCCGACCGCATCGTCGCCATGCATGGTGGTGTGGTGCAGCAGGTTGGCTCGCCGCTGGAGCTTTACGACCGGCCCGCCAATCTTTTCGTGGCGGGCTTCATCGGCTCACCGGCCATGAACTTTCTCGATGTGGCCTATCTCGAACAGGATGGCGGTCCGCGTCTGAAACTCAAGGACGGTACGCTCATCGCATTGCCGCAGCCCTTGAACCTCAAGGACGGCGCCAAAGCGACGCTCGGCATTCGTCCCGAGCATGTCCATATCGAGAAATCCGCGGGCCTTCCCGCCGATGTCGATCTGGTGGAGCCGACCGGCTTCGGCATCATCCTGCATCTCGGCCTGCATGGATTGCCGTTCAAGATTTTCACGCTGGACCGCGATGCGCTGCACATGCAGGGCTCAATTCAGGTGAGCTTTCCGGCACAGCACCTCCACCTTTTCGATGGCGAAGGAAACCGGGTGGAGCCGCGAGCAGTTCAGTAATCCGTGGCGAAGCGCGCCTGGATGCTCTGCGACAACAGGGCGACCGGGCGCGTCGTGTCGCCCGGCGGGTTCCACAAAAGCTCCTCGATCTCGCTTGAGGCAACCGGAACCTGACCGTCTTTCAAAGTGAGGTGAAACAGTTCCGCCTCCACCGTCGCGTCGGCCTCATTGGCGGCAGGCGCTGCCATTTTTGCAGCATAACGCAACTGGCTCTCGTCAATGAGAATGCCAAGCTCTTCCTCGATCTCGCGGATGAGCGCGATTTCAGGCTGCTCGCCTGCGTCGATCTTGCCGCCGGGCTGGAAGAAAATTTCGCTGCCGCGCTTGCGCACGAGAAGGAAACGGCCCGCCTCATCGCGGACGATGGCTGCTGAAATTCGAATCGTCTTCATGAGGGCGGACTTTCGTCTCGCGGGCGAATGCCGTCAAGAATGATGGCACTCACCGCCCGGGCTGTTTCGTCGTAAAATCCGGCTTCCTCCGAACGGCGGCCGAGAACGGCTGCGACCTGAACGGAAAAATCCGAATAGTGCTGCGTTACCGCCCATATGGTGAAAATCAGATGATACGGGTCGACCGGAGCCAGGCGCTTTTCCGCAATCCATCGGTGGATGACCGCCGCCTTTTCATCGACCAGTTGCTTCAGATGCCCCTTCAGAAAATCGGAAATCGCCGGTGCGCCGTGCAATATCTCATTGGCAAAGAGGCGCGAAGCCTCCGGTTTCTTCGCCGACATTTCGAGCTTCAGCCGGATGTAGCGCCGCAATTCCTCCAGCGGATCGCCGTCTGGGTCGATGTGCTCGAAAGGCTCCAGCCAGCTCGCCAGCGTGTCTTCCAGCACGGTCACATAAATATTCTGCTTGCGCGGGAAATAATAAAGCAGGTTTGGTTTCGACATTCCCGCCTTCTCGGCGATCTGATCGACCGTCGAGCCACGAAAGCCGTAAGCAGAAAAAACCTCCAGCGCTGCATCAAGGATAAGCCTGCGATTTATGCCCTGAATGCGCGTCGCGCCTTCCGACCTGTCGTTCGACATCCTGTCGTTTTCGACCGCCTCGGTGCGTGAGTCTGAAGGAGCTGTGGCCATTTGACACCTTTCAGCAGCATAGAATTTTTCAAAAGCGCTTGACCATGTTCAAAGGCTCTTCTAGCCTGCAATTTGACCAACTAGTCAAGTTTTTGCGCAAGGCAAGAATATTGTGGCCAAAGAGCCGGGTCACGGGAACATATATTGGCGGGTGAATGTGGGCCAGAAATATAATGGCCCGGATTTGAACGCCCATACATAATGCGGAGGCAGAGCGCATGGTGCTCACCAGCAATCTTAGAGTCAATGGCGATCGCCTTTGGGACAGTCTGATGGACATGGCCCGGATCGGTCCCGGTGTGCGCGGTGGCAACAATCGCCAGACCCTGACCGATGAAGATGGCGAAGGCCGCAAGCTGTTTCAGAGCTGGTGCGAAAAATCCGGGCTTTCGATGGGCGTCGACACGATGGGGAACATGTTCTTCATGCGTCCCGGCGAAGATGCCGATGCCGATCCCGTTTATATGGGCAGCCATCTGGACACACAGCCGACCGGCGGCAAGTTCGACGGCGTGCTGGGCGTACTCGGCGGGCTCGAAGTCATGCGCACGCTCAACGATATGAACATCAAGACGAAACGGCCCATCGTCGTCGTCAACTGGACGAATGAGGAAGGCACGCGCTTTGCGCCCGCCATGCTCTCGTCCGGTGTGTTTGCCGGTGTGCACGAACAGGACTGGGCCTACCAGCGCACCGACGCCAAGGGCAAGAAATTCGGCGATGAGCTGGAGCGCATCGGCTGGAAAGGCGATGAACCGGTCGGCAGCCGCAAGATCCATGCGATGTTCGAGCTTCACATCGAACAGGGGCCGATCCTCGAAGCCGAACACAAGGATATCGGCGTCGTCACCCACGGCCAGGGGCTGTGGTGGCTGCAAGTAACATTGACCGGCAAGGAAGCGCATACCGGTTCCACGCCGATGAAGATGCGCAAGAATGCAAGCCTCGGCCTTGGCCGCATGCTGCAGCTCGTCAACGAGATCGCCATGTCGCACCAGCCGGACGCGGTGGGTGGCGTCGGCCATATCGACGTATCGCCCAATTCGCGCAATGTGCTCCCCGGCCAGATCGTTTTCACCGTCGATTTCCGCTCGCCCAACCAGGCCGTGCTGGACGACATGAAAGCGCGTTTTGAAAAGGAAGCGCCGAAGATCGCGGCGGAACTGGGCATCGGCATCGAGATCGAAGTGGCGGGGCATTTCGACCCCGTGACATTCGACAATGGCTGCGTGGAGGCTATCCGCAATGCGGCGGAACGGCTTGGCTACAGCCACCGCAATATCGTTTCGGGCGCAGGCCATGATGCCTGCTGGGTCAATCGCGTAGCGCCGACCGCCATGGTCATGTGCCCCTGCATCGATGGCCTCAGCCATAACGAAGACGAGGACATTTCGAAAGAATGGGCGTCGGCGGGAACCGACGTGCTTCTGCATGCAGTATTGGAGACCGCTGAAATTGTGAGTTGATTTCGGGCTTCTCCGATACTGCTACTGTTCGCAACAAAACCAAAAGGGGAACGACGAACAATGGCAAAGGTCATCAAAGGCGGAACCGTCATCACGGCTGACCGCACCTTTAAAGCCGATGTTCTCATCGAAGGCGAGAAGATCGTTGCCGTCGGCGACAATCTCTCCGGCGATGAAGTGATCGATGCATCCGGCTGCTATATCATGCCCGGCGGCATCGACCCGCACACCCATTTGCAGATGCCCTTCATGGGCACCTATTCCTCCGACGATTTCGATACCGGCACCGCAGCCGCGCTTGCGGGCGGCACCACGATGGTGGTCGATTTCGTCCTGCCCGGCTCGGAGGGCAATCTTCTGGAAGCGTTGCAGGAATGGTTCCAGAAAGCGGGCAAGGCGCGCACCGACTATTCGTTCCACATGGCCATCACCGGCTGGAACGAGCGAACCTTCAACGAAATGGCCGAAGTGGTGAAGCGCGGCATCAACACCTTCAAGCATTTCATGGCCTACAAGGGCGCGCTGATGGTGAACGATGACGAGATGTTCGCTTCTTTCCAGCGCTGCGCGGAACTTGGCGCCATGCCGCTCGTCCATGCCGAAAACGGCGATATCGTCGCACAATTGCAGGCGAAGCTGATGGCCGAAGGCAATGACGGGCCGGAAGCGCATGCCTATTCCCGCCCGCCCGAAGTCGAAGGCGAAGCCACCAACCGCGCCATCATGATTGCCGATCAGGCAGGCGTGCCACTCTATGTCGTGCATGTGTCCTGCGAACAAAGCCATGAGGCGATCCGCCGTGCGCGCCAGAAGGGAATGCGCGTTTTCGGCGAGCCCCTGATCCAGCATCTGACGCTCGATGAAAGCGAATATCACAACCGGGACTGGGACTATGCGGCCCGCCGCGTCATGTCGCCGCCGTTCCGTGACAAGGCCAATCAGGACAGTCTTTGGGCTGGCCTTGCGGCAGGAAGCCTGCAATGCGTTGCGACTGACCATTGCGCTTTCACCACCGAGCAGAAGCGCTACGGCATCGGCAATTTCACCAAGATTCCAAACGGAACGGGTGGGCTGGAAGAACGCATGCCGGTGCTGTGGTCGCGCGGCGTGCGCACCGGGCGCTTGACGCCAAACGAATTCGTGGCCGTTACCTCAACCAACATCGCCAAGATATTGAACATCTATCCGCAGAAAGGCGCCGTGCTGCCGGGTGCGGATGCCGATCTTGTCATCTGGGACCCGGAGGCCACCAGGAAGGTTTCCGCAAAGACCCAGCATTCCTCCATCGACTACAACGTGTTCGAGGGCTTTGAACTCAAGGGCCTGCCGAAGATGACGCTTTCCCGCGGGCGCGTTGCTTTCGACAAGGGTAACGTCACGGCGGAACCCGGCGACGGACGCTTCATCGAGCGCGAGCCGAATGGCGCCGTCAATCGGGCGCTGTCGCAATGGAAGGAAATCGTTGCGCCGCGCAAGGTGGAGCGCAGCGCCGAACATATGCCGATAGGGGTCTGACACATGGCCATCGTCCAGCTTCGGGAACCGCGCATGAGTTTGAATGACAGCATGGCCCCGAAGGGGGGCGAGGCATATGCGCAGACCGTGATCGACATCAAGGACCTGTCGCTCGTCTTCGAGACGAATGACGGGCCGGTCCATGCGCTGTCGAATATCGATCTCGCCGTCAGGCGCGGCGAGTTCGTTTCCTTCATCGGCCCTTCGGGATGCGGCAAGACGACGTTGATGCGTGTCGTCGCCGATCTCGAACGGCCCACCTCCGGCTCCGTCACCGTGAACGGGAAAACACCGGAACAGGCCCGCCTCGACCGGTCCTATGGTTATGTGTTTCAGGCGGCAGCCCTGTTTCCGTGGCGCACCATCGAAGACAATATCAGCCTGCCGCTGGAGATCATGGGCTTCTCCAGGGCCGAAAGGCGCGAGCGGATCGAAAAGAACCTCGCGCTCGTCAATCTCTCAGGCTTCGGCAAGAAATATCCGTGGCAGCTTTCCGGCGGCATGCAACAGCGCGCATCGATCGCACGCGCCCTCTCCTTCGATCCCGACATGCTGCTGATGGACGAGCCTTTCGGCGCGCTCGACGAAATCGTGCGCGATCACCTCAACGAACAGCTTCTCAAGCTATGGGCCGCGACGCGCAAGACCGTGATTTTCGTCACGCACTCGATCCCGGAAGCGGTGTTTCTTTCCACGAAGATCGTCGTCATGAGCCCGCGCCCGGGGCGAATACATGAAATCATCGATTGCGACCTTGGCCCCGACAGGCCGCTGGAAATCAGGGAATCGGAAGCATTCCTGAAAATTGCCCACCGGGTCCGTGAAGGTCTGCGTCTGGGGCATATTCATGAGTGAGCGCGCGCCTCAACCGCATTGTGCCGGAGATCGCCCATGAAAGGTTTTCTGCGCGACAGATTCATTCCGGTGACGACCATACTCGCCGTCATCATTGCGCTCTGGTATGGGCTGGCGATTGTGCTCAATGCGCCGTTTGAACGGGATCAGGCTACCCGCGCGGGGACGGAAATCACCTTCTCAACGCTCGTCGCCAATACGATGCATCAGGAGCGGCCGGTCCTGCCCGCGCCGCATCAGGTGGCCGAGGAAATCTGGAAGACCGTCTTCGGGGTCAAGCCCAGCTCCAAGCGCAGCCTCGTCTATCACGGGTGGGTGACATTATCCTCCACCTTGCTGGGTTTCGTGCTGGGGTCGGCGCTGGGCGTCCTCCTTGCTGTCGGCATTGTCCATTCCCGCACGCTCGACAAGAGCCTGATGCCGTGGATCATCACCTCACAGACGATCCCGATCCTCGCCATCGCGCCGATGATCATCGTGGTGCTGAATGCCGTCGGCATATCCGGCCTGCTGCCCAAGGCGATCATCTCGACCTATCTCTCCTTCTTTCCGGTGGCTGTCGGCATGGTGAAGGGGCTGAGATCGCCCGACGTGATGCATCTCGACCTTATGCGCACCTATAATGCATCAAGATCGCAGGTTTTCTGGAAGCTGCGCTGGCCTGCGGCCATGCCGTTTCTTTTCACGTCGATGCAGATCGCCGTCGCCATCAGCCTCGTCGGCGCCATCGTGGGTGAGTTGCCGACCGGAGCGGTTGCGGGACTGGGTGCGCGGCTGCTTGCAGGTTCTTATTACGGCCAGACCGTGCAGATATGGGCTGCTCTCGTTGCCGCTGCCCTGATGGCCGCCGTGCTGGTTGCGCTGATCGGCATCGCAGCGCAGCTCGTGAACCGGCGCATGGGCGCGAAGCCGGAAAGGGCAGCAGCATGATGACAGGCATTCTTTCCGTCATGGCGCTCATTGCCGGCTCCTGGCTGCTCGTGGGTTGGGTGGCAAGCCTGAAGACCCGCAATCCCGTTGGCCAGAAGATGCTGGATATCGCCGTGCCGGCGCTGTTCGGCCTCGCGATGCTGCTGCTCTGGGAAGTAACGGTCCGGCTCTTCGCCATCCCGCAGGTTCTCCTGCCAGCACCTTCGGCGATCTGGGCGCGCATAGCCGCGTCCGTGCCGATCCTCTGGGTGGATTTCAGGCAGACTTTCCTCAAGGCCGTCATCATCGGCTATGCCGCCGGATGCGGCCTTGGTTTCATCACCGCCATCATCGCGGACCGGATTCCGTTCCTGCGCAAGGGGCTGCTGCCGCTCGGCAATCTGGCCGCAGCGCTTCCCATCGTCGGCGTCGCGCCGATCATGGTGATGTGGTTCGGTTTCGACTGGCAGTCAAAGGCAGCGGTCGTCATCATCATGACCTTCTTCCCGATGCTGGTGAATACGGTCGCGGGGCTTGCCAGTGCCGGGGCGATGGAACGGGACATGATGGAAACCTACGGCTCCAGCTACTGGCAGACATTGTTCAAGCTGCGTCTGCCAGCGGCCATGCCCTTCATATTCAACGCTCTCAAAATCAATTCCACCCTGGCGCTGATCGGCGCGATCGTGGCGGAATTTTTCGGCACGCCGATCGTCGGCATGGGCTTCCGCATCTCGGCGGAAATCGGGCGCATGAATGTGGACATGGTCTGGGCGGAAATCTTCGTCGCCGCGCTTGCCGGTTCGCTCTCTTACGGGCTGATCGCGCTGATCGAGCGCAGACTGACATTCTGGCACCCTTCATACAGGAGGACCTAAGCCCGAATATTTGGCATCTGCAAACATAAGGCAGACCAAAGCGCATTCAGAAAAGCGGAAACCGGTTTTCGGAATACGCCTGATAAAAAGAACCAGAGGAGAACGGAAATGAAAAAGGCAATTTCTTTATGCCTTGGGACTGCGGGGCTGGCGCTCGCTCTTATGAGCAGTTCGGCAATGGCTGCCGACAAGCTGACCTTGCAGCTCAAATGGGTGACGCAGGGGCAGTTCGCCGGCTACTATGTGGCCAAGGACAAGGGCTTCTACGAGGAAGAAAATCTCGACGTCGATATCAAGCCGGGCGGGCCGGACGTCGCTCCGCCGCAGGTGATTGCCGGCGGCGGCGCAGATGTCGTGGTCGACTGGATGCCCTCGGCGCTTGCGACGCGCGAAAAAGGCGTCCCGCTCGTCAACATCGCGCAGCCCTTCAAGAAGTCCGGCATGATGCTGACCTGCCGCAAGGACACCAACATCACCAAGCCGGAAGATTTTCGCGGCCGCACCCTTGGCGTCTGGTTTGGCGGCAATGAATACCCATTCCTGTCTTGGATGAGCCATCTGAAAATCCCGACCGAGGGCGGCAAGGACGGCGTGACGGTGCTGAAGCAGGGCTTCAATGTCGACCCGCTGATCCAGAAGCAGGCCGACTGCATTTCCACCATGACCTATAATGAATACTGGCAGGTGATCGATGCGGGCATTCCGGCCGACCAGCTTGTCGTTTTCCCTTATGAAGAACAGGGCGTCGCGACACTGGAAGACGGGCTTTACGTGCTGGAAAAGAGCCTCGACGATCCGGCGATGGTCGACAAGCTGGCCCGCTTTGTCCGCGCCTCGATGAAGGGCTGGAACTATGCATCCGAAAATCCGGGGGAAGCTGCCGATATCGTGCTCGACAATGATGCCTCCGGCGCGCAGACCAAGAAAGTCCAGGAGCGTATGGTCAAGGAAATCGGCAAGCTGGTCGATGGTTCCGATGGCACCCTCGACGTGGCAGCTGCCGACCGTACGGTGGAAACCCTGCTCGGCGGCGGTTCCGATCCGGTCATCACCAAGAAACCGGAAGGCGCGTGGACCGCGAAGATCACCGACGCCATGAAGAAGTGATCGCTTTCGGAGCGCCTTTCATTCTGATTGGATCATGCTCTGAAATGAGAAAAGAAAACCGGCCCCAAAGGCCGGTTTTCTGTTTTTGATTTGCGTTTTCGCAACCTGATCCCGCCGGTTTCCACCTTTGGGGACGTGCTCAAGCCTATTCCGCCGGTTCAGCCGCCCCGCCTCTTTGCGGCTTTCCCTTGAGCGCCTGATTGAGTTCCCGTTCAAGCCGCGCTTCTTCCTCTGCCTTGGGCTGCGTGAAGCGTCCAAGCAGCAGATAGGCGACCGGCGTCACATAGAGCGTCGCGATGGTTGCAAGACCAAGACCGCCGACAATGACCCAGCCCAGAGCCACGCGGGCTTCCGCACCGGCACCGCTCGCCAAAATCAGGGGCACGCCGCCCAGAACTGCGCAGATCATGGTCATGCAGACAGGACGGAGACGAATATTGGATGCTTCCTCGATTGCCTCGCGAACGCTCAAGCCCTTGTCACGCAACTGATCCGCAAACTCGACGATCAGGATACCGTTCTTGGCCATGATGCCGACCAGAAGCACAAGGCCGATCTGGCTATAGACGTTCAGGCTGGTGCCGGTAAGCAGCATGGCGAAAACGGCGCAGCCCAGCCCCAGCGGAACGGTGGCCATCACAATCAGGGCGCTGACAAAGCTTTCGAACTGTGCCGCCAGCACCAGAAGAATGATGATGATGGCAAAGCCGAACACCATGGCGAGACCGCTGGACGTTTCGCTGAGTGTGGAAGCTTCGGCCAGCGGAATGATGTGACTGCCCGGCGGCAACAGAGGCGCTGCGATCTCCTGCGCGGCCTTGTAGGCGTCGCCCAGGGCAAAATCGTCGCGCAGGTTTGTCGTGATCGAGACCGAACGCTGGCGCGTCTCGCGATCAAGCTGCGGCGGAACCGCCTTCTCGACAACCGAAGCGATGGACGACATAGGCACATAACGGCCGTCCGTCGTCTTCATGAAAATGTTTTCAAGATCGGTCGGATCGTTGATCGGATTGGTGGTGGCGACGAGTTTCACATCGAAACTGCGATCCCCGACATAGACCGATCCTATCTTGCGGCCGTCCAGCACGGATTGCACGGCATTGGCGAGCCCGGTGATATCGATACCCAGATCCGAGGCCCGCTCGCGATTGATCTCGACGGACAATTGCGGCTGGGTCGGTTCCACGGAAAGGCGCGGCTGCACGAAGCGCGGGTCCTTTTCCAGCGCGGCGACAACCGCCTGCGCCGCAGGCTGCAGCTTGGCGTAGTCGCTGCCCACAATGGCGAACTGCAAGCCGTTGCCCGCGCCGCGAATACCAAGGCTGTTGGGCTGGGTGGTGAATATGCGCACCGCCGTTATGCCTTTGATGCGCTGGGTAATGTCAGCCATGATCTCCTGCTGGCTGCGCGCGCGTTCCTTCCACGGCGCCAGCGTCAGGACGACGAAGCCGTTATTGGCCGATCCGCCGGAACCCGCAATGGCATAGGTGGTGGTGATTTCGCCACTGTCGCGCAGCGGCTGGATCGCTTCCTCGATCCGGTCGAGCTGTGACTGAAGGAACTCCACGCTGATGCCTTGCGGCCCGTTGATGCGCAGCAACGCGACGGCACGATCTTCCGATGGCGTCAGTTCCTGACGGATCAGGCCATAGCCGACAAAGGATGCACCGGCGAAAAGCAGGGCGACGAGCACAACCACGAACGGCGCCGACAGGCAGAGATGCAGCGTCTTCTTGTAAAACGCAGCAAGTCCACCGCCGATCCGGCGCAGGAAAAGCGGGCCATGACCGCCATCCTCGCCATTGCCTTCCTTGAGAAAGCGGGAGGCGAGCATCGGGCAAAGCGTCAGCGCCACCACGGAAGACAGCAGCACCGCAATCGCCAGAACGAAGCCGAATTCGCGGAACAGACCGCCCGCCTGCCCCGGCAGGAATGAAATCGGCACGAAGACCGCCGCCAGCGTGAGCGTGGTGGCGATGACGGCAAAGAAGACTTCCTGCGTGCCGAGCACGGCAGCGGCGCGTGGCCCCATGCCCTGATTGCGCCGCCGCACAACATTTTCCAGCACCACGATGGCGTCATCGACCACGAGGCCTGTCGCCAGCACCAGCGCCAGCAAGGTCAGGATATTGACGGAAAACCCTGCCAGATAGATGGCCGCGATCGTGCCGATAAGGGCGACGGGCATGGACAAGGCCGGAATGAGCGTCGCGCGTATATCCCACAGGAACATGAAGATAATTGCCACGACGATGATCACCGACGCGATCAGCGCGATTTCCACCTCGTGGATAGCGCCATTGATGAAGTTTGCATCGTCACTGGTGACGGCAATATTGACGCCCGCAGGCAAGGTCTTCTGCAGATTGGCGACCGCTGCGCGAATGCCTTCCGAAATGTCGAGCGTGTTCGACTGCGCCTGACGGACGATGCCGAGACCGATTGCCGTCTTGCCGTTGGAGCGAACCGCGGAACTTTCGATATCCGGCCCCAGCGTAACGGTCGCGACGTCGCGAATCTGCGTGCGTCCGCTGATATAGACGTTTTCGAAATCCTCCGGCTTTTCCAGATTGGCCGTGGCGCGAACCACGATGGACTGATCGGCGCTGCGCAGCGAACCGGCAGGGGCGTCCAGCCCCATGGAGGAAAGCGCCTTGGTTATATCGGCAATGGTCAGGCCATAGCTTGCAAGGCGCGCCTGATTGATATCGATGCGGAAAATCTTGTCGCGGTCACCGTTGATCTGGACGTCGGCGACGCCCGGAACGGCGGACAGGATATCCTGAATCTGGTCTTCGACCAGCACCGTCATGTCATCGACAGACATGGTGTCGGACGTAACCGCCAGACGCATCACCGCATCGGCATTGGAGTCCGCCTTGATGATGCGGGACGGGTCCGCCTCTTCCGGCACGTCATTGGCAACGCGGGAGATCGCATCCCGCATGTCGGCGGCTGCGACATTGAGGTCCACGCCGTCGTTGAACTCCACCGTGACGCGGCTTCGCTCAAAAGACGATGTGGAGGAAATGGATTTCACGCCGGAGACGCGCGCCACCGCGTTTTCAAGGACCTGCGTCAACTGGCGGTCGATGGTTTCAGCGGACGCGCCCTTGAAATCCGTGCTGATCGTCACGACGGGCCGGTCGACGTCCGGCAGTTCGCGGATATCGACGCCCGTGAAAGCGGCCAGACCCGCAACAACGATCAGAACATTGATAACGAATGCAAAGACGGGACGGCGGATGAACAGCGCCGTCGATCCGCCTTTGTCGGATGAGGAATTGTGACCGGTCACGTTGTCGTCCTCATCCTGCGGTCCGCTTTGCCGAGGCCGGGTCCGCCAGTGCCGTACCCTGCTCGTCCTTCACGCGTACGGGTGCGGCGTCCCGCACGGTCTGGACGCCCTGCGTGACGATCAGGTCGCCCTGCTTCACCGGACCGTCGATGAGGATATTTGTTGAATTGCGCTGAACGATACGCGCGTCGATCTTGCGGGCTACGCCGTCCTCGACGCGCCAGACATAGGAACCGTCGGCGCCCCACTGGATGGCCAGCGGATCGACCGAGGGATAGCGGTCGCCCGGGAAAAGAACGGTGACGGAAAACGACATGCCGGCGCGCAGGCGATCCTGCGTGTTGGGGACTTCTGCACGGACGTGCAGCGTGCGGCTGGCTTCGTCCAGCATGTTGTCCACGGCGTTGATTTCGCCGCTATAGGTCTCGCCGGGAAAAGCGGTCGATTCCGCCGTCAAGGGCTGTCCGACCTTGATCTGGGGCGCGAACCGTTCCGGCACCCAAATATCGATCAGCACTTTCGACCGGTCATCGATGCGGCCGATGGACGTCTGTGCGGTGATGTAATTGCCCACATTGACGGGCAGGATGCCGACGATGCCGGAAATCGGCGCACGGACCGTGCGGCGGCTCAGGGCGAGCTGGGCGTCCTGCAAGGCAAGCTGCGCATTGGCGACCGCCAGTTCCGTTTCGACCACCTGAACTTCCGTTGCCGTGTTCGTCGCCCGCAATTTTGCGATGCGCTGGCGGGTCGTCTGCGCATCCTTCAATGCTGTTTCCGCCTTGGCGACGGCGATCTTCTCCGTCTCGGCATCAAGTTCTGCGACCGGATCGCCTTCCTTCACCATGTCGCCAGCCTTGACGTAAAGCTTCGTCATGTAACCGCTGGAATATGGGGTTATCGAAACGGTGCTGAGAGCCCGTGCCGAGCCGATAGCCGTCAACCGGTTGTTGATGGTCTCTTCGCCCGCCGCTTCCACGACGACCAGCGGCGCAGACCGCCCGCCCCCGTTCCTGGGCGCTTCGCCCGTTGCGGCGGCCTTCACCACATCGGACTTGTTCTTATATGCATACCAGCCGCCGATGGCGGCCGCGGCGATGAGCAGGCACAAGGCAATCTGCTTCCAGGATTTCATTCAGCTCTCCGGCGAGGTGTACCGTCGCCCTGACGGACCTCGTATTCGAAACCATTATGTCGGGCGCGGAAAATGCCAGCAAATAGTATCAGAATGATGATTGCCTTCACATTGCGCAAATCACGCATTCCCCGGGCAGGACCAGAAGAAATACGGATTTTTCCGGCTACGATTTTGCATAGAGGCCTCGCACCGTCGAGTTAAATTTCGGTAATGCTGCGCATGAAGTGCGCGGAACCGGGCGCGTTTTTAACCGATTGAACAAAGGCTGTTGGATTTATCGGTCGGCTCCATATATAGGAGGCTACCTTTATGAATTGCGTTTCGACGGCAGACCGGTTTAGGCACCGCGGCAATTGGGCCGGTTCGCCTTGAATTGGAAGCAGGCTATGGCGGTTGTTGAAAAGACCACGGACACGGGCGCGCTTTCCCCCGAAGCGGCCTCTCGGACTGCGACCGTCGAGCGGCTCTCTCCAACCCAGTTTACACGACTGCCCTGGCGCAACCGGCTTTCAAGCAAGCTCCTGCTGCTGACCGCGCTCGCAGTGCTGATCACCGAAGTTCTGATCTTCGTCCCGTCCGTGGCCAATATGCGCGTGCGCTGGATGAGTTCCCGGCTCGATACGGTGGGCGCCGTCAGCGAAGTGCTGGCGGCCAGCGGCAACATGGATGTGCCGCGCGAAATCCAGGACAAGGTGCTTCTGGCCACCGGCACCAAGGCGATCGCCATGCGTGAAGCCGGGGCGTCGCGCCTGCTCGCCATGTCGGAGGTTCCCGGCAGGATCGATCAGGTCATCGATCTGAACAATATCAGCGAAGCGGCGGCCATTTGGGATGCATTCGGCACCTTGTTCAATGGCGGGGAGAGAACGCTGCGAATCTTCGGTTCGGTTTCATCCTCCGGTTCGCCGGACCGTGTCATCGAAATTGTCACCTCCGATGCGCCGCTTCGCCACGCCATGCTCGTCTATGCGCGCAACGTCACTTTCATATCCCTCATCATTTCCGTGATAGCGGCAAGCCTGATCTATCTGATCATCCATGAAATGCTGCTGCGGCCGGTGCGCATCATGCATCGCAACATGATCGACTTCGCATCGTCTCCCGACAATCCCGCGCTCATTCTCGTTCCGGAAAATCGCAAGGACGAATTCGGCATCGCCCAGCGCCAGATATCCCATATTCAGAGCGACCTCCAGCGAACGCTGAAGGAGCAGAAACACCTCGCCGATCTCGGCCTCGCCGTTTCCAAGATCAACCACGACATGCGCAATATCCTGGCGTCGGCACAGCTGATGTCGGACAGGCTTGCCGATACCGAAGACCCGATGGTGCAGCGGTTCGCACCCAAACTCATTCGCACGCTCAGCCGTGCGATCAGCTATTCCGAAAGCGTGATGGCCTATGGCCGTTCGCAGGAAGCGCCGCCGCGTCCGCGCCGCGTCCTGCTGCACACCATTATCGCGGACGTGCAGGAAACCCTGAGTCCCAGCTCCGAAAGCAGCATCGAGTTCGAGAATCTCGTTCCGGAAGATTTTGAGCTGAATGTCGATTCGGAGCAGTTGTTCCGGGTCCTGAGCAATCTCTGCCGAAATTCCGTTCAGGCCATGGAGCGTGACCAGACGACTGATGTCGCGACGGTCAAGCGACTAACGATTTCGGCGGGAAGAATCGGGACGACGACGATCATCGGCGTCGAGGATACCGGCCCCGGCCTGCCGCAAAAGGCGCGCGACAATCTTTTCACGGCATTCCGTGGCTCGACGCGCAGCGACGGCACCGGCCTCGGGCTTGCCATTGCGCAGGAACTGGTTCGCGCGCATGGCGGCACAATCGAGCTTCGCGAGGACCGCCCTGTTGGCGCGCATTTCGAGATTCGCATCCCTGATTTGCAGATGCGCCGCGAAGACCGCAGCAACCAGCGCACCGAAGAGAACGCCTAGACAATCTGCCGTTGCACCGGCTCCGGCCGAAAAGCCCGGAAATGCGAGACCTGACAAGAAATCTTCACAGAACCACATTTTTTTCTAAGAAGACGCTTGCATTTAGCGATTTGTCCGATTATCAACCGCCCATCGCCGCAGCGAGCGGCACACAGGCAAGCACCCGTAGCTCAGCTGGATAGAGCACCAGACTACGAATCTGGGGGTCAGAGGTTCGAATCCTTTCGGGTGCGCCATTCCCTTCCTGGTTGATTTTATGCACAGTTCGGCGTTGGCGCTGCCGGCGTGGGGCTGGCATGTTCCCGTCCCCGGCGGCACAAAAGCGCGCTGAAACAACTCCCATTTTTGAAGACATGATCCCGTAACGAGCTGCGCTCAACGCAGCTCCAGCCCGCCATTCTCGACGATGAAGTCGATAATCTCCGGCACGCCTTTGCCGCGATGGAGATCGGTGAAACCAAACGGTCGCGTGCCGCGCATCCGCGCCGCATCCCCCTGCATGACGTCGAGATCGACGTGCACATGAGGGGCAAGATCGCTCTTGTTGATCACCAGGAAATCCGACCGCGTGATGCCCGGTCCGCCCTTGCGCGGAATTTCCTCGCCCTGACAAACCGAGATGACATAAAGCGTCAGATCCGCCAGATCGGGCGAGAACGTGGCCGCCAGATTGTCGCCGCCGGATTCGATGAAGACGATATCCAGATCCGGAATCCGCCGGTTCATTTCGGCAATTGCCTGCAGATTGATGGAGGCGTCCTCGCGGATCGCCGTGTGCGGGCATCCGCCCGTCTCGACGCCCATGATCCGCTCCTCGGGCAAGGCCTGGGAACGAGCCAGAATTAGGGCGTCCTCCTGCGTGTAGATATCATTGGTAATCACGGCGACCGAATATTTATCGCGCATCGCCTTGCAGAGCTTTTCGGTCAGCGTCGTCTTTCCCGATCCCACCGGCCCGCCAATGCCGATGCGCAAGGGTCCGTTTTTCTGTGTCATGTGCGAAAAAGCCTCGAATGTTGGGGTTCGTGTTTCATGGCCATGATGTCGCTAATGCCAGTAAATATCAGTCGTGGTGATGGTGATGATGTTCATGGTCATGGTCGTGATGGCCATGATGATGTCCGTGATCATGATGCGAATGGCCACCCGCATATGCACCGCGCAGCGGACTGAAAATTGCCGTTACATCCGCCACCTTGGCGCCAAGCCCCTCGAGCATCGCCTTGATGACATGATCGCGAAGAATGAAGATACGGTCATTCTCGATCTGTGCCGCCAGATGCCGGTTGCCGATATGCCAGGCGAGTTCGGCTATGTGGAGCGGATCGCGCCCGCGGATTTCGTAGAGTTCCTCACTTGCAGCGCGGATTTCAATTTCGCGTCCGTCGTCCAGAACGAGCCTGTCTCCGTGACCCAGCACAACCGGCTCCGCGAAATCGACAAGCACCTTCTCGCCGCCCTCCAGAGCAATGGCTTTGCGCCGCAGATGGCGTTCATCGCGTTCAAGAACGGCGTGGCCCGCAGGCACAGCATCGATCACCTCATCCGCACGAATAATGGCAGTGGCACGAAACATTTGTTTGCCTCTCAAGCTCAAAACAAGAAGTAACGCAGCGCCACGGGCGCGACGCCAACACGGCACAACACTATTGGGAACTATGAAGTGTTACCAATGCCGTCTCTTATATTGGCCACTGCAAATATCCGTTTGTCCAGCCCAATTGTATTTCGGAGTTCCACGACAGGTTACTTTTGGTCGTCGGCCTTCCGATCCGTCCCTATCATCCGACGCGCGTCAACGCCGGCTGCGCAACCGTCTTTCGATAGAGGTGCCAGGTCGCATGTCCGAGAATGGGCAGCACCAGGGCCAGTCCGGCAAACATGGTGGCGAAGCCCACGACCAGCATAGCGGTTACAATTGCCGCCCAAAGCAGCGCTTCCAGGGGATTGCGCCAGACGACCCGCAATGATGTCGCGATAGCCGCCGCAGCCCCGCAATCCTGATCGAGCAGCATCGGAAAGGTGACGATCGTCAAGCACAGGACGACGATTGCAAAAAGGAAACCAATGCCACAACCGGCGAAAATAAGACTGCGCCCCTCTTCCGTCGATGACACCTGATTGATCAACATCGAGAAGCTCTCGGGCGGCATGGGGCCGAAATAGTGAACATAGAGATTTTGTGCCACCAACAACCACGCAATGAAGATGGCGAAAAGGAAGGAGCCGACGGCCACGATCGACGGCAATGCCGGGGAGCGGCTGACATCGAAAGCGCGCCTCCAGCTCGGGTCCATTTTCTCCTCGCGGCGCCTGCTCATTTCATAAAGCGGCAAGGCGGCAACCGGCCCGATCAACGCGAAGCCGGACATGAGGGGGAACAGGAGCGGCAGCGCATTTGCGTTGGTGCTCCAATAGGTGATGAACAACCCGGCCAGCGGATATATGAGACAAAGAAAAACGTAATGCGATGGCTTCGCCCAGAAGTCGTCGAAACCCAAACGCAGGGCATCGAATACATCCGCCATCTGGATGCGCTTGACTTCCGGATAAAAGGCAGTCTGGTCCCGACCTGCAATTACATGAAACTGTGCCATGACGCTCCTCCTGCGGGTTAGCAGTCCTGACGGCAAGGGCGGGGGTCAGGACAGGCCTGCACGCAATTTCCGGCTTTCACATGATCAGCGGATAATCCGCGTGAAGCCTGACGATCAGGCAGGCAGTATACATCGAAAAGAGCGGCTGCGAAAGAAAGGCGGCATGGCAGGATTGAGCCCGCCTGAACGAATATCCCATTCGCACGACACAGCGCTTTTCCAAACGTCAGCGAGATCAACCAAATATGATCTGTTCATCGAACCGAGATGTGCTAGTGCCAGTCACGGAAAATAGCAGCTCGGGAATGCAGTTAAATGGAATGGATCCCTATAGGCTTGATGGCATTCAAGGTTATCGTGTTGGGCGTGGCCATGTTCTTTGCCATCAAATTTCATTATGATGAGGGCAAGAAGAAGAAAAACAAGGAAGGCGGCACGTAAAAGCCCGCCGCGGAACGAGTGCCCCGCCGAAGCGGGGCCGGCGTGATCTGCGCCGACAGCATTAAAGCTGCAAATGCCGAGCGTCTTGCAAAGAATGTGAACAGGCGGTGCTGGTTGCGTAGCTGGTCCGGTCGGCTGTCCAATGCGGGATGGGCGCACACCGATGCGCATCAGCTCTCCTCCCCAACAAAGGGTGAAGCCAAATTTGCGTTGAATATCAGGAGGAAATGGTGCTGCGAGAGAGGATTGAAATCCACACCTCAGCAACCAAGCCTTTGAAAACATTGATCTTTTCTTGACCCTATTTTGATAGATGTACCACCTGCGGGCCACTTTATAAGCCTCACACGGGGACGGCGCTGAGGCGGGGCTTAGAAAAATCCAGGTGTGTATATTTCCGCGTATATCACTGACACAGCTAGTTGCAGGACTTGCAACTCATCCTAGAATAATGCTTCATTTAGGCTGTATACATGGGGGGGGGGGTAAAATGGGCGATTTTGCTTATACTAACGTACCGGGAAAGATTAGGCCTTTACTGGAAAAAATTCGAACTGTCGGCGTTCCGCAAAAGGCAACAACGGCGTGGCTCAAGTCAATTGGCTTCACCTCCAGTAATGACAAGTCATTGATAGGTGTCCTGAAATTTATCGGATTAATCGATAGTTCTGGAACGCCGACTCCAGTCTGGAGCTCTTTCCGGGGAGCTCGTCACAAAGCTATTCTGGGAGAGGCGATCCAAAAGGGCTATACGGACCTCTATGCGGTCTATCCTGACGCCCATACTAGATCCAACACTGAAATAGGACACGTTTTTAGTACGAGTTCTAGCGCTGGTCAGCAGGTAATCTCGAAGACTGTGGCGACATTCAAGGCGTTGGTGGCTGAGGCTGAATTTTCGTCAACGCCAACGCACACCGATGCATCAACTCACAACACGGCTCTCCATACAGCACCGACCAATTCTCAGGAACAGGAGCTGTCGCGTCCAAATGCTCAGCAAGGACCGGCGGTTCATATTGATATTCAAGTTCATATCTCGCCAGAGTCAACCGCAGAGCAGATCGATAAAATCTTCGAAAGCATGGCGAAACATTTATACGGTCGCAGTGTCGGCTAATGGATCGGCTAAAAAACATTGTGCTGACCGCAAAGACTATTCACTCGGAGCTTTCGGATGATCTGAGACCGCCGGAAGAAGGGTTACTTGCTAAATCCCAAGTAGTCATCAACAAGTCGCTTGTTAAAGGGACTCGAGGGTACATTGAACGAATCGCCAATCAAGTAAATGGGGCCTACGAAAACGGTTGGTACGACGCCGCTGCCGTCATGCTCCGGCGGTTAATTGAAACATTGATAATTGAGGCTTTCGAGAAGCATTCGATCTCAGACCGGATCAAAAATTCGGCCGGGGATTTCTTTTTTCTACGTGACCTGATTCACATCACTATCAATGAGAAGAGTTGGAACCTAGGGCGGAATGCGAAGCAGGCATTGCCAAAGTTGAAGGATATTGGCGATAAATCAGCTCACAGTCGCCGCTATCTGGCACATCGCAGCGACATTGAGCAGCTTATTCCAGATATCCGCGTTGTGGTTCAAGAACTCATATATCTCGCCGGTTTGAAGTAGTAACGACGAGGTTTATGGATTCGAGTTAGAAACTTTCCAGCTGCGGCGCCACCCGAACCCAAATTTTTGCAGACCAAAACCGGCCGAACGCTGGTCTTTCGATCTTTGGATTTTGTTTGCATTTACCGTTGGTTGGCTCTCAAATGTTGCCGTGAATTATACAGGATACGTGAATAACAGTAGCTTCCCAAAACCTCGACAAGGCAGCATCGGCCTCCCTGTAACGAGCTTTGGCCTCTGCCGGGTCTTTCGTCGCCACCGAGATCTTGACGCTTTCGCCTACAGAGACGGACTTGAGGCCCACGGGCGAGCAACGGACTTGCCCTTAGACTTTTACTTCAAGTCAACCGGAAGCTTCCACCTGAAATTGTAGGCGCCGGTCTCCGGATGCTTGTAAGGTGAAGACATAGACAAATTCGTAGGGACCACCTCTGTGAACCAGAAGTCAGCAAAAAGTCTTTGTTTTTCAGGAAGTTCCGTCAATTCAAGAAGATAGAATGGTGCTGCGAGAGAGGATTGAACTCTCGACCTCTCCCTTACCAAGGGAGTGCTCTACCACTGAGCTACCGCAGCAATCTCTTGAGTGCGGCGGACTTCTGCCACATCATTACGCAAATCGCAAGCAAGCAATTGCATTTCTTTTCACATAATGTGGAAATCTGCCGAACACGCATCTGAAACCCGCTTTTCCGGCCCTTTTTCCCGTAGTAGAAGACCGTCATGAGCGATACGACCACCAACAAAGAGAAACAAATCCAATCCGACCAGCGCAAAAAGCGCCGAGCCGAGGAACTGCGCGCGAATCTCATGCGCCGCAAAGCGCAATTGAGATCGCGGCGCGCAGGCGAAGCCGATGAACGAAACGACGGCATCACCGCTGCCAGCGACGACACCGACTGAGAATCACGACGACAAAGCCTTTCTTGAAGATAGGGAGGCTCTGCGGTAAAAGCTCATTTCTGTTCTTCGCAGCGATATCGTCCTTTTGTGATTCGTATTTGACGTAATTTGGCCGCAAGACTCGTAATTTCATCACGCAACGCCTCCGCGCCGTAACGGCCGCTGGATTTGGTGCAAATTTATCGGGCAAGGTATCGGCCCAGAAGGTGACACAGCATGGATCGCATCAAAATCGTCGGCGGTAACAAGCTCAACGGCATCATTCCAATCTCCGGCGCCAAGAACGCCGCCCTGCCCTTGATGATCGCCTCGCTTCTGACCGACGATACGCTGACGCTCGAAAACGTGCCGCATCTGGCCGATGTCGAGCAGTTGATACGCATCCTGAGCAACCACGGCGTCGACTATTCGGTGAATGGGCGTCGCGAGCACCAGAACGGCGCCTATTCGCGCACCATTCACTTCACCGCCCGCAACATCGTCGATACGACCGCGCCTTATGAGCTTGTGTCGAAGATGCGGGCCAGCTTCTGGGTCATCGGGCCGCTTCTGGCGCGCACCGGCGAGGCAACCGTCTCGCTGCCGGGCGGTTGCGCCATCGGAACCCGCCCCGTGGACCTGCTGCTGGAATCGCTTCAGGCGCTGGGTGCGCAAATCGACATCGAAAACGGATATGCCAAGGCGCGCGCGCCGAAGGGCGGCCTTGTGGGTGCCCGCTACAGCTTCCCGAAAGTGTCTGTCGGCGCGACCCATGTCATGCTGATGGCAGCGGCCCTCGCCAAGGGAGAAACGATCATCGAGAATGCGGCCCGCGAGCCGGAAGTCGTCAATCTCGCCGACTGCCTCAACGCAATGGGCGCAAAAATCACTGGCGCGGGCACCAGCACCATCCAGGTGGAAGGCGTGACCAGCCTTTCGGGCGCACGCGTTCGCGTCATTCCCGACCGTATCGAGACCGGCACCTACGCGATGGCCGTTGCGATGACGGGCGGCGACGTGCTTCTGGAAGGCGCGCAGGAAAGCCTGCTGTCGTCGGCTCTGGACACGCTGCGTCAGGCGGGTGCCGAGATCACCGAGACGAATAGCGGCCTGCGCGTGGTGCGCAACGGCCATGGCATCCAGCCGGTCGACGTCACCACCGACCCCTTCCCCGGCTTCCCGACCGACTTGCAGGCGCAGTTCATGGGCCTGATGACCAAGGCGAAGGGCACTTCGCGCATCACGGAAACCATTTTTGAAAATCGCTTCATGCACGTGCAGGAACTGGCGCGTCTCGGCGCAAAGATCTCCCTGTCCGGCCAGACGGCAACCGTCGAAGGCGTGGAGCGCCTGAAAGGCGCACAGGTGATGGCGACGGACCTGCGCGCATCGGTTTCCCTGGTGATCGCGGGCCTCGCCGCCGAGGGCGAAACCATGGTCAACCGCGTCTATCACCTGGATCGCGGCTTCGAGCGGCTGGAAGAAAAACTGTCCCGCTGCGGCGCGTTGGTGGAACGCATCAGTGGTTGATAGGGCCGAGCGGAGCGGCTTTCATTGCTCCGCTCTTTTCTTATTTCCCTTTAAGAAGCCCATGGACAGCGACAGGCTTGAAAAGCCTGTCGATTTTTTTGTTTCGGCATGCCAAGTTGATCAACAATCAGGCGGGTGGTTGATTTCCCCGCCGCCGGGAACAGTTATTAACCGATAACGGGAAAGTGGTGTTGGAGTATGGATATGCTGAAGCTCGTGGCGCTGGATGAGGAGGATTTGCAGGTCCTGTCGGCTCATCTTCAGGACGCGGTTTTGAAAGTATCCGACCTTCAATATCTCGCCAATGAAAAGCGCTTCATCCTGACGGCGAACCGTTTCGTCTGGGAAGAAAGCAAGCCGCGCTTCCTGCGCAAGCCGCAATATCAGCGCCGCCGCACCGCCCTGCACTTCAACCGCGTGATTGCCGCCCGGGCAACCGGGATAGACCGCCAGAAGCCGGATGAGGTGCTTTCCCTCATGGCCGTTCAGTTCACCGCTGGGGAAACACCTGCCGGAACAATAGAACTGACTTTTTCGGCAAATGCGGCTATCCGTCTTGAAGTGGAATGCATTGAGGCGCAAATGACGGACCTTGGCGCGGCATGGGAAACAGAATCGCTTCCTCGCCATAACGTCTGAAAGAAGGTCACACGAGACCGTCTTTCGTCAGCCGGACGCCGCTCTGGCGAGCAGATTTGGCTGGCAAGCAGATTTGGCAGATTTGAAGGAACAGAAGCGTGGTCAAGACGCTCAGACAAACCGATCCCGATTTCGAGAGTAATTTCGCGACATTTCTGGCAAGCAAGCGCGAGGCGTCCGAGGATGTCGATCGTGCGGCCCGCGAGATCGTTGAGCGGGTGCGGCGCGAAGGCGACAGCGCGCTCATCGATTATTCCCGCCGTTTCGACCGGATCGATCTTGATAAAATCGGCATCGCGGTAACCGAAGCCGAAGTCGATGCGGCTTTCGAGACAGCGCCCGCCTCGACAATCGAGGCGCTGAAACTTGCACATGAGCGCATCGAGAAGCACCATGCGCGGCAATTGCCGAAGGATGACCGTTACACCGATGCGCTGGGCGTCGAGCTTGGCTCGCGCTGGACGGCCATCGAGGCCGTGGGGCTTTATGTTCCGGGCGGCACGGCAAGCTATCCCAGTTCCGTCCTGATGAATGCCGTTCCTGCCAAGGTAGCGGGCGTGGAACGCATCGTCATGGTCGTCCCGGCGCCCGATGGCATTCTCAATCCACTGGTGCTGGTGGCCGCACGTCTGGCCGGCGTTTCCGAAATCTACCGCGTCGGCGGGGCGCAGGCTATCGCGGCCCTTGCCTATGGCACCGAAACGATCAAGCCCGTCGCCAAGATCGTCGGCCCCGGCAACGCCTATGTTGCTGCCGCCAAGCGCATCGTCTTCGGCACGGTCGGCATCGACATGATCGCAGGCCCATCGGAAGTTCTGGTCATTGCCGACAAGGACAACAATCCCGACTGGATCGCCGCTGACCTGCTTGCCCAGGCAGAGCACGATTCTGCCGCGCAATCGATCCTCATGACCAATGATGAAGCGCTGGCGATAGCGGTGGAGGAAGCTGTCGAACGCCAGCTCCGCAACCTGCCGCGCGCGCAAACCGCAGCCGCGAGCTGGCGCGATTTCGGGGCCGTCATTCTGGTCGAGGATTTTGAAGCCGCCATTCCGCTTGCCAACCGCATTGCAGCTGAGCATCTGGAAATCGCCACCGCTGACCCGGAAGCCTTGCTGCCAAAAATCCGCAATGCCGGATCGATCTTCATCGGCGGGTATACGCCGGAAGTGATCGGCGATTATGTCGGCGGCTGCAACCACGTTTTGCCGACGGCGCGCTCGGCGCGTTTTTCGTCCGGACTTTCGGTTCTCGACTACATGAAACGCACGTCGCTTCTCAAGCTCGGCCCCGATCAGCTGCGCGTACTCGGGCCTGCGGCAATCGAAATTGCCCGCGCTGAAGGCCTCGATGCCCACGCCCAGTCCGTCGCCATCCGGTTGAACCTATGAGGTGACATGACTGCCGGTGTTCCAAATGCCCGCCTTATTGACGTCGAGCTCGATGAATCCATCGGGCGTTCGACGCCTGACGTCGAGCATGAACGCGCGGTAGCCATCTTCGATCTCATCGAGGAAAACTCCTTCCACCCGATCGGGGACGATACGGGCGGACCTTACCGCCTGAAGCTCTCGCTGATGGAATCACGGCTGATTTTCGCCATCGCACGGGAAACCGGCGAGGATGTCGCAACCCATATTCTCTCGCTCACGCCCTTGCGCCGCGTCGTGCGGGACTATTTCATGATTTGCGAAAGCTATTACCAGGCGATCCGCTCGGCGACGCCAAGCAAGATCGAGGCAATCGACATGGGGCGGCGCGGCCTGCACAATGAAGGGTCGCAAACGCTCCAGGCGCGGCTGAAGGGCAAGATCGAGGTTGACTTCAACACGGCGCGGCGGCTTTTCACCCTTGTCTGCGTCCTGCACTGGAGGGGTTGATCACTGATGGTCATCACTGATGTCCCTCCCCGAAAATCCAGCGCCGACGGCAATGAAGATCATAAACCACGCCTGCCCAAGTCTCTGCTTTTCGTCTGCGGCAAGAATTCAATTCGCTCGCCGATCGCGGAATTACTTGCAAGACAGGCCCTTCCCCCCAATATTTATGTAGCATCCGCAGGCGTGAAGCGGGGCGAGCGCGATCCGTTTGTCGATGCAGTCCTTCAGGAAGAAGGCCTGTCGCTCGACAATCGGCAGCCACGTGGCCTCGAAGAACTGGCGGATGGTTATTTCGATCTGATCGTAACGCTGACGCCGCTTGCCCACCACACCGTGCTGGAACGGATGCGCGGTTTCTCGGTCGATGTGGAATATTGGCCGACGCCGGACCCGACATTGGTAACGGGCAGCAGAAGCCAGATCATGGCGGCCTATCGCGATGTGCGTGACCGCCTGAAACGCCAGATCATGCACCGTTTTGACCAGCAATAAGTTCGCCGAATTCCGTTGTTCACAAATGCCGCCTAATCATATAGGTTCCGCGCAAATTCCGACCTACCGCATCGGCCCGAAAATCGGAATCGATTTCGGAAAGCACGATGCGTAGATTCAATAAATCAGAGCGTCCTTTGTGCGTCCCAGAGACGCACGGCGTTCTAAAGCCCGCTCAAGAGCGCATTTTATCGAAGAAAGAAACAGGTATCGCATGGCGAAAGAAGAAGTCCTAGAATTTCCGGGTGTTGTTACGGAACTGCTGCCCAATGCTATGTTCCGGGTGAAGCTCGAGAACGAACATGAAATCATCGCCCATACGGCTGGCCGTATGCGCAAGAATCGCATCCGCGTTCTGGCCGGTGACAAGGTGCTGGTTGAAATGACCCCTTACGACCTGACCAAGGGCCGCATCACCTACCGCTTCAAGTAAGCAATCCGTTCCAGGAAATGTCTAGTCGATGAGCGCGCAACACAAGCTGGTTCTAGCCTCCGGTTCTCCACGCAGGATCGAGCTTCTGGGGCAGGCAGGCATCGAACCGGACCATATTTATCCGGCCGATATAGCTGAAACGCCGCAGCGCGCGGAACACCCGCGCTCGCTGGCGCGCCGTCTGTCGCGGGAAAAGGCGCGCAAGGCACAGGAATTGTTGAAGGACGATGCGAATTTCGCACATGCCTTCATTCTTGCCGCCGATACGGTCGTGGCCGTTGGCCGGCGCATTCTCCCCAAGACCGAGATTGCCGACGAGGCGAGAGAATGCCTGCGCCTGCTTTCCGGGCGCACGCACAAGGTATTCACCGGCGTGAGCCTTGTCTTGCCAAATGGAAATCTGCGCCACACACTGGTGGAAACGCGGCTTCGCTTCGAGCGGCTCTCCCGCCAGCAGATGGATGCCTATCTTTCATCCGGCGAATGGCGCGGGAAAGCGGGCGGCTACGCCATCCAGGGACTGGCAGGCAGCTTCGTCGTGAAGCTGGTCGGGTCCTATACGAACGTGGTGGGATTGCCGCTGCAGGAAACCGTAAGCCTGCTGAACGATGTCGATTATCCGGTTTACGCCAACTGGGGCAGCGGGAAAGTCTGAGAGCAGACATGAGTGACAAGAAGGACATATCGGCAGCAGCAGGCGCACGCGTGACGCCATTGCGTCCGACGCGCCCCTGCCCGGAATGCGGAAAACCTTCCACGCGCGAATCCTATCCCTTCTGTTCGCCCCGGTGCAAAAGCATCGACCTCAATCGCTGGCTGTCCGGCAGCTATGTGCTGCCGGGAAAGCCGATTGATGAAGAGGAAGAAGAAGGCAACTAGCCTCTTCCAAATCAGCTTCCGCCAATAAAATCAGTTACTTAACAAAGATGTGAGAAAAGCTGATAAAAATTGCGATACGGTGCTGGACAGCGCGAAATTTAATGCTATAACCCACCCACTTCCGGCGGGAACCAACACCGCCCAGAACAAGCAGATCGCTTGTTACGGATGCCCGGATAGCTCAGTTGGTAGAGCAGCGGATTGAAAATCCGCGTGTCGGTGGTTCGAATCCGCCTCCGGGCACCACTCCAAAATCAAATAAATTTAAAGAGCTATTCCGGATCAAGGCTCATATTTGCCCGGAATATGGGTTGCAACATTGTCCATGCAACATTCGGTGCAACACGTTGACAGGTGATTCCTGCCGCGCGTCATGTAACCTACAAATCACGTTTATATTGACCAGATCGGCGATGTGATCTATAGGTTACGCATGATCGAAGTCCGCCAAACCACCTTTTTCACCAAGTGGCTTGATGAGCTTCGTGATACCAATGCACGGTTGCGGATTGTCACTCGGATCCGCCGCATGGAACTGGGCAATCCCGACGATGTGAAATCTTGTCGGCGAAGGCGTGAGCGAAATGCGCATTACATACGGCCCCGGCTATCGGGTTTATTTCGTATCTATGGGATCAACTATCGTTGTTCTGCTGTGTGGCGGCGACAAGTCATCACAGGGCCGGGATATCGCGCTGGCGAAACAAATGGCGAAGGAGATTTAGAATGGTCCTTGAAACCACCCGTTTTGATGTTCTTGATCACCTCAAGACGCCGGAAGAGCGTGTTGCCTATCTGGAAGCGGCATTTGAAGATGGCGACCCTTCCCTTATTGCGCATGCTCTTGGTGACGTAGCCCGTTCCATCGGCATGACTGCTGTCGCTAAAGAAGCCGGAATTACCCGTGAAGCCCTTTACCGCTCCCTGAGCGAGAACGGCGATCCAAAACTATCGACCCTGCTCGGCGTCATAAAGGCCCTTGGCCTGCACCTGTCTGTCACAGCCACGAATAAACGCGCCGCTTGACACTACGGTTGTAAAGTCGCCATGCCGTGGCGAAAAGAGTGATTTTCGCACACCAGAAGCTTCGCTTGATCCCAAAAAGTTGCAGGCTTTTCAGGATTATGCGAATGCAAATTGCTCTTTGCAGTCCTGCATCCCGAAGAATGCAACTGTAGTGCCAAGTTTCAGCCGGTTCTCCATATAAGGAAATTTCCATGCTCTGGACATTGTTCGGCATCCTTTCAGGTGCCTGTATTGCTATTCAGGCCCCCATCAATGCAGCATTGGCTCGGGGTCTGGGGTCGCCGGTGACTGCCGCCGCGATTTCGTTCCTTTCCGGTGCTGTGATCCTTGCGATCATTGCCGGGATCACCGCGCGCGCGACCGGCGCAATGCCGGCCTTCAATGTGCCTGCGGGCTGGCTGTTCGTGGCTGGCGGTGCGCTTGGCTGTATCTATGTGACGGCATCGGTGCTGCTGACGCCACGCATCGGCGCTGCCGCCGTGATGGGTCTGGCGGTCGCCGGACAGTTGATGGCCGGGCTCGCCGCCGACCGTATCGGCTTCATGGGCGTTGCCGTGCGTGAAATCACCGCCGGACGCGTCGCCGGTGCCGTTTTGCTGCTGAGCGGCGCGCTGATGATCCGCTTCCTATAAGCAGAAAGGCCGCGCTTTTCAGCGCGGCCTTGTTTCCGGTGCAGAAACCGATCTCAGCCCCTGAACGTATATTCCGCAATCGACTGCGGCTTCATCTCGATGGAGAAGCCCGGCAGCGACGGCGGCATATAGGCCGCGTTCCTGATGACGCACGGATCGATGAAGTGTTCGTGCAGATGATCGACATATTCGATCACGCGGCCTTCCTTGGTGCCTGAAACGGCCACATAGTCGATCATCGACAGGTGCTGCACATATTCGCACAAGCCGACGCCGCCCGCATGCGGCCAGACCGGCTTGCCAAACTTGGCCGCAATCAGCAACACCGCCAGAACTTCGTTCAGGCCACCCATGCGGCACGAATCGATCTGGACGATGTCGATGGCGCCTTCCGCGATGAACTGCTTGAACATGATGCGGTTCTGGCACATTTCGCCAGTCGCAACCTTCACCTCGCCAATGGCTTCGCGAATCTTGCGATGGCCGGCAACATCGTCCGGGCTGGTCGGTTCCTCGATGAAGAACGGCTTGGAGAAGGCCAGCTTGTTGACCCACTCGATTGCCTGATCGACTTCCCACACCTGGTTGGCGTCGATCATCAGGTAACGGTCCGGGCCGATCACTTCGCGCGCAATGGTGAGGCGGCGAATATCGTCCTCGAGATCGCGGCCGACCTTCATCTTGACGTGGTTGAAGCCCTCGTCGATGGCTTCCTGACACAGACGGCGCAGCTTGTCGTCGTCATAGCCGAGCCAGCCAGCCGAGGTCGTGTAACAGGCATAGCCTTCCGCTTCGAGCGTGGCGATGCGCCCGGCCTTGCCGGCTTCCGCCTTGCGCAGGATTTCGACAGCCTCGTCGCGCGTCAGCGCATCGGTGAGGTAGCGATAATCGACGATATCGGCGATTTCCTCTGGCGACATGTCGGCAACAAGCCGCCATACCGGCTTGCCAGCCTGCTTTGCAGCCAGGTCCCAGAAGGCGTTGACGACAGCGCCTGTTGCAAGATGCATGGCACCCTTGTCCGGGCCGATCCAGCGCAACTGGCTGTCACCGGTCAGATAGCGCCAGAATTTTCCAGGCGCCGCCCGGAAATCCTCCAGCGAGGCGCCGACCACCAGATGCCGCATGGCGAGAATCGCCTGGCAGCAGATATCGTTGCCGCGACCGATGGTAAAGGTGAGGCCGTGCCCCTTCAGCGCCTCGTCATCCGTATCGAGAATGACATAGGCCGCAGAGTAATCCGGGTCCGGGTTCATCGCGTCGGAACCGTCCAGACTTTGGGAAGTCGGGAAACGCAGATCGAAGACGCGCAGATCAGTGATTTTGGTCATGATTTATCCGTGATCAGGGCGTGGTCCCGAAACAGCAAAGCCGGTTCGGGACCATGCTCAAACAAAGCCTAGATGTCGGCGCGCACGTTCTGCTTCTGGCTGCCGAGGCCTTCGATGCCAAGTTCCACGACGTCGCCAGCCTTGAGATAGCGAGGCGGCTTCATGCCCATGCCGACGCCGGGAGGTGTGCCGGTGGAGATGATATCGCCCGGCTGCAAGGACATGAACTGCGACAGGTAGGAAACGAGGTGGCGAATGCCGTAGATCATCGTCTTCGACGAACCGTTCTGCATGGTCTCGCCATTGACCTTGAGCCACATGCCGAGGTTTTCCGGGTCTTCGATCTCATCTTTCGTCACCAGCCACGGACCGGTCGGGCCAAACGTGTCGCAGGACTTGCCCTTCGTCCACTGGCCCTGACGCTCGATCTGGAAGGCGCGTTCCGACACATCATGGATGGTGCAATAGCCGGCCACGTAGTGGAGCGCGTCTTCTTCCGAGACATATTTCGCGGTCTTGCCGATGACGATGCCAAGTTCGACTTCCCAGTCGGTCTTTTCCGAACCGCGCGGGATGACGAGATCGTCATTGGGGCCGACGATGGCGGACGTTGCCTTCATGAAGATGATCGGTTCCGGCGGGACCGCCGCGCCGGTTTCGGCGGCGTGATCGGAATAGTTGAGGCCGATGCAGATGAACTTGCCGGTGCCTGCAACGCAAGGACCAAGGCGCGGATTGCCTTCGACCTTCGGCAGCGAATTGACGTCGATCGCGCCGAGCTTGGCCAGTGCATCCGGGGCAAGCGCCGCGCCGGAGAGGTCGCCTACATGGGCGGAGAGATCGCGGATCGCGCCATCGGCATCGAGAATGCCCGGCTTTTCCTGACCGGCTTCACCGTAACGAAGAAATTTCATGAGTTTACTCCTTTGAGGGGATGAAAGAGAGGGCGTCAGGGTGGTCGACGCTCTGGCTGCGCCATTTGCAGGCCGCCAGAGCTTGAATATCGACCGCCCTAGATCGTCCAGCCTCCGTCAATGTTGTAGGCCTGGCCGGTGGTGTAGGTCGCACCGGCGAGATAAACGGCGAGATCGGCGATTTCTTCCGGCTGGCCAATGCGGCCGATCGGCTGGCGGGCGATGAAGGCTGCGCGCTGCTCTTCATAATCGCCCTGCGCGCGCAAGCGGTCCTGCAGGGACGGGCTTTCCACCGTACCGGGGCAAATGGCGTTGCAGCGGATGCCCTTGGCAACATAATCGGCGGCGACGGCCTTCGTCAGGCCGATAACTGCGGCCTTGGTGACGCCATAGGCAAAGCGGTTCGGCACGCCCTTCACGCTGGAAGCGACCGAGGCCATGTTGACGATGGCGCCGTCCTTGCGTTCCAGCATGCCCGGCAGCACGGCGCGGATGGTGCGGATCATCGAACGGATGTTGAGATTGACCGCAAAATCGAGGTCTTCGTCCTTCATTTCGAGGATCGAGCCGCCATGGACGACACCGGCGCAGTTGAACAGGATATCCACCTGCCCGATTTCGGCGACAAGCGCCTTCACCTGCTCATCGTCAAGCACGTTGAGCTTGCGGGTGATGATGCCGTTGACGCCTTCGATCTCCTTGAGAGCATCGGTATTGATGTCGGTCGCGTAGACCTTCGCGCCCGCCTCCGCAAAGGCCAGTGCGCTTGCACGGCCGATCCCTTGCGCTGCGGCTGTCACCAGCGCGGTCTTTGCATCAAAACGTATCGTCATTTCCAAGCCTTCCGTTCGACAAGCAGGATGTGGTCGTCCCGCTGATTAAGCGTATTTCCGATATGAACCGCAGACGATCATAACCATGGGAAAAAGCAACCGGGTTGATGAGCATCGCCGTGATGCCGAGCGCCGCTTGCAAGGATCGGGGTGCCGTGGGCAAGATCGCAGATGCGATCCGTAGCAGCGCGCTATTCCACGCCCCGCGCCAACAGGGCGGCTCCCGCCCGGCAGCACGCCTCGAAACTCACCTTGCACCCTGGCCTCCCGGCGACGCTCCTCAACTCGCCCCCAATTGTAAATCATTTATTTATATGCAAACATATTACGCAAATCCGGTCAAGGCTTTCTCTGCCTGTTTGCACCTTTCGAATCCGCGGTCCTTCGTATATGAAGAATGATATTCACAAGGGGAGTTCACTTGGAAACAGAGGATCGCTATCGCGCCCCGGCGCTGGACAAGGGCCTGGATATTCTGGAACTGCTTGCGAGCGTGGACGGGGGCCTGACGCAGGCAGAGATTGCCAAACACCTCGACCGCAGCCCCAATGAATTCTACCGGATGCTGGACCGGCTGGTGAAGCGCGGTTATGTGACGAAGCTGGAAGGCGACCGCTATTCGCTGACCCTCAAGCTGTTCGGTCTGGCGCATCTTCATGCCCCGGTGCGCAGGCTTGCTTCCTTTGCCACGCCCTTCATGCGTGAACTCGCGGACCGCTCCAGACAGGCCAACCAGCTTGCGGTGTTCGACCGCGGGTCTGTCGTTGTCATCGCACAGCAGGAAGCCCCGGATTACTGGGGAATTTCGATCCGCGTCGGCTCGCATATCAGCCTGTTCGACACCGGTTCCGGCCATGTGCTTCTCGCCTTCCGTTCTCCCGAAGAACGCAAGATGATGATTGCCGAATATGCAAGGGACGTTGAAAGCGTAAAGCTTGATCAAGACTTCTACGAGCGCCTCGACCAGATTCGCGAACGCGGTTATGAAATGATGCCGAGCGCCCAGGTGGCGGGCGTCTATAATCTCTCGGCGCCCATCCTCGGCCCGGACGGTACCTGCATAGCCTCGCTGACCTGCCCCTATGTGACGCTCGTCAACTCGGCTTCCGCCCCCGACATCACACAGACCATCGGCCTGCTGCAAAAGACTGTCCAGGATCTGTCGAAACTGGTGGGCTCCGATATCGGAGCTGCCGAGTAGAGCGTATCCCCAAAAGCGGAAGACCCCCAATTCTTATTTGAAAACTCTCTTCTTTTTTGAAACTATGCGGGAGGAGGACGTTTTCATGATTATCGATACCCATCTGCATCTGATCGACAAAAGCGCGCTGAATTATCCATGGCTCGACGGCGTTCCGGCCCTCAATCGCGACTTCCTGTTCGAGACCTATCGGAAGCAGGCAGAGCGCTGCGGCATCGAGGCGGCGTTGCATATGGAAGTGGATGTGGCAGCCGATGCCATTCAGGCTGAAACGGACCATATTCAGGAGATTTCCAGACGATCGGGTGATTTCATCAAGGGCGCAATCGCCTCCTGCCGCCCGGAAGAACCGGGCTTTGCGGAATATCTGGAACGCCAGCGCAGCAATCCCTTCGTCAAAGGCTTTCGCCGCGTGTTGCATGTCGTGCCGGACGATGTTTCCGAGGGCGCGCTTTTCCGGGAGAATATCAAGCGGCTCGAAGGCACCGGCCTGACCTTCGATCTTTGCACCCTTCCCCACCAGATCGACAAGGTGCTGGCACTGGCCGATCTCGCGCCCGGCGTACAATTCGTGCTCGATCACTGCGGCGTGCCGGATATAAAGTCGGGCGCGCTGGAAAGCTGGCAGAAGGGCATCAGCGAGATTTCGCAGCGCGACAATGTGACGGCGAAGATTTCCGGCGTGGTGGCCTATGCGGACCCGGAAAACTGGACCGTCGATACGATGCGGCCCTATGTCGAACATGTCATCCGGTCATTCGGCTGGGACCGTGTGGTGTGGGGAAGCGACTGGCCCGTCTGCACATTGGCAACCAATGCCGATGCCGGGCTTTCCACATGGGTGGCGACAACCCATGCGCTTCTTGAAGGATGCAGCAACGACGAAAAAACGCGCCTGTTGTCCGCGAATGCAATCCGTCTCTGGAAGCTTTAAAGGACAGAGGCGGATACCCGGAGCGTTTTCCCTCAGCCCTTCGAGACGCCGTTTTCAACGGCTCCTCAGGATGAGGGAAGGAGATGTCGCATCAAGCCCTCAAGGCAAAAACGCCGTCCGGTGGGGCGGCGTCTTTTCGATCAGATTGCGAGTTCGACCTCATTGCTGGCCAGTTCCAGCAAGGTCCACACATGATCGGCGAATGAATTCCACACTTCGATGCGGTAATGATCCGCATCCCATTTCAGCAGGATGATCTGGGCACGGTCGAAGATGGTGCGCGCAGCGCCCGGTGCCTGCATTTCAGCCAGATTGAGCGGAGACGCGGCATTGAGCAGCCATTCCGCCTGCGGGCCGGTAATGTCGATGCCGGTTTCGCGATGGCTCACTTCCGTCAGGCTGTGCGGCTCTGTTTCATAAAGCCCGGCGAAAGCCTGCGTGATGGCGGCACCCTTGCCTTCATCAGCCCAGATATACCATTCATCCGGTCCGATACAGGCAACGGCAATATCATCCGTGCGGACAAGATCGCCGATCTTCGCCGGGATTTTTGCGCCCAGCGCCCTTTCAGCCAGGGCCAGCTTTGCCGGACCGATGCGCAGGACGAAGCGGGCGGCATCGTCCGCCGCATGGATTTCCAGACGACCGGGAATGACGACCTTGCGGTTCGAATAAGGTTTGGTTTCAACAAGCATGGTTCAATCCTTATCCATTAAGCCTTGTGCCTTCGGGGTCATAGAAGACCATGCCCGAAACTGTCGCCTCGTGCACGCTGCCATCCGGCATCGGCATGTAAAGCGTTTCACCCATGCGAGCCTTGCCGCCTGACACCAGCGCCATGGCGATGGACCGCCCGAGCGTCTCGCTCCAATAGGACGAGGTGACATGGCCAAGCATGGTCATCGGCAACGGCTGTTTTGGGTCGGCAACAATCTGCGCGCCTTCTTCCAGCACCAGCTTCGGATCATTGGTGAGCAGGCCCACGAGATGCTTGCGATCCGATTTCAGCATGTCCGGACGGGTGAGCGAACGCTTGCCGACGAAATCCGGCTTCTGCTTGCCGACGGCCCAGCCAAGGCTTGCATCGTCCGGCGTCACGGTGCCATCCGTGTCCTGACCGACGATGATATAGCCCTTTTCGGCGCGCAGGACGTGCATGGTTTCGGTGCCGTAAGGCGTGATGTCATATTGCTGGCCGGCCTCATAAAGCGCCTTCCACAGTGACAGGCCATAGCGCGCAGGCACGTTGATTTCATAGCCCAGTTCGCCGGTGAAGCTCATGCGGAACAGACGCGCAGGCACGCCGAGGAATTTGCATTCCGCAACCGACATATGCGGGAAGGCTTCGTCGGAAATATCCAGCCCTTCAACCATTGGCTCGATGAGCTTGCGCGCATTGGGGCCATTGATCGCGACCACGGCCCATTGCTCGGTGGTCGAGGTCAACGAGACTTTCAGCTCCGGCCATTCGGTCTGAAGATAGTCTTCCATCATGTTGAGAACACGCGCGGCACCGCCGGTCGTGGTGGTCACATGGAAGCGATCCTGCGTCAGGCGACCGACGACACCATCATCACGGATGAAGCCATCTTCGCCAAGCAGCAGACCATAGCGGCAGCGCCCGACGCCAAGCTTCGTCCATGGATTGGTGTACATGCGGTTCATGAATTCCGCTGCATCCGGGCCGACAACTTCGATCTTGCCGAGCGTGGAGGCATCGAACATGCCGAGCGACTGGCGGGTCGCCTTGCATTCACGCGCCACGGCCTGATGCATGTCTTCGCCGGTTTTCGGGAAATACCATGCGCGCCGCCACAGCGACACCGGCTCGAAAGCTGCGCCATGCTGTTCGGCCCAGCTATCGATCGGCGTCTTGCGCGTGACATCAAACAGTTTGCCGCGATTATAACCGCAGAAGGCGCCAAAGGTCGTCGGCGTATAGGGCGGACGGAAGGTGGTGAGACCCACCTGCGGCGTCGGGCGCTTGAGCGCATCGGCTGCAACGGCCAGACCGTTGATGTTCGACGTCTTGCCCTGATCGGTCGCCATGCCGTTGGTGGTATAGCGCTTGACGTGCTCAATGGAGTGGAAGCCCTCGCGCACGGCCAGACGAATATCCTTGGCGGTCACATCGTTCTGGAAATCGATGAAAGCCTTGGCCTTGCCCGGATCGCGATCGGTCGGCAGTTCGCGACAGCTTACGCCGTCGCAGATAAAATCACCGGCCACAGCATAGTCTGATGGCTTGGCCTTGTGCCCGGCATCAGTGGCTGCCGCGGCACCCGCTTCCGCACCCTCACGCAAGGCGGCAGCCAGATCGAAATTGCCATTGCCCGCACCGGCACAGCGGCTTTCCTCGGTTGGCTTGCCCGGCAGATAGATCTGCCGTGCGTCATCCCAGACCAGCGAGCCTTTTGTGTGCGAGAACAGATGCACGCTCGGATTCCAGCCGCCGGACATCAGCAGCACATCGCAGGCAATCGTGCGGGCAGCGCCGACAGAGCCATTGGAAACCGGATTGACGCGCACGGACGACACGCGGTGGCGTCCGCCGGTATCCGTCACCGTCCAGCCGGTAAGCGTCTCGATGCCGAGCATCTTCGCGCGGTTGACGAGGCTGTCGGCAACGCTTGAACGCACATCGATGATGGCCGGAACCTTGACGCCTGCGACCGCGAGATCGAAGGCCGCAAGCCATGCGCTGTCATGCGAGGTGACGACCACGGCCTGATTGCCGACCTTGACGCCATAGCGGTTGAGATAGGTGCGGGCGGCGGATGCCAGCATCACGCCCGGACGGTCGTTGCCGGCAAAGACCAGCGGCTTTTCGATGGAACCCTGCGCCAGCACGACTTGGCTAGCGCGCACGCGCCACATGCGTTCACGCGGGGCATTGGAAGCGGGTTTGGCCTGATGATCGGTCAGGCGCTCGCAAAGGCCGACCATGTTCTGGTGATAATAGCCTATGGCCGTGGTGCGTGGCAGAAGCGTGACATTCGGATTGGCCTTGAGCGCGGCAATGGTTTCGCTGAGCCAGTCCCAGCTTGCGCGGCCATTGATGACCGGCTCCGGCTCCGACAGAAGCGAGCCGCCAAATTCCGCCTGCTCGTCGCAGATGATTACCTTGGCACCGCTTTTCGCGGCCTCAAGTGCTGCGGCAAGACCGGCAGGCCCGCCACCGGCGATCAGCACATCGCAGAAGGCATAGCGGCTGGCATAGGTGTCGGGATCGGGCTCGGAGGGCGACTTGCCAAGACCGGCTGCGCCACGGATGAATGGCTCATAGACCTTGTTCCAGAAGCTCTTCGGCCACATGAAGGTCTTGTAGTAAAAGCCTGCCGAGAAGAACATGTAGAAGGCGTCGTTGATCGCGCCGACATCGTGCTTCAGCGACGGCCAGTGGTTCTGGGTTTCGGCCTTGAGGCCGTCATAGAGTTCCAGCACCGTTGCGCGGGTGTTCGGCTCGAAGCGGCCCAGCCCGCGTGAAACGCCCATCAGCGCATTCGGCTCTTCGGAACCGGCGGAAAGAATGCCGCGCGGGCGGTGATATTTGAACGAACGACCGGCCAGATGCTCGCCATTGGCAAGCATGGCGGAAGCCAGCGTATCGCCCTCGAAGCCGGAATAGGACTTGCCGTTGAAGGTGAACCGCACGGACTTGGCCTTGTTGACGCGGCCTTTGTTATGAATGCGCATATCGGTCATTATTTCGTCTCCGCAGCCGGAGTTGCTGCCAAAGCAGGACGGGGTTCACCGGCCTTGTAGGTCATCGCGAACTTGTCGCTCACCGTGTCGCGCACCGCATTGAAGAAGCGGCCGCAGCCATTGATATGCCGCCAGCGTTCAAAATGGGTGCCGCGCGGATTGGAGCGCGTGAACAGGAAATCGCGCCATTCGTCGTCGGAAAGCGCCGATGGATCGGCAGGGCGCGCGATATGCGCTTCGCCTGCATAGGCAAATTCCAGTTCCGGACGTTCCATCTCGCAATAAGGGCAACGGATTAAAAGCATATCATACCTCCCTTAGTGCGCGACGGCGGCAGCAGCCGCTTCGTCGATCAGGCGACCGGTGGTGAAGCGTTCAAGCGTGAAGGGTGCGTTAATCCAGTGCGGCTCATCGCGGGCAATCGTATGCGCGAAGACATGCGCCGAACCCGGCGTCGCCTTGAAGCCGCCGGTGCCCCAGCCGCAATTGACATAAAGCCCCGGCACCGGCGTCTTGCCGATGATCGGGGAGCGATCCGGCGTGACGTCGACGATACCGCCCCATTTGCGCAGCATCCGCATGCGGGTGAAGATCGGGAAGACTTCGCAGATGGCCGCAAGCGTGTGCTCGATCAGCGGCAGGCCGCCGCGCTGGCTGTAGGACACATACTGGTCGGTGCCGGAACCGATCACCAGTTCGCCCTTGTCGGACTGGCTGATATAGGCATGGACCGTGTTGGACATGACCACGCAAGGGAAGATCGGCTTGACCGGCTCGGACACCAGCGCCTGCAGCGGGAAGCTTTCAAGCGGCATGCGAACGCCTGCCGTATCCATGACAATCGACGTGCTGCCCGCAGCCGATACCGCCACCTTCTTCGCCTTGATGAAGCCGCGTGGCGTATCGACGCCGGTGACGCGGCCCGAAGCATCGCGGCGGATGGCCGTGACAGGGCAATTCTGGATGATATCGACGCCGCGCTCGGTCGCCCCGCGCGCATAGCCCCAGGCGACCGCATCGTGGCGGGCCACGCCGCCGCGCCGCTGCAAGGTGGCGCCCACAACCGGATAACGCGCATTGGGGGAAATATCGAGCGGCGGGCAATATTCCTTCGCCTGCTCCTTGGTCAGCCATTCATTGTCGATACCGTTGAGGCGGTTGGCGTGAATGTGACGCTTGAAGCTCTGCACGTCATGCACCGTATGCGCCAGCATCATGACGCCGCGCTGCGAGAACATGACGTTGTAGTTGAGGTCCTGGCTCAGACCCTCCCACAGCTTCATCGCATGTTCGTAGAGATGCGCGCTCTCGTCATAGAGATAGTTGGAGCGGATGATGGTGGTGTTGCGGCCCGTATTGCCGCCGCCGAGCCAGCCCTTTTCGATGACGGCGACATTGGTGATGCCGTGCTCCTTGGCCAGATAATAGGCGGCACCCAGGCCATGCCCGCCCGCGCCGACGATGATCACGTCATATTCGGCCTTGGGTTCGGCATTGGGCCATTGCGGCTTCCAGTTCTTGTTGCCGGACAGCGCATTTTTAATAATCGAAGCTGCAGAAAAACGGGACATAGACAACCACCAGTTTCGCGGCCGCAAGCGCCCTTCCGGCACATGCGAAGCCTTTGATGATATTTCTATTGTTTCCGTTTCAAACCCGACAGCAGGCTTGCGTCAAAAGACGCCACAAATACGACATGGCCACCATTTCGCGACATCCCGTCCGACGCCGGCGAGCCTGCCTGCGCCTGCAACGGGACGGTAAAGCAGTTTCAAAAATGGCCCCTGTAAAATAGGACAACATTATTGTCCTTTTTCCTTTTCTTTTGTTGCGCAAAGGTCTACGCATTCTTTCGTAAAATCGCGTCCAAAATAAAAGAAACGCAAGAAAGGTGATTCCGTGACTAAGGAGAATCTACTCGAAAGCGCACTCGTTCGTCTGGACGAGGCGGCAAGCCACATCAACATCGATGCGGATGTCATCGAGAAGCTGAAATATGCACGTGAGACCATGAAAGTGCGACTGATGATTCGCATGGACGATGGTTCGCGCAAATCCTTTCTTGCGTGGCGCTGCCGCTACGACGACACGCGCGGACCGACCAAGGGCGGCATTCGCTACCATCCGGAATCGACCGCCGAAGAAGTCGAGACGCTGGCCTTCTGGATGACATTCAAATGCGCGGTCATGAACCTTCCCTATGGCGGCGGCAAGGGTGCCATCCAGGTCGATCCGCGCCAGCTTTCCAAGGCTGAGCTTGAGCGCCTTTCGCGCGCCTATATCCAGGCTTTCTCCGGCATCATCGGCCCGGACCGCGATATTCCGGCACCGGACGTCTACACCAATTCCATGATCATGGGCTGGATGGCCGACGAATATTCCCAGATCGTCGGGCAGTCCTCGCCTGCCGTCATCACCGGCAAGCCGCTGGCGCTCGGCGGTTCGCTCGGCCGCAACGATGCGACGGCGCGCGGCGGCTTCTATCTCGTGCGCCATCTGGCGCAGGATCTGGGCCTTGCTTCGCAGCTTCGCGTCACGGTTCAGGGTTTCGGCAATGCCGGACAGTTCATCGCCAAGCTGATGGCAGGCGACGGGCACAAGATCGTTGCCGTTTCGGATTCGTCCGGCGCCGTCTACTGCGCCAGCGGCCTTGATCTCGACCTGCTGATGCAGGCCAAGGAACAGGGCAAGTCGGTCGTTTCCACCGCCGGCAAGAATGGCCACGAAGCCATCTCCGCCGATGAGCTGCTTGCAGCCGAATGCGATGTTCTGGTGCCGAGCGCCATGGAAAATATGATCCATGCGGACAATGCGGCATCCATCAAGGCCAGGCTGATCGTCGAGCTGGCCAATGGCCCCGTGACGCCGGAAGCCGACAGGATACTGGGAGAAAACGGCGTCGTCGTTCTGCCGGATATCCTGGCCAATGCCGGTGGCGTGACGGTTTCCTATTTCGAATGGGTGCAGAACCGCCAGGGCTATTACTGGACGCTCGAAGAAATCCATGAGCGCCTGAAAACCATCATGGAACGCGAAGGCCGCGCCATCTGGAACCATGCCAAGCAGCACAATGTGACGGTTCGCTCGGCAGCCTATGTCCACGCGCTGCAGCGCCTTGCACAGGCCATCGAAGCACACGGCACGCAAAGCGATTTCATCGGCTGATCGAGCCCCCTGACATCACCCCTCCTGCCAGCCTGCTGTCAGGAGGGGTGTCGAACGACGGTTTCCTTTTCCCGCTCGCGCTATAGTTTACCTTCACGAGGAAAAACCAGCGCGATGGGATGAAAAGCATGTCGTACGGAAATCTATTCAAGGGAAGTGCCGTCGCACTTGCCCTCCTTGCGGGCGCAATCCAGTTTTCCAGCGTCGCGCAGGCACAGGTGGTCGTCTCTTCCAAGATCGACACGGAAGGCGGCGTTCTCGGCAACATCATTCTGGCCGTTCTCAACGCAAATGGCATCCAGACCACGGATCGCATCCAGCTTGGCGCCACGCCCGTGGTGCGCAAGGCGATCACCGCAGGCGAAATCGACATTTACCCCGAATATACGGGCAATGCGGCCTTCTTCTTCAACAAGGCGGACGACCCGCTGTGGAAAGACGCCGCCAAGGCGTTCGAGACTGCGAAGAAGCTAGATTACGACGCCAACAAGATTGTCTGGCTCGCCCCCTCGCCCGCAAACAACACCTGGGGCATTGCGGTGCGCAAGGACGTCGCCGACGAAAACAAGCTTACGAACCTGAGCGAATTCGGAAAATACATTTCAGGCGGCGGAAAGGTCATTCTGGCCGCATCGTCTGAATTCGTGAATTCGGCGGCCGCCCTGCCAGCCTTCCAGACCGCCTACAGCTTCACCCTGAAACCCGACCAGCTGATCACGCTTTCAGGCGGCGACACGGCCGCGACCATCGCAGCCGCCGCCAACCAGACCAACGGCGCCAATGCGGCCATGGTCTACGGCACCGATGGCGGCATCGCGCCGTCCGGGCTTGTCGTGCTCGAGGACGACAAGCATGTGCAGCCGGTCTATCAGCCCGCCCCGATCATCCGGGAAGAGATTTTGAAGAAAAACCCGAAAATCGAGGAGCTGCTGAAGCCCGTTTTCGCAAAGCTCGATCTCACGACCCTTCAGGAACTCAACGGTCGCGTGCAGCTCGGCGGTGAACCGGCAAAGGCTGTCGCGGAGGAGTTTCTCAAGACCAACGGCTTTCTGAAATAGGCGCGGGTATTTGCCGGGCATGAGTGCAGCACATGAGACGATCCGGGCAAATGGCACCAAGGGCTTGCTTGCCCATATAGACAAGCTCGGACTGGTCATTGCGGCAATCGGCCTGTCGGGTTTGCTCCTGCCTTTTGCGAACTTTCGGGCAAACCGCATCGTTCAGGGTGAGCCGCGCCATGTTTTCGACGCCCTGCCGACCGAACTGGCGCTGGCGCTTGCCGCTATCGTGGCGGGAGGGCTGCTGATCGGGCTAGTTCGCAGCAATAATTGGCTGCGGCTCGTGACGGCTCTGCTCTGTCTTGCGACGGTGCTGGCGGCGATCGGGCTTGCCGCGACATATCTCTCGCCCGAAGGAAACAATTACGCACGCGTTTCTCCGGCTTCCGGCTTCTGGCTATTGTTTTTTGCCAGCGCCCTTTATGTCGCCGATGGGCTGGTCCGGCTGCGGGCCGGTCCGTTCCTGCGTGTGGGACTGCTGGTCGTTGCAGGTCTGCTTCTGGCGCTTCTGCTTTCGTCGGGCCTGTGGGACAGCATCTCCTTCATGAAGGAATATCAAGGCCGGGCGGACAGCTTCTGGAATGAAGCACAACGGCACATAGCGCTGGCGCTGGGGTCGCTCCTCGCGGCAACCATCGTCGGCATTCCGCTCGGACTTGTCTGCCATCGTGTGCCGAAACTGCGCGCTTTCGTTCTGAACAGCCTCAATATCGTGCAGACCATTCCGTCGATGGCGCTGTTCGGTATCCTGATTGCGCCGCTGAGCTGGGTCGCCACCCAGTTTCCATGGGTCGGCGACCTCGGTATTCGCGGTATCGGCGCGGCACCGGCATTCGTCGCGCTTTTTCTCTATTCGCTGCTGCCAATCGTGGCCAACACCGTGGCAGGGCTGGCACAGGTGCCGGAGCCGGTGACGGATGCCGCGCGCGGCATGGGCATGACGCGCCTGCAACGCCTCTTCAAGACCGAGTTTCCGCTGGCATTTCCCGTTATCCTCACCGGCATACGCATCGTCATGGTGCAGAATATCGGCCTGACGACCATCGCGGCGCTGATCGGCGGCGGCGGCTTCGGAACTTTCGTCTTTCAGGGCATCGGCCAGACGGCGATGGACCTCGTCCTCCTGGGCGCCCTGCCGACCGTTCTTCTCGCCTTTGCAGCCGCCGTCATCCTCGATGCCGCGATAGAAATCACCGAGAAAGGCAGCTCCCTATGATCGAGTTCGACCATATCACGAAGCGCTATAACGGGCGCGCAGCGGTCGACGCCGTGAGCTTCACCATCGAGCCGCACAGTATCGCCGCCATTGTCGGGACTTCGGGATCGGGCAAAACCACCTTGCTGCGGATGGTCAATCGTCTGGTCGAGCCGACCGATGGAGAAATCCGCATCGATGGGCGCAGCATCATGGATGAACCCGGCCATGTCCTGCGGCGGCGGATCGGCTATGTCATCCAGCAGAACGGGCTTTTTCCGCATCGCACCGTGGCGGAGAATATTGCAACGGTTCCGCTGCTGCTCGGATGGGATAAACAGCGCATCGACAGGCGCGTCGATGAATTGCTGGACCTTTTCCAGCTGGAAGCTGCCGACTATCGCGACCGCTATCCGCACGAACTTTCCGGAGGGCAACAGCAGCGCGTCGGCGTGGCGCGGGCGCTTGCCGCCGGTCCGAACATCCTTCTCATGGACGAGCCGTTCGGGGCGCTCGATCCGGTTATCCGGGCCAAGGCGCAGGAAGACCTGAAGGCGATCCAGAGGCGGCTCGGCACGACCATAATCCTTGTCACGCACGACATGGAGGAAGCGATCTCGCTGGGCGACCGGATCGCAGTCATGGATGACGGAAAACTGCTGCAATATGGTCCACCGGCGGAAATCCTTGCTCGTCCGGCAACCGATTTCGTCGAACGCCTTGTCGGTACGGGCGAGCGGCCCTTCCGTCTCCTTTCCCTGATGGACCTGAAAACCGTGCTCCAGCCGGGCGATGCGAGCGGTGAAACCCTGCCGGTAACGGCATCGCAACGCGATGCGCTTGCCGCACTCCTGTGGTCCGGGCGTAAGGCGCTTCCCGTTCTCGACGCGGAAGGACGCCCGCTCGGCCGGGTCACGCTCGACAGGCTTCTGCATCAGGCAGAGCGTCCGGCATGAGATTGCTCGTCTCCATTGTCCCGCGCGTCATGCTTCTGGGCATCCTGCTCCTGTTCCTGGCACGGCCCCGGCTGTTCGAGCCGCTGTTTCGCCCGCTCGTCGATGAAGGCGTGCCAGCCATCTATGATCGCGCCAGCTTCGTGACATTGACCTTGCAGCATCTGGGCCTCGTGGCGCTCGCAACACTTGCCGCGACACTCGTGGCCGTCTCGATGGCGATCTTCGTGACCAGAAAGCACGGCGCTGAGTTTCTGCCGCTTTCACGCAGCCTCGTGAACATAGGGCAGACTTTTCCTCCGGTCGCGGTGCTGGCGCTGGCCGTTCCCATCTTCGGTTTCGGAGACAAGCCGACCCTGATCGCCCTCTTCCTCTATGGCCTGCTTCCGATCTTTGAAAACACGCTGACGGGGCTGACCACCTTGCCATCGCCGGTTGTCGAAGCTGCGCGCGGCATGGGGATGACCAGCGCCCAAAGGCTAGTGAAAATCGAGGTTCCGCTGGCCATGCCGGTCATTCTGGCAGGCATCAGGCTTTCCGCCGTGATCAGCCTTGCCACTGCCACCATCGGGTCCACAGTCGCTGCCAGAACCCTTGGCGAAGTCATCATTGCCGGGCTGATTTCCAACAATCTCGCCTTTGTTTTGCAGGGCGGGCTCGTCGTGGCCGCACTTGCCATTCTCATCTTCGATGGGTTTCAGGCAATTGAGCATTATCTCCTTAAACGTTCCGGACGAACCGGAATCGCTCTTTGAAAGATGCCTCCGCATTCCTATATCCTTGGCTGGAACCAGCCAGCGAGGAACGGGATGAACATCGGGCAGGCAGCTGCAGCATCTGGCATATCGGCGAAGATGATCCGCCATTATGAAACAATCGGGCTCATCGAAGCCGCCGAGAGGACCGGTTCGGGTTACCGCGTCTATACGCAGAAAGATGTCGAAACCCTGCGCTTCATCCGCCGCAGCCGCGATCTCGGTTTTCAGGTTGAGCAGATCAAGGAACTGCTGGCGCTCTGGCGTGACCGCAACCGCGCATCGGCTGACGTGAAGAAGGTGGCGCTTGGCCATGTCGAGGAGCTGGAAGCCAAGATGCGCCAGTTGCAGGAAATGGCCGATACGCTGCGCTACCTCGCCAAGAACTGCCACGGCGACAACCGTCCCGATTGCCCGATCATCCACCAGCTTGCCGAAAACAGTGCCGAGAGCCGCAAACGTCCGGCCCCGCGCAAGGGCGAATTGCTGCACGGCAAGATCTGAGATCATCAAATGAAAACGCCGGGATTGCTCCCGGCGTTTTTCATTCATATCGCTGCCTCAGCTCTTCGGCAGCGTATAGGCGATTACATAATCGCCCGGTTTGGTCCCGACCGAACCATGCCCGCCCGCCACCATCAGGACGAACTGCTGGTCGCCGACCGTATAGGTCATCGGGGTCGACTGGCCGCCAGCCGGAAGCCGGGCCTCCCAGAGCTGCTTGCCGGAAGTCAGGTCATAGGCGCGCAGATAGTCGTCCACTGCCGCGCCCAGGAAGACGACGCCGCCAGCGGTGATCATCGGGCCGCCGATACCCGGCACGCCCACCTTCAACGGAAGCGGAACCGGCGACATGTCGCGGATCGTCCCGTTGCGATGCTTGTAGGCAATCTTGCCGGTGCGCAGGTCCACCCCGGCGACATAGCCCCATGGCGGCGTCTGGCAGGGAATGCCGAGCGGACCGAGGAACGGCCCCATGAACACGCCATAGGGCGCGCCATCATTGCGGTTCAGGCCCTGCTCGCTTCCCTTTTCATCCTGTCCTTTCGGCGGGATGTCGGCGCGTGGAACCAGACGCGAGGTGAAGGCGAGATAGGTCGGCATGCCGAACATCACCTGCCGGACCGGATCGACCGCCACGCTACCCCAGTTGAACACGCCGAAATTGCCGGGATAGACAATCGTTCCCCGCAAGGAAGGCGGCGTATAGCGGCCTTCATAAAACAGCTGGTGGAACTTGATGCGGCAGGCGAGCTGATCGAACATCGTCACGCCCCACATGTCGCTTTCGCGCAAGGGCGGCGGGCTGAAAGTCAGATCGGAGATCGGCTGCGTGGGAGCCGTATGGTCTTCCGGTATAGCGCCGGTCGGTGCGGGGATTTCCCTGACCGGAATGATCGGTTCGCCGCTGCGCCGATCAAGGACGTAGAGATCGCCCTGCTTGGTCGGGCCGACCAGCGCCGGAACCCCGTTGATATCCAGCAGGACCGGCTGGGCCGGAACGTCCATGTCCCACAGATCATGGTGGACCGTCTGGCGCACCCAGCGAACCTGTCCGGTGTTCACGTCGAGCGCAACGATGGAGGAGGAATATTTCTCCACATTCTCGCTGCGGTCCATGCCGAGCTGGTCCGGCACCTTGTTGCCGAGCGGCACAAAGACCAGTCCGAGCTTTTCATCCACGCTCGAAACCGACCAGCTGTTCGGAGAGTTCGTCGTATAGTGCTCGCCTTCGGGAAGCGGCGTGGTCACATCCGGATTGCCGGAATCCCAGTTCCACAACAGTTGCCCGGTGCGGATATCGAAGGCGCGAATGACGCCCGACTGTTCCTGCGTCGAGTAATTATCATTGACGGCGCCGCCGACGATGATCTTGTCCCCGACAACGACCGGGGGCGAGGTGGAGTAATAATAGCCTGCCGGATTATATTTCATGCCGTGGCTGAGATCGAGCGTCCCGCCATTGGCGAAATCCGTGCAGATTTCCCCGGTTGCCGTATCCAGCGCAATCAACCTTGCATCGGACGTCGGCAGATAGACCCGCTCGGCGCATTTCGCGCCCGCCGTTGCCGTTGCATCCTTCCAGTAGCTGACGCCGCGGCAGGTCTGGTGCTGGCGGTCCGTATTGAAGCCGACCTTCGGGTCGAACTTCCACTTTTCCTTGCCCGTCGCCGCATCCAGCGCAATAGCCCAGTTATGCGGGGTGCACAGATAGAGCGAATCGCCAATCTTGAGCGGCGTGACCTGATAGGTCGTTTCGCCCACATCCTGCGGCTGCTTCACGTCGCCGGTCTGGTACTGCCAGGCAACCTGGAGTTTGGCGACGTTCTCAGGCGTTACCTGTGTCAGCGGCGAATAGCGCTGGCCGTAAGGCGTTCGACCGTATTGATGCCATTCGCCATCGGGCACGTTGCCGCCGAGATCGGGCGTCGCAGCCACTTTTTCGGTCGGCAGGTCGCCTGCGATATTGTAGGTATCCTGCGTTATCGCATAACCGGCAACCAGGATTGCGATCACCGATGCCACGGCCAGCGGCAGGCCGCTGTCGCCTGCCCCCTTGTTCAGTGGCCTCCTGATCCATGGCGTCAGCAGCCAGAATCCCAGCAGCACGATGACACCGCCGCGTGCGCCGAGCTGCCACCAGTCGAAGCCGACTTCGTAAACTGCCCAGCCAAGCGATCCGAGAATGACGAGAGCGTAAACCCATAGTGCGGCGCCGCTGCGCCGCGAAAGCAGAACGGCGGTCAGCAAAAAGCCGATCGCCGAAAGTATGTAATACCAGCTGCCGCCCAGCAGGGCGAGCCAGATGCCGCCTGCTCCGAGCGAAAACCCGATCAAAAGAAGTACGAGAGAAGTTAACCAGATAAGCAAGATATTACCCCCTTCCAGTACAATCGGCGTTCCGTCGCCGATGCGGGAAAACCGTGCGGACCAACCGCTCACCAATTTCGAGGCATTCCTGATATGGCCAGATATGGTTGCAAGTCTCGCAGCATTCGGTCTGCCGGACAACTCCCTACTGCGTGCCTATCCACATAGGCGAACATGGAAAAAATCCAGAGCGGCAGACGTATCTTTCCATGGTCCGATCAGGAGACCCAATCAGGGGAAATGAGCGCCGCCCGTGATTAAGGCAAAGTGGCGGCAAAGGGTGTTTACGCACTCAAAAGGCGCAAAACAGCACACAAACGTGCATTTTTTCGCCCGGAAATTGTGGCGAAGGAATGGCGAAACTGTGCAACTTATGTCTTTTACGCGGCTTTTTCGAGATATCAGGCGGAGCCGCGCATGATGAGATGGCTGTCCAGACGCCGGATTTCCTTCTCGACTGCCGCCCCGCTTTCCTGCGCATTGATCCGCGAGAAAAGCATGTCGAGACCCAGTTGCGCGATTTGCCGGTAGTCCTGCGCAACCGTCGTCAGCGGCGGACAGGTGAAGCGGCTGAGAGGATGGTCGTCGTGACCGGCGACCCGAAGATCGCAGCCTTCTTCGCGCCCGACATGCCGCCGCCGTTCGAATGCTGCAGAAATGACGCCGAAGGCCAGGCGATCATTGGCGCATAGAACGGTTCGCGTCGGAAACCCGCCGCGATCCAGAATCCGGCCTGCTTCCTGATAACCCAGTTCCTCGAAATTCCAGTTCTTGGCCGTGATGGGAAGCACGATCGGTTCGACCCCCAGCCTCTCCATGGTTTCGATATAGGCCGAACGCCGTTCCAGCGCGTTCTGGTTTACCGCCGGCATTTCGAGGAAGCAGGGATGTTCGCCCGTTCGATAGAGATATTCGGTAATGTTGCCGATGCTCTGGCGATTATCGGTGCCGACAAAGGGCTGATCGTCGCCGATACGGCTGTCGAGAAAAACCGCAGGCGTCGAATCCGACAGGCTGGAAAGCAGCTTCGCATCCGTCTCAAAACCGAGCGGAGCCATCAGAACGCCCGCGATCTTGAGAGACATGAGCGTGCGCATCGCCCGCGCCTCGAGTTTCCTCTCGCCATGCGACGACAGAACGATCGGCCAGTAGCCTTCCGCCAGGCAGCGCATTTCGATCTGGCGGATGATTTCCGCATAGAACGGATCGGAAATATGGGGGACGATGACGCCGATGTTCTTCGGCTTCTTGCGGTTGAGGCTGACCGCGAAGATGTTGGGCTGATAGTTGTAATCCTTCAGCGCCTTTTCGATACGAAGGCGCGTCGAGGGCTTTACGCTTTCGGGATTGTCGAAATATTTCGAGACCGTGGGACGGGACAATCCGCTTGCTGCTGCGAACTCTTCCATCGTCCTGATCTTCTGTTCGGTCATGCCCTGCTTTTCCCCTCGGGGTATCATAGCGATTTTACGGCGCCATCCAATTTGTTTCCATGCGTAAATTTTTTTCCGTTGAGACGCAACAAATTTCAACGGGCAGTCCTTCGGCGATCCACGCTTTCCTGTTCCTGCGGCGGCTCGTACGCGCCCATTACGCTCAACTTCAATCGTTATAATTTTTACACGTGAAAAATTTTATATTGACACGTTGAACAAGCTCTATCATGTCTAGGGAAGCTCTTCGTGAGCTGGAGGCCCTGCCCTTCGGGAGGTTTGAAGTTGGCGACGACTGATGAACCTGCAGGAAAAACCCTTGTTCATGTCCCTATAGAAGGACGCCCCGGCGAGCGCCGGTCATTCGGAGGAAATCATGTTTCGCAAATCGCTCAGCCGTATTCTCTTTTCCGGCGTAGCCCTGGCCATGATGGCAGGCGCTGCATCTGCCGAAGGCATCGGCGCATCGCTTCTCACCCAGCAGCATCCGTTCTACATCTCGCTTGCAGACGCGATGAAGAAGGAAGCGCAGGCAGAGAATGTGCCGCTGGAAATCGCCATCGCCAATCAGGACCTGAGCAAGCAGCTCGCCGATGTGGAAGATTTCATCACCAAGGGCGTCGACGTCATCGTCATCTCGCCGGTTGACAGCAAGGGCGTTCGCTCGGCCATCAACAAGGCCCAGAAGGCAGGCATCAAGGTCATTACCGTCGATGTTCCGGCCAACAATGTCGATGTGACCTCCTTTGTCGGCACGGACAATTTCGCGGGCGGCGAAAAGGCCGCCGAACTGATGGCGAAGTCCATCGGTGAAAAGGGCAATGTCGCCGTTATCGATTACCCGACGGTCCAGTCGGTCGTCGATCGCATCGAAGGCTTCAAGAAGGGCATCGCCAAATATCCGGACATCAAGATCGTTGCGATCCAGCCGGGCATCACCCGTCCGGAAGCACTTTCGGCTGCACAGAACATCCTGCAGGCCAACCCGGATATCGTCGGCATCTTCGGCTTCGGCGACGACGCCGCACTGGCCGCTGCCTCGGCGGTGAAGTCGGCCAAGCTTGAAAGCCAGGTCAAGGTCATCGGTTTCGACGGCATGGAAGAAGCCCGCAACGCCGTGAAGAACGACCCAGTCATGGTTGGCGTTATTGCCCAGTATCCCGACCAGATGGGCAAGGTTGCGGTTGAAACCGCTGCCAAGGTCATCAAGGGTGAGGAAGTTCCGGCCAAGCAGCCGATCGTTCCGGGTGTCGTCACCAAGGACGGCGAAACCAGGTAACACCGCGTGAAACAGCGACGCTCCTCCCAGTCGCTGTTTCCATTCTGCGTGCGGCGGCCCGGCGAACACCACGCGCCTGCCGCCGCCGCATCCCTTTTGATCGCGGATTTCGTTCGAGCGAAGTCCCGCCGATAGACTGACAACGGAGAATGGAGGCCCCAAGAGTGACAGATACTGTGACAGCCGCCAAATCCGAACGAAAAGCCGTTTCGGACACCGTTCTCGAGATTCGCGATGTGGCAAAATCCTTCGGCCCGGTGGTCGCGCTGAAGCGCATGAACCTGACCGTGCGTCGGGGCCGCGTCCATACGTTGCTCGGTGAGAACGGCGCCGGCAAATCCACGCTGATGAAGATCCTGGCCGGCGTGTTCAAGCCGACTTCGGGAACGATACAGCTCAAAGGCGCATCCTATGCGCCGAAAGACCCGCGCGATGCCCGCGCAAACGGCATTGCCATCGTCTTTCAGGAACTGAGCCTGTCACGCAATCTCAGCGTCGCCGAAAACATCTTCGCCAATCACGAGCCAAGCCGCTTCGGCTTCATCCGGGAGCGCGAGCTGAACGCCGCCGCCGAAAAGCTGATCGAAGAGCTTGGCCTGCCGGTCGATCCGCGCGCGAAGGTCGGCGACCTGTCGATTGCCCAGCGCCAGCTCGTTGAAATCGCCAAGGGCCTCAGCCAGCCCGCAGACGTCGTCATTCTGGACGAGCCGACCTCGTCGCTTTCCGACAGCGAAGCGGAAATCCTGTTCTCGATCATCGAGCGCCTGAAAGCACGCGGCACCGCCGTCATCTACATCTCGCACCGCATGGAAGAAATCATGCGGCTTTCCGACGATATTACTGTCGTGCGCGACGGCGAATATGTCACGACCACCGAAAAGAGCGAGACCACCATCGAGCGGCTGATCGCCCTCATGGTCGGCCGTGAGATGAACGACATTTATCCACCGCGCGTCGCGCCAAGGCCATCGGCGAGCGTGGCGCCCATCCTTGAAACGAAGAACCTTTCGGTCGCGGGCAAGTTTCACGATGTTTCCATCGGTGTGAAGCCCGGTGAAGTTCTGGGCCTTTTCGGACTGGTCGGCTCCGGCCGTTCGGACGTCATGAAGGCGCTGTTCGGGATGCTGCGGCCAACGGGTGAAATCCGCCTCGACGGAAAGCCTGTCGCCCTCTCCTCGCCGTCCGATGCCATTCGCCACGGCATTGCTTTCGTGACCGAAAACCGCAAGGAAGAAGGCCTCGTTCTTCCGCACAGCGTGGAACGCAACATCAACATGGTCGGGCTCGGCCAGCTGGCAGGCCCGTTCGGGCTCATGCGGTCCAGTGCGGAGCGTTCTGCCGCCAGGGCGGAAGTGCTGCGGCTTGCCATCAAGACAGCTTCGCTGGATACGGTTGCCGGATCGCTCAGCGGCGGCAACCAGCAGAAGATCGTGCTGGCAAAATGGCTCCAGACAAAACCGCGCATTCTCATTCTCGATGAGCCGACACGCGGCGTCGATGTGGGCGCGAAATTCGAAATCTACCGCATCATCCGTGAACTTGCCGCCAATGGCGCGGCGATCCTGATGGTTTCCTCCGAACTGCCGGAAGTGCTGGGCCTCAGCGACCGCGTGGCCGTCATGCACAACAAGCATGTCGCCGCCATCGTCGATGCCGATGGCCTTACGCCGGAAACCGTCATGAGCTACGCAGCAGGAATGCATCAATGAGCAATGCAGATATTCACAAGAAAGCCGTGGACGCCGAGGTCCGCCGTTCGCTTTTCAGCTCCCCGCTGGTGCGCCAATATGGCGGCATCATCATCTCGCTGGCCGTGCTCTGCGTGGTCTTCGCGGTGCTCAATCCGCGCTTTCTCGCCTTCAACAACTTCATGAACATCATGCAGCAGGTGGCGGTGATCGCCGTCGCCGCCTATGGCATGACCTATGTGATCCTGCTCGGTGAAATCGATCTTTCCATCGGTTCGATCATCGCCGTATCCGGCATGGTGGCGGCTCAGGCCTTCGCCATGGGCTTCGGCTTCGTGCCGACGGTCGTTTTCACCCTTGCGGCGGGCGCCATCATGGGCGGGCTGAACGGTGTGCTTTCGGCAAAGCTGATGCTGCCATCCTTCATCGTCACGGTCGCGACCATGGGCATCTATCGCGGCATGGTCAGCCTGCCAACCAATGGCGCGCCCGAAATCATCGACAATGATGCATGGCTTGCCATCGGTTCGGAAAGCTGGCTCGGCCTGCCGATCATCATCTGGATCGTCGGCGTCCTGTTCATCTTCAACTATATCCTCCTGTCGAAGACGGTCTTCGGTCGCCGCATCTATCTGTCGGGCGGCAACAAGGAAGCGGCGATCTATTCCGGTATCCGCGTCGACCGCATCAAGATCATCGTCTTCATGCTTTCCGGCGTCATGGCGGCGATCAGCGGCATCCTGCTTTCGTCGCGCCTGTCCTCGGCGCAGACCAATGCGGGCATGGGTTACGAACTCGACGCCATTGCCGCGGTCGTGCTTGGCGGCACCTCGCTTGCCGGCGGCGTCGGCACCATGGTCGGCACCATTCTTGGCGCGCTCATCATCGGCGTCATCAACAATGGCATGAACATGCTGTCCGTACCCTATTTCTATCAGCTCATCGTCAAGGGCGTGGTCATTCTGGTCGCCGTCTGGCTCGACGTGCGCTCGAAATCCATGCGCACGTAATCGCGGTGCCCCATATGAAGAAGATCATCACCATCGGCGAGATCGTCGTCGAAATCATGGCCGTGGAAACCGGTAACGGTTTCAAGTCCGCCATCCCATTGATCGGCCCGTTCGCTTCCGGCGCGCCCGCGATCTTCATCGATCAGGCCGCCCGGATGGGCCAGCCATGCGGCATGGTCAGCGCGGTCGGCAATGACGATTTCGGCGCGCTCAATGTCGAGCGCCTGCAAAGAGACGGCGTGGATGTTTCGGCCATAGGCGTGCATCCGACAGCGGCGACCGGCAGCGCCTTCGTGCGCTATCGCCCGGACGGCAATCGCGATTTCATCTTCAATATCAAGCACAGCGCATGCAGCGCCATCGGCCTGACACCGGAAGCCGAAAGGCTGATCGAGACCGCCGATCACCTGCATATCATGGGTTCGGCGCTCTTCTCCGAAGGCATTGTTTCGGCGATCCACGAGGCGACGATCCGCATCAAGGCGAAGGGCGGCACCGTGTCCTTCGACCCGAATATCCGCAAGGAAATGCTGGAATTGCCCGGCATGCGTCAGGCATTGGCCCATGCGCTGGAGAATACCGACCTGTTCATGCCGAGCGGCCCGGAAATCTTCCTCTTCACCAGGGCGACCGAAGAAAAGGCCGCCGTGGAAGAATTGCTGGCGCGCGGCATCAAGGCCGTCGTCATCAAGCGCGGCGCGGAAGGCGCCAGCTATTTCGACCAGTCCGGCGAAGTTTTCGCGCCCGCTTTCAAGGTCGATGAAATCGACCCGACCGGCGCGGGCGACAGTTTTGGCGCGGCATTCGTCACCTGCTGGCTGCGCGACATGGCACCGAAGGACGCTCTCGTCATCGCCAATGCCACCGGCGCGCGCGCCGTTGGCGTCAAGGGGCCGATGGAGGGCACCTCGACCATGGCCGAAATCGATGCCTTCCTTCAGAAATACGGAGTTCCAGCATGAGCAGCACGAAAGTTCTGAGCGCACTTCCCGCACGTTACGCCAGCGGGGTTCGTGGCGGCATCACGTCGATCTGCTCTGCGCATCCTCTGGTGATCGAAGCTGCCCTCCTTGAAGGCGTTGCAACCGACACGGATGTGCTGATCGAGGCCACCTGCAATCAGGTCAATCAGGATGGCGGCTATACCGGCATGACGCCTGCCGACTTCCGCCGTTTTGTGGAAGAAATCGCCGCCCGCGTCGGCTTCGACACCAGGCGGCTTATTCTGGGTGGCGACCATCTTGGTCCCAACCCGTGGAAGCACCTGCCCGCCGAGGAAGCCCTTGCGAAGTCGGACGTCATGATCGACGCTTTCGTGCGCGCGGGCTTCACCAAGATCCATCTCGACACGTCGATGGGCTGCGCTGGCGAGCCGGTCGCCCTGCCCGATGCCGTGACCGCCGAGCGCGCGGCGCGGCTTGCAAAAGTTTCGGAAACTGCCGCCCGTGAAGCCGGCTACGATCTGCCGGTCTACATCATCGGCACCGAAGTGCCGATCCCCGGCGGCGCGATGGAAGAAATCGAAGAGCTGGAACTGACCAGGCCGGACGCGGCGGTCGAAACCGTCGCCATTCACCGCAAGGCTTTCGCAGCGCTCGGACTGGACGATGCCTTTGCCCGCGCCATCGGCGTCGTGGTGCAGCCGGGCGTCGAGTTCGGCAACGAGAATGTCGTGTTCTACGACAGCGAGAAGGCGACGGCGCTGAGCGGCGTTCTCGGCGAAATGCCGCAATTCGTGTTCGAAGCCCATTCGACCGACTATCAGCCGGTGGAAGCGCTTTCCGATCTGGTTCATGATGGTTTTGCCATTTTGAAAGTCGGTCCCGGCCTGACTTTCGCGCTGCGCGAGGCGCTCTATGGCCTCGACCAGATTGCGGCCTTCCTTGACAAGCTGCCGGAAGAGGAAACCCTGCGCGGCAAGATGGAAACGCTGCTTCTGGCCGAGCCGAAGAACTGGGAAAAATACTACCACGGGGACGCGGAAGAACTGCGCCTGCAACGCCATTTTTCCTATAGCGACCGCATTCGCTATTACTGGCCGCATCCGGTGGCGACGGCTGCCGTGGATGCACTTTTGAAGCGTCTGGAAGGCCGCAAGATACCGGAAACGCTGATCAGCCAGTATCTCGGCACGCTCTATCCGGCAGTCGCGGCAGGAGCGGTCGCAGCAACGCCGCATGCACTGATGGTCGAAGCCGTCCGCAATGTCGTGCGGACTTACGGCAAGGCTGTAGGCACCCACTAAAACAAAGGCGCGGTCAAAGCTTCCAGCCACTTAGCTAAATGCGGAATCGGGTCAGCGGTAGTCCTTAAACTGCGGATTGTCAGGGTTGTTGCTTATGAAGAACTTTTCTCCGGAAGGCGAAAAGGCAAACAAGCTCGCCCCTTCTATTATTCGTTCAAATCGCGGATAATAGTCTTCGGCGATTTTAGGGGACAAATCGGTGCACATGAAGCGATTTGAAGTCTACGCAAATGACGTTTTGGTCGGCACCAGCTCTCTTGAGAGCGGCGATCCGCCTATGGGCGTTGCCTTTGGCAGCCTGCTGACGACACCGTCCTTCCATACTGATCTGATCGATAGGGGCGTTCTGACCGTCAAGTTCGATGGCGTATCGATTCCGTCAAGCGGAGGCGTTGTTATCGAAGACTATTCCGAAGAAGCGAATGAAATCCTCGTCACCATCCTCGGAATAGATCATCAGCTTTATGAAGAATTGTTCCCGGAGCATGTAGCGGCATACCAAGCACAATTCTAGAGCGGTTCCTGTTTCAACAGAATCGCCGGAACCGCTCTAACTATTTGTTTTATCGCATTATCCTACGCAAAACCGCTTCGCACTTTTGCTGGAAATGCTCTGAAACAAAAAGGCGCGGTCAAAACCGCGCCTTTCTTGTTCACGCCTCTATCGGGCTTTTGAAGGCCTTGAGCCGCAAGGCGTTGCTCAGGACAAAAATGCTCGAGAAAGCCATGGCGCCCGCCGCCAGAACCGGTGACAACAGCGTGCCGGTGAAGGGATAGAGAACACCCGCCGCGACGGGAATCAGGGCAACGTTATAGGCGAAGGCCCAGAACAGGTTCTCGCCGATGTTGCGGATCGTCGCCTTCGATATGGCGATGGCATTGACCACGCCGCGCAGATCGCCCGACATCAGCACCACGTCAGCACTTTCAATCGCGATATCCGTTCCGGTGCCAATCGCGATACCGACATCGGCAGCGGCGAGCGCGGGCGCGTCGTTGATGCCGTCGCCGACAAAGGCGATCCGCTTGCCGCCCGCCGAAAGGCGTTTCAGCGCCTCGACCTTGCCGTCCGGCAGCACTTCCGCAACCACTTCATCGATGCCCAGACGTTTCGCGATGGCCTCAGCCGTGCGGCGATTGTCGCCGGTGATCATCGCGACCTTCAGCCCCTGCTCGTGAAGGGCGGCAATGGCCGCTGGCGTGGTTTCCTTCATCGGGTCGGCGACGGTCAGGATCGCCGCCAGCTTGCCGTCAATGGCCGCATAGAGCGGAGACTGTCCTTCATCGCCGAGGCGCTTCGCATCATCGGCAAAGGCAGCAACATCAGCCCCAAGCTTCGCCATGTAACGGTCGGCACCGATGGCCACCTCATGGCCGGAAACCTGCGCCTTCAAGCCGAAACCGGGGACTGCTTCAAAAGCCGATACGTCCGCGAGCTTCAATCCCTTCGCCTTCGCGGCTTCCACGATCGCGTCGGCAATCGGGTGTTCGGAGCGGGCTTCGACGGCTGCAACAAGCGCCAGAAGCTCGTCACTGTCGAAGCCCTCGACCGTTGCGAAATGCGCGAGTGCGGGTTTACCTTGCGTCAGCGTACCGGTCTTGTCGACGGCGATTACGGAAGCGTCGCGCAAGGTCTGCAATGCATCACCACGGCGGAACAGGACGCCAAATTCGGCCGCACGACCGGTGCCAACCATGATCGATGTCGGCGTGGCGAGGCCCATGGCGCACGGGCAGGCAATGATGAGAACCGCAATGGCGTTCACCAGCGCGTAACCGAGCATTCCCGTGCCGCCAATCGCCAGCCACAGCGCGAAGGTCAGGGCGGCGGCGACCATAACCGCGGGGACGAACCAGCCCGTCACCTTGTCGACCATGGCCTGAATGGGCAGCTTGTCGGCCTGCGCGTCCTCGACCATGCGGATGATCTGCGAAATCACCATGTCGCGGCCAACCTTGGTGGCGCGAAAGGTGAAGGCGCCGGTCTTGTTGATCGTGCCGCCGACCACTTCCGCGCCCTTTTCCTTGGCGACAGGCACGGGCTCGCCGGTGATCATCGATTCATCGACATAGGACGAACCTTCGATCACTTCGCCGTCGACCGGCACTTTCTCGCCGGGACGAACCTGTACGACATCGCCTGCGCGAACATCTTCGAGCGGCACGTCGACCGTTTCGCCGTCACGCACGACACGCGCCGACTTCGCCTGCAAGCCGACCAGCCGACTGATAGCCGCACTGGTGCGCCCCTTGGCGCGCGCTTCCAGAAAACGCCCGATCAGGATCAGCGTGACGATGACGGCTGCGGCTTCAAAATAGACGTTTACCGTGCCTTCAGGCAGCACCGCCGGGAAAAAGGTCGCGACGACGGAGAAGCCCCAGGCTGCGAGCGTACCCACCACCACGAGCGAATTCATGTCCGGCGTGCCGCGCAGGAGCGTCGGGATGCCCTTCCTGAAAAACCGCAAACCGGGGCCAAACAGGACCAGCGTCGTCAGCACGAGTTGCAGATACCAGCTGTTCTGCATGCCGATACGGTCCATGACGAACATATGAACCGCCGGGATGAGATGCGACCCCATTTCCAGCACGAAGACGGGCAATGTCAGAAGGGCGGCAAGGATGACGCTTTTCTTCAGCTCTGCCGCTTCCGCATCCCGCTTTTCGGACTGGGTTTCCTGCCTGTCGCTGCCCTGCCCGTCATCAAGCGACCGCGCCTCATAGCCGGCAGCTTCAACGGCCTTGACAAGCTCGCCGACCGACACCTGCCCGGCCAGATCGACATGCGCCCGCTCCGTTGCAAGGTTGACGCTGGCGCGGGTCACGCCCGGCACGCCGTTCAAAGCCTTTTCGACCTTGCTGACGCAGGACGCGCAGCTCATGCCCTCGATGGCCAGATCGATGCTGGCGGCGGGCACTTCATAACCCGCCTTGCGAATGGCATCGATCACCGACGGCAAATCCGGCGCGCCCTTGAAAGTCACGTCGGCGCGTTCTGTTGCGAGATTGACGGACACCTTGTCGACGCCAGGAACCTTGGCGACAGCTTTTTCCACGGACGACACGCATGAAGCGCAACTCATCCCTTCGACAGGGACAGGAAAGCTGATGGTTTCGTGATTTACAGGCTTGTTCATGGCAATCCCTTTCACCGCCCGGGAAGGGCATAATTCGAGAGTTGCTCTTTAAATAGTCCTTCCCACCGTTGGAAGGTCAAGCCCTTTTCGACACAAGTTCCATATGGATATTGCGTTTGTCGCGAATGCGGCTCCCCGGCCTTTCAGGAGATGTTTCTAAATCGGCAAGGTGTTATGCGCCGCGACCAGCCCCAGCCCGGCATTGCTGCGATTCTGGATAAAGGAAGGCACGTCGCCCGCAGGCATTGGCCGACCTGTGAGGAAACCCTGAACCTCGCCAAACCGTTCCGACTTCAAGCGTTCAAGCTGCTGTGCGGTTTCCACGCCTTCCGCCGTGGTGACAATATTGAAACCGGCGCCAAGCGTCGCCACGGCCTGAATGATCGCGAGGTCACGCGTATCGACCTCGATGCCCGAAACGAAACTGCGGTCGATCTTGATCTTGTCGAACGGGAAGGAACGCAGATAGCTGAGCGACGAATAGCCGGTTCCGAAATCATCCATCGCAATACGGACACCCAGCCGCCGAAGCTCGAACAGCAGCTCGATATTGTTCTTGCTGTTCGAGAGGAAGACCGATTCCGTGATTTCAAGCTCGAGCCTGTCTGGCGAAAGCCGCGCCGCTTCCAGCGCATCGGTAACCGATTGCAGGAGCGTCGTCTGGCTGAACTGGACCGGCGAGAGATTGACGGAAACCTTGATGTCCTCCGGCCAGAGGACAGCTTCCCGGCAGGCCGCTCTCAAGACCCAGTCGCCAATCGGCCCGATCAGCCCGGTTTCTTCCGCCAGTGGAATGAACTCGGCCGGAGAAACCATGCCGCGCTCGGGATGACGCCAGCGGATCAGTGCCTCGAAGCCGGAAATCCTGCCGCTTTCAAGGTTGAAGATCGGCTGGTAGTGAAGCTCGAACTGTTCGTCCAGCAGCGCCTGCCGAAGCTCCCCGGTCATGACGTGACGCTTCTCGGCCGCCAGGCGCAGGGAATGCTGATAAAAACGGAATGTGCGGCGTCCACCGGATTTTGACGCGTAAAGCGCCAGATCGGCGTTACGCATCAACGCATCGGGATTATCGCCATGCAGCGGCGCCTGGGAAATGCCCATGCTGCACGTTACAAATTCCGAATTGCCGACCAGTTTGAACGAGTCCTGAAAAGCCGAAAGCACGCGGTCGGCGAACATCGCGATCTGCCCCAGCGTGCCGCTGCGATAGACGATTGCAAACTCATCGCCGCCCAGCCGCGCGATGAATTCGTCCGGGGTCGTAATCTGTTTCAGCCGACGCGCGACTTCCTGCAAAAGCTGGTCGCCCGCCTGATGGCCGATACTGTCGTTGATGTTCTTGAAATGATCGATGTCGAGATAGAACAATGCGAAAGGCTCGGAATCGCCGCCCTTCTTCAGCAGGCTCTCGACGTGATGGGCAAAATAGGCCCTGTTCGGCAGGCCGGTAAGGCTGTCATGCATGGCGATATGCGCCATGCGCTCCTCGATTTCGCGCCGCTCGGTCACATCCTCAAGAAGGCCGATCAAATAGCGAGGCTCATCGCCTTCGACCGGCGGAATGGAGCATCTTATGATCCGCATCGTGCGCGAGGTTCCATCCTTGCGCTCCACCTTGCGTTCGACGCTCAGCACGTCCCGGCGCCGCATCGCCATGCGGTCCTGCTCGAGAATGACGGCTGCCTCGCGCTTTGGGAAAAGATCAAGGTCGGTAGCGCCGATGGCTTCTTCTATCGGCTGTCCGCTCGCCACGGATGCCGCCTGATTGAAGAGCACGTAACGACCATTATCCTGCATGTCCTTGACGAACACACCAAGCGGCAAGTTGTTGACGAGGCTGTCCAGCAAGGTCTGCGCGTGACTTGCCTGACGATTGGCCTCCGTCACTTCCGTCCTGTCCTGAACGATGGCGAGAATGGCTTCCTTGCCGTCGAACAGCACCTGGCGTCCGTAAGTCAGAACATCGATGGTTTCACCATTGGCGCGCAGATGCTGCCAGCGCTCCGGGCGCTCAAGGTCGCTGCGATCACGAATGGCGGCAAGCATCCGGTCCCGCTCGGTTTGCGGGCGAATATCGAGCACGGTCATGGCCGGGATTTCGTCGGCTGTATAACCATAAAGCCGGTGTGCGGCGTCATTCATCACGATGAAACGCAGCGTTTCCGGGTCGTAAACCCACATGGGTGTCGGATGCGTCGTAAAAAGGATGCGGAAGTCCTGTTCGGACGTGCGCGCCATCGTACCTTCCGCCGAAGCCGAAGCGCCCCCCCGCTTCCTCATCGCATTCCCCTCATCCTACTGATCCTACAGGATTATACGGCTCCACTCCACGAGCGGACCGTCTCGTTTGTTAGTACTATGAGCAACCCGATTCAGATGCACCCCGAGCATAGATTAAAGCCGAGAATTTTAATAAACCATATACAAATTGGGGGTCGATTTAAGGAATTTCTTTAAAATCAGACTTTTTCCATCGCTTGACCGTCCTCAACTTCCGGCCTATGCCTATAGGCGCAAAATTCGTTGGGGTGCCTTCGAAGCAATATCAGGAAAAGTGCCAAGCGGTTTTCCGTCCGGTATTGCGACACAAAAGGCTGAGAGGTGCGTTTTCGCGCCAACCCATTGAACCTGATCCGGGTAATACCTGCGTAGGGAACGGAGTTTGGCGCGTCGCGGACGGGGCAACACCCCAAATGGAGTCTCGGCTCCGACCAGGTTCATGACGTCTCATCTTCCGTTCGGAATGAGAGACGACATGATGGACCAACAGAACAGTTTCTCCCGAACCAAATCAACGAGCGACCCGTCGCGATCCGTGCCGATATGCGTCACGATCGCCGGTTCCGACAGCAGCGGCGGCGCCGGCATTCAGGCCGACCTCAAGACATTTTCCGCGCTTGGTGTCTATGGCGCAAGCGTCATCGCCGCCGTGACCGTGCAGAACACCCGCACGGTCAGCGCCGTGCACGACATCCCGCCTGCCATCGTCGCCGGACAGATCGACGCCGTTTTCAGCGATCTCGACGTGGCGGCGGTGAAGATCGGCATGGTCTCCGTGCCCGAAACCATCGAGGCCATCGCGCGGGGCCTTGCCCATTTTTCCGGCCCCATCGTTCTCGATCCGGTCATGGTGGCAAAGTCGGGCGCCGCGCTCCTGAGTGAAAACGCCATCGCATTGCTGCGCGAGAGGCTGGTGCCGCTCGCCACCCTGCTGACACCCAACCGGCCCGAAGCTGCCTGCCTGCTCGACGCCGATGTGGCGCGCGACGACGCCGAAGCTGAGGCGCAGGGGCGCGCGCTGCTGGAACTTGGCGCAAAGGCCGTCTTGATGAAGGGCGGACATGCGGAAGGCGAAACCTGCGTCGATCTGCTGGTTCGCCGCGACCAGCCGACGCTCCGTGTCGAAGCACTGCGTATCCTGACCGCCAATACCCATGGCACAGGCTGCACGCTCTCTTCAGCCATTGCCGCAGAACTGGCCCGGAACCTGCCGCTGGAAAAGGCGGTGCTGAGCGCGCATGCCTATCTGCAAGCGGCAATCCGCGCCGCCGACAGCCTGAAGATCGGACATGGCCACGGGCCGGTGCATCATTTCCACGGCCTCTGGAAAACCCGGACCGAGGAGATTGCCTGATGCGCATCACCATTATCGGAGCGGGTGTGGCCGGTCTTGCCATCGCCGCCGAGTTCACCGATCAGGGCCATGCTGTGACAGTCATTGCCCGCAGCCCGCAGATCGGCGCCGATTGCTGCTCGTGGCTTGCGGGGGGCATGCTGGCGCCATGGTGCGAGGGCGAAAGCGCCGAAGAACCCGTCGTGCGGCTTGGACAGGAAGCACTCGGCTGGTGGGAAAAGCACGTGTCCGGCGTCAAGCGTGAAGGCACGCTCGTCCTGTCGCACACGCGCGATGCCAGCGAATTGCGTCGCTTCGCCCGCCGGACGGAAGCCTTCGACACAATCGATCAAGCACGCATCGATGCGCTGGAACCCGATCTGGCCGGACGTTTCCGGCAGGGTCTGTTCTTCGCGCGTGAAGGGCATCTCGATCCGCGCAGGACCCTGATCGAACTGGCCGGAAACCTGCAACGAAAAGGCGTCGTCTTCCATCTCGGCACGGAAGCGGACGCAGGGACAATCGACGCGGATATCCTAGTCGATGCCCGGGGCCTTGCCGCACGGGATGCGCTGCCGGACCTCCGCGGCGTCAAGGGCGAGATGCTGGTTGTCCGATCCCGCGACATCAATCTTTCGCGGCCCGTACGGCTCCTGCATCCCCGCATTCCGCTTTACATCGTGCCGCGTGGCGACGGCGTGCACATGATCGGCGCGACCATGATCGAAAGCGGCGAGCGGTCCGGGATCAGCGTGCGCTCCACGCTGGAACTTCTGAGTGCCGCCTATGCCCTGCATCCGGCCTTCGGCGAGGCGGAAATTCTCGAAACCGGGGTCGATGCGCGCCCGGCCTTTCCCGACAACCTGCCCCGCGTCAGACGGCGCGGCAAAACCATCTATGTCAACGGGCTTTACCGCCACGGCTTCCTGCTCTCGCCGGCGATGGCGCGCATGGCGGTCGCCGCTGCGACCGCACCCGAAACCAGGCCCGAATTTGTGGAGGACTATGCATGACAATCGTGCTGAACGGTGAAGTCGTCACCACGACAGCCGCCAATCTGGCGGCGCTGCTCATCGAAATCGAACTGGATGAAGCGGTTGTCGCAACGGCGCTCAACGGCGAATTCGTGGCCAGCGACGAGCGCGAAGCCGCGATCCTGTCGGCTGGCGACCGCGTCGAAGTTCTGGCCCCGATGCAGGGAGGCTGAGATGCTGGAATTTTATGGCAGGAAGTTTGAAAGCCGCCTGCTGCTCGGCACGGCGCAATATCCGTCACCGGCCATATTGGCCGATGCGGTGCGCGCCTCGCAAAGCGGTATCGTTACCGTCTCGCTGCGCCGCGAAAGCGGCGAGGCCCGCGCCGGACAGGATTTCTGGGCGCTGATCCGGGAACTGGGCGTCGCTGTTCTGCCGAACACGGCGGGCTGTCACACGGCCCGCGAAGCTGTCACCACGGCAAAAATGGCGCGGGAAATCTTCGGCACCAACTGGATCAAGCTCGAAGTCATCGGCGACCATGACACATTGCAGCCCGACCCGTTCGGCCTTGTGGAAGCGGCGCGCACGCTGTGCGACGACGGCTTCGAGGTCTTTCCCTATATGAATGACGATCTGGTCGTCGCGGAAAAGCTTCTCGAGGCCGGTTGCAAGGTGCTGATGCCGTGGGGCGCGCCCATCGGCTCGGGCCGTGGCCTGAACAATCCTTATGCGCTCAAAACCATGCGGGCGCATTTCCCCGACATTCCGCTTGTCGTCGATGCAGGCATCGGCGTGCCGTCCCATGCGGCGGCGGCAATGGAGCTGGGCTTCGACGCCGTGCTCATCAACACCGCCGTCGCCAAGGCTGGCGATCCCGTCGCCATGGCACGCGGTTTCGCGCTTGCCGTCGAAGCCGGTCGGCTCGCCTTCGAGGCGGACGCCATCGAAGCCCGCGACATGGCCGCACCATCCACCCCTCTTCTCGGAAAGGCATTTTTGTAATGGCCCTCGATCCGTTCTACCCCATCTTCGACAGCGCGAGCTGGCTGGAGCGCATGGTGCCGCTCGGCGTCAGGCTGGTGCAGTTGCGCGTCAAGGACAAGAGCGAGCCGGAACTGCGCGGTGAAATCCGCGCCGCCCGCGAGATATGCCTTGCCCATGACTGCCAGCTGATCGTCAACGACTATTGGAAACTGGCGCTGGAGGAAGGCTGCGACTTCATCCATCTGGGCCAGGAAGACCTCAACGATGCCGATCTCGATGCCATTCGCGCCGGTGGCCTGAAGCTCGGCGTTTCAAGCCATGACGAAGCGGAACTGGACCGCGCATTGTCGGTTAAGCCTGACTATATCGCGCTCGGCCCCGTCTATCCGACCATCCTGAAAAAGATGAAATGGCACGAGCAGGGCCTGCCTCGTCTCGGCCAATGGAAGGCACGCATCGGCGACATTCCGCTGGTGGGCATCGGCGGTATGAGCGTCGAGCGCGCGCCGGGCGTTTTCGAAGCGGGCGCCGACATCGTTTCCGTCGTCACCGACATCACACTCAATGCCGACCCTGAAAGCCGCCTGCGCCAATGGATCGAAACCACGCGCGCTTATGCAGGCCATGCTCTGGAGCAAACCCTATGAAAAAGACTGCCTTTGCCGCCCTGTTCGGCCTCGCCCTCACCACTGCCACTTCGGCTCACGCCGATGACAAGCTGAAGCTCATTCTCGACTGGTATGCGAACCCCGATCATGGCCCGATCATCGTTGCCGACAAGCTCGGCTACTTCAAGGATGCGGGGCTGGACGTGGAAATCGTCGCTCCTGCCGACGCCTCGACCCCGACCAAGATGGTCGCGGCGGGGCAGGCCGATCTCGCCGTCTCCTATCAGCAGCAGGTGCATCTTCAGGTCCATGAGGGTCTGCCGCTCGTCCGTGTCGGCACATTGATCGACTCGCCGCTCAACTGCCTGATGGCCCGCGACGACGGCTCGGTGAATTCCATTGCCGATCTCAAGGGCAAGAAGATCGGCTATTCGGTCGCGGGCGTGGAGGAAACGCTCCTCGGGACCATTCTCGGACAGCATGGCGTGAAGCTTTCCGACGTTGAACTCATCAATGTAAATTTCTCGCTTGCGCCATCGCTGATGTCGAAGCAGGTCGATGCGGTGATGGGTGCCTATCGCAATGTCGAACTGAACCAGATGGCCGTCGAAGGCGTGCCGGGCAAATGCTTCTTTGTCGAGGAAGAAGGCGTGCCGGTTTATGACGAGCTGGTCTATGTCGCGGCCACGACCGGGCTCGACGCGGCGGAAAAGGACAAGATTTCCCGCTTCCTGTCGGCCACCGAGAAGGCCGCGCAGTATATCGTCAATCACCCGGACAAGGGTTTCGAGCTGTTCTCGTCCTACAGCACCGAACTCAAGGACGAATTGAACCAGCGCGCCTGGAAAGACACCGTCGCGCGCTTTTCACGCGCACCTGCCAGCCTCGATACCGGCCGCTGGCGTCGCTATGAGGCTTATCTCAAGGAGCACAATCTGGTGCCTTCCGTCCTGCCGGTCGAAAAATTCGCCATCGACGTCAATGCCGAAGGGAGCAAGTCATGAGCCAGCCGCAGCCGCATTATTCATCCGAACTGTTCACGCGCCTTCGCGCAGCGACGCTTGATGACTGGAAGCCCTATATCGAGCATGAATTCGTGCGGGGTCTTGGCGATGGCACGTTGCCCAAGGCGGCCTTCCTGCATTATCTGCGTCAGGATTATGTCTATCTGCATCACTATGCCCGCGCCTTCGCGCTCGGTGTGGTCAAGGCCAATAGCTTGCAGGAAACCCGGCTCTGCGCCCAGATCATGCATCGGCTGACGGTGACGGAGCTGCCGCTTCATGTCGGCATCTGCGGCCGCGAAGGCATCAGCGAGGATGCGCTTTACGCCACGAAGGAAGAGCCGGAAAACCTCGCCTACACGCGCTATGTGCTCGATTGCGGACAGGCGGGCGATTTCCTCGACCTGCTGACCGCGCTCGTGCCCTGCGCGCATGGCTATGGCGAGATCGGCCTCAATCTCGCTGTGACGGCCCGCCCCGGCACGCCCTATCAGGAGTGGATCGATACCTATGCGGGGCCTGATTATCAGGACATGTGCCACACGGTGGGCAAGCTGTTCGATCAGGCCGCTCGGGATCGCATCGGCGATGACTTCGAGAAAAGCCCGCGCTGGCCAAGGCTCTGCCAGATTTTTGCCACCGCAAGCAGGCTCGAAGCCGAGTTCTGGTCGATGGGGTTGAAGGCCGGATAGTGACCGAAGCGCTCTCGAACCGAAGCCGAATGAAACGCGCTGCCGATGGTCTGCTGTCGGCAGCGGTGGCGCTCGCCATCTGGCAGGCGGTGGTGAGCATCGGCCAGATGCCGCGCTTCATCCTGCCGGGTCCGCTCGATGTCGTGCAGGCGCTGATCGGCAATGCCGGGCTGATTGCCGAGAACGCCATCGCCACCATCGGCGAAGTGCTGGGCGGCCTCGTCCTTGGCAGTGCGGTCGGCATTGCGACCGCCATCTGCCTGATGATGTCGCCACTGGCGCAGCGCCTCGTCATGCCCGCCATGGTGTTCAGCCAGGCGATCCCGATCTTCGCGCTCGCCCCCATCCTGACCTTGTGGCTCGGCTACGGCCCCGCATCGAAGATTGCGGTCACGGTGCTGATGATCTTCTTTCCCGTCGTTTCGACCTTCTTCGACGGCATGCGGCGCACCGAAACGAGCCTGATCGACGCGGCGGAAATCCTGGGGGCCGGACGCATGGCGATCCTGTTTCGCATCCGCATCCCCTCCGCCTTTCCTTCGCTGGCGTCGGGCCTGAGCCTCGCTGCGGTCTATGCCCCCATCGGCGCCGTGGTGGGAGAATGGGTCGGGGCATCCAAGGGGCTCGGCTATCTGATGCTGCTCGCCAATGGACGGGCCAAGGTGGACCTGATGTTCGCCTGCCTGTTCGTTCTGGCGGCTTTCACCATGCTGCTGCACGGCACGGTGTCGCATTTCGCCCGCAAGCTTGCCGTCTGGCCGCGAAAAGCCGCATAAAAAAACCGGCGGGAAACCGCCGGTTTTCATGTTTGTTCAAACTGCCATCAGGCCAGCGTGTAGGCCGTCTTCACCGTCGTGTAGAACTCGGCGGCGTAGCGGCCCTGCTCGCGCGGACCGTAGCTCGAACCCTTGCGCCCGCCGAACGGCACATGGAAATCGACGCCGGCGGTCGGCAGATTGACCATCACCATGCCCGCTTCCGAATTGCGCTTGAAATGCGTGGCGTGCTTCAGGCTCGTCGTGCAGATGCCCGACGACAGGCCGAAATTCGTATCGTTGGCGGTGGCAAGCGCTTCTTCATAATCCTTGACGCGGATCACCGAAGCGACCGGGCCGAAGATTTCCTCGCGGCTGATGCGCATCTGGTTGGTGGCTTCCGTGAACAGCGCAGGCTGGAGATAGAAGCCCGGCGTTTCGCGGTTGAGGCGCTCGCCGCCAAAGGCAAGCTTCGCGCCTTCCTTGCGGCCGATCTCGATATAGTCCATGTCCTGCTTGAGCTGGCTTTCATCGACCACCGGGCCGATATGGGTGCCCTGCTTCAGCGCATTGTCGACCACGACGGTCTTCAGCTTTTCAATGGCGGCGGCAACGAACTTGTCGTGGATGCCTTCCGTCACGATGATGCGCGAGGAAGCCGTGCAGCGCTGGCCGGTGGAGAAGAAGGCGGAATTGACGACCGATTCCACAGCCACATTCAGATCGGCGTCATCGAGAACCACGACCGGGTTCTTGCCGCCCATTTCGAGCTGGAAGCGACGATTGTGCTCGATGGATGCAGCCGCAACGCGCTTGCCCGTGCCGGTGGAACCGGTGAAGGTAACGGCATTGACGTCGGCGCTGTCCAGAATGGTCTGGCCGACCACGGAACCCTTGCCCATGACGAGATTGAGAACGCCCTTTGGAAGACCGGCGCGATGCAGGATATCGACAATCGCCCAGGAGCAGCCCGGCACGAGGTCAGCCGGCTTGAAAACGATCGTGTTGCCATAGCAGAGCGCCGGCGCGATCTTCCATGCCGGAATGGCGATCGGGAAATTCCACGGCGTGATGATGCCGACGACGCCGACAGGCTCGCGGGTGATTTCGACGCCGATGCCGGGGCGCGCAGAAGGCAGAACTTCGCCTGCCAGACGCAGGGCTTCGCCCGCGAAGAAATCGAAAATCTGGCTGGCGCGGATGGTTTCGCCGATGCCCTCGGCCAGCGTCTTGCCTTCCTCACGCGACAGGAGACGGCCAAGCTCGTCCTTGCGCGCCAGGATCTCGTCTGCGGTTTTGCGCAGGATCGCATGGCGCTCCAGAATGCCGGAGCGCGACCATGCCGGGAAGGCGGCTTTCGCGGCGGCAATGGCCGCCTTGGTGTCTTCAGCCGTTGCGCGCGCATAGGTTCCAACGACATCATTGGTGTCCGAAGGATTGATGTTGGCGATCCCGTCGCCGCCGACCCATTCGCCCGCGATCAGATTTTGATGTACCGTCATGAACTCTCCCTGTGCGCCGCACGGCTCTGATATATCTCAGAACGACCCTTCACCCATGAGCGGCGGAATTGCAAGACCGGAGCCGTCCTGTAACGCAAAAAGTGAAAATAAGCCCCGGGCCTAGGCCTTGAAAGGCCTGCCTTGCAAATTTGTCACAGTCAATGACCAGTTGGAAAAATTGTCATTTTTCGCCTTGGCAAATATTTTTGCTCATTTATTGTGCACCTATCCGCAACACTGGCAAGAGGTATGAGATGCGTGTCTATTACCCATTCCCGATGGTGCCCAGTGTTCGCGCGGGCGCTTCCAAGCTTTAAGTCCTTGGCCCGCGATGCAGGCTGAGGCCTGAACGCCCTCCCTAAAGGGGCACATTCCAAAACTTCCAAATTTGCCGCAGCCGTTACCGGCTGCTTGTTTTGTCTTTGTTTTCACGCATCGTCCGACGCCGAACCGCTTCGCACTTTTGCTGAAAATGCTTTTAAAGGAACCAGAATCCGCCCGAACGCGGCCTGGTATTGTAGATATGACTCGGTTTCGCATCAATTTCCGGGGACCTGCTTTCCGCAACGTCCTCGGCTACACTTTCGGCCACTGGCGAAGTCAGCCCGTGCGGCTGACGCTGATGATAATCGGCATGCTGCTCGCAACAGCCGCAGATGTTCTGACCCCGCTCTATTCCGGGCGGCTGGTCGACGCGCTTTCACTGGGCAATGACGGCGCATGGGATGCGGCCATTCATGCGCTGATCGTCCTGCTTGCGCTGGGTGCATTGGCGCTGATCACGCGCCAGCTGACCTTCTATGTCATCACCGACTTCACCTTGAAGATCATGAGCGACATGGCAGCCAGCTCGTTCCGCAGGCTGCAGCGGTTCTCGACCGACTGGCATGCCAATGCCTTTGCCGGATCGACCGTGCGCAAGGTCTCGCGGGCCATGTGGGCGCTCGACCTTCTCAACGATACGCTGATCGTGGCCCTGCTGCCATCGGTCCTGATGCTGCTCGGCTCGGTCGCACTTTTATCGTGGTACTGGCCGCTGATGGGCCTGCTGGTCGCCATTGGTTCGGTGCTGTTCATCGTCTGCACCATCGTGATCTCGCTCGGCTTCGTCGCCCCTGCGGCAACGCTTGCCAATAGCTGGGACACGCGCATGGGCGGCGCCTTGGCCGATGCCATTTCGTGCAATGCGGTTGTGAAGGCGTTCGGTGCGGAAAGCCGCGAAGATATGCGTCTTGCCAAGGTCGTCACCAAGTGGCGCGGCCGCACACGCCGCACATGGCTGATCGGTACGCTGAACGGCTTCATCCAGGGTGCGAACCTTCTGGTGATGCGCGGCGTCGTCATTGCCTTTGCGCTCTATCTGTGGAGCCAGGGCAAGGCAACGGCGGGCGATATCACCTTCGTCCTGACCGCCTTCTTCATGTTGCAGGGCTATCTGCGCGATGTGGGCATGCATATCCGCAACCTGCAGCGCTCGGTCAACGACATGGAGGAACTGGTCGATATCGAGGCGCAGCCTTACGGTATTGCCGACAAGCCGGGTGCTCCGGCCATCAAAATTGGAAATGGCGAGATCACTTTCGATCACGTCACCTTCCATTATGGCAATCACGAATCCGCCCTCTATCGCGACTTCTCGGTCAAGATCGAGGCTGGCGAGCGCGTCGGTCTGGTCGGTCATTCGGGTTCGGGCAAGACGACTTTCGTCAAGCTGATCCAGCGGCTTTACGATGTCAGCGGCGGCGCTATCCGCATTGACGGGCAGAACATCGCCGATGTCACGCAGGCATCGCTCCGATCGCAGATCGCCATCGTGCAGCAGGAGCCGATCCTGTTTCACCGGACGCTGGCCGAGAACATCGCCTATGCCCGCCCCGGTGCGACGCAGGCCGAGATCGAGGAAGCTGCGAAGCTTGCGAGCGCGCACGACTTCATCAGCCGCCTGCCGAAAGGCTATGCAACGCTTGTCGGTGAACGCGGCGTGAAGCTTTCGGGCGGTGAGCGCCAGCGTGTCGCCATTGCCCGTGCGTTTCTGGCAAATGCACCGATCCTTATTCTGGACGAGGCGACGTCGAGCCTCGATTCGGAATCGGAGGTGCTGATCCAGCAGGCGATGGAACGGCTGATGGTGGGCCGCACGACGCTTGTCATCGCACACCGGCTTTCGACGGTGCGGGCGCTTGACCGGCTGCTGGTCTTCGACAAGGGCAAGATCCTCGAAGAAGGCGACCATGATGCGCTTATCCGCAAGCCGGACGGCATCTACCGCCGCCTGTTCGAGCGTCAGGCGCTGGAACTGACCAAGGGGCTGGAAGACGTCTTTTCGTAATCCAGTCTCCCATGTCGCCACCCACAGGGCCGGATGATTCCGGCCCTGTCTTCGTTTCATATTCCCTATCTCTTTGTTTTTTCGCATGTCTTCGACCCGAAACCGCTTTCCGCTTTCGGGAGACATGCGCCATTCATCATCCGTTCAGATCACGGTGCGTATCACTCGCAGCCCAAGCGTGGCCCAAACGTGAGTTGACATTTCCATGACAGAAATGTGACAGGATTTTTGTGAAAATATGGGAGTTGGTGAGTAAAACATGCCGGGTGTGATGGAAAATACCGCAGCGCGTCGCTGGAGCGATGCCGCGATTTTCGGGCCTGCCCGTATTGCCTGGCCGCTGCGTCTGGCCGCCATCGCGCTTGCTTCCATGGTGCTTTCGACCCTGCTGGTTTTCGCCATCGAATGGATCGTGCGCGGCTCGTTCACCGATACGATGCAGTTCTTCCGCACACCGCACAAGCCCGCATGGACGACCGTGGCGCTTTTCGTCGTCGTGCTCACCGCAAGCGACGCTATTTTCGGGCGCATCCATTATGGCTTCATCGTCGTCGGGCCGCTGGCGCTGATTGCCGCCACGACCGCCCGTGAAAAAAGCCTTTATCTCGGCGACCCGCTCTATCCGAGCGATTTTCTCTATGCCCGTCAGATCGTGGATCTTCTGCCGCTGCTGGTGCGCGACCGGCCATGGAGCGCGGTGGGCATAGCCCTGCTGCTCATCGCCTCGGCAGCCTTGATGATCACCGTGACGCTGTTCTGGTGGCGGCGTTTCGACCCGATCCCGTGGAAGGGGCGGATGCTGCGTCTTGCCTTCGCGCTGCCGCTGCTCGCCTGGTTCGCGGTCATTTCTGATTATGCGAGTTTTTCGCTGGCCCGGGACCGTCTGCGCATTCTGCCCATCATGTGGGACCAGAAGGAAAATTACGCGCATAACGGCTTCACCATGGCTTTCATCCTGAATGTGCCGATGGCAACCGTCTTCGCGCCGGAGGGATATTCCCCGGAGGCGATTGCCGCCATCGAACCGCCCGCGCAGCTCATCCCTGCCGCATTCGACAGCAGCAAGCCGGACGTCATCATGGTGATGAGCGAATCCTTCTGGGATCCGACGCGCCTTCCCGGCGTGGCCTTCAGCGCCGATCCGATCCCGACAGTGCGTGCGGAACAGTCCGGCCATGTCTTCTCGCCGGAATTTGGCGGCATGACCGCCAATGTCGAGTTCGAAGCTCTGACCGGGTTTTCCAAGGCGTTCCTGCCTTCGGGCAGCATTCCGTACCAGCAATATATCCGTCGCCCGCTTCCCTCGCTTGCAAGCTTTTTCAAGGATCAGGGTTACGCCACGCGGGCCATCCATCCCTATCGCCAATGGTTCTGGAACCGTGGTCCCGTCTATGAAAGCATGGGCTTCGACCGGTTCATGTCAGAGGAAAACATGCCGCCGCTGGAAAAGCGCGGGGCGCTGGCGTCCGACGCTGCCTTGACCGATGAAATCATCCGCGAAGCAGACTCCATGGATGCTCCGTTCTTCTTCTTCGCCGTTTCTCTTCAGGGACATGGCCCATACGAGGCCAACCGCTATCCGGATTCCAAACTCGAGGTGCAGACCGACGCCAGCGAGCATACCCGCCAGTCGATCCGCTCCTATTCGCAAGGGGCGATGGATGCCGATGCAAGCCTTGCAAGGCTGATGGAGTGGGCATCCAAGCGTGACCGCGAAACCATTCTCGTCTTCTTCGGCGACCATCTGCCGCCACTCGGCCCCGTCTATGTCGAGACCGGCTTCATGGCAAACCGGGTTGCAAGCCGCACCGCATCTGCCGAAGATATGATGCTGCAGCACGAAACCCCGCTGGTTCTCTGGTCAAACAAGCGTGGAGCCGAACGGGGAACGGGCACGATCAGCCCCGCCTTCCTGCCGCTGCACATTCTGGACATGGCCGGGATGCAGCACCCCTATTACACCGGTTTCCTGCGCCAGTTGCACGAGCGCTACCGGGTCGTTGACAATCATGCGGTGTTTGACCGGTCGGAGAATGCCGAAGAGGGCTGGCAACAACGGCCGCCCTTCCCGCCCCTGCTGCGCGATTATCAGATGCTGCAATATGACATGATCTTCGGCAGCAATTTTGCCCGCGAGCGCTTCTTCCCCTCGCATCCCGAACAGAGTTAGACGGGTCTATACCGGCGCCTTGCCGGACGACTGGCGGATGACGAGTTTATAATCAATCTGTCGCGAAGCCGACAAATGGCCGGTTTCGATCTGTTTCAAGAGCATGTCCGCCGCGTCGCGGGTCATCTCGAAAATCGGCTGGCGGACAGTGGTGATCTGCGGCGAGACCATGCTGGCGATAGCGCTGTCATCGAAGCCCACCACCGTCAGCTGGTCGGGTATCGCAACATTATGGTCATAGGCGACCTGCATGACGGCAGCCGCCATATCGTCGTTTGACGCAAACACCGCCGTCGGCGGCTCATCGAGCGAAAGCAGTTTCTTTCCGGCAGCAAGGCCGCTTGCGAAACTGAAACCACCCTGCACCTCGTAATCCGGGTTACGCTCGATCCCCGCCTGCTCCAGCGCGCGCCGATAGCCCGCCAGGCGCAGTTCCGCCGAACGATGGGTTGGATCGCCAATGACGATGGCGATCCGGCGATGGCCGAGTTTCAGAAGATATTCCATGAGATCGAAGGCGGCAGCCCCGTCATCAATCGTGACGCTGTCGGTCGGATGGACATTCACATCGCCCGCGACCCGCGCAAATGGCATCGCCGATGCCGTCAGTTCAGCGAGGATTTCAGGATCGTCCGACATGGGCGGCGTCACGATGATGCCGTCGAGGCCGGAGGCATGCGCCGTTTCGATCAGCGCGCCTCGAATATCATCCCGATTTTCGACGGGAAAGATCAGCAGGCGGTATCGCGTGTCGCGCAGCCGTTCCAGCGCACCCATCTGCAATTCGGTGACGTAGCTGGCGCTCGGATTTTCGAAGAAAAGACCGATCAGGTGAGACCGGCGTTCGACAAGGTTGCGGGCGGCGGCATTGGGGCGGTATCGCAACTCGCTTCCCGCCTGCCGGACCTTTTCGCGGATGGCCTCGCGCACATTCGGTTCGTCATTATAGACGCGTGAAACTGTCTTGATCGACACACCGGCAAGGCGTGCCACATCATGAATGGTTGCTCGTTTTCCTGCTGCGGCCATATCGGATCGTCTCCCTCCCTCTCCGATCTATCCTTCTGTTTTCACGCATTATCCGACGCAAAACCGCTTCGCACTTTTGCTGGAAATGCTCTAACCGCTTCGCCGCAAAACGAAAAGAGAAATCAGGGAATTGAGCAGACCCGCGATCGCGTCAGAAAGCGAACCTCGCGGCCATTGTCGAGGGAAAACATGCCTCCGCGTCCGGGAACGACATCGATGATGAGTTCGGTATGTTTCCAGGCTTCATATTGGGGACCGCTGATATAGACCGGAGCACCACCGATTTCTCCGAGTTTCACGTCCGTGTCGCCCACGATGAATTCGCCTTGCGGATAGCACATCGGCGATGACCCATCGCAACAACCACCCGACTGGTGGAACATGATCGGCCCATATTCGGCCTGTAATTCCCGGATGAGATCAAGTGCGGCCGGTGTGGCGCTCACCTGTCCGGGGTCCGTATCGGGGCTTTTCTCCGCCATATCCTCCTCCCGGGAAGACGAGCGGGCACTTGTGCAATGCCCGCCCGGATGTGCATTCTACCGCATTCGATGCGGCACGGGGCATTATTGCGTGAGGTCCATGACCACGCGGCCTTCGATGTTGCCCTGCCGCATATCGTCAAAGATGGAGTTGATATCCTCCAGCTTTTCCGTGCGGATGGTGGCTCGCACCTTGCCATCACCGGCAAAATCGAGCGACTCCTGCAGATCGAGCCGGGTGCCGACAATCGATCCGCGCACTGTAACGCCGTTCAGCACCATATTGAAGATGGAAAGCGGGAAGTCGCCGGGCGGCAGGCCGTTCAGCGAGACCGTGCCGCCGCGCGACACCATGCCCAGCGCCTGTTCAAAGGCGATCGGCGAAACCGCCGTAACCAGCACGCCCTGCGCGCCGCCATCGGTTTCCTTCTTGATATAGGCTGCCGGATCGTTATGCGTCTTGGCGTTGACGGTTACAGTTGCGCCAAGCCTGCGCGCAAGGTCGAGCTTTTTGTCGTCGATATCGACAGCAGCAACATTGAGCCCCATGGCCCTGGCATATTGCACCGCCATATGGCCCAGTCCGCCCACGCCGGAGATGACAACCCAGTCGCCGGGCTTCGTATCCGTAACCTTGAGGCCCTTGTAGACCGTTACGCCCGCACACAGGACCGGCGCGATTTCGTTGAAATCGATGCTCTTCGGCAAATGGCCGACGAAATTGGGATCGGCAACCACATATTCGGCAAAGCCGCCATTGACCGAATAGCCCGTATTCTCCTGTGCCTCGCAGAGCGTTTCCCAGCCGCCCAGGCAATGGCGGCAATGTCCGCATGCGGTGTAAAGCCAGGGAACGCCGACCCGGTCACCTTCCTTCACATGTTTGACGCCGCTACCCACGGCAGAGACGTAACCGACGCCCTCATGGCCCGGAATGAACGGGGGATTGGGCTTGACCGGCCAATCGCCCTCGGCTGCGTGCAGATCGGTATGGCAAACGCCCGACGCCTGAATGGCCACCTGTATCTGGCCGGGGCCGGGTACGGGTACCGGCACTTCTTCAATTGTCAGGGGCTTTCCGAATGCGCGCACCACGGCGGCTTTCATTGTCTTTGCCATGAAGTTTCTCCTTCGTTGTCGAACTGAGCTGGCTTCCTGGGGGACGGAAGAAATGTGAAAATTCGCAGTCATGGACAAAAGGTCGCCCGGGCGTTTCCGCCCAGGCCCCTTGGGAGGGTATTGGGAATCGTTAAAGTCGACGCAATACTGGCATGAAGAGCGATCCCGACCCTTGATTGAACGCAATGCGAAGACGTTTTCTCCGCATTGCGTCTGCCGGGAGTTCTAGAAGAAGCCCAGCTTCTTCGGGCTGTAGCTCACAAGCATGTTCTTGGTGTTCTGATAATGGTCGAGCATCTTCAGATGGTTTTCGCGACCGATACCCGACTGCTTGTAACCGCCGAATGCCGCATGGGCCGGATAGGCATGGTAGCAGTTGGTCCACACACGGCCAGCCTGAATGGCCCGTCCGAAGCGATAGGCGCGGGTCCCGTCACGGGTCCATATGCCGGCGCCGAGGCCGTAAAGCGTATCATTGGCAATCGATAGCGCTTCGGCATCGTCCTTGAAGGTAGCGACGGACACGACCGGACCGAAGATTTCCTCCTGGAAGATGCGCATCTTGTTGTTGCCCTTGAACACCGTCGGCTTGACGTAATAGCCACCGGCGAGATCGCCCGGCAGAATATTGCGCTCGCCGCCGGTCAGCACTTCCGCCCCTTCCTGACGGCCGATATCGAGATAGCTCAGGATTTTTTCCAGTTGCTCGCTGGATGCCTGCGCACCGATCATCGTGGCCGGATCGAGCGGGTCGCCCTGCACGATGGCCTCCACGCGCTTCAGCGCTTTTTCCATGAACCGGTCGTAGATCGATTCATGGACAAGCGCGCGGCTCGGACAGGTGCAGACTTCGCCCTGATTGAGCGCGAACATCACGAAGCCTTCGATGGCCTTGTCGAGGAAATCGTCATCTTCCGCAGCAACATCCTTGAAGAAGATATTCGGCGACTTGCCGCCCAGTTCCAGCGTAACCGGAATGAGGTTCTGGCTGGCATATTGCATGATCAGGCGTCCGGTCGTCGTTTCGCCGGTGAAGGCGATCTTGGCGATGCGCGGGCTCGAGGCGAGCGGCTTGCCTGCCTCGAGGCCGAAGCCGTTGACGACATTGACGACACCGGGCGGCAACAGATCGCCGATCAGCTCCATGAGCACCAGGATCGATGCCGGTGTCTGCTCAGCCGGTTTCAGAACGACGCAGTTGCCTGCCGCAAGGGCGGGCGCAAGTTTCCACGTCGCCATGAGGATCGGGAAGTTCCAGGGAATGATCTGGCCGACGACGCCGAGCGGTTCATGAAAATGATAGGCGACCGTGTCGTGATCGATTTCCGAAATGCCGCCTTCCTGGGCGCGAATGACGCCTGCGAAATAGCGGAAATGGTCTATGGCGAGCGGCAGGTCGGCATTGGTCGTTTCACGGATCGGCTTGCCGTTGTCCCACGTTTCGGCAGCCGCCAGCGCGGGCAGGTTTTCCTCAATCCGGTCGGCGATGCGATTGAGGATAAGCGCGCGTTCAGCCGCGCTCGTCTTGCCCCAGGCATCCTTGGCGGCATGCGCTGCGTCGAGCGCCGCTTCAATGTCAGCGGCATCCGAACGGGCTATTTCGCAAAGCACCTGTCCGTTGACGGGCGACGTGTTATCGAAATAGCGCCCCGATTTGGGCTCGACCCATTTGCCGCCGATGAAGTTTCCGTAACGCTTTGCAAAAGCCGGCTTCACGGTCCGGCTGAATTCAACCTTGTTCATGACATCCTCCCAGAAACAACGCTGCTCCTACAGCGCTTCATGGTTGAGGATCGCGCGGGAGCGGGGAAGAGTCATCCCACGCATTCAAGCTCGCAAGATCATGTGTCGCAATATTGAGACAGTTTCGCCCGCCTATTTCAGCGTGGCTTCATCAATGGGCGCGAATGATCTTCAGACGGTTCAGCTTGCGGTGCAGCGTCGCCCGGCTGATGCCCAGAAGCTGCGCCGCAAAGGAAATATTACCCTCCGCGCGGGCGAGTGCCCGCAGGATCACCCCGCGCTCCGATTCCGCCATGTCCTCGCGCGGGTCGGCGGGCGTCCCCAGAAGATCGGCGGCGGGCAAGGGGCCTGCCAGCGCATCATCGTCAAGCTCCAGCGCAAGGCGCGCCGCGCGCGTCGCGCCGACGACGAGATCGTCCTTGTCGACGGCGATCAGCGCGCCGCCGGTGCGGTCCGGGCTTGGCGCCAGCATGATGCGCGCATCAGGAAAAGCCTGACGGAAATTTTCAGCCTCGATGCGGCGCGCAGCGTCGATAACGGCCACCGATATAAGCTGCGCGAAAGCCTCGGTCAGATCGGCGCGGCAGGAGGAGACATCAAGCGCTGCCATCAGGCGCCCCTGATGGTCATGGATGGGAGCGACCGTGCAGGAAAGCCCGATATTGCGCGTGTGGAAATGCTGGTCGCGATGGATCGTCAGCGGGCGCTGTTCAACGATGCAGGTGCCAATGCCGTTGGTGCCTTCGCTCTGTTCGCTCCAGACCGCGCCGGTCCAAAGCCCCCACCGGTAGAAGGTGTCGTCATCGCCCGGTGCGCCGCGCCGTTCGACCGGCACGCCTTCGCTGTCGGCCAGCAGCACACAGCAGCCAACGCCGCCGACGGCCAGATAAAGGCGGTCCATACTGGCTTGCGCTATGCTGACGAGGCGTTCGATCCGTTGATGGGCGGTTCGGAACTCGCCATCGGAAAGTGTGCGCACCGATCCCGGTTCGGCAGGGTCGAGCCCGTGCAGTTCCGCCGAGCGCCGCCACGAGGCGACGAGAGCAGACCGTGCAGCCCCACCCGCCGTCGTGATTGCGGATTGGATGCGGTCAGCATGTGTCCGGTCTTGCGGTGTGCCCATCTTTTCCTCCCAGGAAGGCTGGAACCCGCTGTATGGGAGAATAATGACTGCTCAAAACACAACTGGCAAGTGCGGCCAGAGCGGCTCCTGTTCTAACAGAATCGCCGGAACCGCTCTAACTATTTGTTCTATCGCATTATCCAACGCAAAACCGTTTCACACTTTTGCTGGAAATGCTCTAAAGATCGAGAGGGTCAGGCGACGCGTGCCGGTTTCAGATATTCCTCAAGCGAGGAAACATCCGCCGCATTGAGGCGAAGTCCGAGTTTCGTGCGCCGCCACAAGATATCCTCGGCGCTGACTGCCCACTCATTCTCCTGAAGATACCGCACTTCGGCTTCGTAAAGGTCGGCGCCGAAATATTGTCCGAGGTCGGTCAGGGAAGCGGCACCCTTGAGCAGGCTGTGGATACGCGTTCCATATTGCCGGAACAGCCGCCGCGCATGGGCCGGGGCGAGGAAGGAATAAGCGGCGTTTACCTTCTGCAACTCACGCTCGAACTCGACATCCACGAAATCGCCGCCGGGCAACGGGGCGGCATGGGTCCATGGCGCTCCCTTCTGCCCCAGCCGCTGCTCGATCTTTTCCAGCATATGTTCGGCAAGCCGGCGCGCCGTGGTCAGCTTACCGCCGAACACATTGATCAGGGGAGCAAGCCCATCAGGCGCATCCTCTTTCAGCACGTAATCGCGGGTCGCTTCCTGCGCCTTGCTCGCGCCGTCATCATAAAGCGGACGCACACCGGAATAGGTCCACACGATATCCGCGCGACTGACGGGTTCCTTGAAATATTCGCTGGCGGCCGCGCAGAGATAGTCGGTCTCGCTGTCGGTGATCGCGACCTTGGCCGGATCGCCCTCATAGTCCTGATCGGTCGTGCCGATCAGGGTAAAATCATCTTCATAGGGAATGGCGAAGATGATGCGCCCGTCATTGTTCTGGAAGAAATAGGAGCGCGGATCGGAGAATTTCCTGCGCACCACGATATGGCTGCCCTGAACGAGGCGGACATTGTGAAGCTGGCGATCTCCCTCCACGCCCTGCAGCACCTTGTCGGCCCAGGGGCCAGCGGCATTGACCAGCAGGCGGGCGCGAACCTCTTCGCGCTCGTGCGTGTCGGTATCTTCCAATGTGATGGTCCAGCATTCCCGGTCACGGCGGGCCGCTACGACCCTGGTCCGGGTGCGGATCATCGCGCCGCGATCCGCCGCATCCCGGGCGGTCAGGGCGACGAAGCGCGCATCGTCGACCCAGCAGTCCGAATATTCAAATGCCTTGGTAAAAAGCGGCTTCAAGGGCGCGGCCGCGGGATCGGAGCGCATATCGAGCGTCCGCGTGGCGGCAAGCTTTTTGCGTCCGCCCAGATGGTCGTAGAGGAACAGCCCCAGTCTCAGCAGCCATGCAGGGCGCACTCCGCCCTTGTGATAAGGCAGCACGAACCGCATCGGATGAATGATGTGCGGTGCATTGGCCCACAGCACTTCCCGCTCCATCAACGCCTCTCGCACCAGACGAAATTCATAATGCTCGAGATAGCGCAATCCGCCATGGATGAGCTTGGTGGCCCGCGAGGATGTGCCGCTGGCCAGATCGTTCATCTCGGCCAGGCCAACCGAAAATCCCCGGCCAATCGCGTCGCGCGCGATACCGCATCCATTGATGCCGCCGCCGATTACAAAAATGTCGAATAGTTTCTCTTGCGCCATGGCGAACCCCGAAGACCGCTCTCCGAAAACCAAAGCGAATATAATTCATTTAATACGAAAGCAAATCGAAAATAAACGAAACTAGGACTCTTTTTCCCCTGTCGGGCTTTCGCCAAGGGTTTCAATCAGTTCGACCTCGTTTTCCCGGCACAGGTTCCGCAACTGGTCCGACGGGCAGTGATCGGTAATGAATGTGTCGATCTGCGATATATGGCCGATGCGCACCGGCGCGGTTCGCTCCAGCTTTGTGGCGTCGGTCACGAGGATGACATGCCGGGCATTGGCAATGATTGCCTGCGCCACTTTCACTTCGCGGAAATCGAAATCGAGCAGCGCTCCGTCCTCGTCCATGGCCGAGGCTCCGATGATCGCGTAATCGACCTTGAACTGCCGGATGAAATCAACGGCGGCTTCGCCGACGATCCCCCCGTCCGACGGGCGCACGACACCGCCCGCGACCACTACCTCGATCGAGGCGTGAACCCGCAATGTATTGGCAACATTGATATTATTGGTGATGACCATCAGATTGTCATGGTCGACCAGTGCTTGACTGACGGCTTCTGTCGTGGTGCCGATATTGATGAACAAAGAAGCGCCATCGGGAATGATCTCTGCGGCAGCGCGCCCGATCGCTTCCTTCTCATGCGCCGCGATGCGACGCCGCGCCTCATATTCCATGTTCTCGACGCCGGACGGATAAAGCGCCCCACCATGGATCCGACGCAGCATCCGAGCCCGGCAGAGGTCGTTCAGGTCCTTGCGCACCGTTTGCGGCGTCACCTCGAATGCCGCGGCAAGATCGTCCACCAGAACCTGCCCCTGTTTGCGAGCGAGCTCTAGAATTGCGTTGTGACGGGGAGTGAGCTGCATTGTTGTCCTGAGGCTGGCATTATTCTGATCGCGTCCGGATAATTTCGCGGTTTTTCAATAGAAAGCAACCACTTCAGCCGGAACAATTTTCGACATACGCCGCCTTTCTTCAGCCGCTGAAGCAGAATGGCCGTTTTGCCCGGCGCAGAAACGCAGGAAAAATCTGCACGTCAGGCAAGCAGGACCGGGTGCCGGCGCTCCCAATGTGGAGCAACGACACCGGACCAAACGAGAAATGATGATTTAATCGAGATCGAATTTTTCGCCATACATCCGGTGCAGCTTGCAAGCCACTTCCGTACGGTTTGCGGCGCCGATCTTTTTCATGATGTTATGGACATGCGCCTTCACTGTACCCTCGCTCATGCCGAGTTCGAAGGCGATGATCTTGTTCGACTTGCCGATCCGGATCGCATGGACAACCTCGATCTCGCGCGCGGTGAGCAGTTCTCCCAGAACGTCGTCGTCGATATCGGCCGGCGCGGTCTGAAAAACCATGGAAGCAGGCACATACATGCCGCCGGCGGTGGCAAGATGAATGGCCTCGACACAGACTTTTATATCGACCGAGGTCGGAATATAGCCGCGAGCGCCGATTTCCATGGCACGTACGACCTGAGCCCACTCCTCGCGTTCAGCGAGAAATACGACCGGCACCGGACGCCAGAGCTCGATCACAGCTTGCAGCTTTTCTGAGAAAAATGGGTCCGCCAGTCGCTTCGAACCTATATTGATCAGAACAACAGCAATATCCTCGGTTGGATCTGCCAGTTCGATCGTCGCTTGTGTTTCTACGGGAAGCTTGAGCCCGTTCAGCACAAGCCCGTTATAAAGACATTGCCGTTCAAGATTGCTCTTGCATACCAGCAACAGGCGCCGTTCCCGTACGGCCTCAATACCCGAAGCACCCCCCCTGTCATCCCCGTGCTCCGGAGCAGTCCAAATGCTATCCCCTCTTACTTCCAACATGTGATGCTCCCGGCATACTCAAGTTGCTCTATGTTTATGCATCCTACTATTACTTTCGTCAGAGACGAGTGTTTTCCAATGCTTACATGGATAGAGCCCTATCCATGACCAGCGTGAATATTGCTATCGGGAAATAATCGTGTCATTAACTTATGTTAGCAATGCATAAAATTTATGACCACTTGTAAGAAAGACTTGAACGGCAGGAGATATAGCCTCTATATCTTTGGTTTAGTTGATTTCCGACTTTACTGAAATTTGAGAAGCTCAAGACGGAATTTGAGTAACTCTTGCTCGAGGATATTCATGCTCACTGGCGGAAATATCCCTCGATTATTCATGTGTTCTTCCAAGCGGAAGATCGCCCTGTAGTTTTCAGAAAATGTTTGGAGCGCATTTCGATTTGCTTAGATGAGATCAGCGCCCTAACTGTTCGTCTTAATGCGCATTCTTGCCGAAAGGCCGTTTCACACATATCAAAATATGCTCCAACGGGTTAAAAATGCACAGTGGCAGGCAGACCACAGACCCATCGACTGAAGCGCTCATTGGTTTATTGGAGGCCTCTCCAATTTTCGCCAAGCTCGGAGCGCGGGAGATAGACGCGCTTTCTTCTCTCACCATTATCGAAGGCGACTTTGCCGCCGATGCCGCGATCATCAGGCAGGGAGAACAAATCAGAAGCCTTCATCTCGTTCGTTCCGGCTGGGGATGTGTCTATCGCGATCTGGCCAGCGGCGAGAGGCAGATCATCGACTTTCCCATGCGGAGCGATTTTCTGGGGCTGCGAACGGCGGACGGTTACAGCTATAACACCATCACGGCAATCACGCCCATGTCGGTGTTCGAAATTCCGCTCGTCTCTCTCGAGGCCTCCATTGAATACGCACCGCGCCTCAGCCTGATCTTCATAGAGCTTCTCGCGCGCCAGCGATCCCTGCTTATCGAGCATCTTACCAATATCGGGTGCCGCGCTGCCTTCGTCCGCACCGCGCATCTGTTTCTCGAGCTCTCCGACCGCGTGCAATCCTCGGGCATGGGCGATGCGAATTCCTTCTATTGCCCGCTGACACAATATCAGCTTGCCGATGCACTGGGGCTGACGCCAATTCATCTCAACCGGATGCTGCGCGACTTGCGGGAAGAAGGGCTGATCCTGTTCCGCTCAAACCGGGTGGAAATTCTGGACCGGAAGCGCGTAGCCGCCCTTGCCCAGTACGACGGAGAGTTCATGCGGATGTCGGTTTTCGGGAAAGAAGAATGACAACCGATGTAAGTACTCTATCCCACAGACCCCACATTAATGGTAGGTGCTGTTTCCCGCTTTATTTCCGCTTTGGGGCTCTCCTGGGCAGTTCACCCTCTGGCCGAGGCGGATATGGCTTCAAGTTTTTAGGCGGCGACCATGAGTTGACCTTCGGTAGCGACTTTTTGATGCCTCGCTGATGAAGGTAAAGACCTGCTGTCAAGTACGCGTCCTCAAGCGCTCCGTGCCGTTGTCCGATACGTGATAAACCTATTCGGGCCAAGCAGTCATCGAGCTTGGCGGACTGGCCAGACCATATTTCTCGCGACCGCTCCATGGTGCAGAATACCGGATGGGGGAGCATATCCACTTCCGCCTTCCGAAACTCCCGTTGCACATAGCGCATATCGAAATCTGCGTTATGTGCCACGATTTCATCCGCCCAATCGAACCACTTACGGATTGGAGCGGCAAGATCAGAAAACAAGTCCTGATATCGTGTCATCCAATTATCGTAGCCATGCACGGCTTCGGCCTGCGGATGGCTGTCTTTCCTTGGATCGAATATCAGATGTAGAGACTGGTGAAGAAGTTCATCACCTTCGATTTTGACCGCCCCTATGGTCACGATGCGGTCGTATGGCAACAGTCCAGTCGTTTCCGTATCGACTACAATTACTCGCTTCTTGCGTGTATGGACCGCTGGGTTTGATAACTCGTCCATGCCTCCCCCCTATTTTTCGGGAATGAAGCATATTTCAGGTTGCAGAATGGTGTAGCTTTTCGCCGCAGCATAGAAAAATCACCGCGTAGGGCGCCATCTTGCATTTCAATGGGAGAAGATCAGCAAGCCGAAACCAATAAATCGGGGAATATCCAAGTTGATCAGTAACTTGAAAGATGGTCGGAGTGAGAGGATTCGAACCTCCGACCCCCTCGTCCCGAACGAGGTGCGCTACCAGGCTGCGCTACACTCCGTGACCATGTGGCCTTGACCATTGAGGCGGCTTATAACGCTCCAGATTTCAAGCCGCAAGAGCATCTTGTCGTTTTTTTGAATGCCGAACCCGAAAAGCTGGAAAGAGCTTCAAACGGTCTCGAAAACCGGCAGCGTCCCGCCGCCAAACGCCACAAAATTGGGGTTGGCAAAACCGGCGACACCTTCGCTGGCGCGCTGGCCATAGGAGAGCGGTATCCCCTCGAAAGTGGTCGTTAGACCGCCTGCGGCGCGCAGCACGGCATCGCCTGCCGCCGTATCCCACTCCATGGTGGGACCGAAACGCGGGTAAATATCGGCTTCGCCGCTGGCAATAAGGCAGAACTTCAGCGACGAACCGATGGAAACGCAGTTGGTGATCCGGTTGTCGTTCAAGAATTTTTCCGTTTCCGGATTTTTATGGGACCGGCTGCAAACCGCCACCTGCTCGGCTCCATGAACGCGCACCCCTATCCCCCGCCGTGTTCCCAGCGCGTGATCCTTGGTCGTGGTTATTTCTTCCGCACCGCTGCCGGTTCCGACAAACAAGCGATTGCGAACGGGTGCATAAACGATGCCGAGAACCGGAGCGCCATCCTCGATCAGGCCGATATTCACCGTGAAATCGCCGTTGCGCAGCAGAAATTCACGGGTTCCATCCAGAGGATCAACCAGTAGAAACCGCCGTCCCAGTTGCGCGGGCAGACGTCCCGCCGCCACTTCCTCTTCAGCCACGACCGGAATATCCGGGGCGACCGAAGCCAGTGCGGAAAGGATGATGGCCTCCGCGTCACGATCTGCTTCCGTGACCGGAGAAGAATCTTTCTTGCTTTGAACCGCGCAACCATTCGCATAGTGCTTCATGATCGTGCGGCCCGCCTCCAATGCGGCTTCCAGCAGCACGGCAAGCATTGCTTCGCCGCTCGGATCGGCTTTCGGGGAGGCTGAAATCTTCATTTGCTCAGATTGACCAGGTATCGCTGCCATAGCTGCCGATGATACCACGCTCGGCAAGATACTTTTCTACTTCCGCGACGAGTTCGTCAACGTCCCGGCCCGTCGTGTTCAGCCGAAGCTCGGGCGATACCGGCGGTTCATAGGGAGAATCGATACCGGTAAAAGCCTTTATCTCGCCGCGCAGGGCCTGCGCATAAAGCCCTTTCGGATCGCGGGCAATGCATTCCTCTATCGGCGTATCGACGAAGATTTCGACAAATTCACCTTCAGGCAGCCGGGAACGAATGCGATCCCGCTCGGCCCGAAAAGGCGAGATGAAGGAGACGAGCACCACCAGACCTGCATCGGTCATCAAACGGGCAACCTCACCGACGCGGCGGATATTTTCTGCCCTGTCTTCCTCGGAAAAACCCAGATCGCTGTTGAGCCCGTGGCGAACATTGTCGCCGTCGAGCAGATAGGTGTGCTTGCCGAGCGCGTGCAGCCGCTGTTCCAGCCGGTTGGCGATGGTGGATTTGCCGGAGCCGGACAGGCCCGTAAACCACAGCACAGCCGGTTTCTGGAATTTCTGCGCAGCGCGGGCCTGCTTGTCGAGATCGAAGGACTGCAGGTGCACGTTCGTCGCCTGACGAAGCGCGCTGTCGATCATTCCAGCCCCAACGGTCGCATTGGTAAGCCGGTCGATCAGGACGAATGCGCCCGTTACGCGATTGTCAGTGTAGGGGTCGAATGCAATCTGATCCACGGTCTGGAGATGGCAAAGCCCGATCTCGTTGAGGTCGAGGCGGGATGCATCCTTCCGGGTGAAGCTGTCAACGTCAGTCCTGTACACGATCTCATTGATCGTTACCGGCGTCTGATCGGTCTCGGTGCGCAGCAGATAGGAGCGGCCGGGATGCAAGGCATCCTCACCGAACCAGACTATATTGGCGGAGAAACGATCCGCCACTTCGGGCCGTGATTCCGTCCCCACCAGCATATTGCCGCGCGAGACCTCAATCTCATCCTCGAGCACCAAAGTGACAGCCTGTCCTTCGGAAGCCCGTGTCAGATCGTCGTCATAGGTGGCGATGCGTTTGACGCGGGAGGTCTTGCCTGATTTGGCTACCACGACGGCATCGCCGGCGCTGATCGAACCGGATGCGACGGTGCCGGAGAAACCGCGAAAATCGAGATTGGGCCGGTTCACATATTGCACCGGGAACCGAAAAGGCTTTGCCGCCACTTCCGTGTCGATGCGCACGGTCTCCAGATGTTCGAGCAAATGCGGCCCCTGGTACCAGCCCATGCGGGCGGATGGCAGGGTGACATTGTCGCCAAAGCGTGCCGAAAGCGGGATCGGCTGGATGCTGGCAAAGCCAAGCTCCTTTGCGAAGCCCATATAGTCGGCAACGATGCGCTCAAAGGCCTCTTTCGAGAAATCGACGAGATCGATCTTGTTCACCGCCAGAACGATGTGGCGAATACCGAGCGCCGACGCAATGAAGGAATGGCGGCGTGTCTGGGTCAGCACACCCTGACGGGCGTCGACCAGCACGATGGCAAGATCGGCTGTCGATGCGCCCGTCGCCATGTTGCGCGTATATTGCGCATGACCCGGCGTGTCCGCGACGATGAACTTGCGGCGGGGCGTCGAAAAGAAGCGATAGGCGACATCGATGGTGATGCCCTGCTCCCGCTCGGCCTCCAGACCGTCTACCAGAAGCGCGAAATCGAAATCGTCGTCGGTCGTTCCGAACTTGCGGCTGTCGTTCTTCAATGACGCTAGCTGGTCCTCGAAGATCAGTTTCGTGTCGTAAAGCAGACGCCCGATGAGCGTTGACTTTCCATCATCCACCGAGCCGCAGGTGAGGAAGCGCAGCAGTGTCTTGCGTTCCTGATCGGCCAGAAAATCGCTGACTGCGGCATTGGTCGCAACAGGCTTGATTATAGCATTCATCAGAAATAGCCCTCGCGCTTCTTCTTCTCCATCGACCCGGCCTCGTCACGATCGATGGCGCGACCTTGTCGCTCGGATGTACGGGCGATCAACATTTCCTCGACAATCCCGGAGAGGTCCGCCGCACTGGATTCAATTGCGCCGGTCAGCGGATAGCAGCCAAGCGTGCGGAATCGCACCAGCCGGTTTTCCACCTGTTCGCCCGGGCGCAATTTCATGCGCTCGTCATCGACCATGATCAGCATGCCATCGCGCTCGACCACCGGGCGATGCGCGGCAAAATAAAGCGGGACGATGGGGATGTTCTCTTGCAGGATATATTGCCAGATATCGAGTTCGGTCCAGTTCGAGAGCGGAAAGACGCGGATCGATTCTCCAGCGGAAACGCGCGTATTGTAAATCTTCCACATTTCAGGCCGCTGGTTCTTCGGATCCCAACCGTGCTGTGCGTTACGGAAGGAAAAGATACGCTCCTTGGCGCGTGATTTTTCTTCGTCGCGGCGGGCGCCGCCGAAAGCAGCATCGAACTTGTATTTGTCGAGCGCCTGCCGCAAGGCGACCGTCTTCATCACATGGGTATGGACATTCGACCCGTGGCTGAAAGGTCCGACGCCCTCGCGCACGCCATCCTCGTTGATATGCACGAGCAGCTCAAAACCCTTTTCGCGGGCCTGCGCATCGCGAAACTCGATCATTTCGCGGAACTTCCAGGTCGTATCGACATGCAGAAAGGGAAATGGCGGCGGCGCCGGATAGAATGCCTTCATCGCCAGATGCAGCATCACCGACGAATCCTTGCCGACCGAGTAAAGCATCACAGGGTTGGAAAATGTTGCCGCAACCTCACGAAAAATATGGATCGCCTCCGCTTCGAGGCGCTGCAGATGCGTCAGGTTCTTGGTCAGGGATGCATGATGCACGACTACTTACTCCCGGCAACCGGATGGGGTCCAGAGCAGTTCCATCCAAACGGAGTTTGGAACCGCTCTATCTCTTTGTTTTTTCGCATTATCCAACGCAAAACCGCTTTGCGCTTTTGGCTGGAAATGCTCGAACGCGGGAGGGATGCCCAAGGTCAGAAAACGGGCTTTCATCCGGCGCAGATGCGGCAAAAGCCACAGTGCGCGCATTGTCGTGAAATGATGCGGGAAAGTGAAAGAAACCTATCGCGTATTGCAACTGGCTTGCGCGAAAAACTTACCGTATTTGCGAGCGGGGCCGGAACAAACTTGCGCGTGCTCGCAAAAGCCGATTTTCCGCCAAGTTACGGAAAATCCTACAATTTTTGTGCTATTAAACAGATTTTCCGTTCCGGAGCCGCCCGTCCGCCGGACGGCTCCAGAGCAAATTATTATCTGGCGAGGCTTGCCTGAACATCGTTCAGCGCCGCCTCCAGTGCGGACACCATCGTATCGATCTGCTGATCGTTGATGATGAGCGGCGGGCAGAAGGCGAGCGTGTCGCCCATTGCGCGCGAAATCACGCCGCGTTCCTGCAGGGCTGCATTTGCCTGCGCGCCCAGTGCGCCGGCTTGTTCAAGGCCTGTCTTGGCCTGCTTGTCTGTGACAAGTTCGACACCGGCAATAAGACCGACGCCGCGCACTTCGCCGACCAGCGGGTGATCCTGCAAATCACGCAGGCGCTTCTGCATATAGGCGCCGCGGTCCCGCGCATTGGCAACCAGTTGGCGCTCTTCAATGATCGCAAGGTTTTCCAATGCCACAGCCGCCGCCACCGGATGGCCCGATGCTGTGAAGCCGGTACCAAGCGTGCCGATCTTATGGCTTTCCTCGGCAATCGGCGCATAGACGCGCTCATTGATGAGGAATGCTGAGATTGGCAGATAGGATGACGAAAGCTGCTTCGACATGACCAGGATGTCCGGCTTGATGTCAAATGTCTGGCTGCCGAACAGGTTGCCTGTCCGTCCGAAACCGCAGATGACTTCGTCTGCGACCAGCAGAATGTCGTAGCGCTTGAGAACAGCCTGCACCTTTTCCCAGTAGGTTCTCGGCGGCACGACCACGCCCCCAGCGCCCATCACCGGCTCGCCGATGAAAGCGGCAATGGTGTGCGGACCTTCCGCGAGAATCAGTTGTTCCAGTTCATCGGCCAGCCGCGTTGCGAACTGCTCCTCGGTCTCACCCGCCTGCCCTTCGCGATAATGATGCGGACAGCCCGTATGCAATATCCGGTCGATCGGCAGATCGAAGGAGCGGTGATTGTTGGGCAGTCCTGTCAGGCTGGCTGAGGCAATCGTCACGCCGTGATAGCCGCGCTTGCGCGAAATGATTTTCTTGCGCTCCGGTTCGCCCAGCGCGTTGGAGCGATACCAGATCAGCTTGATGACGGTATCATTGGCTTCGGAACCTGAATTGGTGAAATAAGCCTTACTCATCGGCACGGGAGCCATCGAAACGAGCTTTTCAGCCAGATCGATGACGGGACCATGCGAACGATAGGAGAAGGTATGATAGAAGGGCAGCTTCTTCATCTGCCGCGCAGCCGCTTCCGCCAGACGCGGCTCCGAAAAGCCGACGCCGACACTCCAAAGCCCGGACATCGCCTCGATGTAACGCTTGCCCGTTACATCCTCGACATAAATGCCGTCGCCGCGCTCGATGACAAGCGGGCCCTCCGCCTCAAGTCGGACAGCATCGGTGTAGGAATGCAGATGATAACGGATATCGCGGGCTTCGAGAGAGTTTGGCTGAGCAGTCATTCATTGATCCTCCGGAAAGATAATGAATTTGTAGCCCGTTTCAGAAAAAGCGCAAACCGGAAGCTGCTGAAAAATGCCCTTCGGAACAAACCGCCGAGGGACTTGGGAAGTATTTAGAGAAGTCCGAACGTGCGCGCCTTGGCGACCGCCTGAACCTTATTGACCGCAACCAGCTTTGTAAGCACGTTGCTGATGTGAAAATTCACCGTGCGTGTGGATATATTGAGGATCGTGCCGATGATTTCGGCCGTCTTTCCTTCACTCGTCCACCGCAGAATTTCCCGCTCACGCATCGTCAGGTTCACTTCCGACACGCAGTTCATGGTTGGAACATCGAGATGTTCATACATCGCCAGATGCAGCAGGTTGGCCACGATCTGCAATTGACGCCGCAACATTGAAATCTCGCCGGACGACAGCGCCGGACCGCTTCTGAGAAAGGACAGCATTCCAAACACGCCTTGCGCGGCCCAGCACGGTTGCGAAATGCCGACCCTGATGCCGAAGCGCTGGGCATCTGTCCATATCTGCGGAGCCTCCGCAAACAGCTTCGATGACCAGACCAGCGGCTCGATGCTGTTCAACGCCTTGCGAACCAACGGATCTATGTCCGCATATTTTTTGTCGGCATAATGATCGGTCCATTCCTGGGGCAACGAGCCAAAACTAAGCCATTTGACCACGCCGTTCAGCAGTGGAATGCGCATGAGATAGGCCGTGTGTGCAAATCCGCACTGTCTGGCATAGGTATCTATGTATTCAAGGAGCTGTCCGGCATCGTCAGCAGATTGCATGGATTCATAAATTTGTTCCCATTTCATTGCAGACATCCCAATTAAAGACTAATTTTGAATTTATTAAAATGTGGCGCCCTTACATAAAACAGTTGCGCGATTGATGGCTACCACAACCATCAGTTTCTGACTATATAGCAAAATAGTTTCATATGAACTCAAAGTGATAAATTGTGAATATTTTTATCACAACAGTCGGTTACTAAATTAGCACTAAATGAAATACTTTGACTTCCCATACAGCCGCGAGCAGATCTGCGCTTCCGCTGCCGGAATAGCCAAAAACCTCCAACTGTTTCTTGTAAGCACTTCCGAATGGAACCCGTTTCATACTCCGCTGGAAATGCTCCTGCACCGCCGAACCTGAAACCGATTTGCATTCAGGAACAGTAGAGCCCTCTGACAGGTTCGGCAAACCTGTCAGAATGACTAGTATTTGAGATATGATTAATAGACGCCGGTGAGCGAGAGGCCCGCGACGGCCGGTCAGGCCGCCGCATCCTCGTCTTTTCCAGCGCCCGGCAGATAATTGAGTATAGGGCCGAGCCAGCGCTCCACTTCCTCGACCGCCATGCCCTTGCGCGCCGCATAATCCTCGACCTGATCGCGCTCCACCTTGGCCACGCCGAAATAGTAGCTTTCCGGATGGCCGATATAGAGGCCCGATACCGAGGAGCCAGGCCACATGGCGTAGCTTTCGGTCAGTTCCACGCCCGTATTCGCAGTCGCGTCCAAAAGGTGGAAAAGTGTCGTCTTTTCGGTATGGTCCGGCTGGGCCGGATAACCCGGAGCCGGACGAATGCCCTTATACGGTTCCCAGATCAGCTCTTCCGGCGTATAGGTTTCGTCGGAAGCATAGGCCCAGAACTCCTTGCGCACCCGTTCATGCATCAATTCAGCAAAGGCTTCCGCGAAGCGGTCAGCCAGTGCCTTCACAAGAATGGCCGAGTAATCATCGTTGGCGCGCTCAAAACGTTCGGCTATCGCCACTTCGCCAATGCCCGCAGTCACGACGAAGCCGCCGACATAATCCTGCTTTCCGCTCTCGACCGGCGCCACGAAGTCGGACATGGCCACGTTCGGACGGCCATCGCGCTTGCTCAATTGCTGGCGCAGCGTGAAGAAGGTGGCAAGTTCCTGCTTCCGGCTTTCATCGGTGAAAAGACGAATATCGTCCCCTACCGCATTGGCTGGCCAGAAGCCGACGACAGCTTTTGGCGCGAACCAATTTTCGTCGATGATCTTTTTCAGCATGGCCTGCGCATCGGCCCAGAGCTGGCGAGCGGCCTCGCCCTGCTTTTCATCTTCCAGAATCGCCGGATAGCGGCCCTTCAGTTCCCATGTCTGGAAGAAAGGCGTCCAGTCGATATAGCGGGCGATCTCCGTCAGGTCGTAATCATCGAAGGTTCTGGTGCCGGTGAAGGTCGGCTTTCTCGGTACAAAGCTCTCCCAGTCGAGCTTGTGCGCATTGGCGCGAGCGCGGGCGAGCGGCAGGCGCTGCTTTTCCGCTTCGTTGCGTGCATGGGCGGCTGCTACCTTGGCATATTCCCCGCGCAGGCCATCGATATAGGCCTGCTTGCCTTCCGGCGACAGCAGGCTGGATACCACGCCGACGGCGCGGCTGGCATCGATGACATAAACGGCCTGCCCACGTTCGTAGCGCGGATGGATTTTCACCGCCGTATGAACACGGCTGGTCGTGGCGCCGCCGATCAGCAGCGGAATGTCGAAACCTTCCCGTTCCATTTCCGCAGCGACATGCACCATTTCGTCAAGCGACGGCGTGATGAGGCCCGAAAGGCCGATCACATCCACTTTTTCGTCACGCGCCACCTGCAAAATCTTTTGCGAAGGCACCATGACGCCGAGATCGATGATCTCGTAATTGTTGCAGGCCAGCACGACGCCAACGATATTCTTGCCGATATCGTGCACGTCGCCCTTGACCGTTGCCATCAGCACCTTGCCGGCGCTCTGACGTTCACCGCCACCGATGCCATTTTCGGCGTTAAGGCGTTTTTCCTCCTCCATGTAAGGCAGGAGCACGGCCACGGCCTGCTTCATCACACGGGCGGACTTCACCACCTGCGGCAAGAACATCTTGCCCGCGCCGAACAGATCGCCAACCACGTTCATGCCGGCCATCAGCGGGCCTTCGATGACATGCAGGGGGCGTTCGGCAGACTGGCGCGCTTCTTCCGTATCGGCTTCGATATATTCGGTAATGCCGTTGACCAGCGCATGTTCAAGACGCTTTTCAACCGGCCATTCGCGCCATGTCAGATCCTGCGCCTTGGCTTCCTTCGAGCCGGAGTCGCGGAACCGCTCGGCGATTTCCAGCAGGCGCTCGGTCGAATCGGAGCGGCGATTGAGCACCACATCCTCGCAAGCCTCTCGCAGCTCCGGATCGATCGTGTCGTAAACCGCCAGCTGCCCGGCATTGACGATGCCCATATCCATGCCCGCCTGAATGGCATGATAGAGGAACACGGCATGCATCGCCTCACGCACCGGCTCATTGCCGCGGAACGAGAAGGACAGGTTCGACACGCCGCCCGACACATGCACATGCGGCAGGGTGGCGATGATCTGTCGGGTCGCCTCGATAAAGTCGACGCCGTAATTATTGTGTTCCTCGATACCGGTCGCGACGGCAAAGATATTCGGATCGAAAATGATGTCTTCCGGTGCAAAACCAACCTGTTCCGTCAGGATTTTGTAAGCGCGGGTACAGATTTCGACCTTGCGGGCTTCCGTGTCGGCCTGCCCGGTTTCATCGAAAGCCATCACGACCACCGCCGCGCCATAGGCGCGGACAAGCCTGGCGTGATGAATGAAGGCTTCCTCGCCTTCCTTCATCGAGATGGAATTGACCACCGCCTTGCCCTGAACGCATTTCAGGCCAGCCTCGATCACCTCCCATTTGGAGCTGTCGATCATGATCGGCACGCGGGCAATATCCGGCTCGGCGGCAATCAGATTGAGAAATTCGACCATCGCCTTTTCGGAATCGATCAGGCCCTCATCCATATTGATGTCGATGATCTGCGCGCCATTGGCGACCTGATCCCGCGCGACATCGAGGGCTGCAGAAAAATCACCGGCCTTGATCAGCTTGCGGAAGCGCGCGGAGCCCGTCACGTTGGTGCGCTCGCCCACATTGACGAAGGGAATGTCCTTGGTCAGCGTGAATGGCTCAAGGCCCGACAGACGCATCAGCGGCGCAACCTTGACGGGCTTGCGCGGGGGATGTTTTGCGACAGCCTCGGCGATGGCGCGGATGTGTTCCGGCGTCGAACCGCAGCAGCCGCCAACCACATTGACCAGACCGTCACGGGCAAAGCCCTCGATCTGTGCGGCCATTGCTTCCGGCGTTTCATCATACTGGCCGAACTCGTTCGGCAGACCGGCATTCGGATAGGCGCAGACAAAGGTATCGGCAATCGACGACAATTCGTCGAGATGCGCACGCATGGCATTGGCACCCAGCGCACAGTTGAGACCGATAGTGAATGGCCTGGCATGACGCAGCGAATGCCAGAATGCGGTCGGCGTCTGGCCCGACAGCGTGCGGCCGGAAAGATCGGTGATCGTGCCGGAAATCATTACCGGCAGAAAAATGCCTTTTTCCGCAAACACTTCCTCACAAGCAAAGACAGCCGCCTTGGCATTGAGCGTATCAAAGATGGTTTCGATCAGGATGATGTCGGAGCCGCCGTCGATCAGCCCCCTGATCTGCTCGGCATAGGCAATGCGCAGGTCGTCGAAGGTGACAGCACGAAAACCGGGATTGTTGACATCCGGCGACAGGCTCGCGGTGCGGTTTGTCGGCCCGAGAGCACCGGCAACGAAGCGGCGGCGACCATCCTTCTGCTCGGCACGCAGGGCGGCGCGGCGGGCAAGGCGCGCGCCATCGCGGTTCAGCTCATAAACCTGATCTTCCATGCCGTAATCGGCCTGGGCAATCCTCGTGGAGGAGAAGGTGTTGGTTTCGAGAATATCCGCGCCCGCAATGGCGTAGGCGTAGTGGATTTCCTCGATAGCCTTGGGCTGCGTCAGCGTCAGAAGGTCGTTGTTGCCCTGAAGCTGGCAATCGCAGGCACCGAAACGCTCACCGCGAAAATGCTCTTCATGAAAACCAAGCCCCTGGATCTGGGTTCCCATCGCGCCATCGAGGATCAGGATGCGCTCACGCGCCGCCTTGGTGAGAGCTGCCAGTACTTCGGAGCCATCCGGCTGCGCTGCCGTTGCACCAAAAAGACCTTCGAGGGAAGAGGCCATAAAACACCGCCTGTATTCTGTCTGTTACCAGGCAAGGGGGCCGGTTCGCGACGTCAAACCGGAATTGCCTGCCATACGCATCTTGCGAAGGTCGCTTAATGACATAAACATATCTTTATGTCAATTCGGAAGCCGTTCTCCAATCGCGTTGCCGGGGCATCAACGATCTGTTGCCGGATCCAAGAAATTGTGACTGCGGAGGGCCACCGCTCTGCCATAATGTAGGGCGTAAATGGGCGCAGGGACGAAATGTATTGTTTATTTTTGCGCGCATCCTGACCGAAGACGGTTTCGCATTTTCGGGATGCGCTGTGAGGAGAGACCAATGAAAAAGTTTGCTTATTCCCTGTTTGCCGCATGCCTGTCACTCGGCTTGGGACTATCCGCAGCTTCCGGGACTGCGAATGCGGCGCAACCATCTGCGATGGCGACGCCGTCCGCACAGACTTCGGCGCCGAATGTGCATCAGGTCCAGTATTACGATTACCGGGGCGATCGTCGCTACTGGCGCGAACATCGCCGCCACTGGCGGCATGACTACCCGCGTTACCGTCCACACTATCGCTATGACCGACGCTATTGGGGACCGCCGCCTGCCTACCGCTACCGTGCAGCGCCGGTCTATCGCGGCGGCAACCCGCATGTACGCTGGTGCTACAATCGTTATCGCTCCTATCGAGCCTATGATAACACATTCCAGCCCAATTACGGGCCGCGGCGCCAGTGCTATTCGCCATATCTCTAAAACGAACAAGCCCCGGTTTCCCGGGGCTTTTTCTAAATGAACTGGCTCAAAAATCAGGTAACATAAGCACCGATGGAAGCCGCGACGAGGCCGATTGCGACCGCAATCATCACGCCATAGACGCGCGGCTTGTCGAAAAGAACGGCGAAAGCTGAAAACCAGCCGACGACCGCCGCGCCAAGCGCGAATAAAAAGCCCGGCTTGTCGCCGTGGTACAGGTTGGCCGCCATGAGACCGCCGATGATCAGCGCGCCAAAAACGATCATCAACCCTGTGGCATATCGCTCGTAATCGTCCATTTAAATTCCTCGGTTCCGCTCCCGCCGTGACAGGTGCCGGAAACTTTCGTCAATCCATTTGGCCATTTAAGGGCATTGGCCGGTCGCTTTCACACAATCATTATTCGTGTCGTTCTTCAACCATTTCGCTGCGCCATTTTCGGCAATTGTTGCGACTTTTCACGTGAACGTTCTGTAGCGGCCCGATAAGCGCCCCGATAAGCGGCCCAATAAGCGGCATTGTCGTGATCAAAACCGTGCTAACATCACAGTCATGGAATCGTCAGGCGTCACCATTTTCGAAACAGAAATCGGACCGTGCGGCATCGCGTGGCGCGGCGAGAAAATCGTTGGCGTCGAAATCGGGGATGCCGACGAAAAGGAAACCCGGTATCGTCTGCGCGAGCGGTTTCCCGGGGCAGACGATAACGAGGTGCCAGCTTTCGTTACCCGGGCAGTCGAGGGTGTGCGTGCGCTTCTGGCCGGAGCCGATGTTGATTTTTCGGGCACGCCGCTAGCGCTCGATGCCCAACCTGACCTCAACCGGCAGGTTTATGAAATCATCCTCGAACTGAAAACGGGCGAGACCACAACCTACGGCGCAATTGCCCGACGGATCGGTGATGTGAGTCTCTCACAGGCTGTCGGCTATGCACTGGGCAAAAATCCGTTCCCGATCATCGTTCCCTGTCACCGGGTGCTCGGCTCAAATGGCAAGGTCGGCGGCTTTTCGGCGGCGGGTGGCACGGCGACGAAGCTCAGGCTTCTCAATATCGAACGGGCCAGAACGTCCAGCGAGCCCGATCTTTTTGGCGGCCTGCCATTGCAGGAAAGGCCGCAGGCCGACTGGTAGTTATCATTTGCGAACGCAAAACCGTTTCGCGCTTGGCTCGAAAATGCTTCAGCCCTTGTCCGTCACCACATCTGCGGAAAAACGCAATTCGCGCATGGGACGCACAAGCTGTGTCGTGGCGTCATAAGTTGGATGCTTCTTGAAAGCGAAAAGCGCTTCCTCATCCTTGAACTCGGCATAGACAACCAGATCAATGCGGTCGCACATCGGGTCGACCTTGGAATTCGGCAGGACTTCAAAAAGGTCAGCGTGGGGAATGGCGGCAAGTTGCTCCAATCCTCTTTTGACAGTCTCGATATCCTGATCTTGCCTGATGCTGAAGAAAACAATGTGCCGGATCACGCCGCGACTCCCTGAAATTGGTGAGGCGTGTCTAGCGCATCAAGGCGTGCAGAAAAATGGCAAATTTGAGCGATGCGCCTAACTTGCCTTGACGCGACGCCAGGCAAACCCGCCCTCTTCCGGAATGGAACCGCGACCCGGCTGATAATAGCCGGGGGTATCGACAAGCCGGTTTTCATCAAGCCGCTTCTGCGCGACCTTGTTTGTCACCTGCAATGTGTCGAAGCCCGTGCGCAGCATCAGGCTCGCCTGATCGATCAGCACGTCACCAACGGCGCGCAATTCGCCCAAAAAACCTTCGCGGCGCAAAATCTCGGCCTTGGAATAGGAGCGTCCGTCATTGAATGCCGGAAACTGCAAGGCGATCAACGGTATGCTGCCAAGATCGCCCAGAAGCGGATCGATTGCTTCGCCCGGCGCAACCGTAACGCCGATCCGGCGGTTGGAGGCGCGGCGGCGCTCCTCATCCAGCCCGAGCCAGATGGCCAGCGGAATGATGACAGCCGAAGCATCGCCCGCTGCGTCCAGATCGTCGGCAAAGACATAGTCGTCCTCGCGAAAGCCATCGGCAGACCAGAGTTTTGTTTCGTTGATTTCGCTCATTTCCGGTCTGTGGCTCCCAATGTTTTAAGGCTGTCGGCAAGACCCGTCAGATGGATGCCGCATTCTGTCTTTTCCGATCCAGCCCAGCGTCCGGCACGTTGATCCTCGCCATCGCTCACGGGGCGCGTGCATGGCATGCAGCCGATGGAGCGATAGCCCTGCGCGGTGAGCGGATGCGGCGGCAGATCGTGCTTTTCGGCATAGGCCTTCAAGTCCGCCGCCTGCCAGCGCGCCAGCGGATTGATACGGATGCGCGGGCCGACCGATTCAAATACCGGCAAACTTTCACGGGTCGATGCCTGAAACTGCTTGCGGCCTGTCATCCAGGCCCGATAGGGCGCGACAGCCCGCGCCATCGGCTCGACCTTGCGGATGAAGCAGCAGCGGTCCTTGTCGGTCATCGACAGGGCGCCGAACGGGTCTTCGCTTTTGAGACTTTCCTCGACGGGAAGAATGTCCTGCACATCGGTCAGACCAAGCCGGTCCACCAGATCGTGCCGATAATCGAGCGTCGCCCGGAAATGCTTTCCCGTATCCAGAAACAGAACCGGGGTCGCCGGGTCGATTTCCGAGATCATATGCAAAAGCACCGCCGATTCCGCGCCGAAGGAAGACACGACCGCGATCTGCCCCCCATAGAGTTCATGCGTGGCAAGCGCGATCACTTCCTGCGGGGAAGATGCGCCGTGGCTAGCCTCAAGAAGGCGGGCTTCGGCGGCAGCACTTTCTTCGGCATCAAGCTGCACGGCTGAGTTCTCCATAAAGCGCGCGTTTGAACGGCTCCATTCCGACGCGGCGATAGGCGGCAAGGAAGGTCTCCTCCGCGCTCTCACGCAAGGCGAGATAGGTGTCCACCACCGTCTCGATGGCATCCACCACGTCTTCCGAGGAGAAACCGCGACCGGTGATTTCACCGATGGCCGATTGCTCGTCCGCCGAACCGCCAAGCGTGATCTGATAGAGTTCCTCACCCTTCTTCTCGACGCCCAGAATGCCGATATGGCCGACATGATGATGGCCGCAGGCATTGATGCAGCCCGAAATCTTGATCTTCAGATCGCCGATTTCGAGCTGGCGCTGCTGGTCGCCGAAGCGCTCGGAAATGCGCTGCGCCACCGGAATGGAACGCGCATTGGCAAGCGCGCAATAGTCGAGACCCGGGCAGGCGATAATGTCGGTGATGAGACCGGCATTGGGCGTCACCAGACCATCCGATTGCAAGAGATCGTAGACGGCGGCGAGATCGGCCTTGGCGACGTGGGGCAGAACCAGATTCTGCTCGTGGCTCACCCGGATTTCATCGAAAGAATAGGTTGCAGCAATATCCGCGACCAGCTCCATCTGTTCAGCGCTTGCGTCACCCGGAATGCCGCCGATAGGCTTGAGCGAAATGGTGACGACCGCGTAATCCGGGTGCTTATGCGGCGTGACATTACGGGCAACCCAGCTCGCGAAAGCCGGATCGGCCCTTTGCGTGACGGCCAGTATCTCCCAGCCTTCCGGCCGCTGCGGCAGGTTCGGCATACGGAAATAGCTTTCGATGGCGTCAATATCGCGCTGCGGCAGCTTCAACTCACCGTAACGGATGTCTTCCCATTCGGCATCGATCTCGCGGGTCAGTTCCTCCACGCCCGTTTCGTGGACGAGAATCTTGATGCGCGCCTTGTACTTGTTATCGCGGCGACCATGCAGATTATAGACGCGGACGATTGCCGTCACATAGGTCAGCATGTCCTCGATAGGCAGGAAGTCGCGGATTTTCTTCGCCACCATCGGCGTGCGGCCCTGACCGCCGCCAATATAGACGGCCAGCCCCAGATCGCCTGCCTCGTTCTTCTTCAGCTGCAAGCCGATGTCATGCACCTGAATGGCGGCGCGGTCATGCTCCGAGCCGACAATGGCGATCTTGAACTTGCGCGGCAGATAGGAAAACTCCGGATGCAGCGACGACCACTGGCGCAGGATTTCCGCGAATGGGCGCGGGTCGGCAACCTCATCGGCGGCAGCGCCTGCGAAATGATCGGCAGTCACGTTGCGAATGCAATTGCCCGAGGTCTGGATGGCGTGCATCTCGACTTCCGCCAGTTCCTCCAGAATGCGGGGCACGTCCTTCAATGCAGGCCAGTTGTACTGGATATTCTGGCGCGTGGTGAAATGGCCGAACCCACGGTCATAGACGCGCGCGATGTGGCCGAGCTTGCGCAACTGGCGGCTCGACAGCGTGCCATAGGGAATGGCCACGCGCAGCATGTAGGCGTGCAATTGCAGATAAAGGCCATTCATCAGGCGCAACGGCTTGAACTGGTCCTCAGTCAACTCGCCCGCCAGACGGCGCTCGACCTGATCCTTGAACTGGGCAACACGGGCCGCAACGAAATCGCGGTCGAATTCATCATAACGATACATAGGCTAGGTCCAAATCCGCAATCAGGAAGCGCGCTTCAATTCAGGCTTGTCGAGAGGCAAATCGCCGAAGGTCACGATGGTCGGGCCGGAGAGACGGATGCGTTCGCGCAAGCGGATCGGGTAAAGCCCCTCCTCGCGCTCCTCGACATCGATCACGTTCACATCCACAACCAGATTGGCTTTCGCGGCAATCTTTCCCGCGTCTTCCAGCGCCTCGACGGCCTCCGCATGACGGGCGACCAGCGCGCCGTCGATGGTTTCCTGCCAGGAGCCATCGGCACCAAGCCACACAGCCTGCCCGTCGATGAGGCGGTTTGCAGTGAGAACTTTTACGACCATTTCCAAACTCCAAACTTTTGTTAACCGCGCATCCTGCGCTCTAACTTTTTGTTTTTGAGCGCATCTTGTCCGAAAACCGCTGCACACTTTTCGGGATGCGCTCTTAGGCTGCGACGGAAACCGGCTTGAGCGCCAGCGCTTCGGCTTTGTCGATCGCTGCACCGGCGACCGCATCGCCAATGATCACCATGACCGGGCCGGAAAGCTCCTTGCGGCTTTCGAGATCCGGCAAATCCTTCAACGTTCCGTGGAACAGGCGCTTGTCCTGACGGCTTGCGTTTTCCACGACTGCCACGGCAGTATCTTCGTGCAGGCCCGCCGCAATCAGGCGCGCGGCAACGGAAGCCGCGACCGTCGAGCCCATATAGACGGCGATAGTTGCACCGGAGACGGCAAGTTTTGCCCAGCCCGGCAGCACATCGCCTGTCATGTCGTGGCCGGTCGTAAACACCAGCGACGACGCGACACCGCGCAGCGTCAGCGGCAGTTCCATATCGGCTGCGGCGGCGAAGGCCGAAGTAATACCGGGCACGATCTCGAAGCCGATGCCGGCGGCACGCAATGCCGCCATTTCCTCGCCTGCGCGTCCAAACACCAGCGGATCGCCGGATTTAAGCCGAACGACGCGCTTGCCTTCCCGGCCGAGCGTTACCAGCAGGCGGTTGATCTCTTCCTGGCTCTTGGAATGGCAGCCCTTGCGCTTGCCGACGGCAAGGCGTTCCGCGTCACGGCGGCCCATGGCAATAACACTCTCCGGCACCAGGGCATCATGCACGATCACATCGGCTTCCATCAAAGCGCGGTGCGCCCGCAAGGTCAAAAGGTCCTCAGCGCCGGGACCGGCACCCACCAGCCAGACATAGCCGGATGCGTCCAGCGGCCGCTCCATGAGATCATTGGCAGCGCGATAAGCCCCTTCACGGTCGCCATCTTCAATGGCGCGCGAAACGCTGCCCGAAAAGAAACCGCGCCAGAAGCTGCGACGCGCCAGCCCTTTCGGCAGCACGCGCTCGACCAGCGGACGCCAGCTTTCGGCAAAATGCGCAAGCTCGCCGAGGCGGGGCGAAAAGGCGGCATCGATCCGTGCACGAACCATCTGCGCCAGTACCGGGGCCGAACCTTCGGTGCCGATGGCGATCGCGATGGGTGCGCGGTTGACGATGGCCGGCGTCAGAAAATCGCAAAGCGCAGGCCGGTCCACCACATTCACCGGAACCTTCTGCGCTTTGGCCTGTGCAGCGACGGCGCGATCCTGTGCTTCATCGCCGGTCGCGACGAAGACGAGCTTTGCGCCTTCCAGCTGTTCGCTGGCAAAGGGAGCTGCGACATGCTCCACATCATGCGCGGCGATGAAATCGGCCAGATGGCGTTCCGTTTCCTCGGCGACGATGCGAATGCGGGCGGAGGTCTGCGCCACGAGGCGCGCCTTGTTCAAGGCTTCCTCGCCGCCGCCAACGACGACAACCACCTCTTCCGAAACCCGGAAGAAGGCGGGAAAATCAGCCAGCAGACGCTTCTGCGAAAAAGACATGAGCACCATCCTTTGAAGCATTTCCAGCGAAAGCGGATACCGGTTTCGTGTCTGGAAAAGCATCAGGCAACAAGACGGTGCTATTATTCATGGAAGGGCCTTGCTTTATAAGAAACGCCCTTGCGCGCGAAAATCTCGCCGCGCATCACTTTTTCTCAAATCAGGCAATTGCAGGATTTTCATTCCCGGAAGCGGAGCAAATATACTCTACAATTTTTATAGGATTTACATAGACTTATAAGTAATTGCGGCTGGTGAAGAATGCTGGCACATGCTTCGGCCACCGCCTCGGCAGCACGGCGATCAGGTCGAAACGCAGCGACAGTCGGGCATGATCGGGCTGGCGTTGCAGCCAGAGATCGGCTGCGGCTTCGATACGGTGCATGGCTTGCGGCGTGACGGCCAGTTGGGCCGCTTCGAGGCTGTTCCGCGCCTTGACCTCGACGATGAGCACCAGATCGCCGCGCCGGGCGATCAGGTCGATCTCGCCAAGCCTTGTGCGATAACGCCGCGCGACGACCCGAAAACCCTTGAGGAGAAGCACCATCGAAGCAAAGCGCTCGGCGCTGTGTCCGCGAACGAAAGCGGTTCGCTTTTTCTCGCGGAGGTCTGTCATGGCTGATCCGATTTCAGTTGCATGAGGCGCTGATAGAGCACCGATTTCTGCCCGCCGGTCATACGCGCCGCCTCGCCTGCGGCCTTGGACGGCGGCAGTTCGGCGGCAAGCGACAGAAGCAGCCTGTCGATATCTTCTTCGCTTTGCGCAACAGCATCGCCGACAGGCGGGCCAACCAGCAGCACGACCTCGCCGCGAATACGATCCTCGCCATCGAACTTTTCCGCAAGTTCACCCAGCGATGCCGTGACAACGGTTTCATAGGCCTTGGTCAATTCGCGGCAAAGCGCGCCCGCGCGTTCCGCTCCGAAAGCGGCAGCCATGTCGGCCAGTGTCGCGGCCGTGCGGTTGGGCGACTCGTAGAACACCAGCGTTGCATCGATATTTTTGAGACTCTCAAGCTTCGACAATCGCTGTCCGTGCTTGGACGGCAGGAAGCCGCAGAACATGAAGGCATCGGTCGGCAGGCCGGAAGCGGCAAGTGCGGCCAGAACGGCGGAAGCACCCGGAACAGGCACGACGCGGATGCCCGCCTCGCGCGCCTCCCCCACCAGCCGGAAACCGGGATCGGAAACAAGGGGTGTTCCCGCGTCGGAGACGAGCGCGACGCTTTTGCCCGCCGTCAGCGCAGCAATCAGCTTTTCACCGGCCTCTGCGGCATTGTGCTCGTGATAGCTGATCGGACGGCGCGCTATGCCATAGCGGTCGAGCAGGACGCGGGTGACACGGGTATCCTCGCAAGCCAGAATATCGACGGAAGCCAGCGTTTCAATGCCGCGCAGCGACATATCGCCGAGATTGCCGATAGGGGTCGAGACGATATAAAGCGCAGGCTCCAGCGGCCGGGCACGCATCACCGTGCCGCCTACCACATATTCCCGCCGCTCACCGCCTGTTTCATCCGTCATCATGCGTCCTTCAGTGTCTGAATCAAGCGGCCAGATCGGCGACCAACGCATCCAGCACCAGCGCACCATCCGGCGTTGCGCGGATGAAGCTGCCATCCATCGGTTCGATCATGCCTTCCGCGATCAGTTTCGCCAATCGCTTTTCGTCGACGGCATGGCCCGAAAGCCGCTCGTAACGGGCAAGGTCGATGCCTTCACGCAAGCGCAGGCCCATCATCAGGAACTCGTCGCCTTCCTGCTCGCCATCGAGATATTCTTCCTCGATAATGCCGTGGCCGTTGCGCTCGACCTTGTCCAGCCAGGTTTCCGGGTGTTTTTCGGTCATGGTGACGGTACGCACATCGTTTTCCACGAACCGCCCATGGGCGCCGGGACCGATGCCGACATATTGCCCGTAACGCCAATAGACGAGATTGTGCTGCGACTCGCGCCCGGGCACGGCGTGGTTGGAAATTTCATAGGCTGGCAGTCCGTGCTCAGCCGTCACCCTTTGCGTTTCCTCATAAAGGGCTGCGGCGTGATCCGGGTCGGGCGTCGTCAGCTTGCCCGCCTTCCACAGATTATAGAACTGCGTGCCTTCCTCGATCGTCAGCTGATAGAGCGACAGGTGATCGGCAGCAAGGCCGATGGCTTCCTTCAGCTCCTCGCGCCACGCCTCTATGGTCTGGTTCGGGCGCGCATAGATCAGATCGAACGACAGGCGCGGGAAAATCTCACGCGCCAGCCGGATTGCCGCCTTGGCTTCCTCGACCGAATGCATGCGCCCAAGGCGGCGCAGATCGGGATCGTTGAGCGCCTGAATGCCGAGCGACACGCGATTGACGCCCGCCGCGCGATAGCCGCGAAAGCGATCCGCTTCCACGCTGGTGGGATTTGCCTCCAGCGTCACCTCGATATCCGGTGCAACGGACCAATGGGACGCAATGCCGTCGAGAAGCGCGCCAACCGTTTCGGGCTGCATCAGCGACGGCGTGCCGCCGCCCAGAAATATGCTGGTGATCGTGCGCGGGCCCGTGCGTTCGCGCAGGCATTCCATCTCGCGAAGAAACGCCTCGGAAAAGCGGGCCTGATCGACCGGCTTGTGCCGAACATGGCTGTTGAAGTCGCAGTAGGGACATTTGGCCAGGCAGAACGGCCAGTGCAAATATACGCCGAACGCATCTTCCCCGTTTGCACGCGCGATCGGTATCGCCCCGGCGGTATTTGCGCGGGCAGCGTCCATTGCCTGCAAAGGGGGAAACAGCTTGTTCATTTCGCGGGCGCCGCTTCCACATTGAGCGCTTTTTCGGCAAAAAGCTTGAAGGCACGCGCACGGTGCGACAGGGCGGAAGCGTCGCCCGGTTTCCAGCCATGCTTCTCGTCGGCGGTCATTTCGCCGAAAGTCTTTTCATAGCCGTCAGGCAGGAAAATCGGATCGAAACCGAAACCGGTATTGCCCCGCGGCGGCCAGACAATCGTGCCTTCAACCTCGCCACGGAAATATTCCGCCTCGCCATCCGGCCAGGCAAGGCAGATGACCGATATAAACCGTGCCTTGCGCTGCTGCGGTTCAAGGGCGCCTTTTTCCTGCAGCAGGTTCTCCACCTTCTGCATCGCCATGTCGAAATCGCGCGTACCGTCCTCCGTCTCGGCCCAGTTTGCCGTGTAGACCCCCGGATCACCGTCAAGCGCATCGACCATCATGCCGGAATCGTCCGAAAGGGCGGGCAGTCCCGTTGCTTCGGCAGCCGCGAGCGCCTTGATATAGGCGTTTTCCTCGAAAGTCGTTCCGGTTTCATCCGGCTCCGGCAGGCCAAGAGCAGCTACCGAACTGACCTCGAAACCGAACGGGCCGATCAGGCCGTCGAATTCCTTCAGCTTGCCCGCATTGTGCGAAGCAACGATCAGCTTGCCCTGTTCCAGTTTTCTCATTTTCAGTTCCATAGTTTGGGTTCGGCAATCTCCAGCGAATTGCCGGACGGATCACGGAAGTAAATCGAATGCGCGCCATTCGGCCAATCGAACTCGGCCTCTATCGCCACGCCATGTCTTGCCAGATGGCTGCGCCAGCCTTCCATCTCCTCGCGGCTTGCGGCGAAACAGACATGACCGGGCCCGCTGGTACCGTGGGCCGGTACGGGCAAATGTCCGGCGGGCGGCGGCTTCAACGTTTCTTCCGCCTTGAAGATAAGCAATATACCTTCTCCGCAGCGGAAAAATGCATTGCGCTCGCTGACTTTGCCAACCGGCTCCAGTCCCATCGTTCCCTGATAGAACTCTATCGCCTCGGCGACATCGCGGACATAGAGCGCGGTTTCAAGAATGCGTGCTGCGCGCATGGATGAGGTCTCCTCGATATATGGAGCAGACCTCGTTCCTATCAGGCGACAGCCATTTTCTGCAAGGACACAAGACGGTCAATGCCGCCGCGAGCAAGCTTCATCAGGCTGGCGAATTCTTCTTCCGAGAAAGGCGCACCTTCCGCCGTTCCCTGAATTTCAACGATCCCGCCCTTGCCGGTCATCACGAAATTGCTGTCGGTTTCGGCGACAGAATCTTCCGCATAGTCCAGATCGAGCACCGGCTCGCCTTCATAGATGCCGCAGGAAATCGCGGCGATATGGTCTTTCAGAACCTTCTCGACACGCACCATCTGGCGTGCTTCCATCCAGCGCAGGCATTCATGAAGCGCCACCCAGCCGCCGGTGATAGCCGCCGTGCGGGTGCCGCCATCGGCCTGAATGACGTCGCAGTCCACGGTGATCTGCACTTCGCCGAGCGCCTGCATGTCGACAACGGCGCGGAGGCTTCGTCCGATCAGGCGCTGGATTTCCTGCGTGCGGCCACCCTGCTTGCCAGCGGCGGCTTCGCGGCGCATGCGGTCGCCGGTAGAGCGCGGCAGCATGCCGTATTCCGCCGTGACCCAGCCCTTGCCCGTATTGCGCATCCAGCCCGGCACCTTTTCCTCAAGGCTTGCGGTGCACAGGACATGCGTATCGCCAAACTTGACGAGGCAGGAGCCCTCGGCATGTTTGGAGATGCCGCGTTCGAAAGAGACGGCGCGCATTTCGTCAGCCGCACGCTTGGATGGACGCATTGAGAATTCCTCGATTCATTTACCTGTGCGGCTTTTTAGGCTTCCCACACACAAATAGAAAGGCGCTCTGCCCGAAAAACCGACAGAGATGTTGAGAGCCCTGTCACTATAGCCTAAAGCCTTTGACGCTTTGGCTTGTGCCCTTATATTTGGCCTATGTCATTCGTAAACTTCGCGACCATAATATGATGAAAACGCCGGAACACCAGCTTCTGAGTTCGCTCGACCAGCGTTCGCGCGATATTTTCAGGCTGATTGTGGAAACCTATCTGAACGATGGCGATCCGCTCGGTTCACGCAACCTGTCGCGATTGCTGCCGCACACGCTTTCTCCTGCGACCATCCGCAATGTCATGAGCGACCTGGAGCATCTGGGCCTGATCTATGCGCCGCATGTCTCGGCCGGACGCCTGCCGACGCAGATCGGACTGCGCTTCTTTGTCGACGCATTTCTGGAAGTGGGCGACCTGCCGCCGGAGGAACGCTCCTCCATTGAAGCGCAGGTTCGTTCCGCCGGCACAAACAATTCGGTCGAAAGCGTCCTGACAGAAGCAAGTCAGGTTCTTTCCGGCCTGTCGCGCGGCGCTGGCCTCGTGCTGGCCACCAAGGCGGAAGGCGCGCTCAAACATATCGAATTCGTTCGTCTGGAGCCGACCCGGGCGCTTGCAGTTCTGGTCATGCAGAATGGCGACGTCGAAAACCGCGTTGTCAACCTGCCCGTCGGCATCAGCAATTCGCAACTGGTCGAGGCATCGAATTTCCTCAACGCGCATATTCATGGGCACACGCTTTCCGAAGCCAAGGCGGAGCTGAAAAAACTGACGGAAGAAACGCGGCAGGAACTCGACCAGCTGTCGCAGGAACTGGTTGCCCAGGGACTGGCAGTCTGGAGCGGAGCCGGGACGGATCAACCGGCGCGGCTGATCGTGCGCGGACGCGCCAATCTCCTGGAAAACATCCATGCGCAGGAAGATATCGAGCGGCTCCGCCATCTCTTCGATGACCTTGAAACCAAGGACGGAATGGTCCAGCTGCTCGATCTTGCCGAGGCGGGTTCGGGCGTCCGCATCTTCATCGGTTCGGAGAACAAGCTTTTCTCCCTTTCCGGCTCGTCGCTGGTGGTGGCCCCCTATCGCGACAGCGAGCAAAGGGTTATTGGTGCCCTGGGGGTCATCGGGCCGACACGGCTCAATTATGCGCGGATCGTCCCGATGGTGGACTATACCGCACAGATCGTGTCCCGGCTCCTGCGTTAACTGTGAGACTTGCCGGGACAAACCAAGGCACTGAAAATAGACCTTGATTTTATTGGCATGAAACTCGATATCCGCCCCAGACGATAGTTTGTTTTTCGCATTATCCGACGCAAAGGCTCATGCAGTTTTGCTGGAAATGCTCTATTCAAGACGGAAGTAGCATCATGGCTGACGAAAAAAACAAATCCCAGAACCCCGATCTTGAGCAGCGCGATATCAACAATCCCCGGGATCGTGAGGCGCTCAACCGCGCTGCCGACGAATTTCTGAAGGCGCGCAAGGCCGAAGCCCGTGCAGAAGCTGCCGAGGACGAAGCCGAAGCGGAAGTGGACGATACCGCGAACCGGATTGCCATGCTGGAAGCAGATAATGGCGAACTGAAAGACCAATTGCTGCGCGCTGCCGCCGAAATGGAAAACCTGCGCAAGCGCACCCAGCGCGACGTACAGGACGCGCGTACCTATGCGGTGACCAATTTTGCCCGCGACATGCTGTCGGTTTCCGACAATCTGCGCCGTGCACTCGAGGCTATCCCTGCCGAAGCCATGGCAACCGATGCCAGCCTCAAGTCGCTCGCCGATGGCGTCGAAATGACCGAACGCGCCATGCTCCACGCTCTGGAACGCCACGGCGTCAAGAAGCTGGAACCGGAAGGCCAGAAATTCGACCCGAATTTCCATCAGGCCATGTTCGAAGTGCCGAATGCGGATCTGCCGAATAACACCGTCGTGCAGGTCGTGCAGGATGGTTACGCCATTGGCGACCGCGTTCTGCGCCCGGCCATGGTCGGCGTCTCCAAGGGTGGCCCGAAGGCAACTGCCGACAATGGCGCTGCCGCTCCCGAAGGCAATTCCTGATCCGAACAAAAACCGACGAGAATTGGAGCGGCGGCTTTGTCTGCCGCTCTTTTCATATCTGCGGTCTGGTTTCCGATAACATGCATATTGCTATTGGGACACACCGGTGAAAAGTTGTCACAGAGCATGTTTCCCGAAAGTGGGAACCGGTTTCGGGGGATTCCGGCGTTTCGTTTAAACGGGACATGCTCCGGCATGTGCGGAGGAGAGCAACAGCGTGACGATTCCTGAGTTTTTGAATTTCGCAGGCGTTTTCGTTTTCGCTGCGACCGGTGCTCTTGCCGCCTCGCGCCGGCAGCTCGACATTATCGGCTTTCTGTTCCTTGCCAATATTACCGGTATTGGCGGCGGGACCTTCCGCGATCTGGTGCTCGGCGCGCCGGTTTTCTGGGTCGTCGAGCCCGCCTATCTGCTGGCCGGTACGCTGGCCGCGATCGTCGTCTATTTCACCGCGCACATGGTGGAGTCGCGCTATCGCGTCCTGCTCTGGCTCGATGCCATCGGTATGGCCGCCTATACGGTATTGGGTGCCGCCAAGGGGCTGGCGCTCGGTTTCGGGCCGTCCGTCGCCATCGTGACCGGCATTTCCACGGCCACACTTGGCGGCATATTGCGCGACATGGTGGCTGGCGAGCCTTCCGTGCTGATGCGCCGCGAGATTTATGTCACGGCTTCGCTTGCCGGTGCGTGCCTTTATGTCCTGCTTGCCTGGCTGCATGTCGAACCAGCCATATGCGCAGTGGCGGCGGCTTTGACCGCCTTCGTCATTCGCGGGGGCGCCCTTTATTTCGGCTGGACATTGCCCGTTTATAAAAGCCGTCCCGGGCGCACCGAAGAAGAGCTTCAGCGCGACCGGATAATCAGGCCGGAATAGGCCTTATACCAGCCCGGCCTGGCTTGCGGCTGCCTGCAGGCTGAGTTGCGGGCGCGGGCCCATCTGCTGGATGATCAGGCCTGCCGCCAGCGAACCGAGACGCGCGCAATCTTCAAGCGAACGGTCGTTCGTATAGCCGTACAGGAAACCGGCGGCGTAAAGGTCGCCTGCCCCCGTCGTATCGACCAGCGCATCGATTTCGATGGCGGGAACGGTCAGGGTCTGATCGGGCGTGACCACGACCGCGCCTTTTTCCGAACGGGTGATGATTGAAAGCGCGCAATCCATGCGCATGGAGGCAATCGCCGTTTCGAGCGATTTCGTCTTATAGAGCGACTTGGCCTCGTCCTCATTGGCGAAGACGATATCGACCGTGCGCGAGCGCATAAGCTCCAGAAATTCCTCGCGATACCGGTCCACGCAGAACGGATCGGAAAGCGTCATCGCCATCTGGCGGTTTTTCTCATGCGCGATCTTCGATGCAAGGACGATGGCTTCCTTGGCGCGCGGCGGGTCCCACAGATAGCCTTCGAAATAGGTCACTTTCGCATCGGACACCTTGGACGTTTCGACATCCTCCGGGCCAAGTTCCACACAGGCGCCAAGAAAGGTATTCATCGAGCGTTCGCCGTCCGGCGTCACGAAAATCATGGAACGGGCGGTCGGCGATCCATTTTCCAACGGGCGCGTATCGAAGGCGACGCCCTGCGCGCGGATGTCATGCGCGAAAACACGGCCCAGATGATCGGTCGCGACCTTGCCGAAATAGGCCGATCGTCCGCCGAGACTTGCAACGCCTGCTGCGGTATTTCCGGCGCTGCCGCCGGACATTTCCGTCACCGGGCCTGCAATGCGGCCATAGAGCAATTCGGCACGATCCGCGTCGATCAGGTTCATCGCGCCTTTGACGATACCGTTTGTTTCCAGAAAAGACTCATCAGTGCGCGAAATAATGTCGACAATGGCATTGCCGATGCAAAGGACGTCGAATGTGGCCATGAGCGCGAGAAGCTCCCCTTTTGATTGGTCTCCTGTCCGCCAGAAGCAGATCGGTCACGTGGGTGCCGGTTTAGCCGTTTGCAATCCCTTTGGCTACCCTGCAAGCTTCCCTACCGTGATCGTGCGGCTTGCTTCGGAATGGAGGCATACCTATTTCCATCTTTGTCCACAGTCGGAATTGGGGCCAAAATGATCCTGGATGCTGCCTTGAAGGCTCTGAAGCGCCTGACCACACCGGAATTGCGCGCAGTTTTCTGGAAGACCCTCGGTTTGACGCTGTTGCTGCTAATCGGTCTTTGGGCGGCAGTCCGTCAAATCTTTTTTACTTTTGCCTGGCCATGGATGGAGCAGATATTGCCCGGCATGCCGGATTGGGCAGGCTGGCTCGGCATCGTTGCCGCCATCGTTGCAGGTCTTGGCCTGGCGCTTGTGCTCGCATTGATGATTGCACCCGTTACAGCGCTCGTTGCTGGCCTGTTTCTCGATGATGTCGCCGAAGTGGTCGAACGCGAGGACTATCCGGACGATCCTCGCGGCACGCCGTTGCCGACCGGCCGTTCCATCGTCGTTTCGCTGAAATTTCTCGGCATCGTCATCATCGGCAATATCGCCGCCCTGCTGATGCTGTTCATACCCGGCATCAACCTGATCGCCTTCTTCGTCATCAATGCCTATCTGCTCGGGCGGGAATTCTTCGAGTTTGCGGCCATGCGCTATCGGTCAGAAGCCGAGGCGAAGGCGCTACGGTCACATTATGGCGTGACAGTCTTTCTGGCCGGGCTGCTGATTGCAGGCTTCATGGCGATCCCCATCGTCAACCTTCTCACCCCGCTGTTTGCGGCAACGATGATGGTCCACCTGCACAAGGCGATCTCGCAGCGCGAAAGCAAGCTCACGCCTGCGGCGGCAAGGGGATAAGCGGCGCGGGCACGTCGCAGGTTTTCGCCGGATATTTGCAGATATCCGCAATCACGCATTTCTCACATTCGGGCTTGCGCGCCTTGCACACATAACGGCCATGCAGGATGAGCCAGTGGTGTGCGTGAAGCATGTATTCGGCTGGAATGACCCGGACGAGGATGGCTTCCACGGCCTCCGGCGTCTTGCCGGGCGCAAGACCGATCCGGTTGCCGATGCGCAGGATATGCGTGTCCACCGCCATGGTCGGCTGGCCGAAAGCCATGTTCAGCACCACATTGGCCGTCTTGCGGCCAACGCCCGGCAATTTCACCAGTTCATCCCGGTCGCCGGGAACCTCGCCGCCATGATCGCGGATCAGGGCTTCGGACAGGAGGATGACGTTTTTCGCCTTGTTGCGCCAAAGACCGATGGTGCGGATATAGTCGCCGACCTTCTCCTCGCCGAGCGCCAGCATTTTCTGCGGCGTATCGGCAGCGGCAAAGAGCCCCCGCGTCGCCTTGTTGACGCCTGCGTCGGTGGCCTGCGCCGAAAGAACGACGGCGACAAGAAGCGTGAAAGCATTCACGTGCTCAAGCTCGCCCTTCGGCTCGGGTCTCTGGATGGAGAAACGGCGGAATATCTCGTGAATTTCATCCGCCGTATAAAGCGTGCCCCGCACCCGGCGCTGGGAACGGGCGGGAGATGGGTTCACGGGCGATTTGATTTTGGCCTTTTCCATTCCGCCTCTATAATGGTTTCCCTATCGACAAAACAATCAGCAGCTTGACGCAGGCCCGATGCGGCATTGCGAGAATATCTGAAAACGATGCACCACCCAGACGGCGCGGAACCCGACCGGTTCGACAAACCCATTTTCGAGGCCCTGCTCACGCCCTATCGTTCGCTGGGGCGGACGGGCTTTGCCGTGCTGATGGGAGCCCTGATCGGTTGCTGGATGTTCGTAGGCATTCTTTTCTGGTCCATCGGGGCCTGGCCCATCTTCGGGTTTTTCGGCCTTGATGTCCTGCTCATCTATCTGGCCTTCCGCTGGAATTATCGTGCCGCCCGGGCGCGGGAGGAAATCTCCGTATCGCGCTCCGCCCTGCATATTCGCAAATATGCGGCATCCGGCAAGGTAACCGCGCATCGCTTCAATCCGTTCTGGACACGGTTCAAGGTTGCGCGAAAGCCTGACATTGGCATCACCGGCATGAGCGTCGAGAGCCGCGAAGCGAGCGTCGCGGTCGGAAAGTTCCTCAATCCCGACGATCGGGAAAGCTTCGCCACGGCTTTTGGCGCGGCTCTCGCCGAAGCGCGTCGGTAAGCGCTCCTAAAGTTTCCGGGTATCTTGCGCCTGAACTTCACCTTACGATGGAGTGAAGGAATCCGGATTGGCCCTTGAAGTCAGGCTTTTCACAAGCCATATCAGTTAGCGAAGAGTACGCCGTATGGGTTCTCTTCATAACGGTCGCTTCTCATCAAGGACTGATGCAATGACAAGAATGACACCGTTTTCGAGCCCTCTGCTGCTCGGATTCGACACGATGGAAAAGACGCTGGAACGGATCGCTAAATCCGGCGATGGTTATCCGCCCTATAATATTGAACGCCTGCGTGGCGAGACTGGCTCCGAACGTCTGCGCATCACCCTGGCGGTGGCCGGGTTTTCCAGCGACGACCTCGAAGTCATGACGGAAGACAATCAGCTCGTCATCCGCGGACGCCAGACCGACGATACCGAACGGGAATTTCTGCATCGCGGCATTGCTGCCCGGCAGTTCCAGCGCGTTTTCGTTCTGGCAGACGGCATGCGGGTTCTCGGTTGCGATCTGAAAAACGGCCTTTTGGCCATCGATCTCGACCGCCCGGAACCGGAGCGGCTGATCAAACGAATCAACATAGCGGTGAAAGACTGAAACTGTTCAGTTTTTGTTCAGCACAAGTCCGCTATATTGAAAATGTGAAGCTCTGAAGCGGCATGGTCGCAAATGACATGCCGACGAAATGGAGGCTACGACCATGAACAGACAGATATTCACCGAAAACGAATTCGCCCATCTCGGCGAAGGTGAAGTTGCCTATGTGCGCAAGATCCGTTCTGATGACCTTGCCCGCAGCTTCCCTGCCCTCCCACCGATCGAGCCGGGCCTGGAACTCTGGGCGCTGTTTGGCGCCAGCGGCGAGCCAATCGTGCTTTCCGATGTTCGCGCCACCGCGCTGCAGGGCGCACAGGAGCACGAACTGCGCACCGTGATGCTGCACTGATCTTTGGAGCGATAACGGCCATCGCCGGTATCGCGTCGCTGGCAGCATCTGCCTTCCCGCACATCGTTTCTGCGAGCGGACAAACAAAACCGCCGTTCAAGCTGAACGGCGGTTTTGTTTACGAGAAACTATTTGAACTCAGGCCGCGTTGGACGCTGGCTGAGCGGTCAGGAATGAATAAAGCGCCTGCGCGTCATGCGTGCCGCGCAACTTCGCAACAGTATCGGCGTCGCGCAGCATACGGGCGATGCGCGAGAGAGCCTTCAGATGATCCGCGCCGGCATTTTCCGGCGCGAGAAGCAGAAAAACAAGATCGACAGGCTGATCGTCCAGCGCCTCGAAATCGACCGGGGTTTCCAGACGAGCGAAGATTCCGGCTATTTTGTTGATGTTCGCCAGCTTGCCGTGCGGAATGGCAACGCCATTGCCCACTCCGGTGGAACCGAGGCGTTCACGCTGGAGAATTGTTTCGAAAACTTCGCGCTCAGGGAGACCGGTCAGTTCCGCAGCCTTCTCAGACAGAATCTGCAAAAGCTGCTTTTTGGAGCTGGCTTTCAGCGCAGGGATAATCGCCCCTGGCTGAATCAGATCACTAAGATCCATTCTCTCCGTTCCTTCTTCAATCAGGCCTTTTCAGCCCGGTTTTGGGAAGCGCACGCGGCCGCCGATCGCGGTCCGCTGCGTGCGCTTCAGGTTTGCCGTCAGGCGCGGGGCGCGGCCTGGCGGGTGACCATCGATGGATCGACCCAGCCGATATTGCCGTCCGCCCGACGGTAGACGATATTAACTTCATCATTGCCGGCATTGCGGAATACCAGAACCGGATTCTCGATCAGATCCAGTTCCACGACCGCCGACGCCACCGACATGGTGCGCAGGGCGACGGACGATTCCGCAACGATTGTCGGCGCGTAATCCGCCGGAAGATCCACCTCTTCCTCCGGCAGGGGTGCCATAACACGATATGCAACGTCATCATAGATCGCATCCGGCTGCGTGGCAGGACGCGATTTCAGACGGCGCTTGTAGCGGCGAAGGCGGGTTTCGATCTTGTCCGCAGCCGCTTCGAAAGCCAGTTGCGGATCCTGCGCCTCGCCAGTGCTTTGCAGAGTCGCACCGCTATCGAGGTGCAGGGTGCAATCGGCACTGAAACGCGAACCGGACTTGGTGACCGTAACCTGTCCGGAAAAGCCATGATCGAAATATTTGCCGACCGCTTCGTTAACCCGATCAATGATCCGGGTCGTGAAAGCTTCACCGACGTCCATATGCTTTCCAGATACACGCAGAGTCATTTGGCACACCTCATTTGCGTTACACCACAGAACCCAGTCTAATCACAAGGCGAGCGAAGCGCAAAGCGAACCAGCATCAAAGATGCTTTTCATCCAGTGCGTTTTCCAACCAGATCCATGATGCCGACGAGCTTCTCAGGCGCACTCTCCGCAGAGGTGTTGAAACACCTTCCGAAAAGCCTTTGAAGTCCTGGCTGCTCCCGGAAAAGCCCCTTGACGGGGTGGTTGCCACACATTTCTCTTACGTAACGCCCGGTTAGCGTCACCCGTTCGGGTGACATGCCTTGGAACGCCACATTGTCCTTCCTTCAAACATATGCACAATCGCAATTTCTTCCAGAAATTACGCATTCCCGGACATTTCCTGCAGAAACATATGCTGGAAACGTCAACCTCATGCTTTCTCCCGAAAACCGGCCAATCCGGGAGACATGCTTCAATTCTGCTTTGACGCGGCTTCCGTGTAACGAGCCGTATTACGGACCAGCGCCCCAGTTCACGCTGACTGCCTGTCGTGAAAGCCGGAAAACCGAGGCTTTAATTACGGGCCGCAGCGCGAGCCGGGCTTCTATTGGTTGAAATGGCGCTTGTCAATTGGCCCTCTTGCCAGTTGATCGCCCTGCAATATCGATCTTTTCACAAATCGAGATCGAATTTTTCTGAATGAACAGCGCGACAAGTCAAATATTTTAGAGCGTTCCTCCCCTGTTTTCACAGGAGAACGAAGCTTGAAATACACTTCGGGACCGCCTTGGCGGACGATCAGGAAGCCGACAATCTCGCCTTCTTTTCCCGCCTGCGTTGTACCGATGAGGCAATATTCATCGATTCCCGGTATTTTGCGACCGTTCTTCGCGCAATATCCACACCGTCCTTCTTGAGCGCATCCACGATGGCGTCATCGGAAAGCACGTCGTCAGGCTTTTCGGCGTCAATCATCTGGCGGATGCGATGGCGCACACTTTCGGATGAATGCGCGTCGCCTCCCTCGGAGGAGGCGATGGAAGCATTGAAGAAATAGCGCAATTCAAACACGCCGCGCGGCGTCGCCATGAACTTGTTCGCGGTCACCCGGCTGATAGTGGATTCATGCATGCCGACCGCATCCGCGACAATGCGGAGGTTGAGCGGCTTCAAATGGGTCACCCCGTGGCGCAGAAAACCGTCCTGCTGCCGCACGATTTCCTGCGTGACCTTCAGGATGGTGCGCGCGCGCTGGTCAAGGCTGCGCACAAGCCAGTTCGCCGTCTGCATGCAGTCCGAGAGAAACGCCTTTTCCTCGGCTTTCACCGAGGCGTTCACCTCGGCATAATATTCATTGTTGACGATGAGGCGCGGCATGGCCGCGGCATTCAACTCGATAGCCCAGCCGTCATCGCGCGACGGCGTCACCAGCACGTCCGGCACGATGGCATCGGCGACCGAAATCTCGAACAATGCGCCGGGTTTTGGATCGAGCATGCGGATTTCGGTCAGCATATCGAGAATGTCGGCCTGATCGACGCCGCAAAGTTTCTTGAGCGTCGCGAAGTCGCGCCGCGCCAGAAGATCGAGATTGTCGATCAAAGCTTCCATCGCCGGATCGAACCGATCCTTAAGGCGCAATTGTATCGCCAGGCACTCCCGCAGGTCACGGGCGAAAAGGCCATGGGGATCAAAGGTTTGCGTTACACCCAGCACGCGCTCTATTTCGACCGTTTCCACGCCCAGGTTCTGGGCGAGCCCCACAATATCAACACGCAGATAACCGCTCTCGTCCAGCGCGTCGGCAAGCGCGGTCGCGATGAACCGGTCCATCGTTGCGGAGAAAGTCAGCGCGATCTGTTCCGCCACATGCTCGCTCAGCGAAACCCGGCTCGCGGTGATCTGGTCAATGTCATAAGCGCTGGCCGAAACATATCCGTCGCCGCCGGCGGATTTCCATTGCGCGGCAAGGTCAGGCCCGATCTCATCGGAGCGACCCGGATCGTCGGGAAAGATGTTCTCAAGCGAGCTGTCGAAGGTGGAAGAAAGGCTCTCCGCATCGCCGGAGACTTCCGTCTTGAACCAGTCGTCCTCAGAGGCTTGGGACTCTATTTCCCCCTCACCGGCTTCTCCATCGTCGCGGACGGAATCCGAGCCTGCAAAATCATCATTTGCTGCCTCGATTCGGTCCAGAAGCGGATTTTTTTCGATTTCGGCGTCGAGAAACTGCTCCAGCTCCACATGCGTCATTTGCAGCAGTCTTATCGACTGCATCAACTGGGGAGTCATTACCAGCGTTTGCGACTGACGGAAATCGAGCTTGGGCGACAATGCCATGCGACGTGTTATTCTCCCCGGTTTACCCCTGCCGACCTCCACGGACCGCATGTTCAGGCCGAACGGAATGAAAACTGGTATGAACCTTGCTTGTCAATTCAGAATGCGCGTTTTTCAAGCAAAAGGGGAAATTAGTCGCGGAAGGGATGGGCAAATGTGGAGGCGCACTGTTTCGCGCGCTCCCAGATCATGATGCGTCAACATGGGAATTTGGAGCGCCGACCTGAATTCGTTCAGACCGATGGGCGCTCTAGAGAGTGAACTGGTCGCCGAGATAAAGCCTGCGCACGTCCGGGTTGGCAACGATTTCCGCAGGGCGTCCATGCGTCAGCACCTGACCGGCGTGAATAATGTAAGCGCGATCGATAAGGCCGAGCGTTTCGCGCACATTATGATCGGTGATCAGGACGCCGATGCCGCGGCTGGTCAGATGGCGGACAAGCTGCTGAATATCCGAAACTGCAATCGGATCGACGCCCGCAAAAGGCTCGTCCAGCAGCATGAAATTCGGACGCGAGGCAAGCGCACGGGCAATTTCGAGACGGCGGCGTTCACCGCCGGAAAGCGAAATGGCGGGTGCCTTGCGCAAATGCGCGATGTGAAATTCTTCCAGGAGCGCATCCAGTTCGGACGCGCGCTTGGAACGATCCTTCTCCACCACTTCCAGCACGGCCTTGATGTTGTTTTCCACCGAAAGACCACGAAAAATGGACGCTTCCTGCGGCAGATAGCCAATGCCAAGACGCGAACGGCGATACATCGGCATCGATGTGACATCAAAACCGTCGATCTCGATGGAGCCCGCATCAGCCGGAACAAGGCCGGTCACCATGTAGAAACAGGTAGTCTTGCCGGCACCGTTCGGCCCCAGAATACCGACGGCTTCACCCGCCCGCACGCCGAACGACACGCCATTGACGACCTGACGGCCGCGATAGCTCTTGCAGAGACCGCGTGCCACCAGCGTACCCTTGAGACGCGCCGACTTACCCGGCTGGCCGGGCATGGCTCCGGCAACATCGGATGGTGCGTTCACATTTTGCGATGCGTCTTGCGACCCGTCGGCCTTCTTGTTCCAGAACAATCCCACGCCTGCTCCGGTCAGTTCTGCTTGGGCGCAGCACCGCCCTGCTGTTGATCTTTCGGAGCCATGATGATCGATACGCGACCCTTGGACTGCCCCTTGCAGCTTTCGACATTGGCGCGTCCCGTATCGAGATGCGCGGTCAGCTTGCAGCCGGTCACGACATTGTCGCCATCGGTCAGCACCACCTTCTGGCCCTGGAGAACCATCACCTGGTTCTTGGCATCATAGCGGCCCGTATCGCCGGTTGCGACCTGGGTGCCAGACTTGAGATAGACTTTTCCAGAAATGTCGATGTGATCGATGCTCGATGAATCGAGGCCACCGACGCCGGCACTTCCCGGTTCCGGCGCCTGAGCGTCCCCGTCCTTCTTGGCCTTGTTGTAATAGACCGTCATCTGGCCGGCCTTCAGCAGTGCATCGCCCTGCGAAACGGCAACATTCCCGGTGAAGACCGCAACGCCTTCCTTGTCGCGCATTTCAAGCTTGTCGGCGTCGATCTTTACGGGAGCCTTGCTGTTGGAAAGCTTCAGGCCGTTCACAGCCGCGCCTTCCTGCGCCAGAGAGGCTGCCGGGGCCGCGATCATGCCGAGCGCCAGAACTGCAAATCCCATCCGCAAAGTGCGGGCCATCGTACCCTTGTTCATCTTGCCCGTCTCGCGTTCCATATATCACCAGCTCCCCGAAGCATTCGACCATTCCTGGGCCGACATGCGGTCAGACGCAACATTAAGCACTTTGCGTCCAAATGGGAACATTCGGCATCGCAAAATGCGATCAAAAAAGCGGTTTAGAGCCTGTGGCATTCCGATTGCATCAGAATCACGCTCTAACAATTTGTTTTCGAGCACATTTCAATCCGAAAACCGGCTTCGCAACGTACTCAAGCGCCCGCACAGATATGAATCGGTCCGAACGCTTCGCCTGTCCTCAAATCAGGCTTCCTTTTCAGGGAGCCTTGTTGGGCGAAACAACGCTGCCGTCAACGGTCATTCGAACCTTGTTCTCGAAAATCAGAACCTTGCCGTTGTCCTTGACCTGCATGCTGTCCGCCAGAATATGCGTGCTGCCGCTGCGGATGTCGACGGGCTTGTCGGTCGTGATCTGCCCGCTCTTGAGATTTACGTCCGCAGAATGCATCACCGCACGCAAACCATCATCCGTGGTAACAGTAAAGTCCTTATCAAGTTGCAAACGCCCATTGGCATTGTCGTAGACACCGGACGTCGCCTCGACCTTGGCCATGCCCTTTTCACCAACCGGCAATTCGGCGGAAATGCCTTCCAGTGAAATCGCGCCGCTGTTCTTCGCATCCTGCGTCGCCTTGGCAGCGGTCATCGAATAGGGGCGGTTGTCCTTGGTGTATCCATTGAGGTGCGGGCTCGTCATGACAAGCTTGCCGCTTTCGCCGCCATTATTCACTTCCACCTTTATGGGCGTGTTCGGCGTCGCAAGAAACGTGTACCATGAGAACACGGCCGCCACGATAACAGCAGCCACCGGCAGCGCGGTCTTCAAGACACGAACACGGACCGAATGGCGCTGTGCCGCATGGAAGAGCGCCTCTGCCTTCTCCGACGCCCCAAAACGCATGCCACCCTTGCCGCGACCCTGGGAGGTCACGTTCTGCGGCGCATGGCTGGGTGTCGTGTCGGCGGTCATGTTGCGTTCAGTTCCTCAATGCTTTCCTGGAATTCAATAATCGGCGCGCCTATGTCGCGCTTTTTCATTTCAATAAGGTTTATTTGGGGTGAAATAGACGGTCGCTCAATAGCTTCATACCGCACAAAACACCGCACCCGCCTCCCAACAGGACAGCAAGAACGGTTTATGTGCTTGATAATTCATCCCAATTTGCGCTCTACCAAGATTGGTAGAATGCTAATCAACTCTTTGATATCACAAATCTGGCCCAAATTACAGTCGGGTGTGGCGTCACCATGAAAGCTGAACCGGCAACAAACCGGGAATCGCGCGCGTCGTCATGACTATATATACCCGGTACGGGAGCATTTCGCGAAACAGGAACGATATCCGGCCAGTCCTATTTTTCGAAGAGACTTGCCGCATGCCTTCATTCAAGGCAAAAGGTGAACTGCAAGCGCGAACCACGCTATTTGAACGAACGGATGGACGGGAATGGCTCAAGACGCCGAAGCAATCATTGAACGCCGGAAATTGCGCAGAAAGCTGACAGTCTGGCGCGGAGCGTTCCTGCTTCTGATCGCAGCCCTGATCGCCGGTTTCGCTTCCTGGTCCATGCGCGGCACCAATTTCAGCCAGCCGCACATCGCCAAGGTTCGCATCGAAGGCACCATCTTCGAGAATGAGGAATTGCTGAAGCGCCTCGACAAGATCGCCAGGGACGATGCCGTCAAGGGTGTGATTCTGGTCCTCGATTCGCCGGGCGGAACGACGGTTGGCGGGGAAGCCATTTTTGAAGCCGTCCGCAAGATTGCCGAGAAGAAGCCGGTCGTGACCCAGGTGGGCACGCTCGCCGCGTCCGCGGGCTACATGATTGCCAGCGCATCCGATCATATCATCGCGCGGCAGACATCCATCGTCGGCTCCATCGGGGTCCTGTTTCAATATCCCGACCTCTCGAAGCTTCTCGATACGATCGGCGTGAAAGTCGAAACCATCAAGTCTTCGCCGCTCAAGGCGGAGCCCAACTATTTCAGCCCGGCCAGCGACGAAGCCAAGGGAATGATCAGCAATATGATCATGGATTCCTACGCCTGGTTCGTGGATATTGTCGAAAAACGCCGTTCATTTACGCATGAACAGGCGCTGGCGCTCGCCAATGGCGCCGTTTTCACCGGACGGCAGGCGCTGGACAAGAAGCTGATCGACGGGCTGGGCGGTGAAGAGGAAGCTGTTGCCTGGCTTGCAGGCAAGGGGCTCTCGAAGGATTTGCCTCGCCTGGAATGGAAGCCGGTCAACGACGATACCGGATTTTCGCTGCGCGACCTCATCATTCATGCCGGTGCGCGCCTCATCGGCGTGCCGCAGGAAGCCGATGGCATGTTGAAGCAGATTGCCAAGGAACGCATCTTTCTTGACGGACTTCTTTCGGTTTGGCACGTTGACGGTACGCCTGAAGCGAATTGACGCCGTCCGGGCAAACACACACAATATCCGGCTGATACCGGACGAAACAAACAGAAGAACAGGGGTTTAAAGCCGTGATCAAATCGGAACTCGTTCAGATTATCGCCAGCCGCAATCCGCATCTCTTCCAGCGCGATGTCGAAAACATCGTCGGCGCGGTATTCGACGAGATCACAAACGCCCTTGCCGAAGGCAATCGCGTGGAGCTGCGCGGCTTTGGCGCATTTTCCGTGAAAAACCGCCCTGCCCGCAGTGGGCGCAATCCGCGTACCGGCGAAACGGTGGATGTGGAAGAAAAGTGGGTTCCCTTCTTCAAGACCGGCAAGGAACTGCGCGACCGTCTGAACGGCGCAGTCTGATAGACGCTATGGCGGCAAAACGCATCATCGCCATCATCGTTCTTGTACCGCTCGCCGTGGTTCTGATTGCGTTGTCGGTTGCCAATCGCGCGTCGGTGCAATTCACGATCGATCCGTTCAATCCGGGCAATCCGGCCCTCTCCTATCAAGCACCGCTGTTCCTGTGGCTGTTTGGAGCACTTCTCCTCGGTGTCGTCATCGGCTCCCTGGTGACCTGGTTCACGCAGGGCAAGCATCGGCGCAAGGAACGGATGTACAAGCAGGAGGCGGCCCGCCTGCTTGAACGCAGCACAGCCGCCGAAAAGCGCAATATATCGGTCGCGAATTCCTGAAACGGCCTTTATTCTCGAACCCGGAAGCAAACTTCCGGGTTTTCGACCGCTGAAATATCCTTTGTGCGCGGTTGAACGTCGTTTTCCCCTTCCACACCGGCCCTGTTTATCCTACCTAGACCCCAATCATGATGATTGGAGTTTCGGGTGAAAGCGCCAAAGGGAAAAGGCAAAAAGCCGTCGGGCGGCAAGCAGGAGCGTGGTTTCGAGCGCACAAGACACGATGTGCCACGTCCGGAAAACAAGCTTGAGAGCAGGTTTGAAGGCAAGTCCGATAAGGGCTCATCCTTCAAAAAGCCGCGTCCCCAGTTCGCCAAGGCTGCACCCAGGCCTGCGGACGACAAACCCGCCGCTCCGCTTCGCGAAATCAAGCCCTATGCCGGCGCCCGCCCTGCTGAAAAGCTCCCGCTCATCCTCGAAACGGAACCGTCACCCGATTATGCGCTTCTCGACAGCGGCAATGGGTTGAAGCTCGAGCAATACGGCCCCTATCGGATTGTCCGCCCGGAAGGTCAGGCTATCTGGCTCCCGAACCTGCCTCAGAAAGAGTGGGATCAAGCGGATGCCGTCTTCACCGGCAATACCGATGAGGAAGGCATGGGCCGCTGGGCATTTCCAAAACTGCCGCTCGGTGAAACATGGCCGATGCAGCACGACGGCATTTCCTTTCATGGCCGTTTCACCTCATTCCGCCATGTCGGCGTGTTTCCCGAACAGGCCGCGCACTGGTCGTATATGGATGGGCTTATCCGGGACGGCGTAAAGTCCGGACGCAGCGTGAAAGTGCTCAATCTTTTTGGCTATACGGGCGTCGCCTCGCTGGTGGCGGCACGGGCCGGTGCGGAAGTGACCCATGTGGACGCATCCAAGAAAGCGATCCTGTGGGCGCGGGAAAACCAGGAAATGGCCGGGCTTTCCGACAAACCGATCCGCTGGATCTGCGAAGACGCGATGAAATTCGTGGCTCGCGAGGAACGCCGCGGCAGCTTCTACGACATCATCCTGCTTGATCCGCCTGCCTATGGGCGCGGACCGAGCGGCGAGGTCTGGCAATTGTTCGAGCATCTGCCCGCAATGGTCGATACATGCCGCTCTATCCTGACGCCGAAGCCGCTTGCAGTCATCCTGACCGCCTATTCGATCCGGGCTTCCTTCTTCGCCATTCATGAGCTGATGCGCGACCGTTTCACCGGTCTTGGCGGCACGGTCGAATCGGGCGAACTTATTCTGCGTGAACGTTCCGCCGACCAGTCGAAAGGGCGCGCGCTTTCCACATCCATGTTCAGCCGCTGGGTAGCAAAATGAGCCGTGACGACGATTTCTCAAAAGGCCAACGGACCGAATATTCGAAAGTCGGACAGGTCAAGGAAGTCACCAGCCTTACCAATCCCATTGTGAAGGACCTGCGCTCGCTGGCGCTGAAAAAATTCCGCGACCAGCAGGGCGTGTTCCTCGCCGAAGGGCTGAAGCTTGTCATCGACGCGCTGGAACAGGACTGGCGCATCAAGACGCTTGTCTTTGCGAAATCCGGCAAGGGCAACAAAATGGTTGAGCAGGTTGCCGCCCGCACCTTCGCCAAGGGCGGACTGGTGCTGGAAGTGACCGAGAAGATCATGGCCGCCATTACCCGCCGCGATAATCCGCAGATGGTGGTCGGCGTCTTCGAGCAGCAGTACCGCCCGCTTGCAAGCCTCAAGCCGAAGGGCAACGACGTCTATATCGCGCTCGACCGCGTGCGTGACCCGGGCAATCTTGGCACTGTCATCCGCACCGCGGATGCGGTCGGCGCCAAGGGCGTTATTCTGATCGGCGACACGACCGATCCCTATTCGCTGGAAACCGTGCGCGCCACCATGGGCTCGGTCTTTTCCATGCCGCTCTATAAGGTGAGCGAAGCCGATTTCCTCAACTGGCGCAGAGGCGTGTCCGGTCTCGTCGTCGGCACGCACCTGAAAGGCGCGGTCGACTATCGCACCATTCCCTATGCCAACAAGCCGGTCGTGCTGATGATGGGCAATGAGCAGCAGGGCCTGCCGGACAGCCTTGCCGGAGCCTGCGACAAGCTTGCCCGCATCCCGCAGGCGGGACGTGCCGATTCTCTCAATCTTGCCATCGCCACCGGCGTGATGCTCTACGAAATCCGTCGCGACGCGCTCACGCTTGATGAAAGGGCTTCCGGATGAAGCGGCACGCTGTCTGGTCCTCACTTTTTGTCGTCATTCTCACCATATTGATCGACCAGGGCGTCAAGCATCTGGTGGAAACACGGATGGGCTACGGCCAGCAGATCGACCTTCTGCCGTTCCTCGCATTGTTCCGCACGCACAATGAAGGCATCGCCTTTTCCATGCTGGCCTGGCTGCACGACTGGGGGCTGGTCGCGATCACGGCCGCAGTTATCCTGTTCGTGCTTTATCTGTGGTGGACCAACGCTCCGGACCGCATTTTCGCGCGTTGCGGTTTTGCGCTTGTCGTCGGGGGGGCTATCGGCAATCTGATCGACCGGGTGATGCATGGCTATGTCGTGGACTATATTCTGTTCCACCTGCCGACATGGTCATTCGCCGTGTTCAATCTCGCCGACACGTTCATAACCATCGGCGCTGGACTCATCATTCTGGAAGAATTTCTCGGCTGGCGGCGCGAGCGGGCGGCCCGCTGACAAGGCAGCTTGATCGGTTTCAGCCTTTCGCATAATTTAATCTCGTGAAATTATAAGATTTTTGAAGAGGATACGGTCCATCCACTTGAATTGACACATTGGTGACATGCTTCTGTCATCCTCGCGTAGCACTGAATCTGTAATGCTTCGGCCGAACTGGACGTCGTGTCCACGCAATCTTGTCCGAACATGGATTGGAATGGTTCCTGCTGAAATATCGGTGGGAAAGCCGTTCAGGAATACGTGAATAGACAAATCAGGAGCCATCATCATGACAGTACTGCTTGGAATGGACCAGCAAATCATTGATGATACCGTCATGTCAGGCTTAGAAGCACAACAGGCGCTGTTCGCGTCCGGCGGCGATCCCATCGTTCTGGGACGCATCGGATCGCTGGAAGTACGGCTTGCCAATTCACCTGAGGCCGTGGAAGCCGCGCAGGAATTGCGCTTTCGTGTCTTCTTCGACGAAATGGGTGCGCGCCGCGAAAGCATCGAGGCTGTAGAGCTTCGCGATGCCGACCGCTTCGACGCTATTTGTGATCATCTGCTTGTTTACGATACCGCCCTGCCCGTGCCGGAACACCAACAGATTGTCGGCACCTATCGTCTGATGCGCAGCGATCAGGCCGACAAAGCGCTCGGCTTCTATTCCGCCGATGAATATGACGTGCAGCGTCTGGCCCTTTCGCGCCCCAATCTTCGTCTGCTCGAACTGGGTCGCTCCTGCGTGAAGGCGGAATATCGCTCCAAGCGCACCGTCGAGCTGCTGTGGCAAGGCGCCTGGGCCTATTGCCGACGCCACTCCATCGATGTGATGTTCGGCTGCGCCTCCTTCCACGGGGCCGTGCCTGCCGCGCATGCGCTCGGCCTGTCGTTCCTGCATCACAACTGCCGGGCCACCCCGGACTGGGACGTGCGCGCCCTGCCGCACCGCTATCAGGCCATGGACCTGATGCCGAAGGAAGCCATCAACAACAAGGTTGCACTCTTCTCGATGCCGCCGCTGGTGAAAGGCTATCTGCGCCTTGGCGCGATGATTGGGGATGGTGCGGTGATCGATGAAGCATTCGGCACCACCGATGTGTTCATCATCCTGCCGATTGAGCGCATCTCCAGCCGCTACATTACTTATTACGGCGCTGAAGCGAACAGGTTTGTTTAGTCTGTAGATATTTCCCCTCGCCCTTCGAGACGGCCCTACGGGCCTCCTCAGGATGAGGGGAAATCATCTGGATACCCCTCGCCGAAAAACTCGACGCCCTCACCCTGAGGTGCGGAGCATAGCGAAGCCTCGAAGGGCGAGGGTCCAGATCTCACGCCTTTCCGGCCAGTTCCTTCAACTTATAAATCAGGTCCAGCGCTTCGCGCGGCGTCAGTTCGTCAGGGCTGATGCCTGCCACCGCCTTTGCCAGTTCGCTGTCCTTTGCCGTTGCCTGCGGCTTCGGCTTTTCATGCTGCAAGACGACGGAGAACAGTGGCAGATCATCGATCAGCTTGTCCGCCTTGCCGGAAGTTTCACCGGCTTCCAGCTGGTGCAGAACATCGCGCGCACGATTGACGACCGCCTCGGGCAGACCGGCAAGACGCGCGACCTGCACGCCGTAGGAACGGTCGGCAGCCCCCTTTGCCACCTCATGCAGGAAGACGACATCGTTGTCCCATTCCTTCACCCGCATGGTGACGTTGAAAAGCCGCTCCAGCTTTTCCGAAAGTGCGGTCATTTCGTGGAAATGCGTAGCAAACAGCGCACGGCAGCGGTTCTTCTCATGCAGATATTCGACCGCAGCCCAGGCAATGGAAAGCCCGTCGAAAGTCGCCGTACCGCGCCCGATCTCGTCAAGAATCACCAACGAACGCTCGCCTGCCTGATTGAGGATCGCCGCCGTTTCCACCATTTCGACCATGAAGGTTGAACGCCCGCGCGCCAGATCGTCGGAAGCGCCGACACGGCTGAACAGGCGATCCACGACACCAATCTGCGCGGAACCGGCAGGGACGAAGGAACCCATCTGTGCGAGAATGGCAATCAAAGCGTTCTGGCGCAGGAATGTCGATTTACCGCCCATGTTCGGGCCGGTCAGAAGCCAGATCGCACCGTTTCCCCCATCCGTTTGCGGGGAGAGATCGCAATCATTGGCGACGAACGGATTGGCCGCCTGCCGTCGCAGGGCCTGTTCGACCACCGGATGACGGCCAGCCACGATATTAAAGGACAGGCTGTCATCGACCTGCGGGCGGCAATAGCCCTGCTCATCCGCCAGCACGGCAAGAGCTGCTGAAACGTCGAAAACCGCGAGCGCCGATGCAGCCGCTCGGATGCTGTCGGCATGGGAAACGGCTTCCGCCGTCAGTTCCTCGAACACGGCAAGCTCGATGGACAGGGCGCGGTCTGCGGCATTGGCGATCTTGCTTTCCAGTTCCGCCAGCTCGGTCGTGGTAAAGCGCATCGCATTGGCCATGGTCTGCCGGTGGATGAAACGGCCCTTGGCTTCGTCTGTGTCCGTCATCGCCCCGGCATTGTTGGCCGTCACCTCGATGAAATAGCCAAGCACATTGTTATGCTTGATCTTGAGCGACTTGATGCCGGTCTCTTCTATATAATCAGCCTGGAGACCGGCGATTACGCGGCGTGACTGATCGCGCAAGGCCCGCATTTCATCAAGCTCGGCATTATAGCCTGCCCGCACGAAACCGCCGTCGCGTTTGAGAAGCGGCAATTCGTCGGCCAGGGCCCGGTCAAGATGCGCGGTAAAGATGGCAGGCATGGCGCTGACGGCATCGCGGGCATGTGCCAGTTCGTCCGGCAGCAACGCACTTTCCAACAGATTTGCAATCGTGTGCGCAGCCTCGAAACCTCGCGCGAGGCTGCCCAGATCGCGCGGCCCGCCGCGTCCGACCGCAAGGCGCGAAAGCGCGCGCGGCATATCCGGCACGCCTTTCAGTTCCGCACGCATGGCTTCGCAGAGCGACGGCTCGCTCAGGAACCAGGAAACGGAATCAAGCCGCAGCGCAATTTCCTTCGGATTGGTGAGCGGCGCGGTCAGGCGCTCGGCGAGAAGCCGCGCCCCGCCGCCAGTCACCGTGCGATCAACTGCCTTCAACAGGCTGCCGTCGCGGTTGCCCGACATGGTGCGGGCAAGCTCCAGGCTGGCGCGTGTGGCCGGGTCGATGAAAAGCGTACCGCCCTCATGCTCGCGTTCCGGCCGCATCAGGGGGGGACGCTCGGAAATCTGCGTCTTTTCGATATAGGCAATCGCGCCGGAAATCGCCGACAGCTCGGAGCGGCTGAACTGACCGAAGCCATCCAGCGTCGCGACGTTGAAATAGCGCTGGATACGCGCTTCCGCAGCCGCGCTGTCGAAGAGCGTCGCCGGTTGCGGCGTCACCGCCTTGCCGACCAGATCGAAGACGGGGCGCAATTCCTCATCGTGGAAGGCGCTGTCGGCTACCACCAGCTCACGCGGGTCCACCCGCATCACATCGGCGAAAAGCCGATCGGGCGTTGTTTCCGCCACGCGGAAGGTGCCGGTAGAAATATCGATCCAGGCAAGCGCCAGTGCGCCATCGCCGCGCGTGCGCCCCATCGCCATCAGGAAATTGGCTTGCGCTGGGTCCAGCAGCTTTTCCTCAGTCAGCGTGCCGGGCGTGACGAGGCGGATCACATCGCGCTTCACCACGGATTTGGAGCCGCGCTTCTTCGCTTCCGCCGGGTCTTCAACCTGCTCGCAGACTGCAACCCGGTAGCCCTTGGCGATCAGCTTTTGCAGATAATCGTCGGCGGCATGGACAGGCACGCCGCACATCGGAATATCCTCGCCCAGATGCTTGCCGCGCTTGGTAAGCGTAATGCCCAGCGCCGCAGATGCCTCCACTGCGTCATCGAAGAACAATTCGTAAAAATCGCCCATGCGATAAAAGAGCAGCGAATCGACATTCGCGGCCTTGATCTCGATATATTGCTCCATCATGGGCGTCAGGCGAACGGGCGCTGCCTCGGCGGCATCTTCTTCCGCTTCCAACATATTTTCGCTCGCCTTCGATTCCATCGGTAAACCTTCATTTATTGCCTGGCAAACAATGCCAGGGTCATAAAATTTCGTATTCCATCGTTTTTGGATGAATATCTATTCCCGCAAGCGCTGTTTACACAATGCGTGACTGGCGCTATCGAGGTTCTCCCGCAGATGAAACCGGAGGGAACATGCCAGCCTCGACGCCGAAGGGCAACACATCAGAACGCGCACCCACAGCCAGTGAGAAGGAAGCGCTAGACTTTCACGCGCAGGGTCGCCCGGGCAAGCTGGAGATCAACCCCACCAAGCCCATGACCACGCAGCGCGATCTATCGCTCGCCTATTCTCCGGGCGTTGCCGTGCCGGTGAAGGCAATCGCCGAAGACGCCGCCCGCGCCTATGACTATACGGCGAAGGGCAATCTGGTCGCCGTCATTTCGAACGGCACCGCCATTCTGGGCCTCGGCAATCTGGGCGCGCTCGCATCCAAGCCCGTCATGGAAGGCAAGGCCGTGCTGTTCAAGCGCTTTGCCGATGTCGACTCCATCGATCTTGAAGTCGACACCACCGATATCGACGCTTTCATCAATGCGGTGCGCTATCTCGGCCCCTCCTTCGGCGGCATCAATCTGGAAGATATCAAGGCGCCCGACTGCTTCATCATCGAGAGCCGCCTGCGCGAACTGATGGACATTCCGGTTTTCCATGATGACCAGCATGGAACGGCCATCATCGCCGCCGCCGGCCTCATCAATGCGCTGCATCTGACCGGCCGCGACATGAAGACGACGAAGCTCGTCTGCAATGGCGCGGGCTCAGCCGGCATCGCCTGTATCGAACTCATCAAGGCCATGGGCTTTGCTCCAGAAAACGTCATCCTGTGCGACACCAAGGGCGTCGTCTGGCAGGGCCGCGAAGAGGGCATGAACCAGTGGAAATCCGCGCATGCGGTAAAGACCGACAAGCGGTCGCTGGCGGATGCCATGAATGGCGCGGATGTGGTGTTTGGCCTTTCGGCCAAAGGCGCGTTCACGGAAGACATGGTGCGCTCCATGGCGCCGAACCCGATCATCTTCGCAATGGCCAATCCCGACCCGGAAGTGACGCCTGAAGAAGTGGCGCGCATCCGCGACGACGCCATCGTTGCGACTGGCCGTTCGGATTATCCGAACCAGGTCAACAACGTGCTTGGCTTCCCCTACATCTTCCGCGGCGCGCTCGACGTGCGTGCGACCACCATCAACGATGCGATGAAAATCGCCGCCGTCAACGCGCTGGCCGAACTTGCCCGTGAGGACGTGCCGGACGATGTTGTCGCGGCCTATCAGGGGAGCCGCCCGCGCTTCGGCCCGAACTACATCATCCCGGTGCCGTTCGATCCGCGCCTGCTTGCATCCGTCTCGGCTGCCGTCGCCAAGGCCGCGATGGAAACCGGCGTTGCCGGACGCGCCATTGCCGACATCGAAGGCTACAAGCGCGAACTGTCGGCCCGTCGCGATCCGATCGCCTCGACCCTTCGCGGCATCTATGAACGCGTGCGCCGCCAGCCGAAGCGCATCGTCTTTGCCGAAGGCGAGGAAGAACAGGTGATGCGTGCCGCCGTTTCCTACGTGAACCAGGGGCTCGGCACCGCTATTCTGGTGGGCCGCGAGGAACGGGTGCAGGATACGGCGAAGGCTGCCGGTCTCGACCTCGACCGTCCGGGCATCGAAATCATCAATGCGCGCCTGTCGAGCCGCAATGCGGCTTACGCCGACTATCTCTACGAGAAGTTACAGCGCAAGGGCTATCTGACGCGCGATTGCCACCGCCTCATCAACAATGACCGCAATCATTTTGCGGCATGCATGGTGGCGCTGGGCGATGCCGATGGCATGGTGACGGGCGTGACCCGCAATTATGCGACGGGTCTCGACGACGTGCGCCGCGTCATCGATTCCAAGCCGGGCCATCGCGTGGTTGGTGTTTCCATCGCACTCTGCCGTGGGCGCACCGTGTTCATCGCCGATACTGCGGTCCATGAAATGCCGACCGCAGCCGAGCTTGCCGATATCGCAGTAGAGGCTGCGGGCATGGCGCGCCGCATGGGTTATGTGCCGCGCGTGGCGCTCACCGCCTTCTCGACATTCGGCCATATGGGCGGCGAACGTTCCGCCCGCATTCAGGAAGCCGTCCGCATTCTTGCAACGCGCCATGTGGATTTCGAATTCGACGGCGAAATGAGTGCCGATGTGGCGCTGAACCCGAAGCTGATGGAACAATATCCGTTCATCCGCCTGTCGGGGCCGGCCAATGTGATCGTCACACCCGACAATCACTCTGCGTCGATTGCCGCCGACATGCTGCAGGAACTGGGTGGCGCAACCATCATCGGCCCTCTGCTCGTCGGCCTCGACAAGCCTGCTCAGATCGTCACCATCGGTGCGAAGGATTCCGACATCGTCAATATGGCGGCAATCACCGCCTATAATGCGACGAACTGAAAGATCAGCGAATAGTAAAACGAAGGCCGGGGTCTCCCCGGCCTTTGCTTTTGGATATTCATCATCCATAAAAGCGGCTATAGAGCGGTTCCGGTTAAAACGGAATCGTCGGAACCGCGCTAAGTATTTGTTTTGTCGCATTTGCCACACGCAAAACCGCTTCGCACTTTTGCTGGAAATGCTCTAGGATGGCCATCGTCCACTATCCTTTCCCCGCAAACCGGATCTACATGCCGCATGAGCGCACACGACCTTAAGCTGGAAGAGATCGTCAATCCCGAGACGCTGCGCCGCAAGCTCAACGAACTGGCGGATTCCACGGACGAAAACTACACCAGCCCTACCGTGCGCAAAGTGGTGCTTCAGGCATTGAAGGACGCGCTGGTGCGTGGCCGCGCCAACGCGGAAGGCATGTTGATGAAGGACGGCGGCGGCACGCTCTGCGCCAAACGCCTTTCCTTTCTGATGGACACGCTGATCGAGACGCTGTTCGAATTCGCCACCACCAAAGCCTATCCGATGATCAATCCGTCGAAGGCGGAAAACATGGCCATCGTCGCGGTGGGCGGCTACGGGCGCGGCGGGCTGGCGCCAGGGTCGGATATCGATCTTCTGTTTCTGCTGCCCTACAAGCAGACCCCGTGGGGCGAGCAGGTGGTCGAATACATGCTCTACATGCTGTGGGACATGGGACTGAAAGTCGGACACTCCACGCGCAACATAGATGAGTGTATCCGTCTGGCGCGCGAGGATATGACGATCCGCACGGCAGTTCTCGATGCGCGGTTTCTCACCGGCAATCGCGAGCTCTTCAAATCGCTTGTTGGCCGCTTCGACGAGGAAATCGTCAAGGATACGGGACCTGAATTCATTCAGGCCAAGCTTGCCGAGCGCGACCAGCGCCACCGCAAGGCAGGCGAAACCCGCTATCTGGTCGAGCCTAACGTCAAGGAAGGCAAGGGCGGGCAGCGCGACCTGCATACGCTGTTCTGGATCACCAAGTATTTTTACCGCGTCAAGACGAAGGAAGAACTGGTCAAGCTCGGTGTTCTGTCGCGGGCCGAACTGAAACTGTTCAACAAGGCGGAAGATTTTCTCTGGGCGGTGCGGTGCCACATGCACTTCGCGACGCTTAAGGCAGAAGAGCGGCTTTCCTTCGACATCCAGCCGGAAATCGCCCAACGCCTTGGCTATACGGCGCATCCCGGCCAGAACTATGTCGAACGGTTCATGAAGCATTACTTCCTCGTGGCGAAGGATGTGGGCGATCTCACCCGCATCATCAGCGCTGCGCTGGAGGAGCAGCAGGCCAAGCATGTGCCGGGCTTCAACCGCATCTTCCTCACCTTTTCACGGCGCAAGCGCAAGCTTTCCGCAGACGGCGACTTCGTTTCGGAAAATCACCGCATCAACATCGCGCGGCCCGATGTTTTCAAGGAAGACCCGGTCAATATCATCCGTCTCTTCCATCTGGCGGACAAGCACGGGCTGGAATTTCATCCCGAAGCGATGCAAAGCCTCACCCGCTCCTTGAAACTTATCAACGCCGATCTGCGCGAGAATCCCGAAGCCAACCGGCTTTTTCTCGAAATCCTGACCTCGCCGCGCAATCCCGAACTCATTCTCCGCCGCATGAACGAATCCGGCGTACTCGGAAAGTTCATTCCGGATTTCGGCAAGATCGTCGCCATGATGCAGTTCAACATGTACCACCATTATACGGTGGACGAGCATCTGCTGCGCTGCATCGCCGTGCTGTCGGAAATCGAGCATGGCGAGCTTGAAAACGAACATCCGCTTTCAAACCACCTCATCACCACGGTGAAGCGCGACCGCAACCTGCTTTATGTGGCCCTGCTCTTGCACGACATTGCCAAGGGGCGACCGGAAGACCACTCGGTTGCCGGTGCGCGCATTGCCCGTAAGCTCGGTCCCCGCTTCGGTCTTAGCCCGGCCGAAACCGAAACCGTCGAGTGGCTTGTGCGCGAACATCTGACCATGAGCATGGTGGCGCAATCGCGCGACCTCAATGATCGCAAGACCATCATCGACTTCGCCGATACAGTGCAGACGATGGAGCGGTTGAAGCTTCTCCTGATCCTCACCGTCTGCGACATCAAGGCGGTCGGCCCCGGTGTATGGAACGGCTGGAAGGGCCAGCTTCTGCGCACGCTCTTCTACGAAACCGAGCTGGTCCTGACCGGCGGTTTCTCGGAACTGTCCCGCGCCGACCGTGACTATCAGGCGCGAGAGGCGCTGGCAGAACGGCTTTCCGACTGGCCCAAGGACAAGCGCGATGCCTATCTGGCCCTCCACTACACCAACTATTTCCTGACCGTCAGCCTCGAGGATCAGGTCCGGCACGCCCATTTCATCCGCGAAGCCGACCGCAACGAGCGGGCGCTGGCCACCATGGCGAAGCCGCACACCTTCGAGGCCGTGACCGAAATCACGGTGCTGGCGCCCGACCATCCGCGCCTCCTGTCGATCATCACGGGCGCCTGCGCCGCGGCAGGGGCCAATATCGTCGACGCGCAGATTTTCACCACCGGCGACGGGCGGGCCCTCGATACCATTCTCATCAGCCGTGAATTCGATACCGACGACGACGAGCGCCGCCGTGCCGAACGCGTCGGCAAGGTCATCGAGGACGTCCTGTCCGGCAAGGCGCATTTGCCCGACGTTCTGGCCAAGCGTACCAAGCCAAAGAAGGCCGCCAAGGCTTTCAAGGTGGAGCCGCGTGTCGAGATCAACAACACGTTCTCCAACAAGTTCACAGTCATCGAGGTGGAAGGCCTGGACCGCCCCGGCCTGCTTTCGGAGCTGACCGGCCTTATTTCCGACCTTTCGCTGGATATTGCTTCTGCCCATATCACCACGTTTGGCGAGAAGGTGATTGACAGTTTTTACGTAACCGACCTAGTGGGCCACAAGATTTCAAATGCCACCCGTCAGGGCAATATCAGGCGCAAGCTGCTTGGTGTGCTGGGCGCGGAAAATGGCAGCAAGACAAACGACCGCTCGTCGCAGGCCGCAGCATAGGTTTTTCAGTAAATGAGTTTGGTCAAAAAGTTCGCCACGGTCGCGTCCGGAACGCTGATGAGCCGGATTTTCGGCTTTACCCGCGAGATGTTCATGGCAGCGGCACTCGGCACCGGTCCGGTGGCCGACGCCTTCAATGCCGCTTTCCGTTTCCCGAACACCTTTCGACGGCTCTTTGCCGAAGGCGCCTTCAACTCCGCTTTCGTGCCGCTTTTTGCCAAGGAAATCGAAAAGAACGGCATGGACGGCGCGCGTCGCTTTTCCGAAGAAGTGTTCGGCGTGCTCTTTACCGTGCTCCTGTTCCTGACCATCGTGATGGAACTTTCGATGCCCTTCATCGTGCGAACCGTGATCGCGCCGGGCTTCACCGACGATCCGGTGAAGTTCGAGAACACGGTGCGTCTCGCCGTCATCATGTTCCCCTACCTCGCCTGCATGTCGCTCGCCGCGATGATGGGCGGGATGCTGAATTCGCTGCACCGTTATTTCGCGGCGGCAATAGCCCCGGTCTTTCTCAACATCATCCTGATCGGCGTCCTGGCCGTGGCCTGGTGGCGCGGCTACGATGCGCTGGCCGTGGGATATGGCCTTTCCTGGGGCGTCATGGCTGCGGGCCTGGTGCAGCTTGCCATCGTCTGGATTGCCGTGCGCAATGCAGGCATCAAGATCGGTTTCCGCCGCCCGCGCCTCACGCCCAATGTCAGGCGGCTTCTGGTGCTGGCGCTTCCTGCCGCCATCACCGGCGGCATCACGCAGATCAACCTGCTCATCAACACCAATATCGCGTCGGGCATGGAAGGCGCGGTTTCCTCGCTCGTTTATGCAGACCGCATCTATCAGCTTCCACTCGGTGTCGTCGGCATCGCGGTCGCGACCGTGCTTCTGCCTGAACTGTCACGCGCATTGCGTGGCGGTCACATGAAGGAAGCGTCGAACCTGCAAAACCGTTCAGTCGAGTTCACCTTGTTCCTCACGCTGCCAGCCGCGGCCGCCCTCCTCGTCATGTCGGAGCCAATCGTGCGGCTCCTGTTCGAACGCGGCAAGTTCAGCCCGGATTCCACGCTCGTCGTCTCCAATATTCTGGCGATCTATGGCCTCGGTCTTCCTGCTTTCGTGCTGATAAAGGCGTTCATTCCGGGCTTCTTTGCCCGCGAGGATACCCGCACACCGATGATCTTCGCTGCCATTTCGGTGGCGGTGAATGTCTCGCTTGCCATCTCGCTTTTCCCCCATTTCGGGCCGACGGGCATCGCCACCGCCGAAATCGTCGCTGGGTGGGTCAATGCTGTGCTGCTTTTTGCGACACTGGTGAAGCGGGGCCATTGGGGACAGGATATTCCACTCCTCACCCGCATCCCGCGTCTTCTCGTGGCTGCCGCGATCATGGCTGTCGGCATCCATTTTGCCATCGGCTACTTCGCCCACGAGCTTTCCTCGGCTGCGCCGCTTGTTGTACGGGCGGGAACCGTGACCGCAATCGTCGTTGCCGCAATGGTCGTTTATTTTGGCTTTGCCTTTGGTCTCGGCGGCGCCAATACCGGGATGATCCGCCGCAACATCAAGCGCGGTGCGGCAAAGAAAGCGCCTGAAAGCGAGCAATAATTCGCGCTTGAAAGGCGACTGCGTCTCTGCGAAAAGACCAGCATTCAAAATCCCCGCTCTCCACCGGCGGGGCTAACTTTTTTAGGAAACGATCATGAGCACGTTCAAACCGCTTGTTTTCTCCGGCGCCCAACCGACCGGAAATCTTCACCTCGGCAATTATCTCGGGGCAATCAAGCGGTGGGTAGACATGCAGGACATCAACGACTGCATTTATTGCGTCGTTGATATGCATGCGCTGACCATTTCACCCGATCCAGCCGAGTTGACGAACTCGACCCGGGAAGTGACCGCTGCCTATCTCGCCGCTGGCGTCGATCCGAAGAAGAGCATCGTCTTCAACCAGAGCCGCGTCATGCAGCATGCGGAGCTGGCATGGGTGTTCAACTGCGTCGCGCGCATCGGCTGGATGAGCCGCATGACCCAGTTCAAGGACAAGGCAGGCAAGGATCGCGAAAACGCTTCCCTTGGGCTGTTCGCCTATCCGAGCCTTATGGCCGCCGACATCCTGCTTTACCGCGCCACCGCCGTCCCGGTTGGCGAGGACCAGAAGCAGCATCTGGAACTGACCCGCGATATCGCGCAGAAGTTCAACAACGACTATTCCGACCGTATCGCCTCGCTTGGGGTCGGTGTGGATATGAAGGTCGGTGACGAGCAGGTCTCTGGCTTCTTCCCGCTCACCGAGCCGGTTATTTCCGGCCCGGCCATGCGGATCATGTCGCTGCGCGACGGCACCAAGAAGATGTCGAAGTCCGATCCGTCGGATCTGTCGCGCATCAACCTGATCGACGACGAAGAGACCATCACCAAGAAGATCCGCAAGGCAAAGACCGACTCGGATGGCCTGCCGACGGAACTCGACGGCCTCGACGGACGTCCGGAAGCGGATAATCTGGTTGGCATCTATGCAGCACTTTCCGCTCGATCGAAGGAAGACGTGCTCAACGAATTCGGCGGACGCCAGTTCTCCGAATTCAAGGCATCGCTTGCCGATCTGGCGGTCGCGAAGCTTTCGCCGATCACCCATGAGATGCGTCGGCTGGTGGCTGACCCGGCCTACATCGACAGCGTTCTGCGCGATGGCGGCGAACGGGCCGGCGTGATCGCCGAACAGACCATGCGTCATGTCCGCGACATCGTCGGCTGGCTGCAGAACTAAATCCCGATTGACCAGCGGGCGGCAGCTTTTTTGCTGCCGTCCTCTCCATTCGAAGATCGACTTTCGATCCTCAAGCTCCTGCAAATGTCAGCTTGCAGATGGCCGGTCCCGATGGCAAATTGCGGCCATGGTATCAAAACGACTTAGCCGGGAAGCCGGTCACCGCCGCAAGTTTCTTGCCGTCATCGACGAGACGCCCGAGTGCGGGCGCGCCGTTGCCTATGCCGCACGCCGTGCAAAAAACACGGGCGGCTCGCTCATCCTGCTTTTCGTGATCGATGACTCCGATTTCCAGCAAATTCTGGGCGTCGGCGAAATCATGCGCGCAGAAGCACAGGATCGCGCGCAGGCGGCGCTGGAAAAATTCGCGGCAACCGTGCGCACGGATCAAGGGATCGAGCCGGAAATCAGCATTCGCGAGGGCGAAACCGCCGCAGAGCTGATCAGCCTCATCGAGGAAGATCAGGATATCGCCATTCTGGTTCTGGCTGCCGGTTCGGGCAAGGATGGCCCCGGCCCCCTGGTGCAATCGCTTGCCAGCCGCTCGCAGTTCCCGATCCCGGTCACGGTCATTCCGGCAGGTATGAGCGACGACGACATTGATGCGGTGACCTGATCACCCTATATTGATGGCAACTGATACGCGCAGCATCGGGACAGCACTTGCGTCCACCTGGATCTGCGCTTACGAGAATCGTTCCAAAATCTGAAAGCGGGACAACTGGCATGTTCATCCAGACTGAAACCACGCCCAACCCGGCGACCCTGAAGTTTCTTCCCGGCAAGGTCGTCATGCCGGAAGGCACCGCCGATTTCCGCGACCCTTCCACCGCCGGCAACACGTCGCCGCTCGCAGCCAAGCTTTTTTCGGTTCCGGGCGTAACCGGTGTTTTCTTCGGCTATGATTTCATCACCGTGACGAAGGATGATGGCGAGTGGCAACACTTGAAGCCCGCCATTCTCGGCACGATCATGGAACATTTCATGTCCGGTGCGCCTGCAATGGCAGGTAACAGCAATGCGGATGCCGCCGCTGCCCATGGCGACGAAGAATTCTTCGATGAAGCCGATGCGGAAACCGTCGAAATCATCAAGGAACTGATCGAAACCCGCGTTCGTCCAGCCGTTGCGCAGGACGGCGGCGACATAACGTTCCGTGGCTTTGAAAACGGCACCGTATTCCTGAACATGAAGGGCGCCTGCTCGGGCTGCCCGTCATCGACGGCAACGCTGAAGCACGGCATTCAAAACCTCCTGCGCCATTTCGTGCCGGAAGTGCAGCAGGTCGAACAGATTTGATCTGTTTGAAATTGCAAATGAAAAAGGCCGCGTGAAGCGGCCTTTTTCATATCTGTATCGCCGGGCTTATTGCTTTACGATGACCTTCGCGCCCTGTTCGGTGCGGTCGTAAAGATCCATGATATCCTGATTCATGAGACGGATGCAGCCGGAAGACATTGCCTTGCCGATGGACCACCATTCCGGCGTTCCGTGAAGACGATAGCCCGTGTCACCACCCTTGTTGTAAAGATAAAGGGCGCGCGCGCCGAGCGGATTACGCAGGCCGGGGTCCATGCCATTGCGATATTTTGCAAGTTCCGGCTGGCGCTTGATCATGGCGGAAGGCGGTGTCCAGGTCGGCCATTCGCGCTTCATGGCGACCCGCGCCGTGCCGGACCATTCAAAACCTTCACGCCCGACGCCAATGCCATAGCGCATGGCCTTGCCTTCCGGCATGATGAGGTAAAGGAACTTTTCTCGCGTATCGACGATGATCGTGCCCGGCTTTTCGTCCGTCGGGTATTTGACGATCTGGCGACGATATTGCGGTTGAATCTTTTCGCTCGGGATCGCCGGGACGACATAGCCGGCATCAGTGACCGAGGAATAGGAAGCGGTATAAAATGTGCCGCCTACGGTCGAGCAGCCAGCCAACACACTGCCCAGAAAGAGAGCCGCCGTCAGATTTAGGACGCGAGAATTCATGCATTCCCCCAGATTGGTTCATTCCGTCAATGGGACCGCGATGGGCCGGAGATAGATGCGAATCGTTCGTTGTCGTTGAAGATGGGGCAGTATTGTTAACCAGACGTTAACCGTAAATTGAAAATTCCTTGATTAAGACATTTTTTGGCCATGTTTTGCCCAGCCGCCGCAGTTTTCACCCGGCATGCCGCTCATTTCCGATTGTTTCGCTCCCAAACCGGGCACAAAATGCGCCCATGCCCATTGTGATTCCCAACCAGACCCATCCACTTTCCGACGGCAGGCAGTCTGAGAACGCCATGCTTGTGCGGCGTGGCGTCCAGCGCCTTTTTCTGGAAATGGGACTTGCCACGCTGCCCGAACTGCCGCTGGCGTCGGGCCGGCGCGCCGATCTGATTGCGCTCAGCCGCAAAGGCGAAATCTGGATCGTGGAGATCAAATCATCCATCGAGGACTGGAAGACAGATCGCAAATGGCCGGAATATCGCGCCTATTGCGACCGGCTGTTCTTCGCCACCCACCCGGCAGTGCCGAGCGAAATCTTTCCGCAGGAATGCGGCTTCATTCTCTCTGATGGCTATGGAGCGGAAATTATGCGCGATGCCCCGGAGCACAAATTGCCCGGTGCGACGCGAAAAGCGCTGATGCTTCGCTTTGCGCGGGCGGGTGCCGCCCGCCTGACGATCGCCGAACTGGCCGGTCTCGACGTACCCGAGACGGAAATCGATTGATCTGACAGTCCGAATTAGAGCGCGTCTCGATCTGATTGGATCAGATCGGCGCTCCAGGTTCTTCTATTTTATGCTCTAACGCGGTGCGCGCTTGGCCAGAATGCGCTGCAAAGTGCGGCGGTGCATGTTGAGACGGCGTGCGGTTTCGGAGACATTGCGCTCGCACATTTCGTAAACCCGCTGGATGTGCTCCCAGCGAACCCGGTCGGCGGACATGGGATTTTCCGGCGGCGCAACCTTTTCACCCGGACGGCGGGTCAATGCTGCAAACACCTCATCGGCATCGGCGGGCTTCGACAGATAGTCGATGGCGCCAAGCTTAACGGCATTCACAGCGGTTGCGATATTTCCGTAGCCGGTAAGAACGATAGCGCGCGTGTCAGCGCGGCGCGAGCGAATCGCCTCGATGATGTCGAGACCATTGCCATCGCCGAGCCGCATGTCCACGACCGCATAGGCCGGTGCAGCTGCCTTGGCGGCGGCGATGCCTTCCTCAACCGATTCCGCAGTCGTCACCTGGAAACCCCGGCTCTCCATGGCGCGGGCAAGGCGCTGCAAGAAGGGCTTGTCGTCATCAACCAGAAGGAGGGTCGGATCGTTGCCTATGGCTTCGGTGTCTTCCTGCTTCAAGTCGTCCATCGGGTGCTTCCTGCCTGTATTTTTCTTTCCTTATTGATACCCCTGCGTCAAAAAGTCAAATAGCCACTGAATTGTTGAAGCAATTTCAGCAGGAGGCCCCCCACTGGGACAATGCAAGCCCTTGTATTCAAATGCTATTTTGAAATGCGGACACGAGGATTTGATAGGTACGTGCCCGTAAGCGTCCTTCAGACGGACGTAAATGCGGAACGCGGCCAGACCACCTTTACCTCCGCGCCCTGCCCCGGATTGTTGCGATTGCGGAAGGTGATGTGCGCGCCCGAGCGTTCCAGCAGGGTTTTGGCGATGAAGAGGCCGAGGCCCAAACCGCCGCCATTTCGGGTATTGTCGCGGCTTGTCATATAGGGCTCGCCGATCCGGTCGAGGATTTCCGGTTTGAACCCCTCGCCGTCATCCTGGATGGTTACGCTCACATTGCCGTCAGTCCAGCCCCAGGTGACATTGACTGTCCCGCGCGCAAAATCGACGGCATTCTCCACCAGGTTGCCCAGGCCATAAAGCAGCCCGGGGTTGCGCCGGGTAACGGGTTCCGGCTTCGGACCTTCCATCTTTTGCACGTCGATGGTGATACCGAAGTTGCGGTGCGGCGCGATGACCTCCTCGATGAGCGATGAGAGGGGAAGGCGCGACATGTGTTCCTCGCCTTCGGAGGAAAGACTGGTCAGGCGCCTGAGAATTTCCCGGCATCGCTGGGTCTGCGAATGCAGCAAGGCGATATCTTCGGCAAGGCCCGGATCGGTGGTGTGGGCGCGCTGCATTTCCTTCACCACCAATGCAATGGTTGCAAGCGGCGTGCCCAGTTCATGGGCCGCTGCAGCAGCCAGCCCATCCAGCGCCGACAGATGCTGTTCGCGCTGGAGAATAAGTTCGGCGGCGCTCAATGCGTCGCCCAGCTGGCGCGCTTCCTCGGCGATGCGATAGGCATAGACCGCGGTGAACCCGAGCGCCGAAATGATCGCGCACCAGATGCCGATCACGAACAGGAACGGCAGGTTCAGCGTTTCGCCCGGATACCAGGGCAGCGGTTCGTGCCTGATGGTGAGCACCGATGTACAGGCAACCACCAGCAAGCCAAGCACGAGCGTGTGGCGGGCAGAAAGCGATGTCGCCGAGATGATGACGGGCACGATCATCAGGATGACGAACGGATTTTGCAGGCCGCCGGTAAGATAGAGAAGGCCTGCCAGTTGCAGAATGTCGAATGCCAGAACCAGACTTGCCGCCGCCGGATTGAGCCGATGGTTGGTCGGAAAACGGAAGGCAAGATAAAGGTTGAGCCAGGCCGAACAGGCGATCAGCGCAAAACAGATGCCGACTGCAAACGCAAATTGCAGATAAAGCGCCACGAACATGACTGCGGCGGTCTGTCCCGCAATTGCCAGCCAGCGAACGCGGACCAACGTGGTGAGGCGCGGGCGGCGCGAAAGATTGGAAGCGCGATTCTCGAATTCTGCGTGCATGGGGTCCCTCGTCAGGCCCTTATGAGGCAAGCCCGGACCAGAAAGCAAGCGAAACTGCGTTATCCGGTCGCAGGCCGGATTCAGGTTCCGCGCGGCTTGGCGCGACGGGTCGCTTCCGCATTGGCAGGGTCTTCCGGCCAGACATGCTTCGGATAACGCCCGCGCATGTCGGAGCGCACATCCGCCCATGAACCCTTCCAGAAGCCAGGAAGATCACGGGTGATCTGGATCGGGCGGTGAGCCGGAGAAAGCAGTTCAAGCAGGAGCGGAACCTTGCCGTTGGCGATGGCCGGATGCACGCCAAGACCGAACAGTTCCTGCACGCGGACCGCTATGACAGGCTCCTCCGCATCGTAGCGGATCGGAATATTCGATCCGGTCGGCACTTCGAAATGCGTCGGCGCAAGCTGCTCCACGCTGCGCTGCAAATCGAATGGCACGAGGCTTATCAGGCCGTTTTTCAGCACATGCCCAGGAATGCGGTCGAGCTGTGCTTCACCTGTCAGGAAAGGCAGCAGCCAGTCTTCCAGCCTTTCGACAAGATGTTCATCATCCATGGCGGGCCACGGATCGCCGAGACCACGGTGAAGCCAGCCAAGCCGTCGGCGCAGGATGTCGGCCTCCTTGCTCCACGGCAGGATATCGAGGCCATGTTCACGCACGGCGGCAATCACGCCTTCGTCGGCGGTACTTCCTGAAGGACCGGCGAGCGGCTTCTCGGAAAGAGCGATAGCGCCGATACGCACGGCTTCGCGCGCCCGCAAGGCATTCTTTTCCGGGTCGTAGACAACTTGTCGTCCACTCTCGATTTTGCCGCCCAAGGCAGCGCGGATTTCCGTTTCGCTGACTTCCGCAGCAGAAAGAACACGCGCCCGGCCTGCCTTGCCCGACATATCGGCAACCACCAGCCACGGCGCGCGGCTAAGGCTGATGGCGGGATCAACCTCTCCGCCGCGTCCATTCGCGAGCAGAAACTGCCCCGCCGCCCCACGCGCCTTCGCGATGCGATCCGGATAAGCATCGATGAGCATTCGCCCAATGCTTGAGCCTGCGGCTTCGCCGTTGTTCGGGACATTCGCGGCGAGCCGCCTTGCCAGTCCTTTTGCACGCTGCGCCCGGTCCGAGCGGTCATTGCGAAAACGCGACATACGGGTGTCCAGGTCGGTTTCATTGCCGCCAAGACCGCGTTCGGTCAGCAATACGGCAAGCTCAGCCGCTTTCTGTGCCTCGCCACGCTTGGCCGCCTCCGCAACCATATGCGCCAGACGCGCGGGCAGCGCCAGAGAACGCATTGCTTCGCCATCCGGCGTCAAGCGCCCCGCTTCATCCAGCGCGCCCAGCCGCAACAGCAGAGCCTTAGCCTCTTTCAGCGCGGGCCCCGGCGGAACATCGAGAAAACTGAGCGTCGCCGGATCGGTCACACCCCATGCGGCAGCATCGAGCACCAGCCCGGACAAATCAGCTTCCAGGATTTCCGGCGGCGAGAAAGGGGGGAGCGCTGCCGTCTGTCCCTGATGCCAGAGGCGGATGGCGATGCCGGGTTCGGTACGCCCGGCGCGACCAGCTCGCTGATCGGCACTTGCGCGAGACGTGCGCACGGTTTCAAGGCGCGTCAGTCCCGTGGCCGGTTCATATTTCGGCAGGCGGGCAAGGCCGCTATCGATCACCACGCGCACCCCATCGATCGTGATGGAAGTTTCGGCAATCGAGGTCGCCAGAACGACCTTGCGATGACCAGCCGGTGCAGGCTTGATCGCCGCATCCTGTGCACCGCCTTCCATGGCGCCATAAAGCGGCGCAAGCAGCACGTTGGCCGGAAGCCGGTCATCCAGAAGCCGTGCGGTGCGTTCAATCTCGCCCTGCCCCGGCAGGAAAGCCAGAATGCTGCCTGTCTCTTCGGCCAGCGCATCGCGGATCGCCCGCGCCATCACGTCTTCGATCCGTTCATCGGCCTTGCGGTCGCGATAGCGGATATCGACGGGAAAAGCGCGGCCTTCGCTCTCGATCACCGGTGCATCGCCAAGAAGCGATGCCACACGAGCGCCATCGAGCGTCGCCGACATGACGAGGATTTTGAGATCGTCGCGAAGCGCCGCCTGCACATCGAGCGCCAGCGCCAGACCAAAATCCGCATCGAGGCTGCGCTCGTGGAATTCATCAAACAGAACCGCTGCAACGCCCGTCAAATCCGGATCATCAAGAATCATGCGGGCGAAGACGCCCTCGGTGACGACGAGAATTCTGGTTTTGTCCGACACCTTGCTTTCAAGGCGCATCCGGTAGCCAACGGTTTCGCCCGGCTCCTCGCCGAGAAGCTGCGCCATGCGGCGCGCGGCGGCGCGTGCCGCGAGACGGCGCGGCTCAAGCAGCACGATCATGCCGTCCTTGCGCCAGGCGGCATTCAGCATATGAACCGGCACCAGTGTCGTCTTGCCCGCACCGGGCGGCGCGACAAGGACTGCACTCGCATGATGCGCCAATGCCTCATCCAGTCGAGGCAGAATCTGTGTCACAGGAAGATCGGGCAGGCTCGTCAAATTAGTTTCCGTCAGATAAGGCTTTCGCTTTCGTGCTTATCACACAAGGAGCGCACATGATCCATATTCGAAAATCGAGCAGCAGCGACGCGCCTGCGCTGACCGAAATCTGGCGCGCCAGCGTGCTCGCCACGCATGACTTCCTTAGTCGCGATGATTTCCTGGAAATCGAAAAGCTCGTGGCCGAGCAATATCTGCCCAATGTCGAAGTCTGGCTTGTTGAAGACGCTGGCAAGCCCGTCGGCTTCATGGGCATGAGCGATCATCATATCGACAGCCTGTTCATCGCCCCCGACCAGCGCGGCAAAGGCATCGGCAAACTTATGATCGCCCATGCAAAAGCTGTCGGCAATCCTTTGACCGTCGATGTGAACGAGCAGAACCTGCAAGGCGTCGGCTTTTACCGGCATATGGGATTTGTCGAAACCGGGCGTTCCGAAACAGACGATCAGGGACGCCCTTATCCGCTTCTGCACCTGCAGCTGGCGAACAGTGATTGACGTACTCCCCCGGAGTATATAGATTTCGTTGAAATCGGGAGATTCCATGCCGCATTCACCGGAAGACAAGAAGCGCGCCCTGACGCGTCTGCGCCGCATTCGCGGACAGGCCGAAGCGCTGGAGCGCGCGGTGGAGGCAGGCACCGAATGCGCGGCGCTGCTGCAGCAGATCGCGGCGTTGCGAGGCGCGGCCAACGGACTGATGGCGGAAGTGCTGGAAAGTCATTTCCGCGAGACGTTCGGCCATGAAGCCAATGCCGATCCCGATACGCAAATCGACGAAATCATGCGGATTTTGCGCACCTATCTGAAATAGGCGCGCAACACACAACTGGAAGGGAAACATCGCCATGAAATCACGCGCAGCCGTCGCCTGGGAAGCGAAGAAGCCGCTCACTATCGAAACAGTCGAAATCGGTGGTCCACGGGCTGGCGAAGTGCTGGTCGAAATCATGGCGACAGGCGTTTGCCATACCGATGCCTACACGCTGTCGGGCCTCGATTCCGAGGGCAAATTCCCCGCCATTCTTGGCCATGAAGGCGCGGGCATCGTGCGCGAAGTAGGCGCGGGCGTGACCTCGGTCAAGCCGGGCGATCACGTCATTCCGCTCTACACGCCAGAATGCCGCCAGTGCAAGACCTGCCTGTCGCAGCGCTCGAACCTCTGCACGTCTATCCGCGCCACGCAAGGTCAGGGCCTTATGCCCGACAAGACCACGCGCTTTTCCTGCGATGGCGGCGAAGTGTTCCATTATATGGGCTGCTCCACCTTCTCCAATTTCACCGTTCTGCCGGAAATCGCAGTTGCGAAGGTGCGTGAAGACGCGCCCTTCGACAAGATCTGCTATATCGGTTGCGGCGTGACCACCGGCATCGGCGCGGTGATCTATACCGCAAAGGTTCGCCCCGGCTCCAATGTCGTCGTGTTCGGTCTCGGCGGCATCGGTCTCAATGTCATCCAGGGTGCCCGCATGGTGGGCGCCGACAAGATCATCGGCGTGGACATCAATCCGGCCAAGGTCGAGATGGCTAAGAAATTCGGCATGACCGACTTCATCAACCCGCGTGAGATCGGCAATGACAAGGTGGTGCAGGCCATCCAGGACCTGACCGACGGCGGCGCTGACTATTCCTTCGACGCAACCGGCAATACGGATGTCATGCGTCAGGCGCTGGAATGCTGCCATCGCGGCTGGGGTGAATCGATCATCATCGGCGTGGCCGAAGCGGGCAAGGAAATCGCCACGCGTCCGTTCCAGCTTGTGACGGGACGCGTCTGGAAAGGCACCGCCTTCGGCGGCGCGCGCGGTCGCACCGACGTGCCGAAGATCGTCGACTGGTACATGGAGGGCAAGATCAATATCGACGATCTTATCACCCACACCATGCCGCTCGATGAAATCAACACTGCCTTCGATCTCATGCATGAAGGCAAGTCCATCCGTTCGGTGGTTGTCTACTGATGGCTGAAAAGCTTCTCGTTTCCCGGTGGGACCAACTCGACAACCTGACCCCGCGCGCACTTTATGCGATGCTGAAGCTGCGCGTGGATGTCTTCGTGGTCGAACAGAAATGTCCCTATCCGGAGATCGACGGCAAGGATTTCGAGGCGTTTCACCTGCGCATTGTCGACGGGGAAGAGCTTGCAGCGTCGCTGCGGGTTCTGCCGCCGGAACAGGATGGCAAGCCGGTGAAGATCGGACGCGTGGTCGTGGCGCCGGATTACCGGGGCTACAAGCTCGGCCACCGTCTGATGAAAGAGGCCATCGAATTTGCCCAGGCCCGTTTTCCGGGTACGGCGATCGAGCTTGGCGGACAAAGCCATTTGCAGAAATTCTATGGCTCGTTCGGCTTCGAGGCGATTTCCGACGAATATCTCGAAGACGGCATTCCACATGTCGATATGCGATTGGAACCAAGGGAAACGCTTGCCTGATGTTTCTGCTGCGCCGCCATATGTCGTTCTATCTTGCTGCCCTGGGCGGCGTTGCAGCTTTCATCATTGCGTGGCTTGTCGACAGGGAACTCGCCCCCGTCATCGGGGCCAACTGCTTCTTCGTGTTCTATCTCGCGCTGACGCTCTTTGCGCTGCCAAAACTCACCGCAGCACAGCTGAAAAAACACGCCGCCAGCGCCGATGAACCGGTCTGGATCATCTTCCTTGTGACCTTCGCGACCGTGCTCGTGGCGGTCGTCTCGCTGTTCATCCTGATCAACCGGCAGCCGCAGGCCGATGCCTTCTCGCTGGTGATGACGCTCGCCTCGGTGCCGCTCGGCTGGTTTACCATCCACATGATGGCGGCGCTGCATTACGCGCATGCTTACTGGCAACCCGGCGAACCTGCTGGCAACGATAGCAGCCATGCCAGCCGCCATCGTGGCGGTTTCGAGTTTCCCGGCACACCGGAACCTTCCGGCTGGGATTTTGCCTATTTCGCTTATGTGATCGGCATGACGGCGCAAACGTCCGACACCAGCGTGACAACGCCTGCCATGCGCAGGATCACGCTGCTGCACAGCATCGTCTCCTTCTTCTTCAACACCGTTCTGGTCGCCGCTTCGGTCAATGTTGCGGTGGCGCTCGGAAGCTGAACAAAACCGGGAATTTTCCATGGAAACCATTTCAACCGCAAAGAGCTTTGGTGGAACGCAGGGCGTTTATCGCCACAAGAGCGCGACAAACCAGTGCGACATGACCTTTGCCGTTTTTTTGCCGCCGCAGGCCAAGGATGGACCGGTGCCTGTGCTATGGTATCTGTCGGGCCTCACCTGCACGCATCAGAACGTGATGGACAAGGGTGAATATCGGCAAATGGCCGCAGAATTGGGAATTGCCGTCATTTGCCCTGATACGAGCCCGCGCGGAGACGACATTCCCGATGAACCGGACAACTGGCAATTCGGCAAGGGAGCCGGGTTCTACGTCGATGCGACGCGGGAGCCTTTTGCCAAAAACTATCAGATGTACAGCTACATCACGCAAGAACTGACCGATCTGGTGGGGCGCGAATTTCCACTCGACATGGCGCGGCAGGCGATCACCGGTCATTCCATGGGCGGCCATGGCGCGCTGACCATCGCACTTAAAAACCCGGACCGCTTCAAGTCGGCCTCGGCCTTCGCGCCCATCGTTCAGCCTTCGACGGCGGGCTGGTCCAGACCGGCGCTGGAAAAATATCTGGGCTCCGAAGAGCGGGCCTGGCGTAGCTATGATGCCACGCTGCTTATCGAGGATGGTTACCGCTTCCCGGAATTTCTGGTCGACCAGGGTACAGCCGACGGCTTTCTCGATGAAGGCTTGCGTCCATGGCTTCTGGAAGAAGCCTGCAGGAAAGCCGACATTCCCCTCACGCTCAACATGCGTGAAGGCTATGACCATTCCTATTTCTTCATCTCCACCTTCATGGGCGATCACCTGCGCTGGCACGGGGAGCGTCTGAAGCGCTGATCAGCGTTTCAAAACCTTCATCGGCAGGCCGCCTTGCGGCTGGGTGGTGAGCTTTTGCACCGGCCAAGGCCTTGTCGTTTCGAGCACGTCGAAACGACGGCCGTCGAGCAGGACGGCAAGTGCTATCACCGCCTCCTGCAAGGCAAAGCTCGCGCCGATGCAGACGCGCGGGCCCGCCCCGAACGGCAGATATTGAAAGCGGTCTAGCCTCTCGCGGTTTTCGGGCCAGAAGCGTTCCGGCATGAAGGCATCCGGCTGATCCCAATAGAGCCTGTGGCGGTGAATGACCCATGGCATGACCAGCACGGTTGCGCCCTTCGGGATTTTCAGATCGTCATATGTATCGTCGGTCGCGGCTTCGCGATTGATCGAGGGAGCGGGCGGATAAAGCCGCATCGCCTCCTCGAAGGCCGCGCGCGTGAAAGGCAGAGACGTCAGCCAGTCCTGCGGCGGCAGATCACGCCCGCCCCGTGCAAAAAAGCCGTCGATTTCCGTCTCGATGCGCTCGCGCTCGCGGGGCGCCTTGGCGAGCAGATAGAGCGTCCACCCCAGTGCGCGGGCGGTGGTCTCATGGCCAGCGCCAATGAAGGTGATGATGTTGTCCTCGATCTCGGAGCGGCTCAAGCCATCTGGTCCTTCGGCGCGCAAAAGCAGGGTAAGAAAGTCGCTCGGCACGTCCTCGCCCCTGTCCATGCGGGCTTTGCGTAGCGCGATGGTGTTTGAAACCAGCTCGCGGAAAAAGCCCAGCGATTGCTGTCCGCGCAGGCGCGTGAAGCGCGGCAGCCAGTCGGGCAGCCCCAGAAGATCGAACGGATCAACCCGGCCCATGGTTTCGAACAGCCTGTCGATCTGATGGGCGAAATCATTGGGATCGCCCGCGATCTCGCCCGAAAACAGGGTTTCGGCGAGAATGTCGTAGGTCAGGAGCGTCATGTCATGGGCGACATCGGTAATCGTGCCGGGCGTCTTGTATCGCTCGGCGAACCGAAGCGACCGGTCACGCATGGTCTCGGCAAAACCGCCGATATGGCGCGGCGTGAAAACGGGAGCCATGGCCTTTCGCGACCGCTTCCACACCTGCCCCTCGGCTGTCAGCAGACCGTCGCGCAGCAGCGGACGCAGCACGCGCTGGCGGATGGCGGACATGGGATAATTGGCGGCATTGTCGACCAGCACATGACGGATCAGCCCCGGATCGTTGGCAATGATGGTCTTCATGCCGAACCAGCTGACGGAAATCCAGCGCTCGTTATAGGAAGGCTCGCCCCAAAGCTCGAGCGGGTTCTTGTAGACGACCCGCATCATCTCGAAACGCCCCACGGGCTTTTCCCGCGGACGCGGTGCAGGCGGCACGAATGGTCCCGATCGGTCGCTCACATTCGCAATTTCCATCAAGCGTTCCTTTCGTCATGGAGCGCGTTTCTATCTGATTGGATCAGATCGCCGCCCCAGCTTCATTTAAGCATAATCCGGTCGGATCATGCTTTAAACAGGTCGAGAACGCCCCCGTCAGACCAGATATAAGCGTCAATTGTGGCGGTTCCAGAAGCCGGACGGCAGCCGGATCGCCCTCTTATGGACAGACTGCCGGAATCCCCGGCAAATTTACCGCCAGAATTTGGAAAAATGGCCGTTAGCACCTATATTAAAGCCATGTTTGTCGCGTGATTCGACATATCTTTGAAGCTGCATTCGCAGCGCGTTTTTCGAAAGATTTTCATGAGCGAGATGCCCGAGATGAATTCCGAAGCCCCCGCCGAATATGGCGCGGATTCCATTCGTGTTCTGAAAGGTCTGGATGCCGTTCGCAAGCGCCCCGGCATGTATATCGGCGACACGGATGACGGCTCCGGCCTGCATCATATGGTCTACGAGGTCGTGGACAATGCGATCGACGAAGCGCTGGCAGGACATGCCACGCTTGTGACCGTCACTCTCAACCCGGACGGGTCCTGCACCGTGACCGACAATGGCCGCGGCATCCCGACCGATATCCATAAGGAAGAAGGCGTTTCGGCAGCCGAGGTCATCATGACCCAGCTTCACGCCGGCGGCAAGTTTGACCAGAATTCCTACAAGGTTTCCGGTGGTCTGCACGGCGTCGGCGTGTCTGTTGTGAACGCGCTGTCGATCTGGCTGAAACTGAAGATCCGTCGCGCCGGCAAGATCCACGAGATGAGCTTTACCCACGGCGTTGCCGATGCACCGCTTGTCGTGACGGGTGATGCGGGCGGTGAAACCGGCACGGAAGTCAGCTTCCTGCCTTCGCCGGAAACCTTCTCGATGGTCGAATTCGATTTCGATACGCTGGAGCGTCGTCTGCGCGAACTCGCCTTCCTCAATTCCGGCGTGCGCATCAAGCTTGCCGACCGCCGCCACGCCGATCTGGTGGAACACGAGCTGCACTATGACGGCGGGCTTGTTGAATTCGTGAAATATATCGACCAGAGCAAGAAGCCGCTTCTGGAAGAGCCGATCTATATCCGCAGCGAAAAAGACGGCATGACGGTCGAAGTCGCCATGTGGTGGAACGATTCCTACCATGAGAAGGTGCTGTGCTTCACCAACAACATCCCGCAGCGCGATGGCGGCACGCATCTGGCCGGTTTCCGCGGCGCGCTGACCCGTCAGGTGACGGGCTATGCCGATGCATCGGGCATGACCAAGAAGGAAAAGGTCACGCTTACCGGCGATGATTGCCGCGAAGGCCTGACCGCCGTTCTTTCCGTCAAGGTTCCCGATCCGAAATTCTCGTCGCAGACCAAGGACAAGCTGGTTTCCTCGGAAGTTCGCCCCGTCGTGGAAAGCCTCGTCAACGAAGCGCTTTCGACATGGCTGGAAGAACATCCGGCAGGCGGCAAGGCCGTGGTCGAGAAGGTCATCCAGGCAGCTGCTGCCCGTGAAGCCGCCCGCAAGGCCCGCGACATCACCCGCAAGAGCAATCTCAGCGTGACATCGCTTCCGGGCAAGCTTGCCGACTGTCAGGAACGCGATCCGGCCAAGTCCGAAATCTTCATCGTCGAGGGTGACTCGGCAGGCGGTTCCGCCAAGAGCGGCCGTTCGCGCCAGAACCAGGCCATCCTGCCGCTGCGCGGCAAGATCCTCAACGTGGAACGCGTCCGCTTCGACCGCATGATCTCGTCCGATCAGGTCGGCACGCTGATTACCGCGCTTGGCACGTCGATCGGCAAGGATGAAACGCACGGCTTCAACCCGGACAAGCTGCGCTATCACAAGATCATCATCATGACCGATGCTGACGTCGACGGCGCGCATATCCGCACATTGCTGTTGACCTTCTTCTTCCGCCAGATGCCGGAACTGATCGAGCGCGGCCATATCTATATCGCCCAGCCACCGCTCTATAAGGTGTCGCGCGGCAAGTCCTCGCAATACATCAAGAACGAAGCGGCCTTCGAAGATTTCCTCATCGAGACAGGACTTGAAGAAGCCACGCTGGAAATGGCAAGCGGCGAAGTTCGCGCCGGGCCGGACCTGCGTTCGGTGGTGGAAGATGCACGCACCATGCGTCAGCTTCTGGGCGGCCTTCACACGCGCTATGACCGCCGTGTAGTGGAACAGGCGGCCATTGCCGGGCTGCTCAATCCGGATGCCTCCAAAGACAATGCAACCGCGCAAGCTTCCGCCGATATTGTTGCAAAGCGTCTCGACATGATCTCGGAAGAAACCGAGCGTGGCTGGACAGCCTATGTGACGGAAGATGGTGGCTACCGCTTCGAGCGCATGGTGCGCGGCGTGAAGGACATTGCCGTTCTCGACATGGCGCTGCTCGGTTCTGCCGATGCCCGCCAGATCGACCGTGTGGCTGCACGCCTTTCGGAAGTCTTTGCCGAACCGCCGGTGCTGCGCCGCAAGGACAAGGTGGAAACGCTTTCCGGTCCGATGGCCCTGCTCGATGCGATCTTCGCGACAGGCCGCAAGGGCCTGACCTTGCAGCGCTACAAAGGCCTGGGCGAAATGAACGCCGAACAGCTTTGGGAAACCACGCTTGACCCGAATGTGCGTTCGCTGCTGCAGGTCAAGGTGACGGATGCGACCGACGCGGATTCCTTGTTCTCGCGCCTGATGGGCGACGAGGTGGAGCCGCGCCGCGAGTTCATCCAGGAAAACGCGCTGAGCGTCGCCAATCTGGACGTTTGATAAAGAAAGCAACGGTGTATCGAGCACCGTTGCTTTCTATTGCCTGTCTTTCCTTCCCCATAGGAATGGAAAGCAGGATAGCGGTAAACTGTGCAGGGCCGCGCCAAGCAGGATTGCCAGTCCGCCGAGATAGCTGCGGGCGGACAGGTGCTCGCCGAGGATGCCGGCGGCAAAAACTGCGCTCCAGATCGGCTCGAGGGTATAGAGAAAAGCCGTTGTGACCGGCGGCACATAGCGCTGGAACATGATCGAGATCGCCGTGGGGACCACCGTGGTCGCGATCCCGACATAGCAGGCGCTCCAGTACAATGACGGCTCCCGGTTCAACAGGAGCCTTCCGCTGCCCATCACCAGAACGAGAATGCTGCCATAAGCAGCCATGGTCAGCAGTTCGGATGCAAAAATGATCCATACGTCCGCGTCATCATCCCGCGTTACCCGTTCGGCAACATAGATATAGCTGGTATAGGCCACGGCACCCAGCAGAGCGACGAGATTGCCGACAAATCGGTTTCCAAAGGCGGGCAGGACGCACAAGACACCAATTGCTGCAACGACACCGGCAATCCACGTCTTCCTCCCCGCCCCACGCCCCAGGAAAAGCCATGCAAACGCAACCGCCAGAAGGCCGTTCAGGGCTGGAAACATTGCGGTTTCCGTCGCGGTGGTCAGGTAGAGCGCGCCTGCGCTCAGCAACACCACCGCATAAAGGCTCGTGCCCGCGATCACGCCCCGCAGCAAATCACGCAGCGTGATACGGTGGATCAGGCAGGCGAGGATGAGGACCCCAACCGGAACAGTCCAGAGCAGTTCGAGAGTTGAGAAGAGGAGCGGATCGGTTTCGATGATCCCCGGCTTGGCTACGGTGTAGAACGACGCCCATAGAATGGGATTGAGGGCAAAAGCAAGGAGTGCGATCTTGCGCATCAGCCCCGCTTTCACTTAAAGCGCCGCACATCCATTGTGCATCGGAATGAACACATGGAATTCCAGAAACCCGCAGCAAAATGGCCATACATGCACCGCTCCATTGGCTGTGCGGCCGTCGGGAAAATCAAAGAAATATTATTTTAATCGGAAAGACGAGTGCTGGCTATTTTGAGAAATAGCCGCCTATAAATTCGGCTGTTCTCGGACTTCCAGTGGACTGGCGGTTGACCTCACCTTGATACCAGCCAAAACGACTGGAGCGTTTCTGATTGAGAAACGCTCCATCCGGTCAAATCACTCGCCGCGGCGCTTCTTGCTGTAACCGCCGCCTTCGGGCTTTTTACCGCCCTTTTTGAAGCCGTCTTTCTTGAAGTCGTCTCCACGGGAGAAATCGCGCGGCTTGTCCCACTTGTCGCCCTTCGAGCGGTCGCCTTTGTAGCCGTCGCTCTTGTAGCCGTCGCGGAAGCCGCCTTCCTTGAACTTGTCGCCGCGCGGCTTGAAACCGCCCTTGCCTTCGCGCGGGGCGGCGTCGCCGCCTGCACCTGCCACAGCGGTGCGGATCACGAGGCCCTTTTCGCCGGTGCCGCGTTCTTCGACCGAACGGCGGAACTCGTCAGCCTTGGAGGCTGTGATTTCGAAGCGGGTTTCATTGTCGAAAATCTTGATGGATCCGACATCGCGCTTGGAAACATCGCCCGCCTTGCAGATCAGCGGCAGCAGCCATTTTGGATCGGCGCGATGCTTGCGGCCTGCGGACACCGAGAACCACACGCCGTCAAACTGTGCATTGCGGTCGAAACGTTCGCCCGGTTCGCCACGATCACGACGCTCGAAGCGGTCGCCACGGTCAGAACGCTCGCCTTTTTCAAAACGATCCCGGGGCTTCTTGCCGCCAACCGGATGCACCGGCGCGTCGGAAACTTCTTCCGCTGCCGGGTAGGAAGCCACTTCGCGGTTGAGGAAGGCACTCGCAATCTGTTCGGGCGTATAACGCTCGGTCAGCGCCTTCAGGAGATCCTGATATTCTTCTTCGACCGGCTGGTTGAAGACTTCGGCATTCAGGATGCGCTCATTGGTCTTGCCCTGCACCGCAGCAATGCTTGGCGCGGGGACCGTCTGCGCATCAAGCTTAGCCATGTGCAGAAGGCGCTCGGCCGTGCGGCGGCGCGAGAACGGCACGACCAGCACGCAGGTGCCCTTGCGACCGGCGCGGCCGGTGCGGCCCGAACGGTGCAGCATCGTTTCAGGATTGTTCGGCAGATCGGCGTGGATGACGAGGTCGAGATTGGGCAGATCGATACCGCGCGCGGCAACGTCGGTTGCGACGCAGACGCGGGCGCGGCCATCGCGCATTGCCTGAAGCGCATTGTTGCGTTCGGCCTGGCTCAATTCGCCCGACAGTGCCACAACCGCAAAGCCACGATTGGAAAGCCGGCTTGCCATGTGCTTCACCGCTTCGCGGGTCGAGCAGAAAATGATCGAGTTCTGGCTGTCGTAATAGAGCAGCGTGTTGATGATCGCGTGGTCGCGCTCATGCGGTGGTACCGGCATTGCGACATAGTCGATGTCGGCGTGCTGGCTGGTTTCGCTCTGGACCGTGAGACGAAGCGCGTCGTTCTGGAAGCGCTTGGCAAGCTGGGCAATCGGCTTCGGCACGGTTGCCGAAAACATCAGCGTGCGGCGATCTTCCGGCGCTTCGCCGAGGATGAATTCGAGGTCCTCGCGAAAGCCCATGTCGAGCATTTCGTCGGCTTCATCGAGAACAACCGCGCGCAGTTCCGACATATCGAGGGCATCGCGGGTAATATGGTCGCGCAGGCGTCCCGGCGTGCCGACGACGATATGGGCGCCACGTTCAAGCGCACGGCGTTCGGTGCGGATATCCATGCCGCCGACGCAGGATGCGATGCGCGCGCCGGTATCGGCATAGAGCCATTCCAGCTCGCGGCGAACCTGAAGGGCCAGTTCGCGCGTCGGCGCGATGATCATGGCAAGCGGCGCACCGGCATCGCCGAAACGCAGTTCGTCTTCGAGGATGGTGTTGGCCATTGCAAGGCCGAATGCGACCGTCTTGCCCGATCCGGTCTGTGCGGAAACGAGAAGATCGGCATCGAGCGTTTCGGATGCCAGAACGGCATTTTGAACGGCGGTGAGCGTATTATAACCGCGAGCGGCTAATGCTCCGGACAGAGCCGGAGCGATGGTTTCGGGCAAAGACATGAACCACTTTCACGAAAAAAGCTTCTCAAGCCGTATACCCATTGGTCGCGAACCACATGTCCACGACTCCCCTGACGACCACCGAAGCAACAGAATTAATGCTTCCCTATAGGGTTGGGCCGCTCAGGTCAACCGGCCAAACCTCAATGCGCCTCATCCCAGTTATGCGCTGCACGCGCATCGACATGCAGCGGCACTGCAAGCGAGACGGCAGGCATCGCCGCATTTTCCATGACGTGCCGAACCACGGAAACGGTCTTTTCGACTTCATTTTCCGGCACTTCGAAGATCAGTTCGTCATGCACCTGCAAAAGCATGCGGGCGGCAAGCTTTTCCTTCGCCAAGGCATCTTCCATGCGGATCATGGCACGGCGAATGATGTCGGCCGCAGAACCCTGGATCGGCGCATTGATGGCGGCGCGCTCGTTGAAGGCGCGTATCTGCGGATTGGAGGCCCTGATATCCGGGTAGTGCGCACGGCGGCCGAAAATGGTTTCGACATAGCCATGCTCGCGCGCAAAGGCCTTGGTTGCTTCCATGTAATCCTTGATGCCGGGGAAGCGCTCGAAATAGGTGCGGATATATTGTCCGGCTTCTTCGCGCGGAATCGACAACTGGTTCGCCAGACCGAAGGCGGAAATGCCGTAGATGATGCCGAAATTGATCGCCTTGGCGCGGCGGCGCACTTCCGAAGGCATGCCCTCCACCGGCACGCCGAACATCTCGGATGCGGTCATGGCGTGAATGTCGATGCCGTCTGCAAAGGCCTGCTTCAGTTGCGCGATATCTGCGACATGCGCCAGCACACGCAGCTCGATCTGGCTGTAGTCGGCCGAGATCAGCTTGTTGCCGGGTTCGGCGATGAAGGCCGTCCTGATCTTGCGGCCTTCTGCGGTGCGCACCGGAATATTCTGCAGGTTGGGATCGGATGACGACAGGCGTCCGGTCGAGGTGGACGCCATCGCATAACATGTATGAACGCGTCTGGTTGCAGGGTTTATGAACCCCGGCAACGCATCGGTATAGGTGGATTTCAGCTTGGTGAGCTGTCGCCAGTCCACGATCTTGCGGGGCAGCGGGTGGCCCTCGGCGGCAAGGTCTTCCAGCACCTGCGCGGAGGTGGACCATTGGCCGGTCTTGGTCTTGGATGCGCCGGGCAGGCCCATCTTGCCGAAGAGAATATCACCAAGCTGCTTGGGCGAACCGATGGTAAACTTCTCGCCTGCCAGTTCGTAGATCTCGTCCTCATAGGCCGCGGCGGCCTGCGCCAGATCGCCGGAAAGGCGCGAAAGCACCTGACGGTCGACGGCGATGCCGCGCTCTTCCATGCGCGCCAGCACATCGACCAGCGGACGCTCGAGACGTTCATAAACCGACATCAGCCCTTCTGCGGCGAGGCGCGGTTTCAACACCTGCCAGAGGCGCAGTGTGACATCGGCATCTTCCGCCGCATAGGCCGTCGCCCGGTCGATATCGACCATATCGAACGTGACCGAACTCTTGCCGCTGCCCGCCACGTCCTTGTAGGCAATCGGCGTGTGACCGAGCCAGCGTTCGGACAGCGGGTCCATGCCGTGGCTGCCGGTGCCTGCATCCAGCACATAGGAAATCAGCATCGTATCGTCGAACGACACGGTGTTGATCCCATAGCGCCGCATGATCAGCCAGTCATATTTCATGTTCTGCGCGATCTTGAGGACCGAAGTGTCTTCAAGCACCGTCTTCAAGGCGGCCAGCGCCTCGCCCAGCGGAATCTGCCCCTCCACCATGCCGCCGCCCAGAAGATCGCCCGCACCGGATTTGTGCTGAAGCGGAATGTAAGCGGCTTTGCCCGGCGCAAGCGCCAGCGAAAAGCCGACCAGTTCCGCCTGCATCGGATCAACGGAAGTGGTTTCCGTGTCGAAGGCCAGGAGGCCGATTTCCACTGCTTCGGCCAGCCACAGCTTCAAGGTCGCGATATCGCGAATACAGGTATAGGCGCTGGTATCGACCTTTTGCGCACGCGCCGCTTCCGCGCGTTTGTCGGCAAGCGCGGTCGGTGTGTAGCCGGCTTCTGTTGTGGAAACGGTCACCGTTGCCGTCACGGCCACAACCGTCACTTCGCCATCCGCCTTTGGCGGAATATCCATGTCCGGCCCGTGAAGGTCGGCAGTGGATGCATCGGCGCCCCAGCCGGTCTCCACATGGCTCGGCTCCACCGAGGAAGCATCCGTATCGGTCGCCTCGGCAACACGGCGCGTTAGCGAGGTGAATTCCATGGCCTTGAGGAAACCGATCAGTTTCGGCCCGTTCTGCGGCTCCAGCACAAGCCCGTCCAGATCGACATCCAGCGGCACGTCGTTCTTGAGCGTCACCAGTTCGCGCGCAATCTTGGTCTGGTCGGCAAAGGCCAGAATATTCTCGCGGCGCTTGTTCTGCTTGATTTCCGAGGCGCGGGCCAGAAGCGTGTCGAGATCGCCGAATTCCTCCAGCAACTGCGCCGCGGTCTTTGGGCCGATGCCGGGAATGCCCGGCACATTGTCGGTGCTGTCGCCGGTCAGCGATTGCAGGTCGATCATCTTTTCCGGCGGAACGCCCCATTTCTCGATCACTTCCGGGATCGAAATCTGCTTGTCCTTCATGCTGTCATACATCGACACGCTTGGCGTCACGAGCTGCATGAGGTCCTTGTCGGACGAGACGATGGTGACATCGCCGCCCGCTTCCGCCGCAATGCGGGCGTAGGTCGCGATCAGGTCGTCGGCCTCGAAACCCTCCTTCTCGATGCAGGGCAGGTTGAAGGCGCGCGTCGCCTGACGGATGAGACCGAACTGCGGGATCAGGTCTTCCGGCGGCGCGGTACGGTTGGCCTTGTAATCGGGATAAAGCTCGTTGCGGAAGGTCTTCGACGAATAGTCGAAGATAACCGCGAAATGGGTCGGCACCACGCCCACATCCGTGTTGCGCGCATCCTTCAGGAGCTTCCACAACATGTTGCAGAAGCCCGAGACGGCGCCGACCGGCAGACCGTCCGTCTTGCGGGTCAGCGGTGGCAGGGCATGATAGGCGCGGAAAATGTAACCCGAGCCGTCAACGAGAAAGAGATGATCGCCTTTTTTCATACGGTAGAATTAGAGGAAAGCGGCGCCAAAGGAAACCGCTCCCTTGTCAGGAGAAACAACCGTCCACGTGAAAGAAACCGATCACGTCGCGATAACGGGTTTGTTACAGATTTGTAATCTTCCACGCCCTTGAATAGCCACAGTTGAAAGGCCAAATTCAGGTCATCGACAGTTCGTCGGTCGCCGGTTTTCTGACCCGTCCCCCGTTGGATGCCGGATGTTAGCGGCAGCCTCATTTCCCCTCTCCGGGCTGCCGCTTTGAGTGTAGTGATATGGCCGTTACGGTAACCCCCTCACCGTAACGGCCAATTCATTTTTCGGAGAACGGCTTTCCTTCAAATTGGGTTTCTTCTTGACGACGCTGGTTGTAGTGTGCCGCCAGTTTACGTTACGACTCGTCAGGAAATCTTCATGTCCCAGCAATCGTCTGCGCCATCGCTCGACAAAGTCCTCGCCCATCTCGACAACAATCTCGACAAGAGCCTCGATCGCTTGTTCGATCTCCTGCGGATCAAGTCGATTTCCACCGATCCGGCCTACAAGGCCGATTGCCGCAAGGCCGCCGAATGGCTGGTCGAGGATTTGAAGACGATCGGCTTCGATGCGAGCGTGCGCGATACGCTCGGCCATCCGATGGTGGTTGCCCATCAAGAAGGCGCGACACCCGATGCCCCGCATGTGCTGTTCTACGGCCATTATGACGTGCAGCCGGTCGACCCGCTCAATCTTTGGGAAAACGACCCGTTCGAGCCTGCGATCAAGGATGTGGGAAACGGCCGCAAGATACTGACCGGGCGCGGCACATCCGACGACAAGGGCCAGCTCATGACCTTTGTGGAAGCCTGCCGGGCCTATAAGGCAGTGAATGGCAATCTGCCGGTCAAGGTAACGCTGCTGTTTGAAGGCGAGGAAGAATCCGGTTCGCCCTCGCTCAAGCCTTTCCTCGACGCCAACAAGCAGGAACTGAAAGCCGATGTGGCGCTTGTCTGCGACACGGCCATGTGGGATGCGGAAACGCCTGCGATCAGCGTTGGCCTGCGTGGCCTCGTGGGCGAAGAAATCGTCATCAAGGCAGCAGACCGCGATCTGCATTCCGGCTTCTTCGGCGGAGCTGCGGCAAACCCGATCCATATCCTGACCAGGATTCTGGCTGACCTGCACGACGAAACCGGGCGCGTGACGGTGCCTGACTTCTACGAGGGCGTGGAAGAAACCCCGACGCAGATCCTGAAGTCGTGGGAAAGCCTCGGCCGCACGGCGGAAAATTTCCTCGGTCCGATTGGACTTTCCATCCCGTCCGGTGAGAAAGGCCGCAGCGTGCTGGAACTGACATGGGCGCGCCCAACGGCGGAAGTCAACGGCATTACCGGCGGCTATACCGGAGAAGGCTTCAAGACAGTCATCGCCGCACAGGCTTCCGCCAAGGTTTCGTTCCGCCTCGTCCACAGCCAGGACCCGGTCAAGATTCGCGAATCCTTCCGCACCTTCGTCAAGGAACGCGTGCCCGCCGACTGCTCGGTGGAGTTCCATCCGCATGGCGGCTCGCCAGCCATCCAGCTGCCCTATGATTCACCGCTCGTTTCCAAGGCTAAGGACGCGCTTTCCGACGAATGGCCGAAGCCAGCCGTGCTGATCGCCATGGGCGGCTCGATCCCGATTGTCGGCGATTTCGACAAGTTCCTCGGCATGGAGTCGCTGCTGGTCGGCTTCGGTCTCGAAGATGACCGCATCCATTCGCCCAACGAAAAATACGAGCTGAACTCCTTCCATAAGGGACAGCGCTCATGGGCGCGTATCATGGCGGCTATCGCCGCCAAGTAGGGCACGCATCATGGCGGCTATCGCCGCCAAATAAGGACAGTTAAATGACAATCCGTTTTCATAAGAACGATTTGCCGAACCTCCATCATTATCAGGTCGATGCGGTCGCCATCGATACCGAAACGCTGGGCCTGAATCCGCATCGCGACCGGCTTTGCGTGGTACAGATTTCGCCCGGCGACGGTACGGCGGATGTGATCCAGATCGAAGCAGGACAAAAGAAAGCGCCAAATCTGGTCAAGCTTCTGAAAGATCGCTCGATCACCAAGATCTTTCATTTCGGTCGCTTCGATCTGGCCGTGCTGGCGCACACATTCGGCACCATGCCGCAGCCCGTGTTCTGCACAAAGATCGCATCGAAGCTGACCCGTACCTATACGGACCGTCACGGCCTGAAGGAGCTTTGTAACGAGCTTCTCGACGTTTCGATTTCCAAGCAGCAGCAATCGTCGGACTGGGCGGCGGAGACACTGTCGGCGGCGCAGCTCGAATATGCGGCTTCTGACGTGCTTTACCTGCATCGCCTGAAAGCCGTGCTTGAGCAGCGGCTTGAACGCGACGGCCGTGCCAAGCAGGCCGAAGCCTGCTTCAAGTTCCTGCCGACACGCTCGGAACTCGATCTCATGGGCTGGCCGGAAGACGATATTTTCGCGCATAGCTGAGGCTTGCGTGAAAAGCTCTCCAACCATCAAACGGCGGCGGCAGCCGCCGTTTTCTTTTGCGGAACCTCATCGATATAGGCCCAGGCCGGACGGCGGAACAGAAACCGACCGTAGCCGCTCCACTGGATAAGGCCATAAAGAATGACCGGACCGACGACGCCGCTTGCCGTGGTCAGAAGCGAGACGGTGCCGATATCGCCGACGCCGAGTTTCAGCAGCACCGTGCGGGCAATGGCCATCGGCAGGAAGAAAGCGAGATAGACGACGATCGAATGCGCGCCGAGCCAGCTCAGGCCCCGATGCAGCCAGCTGCCAGCTGGCAGAAGGCTCAGGAGCGAGGAGATGGAGATGATCGCCAGCGCCCCCACCAGACCCAGCAGGAGTGAGACGACCGGCAGATCGCTGACCGCGCCGCGTCCGTCCAGAAGATCACCTGCCGGCGATATCAGCGCGGCGAGACTTTCCGGCACCGGCATGAAGACGAGCATATATTCGACGAGCCCCCAGACGAGCAGTCCGGCAATGCCGATGAGCGGTCGCTGGCGCAGCCAGTCTGCAACCCGGAAGATGGCGGGAGCAAAGGCGTAGCCCGCATAGAAATAGACGAACCGCGAGCAGAATTCGTCCACCATGACCCAGCCCGTATGGATCGGCAGGATTTCCAGCAGTGCCAGCACCGTAAAGGTCACCCCCACCGGAACGCGCTTCAAAGCCCTTGTCGCAATGAAGAAAACGGGCAGGATATAGATGAACCAGAGCGTGCCGAACGGCTCGATGAAAGCCATCAGATAGGCATTCACCACGCCCGAAATTCCGGCTTCGCTGGCGATGCCGGGTGCCTTGAATGCGAACTGGATCGTCAGCCAAAGAATGTAGAAATAGAGGAAGTGCACCACCTTGCGGTCGAGATAGCGCCGCCAGGGCCGGTCGATGACGAGACCGAGGAACAGGCCTGAAATCATGAAGAAATCTGGCATGCGGAAGGGCTTGGCGAAGGCCACCACATAGTGCATCCAGCCTTGCGCGCCGGCAGCCTTCTCCACGCCGAGCGTCGAATGCATCATGACCACGAAGATGATGCAGATGCCCTTTGCAATATCGACCCAGTCGACCCGCTCCCTTACGCCCGTCGTGCCATGCATTTCCATGTTCCCCGCAAGTTTTCCTGCCCTCTATAACCTGAATGGCGGCATAATCACATCCCGAAGAACTTGCGCCTGCCTGCGCCATATTGCGCCTGTCTCCGGTCGAGACTCATCACAAGCGGATCACGGGAACGTGTACTGCGGGGGCGACATTCCCCTTGCTGTGTCCCGTTTGCTACAGACTTTTGACAGCAATCGCTTATATTGGGGATAAATATTGGTTCTGAGACTTTCCTTCAGGAGGTTTATCATGAAGCTCAAGGCCCTTCTTCTTGCATCGACTGTCGCCCTTGTGGCCGCTACGGGCGCAAAGGCTGCCGACGCCGTCATCGAACAGGAACCAGCTCCTGTTGTAGTCGCTCCGTCCTTCACCTGGACCGGCGTCTATATTGGTGGCCAGATCGGCTACGGCTGGGGCAAGTCGAACTTCGACGGCGATGTGTTCAGCTATGGCAATGTCAAGCCGGATGGTTTCCTCGGCGGCGTTTATGCCGGTTATAACTTCGACCTCGGCAACAACGTCGTTCTCGGTATCGACGGTGACGTGACCTATAACGACGTCTCCAAGGATATCGACGTATTCGCCGGCGGCGTCCCAGTTGGCGATTTCGAAACCAAGCTTCGCTGGTCCGGCGCCGTTCGCGCTCGCGTCGGCTATGCGGTTGACCGTTTCATGCCTTACCTTGCTGGCGGTGTGGCCTTCGGCAACATCAAGAACAGCGGCAGCATCGACAATATCGGCAGCTTCTCCGAAAGCAAGACGCTCACCGGCTGGACCGCAGGTGCCGGCGTGGATTACGCCGCGACCGACAACCTGATCGTTCGCCTTGAATATCGCTACACCGACTACGGCGACAAGGACATCGACTTCGGTGGCCTGAACATCAATCAGGACTTCAAGACCAACGAAGTTCGCCTCGGCGTCGCATACAAGTTCTAAGCTCCAGGCAGCTTGTGATTGTGAAGGGCCCCACTCCGGTGGGGCCTTTTTTTGTGCATTGAAGATTTACGTCCCTTTAAACTGCCGCATTTACCCTGCACCGCATTAGGCCCTATTTGCTTTTGCGGCGCAAAACCCCGTAAAGCACGCAGACATTGTTCAAAATGACCGGTCCGCATGACGGCATGGACCGGCAATCGGGTGGGCGGCTCCAGACTGACATGGCATCGCGTGACGACAAAAACCGGCGCATCGAACCTTCCTTCGGTGGCGAAGAGAAAAAAGACGATGAGGTTTTTCGCGTCGACGAGGAGGACCGCATGGCTCGCTCGCAGCAGCGCCGACGCAGGCAATCGGATAGACCGGAACCGCGCGCGTCGCGCCGCGGCAAGAAGAAGCCGCGCGGCTTCTTCGGCTTTGTGCGCCGCTCGATCTACTGGTGCCTGGTGCTGGGTCTGTGGGGCGGCATCGCCTTTGCGGGCATGCTGGTCTATTTCGCGGCCAAGATGCCACCGACGACCGACTGGGCCATTCCCGACCGTCCGCCCAATGTGCGCATTGTCGACGTCAACGGCAACCTGATCGCCAATCGCGGCACGACCGGCGGCGAGGCGGTCAGCCTGCAGGAGATGTCTCCTTTCATCCCGAAGGCGGTCATCGCCATCGAGGACCGCCGCTTCTATTCGCATTTCGGCATCGACCCCATCGGCCTTGCCCGCGCGGTTGTAACCAATGTCGTTTCTGGTCGCGCCGTTCAGGGCGGCTCGACGCTCACGCAGCAGCTTGCCAAGAACCTGTTTCTCTCGCCCGACCGCACGCTGGAACGCAAGGTACAGGAAGTCATGCTCGCCCTGTGGCTCGAGCACAAATACACCAAGGACCAGATTCTGGAGATGTATCTGAACCGGGTTTATCTCGGTTCTGGCGCGTTCGGCGTCGATGCAGCCTCGCGGCGTTATTTCAACAAGTCCGCCAAGGAGGTGAACCTTATGGAAGCGGCGACCTTGGCCGGTCTCCTGAAGGCTCCGTCGCGCCTGTCACCGGCCCGCGATCCGGAAGCCGCCGCCGCGCGCGCCAAGCTGGTGCTGGGCGCGATGCGTGAAGAAGGCATGATCGACGACAGCCAGATGGCCATCGCCGAAAGCGAACCGCCGACACGGGCGCCTTCCTACTGGCAAGGTTCGGAAAACTATGTCGCCGACAAGGTGGTGGCCGCGCTGCCCGAACTGATCGGTGAGGCGAAGGACGACATTACCGTTCAGACCACGATCGATCTCAACCTGCAACGCGCGGGCGAAGACGCTATCAAGGACCAGATTTCCCAGAACGGCAAAAAGATGAATGCGAGCCAGGGCGCGCTGGTTTCCATCGACAGCACCGGCGCGGTTCGCGCCATGGTCGGCGGGGTCGATTATGCCACCAGCCAGTTCGACCGTGTGACGGATGCCCGCCGCCAGCCCGCCTCCTCCTTCAAGCCCTTCGTCTATCTGACGGCGCTTGAACAGGGCCGCACACCGGACTCCGTGCGCAACGACGCACCGGTCCGCATCGGTAAATGGACCCCCAGCAACGACAACGGCAAATATATGGGGCAGGTGACGCTGGCCACAGCACTTTCCCACTCGCTGAACTCCGTCGCCGCACAGCTCGTCATGGAAGTCGGCCCGCAGACCGTGATCGACACGGCGCACAGGCTGGGTGTTCAATCGAAACTCGAGGCCAATGCCTCGCTGGCGCTTGGCACATCGGAAGTGACATTGCTGGAACTGACCGATGCCTATGTGCCATTTGCCAATGGCGGCTATCGCGCGCCGGTCTATTTCATAACCAAAGTGACCGATTCCGAGGACAAGGTTCTCTACCAGAAGGAAGATGGCGTCGGACCGCGCGTCATCGACGAGCGCAATGTCGGCATGATGAACGCGATGCTGCGGCGCACCGTCGAAGACGGGACGGCAAAGCGCGCCGCCTTCGGCTGGCCCGCCGCAGGCAAGACCGGCACCAGCCAGAATTTCCGCGATGCATGGTTCGTCGGCTATACCGCCAACCTCACGACCGGCGTATGGTTCGGCAATGACGATGGCAAGGGCATGAAGCGTGTGTTCGGAGCGACCTTGCCGGTCGCGGCCTGGAAAAGCTTCATGAAGGAAGCGCACAAGGGCGTGCCGATCGCCGAGCTTCCCGGCCATTACGACATCCAGAACATCGTCCCCGGCGGCAGCGACGGCATCGACCCGAATGCGCCCTACGACCCGGGCATGATGCCGCAGGATCCCTATGGCGGCCAGCCGATGGCGGGTAATGGCGATGACGGCTATTGGCCGCCTGCGCCGGATTCCACGATGCGCGGCACCGTCCAGCAGCCCGGTGCCGTGGCCTACCCGGCCAATGCCAACGACGATTTCCGTCCGTTGCCCCCCGGCGATATCGGCGGCGGACAACCGCAACAATCGGGAAAATCCACGACACTGCTCGATATCATAATGGGGAACTCGCAATAGACCTTAGCAACAAAAGTCATTTTAGAAGGAAGGCAGAGAATGAATAGTTCATCGAAACCGGTCTGCCGGATCGTCCGTCCCGGAAACACTTATTCCGGGAAACAGGGCCTTGATTATTTTGAAGGAATTGCAGCCGAAACTGTCGGTTCGGAAGGCATTTGCATGCATCTTCTGACCATCCCGCCGGGTGCCCGCGCCAAGGCCCATCTTCATGCTTCCCACGAGACGGCGATCTATGCGCTTTCCGGCGAAACACATTGCTGGTTCGGCGAAAAGCTTGAGGAGCATGTCATCGTTCGCGAAGGGGAGATGTTCTACATTCCGGCAGGCGTCCCGCATCTTCCCGCCAATCTCAGCGACAAGCCCGCGACAGCCATAATAGCGCGAACCGATCCAAACGAGCAGGAAAGCGTCGTCCTGTTGCCGGAGCTGGAGCAATACGTTCCGCGCTGAGCAAGCCATGAGCGCCGGTTCCCGATGAATTTCTCTCATCGGGAACTGGTGAACCGCGCAGTAGCTCTCACTTTTCAGAATGTGCTCCGATTCCCCTCGAAATCTTGAGCGGCTTGGTCTATTCAAGATCGGAGAGCGAGGTTTCCATGTCCCCAGTCACCAAAACAGACGTTGCCGGTTCCGATACTTCCAAGGCAGATGCCGAACGCAAGACGCTGGTCCTGACCGGCGCCAGCCGTGGTATCGGCCACGCGACAGTGAAGCGCTTTTCGCGCGCCGGATGGCGCGTCATCACCTGCTCGCGACAGGATTTTTCCGACAATTGCCCGTGGCCGGCTGGCCCGGAAGATCACATCAAGGTGGACCTCGCCGATCAGGAGGATGTCGGCAAGGCAATTGCCGAAATCCGGCGCCGTCTCGAAGCCGATGGCAGCAAGCTTCATGCACTGGTCAACAATGCCGGCATTTCGCCCAAGGCGGAAGGCGGACGCCGCATGAATTCCATCGAAACGCCGATGGCAGTCTGGCGCGACGTGTTTCAGGTGAACTTCATGGCCCCGATCATGCTGGCACGCGGCCTGTTCAAGGAACTGGAAGCGGCGCAAGGCTCGGTCGTCAATGTGACCTCGATAGCTGGCAGCCGCGTACACCCCTTCGCTGGCACAGCCTATGCGACATCCAAGGCCGCACTCGCCGCGCTTACCCGCGAGATGGCATCCGATTTCGGCCCCTATGGCATTCGCGTCAATGCCATCGCGCCGGGCGAGATCGATACGGCGATCCTTTCGCCGGGAACCGACAAGCTGGTGGAACAGCTTCCCATGCGCCGCCTCGGCAAGACATCGGAAGTGGCGGAAACCATATACTTCCTTTGCTCCGAAGCCTCATCCTATGTGACCGGCTCGGAAATCCATATCAATGGCGGCCAGCACGTCTGACACCATGCAAGGCGCGGAGATTGAAATTCTCCGCGCTTTTTGTTTATCTCCATTCAATCGATTTAGAACCAGAGAAACGACCGATGATCCTTTGCTGCGGTGAATCCCTGATCGACATGCTGCCCCGTGAAACCGCAGCGGGCGAGACCGCGTTTCAGCCCTTTGCAGGCGGTTCGGTTTTCAATACGGCCATCGCGCTTGGGCGTCTCGACGTTCCGACCGGATTTTTCTCCGGCATCTCGTCGGATTTTTTCGGCGAGATACTGCGCGACACGCTGGCGCGGTCCAATGTTGATTATTCCTTCGCCGCCATCTCGGATCGTCCGACGACGCTGGCTTTCGTGCGCCTGGTGGATGGGCAGGCCCGCTACGCCTTCTACGACGAGAACACGGCGGGCCGCATGCTGGCCGAGAGCGACATGCCCTATGTCGACGACGCCGTCGACGCCATGCTGTTCGGCTGCATCAGCCTGTTTTCCGAGCCGTGCGGCAGTGTCTATGAGGCGCTGATGACGCGCGAGGCGCCTAAGCGGGTCATGTTCCTCGATCCGAATATCCGCACCAGCTTCATCACTGACCGCGAAAGGCATCTGGCCCGCATGAGGCGCATGATCGCGCTTGCCGATATCGTCAAGCTTTCCGACGAAGACCTCGACTGGTTCGGCGAAAAGGGCAGCCACGATGAAATCGCCGCCGAATGGCTGAAGCTTGGGCCTAAACTGGTGGTCATCACCAAGGGTGCGCATGGGGCCGATGCCTATACGGCGCGGGCAACCGTGCGCGTGCCCGGCGTGAAAGTGGACGTGGTCGACACGGTTGGCGCAGGCGATACGGTCAATGCGGGCATTCTCGCCAGCCTTCACAATCAGGGCCTACTCGACAAGGATGCGCTCGAGGACCTTACCGAAGACCAGATTCATTCCGTCGTCGCGCTAGGGGTGCGGGCTGCTGCCGTAACCGTCGCCCGCGCAGGGGCAAACCCGCCATGGGCGCATGAGATGAAGGATTGACGCACGGCAAAGCCGTGACATGATGCCCGCAGGAGCATTGCCAGTTCGCCATTACCAGTAAGGGCATTTCCAGCAAAAGTGCGAAGCGGTTTTGCGCGGACAATGCGCAAAGGAAAGCTGACGCATCATGAGCATCGAATTTCTGCTGACATCCTTCATCATAGTTGCCTCGCCGGGCACCGGCGTGCTGGTAACGCTTGCGGCAGGCCTGTCCCGTGGCGCACGCGCATCGGTCATTGCCGCGCTCGGCTGCACGCTTGGCATCGTGCCGCACATGCTGGCTGCCGTGACCGGGCTTGCTGCCCTGCTCCATGCCAGCGCACTGGCTTTCGAGCTGATGAAATATGCGGGCGTCGCCTATCTGCTCTATATGGCCTGGATGACGCTCAAGGAGCACGGCACGTTGAAAATCGAGACCGATGACGCGCCGCGTTCAGACCGGGAAGTCATCCGGTCTGCGATCCTCGTCAACCTTCTCAACCCCAAACTGTCGATATTCTTCTTTGCCTTCCTGCCGCAATTCGTGAATACGCAGCAGGGCGCAACGGTGGCGCGCATGGTGGAACTGTCGCTCGTCTTCATGGCCATGACATTCGTGGTGTTTGCGATCTACGGCGTCTTTGCCGCTGCCGTCCGTAACCAGATCATCTCACGCCCCGCCGTGCTTGCATGGATGCGCCGCAGCTTTGCAGCCGCCTTCATCGCGCTCGGGGCCAAACTCGCACTGACCGAACGATAGACCATGGCCCAGAACATTTATGACCGCGACGATTTCTTCACAGCCTACAGCCAGTTGCCGCGCTCGGTACACGGGCTGGACGGCGCACCGGAATGGCCCTTTGTACGTTCCCTTCTGCCCGACCTGACAGGCCGCGATGTCGCCGATCTCGGTTGCGGTTTCGGCTGGTTCGCCCGCTTCGCCCGCAAACAGGGCGCGGCCTCTGTCATCGGTTACGACCTTTCGGAAAACATGCTCGAACGCGCGCGCCGCGATACGCCGGATGACGCTGTCCGCTATGTTCAGGCGGACATGGAAGAGCTGGAACTTCCCGAAGCGAGCTTCGATCTCGTCTATAGTTCGCTGGCGTTTCATTATATTCGCGATTTCCCGCGCCTTTTGAAAACGATCCGTGCGGCTTTGCGGCCGGAAGGCCGTTTCGTATTCACGATCGAGCATCCGATTTTCATGGCACCGCTGGCGCCGGGCTGGATCGAAGACCAGAATGGCGGGAAGCACTGGCCTGTCGATCATTATGCCGTGGAGGGCGAGCGGCGGACCGACTGGCTGGCCGAAGGCGTCATCAAATATCACCGTCGTCTCAGCACCACGGTCAACGCCCTGATCGATACAGGATTTGCCATCAATCGCCTGGAGGAATGGCGCCCCTCCGCGGAGCAGATCGAAGCATGGCCGGGGCTGTCGGAGGAAATGGAGCGGCCCATGCTGTTGATAGTTTCCGCTAGCCGACAGACAGCTTGACCAGCCACATTTCACGCTCTTTATAGGGAGGGGCGGGACACGAATCAGACTGGCGAGGAGAAACCATGGACGTGTTGCGCATTGCAGCCTTTTCGCAAGGCAATCAGGGCGGCAATCCCGCTGGAGTGCTGATTGCCGATCACCTGCCCTCCCCGCAAGACATGCAGAAGATCGCCAAGGATGTCGGCTTTTCCGAAACCGCCTTTGCCGCGCCGGAAGGCGACAGCTGGCGCGTTCGTTATTTTGCGCCGGAAATGGAAGTTCCGTTCTGCGGCCATGCCACCATTGCGCTCGGCGCGGCGCTGGCCATGCGCGAGGGCGACGGGCGTTTCGCGCTCAAGCTCAACAATGGCGATATCAGCGTCGATGGCCGCAAGGAAGGCGAGTTGTTCGCCGCCAGCCTGCAATCGCCGCCAACCCGCCAGCGCGCTGCCAACGATGCGGAAGTGGAGCAAGCGCTGGCGCTGTTCAGCTTTGAAAAGGACGATCTGGCGCCCGGTCTTGCTCCCGCGCTGATCCACGCCGGTGCGGACCATATCGTGCTGCCGCTTCGTTCCCGCGAGAGGCTCGCCTCGATGCATTACGACATGGCGCGCGGGCGCACCCTGATGAACCGGCAGGGCTGGACGACGATCCTGCTCATCTATTCCGAGACGCCGAGACGCTTCCACAGCCGCAATCCGTTTGCATCGGGCGGCGTTTATGAAGACCCGGCCACCGGTGCCGCGACCGCTGCCTTTGCCGCTTATCTGCGCGACAGCGGCTGGCCGCATGGCGGTGAGATCGAAGTCTTTCAGGGCGAGGATATGGGCAGCCCGTCGCACCTGCGCGCCCAGATCGGCAATGAGCGCGGCGGTTCCATCCGCGTTTCCGGCACCGCACGGCTGATGGAATAGCAGCGCATCCCGAAAAGGGTGAAACGGTTTTCGGGATGCGCGTCAAAACAAAGGATTAAAGCGCGTTGCAGCTCGTCACACGCGGACGAGCTGCTCCACCCGTTCCTCATTTCCGAAGAACTTGAGATAGCGCGCCACTTCCTTGGGGTGGCCGGTCGCCTTTTGCGGATTATCGGAAAGCTTGACCGCTGGATGGCCGTTGGCATCCGTCACCTTGCAGACGAGGGAGATGGCGTTCAGCCCTTCGATTTCCTTCGGGGCGCAGCCCGCGAAATCATTGGTGAGGTTGGTGCCCCAGCCGAAGCTCATGCGCACGCGCCCCTCGAAGTGACGATAGGTTTCCTCGATCGTATCCACATCAAGCGCGTCGGAAAAGATCAGCAGCTTTTCGCGCGGATCCTTGCCGCGTGACTTCCACCATTCGATGATGCGCTCGCCGCCTTCGATGGGCGGGGCGCTGTCGGGGCGGAAGCCGGTCCAGTCGGCAACCCAGTCCGGCGCATTGCGCAGGAAGGCCGCCGTGCCAAAAGCATCGGGCAGCACGATCAGGAGATTACCGCCATAATAGCGGTTCCAGTCCTGCAGGACGCGATAGGGCGCGGAACGCAGTTCATCGTCATTCCTTGCAAGGGCCGCCAGCACCATCGGCAATTCATGCGCATTGGTGCCCAGTGCTTCGAGGTCCGTATCCATGGCCAGAAGCACATTGCTGGTGCCGGTAAAGGCATCGCCGATGCCTTCCTTCAGCGCCTCGACGCACCAGCGCTGCCACAGGAAGGAATGGCGGCGGCGCGTGCCGAAGTCGGAAATCTTCAGGCCCGGAAGCTGGCGCAGGCGTTCGACCTTGCTCCACATCTTCGCCTTGGCGCGCGCATAAAGCACATCGAGCGAGAAGGGACCGAGGTTTTTCATCGCCGCGCGCGAGCGCAACTCGTTGATGATGGCAAGTGCGGGAATTTCCCACATGGTCGTGTGCGACCAGGCGCCATGGAAATGCAGCTCGTACTGCCCATCCTTGCGGCGCAGCTCATATTCCGGCAACTGGAAATCATGAAGCCAGTTCAGGAATTCGGGCTGGAAAATCTGCTTGCGGCCATAGAAGCTGTTACCCGCCAGCCAGATCATTTCCTTCTTGGAGAAACGCAGTGTGCGGGCATGGTCGAGCTGTGCGCGCAATTCGCCCTCATCGATCTCATCGGCAAGGCGCACGGAAGTGGTGCGGTTGATGAGCGAGAAGGTTGCATCCACCTTGGGGTAGAGGCCCCAGATCATCTGCAGCATCAAAAGCTTGTAGAAGTCCGTGTCCAGAAGGCTGCGGACGATGGGATCGAGCTTCCATGCGTGATTGTAGACGCGGCGCGCAATATCAGTCTTGGCCATGACGGCCTCCATTGCATGAACTTGTACTGCAACCGCCCCAGAGGAATTGCAGCAAAAAGAAAGGCGGGTTTTTCACCCGCCTTTTTAATCGGTTCACTTCTGTTTGGGAAGCTCTACGACGATTTCATGTTCACCGTCCGGCTTGATCGGCACGCCCTCTTCCGGCTTGCCGATCTTGCGGCCATTGAGCTTGACCGCCTTGTCCTTGCCACCGGCCACGACCTTCACGCGGTAGAGCGCCTCGCCGAAGCGGAGTTCCGCTTCATAGCCATCCCATTCCGGCGGCAGGGCCGGGTCGAGATGCAGGCGGTCGCCGCGTTTGGTGACGCCGAGGATACCCTCGGTTGCGACGCGATAGAACCAGCCGGCGGAGCCGGTATACCAGGTCCAGCCGCCCTGCCCGCGACGCGGCTCCACGGAATAGATGTCGGCTGCGATCACATAGGGCTCGACACGATAGATATCCGGATTGCGGCCATGGTTGACCGGGCTGATGAGCGAGAAGAGCTTCCAGGCTTCCGCCGCCCTGCCCATGCGGGCGAGCGCCATGATCGCCCAGGTCGCGCCATGGGTGTACTGGCCGCCATTCTCGCGGACACCCGGCGGATAGCCCTTGATATAGCCCGGCTCCTGCACGGTCTTGTCGAAAGGCGGCGTGAAGAGACGCAGCAATTCGCCCTCGTCATCCAGCAGGTATTTTTCGAGCGAGGCCATCGCCTGTTCGGCGCGTTTCGGATCGGCCACGCCAGACAGCACGCTCCACGATTGCGCGATGGCATCGATCTGGCATTCGTCACTGTCCTTGGAGCCAAGCGGCGCGCCGTTATCGAAGAAGCCGCGGCGATACCATTCGCCGTCCCAACCGTCGCGGTCGAGCGCAGCCGTCAGGCTTTCCAGATGGGCTTTCCAAATGTCGACGCGCTTCACGTCCTTGCGTGCTTCGGCAATCGGAATGAACTTGCCGAGCGTATAGGCAAGGAACCAGCCGAGCCAAACGCTCTCGCCCTCGCCCTTCACGCCGACCAGATTCATGCCGTCGTTCCAGTCGCCGCCAAGCATCAGCGGCAGGCCGTGCTTGCCGGTGCGCGCGACGGCGAGATCGAGCGCCAGGGCGCAATGCTCGTAGAGGCTGGCCGTCTGCCCGGAGATTTCCGGCTGATAGAAGGCATCATGTTCGCCCTCCTCCAGCTTGCGCCCTTCGAGGAACGGCAGCTTTTCGTCGAGGATGGCGCTGTCGCCCGTCGTCTCGACGTAGAGCGAGGTGCCATAGCCGAGCCAGACGACATCGTCCGAGATGAGCGTGCGGACGCCCGCACCCGTTGCGGGAAGCCACCAATGCTGGACATCGCCTTCCGGGAACTGGCGCGATGCGGCGTTGAGTATCTGCGCACGGGCAAGCGTCGGATCGATGAGCAGCAGCGACAGCGTGTCCTGCAACTGATCGCGGAAGCCGAACGCACCGCTTGCCTGATAGAAGGCGGCGCGCGCCCAGATACGGCAGGCGATTGCCTGATAGGGCAGCCAGCCATTGACCAGAAGGTCGAAAGCCGGGTCCGGGGTCTTGACCTGAACGCGGTCGAAGAGGCCTTCCCACTGCTGCCTCGCGGCAGCAAGCATATCGCTGAACGAAACCTTGCGGGTCTCGGTGATCAGCGCCTTTGCCTGTTTCTGGTCGGCGGCATTGCCGAGCAGGAAGACGATTTCACGGGCTTCACCCGGTCCGACTTCAATGTCGAGGGCGAGCGCGGCACAGGGATCGCGGCCCGCTTCAACCGTGCCCGAAAGCGCCTTGCCTGCCAGCACGATCTCCGGTTTGTCCACCGAACCGGTGGTGCCGATGAATTCGCTGCGGTCGGCAGTGACGGATTGCGGCTTTTCGGTCGCGGCAAAGAAGGCGACCTGCCCTGACTTGTCAGGATGATACGGATTGCCCGCAAAGAGCGCGCCCAGTTCCTCGTCCTGCGACGGCACGATGAAAGGCACATTCTTGGCGCGGGCATTGCCCAGCACCCATTCGACATAGCCATAGACGCGCAGCTTGCGCTTCGAGCGGCCCTTGTTGGTGATCGTGAGGCGCGAGAGACGCACCGGCTTGTCCGCATCCACGATATGGGTGAGGTCGAGCGCCAGCTCGCCGTGCTGCGCCCCGAAGCTCGAATAGCCGTGGCCATGGCGCGCTTCATAAGTCACCGCCTCGTCGCGCAGCACGCTTGCGGTCGGCGCAAAGGTGCGGCCCGTTTCACGGTCGAGGATATAGATCGCCTCGCCCGGACGGTTGGTGACCGGATCATTCGCCCATGGGGTGAGCTGGTAATCGCGGCTGTTGCCTGCCCAGGTAAAGGCCGAACCTTCCGCCGAGACGTGGAAACCGAAATTCGGATTGGCGATCACATTGATCCACGGATGCGGCGTGGTGGTGCGATTGTTGATGCGCACCACATAGGAGCCATCCTCGGCAAAGCCGCCATAGCCGTTCCAGAAGCGGAGGTCGCCGCCTGCCGGAGCAGGACGGTTCACCGCTGGCTTGACAGCCGGGCGGCGTTCTTCCGTCCCGCGCTCAATGGCGATGGGCGCGAGACCGGCGGCACCGAGCCCCTGGCTCGAAGCCTGTCCGCCAATCGCGGTCTTGGCATCGCGCGCGGCGAGATCGACGGTGATTTCCTCGCTGCGGCGCAACTGTTCGGCCAGCGAGCCGTTCTGTGCGTGCATGACGATACGCGCCGAGGCAAGCAGCGTGTTGTAGCTTTCGTCGCTCATCTGGTCGCGGCGCACCGCGAAGATGTGCGGCTGGCCGCCGCCGCGCGCCCGGAATCCTTCGACGATCCAGTCGATGGCGCGCTGCGTATCCTGCGCATAGGAGAAGGCGCGCTCATTGACCGCCACGACATCGACCGTGAGGCCCTTCGAGCGCCAGTATTCCTGCGCACGCAGCACACCGCGCAACACGTCGAGATCGGCTTCATTGTCGATGCGCAGCGCGAAGATCGGATAGTCGCCGGAAATCGACATCGGCCACAGGTCCGACTGCTTGCCGAGGCCGCTGGCGATGGTTTCAGGCGGCTGGCGCAGGGTCCGCTCGGGATAAAGCAGATAGGCGGCGACCTTCTGGTAATCCGCAGCTTCCGCGGGCTTGATGCCGATATGATAGAGCTGCACCTGCGACGAGGTCCAGGATAGCGAATATTCGCGGGCGAAGGTTTCGGGGTGACGATGGGTCGCCACGGCATGTTCCACCGCATCGCGGCTGCCGCCTGCGAAGGTCCAGAACACGAGGCTCACCTTCTTGTGCGCCGGAACGCGGACACGTGTGCGCACCGAAGCAATCGGATCGAGCACGCAACCCTGGCTGCCGGTGAATTTGGCGCCGGCGTCGAAGGCTGCCGCATCGCGCAAGGAACGACCGCGTCCGACAAAGGCACGGCGGTCGGTTTCGACTTCCGTTTCGCGGATCGAGCCGGAAAGATCGGTCACGAAATGCGCGACATGAATATCGGGATCGGACGGCGCGCGCTTGCGGCGCTTGGCATAGATGGTCGAACCGTTATCGGAGATTTCGGTTTCCACGAACATCTTGGCAAAGGCCGGATGGGCGGCGTCGCTGTCGCTGTCGGTCAGCACCAGTTCCGCATAGGAGGTGACCTCGATCATGCGGTCGCGGGCGGAGGTGTTGATGATGTCGAGCCTGCGGCCCTCACCATCGGATTCCGACGACACGATGACTTCCATGACCGTCTTGATATCACCGGCGGTCTTGTAGAATTCCGCCTTGTCCTCGGTGAAGACCGTCTTGGTTTCCTCATCCGGATTGCGGACCGGTTCGCCGGTTGCCGACCACCAATAGCCGCTTTCCATGTCGCGCAGGAACAGGAAAGTGCCTTGCAGGTCTTCCGACGCATCGGCGTGGAAGCGGGTGATGTCCCAATTGTGCCAGCGGCTGTAGCCCGAGCCGTTGGCCGTCACCATCAGCGCATATTGTCCGTTCGACATCATATGCGTGGTGCGCGGCGCCTTGAAGGGCTTGTCGACGATCCGCATCGGCGCATCGTCGAAACCGCCGGAATCCACGCGCATCGGGTTTTCCGTCTTGGCGTAGATCATCGGGATTTCGCGCGGCGCCTTTTCCTGCAGCAGCAGTTCGGCAGCCTCGATCACGGGGTCGGAGTGGAAACGCTCGCGCATCCGGCCTTCGAAGATCACGTTGTTGACCGCGATGATCGACATGCCATGATGGTGGGCATAGTAGTTCTTCACGACGGCGCAGAGTTCGCCTTCGCGGACACGCGACGGGGTGAAGTCCACCGAATCGTGGAAGCCGTAGCGTCCAAGCGCGCCGAGCTTGGCAAGACGCTTGAGGTTGGCGACGGCGGCGGCAGGCTGGTATTGCGCGGCGAGCAGGCTCGCATAGGGCGCGATGACCGCGTTGCGCGACAGGCCGCGCTGCAGGCCGAGATTCGGCACGCCGAAGTTGGAATACTGGTAGTTCATATGCGCGTCGCGCGCATTGAACGCCGCTTCCGAAATACCCCAGGGCAGGCCGCGCGAGGTCGCATAGTCGATCTGGCGCTGCACCACGAGCTTGTTGGTCTGGTCGAGCAGCGAACCGAGCGGCTCCGACATGACCAGCGGCGGCATCAGATATTCGAACATCGAGCCGGACCAGGACAGCAGAGCGCCCTTCCAGCCCACCGGCACCAGAAGGCGGCCAAGCTTGAACCAGTGTTCGACCGGCACGTCGCCCTTGGCGATGGCAAACAGACTCGCCAGACGCGCTTCCGATGCGAGAAGATCGTAGCAGCTTTCGTCCAGCTCGTTTTCCTGCACGCGGAAACCGATGGAAAGCAGGCGGCGTTCCTTCCGCTCAAGGAAGCCGAACTGCATGTCGAAGGCAAGCTGGCGCGAGCGGGTCGCCAGATCGCGCAGGCGCTCGCGCAGCGCGTCCGTGTCATGCTCGCCGATGGAATCGTCGGTATGCGCCTTGCAGGTATCGACCAGAATGCGCGCCCATTCCACCGCTTCCGCGCTTGCGGAGGTTTCGATTTCGCCATCGAGTTCGTCCATCAGGCGAACGATATCGGTAGCGAAAAGCGACAGGTTGATGGTGCGGAAGGATGCCGTCTCCGGCTCGTCCTTGATGGACAGGACGGCACGGCGGAAATTGGCGATCCGCTCTTCCAGGCGGCGGCGCAGCGGACGCAGTATCCGGCGGTCGTCGGGGATTTTCGCGATGGACTCTTCAAGAATGTCGTTGACATCGAGAATGCCGTCGAGGTCGCCCTGCATGTAGACGGAGGGAGCTTCCGCCCATTCTTCCAGCGCGGACGACAGCGTAACCAGATGACCGGCGAGATTGCCGCTGTCCACCGCCGATACATAGAGGGGCCGCATCGGTGTCAGCGTGTTGGTCTCGTACCAGTTGTAGAGATGGCCCTGGTACTTCTCCATCTTTTCGAGCGTATTGACGGTGGCGGCGACACGATCCAGCGTTTCGCCGAAGCCGATCCAGCCGAAATCGCGCGCGGCGATGACCGACAGCAGATAGACGCCGATATTGGTCGGCGACGTGCGCTGCGCGACGATGGGCGCCGGGTCTTCCTGGAAATTGTCCGGCGGGAGATGGTGGTTTTCCTCATTGGTGAACTCGGCGAAGTAACGCCAGGTCCGGCGCGCATAGCGGCGCAGGTCCGACTTGTCGGAAGAAAGCACTTCCAGCGTGTCCTGCGGCTTGGCCGAACGGCTGACGAGCCAGGCGATCAGCGGCGAGGCAAACCAGATGACGGCGAAAGGTGCGGCGATCAGCGCGGCATGGCTTTCAGCGGCAAGGGGGAAGAAGATCGCCAGACCCGCAATGGCCATGGCGGGCCACATCAGCTGGAAATAGAAAAGCAGCGTATCTGGAGAGGTTCTCGCCTGCGCCGCCGTGCGCCATTCCAGAAGGTTGCGGTGCGAAACGAACAGACGATAGACGGTGCGCGCAATCGCGTCCGCCATCAGGAACGCCGAATGGGCGATGAAGGTGGTGCGCAGCGCCACATCCGCCGTGCCGAGCGCAATGTCGGTCAGTACCGACTGCGCATGGCCTTTCAGCGAATAATCCATGTTGCGCGGGATGAGATTGGTGACGATCCCGAAGGTCGGCGCCACGAACATGGAAAGGATGAGGAAGCCCTGCCAGACGGCGGCAGGCCCGATCGGCAGCACGCTCCAGCCGACGACGGCTGCGATCAGCCACAGGATCGGGTTGAGCGAGCGGCGCAAGTTGTCGACCATTTTCCAGCGCGTGATGGCGCTGACGCCTGCATTGGTCGAAAACAGCCATGGCAGAAGCTGCCAGTCGCCGCGTGCCCAGCGATGGTGGCGCGAGACGTCGACATTGTAGCCGGTCGGATAATCCTCGACCACCTCCACATCGCTGACCAGAGCGGCACGGGCATAGCCGCCTTCCAGAAGGTCGTGGCTGAGGAGCGTGTTTTCCGGCACGCGGCCCTTCAGCGCGGCCTCGAAGGCGTCGATGTCGTAAAGGCCCTTGCCGGTGAAGGTGCCTTCGCCTAGCAGGTCCTGATAGGTGTCGGACACAGCAAAGACATAAGGATCGATGCCGCGATTGACCGAGAAGACGCGCTGCAGGAACGATGCTTCGTCGCCGGTCGTCAGCGACGGCGTGACGCGCGGCTGGAGAATGCCATAGCCACGGATGACCTTGCCGGTCTTTTCGTCAATGATCGGGCGGTTCAGCGGATGGCTGAGCTTGCCGGCCAGATGCGTGACGGATTCCGGCGTCAGACGCGTATCGGCGTCCAGCGTCATCACATATTTGATTTCCTTCGGCAGGCGTTCGTCCGGCGGGAAGAAGCTCGTATCCTGATCGCCCCGCAGCAACAGGTTCAGCTCATGCAGCTTGCCGCGCTTGCGCTCCCAACCCATCCAGCAGTTCTGCTTCTCGTTGAAGAGGCGGCGGCGGTGCAGAAGGAAAAAGCGCGGCTGGTCATCGCCCGTATAGTGCTCGTTGAGCTTGGCGATTTCCTCACGCGCATATTCGTAGATTTCCATATCCGCGGGCGTGATCTCGTGCTTCGCATCGGTCCAGTCGCTGACCAGCGCGAAGTAGATTTCGCCACGCGGATTGGTGAGATAATGCACTTCGAGATTGCGAATCTGCTCGTCGATGGAATCACGCGAGGTGATGAAGGTCGGCACCGCGACCAGCGTGCGCGCCTCTTCGGGCAAGCCTTCCTTATATTCAAAACCGATGAGGCGCGTGGGCTGCACGAACCACGGCACCAGCGCGTTGAACAGCGAATAGGACGCGTCCATCGCCGGGAAGAGCGCCAGCAGCGTGAACAGCGTGCGCAGATCGGTCGAAAGACCGGCGCGGATCATGCAGTAATTGACGAGAGTGAGAATCAGGATCGTGAAGATCGCCGTCGGAATGAACAGGCCCCAGAGGCCAAGGCCGCGATAGAAACGCAGCGCCCTGACACCGAACGGCGCCTTGTAACCGCAGACCCTTTCAAGCTCCGTGCGGCCTTCGCCCGACAGGTAATAGGCGATTGCGCCCTTGCCCTCGGCTTCCGGATGACCGGCCTTTTCGGCGCGGTGGCCGTCTTCCGCCAGCTTGAGCGCCGCCCAGGTGATGTCGATTTCGCTCATGTCCGAATAGCGGGCGAGCTTTTCGATGGTCACGCGGTAGGCATTGCGGGAGCGGAAGTCCAGAAGCTCGAAATCGCTGTGGTCGCGCAGGATCGCATCGACCTCATTGACGGTTTCAAACCAGGTTTCCCAGTCCACGTCATCGATGGATTTCAGGCTGCGGATGACATTGCCCATCGTGACGCCGCCGGTGGACTGGCGGGCATGTTCCTCTACGATGGCGTCTTCCGGGTTGCTGCCTTCCTGTTCCAGAATCCGCTCCAGCCAGTGGGCGGCTGCCGTGGTGTCGGTGGAGGAGGAACGCAGGCGATAAAGGAGATGCGTCGCGAAGGTGCTGTCGCGGGCGGCATCTGCATATTGCGCCAGGACCGAATCCAGCTCGGCTCCATCGGCAGCGACCACGATGCGGTCGGCAGCCGTATTGGCGAGATTGCGCATGATGCGCGCGCGGTCGACGCGCAGCGCCAGACGTCGCGCATTCTCGATCAGGAAATAGCGCACCGCAGACGGCAGCGCCCACAATTCACCGATCTTCAGCGGCTCGACGGTCTGGAAACCCTTGACGATGGCCGTCAGCGTCTTCAGCGAGAAATTGCTGTCCGTATGCGCGACATAGAGCCAGGCCAGCGCGAAGATGCGCGGCATGCCCTCGTATTTTTCAACCGGCGCCTTGTAGAGCGGCAGCTGGCGGATGAAGCGGCGCGGCAGGTCGCGGCGGGCCTGCTGCACGTTCTTGTCGATCTGGTAGTGGTTATCGAGCAGCCATTGCGCGGCAGGGGTGATGGTTTCACCCGCGCGCGAGGCGGCATCGGAGGCGCGATAGGCATGCAGGATCAGCTTGCCGTTTTCCGACAGGCGCTGATCGAACGGGAAGGCAATATAGCCCGGCAGCGGAATGTCTTCGCCCCGCGCCACGGCAGCGGCAAGCGCGCCAAGTTCTTCCTCGGTTTTATACAAGGCCCGGATGGGCGACGGCTGTTCGGGGGGAATCTGGCCCGACGCATCGCGGTCGCTGGATTTGGGCTCCATCGAAGGCTGCTGCATCGGCGATTTATTCTCGGTAGAGGTTGATTTGGAGAGCGAAGAAGACAATTCCGGCATCTGCCTTAACAGCCTTTCCGAAGGAAATGAGTTATATGCGGCGGGTGGACACTGACATTAGTCTGAATTTTCATTTCAGGGAAACGGCAGTATCCGTGATCGGTTCCCTGAATGTCGGCTGCATTTGGCTAAAATGCGACGGCGCAATGTGCTGATATTCAAACCGTTTAAATCGCAACGCACAATTCTTTCCGCCTATTAATGTTGCGTTATGAAACACCCCCGTTTCCTGCAACCCTAACATATTGAAAACAAAAATAATACCACCCCTGGTAAGGTGCCGGGAAATTTCGGCGCCCAGCACCTCGCATCCGCCAATATGGAGGAAGCCCGGCGGACGCGCGGGAATCACCGCGCATCCGCCGGGCCTCGTGTTTCGACAGGCCGGCCATTCACCGTAAAGTGACGATCAGGAAGCTGGTTCGGACGCCGGAAAAAGCTTCCAGTAACGTGGGCGGAAAGCGATGCGGCTTTTTTCCGCCGCCGGATGTTCGGCCGGGATTTCGATCTCGACCCGCTCGCGCGCGCCGCCCACTTCCAGTTCGACGCGCCGCTTGCCGCCCGAACGGCGGCTCGCCACCACCGTGCCTGCGATGCAGCCGCCGCAACCGTCCAGCAGTTCGACATCGTGCGGACGGAAGAAGAGCTGCGCGTCCCCATCGGCCACACCATCGGCGGTCAGGCCGATATTGCGGTCCACCAGCCAGACCTCACCCTTTTCGACCCGGACCGGAAGCGTGCTCGATTCTCCGATGAAGCCATAGACCCCGGGGGAATTCGGATTGTCGTAGACCTCATCCGGCGTACCAACCTGCTCGATACGGCCCTGGCTCATCACCACCACGCGGTCGGCCAACTCCAGCGCCTCGTCCTGATCGTGGGTCACGAAAACGGTCGTGTGGCCCGTCTTGTCGTGGATCTCGCGCAGCCAGCGGCGCAGCTCCTTGCGCACCAGCGCATCGAGCGCGCCAAACGGCTCGTCGAGAAGCAGGACTTTCGGTTCGATCGCCATGGCGCGGGCAAGAGCGACGCGCTGGCGCTGGCCGCCGGAAAGCTGCGCCGGGTAGCGCTTTTCCAGCCCCTGCAACTGGACGAGATCGAGCAGTTCCAGCGCGCGGCTGCGAATGGCGTCGCTCGACGGACGCGTCGCGCTTGGGCGCACCTTGAGGCCGAAGCCGATATTGTCCGCAACCGTCATATGGCGGAACAGCGCATAATGCTGGAAGACGAAACCGACATTGCGCTCCTGAACGCTCTTCTGCGATGCGTCCTCGTCACCGAAGAAGATCGTCCCCTCGGTCGGCGTTTCCAGCCCGGCAATGAGGCGCAAAAGCGTGGTCTTGCCCGAACCGGAAGGCCCCAGCAAGGCGATCAGCTCGCCGGAACGAATATCCAGCGAAACGTTATGCAACGCCGGGAAGCGAGCGAACTCCTTACGCACTCCGGCAACACGAACTTCCATTCCCAATCCTTTCCCCTGCCGCCATGCGGGCGACCGTCGATTTAATTTCAATGCCCGTTTCCGCTGCCAGCCAGTTCATCGCCATAGCGCAATTCGAGCGCCGTCTTGATGGCAAGCGTCAGCAACGCCAGAAAAGCCAGCAGCGACGCCACCGCGAACGCACCGACGAAGTTATATTCGTTGTAGAGAATTTCCACATGCAGCGGCATCGTATTGGTGAGACCGCGAATATGTCCAGAGACGACGGAAACCGCGCCGAACTCGCCCATCGCCCGGGCATTGCAGAGCAGCACGCCATAGAGAAGCCCCCATTTGATATTGGGCAGCGTCACATAGCGGAAGGTCTGCCAGCCATTGGCGCCGAGCGAAATCGCCGCCTCCTCGTCGCCCGTACCCTGTTCCTGCATCAGCGGGATCAGTTCGCGCGCGACGAAGGGAAATGTGACGAACACCGTCGCCAGCACAATGCCCGGAACGGCGAACAATATCTCGATGCCATGCCGCGACAGCCACGGCCCGAGCAGGCTGTGGCTCGAGAAAAGCAGCACGAAGACAAGGCCGGAAATGACCGGCGATACGGAAAACGGCAGGTCGATCAGCGTCGTCAGCAGCGCCTTGCCCTTGAATTCGAACTTGGCGATCGCCCACGCCGCCGCAATGCCGAAGACCAGATTGAGCGGCACGGCAATGGCTGTAACCAGAAGGGTCAGCCTTATCGCAGCCCACGCATCCGGCTCGACCAGCGCCGCCAGATATTCGCCCGCTCCCTTGCGGAAGGCTTCAACGAAGACCGCGATGACCGGCAGGATGAGGAAGAGCGCCAGAAAAGCCAGAGCCAGAGCGATCAGCGTAATGCGCGTTAGCGGGCTCTCGGTGACGGCGCTCCGGCTTTCGCGGGGCGCGGAAGAAGCAGGTTCATTCGCCATGACCATATTTCCTCCGTGTCCACGCCTGGATGAGATTGATGAAAAGCAGCATCGCAAAGGAAAGCGCCAGCATCACCGTGGCAAGCGCGGTCGCTCCGGCATAATCATATTCCTCAAGCTTGATGACGATCAGGAGCGGCGCGATTTCCGAAACATAAGGCGTATTGCCCGCAATGAAGATCACCGAGCCATATTCGCCGACGCCGCGCGCAAAGGCGAGCGCGAAGCCGGTCAGGATGGCCGGTTGGAGGCTCGGCAGCAGCACCCGCCAGATGGTCTGTAAGCGGGAAGCGCCAAGCGTTGCCGCAGCTTCTTCCACCTCGCGGCTGATTTCCTCCATGATCGGCTGCACCGTGCGCACCACGAAGGGCAGGCCGATGAAGATCAGCGCGATGACGATGCCCGCCCGCGAGAACGCGACGCGAATGCCCAGCGGCGCCAGCAGGCTGCCGACCCAGCCATTCGGCGCATAGATCGCGGCAAGCGCGATACCGGCCACGGCCGTCGGAAGGGCGAAGGGGATATCGACGATAGCATCGACGAAGCGGCGTCCGGGAAAGCGATAACGCACGAGAACCCAGGCGAGGATGACGCCGAAGACCACATTGACCAGCGCCGCGATGAAAGCGGTGCCGAAACTCGTTTCGAGCGCTTTCAACGTGCGCTCGTCGGTGACAAGGCGCCAGAAGCCGGAAATCCCGACTTCGCTGGAACGCAGCACCAAGGCCGCAAGCGGAATGAGAATGAGAAGGGTCAGATAGGCAACACTGAAGCCGAACGTCAGCCCGAAACCGGGAATGACGCTCGGCTTTCTGAAGTGCGACCCTGCCCTGGCCCGTGCAGGGAGCGAAGTCATGCGCTGGTTTGTTCCCTCTTCAGTATTTGATATTACCGATTGCTCACGGTTTCCGGGTTATTTTCCCGGCTTGTAGAGCTGGTCGAACGTTCCTCCATCGCCAAAATGATAGGGCTGCGCCTTGGCCCACCCGCCGAAAATCGGATCATCGATCGTTACCAGCGTCAAATCGGGAAACTTGCGCTGCTTGTCGGCCGGGATGATTTCGGGCTTCGACGGACGGTAGAAATGCTTGGCGGCAAGCGCCTGGCCTTCCGGCGAATAGAGATATTCGAGATAGGCCTGCGCCAGCTTGGTGGTGCCGTTTTCCTCGGCATTCTTGTCCACGACCGCGACCGGCGGTTCGGCCAGAATGGATTGCGGCGGCACGACGATGTCGAATGCGTCCTCGCCAAATTCCGCGACCGAAAGATAGGCTTCGTTTTCCCAGGCAAGCAGCACGTCGCCCAGCTGGCGCTGCACGAAAGTGGTTGTCGAGCCGCGCGCGCCGGTGTCGAGCACAGGCACATGGCGGAACAGCTCGCCTATGTAATCCCTGATCTTCTGTTCGTCGCCGCCAAACTGCTTGTGGGCCCAGGCCCAGGCGGCGAGATAGTTCCAGCGCGCGCCACCGGAGGTCTTCGGGTTCGGCGTGATGACCTCGACGCCATCCTTCACCAGATCGCCCCAGTCCTTGATGCCCTTGGGATTGCCCTTGCGCACGAGGAAGACGATGGTTGACGTATAGGGGGCGGAATTGTTGGGCAGGCGCTTGCGCCAGTCCTTGTCGATCTTGCCCGACAGCTGGGCAATGGCATCGATATCGCTTTCAAGCGCCAGCGTCACCACGTCGGCCTTGATGCCGTCGATCACCGAACGCGCCTGTTTGCCCGACCCGCCATGGGAAGCGCGAATGGTGACGGTTTCGCCGGTTTCCGCCTTCCAGTGGGCGGCAAAGGCGGCGTTGTAATCCTTGTAGAGTTCACGCGTCGGATCGTAGGACACGTTGAGAAGTGTCTGGTCGGCGAAGCTTGAGCCAACCGTTCCGGCCAGCGAAGCCGCAGCCACCAATGCCGCCAGAGTGAGCGAAAATCTCGATATCTTCATGACCGCCTCCATGTTTCATTGGTCAAGACAGTATCAGAGCTCTTTGACGACAGGATGCCACAAGCCGGTCGTTATTTGAAACGACTTCGAAAAATCCGCGCAGTTTTAAGGAGATTTCGAGGATAATTTTTTCACCGGCAGGTCGAAACATGCGGGCGATAGCATCATTAACTCATTGGGCCGATGCGGGTTTGACGGAAGGCGCCGGCGTGCCGCTCGTGGCCAGTTCAAGCTCAGGCTGCCTCGGCTGGTTCCAGCCCATGAAATTGTAGAACGTGTAGCGCCAGAGACCGATTTCCTCGTGAAGCGCCACATCCGTCACCAGGAAATAAAGGGCGGTTGAAGACATGTTGGTATGGGAGCCCGTCAGAAAACCGGCGGCGACCGGCTCGGGCTTCACGCCGAAATGCGCTAGATAAAGAAGATCGCGGGTCAACATGGGCGCAGCCTGCAACAATACGACTCTCGCCGGCTTGATCTCGCGCAGGATCGCAGCCGTGTTTTTGGAATTCTGCCAGCTGTTGCGGCTCTTTTCGTCAAGCAGGATGGAAGCCGGATCGATCCCGACCTTTTCAAGCTGCACGGCGATCGCCGTGGCCTCGGAAACGCCGGTGCCGCTCACATCCGCGCCGCTGGCGATGAACTTGCAGCTGAACCCCTTGTCGACGCACTGGCGGTTCATGGCGGCTGCCGCCAGAAGCGGAGCATAGGAGAAGGCCAGCGGCTCGACCGCTTTCTGGCCACGCTCGTCAACGACCTGCGTTCCCGTGCCGAAAATGATGAAGGCGGTATTGTCTTCAAGCGGCCTCTGCAATTGCGACGTATAGGGCGATTGCAGGCGGTTCATCAGGTAATCCGGGATCAGGCCTGAAGCAATCGCGCCATAAAGAATGACTGCAAGGCCAATCAGCACAGTACCCGTCTTACGCCATTTGAAACAGAAAAGGATTAAACCGACAGCGGCAAAGGAAAGCATGATATTGATGGTCATGGAAAATCACCGCTTTCAATATAATATTTCATCAATCGGCGGATTTGTGATATACGTGAACGCGTTGCTTGAAGACAACCCCAAGAATTTCGGAAATAACGATCTGTTTGTTGTGAGAAGCCGCTGTTCAGGAAGCGCCCTACCCCGAAAGGGTGAGGCCCGGACTGGGGTTGCGGGGGGCAAGTATTCATCCGGGCCTCGGCCAGTCTCGCGACCGGCAGGCTAACAACGGACGAAACCCGTTTCGGTTGCACGAAATCTCGACAGGCAGCGAATATTTTTTCGCTTTCATTTGCAGGCGCTTCGGCGGTCGGATCGCTCTTGAACCGTACAGGCGAAGAGTTATTCTTCCCGGATGGATTGGCTGACCAGAGGATTTTTCACCATGGCATTTGGCAAACGCTCTATCGGCACGCTTTTCGTGATTGCCGCAGGCCCGGCACTGCTGCTGGCGTCGTCTCTTTCCCTGAAGGCCGAGGAGGCGAATCCGATCGAGCGGGTCGATTACATCTGCGAGCGCGGGGTCGTCGTGCCGGTCACCTATATCCGCAAGGGCAGCGCGCCCGGATTTGCGGTCCTCGACGCCGAGGGCAAGATGATCGCGATGCAATGGCATGAAAGCCTGAAGAAATATGTCGCCCTCGACGAGCAGGACAGCTATCGCTGGAGCGACAATGACGGTCAGGCGGTGCTGAGCCATCTGGAAGCCGATCACACCGCCAAGGAGGTGACGCTGCTTTCGGCCTGCCGCTCGGACGATGCGGAAGAATAGGAACTCCCGCTACGGGACGAGGTAATGCCGGTCCCACTGATCCTGCGGCACTTCATCGCCGATGTCGTAACGGAAGGACACGATATTGATGTGGTCCTGGTCCGTCTTGCAGACGAAGGACAGCCTGTACCAGTGCTCGCGGCTGCGGAAGGCCGCGCCATCGGCCTTGATGGAATTTTTCTTGGTCACAGGATCGGAAAAGGCATAGGCCAGAACCTTGTCGACGGAAAACTTGCCTTGTTCCCGCGTGATGCGCTCCATGGCTTCCACGTCGCAACGCTGCTCGAGGCGGGTCGCCGGGTCGAGCTTTTCAAGCTGGGCCTTTTCGGAAGCATTCATGGCGAAGGACGGGAAAACCGCCAGCCCGAAGGAAAGGAAACCGGCAAGGGCGGACGCAGGCAACACAAGGGACATGCATTTCATCGGACTTTCGGGAACTCCTCGCGCGAATATTGTTGGTCACAATAATAAGCATGATTTGCTGCCCTGTCTGGATTATCACCGGAAAGTTACCGGTGACCAACAGCAAAGCCGACCTGCGCAAACCCGCTTCGCACTTTTGCTGGAAATGCTCCAATGCGGGCTATGGCGCGCGGCTCAGCCCTGCCGCTTCCACATAGGTGCGGTTGCGGCCGTCCTTCTTGGCGGCATAGAGGACCTTGTCGGCCTTGTCGACCGCCTGCCACAGGTCGCCCTGCTCCTGAAGGCGGACGCAGCCGATGCTGCATGTGACGCTGGTTTCATCCGACAGGCGCTGGAAACGATGGGTCTCGATGTTCCGGCGCACGCCCTCCATGAGTTCCAGGACGTTATCGGCCTGCATATCATGAAGGCAGATGACGAATTCCTCGCCGCCCGTGCGGGCAATCAATGAGCGCTCGCCGAGGAGCTTGCGCAGGATTCCGGCAAATTCCTGCAGCACGGCGTCGCCGGCCGCATGGCCGTAGTCGTCGTTCAGAGCCTTGAAATAGTCGATATCGCAGACGGCAACCCAGCCCGATGCGCCCCTTTTGGTATGCGAAAGGGCGTTGTAGCGCATTTCCAGCCCACGCCGGTTGAGAAGGCCCGTCAGGGGATCGCTGTCACGTTCATGGGAAAGCTCGCCGATCCGGTCATGTCCAGCCGCCGCCAGCAAGGCGAAGCCGGTGAGAACCGCGGCGATGGCCGTGGAAAACACCGTCCATTGCCAGAAGACCGTCGCCGCGAAATTCTCACCGTCGACTTCGCCGAGCAGGGAACGGGCGGTCAGGAGCGTGCGCGGCACCAGTTGCAGCGCCACCAGAACGAGCATGACCAGCAGAAGCTTGTCCACCAGGGGCCCCTTGAACAGGCGCCGCGCCCGCCAGGCAAAAGAAAGAATCAGCGTCGCCATGCCGAGATTGAGCACATAGACCCGTGCCAGAAGATTGGACTCGACATAGCAGAAATACCAGACGCCGCCGACAATGAGCGCGAAGCTCAATATGTAGAAGGCGGAGGTCAGGCGCAGCCCGCTGCGCTGCAGAATGCCATAGCCGCCGACCAGCGTACCGCCCACATAGAATGCGGCCGAAAGCACCGTGTTCAGCCGGTCGTCGGCGGGAAAATTGCCAAGCTGCACCAGCATGGCAAGGCCGATCAGCAGGAAACATGCCCCGCAGGACACAAGAAAACGACGCCCGCGATCCGACAGCCAGGCCGTGAAAAAAGCGAGTGAGAATAATAGAAGGACGGCGGGGAGTACGAACTTCATATAAACCGGATGTGCAATTTGCAGTTTCAATAAGAATCCTTATTGCGTCCTCTCATCAAAATTACAATTCAGTAAATTAACACGTTTTGTGAACCGACATGCATTGAGCCGCCAGCCCGGACGTCTTGCCCCGCCGTGCTTTCGCTCTTGATTTCATCGGGCCGTCCGTGTTTGTAACCTGCAAACAGTGCTGCCATATGCGCTATCATGCGCCTCACGCAGTCCCGTCGCGAAAGGTAGAGACATGAAGCCCGTTTTCCTGCAACTGCAGTGCACGCCCGGCAAGACCTACGAAGTTGCCGATACGCTCTTTCAGCGCGAAATCGTCTCCGAGCTTTATTCCACCAGCGGCGAATTCGACCTTCTGGCCAAGATCTACATTGCCGAGGATCAGGATATCGGCAAGTTCATCGCCAGCAATGTTCTCGACATTCCCAATATCGTGCGCTCGCTGACGACACTGACCTTCACCGCCTTCTGACGCTCCTGAAAGCTGCCACCGGGGGGCAGAGGCAGCCGGGGAAACCGGTAAAGGTTTGATTCACCATTAACGAATTATCATGCCGGCGAAAGGAACCTCTGCTTGCGCTCGCGCATTTGTTGCGTGATGGGCTTACCTCGAAAAGGGAGGCAGCGAGACAAGTGATGAACGATCTTGGACATCGGCGGGTGCTGGTGGTGGAAGACGAGGTTTTCGTCGCCCTTGACGTTGCCGCGACTGTCGAGGACGCGAACGGAACCGTTCTCGGCCCGGTCGGCACCGTGCGGCAGGCGATAGATATCATCAACCGCAATGAAATCGACGCTGCCATTCTGGACGTGAACCTCGCCGATGGCGATGTGGAAGCCGTGCTGGACCGGCTGAAAAGCCGCGATGTCTTCGTGGTCATCCACACCGGCGGCGGGCTACCCGCGCGCCTGGCGGACCGCTATCCGGAAGTGCCGGTTTTCCAGAAGCCCATCCCGCCATCCGTGCTGACACGCACGCTCGCCTCCGCTCTTGCCTCTCACATGGCCTGACGAGGCAGGATGCAGCCGACATTTCCCGATTTCGCAACTGTGCTGAAGGAAGTCGAGGCTGATCAAGGCCCTGCGGACGACATTCGTGGCCCGCAATTCGGATTTGCCTCCGCCGTTTTTTCCGCCAGCCTGTCCGACCTGCCAGCCTCCCCTCGCCAGCCGGACGATCTGGAAAGCCTGTTCGACATTGGAAGCCCGCCGGAAGCGGCGCCCGATCCGGAGCACGAACGGCAGGAGATTGCCGCGCGCATGCAAAGCCAGTCGGCGGACGCCATCCGCCGCGAGCTTGACCTTCAGCCGGGCCTGAAACGCGCCGAACTGCAGCGCCGCCGCCGCAGCTTCGCCGCGAGGAACCACCCCGACCGCCTGCCGGAAGAATTTCGCCCTGCCGCCGAGCAGCGGATGAAAACCGCGAACGCCCTGCTGGACAAGGCAATGGCCGAAGCCTTGCGCTGACGCGCCAGCGCATTTCCAGTCTGAATTGAACCATTGGAAATGCTCTACTTCCTGACTGCAGGCTTTATCCTGCGCAAAACCGCTTCGCACTTTCGCTGGAAATGCTTAAAGCAACTTCCTTACGTTTTGCGCGCAAAATCTTTTGCCTTATAACAATAACGTGCTAGATTGGCTTGTCTGTGCCTGCGAAAGCTGTCGCACGCCGGAACCCTTTCCGTTGTCCGCAAGCCCGCAAACGGTCCCGCTGCTCCCCCGCACACCGGGGCAAAATGGGCGATATGGGGCAATTTGCGCTTTGCTCGGCGGGAGCGGTTCTGTCATATCGACGTTACACATTGGAATAGTTCCTAAAAGGTTTGAAAATGCCTCCTTATCGTTCGCGTACAACCACCCACGGTCGCAACATGGCCGGCGCGCGCGGCCTATGGCGCGCCACCGGCATGAAGGATGAGGATTTCGGCAAGCCGATTATTGCCGTGGTGAACTCGTTCACCCAGTTCGTGCCCGGCCACGTGCACCTGAAGGATCTCGGCCAGCTCGTCGCGCGCGAAATCGAAAGCGCTGGCGGCGTCGCCAAGGAATTCAACACCATCGCGGTCGATGACGGCATCGCCATGGGCCATGACGGCATGCTCTATTCGCTGCCCTCGCGCGAACTCATCGCCGACTCCGTCGAGTACATGGTCAATGCGCACTGCGCCGATGCGATGGTCTGCATTTCCAACTGCGACAAGATCACCCCCGGCATGCTGATGGCAGCCCTGCGCCTCAATATCCCGGTTGTGTTCGTTTCCGGCGGACCGATGGAAGCAGGCAAGGTCGTCTGGGACGATCAAGTCAAGAAGCTCGACCTCGTTGATGCGATGGTTGCCGCTGCCGACGATCATTATACCGACGAGCAGGTCAAGACCATCGAGCGCTCCGCCTGCCCGACCTGCGGTTCGTGCTCGGGCATGTTCACCGCGAACTCGATGAACTGCCTCACCGAAGCGCTCGGCCTGTCGCTGCCGGGCAACGGCTCGACGCTCGCAACCCATGCAGACCGCAAGCGCCTCTTCGTGGAAGCCGGTCATCTCATTGTCGACCTCGCCCGCCGTTATTACGAACAGGACGACGAAAGCGTGCTGCCGCGCTCGATCGCGAGCTTCCCGGCCTTTGAAAACGCCATGACGCTCGACATCGCCATGGGCGGCTCGACCAACACGGTCCTGCATCTGCTTGCCGCCGCGCAGGAAGCCGAAATCGATTTCACCATGGCCGATATCGACCGCCTGTCGCGCCGCGTGCCGGTGCTCTGCAAGGTCGCGCCCGCCAACAATACGGTTCACATGGAAGATGTGCACCGCGCAGGCGGCATCATGGGCATTCTCGGCCAGCTCGACAAGGCAGGCCTGATCAATACCGATCTGCCGACCGTGCACAGCGAAACGGTTGGCAAGGCGCTCGATCATTGGGACGTGACCCGCACCAACAGCGAAATGGTGCACAAGTTCTATTCGGCGGCCCCCGGCGGCGTGCCGACGCAGGTTGCCTTCTCTCAGGAGCGCCGTTTCGACAGTGTCGATACGGACCGTGAAAAAGGCGTCATCCGCTCCAAGGAACATGCATTCAGCCAGGATGGCGGTCTGGCCGTGCTTTACGGCAATCTGGCCGAAGACGGCTGCATCGTGAAGACGGCGGGCGTGGATGATTCCATTCTGAAATTCTCCGGCCCTGCCCGCATCTTTGAAAGCCAGGATTCGGCTGTGCTCGGCATTTTGAACGGCAAGATCAAGCCGGGCGACATTGTGCTGATCCGCTATGAAGGCCCGCGCGGCGGCCCCGGCATGCAGGAAATGCTCTACCCGACCAGCTATCTGAAGTCGAAGGGCCTCGGCAAGGCATGCGCGCTGATCACCGACGGACGCTTCTCGGGCGGCTCTTCGGGTCTCTCGATCGGTCACGTCTCCCCGGAAGCAGCCGAAGGCGGCACGATCGGCCTGGTGCGCGAAGGCGATATCATCGATATCGACATTCCAAACCGCAAGATTCATCTGGCTGTAGACGATGCGACGCTGAGCCAGCGCCGCGCCGAGCAGGATGCAGCAGGCTGGAAGCCAGCAGAGGAACGCAAGCGCAAGGTTTCGACCGCGCTGAAGGCTTATGCTTCCATGGCAACTAGCGCCGCCAAGGGCGCGGTCCGGAAACTGCCGGATTGATCTCGTAAGAAATAAAACGGCGCAATAATCTCGTACTATTGCGCCGTTTTTATTCACAAATTTACTTCGTAAGGTTCATCGCTCTTTACTTTACTTAATAAATCGACGGTCTCGTGAGACCATTTTCTCGAAGCACTATTTTTACTCCGACCTGTTTTTATACGGCAGTGATATCTGTTATCTGACGCTTTGATATCTACCCCCTTCTCCCTATTGACTCTTTTAATAAGATCATCTGCAGGTTTCCAATTACTGAAACCAAGTTTTTCAGCTACTTGTGTCAAAATGAGAGGATGGGATAGATTTGGATTATCTACAACAGATATCCCCAACAAAGAAGGCAGGCAATCATAGTCATTGGCAACCTTCTCTAACGCTGAATAATCTACAGTCACCTTTCCAGACGGTATATCGCTTCTTACCAATTTAAGTGTTCTTGCCGCCAATGCACGAACTAGCTTTGGATTTACGGACGTCAATGGAGACTTATTACATAATGCATCGAATACCCATTTTAATTCGTTGGTATGTATTGCCTTTATTCTAAACTCTCGCCCATCTATATTTATCATTTCATAATCGGGCATTACACCATCTATTGGAGTAGAATGCCAAACAACTTGATAGACGTTGGGAATCAATCCGTCTTTCTCTGAAACAATTTCTCCAATATCCTTTAATATGGATTTTACATTTGGATCACCAATATTATATCCAAAAATAAAAACAGGGTGCTCTGCAAAATAAGTAAGTAATTTTGCAGATATATATTTTTTCTTTATGTTCCATTCATCGTAATCACGGCGAGTCAAGACGAGTGATTTGAAATCACTTGTGTCACCATGGATGTGATATATCTCACCAAAGCTGTTTGTATTATACCTTAATATTCTTTGCCCAGTTATAGGCTCATACCCAACAAAAACATTCTCTAAGAAAAAATCATAATTTGTCGTTATTATCGCATGAGGTCTTACATCCCTCAAAGCGGAAATCTCACTTACAGTAGTCTTATCACTTATGCTATCCACCAATGGAGTTATGCTATCCAAATGACTACAAATAAATTTCTTAATAAAAAAATCTTTCTCCGAATCTTCACCGAACAAATCATCTGAAAACTTAGAGCGCCCATCTCCCCATGCCCAATCGAACACTACTTCAGAAAGCTTCGTTCCAATTTCTATCAAATCTCCATTATTGTCTTGATAATGGTACTCGTACCCCTTGCCGTCTTTAAGCGGAACGTTGGCAAAAACATACTTTAGCAGCTCACTCCAATTAGGAGCATCAAAATATCTTCTCGGAATACCACTACCAATAAACAATATAGGTTGGCATTCATACTCCTTAAGTAGAGACCTTATCTCATCCCGTTTCTTATCTATATAGAACTGAACAGCCCCCATTTCGCCACTCCCTGACGCTAATTTCCTATTGTTTTTCCTAACACCTTCTCCACTACAGGCATCAGATCGTTCTTCACTGACTCCGGCGTAAACGGCCCGACATGCTTGTAGACGATCTTGCCTGTCTCATCGACGAGGAAAGTTTCCGGCACGCCGTAGACACCCCATTCGATGGCTGAGCGTCCGGCGCGGTCGGCGCCGACGGCAGCAAACGGATTGCCGAGATCGCCGAGGAAGCGGCGCGCATTTTCCGGCTGGTCCTTGTAATTGAGGCCCACCACGCGGATGCGCTCGTCCTTGGCGATTTCCATCAACAACGGGTGTTCCTGACGGCAGGGAACGCACCACGATCCCCAGACATTCACCAGCGTCAGCTTGCCGCCCGGACCCGTTTTGAAATCTTCGCTGTCAAGGCCCGGAACAGGCGTGCCATCGCGCACCAGACCCTCGACAGGCGGCAGGTTCGTCTGCGGGGCCTGTTTGCCGATGAGCGCCGAAGGTATCGTCGTATTGTCCTTGCCCGACAGAAGCTGGACCGCGAACACAGCCGCCAGTGCGACGAAAATCGCCAGCGGCAGCAGGGCAACCCAGGTGGAGCGCTTTTTCGGCGCGGCGGGCTTTTCGGTCGTTTCGGTCATTGTGCCTTACCGGGGACTTTCGCGGAACGGCGGCGCACGCCCTGCACTTCCAGCCGCTTCAACTCGTTTTTCTGGATACGCTGGTCGATCAATATCCAGCCGATGGTGACGACAAGTGCCGCGACCGTGATGCCATATGAGGCGAGAACAAAGCCGAGGTGATTCATACCGTGTCCTCCTGTGCCTTGCGGTTGCGGTCGGTCCCCCGGTCGGTCCCCCGGTCGGCCTCTCGGTCGGCCCCTCGGTCGGCATTGCGTGCGGCAAGCTTCTTCATCGACGCGACGCGGCGGCGCCAGATTTCATTGCGCATGGCCATCATGTGGAGCGTGAAGAACAGAAGCGAAAAGCCGATCGCCATCACGAAAAGCGGGCGCAGCATGGATGCGTCGATGGTCGGGCCGTCCATGCGGAACACCGAGGCTGGCTGGTGCAGCGTGTTCCACCAGTCGACCGAGAATTTGATGATCGGGATGTTGATGAAGCCGACCAGCGTGAGAACGGCCACCGGCTTGGCGCTCTTCGCCGGATCGTCCATGGCGCGCGACAGCGCGATGATGCCGAGATACATCAGGAACAGCACGAAGACCGAGGTCAGCCGCGCATCCCACACCCACCATGTACCCCACATCGGCTTACCCCAGAGCGAGCCGGTGGCAAGCGCAAGCGCGGTGAAGACGGCGCCGAGCGGCGCGGCGGCGCGGATCGACACATCGGCCAGCGGATGCCGCCAGACTAGCGTGCCCAGCGCTGAAACCGCCATAATCGAGTAGCACATCATGGAAAGCCATGCGAAAGGCACATGGATATACATGATGCGGACCGTCATGCCCTGCTGGTAATCCTCCGGCGACAGGAAGAAGACCATGTAGAGGCCAGCCGCCAGAAGCAGCGCCGAAAGCCCGGCCAGCCATGGCAATACCTTGCCTGCAAAGGCAAGGAACCGCGTGGGATTGGCCAGATCGAGCCAGCTCGTGGTTTTAACGGCGTCTTTGGTCATGTCTTTTTCCATGGCCTATGTTTACCTTCCGCCCCTGTGCCGTTCAATTGACCGAAATCAACTGCGTCAATCGGTCGAACATGATCGTTTCCGAAAACGGGTGCCCACTTTTCGGGATCATGTTCAATCCGCCGAACTTTTCAGGGCCGCGCTCGCGGCCAGAGGCCCGAGGACGGCAAAGAACAGGGTAAGTGCAGCAAGAATGAGGAATGGCGCCAGAAAGGGCGCATTGTCTACCGTCGCCCCGTGCGAAGCTGATACACCGAAAATGAGCACCGGAATGGTGAGCGGCAGAACGATCACCGACACCAGCAGGCCGCCGCGCGGCAGCGCCACGGCAAGGGCTGCACCCACTGCACCGATGAAGGCGATGGCGGGCGTTCCCACCAGAAGCGTCAGCGATGTCGCGCCGATTGCCGATGCATCCATGTTCATGAACAGGCCCAGCATCGGCGATGCGATCACCAGCGGCAGCACGCTTGCCACCCAATGCGCCACGCATTTCACGAAAACCGTGAAGGGTAGCATGTGGCTGTCCGCGCCGATCAGCAGCAGGTCGAGCGAACCGTCCTCCCGGTCGGCCTGAAACAGCCGGTCGAGGCCCAGAAGCGTTGCCAGCAGCGCGCCGATCCACAGCATGGCCGGGCCGATGCGCGCCAGAAGGTTGAGGTCGGGTCCGACGCCGAAAGGCATGACGGCGATGACCGCGAGGAAGAACAATATGCCAATCAGCGCGCCGCCACCGGCGCGGAAACTGAGGCGCAGGTCTCTCAGGAAAAGCGCCAGCATCAGGCAGCCTCGAGCGAACAGGCGGCCATGTCGAGGGTGCGGACACCTTCAAGGCCAAGGGGAATATGCGTTGCGGCGACGATCATGCCGCCCTCCCGCATATGCCCGCGCATGATTTCCGCAAAGCGGGCTTCCGACGCCTTGTCGAGACCGGCGGTCGGCTCGTCGACGATCCAGAGCGGACGATGGCTGACCAGAAGCTTGGCAATGGAGACACGGCGTTTCTGCCCCGTCGACAGATAGCCGAACGGCAGATGCTCGACGCCGGGCAGGTCGACCGCCTCCAGCGCCTCATCGATCTCCACCTGCGCGGCGCCGTTGAACTTCTGCCAGAAGGACAGGTTCTCGCGCACGCTCAAGGCCGGTTTCATTGCGTTCTGGTGTCCGAGATAGTGGCAGGCGGCGCGCACTGGCAAAACGGTGCCATCCTCGCGAAGCTCAACCTTGCCCGCTTGCGGCGCGAGCAGGCCGCAGATGATTCGCAGCAGCGTGGACTTGCCGGAGCCGTTCGGGCCGGTCACCACCAGCGCCTCGCCGTCACCGAGCGCAAAAGACAGGCCAGCGAAAATCGTTTCGCCACCCCTTTCGCCCGCCAGATTGTCGGCTTCCAGCCGCATTTTATACCCTCTAAGCCCCGATGGATAATTGCCAGACCATTAGAACCGGAACCCCGGAAGATCCATGGAAAGGCATCGCAACATTTCGCCGCAAGGGGCCGAATTCACGATATTCTGTCTGGAATCGTTTTAGAAAACTCTCTATATGAGGGCTACCACGCCAGCGGTCGGCGTGGAAACCATTTTTGGCCGACCTCAACCTGTTGCCCGTAAGGATGCAGGCTTCGGGACGGACAGCGGAAATGACTGCACCCGCACCTTGGCGCGTCCTTGAAACGCTAGCCTAGGCGTTCGTCCTGGTTTTCCGGCCAGCAGCATAAGGACGAACGCAGTGTCGCACATCGACAGCTTTAAATGCCGCAAAACCCTTACCGTAGGCGGTAAGGATTATGTTTATTACAGCCTGACCGAAGCCGAAAAGAATGGCCTCGAAGGCGTTTCCAAGCTTCCATTCTCCATGAAGGTTCTGCTTGAGAACCTGCTCCGCTTCGAGGACGACCGCTCCGTCAAGAAGTCGGACATCGAAGCTGTTGCCAAGTGGCTGAACGACCGTGGCTCCGCGGGCGCGGAAATCGCCTACCGTCCGGCGCGCGTTCTCATGCAGGACTTCACCGGCGTTCCTGCCGTCGTCGACCTTGCAGCAATGCGCGACGGCATCAAGGCGCTCGGCGGCGATCCTGAAAAGATCAACCCGCTCGTTCCCGTCGATCTCGTCATCGATCACTCGGTCATCGTCGATGAATTCGGCAATCCAAGCGCGTTCAAGGCCAATGTGGACCTCGAATACCAGCGCAATGGCGAACGCTACCGCTTCCTCAAGTGGGGCCAGCAGGCATTCCAGAACTTCCGCGTCGTTCCTCCGGGCACCGGCATCTGCCATCAGGTGAACCTCGAATATCTGGCGCAGGCCGTCTGGACCAAGGAAGAAGACGGCGAGACCGTCGCTTACCCAGACACCTGCGTCGGCACCGACAGCCACACCACCATGGTCAACGGCCTTGGCGTTCTGGGCTGGGGTGTTGGCGGCATCGAAGCTGAGGCGGCCATGCTCGGCCAGCCGGTTTCCATGCTCCTGCCGGAAGTCGTCGGCTTCCGCCTGACCGGCAAGATCAAGGAAGGCGTGACCGCGACCGACCTCGTGCTCACCGTCACGCAGATGCTGCGCAAGAAGGGCGTCGTCGGCAAGTTCGTCGAATTCTTCGGCGAAGGCCTCGAAAACATGACGCTGGCCGACCGTGCGACCATCGCGAACATGGGTCCGGAATATGGCGCGACCTGCGGCTTCTTCCCGGTTGACCGCGAAACGCTGAACTACATGAACACCACCGGCCGCGACGAGCATCGCATCGAACTGGTCGAAGCCTACTGCCGCGCGCAGGGCATGTGGCGTGAAAAAGGTGCAGCCGATCCGGTCTTCACCGACATTCTCGAACTCGACATGGGCGACGTCGTTCCGTCGATGGCCGGCCCGAAGCGTCCGGAAGGCCGCATCCCGCTGGAAAACATCGGTTCCGGTTTCGCGACCTCGCTCGAAAACGAGTACAAGAAGACCACCGGCCAGACCACGCGCTATGCCGTTGAAGGCGAAGACTACGACCTCGGCCATGGCGATGTCGTGATTGCCGCCATCACGTCCTGCACCAACACCTCGAACCCGAGCGTGCTGATCGCCGCTGGCCTTCTGGCCCGCAATGCGGTCGCCAAGGGCCTGAAGACCAAGCCATGGGTCAAGACCTCGCTTGCGCCCGGTTCGCAGGTTGTCGCCGCCTATCTCGAATCCGCTGGTCTCCAGAAGGATCTCGATGCGCTCGGCTTCAACCTCGTCGGCTTCGGCTGCACGACCTGCATCGGCAATTCCGGTCCGCTGCCTGCTCCGATCTCCAAGACGATCAACGAAAAGGGCCTGATCGCGGCTGCCGTCCTGTCCGGCAACCGTAACTTCGAAGGCCGCGTTTCGCCGGACGTTCAGGCGAACTATCTGGCTTCGCCGCCGCTCGTCGTCGCCCATGCTCTTGCCGGTACGGTCACCAAGGACCTGACCAAGGAGCCGCTCGGGGAAGACCAGAACGGCAACCCGGTATATCTCCGCGACATCTGGCCTTCCTCGCAGGAAATCCAGGAATTCATCGCCAAGAACGTCACCCGCAAGATTTTCTCGGAAAAGTACGCGGACGTGTTCAAGGGCGACGAAAACTGGCAGGCCGTTCAGGTGCCCGCTGGCCAGACCTATGCATGGGACGACAACTCGACCTATGTGCAGAACCCGCCTTACTTCGTCGGCATGGGCAAGTCGGCCGGCACGATCGGCGACGTCAAGGGCGCCCGCATTCTGGGCCTCTTCGGCGACAAGATCACGACCGACCACATTTCGCCTGCCGGTTCCATCAAGGCGCAGTCGCCTGCCGGCAAGTATCTGCTGGACCATGGCGTCGGCGTTGCCGACTTCAACCAGTACGGCACGCGTCGCGGCAACCATGAAGTGATGATGCGCGGCACTTTCGCAAACATCCGTATCCGCAACCACATGCTGGGCGAAAACGGACGCGAAGGCGGCTACACCATCCATTATCCGTCGAAGGAAGAAACCTCGATCTATGATGCTGCCATGCAGTACAAGGCCGAGGGCGTTCCGCTCGTCGTCTTCGCAGGCGTCGAATACGGCAACGGCTCCTCGCGTGACTGGGCTGCCAAGGGCACCAACCTGCTCGGCGTCAAGGCCGTGATCGCGCAGTCCTTCGAGCGTATCCACCGCTCCAACCTAGTGGGCATGGGCATTGTGCCTTTCGTCTTCGAGGAAGGCACCAGTTGGCAGACGCTTGGCCTCAAGGGTGATGAAATCGTCACCATCGAAGGTCTGGCCGATGTGCGCCCGCGCCAGAAGGTCGAAGCCTCCATCACCTATGCCGACGGCACGGTGAAGAAGGTTCCGCTCATCTGCCGCATCGATACGCTGGACGAGCTGGACTACATGAAGAACGGCGGCATCCTGCAGACCGTTCTGCGTGACCTGGCTGCCTGATCCACACGCACCTGAAATTCAGAAGCCGCCGGAGAAATCCGGCGGCTTCTTTATTTGGACTGAACCCGTCCCCGCACAATCTATTGGGAGCCAATTTTGAGAGGAGATTCGCAACCCTTTCGAATCTCACCGCAACGTGAATTCCTATTGATCGCAAGGCTTCTTACATAATAGATGTCAGCGACAATTATTGCAGGATGAAACGAAGTGATACTCCACGCCCCCTTCTACGGGACAGGTCCATGGCTTGCAGGCGAGCATCTGCCCGGCTGGCGTAGCATCTGTGCCGTTCTGGGGCTGGCGGTTACCGGCTGCATTTCCATGCAAGGCCCGGCGCGGGCGCAGGACAGCGACAAGAAGACGACCGTTCTGGAGCTTTATACCAGCCAGGGCTGCAAATCCTGCCCGCAGGCCGATCGCAACCTCGCCAGATATGCCGATGATCCCAATGTTCTGGCGCTGTCGTTTCACGTCAATTACTGGGATTACATGGGCTGGCGCGACACGCTTGCCAATCAGGAAAACACCGACCGGCAGAATGCCTATCGCAATTCCTTCAATGCGCGCATGATCTATACGCCGCAAGCCGTCATCAACGGTACTGCCGAAGTGAATGGCCGCGACAGCGAAGCCATCAAGACGCAGATCGCGGCAAACAAGCTGGATGTGCCGGTTTCGATCAAGCAGCTCGATGACGGGCGCCTGTCCATCGATATCGGCGCAGGCAAAAAGCCCGACGCGCCTGTGCATGTGGTCCTGTTCTATTTCCGCGATTCGGTGACGATCCCGATCACGGAGGGCGAAAATGCCGGGGAATCGATCACCTATCGCAATACGGTCAGCGATACCGATACGATCGGCATGTGGGACGGCAAGCCGTTGAAGATCGAGATTCCGGCGTCAGAACTGAAACGCAAGGATGTTTCGGGTTGCGCCGTCGTGTTGCAGGAGACCCGCAACGACAATTCGCTCGGCGCCATACATGGCGCAGCCATGTTCAAGCAGTCGAGGCCCGTGGGCCTTTAGAGTGGTTCCTGTTCCAACAGAATCGCCGGAACCGCTCTAACTTGTTCTATCGCATTATCCAGCGCATCGAGGCGGGGTAAGAAATCAGTCCAGTGAACTGATCCCCGCGTAGAGGTTTTACACTTTTGATGGAAATGCTCCAGGCAGCCGGTTCGCGCGGGCAGCAATGCGCGCTTCGGCGGTGTTTTCTTCCAGAAAGTTCAGCGGAAAAGCGTCTGTCCGGGCTTCGCAGAGCGGTCATCGAACCGGAGTGGAAACCGGTCTGGCAGCCAGGCCGGGAAAAGGTTGGTTCGGTCCGAGCAGTCCTTTGGGCGGGGGGCTTGGGGTCGGACTTGCCCGAACCGAACCGTCTCAGGCAACGTGTAGATGCTGAAGCCATAATCGGGCTGCAATGCGAAGCTGACAAGGCGAAAATGTGGCCAACAATCACCATTGCAAACACACATTCTCTTTTCGTGAATGACGGCTTCCCGCCGCTAATCCCTATTTATTGGGGCTTCTTTCGGCCCATGAGCGGCAGCAAAAACAGGCTCGCGGACGCGGCCCCTTGAAATTGCTTCACAAAAGCATCACCCTGTTGTCATGCGCCGGGTCCGGTTCGCTTCACCACCCTTGCTGAACACCGATCCCGGTTGCACGCAGTTTGTTCCTGAGCCTGTCCGGCTTCCGGGCGGCGCTCCGCAAAAGGCTGAAAGGAAGGAAATGGATACGTCAAGCGCAGCGAATGAGGATTCGTCGTCCCCTTCCCCCTCGTCTGCTTCGCCAAAGGTCGTTCCTCTCGACCGTGCGCGATCTGCTCCCGTCAGTTTCAACCGGCATGAACTCGGCAAAATCCTGAACATCTATGGCCGCATGGTCGCCTCCGGCACGTGGCGCGACTATGCCATCGACCATCTGAGCGACCGCGCCGTGTTCTCCATCTTTCGCCGTGCAAGCGAGATGCCGCTTTTCCGCATCGAGAAGAACCCGAAGCTCGCGCAGAAGCAGGGCGCCTATTCGGTCATCGCCGCAAGCGGGCTGATCATGAAGCGCGGCCACGAACTGGAGCGCGTGCTGCGGGTTTTCGACAAGAGCCTCAAGCTCGTCGAAAGCTGATCCTTCGAGACACCGTTTTCAACGGCCTCTCAGGATGAGGGAGGCGTAAGCGGCGGGGTTCCCGGTTCCGTTGAGCGACCGCCATTGAGCGGCAGTTGCATCAGCACCGTGTCGAGCCAGCGCCCATGTTTGAAGCCCGAACCCTCGATGCGCCCGCAATGGGCAAAGCCGAGGCTTTCATGCAGCCGGACCGAACCGATATTGTGTTCGCCGTCACCGATCACCGCCAGCAACTGACGGAAGCCCAAAGCGGAAATGCGCTCGATAAGCGCGCGCAGCAGCAGCTTGCCGATGCCCTTTCCCTTGGCATCCGGGGCGATATAGATCGAATCCTCCGCAAGCCAGCGATAGGCGGGCCTGACGCGGAAATGGCTGGCATAGGCATAGCCCAGAACCCGGTCATTTTCCTCGGCCACGAGGATCGGAAAGCCCTGCGCCACCAATGCCGCGAAACGCCTTGCCATTTCATCGGCGGTCGGCGGTTCGATCTCGTAGGAACCGGCGCCGGTCAGGACGGCTTCCGAATAGATCGCGGTGATTGTTTCGATATCGGCAGGCTGGAAATCACGAATGACGGGCATGTTGAAACCGCAGCAGCGTGGGAGACGGGTCCCTAACATGCATCAGAAATCGCCCGGAAAAAAGCAAAAAGGGCAGCGTTTCCGCTGCCCTTTTGTTCAAGCCTCTTCGGCTGATTATTCACGGTTGCCCATGAACTGCAGCAGGAAGGTGAACATGTTGATGAAGTCGAGATAGAGGCGCAGCGCGCCCATCACGACCTTGCGGCCATGCGCATCCGAAGAATCGCCTTCGTAGTACATTTCCTTGATCGACTGCGTGTCGTAGGCGGTGAGGCCTGCGAAGATCAGGACGCCGATCACCGAGATCGCGAACTGCAGCGCGGTGGAGCCGAGGAAGATGTTGACGACCGAAGCCAGGATCAGGCCGAACAGGCCCATGACCAGGAACGAGCCCATGGCGGACAGGTCGCGCTTGGTCGTGTAACCATAGAGCGACAGCGCGCCGAAGGAAGCAGCCGTCACGAAGAAGGTGCGAACGATGCTCTGGCCGGTGAAGACCAGGAAGATCGACGACAGCGACAGGCCGACGAGAGCTGCATAGCCCCAGAAGACGGCGTTAGCCGTGCCGACCGACATGCGTTCGATGCGGAAGCTCAGGAAGAACACTGCCGCGAGCGGCGCAAGCATCACGACCCAGCGAAGCGGGGACGTGTAGAGCGCCACACCGAGGCCGGTGAGCATCTTGCCGTTGGCGAGCTGGGCGACGGCTGCGGACGGGTCCGTGGTCGTTGCGAGCGCTGCAACGGCAAATGCGGCAAGGCCGGTAACGGCCAGGCCGATAGCCATCATGTTATAGACGCCGAGCATGTAGCTGCGCAGGCCCTGGTCGATGCCTGCATCGGCGCGAGCGCCGCCTACCGGCCTCTGCTGCGCCTGAATATTGCGAAAGTCAGCCATGACTTAAATCCTCTTGCCATGTCCCGTCCGGTGTCGGGGCGCTCATGAAGGCCGAGCCGCCGCCAGGCGCCGCTGGCGGGACCCCAGCATGCCTGCCTGACATTATGGGGATTTCGGCCTTCGCGTACAAGTACCACCTGTAAAAAAACGTGATGGGGCGACTTGAAAAGCCGACCGCATTATCCATGCGATCCAAGGGGTTACCTCATTGGAAGCTTCAGGATTACAAAAGCTTCATATCGTCCTCAGCACCTGTGCGGGCTTCTGCCCGAGGACGCGCCACGTGCCCGCGAGGCCGAAACCGACCGTCAGCACCAGCGCGATGGCCACGGTCATCAGCGCGACATCGGGCAGGAAACTCGCCTTCAGCTTCATGATTTCCACCACGACATACCATCCCGCCACGCTGCCAGCGACGAGCGCGAAGAGCGCCGTCGCCAGCCCCAGCAGCATATATTCAAGCACATAGGCCGTGATCAGCGTTCCCCGCGTCGCGCCGAGCGTCTTCAGCACCACCGCATCGTGGACGCGGGCGCGGTTACCGGCGGCAAGCGCCCCGCCCAGCACCAGAACCGAAGCCGCAAGCGCGATGGAAGCGGCGGCGCGGATGGCGGTTGCAAGCTGGCCGATCAGATCATTGGCAACATCAAGCGCATCGGTCACGCTCACCGTCGTGATGGCGGGCCATGTCCTTGTGACCTGACGCAGCACGTCAGGCGCAAGGTTCTTCTGGCTGTCGGGAATGGTGAGCGTCGCCAACCATGTCGCAGGCGCGCCGGCGAAGGTGTTGGGCGAAAACACCATGACGAAGTTCATCGCCAGCGTTTCCCACTGGACCTGACGGAAGCTTGCGATCCTTGCAGTTATGTTGCGGCCAAGCACATTGACCGTCACCGTGTCGCCGAGCTTCAGGCCGAGTTCCTTGCCTTCGCGCTCCGCGAAGGACACCAGCGGCTCGCCGCCATAGCCAGCGGGCCACCATTCGCCTTCCGTCAGCGTCGAGTTTTCGGGGACGCTATCGGAAAAGGTTATGCCGCGGTCGCCGCGTAGCACCCAGGCTGCTTCCGGCGGGATGGTCATGTCGCGCACATTGGTGCCGTTGAAGGCGACGATGCGGCCGCGCAGCATCGGCCCGGAAGTGAGCTTGCCATCCGGCACGATGCCGCTCACCAGTTTGGTGAAGTCGCCGATGTCGCGGTTCTGAATGTCGACGAAAAAGAAATCGGGCGCCTGCGCGGGAATGTTTTCCGTCACCTGACGGCGCAGATTGCCGTCGATCAGCGCGATTGCCACCATCAGCGTCAGGCCAAGGCCCAGCGAAAGCACCACCGAGGGCGTTAGCGCGCCCGGACGATGGATGTTGCCCACTGCGAGCCGCAGCGCCGTCGAGCGCAGGCGCGGGACCCGGCGGGCGAGCCAGCGGATGCCGTCCGCAACAAGCCGCAACACGCCGAAAGCAGCAATGGCCGAGACGATGAAGATCGCCGCGATGCGCCGGTCATAGGCGACGTAGAGCGCGAGCCCCGCAAGCGCTGCAATCAGCAGAACCGCAAGGGCGAGATAAAGAAGCCGCGGCAGGCCGCGCTGCTCAAACCCCTGTTCGCGGAAAAGCGCCGTCGCCGGAATATCGCGCGCGCGGCCAAGCGGAATGATCGCGAAGGCAAGCGTGGTGATGAGGCCGAAGATGGCGGCAAGCGCCAGCGCGCCGGGGAAGAAACCGCCGCCACCGGCGACAGGCAGGTAATTGGCAAGCGCCAGCGCCGCCGCATAGGGGATGATCGCCGCCAGCACCAGACCGATGGCGATGCCGATCAGGCCGATCACCATGATCTGCACGAGATAGACCAGCACGGCGAAGCGCGCAGGCGCGCCCAGCGACTTGAAGGTGGCGATCACGCCGCGCTTGCCGTCGAGATAGGCGCGCACCGCATTGGCGACGCCCACACCGCCGACGATCAGGGCCGTCAGCCCCACCAGCGTCAGGAATTGCGAGAAGCGCTCGATATTGGCGCTGAGCGCCGGAGCGGCATTGGCGCGGGAGCGGATGTTCCAGCCTGCATCGGGAAAATCGGCGGCAGCCTGCCGCCTGACTTCGGCGATGGCGGCATCGGGCGCGCCATCCGGCAACGCCACCTTGTAGATATGATCGACGAGGCTGCCCGGCTGGATGAGGCCGGAAGCGCGCAGGCCGTCCAGCGAGACCAGAAAGCGCGGCGCGAAATTGAAACCGGAAGAAAGCAGGTCCGGTTCGCTCTCGATCAGGCCGCGCAGTTCAAAGGTCTGCGAACCGAGCAGCACTTTCGCGCCAAGCGACAGATCCATGCGATTGAGAAAGTCCTGGCTGACGGCAGCACCATAGGTGCCGTCCTTCTCGCCTGTCATATCGGCCAAAGATTGCTGCGGTTGAACCTTCAGTTCGCCATAAAGCGGATAGGCGGCGTCGACCGCCTTTACTTCGACCAGCGACTGGTCGGAGCCATCCGGCATGCGCGCCATGGAGCGCATGGTGGCGCTTTCGGCAAGCCTGCCCTGCCTTTCGATGAAGGCGCGTTCTTCCGCCGTCGTTTCGCGCTGATTGAGCGCGAAGCTGACATCGCCGCCGAGAATGCTCTGGCCTTGCGCGGCAATGCCGGTGCTGACCGAACGCGCCACGGAATTGACTCCGCCGATGGCGGCAACCCCAAGCGCGATACAGGCGAGGAAAATATAAAAACCGGCAAGCCCGCCGCGCATTTCGCGCAGCGCGAAGCGGAGGGCGAGCAGGAATGACTGTGCCGCACTCATGCGCCAGCCGCCAGCGTTTCGGGAACGGTGCCGCCTTGCGCGGGTTCCTCGATCCGGCCCGAGCGCACCGGAATTTCGATGTCGCAGCGCGCGGCCAGCGCCGGGTCATGCGTGACCAGCACCATGGTCAGGCCGTTCTCGCGCTGCTTGGCGAACAGGAGGTCGGCAATCTGACGCCCTGTCGTGGTGTCGAGATTGCCGGTGGGCTCATCCGCGATCAGGATCTTCGGGCTTGGCGCAAGGGCGCGCGCGATCGCGACGCGCTGCTGTTCGCCACCGGAAAGCTCGGACGGATAATGGGTGAGGCGCTCGCCGAGGCCCACGGCGCGCAATTCGCGCTCCGCTACCTCGAACGCATCGCGGCGACCGGCAAGCTCCAGCGGCACGGCGACATTTTCGAGCGCGGTCATGTTGGGAATGAGATGGAAGGACTGGAACACGATGCCGATATTGGCCCCACGGAAAGCGGCCGCCTGATCTTCGCTCATCCGGCTGATGGTCTCGCCCGCGATCTTCACAGTTCCGTTATCGACATGCTCCAGCCCGGCCAGAACCATCAGCAGCGTGGACTTGCCGGAACCGGACGGACCGACGATTCCGACCGACTGTCCTTGCGATATATGAAGGGAGACGCCCTTCAGCACATGCACCAGCGAAGCGGCGTGACCAAGGGTCAGGTGAACGTTCTCAAGTTCGATAATCGGGCCAACAACCTGTTCCGTCACGCGGTTTTTATCCTATATGAGTCTTTGGAACCAAACAGCGCGTCACAAATTTGAACTTATGTTGCGCCAGTTATTGAAGAGAAGTCCGGCGGGCCATTTGCCCACAGCCCCTCAAATATGGGTTTTCGACGATGCGTTTCAAACTATCAATTCCGGCATGGCTCCCTATTTTTGCGGTAATGGCGTCTTTCATGGCGGCAAGCCCCATCGCGACGGCGCAGGCACAGGAAGAACCGACCGGCCTTGAAGACGCACTGCCGACCGAGCAGCTGTCGCAGATCAGGATCGTCGGCTTCGGCGACAGCCTGATGGCCGGCTATCTGCTGCCGTCCAATGCCGCCTTTCCGCAGCAGCTTGAAAAGGCGCTCAATGACAAGGGCGTCGAAGTTTCGATCGAAAATGCGGGCGTATCGGGCGACACGACCACGGGCGGGCTTTCGCGCATCGACTGGTCCGTCCCCGATGGCACCGATCTCGTGATCCTTGAACTGGGGGCGAATGACGCGCTGCGCGGCATCGAGCCCGACATTACCGAAAAGAACCTTGATGAAATGCTGGCGCGCCTCAAGCAGCGCGGCATTTCGGTCATTCTTGCCGGCATGATGGCCCCGCCCAACATGGGCAAGGACTATGCCGCCCGGTTCAACCCGATCTATCCCAAGCTGGCACAGAAATATGGCGTGCCGCTCTACCCGTTTTTCCTCGACGGCGTAGCAACCAAAAAGGACCTTTTGCTCGAGGACGGAATGCACCCCAATGAGAAAGGCGTCGAAACGATGGTCTCCAATTTTATGCCCACTATCGAAAAGAGCCTGACGAACATGCAAAACAAGGGGACATCGGGAGGCTGAAGCCCGCCGGGAGCATAAACAGCTTGCCCCCGCTATGAAACTTTGATTCGCTTCAGGTGTATCGGCGAATATCGAATCAATTTCGATGGAACGATGCACCGACTCTCTAGGTTAGAGTGTCCTTTATGCATCCTTTGGATGCCCGGCGCTCTGACACGGAACGCTTCGAGGAGGATGCCTTATGCCGCGTCTTTTCACTGCCCTCGAAATCCCGCGCGACGCCGCGCTTTCGCTCTCGCTGCTGCGAGGCGGTCTCCCCGGCGCACGCTGGATTGATGTCGAAAACTACCACATAACGCTACGTTTTATCGGAGATGTGGAAGGCCACGTGGCCGACGAGGTTGCCAATGCGCTCGATCGCGTGCGGCGGCCCGAATTCATGCTCAACCTGTCGGGTGTCAATGCGTTCGGCTCCAAGAAGCCGCACAGCATCTATGCGGGTGTATCCCCCTCGCCTGAGCTTAACGCCTTGCAGGCTGAAATCGAAAGGATCTGCCAGCGGCTTCACATTCCCGCCGACCCGCGCAAGTTCACGCCGCATGTGACGCTGGCGCGGCTGAGAAACGCCCGCATCGACGATGTGGTGCGCTATCTTTCCTCACGCGGCAACTTCGCGACGCTGCCCTTCAAGGTGGGACGGTTCGTACTGATGTCGTCCCGCGATTCGGTCGGCGGCGGACCTTACATCGTGGAAGAAGCCTGGCCCCTGGTCGCCACGTCCTTCACGGGCCAGAACTGGTCGGCAAGCGCGATGGAAGCCGCCAGAACCATCCGGTAAACCTTCTCAAAATCCCCGGTCCCGCCATAATAGGGATCGGGGATTTCAACCGCCCGCCCTTCGGCGATCTCGGTGAAAAGCCCGATATGCGCGCTTGCATTCGCAGGCTGACGCCCGGCGATCATCCGCATATTGTAGCGGTCCATCCCGAGGATCAGGTCGAAACGGCTGAAATCACCTGCGATCAGCTGGCGGCAACGCTGCCCGGAAATATCGAGGCCATGCCGCGCCGCAACGCTGATGGAGCGCTCATCCGGCTCCTCGCCGGTATGGTAGCCATTGGTTCCGGCGGAATCGACCAGCACATGGTGGATGCCGCGCTTTTCCAGCACATGCCCCATCACGCCTTCGGCAAGCGGGGAACGGCAGATATTGCCAGCGCAAACAAATAAAATGCTGGCCGGGGCTTTTGCGGTTGCTGATACGGTCACGGAACTCTCGCACTCATGATAAGTTTGTTCAGGAACCGCAACATAGGCGAAAGACGATGGCACGCAACCGGCTGACGGAAAACGAACTGAACGAAGCGCTCAACGAACTGGAGGGCTGGCAGAAGACCGATGGACGCGAGGCCATTTCCAAAAGCTTCAGGTTCAAGGATTTCAACGCCGCCTTCGGCTTCATGACGCGCGCGGCGCTTCACGCGGAAAAGCTTGACCATCATCCCGAATGGTTCAATGTCTATAACCGCGTCGATGTCACGCTTTCGACCCATAGCGAGAACGGCATTACCGAACTCGATATCAAGCTTGCGCGCAAGATGAACGCTATAGCCTGAATTTAGAGCTTTGAAATATAGACATAAATCTTCCGGCGGTCATAGTTGAAGCTGCCATCGGCGTTGCGGCTGGAATAGGGAAGGACGCGGGTCAGGTTGGTGCGGTCCTGCCAGTTCTGCCCGAGCTTGCCGCCATGGACGCCGCGGATATAGACATCGCCGAGCGAGATGGCGGCGTGGAAGATATGTCCCGCCTGAACGTCATAAAAGCCGATGGCCTTGCCAAAGGGCAGTGCCGAATAGCCGTTCCATTGCTCGCCCGCCCTGAAATTCAGGATGGGTATCCAGTTCTGGCTCGACGTGCCGCGCAGGGTGTTGAGCGAGATTCCGGCGCCGAAGAGGAACCGCAGATAGACGGCGGCATCGTAGCATCCGGCCTCGAACAGATCGATGGTGATGTAATCGTCCTCGCTTCCGGCGGCCAGCAGCTGGTTGCCGCGAAACAGCCGTGTTGAACGGTCGCTGCGGATGAAATTTTCCCCATAGCCGGTCAAATGCATCAAACCCTCCATTCATTCCGCACCTGCTTCGTCGCGCGTCCAAAACGCTTCCGAAGCGATCCGGTCGAATCTGCATTTTGGGGATTTGACGGGGCTGTTGTAGCTGATGGTTCTGGCAGGATCGGACCGGGGCGAAATCGCCCGGACTTGCAAGGAAGGCACGAACTCCCCATTTTTAGCGCTACAGTTGCATTCCTCGTGATGCCGGGCTGCAAAGAGCAATTTTTGCGCTCCGGTGCTCGAAAATCACTCTTTTTGCCACGGCCTGACGAGTTTTCAACTGCAGCGTTAACCGGTCATGGCCCGTGTCAACGCAATCGGGACGACAGGAGTTGAACGAGAATGGATGACGTCAGAATCGGTGAAATCCTCGAACCGGGCAGCGAGAGCGAATTCAAGAAGCGCAGCGACCGGGTGAAGAACGGATTCTGGAAGGCCGCGCGCCGCGCCGGTCGCATGGTGCCGTTCATGGACGAGGTGGTTGCAGCCTATTACTGCGCGCTCGACCAGAAGACGCCGACCCGCGTGCGCATGACGCTGATGGCGGCGCTCGCCTATTTCGTCCTGCCCTTCGACGCCATTCCCGATCTTCTGGCCGGTATCGGCTTCACGGACGACGTTGCCGTGCTGATGGCGGCGCTGACCGCCGTTCGCGCCCATATCACGCCCGCGCACCGGCTGGCTGCGAAGCAGGCGTTGGAAGATGAGGCAGTAGGGCAGTAGGGCAGTAGGGCAGTAGGGCAGTAGGGCAGTAGGGCAGTAGGGCAGTAGGGCAGTAGGGCAGAGAAGGATATGTGCGTTGAGGTCGTCCGCAACAAAACATATTCCCCTACTCCCTTATTCCCCTATTCCCTTAACATACTGCCTTACTGCCCTACTGCCTTATTGCCTTACCCGACTGCCTTACTCACGCCGCTTTCTTTTCATTCAACTGAATCAAGGGATGGCGGGGCGACTTGGCTGCTCATTCAAAAGTTTTCTTTCGAAACTTCACCGTTTGGTAACCCAGATTAAGGCACTTTAATCGGCAACTGAGCGGGACGGCGTGATGAACGGCGGCATCCCGATATTCAAGTTTGAAGCAAACGAAAGAGAACCGGTAAAAACCAATGCTTGGAAAATCGATCGTCGCGGCTTCTGTGTTCATGATTGGGATGGCGGGCTCGGCACTCGCCCAGACCCCGAGCCAGATCAGCCAGTTCAATGCCTGGGGCGCCTACAGCTATCAGTCGGGCAACGGCAAGGTCTGCTATGTCCTCTCCGTACCGACCCAGAAGGCTCCGGCCAGTGTCGATCACGGTGACAACTTCTTCCTCGTGAGCCAGAAGCCCGGCCAGAACATCTCGTTCGAACCGCAATTCATGGCCGGTTACGACCTCAACACCAATGCCAAGGTCGTCGTCTCCATCGGCAACCGCAGTTTCAACATGTTCGTCAACGGCAAGTCGGGCTGGATGGAAAATGCAGCCGAAGAGCCGCAGCTCATCGCAGCCATGCGCGGCGGTTCGGAGATGAAGGTGCAGGCGCAGTCGAAGCGGGGCACCAAGACCAACTACACCTATTCGCTGAAGGGCATTTCGGATGCGCTGAAAGCCATCCAGAAGTGCAAATGATCCAGACGATCGGATAGAGTTCAGAAGCCGGGCCATGTGCCCGGCTTTTTGGTTTGGCGCTGCTATTCCCGCAGCCGTGCATGGCAGACAAGACTCCATGTAGGATGACGAATGCGATATTGTGTGCTAAGAGCGCGCGCAACAAGGGTCGAAAAGCCAGGTGCCGGACCCTATTTATCCATGAATTCGGGCCAGATTGTCTGGCGAAGCTTATCGGCGCGCTTCCGGCGGTCGTCTCCAACAGTTGAAAACAGATGTCCATTTCGTTCGACCTTACCATTGATGATACGCGCGACCAGCTTGCCCGCCATGCGCGCGCCAGCCTGGAGGCAAAGCCGTCGCTTATCGGCATGTCACGCGAGGAAATGGCGCAAGCGCTGATCAAGGTCGGCGTGCCGGAACGCCAGACGAAAATGCGTATCAGCCAGCTGTGGCACTGGCTCTATGTGCGCGGCGTTTCCGACTTCGCCGACATGCGCAATATTTCCAAGGATTTGCGCGCCCTGCTGGCGCAGCATTTCACCATTGCGCGGCCCGAAGTGGTCGAGGAACAGATTTCGCAGGATGGCACCCGCAAGTGGCTGTTCCGCTTTCCGCCGCGCGGCGCTGGCCGCCCCGTCGAAATCGAAAGCGTCTATATCCCTGAGGAAGGCCGCGGCACGCTGTGCATTTCCAGCCAGGTCGGCTGCACGCTCACCTGCTCGTTCTGCCATACCGGCACGCAGAAGCTGGTGCGCAACCTCACCTCGGAAGAAATTCTGGCGCAGCTTTTGACCGCCCGTGACCGGCTTGGCGATTTTCCTGACAAGGATACGCCGGACGGCGCAATGGTGCCTGCCGAAGGGCGCAAGATCACCAATATCGTGATGATGGGCATGGGCGAGCCGCTCTATAATTTCGAGGAAGTGAAGAAGGCCCTGCTGATCGCCTCCGATGGCGACGGCCTGTCCCTTTCCAAGCGCCGCATCACGCTTTCGACCTCCGGCGTCGTGCCGGAAATCTATCGCACCGGCGACGAGATCGGCGTCATGCTCGCCATTTCGCTGCACGCAGTGCGCGACGAGTTGCGCGACATTCTGGTGCCGATCAACAAGAAGTATCCGCTGGAACAGCTCATCAAGGCCTGCCGCGAATATCCGGGCCTGTCCAATGCCAAGCGCATCACCTTCGAATATGTGATGCTCAAGGACATCAATGACAGCCTTGAGGACGCCAAGCTTCTGGTGAAGCTGTTGCAGGGCATTCCGGCCAAGATCAACCTGATCCCGTTCAATCCGTGGCCTGGCACCAATTACCAGTGCTCGGAATGGGAGCAGATCGAGAAATTTGCCGATTATGTGAATGCGGCTGGCTACGCATCGCCGATCCGCACGCCGCGCGGCCGCGACATTCTCGCCGCCTGCGGCCAGCTCAAGTCGGAATCCGAGCGCATGCGCAAGAGCGAGCGCCTTGCGCTCGAAGCCATGATGATCGCCGGGCATGGTGAATAACAGTCCGATGGGGGAGCGCGCTTGAACGATACTCTCGACTATATCATGCGCTTCGTCGTCGTCGTGTTCGGCTATTGCTGCGCTGTACTGGCGGCAGGCTGGTTTCTGGCCGCCATCCTGTTCCGTACCCTCGGCATCGATTCCTTCATGAACGATTTCGTCATGATGGCGAGCGATACGGATGCCGGTTCGTTCTTCGCGGCCACCAGCTTCTGGAGCGCCGTGTTCGTCAGCGGTTTCGCGCTTGCGGTACTGGCCGGCGGGTTCAGCTTCCTGCCCGCCCTCATCCTGATCATCCTGGCGGAAGCGCGCGGTTACAAGTCGTCGCTGTTCTACTGCGTTGCGGGCGCACTGATCGGGCTTGCGGCAGCTAGCGCATCGCTTCCGTTCAGCGATAACCGGAGCGTACAGGAAAGCTCGCTCTGGATTGCAGCCATAGCAGGCGCCGGCGTCGTCGGCAGCTTCGTCTACTGGCTGCTCGCTGGCCGCAATGCCGGACGGCTTCTATCCCGCCCGACCAACTGATTTTTACTTCGCCTGTGCGGTGATGATCTTCAGCGCGAAGGCCGAGAATACGCCCGCAAACATCCAGTCCACGATGCGCGTCACGGTCGGGTTCTTTTTCAGGAGCCCGGCGAAACGGTCCGCTGCCACCACCATCGGAATGGTGAAGGGCAGCGCCATCGGAATGAACGACAGGCCGAGGAAGAACAATTTGCCCATGGCATGCGGGTCATGGGCCGAGACGAACTGCGGCAGGAAGGTCATGTTGAACAGGATGATCTTCGGATTGAGCAGGTTGATGCCAAGCCCCGTCAGCCAGTTCTGGAACAGCGTATGCTTCTTGCCGCCATTCTTTTCCGGCGAGAAGGCCGATCCCTTGCGGATCGCCTGCACGGCCAGAAAGACCAGATAGCCCGCGCCTACGATTTTCAGCGCCGTGAAGGCAGCCGGAGAAGCGATGATCAGCGCCGAAAGGCCGAGCGCCACCATGGTGGTGTGGATGACGATGCCGGTGCTGGCGCCAGCCATGCAGGCAAAGCCCGCGGCCTTGCCTTCGGACAGGGCGCGCCCGACGAACAGCGTCATGTCGGGGCCGGGCGTGATGGAAAGGATCGCGGTTGCTATCGCGAACTGGACAAAGATCGTCCATTCGGGGATGAAGGTCAGGTTCGTCAGAAAAGACATCGAAATGTGCTCCAAGAGATGGCGCACGCTAGAATAATTTCCCGGCAAAGGGAACAGTGGAATGGAGACCGGAATGCTGCTGATCGTGGGGACCGTCCGCCTGCCGCCGGAAAACCTCGAGCGGGCGCGCGAAGCCATGCGGGTCATGATCGCGGCCAGCCGCGCGGAGGATGGCTGCGTGGACTATGGCTATGCCGAGGACGTGCTGGAGCCCGGCCTGATCCACGTCAAGGAATTCTGGCGCGACAGAGCCTCGCTCGACCGTCATTTCGCCTCCCCCCATATCGCCGCATGGCGCGCGACATGGCCCGAGCTTGGCATCAGCGACCGCAATCTCGTCATTTATGAAGTTGGCGAACCACAGATCACGTAATACGCATGAGTTTTCGCGATAAGTCGCAGTTCGTCGGCTTGCACGCGGCTTGGCAACTGGTAAAAGACTTGCGGATATATCTGTTGGAGTTCCGCTCCAACCGCCACCGCATCAGACGGAAGTGAATTATGAGCAAGTGGAAAGACGTTAAGAAAGTCGTTCTCGCCTATTCGGGCGGCCTCGACACCTCGATCATCCTGAAGTGGCTTCAGACGGAACTGGGCGCGGAAGTCGTGACCTTTACCGCCGATCTGGGCCAGGGCGAAGAACTTGAACCGGCCCGCAAGAAGGCGGAAATGCTGGGCATCAAGGAAATCTTCATCGAGGACGTGCGCGAAGAATTCGTGCGCGATTTCGTCTTCCCGATGTTCCGCGCCAATGCCGTCTATGAAGGCGTCTACCTGCTCGGCACCTCGATTGCCCGCCCGCTGATCTCCAAGCACCTGATCGACATCGCCAGGAAGACCGGCGCCGACGCCATCGCGCATGGCGCGACCGGCAAGGGCAACGACCAGGTTCGTTTCGAGCTTTCCGCTTACGCGCTGAACCCGGACATCAAGATCATCGCCCCGTGGCGCGACTGGTCGTTCAAGAGCCGCACCCATCTGCTGGAATTCGCCGAACAGCATCAGATCCCCGTCGCCAAGGACAAGAAGGGCGAAGCGCCGTTCTCCGTCGACGCCAACCTGCTGCACTCCTCGTCCGAGGGCAAGGTTCTGGAAGATCCGGCTGTCGAGGCTCCCGAATATGTGCATATGCGCACCATTTCGCCGGAAACCGCGCCCGACAAGGCAACGATCATCAAGATTGGCTTTGAAAAGGGCGACGCCGTTTCGATCAACGGCGAGCGCCTGTCGCCTGCGACACTGCTTGCCAAGCTCAACGACTATGGCCGCGACAACGGCATCGGCCGTCTCGACCTCGTGGAAAACCGCTTCGTCGGCATGAAGTCCCGCGGCGTCTACGAAACGCCGGGCGGCACGATCCTGCTTGCCGCACACCGCGCCATCGAATCCATCACGCTCGACCGTGGTGCGGCGCACCTGAAAGACGAACTGATGCCGCGCTATGCGGAACTCATCTATTACGGCTTCTGGTTCTCGCCGGAACGCGAAATGCTGCAGGCGGCAATCGATCACAGCCAGCGCCATGTCGAAGGCGAAGTCACGCTCAAGCTCTACAAGGGCAATGTGATGGTGATCGGCCGTGAATCGGAAAAGTCGCTCTATTCCGACAAGCTCGTCACCTTCGAAGACGATCAGGGCGCCTACGACCAGAAGGACGCCGCAGGCTTCATCAAGCTCAATGCGCTGCGTCTGCGCACGCTCGCCGCGCGTGATCGCAAATAAGCATATCCAACCCGGACAAAAGCCCGCCTTCCCGGCGGGCTTTTTGTTTTTAGAGCAGGACGTGAATCTTGTCTGTCTATCTGGCCCTGCCTGCCTGCATTCTGCTTGGCATTTATCTGCTGGTCCGCTGCATTTCCATTCTATGGAAAATCATTGCGCCTGAGGTCCGCCACCAGTTTGCGGGCAACGCCCGGCCACACGTCTTTCATTTGCCAAACGCCGGGCGATACGCGATCAGCATCGTGTTTCCGCCGTTTACCATTTTCCCCGGCACAGCCTATTTCTCAACGCAGTTTGCCATCAAGTCGCGCGCGACCGGCGCGCCGATTGCCTATCATTCCACAAGCCGCTTTCTGTTGAGCGTCCGGCGGACGGATATGCGCGGCAATGCTTCCCATGCCTTGGGATATTTCGACTGCATGACAGCCGGGGATTACGAAATCACCTGCCTGACCCCTGAAAAGATCAGGGCGAATTTCCGGCTGGAAATAACGCCCCATGTTTCGGTCCTGAAACTCGCGCCCGTCATCGCTGGAACCATTCTTGCCGCTGGAATGAGCGTGGGCGGGACGATTGTCTTTCTGCTCTGGATGGCCGGCAAAATTTGATGATGTCAGACTGCGTTCTTGATTGCCGCCAGCATCTTTTCCTCACCGGGACGCAAGGTCAGCACCCGCACGCCATTGGCCGTGACGGCGACCGTGTGCTCGAACTGCGCTGACAGTTTGCCGTCACGCGTCACCACCGTCCAGCCGTCCTTTTCCTGCTTCACCTTGGCCGTACCCTGATTGAGCATCGGCTCGATGGTGAACACCATGCCTTCGCGCAGGCGAACCCCGGTGCCGGGCTTGCCGAAATGCAGGACCTGCGGTTCCTCGTGCATTTCGCGACCGATGCCATGGCCGCAATATTCCCGCACGATGCTGTAATCATGCCGCTTGGCGTGGCGTTCGATGGCATGGCCGATATCGCCGAGCGTCGCGCCGGGGCGCACGGCGGCAATTCCCTTCCACAGCGCCTCATAGGTCACGCGGACCAGCCGCGAGGCAAAGGGCGCAACTTCGCCCACCATGTAGGTCTTGCTGGAATCGGCGATATAGCCGTCCTTTTCCAGCGTGATGTCGAAGTTGATGATCTCGCCGTTTTGAATGATCTCGTCATTCGACGGCATGCCATGGCAGACGACCTCGTTCCTGGAGCTGTTCAGCACATAAGGATAGTCATATTGCCCCTTGCTGGCAGGCCGCGCCTGCAATTCGCGGGTGATGTAGTCCTCGACCAGATCGTTGACCTGCATCGTGGTCATGCCCGCCAGCGGGGTACGGTCGAGAAGGGCAAAAACCGAGGCGAGCAGCGCGCCGGATGCCGCCATCTTTTCCACTTCGGCCGGCGTCTTGGTCATGACGGCTGCACTTCCAGCACCGGCAGAACCGGCAGCTCAACCTGCGCTGCGCGCAACTGCATCTGCACGATCTCGTTGAACGACAGGTCGGGATGGGCCTGCGCCAGCATGCCGATCTTCATCCAGTATTCAGCCTGCGCATTGATCGAACGGCACATGACGTCGCTCGCCTTGCGCAGTTCTTCATGCAGCTCGTCACCGATCTTTACGATACCCATAACAGTGTCCAGAATAAGCGTTTGATATACGAACCATATATAAACCGTATATGCGCATCGATCAAGCTTTCTACTCTTCCTCCTCAGGCAATCAAATCATTTGCATTTAATACGGCGCCTTACTATAAGGCGCCGTATGGAAATTATCGAGCAAAAGCATCGTGCCCTTCTGGGCGAAATGGAACGCCGGCACAGCTCGTCCACCGACGCGCTGAAAGCCTGTTTTGAAGTCTTGTCGCTTGCTGCGGCCATTGACCGGGATTGCGCCAGCCGGCTGGCGCCGCACAAGCTTTCGGAGGGCAAGTTCGTCCTGCTGTTTCTGCTGCACGATGCGCCCGAGGGCCTCTCGCCGCACGCGCTTTCGGAACGCGCAGGCGTCACGCGCGCCACCATCACCGGCCTGCTGGACGGGCTGGAGCGCGACGGTTTCCTCAAGCGCCACGCGGATAGCGCGGACCGCCGCAAGCTGACTGTCCGGCTGACATCCGAAGGCTCGCTGCTGGCGCAACAGCTTTTTGAACAACATACCGCATGGATTGCAAGCCTGATGAGCGATCTCTCGTCAGGCGAACAGCAGCTTCTCAGTACCTTGCTGCGCCGCATCTGGAGCCGCACCGACGCCGGACGCTCCTTCAAGATCAATGAAACCCTAAGGGATATGACATGACCTATTACCTCGCCGAGCTTTATTCCCCGAAATCGAGCTGGTACGCACTCGATGCTGAAGGCCGGCAGGCCTTCTTCGAGAAAGTCGGCGCGGGCATGGGCGGACTTGCGGCGCTCGGTATCGAGGCTTTGGCATTGGGGCCTGTCGACGCGACAAAGCCTTTTTCGCCCGGTCAGAATTTCTTCGCCATCTGGCGTTTCCCGGACGAAGCAGCCCTCGACATGCTGATTGCCGGAATCACCGCCACCGGCTGGCATGATTATTTCGACACGATCAATGCGGCTGGCGCTGGCACCGACCTCCCCGGCCATCTGGCGCAACTGGCAGGCGTGCCTTTCCGGGAAGCCGCCTGATACTACAGGTGCATTCTTCGTGATGCCGGGGCTGAAAGAGCGCCTTGTCTGCCTTCCGGGGCCCGCCTACCTTCAAATACGCACCGCTCCGGTACTCGAAAGTCACTCTTTCGCCACGGCCCGAGGAATTTGCAACTGTGGCGCCAAGCTGATCGCCCATGACGATAAATGCTTCCTCTCAGAGCGACCTTTGTGCGTCCAAATGGACGCAGGGCGCTCCAGAGAAGGATTTTTCTTATCCACACATGCTCCTGGCTGATCCCGCCGACGGATCCCGCTTGACTCTTGCCTCGCTCGATTCAATACTAGAACAAATAGAGAACAATTTGATAGGAATCGAACGTGAGCGGCATCGACATCGCGGCGTTGCGGCGCATGGTTACGGCCATTGCAGGCAATGATCCGCAAGGCAGTTTTGCCAGCAGGACAGGAAGCGAGGACAGGTGCGGTTTTGCGCGCACCCGCAGTTTCACGCTTGGCCTTGCCGGGGCCGATGCCGCCTTTCCGCATGGTCTGGCGGGCGATGCGCTGCACGAGGTCTTTGCCGAAAATCCGGGCGCGCATATGGCGGCGACCGGCTTTGCGCTCGCCTTTGCCGCCCGCGCGGCCGAGCGCTCCACACAATATCGGCGCCCCATCATCTGGATCGAGGAGGAAAAGGCTGCAAGCGAATATGGCGGGCTTTATCCGCCGGGGCTCCATGCCTTCGGGATCGATCCGTCACGGCTTCTGATCGTGCGCTGCCCCACGGCGCAGGATGTGCTGAAAGCGGCAAACGATGCGCTGGAAGCGGGCAGCGGCGGCAAGGCCTCGCATCTTGTTTCCGGCGTCGTCGCCTCGGTGACAGGCCAGCCGAAATGTCTCGACCTCACCGCCTCGCGCCGTCTGCTTCTTGCAACAGAAACCGCGCAGCTGCCCGTCATCCTGCTCAGGAGCCACCGAACGGCGGTGCAAAGCGCTGCCGTCAGCCGCTGGCGGGTGGCGCCCGCGCCATCGCGTTCAAGCGGAGCGAGTGCGCCGGGAAAGCCCGCCTTTTCCGCCGTGCTGGAGCGCAACCGCCACGGCACATGCGGACAATGGATCATGGAATGGAACAATGAAACCCTTGAATTTGGTGCACGAGAACGGGACGGCAGAACGCTTGTTTCTCGCCCTGTGGTTTCCGTTTCTGCCGACCGACCGGCTTCGCCGCGCCGTTCCGCATGACGGCAGGGAGCGCCCGCCCCTGGTAGTGACCGAGCGCACGGCCAATGCGCTGCGCCTGACGGCGGTGGATGCGGCGGCGGCAAGGCTCGGTCTTTTCCCCGGCATGGCGCTGACGGATGCCCGCGCCCGCGTGGAAAGGCTGGAAGTGGCGGCCGCAGCACCAGAACAGGATGCGGCCTTGCTCAAGCGCCTTGCCCATTGGTGCGAGCGCTACACGCCGCTCGTCGCCTACGATGAGCCGCATGGGCTGATGTTCGACATAACCGGCTGCGCGCATCTGTTCGGCGGGCTCGCCGCCATGCGCGCCGACGCCATCGGCCGCATCGAACGCGCCGGGCTGAAGGTGCAGGCAGCGATTGCCGACAACAGTTTTGCCGCACGGCTTCTGGCACGGGGAACGAAGGGCGGTGTCTTTAGCAAGGCGGAGGCCGACCGGCAGCTTCCCCGCCTGCCGCTTTCCGCGCTGGAACTGACGCAAGCCGCCGAAACCGGGCTCAAGCGCGCCGGGCTGAAACGCATCGGCGATGTGATGGAGCTTCCGCGCGCCGCGCTCACCGCCCGTTTCGGCACTGATCTTGCGACCCGGCTCGACCGGCTGGCGCGCCGCGAGCGCGCGCCGATTTCCCCCTTGCGCATCCTGCCGCTCCGCACCGCCGAACGCCGCCTGTCGGAACCCGTCACGGGGATGGAGCTGGTCGAACACATATTGCAGGAACTGGCGCAGGCGCTTTTTGCGCAGCTTGAACCGGAGGGCAAGGGCGCGCTGCTGATCGAGGCTTCCTTCTTCCGTGTCGATGGCGACGTGCGCCATATCCATATCGAAACCGGCCAGCCCTTGCGCGACGACAGGGTTTTCCTGCGCCTTGCACGCGAAAGGCTCAACGCCTTGACCTCTCCCCTCGACGCCGGTTTCGGCTTCGACATGATCCGGCTGGCGGCGTTGCGCTGCGCATCCGTCGCCCAGCGCCAGACGGGGCTCGACCAGCATGAGGAGGATGAAGCGGGTTTCAGCCAGCTTGTCGACCGGCTTTCGGCGCGGCTTGGACAGGACCGCGTTCTCGTCTCCTTTTCGCGCAACACCCATATTCCCGAACGCGCCTTCGGCCTGCGCCCTGCCCTCCATACGGACGGCAAGGGCGAAGCCGGTCATGAAAGCGTTCCGATGCTTCCCTCAGGGCTTCCCCCGGCGCTTCCCCCAATGCTTCCCGGCGATCCGCCCGCGCGCCCCATAAAACTGTTTCGCCCGCCGCAATTGATCGAAAGCGTGGCGGAAGTGCCTGACAGTCCGCCTTCCTTCTTCCTGTGGCGGCGGGTGCGCCATCAGGTGCGCCTTGCCGAAGGGCCGGAACGGATCGAGCCGGAATGGTGGCGTGCAATCGGCCAGGACGTGCCGGAACTGCGCGATTATTACCGGGTGGAGGACGAAAACGGCCAGCGTTTCTGGATTTTTCGCGAGGGGCTTTATGACGGCCTCAATCATCCGCGCTGGTTTCTGCATGGGTTGTTTGCGTGATGGCGCATTTTTTTGAAATGGCTGCTGCCAGCAATTTTTCCTTCCTTTGCGGCGCATCGCATCCGCAGGAACTGGTTTTGCAGGCCCATGCGCTTGGCCTGTCCGGCATAGGCATTGCCGACCGCAACACGCTGGCCGGTGTGGTGCGCGCCCATGCGGCATGGAAGGAATTTCGCGACAAGAGCGATTTCCGGCTGTTCATCGGCTGCCGCCTGTCCTTCACCGACGGCACGCCGGACATGGTCGTCTATCCGCGTGATCGCGCCGCCTATGGGCAATTGTGCCGCCTGCTGACCGAAGGCAAGACCCGCGCCGCCACCAAGGGCGAATGCCATCTCGAATGGAGCGACCTGCTGTTTCGCGCCCGGCAATTCCAGATCGCGGTCTTTCCTCCCGAGGACGACAGGCCGGACTTTGCCGACCGCCTGGCGGATATCGCCAAGGCCGCCCCCGGCTCCGTCTGGCTGGCGCTCGCCATGCCGCATCAGGGGCAGGACGGACGCCGCGCGGAACGCATCGCCCGTTTCGCGGCCGAAGCCAATGTGCCGCTGATCGCCACCAATGACGTGCTCTATCATCATCCCGACCGCCGCGCGCTTCAGGACGTGCTGACGGCAACCCGCCATTACACGACTGTTTTTGCAGCCGGGCAGCTTCTGGAAAAGAATGCCGAACGCCATCTGAAACCGCCCAGGGAAATGCTGCGGCTGTTCCGCGATTATCCCGAAGCCGTCGCGGCGACCGCCGATTTCGCGGCGCCCATCACCTTCCGGCTTGACGAGCTGAAATATGCCTATCCCGATGAACCCATTCCGCCCGGCAAGACGGCACGGCAGCATCTTCATGATCTCACCTGGGAAGGCGCTGCCCGCCATTACGGCGCGGACACGATCCCGCCCAAGGTGCAGGCGCTGATCAACAAGGAACTGGCGCTGATCGCCCAGCTTCAATACGAGCCCTATTTCCTCACCGTTTATGACATTGTGAACTATGCCCGCAAAGAAGGCATTCTCTGCCAGGGGCGCGGCTCGGCGGCCAATTCCGTGGTCTGTTTCTGCCTCGGCATTACCGGCGTGAACCCGACGGAAGTGGACCTCCTCTTCGAGCGCTTCATCTCCGCCGAGCGGCAGGAACCGCCGGATATCGATGTCGATTTCGAGCATGAGCGCCGCGAAGAGGTGATGCAATATGTCTATGACCGCTACTCAAGGGACCGCGCCGCCATCGTGGCGACCGTCATCAGCTATCGGTCCCGCAGCGCCATCCGCGATGTCGGCAAGGCGCTGGGCCTGACTGAAGACGTGACGGCGGCGCTCGCCAATACGGTGTGGGGCATATCGGGCGGCGGCATCGACAAGCAGCATATAAGGCAGGCGGGCCTTGACCCCGAGAACCCCATCATCCGGCGCGCGGTGGAACTCGCCATCACGCTGATCGGCTTTCCGCGTCATCTGTCGCAGCATGTCGGCGGTTTCGTGCTCACCCGCGACCGGCTGGACGAGACCGTGCCCATCGGCCCGGCGGCGATGAAGGACCGCTCCTTCATCGAATGGGACAAGGACGATATCGACGAGGTGGGGCTGATGAAGGTCGATGTGCTGTCGCTCGGCATGCTCACCTGCATCCGCAAGGCATTGGACCTCATTCACCAGCACAAGCCGCAGCTTTATGGCGGCGAAAAGCTGACGCTGGCCAATCTGCCGCGCGAAGACAAGCGCGTCTACGACATGCTGTGCGCGGGCGATTCGCTCGGCGTGTTTCAGGTGGAAAGCCGCGCCCAGATGAACATGCTGCCACGCCTGAAACCGCGTGAGTTCTACGATCTCGTCATCGAGGTCGCCATCGTACGCCCCGGCCCCATTCAGGGCGACATGGTGCATCCTTACCTGCGGCGGCGAAACGGACAGGAGCCCTCCACCCTGCCATCGCCCGCGCCGGAGCATGGCCCGCCGGACGAATTGCGGCAGATTCTCGGCAAGACCAAAGGCGTCCCGCTGTTTCAGGAACAGGCGATGCGCATTGCCATGGAGGCTGCAAAATTCACCCCCGATGAGGCCAACCAGCTGCGCCGCGCCATGGCCACCTTCCGCAAGATGGGCACCATCCATACGATGGAGCAAAAGATGATCGAAGGCATGGTCAGGCGCGGCTACGAGCGGACCTTTGCCGAAAACTGCTTCAACCAGATCAAGGGCTTCGGCGAATATGGCTTTCCTGAAAGCCATGCGGCGAGCTTTGCGCATCTGGTCTATATTTCCGCATGGCTCAAATGCCACCATCCGGAAGTGTTCGCCGCCGCCCTTCTCAATTCCCAGCCCATGGGTTTTTACGCGCCCGCCCAGATCGTGCGCGATGCCCGCGAGCATGGCGTGACGGTGCTGCCCGTCGACGTGAATTTCAGCCAATGGGATAATATTCTGGAGGAAACGCCCGATATTCGCCTGGCGCTGCGGCTCGGCTTCCGCCAGATCGACGGTTTTTCCAAACGTGACACCGAACTCCTGGTTGCCGACCGGCAGGAGCCCTACCGCACCATCGAGGACATGCACCGGCGGCTCCGGCTCGACCGGCGCGCCTTCACGCTTCTGGCCGATGCCGACGCCTTCGGCTCGCTCGATATCGACCGCCGCGCCGCACTGTGGGCCGTGCGCCGCCTGCCCAATGACGAAACGCTGCCGCTGTTCCGCGCCGCCGCGACCAGCGAACTGGCGGAGGAACCGCGCACAAAACTTCCCGAAATGGCGGCATCCGAGCATGTGATTGCCGATTACGAGACGACGCGGCTTTCGCTGAAAGGGCATCCGCTGCAATATCTGCGCGAGGGGCTTGCGACGGAAGGCGTTTCCACCTGCCGCTCCGTGCAGGAAGGCGCCGACGGACGCCGCATGAAAGTGGCGGGCGTCGTCACCGTGCGCCAGCGCCCCGGCAGCGCCAAGGGCGTGGTGTTCCTCACCATCGAGGATGAAACCGGCATCGCCAATATCGTCGTCTGGCCGAAGATCATGAAGGCGTTTCGCCGCGAAGTGATGGGGGCGCGGCTGATCCATATCGAAGGCCGCATCCAGCGCAGCCCCGAAGGGGTGGTGCATCTGGTGGCGGCGAAATTGCAGGACCGTTCGGCAGCGCTGATCGAGATGAGCGGGCGCGAAGCGCAGCGTCTCGTCGCCCCATCCCAGATGGCGCATCATCCGCGAAATGTGCGGATCATGCCGAACTCACGCGACTTCCATTAGGATTCAGCTTCTGACGGCCTGCAAATGGCACACTTCTGCGCTTCCGGTGCTCATGTACCGCGGATTATACCGAACTCACGCGACTTTCATTGAGCAATCACGCGCTCGAAGCCCGTTGGCCATTTTGGCTATGACGCGACGAAAATGGTGCAATTCGAGAACCGGAGCGGAGTGTACTTTAGGGTACATGAGCACCGGAAGCGCAGAAGTGTGCCATTTGCAGGCCGTCAGAGCCGAAATAGACCGGGCTTCAGTTCCATGTACCGACAACGAACACCGCACAATAATGCAGCGCCGCGCCCACCACGACAAAGCCATGCCAGATGGCATTCTGGAACCGCAGCCGCTCCCAGACATGGAAGATCACGCCCAGCGAATAGACCATGCCGCCGGCTGCAATCAGCCAGAAAACCGCGGGCGGCAGCGATTGCACCATGGTGTCATAGACCATGACGCCGCTCCAGCCGAGCGCCAGATAAAGCAGGATCGACAGCCGGTCGAAACGTCCCGGCATGAATAGTTTCAGCGTGATGCCGACCGAAGCCACGCTCCAGACGAAAAGCAGCAGCGGCAGCGCACGGTCGCCCATATGCATGGCAAAGGGCGTGTAGGTTCCGGCAATCAGCAGGTAGATCGCCGAATGGTCGAAACGGCGCAGGAACCATTTGGTCGGGGAAACCGGCCAGATATTGTAGACAGCCGAAATTCCGAGCGCCACCAGAAGGCTTACGAGATAGACGCCCGACGAGATCGAGGTCACTGCCGGCATGTTCGGCAGGAAATGGACCAGCATGGCAACCGCGCCGACAAGCGCCAGCCCCACACCCAGAACATGGATGACGCCATCGGCCCACAATTCGGCCCGGTCATATTTCCACTTGATGGGGTGCGGCAATCTCACATTCATGCGGTCTTCCTGTCGTCGGTTCCAGAGCGCATCGCGAAAGTGTGGAACGGTTTTCGGAAAAGATGCGCTTGAAACATGGAGATAGAGCGCCGGTCCGATCAGATCAGATCGAAATGCGTTCTCAACAGGAAACTGCCATTAGATTGCAGCGTCAAGATGACAGTTAGCTCAATGAGCATTTCTTTTGACGCGCACCTTATCCCGAAAACCGGACTCCACTTTTCGGGTGCGCTCTATTGAGCCGCCGGTGTGTAGGAAGCCTGGATGGGAGCCACGCCCGGAAGCGGTGCGGCGGCACCTTCCGGCAATGATGCGGGCTGGATGGAAGCCGCCGCCTCACGGGTCGGGCCGCTGCGCTTCCAGCTGCCGTCAAGGCCCGTTTCCTGCAACAGCCCCTTGCGCTTGGCATCGTAATAATAGCCGCGCGCATAATAGCGGACCGCCTGGCTTTCGTCGCCGCCCGCCACCTTGTAGGCGCCGGACAGATAGCGGACCGCATATTTCAGATTGGTTTCCGCATCGAGCAGGCCCTTGGCCGCGCCCGTATATCCCATGCCGCGCGCGGTCGGATGGCTGATCTGCATCAGGCCCCAATAGGGTCCGTTGCGCGCACCCGGATTGAACCGGCTTTCACGATGCACGACCCGGCGCACAAGGCGTTCCGGTACGTCATAGGCGACGGAATATTTGGTGATGAGCGTGTCCAGATCCTTGGGCGCGCTGTCGGGCGTCTCGAAAGCCATGTTGGCGGCAACGGATGCCGGGGAAGCGGCGGCCTGCGCACCGGCATAGGCCATCATCGGTTCGGACTGGCCGCGAATGCCGGGAATGGGAACGACGGCGGGCAGGACGGGATCGGAAGGATCGGTCACCGCCGCGACGGTCTGCGTTCCAGCAGCAGCGGCAGCAGCGCCCGCATCGGCTGTCGCCGTGCCTGCGGCATCTGCCGTGGCACCGGCGGCGCCGCCTGCGGCGGCAACGGTCGTGCCGGATGTATCGGTCTGCGTGATCAGCGCGGTTTTCACCGGCTTGCCGCCATCGGTGGTGTTGCAGGCGCTGAGCGCCACGGCGCAACCCAGAAGCAGAATGCCCTTGCGGACCATATCAGCGGAAGAAGAAGAAAGCTGGAGACGCATGACCGGACCCGTTCTCAGGAATCGAAATCTTGTTCGATGCGTTTTTCAAGCTCGACCAGATCGGCCGGCAGAGGCAAGCCGCTTGCGCGCAGCGCATTGAGCTTCTCGCGAACCGTTTCGCGGATTTCATGAGCGTCTTGCGGCTGATTCACCATTTGCTCGAAAAGCAGCGCAATTTCCGCCTTGATGTCCTCGAATGCCATCCAGATCCTCTTGGCTTTGCGGGCATCGCGGGACACCCGTTTCAGTCAATATTCTTTCGGTCGATGACAGTCGTGTACCATGCAAAAGGCGGCAAACGGAAGCGCTAAACGTCAGGGCGCGGCCAAAATGAATATTTCAAATGGTAACAAAAATATTAACGCGCTCACGCAAGGCGGTGCAGCGCCATATCTACCGCATTGAAATTAAATGCAAAAATAGCAAAATCATCGAAGTCCAGACCGCCATTGGGATCGAACAGATAAATGCTCGTCCAGACGAGCGCGATCACGAGCAGAATTGCCAGAATTGTCAGAATCAAAAGGCGTCGCCCGAGCGCGGCCTTGCGGCCCGCTCCTTCCGGCGGCTGTTTGGCCATAGTCACTTGCTGCCTTGTTCAATCGTCATTGGTCGCGTTCAGTTCCTCCGGCGGGGTGCCGTGTTCGGGCTCCGCCGACAGATAGCCCTCGCGCACCAGCCATTTGCGCAGGATAAGCGTCATCGCCTCGGTCTGGTTGAGACCGGGATGCCTTTCGGCGATGAAGCGCTCCAGAGCGTCGTGCACGTCATCGGGAAGATAGGTGCTCATTCATGCTCCTCCGCATATCTTCACACTACGGTTACGGACAGTTCCCCCACACCATCCACCTTGCCTTCCAGACGGTCGCCGCGCTTGACCGGGCCAACGCCCGCAGGTGTACCCGTAAAGATAAGATCGCCGGGGCGCAGCTCAAAGAGCGACGACAGGTAGGAAATGGTCTCCGCCACCTTCCAGATCATCTGGTTGAGGTCGCCCGACTGGCGCGTCTCGCCATTGATGGAAAGCGAAATCGCCGCCTTTTCCGGGTGGCCGATTTCCGACACCGGCACGAGGGCCGAACAGGGCGCGGAGTGCTCGAAAGCCTTCGCCACTTCCCAAGGGCGGCCCGCCTTCTTGGCCACGGCCTGCAGGTCGCGGCGCGTCATGTCGATGCCGACGGCATAGCCATAAACATGGTCCAGCGCCTTTTCGACGGAAATGTCGGTGCCGCCGGTCTTCAGCGCCACCACGAGTTCGATCTCGTGATGCACGTCCTCGGTCTTCGGCGGATAAGGGAAGTCGCCGCCCCCGATCACCAGGCTGTCCGGGTTCTTCTGGAAGAAGAAAGGCGGGTTGCGGGTCGGATCGCCGCCCATTTCGATGGCGTGATCGGCATAGTTCTGGCCGACGCAATAGATGCGATGCACGGGAAAGAGCGCGTCCGTTCCCTTCACCGGCAGAAACGGCTGCGGGGGCGGCGCAAAAACATATGTCGTCATGGGGAACTATTCCGGTCGGAAACTGATGAAGCGATTTTCCCATCATGCAGACGCAAGCGCGTCGCCGCAACCCTTGAAAGACGCAATTCCCTGTTATCGCCCGTCCGAGACCACGACAAAATCCGCCTTGCGAGATTGCGCGACCACGAGTTCGGCATTGGGAATATCGTTGGAAAGGGCGCGGTTTCGGGCGGTTTCGGCGTCGAAGCCGAAGCCGAGCCAGCGATCGGTCAGGCGGCGCTCCAGTTCGTCGAAAGGCACGTCCAGATAGACCGTCAGATCGAAGAAGGGAGCAAGCTGCGACCATGGCTGCTGATCGAGCAGCAGGTAATTGCCTTCCACCAGAAGCACGCGATGCTCCGGCCCGACCACGGATGCGGCGGCGCGGGAAAGCTCCAGCGAGCGGTCGAAGACCGGGATGAAGACCTCGCCGTCCGCCTGTTTCAGCCGTTGCAGCAGCACCGCAAACCCGGCGCAGTCGAAGGTTGGCGGCGAACCCTTGCGGCTCAGCAATCCGCGCCTGTCGAGAATGGCGTCATCGAGATGAAATCCGTCCATCGGCACGACGATGGACGGCGCATCGCCGCCCTTGTTGATGGCATGGAGCAGATAATCGGACATGGTAGATTTTCCGGCTCCCGGCGGGCCTGCAACGGCCACGATCAGGCGTCCGTCAGTTTCCGCCAGCCGCGCAAGAATTTCCGAAGGCAGGGCTTCGCGCTCGATAGGCGTCATGTCCGGTTTCCGTGATTCGTCCTGCCAGCATATCAGAAGCTCAAGCAGCTTCCTTCGGCCTCATCGCGCCGGTCATCAGCGCCACCGCATCGGACATGGAATATTCCTTGGGGTCGATGACCGTCAGGCGGCGTCCCAGCCGGTGAATGTGGATGCGGTCGGCGACCTCAAACACATGCGGCATGTTGTGCGAGATCAGCACGATGGGCATTCCGCGCCGCTTCACGTCCTGAATGAGTTCCAGCACGCGGCGCGATTCCTTGACGCCGAGCGCCGCAGTCGGCTCGTCCATGATGACCACCTTGGAGCCGAAGGCGGCGGCGCGCGCCACCGCAACGCCCTGACGCTGGCCGCCCGAAAGGGTTTCCACCGCCTGGCCGATGTTCTGGATGGTCATCAGGCCCAGTTCGGAGAGTTTTTCGCGGGCGATCTTTTCCATCGCCCCGCGATCCAGCATGCGGAACAGCGAGCCGAGCGGCCCCTTGCGGCGGATTTCGCGGCCGAGAAACAGGTTGTCGGCGATGGAAAGCGCGGGCGACAAGGCAAGGTTCTGATAGACCGTCTCGATGCCCGCCTGCCGTGCTTCCATCGGCGAATGAAAGCTGACCGGCTTGCCGTCGAGCAGGATTTCGCCCTCGTCGGGCTTGATCGCGCCGGACAGCGCCTTGATGAGCGAGGACTTGCCCGCGCCATTATCGCCGATGACCGCGAGGATTTCGCCGGGATAGAGGTCGAAATCGGCATGGTCGAGCGCCGTGACGCGACCATAGCGCTTGACCAGCCCCTTGGCGGAAAGAACAGGCGTGGTGTTCGTTTTCATGCGGCAGCCTTTCTGATCCACTGGTCGATGGCGACGGCGGCAATGATGAGAACGCCGATCAGGAGATAGGTCCATTGCGGATCGGTGCCCCACAGGCGCAGGCCCAGCGAGAACACGCCGACGATCAGCGCGCCGAACATGGTGCCGAGAATGGAGCCGCGCCCGCCGAAGAGCGATATGCCGCCGATCACCACAGCGGTGATGGATTCGATATTGGCGAACTGGCCCGCTGTGGGTGAAACGGAGCCGAGGCGGCCGATCATCGCCCAGCCCGCCAGCGCGCAGATGATACCGGCCAGCACATAGACCGACATGAGGATGGGCTTGACCGAGACGCCGGAAAGCTGCGCCGCCTCCGGATCGTCGCCGATGGCATAGACGTGCCGTCCCCAGGCGGTGTGGTTCAGCACATACCAGAGCAGCAGCACCAGAAGCACCATGGCGATGACGCCATAGGTGAAGACGGCGCCGCCAATGCGCACGCTCTCGCCGAAGAATTGCAGGATCGGCGCTTCCGCCGTGATTTCCTGCGCGCGGATGGTCTCGTTGGCGGAATAAAGGAAGTTGGTGGCGAGGATCACCTGCCACATGCCGAGCGTCACGATGAAGGGCGGCAGGCGCACATAGGCGACCAGAAAGCCGTTGATGAAGCCGCAGAGCGCGCCCGTGGCAAAGCCGCAGAGAACGGCAAGCTCGGCGGGAAGGCCGTAGCGGAAGGTGAACTGGCCCATCACCACCGAGGACAGCACCATGATGGCGCCGACCGAAAGGTCGATGCCGGCGGTGAGGATCACCAGCGTCTGCGCCGCCGCGACAATGCCGGTGATGGCGACCTGCTGCAGGATAAGCGTCAGCGAGAAGGCGGAGAAAAACTTGCCGCCAAGCGTGACACCGAAGATCAGCAGCGACAGGACGAGCACGATCAACGGCACGGCAGCGGGATTGTGATGCAGGAAACTCCGCATCCGATAAAGCAGCGACCGGTCGCCCGCATCGAAGGAGGCGACTTCGGCCGCGCTCTGCGAAAGCGTCTTTTCATAGTCCTGCATGGACGGTTTTTGTGCAGCGGAAGCCGCCTGTGGCTCACTCATCTCTGTCTCCTGCCTTCACCCTGGCCCGGCGGACCTTCCGGTCCGCCGAACCAGAACCCAAAGAGCCTGTCAGCCCCAGCACTTGCCGAGCGCGGTCTTGGTATCGATGGACGGAACGCCGTCGACCGGCTTGTCGGTGACGAGCGACACGCCCGTATCGACAAAATCCTTGCCTTCGGTCGGCTTCGGCTTTTCGCCCGTATCGGCAAACTTCTTGATCGCTTCGATGCCGAGCGCCGCCATCTGCAGCGGATATTGCTGCGAGGTCGCGCCGATCACGCCAGCTTCGACATTCTTCACGCCGGGGCAGCCGCCATCGATGGAGACGATCAGCACGTCCATTTCGCGCCCGACGGCCTTCAGCGCCTCATAGGCACCGGCGGCTGCAGGTTCGTTTATGGTGTGGACGACATTGATGTTCGGGTCCTTCTGGAGAAGATTCTCCATCGCGCGGCGTCCGCCTTCCTCGTTGCCGTCGGTCAGGTCGCGACCGGCAATGCGCGGATCGTCCTCGTCGCCAAGCTTGGTCTTGTCCTTCGGATCGATGCCGAAACCGGTGGCAAAGCCCTGATCGCGCAGCACGTCGACGCTTGGCTGCGATGCGGTGAGGTTGAGGAAGGCCACATGCGCGTCCTTGGCCTTGTCGCCAAGCGTCGCCGCCGCCCATTTGCCGACCAGTTCACCGGCGAGGAAATTGTCGGTGGCGAAGGTTGCATCCGCCGCGTCGGCGGGCTCAAGCGGCGTATCGAGCGCGATGATGAGCATGCCCGCCTCGCGCGCCTTCTGCAGCGACGGCACGATGCCCTTGGTGTCGGAAGCGGTGATCAGAATGCCCTTGGCGCCATCGGCGATGCAGGTCTCGATGGCCGCGACCTGGCTTTCGGAATCGCCGTCGATCTTGCCCGCATAGGTCTTGAGATTGACGCCAAGCTCCTTGGCCTTGGCGACCGCGCCTTCCTTCATCTTGACGAAGAACGGGTTGGTGTCGGTCTTGGTGATGAGGCACGCGCCAGCATCGGCGGCGTTGGCCGAACTCAATGGAATGGCGGCAGCGCCAAGCGCGAAGGCAGCAAAGGCTGCCGACAGAACTGTCTTCTTCATGGACTCCTCCCAGATTGAAGCCGGTTCCTCTTCCCGGCACCGGAGAAGCAAAACACGGCTTTAAAACAGAGTCAATTAATAAATCCACTTGATTTATTAATGTGCTGTGTCACTCTGACTGGCGGAGGAGAAAGCGCGAAACGAGCGGGCGACAGGCTGCCAGCTTCATCCGCGCCTATCTTAAGCGATTGTTTTATTTGATGTCCCGCACGTCAGGGGTTTTTCTCCTTCGATGTTTGGTTTAGGAATTCCCGCACGCCATGGCCGCATTCCGATTGCATCCCATGGGCCGGAATCTGGGAGAGGCTATGGTCAGGCATAAAGTTGAACGCGAGCCGGACAGCGGATCAGCCGATACCGCTCCCGCAACGCCTTCCGGCACACTTTCGGGAACCCTTTCAGGAACTCCGGGCCCCGCCATGCAGCAATTCGCCGGGCCCGGCGCGAACGTCAATCGCGGTTCAAACCAGATCGGCGTGCGCGCCTATAATGAGCGGCTGGTTCTGGCGCTGGTGCGCAGGCACGGCGCGCTTGCCCGCGCCGACATCGCGCGCCTGACCGGGCTTTCGGCGCAGACGGTTTCCGTCATCATCCGCGCGCTAGAAAAGGACGGCCTCATCACGCAGGGCGAACGGGTGCGCGGCCGTGTCGGCCAGCCTTCCACGCCGATGCGCCTTGCCGCCGACGGGGTCTTCTCCTTCGGCCTCAAGATCGGGCGGCGCAGCGCGGAAATCATTTTGATGGATTTTCTGGGCGCGATTCGCGAGCGGCGTCACATCACCTATCGCTGGCCGGTGCCGGACGAAATCCGCAGCTTCACCATCGACAGCGTCAACGCCTTCACAGCCGCGCTCGAACCGGCCAGGCGCGACCGCATCGCCGGGCTTGGCATTGCCCTCCCCTTTGAACTGTGGAACTGGGTCGAGGAAGTGGGTGCGCCTGCCGAAGATCTTGATGCATGGCTTGGCGCCGATCTGGTCAGCGATTTCGCCCATGCATTCTCGTTTCCGGTCTTCATCCAGAATGACGGAACGGCGGCCTGCGGCGCGGAACTGACTTTTGGCCGCGGACCAGAATTCACCGATTTCGTCTATTTCTTCATCGGGTCGTTCATCGGCGGCGGCGTGGTGCTGAACAACACGCTCTATCCCGGGCGCACCGGCAATGCGGGCGCGCTCGGCTCCATGCCGATGCGCATGCGCGGCACGTGGGAACGCGGCGAAACCTTGCAGCTTATCGACACGGCATCGCTGTTCGTCCTCGAACGCATGTTGCAGGAGCGGCACCTGCCCTCCGACGATCTGTGGCTTTCGCCGGAAAACTGGCGAAATTTCGGTACGCCGCTCGACGAATGGGTGGCGCTTGCCGCACGCGGGCTGGCGCATGCGGCAGTGGCCGCCGCCTCCGTCATCGACTTTCCCGCCGCCATCATCGATGGCTGGCTGCCGGGCAATGTGCGCCACCGCATCGTGGAAGCGACCCGCATCGAGCTTTCATGCCTCGATTTGCAGGGCCTGCGGGCGCCGGAGATCATCGAGGGCAAGGTTGGCGTCCATGCCAAGGCGATGGGCGCGGCAAGCCTGCCGCTTTCCAACCGCTACCTGTTCGACCAGAGCGTCCTGTTCAAGGATGCAAGCTAGTTCCCTTTATGGCCTTGTCGATATCCTTCTTTGGACCATAAAGCGCAAGGCCGACCAGATCGGGGGCATCGGCATTTTCGGCCTTGAACACAGCACGGTTGGCGACGTCGTGCCCGGTCTCGAACATGGCGCGCACATAGGGCGCACGGACGAGATCGCGCTGGATCGATTGCTGCCATGCCCGTTGCAGCACGTCCGGCGTTGCCGAGAAGATCAGCATCGGCTGGCCGAGCAGAGGCGTACGCCTGCGGCCTGCCGCATCCTCATAAGGGTCGCCCATTGCCTGCGGAACCGCGCCGGATATGCCGGTCGCGATGAAGGCGGTCACGTTCAACTTCTGCCAGACGGGCAGATCGTGCAGGACAAGAATGGCTACTTTGGTTTCGAAAATCATCGGGTCTTCCTCTGTTCGAGGAAAGAACTAGCCCTTTGCGGCTGCAATTTCTGGAACGTTTGTGCGCCCCCGGCGATAGGCGGCAGGCGTCATGCCATAGGCGCGACGGAACCATCGCCCCATATGGCTCTGGTCGGCAAAGCCGCTGAGTGCCGAGGCCTCCGCCGGCGGCACTTTTTCGCGCAGCAGGCGGCGGGCTTCGGCAAGGCGCAACTGCACCAGACAGGCATGCGGCGAGGTGCCGTAGGCGCGCCGGAACCCGCGTGAAAGCTGGAAACGGTCGGCGGCTCCCACCGCTTCCGCCAGTTCATCGAGGCCGAATTCCTCATCGAAACGCGCGCGCAGATAATCCATCGTGCGGGCAGCGACCGGATGCGGAGCCGCCGCTTTTTCTGCCGCGTCATGGCCCATATGCGGGGAAAGATGCCGGAAAAGATGGTTCGTCACCCGGTCGCGGCAATCCTCGATCATCAGGCGCGGCGCTTCCAGAAAGATTGCCTCGCAGGCGCGGGCGACCGCATGGAAGAGTTCCTTGTCATCGGCCAGCGTCTGGCGAAAGCCGATATGCGCATCATTGCCGCCCATGGCATCGCGGATCAGCGCCTGCGGCATATAGAGCATGTTATAGGCAAAGCCCTCCGCCGCGACCGCCTGCCCGTCGTGGCGTTCGCCCGGCTCGATGAGAATCACCCGCCCCGGCGTGCTTTGCCGCCGCCTGCCCCGGCAGAAAAAATCCTGAACGCCCGCATGTGTCACCCCGACAAGCCATTCGTCGTGAAAATGCATGTCATAGGCGTGGCTGTGAAAGCGCGCCGCCACGGCTTCGAGGCCGGTGGCATCGTCGCGTTTCAGGCGCATCTGATCGCGCGGGCCAGCGATGGGGCGAGCATTGTCCGTCATGACGGAATTTGTAGCATGGCCGGCGACAAACACACGCTTTGTTATTTTCAATCAATAAGTTTGATCTATGTTGTCTTGCAATGACCGCAAATGCCGACAAGGTGTATCGTACCAACTGATTGAATCAACCGGGAAAAACATGACCGTAACGACAATCGCGACCACCCCCTACCAGGACCAGCAGCCGGGCACTTCGGGCCTGCGCAAGAAGGTTCCGGTGTTCCAGCAGCAGAACTACGCTGAAAACTTCATCCAGTCGGTCTTCGATGTGCTGGAAGGTTTTGCCGGCAAGACGCTCGTGGTCGGCGGCGACGGTCGCTATTACAATCGCGAAGTGATCCAGAAGCTGATCAAGATTGCCGCCGCCAACGGTTTTGGCCGCATCATGGTGGGTCAGGGCGGCATTCTTTCAACGCCTGCCGCCTCCAACATGATCCGCAAATACAAGGCCTTCGGCGGCATGGTGCTTTCGGCCAGCCACAATCCCGGCGGGCCGAATGAAGATTTCGGCATCAAGTACAATATCGGCAATGGCGGACCGGCGCCGGAAAAGATCACCGAGGCGATCTTCGCCCGCTCCAAGGTGATCGACCAGTACAGGATCGCCGATGTGGCCGATGTCGATATCGACACGATCGGCACCACACGGATCGGCGACACCGAGGTCGTCATCTTCGATCCCGTTACCGATTATGCCGAACTGATGGAGAGCCTGTTCGACTTCGACGCCATCCGCGCCATGATCAGGGGCGGGTTCCGCATGAAGTTCGACGCGATGCATGCGGTGACCGGCCCTTACGCCACGGAAATCTTCGAGAAGCGCCTTGGCGCACCAAAGGGCAGCGTCGTCAATTTCGTGCCGCTGCCGGATTTCGGCGGCCATCATCCGGACCCGAATCTCGTCTACGCAAAAGATCTCTACGATCTTCTGATGTCCGATCACGCGCCGGATTTCGGCGCGGCTTCCGATGGCGACGGCGACCGCAATCTCATTATCGGGCGCGGCATCTTCGTTACCCCCTCCGATTCGCTTGCCATGCTCGCCGCCAATGCGCATCTGGCGCCCGGCTACAAGGACGGCATCAAGGGCATTGCCCGGTCCATGCCGACCAGCGCCGCCGCCGACCGCGTGGCGGAAAAGCTCGGGCTCGGCATGTTCGAAACGCCGACCGGCTGGAAGTTCTTCGGCAATCTGCTCGACAACGGCAAGGTGACGATCTGCGGCGAGGAAAGCTCCGGCACCGGCTCCGACCATGTGCGCGAGAAGGACGGCCTGTGGGCGGTGCTGCTGTGGCTCAACATTCTGGCGGTGCGCAAGCAGAGCGTGAAGGAAATCGTCGAGGAGCACTGGGCGCGTTTCGGACGCAATTATTACACCCGCCACGACTATGAAGCGGTCGATTCCGACATCGCCAGACAGTTGGTGGCCGACCTGCGCGGCAAGCTGGCCTCCCTGCCCGGCACGACGGTCAACGGCCTCACGATCGAGAAGGCCGACGACTTCGCCTATCGCGATCCGGTCGACGGCTCGATCAGCGAACATCAGGGCATCCGCATCTATTTCCCGGAAGGCGGCCGCGTGGTGCTGCGCCTGTCCGGCACCGGCACGTCGGGCGCCACCATCCGCATCTATGTCGAGCGCTATGAGGCCGACACCGCCCGGCACAATCTCGACACGCAGGAAACGCTGGCTCCCTACATCGAAGCGGCAGAACAGATCGCGGAAGTGAAGAAGCGCAGCGGACGGACGGAGCCGTCGGTGGTTACTTGAGTAGGGCAGTAGGGCAGTAGGGCAGTAGGGCAGTAGGGCAGTAGGGCAGTAGGGCAGTAGGGCAGTAGGGCAGTAGGGCAGTAGGGCAGTAGGGCAGTAGGGCAGTAGGGCAGAGAAGGATATGTGCGTTGCGGTCGTCCGCAACCAAAACATATTCCCCTACTCCCTTACTCCCCTATTCCCTTAACATACTGCCTTACTGCCCTACTGCCTTAATCCCTTAATCCCTTAATCCCTTAATCCCTTAATCAAACACAATCGCCGGCGCTGGCTTTCCAGCCCCCTTGCCGCCCTTCATGTTGTCCCAGACCTTGGCTGCGATATCGCGATAGATTTTCGCGTGTTCGCTCTCCGGCTCCTTGACCGTGATCGGGGTTCCGGCGTCTGAATAGGCGCGCACGTCCATATGCAGCGGCACTTCGCCGAGGAACGGCACGTCGAGGCGTTCGGCCTCCCTGCGTGCGCCGCCATTGCCGAAAATATCGTAGCGCGCGCCGGTGTCGGGCGCGATGAAGTAGCTCATGTTCTCCACGATGCCGAGAAGCGGCACATCCACCTTGCGGAACATGTTCAGCCCCTTGCGCGCATCGATCAGCGCCAGGTCCTGCGGCGTCGAAACAACCACGGCACCCGCAAGCGGCACCTGCTGCGCCATGGTGAGCTGCGCGTCGCCAGTGCCGGGCGGCATGTCGACCACCAGCACATCAAGCTCGCCCCAGGCCACTTCGCGCAGCATCTGCGTCAGCGCCGACATGACCATCGGCCCGCGCCAGATCATCGGCGTTTCCTCATCGACCATGAAGCCCATGGACATGACCTTGATGCCGTAATTTTCCATCGGCTTCAGAATGCGGCCCTCCACCGTTTCCGGGCGACCGGAAAGGCCGAGCAGGCGCGGCATGGACGGCCCGTAAATATCGGCATCGAGAATGCCGACCTTCAGCCCGTTGGCGGCAAGGCCAAGCGCCAGATTGACCGCCGTGGTGGATTTGCCGACGCCGCCCTTGCCCGATGCAACCGCGATGATCGCGCCGACGCCCGGAATGCCCGGCTTCGTCGCCGCGCGCTGCGGCGGCGCGGGATGACGGTGCTGCGCCGGTGCGGCTGCTGGTCTAGCTTGGGGTTTGGGCGGTGGGGGTGCGTCGTCGCTGGTGCGTCCGCCCTTCTTTTCGGCGGTGAGCGTGACCAGCGCGCCGGTGACGCCCGGAATTTCCTTCACCGCCTTCTCGGCGGCAAGCCGCATCGGCTCCAGCGCGTCGGCGCGCTCGGCAGGAACCGTGATGGAGAAGAAGACCTTGCCGTCGGCAATAAAGATATCCGACACCAGACCGAGCGACACGACATCGCTTTCGAAATCCGGTCCCGTCACGGCCCGCAGCCGCTCCTGAACCTGTTCGCGTGTTACGCTTGCCATTTCGATTCCTTTAACGAAGGCAGTAAGGGAATAGGGGAGTAAGGAGTATGTTTGAGAACATATTGCCTTACTGCCTATTCCCATACTCCCCTACTCCCCTATTCCCATTTCACCAAGAGGCCAATATTCATTCAGGCCGCTTCCTCACAAACGGCCGCCTCGGGACGGTGGCCCATGAGATAAAGCGCGCAGGTCGTGCGCAGCATGGAGGCGAAGTTGGGGATCGCGCCATTGGCCTCCAGCGCTTCATCGTAAAGCGTCGATATGAAGCGGGGCGTGGTCAGGTTCTGGCTGGCCGCGATCTCGTCCAGCAGGCGCCAGAAGGTGGCCTCCAGCTGAATGCTGGTGGAATGGCCGCCTATGCGCACGGAGCGGTTGATCTGCCGGTAGCCTTCCGGGTCCTGCTCGGCGAAAACCTTGCACATGGGTTCCTCCATTCATTAAGAGCACGAAACTGGCTGTGGTAGCCGATTGCCACCACGCCGTGGTTTTTTCTTCCATAATCGACAACCAGCAACACAATCGCAAGCCGCATTTGACGAAGCGGCGAAAGAAACAGGAGTAGCATGTGGCCAAAGCCATTCATTCGATGATCCGTGTTCTCGACGAGGAAAAATCCGTTTCCTTCTACAAACAGGCTTTTGGCCTCGATATTGCCGAGCGCATCGATTTCGAAACCTTCACGCTGATCTATCTGCGCAATGCCGAAGCCGATTTCGAAGTCGAACTGACGGTCAACAAGGGCCGCACCGAGCCTTACAATCTGGGCGACGGCTATGGCCATCTCGCCGTCGTGGTCGATGATGTCGATGCCGAACATGCCCGCTTCAGCGAACTTGGCTTCAAGGTCGGCAAGCTCGTCGATTTCAAGAACAATGGCGTGCAGCTTGCCCGCTTCTTCTTCGCGGAAGACCCGGACGGCTACAAGATCGAAGTTCTGCAACGCGGGGGCCGTTACCAGTAGGCCCGCCCATCGTCCTTCATGGCCGGGAGGAGCGGCCCTGAAGGATGCGAATGCCAGCGCTCCCGGTGGTGGAAATCTCCGGGAATGCACAGCCAGCCCGCCCATTCCGGACGGGCAAGCAATGGAGGAGAACCGAATGACAACCGTTTTCGACGGTCTTTCCACCCGGGAGAAAAGGACGCTGTCGCGCCGCGACATTCTCAAGCGCGGCGCGGGCCTCAGCCTCGGCGCCATGCTGGTCATCAGCGGCAACGCCGTGATCTGCCCGCAATTCGCATGGGCGCTCGAGACCGCCACGCTCAAGCCCGAAACCATGGCGACCCTGATCCAGCTCGCACGCGACATCTACCCGCACGACAAGCTGCCCGACCGTTTCTACGCCATCGCCGTCAAGCCCTATGACGCGGATTCCGCCAAGGACGAGACGCTGAAGAAGCTGATCGAGGACGGTGTCGCCGATCTGGACAAGCGGGCCGGAGCCGGAGGCTATCTCGGTCTGGGCTGGGAGGAAGAGCGCGTCGCGATCCTGCGCGATATCGAGAAGAGCCCTTTCTTCCAGAAGGTGCGCAGCGGGCTTGTGACCGGCCTCTACAACCAGAAGGAAATCTGGCCGCTCTTCGGCTACGAGGGCGAGGCCTATTCCAAGGGCGGCTATATCCAGCGCGGCTTCGACGATATCGAATGGCTGTAAGCGCCCCGGCGCCGGAACACACCAATTTCAAAGCGGCATCCCCGTCCTGCAAGCGCCTTGCCTGCGGAAACGGGAGAGCATTGGGAGGAAACAATGGCTGCTCCATATGATCTCAAGAACGACAAGGTCGTCGTCATCATCGGCTCGGGCGCAGGCGGCGGCACGCTCGGCAACGAACTGGCCCAGAAAGGCATCGACGTCGTCATTCTGGAAGCGGGAAAACGCCACGAATTCGAAGACTTCATCAATGACGAATGGGACAGTTTCGACCAGCTCGCCTGGCTCGACAAGCGCACCACATCGGGCAGCTGGCGCGTGTCGCACGATTTCCCGAACCTGCCCGCATGGATCGTGAAGGCCGTCGGCGGTACCACCACGCACTGGGCGGGCGCATCGCTGCGCTTTCAGGATTACGAGTTCCAGACGCTTACCCATTACGGCAAGGTCGAAGGGGCGAACCTGCTCGACTGGCCGATAACGCTCGCCGAACTGGAGCCTTATTACGTCAAGGCCGAGGACAAGATGGGCGTCACCCGCACCAACGGGATCGAGGGCCTGCCCGGCAACAATAATTTCAAGGTTCTGAAGGCGGGCGCCGACAAGCTCGGCTACAAGGAATGCCATACGGGCCGCATGGCGATCAACTCCGCGCCGCGCGACGACCGCATGGGCTGCCAGCAGACCGGCTTCTGCTTCCAGGGCTGCAAATGGGGCGCGAAATGGTCGACGCTCTATACGGAAATCCCGAAGGGCGAAGAAACCGGCAGGCTGGAAGTTCGCCCGGAATGCACGGCGCTCAAGATCGAGCACAATGCGGCAGGCAAGGTGACGGGCGTGCTCTATGCCGACAAGGACGGCAAGCAGCATTTCCAGAAAGCCCGCGTCGTCTGCGTGGCTGGCAATTCGATCGAAAGCCCCCGCCTCCTGCTGAACTCGGCCTCGTCGAAATTCCCGGACGGCCTTGCCAATTCCTCGGGACAGGTGGGGCGCAACTATATGCGACACACCACCGGCTCGGTCTATGCCTCATTCGAAAAGCCGGTGCACATGTATCGCGGCACCACCATGGCGGGGATCATCCGCGACGAGGCCGCGCATAATCCGAAACGCGGGTTCGTCGGCGGCTATGAGATGGAAACCATCTCGCTCGGCCTGCCCTTCATGGCGGCCTTCCTCAATCCGGGCGGCTGGGGACGCGGCTTCACCTCGGCGCTTGACGATTATGTCAACATGGCGGGCCTGTGGATCGTCGGCGAAGACATGCCGCAGGAGAAAAACCGCATCACGCTCAGCAAGGATGTGAAGGACGAACACGGCCTGCCGGTTCCCGATGTCTATTATGACGACCATCCCAACGACATTGCCATGCGCAACCATGCCTATGCGCAGGGCAAGGCGCTTTACGAGGCCGTCGGCGCGATCCGCACCTTCCCGACGCCGCCCTATCCGTCAACGCATAATCTGGGCACCAACCGGATGAGCGAAAAGCCGCAGGATGGCGTGGTGAACAAGCACGGTCAGACGCATGACATCAAGAACCTGTTCGTTTCCGACGGCAGCCAGTTCACCACCGGCGGGGCGGAAAATCCGACCCTGACCATCGTGGCGCTCGCAATCCGTCAGGCGGATTACATTGCCGAACAGATGAAGAAGCGGGCGATCTGATCCAATCGGATCGAAACGCGCTCTAAAGGACGGCCCGGAACTGTCGAACACAAGGCCACTTGCTCTCTGTCAGGGGTGCGGTGCGTTAACATCCTAGCCGCCAGCCATAAGTTGTCGCCGGATAAAGAGTTCGGCGACAACTCCTAAACTGCCCCGGTCGCGCTTCTTGCTTTCCGGAAACACTCAGTTCTTTTCTGGGATTTCAGCTTTGCCGTTGGTCAAGCGCCCATTGATGAAGTGAGCGACAGCGCCGAAAGCAGCCGTGCTCAGCAGCAACGTCGCCAGCAGATTATTGTGAAACATACCAGCAATAAAAGCCAGCAGGACGAGAAGTACCAGCCCGGCAAAACCATAATTCATCCCGCGCCGCGCATCGTTTATTTGATGATCGACGATCTTTTCTTCCATCCGCCGGTTATGGTCCTGCGCTTTTTCGGCCATGCTTATTATGCGTTCAGCCGAACCCGGTACAATATCTTCATATTCGCGAAGATGCTTCGGGTGGGCGATTGGACCTGAAAACTGCTCGTTGGACATGACGGAGACTATTCTGGTCAGAACAGCCTCTCGTTGTTGCTGTGGCAGAAGCGGACCGATCTGCCTTGAAATTTCTTCAGCGAGCGTCGTTATTTCAGGCGGCGCTTTTGTGGCCACGCCTTTTTGTTCTTGCTTTTCTGGTTTCGGATTCAATTAGAGAGCCCTGTTTTTCAGTGGCTCGCGAAAGAAACATCCCTGCATCCGCCCAAGCCTTGTAAACATTGACGCTATACTGGCGTGGACGCTCTATTCGTGTTTTTGCAAAGAAGGAGAAGGGCGCTCCAAAACCGGACGCGAACCCTTCTTTGAAGGATTTCGAGAACATCGGATTAGTCCCTTTGCGTTTCTTTATCATCACTACCAATTATGCCCCCGCCATCGGCAATTCAATTCTTCAAATGTGAAATTTATGCAATCTTTTCGTATCCCCGCCTGTTCTACCCCAAAAGTGAGCCTAATTGATCCTGACAGAAACAGCAAGGATCAGAGGCCATCTTATAGTACCTGGCCGCCTGCGGGATAATTTTAAGGCAAGTCTGAAGAAAACCGCTGGCGCGACCAATTCGCGCCGTTTCTGTTTGATGCTTGGCAAAGACGGCCTGCATGGGATACGTAATCTCGGCTTGCATGGAGAAGCTTTGAGTTGAAGACGAGCATCGGCCAATATCGGATGTCTCTGGCGATACGCATCCTCAGCGTATTCGCCCTGATGTTCGTCGCCTTTGCGCACAAGCCCGTCGACCTCAATGCGCCCGACAGCTACCTGCTGGCCCAATACCAGTTGCCGGATGGCAGCTATCCGGTGCTCTGCATCGGCGATCATGGCTCCGATCCGGACCAGAAGGGCCATGACAAGCACTTCAGCAACAATGGTTGCGAAGCCTGCCGGATTTCCTCGGCCTTCCTGTGCCCCGCGCCAGCCGGTTCCACCGGTGCCGCCCCGCACATCGCCATGGCCGACGGCATCGTGCCGCCGCAGCCCATCCTGCGGCACAGCACCTACCCGCCATCGGCACCGCCGCAAGCGCCGCCTCTCGCCTGAATATGATCTTTTGAACGAATGCCCCCGCATTCGGAATTGAACGCGCCCGAACCCTGTTTCGGTGTGCCTACCAATGATTATTCAGGTTTGAAACAATGAAGAACCATCGTCTTTTCGCCTCCGCAATCTCGCTTGCCGCGCTGTGCGCTTCCGCAGGTCTGGCACAGGCCCATTCCTCGCTCGACCAGGGCGAAGCCAAGGCGGGCAGCTTCTACAAGGCGACCTTCCGCGTGCCGCATGGCTGCGACGGCATGGCCACGACCGAAGTGAAGATCGAGCTTCCCGAGGGCTTCGTTTCCGCCCAGCCGCAGGCCAAGGCTGGCTGGAAGATCGAGACCGCCAAGGGCGACTATGCCCGGAGCTACAAGGTGCACGGCAAGGACGTGACCTCCGGCGTTCGCGAAGTGCGTTTCACCGATGGCAGCCTGCCGGGCGATTTCTATGATGAATTCACCGTCGTCGGCCAGCTTGCCAAGTTCGACAAGGACACCACCCTCTCCTTCCCCGTGACGCAGCTTTGCGGAAGCGCCGCATCGGTTGCCTGGACGGAAATTCCCAAGGAAGGCCAAAACCCGCACGATCTCGAACATCCCGCGCCGCAGCTTCTGGTGAAGGTCGCCGGTGCCGATGACGGACACGGCGAACATGGCGGCGGTCACGGCGATCATGGCCAGATGAGCAAGATGGACCATGCCTCCATGCAGGCGGCGGCCCCGACCAGAATCGGCGAACTGGAAATCACGGCTCCATCGGTGCGGGCCATGGTTCCCGGCGCCAAGGTTGCTGGCGGTTTTCTCACCATCGCCAATGATGGCAAGGAGGCCGACAAGCTGGTTTCGGTGACCACCAAAGACGTCAAGCGCGTCGAAATCCACGAAATGTCGATGCAGAACGACGTGATGAAGATGCGCCAGCTTGAAGGCGGCCTGGAGATTCCGGCAGGCGGGAAGGTCGAGCTGAAATCCGGCGGTTACCACCTCATGTTCATCCAGCCGGAGAAGCCCTACAAGGAAGGCGAGACCGTTTCCGTCACGCTGGAATTCGAAAAGGCCGGCAAGGTGACGATCGATTTCCCCGTCACCGCGAAAAGCGGCCAGAAGGACGAAGACCATTCGGGTCACTAGAGCATGTTTCGACCCGAGTGGCACCCGGTCGGCGCGTCTCCAGAGCCCAATCCGGCCGGAGTGAAACGAGGATCGATCAAGATCATGCTTGAAGAAGTCAGAGCGCCGGCCTGATCCATACAGGTCGAAAAGCTCTGATGCGCATCCCGAAACCGTTTCACGGTTCGGGATGCACCCGGCACTGCGGTCGCATATTCGTCAGGCCGTGGCGGAAGAGTGATTTTCGCGTACCGCGCGGAGCGTAATTCCGGACATGATCCCGAAAGGCCGCGGCTTTTCGCAAAAGATCATGCGGCGGAGTAAGCGACGCGAGCAGGATGCGCAGACCGATTGCTCTTTGCAGCCCGGCGTCCCGGAGAATGCGACTGTGGTGAGCAAAGGGGCGGATGATCCGCGTCGTCTCTCCCTCGCGCATTATGCGCCCGTTTGCCGCAACCGCTGAACCCCCGCAGCGGTTGCGTTCCTTCCTGAATGCTGTAAACATGACTATTAGAGTCTAGAATAATTCCAAACAATTGAAATCCAACAAGATTTTAAACTTGAGTAATTGACTCCAGATGGATTTTCGGGCTTTTATGCATGGTGCAAATTCACAACCTTTGATGTCTGGGCCTTGAACCCTTTCGATTGGAGGACCCTATGATTGGTCTCGGCGAATGCCGGTCCGCAAATGTCGACGGCCTGCCCTGGCAGCTTCGTCTCCTGCCGACCGGATATTGCAATGTGCGAGGGGAAACGGAACGTTTCCGGGCGGGCGGGCATGGCTCCGCAGCCGCAGCCTCGTGTTCGTTCCGCTCCTTCTTCGGGAGGCGGACATGAATATGCGCATATCCCAACTGAACGGTGCCAACACCGCAGGCTATTTCGACCGCCTGCCGGAAAAGCTGGTGCTGGAAGGCTATCGCCGCTGGACCGCGGGTTTCGAGACGGGTTCGATCATCCCGTGGGAAATGACCTGGGGCCTCTATTCGGAAGTGCTTGGGGCCTCCGAGGCCAGGCGGGCGGTGGGCGAGCTGTCGCATTTCATCCGCGTTCTGCGTCATTGCGCCAGCTGTCCGTTGCGGGCCTTCCCCTTCGATTCGCACCATGTCTGCCGCGAGGAATGCCTGACGCTGGGGCTGATTTCCGGCATCCAGAACCAGGACGCGCTGTTGCTGGATACCTGCCTTGAAGCCATTGCCTGTCATCGCCGCTGCGACGATGTGGCAGGGGCTGCGCGCAATTTTGCCGACACGCTGGCTGATTTCGGCCAGACTTTGTTGCCAATACCGATCCATGCCATCGACAGCGCCTTGAATTTTACGCCGCGCGCGACTTTTCACTGAACGGCTCCTGACGGGCCCCCTGACCGAAAAGTCCCAGCGTCTGCGAATGAACGTGATTCGATATTTTAAGCCGCCGTTCATCGGCGCAAGGAGATAGAAATGCAGGCCAGAACCGAACGACGCCTCGGCATTGCCGCCGCCCTCGTCCTGACCGCAGGAGCGTTTGTCATGCCGGGCGTATCCACCCAGGTCGTGCAGAACCATGTCGCGCCGCAGAGCCATATCCATATGGCTTCGGCGGAAAACCTGCGCGCCGAACTGCGCCATTTCGTCAGGCTTGGCGAAGCCATGCCGAAGTCGGTGCGCTTCGAATAAGCTTTTCAAACTGAAACGGAAAAGGCCGCGCCTGATCTGGCGCGGCCTTTTTGTTTGACCCGGAACGGTCGGTTTCACGCCAGCGACGTCCGGCCCTGGAGCACTTTTTGCAAAAGTGTGAAAACTCCACGCGGGGAAATCAGTTCACTGGACTGATCTCTTATCCCGCTTCGATGCGTTGGAACAGGAGCCGCTTTAGCCGACGATGATCGGCGCCTTGCCCTGCACGCGATTATAGAGATCGATGATGTCCTGATTCATCAGGCGGATACAGCCCGAGGACATGGACTGGCCGATCGACCACCATTCCGGCGAGCCGTGGATGCGATAGCCGGTGTCACGGCCGTTCTGATAGATATAGAGCGCGCGGGCGCCGAGCGGGTTTTGCGGGCCGGGTTCCTGTCCGTTGCGGTATTTTTCCAGTTCCGGCTTGCGCTGGATCATTTCCGGCGGCGGGGTCCAGCGCGGCCATTGCTTCTTGTACTGGACATTGGCGGTGCCCTGCCACTCGAAACCGGCCTTGCCGATGCCGACGCCATAGCGCAGCGCCTCACCGCCCGGCAGGACGTAATAGAGATAGTGGTCCTTGAGGCTGACCACGATGGTGCCCGGCGCCTGCCCGGTCGGGTCCGGCACGATCTGGCGGCGGAACTGCTTCGGCACCTTGTCATAAGGAATGGCCGGGAGATCATAGGGGCCTTCCTTCACCGACGCATACATGACGTCCGGCGTGGTGATGGCCCTGTCGACGCTGATCTGCGGGCGCATCGGCGTGATCCCGCCCGTCGACATCGGATCGACATTCATCTGGAAGGCCGACATATCCATCGTCTGCGAACAGCCGGCAGCACCGGTGAGGAGGATGGCTCCGGTGCCGAAAAGGAAATGGCGGCGGCTTAGATCATCACGCGACTTCGACATGCAACTGACCCTGAAACAAGGGATGAAACGACGGTTGAAAAACAGCCGCAACGCGACCGCCATACTGAACAGCAATTTGCGTTCTTATGGTTGAAGAACGGTTAAACAACTCGCGCAAACGTGTCTGAAAATTGCAGTTTAAAGCTTAAATTGCAGCGATCACCGCCATTCAATCGATTTAAACATCAAGGCAAATACGGCGAAGGCGTGTCTGAAATGGTTTTTTGATGGCGAAATTATGGCTTTTTCGCCTTTTCGCTATTTACAGTTGTGTCCGGATGGCAAAAGGCCGGGTCGCAAAACCCGGCCCCATGTGACCATTGTCTGCGGCGATCAATAATCTTTTTCGTAGAAGATGCCGCCGCTGGAATCGCCTTCCGCACCCAGTGCGCCCTTGGCCTTGAGGTTGCGGGTGATGTCGAGATTGATCGTGCCCTTGGTCGAGCCGCCCGAGCCTGCTTCGACGCCGAGATAGATGTTGTCGCGGATATAACGTCCGGCGCGAACCGCCGTCTGGCCCTTCTCATCCGTCACCACGTCGAGATCGTCGAGACCTGTCCCGGCGCGCAGCTTGTTCATCAGCGAGTTGTTGGAACCGCCCGCAAGTTCGGCTGCGGCAGCGGCAAGCTGTGCGATCTGGAACGCCGACAATTCGCCGATGGAGCGCTTGAAGATCAGCTGCGCCAGCACTTCGTCCTGCGGCAGTTCCGGCGTGGAAGAGAACTTGATGTCGAGATTGTCGACAGTACCCGTCACCGTCACGATTGCCGTGATTTCATTGCCTTCCGAGCGGGCCACGAAGTTGAGCTGCGGATTGAGATCGCCCACCAGCGTGACATGGCCTTCGTCGAAGGTGATGCGCTGGCCGAGAATGCCGATGCGCCCACGGATCATGTCGAAGGAGCCGACCGGCTTGATATCGGTCACCGGCCCGGTCAGGCGAAGGCGTCCGCCCAGTTCCGTATCGAGACCGCGACCGCGCACGAAAATCTGGTTCGGCGCATTGATGAGAACGTCGAGGCGCGGCACGGTCGGGCGCGCTGTCGGGGTCGGCACCCGGCTGCGGCGCGTTTCGACCCGGGCGCGGTCGAGCGTCACCTGAACATTCTTCGGCGTGTTCTTGTGGCGGACCGGGACATAGGCCGCGCCGCCGCCGAGATTTTCCGGCACCGAGATTTCAGCCCTGTCGACGTCGATACGGCCTGAAATCAGCGGATCGCGCATCAGCGGCCCATTGATCGTAATCCCGCCATTGACGGTCGCCACGACCAGCTTGCCGTCGGCATAGCGGGCGCGATCGAGCTTGATCTCGATATTGGCCGGGAAGTTTGCTTCGGCATTGGTCGAGATCGTGCCGCTTGCGGAAACCGATCCGCCGCTGCCGAGCGCGGCATTGACCTGGCGCAGCGTGATGGTTTCGCCATCCATGCTGCCCATGACATTGATATTGTTGAGGCGGACATTGGTATCGGGATCGATGAACGTCGCGCCATTGGTGGAGAACATACCGCGCAATTGCGGACGGTTGAAGCCGCCCGAAACGCTGGCCGTCAGCGTCAGCGTCCCGTTTGCCTGTGCGCCGCGATCCGCGAGGAAGCGATTGGCAAGCGCCAGCGGAACGCTGCCATTGACATTGACGCCGAGCCCCTGCCCCGAGAACGGCACCTTGCCGCTGGCGGTGACATTGAGGCCGCGCGGACCGTCGACGGTGACCGACGAAAAGTCGATGGCCATGGCCGCATAGCTGCCCGCAGCCTGCAAGGTGAGCGGCGCAAGTCCGTTTTCGCGCAGCGGCCGGGCCGCAAGGCCGGTGCCGCGCAGGTTGAAGGTCGCGGCAGGGTTGGTGAGCGGGCCGGTGACCCGCGCCGTGCCGGTGACATTGCCCGCGAGATCCTGTCCCTTGACCGCACCGTTCAGCGCCGTCAGCGGAAGATTGGCGAGATTGACGTCGAGAGCGAGATCACCTTTTCCAAGCGGCACGCCGCCATTGGCGCGCACATCGATGCCGCCGCCTCCGGTGACATGCGCATCGACATTGAGCTGGTTATTGGCCGAGGTGCCCTTGGCGTCGGCATTGAGAGCAGCGATGCCCTGCTTTTTGAGTTCGGCTGCCGTCACGCCGCGTGCCGCCATGTCGAAGGCGACATTGGGCGCTTCCTTGGTACCGGTGATGCGGGCCGTGCCGTTGACCGTGCCGCCAAGCCCCAGTTCCGGCTTGAACGTATTGGCGAGCGCCAGCGGCAGATTGGAAAGCGCCACCGAAAGATCGAGACGGCCATCGACGACGCCGTTGACCTTGACCTGACCGGCGCTGGCATCCGCGCCCGTATTGATGACGATATCTCCGAAGGAGATTTCCTCGCCCTTCATGGAAATAGTGGCGGGCGCGGCCAGATTGGCGCTGAGCGTGCCCTGCTTCACATTGGCCGAGGCGAGCCCCAGTTCAAAACCGCCATCCTTCGGCTCAAGCGAACCGGCGGCGCTGGCAACCGTGCCGATCTTCAGTCTGGTATTGGCAGTGAAATCGGTTTTCGACCCGGTCGCATTGGCCTTGGCGTCAAAGCTGTCGATGCCGAAGGTGCCGACCATGATGTCGCGCGCCGCAGCATTGCCATCGACCACCGGTACACCGAACAGGTCCCGCGCCGTCAACGCAATATCAGCCGAGGTGATACGGTTGCCATTGACCTTGATGTCCTTGGCGTTTGCGGTGACGGATGCATTCTGGCGACCGTCACTGGCGTCCAGCGTAATGTCGGCATTGGCGGCGCCGGTCGCTTCGGCAAGCGCCAGGGCTGCGGCGGTGGAAATATCCGGGGCGTCGAGCTTCAGCGCGCCCGTCAGGAGACCTTTCGCGTTCTGGGTCACATTGCCGGAAAGATGCGCGCCGCCCGCGTTGAAGACGAGATCGGTCAGGCGCTTTTCGTCATTGACGATATCGATCAGCGTTCCCAGATCGACGCGCTGGCCGTTGAGGAAGGCGCTGCCCGCAAGCTTGCCGGACAAGGCGGCACCCGTCGTGGCGTTGCCGTCGAGCATGGCGTTGAAATCGAGGCCGCCTTCGGAAAGCTTGCGTCCGGCCAGAGTGCCTTGCGGCGCGTCGGCGCGCAATGCGAGCGCGATCAGCTTGTCGTCGCCGCGCGCGCTGCCCTTGACCGTCATCCGGCCCGATGCCTGATCGGAAAGAAGCTTGAGATCGGACAGCATGACGCCGAAATCGAAATTGGCCTTGTCGGAGGCAAAGGAGCCGTTGGCGGTAATTTCGCTCAACTCGTTGCCGATGCGGAAATCGCGCGCCGAAAAGCCTTCCGCGCTGCGGCCAAGAGCCCCGCCCAGCGTAACCGCGCCATCGAGAATGCGGTCGACGGCTTGCGTGCCGGTGCGCATGTTCTGCGCCGTGCCGTTGAGGTCGAGTTGGAAAGCGCCGCTGATCGGACGGACGATGCCCCTGGCGTTGACATCGATGCTGCCCGCAAGGTCACGATCGGCCAGAGCGCCGAAAGGCGCGAGGCTTGCCACCTTGGCGGCGATATCGCCATTGAAGGCGAAGTCGTCGATATTGCCCTTGAGATCAAGGCTGAGACCGTTGCCGGAGATGTTGGCCTGCGCCAGATCGACCGGGGAACCGGCGCGCCATGCGCCGTCGACGGCGAGCGCGATCCGGTTGCCGAGCGCCTCGGCAATTTCGGCGCGTTCCGCCGAAATGCCGTCCACCCCGCCATTGACCTTGAAGGTGATGTGGCGATTGGTGGCGTCATTCAGGTTTTCGGCAACACCGCCCATGTCGAGCGCGATGCTTTCAGCAGAAATCGTGGCGTTCCTGAGACCGGCAATGGCAAGCGTTCCCGTCCAGTCATTGGTCGGGCGATCCCCAAAGGCGACCTGGAATTTCGCATTGTCGATATAGGTTTCAGCGCCCTTGACCGGCAGGAGAACGCGGCCCTTGCCTTCATCGGCAATGGAAGCATCGATGTGCAGCTTGTTCAGGAAGCGGTCATTGCCGGTTTCGGCGGAAGCCTTCAGCTTCAGGGCCGCGCTGTTCAGCGCCAGATCGTCGAGACGGAAACCGCCTGCATCCTTGAGGAAGCCATCGGCGGAGAGCACCGTTTCGGCACCGAAGAAATCGCGGAATACCGGCGGCACCAGAACCGCGATCGGACCGTTGAAACGGGCGGAGAAAACCCGGCCGCCATCGGGCGCCTGACCTTGCCGGACGAGCGTGAACTGGCCCGTCAGCGTGCGGCTGCCATTGGTATCGAGCGCCAGATCGACCTTCAACCCGTCGAGCGGACCGGCGCCCGTCAAGGTGAGATCGACCGGGGGACGGCCATCGATGTTCAGCAGATTGGCGACGATGCCATTGGCCGGTTCCGAGACTTTCAGGTCGAGATCGACCTTCTGGTCGGCATTGGCATAGGCGGCGCGAAGAGCGAAAGTGCCGCCCGGGCCGTCGAGGCGCTTGATATCGAAACTGGAATCCAGCGAGCCATCGGCAAGCGACAGGCGGCCATTGGCCGAGACTTCCGATTCGAGACCGAAAATGTCGGGCCCGAAATGCAGGCGCGCAATGGCGAGCTGGTCGAGATTGATCGAGATCGGCAGTTCCGGCAGGCTGAAGCTGGAGGATTCCGGCGACGGCAGGCTGTTGTCCGGCAATGGCTTGCGGATGACGTCGATGCGTTCGGCGGCAAGCGACTGGATGCTGAGACGCCCGACCAGAAGCGCGGTGCGGCTCCAGTTCAGCTTGGCGTTCTCGATGCGCAGCCACACGCCTTCGCGGTCGGCGATGGTGATCGAGCCGACGGTGGCTTCCGAAGACAGAACGCCGCTGATGCCGGAAATGGAAATGCGGCGGTTGGGCGCGGAAAGCTGGCTTTCCACGAAGGACAGGAAATAGGATTTCTCTTCTTCTGCTGGTGCTTCTGCCTGTTCCTGTCCAGAACCCTGATCTTGAGCCTGAGCGGGAACCTGAGCTTGAGCCTGCGACTGCTTCTGCTGTTCCGGCCAGCCGAAGATGACTGCCGTGACGGCGAAGGCGATGAAGGCGATGATTGCGAGAAATCTGGTCAAAACGCCTGTCCTATACCTACGTACAAGCCATAGCTCGGATCGCCCGAGCGGCGGTTGAGCGGAACGGCGACATCAAGGCGGATCGGCCCGAGGCCGGTCAGGTAGCGCAGACCGCCACCGACGCCGACACGCATCTGTTCCGAGAAATCGGGGAACGACTTTTCGCCGACATAGCCGGCATCGACGAATGCCACCGCCCCGATCGAATCGGTGATGCGGGCGCGCACTTCGCCATTGGCCTCGACGAGTGAACGCCCGCCGACGATCTCGCCATTGCCTGCGCTGACGCCGATATTGCGATAGCCGTAACCGCGCACCGAGCCGCCGCCGCCCGCCAGGAAGAGCTGGCTTGGCGGCAGGTCCGCAGCGGATGCGCCGACTATCGAACCGACCTTCAGGCGACCCGCCAGAATCACCCGGTCCTTCGCGCCGAAACCGTAATAGGTGCGGCCTTCGGCGGTGAAGCGGGTGGCGAAATTGCCATACTGGAATTCATAGAAAGGCTGGATATTGCCTTCCAGATAGAAGCCCGAACTCGGGTCCGGCTTGTTGTTGCGGCTGTCATAGAGGAGATTGCCCTCCAGACCCGCCGTCGTGAAGGTGCGGTCGCCATACACATCGTCGTTGAAGCGGCCATGGCTCGCCTTGGCATAGAGCGCGCCCGACAGTTCATCGCTGAATATCTGCGTGAAACCGGTCTTCGCATTGACCGAGGTTTCGGTATAGGCGTCCAGCACTTCGCGCTTGGCGTCGAGCGATGCGACGAAATCCGTGTCCGGCGTATAGACGCCCGGTTTGGTAAAAGTTGTCCCCAGAAGATAGGTGAAGTTCTTCGGGTCGAAGGAATTGTCCTGCGTGCCGCCAATGCCGCTGACCTTGGCGTCGAAGCGCAGGCGCTCGCCGCGCCCGAACAGGTTGCGGTGCATCCAGTATCCGGTGAGGCCGAAGCCGTCGATGGTCGAATATTCGGCACCGAAGCCGAAGCGGCGCGGCTTGCGCTCCTGCACGTTGAGCGTCATCGGCAGGCTGCCGTCCGGCTCGATCTTTTCGGCTTCCTCGAAGCTCATGGCGCGGAAGACTTCCATGCGGCCGAGACGCTTTTTGGCTTTCTCGATATCGTCGGGATCGTATTCCTGGCCTTCTTTCAGCCCCGTCATCCAGGCGACGAATTGCGGGTCCATGCGCGCCGTTCCGACAACGCTGACCGGCCCGTAATGCGCCTTCTGGCCCGGATCGAGCGAAATATCGGCGGAAACCCGGTTGTCAGCATGATCGGCCACGATGTCCTGATCGGTAACCCGCGCCTTGGCGTAGCCCTGCTGGCGCCATGCCTCGACGGCGAGACGCTCGGCCCGGATGACCGTGCCCGAACGGGCCACCTGTCCCGGTGCAAAACCGGCCTCTTCGGGCGATTGCACGTGATCGCGCTTGTCGACCGGCGGCGGCGCTATGTTGGAGATCGCGGTGCGCGCGAACAGGAATTGCGGGCCGGGATCGACGGTGATCGCGATCTTCGGATCGTTTGGAATATCCGCATCGGGCGGAATTTCGTTCGCCTCGCGGCCATCGACAAGGATGGAAATGGTGCCGCCATAGCGGCCCTCGCCATAGAGCGCGGCCAGGATGCGGCGATAGTCGCCGCGCGCCTTGGCGAGCAGTCCGGCGGAACCCGAAGCGGGTCGCTCCGCATCCGCGACGAGGCCCGACGCGCCTTCGATGATGGATTTCAGATCGGCTTCAGTGCCGTCCGCATTCTTGCGGTCGCCCGTGGTCGTGACCTCGACCGTATAGGTCTTCGGGTCGATGATATCCGGGTCTTCCTTCTTGTCCTCGCCCCACAGGCGGATTCCGAACAGCTCGAATGCCAGCGCAGGCGACACCGTGAGCGAGGAAAAATGCGCCGCCAGCAAAAGCATGGCGATGCTCTTTCCCTGTATCGTCCTGTTACTCCAAGTCATACGCGTTACTGTCCGGTTCCTGTCTATGCGGTCGCCTGGCAGCGTCCCGTTCACACCCCCAGCCCAGGACGTTTCAGGGATTACCATGGGGAGAACAGAACTCCAAGCGACAACGCTAGATATGGACCATTTCAGTCAACGGAGTATTAACGTTACCACACCCCTGCAACCGCTCGCGCAGGTTGAGCGGACAGCGCCGCGCATTCGCCGGTGATTATCGAAAATTCCCAAAAAGCGCGGCCCGCCGGCGGGGTGTCGGCGGGCCGCCCATCAGGTCACGGGAGGAGGGAGGAGGATGACCTGACAGAGCCGATTCGATTAGGGGTTGCGATCAGCGGCCAGCATGCATCGGGCGCACATTGCCGAAATGACCGCCGCCGAATCCGCCGAAGCCGTGATTGAATGCGGGCCTGTTGAAACCGGGCCTGTTGAAACCGGGGCGATTGAAGCCGCCGGCGTTGAAGCGCGGCCTTACCGGACCCGGGCCCCAGTAATGGCCAGCCTGCCGGGTCCGCCATGCGGGGCCGACGCCCCAGCGCGGATCCCAGCGATTATGCCCGCCGCGCCAGGACTGGCAGTTACGGCCAATGCAGCCATTGTAGTAGTTCGGGCCGCCGCGCCAGCCTCGTCCCCAATAGCCGGGGCCCCAATAGCCGCCGGTGGCCCAGCCGACACCGAGGCCAGCGCCGAAGCCCGGCGCCCAGCTGTCATAATAGCCATTATCGACGACCACGGTCGTCGTGGACGGCGCGGCATAGGCCTGGCCTCCATAGGAACCGAAGCGGATATAACGCGCCGACACCCAGCCGGTGCCGTTACCGTTATAAACCTGGCACCAGCCGTTGCGGCAGGAACCGGCATTGACGGCGGCACCGGCGGGAAGCGCCGCCAGCCGGGCATAGTTGGCGCCCGGCCCGGAGCGTATATTGACCGCCGCCGAGACATAGGCCGTCGCCGCGAAAGCAACGGCGGGTGTGATCAGAACAACAGCCGCAACGGCGGCGCCGATAACATGATTTTTATTAAGCACTCTCTTAAATAATGACATCGCATATACTCCAGATTTGCGAGTACGCAGAGACGCAATAAAGTATCAAACAAAATCGATACTAGGCCAATATTGGCACAAATGCAAATATCCGACTCAATAATGGTAAATCAATGCCGTATATTATACTTTTCTACACTTGGATAATTCAGCCATAGACTTTGATTTACCGACAACATAGACAATTTTACATAAATTTTACATAAATTTTACTTTAGTTTTAACCATGCGGCCTTGGCTGTCGATCGCGCAAAAGAAAGGCGCCCCGGAATGAACCGGGGCGCCACGCGGCTTTGGGGGGAGAGAGGGAGGATAAAGCCGCGATCACGGGCCGTCAGGCCAGTTGTTTCGCGAGGTTCGCAGAAGCATTCCCCGCAAGCATTGCCATGCAGGGAATGCCCTTGGCGAAGCTTATGGCAGGTTGCGCACGTCTTCCGGCGACATGTACATCGGCATCATATTGGTATCGAGGTGGTGCATGACCCAGATGGAGCCAGCAAGCACGATGGCCAGAATGATGACCGTGAAGATGAGCGCCAGAATGTTCCAGCCGCCTTCCGACTTCGGATCGAGGTGCAGGAAATAAACCAGATGCACCAGGATCTGCACGACGGCGAGACCGAGCACGATGGCGGCGGTGGTCGCGGGCGTGAAGTAGCCGTTCATGGCCAGCATGAAGGGAACGACGGTGAGGACGACCGCCAGCACGAAGCCGATCAGATAGGACTTCAGGCTGCCGTGAGCGGCGTGGTCATGTGTTTCGTGTGCAGAGCTCATCACAGTACACCCAGCAGGTAGACAAGGGTAAAGACGCCGATCCAGATGATGTCCAGGAAGTGCCAGAAGAGGCTGAGGCACATCACGCGCGTCTGGTTCTTTTCGGTCAGGCCGTCACGCAGGAGCTGGGCGGAAAGCACCAGAATCCAGATCAGGCCGGAGGTGATGTGAAGACCGTGGGTTCCCACCAGCGCGAAGAAGGCGGACAGGAAGGCGCTGCGGCCCGGACCTGCACCTTCATGGATCAGGTGATTGAACTCATAGACTTCCATCGCGAGGAAGGCTGCGCCCAGCAGGAAGGTGATGCCCAGCCAGAACAGAAGGCCGGCACGGTTCTTCTTGAACATCGAAAGCGTTGCCAGACCATAGGTCAGCGACGACACCAGCAGGAGCATGGTTTCGATCAGGACGAAGTTCAGGTCGAACAGTTCACGACCGGTCGGACCGCCCGCGAACTGGTGCGCCAGAACGGCGTAGGTTGCAAAGAGCCCCGAGAACAGGACGCAGTCGCTCATCAGGTAGATCCAGAAGCCGACCAGCGTGGTCGACCCTGCATCATGATGATCCTCGTGGGCGGGGTGCTCGTTTCCGCCCAGGAACGGAGCGGTGGTTGAAATGCTTGCGCTCATCGGAATCAGGCCTCCTGAGCAGTCAGTTGCCGGGTACGGAGGTCTTCGACTTCCTGCACCTCATCGGCCGAGACGTAGAAGTCTCTGTCATTATTGAAGGAGTGAGCGATGGCAACGGCCAGCACAGCGAGGGCGGAGGCGATCACCAGCCACCAGATGTGCCATACCAGGGCAAAGCCGAGCGGGATGTTCAGCATGCCGATGATGAAGCCGGTGCCGGTGTTCTTCGGCATGTGGATGCGCGCGAACTTTTCGGTGCGGCGCACATAGCCGTTCTGCTTCATGTCCCACCAGCCGTCATGATCGCGCACATGCGGAACTTCGGCGAAGTTGTAGAAGGCAGGCGGCGAAGCCAGCGACCATTCGAGCGTGCGGCCCGTACCCCAGCTGTCGCCATTGTTGTCGCGCAGCTTTTCGCGGTCGCGGATCGAAACAGCGATCTGCAGAACCTGGAACACGATGCCGCAAAGGATGATCGCAACGCCGATGGCGGCAACGATGAGATAGATGTGCCATGCCGGGTTTTCGGTGTGGTTCAGACGACGGGTCATGCCCATCAGGCCGAGCACGTAGAGCGGCATGAAGGCGAGGATGAAGCCGACGAGCCAGCACCAGAAGGCGTTCTTGCCCAGACGTTCGTTCAGCTTGAAGCCGAAAGCCTTCGGCCACCAGTAGACGAGGCCGGCAAAGCAGCCGAACAGAACGCCCGAAATGATCACATTGTGGAAGTGGGCGATCAGGAACACCGAGTTGTGCAGCACGAAGTCCGCCGGTGGAACCGCGAGCAGAACGCCCGTCATGCCGCCGACGACGAAGGTGCACATGAAGCCGATGGTCCACATGATCGGCGTTTCCATGCGCACGCGGCCCTTGTACATGGTGAAGAGCCAGTTGAAGACCTTCGCCCCAGTCGGGATGGAGATGATCATGGTCGCCACGCCGAAGAAGGCGTTGACGTTGGCGCCGCCACCCATGGTGAAGAAGTGGTGGACCCAGACGAGGAACGACAGGATGGTGATGGCGACGGTGGCGTAAACCATCGACTTGTAGCCAAACAGGCGCTTGCCGGAGAAGGTGGCCACGATTTCCGAGAAGATGCCGAAGCACGGCAGGACCAGAATGTAGACTTCCGGGTGACCCCAGATCCAGATGAGGTTCACATACATCATCGGATTGCCACCGGCATCATTGGTGAAGAAGTGGAAATCCAGATAGCGGTCGAGCGACAGGAGCGCCAGCGTGACGGTGAGGATCGGGAAGGCCGCGACGATCAGCACGTTGGAGCAGAGCGCGGTCCAGGTGAAGACCGGAACCTGCATCATGCCCATGCCGGGCGCACGCATCTTGATGATGGTGGTGATGAGGTTGACGCCCGAAAGCAGCGTGCCCATACCGGAAATCTGCAAGGCCCATATATAATAATCCACCCCGACATCCGGACTGAACTCCTTGCCGGAAAGCGGCGGATAGGCCAGCCAGCCGGTCTTGGCGAATTCGCCGACGCCGAGCGAGATGTTGACGAGGATCGCACCGGCAACTGTCAGCCAGAAGCTGAGCGAATTGAGGTAGGGGAAAGCCACGTCGCGCGCGCCGATCTGAAGCGGCACGGCAAAGTTCATCAGGCCGACGATGAAGGGCATCGCCACGAAGAAGATCATGATCACGCCATGGGCGGTGAAGACCTGATCGTAGTGGTGCGGCGGCAGGAAGCCTTCATTGGCCCCGGAAGCGAGCGCCTGCTGGGCGCGCATCATCACGGCATCCGAGAAGCCGCGGAACAGCATCACGAGTGCGAGGATGATATACATCACGCCAATGCGCTTGTGGTCGACCGACGTCAGCCAGTCGTTCCAGAGCGGTGCCCATTTGCGGTAGTAGGTTATGGCTGCCAGAATAGCGAGCGCCCCGCCAGCCACCGCGGCCAAAGTGACCATGATGATTGGCTCGTGAAAGGGTATCGCTTCGAGCGTAAGTTTTCCGAACATTTTTATCACGCTTCGATTGGAGCAATTCCGGGACGGCGCATGAAGGCTATCGTTCCGGAACCGCGTGAAACAAGGGATTGAATGCGGATGGCCGCGACCTCTTGCGAGGTCACGGGCCTATCGGCACATCAGTTTTCGAGCTGCGAGAGGCGCTGCGGCTGGACTGCGCAGATGATGTCGCTCGCCCACTGGCTGAAATCGACGGGCGAAGACTTGCGCAGGTTGGCGCGTGCTTCGCGGATCATCTGTTGACGATGCATCTCATCGTCGAGGCAGACGGACTTGCCGTCCCAGCAGCGGTTCACGATGTTGTGGAACAGCGCCTGGTCACTATAGGTGAAGAACTGCGGCGGAACCTTCTCGCTCGGCTGGACCAGCGAGGCGTAACGGTCGCGGCTCAGCTCTTCGCCATTCGCCTTGGCCTTTACATCGGCCACCCACTTGTCGAAGTCGGCCTGGTTGTAGGCATGCGCCTTGAAGCGCATCTGGGCGAAACCCTGACCGCTATAGTTGGCGGAGATACCGTCGAACTCGCCTGCATGATTGGCAACCAGATGCAGCTTCGTCTGCATGCTTGGCATGGTGTAGACCTGGCTGCCGAGCTGCGGGATGAAGAAGGAGTTCATGATGTTGCTGGAGGTCAGCTTGAAATTGACCGGCACATCGACCGGCATTGCCATTTCATTGACGGTGGCGATGCCCTGGTCGGGATAGATGAAAAGCCATTTCCAGTCGAGCGCGACGACTTCGACATTGATCGGCTTCGCGTTCGATTCCAGCGGACGATACGGGTCGAGCTTGTGGGTGCTGATCCAGGTGACCGTACCCAGAACCACAATGATCGCCATCGGGATGAGCCAGACGGCAAGCTCGATCTTGGTCGAGTGGTGCCAGTCGGGCTGGTAGTCCGCCTTCTCGTTCGAGGCGCGGTACTTCCAGGCGAAGTAGAGCGTCATGAAGATGACGGGAAGCACGACAAGCAGCATGATGCCGGTCGCAAAGAAGATAAGATCGCGTTCTGCCATGCCGACTTCCCCTTTCGGGGACAGAAGGACCTGGTTCTCGCAGCCGGCGAGAAACGCCGTGAGGGCCATGACGGCGAACGAAACGATCGTCCGGGGGGTGCCGTGTTTCATTTGTCTTTCCATCCTGCGCGCAGAGTGTCACCTCCGGCGCATGCGTCATTTCCTAGTTTTCGGTAAATTCTGAAATTTCCAAAAGTACCGTTATAACGAATAGTCGCGTTTGTCACGTGTCTGACGAAAATTGTGCTGGATCGTAATGTCGCGCCCAAAAGCGGCCTTTTGCCGGAACAATCCGGCCCGGTGCCGATGCGGCGCTGTCTTGGAGCGGCCAAGGGCCGCCAGCCATCAGGATGCGGCGCAGCGAATAGGCCCAAAGCGCGGGGTTTGCAAGATGAAAACCACCGTTTTTCCCACGAATGAACGGGATCGTGATGGGATTTTACCGAATCCGCCGTGAACCGACCGCCACGTATTCCTCACTGGATTCACGAAAATCCTCAATCGCCACGCGGCTTTAGAGGCATAATCCGACCGGAGTGAAACGAGGATCGATAAGATTATGCTCGAAACAGAATAATTTAGAGCGCCGATCTGATCCAATCAGGTCGAAACGCGCTCCAACGGGGCCTCCCACCGCATAATCCCGGTCCACCGGGTTTCACTCCGGTTGGATTATGTTCTATTGGAATTTCACGAAGGAAGTTGGGGGGAATTGGGGGTAGAGATGATATTTGCTGAAATGCCGCTCGAGGAGGCCGAAGGCGCGATCCTCGGCTATGCGACGACTGCCGGTGCGCTCACCTTGCGCAAAGGCACGGTTCTCGATGCGCTCAACCTCTCCCTGCTGCGGGAGGCCGGCGTAGGCTCGGTGCTGGCCGCGCGTCTGGAACAGGGCGACATTGGCGAGGACGAGGCGGCACTTGCCATCGCGCGCATAATTGCTTCCGCCGATGTGGAAACCGGCAACACCACGACCGGGCGCGTCAACCTGCATGCCCGGAAGAACGGCATGTTTTTGGCAGATGCAGACCGTATTGACGCCATCAACGCACATGATGCGCGCATTTCCATCGCGACGCTGCGCAACCATGTGCGGGTGGAAGCCGGTGAGATGATCGCCACCGTCAAGATCATTCCTTTTGCCGTGCCGGAGACGCTCCTGCATGAGATAAGCCTCGATGCTCGGCCCGCGCTGCATGTCTGCGCCTTCAATGGTGCGCGGATCGGCCTGATCCAGTCGCGCCTTCCTTCCATACGCGAGACGGTTCTTGAGAAGACCCGCGAACTGATGGAAAAGCGTGCGGTCCGCAATGGCGGGACGCTTGTTTGCGAAAAGCGGGTCGCGCACGATCAGGCGGCGCTGGCTGCTGCCATCGCGGACGTGGGCAGGAGTTGCGACATCATCGTGATTTTCAGCGCTTCGGCGGTTGCCGACGAGGCGGATATCGTGCCGCAATCGATCCGCATTTCGGGAGGCGAAATCCTGCGCATCGGCATGCCGGTCGATCCCGGCAATCTGCTGGTTCTGGGCCGTTACGACGGCAAATATGTCGTTGCCGCGCCCGGATCGGCGCGCAGCGCCCGTGAAAACAGTCTCGACCGGGTGCTGGATCGCCTGATGGCGGGGATTGCGCTTACCGCCGACGACCTGTCCCGCATGGGCGTGGGCGGGCTGGTGCTTTAGCCTTGTTCTTGTTCTGACAGAATCGTCAGAACCGTTTTCGGCGTCGGCTTTACCGGGCGCAAAACCGCTTCGCACTTTTGCTGGAAATGCTTTTTGTCTTCCGCATTTCCGGACGCAAAACCGCTTCCCACTTTTGCTGGAAATGCTTTCGTCTTGCCGCATTTCCGGACGCAAAACCGCTTCGCGCTTTTGCTGGAAATGCTGGACGCCGTCCGAGCCACCCCGCGTGGCTCGACAAAACTCAGATCGCGTAGTCGAACACCAATATGCCCTCGATGCCGCCCTCGGCTGCTTCGACCAGGCTTTTTCCGACCTTCGCGTGCTCGGGATGCGGAAGATAGGCGTCACGCGCCGCGCCATCCGCGAAATCCACGACGAAGCCGTGGCGAAATCCCTTTTCAAGATTTTCAGGACTGTTGTTTTCGCCAGCCGTTACCGACAGGATGCCGCCGATCTTGTCCTTGAGCGCGACGACCGACTGCAACCTCTCTTCGATCTGCGCGGCTTCGAGTTCGGGCCTGAATTTGATGAGGACGATATGGCGTATCATGAACCGCTTTCCTGACTGAAGAAGATCGCGCCGCCTCCGGAAATGGCGGCAGGCAATGTCTTTCATAAAGCATTTTCAGCAAAAAAATCGAAGGCAGCTCCCACTTTCGGGAGCCATGCGCTCGACGCGAAAAAGGCCGGGCTGAACCCGACCTTCCGCTTTCACCTGAGTTGCGCCAGTACATCCGTGGTCACGATCCCAAGTGAATTCCCGATACGCATATGGATATAACCCGTTTGCGTTTCAGAAATATGACGTTGCGGGCAGTGGCCAGATTGCTCCAAAACCGGTCCAACCCGGCCCTGCCCCGACAGTTTCGGCCCCAAACCGTGCCGGCAACTGCCGTATTCCCGTGCGAGCGCCGCATCGCGCCCAATTCCGTCGGCATCCATCCCGCTTCGCGGTCCGATGCCTGTCCCCCGAAACTTGCCGTCAGGCCGCCATCGGCGCTTCAGCCAGTTCGGGATGATTGTAGTTCCAGACCTCAATCAGGCACTGCCGCATCAAATCGAGATCGACCGGACCGATCCGGCTCAATACGAGATCGAGTTCGTCGGGCTCAACGCCCCGGTTGAGTAACTCAACAATTGCCTCGATCAGAATTCTTTTATCGTCAAATCTGTAGCGCTGCATAAACCTGCTCCGCTAACTGCCCCATCCACGGTCACAGATTAAACAGACATGGTTAACCGAAGCTTAAGCCACGAAAAACCGTCCGTTCAACCGACACCCCACACCGGACAGACGCCTGTTCCAACAAATTTCCCGCACGTAACTGCGGGACCCTAATTAAAAAATAACTTAAACATAAACATCAAACTCTTGCCTCCAAGGACAAGATTAGGTCAAATTCTTAGTATATTTTCCGCGAAAACCAAGAAGAAAATTTCTGCGCGGTTTATTTTATTATATTCTTTCATTCGGATGAGGCCATTATGTCGTTCTTTCGCAGATATATCGATTGGTCCTTTACTTACGTCCGGCTGGCCGGGCTCGGGCTGCTCATCGGCGGAAGCGTCATGGGCGGCTATCTCTATACGCTGCAATATAAGGGCAATATCCACGCCATCGTCGTCGGGCAGGCCTATCGCTCCAACCAGCCCGACCCCGCGCGCATCGCTTCAATGCAGAAGCTTTACGGCATAAAGACGATCATCAATCTGCGCGGCGCCGAACCCGGATCGAAATGGTACGATGAGGAGATCGCCGCCGCGAAGACGCTCGGCATCAGCCACACCGATTTCGCAATGTCATCCAGCAAGCAACTCAATCCTGCACAGACCAGACAGTTGATCGCGCTGATGCAGAATGCGGAAAAGCCGGTGCTCATCCATTGCAAATCGGGCTCCGACCGCACGGGGCTTGCTGCCGCGCTCTATGTGGCGGCAATCGCCAAGGGCAGCGAGAGCAAGGCCGAACGGCAATTGTCCATCGCCTACGGGCATTTCGGTTTTCCGCTGAGCCCAACCTATGCGATGGAAAAGACATTCGAGGCTATCGAAGCCGAACTCGGTTATACCGGCTCCTGACCCTGCCGCTCCACGAACGCAAAACGCCGGGGCGAAACCCCGGCGTTTTCTGTTTATTTGAACCGCGCATCCCATCCGAAAACCGTTTCACAGTTTTCGGGATGCGCTCTCTTTCAGGCAACGACCTTATTCGAGGCCGACGATCTTGCCGCCATCCCACTTGAAGATGTCGAAGCTCGGCGAGCTGAGGTCGCCGCTGGCGCCGTAGGTCAGCGTGCCGATAGCCGTTTCGATCGGCTTGCCGTCATGCAGAGCCTTGGCGACGGCAGCCGAGTCATCGGCAGAGCCGGCGCGTTCGATGCCAGCCTTGATGACTTCCACGGCGGCATAGGCGTTCATGGTGAAGGCTTCAGCCGGGATGTTCTTGGCCTTCAGTGCCTCGATGGCATCCTTGGAGGCCGGGTTCTTGGTGGCGTCCTTGGCGTTGGTGAAGAGCGTGCCCTGCGCGTTGGTGCCGCCAATTGCCCAATATTCGGTGTTGGACAGGCCTTCGCCGCCGAGAACCAGAGCCTGGAGACCGGCGTCGTGCAGCTGGCGCGACAGGAGACCGCCTTCGGCATGGTAGCCGCCGAAATAGACCACTTCGGCACCGGCAGACTTCAGCTTGGTGACGAGCGCGGAGAAATCCTTGTCGCCCGGCGTGACGGAATCATAATGCACTTCCGTGACGCCGCCCTTGTTGATCGCCGCCTTGAAAGCGTCGGCCAGACCCTTGCCATAGGCGCCCTTGTCGTGGATCACGGCGACCTTCTTGTCCTTCAGGTTCTTCAGGACGTAATCGGCCATGACTTCGGCCTGCTGGTCGTCGCGGCCGCAGGTGCGGAACACGTTTTCCAGATTGCGCGCGGTCAGGTCCGGGCCGGTGGCGGTCGGGGTGACCATCAGGACGTTGTTTTCCGCGAAAACGTCGGAAACCGGAATGGCGACGCCGGTCGTGACCGGGCCGACAACGAACTTGATGCCGTCGCCGACGATCTGGTTGGCGGCGGAAACGCCCTGCTTCGGTTCACCGGCATCGTCGGCAAACTTCAGAACGACTTTCTCGCCCTTGATGCCGCCAGCCTTGTTGATGACTTCGACGGCGGTTTCCGCGCCCTTCTTCACCTGGTCGCCGAAAGCGGCGACAGGACCCGTCAGCGGTGCAACGACGCCGATGGTGATGTCTGCATAGGCGGCGCTGGCAAAGCCGAGTGTAGCTGCGAAAGCCACGCTGGACAGAAGTTTCAGGTTCATTCTTTTTCTCCTTTGGTGGGGCGGCGTCCTCCGACGGCCCCGAGACAACCCTTGCCGGTCAAATCTCAGCGCATCCGCGCTGCCGAATTGCCGGGCCCTCCCTTTTGTTCATCGCATGATCTCAAAGGGGTGATCCAGAGCGCCAGACGCTCCAAATCATATGCATCAACGCGCATCTTGCCCGAAAACCGTTTCACACTTTTCGGGATGCGCTTCAAAGCACGCCACACCGCTGCCTCGAAGAGGCCGGAGCCATAATATTATCCGAAATAGCATCCGCCCTTTCGGAATCATGCTCCGGAACGGGAGCGAGCTTTCATGATGTAATAAGAATGCATTTCCGGCTTCCGATTGCAAGGGGCCAAGTACCCGCAAATACAACGAAAAACCGCCTCCTCCTAACTGGCTCCTCCCTCCTTCTTCCATGATGGTGATCTCTTCGCAAAAAAGGCCGCGATCCCTTCCGCGGCCTCCGGTGTCTCCCATGTGTCGGCAAGGCGGGTGAGCGTCATGTCGATCACCGCTTCGTCGATCGGCGCGCCCAGCGCATGGACCAGCCGCTTGGATGCGGCAACGGCTGCGGGCGCGGTGGCGAAATAGGGTTTGATCTCCGCCTCCACCGCCGCATCAAGACGCTCCGCCTCGACCACATCGTGCAACAGCCCGATGCGCCGCCCCTCCTCGGCATCGAACAGCCGCGCCGAGGTGAATGTGCGCAGCGCATTGGCCTGGCCGATACGCGCCACCACATAGGGGCTGATGGTGGCCGGTATCAGGCCAAGCTTCGTCTCCGTCAGCCCGAAGCGCGCGCCGGAAATACTGATTGCCGCATCGCACACGCTGATGAGGCCGACGCCGCCGCCATAGGCCTGCCCGTTGATGCGACCGATCAACGGCTTCGGCAGGTCGCGCAGCGCTTTCAGCATGAGGGCAAGCTTGCGCGCCTCCTCGATGCGCTGCGTGCGCGTCGCCTTGACCTGCTCCTGCATCCAGCCAAGGTCGCCGCCCGCGCAAAAGCTCGCGCCCGCGCCGGTCAGGATCACGATGCGCACGGCTTCATTATCCGCCAGATGCAGCGCTGCCGTCGTCAGCTCATCGATCATCAGGCCGGACAAGGCATTATGCTGGTCGGGCCGGTTGAGCGTCAGCGTCGCGACGCCGCGCTGATCGACAGCGATTTGAAGCGTCTCGAATTCCTTCATGCGGCTTTATCCTGACGCAGGCTTTGCGCGAACAAGGAAGCCTGCTTCAGCTTGTCCAGATCAAGGCCGGTTTCAAACCCTGATCCATGCAGCATTTCGACCACGGCAACCGTATCGACATTGCCCCTCGCGCCCGGCGCAAAGGGACAGCCGCCAAGACCGCCAACCGATGCATCGAACACGCGCAGGCCTTTTTCCAGACTGACGCGGATATTGTCGAGCGCCCGCCCGCCAGTGTCGTGATAATGACCGGCAAGGCTGTGCGCCGGTGCGATGGCCAGCACCGCATCGAGCATGGCGGCCACCTTGTCCGGCGTGCCGCGTCCGATCGTGTCGCCAAGGCTCACCTCGTGACAGCCGAGCGAAAAGAGCTGCTCGGTCACATCGGCAACCGCCTGCGGGGCCACCGGCCCGTCATAGGGGCATTCGACCACGCAGCTTACATAGCCGCGAATGGCCAGGCCGTCATTGATGGCGGCACCGATGACCGGAGAGAGGCGCTCGATGCTCTCCGCGATTGAGCAGTTGATATTGGCCTTTGAAAAACCTTCCGAGGCGGAAATGAAAACCGCAATCTCATCGACATTGGCGGCAGCAGCACCCTCATAGCCCTTCATGTTGGGCACCAGCGCCGAATAACGCACGCTGTCGGCGCGCCTGATCCCGGCCATCACTTCCGTGCTGTCGGCCAGTTGCGGCACCCATTTGGGGCTGACGAAGCTTGTCGCCTCAATGCGCGAATAGCCGCAATCGGACAGGCGGTCGATCAGCGCGATCTTGTCGGCTGTCGGCACAAACCGCTTCTCATTCTGCAGGCCATCACGCGCAGCCATTTCAACGATTTCCACGTGTTCAGCCATGTTGCTCCTCCAATTCGACCAGCAATGCACCTTCACTGACCTGATCGCCCGCCGCAACGGTTACGGATGCGATCTTGCCGTCGCGCGGCGCGGTCAGTGACAGTTCCATCTTCATCGCCTCCATCGTCACCAGCGGATCGCCCTTGGCGACGCTTGCACCTTCCACGACGGAAACCAGCGCTACCCGCCCCGGCATCGGCGACAGGATGCGGCTTTCGCTCGAAGCATCCTCTTCCGCGCCTATCGACTGCACATGATGAAATATGGTGTCCCGGCCCTCGAATTGCACCGTCACATCATGCCTGATGCGCGAGACCGAGGCCTCCCTCATGCGGCCATCGACAGCAAAACGAACCAGCCCGTTTTCATGGGCGCGGATTTCCAGTTCGCCGAAGGCGAAGCCAAAATGTCCGCCGCCTCTGGCCGTAAAGCTGACCATGCGGCGCTCGCCGTGATGATCGAGCAGAACCGAGCGCGATGCCTCGCCCCAAAGCCGGAACCCGCGCAGGTTCGTCCATGGATCACGTGGGGGATCACCTTCTTGCGGCGCATCCAAAAGGTCGAGCGCACCAAGCGCGGCCAGCGCAAAGGCAATATCCGAAGGCGGCTCAGCGGTGAAAAGCGCCGCCGCCTCGCGCCCGATCAGGCCCGTATCGACATCGCCGGTGCGGAAAGCTTCGAGCTTGCAAAGCGCCGAGAGGAATTGGCGATTGGTGACGAGGCCGGCAATCCGGGTCTTGTTTAGTGCCGCATCAAGCCGGTTCAGCGCCTCATCGCGCGTTGCGCCATGGGCGATGATCTTTGCGATCATCGGATCATAGAACGGCGTGATCGTATCGCCGGTTCGCACACCCGAATCGACACGGGCATTTTCAGGCGGTGCGAACAGAGCGAGCTTGCCGGTGGCAGGCAGAAAATCACGCGCCGGGTCTTCCGCATAAAGCCGCGCCTCGAAGGCCCAGCCGTTTATGGAAAGTTCGTCCTGACGTTTCGGCAGCGCCTCGCCGGAAGCCACACGCAATTGCCATTCCACCAGATCAAGCCCTGTGATGGCTTCCGTCACCGGATGCTCCACTTGCAGGCGCGTGTTCATTTCCATGAAGAAGAAGCGGTCCGGTCGCAGCCCTTCCGATACATCGGCGATGAACTCCACCGTGCCCGCACCGCAATAACCGATGGCGAGCGCGGCCTTCACCGCCGCTTCGCCCATGGCGGCGCGCATTTCCGGCGTCATGCCGGGTGCAGGCGCCTCCTCTATCACCTTTTGGTGGCGGCGTTGCAGCGAGCAATCACGCTCGAACAGATGCACGGCATTGCCGTGGCTGTCGCCAAAGACCTGCACCTCGATATGGCGCGGCTTCGCCATGTATTTTTCGACCAGCACGGCGCCGTCGCCAAAAGAGGCTTCCGCCTCGCGCCGCGCACTGGCGAGTGCTGCCGCGAAATCGTCTGGCTGATCGACACGGCGCATGCCCTTGCCGCCGCCGCCCGCGCGCGCCTTGATGAGCACCGGATAGGTGATGCGGTCGGCCTCGCTTTTGAGGAAGGCGCCATCCTGATTGTCGCCATGATAGCCCGGAACGACAGGCACGCCTGCCTTTTCCATCAGCGCCTTGGCGGCATCCTTCAGCCCCATGGCGCGAATGGCCCTGGCCGATGGGCCGATGAAGACAAGCCCGGCGGCTTCAACCGCATCCACAAAGCGCGCATTTTCGGACAGGAAACCATAGCCCGGATGGATGGCCTCAGCGCCGGTTTGCCTTGCGGACTTGATGATCGCCTCGACATTCAGATAGCTCTGCGCGGAAATGGCAGGGCCGACCCGCACCGCCTCGTCAGCCATCTCGACATGCAGCGCACCGGCATCCGCATCGGAATAAATCGCAACCGTTGCAATGCCCAGTTTGCGCGCCGTCCGGATGACCCGACAGGCAATTTCTCCGCGATTGGCAATCAGTATTTTGCTAAACATGTGATTGCCTCACATTCTAAACAGGCCGAAACGCGTCGGCTCGACCGGCGCGTTCAGCGTGGCGGAAAGCGACAGGCCCAGCACTTCGCGGCTCTTGCGCGGATCGACGATGCCGTCATCCCAGAGCCGCGCCGAGGCATAGAGCGGGTGGCTCTGGCGCTCGAACATCTCCAGCGTCGGGCGCTTGAATTCCGCTTCCTCCTCCGCCGACCATGTGCCGCCCGTGCGCTCGATCCCGTCGCGCCTGACGGTTGCAAGCACGCCTGCCGCCTGTTCGCCGCCCATCACCGCGATACGGCTGTTCGGCCATGTCCACAGGAAGCGCGGCGAATAGGCCCGCCCCGCCATGCCGTAATTGCCCGCGCCATAGGATGCGCCGATCAGCATGGTGATCTTCGGCACATTGGCGGTTGCCACCGCCGTCACCAGCTTGGCGCCATTCTTCGCGATGCCTTCGGCCTCGTATTTGCGCCCGACCATGAAGCCGGTAATGTTTTGCAAGAACACCAGTGGAATATTGCGCTGGCAGCAAAGTTCGATGAAATGCGCGCCCTTCAGCGCTGCTTCCGAAAACAGCACGCCATTATTGGCAATGATGCCGACCGGCATGCCATAGACGCTGGCGAAACCGCACACCAGAGTGGTGCCGTAGCGCGCCTTGAATTCATCGAAATCCGAACCGTCGACCAGCCGTGCGACCACCTCGCGCACATCATAGGGAATGCGCGTATCGGCGGAAACGACGCCCAGAAGCTCCTCCGGGTCGTAAAGCGGGGCAGCGCCATCGCCGCGCGAAATGAAGCCGCGCTTCTCGCTGTTGAGATTGGCGGCAATGGCGCGCGCGATCTGCAAGGCATGGGCGTCATCATTGGCCAGATGATCGGCGACACCGGAAAGCCGCGTGTGCACATCGCCGCCGCCGAGATCTTCCGCGCTCACCACCTCGCCGGTTGCAGCCTTGACCAGGGGCGGGCCTGCCAGAAAGATCGTGCCCTGACCGCGCACGATCACCGTTTCGTCGCTCATGGCGGGCACATAGGCACCGCCTGCCGTGCATGAACCCATGACCACGGCGACCTGTGGAATGCCCGCCGCCGACATCTGCGCCTGATTATAGAAGATGCGCCCGAAATGGTCGCGATCAGGGAAAACTTCGTCCTGATTGGGCAGGTTGGCCCCGCCGGAATCGACCAGATAAATGCAGGGCAGACGGTTTTCGCCCGCGATTTCCTGCGCACGCAGGTGCTTTTTCACCGTCACCGGATAATAGGTGCCGCCCTTCACCGTCGCATCGTTGCAGACGATCATGCAGTCGCGGCCCGACACGCGCCCAATTCCGGTGATGATGCCAGCCGAAGGAGCCGCCCCGTCATACATGCCATGCGCCGCCGTCAGCCCCACTTCGAGAAAGGGAGAACCCGGGTCGAGCAATTGCGCCACGCGCTCACGGGGCAGCAGTTTTCCGCGCGAAACATGGCGTTCGCGGGCTTTCTCGCCGCCGCCGTCGATCGCAATGCGCGAGGCTTCCGCCACCACGTCGATTGCCGCAAGCATCGCCTTGCGGTTGGCCTCGAAGCTGGCGCTTCGGGTGGAAATTTCGGATTTGAGAACCGCCATCAACGGGTCTCCTGAAACAGTTCCCGCCCGATCAGCATGCGCCGGATTTCCGATGTGCCTGCGCCGATTTCATAAAGCTTGGCATCGCGCAGCAGGCGTCCGGTGGGATAATCGTTGATATAGCCATTGCCGCCCAGCGCCTGGATCGCCTGCAAGGCCATCTGCGTGGCGTTTTCCGCCGTATAGAGGATGCAGCCCGCCGCATCCTTGCGCGAGGTCTCGCCCCGGTCGCAGGCAGCCGCCACCGCATAGGTATAGGCGCGTGAGGCGTTGAAGGTCACATACATGTCGGCAAGCTTGCCCTGCATGAGCTGGAATTCGCCGATCGGCTGGTCGAACTGCTTGCGCTCATGCACATAGGGCACCACGACATCGAGACACGCCGCCATGATGCCGAGCGGCCCGCCCGCCAGCACCACGCGCTCATAATCAAGGCCCGACATCAGCACATTGACGCCCTTGCCCTCGACCCCCAGCAGGTTTTCGGCAGGCACTTCGCAATCCTCGAACACCAGTTCGCAGGTGTTGGAGCCGCGCATGCCGAGCTTGTCGAGCTTTTGCGCGGTCGAAAAGCCCTTGAAGGTTTTTTCGACGATGAAGGCGCTGATCCCGCGCGGGCCTGCCGACGGATCGGTCTTGGCATAGACCACCAGCACATCGGCATCGGGGCCGTTGGTGATCCACATCTTGTTGCCGTTGAGAATATAACGCTCGCCGCGCTTTTCGGCGTGAAGCTTCATCGAAACGACGTCGGAACCGGCTCCCGGTTCGGACATGGCCAGCGCGCCGACATGCTCGCCGGAAATGAGCTTCGGCAGATATTTCTCGCGCTGTCCGGGCGAGCCGTTGCGGGTGATCTGGTTGACGCAGAGATTGGAATGCGCGCCGTAGCTGAGGCCGATGGAAGCGGAAGCACGGCTGATTTCTTCCATCGCGATGCAATGGGCAACATAGCCCATGCCGGCGCCGCCATAGTCTTCAGGCGCGGTGATGCCAAGCACGCCAAGCTCACCCAGTTCACGCCACAGATGCATGGGAAATTGATTGTTGCGGTCGGTTTCAGCGGCCAGCGGCGCAATGCGGCTTTCCGCAAAACGGCGCACCGTATCGCGAAGGGCTTCGATCTCCTCGCCAAGACCGAAATTCATGCCCCCCCAATTTTGGCCCGATGCAAACATACTCGTCCTCCACAAGTTCTGCCCGGCGACCATCCTCTGCAGGATGGCTTATGTTGAAGGCAGAGTGTCCCGTGGCGGTCAAATAGGCAATGGCCTTGCGTGGCGTTCTGTGGCTATTTATTGCCGGATAACGAAATTTTGTTGCGCTCGCTACCCGGCCATTCCAAACAGTTGCAGGATGGTCAAATCAGTCCTGATGAAGCTCGGCAATGTCGTGATAGAGCTCCAGGGCTTCCGGATTGGCCAGCGCCTCGCGGTTCTTCACCTCGCGTCCATGCACGATGTCGCGCACGGCCAGCTCCACGATCTTTCCCGACTTGGTGCGCGGAATATCGCGGACGGCGACGATTTTCGCCGGGACATGGCGCGGCGTGGCGCCGGTACGGATTTTCGCCTTGATGCGGGCCTTGAGATCGTCGTCCAGCGCGACACCTTCGGCAAGCCGCACGAACAGCACCACCCGCACATCCTTGTCCCAGTCCTGCCCGATGCAGAGCGCCTCCGCGACTTCCGGCATCTGCTCGACCTGATTGTAGATCTCCGCTGTACCGATGCGCACGCCGCCGGGGTTCAGCGTCGCATCCGAACGGCCATGGATGACGATACCGTCATGCCCGGTCCATTCGGCAAAATCGCCGTGGCACCAGATATTGTCGAAACGCTCGAAATAGGCGGCCTGATATTTCGCGCCCTCCGGATCGTTCCAGAATTCCAGCGGCATGCAGGGAAAGGCTTTCGTGCAAACCAGTTCGCCCTTCTCGCCCCGCACCGGCTTGCCATCGTCGTTCCAGACATCGACCGCCATGCCAAGGCCCGGGCCCTGGATTTCGCCGAGCCACACCGGTTCCGTGGGGACGCCGAGCACGAAGCAGGACACGATATCGGTGCCGCCGGAAATGGAGGCAAGATGCACGTCGCTCTTGATCGCGTCATAGACGAAGGCAAAGCCTTCCGGCGACAGCGGCGAACCCGTGGACGAAATGGTGCGCAGCGCCGACAGATCATGCGTCTCACCGGGCTTCAGCCCGGCTTTCAGCACGGCATCGATGAATTTCGCCGACGTGCCGAAATAGGTCATGCCCTCGGCGGCGGCATAGTCGAACAGAACATTGCCATCGGGATAGAAGGGCGAACCGTCATAGAGCAGCAGCGTTGCGCCGGAAGCGATGCCCGAAGCCAGCCAGTTCCACATCATCCAGCCGCAGGTGGTGAAGTAGAAGAAGCGGTCATCCTCGCGCAAATCCGCGTGAAGGCGGTGTTCCTTCAGATGCTGCAACAGCACGCCGCCCGCCCGATGCACGATGCATTTCGGAATGCCCGTCGTGCCGGAGGAAAACAGGATATAAAGCGGATGATCGAAGAGCAGCCGGGTGAACTCCACGGCTCTGGCCCGGAATGGCTCAAGGGCCGCATCGAGCGCAATGCCCTTTTCCGCCCTCTCAGCCACGGCTTCCGCTTCGCCCAGATAGGTGACGATGACGGCCCGCTTCAGCCCCGGCAGTTTTGCGGTCACTTCGGCAACCTTGCCGGCCACGTCGATGCGCTTGCCGTTATACCAGTAGCCGTCGCAGGCGAAGAAAAGCTTCGGCTCGATCTGGCCGAAACGGTCGAGCACGCCCTGCACGCCGAAATCCGGCGAACAGGAAGACCAGACCGCGCCGATGGACGAAGCGGCCAGCATGAGGGCAACCGCCTCCGGCATGTTGGGCATCATGCCCGCGACACGGTCGCCGGGCTCAACACCCTCCGCCAGCATGAACTGCTGCAATCTGGACACCAGCGCATGAAGATCGTCCCAACTCAGGCGCCGTTCGACCTTGTCCTCACCGCGAAAGACGATGGCTTCTCCGTCGCCCTCATGGCGCAACAGGTTTTCCGCGAAATTGAGCCGCGCCTGCGGAAAGAACCTTGCCTCGCGCATATGGCCCTTGTCGACAAGGGCCGTATTGCCGCGCTCGCCGACGACCTCGCAGAAATCCCACACAAGCTGCCAGAAACCGGCGCGATCCTCGACAGACCAGCGATGCAGCGCGGCATAATCCGGCAGGCTCAGGCCCGTGCGCTGTTCGGCGCGAATGCGGAACTGCTCCAGATTGCTGGCGGCGATGCGCCCCGCATCCGGCTGCCACAGGGGGCGGTCATGCGAAAGCTGCGTGGGGACTGCGTTGGTGCTCATCATTCCTCCCAGAACCATGCGGAGCAGATCCTCTCCCGATCAACTCCGTCACGGATTTCTAGAAGAGAGTTTCCGATCCGTCCATGCTTTTCCCATGGGCTGACGATCAAGGGCGCAAGAAGAGGCATCTGCAACGCATCATTGCCGCATGAGCAGCGACTGTCTTGCCATGCAAAAAAGCGTGGCCTATTTAAAGCCAGCGCCGGAGTGCAGTTCCTGCCTTTGGCGCAAGAAAGATATCCAGTTCTCAGGGCGGGGTGAAACTCCCCACCGGCGGTAACGGGTCAAGGACCCGAAGCCCGCGAGCGCCTGTCACGGCAAATGTGTCAGGGTCAGCAGATTCGGTGCAATTCCGAAGCCGACGGTCATAGTCCGGATGAAAGAGAACGAGGTTGGAAGCATGCGCGTGCCGGACGGCTTGCCGTCTTCATTGTGTTGTTTTTCTTCCCGTACCCTGAGGTGACAGGCTTGCCAGGGCAAGTTCCGCCGAAACCGGAACGCGCCCTATCGTTTTGCCGCATCTTTGCGTCGCCAGATGTTTTCATTTGGCTGCAAAATGCTCCGAAGGAAGAAACCGTTGAGCCAACTTGCCTCTGCCCCAACTTTAAAACCGACCGTGCGCGGCGCAGCGCTGATGGTCGCGGCCTGTTCGGCCTATGCCGCAGTCAACGTCGCCACCCAATGGGCGGGAACACGTACCGGCATTCCATCCGTCATCATCGCCTTCTGGCAATATGTGATCGCGCTGGTGCTGACACTGCCCATGCTCATTCGCGATGGCGCGGGAGCCCTGCGCACCAGCCGCTTCGGCCTTCATGTCATGCGCGTCGCGCTGGCCGCAGCCGGCGTGCAGGTGTGGATCTACGCGCTTACCCATGTGCCGATCTGGCAGGTGGTCGCCCTTTCCATGACCTCGCCGTTCTTCGTCATCCTTTGCGCGCGGCTGTTTTTGCGGGAAAAGGTCACGCCGGCGCGGCTGCTCACCACATTCGCCGGCTTTGTCGGCGCGCTGGTCATCATCGCGCCCTGGTCGGATTCCTATACGGTCTATTCGCTGCTGCCGGTCCTCGCCGCCGCACTGTGGGCGGGCTATTCGGTGATGACCAAATATCTGACCCGTTTTGAAAGGCCCGCCAGCATTTCGGCCTATATGCTGGTGCTGCTCACCCCCATCAATGCAGCGCTTTGGCTCGCATCCGGCCTCAGCATGACGGCAATCGCCGCGCCGAACGTCGAAATCTGGTCGATATTGATCGTCATCGGAGCTTTCACTGCCCTGGCGCAATATTTCCAGATTGCAGCCTATTCGATCGCGGATGCGGTTTATCTGCAGCCGTTCGACGATCTGAGACTACCGATCAATGTGATTTTCGGCTGGATCGTTTTTGCCGCCGCGCCGGGCATCAACTTCTGGCCGGGGGCCGCGCTGATCGTCGGCGCATCGCTTTATCTGATGCGGCAGGACAGCGGCACGACGCGCACGGCCTGACGGAGCCGGTGGCACGCCTGCCTATCGGACGACAGGCAGGCAGTCTTGCGTGGCTTCGGCAGAGCCGCGCTCATATCCGCCGACCCAAACATCGAGCCTTTTCACCAGCCAGCGGTGGAGCGGATTCTCGAACAGGTGATAGGCAGCAGCCGCGGTCAACACGCTGGCGACAGCAGCCCCACAGATGACCAGAACCGCGCCCGCCGTCGTCTCGCTCCACCGCTCCGGCGCCATTCGGAAAAACATCATCCCGACCAGCGGATGCAGGATGAAGATGCCAAAGCTGTAACGGGAGAGGCTTGCCAGCCGGCGCCATTGCAGCGGCGTATAAATCCCCTGACTGGATGCGAGATAGAGCACATAGACGCCCGTATAAATGAATGCCAGCCGCAAGGGACCTTCCAGTGTGTGGGGTTCGCCCGGGCCGTTTTCCGGGTGGCAGAACAGAAAGACGGCGAGGCAGCCGGCAAGCAGGCTTTTGACGACCGCCCCCGGCATGGCCGGATGTTCCCTGCGGGCAAGCCACATTCCGAACAGAAAGGAAGGCAAGGCCCGGAAGACGCCCACATTGGACAGCTGAATGCGGGTAAGCGACAGGACGCCGAGCTTTTGCGCCAGATATTCGCCTGCCACAGTCGCAACAATGACGCCCACCAGGACCCAGCTCCCGAAACGGCGGCACACCATGTCGAATAGCGGGAAAGCCAGATACATGGCCAGAAGCGCGCTCAGCGACCAGCTGACATAATTGTAGGAGGAGGTGTGGCCCAATCCCCAATTGTGGACCAGCAGCAACTGTGCCAGCCCGTCGCGCCAGCTTGTACTGTGCTCGCCCAGAGGGTGCAGGATTCCCGCCGCCGCGAGGGCGGATAGCAGCGCGAAACAGGAAAAGGCAACCACGTGCAGCGGATAAATCCGCGCCAGCCGCTTGCCGACGAAAGCCACATAACGGGGCCAGCTCCAAAGATAATTCCGCCGCCGCGCCAGAAAGAGCCCGGAAACGATAAAGAAGACATCTGTAAAATAAGAAAAGGCTAATATAAATTCATTCAATGTTTCATTCTTCACCGGAATTCGGAAGGAAAAATGAAAGACGGCGATCCCTATACACAATAGAAACCGCAATCCATCGAAATCAGGAAGCCTGCTCATTCACAAAAGCCATGAAAATTACTTTTACGAAACTCTACTTACCAATTTTTTGGGAGTTGTCGAGCATGGCCGTCCGGGAAAGCCGGTCGAATGTCGCGCGGTTTTCCGGCGCGAAACATTGCTGGTTCGATGACAGCTGTCGCGATGATCGAACTGGTCTGTGACTGGCTTGTCGGGAAGGAAAATTTGGTGGAGCCAAGCGGGATCGAACCGCTGACCTCCTGCATGCCATGCAGGCGCTCTCCCAGCTGAGCTATGGCCCCATCAGACCTCTTTCGAGGTGGGCCAGGCAGGACTTGCTGCCCGGTGTGGCGGCTTATTAAATGGCGTTCGCGAGAAGATCAAGAGCTAAATCGCAACTCTTTTCACATCTGCCAAAAATAATTCACAGATCGCGGCGGTATTCATGCAAGAGGCGCCCAAAACGAAACGAGGCGACCCGAAGGCCGCCTCGCAAAAGCATCATGTCCGGACCGGCTGAATGGATCAGCCTTCTTCGTCGTCGCCGCCGACGCCGCCACCGAGAATGCCCGACATGTCGTCGTCCTCGTCTTCCTCTTCTTCGAGGAAGGTGTCGTCATCGTCGTCGCCCAGATCGACATCGTCGTCGTCGATATCCGGCAGATCGTCGCCGCCGCCCTTGGTTTCGTCGTCGGCGTCCTCGAGCGAGACGAAATCCGGCTTTTCCAGTGCCGTATCCAGTTCTTCCTCTTCGGTTTCCTCTTCAACGACACGGCTTTCAAGCGTGGAGTCGAAATAGGACCGCGGATAGGAAATGCCGGTGTAAGGCGAAACGATCGGATCACGATTGAGATCGTAAAATTTCTTGCCCGTTTCCGGGTCGATACGCTTGGTACCAAGTTCAGCTTTTGCCACGTCTAGCCTCGTTAATTTGCACGGGGACACAAATTCATATTATCGCGCCGGGATGCCTGCCTCGAAGCATACAGCCCATCACCATGCTGCTCACTGAACCATATGGCAAGGGGCAAGTCTCAAGCGCGTTTACAGTGTTGTCCGGTGCATAAACGCAATTTGGCGCGTTTGTCAAAGCCAAACGCACGCGCATATGCAGACTCTTCCGCCTCCGTGTCGCCTGCGCCGCGTATTCGCGGATGACCACACAATATTACTATGCTAGGGAAGCCCCGCTTATCTCTCAATCCCGGCGCGAGATCGCGCCAAAATGTGACTGTGAAAAATCCATGTCCCATTCTGCATCCCCGAAACCAGCAACCGCCCGCCGCTCGGAGGCACTCACGGGCGAAATCCGCATTCCGGGCGACAAGTCCATCTCGCATCGCTCCTTCATGTTTGGCGGTCTCGCATCGGGCGAAACCCGCATCACCGGCCTTCTGGAAGGCGAGGACGTCATCAATACAGGCCGCGCCATGCAGGCCATGGGCGCGAAAATCCGTAAGGATGGCGATGTCTGGATCATCAACGGCGTCGGCAATGGCTGCCTGTTGCAGCCCGAAGCAGCGCTCGATTTCGGCAATGCCGGAACCGGCGCGCGCCTCACCATGGGCCTTGTCGGCACCTATGACATGAAGACCTCCTTTATCGGCGACGCCTCGCTGTCGAAGCGCCCGATGGGCCGCGTGCTGAACCCGTTGCGCGAAATGGGCGTTCAGGTGGAAGCAGCCGATGGCGACCGCATGCCGCTGACGCTGATCGGCCCGAAGACGGCCAATCCGATCACCTATCGCGTGCCGATGGCCTCCGCGCAGGTAAAATCCGCCGTGCTGCTCGCCGGTCTCAACACGCCGGGCGTCACCACGGTCATTGAGCCGGTCATGACCCGCGACCACACCGAAAAGATGCTGCAGGGCTTTGGCGCCGACCTCACGGTCGAGACCGACAAGGAGGGCGTGCGCCATATCCGCATCACCGGCCAGGGCAAGCTTGTCGGCCAGACCATCGACGTGCCGGGCGATCCGTCCTCGACTGCTTTCCCGCTCGTTGCGGCCCTCCTGGTGGACGGTTCCGACGTCACCATCCGCAACGTGCTGATGAATCCGACCCGTACCGGCCTCATCCTCACCTTGCAGGAAATGGGCGCCGATATCGAAGTGCTCAATGCCCGTCTTGCTGGCGGCGAGGATGTCGCCGATCTGCGCGTCAGGGCCTCGAAGCTCAAGGGCGTCGTCGTTCCGCCGGAACGCGCGCCGTCGATGATCGACGAATATCCGGTCCTGGCGATTGCCGCCTCCTTCGCGGACGGCGAAACCGTGATGGACGGGCTCGACGAACTGCGTGTCAAGGAATCGGATCGTCTGGCAGCGGTCGCACGCGGCCTTGAAGCCAATGGCGTTGATTGCACCGAAGGCGAGATGTCGCTGACGGTTCGCGGCCGTCCCGACGGCAAGGGACTGGGCGGCGGCACGGTTGCAACCCATCTCGATCACCGCATCGCGATGAGCTTCCTCGTGATGGGCCTTGCGTCGGAAAAGCCGGTGACGGTTGACGACAGCAACATGATCGCGACGTCCTTCCCCGAATTCATGGACATGATGCCGGGACTGGGCGCGAAGATCGAGCTGAGCAACGCGCAATGACGCCGTTTATCGTCGCTATCGACGGACCGGCCGCTTCGGGCAAGGGAACCCTTGCCCGGCGCATCGCCATTCACTACGGCATGCCGCATCTGGATACGGGGCTGACCTATCGCGCCGTCGCCAAGGCGCTTCTCGACAAGGGCCTGCCGCTCGACGACGAGGCGGTGGCGGCTGAGGCAGCACGCAATCTCGACCTGCGCGAGATGGACAAGGCCGTCCTTTCCGCCCACACCATCGGCGAGGCGGCCTCCAAGGTCGCCGTCATGCCGAAGGTCAGGCGGGCGCTCGTCGAGGCGCAGCGCAATTTCGCCAATGCCCTGCCCTCGAGCGTGCTTGACGGGCGCGACATCGGCACCGTCGTCTGTCCCGATGCGGCGATAAAGCTCTTCGTCACGGCGTCGCCCGAAGTGCGTGCGGAGCGCCGCCATGAGGAAATCGTGGCGCGCGGCGAGGAGGCCGATCTTGCGGAAATCCTCGCCGATCTCAGGAAGCGCGACGAGCGTGACACGAACCGGATCGATTCTCCCTTGAAGCCCGCGGAAGACGCGCACTTGCTTGATACGAGCGAAATGAGTATAGAAGCGGCATTTCTGGCCGCAAAAAAGCTGATCGATCACGCTTTGGCGCAGCATCGGGGATGAAATCCGGCAGGTTTTAAGGCCTTTTGGATATCATTGTGCCTCGAAACGCTGGATTATCCTGAGTTCGGACCTATATAGGCTGCACTCATACTGAAAAGCCTGACTTCGCGTTCCACGCGCCGGTTGTCTGCAAAGACGGGGCCGAGGTCGGGCACAACGCAACACTAACCCCCGGCGCTGCATCCGATGAATTTTCCGGATGCACCAGGAGTATTCATGTCAGAATTCAATCCATCCCTCGCAGACTTCGAGTCGCTGCTGGCGGAATCCTTTGCCACGAACGACCTTGCTGAAGGTTATGTCGTCAAGGGCCGCATCGTGGCCATTGAAAAGGACATGGCGATCATCGACGCCGGTCTGAAGGTCGAAGGCCGCGTGCCGCTGAAGGAATTCGGCGCAAAGGGCAAAGACGGCTCGCTGAAGCCGGGCGACGAAGTGGAAGTCTACGTCGAGCGCATCGAAAACGCTCTGGGCGAAGCTGTCCTGTCGCGCGAAAAAGCACGCCGTGAAGAAAGCTGGGTCAAGCTCGAGCAGAAGTTCGCCAACGGCGAGCGCGTCGATGGCGTGATCTTCAATCAGGTCAAGGGCGGTTTCACCGTCGACCTCGACGGCGCTGTTGCGTTCCTGCCGCGTTCGCAGGTCGACATCCGTCCGATCCGCGACGTCACCCCGCTCATGCACGTCCCGCAACCGTTCGAAATCCTCAAGATGGACAAGCGTCGCGGCAACATCGTTGTCTCGCGCCGTACCGTTCTTGAAGAAAGCCGTGCGGAACAGCGTTCGGAAATCGTCCAGAACCTTGAAGAAGGTCAGGTCGTTGAAGGCGTCGTCAAGAACATCACCGATTACGGTGCGTTCGTCGACCTCGGCGGCATCGACGGTCTGCTGCACGTGACCGACATGGCATGGCGCCGCGTCAACCATCCGTCGGAAATCCTCACCATCGGCCAGACGGTCAAGGTGCAGATCATCCGCATCAACCAGGAAACCCATCGTATCTCGCTCGGCATGAAGCAGCTCGAGAACGATCCCTGGGATGGCATCGGCGCGAAGTACCCGATCGGCAAGAAGATCACCGGCACCGTCACGAACATCACCGACTACGGTGCGTTCGTCGAAATCGAGCCGGGCATCGAAGGCCTCATCCACGTTTCCGAAATGTCGTGGACCAAGAAGAATGTCCATCCGGGCAAGATTCTTTCCACCACGCAGGAAGTCGAAGTCGTTGTGCTCGAAGTTGATCCGGTCAAGCGCCGTATCTCGCTCGGCCTCAAGCAGACCCTCGACAATCCGTGGACGACCTTTGCCCAGAAGTACCCTGTCGGCACCGTTGTTGAAGGCGAAGTCAAGAACAAGACCGAATTCGGCCTGTTCATCGGCCTCGACGGCGACGTTGACGGCATGGTTCACCTCTCCGACCTCGACTGGAACCGTCCGGGCGAACAGGTCATCGAAGAGTACAACAAGGGTGAAGTCGTCAAGGCTGTCGTTCTCGACGTTGACGTCGAGAAGGAACGCATCTCGCTCGGCATCAAGCAGCTTTCCGGCGACAAGGTCGGCGAAGCAGCAGCTTCGGGCGAACTGCGCAAGAACGCCGTTGTGACCTGCGAAGTGACCGCCGTTACCGACGGTGGCCTGGAAGTCCGTCTCGTCGACCACGATCTGGAAAGCTTCATCAAGCGTTCGGATCTGTCGCGTGACCGCGACGAACAGCGTCCGGAACGCTTCACGGTCGGTCAGAAGGTTGACGCCCGCGTCATCGCCTTCGACAAGAAGACCCGCAAGCTGCAGGTCTCGATCAAGGCGCTCGAAATCGCCGAAGAAAAGGAAGCTGTCGCTCAGTACGGTTCGTCCGACTCCGGCGCTTCGCTCGGCGACATCCTCGGTGCCGCTCTGAAGAAGCAGGAAAAGAACTAATCTTTTCCTCTTTGACCGAACATGGAAAAGCCCGCCTTATGGCGGGCTTTTTCTTTATTGAATGGGGACACGCACATTGGCGGGTAAACGGTCTTGCAGCACCACGTCATAGAGAACGCTGCCAACGCAAATCGAAGCGCAATGCTCGCAGAAGAAAGGCCGGGATGTCACCATCCCGGCCTTTCACACATTTCACTAAAGCCTTTTTATTGTCCGATCGAGCTAGGCAACACTGAGCATATGGATCAGGCCAAGGCTGATGGCGCCGAGAGCCACCAGCGAAAGCACTGCCGTCAGCGTGACGCGGCCACCGGCGGAAGCCACCGAACGGATATCCACGCCGAGGCCAAGGGCCGCCATGGAAACGATGGTGAGGATTGTCGAAGCAGACTGGATACCGGGCAGGATCGATTCCGGTATCAGGTGCAGCGAATGCAGCGCCATCATGCCGAGGAAGCCGAGGATGAACCATGGCACAAGCTGGAAGAAGCCAGGCTTGGCATTCGCGTCCTTGTTTCCGGCAAGTAGCGCCAGAGCCAGAATGACCGGTCCCAGCATCAGCACGCGCACGAGCTTCACCAGCGTGCCAAGCTGCACGCTGATCGTGGCGACCGGGGCGGTGGCGGCCAGCACCTGCGGCACGGCATAGACGGTAAGTCCCGCCAGCACGCCATATTGCGTGTGCGACAGCCCCAGAAGCGGCACCAGAAGCGGCAGGAGCAGCACGACGGCCACGCCCAGAATTGCAGTGAAGGCGATAGAAGCCGCCACGTCCTCGCTTTCCGCACCGATGACCGGAGCGGTTGCGGCGATGGCGGAATTGCCGCAAATGGAATTGCCGCAGGCGACCAGCACGGCCATGCGGTGCGGAAGTTTCAGCAGGCGTCCGATCCCGTAGCTGAGCGTAATCGCCAGCACCACGACGCCGGCAATGCCGAAAATGAGCCCCGAACCCGCAGCCACGACAGCGCTCGCGCTGATGGACGCGCCGAGCAGCACCACGGCGATCTCCAGAAGCAGCTTGGCCGAAAAGCCTATACCCTTGTTGAACTGCGGACCCGGACGCAGGAACGTCCGCACGAGCGTGCCGAGGAGAATGGCGATTACCAGCGCTTCGAGCCAGGCGCGACCCGCATAATGTTCCTCGACCCTCTCAATTCCGATTGCCGCGATTGCAACCGCGACGCTCAGGCCAAGTCCCGGGAGGATGTTCTGGATCTTTGAGTAGGTCATTTTCTGAATACTGCGCTGAAAAGAATTATTTTCCGATCAGATGCCCGATTTTACCTGTTCAATCCATTTCATTATATGTCATATTTCATTCGGTAAAATCGAACGATCATTGCTATGACACTGGAACAGCTACGAATTTTCATTGAAGTTGCCGAGCGCGAACACCTGACGCGAGCCTCGGAAGCCCTGCATCTGACCCCTTCAGCAGTCAGTTCGGCCATCCGGACCATGGAGGATCGCTACGGGGCAACGCTTTTCAACCGCATCGGGCGGCGGATCGAACTGACCGGCGACGGACGCATGTTTCTGGACGAGGCGCGCGCGACGCTGGCCCGCGCCCGTTCCGCCGAGCGAATGCTTTCCGAACTTGGCGGTGGCAAGCGTGGCATTCTTGCCATCCATGCCAGCCAGACCATTGCCAGCTATTGGCTGCCGTCTTTTCTGGCACGGTTTCACAGCGAGTTTCCGCTGATCGATGTGCGGCTGACACTCGGAAATACGGAAAGTGTGACCCAGGCGACAGAGGAAGGCGTTGCCGATATCGGCCTTGTGGAAGGGGCGGTGCAGGCTCCGTCGCTGTCGATCACCAAGGTTGCAAGCGACCAGCTTATTCTCGTGGCGCGTCCCGACCATGACTGGGCCGCGGGCGGGAAACTGACCTGGGACCGGCTTTTCGAGGGGAAATGGATATTGCGAGAGCAGGGATCGGGAACGCGCAGCGTTTTCGAGGATGCCATGCGCGCTTCCGGATACAATCCGGCGCGGCTGCATGTGGCGCTGGAACTGCCCTCGAACGAGGCCATCTGTTCGGCGGTGCGCTCCGGCGATTATGTAACCGCCATATCCGAACTTGTCGCCGCTCCGCATCTGAAAGCCGGAACACTGGTGAAGGCAGGCTTTGCCCTGCCGCAACGCCAGTTTCTCATGCTGCAGCACAATGACCGCTACAGGACGAAAGCGCTTCAGTCTTTCGCCAATTTGCTAAGCGGCGGAGATCAGCGGATCTGACGCAACAATTCCGGCTGCGGGAAGCAGGTGGAGGCCATGCCATTCTTCGCCTGCCACAGGCCAATGGAGCGGCGGGTCTTGAAGCCGGGGAGGCCATCCGGCTTGCCGACATCATAGCCCAGCACCTGCATGCGCTTCTGCATCGCGCCGATATCGGAGCGATACATGGAGCCGACACCGCCCCATGCGTGACTGAAATCGCCCGCGCCATAGGCGATGCGATCACCGACATGGCCGATGAAGAGCGCATAGAGATCGCTCATATTATAGTCCTTGAGCACGTAGAAGTTCGGGCTCACCACGAAGGCCGGGCCATAGCGACCGGCGGGCATGAGCAGGAAGCCCTCGCTCTTCATTTCATTGGCCGGAAATGGCTTGCCATTCACACGCGTGATGCCGAGCTTTGCCCATTCGGCAATCGTCTTGCCCTGATCCGGACCTTCCAGCGAACAGGACACGTTCTGCGGAACGCTGACCTCAAAACCCCAGTCACGCCCCTTCTGCCAGCCATGCAGTTTCAGATAATTGGCGATGGAGGCGAGCGTATCGGGGACCGAATTCCAGATGTCGCGCTTGCCGTCGCCGTCGAAATCGACGGCGTGCTTCAGATAGGAAGTCGGCATGAATTGCGGCTGACCGAGCGCGCCCGCCCATGAGCTTTTCATGGCGCTTTCATCGATATAGCCCCTGGAAGCGATTTCGAGCGCGGCTATCAGTTCCTTGCGGAACATGTCCTTGCGGGTCGCCATAAACGCCTTGGTGCCGAGAACCTCATAGGCATTGTACGGAATCTTGACCGTGCCGAAGCCGGATTCGCGGCCCCAGACGGCAAGCAGGATCGGCCCCGGAACGCCGTATTTCTGTTCGATGCGCTTCAGGAGGCTGGCATATTGGCCATAGCGCGCCTGTCCGCCGCTTGTGACGGCGCTCATCGTCCTGGCATTGAAATATTTGCCAGGCGCACCGAATTCAGCCTGTTTCTGCTCTTTCGGCGTCGAGGGCTTTTCGCCGGGAATCACGAGATCGGGCAGTTTCCAGTTGATCGAGACACCGGCGAAGGCCTGATCGAACACGGCGCGGGACACGCCTGCCGCCTTCGCTTCCGGCCAGAGGTCCTTTTCCAGCCAGCTGCGATACTGGTTTTCAACCTGCGCTTTGGACGGCGCGGCGATGGCGGGAGAAATGGCAAGGCTGGCAACCAGTGCAAGACCAATCTTCAGGCTATGCTTCCAATTTCCCGCTGCCATGCCTTCTCCATTAGTTCTAAAGGGTGGTTCTTGCCCGCAAGGCGGCAGCAAGCGTGCCTTCATCCAGATAATCGAGTTCGCCGCCGACCGGAACGCCGTGGGCGAGCCGTGTCACGTGCACGTCGAAGCTCGAAAGCTGGTCGGTGATGTAATGCGCGGTGGTCTGGCCTTCGACGGTGGCGTTGACTGCCAGAATCACTTCCCTGATTTCACCGGCGGCGACGCGCTCCACCAGTCCTTTGATGTTGAGATCGTCCGGGCCGATGCCATCGAGCGGCGACAGGCGACCGCCCAGAACATGATAGCGCACATTCATCGTACCGGCGCGCTCCAATGCCCAGAGATCGGACACGTCTTCCACCACGATGAGGGTGGCGGGGTCGCGGCGCTCATCGGTGCAGATCGTGCACGGATCGCTTGTGTCGACATTGCCGCAGCACGAACAGATGCGCACCTTTTCGGCGGCCTCCTGCATGGCGCCGCCAAGCGGCACCAGAAGCGCTTCCTTCTTCTTGATGAGATGCAGCGCCGCGCGACGGGCCGAACGCGGCCCAAGCCCCGGCACACGGGCCAGGAGCTGGATGAGACGTTCGATTTCTGGACCGGCTATTCGTTTGGACATTGGCTTAAGGGAGTAAGGGAATAGGGGAATAAGGGAGTAAGGAACGGGATCAAGGGGAGATGCGGCATGGCGGCAGTCAGCCCACCAAAACATACTCCCCTATTCCCTTATTCCCCTACTGCCTTAAAACGGCAGCTTAAACCCCGGAGGGATCGGCAGGCCGGCGGTGAGCGACTGCGTCTTTTCGGCCATGGCCGCTTCCAGCTTGGCCTTGGCGTCGTTATGCGCGGCGATGATCAGGTCTTCGAGGATCTCCACCTCTTCTTCCTTCATCAAAGTCGGGTCAATCTTCAGCGCCGACAGGGTGCCCTTGCCCGACAGGGTGATCGTCACCAGCCCGCCGCCGGAAGAGGCCGAGGCCTCCAGATTGGCGATCTCGTCCTGCATGGCCTTCATCTTGGCCTGCAATTCCTTCGCCTGCTTCATCATGCCCATCATGTCACGCATGGGTTTACTCCATCATTCCGTAATTCAGTCGTCTTCAGACAGGGCACCGGGTGTTTCCGGTATTGCATCGAGGTCAATGTCCTCGTCATCATTCTGTTCCGGCACGGCGATGCGCACGTCGGTGATCTTCGCGCCCGGAAAGGCCGCGAGAATGGCGGCAACATCGGGATCGGCGCGGGCGTCGGTCACCAGATTGTCGCGGCGCTCGGTCTCCGCCTCCGAAATGGTCTGCCCCGCCACGTCGCGGGCGACGGTAACGATCCAGCGAATGCCGGTCCAGTTCAGGAGGCGCTGTGAAATGTCGCTCGGCAGCGATTTCGGCGCGTCGTCGGTCAGGCCGATTTCGAGCCGTCCGGGTGCAATGGATGCAAGGCGCACACAGCTCTTGACCAGAATCTTGAACTGCATGTCGCGGTGCTTGTCGGCGAGCGCGACGACATCGTGCAGGCTGTTGACCGGAACGGAAGGTTGCGGCGTGGGCTCCACGAATTGCTGGGGCGCGACCGATGGCTCAACCGGCTGCGGCGGCGTTTCCACGATACGCATGGCCGTGGCCGGACCGCCGGAGGCAGGAGCCATCGAAGACGAGCCAACCGCATCGGCGGCAAAGCGCGCTTCAGGCTGACCGCCGCCGCCATTCGGGCGCGGGCTGCCCGGCTGCGGGCGCGGCGCTGCAACCGAACCATTGTCGAGACCGCGGATCGCTTCGTCCAGCGTCGGCAGATCGGCTGCATGAGCAAGCCGGATCAAAAGCATTTCGGCAGCCTGTACCGGCCTCGCCGCCGTGTCGACCTCCGCAATGCCCTTGAGCAGCATCTGCCAGGTGCGCGACAGCACGCGGACGGAAAGCTTCTGCGCGAATTCGCGGCCGCGCACACGCTCGTCTTCCGACAGCGACACGTCTTCCGCCACATCCGGCGTAAAGCGCAGGCGCGTCACCAGATGGTTGAAATCGGCAAGATCGGTCAGCACCACCGACGGATCGGCGCCCACATCATATTGCGCGCGAAACTCGGTCAGAGCGCCAGCGACATCGCCGCGCATCAGCATCTCGAACAGGTCGATGATACGGGCGCGGTCGGCAAGGCCCAGCATGGAGCGCACGGCTTCCGCCGTGACGGCGCCAGCGCCATGCGCAATGGCCTGATCGAAGATCGACAGCGAATCGCGGGCCGAGCCTTCGCCTGCGCGGGCGATCATGGCGAGCGACGCGTCGTCCACCGCGATCTCTTCCGCTTCCGCGATGCGGCGCAGATGTGCGGCTAGCGTGCCCGATTCGATGCGACGCAGGTCGAAGCGCTGGCAGCGCGACAGGACCGTGATCGGCACTTTTCGGATTTCCGTGGTGGCGAAGATGAACTTGACGTGCGGGGGCGGCTCTTCCAGCGTCTTCAGCAAGCCGTTGAAGGCGGCAGTGGAAAGCATGTGCACTTCGTCGATGATATAGACCTTGTAACGCGCGGAGACCGGGCGGTAACGCACCTGCTCGATGATCTCGCGAATGTCGTCGATGCCGGTATGCGAGGCGGCGTCCATCTCGATCACGTCGACATGGCGGCCTTCCATGATCGCCTGGCAGTTTTCGCCCGGTACGGAAAGGTCGATGGTCGGCTGGTCAACCGTATCGGTCTTGTAGTTGAGCGCGCGCGCCAGAATGCGCGCCGTCGTGGTCTTGCCGACCCCGCGAACGCCGGTGAGCATCCAGGCCTGCGCGATGCGGCCCGTCTCGAACGCGTTTTTGAGCGTGCGGACCATCGGCTCCTGGCCGATGAGATCGTTGAAATTCTGGGGGCGATATTTGCGGGCGAGAACGCGATAGGCCCCATCGGCAGCAAAGCCGGCGGATTTTGTGTCCATGAGCTGCCCTTCCGTTCTTCCTGTTCCGCTTTTTTTCCCAGTCGCCAGTTTGGACCGGACTCATGAGCGACGTCAACCAAAGAGGCTGCCCATCAACAGTCGTCGGCGTCGTGAGAAAGGGTGGGAGGCTGGCACGATGACCCGTGCCGTGGCTCGTTAGGGCTGCTTCCTTCCGGACCTGACCCGGTTGGCGAGTGGCTCGTCCACCACCAACCTCCCGGCTTGCATATCGTCAATTGTGAAGCAAAATGCAAGAAGGGCACCGTGCAAAAAGCAAGCGCCGGGCGAAAAAAACTGATAGAAACCGCTTATGGAACAATTCGAACTCGATAAACGGCTCAATGCCGACACGTTTTTTGTCGCCAAGCTCGGCCTGTGCGAGCTTCGGCTGATGAACGACCGGCGCTGGCCGTGGCTGATCCTGGTGCCGCGCCGCCCTGACCTCACTGAAATTCACGACATGACGCCGCTGGACCAGACCATGCTGACGTTCGAGACCGGCATCGTGGCGCAGGCGCTCAAGACAGTGACGGCGTGCCACAAGATCAATACCGGCGCGCTCGGCAATATCGTGCGCCAGCTGCATCTGCATGTGATCGCCCGCAGCGAGGGCGATGCGGGCTGGCCTGGCCCGGTCTGGGGCTTCGGCACCCGCGAGACCTATGACGAAAAGGACGCCCACCGGCTGATCGCCGATATTCTCGCGGCGCTGTAGATCTGGTTGAACACGCCACTTTCCCGAAAACCATTCACAGTTTCGGGACAGGCTTCTGATCCCCTGAACAATATTCGAGAGCACCATGGCTTTCCGTCTCTACGACCTGCCGGAAATAGAACCGAGTCGATCTGTCGGGTTTTCCGGCAACCGGATCGACCGCCAGTCCGAAAAGCGGCAGGATGATTCTGCCTTCACGGCGCTGGAACTTCCCGAAACGCGAATCATGCTGCTGGGCGGCAACAGGCTGCTTCTCGACTATGCCGATGAGAATGCGCCGCGCGCGCTGTTCCGCCTCGGCGAGGCGAAGGAATTTGCGGCCGATCTTCAAGAGCCTATTCTGCTCGGCCTTCAGGACGGCGTGCCTATCGTGGCTCTGACGACCCCGCTTGATCCGGAGACGATGGAAGCACCGTTCCGGCTGCAGGATTATCGCAGCATCTACACGGAAGGGCTGGTTTCAGCCGACCTGCTGGGCGCGCTGGCGCAGGCGGCGGCGCTCACCGCGTGGCACACCAATCATCGATACTGCGGGCGCTGCGGCACAAAAACCGACATGCGAGGCGGCGGGGCCAAGCGGCAATGCCCGAACTGTGGCGCCGAACATTTTCCACGCACCGATCCGGTGGCCATCATGCTGCCGGTGCGCGGCGAGAAATGCATTCTGGCGCGTGGGCCGCATTTCGCGCCCGGCTCCTATTCCTGTCTTGCAGGCTTTATCGAGCATGGCGAAACGATCGAGGCCGCCGTGCGCCGCGAAAGTGTGGAGGAAATGGGGCTCTCCATCGGCCGCGTCGCCTATCACGCGAGCCAGCCCTGGCCGTTTCCCTATTCGCTGATGATCGGCTGTCATGCCGAGGTCTTGAGCGACGATTTCACCATCGACCGCTCGGAGCTGGAAGACGGCCGCTGGTTCTCCAGGGCCGAAGTGCGCACCATGCTGGCGGGTACACATGAAAACGGGTTGCGGGTGCCGCCATCCGGCGCCATCGCAACCCATCTGATAAAAGCCTGGGCGGAAAACTGATCCCGCCCGATATTCTCTGGATTACTCGGCGGCGAGCAACTGCGTGCCGCGAATATCGCTGCCCTGATAGACGCCGAGAATGCGTACTTCCTTGGTGAAGAAGCGCAGTTCCTCCAGCGCAAGCTGGAGATTGTGGTCTTCCGGGTGCCCCTCGACATCGGCATAGAACTGCGTGGCGATGAAACGCCCGCCGATCTGATAGCTTTCGAGCTTGGTCATGTTGATGCCATTGGTGGCAAAGCCGCCCAGCGCCTTGTAGAGCGCAGCCGGGACGTTGCGCACGCGGAAGACAAAAGTCGTCACGATGCGCTCGCCGTTTTCCGGACGCGGCGCCCACTGCTTGTTCTTGGACAGGACCACGAAGCGGGTCACGTTGTCTTCCGAATCCTCGACATTTTCTTCCAGAATATCGAGGCCGTAGAGATCGGCAGCAAGGCTTGGCGCAAGCGCCGCCATCGAACGGTCCTTCATGTCGGCGACGAGACGCGCGGCCCCTGCCGTATCGCCCGCGATGACGCCCTTCCAGCCATTCTGGCGGATGACGTTGCGGCATTGGCCGAGCGCATGGACGTGGCTGTGAACGGTCTTGATTTCCTCGCGCTTGACGCCCGGAAGCACCATGAGCTGGAAATGGATCGGCAGGAAATATTCGCCAATGATGTGCATGTCGGCAAGCGGCAGCAGATAATGAATATCCGCGACGCGACCGGCCAGCGTGTTCTCGATGGGGATCATCGCAAGGTCGGCGGCGCCGGTTTCAACCGCGTTGAAGGCATCCTCGAAAGTCGGGCACGGCAAAGGCTCCATGTCGGGAAACATGTTGCGGCACGCCGTATCGGAATTTGCGCCCGCTTCACCCTGGAAGGAAATCCTGTTGGTCTTCATCGTGTCCATGCTTTCTCAATTGCCGCTCGACGGCGGTCGTCAGATACCCTTTGCGACAAGAAGGCGCGCTCGGTCAAGATCAGCCTGCGTGTCAACGCCCAGCGGCACGGTCTTCACCAGTTCCACATCAATGCGCATTCCGGCTTCGAGAGCCCGCAATTGCTCCAGTTTCTCCCGCTTTTCCAAAGGCGACGGCCCAAGCTTCACAAAGCGTTCGAGTGCCGGGCGGCGATAGGCGTAAAGGCCGATATGATGATAGAGCGGACCGTCGCCATAGGGCGCGGTTGCGCGGGTGAAATAAAGCGCGCGCAGGCGGCTGTTGCCTGCCAGCGGCGAGCCCACGATCTTCACCACGCTCGGATTGGTCTTTTCCGATTCTTCCTCGATTTCGACGCCAAGCGTCGCAATGTCGGCAGGTCCGTCTTCCAGCGGCAGAAGCGCGCGGCGGATGATGTCCGGATCGATGGTCGGCAGGTCGCCCTGAACATTGACCACCGCATCGACCTCGCCCGCGGGATCGACTTTCAAAAGCGCTTCATAAATGCGGTCGGAACCGGATTCGTGATCCTCGCGCGTCATGATCGCTTCGTGGCCATGTGCGGTCACGACCGAAAAAATCTCCTCGCTGTCGGTAGCAACCACCGTCCGGCCCAGCTTCGCAGCCGCTGCGCGATCGGCCACATGGACGATCATCGGCTTGCCGCAAATATCGGCAAGCGGCTTGTTCGGCAGGCGCGTGGAGGCCATCCGTGCGGGAATCAGCGTGAGGGTCTTTAAGGTCTGCAGCATGATCGCCTCTTGAGAATAATAAGGTCGCGAACGCCTTGTAACGCGCTTCGCCGGTGCTGGAAATGCATCAAAAGTGTCAAAAAGTCACGGGTCCGGTCACCCTTATAGGTGTTGCATCGCCCTGGCAAAAGACCTAGTTTCCGCCCGATGCCGGGGAGAGAATTGTGACCTTTATTAAAGGTTTGCATGCCGGCTAGGAGAGCGTTCTCGGGGAGAGCGTTTTGGTAGAGGGAGCGCTGACCGGCGATGAATTCAACCCGGACTAACAAGTTTATCATGGCTTTTCTGGCAACGGTTTTCGTTGTCATGACGACGGGCATCCTGTCCGATTCGCTGTTTCACTCGCCTGCGCCTGAAAAGCCGGGCTTTGCCATCGAAGCGGCGGAAGCCTCGACCGGCGAAGGGGGAGCTGCACCGGCCAAGGAAGAAGTTTCGATTGCGACCTTGCTGCAGTCTGCCGATCCGGCACGCGGTGAAACCGTCTTCAAGCGTTGCGCTGCATGCCATACCGGTGAAAAGGGTGGCGCCAACAAGGTGGGTCCGCATCTGTGGGATGTCGTGAACCGTCCGGCTGCCTCCGTTGAAGGTTTCGGCTATTCGGCTGCGATGAAGGAATTCGGCGCTGCGGGCAACAAGTGGGACTTTGAACATCTCAACAAGTTCCTGACCTCGCCGAAGGGCTTCATCAAGGGCACGGCCATGGGCTTTGCCGGCGACAAGAAGGACAACGAACGCGCCGACCTGATCGCTTATCTGCGCACGCTGTCCGACAACCCTGCCCCGCTGCCGACCGCCGATGCCGCACCTGCTGCTGGCGGCGATGCCAAGCCGGCCGAAGGCGAAAAGCCAGCCGAAGGTGGCGCACCTTCTGGCGCACCGGCAAGCGGCGAACAGAAGCCTGCGGAACCGGCTCCGGCGAATTAAGCCAACGAGACAAAATGATCAAAGCCCGGCTCGCCGGGCTTTTTTCTTGCCCGCATCAAATTTCTTGCCCGCATGCCTTTCTTCCTCCGCAAAATCCCATAAGACTTCTCCTAATATATCCGAAACAGGAACGGAGAGGCTGGATGAGAGCTTTTTGGGCGGGTGCGTTCGCGGTAGCCATGCTTGCGAGCACGGTTTCTATGGTTCACGCAAATGACGCGGAACCCCAATGGCGCTATTCCTCCAGCCTGCTTGGCGAGCCCAAATATCCAGCCGATTTCAAGCATTACGACTATGTGAACCCGGATGCGCCGAAGGGCGGCACGCTGAACATGGTTGCCGTCGGCACCTTCGACAGTCTCAATCCGTTCGTGGTGCAAGGGGTTCCTGCCGCGGGCCTGTCGGACTTCGGCGGCGGGATGCTTTACGATACGCTGATGACGGATTCGGCCGATCAGGCCTCGACCCAATATCCCGTGATCGCCGAAGCCCTGCAATATCCCGACGACTTTTCATGGGTGAAGTTCAAGCTCAATCCCAAGGCGAAATGGCATGACGGCCAGCCGATCACGGTCGATGACGTGATCTGGTCGTTCGATGTGCTGAAGAAGCAGTCGCCGATGTACAACAAATATTATGGCGACGTGGAGAAGGCGGAAAAGACCGGCGAACATGAAGTGAAATTCACCTTCAGCCAGAAGGGCAACCGCGAATTGCCGCAGATCATGGGGCAGCTTGCCGTTCTGCCCAAGCACTGGTGGGAGGGCAAGGACGCGCAGGGCAAGCAGCGCGACATCACCCGCCCGACGCTCGAAATCCCGCTCGGCTCCGCCGCCTACAAGATCGAGAGCATGACGCCGGGACGCTCCATCACCTGGGCGCGCGTCGACGACTATTGGGGAAAGGATCTGGCCGTCAATGTCGGGCGCAACAATTTCGACCGGCTGCGCTACGAGTATTATTTCAACGAGGACGCGACCTGGGAAGCCTTCAAGAAGGGCGGCCAATACGATTATCGCAACGAGAATCGTGCCCAGCGCTGGGCCGAGCAGTATAATTTCCCGGCAGTACAGCGCGGCGATGTCGTGAAGGCCTCTTTCCCCTACCATGCCGTCGGGCGCATGCAGGGCTATTTCCTCAATATGCGCCGCGACAAGTTCAAGGACCCGAAGGTGCGTCAGGCCCTGACCTATGCCTTCGATTTCGAATCGATGAACCGCCTGCTGTTCTTCAACCAGTACCAGCGCATCAACAGCTATTTCGCGGGCAATGAACTGGAACTGAGCGGCCCGCCGACACCGGCAGAGCAGGCGATACTGGAAACGGTGAAGGATTCGCTTCCCGCCGAGGCGCTGACCAAGGAATTCAAGCTGCCGGTCTATGACACGCCGCAGGCAACGCGCGATAACCTGCGCACCGCCCTGAAACTCTTTTCGGAAGCGGGCTGGACATTGCAGGGCAACAAGCTCGTCGATGCCAAGGGCAATCCGTTCACCATCGAATTTCTCGGCAAGGACCCGACCGACGAGCGCATCTACAACCCGTTCGCCGCAAGCCTGCGCAAGATCGGCATCAACGCGACGGTGCGCATCGTCGATACGGCGCAATTTCAGGCCCGCGTCAACGATTTCGACTATGATGTCATCACCTCCGTCATCCCGCAAAGCGCCTCGCCTGGCAATGAACAGCGCGACATGTGGGGCTCCAAAGCTGCCGACTTCAAGGGCAGCCGCAATTATGCAGGCATCAAGAATCCAGCGATCGACAAGCTGATCGACCGCGTCATCTATGCCAAGAACCGTGACGAACTCGTCGCCTCGACCCACGCGCTCGACCGGGCTTTGCTGTGGAACTATTACGTCATTCCGCAATGGTATTCCGACAAGATCAACGTGGCCTATTGGAACAAGTTCGGAATGCCTGAAAAGCAGCCCGATTATATGGGGATTGACCCGTTCTCCTGGTGGATTGACCCTGCGAAGGAAGCCAAGCTCAAGACCGGCAGTGAATGAGGGCCGACGAGAATGACAATCCTTCGCATGAATCGCCGCCATTTTCTGGGGCTTTCGGGAGGTGCCGCTCTTGCGCCGTTCCTGCCACCAAGGGCCTTTGCCGACATACGAACGGGAAAGGCCCTCCACGGACTTTCGGCTTTCGGCGACCTGAAATACGGTCCTGATTTCACCCATTTCGACTATGCCAGCCCCGAAGCGCCGAAGGGCGGCACCTTCAATTTCGCGCCGTCGAGCTGGGTCTGGAACCAGAACACCGACACGTTCAACACGCTCAACACCTTCACGTTCAAGGGCGACGCGCCGCCGCGCATGGAACTGACCTTCGATACGCTGATGGCTTCGGCGCTGGATGAGCCGGATTCTGTCTATGGCCTCATCGCGGAAAGTGCGACGCTTTCGAAAGACCGCCGCAGTTGCACTTTCAAGCTTCGCAAGGAAGCGCGCTTTCACGATGGCTCGCCGATCACGGCGAAGGACGTGCTGTTCACCTATACGACCATCAAGCAGAAGGGCCATCCGACGCTGCGCCAGTCTCTGACTGGCGTGGAAAAGGTGGAGGCAACCGGCAATCGGGAAGTGCGCATGCGCTTCGTCGAAGGGCGCGGGCCGAATGCCATCCTCGACGCCGTGACGGTGCCGATCCTGTCGGAAAGCTGGTTCAAGGATCGCGACTTTGAAGCCACGACCATGGAGCCGGTACTGGGTTCCGGTGCCTACAAGGTCGGCAACTTCGCCGCCGGCCAGTTCATCGAGTATGAGCGCGTCGAGGATTACTGGGCGAAGGACCTGCCGGTGCAGAAGGGCTTCAACCATTTCGACCGTATTCGCATCGAGTTTTTCCGCGACCGCCAGCCGCAATTCGAAGCCTTCAAGAAAGGCAGCATCGAGTATCGCGAGGAAACCGTCTCCAAGAACTGGGCGACGGCCTATGATTTCCCGGCCATCCAGCAGGGAAAGGTCGTCAAGCGCACCTTTCCGCCGGAAAAGCGCCCGCTGATGCAGGCCTGGGCGCTGAACCAGCGCCGCGAACGGTTCCGCGATCCGCGCGTGCGTGAAGCAATCGCGCTCTGCTTCGACTTCGAATGGACCAACGAGCATCTTTTCTACAATGTCTATGCGCGTTCCCAATCCTGCTTCAACGGATCGGATTTTCAGGCAAGCGGCCTGCCGACGCCCGATGAGCTGAAGGTGCTTGAACGCTATCGCGGCAAACTGCCGGACGCGGTTTTCGGGGAGGCCGTGCTGATGTCGGTTTCCGACGGAACAGGACGGGACCGGAAACAGTTCGCGCAGGCCATCAAGTTGCTGGAGGAAGCCGGTTTCGAGCGCAAGAACGGCCAGTTCCATGACAAGGACGGATCGAAGTTCGCGCTGGAAATCCTGAGCAATTCGGAGGGATTTTCTCGCGTATACAATCCCTATGTGCAGAAATTGCGCGCCATCGGCATCGACGCCAGCCTGCGGCTTGTCGATGCAAGCCAGTATCAGTCGCGCATGCAGGATTTCCAGTTCGACATGGTGGGCATGGCGTTGCAGTTCAGCCCCACGCCGACACAGGAATCGCTTGCCGGCATATTCGGCTCCGAATCGGCCAAGGTGCCGGGCAGCTATAATCTTCCCGGCACGGAAGATCCGTTGATCGATGCGCTGATTGCGGATATCGGCAAGGTTTCGACGCGTGAAGAACTCGTCGCCACGATGCGGGTGCTCGATCGGTACTTGCGTATCCGACGCGACTGGATTCCAAATTGGACGACAGCGAATCATCTCGTGGCCTATTGGGACCGGTTCGGTTTCAAGGAGCCGAAGCCCGATTACGGCTTTCCCGTCGAGACGCTGTGGTGGATAAAGCAATGATTGTGAATGACGAAAAGGCAGAAGCTGTTGGCAAGCCACAAGACTGAATCGAACCTGCGGAGAAAAACGGGCTGATGGGCGCTTACATTCTCCGCCGTCTGCTTCTGATGATCCCGACGATTTTCGGCATCATGGCCATTTCCTTCGCCGTCGTTCAGTTCGCCCCCGGCGGTCCGGTCGAGCGGGTGATCGCGCAGCTTTCCGGACAGGGCGGCGACGCTCTCGACCGCCTTTCGGGCGGTGGCGGCGATTTCGGGCAAAGCGCTGTCGACAGCGGCTCGGTCAATTCCAAATATCGCGGCGCACAGGGGCTTGACCCGCAATTCATCGCCGATCTGGAAAAGCAGTTCGGTTTCGACAAGCCGCCGCTGGAACGTTTCGGCCAGATGCTGTGGAACTATCTGCGATTCGATTTCGGTCGCAGCTATTTCCGCGATATCAGCGTGATCGACCTCATCAAGGAGAAGATGCCGGTTTCGATCTCGCTCGGCCTGTGGCTGACCTTTCTGTCCTACATGATTTCGATTCCGCTCGGCATCCGCAAGGCGATCAAGGACGGGTCGCGCTTCGACACCTGGACAAGCGCCGTCATCATCGTCGGTTATGCGATCCCGAGCTTCCTTTTCGCCATCCTGCTGATCGTGCTTTTTGCGGGCGGCTCTTTCTTCGACTGGTTCCCGCTGCGCGGCCTTACCTCACCGGATTTCGCGCAGATGTCGTTCTGGGGCAAGATCGGCGACTATCTGTGGCACATGGTGCTGCCGGTGACCGCACTCGTGCTTTCCGCCTTCGCCACCACGACGCTTTTGACCAAGAATTCGTTTCTGGAAGAAATCCGCAAGCAATACGTGACCACGGCACGCGCCAAGGGGCTGACCGAGAATCAGGTTCTCTATCGCCACGTCTTCCGCAATGCGATGCTGATCGTGATTGCCGGTTTTCCGGGCGCATTCATATCGGCCTTCTTTACCGGCTCGCTTCTGATCGAAACGATCTTCTCGCTCGACGGGCTTGGTCTCCTCGGCTACCAGTCGGTCATCAACCGCGATTATCCGGTGGTGTTCGCCAATCTCTTCATCTTCTCGCTGATCGGGCTTCTAGTCGGCCTCCTTTCCGACCTCACCTATACGTGGATCGATCCGCGCATCGACTTTGACCGGAGGGACGTCTGATGACCGACACCCCCTTGTCGCCCGCCGTTCCCGTGAAACGCCCCTTTCTGTCGCCGCTCAACAAGCGCCGCTGGCAAAATTTCAAGGCGAACAAGCGCGGTTACTGGTCACTTTGGATATTCCTGTTCCTGCTCATCGCAGCGCTTTGTTCCGAGTTCATCGCCAATGACCGGCCCATCCTCGTTTCCTACAAGGGCGAGCTGCTGATGCCGGTTTTCGTCGATTATCCGGAAGAAAGATTCGGCGGCTTTTACGCCGTCACCGATTATCGCGACCCGGTGATACAGGACGAGATCAACGCCCATGGCTGGGCCATCTGGCCACCGATCCGCTATTCCTACAACACCGTGAACAACGAGATACCGGAAGCGGCTCCGTCAAGGCCGTTCTGGCTCTATTCGGCGGAAGAGCGCTGCCAGCGTTACCCGCAGGGCGTGGAAGACCCGAATTGCCGCTTCGGCAATTTCAACCTGCTCGGCACCGACGATCAGGCGCGTGACGTCTTTGCGCGCGCGCTCTACGGCTTCCGCATTTCCGTGCTTTTCGGCCTGATCCTCACCTTCTTCTCCGCCATTATCGGCGTGACGGCAGGTGCGGTTCAGGGCTATTTCGGCGGCTGGGTCGATCTTCTGTTCCAGCGCTTCATTGAAATCTGGTCCTCGATCCCGGTTCTCTACCTGTTGCTGATCATCGCGGCGATATTGCCGCCCGGCTTCTGGGTGCTGCTCGGCATCATGCTCCTGTTCTCATGGGTCGCCTTCGTCGGCGTGGTGCGCGCGGAATTCCTGCGGGCGCGAAATTTTGAATATGTGAATGCAGCACGCGCGCTCGGCGTGAAGAACGGCACGATCATGTGGCGGCATCTCCTGCCAAACGCCATGGTGGCGACACTGACCTTCCTGCCTTTCATCCTGAACGGCTCGATCACCACGCTTACCTCGCTCGACTTCCTCGGCTTCGGCCTGCCGCCCGGCTCGGCTTCGCTCGGCGAACTCCTCGCCCAGGGCAAGAACAATCTCCAGGCCCCCTGGCTCGGCATTACCGGCTTCGTGGTCATCTCGCTGATGCTGTCGCTCCTGATCTTCATCGGTGAAGCAACACGCGACGCCTTCGATCCGCGAAAGGCATTTCAATGAGCGAGCCGATGAGCGGATCAATGAACGATTCTGGAAATAATACGCTGCTTTCCGTCCGCGATCTGTCCGTCGCATTCCGCCAGAATGGCGAGGAACGCATTTCTGTCGACCGGGTATCCTTCGACATTGCCGAAGGCGAAACGGTAGCGCTGGTGGGTGAATCGGGATCGGGCAAGTCCGTCTCGGCCCTGTCGATCCTGAAACTGCTGCCCTATCCGTCCGCCAGCCATCCTTCCGGTGAAATTCTCTTCAATGGCCGCGACCTGAAGAAGGCCTCGGAGCCGGAACTGCGCCGTGTGCGCGGCAACGACATCACGATGATCTTTCAGGAGCCTATGACTTCGCTCAATCCGCTGCACAGCGTGGAGCGTCAGATCGGCGAAATCCTGAAAATGCATCAGGGCATGGGCGTTGAGGCAGCGCGGGCGCGAACGCTGGAACTTCTGCACGAAGTCGGCATTCGCGAACCGGAGAAGCGCCTGTCCGCTTTCCCGCACCAGCTTTCCGGCGGGCAGCGCCAGCGCGTCATGATCGCAATGGCGCTTGCCAACAAGCCGAAACTGCTGATTGCCGACGAGCCCACCACCGCGCTCGATGTTACCGTGCAGGCGCAGATATTGAAGCTGCTTGCCGAACTGAAAGCCGCACAGGGCATGTCGATGCTCTTCATCACCCACGATCTCGGCATCGTGCGCAAGATCGCCGACAGGGTCTGCGTGATGAGCAAGGGCAAGATCGTCGAGACCGGGCCGACCCGGGATATTTTCGAGAACCCGCAGCATCCTTACACCAGGCACCTGCTTGCCGCAGAACCGAAGGGCGAACCGCCCGCCGCCGATCCTGCTGCCAGAACGGTGATGGAAGGCAAGGATATTCGCGTCTGGTTCCCGATCAAGAAGGGCTTTTTGCGCAAGACCGTCGACCATGTGAAGGCGGTGGACGGGATCGACGTGAACCTGCGCGCCGGCCAGACGCTCGGCGTTGTCGGCGAATCGGGTTCCGGCAAGACGACGCTTGGCCTGGCGCTTTCACGCATGATCTCATCCAGGGGCGAGATCAATTTCGACGGTCGCGACATCGCGAAGTTCAGCTTCAAGGACATGCGCCCGCTGCGCCGCGAATTGCAGATCGTGTTTCAGGACCCGTTCGGGTCGCTGTCACCGCGCATGACCATCGCCGACATCATCGCCGAAGGGCTTCTGGTGCACGAGCCGAAGCTTTCAGCGGACGACCGCGATGCGCGCGTGATTGCCGCGCTCAACGAGGTGAACCTCGACCCGGAAACACGCTTCCGCTACCCGCACGAATTTTCCGGCGGACAGCGCCAGCGCATCGCCATTGCACGCGCCATGGTGCTGAACCCGAAATTCGTCATGCTGGACGAGCCCACCTCGGCGCTCGATATGAGCGTGCAGGCGCAGGTGGTCGATCTGCTGCGCGCATTGCAGAAGAAGCATGATCTCGCCTATCTTTTCATAAGCCACGACCTGAAAGTGGTGCGGGCGCTGGCAAATGACGTGCTGGTGATGCGCAACGGCAAGGCGGTGGAATATGGCGCGGCGAAAGATGTGTTTGCCAATCCGCAGACCGAGTACACCAAGACACTGATGGCAGCAGCTTTCCATATGGAGGCGACCGAAGGGGGAGTGAGGCAATGACCGATACCAAAGGCAATATCCTTCTGGCGATCACAGACTGGGACCCGGAAATCTGGCTGAAGACGTTTCGCGATCACGCGCCGGACCGTCCGGTGGTGACGGATCGTGCGGAAAACGATCCCTCCATCAAATATGCGCTCGTGTGGAAGCAGAAGCCCGGCTCGCTTGCCAACCTGCCTAATCTGAAGGTCATCTTCTCGCTGGGTGCAGGCGTCGATCACGTCTTCCGCGATGACCGGATTCCCGATGTGCCGCTGGTGCGCATCATCTCCGACGATCTCACCATGCGCATGACGGAATATGTCGTCTGGCAGGTGCTGGATCATCACCGTCTCGGACAGCGTTATCGCAAGCAGCAGCAGAACCATGTCTGGCACGAAGATCGCCGCCAGCCAGCCGCGCATGAGGTAACGGTCGGAATCATGGGCCTTGGCGTGCTCGGCCGCGATGCGGCTGAAAAGCTCAAAACCCTTGGCTTCAATGTCACCGGCTGGAGCCGCCGTCCGCAGGAAATCGACGGCGTTCAGACCTATCATGGCAAGGACGGCTTTGCGAAATTCCTCAAGACGGCCGACATCTTCGTCTGCCTGCTGCCGCTGACGCCCGACACGAAGGGCATCCTCTCCATGTCGATGTTCGCGCAGTTGAAGAGCGACGGGCCGCTTGGCGCTCCGGTGCTGATCAATGCCGGACGCGGCGGATTGCAGAACGAAGCGGATATTCTGGCAGCACTTGATCGCGGACTTCTTTCGGCAGCTTCCCTCGACGTGTTCACGCAGGAACCATTGCCGACCAGCAGCCCGCTCTGGGATCATCCGCGCGTGACGATCACCCCGCATGCGGCGGCAAGCTCATCCGCCACCGCCCTTGTGCCGCAGATCATCCGACAGATCGAAGCCTTCGAGCGCGACGGGACGCTGGAGCACGTCGTGGACCGCAACACGCAATATTAGAGCGGTTCCTGTTCTGACAGAATCGCCGGGACCGCTCTAACTATTTGTTTTATCGCATTATCCAACGCATCGAAGCGGGATAGGAAATCAGTCCAGTGAACTGATTTCCCCGCGTAGACGTTTCACACTTTTGCTGGAAATGCTCTAAAGCCGCCTTTGTCGTCTCTTTTCCCTCATCCTGAGGAGCCTCCTGAGCCTGTCGAAGGAGGCGTCTCGAAGGGCTGAGGGAAAACGCACAACGCCTGCCCTCGGCCCTTGGACAGGCTCAGGATGGTGACGGCGAAAAAGACGCATAAGCCCGATCTGGAATGGTCAAGCAGTAATCCCAATCGTTCCGTCCTCGCCGACCGTCACCCGATGGCCAGCGAGTTGCTTTTGCGCCTCGCGGTCGAGTTCAACGGCGACGGGCACATCATGGCCCATTTCACGGGCAACGATGAGGCCGAGCAGCAGGATCGCATCAGGCTCGTGCAGGACAATGGCTGCGGGCGCGTGGCCGCTATGGACCAGTTCCAGCAGAACGGCAGCGGCTGACGACGAGCCGATGGTTCCCGGCAGGCACAGCACGCGCCCGGCGATGTTTTGCCCATGTTCCGGATGACGCACATCGGCAATCCGCCCGCTTTTCGGATCGACGCCGCCCCAGAAGCTGATCGGCGCGGAGAGAACCAGCGCCTCGGCATCAGCGGCCTTGCCAGTAACGAGTATAGAAGTTTTCCCGATGCTCATGCTGCCTGCCTCCCGAAAACCGGTCTGCCAGCGACAGCGCTTTCCACGCATTCCTCCAGCGAACCGTAAAGCACGCCATAGCCGGTATTGCCGGGGGCATAATGGGCGAACTTGCCGGAATTGGTCATCAGGATGGCGTCATCCTTAGCTGGCAAAATAGGTGTGACGACGACGCAAGTATCGGCGACGATGACGACGCCTGCCCTTTCCAGCGCCTGCCTGCGCCCGTCTTTCTCCAGCTCGGCCAGCGCATGACGGCCCGTACAGGCATAGAGCGAGACAGCGAGCTTGCGTTGCGCTATGGCGCGCTCCAGACGGTCGAATTCCGTTATCGAAAGATGCGGACTGCCAATGGCGACCGCATCGATATGGTCCACGCGTTCGACAGTCGAAAGCCGCTTGCGCGTCGCCTCGACCATGTCTCGCGTGACGCGGATGACGCCCTCCGGTTCCTGATGCTGCAAGGCCGTTTCAAGGTCGGGGGCTTCCGGTGTCACGCCCGCAATATGGAACAATCCGACCGCGCCCACCGATGCCGAGGCCGCACCGAAGGCCTTGAGATCATCTTCATCGGGGTGGACGGGACTGCCCGCGACGACACCGATATTCGTTCCCACGCTGCGACCGAACAGATTGCCGAGAATCGGCCAGGCCACCTCCGAAGACAGGAAGGCAGGATCGAGCGCCGAAATATCGATCACCACCGTAGCGCGGCGGTTTTCGGTGCGATGAAGACCATAATCGGGGGCGCGTCCTGCAATGGCGCAGGCGATATCCAGGAAATCGCCATAGCGATTGGTGCGCGCGCCCAGAACCGAATTGCAGAACACGACCGCATTGGATTCGCCCCATGCGACATCGGTTCCCTGTGCTGGCCTGTGGCCCGCCTGATAAGGCGCGCAGGTCCATGTCGGCTCGCAGCCGAGCTTGATGTAGGCCCGCATCATGCGCCTAGCCATATCTGCCTCGTGAGCCGGCAAAAGATTATGCGAACAGCCGGTCAGATCTATGGAACCGACATTGAGTGTGGCGCGCACCCTGACCTTCGCGCCGCCCTCCACCAGCTTCTCAGCAAAAAGCGTTCCGCTATCGCCGTGATAGAGCGCACCGTCGATATGCGCCGATGCGACAGGGATAAGACGCGGCGCACCCATAAGCCGCGCAGTGTCGGCCACGATGCGCATTGCCATCGCAGCGCCTCCCCCCTGATCGCCAGCCGCTATCGACCGCTCTTCATCGGTTAATGTCAGTGCCACGCGTGATCTCCTTGCGCATGGTTATGGATGTGGGGCGGCTATAGCCTGGATGCGCGTTTTCCGCGATCTTGCGATATCCGAGCTTCTCAAACACCGCCCGATTGCGAGCAAGCTCGATACGCACCTGCAACTCAATCGAGGGCTTGCCTTTTGCAAGCGCAACATCTTCCGCCTTTTGCATCAGCAATCGCCCAATGCCTCTTCCCTCAAAAGCGGATGCGACGGCAAGCTTGCCGAGATAAAAGCCCTCGGCCTTTTCCCGTATGAAGACACAGCCGACAAGTCTGCCATCAAGGAAGGCTGCAAAGCCGGTTTCTTCCTCGGCCTTCTGCCGCAAATTTTCCGCCGTCAGCAAACCTGCTGACGAGGGCGGATCGATCACGCCGTCCGTATAGGCGAAGCTGTCGCGGATCATGCCGAGCAGTTCTTCCCACTGCTCGAAATTCCCGCCAATAACTTCGACACGCAGAGCCGTCATTTCGGTTTGCGCGCCTTGTAACGAATGGTTTCGAAGCGGACATTGAGCGCATTATAGAGCAGCAGCCGACCGACCAGCGGCTCGCCGATGCCGGTGATGAGCTTAATGACTTCCATTGCCTGCAGGCTGCCGATCACACCCGGCAGGACGCCCAGCACTCCGGCTTCTGCACAGGTCGGCACCGTTCCAGGCGGCGGCGCTTCCGGGAAAAGATCACGATAGGACGGGTTTGGCGTGCCATCGGGGCTGTTTGCGTAGGGCATCAGCACCGTGACCGTACCATCAAAACGGCCCATGGCGCCGGTCACCAGCGGGCGACCGACTTTGGCAGCACTATCGGCTAGAATATAACGCGTGGTGAAATTGTCCGAACCATCCACCACAACGTCGTAATTGCCGATCAGGGCTTCGGCATTGTCCGCGTCGAGGCGGAGCTGATGCCCTTCCACCCTCACATGCGGGTTGATGCGGGCAATGGTGGTGAGCGCGCTTTCCACCTTCGGCTGGCCGACGCTTTGCGTATCGTGGATGACCTGCCGCTGCAGGTTCGACAGCGACACCGTGTCATCATCGATGATGCCGAGCGTGCCGACACCAGCCGCTGCCAGATATTGCAGCACAGGCGCGCCAAGACCGCCTGCGCCGACGATCAATATGCGGGCGGCCTTCAGCTTCTGCTGGCCCGGCCCGCCGATTTCCGGCAACACGATGTGGCGCGCGTAGCGTTCAAGTTCTTCGGATGAAAAGGGCTTCGATGGTGCGTTCATGGTCGGCAAACATATGCCTCTGCCGACCCGCTGTCAGCGGATATTTTGCCTCAGAGCGGGGTAAGCGTGCCAGCCGCCACATTGAAAAATTGCGCTTCCCCTTCAAGCGCCTCAAAAAGCGCCCGATCGGTGCCGGTCATGAAGGCCTGCCCGCCAAGCTCATTAAGGATGCCGAAGAGTGCGGCGCGGCGTCCCGTATCCAGATGCGCGGCGATTTCATCGAGCAGGAGTATGGGCGCCATGCCGGAAAGCTCTGCCGTCAGCCGCGCATGGGCAAGCACCAGACCGATCAGCAGGGCCTTCTGCTCGCCGGTGGAACAAAGGGCGGCAGGCATCGCCTTGGGGCGATGCTGGACGATCAGATCGGTGCGATGCGGACCTTCCAGCGTGCGGCCCGCCGCCCGGTCGCGTGCGCGGCCATCGCGCAGGGTGCGGCGGAAATCCTCTTCAAGATCAAGCGCCGCCTCGACACTGATTCTCTGCTCCAGTGTTCCTTCCAGAAAGCAGTCAGCCTTGGGAAACGGTCCTTCGGCGGGCAGCCGTTCGATCATCGCCGCGATCAGGCGCATGGCTTCAGCGCGGGCGGCTGCGATGGCCGTGCCCAGTTCAGCCATCTGGCTTTCTATCGCATCCAGCCATTGGTCGTCACCGTTGCCGTCGCTCAGCAACCGGTTGCGGCTGCGCATCGCCCGTTCGTAATCGAGCACGCGCTTGCCGTGCGCGGTATCGATGGCGAGCACCATGCGGTCCAGAAAACGCCGCCGGTCGGAAGCGCCTCCGGTGAACAGCCCATCCATCGACGGCACCACCCAGAGAATGCGCGCATAATCGAGCAGATCGTCGCCGGAAGCGGCAATACCGTTGATGCGGACCTTGCGGCCACCCTCGCCACCGCCAGCGGTGCCGGTGCCAATTTCAGCCTCGCCATAGATCATGCAATCAAGCGCGGCATGAATGGCAAAGCCATCTCGCGAACTGGTGCGTGCGACATCGTCATAAGCAGCGCGGCGCAGGCCGCGCCCCGGCGACAGAAAGGAAACCGCTTCGATCAGATTGGTCTTGCCGGAGCCGTTTTCGCCGGTCAGCACCACGTGGCCGGGGCCAAGCGGCAACGACAGTTCCGCATAGTTGCGGAAATTGACAAGCTTAAGCCGCCGGATCGAAACGCGATCCGGGCGGCTTTGATCAGGCTCGGGCCTATTCACTTTTCTGTTCTTTAAACACGCATAGGCATGAGAACGTACAGCACATCTTCATCGCCCGTATCGCGCACCAGTGTCGGTGAACCGGCATCGGCCAGCATGAAGACCGCATCGGAACCCGAAAGCTGGCTGGTGATATCGAGCAGGTACTTCGAGTTGAAACCAATATCGAGCGGATCGGCATCGTAATCGGCAGCAAGCTCGTCGGTTGCGCTGCCGGAATCAGGGTTGTTGACGGTGAGCGTCAACTGGCCATCGGCGATGGAGAGCTTCACTGCGCGGCCACGTTCGCTGGAAATGGTCGAGACGCGGTCGACGGAGGCTGCGAATTCCTGGCGACCAATGGTGAGCTTCTTGTCGTTGCCGGACGGAATCACACGCTGGTAATCCGGGAAGGTACCGTCGATCAGTTTCGAGGTGAGCACCACCGAGCCGACCGTGAAGCGGATCTTGGCGTCCGACAGTTCAACCGTAACGACCACTTCCGGCACGTCGACCAGCTTCTGCAGTTCGGCGACCGTCTTGCGCGGGATGATGATGCCCGGCATGCCTTCGGTGCCGGACGGCGCTTCCAGCTCGGCGCGTGCCAGACGGTGGCCGTCGGTCGCGACAGCACGGAGCTTCAGCGCGCCATCGCTTTCGATGGCGTGGAAGAAAATACCGTTGAGGTAATAGCGGGTTTCTTCCGTCGAAATCGCAAACTGCGTGCGGTCGATGAGGCGCTTCAGCGCCTGCGCCTCGATCCGGAAGGAGTGGGTGAAGGCGCCAGCGGTCAGTTCCGGAAAATCGGACTGCGGCAGGCACTGCAGGCGGAAGGACGACTTGCCGGATATGACCGACATGGAACCGCCATCCGGGTTGGTCGAGAGCATGACTTCGGCGCCGTCGGGCAGCTTGCGGACGATATCGTAGAGGAGATGCGCCGGAACCGTCGTGGCGCCAGCCTGCTCCACCATGGCGGCCGTCGCTTCATTGACCTCAAGATCAAGATCGGTCGCCTTGAGCGCGAGGCTTGCGCCCTCAGCCTGCAAAAGCACGTTCGACAGAATCGGTATCGTGTTGCGGCGTTCCACGACGCGGTGGACGTGATTGAGAGATTTGAGAAGGTTCGATCGCTCTAGGGTAACACGCATGTTCAAACGCACTCGCTCGCTGGGACAGGGCAACTGCATCTGACGGGCAGGCAGGCGGCCCCTGTCGATAAGGCGCCCGGGGCGCCAGAAGGTCCGTTAAAGTGGCAGATTTTTAAGGAGAAAAGCAAGCCCGCGCCGTGTCGGAAAGCGACAGGGCCCGGGCTTTTTGTTGATAACCGCCGTTGATAGCGGGGAAGGTCGGATCGCCGCATCGGCCTTTCCGAAAATCGATTCCGATTTTCGGGCCGATGCCGGGATCAATGCTCGGGCCGACGCCGGGGCCGGTCAGGCGGCCTGATCGTTGATAAGGCGCTTGAGAAGCTCCAGTTCCTGGGCGAGCTTGGTATCGGCACCGACCAGATCCTCGATCTTGCGCACGGCGTGAAGAACCGTGGTGTGATCGCGACCGCCGAAGCGGCGACCGATTTCCGGCAGGGAACGCGGCGTCATCATCTTGGCAAGATACATTGCCACCTGACGCGGCTTGACGATGGTGCGTGTGCGGCGGTTCGACAGCAGGTCCTGCTTCGAGACATTGTAATGCCGCGCGACGATGCGCTGGATTTCTTCGATGCGGATACGCTTCGGTTCGCCGACGCGGGTCAGGTGACCGAGCAGTTCATCGACGCGGTCGATGGAGATATTCGGCTCGAAGGACTGGCGGAACAGAAGCTGGTTGAAAGCGCCTTCCAGTTCACGGCCCGATCCGGTGACAGTGCGGGCAACATGGGAGAGAATCTCTTCGCCAATCGTGAGGCTCGGATCTTCCGCCTGCGCTGCGGCCAGACGGCGGCGCAGCATTTCGACGCGCATTTCATAGTCGGGCGCGGCCACTTCAAGCGCAACGCCGCCCTGAAGACGCGAACGGACACGCACATCAAGCGATTCCAGTTCGGAAGGCGCACGGTCGGCGGCGACAACGACCTGCTTTGCGCTGTCGAGCAGCGTGTTCAGGAGATGACAGAACTCGTGCTGGATCGACTTGCCCTGCAGGAACTGCATGTCGTCGATAACGAGAAGGTCGATATCGCGAAGCTGTTCCTTGAAGGACAGCGCATTGTTGTCGCGGATGGCGGTGGCGAAGCGCCACATGAAATATTCTGCCGTCAGATAGACGACGCGGGCCTTTTCCTGGCGCTGGAGCGCGGCGGCGGCGATCGCCTGCAGAAGGTGAGTCTTGCCGAGACCGACGGAAGCATGGATGAAAAGCGGATTGAAGCGAACGGCGCTGGAACCGGCCTCCGCAATGGTGCGGGCTGCGGCGAGCGCCACGCGATTCGATGCGCCATCGACAAAGCTGTCGAACGTATAACGGGGATCGAGCGGCGAGCCGAGCACGGCACCCGAAGCCGCCGCCGATTCTGCGACAACGGCGGAACCGCGCTTGTCGCCCACCGGCTGGCCACCAAAGGACTGGCCGAGCGGGAACACCATCTTTTCGCGCGGGGCGACGACCGGCTTGTTCTCGGAAGCTTCGCAGGCTTCGACCGGAGCGGCGCTGCGCACCACGCGGCTTACGCCACGAACCACGACTTCAACCTTCAGAATCTGCGGGTTTTCTTCCTGCCACAGCTCGGTCAGCAGTTCGGAATAGTGATTGTTGATCCAGGAGCGCAGGAAGGCCGTCGGAACCGACAGGCGGACAATGCTCTTGGAGATGTCGTCGAGCTTCAGACGACCGAACCAGCTGGAATAAATCTCGGTGCCGACGCGGGCTTTCAGCTTTGCCGTAAGGCGCTCGAAAACCTCATCACCAGCGTTGCCGCTCAACTCGACCAGGCTCTTGTCATTTCCGGTAGCAGAAGATCCGTGGATACGGTTCGCATGTGCATCATCACCCATCGTTGCCGTCGATTTGCCGGTCATCATTGCCATCGTCTCGCCTGCCTTCACATTCGTACGCGCCGTTTTCTGGCGCTTGTCATTTTTTCCTGTCCGCGCCGCGGATTATCATCCGTCTGGCCAGCAGGTACTCACTCACAAAGCCCGGCTCGAAAGCTCTGGGCCAAACACAAACTCAAACGGTCCCATCAGGACCAACACCCGGATACTCCTTCCCGGCGACCTTTTTACGACTCACAACACTTTTATCGGAGGCTGATTGCCCGGAAAGAAATCCGCCACAACCATTCAATTGTCGGGGACATGCCTAAAACGGCATTCCGGTTAATGAATGGTAAGCAATCAACCATGAGGATCAGGACCTTACGACCAGAATATAACACCCGCGGGCTGTGACACCCACGCCGACAAACTCGTTATTTGATGCTAACTCCGGGCCGATGGCCCACCCCTCTTATGTCCTGACTTTAGCGAAGCCTCGCAGCAAAGGGCAAGCCTCAGAAAACCACATTTTTTTACTGAAAGCTCTTGCAGGGCCTCCCCACAACAGGGGGGAATCGGATGCCAGCGAAATAACACCTTTGGATTCAATACGTTTTCATAGGACAATTTTTAGGTGGTCCTGATATGTTCCGTCCGAAAAATAAATTTAAAAAAAATTCTTGACTCAAACCCACTTCCGAGTCCCTAAACCTGCCTGTGGATAACAGTGGATAAGAATCTGCAACCATTTGAAAATACTAATCAAATCAACACTCACAGGATTGACGCCCCTCTCAAAAATTCCAGCTAGTCATTGAAATATCTCTTCAATTGGAGATGGAAAGAAAGAACGCTGGTTGTCCAAAAAACGCTCAAAAAAGAAAACCCGGCTAACAATGAGCCGGGTTTCGAAACTGATCCATAAGAATGGATGAATATTAGGCGTTGAGAGCTTTAACGCGATGGGCAAGGCGCGAGACCTTACGCGAAGCGGTGTTCTTGTGCATCACGCCCTTGGAAGCTGCGCGCATCAGCTCAGGCTCAGCAGCCTTGAATGCGAGTTCTGCAGCCTGCTTGTCGCCGCTCAGGAGAGCGTCTTCGAGCTTGCGCACAAAGGTGCGAACGCGCGAACGGCGGGACTTGTTGATTTCGGTGCGGGCAGCGATCTTGCGCACTGCCTTCTTGGCCGAAGGAGTATTGGCCATAAATGCCTCTCTTTTTTCTGTCAGCTAGCCAGGGGCAAAAACCGCCGGGCACAAAACCTCTAGGGCAGCCGAGAAAAATCCTTTGGGCCGCCGATCCGTGGGCGGGCTTATAGATCAGCTTTGGGGCGGCGTCAACGTGGATTCTGCCCCAAAGCTCGATCATAGAGCCGCAAATCCGGCCCAAAAGCCCAATAAAAGCTCAGCGGAAGCAGCCGGAAGACTTCCACGACGCTCTTGTCGGGGCAGCCTGTCGACCGCCAAACCGATCAATCAGCGATTCTTGAACGATGGCGTGCGCTTGTCGATGAAGGCCGCCATGCCCTCCTTCTGGTCTTCCGTCGCAAACAGGGAGTGGAACTGGCGACGCTCGAAACGAAGCCCTTCGCTCAGCGTCATTTCATAGGTGCGGTTGACCGCTTCCTTGACCATCAGCACGGAAGGACGCGAGAAGGATGCAATGCGTTCGGCGGCCTTCAAAGCCTCTTCCAGCAGTTCCTCCGGCGCGACCACCCGCGAGACCAGGCCGCTGCGTTCGGCTTCCGCCGCATCCATCATGCGTCCGGTCAGGCACATATCCATTGCCTTGGACTTGCCCACATAGCGGGTGAGACGCTGCGAGCCGCCCATGCCGGGCATGACGCCGAGGGTGATTTCGGGCTGGCCAAACTTGGCGTTGCTGCCGGCAATGATGAAATCGCACATCATGGCAAGTTCACAGCCGCCACCGAGCGCATAGCCCGAAACCGCCGCGATGATCGGCTTGCGGACACGGTCCACCTTCTGCCAGTCGGCGAACATGTCCTGAAGATAGGCGTCCACGAAATCGATAGGCTGCATTTCCTTGATGTCGGCACCGGCGGCAAAAGCCTTTTCGGAGCCGGTGAGGACGATTGCGCCGATCTTGCCGTCCGCATCGAAAGCGCCGAGAGCTTCCGTCAGTTCCTCAAGCACCTTGCGGTTCAGCGCATTGAGCGCCTGCGGACGATTGAGACGAATGAGGCCCACACTGCCGCGTGTCTCAACGATGATCGTTTCATAGGCCATGAATTTGAACTCCTCCATCAACGGCTGGCTGGTTGGCGGGCAAAGTGGACTGGCAGGACTTCTTTTTCAAGCATTCATTGCTGGCAGGAGGCACAGAAAAAAGTCGAACGTCCCGACTGTACCGCCCGTTCCACAAAGCCGTTGCAGGCGGGATTTCGGCAAGGCTCGCCCTCGCGCCCATAGACGGAGAAGGAGTGCTGGAAATAGCCGAGCGCGCCATCTGCCTGAATATAGTCCTTGAGGGTTGAGCCGCCTGCGGCAATGGCTTCCGCAATCACCATTCGAATGTCGGAAGCAAGCCGCTCCATCGTTTCTGGGTCCTGTGCGACGGAACCGGCGGCACGCATCGGCGACAGGTGGCTGCGCCAGAGCGCCTCGCAGGCATAGATATTGCCGAGACCGGCTATCAGCCGCTGGTCGAGCAGCGCGGCCTTGAGGGGTGCCTTGCGGCCCGCGAAGAGTTCCGACAGGACAGCGCCTGAAAGCAGATTGCCCGTCGGCTCTATGCCAAGGCCCGCAAGCAGCGGATGACTGTCGAGCGTGCCTTCTTCGGCAAAGAGCATGAAACCGAACCGCCGCGGATCGTTATAGACCACGCGGGCAGCGCCGCCATCGGCACGCTGAAGGTGGAACACCACGTGATCATGCGCACTCAGCTTGGAACGCTCGTGATGGAACTGGCCGGGCGTTTCGCCGCCGTCATCCGTCTCGATGCGAAACGACCCCGACATGCCCAGATGGCTGATGACGGAAAGTCCGTCATCAAGATGGATCGTGAGATATTTTGCGCGGCGCCCGAGCGCTGAAATGCGCCGGCCCGAAAGACGTTGGGCAAAACGGTCTGGAAAGGGAAAGCGCAGGTCCGGGCGGCGCTGTTCGACCTGGCTGACGGTCGCGCCTTCCATGATGGGCTGCAGACCACGGCGAACCGTCTCGACCTCTGGTAATTCGGGCATTGAAAACTCATCCTGAACAAGAGCCGTGCATCGGCTTTGCCCTTATATGTTGAGTTTTGCCCGCAATGCCAAGATGCTCAGCAATTGGTGCAGGGGATCGTGTTCGTATAGCGCGGCGCCAGATAATAGGTTTCGCTCATCGGAATGCTCGTGGAAATCCATGAATTGAAGGGCTTGTAGTCAAGTTCGACATCGACCTTGATGAAATAAGAACCTTCACTCACGAGCGTGGAGGGAATAGTGCCGGTGCTACCCTTCTTCACGGCAAAATCCGCCGCATTGGCGTAGGACCAGTCGACTTTCGGCGTCAGGTTGTTGGCGGTGCCATCGATCCTGATCGCGGTGATCCTTATCTTCGGGCTGGTCCGCCCATAGGGCAGAAGCGAAGCCTGGCTGATATTGAACATGTCGTCCAGATCATTCTTCGTGACCGACAACTGGCGGGCGACCAGATCGGCAAGGGCGCTCGCCGAGCGCGACACTTTCTTGTTCGTGTCCACCCCATCGGCAAGGTCGACGGAACCCAGGTAAATCAGAAGCAGGAGCGGCGCGATGAGCGCGAACTCAACCGCTCCCAGGCCGCGCCGGTCACTCAGAAAATTCCGAAGATAGTTACGCATGACAATGATCGCTCCGGTGATCGCTCTGAGGATCCCTCTGGAATGCATCCCGAAAAGTTTGAACCGGTTTCGGGGCGCGTTGGTTATCTCAGTTCGGGAAAGGCTCGTTCTGCCAGGTAAGCGTTGCAAAAAGCGGCATCGTGCCGCCTGCAGCATGGGGACTTTGCATCAGATAGAGGATGTTCGTCAGCACCGGCCATGCGTAAACAACGTTGAGCTGGTTGATGGTGGAGGTTCCGCTCGTCCCGGTAATGCCCGTCCGCGTGAGCTTGCCCTCTTCATCGAGAATCGTGTCCGTCGGAACCTGGCCGAACCCTTCATAGGTTCCAAGATTGAACGAAAGATTGGGACAGCCGGACGCGACCATGAACTGCATCTGCTGGCAAAGTTCATTGCGCAGGGCGTCCACGCTGACCGGAGCGTCTTTGATCTGGATGCCTCCGATCCTGCCCGACGTCTGCAACTTGCGAGCCACGGTCTCCGTCGCATTGGCTATGACCTGGCGTGCCGCAAAACTCACGCCGATCTCGATCGTCGCGAAGACGATGAGGAGGAACGGAACGATGAGCAGCACGAATTCCACCGCTGCCACGCCATTTTGCGCACGAGGGAAACGGCGCAGGCATACGCCCACCCGCGCAAGGCGGCGCGCCAAGATCTCCAATGTCATAACCCCACCCAATTCTGCCTGAACTCGATCAAGAATTCGTTGGGCGTATAGTTACAACAGGACAACCTGAAAGAGTATTAACGCAAGCGCGGCCTCACGCACGAATATCGCTATTTGTCGTCGAAGCCGTTCTTCGTCGAAGCTTTTTCGCAATAGGGGGTGCAGGAAAGCGTTTGCACTTCGGCCTGCCGATAAATCCGCGTCGTTCCGCGTGTGTTGCGGGAGACGACCAGTTCACGGTCGAGGATCGGTTCGCCCTGCTTGTCCATGACGACAATATTGGTGACGCCGAAATCCTTGCCGGTCAGGACGATGGTCTGCGCGTCCTGAACGACTGCATCGGCGATCGACGGATTGCCGATCACGACGCTGTCGGCGGGACGCGCCAGCCGCAAAATGCGCGCCTGGCTGGTTTCAAGGGCGATATAGTCTTCCGAAGATGCCGGTGCGACCGCAATCACAGCCATGAAAGCCGCGCCCATGGCAGGCACCACGCCGAAGCCACCCAAAGAAAACAAACGACGCCCCACGCGACATTCCCCCGCTGATATAATGGGCCAAGCTCATGAAGCCCCATCAATATAATGAGCAAAGAATGAACGGGATTGGTGAAGGAAGAATTAAGTCGCCACCCATCGGTGCAGACCGCGCCCGCAATTCGTCAAAGATTAACCAATCGCGCGATTGCCGCCACCTCGCAAGCCTTGCAGCACTTCATTAACCATACCTGTTAAGAGGGCCACAATTCCTCTCTCCTATGCTTCAGCACATCCGAAATTAAAGCGCACTCCCAAAAACCAGCGCGATCGGGACAGCGAGGAGCATGCGATGCCGACATTGATGACGCGTTTCATGAAGAACAGGGCCGGTTCGACAGCGATCGAATATGCGCTGATCGGCACGCTCGTTTCCATTGCGATCATAAGCGGCGTCGCGCTCATGGCCGGCAGTGTCGGCGACAAATTCAACGAAACGGCGAGACAGTTCGAACAGGCGACGAACCGCTAGGCATAAGAACAATTCCGTGCAGACGGTGGGGTGACAGTTGACGCGGGGGCGGCAATGACAGCAATGGCCATGACGGCAACAGTTATGACGGCAATCTTCGCTCTGGCAATGGTGACGGCCATGGTCACCGACCTGACGTCGATGACGATCCGCAACCGTGTTTCCATCGGGCTGACCCTCGGTTTTCTCCTGCTCGCGCCCCTGTGCGGCATTTCCCTTTCCGATTTCGGCTGGCACCTGGCGGTTGGCGGCATCGCGCTCGTCATCACCTTTGCACTCTTCTGCCTTCGCGCCATGGGTGGTGGTGACGCCAAGCTGATCGCGGCGACGGCCTTGTGGTACGGCCCCGATCCCAGCCTCTTGGATTATCTCGTGATGGTTTCGATCCTCGGCGGCGTGCTCACGCTCACGATCATCCTCTACCGGCTGGTTCCGCGCCCGCTTCTGGCTGACCGTTTTGCATTCATGGGCACGCTCGCCCGCAAGGATGTAGGCATTCCCTACGGCATTGCGCTTGGCGCCGCCGGTCTCTGGACATTTCCGCTGACGCCCGTCGGAGAATCGATGAAAGCCTATATGGCGGGGATGTTTTGAACGCTTTGGCGCACAACGCCTACGTGTAATTTCAATCTTTCTTTATGCGAATAAGATTATATTAACCATAATTACACGATTGCCAGTGCAATTTTGGAACACGTCATCAAGGCGTGGGGATTTGCGCGGGGCATATCATGAAATCAGCTCGACTGCTCATTTTAGGAGTAGCCGTTCTTGCGGCTGGTGGCGCTGGCTATATTGCCATGAACCTTGCCACGCCGCCGCCTGCGCCCGTCGTCGCCGCCCCTGAAGCACCGCAGATCAAACTGGAGGACGTGCTCGTCGCCACCGAAAATCTTGGTGTCGGCGCGGAGCTCACATCGCAGATGCGCTGGCAGCCCTGGCCGGCCGAGGCTATCAGCGAAGGCTATATCACACGCGCGAGCGAACCCGATGCCATCAATCAACTGAGCGGCGCCACGGTCCGGCTGCAGTTCTTCACGGGCGAGCCGATCCGCAAGGCCAAGCTCATCGGTCCGGGACAGAGCTTCATGTCGTCGATCCTGCCGCCCGGCATGCGCGCCGTCGCGACGCAGATCAATGCCGAAAGTTCGGCGGGCGGCTTCATTCTTCCCAATGATTTCGTCGATGTCATCATGACCCGCCGCAAGCCGGACAATGGCGACAAGTCGCTCACACCCTTCACCACCGAAACCGTGCTGCAGAATGTGCGGGTTCTGGCAATCGACCAGGCGATCCAGGAAGACGAGCAGGGCCGCAAGGTCATGGTTGGCCAGACCGCGACGCTGGAAGTGACGCCGGAACAGGCCGAAATCATCACCGTTGCCCAGCAGATGGCAGACCGCCTGACATTGGCGCTTCGCTCGACACAGGATGTCGAGGACAGGGACATCAAGCAGGCGGACTATCTGGTTTCTTCGCCCACCCGCAGCGGGACGGTCAAGGTCATCAAATCCGGCAGCGTTACAGAAATAGGACCGCGCTCATGAGAAAGACAAACCGCGTGCGCCCATATTCCGCAAGGATCGCGCTGTTGGCCGGCGCGCTTGCAACCGTTTCCCTGCCTCTCGCCGACATGACCGCAATGGCGGCGGCAGGCATCGTCAAGGTTGGCAGCCAGCAGCGTTCGCAGACGATCAAGCTCGGCCTCAACAAATCGGTTGTCCTCGATCTCCCGCAGGACGCCTATGACGTTCTCGTCTCCAATCCGACGATAGCCGATGCTGTGACGCGCACGTCGCGGCGCATCTATCTTTTCGGCAAGCAGGTCGGACAGACCAATATCTTTGTCTTCGGACAGAATGGCGAGCAGGTCGCATCGATCGATGTCGAGATCGAGCGGGACGTGAGCGGGCTTTCGTCCCAGCTCAAGCGCCTCATCCCGGGTTCCGATATTCGCGTCGAACTCATCAACGACAATGTGGTGCTGACCGGAACCGTGCAGACCCCGCAGGATTCGGCGCAGGCCGCAAAGCTTGCCGGTCTTTTCGTTTCCGGTGGCGAAGCAACAACCGGTCAATATTCAACCACGGCCTCCGCCCCGACCGATGGCGGCGGTGTCGCCATCAACAATCCCGACTGGGGGCGTCGGCAGAGCGCAATCGTCAATATGCTCACCATCGTCGGCGAGGATCAGGTGACGCTGAAAGTCACCGTCGCCGAGGTCAGCCGCTCCGTCATGAAGCAGCTTGGCGTCAACATGACGGGCAGCGGCGTATCAAACGGTATTTCCTACGGCGGGATTTCCGAGAATATCGCAGGCGCCATCGGCAACAACCTTTCCGATACCGGGTTCGGCCTCGCGACGAGCAACTTTTCCGCCTATCTGCGGGCGATGGAATCGGCAGGCGTGATGAAGACCCTCGCCGAACCTACCTTGACCGCAATCTCCGGTGAAAAGGCGGCTTTCAATGTCGGCGGCGAATATAATGTCATCAACAGCGTGACCTATGACGACGACGGAAAACGCACCAATCAGCTGGCCAAGATCAATTATGGCATCGGTCTGGAATTCATGCCGACCGTGCTGGGGCCGGGACGCATCAGCCTGAAAATCAGAACCTCCGTCTCGGAGCCGACAACTGAAGGCGCTGGCACGACAAACAAGATGGAAGGCGTTGGCGCGAGCGTCCTGTCGCTGCGAAAGCGCGTTGCCGACACGACTGTGGAACTGCCGTCCGGCGGTTCCATGATGATCGGCGGCCTGATCCGCGATGAAGTGCGCCAGTCGGTTTCCGGCTTTCCGGGCCTCACCAAGATTCCAGTCCTCGGCGCGCTATTCCGCAGCAAGGATTTCATTCGCAACGAATCCGAACTGGTGGTGATCGTCACGCCTTATCTGGCGCGACCGGTCGCCCGCCAGCAGCTTGCGCGCCCTGACGACAATCTCAACCCGGCCAGCGATGGCGCGGGATACATCCTCGGCAAGGTCAATCGCGTTTACGGCACGATGGAAACCAAATTGCCGCCCGGTCGCTACAACGGCGTCGTCGGTTATATCTACAAGTGAGCGGGGACAGATCATGACCTATTCAGTCAGAGGCTTTTGCAGGATTTCCGCCCGACCAGCGCTCATTGCCCTGTCGCTGGCCCTTCTTGCGGGTTGCGCGAACCGCCAGCACGTCACCGTGGGCGCGCTACCGGACGATTATCGCACCAATCACCCGATCACGATTGCCGAGCGGGAACAGGTTACCGATATTCCGATCGCACAGGCCGACCAGAAGCTGAGCCCGATGCAGCGCGGCATCGTTCAGGGCGCAATCGCCAATTACCGGCGCAGCGGCTCCGGCATGCTTTATGTTCTGGTGCCTTCAGGCGCGTCCAATCAGGCCGCAGCATACCGGCTGAGCACAGAGGTAGCGGCAACGCTGCGGCGCAGCGGCATCAAGGCAAACAATATCGCCATCGAAAACTATCCGGTCGAAAGCCCGGATGCGGCAGCCCCGATCCGCATCAGCTATTACGCGATAACGGCCGGCACGACGCCGTGCGGCCGCTGGCCGGATGACCTCGCCAGCACCCCTGAAAACAAGCATTACGCCAATTTTGGCTGCGCCTCGCAGAACAATCTGGCCGCGCAGGTCGCCAACCCGGCCGATCTTCTTGGGCCGCGCACCATGACGCCTATCGATTCGGATCGCGCGACGGCACGACTCAACGGCAATCAGGGCTATGTGAAAATGTCGCCTGCACAGACGCAAAACTGGCGCGAACCCCGCAGCCAGCAGGCCGAGTATTAAGAGGGCGCCATGAGCAACTTCGCGTTCGAACCGGAGGACGAAGCACCGGAAACAGGCCGTGCGCCGATCATGCTTGAAAATGTGCGCCCTATTCCGCGCATTTCCATCCAGGCTTTCTGCGTGAACGAAAGCGTCGCGATTCCGATCGAGCGCGCAGGCGGCGACCGGCGCATGGCAAAGACCCATCTGAAAGTCATGATGGGCGGCGTTGCGGCTGCAATCGAATTCTATCAGACCGCCTCCACCCCCAACCTGATCATCGTCGAATCGGCGTCCGAACCCAATGTGCTGCTCGAAGAATTGCAGCAGCTGTCGGAAGTCTGCGATCCCGGCTCGAAGGTCATGGTCATCGGCCATTCCAACGAAGTCTGGCTCTATCGCGAATTGCTGCGGCGCGGCGTTTCGGAATATATCGTGGCGCCTGTGTCGCTCGCCGACATTCTGGCCATCGTCTCATCGATCTTTCTCGACCCGGGTGCGGAACCGCTTGGCCGCTCCATCGCCTTCATCGGCGCGAAAGGCGGCGTCGGCGCATCGACCATCGCCCATAATGTCGCCTGGTCGATCTCCAATATGTTCCGTCACGATGTCGTGCTGGCGGACATGGACCTGCCCTTCGGCACGGCAAATATCAACTTCGATCAGGACCCGACGCTCGGCATTGCCGATGCTGTCTTTTCACCGGAACGCATTGACGAGGTCTATCTCGACCGGCTGCTCGTCCAATATGGGGACCATCTGTCGATCCTCGCGGCACCTTCGAGCCTGGAGCGGACATTCGACTTCGCCGAAGACGCCTTTGCCGAACTGATCGACGTCGCCCAGCGCAGTTCTCCGCTGGTCGTGCTGGACGTAGCTCACGGCTGGAGCGGATGGACGCGGACCACCCTGATGCGCGTCGATGAAGTGGTGATCGTCGCAACGCCCGATCTTGCCAATCTTCGCAACACGAAAAACCTCCTCGACACGCTGGCGCAGCTGCGCCCCAATGATGTGAAGCCGCATCTCGTCCTCAACCAGATGGGCATTCCGAAGCGGCCGGAAATCGCAATCGCCGATTTTGCGGAACCGCTCGGCATCGATCCCATCGCCACCATCGACTTCGATCCGCAACTTTTCGGCAATGCCGCCAATAATGGCCGAATGATCGCGGAGACCAATCCGGAAAGCCCGGTTGCCGAAGCCATCAGCCACATTGCGCATGTCGTGACCGGCAGGGCCGATGTGCAACCGCGCAAGAAGAGCGGCATATCGAGCCTGTTGGGCAAGTTTGCACGCAAGACCAAGTAACGGCAGGGAATCATGTTCGGCAGAAGAGGCAACGATACGGGAAACAGGCCGGAAAGCGGAACGCGACCGCCCGCGCCCAAACCTGCCGCGCCAGCCGCCATGCCCGCACCGGCCCAACCGGTCATGCAGCCATCCCGCACGCAGGCGGCCCATCCGGGCACGCTCGCGAAAACATCCGGGCCGACGGGCTCGCATCAGCCCGGCACGCATCAATCCAGCGGTCATGGCCGCGAAAAGACCGAGAGCTATTACGACACCAAATCGCAGGTCTTCTCGGCGCTGATCGATACGATCGACCTGTCGCAATTGTCCCGCATGGCGCCCGATGCCGCGCGCGAGGAAATCCGCGACATCGTCAATGACATCATCGCCATCAAGAACTTCGTCATGTCGATTGCCGAGCAGGAGGAACTGCTCGATGACATCTGCAATGACGTGCTGGGCTATGGTCCGCTGGAGCCGCTTCTTTCCCGCGACGACATCGCCGATATCATGGTGAACGGCTCGCGCCGGACCTATATCGAAGTGGATGGCCTGCTGCAGGAAACCGGCATCCGTTTTCGCGACAACCAGCAGCTTCTCAACATCTGCCAGCGCATCGTGAGTCAGGTCGGACGCCGCGTGGACGAATCGAGCCCGATCTGCGACGCCCGCCTGCCCGACGGTTCGCGCGTCAACGTCATTGCTCCGCCGCTGTCGCTCGACGGTCCCACCCTGACCATCCGCAAATTCCGCAAGGACAAGCTGACGCTCGACCAGCTGGTGCGGTTCGGCGCGATATCGAATGCCGGGGCGGAACTGCTGCAGATCATCAGCCGGGTGCGCTGCAATGTCATCATTTCCGGCGGCACCGGTTCGGGCAAGACCACGCTTCTGAACTGCCTGACACGCTATATCGACACGCACGAACGCATCATCACCTGCGAAGACTCGGCAGAACTGCAACTGCAGCAGCCACATGTGGTGCGTCTGGAAACCCGCCCGCCCAATCTGGAAGGCGAAGGCGAAGTCACCATGCGCGACCTTGTGAAGAACTGCCTGCGCATGCGGCCCGAACGCATCATCGTGGGCGAAGTGCGCGGACCCGAGGTATTCGATCTCCTGCAGGCCATGAATACGGGCCACGATGGTTCGATGGGCACGATACACGCCAACAGCCCGCGTGAATGCCTCAACCGCATGGAAGCCATGATCGCCATGGGCGGCTATGTGCTGCCGCAAAAGACCGTGCGCGAGATCATCGTCGGTTCGGTCGATATCATCATCCAGGCCGCACGCCTGCGCGACGGTTCCCGCCGCATCACCCACATTACGGAAGTGGTTGGGCTGGAAGGTGACGTCATCACGACCCAGGATCTCGTTCTCTACGATATCAAGGGGGAGGACGCTTCGGGACGCATTCTCGGCAGCCATAGCTCGACCGGCATCGGACGCCCCGCCTTCTGGGAGCGCGCCCGCTACTATAATGAGGATAGCCGCCTTGCCTCCGTGCTCGACGGCATGGAAAGGGCTGGTGCATGACAGGGTCCGCCAGCATTGTGATGTTCGTGGTGCTTGCCGTCATCGCCTGCGCGGCTTTGTTCTATGCGCTCTTTTATGAAAAGCTCGGCAAGAAGGATCATGCGGCGCGCCGCTTCGAAACCGTGCGCAACAGCGGTTCGGAACGGGCGATAACGCGCAGCGAGCGCGACAGAAATGCCGACATCCAGAAGCGCCGCAAGCAGCTGCAGGACAATATCAAGGATCTGGAAGCCCGGCAAAAGCAGCGCGAGAAGAACCAGAAATATCCGCCCCTGCGCATTCTGCTGACCCAGGCGGGGCTCACGCTCACCTTGCAGAAATTCTATCTCTATTCCGGTGCGGCTGCGTTTTTCGCCACATTCGTCGCACTGCTTTTCGGCGCGCCGCTGCTTTTCCTGCCGGGTATAGCGATTGCCGGTTTCTTCGGCCTGCCGCGCTGGTTCGTGCTGCACAGGCGCAAGCAGCGACTGAAGAAGTTCCTCGAGGAATTTCCCAATGCGCTGGATGTCATCGTGCGCGCGACCCGCGCCGGGCTCCCGCTCAATGACGGCTTGCGGCTCATTGCGAGCGAGGCGGTCGAACCGGTCAAGAGCGAGTTCAAGAAGGTCGTCGAGGCGCAGCAGATCGGGCTTTCCATCCCCGAGGCGGTCGGCAAGATGCCCGATTCCATGCCCTGCCCCGAAACCAATTTCTTCGCCATCGTCATCCAGATACAGGCACAGGCGGGCGGCAATCTTTCCGAGGCGCTCAACAATCTTTCAAAGGTTCTGCGCGACCGGAAGAAGATGAAGGCCAAGGTCAATGCGCTTTCCATGGAAGCCAAGGCTTCGGCTGTAATTATCGGCGCCTTGCCCTTCATCGTCATGGTTCTCGTCTACCTGACAAGCCCGCTCTATATGACGCTGCTTTTCACGTCTTCGACCGGCCATATGCTTCTGGGCATTGCAGCCGTGCTGATGCTGACAGGCATCTTCATCATGAAGAACATGATCAACTTCGATATGTGAGGCACCGGATATGTTTTCTCTCCTCACACAGAAATTGTCCGATCCCCAGTTTCTGATCGGCGCGCTGATCATGGTCGCGGTCTTTGCTACCGTGGTGACCATCCTCCTGCCGGTACTGAGCGGCAGCGCGCTCAAATCGCGCATGAAATCGGTCGCCACCGAACGCGAAGCCATTCGTTCACGCGAGCGGGCCCGTCTGGCCGCCGAAAGCGACCGTCGCGGCAGCCTGCGTCATCAGCAGAAGCCCGGCATCCGGGAATTCGTCGAAAAGCTTGATCTCAAACGGGCTCTGGCCGACGAAAAGACGGTCGCTTCGCTCCGGCAGGCTGGCTTCCGAGGGCAAAACCCGCTCAACATCTTCCTGTTTTTGCGTTTCGTGCTGCCGTTCGGGGCAATGGCCATTGCCGCCATCTACATTTTCGTGCTCGGGGTGCTTGCCGATCAGACGTTCTTCGTTCGCCTTCTCGTCTGCATTTTTGCAGGCTATGCGGGTTTTTACGCGCCCAACCTCTACGTCTCGAATCGCGCAACCAAACGCAAGCAATCCATCCGGCGGGCCTGGCCGGATGCGCTCGACCTGATGCTGATCTGCGTTGAATCGGGCATATCCACCGAAGCCGCCTTTCGCCGGGTGGCTGACGAAATCGGCATCCAGTCCGTCGAGCTTGCCGAAGAACTGATGCTGACCAATGCCGAGCTTTCCTTCCTGCCGGAACGTCGTCAGGCCTATGAAAATCTCGCCAATCGCACCGGTCTGGAACCGGTGAAATCGGTCACGCAGGCGCTGATTCAGGCCGAGCGTTACGGCACGCCGGTCGCGCAGGCGCTGCGGACACTTTCTCAGGAAAGCCGCGACCTGCGTCTGCTGGAAGCGGAAAAGAAGGCTGCGGCCCTGCCACCGAAACTTACCGTTCCGATGATCGTTTTCTTCCTACCGGTGCTTTTTATCGTCATCCTAGGTCCGGCCTTCATCCAGATATCGGCGCAGGGCGGATTGTTCGGTGGGAACTGATAGGAGGGTTCAGCCCTTCGGCTTGTCCTTGAGCATGTTCCAGGAGTTCTGCTGCGCGAGCATTGACCGGAGATAATCCGTATTGGCCTTTGCCTGTTGCGGCGAAATCTCTTGCGCGGCGATCGCCTCGGCTTCCTGAAAACGTCCTTGCAGACCGACCGACAGGGCGAGGTTCTGGCGCACGCGGCTATCGGCACCGGGCGCGGCTGCGGCCTGTTTGAAATAGGTTTCTGCCGTCCGGGCATCACCGGCCAGAAGATAGGACATCCCCATATTGGAGATGATCGACGGTTCATTCGGCTGGAGCTGCAGCGCCTTCTGATAAGTCGCGCGAGCTTCTTCCTTTCTGCCCATCTGGTCGAGGATGGCGCCCTCCGCGGAAACCAGCTTCCAGTCGGGGTAGGCCGGGTTCTGCGCGCGGCGAATGGCGTCGAGCCCGCCGTCAAACTGGCCCGCTCCCGCAAGCGCCTTGCCATAGGCCGCAAGAACAGCCTGATCCTTCGGATAGATGATGGCAAGTGCCCGCATGACCGCCAGCGCCTGATCGTTGCGGCCAAGGCGGCCCAGCACATTGGCATAGTTGAGCGCCGTCTGGCGGTCCTTCGGATTGCGTTCATATTGTGCGCCAAGCCGCCCGGCCATTGCAGCAAGCTGCGCGTCGTTCATGTGATCGAAAGTCGCAACCGTTACCGCGCGGCGCACCGAGCCTGTCGTCGTCCGGTCAACCGATGTGCAGCCGGAAAGAACCAATGCTGAAAGAATGCAGGCGAAACCGAGACGTGTTGCGATAGCGTCTTTTCGAGCGATGTTCAGCATCCCGCCTCTCCTGCCGAAGCGTGTCGTGATCCAACATGCTTCAGTCTCTCGTTTCATGCATGTCTCATCCCGAAACCGGTTCCGGGTTCGGAGACATGATCAAGGCCGGACGATGCGCCCATGCCCCCTCAAGCCCAATTCCTGATAAATCAATAATCCGTTAACCCTAATGATTGGTTAACAAAGCGATTGCGGTTTTGGTTTCCGCGCGGCAATAATCGCGCTATCTGTTTGTTTTGGCGCGCATCTTGTCCGGACCGTTTCACACTTTTCGGCGTGCGCCATCTGCTTGTTTTTATGAACTTCCGACAAAATCCCAGCGCTTTTGCCGGACATCGCTTACTGGCCAGAAAGAGCATCATGTCTGTCGAACTTCTTTCCCGAAAATCCGAACAAAGCCACCCTATCTGGTTTACGCCGAAGGGCGGTCTGGAAACTTCCGGCCTTCCCGCCGGGGCAGTTGCATGGGCCAAGGCCAATGGCTTTGATGGCGAAGCCGGACGTGTGCTCGCCCTCCCTGGCGCGGACGGATCGGTATCGGGTGCACTGTTTGGGACCGGCGATGAAAAGACCGGCCAGTCGCAGCTTCTGGCCGGAAAGCTCGCGCGCAGCCTCCCGGAGGGCGACTGGCATATCGACGGCACGGTCGATGATGCAGCGCTTGCGGTTCTGGGCTTCCTGATGGGCGGCTATGATTTCACGCGTTATCGCAAGGCCAATGGTAAGGCGGTCCGACTGGCCTCGCCGGACGGCCTGGACGAAGCCGAACTCCGCCGCATCGCCGGCGCGGTGACGCTGGTGCGCGACCTCATTAACACGCCGACCAACGACATGGGGCCGAATGCCCTCGAAAACGCCGCCCGTGAACTGGCGAAAAAATACAAGGCCGATATTGCCGTCACGGAAGGCGATGCGCTTCTGGAAAAGAATTTTCCGATGATCCACGCGGTCGGTCGCGCTGGCGCCATTGCGCCGCGCCTGATCGATCTTGGCTGGGGCAAGGTGGGCGACCCGAAAATCACGCTGGTGGGCAAGGGCGTCTGCTTCGATACCGGCGGTCTCGACATCAAACCGGCAAGCGGCATGCTCCTGATGAAAAAGGACATGGGCGGAGCCGCCAATGTGCTGGGTCTCGCCTCCATGGTCATGGATGCGCAATTGCCGGTGCGGCTGCGGGTGCTAATCCCGGCCGTGGAGAACTCGATCGCCGGCAATGCCTTCCGGCCGGGCGACGTTCTGCAAAGCCGAAAAGGACTGACCGTCGAAATCGGCAATACCGATGCGGAAGGCCGACTGGTCCTTGCTGATGCCCTGACGCTGGCCGACGAGGAAGAGCCTGAACTCGTGATCGACATGGCGACGCTGACGGGGGCTGCGCGTGTCGCGCTTGGCCCCGACCTGCCGCCATTCTATACGCATGATGACCGGCTTGCCGCTTCCATCGCCCAATGCGCGGAAGCGACAGCGGACCCGCTATGGCGCATGCCGCTCTGGAAGCCTTATGCGCAAAAACTTTCCTCGCGGATCGCCGACATCAACAATGTCACCACCGACGGGTTCGCCGGATCGGTGACGGCAGCGCTTTTCCTCAGCAAATTTGTCGAAAAGGCTCGAAGCTGGGCCCATTTCGACATCTTCGGCTGGGTGCCGGTTGAAAAGCCCGCCTCTCCGGTCGGCGGCGAAGCGCAGGCCATTCGCGCTCTTTACCAGCTTTTGAAGGAACGCTATCCGGCGCGCTGAATCCGCTTGCCTGAAACGCCGAAAGCAGATTGAATAAAACGGTTCCGAAACAATCCCCGTTTGGGTGGGACCGGATGCCAATTGAGCTGAAGCCGTTGCAGGCGCTGACATTGCTGAGAACCCTGTCGCTGGAACAGGTGCGTGATGAGATGCCCGATCTCACCACGCGGCAGACAGCCATTCTCCTGACCATCTATCTGGAGCCCCCGCCGCATACAGTGCGAGGACTTGCAGCGAAACTGAACGTCACCAAGCCGGTTATCACCCGCGCGCTTGACACGATGGGCGCGCTTGAGTTCGTCTCCCGGCATCGTGATGAAAAAGACCGGCGAAATGTGCTAGTAAAGAGGACGGTCGCCGGTGCACTTTATGTTGAAAAACTGGGCGATCTGGTGATCGCCAAAGCCAGGGAGTTACCACTTTGACCATGCTCGACCGCCGTCTCAACGCCTACCGTCCCGACCTCGCCGATGAAAGGCTGACCGGTCAGGTGGAAGCTGCGCGTTTTGCCGCCGGAACGCCGATGCAGGTTTCCGCCCCGGTTGTCGATCTGCGGGGCGAACCCCGTATGGACAGCGGGCCGCAGACCCAGATGATCTTTGGCGATTCCGTCCGCGTCTTCGAGGAAATGGACGGCTGGTCGTGGGTGCAGGCCGAACGCGACGGGTATACCGGTTACGTCTCCTCTGCCGCGCTGGAACGTCCGGCAGGCGAGGCCACGCATATGGTGGTGGTGCCGCGCACCTTTGTTTATCCCGGCTCCGATCTCCGTTTCCCGCACACCAAGGCGCTGTCGCTCGGTTCACGCCTGCGCATCGTCGGGGCTGCCGAGACGCGCGGCACGAAATATGCGCTGCTGGAAAGCGGCGAGGCACTGATTGCAAGCCATCTTGCCCCGGTGAGCGAACATGCGGCGGATTATGTGACCGTCGCCGAAACGCTTCTCCACACGCCCTATCTGTGGGGCGGCACGTCGGGTTTCGGCATCGATTGCTCTGGCCTCGTGCAGCTCTGCATGTGGGTGGCGGGCAGAAAGGTTCTGCGCGATTCCGACATGCAGCAGGATGCGCTCGGTGAAATCGTCGAGCCCGATGCGACCTATTCAAATCTGCAGCGCGGCGATCTCGTCTTCTGGAAGGGCCATGTCGCCATCTGCGCATCGCCCGCCATGCTCATCCATGCGAGCGGCCATACGATGACGGTTACGCTGGAACCGCTGCAGGAGGCGATCAAGCGCATCGCCTATCTCTACGATCTGCCGACGCTTATCCGCAGACCCTGAAAGCAAGACAGGGAATTCATGAGGGGAAAGACGACATCGACGATAGCCGCCTTGCTGATCGGCCTTGTCTTGTCTTTTCCTTCCCCCGTTTCGACTGAAAAGGTTGCGCGCATGGCCATCCCCGCCTCGCCTCCCACCTTTGCCGAGGTCAACGGCATCGAAATGTATTACCGAATCGTCGGCAAGGGTTCGCCAATCCTGCTCATTCCCGGCGGTCTGTCCGACCAGCACGTGTGGGATGCTCAGCTGCCGATTCTCGCGCGTCATCACATGGTGATCGTTGCCGACAGTCGCGGACAGGGGCGTTCCACCCGCACCAAAGATCCCATTACCTACGGGTTGATGGCCGACGATTATGTGGCGTTGCTCGACTTTCTCCGCATCGACAAGGTTGATCTCGTCGGCTGGAGCGATGGCGGCATTATCGGTCTCGATATCGCCATGCGTTATCCTGAGCGGCTGAAAAGCCTGTTCGCGCAGGCGGCGAACGTGACGCCCGATGGCAATACCGGCTATGCCGAAGCCCGCGCAGAGGGAAAGCCGATACCGGAACTGCGCCACTATGAGAGCATCGACAGGGAAATCCATGCGCTGTGGGCAAACGAGCCGAACTATACCGGCGAGGAACTCTCGGACATTCGCGTGCGCACGGCGATTGTCATCGGCGACCATGATACGGCCATCTCGCGCGAACATACGGAATTCATCGCCAGCCAGATACCGGGCGCGCAACTGATTATCCTGCCCGATGCCGGACATGGGGTGCCGGTCGAAAATCCGCGCCTTTATGCGCATACGGTGCTGCGCTTCATTGACGGCAAGAACGCCGACCAAATGAAGACCGCGAGCCGGAAAAGCTAAAACTAAACCCGGTTCGGCAATACGCGGTCGGGCGGGCGATGCCCGTCGACAAAAGCCTTGATATTGATGATGACCTTGTCGCCCATATCGATGCGCCCCTCCATGGTGGCCGAGCCCATATGCGGCAGCAGGACGACCTTGCCTTTTTCCGCAAGGGCCAGCAAACGCGGATTGACCGCAGGTTCGTTCTCGAACACGTCCAGACCGGCGCCGGCCAGCTTGCCCTGCTCGATCAGGTCGATCAGCGCATTCTCATCGATGATCTGGCCGCGCGCCGTGTTGACCATATAGGCGGTCGGCTGCATCAGCGCGATGCGACGTGCAGAGAGCAGATGGAAGGTGGCAGGCGTGGACGGGCAGTTGACCGAGATGATGTCCATCCGGGCCAGCATCTGGTCGAGACTATCCCAATAGGTCGCCTCCAGTTCCTCCTCCACCTGCGGATTGACGCGCTTGCGGTTGTGATAGTGAATGGAAAGCCCGAACGCCTTGGCGCGGCGGGCGACGGCCGTGCCGATGCGCCCCATGCCGACAATGCCGAGGCGCTTGCCCCAGATGCGCCGTCCGAGCATCCAGGTCGGCGACCAGCCCGGCCACTGCCCGTGGCGCTCACCGAGCACATTGGCGCCTTCCACCAGACGTCTTGGCACCGAGAGCAGAAGCGCCAGGGTCATGTCCGCGGTGTCCTCGGTGAGGACATTCGGCGTATTGGTGACGGTTATGCCCCGCTTTGCGGCAGCGGTGACGTCGATATTGTCCACGCCGTTGCCGAAATTCGCGATCAGCTTGAGATTGGGGCCAGCCTGTTCGATTGCCGCGGCGTCGACGACATCCGTGATGCAGGGCACCAGAACGTCCGCCTCTTTCATCGCAGCGATGATTTCCGGCTGATTCATGCGGTGGTCGTCTATATTCAGACGCGCATCAAACAGTTCCCGCATCCGGGTTTCCACTGGGTCCGGCAATTTTCGCGTAAGAACGACCAGCGGCTTCTTCTTGTTCGACATCTCCACCCCATCGTTGAGCAAAGCCCTTGGAACGGCCTGTATTGTAACCAACCGACAGGGCGCGCTCCAAGAAATTTCCTGCACATTTCCAAGGGAAACCTACTCCCACATTTCCCGAAAATGCGTTAACCGAAGCTTCATGTTGAGACCTCCTTAACCAAGGCGGTGCAATATGGGATATTGCTTCGGCTGAACATCTCTATCAAGGCGAAGCGGCAAAGACAAAGAAAAACCGGAAACTTCAGGCGCCTCCTGGAAAACCTGCAATGGCTTTCCGAAGACAGGCGTTAAAAATCAAACAACTTGGTCGGATATCGATCTGTAACGCACAGATGGATGCACGATCTGAAAACAGGACGGCACCGTCGCCTCGCAGCCCCCGTAAACTGCCGAAGCCGCTACCGTTCTGTCGTGACAGGACGGCGAGAGGTCGCAGTTTGTACAGAGTACTTTCGCAACGCTTCATGATGGCCACGCTTGGCTTTCTGGCATTTTTTCTCTTTCTGGCGCCGCTTGGCGCCTCCCAAAACCATGGCGCACAGGCTGCGGAGCCCGCCGGCACCTCCGTGGGCGCCAGCGGGCTCCCCGTACCGCGTTTCGTCAGCCTTAAACCGGCCCGCGTCAATCTGCGCGTCGGACCGGGGCGTGACTATGCGGTTTCATGGCTTTTCATGAAGGCTGGATTGCCGGTCGAAATCATCCAGGAATACGATAACTGGCGCCGTATCCGCGATGCGGACGGCACGGAAGGCTGGGTTTACCAGTCGCTGCTCTCCGGCAAGCGAACCGCCATCACCGCTCCGTGGCTCAAGAACAATCAGGGTTCGATGATCAATATGCGCCGCGATGCCAGCGAGACATCGAGGCTTGCCGCCGAGATCGAGCCGGGCGTGGTCGGGACCGTGCGCGAGTGCACCGGTCAATGGTGCCGCCTGGACATGGGCGGGGTTCGTGGGTGGATAAAGCAATCGGACCTGTGGGGCGTTTATCCTGGCGAGGTTTTCGACTGACCCCTCTCCTGCGGAACTGACCGAGTTGGACTTCGCGCGGCGGGGCGAAAACCGCCCCGCTTCACAGCGCACAGGCGGGGCGAAAACCGCCCCGCTTAACAACGCAAATGTCACCAGGCCGGGATCACCGACCCCTTGAACGTCGTGGCAATGAATTCCTTCACTTCGTCGCTGTGATAGGAGGAAATCAATGTTTTCACCCAGTCGGCATCCTTGTCTGCGGTACGAACGACAAGGATATTGATGTAGGGCGCCTTCTCGCCTTCCCGCACCAGCGGATCGGTTGCCGGATTGAGGCCTGCTTCCATGGCATAGTTGGTGTTGATGACGGCGGCATCGACATCTTCCATCGAACGCGGAAGCTGCGCGGCATCGAGCTCAACGAATTTAAGGTTCTTCGGGTTCTCGACGATATCGAGAGCGCTGACCTTCAGCCCCTTGGACGGATCGAGCTTGATGATCCCGTTTTCGGCAAGCACGAGCAAAGCGCGCCCGCCATTGGTCGGATCATTGGGGATCGCAATCGTCGCGCCGTCGGCGAGCTCCGATTCATTCCCAACCGAAAAAAGACGCCGTTACTGGCCCTTGCGGCGCAGGCGAACGATGATATCGACATTGACGATTTCCATACCGTCCGGCGCGTCGGGCATATTGGCAACCGTAGGCTGGCCTTTTTCACCGTGTGGAATATCGAACACGACATTTTCCCCTTCGAGGAAGAAATGCTGGTGATCCGAGATATTCGTATCGAAATAGGTCTTCGAGCCCTCGACTGCGATAATGCGCAGCATACCGGCTTCCGTGAACTGGTGCAGCGTGTTGTAAACCGTTGCCAGCGACACCGGCACGTCGGCCATGACGGCCTCTTCGTGCAGGTCTTCCGCAGACAGATGGCGATCGCCCTGCGCGAAGATCAGGCTCGCAAGCGCAACGCGCTGGCGCGTCGGACGCAGGCCCGCGCGGCGGAGCTGCTCTTCCATCGAGACCGTCGAGTGGGTATGTGAAGACTGCATATTCACCGTTGGTACCGTCACAAGCTTGTTGCAAAATCATCAATCGTCAAACGGGCTGTTGCCCATTGCATACTGACATTGATATATGCCGTTGCGAAATAACTATCAATAGCCTTGGGAAATGCGCGGTTTTTCGGATAAACCCCGGATTAATCCAATGCATGATTTTACTGCCGGAAACAGTCTGTGGTAGGGATGTTCCGGTGAAACCATACAATCGGGCCGGATTGCCGGTCGATACAGAATGAACCTCAAGGGAGGCGTAATGGCAGAACAGAAATCAAGCTACGGGTATGAAGAACTCCTGGCCTGCGCGCGCGGCGAGATGTTCGGCCCCGGCAATGCTCAGCTTCCCCTGCCTCCGATGCTGATGGTCCATCGCATCACAGATATTTCCGAAACCGGCGGCGAGTTCGACAAGGGCTATATCCGCGCCGAATATGACGTGCGCCCCGACGACTGGTATTTCCCATGTCATTTCATGGGCAATCCGATCATGCCGGGCTGCCTAGGCCTCGACGGCATGTGGCAGTTGACCGGCTTCTTCCTTGGCTGGCTGGGCGAGCCGGGCCGCGGCATGGCCCTCTCCACCGGTGAAGTCAAGTTCAAGGGCATGGTGCGCCCACATACCAAGCTTCTTGAATATGGCATTGATTTCAAGCGCGTCATGCGCGGCCGCCTCGTGCTCGGCACGGCTGACGGCTGGCTGAAAGCCGATGGCGAAACCATCTACCGGGCAACCGACCTGCGCGTCGGCCTGTCGAAGGACAGCGAGGGCCAGTAAGGCGCCCCAATCATCATCATTCACGAGCGCGACTGCAAAAAAGTGAACAGTTTTCATGCGGCCGCGCTCAAAACATGCGAAGATCGCACCTATGTAACCGCGAACAGGCGGCAGTCCGCATGACGGCACGTCGCTCACGGATCAGGTGTAAAGGAGAACGCGATGCGGCGTGTGGTCGTAACGGGTATGGGGATCGTATCCTCGATTGGTAACAACACCGAAGAAGTCACGGCTTCGCTGCGTGAAGCGAAGTCCGGTATCTCCCGCGCTGAGGAATATGCCGAACTCGGCTTCCGCTGCCAGGTGCACGGTGCCCCGAATATCGACGTCGAAGCGCTCGTCGACCGGCGCGCGATGCGCTTCCATGGCCGCGGCACGGCCTGGAACCACATTGCCATGGATCAGGCGATTGCCGATGCGGGGCTTTCCGAAGAGGAAGTTTCCAACGACCGCACCGGCATCATCATGGGTTCCGGCGGCCCCTCGACACGCACCATTGTCGATTCTGCCGACATCACCCGCGAAAAGGGCCCCAAGCGCGTCGGTCCGTTTGCCGTGCCGAAAGCCATGAGCTCGACGGCTTCGGCAACGCTTGCGACCTTCTTCAAGATCAAGGGCATCAACTACTCGATCTCCTCGGCCTGCGCGACGTCGAACCATTGCATCGGCAATGCGTTCGAGATGATCCAGTATGGCAAGCAGGACCGCATGTTCGCGGGCGGCTGCGAAGACCTCGACTGGACGCTTTCGGTCCTGTTCGACGCCATGGGCGCCATGTCTTCCAAATATAACGACACGCCGTCGACCGCATCGCGCGCCTATGACAAGAACCGCGACGGCTTCGTGATCGCAGGCGGCGCCGGTGTTCTGGTGCTGGAAGACCTGGAAACCGCTCTGGCTCGCGGCGCCAAGATCTATGGCGAAATCGTCGGTTATGGCGCAACATCCGACGGCTACGACATGGTCGCTCCGTCTGGTGAAGGCGCGATCCGCTGCATGAAGATGGCGCTTTCGACCGTCAAGACCAAGATCGACTATATCAACCCGCACGCAACCTCGACCCCTGCCGGCGACGCACCGGAAATCGAAGCGATCCGCCAGGTCTTTGGTTCGGGCGATGCATGCCCGCCAATTGCCGCAACCAAATCGCTGACCGGCCACTCGCTGGGTGCCACAGGCGTGCAGGAAGCGATCTATTCGCTCCTGATGATGCAGAACAATTTCATTTGCGAAAGCGCACATATCGAAGAACTGGACCCTGCCTTCGCGGACATGCCTATCGTTCGCAAGCGCATTGACAACGCTCAGCTCAACACCGTGCTCTCCAATTCCTTCGGATTTGGCGGCACCAATGCAACGCTGGTTTTCCAGCGTTACCAGGGCTGAGGGAGAGGGAAAATATGGAAGGTCTGATGAAAGGCAAACGCGGCCTCATCATGGGGGTCGCGAATAATCACTCACTCGCCTGGGGAATTTCAAAACAACTCGCAGCACAGGGTGCAGAACTCGCCTTCACCTATCAGGGCGATGCGCTGGGCAAGCGCGTAAAGCCGCTTGCCGAACAGGTCGGTTCGGATTTCGTGCTGCCTTGCGATGTTGAAGATATAGCATCGGTCGATGCGGTCTTTGCCGAAATCGAAAAGAAGTGGGGCAAGCTCGATTTCATCGTTCACGCCATCGGCTTTTCCGACAAGAACGAATTGAAGGGTCGCTACGCAGACGTCACCACGCGCGAAAACTTCAGCCGCACCATGGTGATTTCCGCCTACTCCTTCACGGAAATGGCACAACGCGCCGAAAAGCTCATGAAGGACGGCGGCTCGATCCTCACGCTGACCTATGGCGGATCGACCCGCACCATCCCGAACTACAACGTCATGGGCGTTGCCAAGGCGGCACTTGAAGCCATGGTTCGTTATCTTGCCGCCGATTACGGCCCGCAGGGCATCCGCGTCAACGCGATTTCGGCTGGCCCGGTGCGTACCCTGGCCGGTGCCGGCATCGGCGATGCACGCGCGATCTTCAGCTATCAGCGCCGTAACTCTCCGCTGCGCCGCACCGTCGATATCGACGATGTTGGCAAATCGGCAGTCTATCTGCTGTCCGATCTTTCGAGCGGCGTCACCGGCGAAATCCACTATGTGGATTCGGGCTACAACATCGTCTCCATGCCCACACTGGAAGAGCTGAAAAGCTCCGACGCCGAACGCGGCGAGTAAGCCCGTTTCACTCCATAAAAAAACCCGGCAGAAATGCCGGGTTTTTTGTTTTATTTCTTCGCATCGAAGATTTTAAAACCGTTTGCCTCCTCAAGAAGCGTCACATTCTTGAACAGCCCCTTGAGCGTCGTCTCATAAGGCAGTTGACGATTTGCGACCATCAGCAGACGTCCGCCGGTTTTCAACCGGGAAGCTGCCGCGGCAATGAATGCCTGTCCAAGCGACACATCCGTCACCCGCCCCTCATGGAATGGCGGGTTCATGACCACGGTGTCATAGATGCCCGTCAGTTTCTCGCTCGTCACATCGAACCAGTTGAAGCTGATCGGCACCGATGGGCCTAGCCGTTCCAGATTGCCGCGTGCGGCTTCCAGCGCCTCAAAATCAGCCTCATAAAGGTCTATTGCCTTGATGCGGTCAGCAAACTTCAGGCATTGCGCAGCCAGATAGCCCCAGCCAGCGCCCAGATCGGCGACATTGCCGAAAACGATCTTTTCCATATGCGGCACGAGCAAGGCCGAGCCCTTGTCGATGACGCCGTGCGAAAACATGCCGGGTTCGGTCTGGAACACGTCGTCGATATTGGCGGCAAGCGGCTTCAGCGCGGCGATGAAATCGTCGGTAAGGTCGGCAGGCCTCCTGAGCCAGAATACCACGGCATGGTTCTTCGACATGCGGTCGCTGATTTCGGCAATATTGCCGACCCATTTGCGAAAACTGTCGATGCCGAGCTTCTTGTCGCCCGATACGGCGATCCATCCGCCCGGCTCAACACGCGCCAGAAGCTCCGCAAACCACGCCTCGTTGCGTCCGCGATGTTTTCCGAGCAACAGTAGCCCACCGGCGAAATGGCGCTCCTCGTCCAATCTGGCGCCTAATCTGGGTGCTGCCTTGAAACCTTCCTTTTCCAAGGCCAGCCAGTCGGGGCGCCAGGGCTGCAGGAAAGTGAGCGCCTGTTTCCATTCATCTTCAAGGCGCCGATCCGCAGAAAGACCGCAGCCAAGAAAGGACTGGCCTTCCGCAGGGATATCCAGAATGCCCTGATCGAAGGGGAGAAAGAGAGTTTGTTGTGCCGGTGTAATCATGGGGATCATCCATGGTCTTGAAATGAATCCCATGCAACAAAAAAGCGCGCCTCGCGGCGCGCTTTCCGATTTCGCGAAAGATGCGACGCTTATTCAGCGTCGGCTTCCTCCTTCTTCTTTTCCTGGGCAATTTCCTTGCCGGTTTCCTGATCGACAACCTTCATCGACAGGCGAACCTTGCCGCGCTCGTCAAAGCCCATGAGCTTGACCCAGACCTTCTGGCCTTCCTTGACCACATCGGTGGTCTTGGCAACGCGATCGGAAGCCAGCTGCGAAATGTGAACCAGACCGTCACGCGGGCCAAAGAAGTTCACGAAAGCGCCGAAGTCGGCGGTCTTGACGACCGTGCCTTCGTAGATTTCGCCGACTTCCGGTTCGGCAACGATCGAATGAATCCACTTCTTGGCGGCTTCGATTTCCTTGCCGTTCGATGAAGCGATCTTCACCGTGCCGTCGTCTTCGATGTTGATCTTGGCGCCGGTCTTTTCCACGATTTCGCGGATGACCTTGCCGCCAGAACCGATAACATCGCGGATCTTGTCGGTCGGGATGTTCATCACTTCGATGCGCGGAGCAAATTCGCCGAGCTCTTCACGCGAGGTCGACAGAGCCTTGGCCATTTCGCCGAGGATGTGAACGCGACCGCCCTTGGCCTGTTCCAGAGCGACCTTCATGATCTCTTCGGTGATACCGTCGATCTTGATGTCCATCTGCAGCGAGGTGATGCCGTTTTCCGTACCGGCAACCTTGAAGTCCATGTCGCCGAGGTGATCTTCGTCACCCAGAATGTCGGACAGAACGGCGAAGCGTTCGCCTTCCTTGATCAGGCCCATGGCGATACCGGCAACCGGACGTGCAAGCGGAACGCCTGCATCCATGAGAGCCAGCGACGTGCCGCAAACGGTTGCCATCGAGGACGAGCCGTTCGATTCCGTGATCTCGGAAACGGCGCGGATCGTGTAAGGGAACTGTTCAGCGGAAGGCAGCATCGGATGGATTGCGCGCCAGGCAAGCTTGCCATGGCCGATTTCGCGACGGCCCGGCGAACCCATGCGACCGGTTTCACCAACCGAGTAAGGCGGGAAGTTGTAGTGCAGCATGAAAGGCTGCTTGTAGGTGCCGGTCAGGGCATCGATCATCTGTTCGTCTTCGCCGGTGCCGAGCGTGGCAACAACGATAGCCTGCGTTTCACCGCGGGTGAACAGGGCCGAACCGTGGGTGCGCGGCAGAAGGCCAACTTCCGATACAATCGGACGAACGGTCTTGAGATCGCGGCCATCGATGCGGTTGCCGGTGTCGAGAATGTTCCAGCGAACGATCTTGGCCTGCAAATGCTTGAAAATGGTCGCGAACTGTTCCGGCGACATTTCGGTTTCTTCCACGCCTTCGGGGAAGAAATGTTCCTTCGCCTTTGCCTTGGCGGCATCGACGGCGGCATAACGGGCCTGCTTTTCGGTGATCTTGTAAGCGTCGCGCAGATCGTTTTCGACAACGGCCAGCATCTTGGCTTCGAGAGCCGACAGGTCTTCCGGCTGGAAGTCGCGCGGTTCCTTGGCGGCAACTTCAGCGAGCTTGATGATCGCATCGATGACCGGCTGGAAGCCCTTCTGGCCGAAAACAACGGCGCCAAGCATGATTTCTTCGGAGAGTTCCTGTGCTTCGGATTCGACCATCAGCACGGCTTCCGACGTACCCGCGACGACCAGATCGAGCTTCGATTCCGGCATTTCGTCGATATTCGGGTTCAGAACATATTCGCCGTTGATGTAGCCGACGCGTGCGCCGCCAATCGGGCCCATGAAAGGCACGCCCGAAATGGTGAGCGCTGCGGAAGCGGCAACCATCGACAGGACGTCCGGATCGTTTTCCAGATCGTGCTGGACAACGGTGACGACAACCTGCGTGTCGTTCTTATAGCCATCGACGAAAAGCGGACGGATCGGACGGTCAATCAGGCGCGAAACCAGCGTTTCGTTTTCGCTCGGACGGCCTTCACGCTTGAAGTAGCCACCAGGAATCTTGCCGGCGGCATAGGTCTTTTCCTGATAGTTGACGGTCAGCGGGAAGAAATCCTGCCCGGGCTTCGGCTCCTTGGCAGAAACGACAGTCGCCAGAACGACGGTTTCGCCATAGGTTGCGAGAACGGCGCCGTCAGCCTGACGGGCGATCTTGCCGGTTTCGAGCGTGAGCGGACGACCGCCCCATTCGATTTCTACTTTATGGGTATTGAACATATCTTGTCCTCATGTGGTGATGCCGCGCAAAAGCGCCTGAAGGCATCGCCTCGGTTGGCGGACGGGCCACGGGCAAGACAACGGGAAGTTCGTAAGTGTCAGAACATTCATTTCCGAATACGCTCTGACACGAACTGCCTGCAATCCTGCCCCATGACTGGTCCAGGTCATGAGCCTTGTGGGCTCTTCATAGGCATGACGGAATGCACCCGGTGCGTCGTTTCATGCCAGCGGGCGTTCGCCCGATAGAGCGGATGCGCTCACATATGTTCGCGCTTCAACTCAATCTGTTGTTTCCAGGCATGTCTTCGTCCCAAAACCGGTTCCCGCTCTTGGGAGACATGCTCACAGTCGCATTTGATCGGTTCGCGGCTATCCGCACGACCAAATGCCGATAAATCAAACGGGCGACGTTTTGAGGCGTCGCCCGATTTCAACCTTAGCGGCGCAGGCCGAGACGGCCGATCAGCGCCTGATAACGCGCTTCGTCAATGCCCTTGACATAGTCGAGAAGGCGACGACGCTGCGAAACCAGCTTCAGGAGGCCGCGACGCGAATGATTGTCATTCTTGTGGCCCTTGAAGTGTTCGGTGAGGTTGGCGATACGCTCGGAAAGAACGGCAACCTGTACTTCAGGAGAACCGGTGTCACCTTCCTTGGTGGCGTATTCCTTGATAAGTGCTTGCTTGCGCTCAGCAGTAATCGACATCGTAACACCCTTTCTAGATGAGAGGAAAACCAGACGCCCGGGCCGGGATGTCGTCCAGCGCGGGCCATTTACACGATCTGACATGCTGTTACGCATGATCGATGAGGGGCATATAGTGCAAAATTGGCAGGAATGCCAGTCTCAATTCAATTTGCCACCTCACCGCCATCATCCGACGAAACGTCAGCCGGTTGTGAAAACCCGCTTCGGCTTGAACTGTCCATGTTCGATATAGCCGATGGCGAGCAGTTTTCCGCGTGTGGTGACACAGGCTTCGTCTGCCTCCAGAGGTGCATCGCGTCCGCGCAGGATCACCGGATTGCCGAGACGCACGCGCTGTGCCTGATCGTCGGAAAGCGCCACCTGCGGCAGGCAGTCGAGTGCAGCACCCGTATCGATGACCAATGCGTCGATCGCCGAAAAATCCCGGCGCGGAGCCGGCTCCACGATATTGCCGTCCTCATCCTTCGGCGGGAGCGGCGGCCATGCCTGTTCCAGTTCTGCCAGCGTCACGGAATCCTCTTCCGTGAACGGAGCAACTTCGATGCGACGCAGCTCCGAAATATGACCGTAGCAGCCAAGGTCACGCCCCATGTCGCGCGCCAGCGAGCGCACATAGGTGCCCTTGGAGCATTCGACTTCGAACTCGGTGCGGTCTGCATCCGGAAGGCCGACGATTTCCAGACGGTCGATCTCGACTTCACGGGACGGGATTTCGACCGTTTCGCCTTCACGGGCGAGGTCGTAGGCGCGCTCGCCGTCGATCTTGATAGCCGAGAACTGCGGCGGAACCTGTGAAATGACGCCCGTATAATTGGGAAGCAGTGCTTCGATATCCGCGCGCGACGGGCGCTTGTCCGATGTCTTGGTCGGCTGGCCTTCCAGATCGTCCGTGGAACGCTCCTCGCCCCAGGTCACAGTAAAGCGGTAGATCTTGGTTCCATCCATGACATAAGGCACGGTCTTGGTCGCTTCGCCAAGCGCTATGGGCAGCATGCCGGAAGCAAGCGGATCGAGTGTACCGGCATGGCCGGCCTTTTCGGCATTGAACAGCCACTTGATCTTCGAGACCGCCTCGGTCGATCCCATCCCTTTCGGCTTGTCGAAAATAACCCAGCCGGATATCGGGCGACCTTTTTTCTTGCCCCGTCTTGCCATGCTTTACTCGTCTCCATTGCCGGAAGCCTTGTCTGCCTCCCGGTCTTCTTCATCGTGATGCCCAAGGTCGCGGGCGACTTCCGGCGAGCGGAGCAGCGCATCGATCTTGGAAAAATTGTCAAAGCTGGTATCGGCCCGGAAGCGGAATTCGGGCATGTACTTCATCTGGCTGAGGCTGGGCGCCATGCGTCCGCGAATGAACTTTGCATGTGCGGCGAGCGCCTTGATAACGGCCTGCGTATCGGCATCCCCGAGCGGGGTGATGAAGCAGGTCGCGATCTTGAGGTCGGGCGACATACGCACTTCCGAAACGGAAATCACGGTGCGGGCAATGAGATCGTCGCGGATTTCCCCGCGCTGCAGCACCTGCGCCAATGCGTGGCGCACCTGCTCGCCGACGCGGAGCTGGCGCTGGGAAAGGCCGCCCGAGCCTTTTGGATCTGGAGAACGTGCCATGGCTATAACCTCGATAAACAGCCGCCAATCGGCATCCAGCCGCGAAGGACTGTCCGACAACATGACTACAAATTGGCAGGCGTAATAATACGCAACTTACCACAATCCAGCCGGGAGTCAGACCCTCTGGACCGGATAATGAAAAGCCGGGCCGCCTTACGGCAGCCCGGCGAGACAGTAATCAGAGTGTGCGCGAAACGTGTTCGACGCGGAAGGCTTCGATGACGTCGCCTGCGCGAATGTCGTCGTAGTTCTCGAACGCCATGCCGCACTCCTGACCGGCCGGAACTTCCGACACTTCGTCCTTGAAGCGCTTGAGCGTCTTGAGCTTGCCCTCGTGGATAACCACGTTGTCGCGAATGAGGCGGACGCCTGCACCACGCTCGACCTTGCCTTCGGTGACACGGCAACCGGCAACCTTGCCGACCTTGGTAATGTTGAAGACTTCGAGAATCTCGGCATTGCCAAGGAAGGTTTCGCGGCGCTCCGGCGACAGAAGACCCGACATCGCTGCCTTAACGTCATCGATGAGATCATAGATGATGTTGTAGTAGCGGATTTCGATGCCCTGCTGATCGGCTGCGTCGCGTGCCTGCTTGTTGGCGCGGACGTTGAAGCCGATGATCGCGGCGTTGGAGGCTTCGGCCAGCGACACGTCGCTTTCCGTGATGCCGCCTGCGCCCGAATGGACGATGCGGGCGCGAACTTCGTCGGTGCCAAGCTTGTCCAGCGCATTGGTGATGGCTTCGATGGAACCCTGCACGTCACCCTTGATGACGAGCGGGAATTCCTTCGTGCCCGAAACCTGAAGCTGGTTCATCATCTGCTCGAGCGAACCGCGTGCACCGGACTGGCGAGCGACGGCCTTGTCGCGCGCCAGGCGCTGGCGGTACTCGGCGATTTCACGCGCCTTGGCTTCGTTGGCAACGACTGCGAAACGGTCACCCGCCTGCGGCGTACCCTGAAGGCCGAGGATTTCGACCGGCATTGCGGGACCGGCTTCCTTGACATGCTCGCCACGGTCATTGACCAGAGCGCGCACGCGGCCCCATTCGCTGCCCGCGACCAGAATGTCACCGGGATGCAGCGTACCGGTCTGAACCAGAACGGTTGCAACCGAACCACGGCCACGATCAAGCTGGGCTTCGACGACGACGCCTTCAGCCGTACGCGTCGGATCGGACTTGAGATCAAGAATTTCAGCCTGCAACAGAATTGCTTCAAGCAATTTGTCGAGGTTGATCTTGTTCTTCGCCGACACTTCCACGTCGAGCACTTCACCGCCCATCGATTCCACGAAGACTTCGTGCTGCAGCAGCGCAGTGCGAACCTTCTGCGGATCGGCGGCCGGCTTGTCGATCTTGTTGATCGCCACGATGATCGGGACACCAGCCGCCTTGGCATGGTTGATCGATTCAATCGTCTGCGGCATCACGCTGTCGTCAGCGGCAACCACCAGAATGGCAATGTCGGTCGCCTGCGCACCACGGGCACGCATCGCGGTGAATGCGGCGTGGCCCGGCGTATCGATGAAGGTGATCTTCTGGCCGTTCTGTTCGACCTGATAGGCACCGATATGCTGGGTGATGCCACCGGCTTCGCCAGACACGACGTTGGCATGACGAATGGCGTCGAGCAGCGAGGTCTTGCCGTGATCGACGTGGCCCATGATGGTCACGACCGGAGGACGGGAAACCAGTGCGGCTTCGTTGTCGGCAACACCAAAGATGCCTTCTTCGACGTCCGATTCCGCAACGCGCTTGACGGTGTGGCCGAACTCTTCAGCGATCAGCTGCGCCATATCGGCGTCGATCACGTCGCCCGGCTTCATCATCTGGCCCTGCTTCATCAGGTACTTGATGATGTCGACGGAGCGCTCGGTCATACGCTGGGCAAGTTCCTGCAACGTAATGGTTTCAGGAATGGTCACTTCACGCGAAATCTTTTCGCGGGTTTCCTGCATCTGCGAACGCTTGAACTTTTCCTGACGGCGGCGCATCGCTGAAAGCGAACGCGAACGGCCCTCCTCCTCAAGATTGCTCGTGAGAGTGAGCTTGCCGCGACGGCGGTCATCTTCGCCCTTCACAACCTTCGGTGCACGCACTTCCGGCTTGGCGGGGGTGCCACGACGAACTGCGCCGCGGCGATCATCGTCGTCATCCGACTGACCGGGCTTGCGAAGCTGGCTCTGCGGAAGCGGCTTGCCCGGAATCGGAGCCGCATCGGCAAGGCTTGGCGCCATCGGACGCGGCCCGCCCTGTTGCGGACGGCCACCTTGCGGTGGGCGACTGCCCTGAGGACGACCCGCCTCACGCGGACGATTGCCTTGCGGCGCCGGGCGCGCGTCATCGCGACGCTCGGTGCGGGCTTCGGGCTGCGGCATACGCTTGGCGGCTTCTTCCTCGGCCTTGCGGCGGGCATCCGCCTCGGCCTTGAGACGAGCTTCCTCTTCCGCCTGGCGACGGGCAGATTCTTCACGTTCCTTGGCGCGGCGCGCTTCTTCCTCGGCGCGACGCTTAGCTTCCTCGACAGCGCGGGCGCGTTCTTCGACTTCGCGTACCTGTGCTTCTTCGAGTGCGCGGCGACGCGCATCCATTTCAGAGCGCGACAGCGTGTTGAGAACCATGCCGGAGCGGTCGGACGGACGCGGGCGCTGTGCCTGCTGTCCACCGGGGCGCTGTTGCATCGGGCGCTGCTGCGCGACATGCGGCTTCGTTACCGAAGCAGCAGGTGCTGCCGGCTTGGGTGCCGGAGTTGCAGGTGCTGGCGCACGCACTGCCGGAGCGGGCTGTGCAGCCTGGGCAGGCTGTGCGGCCTGAGCCGGTGCAGGGGCTGCAGGCGCAGGAGCCGCCGGGGCAGGAGCAGCAGGCCGTGGGGCCGCCGCTTCGACTTCCGGCTTCTCGTCAGGCCGCGAGAATTTGCGCTTCTTCGTTTCAACGACGACAGCCTTCGTGCGGCCGTGGCTGAAATTCTGGCGCACGGTGCTCTGCTCGACGCCTGGCCGCTTCATGGTCAGCGTCTTCTTCGTATTAACGCTCAGCGTCTTGTCGTCGTTCGTTTTATCGCTCATTACGTTTCCGTTTCCTTCGCGGCTCCGGCCGCTCTACTCGAGCATTATCCAACGCGACCCGGTCATGTTGGATAAAGCTCCAGTCATCCGCTTCAACGTGCAATCCCATCCGGGGCCTGCCAAACCCCTCCAGAGCTGCACTCTACTCCGAGTCCGATGCGCTTTCACCGCGATAGCGATGCAATATAAGCGCCCGCTTTACGAACCCGGCTGCCGCCTTTCCTTCAAGTACGGCTGCATGTATCACATTTCCGCCCCCAAATGCCAAATCCATTTCTTCTCCCGTAAAAAGAGAGAAAGAAGGGATTTCCGGACCATCCAGATGCACCACGGCACGGCGAGCCTGATCAAGCTTGCGTACGCCGTCGGCAGCGGCTTCCCTTGCGTGCAACACCATGGCGGCTGCCCCGGTACGGATCGCCTGATCCACCTTGGTCGAGCCCGACACCACAGCACCGGCCTTGCGGGCCAGAGCGAGACTGCCGAGAGCAGATTTCGTCAGCAGCTGGTCAACCAGCGCGCCAAGATCCGCCTGCGGCGTTACACCTTCTTTCAGCGCCCGCGCAAAAAGCTTGCGCTTGACCGCTTCATCCACCAGACGGCGCTCGGCCTTGACCCAGCATCCCCTGCCCGGCAGATTTCGTTTCAGATCCGGCACGACGGAACCATCGGGACCAGCCACGAACCGGATCAAATCATCGGCAGAACCGCTTTCGCGCGTGACGATACAGGTTCTGTCATTCATATCCTGCTCCACGCGTACTCCAGTCTTGCCACATCGCGGTCTGCCCACACATCGGACCCAACGCGGGCGCTGTACCAGAGCGAAAGCCCCACCACAACCCGTTAGAGCGCCATGGGTCCTCATAAACGCACAAAGGACGCTCCAAACCGATGAATCCAAGCACCGCGCTTTCCGAAAATCCCAACCGATTTTTCGGGTGGATGCTCAGGACGGCCACCACCGCCCTCGAAAGCCGCACTGGCCGATCAATCCGGATGAACGATGGCCATTTTTCAGAATTCAATTGCGAGAGCCGCACAGCTTACGCCTGAAATGAACCAGACGTAAGAGCCACGCGGCCCTCCTGTTCCAGCAGGCTTCTTAAGAAGCTGCTTCCTCTTCGCCAGCTTCGGCCTCTTCTTCCTGAGCCGATGCCAGTTCTTCTTCCGTGATCCATCCTGCCTTCAAACGCGCAGTCAGCACCATCTGTTCCGCATCGACGCGCGAAACGTCAAACGGGGAGAAGATGCCGCTATGGGCGACGGTTTCGCCGTCCTTGCGTTCACGCCAGCCGACGAGATCATCAACAGCATAACCGGCAAAGTCCTCGATCGTCTTCACGCCGTCTTCGCCGACAGCCACCAGCATCGCCGTGGTGATGCCCGGCAGTTCGCGCAGTTCATCCGCGACGCCCAGTTCCTTGCGGCGATTATCCTGTTCGCTTTCGATGCGATCCAGATATTCGCGGGCGCGTTCCTGGATTTCGCCAGCCGTATCGTCGTCGAAGCCATCGATGGAGGCGATTTCGCCCGGCTCGACATAGGCCAGTTCCTCGATCGAGGCAAAGCCCTCGGAAGCCAGAACCTGACCGACCATCTCGTCGACGTCGAGAGCTTCCATGAAAAGGGTCGAACGTTCGGCGAATTCCTTCTGGCGACGTTCGGATTCTTCGTCTTCCGTCAGGATGTCGATGTCCCAGCCGGTGAGCTGGGAAGCCAGACGCACGTTCTGACCACGACGACCGATTGCAAGTGATAGTTGGTCATTCGGGACGACAACTTCAATACGTTCGGCATCTTCATCGAGAACAACCTTGGCAACTTCAGCAGGCTGAAGCGCATTGACGATGAAGGAAGCCGCATCCGGCGACCACGGAATGATGTCGATCTTCTCGCCCTGCAGTTCGCCGACGACTGCCTGAACGCGGGAGCCGCGCATGCCGACGCAGGCGCCGACCGGATCGATGGAAGCGTCACGCGAGACGACCGCGATCTTGGCGCGGGAACCCGGATCGCGGGCAACCGACTTGATTTCGATGATGCCGTCGTAGATTTCCGGCACTTCCATGGTGAAAAGCTTCGCCATGAAGGACGGATGGGTACGCGACAGGAAAATCTGCGGGCCACGCTGTTCGCGACGCACGTCGTAGACATAGGCGCGAATGCGGTCGCCGTAACGGAAAGCTTCACGCGGGATCAGTTCGTCACGACGCACAATGGCTTCGCCACGGCCCAGATCAACGATCACATTGCCGTATTCGACGCGCTTCACAGTACCGTTGACGATTTCGCCGACACGGTCCTTGTATTCGTCATACTGGCGGTCACGCTCGGCTTCGCGCACTTTCTGCACGATGACCTGCTTTGCCGACTGCGCGGCGATACGGCCGAAATCCATCGGCGGAAGCTGGTCAGCGATGAAATCGCCAATCTGTGCGTCCGGGTTGCGATCACGGGCGGTGAAGAGCGAAATCTGCGTCGCGTAATCCTCGACGTGTTCAACGACTTCGAGCAGGCGCTGCAGCTTGATCTCACCGGACTTCGCATTGATGTCCGCGCGAATGTTGCTTTCCTGGCCGTAACGCGAACGCGCCGCCTTCTGGATCGCATCGGCCATGGCCGCAAGAACGATCTCGCGGTCGATCGACTTCTCGCGTGCGACCGCATCGGCGATCTGCAGAAGCTCCAGCCTGTTAGCACTGACTGCCATTGGACTCTCCTTGGTGTCGCATCCGGCTCCTCAAGATGCCGGACGCCTGAAACTTATTCTTTATCTTCGGCTTCGTCCGATGCGGCTCCGTCGGACTGCCCGTCCGCTTCATCGCTACCGAGATCGTCACCCGGAATGCGGCCTTCGCGCAGGGCCTTGTCCTTGCGCAGCGCATCGCGGATCAGATCATCCGTCAGAACGAGGCGCGCATCCGAGATCAGATCGAATGGAATGCGCACGACAGGTTCGCTGCCATAGGAAATCTGGTCGCTTTCGATCACGACGGATTCCGCATCGCCCAGAACGATACGGCCACGGAACTTCTTGCGGCCTTCATGAACGATGGAAGTTTCCACCTTTGCAATGTGACCGGCCCAGTCGGCGAAGTCCGACTTGCGGACGAGCGGGCGGTCGATACCGGGAGAGGAAATCTCCAGATGGTATTTTCCATTGATCGGATCTTCCACGTCGAGAACCGGCGCGACGGTGCGGCTGACCAGCTCGCAATCGTCGACCGTCATCGTGCCGTCGGGACGCTCGGCCATGATCTGCAAGGTCTGGCCGTTGAGGCCGGAAAGGCGCACACGCACAAGGCGGAAACCCAGCGTATTGAGCACCGGCTCCACAATGCCTGCTACTTTTGCATCGATGCCCGTTTCGCGAATGATACGCTCATCCGCGCCTGCGGCTTCAATTGCCTGTTCCTGTTCCGTCACTCGATAAACCTTTTTACAGAGCCGTAAGTAACAAAAAAGAGCGGGTCCGGGAGGGCCCACTCTTGTTCAAACGACCAAGAATTTGAAACCTATATACCAGCGGAAGCGGATTTTTTCAAGACCGCTTCTGCTGTTCGATTCATTCCGTTTACGCCCAGCCGCTTCAACGGCGGATAAAGGTCAGATAGGCGGCGCGGCGTCCCTCGCGAAAAGCCTTTGCTTCATAGCGCGTGCCCGGCCAGCCTTCATAGGCATCATTCCAGCCGGACGGACCGTCCGCCTGCCAGTCGAATGCCGGGTGGCTGCGACAATGCTGGAGCGTCCAGTTGACGTAATGTTCGATATCCGAAGCAAAACGGAATTTCGCGCCGGGCTTCAACACGCGAGCGAAGCGGTCCAGATTGGCGTCGCTCACGAAACGGCGTTTCCAGTGGCGGCGCTTGTGCCAGGGATCGGGATAGAAAAGATCGATGCCCGTCAGGGAAGCATCCGGCAACCAGTCCAATACCGCCGTCGCATCCTCATCATAGAGGCGCAGGTTTTGCCGCGTCTCTGCATCCAGTGCCGCCAGCATCTTGGCCATGCCGTTGATGAACGGTTCGACGCCGATGAAGCCTGTCTGCAGATAGCGGCCGGTTTCGTGGTGCAGATGCTCGCCGCCGCCGAAGCCAATCTCCAGACGCACGGCATCAACCTTTGCGTCAAAGAGCGTGTGCAAATTCTGCGGTGCCGGATTTTCGACATCGATCTTCAGGCGCGGCAGAAGATCCTCGAACAGGTTCTTCTGGTGGCTCCGCAAAGGCTTGCCGTGGCGACGGCCGAAGAAATTTCCGGCACCGCGCAGAGGATGAGTTTCTTCGGTCATACTTTATCCGTGGGCATCATATCTGGTGCTCTATCTATCTATTTTGACGCGCATCCAGTCCGAAAACCGTTTCACATTTTTCGGGATGCGTTCCAATAGCAGAAGAGCGCGATCCAAGACCGCGCTCCTCGAAATTCGTCGGCACACATAATGCCAAGCGGCTTTAGATGCAACTTCCCGCCGGAAGTTACGCCACCGCAGCCTTCAGAGCCTTGGTCAGGTCCGTCTTCTCCCAGGAGAAGGAACCGTCACGGCCCGGCTTGCGGCCGAAATGACCATAAGATGAGGTCTTGGCATAGATCGGCTTGTTAAGGTCGAGATGCTTGCGGATGCCCGTCGGCGACAGGTCCATGACTTCACGCAGCGCTTCCTCGACCGCAGATTCGGCCACCTTGCCGGTGCCATGCAGGTCGACATAGACCGACAGCGGCTGTGCAACGCCGATGGCATAGGAAAGCTGGATCGTGCAGCGGTCGGCAAGTCCGGCGGCAACCACGTTCTTGGCGAGATAACGGGCAGCATAAGCGGCGGAACGGTCAACCTTGGTCGTGTCCTTGCCGGAGAATGCACCGCCGCCATGCGGAGCGGCACCACCGTAAGTGTCCACGATGATCTTGCGGCCGGTCAGCCCGGCATCGCCGTCCGGTCCGCCAATGACGAACTTGCCGGTCGGATTGATGTACCAGTTGCAGTTGGCGGCTATCGGAAGGTCGCCGAGCGCTTCGCGAATATAGGGTTCGACAACCGAACGGACCTTTTTCGAATCCCAGCTTGCATCCAGATGCTGCGTGGAAAGAACGATCTGCGTAACCTCGGCGGCCTTGCCGTTCTCGTAGCGCACCGTAACCTGGCTCTTGGCGTCAGGCCCGAGCTTGCCCGCGTCACCCTCGCCCTTGTGGCGGGCTTCGGACAGCTTCTCCAGAATCTTGTGCGAATAATAGATCGGCGCCGGCATGAGATCAGGGGTTTCGCGGCAGGCATAGCCGAACATGATGCCCTGATCGCCCGCACCTTCTTCGCCCTGACGGTCTGCAGCGTTGTCCACGCCCTGCGCGATGTCGGCGGATTGCGGATGCAGAAGCACGTCGATCTTCACGGTCTTCCAGTTGAAGCCGTTCTGTTCGTAACCGATTTCACGGATCGCCTTGCGGGCCGCCGAACGGAAACGCGAAGGATTGATGAGCGGATGCCCGGCAGCATCATGGGCGATGGTGCCGTCCTTATTCTTCTTCAGGAAAGTATCCGGCACGCGCACTTCGCCGGCGATGACCACGCGATTGGTGGTCGCAAGCGTTTCACAGGCAACACGGACAGACCACGGATCGACGCCGGTGCGGCGCGCTTCCTTGTAGATCATGTCCACGATTTCATCGGAGATGCGGTCGCAAACCTTGTCCGGATGGCCTTCGGACACAGATTCGCTGGTGAAGAGATAAGAACTGCGCGACACGGGTAACCCCTCTTGAAAATCCAACGGAGAATATCTCCGCCATGGAAACACAGTAGCGCCCGGAACAGGTTCCAGCGTTCCGGGCACGGTAATGTGTTAGCGAAGTTGGGATTAAACCGTCAATGCATATTCTTGTTGCGACAGCGCCTCGGCACGAAAATTCGTTCCGCATGGCATTTTCCGACTGTTCCGGCGCCGTGAAGCGCCAACTCCGGCGGGACACGGCTATGTCCCGCACCTATCGCCTTTTCAGGATATGCAGTCAGTCAGCGTCCGCAGCGAGCGACTTCACGAGATCGATGATCTTGCGGCGCACTTTCGGATCTGAAATTTTCGTGAAGGCGCGGGTCAGTTGAACGCCTTCATTGGAATTCAGGAAGTCGACAACGTAGGTCGCTTCATTATCTTCTGCAAAACCGGCCTGGTTCGAGGAACCTGGTGCGTCCTCAAAAAAGAAGGAGACCGGGACATTCAGAATTGCCGAGATCGCCTGAAGGCGGCTTGCACCGACGCGGTTGGTGCCTTTCTCGTATTTCTGGATCTGCTGAAAGGTAATGCCGAGATTTTCGCCTAGTTTTTCCTGACTGAGGCCCAGCATGTTACGACGAAGACGGATGCGGCTGCCGACATGCACGTCAATGGGGTTGGGCTTCTTTTTATTCTCAATCATACAACTGTCACTCCTCGCAGCTGCGAGCTTTCATTCATGCTCTGTTCATCTGAACAGCGATAACAATAAGTTTTGGGAGGTAGTCTGACGATTTTCCGCAAAAACCGTCGCCGCCGAGCCATAACATCGTAACAATATTAGTCTGTCAATGAAAACGCCTGCCGATTGGCAGTCGGAGAGCCACGCTCACCGCGAGTAAGGTTAACAGCGCTACCAGAGATTGTCGCGAGCCGGGCGGCGTGCTCCAAAATGGTGCACGAGTTGACGGTAGGTAAGCGTCAACGACCCCGACGGCATCATGCGCAAGGCCGTCAGTGATTCGACCATAAGCATCCACGACCGCTGAAAGACCATTATTGGCTGCGCGAATGAGGGGCAGCCCCTGCTCCACGGCCCGCACCTGTGCCTGCCGAAAATGCTGGTATGGTCCCGGCGTATCGCCATACCACGCGTCATTGGTCACATTGATGATGGCGCTTGCCGCCTGTCCGGAATAGCCGAGTTCGTCCGGGAAAATCGCCTCATAGCAGACCAGCGGCAGAAAGCTTGTGCCATCTTTCACGTTCAGCGCCCGGCGCGTGGTGCCGGCGGTAAACCCGCCGGGCATTTCCACCACTTCCTGAAGCCCAAGCCTGCGAAGAAAATTCTCATAAGGCAGATATTCGCCGAAGGGGACGAGATGCACCTTGTCGGCGGCATCGACAATGACGCCCCGGTCATCGATCGTGTAAATGGAATTATAATAGCGCGGCTCGCCGCCACCGGATGCTTTTTCTTCACGAACGGCACCGGTCAACAGCACCTGACCGTCCTGCAGAACTTCGCCGATCCGGGAAAGAGCCTCGGGCGTTGAGGTGAGGATATAAGGAACTGCCGTTTCGGGCCATATGATCACATCGGGCTTCGGCTTGCCTTCGGCGGGTGCTTCCGCCGTCAGGGAAACCAGCTTGTCGAAAATGGACCGGCGTTCGGCATTATCCCACTTCATGGTCTGGGCGATGGATGGCTGCACGATACGAACCGCGAGCGCGGTTTTTTCCTCGCCCAATGCGGGCGCTTGTGAAAGCGTCCACGCACCGAAGCCGATGTGGGCAGCGACGAGTATCAGGGCAAATGCGATGCCCGTCTTTGCAAGCCGCCCGCCGATCAGCAATGCTGGTGCGGCAAAGACAAACACAGCCAGGGCGCTCATCCCGGTGAGGCCAAGCACGGCGACCGATTGCATCAGAAGCGGCGTTGGCATGATGGCATAGCCGATGGCGTTCCACGGGAAACCGGTGAACAGAAAGAGGCGCAGCCACTCCGCCAGCGCAAAGCCGAACGCCAGCGCAACGATGCGCCCCAAGCCGTCAGACCAGAAGATACGCGCGACCATGGCCGCAAGCGCGTAGAAAAGCGCCAGAAATGCAGGGAGGCCCAGAACCGCCAGCGGCAAGGCCCAGGCAAACTGGTCCGCATCGACGAGCAGCGCCGTGCCGATCCACCACAGCCCTGAAACGAAATAACCGAAACCAAACCACCAGCCGACCATTGCTGCGGGAAGCAGGCGCCTGACCGGACCGGCATTCGCATTGGCGATAGCGCCATCGATCAGCCAGACGAGAATGGGAAAAGAGATGAAGCCCGCTACAAAGATATCGAAGGGCGGCTGGGTCAGTGTGGCGAAGGCACCACTCAGAAAAGCGGCTAGCGCACGACGCCAGCCGCTCGACAGAATGATTTTCCCTGCCAGCCTTTCGATCATCCGGCCTCTTTGGGGGCGTCGGTTGCCGTTTCGGCTTGTGCGGGCTGTTCTCCCGGCTTGGCGGATACGACAGCGCGTTGCTGCCGGCGACGGTCAGCCGCGGAAAGCGGCACGATACGCACTTTCTTTACCCGGCGCGGATCGACTTCCAGCACGTGGAATTCGTAGCCCGGAATTGCCTGAACGACCTCGCCGCGAACCGGAATGCGCCCGAGAACCGAGAAGATCAGACCGCCGACCGTATCTACGTCCTCGCCATGCTCGCCAACTTCGAAAGACGGGCCGATCTTTGCGGCCAGTTCCTCCAGATCGGCGCGTGCATCGACGACGAACACACCGTCGGCTTCTTCGGCGATCATGATTTCTTCGTCGTCATGTTCGTCTTCGATATCGCCGACGACCATTTCGACAATGTCTTCCAGCGAGACCAGACCATCGGTGCCGCCATATTCGTCGATGACCAGAGCCATCTGGATATGGGTCGCCTGCATCCGCGCCATCAATCCGCTCGCCATCATGGATGGCGGCACGAACAGGACCTTGCGCATGAGATTGAGTTCACCGATCGTCTTGGTGAGATCGATGCGGCCCATGTCGAACTTGGCGGCCTTGTCTTCGGCAGTCGCCTTGCTGCGCGTGCTGCTGCGGCGCGTGGTCTTCTGACGGGCCTGCTTGGTGATGTAGTTGAGAACATCGCGGATATGGATCATGCCGCGCGGATCGTCCAGCGTTTCGGCATAGACCGGCATACGCGAATGGCCGGATTTTTCGAAAAGCTCCAGCACTTCCCAGAGCGGCGTGGAAATTTCCACGGCCTCGACGTCGGCGCGCGGAATCATCACGTCTTCAACGCGGATTTCGCGCAGGCGCAGGATATTGTGCAGCATCGCCTTTTCTTCGGGCGAGAATGCTGAATCCTGTTCGCTTGCCGTGCTGGAAAGAGCATCGGCCAGATCTTCACGCAGCGAAGATGATTGGCGCGAGCGCATGAACGGGAAAATATTCGACAACAGGGAACGCTTTTCGGCCACTACGGACCGCTGCGTACTTTGCCCTTCGGCGTCTTGAGTCTCGCTGCGATTTTCGCCAGCGGACGGGGGGTGCGATGTTTGATCAGCCATGGTCAATCGTTGTTAAGGTCTCAATCGGATACAGCATAAGGGTCGGGGATGGCAAGAGCATGAAGGATTTCACGCTCGCGGCCCTCCATCACCTCCGCTTCCGCATCGGTTTCGTGATCGTAACCCAAAAGGTGCAAAAAGCCATGCACGACAAGGTGTACAAGGTGGTTTTCGAGCGGCTTTCCCTCTTCAAGAGCCTCTCGCTCGACGGTTTCCCGCGCGATGATGATGTCGCCCAGCATCGGCCCCGGCTGCGATCCGGCCTTGACCGGAAATGCCGGAAACGACAGCACATTGGTCGCCTTGTCCTTGCCACGCCATTCGGCATTCAGGGTCTGGATCGAAGCATCATCCGTGAAGACGACACTGAGTTCGCTTGCCGTGCTTTTCAGTCCAAGGTTGGACCAGGCGGCCTCGACGGACTTTCTGACGAGCCCTTCAAGGGTGTTTTGGTCCTGCCAGTTGCCGGCTTCGATCATGATATCGATATGGATCGCGTTATTTGACACGTTCTGCCACGGCTCTCCATGCTGGCTAGCCGCATCATCCTTTCAGTTATTAGAGCGCCGTGCGTCCAATCAGACGCACAGAAGCCTTTGCTTGAGCATGATTTATCCGACCAAAACAGGATCAGAAATCAGCCGGTGGACCGATTTCCCTGCGCAGGCGGTTCCGCTTTTCGGAATCATGCTCTGGAAAGCTGTCTGCCAAGAGGCAGACAGCCTTTGTTAAATCGTGATTCCAGCAGGCAATTGCAAGATCATTCCGAACGCGCGTGCTGTTTGCCGTCGCGGTCGTAAGCGCCGACGATTGCTGCCACCAGCGGATGGCGAACAACGTCTTTCTCCGTAAAGCGCACCTTGATGACGCCTTCGACATCATCCAGCACGCGAAGTGCTTCCACGAGGCCCGATTTCTGCCCCGGCGGAAGGTCGATCTGGCTTGGGTCGCCGGTCACGATCATGCGCGAACCCTCGCCAAGGCGGGTCAGGAACATCTTCATCTGCATGGAGGTCGTGTTCTGCGCCTCATCGAGAATGACCGCAGAATGCGCCAGCGTACGCCCACGCATGAAGGCAAGAGGCGCAATTTCGATCACACCCGCGGTAATGGCACGTTCCACCTTTTCCGCCGGCATCATGTCGTAAAGCGCATCGTAAAGCGGGCGCAGATAGGGATCGACCTTTTCCTTCATGTCGCCCGGCAGGAAGCCCAGACGTTCCCCCGCCTCGACAGCGGGGCGGGACAGGATGATGCGTTCCACCAGACCGCGTTCGAGAAGCATGGCGGCATGAGCAACGGCAAGATAGGTCTTGCCGGTACCGGCCGGTCCGACGCCGAACACCAGCTCCGACCGGTCAAGTGCCCGCATATAGGCATCCTGCGTCGGCGTGCGGGCAAAGATCGTCTTCTTGCGCGTGGAAATCTGGGCTGCGGAAAGCTTGCCCTTGTTTTCCATGGTCGGCAGCGTCAACTGGTCATCGGCAGCGATTGCCATGCGGAGTGCGCCATCCACATCGGATGGTCCAAGCTCATGACCCTTCTGCAGCGTGGCATAAAGATGATCGAGCGCGCGCCGCGCCTGCTCGGTCGCGGTCGGCTCACCCCGGATCGACAGCTGGTTCCCCTTGGAGCGGACATCCACGCCAAGCTTCTGTTCGATACGGGCAAGGTTTTCATCGAACTGACCGTAAAGCGCGCTGGCAAGACGGTTGTTGTCGAAGGTGAGCACGATATGGGCCATATCCGAGGCCCCGGTCGTCGGGCTTTTTTGCGTTTGATTGGTTGGCTTGGCAGACTTCAGCTTTTCCGTGGCGCTCAACCGTATCTCCTTAAAGCACAATCCTGAAAAGTAGGGGACTTTTCAGACCAGACTATGCATGAACGCAAACCGTTCACGCATTGCAATCATAGTCTCGACAGGATTACCGGCAAGCGACTCAATACGCCGAAATTTTCTGCCTCGGCATCATCATGCCTTCAGGCCAGTTTTTGCGCAATAAGGCTGTTGGTGCCTGTGGACGTGATTTTCACATGAATGATGTCGCCGATCCGGTCCTGATTGTCATCGATGATGACAGGCAGCAGCCATGGCGAGCGGCCTACCATCTGGCCAGCAACGCGACCCGGCTTTTCGAGCAGCACATCCATCTCGCGATCGATCATGGAATCCTGGAACGCATATTGCTGTTCGGACAATAGTGCCTGAAGCCGCTGAAGACGTTCATCCTTGACTGCTTCCTCAACATGATCGTCAAGATCGGCACCCGGCGTGCCGGGACGCGGCGAATATTTGAACGAATAGGCCTGCGCGTAATTGACCTCGCGCACGAGCTGCATCGTGTCTTCGAAATCCTGATCGGTTTCACCGGGGAAGCCGACGATGAAATCACCCGACAACGCCATATCCGGCCTGACTTCGCGGATACGCTCGATGAGGCGCACATATTCATCCGCCTTGTGACGGCGGTTCATCGCCTTGAGAATGCGGTCCGAGCCGGACTGTACCGGCAGATGCAGATAAGGCATCAGCTGGCGCAGGTCACGATGGGCGGCAATCAGGCTGTCATCCATGTCGCGCGGATGGCTGGTGGTGTAACGAAGGCGGGCAATCCCCGGAATGCGGGCCAGACGAAACAGAAGTTCGCCGAGGCCCCATTCGCGGCCATCATCACCAGCGCCGTGCCAGGCATTGACGTTCTGGCCGAGCAGGGTCAGTTCACGCACGCCGCTATCGGCAAGGCGCTCAGCCTCCGCTACAATCTGTTTCACGCTGCGCGAAACTTCAGAGCCGCGCGTATAGGGGACCACGCAGAAGGTACAGAACTTGTCGCAGCCCTCCTGCACGGTCAGGAACGCTGAAACACCGCGCTTGCGCGTTTCCTCGCGCTTGGGCGACGGCAGATGTTCAAATTTATCCTCGAGAGCGTATTCGGTCTCCACCACCTTTTCGCCGCTGCGAACCCGCGCAAGCGCGTTGGGCAGGCGATGATAGGTCTGCGGCCCGATGACAAGATCGACATTCGGCGCACGGCGCAGGATTTCCTGTCCTTCCGCCTGCGCCACGCAGCCCGCAACGCCGATGGTCAGTTCCTTGCCATTTGCTTCGCGCGCATCCTTCATCTTGCGCAGACGGCCAAGCGCGGAATAGAGCTTTTCCGACGCTTTTTCACGAATATGACAGGTATTGAGCAGAACCAGATCGGCATCATCAGGCGTATCGGTCGCGACATAGCCTTCCGCTGCAAGGCTGTCGGCCATGCGCTGGCTATCGTAGACGTTCATCTGGCAGCCATAGGTCTTTACGAAAACCTTGCGCGCATTCGGGCGCTCTGCGGCGGGGTCGAGTTCGGTGATATTGTCGCTCATGCGCGGCTATCTACAGCTTTTGTCGTCATTTTGGAAGGTGACAATCTGACGGCTGTCACTCTTCGGGGATATCGCGCCCCAGCAATGCGCTTTGCAAAAGCGCCCGCACCCGGTTTTCCATTGTGCGAGCAAGCGCCTTGCGATCTGTCTCGGCGGTTACGACAATGGGTTCCCCGAAACGCACCTCGACGTCTATCGCGCCCTCGCGCAAGATGCCTTTGAGATGCGGCATCAGTTCGACATCGCCCGGCCACGACGCAATGGGTCGGAAATAGCGGCCCATCGCCATGCCGTGAACCCCCGTATAGGCGATGGCGACCGGCTGAACCATGACTTCAGGCACATTCGCTTCCTTGATCGCGGCGTGCGCGGCACCGAAAAGCGCCGTTTTGAAAGGCAGAACGCGATTGCCGTCCGATGTCGTGCCTTCGGCGAACAACACCATTGCGTCGTCGGTCGCCAGACGCCGCGCAATCTCCGACGTCTGCACTCCGGTCTTGCCTCGCCGCTCGCGCTCCACGAAAACGGTACGCTGCAAGACGGCGAACATGCCGAAGACGGGCCAGTCGCGCACTTCCGATTTGGCGATGAAGGACACCTGCCCTACGGCCGACAGCACGACAATGTCGCTCCATGATGTATGGTTGGCGACAAGGAGAAGCGGGCGGCCTTCGTGCATCTGGCCGACGGTCCTGATGCGGAAACCGAAAAGCCGCGCCACGACGCGGTGGAAGAAGTTCGGCAGGCTGCGTTTCCAGCCGTTCTTCAGTTTCAAAAACAGATATTGCACCGGAATCAGCGACAGGCTCAGCGCAACCATGGCCGCGACGACCAGGAATATCCGGATCGCGCCGATCATGGCGCCCTCTTCAGGTCACGCCGCAAGATGAGGGCCGCCGAACGCCCATTCGCCGTTTCGTAATAGGCCGGACGGTCACCAACTTTCCGGAAGCCTAGGCGGCGATAAAGCGCCTGCGCGGCGACATTGGCCTCGTCCACCTCGAGAAAAAGCGTTTCGGCCCGTTCCTGGTAGAGATGGCGCAGCACGGCATCCATGAGCGCACGCCCCACGCCCTGCCGCTGCACGTCGCGCGCGACGGCGATGGTGAGGATTTCCGCTTCTCCTGCGACGAGACGGGCCAGCACGAAGCCGCACGCATCGTTCGGCTTGCCTTCCGCACGCGCCACAAAGCCGAACACAGTGTTTTCGCCAATCAGCGACCTGAAATCATCGGAGCTCCAGCCATGATGGAAGGCGGCGGCATGAATGCGCTGGATCGCATGGCTGTCCTGTGCGTTCAGCGGTTCTATCGAAACCTCCCTGCGACCGAAACGGCCGAACGGCAAGCCCATCATCGGCTATTCCCCCGCGCTCTTCCGCGGCAGCGCAAACCCGACCTGTGGCTTTGCATCAGGCCCGCGCATGTAAAGCGGCTTCGGCGCATCCCCCGGCTGGCGCGAGCCAGCGAGACGCGCATAAACGCCGATTGTCGCGGTCGGCTCCGACGGGCCGAGCGCGAAACGACCGCCAACCGCTTCATTGATTGAAACGGAAGCGGAACCCGCAAGAACCGTATTTTCCGCCTGGGAAGCGGCAAGGGCCTGTGCCTCCTCCCGTGACAGGACCAGAGGCTTCGCGCCGGGCAAACCCTTCGCATCGAATGATTGCGCATAAATTTCGCCGCGATGCGCGTCGAGGAGGACGAGCACCGGCTTTTCAGGGTTCGTGAGCCGGCTTTCAGCGGCCAGCGCTTCGAAGGCTGTGATGCCGAGCGCCGGAACGCCGAGGGCCAATGCAAAGCCGCGCGCCGCCGAAACGCCGATGCGCACGCCGGTAAACGATCCGGGCCCGATATTGACCGCGACCCGATCCATGTCACTGAGCGATAGTTTCGCCTCCGTCAAAGCGCGTTCTACATAGGTCATCAATACTTCCGCGTGTCCTTTGCCGATGTTTTCGCTCACATCGGCAAGCACGAGATCGCCATCGGAATCGTAGACGGCAACGGAACACCACGAAGCGGCAGTATCAAGCGCGAGTATTTTCATGCGCAACCGGGTAAATCAGATTTCGCGCTGCGACAAGCCGCAACTTGGTGCAAGCCCAATCGGTCCCGTTTTTTAACCGACCCACGGAACAAAAACTGTCGGCATGCATTTTCCCACCGGGTGCGGGAATGTTTTGCGTTGCCTTGAAGGTAACGAAGGCCCCTCCGGCAATCGAGCCTCGTAAGGATCTGGCGGGTTCGTTTGTGTTGGAACAGTTGCCCACGACCATGAGCGACATTCTCCCAGTCTCTCCTAGCCGGATCGAGCAAAAGGATGTGAGGATAAAATGCCCCAGAAGTCGATGCATGCAACCCGCAACGATCTTCCTTCCAATACGAAGACGACAATGATCGCGCTGCTTAACCAAAACCTCGCCGCGACAATCGATCTTGCCCTCATCACTAAGCAGGCTCACTGGAATCTCAAGGGGCCGCAATTCATCGCCGTTCATGAAATGCTCGATGGCTTCCGTGCCGATCTCGACAACCATGTCGATACGATTGCCGAGCGCGCCGTACAGATCGGCGGCACGGCCTACGGCACGACGCAGGTGGTTGCCAAGGAAAGCAAGCTCAAACCTTATCCGACCGACATCTATGCCGTTCACGACCATCTGCTGGCATTGATCGAGCGCTATGGCGATGTTGCCAACCTGCTGCGCAAGTCGATCAAGGACGCGGATGAAGCAGGAGACGACGATACGGCGGACATCTTTACCGCCGCGTCCCGCAGCCTCGACAAGGCGCTGTGGTTCCTCGAGGCCCATGTTCAGGAAACGAACTGATATGAGAGCCTGACGGCCTGGCAACCGTCGTTTCTATAAAGGCCGGGAAATCCCGGCCTTTTTGTCTGGCTATACTCAGTTAGCCCATTCGCCGCCGCGCATCACCGGCTCGCGGGTTCCGTCCGCGTTGATGCCGTCGACGTCGATCTGGCCGGAGCCGATCATCCAGTCGATATGGATAAGGCTCGAGTTGCCGCCCTGTGCCTGGATCTGTTCCGGCGTCAGCTTCGCTCCGTCGATAAAGCATTTGGAATAGCACTGGCCGAGCGCGATATGACTTGCTGCGTTTTCATCGAACAGGGTGTTGTAGAACAAAAGCCCACTCTGAGAGATCGGCGAGGAATGCGGCACCAGCGCCACTTCGCCCAGATGACGGGCGCCTTCATCCGTATCCAGCACCTTGTTGAGCACCTCTTCACCACGGCTCGCCTTGGCCTCGATAATCCGCCCGCCTTCAAAGCGAACCGCGATATTCTCGATCAAGGTGCCCTGATGCGACAAAGGCTTGGTGCTGGTCACATGGCCTTCGACACGGAGAGCGTGGGGCGTCGTAAACACTTCTTCCGTCGGGATGTTCGGATTGCAGGTGATGCCGTTTTTCGCAGTGGACGCGCCGCCGTGCCATTCATGGCCGTCGGCAAGCCCAACAGTCAGATCAGTGTTCGGCCCTTTGAAATGCAGGGCGCTATAAGCCTTGCCGTTCAGGAAGCGGGTGCGGGTGCGAAGTGCTGCATTATGCGCCGCCCAGGCGCCGACCGGATCGTCGACATCGACGCGCGACGCCGCGAAGATCGCATCGGCCAGCTTGCGGGTCGCAACATCTTCCGGTTCGTTTGGAAACATGAGCTGCGCCCATGCCGGATTGGGATAGGAGATGATGTTCCAGTTGATGTCGAAACCGGCGATCTTTTCCAGCGCCGGCTGATAGGCCTTTGAATTGGCGCGGTTGGCGCGTGAAACCTTGGCCGGATCCTGGCTTGAAAGCAGCATCGGATTGTCGGCTGCGATGGCCAGACGGGCAGCGCCGTCCGAATAGGCCTTTGCCATGCCTTCATAAAGCCAGCTTGCCGCACGGTCGAAACTCGCATCCGATGCATTCTCGTAACGGGCAAGCGCCATTTCGTCATCCGCGAAGAACGGCGTTACCAGCCCGGCTCCGGCCTTGTAGGCATGCTTGGCGATGAGGCGCACCAGCGGCAGCGCCACGACCGGGGCGGTGATGACGAGATCCTGCCCCTCGCGCAATTTCAGACCGACACGAACGGCGACTTCCGCAAGACGTTCAAGTTTCACCGGATCGATGACTGGGTTCAGCTGTTCAGGAGCCATGGGTGGAAGACCTCTTTGGATATGGAATCACCGACAGTTTATCAGACGGCATAATTTCACCACCTTTTTTCCTGCCTTTACGCTATAGTATTCACGCGGTCAGTTGCAGAAGAAAGCAGACAGCAATGAATAAGAAAGTGCTTATCTTACTGGGTGTTACCGGTCTTCTGACCGGCTGCGTAACGATGACGCCCGAACAGCGCCGTGCAGCTGACGAACAGACCTGCCAAAGCTATGGTTTCAAACCCAGGACCGACGCTTTCGCCAATTGCCTCATGCGGCTCGATCTCGATCGCAGGGCCGACAGGCGCGTCTGGCAGAATCAGGTCGATTTCTATGATGCACCGATGGTGATCTATCGTCCGGTCTATCGGCCCTGACGCCTTCGCTGAAAACAACTGCAATCTGCCATTGAAATCAAACCGCCGGTCGGGTTGGACCAGACCGGCGTTGCAGAGCATCCGATTATAAGCGCTTCCTAGAGCGGAGCTTCGGGACGGTCCTGGGAGAGAAGAAGCGCGCCGATGGCGTCAGCCTGCTTCTGGCTCGCCGGAGCATAGCCAAGCGAGGTCGGCTGCGGGGCCGTGGTATCGAATTGCGGCTGGTAGGACGCCATCTGCATATGCTGTTCCTGCTGAGGCACCGCAACACCGCGATGACGCGCCAGACGGTCACCGCGCGCCTGAGGACCGACGCCGCTGTTCTGTTCTGCGCTTTGAGCCTTGGAAGCCTCCGCGAGTGCCACCTGAACAGTCGGTTCCGTTCCCGGAACCGGACCGGTCTGCGGTAGGGTCACATCATAAGATGGATCCTGCGGAACAGAAGGCGATTGCGGCGAATATGCGAGGGCAAGATTGTATGGTTCCTGCGGGACCGGGTTCTGCAGCGAGCCGTCGCGGTTGCGCTTTTCGTAGAAGGAATTGCCACCGGCGACGAGCACATAGTGCATGTTGTTGTAAGGGAACCTCAGGCCCGCCGTATGGAAGAACATGGCGTTCTTGAGTTTTGGATGGCGCTGGCCCTTCAACACTGCATCAGCAGTCGCCTGAACATCAGGCAGCGCCTTGGAATCCATCCTGCGGGTGAGGACGCCCGGCGCAAACTGGTTCTTCTGGCCAACGACGCCGCAAATCGTATCGGGATAACGGCCCGATGCGAGACGGTTCATGACGACCGTGCCGACAGCGAGAAGCCCGTCGGGGCTGGACCGGTTCGATTCGAAGAACATCGCGCGCTCAAGGCATTCCTTGTCACGCGCTGTGTAGGTGTAGGTCTTCACGCCATTGACGGATTTGACGTGGCTTGCCGCCGTCTTTTCCGAATTGGCTTTTCCCGTGGTTCCGGTCGTCGTGCATCCCGTGACCACGAAAGGCGCAACCACCAGCCCGATAAGAACGGGCAATTTCCACTTCGCGGCGCGCGTCAATGGCTCAATCTCATGTTAGGACCCTTAACTGATCCAGTCATTCGTTCAGGCAGACACATCCGGAATGATGCGCGCGAACGTCTGACTGCGGTGCAAGTCAAAGAGGACGAAGATCAAAATCGTACGTCCTACTGTCGCTCAATCGAATTCAAGGTTTTGGAATTTTTAGGCCAAAAAAAGGCGAAGGGTCAAATCCCAACGATGCAGGCAGCGGTCATACAGCCTGAAACGAAATCCGAATCGAGAGTGCGAATATGCCTACAAGCCCTTTAAATATATTACTAATTTATTAACGAGAATTACGAATTCAGATAAGGCATTGATTTAATGCGATACAAATTCCCGCAATACACGCCATATCGCTGCCTTAATTCGCTTTTGCTTGGATGGTTTTCTCCATCACGTCCGCGCTGCTTCGAATGATCTGCAAAAATTCTGTTTCCCATGGGTTCCGTGGGTTGTCGTCAACTTTGGAAACAGATTTGTAACATCGCGTGAAAATGCGTGATTGGCGCGCAGTTTTAGTCCGGCCTACGCGAATCGGATCAACGTTGCCGCAGGCTGATCATCCGCAAACGGCCCGCCACGAGGAACATGGCGGGCCGATCAGGAGCTGTATTGGAGAGTTTGAAGACGGTGTCGATCAACCGAAAGAATAACCGGCACCGCGAACGGTGCGGATGGGATCGAGCGCGCGACCGACATTGATCGCCTTGCGCAGCCGTCCGACGTGGACGTCCACCGTGCGATCGTCCACATAGATGTCCGGACCCCAGACGCCATCCAGAAGCTGGCTGCGCGAGAAGACACGGCCGGGCGACATCATGAAATATTCGAGCAGCCGGAATTCCGTCGGTCCGAGACGGACTTCCTTTTCCTTACGGTAAACCCGATGCTGTTGACGGTCCAGAACAAGGTCGCCCACTTTCAGCACATGCGAAAGAATGCTGGGATTGGACCGGCGCAGCATCGCCTTGACGCGCGCCAGAAGTTCCGGCGTCGAAAACGGCTTTACGACATAGTCGTCGGCGCCAACGCTCAACCCCCGGACGCGTTCGCTTTCCTCGCCCCGCGCCGTCAGCATGATGATCGGCAGGCGCTCGGTTTCCGGCCATTGGCGCAGGCGGCGGCACAGTTCGATGCCCGAAACCCCTGGCAGCATCCAGTCCAGAATAAGCAAATCCGGCACATTCTCGCGCAATGCGATTTCGGCCTCGTCGCCGCGCAGCATGGTATCGACCTGGTAGCCCTCTGCCTCAAGATTATAGCGAAGCAGCACGCTCAGCGCCTCTTCGTCTTCTACCACAGCGATTTTGGGTGCCTGTGACATCCAGTATTTCCCTATCCAAATGCGGCGGGCGGTGGATACAATCCCCCAATCGACCGCGTGCCGCCGCGCTATTCACTCATTCTCAGCCGCCGGACTCGGGGTCACTCCGGGTCCGGTCGGATGCAGTTCAGGGTTTACGCGCCTCATCCACGACAATACCGTGGCTCAGGTCTTCCTTGGGCCGCTCAGCCGGCATTTGCAGGCCGGTCACGATGTAATAAACGGTCTCCGCGATGTTGGTCGCGTGATCGCCGATGCGCTCGATATTCTTCGCACAGAACAGAAGATGCGTGCAGGCGGAAATATTGCGCGGATCTTCCATCATGTAAGTCAGCAATTCGCGGAACAGCGACGTGTACATGGCATCGATCTCGTCATCGCGGTCACGGACGACATTGATCTGCTGCACCGAACGCGACGCATAAGCGTCGAGCACGTCCTTGAGCTGGGTCAGCGCCAGTTCGGCCAGCGTTTCCAGACCACGATAGAGCTTTACCGGCTGACGCGATTCCGAAACGGCGGCAACACGCTTGGCAATGTTCTTGCCCAGATCGCCGACGCGCTCCAGGTCGGCCGAGATGCGGATCGAACCGATGATCTCGCGCAGGTCCACGGCCATGGGCTGGCGCTTGGCGATGATCATCACGGCCTTGTCGTCGATCTCGCGCTCGCTGGCGTCGAGGATGAGATCGTCGGAGATGACGCGCTGTGCGAGCGCGTTGTCCGCATTGACGATAGCGGCGACCGACTGCTCGACCATACGTTCCGCATGTCCGCCCATTTCGGCGATCTTGTGGGTGAGAAACTTCAATTCCTCATCGTAGGAGCGAACGGTATGCTGAGACGGCATAGTAGACCTCGTAATATAAATTGCGGGGAAGCCGCACTGTCTGTTGAAACGCAGTTCCGGATCAGCCGAAGCGTCCGGTGATATAGTCCTGCGTGCGCTTTTCGGTCGGCGCGGTGAACATGGTTTCCGTGTCGCCCACTTCGACCAGATTGCCGAGGTGGAACATGGCTGTGCGTTGCGAAACGCGCGCGGCCTGCTGCATGGAGTGCGTGACGATCACGATCGTATAGTTCTGGCGCAGTTCGTCGATCAGCTCTTCCACCTTCGCGGTTGCAATCGGGTCGAGCGCCGAGCACGGTTCGTCCATGAGGATGACTTCCGGACTGACCGCAATCGCGCGCGCAATGCAAAGACGCTGCTGCTGGCCGCCGGAAAGACCGGTGCCCGCGTCGTGCAGACGATCCTTCACTTCCTCGAACAGGCTCGCCTTCTTCAGGCTCGTCACGACGATTTCCTCCAGATCGGCCTTGGTGCGGGCGAGACCATGGATGCGTGGGCCGTAAGCGACGTTTTCATAGATCGACTTCGGGAACGGATTCGGCTTCTGGAACACCATGCCGACGCGGGCCCGCAGTTCGACGACATCGATCTTCGGATCGTAGATGTCCTCGTTGTCGAGTGTGATCTTCCCGCCGACCTTGCAGCCTTCGATCGTATCGTTCATGCGGTTGAGCGAACGCAGGAAGGTAGACTTGCCGCAACCGGAAGGGCCGATCAGCGCTGTGACCATCTTTTCCTGGATTTCCAGATCGACGTCGAACAGAGCCTGCTTCTCCCCATAAAATACGCAGACCTTGTCGCCGCGCATCTTTATGGAACTGGCGTTGGCGTTCATTTTTTCTCCTACGGCTTTCTCGAGAGATCGTTCAGTCATCAGGTTCATAGCTTTCGACTCCCGTTTACCAGCGGCGCTCGAAGCGGCGGCGCAGAATGATTGCTGCAATATTCATCACGGCAAGGAACAGAAGCAGGACGATGATAGCGCCTGACGTGCGTTCCACAAAGGCTCGTTCTGCTTCGTTTGCCCACATATAGATTTGCACCGGCAAAGCAGTCGCCGGTTCCATCGGCGTTGACGGTACGTCGGCGACGAAGGCCACCATGCCGATCAGCAGAAGCGGCGCCGTTTCACCAAGCGCATGGGCAAGGCCGATGATCGTGCCGGTCAGGATGCCGGGTGCGGCAAGCGGCAGGACATGGTGGAACACCATCTGCGTTTTCGACGCGCCGAGGCCAAGGGCCGCGGAACGGATCGATGGCGGCACGGCGCGAAGCGCGGCGCGGGTCGCGATGATGATGGTTGGAAGCGTCATCAATGTCAGCACCAGACCGCCGACTAGCGAGGCGGAGCGCGGCAGGCCGAAGAAGTTGATGAATACCGCAAGCCCGAGCAGGCCGAACACGATGGACGGGACCGCCGCCAGATTGTTGATGTTCACCTCGATCATGTCGGTGAAGCGGTTCTTCTTGGCGAACTCTTCCAGATAGATCGAAGCAGCAACACCGATCGGCAGGGAAAGGCCGAGAACGATGAGCATCATGTAGAGCGAACCGACCAATGCCACGCCGAGACCGGAGGTTTCCGGACGGCTGGATGCACCGAAGGTGAAGAGGCCTGTATTGAAGGACTCCTTCATCACGCCTTCTTCCGAAAGCGTTCTCATCCATCCCACCTGACGGTCCGAAACCTTGCGGTTCGCCTCCGGCACGGAAAGGTCGATCTGTCCCTTGAAGGCGGAATCAATGTCCGCGCCCGCCAGAACCGGAACGACCTGTGTCGTGCCGATAAGCGAGGGGTTGTTCATCACGATCTCGCGCAGCTGAATGCGCACGCCGTCCGAATAGAAACGGCCAAGGTCCCGCATTGCCGGTCGGTCGGTTGGCGAAACACCAAGTTTTTCAGCCAGAGCGTTGCGCACCAGCAGCGGATAATTGGCCGTGATCAGCACATTCGGATCGGTCGCGCGCTTGTTGCCCGGATCGATCACGCTCTCTTCAAGCTTTACCGGCAGATAAAGCGTCGTCTGCCAGAAGGCGGTATAGCCCTTGGAGAAAACCGAGAACAGGAGCGCGCACAGGAAGAATACGCCGATGGCAATCGCAGCAATACCGTAATAGCGGAAGCGACGTTCGGCAGCGTAGCGGCGTTTTAGTCCGATATCGCGACGTGTCGGCTGTGCCGCGGCGCCGCTGGCATTAAAGGTCGTATCGGTCATTATTCGTACTGCTCCCGGTACTTGCGCACGATGTGCAGCGCAAAGATGTTCATGATCAGCGTCAGGACGAAAAGCGTGATGCCGAGTGCAAAGGCCACCAGCGTCTGCGGCGAATTGAACTCAAGATCGCCGGTCAGCTGGTTGACGATCTTCACCGTGATGGTGGTCATCGCCTCGAAGGGATTGATGTTGATGCGCGCCGCAACACCTGCCGCCAGAACCACGATCATGGTTTCGCCGATGGCGCGCGAGGCAGTCATCAGAAGCGCGCCCACGATGCCCGGCAATGCCGCCGGGAGGACAACCCGCTTGATGGTTTCGGAACGGGTCGCGCCGAGACCAAGCGAGCCGTCGCGCAACGCCCGCGGCACGGCAGTGATGATGTCATCGGACAGGGAGGACACGAACGGGATCAGCATCACGCCCATGACGAGGCCGGCGGTCAGAACGCTCTGCGCCATGATGAAACCCTGCCCGCCAGCAATGGCGATGGACAGATCGCGCAGGAAAGGTCCAACGGTCACGAGCGCAAAGAAGCCGTAGACGATGCTGGGAATACCGGCGAGAAGCTCCAGAACCGGCTTCACGATGGTGCGTACGCGCGGCGAAGCATATTCGGCCATGTAGATGGCGGAGAACAATCCGACCGGAACCGCGAACAGCATGGCCACGAAGGCGATATAGAGCGTGCCTGCCAGAAGCGGGATGAGACCGAACTGGCCGGTCTCGCCGCCCGAACCGGCAGCGGCAAAGCGCGGGTCCCACACCGTGCCGAAGAAGAAGTCCCACGGCGAAACGGACTGGAAGAAGCTGATGGTCTGGAACAGCATCGAGCAGATAATGCCGATGGTCGTCAGGATGGCGATGCCGGAGGCTGCAATCAGGCCCCAGAGAACGATTCGCTCCACATTGTTGCGTGCGCGCATGCGCCTGCTGATCGTGGAGAGGCCGAAAATCAGGCCAGCCACGGCGATCACCAGGGAAACAGCCGAACCGATGGTGTGCGTGAGGGCGGTTGCCTTTTTCAGGTAAAGCGCGATCGGCACCATATAGTCCTGGCCCTCGGTCGCGAGCGCCACGCCCTTTGCCCCCAGAAGCGTGCGGGCGTCCTGATAGTTCGACGGGAAATTTTCGAGTTCGGCAGGCGTCAGCCGGTCAAGCCCGCTGGCAAGACCGCGAACCATGCCGAGCTGCAGGCTGCGATTGGTGAAGGACCCTTCCTCAACGGCATCCGGCAAGCGGGCGGTCGCACTGTGATCCAGATAAACCGACGTTCCTACGGCCCATATTGCGAGGAACAGAACCGCAGGCAATGCTGAAACGAGGAAAACCCACCAGCCATGATAATGCGGGCGGGAATGCATTTTCTCGGTCGGCGAGGCTTTTGCGGAAGCAGACTGCGCCTTGTCCAGTGCAACGGCACGCTGGCGGCCTATGAAGAATCCGATCAGCCCGATTGCAACGATACTGACGAGAACCAGAAAGAAGGACATTCAATTTCCCCGGTTGCCCTGATGAATGCGGATGGCGTTGAGGTGCAGCTTCCACCCATGCCGTTCCACGCGAATGCGCCTGTCATAATACAAAGGCGCGAAAGGAGAAGAACGCGGAGATTCCTCATCCCCGCGTTCCACAGATCAAAACTTACTTCGCAGCCAACGTCTTGCCTTCGGAGAAGGCAGCGCGCTGTGCTTCACGTTCTGCATCCGGGGCCGGAACCAGGCCATATTCGGCGAGCGGGCCGTCAGGACCGATCATCTGGTCGTTGAGGAAGAACTCAACATATTCCTTGAGGCCGGGGATGACGCCGAGATGCGCCTTCTTCACGTAGAAGAACAGCGGACGCGACACCGGATATTCACCCGAAGCAACCGTTGCAGCCGAAGGGGTAACATCGTTGACGGTGGCAACCTTCAGCTTGTCGGCATTGTTTTCGAAGAAATAGAGGCCGAAAACGCCAACGCCGGTCTTGTTGGAGTCGATGCGGGCCAGCGTTTCAGCATAGTCGCCATCGATGTCGACAGCCTTGCCGTCCTTGCGCACTGCGATACAGGCGGAAGCGGCAGCCTTGTCGTCGAGGCCGGTCTTCTTGATTTCATCCAGAGCGCCCGAGTGCTTGCAGCCGTCAGCCAGAACCTTTTCTTCAAAGACTTCGCGGGTGCCATGCTTTTCGCCCGGGATGTAGGCAGCAATGTCCCAATCCGGCAGGTTCGGGTTGACCTGATTCCACTTGGTGTTCGGATTGTCGACCAGCTTGCCGTCCACAACGAGCTTGGCTGCGAGCGCCTTGTAGACGTCTTCCGGCTTCAGCTTCCAATCCGGACCCTTGACGTCGGTCGCAAACACGATGCCGTCATAGCCGAAGCGCACTTCCTGAACGTCCTTGACGCCAGCGTCGATGCACGACTTCAGTTCCGAGTCCTTCATGGCGCGCGATGCATTGGCGATGTCGATGGTGTTTTCACCGACGCCCTTGCAGAATTCCTTGATACCCGCGCCCGAGCCGCCCGATTCAACAACCGGCGTCTTGAAGTTCGGGAAGGTTTCACCGAAGGTTTCGGCGACGATTTTTGCATAAGGCAGAACGGTCGAGGAACCGGCAACCTGAATCTGATCGCGCGCCTGGGCGGCGGAAACCGACATAACGGCAGCGATGGCGAGCGCTGCGGTCGAGGAAATCATCTTGTTCATGAGCTGCGGCTCCTGTTGTAAAAGACATATGACGATGTGGCGTCGTTAGCCCTCTACGCGCTCTATATTACATTCATATGACACTATTGTTACAGGTTTGTATCAGAGCCGCTTGCCAGTGATTTTGTGGGGTTTTGCCGCGCCTTGAACCGGCAAAGAATAATGCGGCGTTCGTCCACCGCTTGAGTGTCGGTTTCGAATGATCGACCGGCCACCGAATAACGGCTCCCAATTTCCAGCCAATTTACCCAGCCGCCTCTCCAGACCTATGCTTTGAACGACAAAGTGACAATACAAGGTTTCCGCAGTGACCTATCCACGTCTGTTCAACCTCGTCTGGATAATTGCGCTCGCGAGCTCCCTATCGCAGTCCCAAGCTCAGAGCCGTGTGCTCACCATTGCTACCGAAGGATATTTTCGGCCCTATAATCTCACGCGGTCCGATGGCACGCTCGACGGCTATGAGGTCGAGCTGGGCCAGCACCTTTGCCAGACGATGAAAGTCGAATGCAATTTTATCGCCATTCCCTTCGACGCCATCATAACAAGCCTGCAGATTGGCAAAGCCGATGCTGTGATGGGAGCGCTGTCAGCAACAAAAGCGCGTGAGAAAGTCATCGATTTCTCCGTATCCTACGGCCGCACGCCGCAAGTCTTCGCCACCCTGCGCGACGGTCCCTACAGCAAGCTGCCTCACATGGAGGAGAACCTGGACCTTTCGGACAATAAGCGTGAAACGGAGCAAGCCCTTCAAGATGTGAATACCGCGATAAAGGGAGCGACCGTCGGTGTCGTGGGTGGATCGATAGCCCAATCTCTGATCAATGCATATTTCAGAGAAGGAACCACTATCCGCGAGTATAAAACCGCCGAGCAGGTCGATCTCGATCTCGCAAACGGACGCATCGACATGCAGGTCACCGCCCGATCCTATCTGAACACGATCCAGAAGACGCAGGCCTATTCCAACGTCGTCATGACCGGGCCGCTTTTCAAAGGCGGCCTGCTCGGGAGCGGGGTCGCTGTCGGTCTGCGCAAGGACGAAGCTGAACTCAAGCGCCAATTCGATTCTGCAATCATGGCGGCGAAGGCCGATGGCACTATCAAAAGGCTATCCGAAAAATGGTTCGGGTTCGACGTGACCCCGTAGGTGATTAAAACGGGACGCCTTTAAGTTACCCGGTCTAAACTCACTCGTTCGGGCGAGACAACACATAGGCGGCAGAACCCAGCATGAACAGTGTTACTACTGTTGCCAGCAGCCAGCCAGGTTTGGCGCCCCACCAGAAAATGCCATATCCGAATGCCATGCCAAGACAGGCGTAGAGCTTGGCGCGCGGCGGAATGGCACCACGCTCGCGCCATTTTATGACCAACGGTCCGAAACGTTGATCCGCGAGCAACCGGGCCTCGATCTTCGGCGACGACCGCGCGAAGAACCACGCAGCAAAAATGATGAAGATCGTTGTCGGCATGACCGGCAGGAATGCACCCACAATGCCAAGTCCGAGCATGAGAAAGCCGAGGCAAAGATAGACGATCCGCTTGCTCGCCGAGATTGCGGGCGAAGCGGCGTCGATCCTGTCTTTTTCCGGGTGGTCCTGCATGGCGTTCCGTCGTCTGGTCTGAACGCTTATAGCAGGAATTCAACGCTTTCGTGCAGGGTGATAGCAGTCAAAGAAACGTCATCTCAACCTCTTTCGGGCCTGTGGATAACTTTCAAAGTTCGACAAGAGCTTCTCGAGCACAGTCAGAAATTGCAATTTTGCCCCCAAAACGCCTCATTTCGTCAACTTTGCCGCCGACGCTGAAAACTTACCTTGCAAATAAAAATTGCATCGCCGCCGGGGCCAGCTGCCACACACGAAAGCAGCTTTTCTTGCAATGGGCGCGCGAAATCAAGGCACAGCGAAGTGCCACCGCAGATTCCTAACGAATCGTAAACAGCTTTACAGTAAACAACACGAACACTTCCTAATATTCCTTTGTTGTGTTTAAGCCATAAAGTAAACAACGGTCAGTATAGGATGATTTTCCCTGCGGGATATAGATTCAGTTATCGCATAATGTTCTCATTCGAACCACGCCAGCGCCACATTTAGATTCCAGTTCGGAACCGTCTTTCTCAGCGACAACTGTGGGACACTCCGTTAACAACTAGTGGAACTGGCATGACTTTCAAGACCCGTATGGCTATGCTTGCCGTTGCGGCAACCGGTCTTCTCGCGGCCACCGCAATCGAGGCTTCAGCACAGCAATGCGGCGGTGCCTCCTGGTACGCCCTCACTTCCCGTACGGCTTCGGGTGAACGCATGAACCCGTCCGGCCTGACCGCAGCACACCGCACCCTGCCGCTTGGCAGCAAGGTCAAGGTTACCAATCAGAGAAACGGCAAGTCGCTTGTCGTGCGCATCAACGATCGCGGCCCGTTCATCAAGGGGCGCGTCCTCGACCTGTCCAAGGGCGCCGCAGGCCGGCTCGGCTTCATTGGCGCAGGACACACCAAGGTCTGCTTTACGCCTTTGTGATCCAGCAAGGTCGCGTTCAGTCGCTGGACATGGAGCATTTCCGATCCAGATTTGATCGTTGGAAATGCTCCGTCCAACTGTTTTCGGCATATTCTTCCCCTAAAAGCCGGTTTTCGCTTTTGGGGAATGCTATCTCCGATCCAGCCTGTCGGTGAACCAGCGGGTCAGATTGATCCAGACCTCGTCCTTTTCGGCGGCATCCTCGATCCCGTGCTCAAGATTAGGGTTGTCGTTGACTTCGATCACGACCACCCCATCATCCGTTTCCTTCAGATCGACACCATAAAGCCCGTCGCCAATACACCGTGCCGCGCGTAAGCCGGTTTCCAGCACCAATGGCGGCGCGTCGCCCAGCGCATAGGATCGAAACCCGCCTTCCAGCGGTTTGCCGCCCGTATCGTGCTTGACAATCTGCCAGTGGTTCTTGGCCATCATATACTGGCATATGAAGAGTGGCTTGCCGTCCAGAACGCCGACGCGCCAGTCAAACTTCGTCGGCATGTATTTTTGCGCCAGCAGGAGATCACTGTCCTCCAGCCACAGGACAGCAAGCGCTTTCAGTTCGCCGAAATCCTTCACCTTCTTCACGCCGCGCGAGAATGACGAATCCGGTATCTTGATGACCATCGGAAAACCGAGCATGTCGGCGGCACGTTCCAGATCCTCCTCCCCCGCAATCATCACCGTTGGCGGGACCGCCACCTCGTTGGCCTGCATCAATTCATGCAGATAAACCTTGTTGGTGCAGCGGATCATGGACATCGGGTCATCGATCACCGGCATGTTTTCCTGCTGCGCCCGGCGGGCGAAACGATAGGTGTGATTGGAGATCGACGTCGTCTCGCGGATGAACAATGCGTCAAAATTGGCAAGCCGGGGCAGATCGCGCTTGCCGATCGGTTCCACTTCCACGCCGAGCCTTGCCGCGATCCTTGCCCAATGCTTCAGCGTTGAAACGGTTGACGGCGGCATCGCTTCCTTCGGGTCGCACAGCGTTGCGAAGGAATAGCGCGCTGGCACCTTTGGGCGCGCCGCGCGCCACTCACGCTGGGTATATCGGTCGAGTGCCTCCTCGAAACGTTCCTTCTGGTCCTTGGAAAACTTGGCGATGTTGGCAAAGCCGATCTTCTGGATTCGGGCCCATTCACCTGGCTTGACGGATACTTCCAGCGATGGCGCGCGAAACCAGTCGAAGAGCAGCCGTCCGAATTTTTCAAAGTCGGGGCTGTCGGCAAGTCCGAAATGCACGTGGATTGTCTCGGGTGCCTTTTCCGGATGCTTGCCGAGCGCCTTGTTCAGCATGTCTTCAAGTTCGGGAATGGCGTTTTCATAGAGCCGCCGTTCCGAGAGATCGATCATGGTTTCCACGGAAGGGATGATGCGGTGTCCCCGCGCTTCCGCCAGAAGCGAAGCATAATAGCCGCGGCTCTGATAAGCGTAGGAGCGCGACAGATTGATGATCCGCGGGCGCAACTGGCCATTGAAGAGCGATGGATGTGCGAGGTAATCGCGCGTGGTCATGACCTTGTGTGGCGTCGCCCCATTATCGATATCCGAGAGGCGTCCTACCAGAATGACGCAGATCGTCATCAGTCCGTCCTTTTTTCCAGAATAACGGCTGCCCTGAGCCCATCACTGCCGAACCGCGCGATACGGTCGAAAATGTGAAAGGGAACAGGAACATTTGCGGCATCGGCGATGGTCTCGCCCAGCTCTTCCTCCACCCAGGGGTCGTGAATGAGAATGTGACGCCCGTCTTCGCCATGGGCCAGCACCCAATGCGGCACTTTCTTGCCGAACATATGATAACCGCTGACAAGCACGATCACTGCCGCTCCACGGCGCAGGGCCGTCAGAATGTCGTGCAGGGTAAAGCTGCGATAATCCACCGGTATGGCATAGGCTTCCGTGCGCTGCCGGAAATCGGTTTGGGCCAGTTGCATGACCTTGCGCTTTTCTTCCGAACGCACCGATTGCAGGAAAAGCATATCCTCGATGGATACGATGACCGATGCTTTCAGTCCGCGTTCATGCGCGGCGACTGCAAGTCCGAAGGGTTCGCAACCGCCGGGCCCTGACATCATATAGATGGTGGTCGCATCACGCCACAGACGGACTTCTAGCACGGGATCAAGTCGGGTCTCCTGATTGTGCCGGGCCAGCACCATCATCAGGCAGGCCGCGCCGCAGGTGAAATCGGTCGTCTGCTCGTAATAAGGAAAGGCGGTGACCGGCGAAACGTCACCGCGAACCGTCTTTTCAAATCGCAGCGCGTCAGAATGGTCGGCATAGTAATCGAGATAGCGCCCGATGGGACGGTAGCCGTGCCGCTTGTAGAGCGCAATGGCGCGCTCATTATCCTCGCGCACCTCAAGCCGCAGCAATGGACGGTCGTGGTCATAAGCCGCTGTTTCCGCCGCCTGCAGCAGAAGCGAGCCGACGCCCTTGACCTTTGCCTCCGGATCGACGGCTATGGAATAGAGCCGCGCCAGCGCAGTGCCATGGCGAAACAGGATCATCGCATAGCCGGTGACTGCGCCATCCACCGTTGCAACAATGGTTTCTGCGGTCGGCCGCGCGATGAGGGCGCGAAAGGAACGGCGGGAAATCCGGTCTGTCTCGAAACAGCGTTCCTCGATGCGCAGGAGCGCATCTATGTCGTCTGCCGTGGCCTTGCGCGTCGTTGCGCCTGTCATCGTCTGGCCTTTGCAAAGGGATCGTTCCGATCCGGTCGAACACCAACAATTGGCTTATTCGGGGCAAAAAACAAGCGCCCGGACCGTGGCAAAATTATGGGTAATTTTTACCGTCGGAGCTGGCTTTCCGATGGCCGACAACTTCAATTACAGATTGCATTATCAGGAGTTACCCGCATTAACCATTAATTAAGAAGTCAGGCGATCGCGAGGCAAACCGAATTGACTCCGGACTATTTCAGACATTAACGTTTCGTTAATAAATGAGTAATGGCGAGAGCCAAAAGGCGTTGAGTATGTTTTGCGTTGTTCGCTCGACCACAAAGATTATGGCAGCCGCCGGTTTCGCAGTCTCGCTGCTGATGGCAAGCTTTGGTGCGGAAGCTGCCTCCGGCGACTTCATGCAGACCGGCAAGCTGACCTCGCAGCCGATCGGACATTATGAATTCTGCAAGCGCGAGCCCAAGGAATGCGGCATCACCAGCCGAGACACCCGCGCGCTGCAACTCAACCATTCGAACTGGCAGCGCATCGTCGAGATTAACCTTGCGATCAACGAGCGCATCAAGCCGATGACCGACATGGAAATCTACGGCGTCGAGGAATACTGGGCTTATCCGACGACCGTTGGCGACTGCGAAGATTACGTGTTGCTGAAGCAGCGTGAATTGCAGAAGGCCGGCATCCCGCTCACCGATCTTCTGATCACCGTCGTACGCAAGCCGGACGGCGAAGGGCACGCGGTCCTCACCGTTCGCACCGATCGCGGCGATTTCGTTCTTGATAACCTGACGGACGAAGTCATGCGCTGGAACGAGACGGATTACACCTATCTGAAGCGTCAGGCCGCGAACGACACCGGTCGCTGGGTTACCATTGAAGGTCCCGACAATCTCCTCGTCGGCTCAGTGCGCTGACATTGCGATCTCTCCATCTGTTTGGAAAATGCCCCGGAATGTGCTATCCGTTCCGGGTCTAAAAAGGAGAGATCGGTGCGGTTAGCCCGATCCCCGTTGCAAAGCGGGTCCTGGCCTTCGCGGTTGCCGTCATTTGGCAGATGCGTCGAGTCCCTTGACCTTTCACTCCGATGCAATGGTGCATTGGAGAACAAGAGGTCTTGGTTATGAAACAGCAAATCTCCGTCATCACACTTGGCATCGCCGATCTCGGGCGCTCACGTCGCTTTTACACAGAAGGCTTCGGCTGGATTCCGGTTTTCGAGAATGACGAAATCATCTTTTATCAGATGAACGGTTTCGTTCTCGGAACCTTTCTGAAATCGGCGCTTGAATCCGACATGGACCGAGATGGTCTCTTGCAGCCGGGTGCCTTTTCGCTTGCTCACAATGTGGAGCGAGAAGCCGAGGTCACGCCGCTGATGAACCGGCTGGTTGACGCTGGCGGCAAATTATTGCGCCCGGCCGACGCGCCCATCCATGGCGGTTTTCGCGGTTATGTCGCCGATCCTGATGATCACGCCTGGGAAATTGCTTGGAACCCGGCCTGGGCCATCGACGAGAATGGTCTTGTGACGTTTGGAATATGAGCCGGATAGGGCAGGCAACGGGGCGCTTTCGTGCCCTTAGCCTCATAACGATGTGATTATTGCGGGGCGGCGCGTGGCAAAAATCTATTTCATCTCGCATCCGGAAGTCATCGTCGATCCGGCAAAGTCTGTTCCATCGTGGAACCTTTCGGAGCGTGGTATCGAACGGATGCGTTCTTTTGCCGGTCGGCCTGAGCTGCAATCGATCAGGTCGATCTGGTCCAGTACTGAAACAAAGGCAATTGAAGCCGCCGAAATCCTGGCCGGTGTTTTAGGAATAATTCCGTCGACCGACTATCGTTTTAGTGAAACCGACCGAAGCTCCACCGGCTTTCTACCTCCCGACCAGCACGAAATGGTGGCCGACCAGTTCTTTTCAGCCCCAGACAAAAGCATTCGCGGGTGGGAGCGGGCCATTGATGTACAATACCGCATCACGCAGGGCTTCAAATGCGTGGAACGGCTCTCGGCTTCGCACGATACTGCCATTGTCGGCCATGGCGGCTCCGGCACGATACTTCTCTGTTATCTTGCGGGACTCCCGATCAGCCGCCAATATGACCAGCCCCATCAGGGACATTACTGGTGCTATTCATATGAGGAAAGAACTGTCCTCCATCATTGGAAACCGATAGCGCCGCGCTGAATTTCATTAAGGACATCGCTAAAGGTGGTCAGGCTGCTGAAACCAGCCTTTCCGCGCCCATGCGGTAAGATATGGCGCTGGCCAGATGGATGCGGCCCACCTTGTCGCTGCCATCGAGATCCGCCAGCGTGCGGGCCACTTTCAGGATACGATGATAGGCGCGGGCGGAAAAATGCATCTGCTCGCTCGCATCGCGCAAAAGCTTCAGTCCTGCCGCATCCGGCTCCGCGACCTCCTCTATCAGTTTGGCCGAACAATAGGCGTTGGTCATGGAGGGTTCCAGACCGAGCGCGGAATAGCGCTCGCTCTGTACTGCGCGGGCGCGGGCGACGCGTTGCGCGACCGCCGCGCTTGTTTCCGAGCGGGACGGCTTGATGAGATCGAAGGCGGAGACAGCGGGCATATCGACCCGCAAGTCGATGCGATCCAGAAGCGGGCCTGAAATGCGGGCCTGATAATCAGCCTGACAACGCGGCCCGCGCGCGCAGACATGCCCCGGTTCGCCCGCCATGCCGCAGCGGCAGGGATTCATGGCGGCAATGAGTTGAAAGCGCGCCGGATAGCTGGTGCGGTGATTGACGCGGGCAATCAGACATTCGCCGGTTTCAAGCGGCTGGCGCAGCGAATCCAGCACCTGCGGCGAGAATTCCGGAAACTCATCCAGAAACAGCACGCCATTATGCGCAAGCGATACTTCGCCGGGCCGTGCGCGCAGTCCGCCGCCAACCATTGCCGCCATTGATGCCGAATGATGCGGTGCGCGGAACGGACGGCGGTCGGACAGTTTTCCGCCCGAAAGCTCACCCGCAATCGAGGCGATCATCGACACGTCCAGCAATTCGCGCGGAGAAAGACGCGGCAGAATGGATGGCAATCGCTGGGCGAGCATGGATTTGCCGGATCCCGGTGGCCCCACAAGCAGCAAATTATGGTTGCCAGCGGCGGCGATTTCAAGCGCCCGCTTGGCGGTCTCCTGCCCCTTTATGTCGGCAAGGTCGAGTTCCGTTTCACCGGAAATCCGCATGGATGGTTCGGGCCGGGTCAAAACCTGCGTGCCGCGAAAATGGTTGGCAAGGGCGATGAGGCTGCGTGGCGCCAATATGTCGATGTCGGCACCCGCCCATGCTGCCTCCGGACCGCAGGAATCCGGACAGATAAGCCCTTTCTGCTCCCGGTTAGCGCCGATTGCAGCGGGCAGGACACCCGCCACCGATGTTATCGAACCGTCGAGCGACAATTCACCCAGAACGAGATAGGACTGGATCGCATCCGCTGGAATGGCGCCAATCGCCGCCATAAGCCCGACGGCAATGGGCAAATCATAATGCGACCCTTCTTTCGGCAGGTCAGCAGGCGCCAGATTGACCGTCACCCGCTTGGTTGGCATGGACAGGCCGGAAGCGTGGAGGGCCGCCTGCACCCGCTCCCGGCTTTCCGCCACAGCCTTGTCCGGCAGGCCGACGATGGACATGCCCATCTTGCCCGGCGCCACCATCACCTGCACGTCGACAGGCACAGCCTCTATGCCCTGAAAAGCAACCGTCCCAACCCGCGCGACCATGTGCCCCCGCTCGCCACGCACCACATCTCTCAAGTGAGATAAAGTTCAAATACAACTCAGAGAGTTAAGCACGAGCGAGCGGCGAATTCAAGAACAATAAGAGAACGAAGTGGTGGTTTCTACCGCTTGGCTTCCACCGCATCCCAGAACAAGGCCGCAATGTTGGTTCCGTCGAAACGCTGGATTTCGCGGATGCCGGTTGGCGAGGTGACGTTGATCTCGGTCATGTAGTCGCCGATCACATCGATGCCGACCAGAATGAAGCCGCGCTCTTTCAGCGATGGGCCAATGCGCTCGCAGATCTCGCGTTCACGCGGCGTCAACTTGCTCTGTTCGGCACGCCCGCCGACATGCATGTTAGAACGGGCATCGGTTTCCGACGGCACGCGATTGATTGCGCCGACGGGCTCGCCATCGATCAGGATAATGCGTTTGTCGCCAGCACGCACGTCCTTCAGATAGCGCTGCGCAATGAAGGGCTCCTTGAACAGCTGACCGAACATTTCCAGAAGCGAGGTCAGGTTGCGATCGCCATCGGCCAGATGGAACACGCCAGCACCGCCATTACCGTAAAGCGGCTTCAAGATGATGTCGCCGAACTCGCGACGGAAATCCATGACTTCCTGCGGGTCCTTGGTGATCAGCGTTTCCGGCATGAGGTCGGGAAACTCCGTCACGAAGATTTTTTCGGGACTGTTGCGCACCCATGCCGGATCGTTGACCACCAATGTCTTCGGGTGAATCCGCTCCAGAAGATGAGTGGTGGTGATATAGTTCATGTCGAAAGGCGGGTCCTGACGCAGAAGTACCACATCCATTTCCGACAGGTCGCGGCGGATTGGCTCGCCCAGCGTATAGTGATCACCTTTGATGTCGCGCACTTCCATCTTTTCGAGGCGGGCGGAAACGACGCCATCGCGCATTGAAAGCCGGTCCGGCGTATAATGGTAAAGCTCATGACCGCGCTTCTGCGCCTCGAGCGAAAGGGCGAATGTAGTATCGCCCGCGATATTCACCGTGCTGATATGGTCCATCTGGACCGCGACTTTGAGAGCCATGATTTCCTCGCGATTCGAAGTTGCGGGAAATCTAAAACGGAATGAACGGGCAACATAGTCCTTTCTCTCAATCCGGCGTGGACTTCGCTTGCGCCTTTTCAGTGCGTGAAGCTGAACTGGATCAGTTTTCATCCATTGTTTATGCTGGCACTGTAGCTGCAAATCGCTGCTGGCGTTTCGGGAGGAAAATGTGACCGTTGTTAGAACTACGCTGTTTGCCGACCATGTAGCAGAACTGGGCGAAGGTCCCGGCTATGATCCCTTGAGCGGAAATGTCTGGTGGTTCGACATTCTCGGCCAGAAACTGATCGAGAAGAACTGGGACAGCGGCGAAACCCACGTCCATGCGCTCGGCATGAAAGCGAGCGCTCTCGCCGTGATCGACCGCGACCGGCAGTTGATCGTCAGCGAACATGGCCTGTTCATTCGTGAGCGCGCCAACGGGCGCCTCACCCTTCATCACCCGCTTGAAGCAGACAATGAAGTCACCCGCTCCAACGACGCGCGCGTGCATCCTTCGGGATCGTTCTGGATCGGCACGATGGGCAAAAAAGCCGAACCCGATGCAGGCTCCATCTGGTGGTATCGCGAAGGCCAGGTGAAAAAGCTGTTTTCCGGCATCACGATCACCAATTCGATCTGCTTTTCCCCTGACGGAAAGATCGCCTATTTTGCCGATACGGATCGCAACATCATCTGGCGGGTTGATACGGACCCCGAAACCGGATTGCCGGTATCCGACAAAAGCGTCTTCCACCATCGAACCGAAGAGGGCGGCGTCGATGGCTCAGTCGTTGATGCCGAAGGCACGCTGTGGAATGCCTGCTGGGGCGGCAGATCGCTCAATGCCTATTCACCGCAAGGCCGCCTGATCCGCTCTGTTCCACTGCCTGTGGGCCAGCCATCGTGCCCAGCTTTCGTCGGGCCGGATGCGACGGCGCTGATCGTGACAAGTGCACATGAAGGCCTGGACGATGAGGCCCGCCAGTCCGATCCCCATGCCGGAAAGGTGTTACTGCTTGATCTCACAGTTGCCGGACGGCACGATCCGCCGGTATTCTTATAAAAAGCCTACCTGGAACATCTCATGCTTTCTTGAATTATCGAGCGCCGGGATCAAAAACTCCGGATCGCAGTGAAGCACTGTCTTTCGCAGAAAGAAGCCAATTCAGCAGCAATACATAATTATGTGAATAAATCTTCCAATTTTCCGCCCTTACGCCTAGCTTCTATCGGCATACAAGAACATTATTTTTAAGATATTATATAATTCTACATTTTAACTTAATTGCATAAGGAAATATTGTGCCGACATTATCAAATAATCCAAACCCGCACTCTATAGAGCAAGCCAAATATAGACGCTACAACGTTTTAACGGACAATGGTCAAGCAATGCTGGCCAGCTATAAAAAAGGCATACAAGCCATGCTTAATTTGTCCGCTAGCGATAGAAGAAATTGGTTCAGACACGCATTTATTCATTTTTTTGACTGCCCCCACGGCAATTGGTGGTTTCCAGTTTGGCACCGTGCCTATCTATATTGGTTTGAGAACATCATTCGAAAACTCAGCGGTGACATACTATTCACACTACCTTACTGGGATTGGACGGAATACCCTGAAATTCCAGCAAGTATGTTTGATGGTGTATTAACACCAACTGATAAAGCCTATCTCCCATATACACAAGACGAGGCAGTTTTTACAGATTTTATCAAGCCCTCCCTTGCTTCCTTCTGGAGCAGCATGGGTACAATGCAAGACTATCAGATGGAGCTGCGGGGATACAAATCCTTTAACGATATGTGGCAAGCTGTGCTTGGTTATAATGGAGACAAAAAAGACCCAGGAAGTGAAGCTTTCGCAACAACAGATAATTCACGATACCTTACACTAGTGAAACGTTCCCTCGATAAGAGGACAAAATCAAATGTATCGTTGAATGTTATCAATGATGCGCTAGCACCACAAGAGTTCTATTCTCCCGATACTACCCTTAGCTTCACCAGTGCCAAGACTGATTCTCATGTAGTGATGCCAAAGGAAAAGCAGTTTTTTTCCATACTCGAAGGCCAGCCACATAATTCGGTGCATAATTGCATAGGAGGAGTAGGCCCTCTAGACCCAGGCCCTTATGCCTACATGGCCAATTTCCTGTCCCCCGTTGACCCCATATTTTTTCTTCACCATGCAAATATTGATAGACTATGGGATGTGTGGGCACGAAAGCAGGAATCTCTTAACTTGCCAGATCTTCCGATGACAATGGATGATCGTATTCGTTACAAAGAAGAGAATTTTTATTTTTTTACGGATGAGTCAGGCAATCCCATAATATCTGCTAAAGCTATTAGTTATCATTATATTTCTACATTGCAATATGATTATGAGCCAGGTTCTGGAGAAAATATAATAAACACCTCTGTCCGCGCTGATTTAAGTAATTCCTATACATACTCCGGAAAAACTAACGGATATTCTATGTCGATACAAATTCCGTCCAAGTTCCTGGATATTACCAACGAAACCAATAAATCTCTGGTCGTTACTATCAGCTTTAACAGGCCGGACGAAGGGCGCGGCTTCGACATCTTGGTGAATGCACCCCAAGGTATGACAACCGTCGATACAAACAGTCCGTATTACGGAGGTACAGTCGTATTTTTTGGGCCACCAATGAGTGGCATGACAATGTCAAACGATACAGCCTTTACCCTCATCCTTCCTCAAACGCTGGAAATTTTTCATACGGCTTACGCGGATGAATTTGCAACACTGGTATTCACATTAGTGCCATCCGTAAACACCCCAGGCGAACAACCTCTGATAATCCAAACATTAACGGTGCGAGCATTGTAATAGTTTCACCCAGGATTAATAGGACAACTCCTTGATCCTGAGTTAGACCTTCTCCGAACGAACTGGATGATTACGACAGACGAGTCGGCGGCTTCTGCAAGTCGATTCTGCTTTCGTCGGGCCGGACCCATGAAGGCCTGGACGTTGAGGCCCGCCGGTCCGATCCCCATGCCGGAAAGGTGTTACTGCTTGATCTCACAGTTGCCGGACGGCACGATCCACCGGTTCGACTCTGAATAACAAATAAAAAGGGCCCTTGGGGCCCTTTGATCTAAACACCTTCGACGATGATGATCTCGCCATCGGCGACCGTCTGCCGGATCGCCTTCGCCGCCCGATATTCCGGAGAATTGTAGCAATCGAGCGCGTGCTGCATGGTCTCGAATTCGATGATGACATTTCGGGCGCGGCCCGGCCCTTCAACGGCTTCAGCCTTGCCGCCGCGTGCGATGAAATTTGCGCCATAACGCTCAAATGCCGGTTTCGCCGTCGACACATAGTCCTTGTATCGCTCGGGATCACGGACGTCCACGCGGGCAATCCAGTAAGCTTTGGTCATGCTCTCTCCTCCAGTAACTCTTTCATGCAACCGAGCGCATTTCTTCCAGAATGGCAAGGGCCGCCGCTTTCCGATCAGCCGCGCCGACAATCGGGCGTGCGACGACCAGATGGCTGGCTCCGGCTTTCAATGCATCGGCAGGTGTCATGACCCGTTTCTGGTCGCCCTTTTCCGAACCGGCTGGACGAATGCCCGGCGTGACGATGGCCATGTCCGGACCGACCGCCTGACGGATGGCTGCAGCCTCCACGGCAGAAGCGACGATGCCGCCCATGCCCGCCTCGCGCGCCTGACGGGCCCGCTTCAGCACCAGCGTTTCCGCATCGTCGGAATATCCGGCTTCCCGCAGATCGGCATTGTCCATTGAGGTCAGAACCGTAACGCCCAGGAGGCAGAGGTTCGATCCCCTTGCGGCTTCCACTGCTGCCCGCATCGCTTTCGGGTAGGCATGAAGCGTGAGCATGGAAACGCCCATTTTCGCGACATTTTCGACGCCCTTTGCAATGGTGTTGTCGATATCGAGGAGCTTCATGTCGAGGAAGACTTTTTTCTTCGCCGCGACGAGGCTTTTTGCGAAATCGAGGCCGCCCGCGAATACGAGTTGATAGCCGATCTTGTAGAAGGAAACGGCGTCCCCCAACTCTTCGACTACCTTCTCCGCCTCAGTAATAGTCGGCACGTCAAGGCCCACGATCAGCTGATCGCGCAAATCTGTCGTCGTCATGAGAGTCTCCGTGGTGATTTTTACTCTCTTCGCACAACAGGACCCGTTACGAAAGAGATGGAATCAGCTTTTTGCTTCTTCCACCCGCGTGATGAGGCTCCGGCAGACAGCAGAAAGCATCCTGGCGCTGCGCTCTTCTTTCAGCGTTCCATCCTCATTGAACGCCATGGATGCATGACCGACGGAGCATTGCTCCGTGACGATCTGCACTCCGACATTCATCAGCACGGCGCGCAGGTGATAAAGCCCCCGCATTCCCGCAAAAACGCCGTCGGAACTCGAGCAGAGACCGACCGTCAGACCGGCATAAGGCCTGAATGGTTGGTCGCCATCCTTCGAGATGCGGCTGACCCAATCGATGGTGTTTTTCAGAAGCGGCGGGATCGAGGCGTTATATTCCGGCGAACAGATCATCAGCCCGTCATGCTGGGCAAACAGACGACCCAGCCTCATCGCGTTCTCGGGAACGCCATGTTCCTTTTCCAGGTTCTGGTCCATGATCGGCAGCGGATAGTCGGCGAGCGTGATGCGCGTGACCTCAGCCCCCTGCATCCGCAACTCCTTTTCGGCTGCATCAGCCATATGTCCGGAAAAAGCGCCGATGCGAACCGAACCCGCGAAGACGAGAATACGTGCAGTCATGAAAGCCTCGCGAGAATTTACACCAGTGGGCTGCGATAAACCCAGAGCTGCGCCGGCGGCACGTTCCGCACCACGAAATCATAGTGCTGAACGGTATAATTGCCGCGGCCGGCGGGAACCGGCGGCAGGGGACCATAGGTGATCTGCATCAGGGGCCGTCCGCGCGGAATGCGCGAAAGCAGGCTTTCCACGAGCTGGATGCGCCGGTCCATCGGGAAATTGAGCATCGGCACGGCAGAAATGATGCAGTCGAATTTCTGGTCCTTCTTCTCGCCCAGCGCGCTGTCGAGATCGAATGCGTCACCCTGAATGATGTTGACCTCCGGAAAGATCGTATTCAGGTGATCCACGAAGTCCTGCGAATATTCGATGGAATAAAGGTCGGCAGGTTTCACGCCCTGTTTCAGGATCGCCTTGGTGATGACGCCCGTACCCGGTCCAAGTTCAAGAACCGGAAGGCCGGAACCGGTGTCGATGACGCTCGCCATGCGGCGCGCGGTAACGGAACTCGTGGGCAGAATGGCGCCGACGGCTTTCGGCCCGTCTATCCATCCCTTGAAAAAACGAATTTCCTCATCGAACTTAGCGGCCAGTTTCCTGCCGAGCTGTCCTGCCATTCTCGCTGCTCCCATTGTCGTTATTGGACAAGTTTATGCCGCTTTGAATTCCCTAAGCAAGGCGTGAATAAGGAAAAGAACAAAAAAGGGAGCCGAAAGGCTCCCATTTCTATTCTCCGATACCTTCGAAGAATTCTTTCATCCTTGAGAAAAACCCGGCTGATTTCGGGCTATTCTCTTGCGAGGATAGTTTTTCGAACTCTTCGAGCAGTTCGCGCTGACGCTTGGACAGGTTCTGCGGCGTCTCGATGTCGATCTGTATATAAAGATCGCCGACGGCTGCCTGCCGCAGGACCGGCATGCCCTTGCCCTTGAGGCGGAACTGCTTGCCGTTCTGCGTGCCTTCCGGAACCTTGACCCGCGTCTGGGTGCCGTCGAGCGTCGACACTTCGAACTGGCCGCCAAGCGCTGCCGTCGTCATCGAGATCGGCACCTTGCAATAAAGGTCCGAGCCGTCGCGCTGGAAAAACTCATGCGGCTTGACTGAAAGGAAGATGTAGAGATCGCCCGACGGACCGCCGCGCATGCCAGCTTCGCCTTCACCGGCCAAACGGATACGTGTGCCATCCTCGATGCCTGCCGGAATATTGACCGACAGCGAACGTTCCTGCGTGACGCGGCCCTGGCCGTGGCACTTGCCGCAAGGGTCCTTGATGATCTGCCCGCGCCCGTTACAGGTCGGGCAGGTGCGCTCGACCGAGAAAAAGCCCTGGGCAGCGCGGACACGCCCCGAACCCGAACACATGGTACAGGTGGTCGGCTGTGAACCGGCCTTCGCGCCGGAACCGGAGCACTCGTCACAGGTGATGGACGTCGGAACGCGAATCTGCGCGGTCTTGCCCGCATAGGCTTCTTCCAGCGTCACTTCCATATTGTAGCGAAGATCGGCGCCGCGTTCGCGTCCGCCATTGGAGCGACGGCGACCGCCGCCCATCATCTCGCCAAAAATGTCCTCGAAGATATCGGCAAAGCCGCCACCGCCGGCAAAACCGTTGCCGAAACCGCCGCCCATACCGCCATTTTCAAAGGCTGCGTGGCCAAACCGGTCATATGCGGCACGCTTCTGCGGGTCCTTCAGCGTTTCGTAAGCCTCGCCGATTTCCTTGAACTTGCGTTCAGCTTCCGGATTATCCGGATTGCGATCCGGATGATATTCCATGGCGAGTTTGCGAAAGGCTGTCTTCAGCGTCTTGTCGTCTGCTGTTCTTTCAACACCCAGAGCTTCGTAGTAGTCGATCTTCATCAGTTCGTTATCCCGGCGACAGGAACGCGCCTTTTGTTTTCACGGACATCGTATCCCGAAACCGGTCCCCAGATTCGTGCGACACGCCCCAAAGCGTTCAACACTTGTCGGGGGCCAGCGTTTCCAATTGTTCATCAATCGAAGTGCCTTTCCCGACCCATATGTCGGAGGAGCACTCCTGGTTTCAGTATCAACACCCACTTTGCCCGAAACCGTCTCGTGCTTTTCAAGATGTATGCAGGCCAGAGCGATTTTTCAAATGGAGGCTTTGCCCGATATTTCCATCGGTATTCCACCGACACCGGCCAGCATGCAGGCTTATACAAAACCTGCGAATATGAACATCTCGAAAATTGGCAAAAGCCCGGGGCAAACCCCGGGCTTGAGCGTATTAAGCCTGAAATTACGACTTCTTCTTGTCGTCGTCGATTTCTTCATAATCGGCGTCGACAACATCGTCGTTTGAAGCCTTCTCTTCGCTACCGCCGGCAGCACCGGTTTCAGCAGCCTGAGCGGCTTCATACATGGCCTGACCGAGCTTCATGGAAGCTTCGGCGAGCGTCTGCGTCTTGGCCTTGATGTCGTCGGCATCATCGCCTTCAAGTGCGGTCTTGAGGCTTGCAAGCGCATCCTCAATGGCCTTCTTGTCGTCAGCCGAAACCTTGTCACCATATTCGCTCAGCGACTTTTCGGTCGAGTGAACGAGGCTTTCGCCCTGGTTCTTGGCTTCCACGGCCTCGCGGCGCTTCTTGTCGGCTTCGGCATTCGCCTCGGCGTCCTTGACCATCTTTTCGATGTCGGCATCGCTCAGACCACCGGATGCCTGAATGCGAATCTGGTGTTCCTTGCCGGTGCCCTTGTCCTTGGCCGTCACGTTGACGATGCCGTTGGCGTCGATGTCGAAGGTCACTTCGATCTGCGGCACGCCACGCGGTGCGGGCGGAATGCCGACCAGGTCGAACTGGCCGAGCATCTTGTTGTCGGCAGCCATTTCACGCTCGCCCTGGAAGACGCGGATCGTCACGGCCGACTGGTTGTCTTCGGCGGTGGAGAAGGTCTGCGACTTCTTGGTCGGGATCGTGGTGTTGCGGTCGATCAGACGGGTGAACACGCCGCCCAGCGTTTCGATGCCGAGCGAAAGCGGGGTCACGTCGAGCAGCAGAACGTCCTTGACGTCGCCCTGCAGAACGCCGGCCTGAATTGCCGCCCCCATGGCGACGACTTCGTCAGGATTGACGCCCTTGTGCGGTTCCTTGCCGAAGAAGGCCTTAACGACTTCCTGAATCTTCGGCATGCGGGTCATGCCGCCGACCAGAATAACCTCGTCGATTTCGCCAGCCTTGAGACCGGCATCCTTCAGTGCTGCCTTGCAAGGCTCGATGGTGCGCTGGACGAGATCGTCGACCAGGCTTTCGAACTTGGCGCGCGACAGCTTGATGGCAAGGTGCTTCGGACCGGTGGCATCCGCCGTGATGAACGGCAGGTTCACTTCGGTCTGCTGCGAGGACGACAGTTCGATCTTGGCCTTTTCGGCAGCTTCCTTGAGGCGCTGCAGAGCGAGCTTGTCGTTCTTGAGGTCGATGCCGCTTTCCTTCTTGAACTCGGAAACGAGGTATTCGACCAGACGCATGTCAAAGTCTTCACCACCGAGGAAGGTGTCGCCGTTGGTCGACTTCACTTCAAAGACGCCATCGCCAATTTCAAGAACCGACACGTCGAAGGTGCCGCCGCCAAGGTCGTAGACAGCGATGGTCTTGCCGTCGTTCTTGTCCAGACCGTAAGCAAGCGCTGCCGCAGTCGGTTCGTTGATGATGCGCAGCACTTCAAGACCGGCGATCTTGCCGGCATCCTTGGTTGCCTGGCGCTGAGCGTCGTTGAAGTAGGCCGGAACGGTGATGACCGCCTGCGTGACCGTTTCGCCGAGATAGGATTCAGCGGTTTCCTTCATCTTCTGAAGGATCATCGCGGAGACCTGCGACGGGGAATATTTCTTGCCGTGGACTTCAACCCAGGCATCGCCATTGTCGCCCTTGACGATCTGGTATGGAACCAGATCCTTGTCCTTGGCGACCATCGGGTCGTCAAAGCGGCGGCCGATCAGGCGCTTGACCGCAAAAATGGTACCTTCCGGATTGGTGACGGCCTGACGCTTTGCAGGCTGGCCGATGAGACGTTCGTCACTATCGCTGAATGCAACGATCGAAGGGGTTGTACGCGCACCTTCGGCATTTTCGATGACCTTCGCGTTCTTGCCGTCCATGACGGATACGCAGGAGTTGGTCGTTCCCAGATCGATACCAATAACTTTAGCCATATTTCTCTCCATTCAGCAAACCGCCAAGACCTCTACCGAGCGTTCCATGGGCGGTTCCTATCGGTTTCACAATGCTCTTTTCACGATGCATATCCGGATACCGGTCCCGGTTTCCAGACGCACATCAATGCCCTGTGCGAGGCGTATATAAGAAACGCGGTTTTTCACTGCAAGTCACAAGAACCGGACAAAGACAGATTCCTTGCCCGATATTCCTTACAGGATCAACGGACTGTCTCGCTCCCGCCGGTTTTGCCCGCACGATAGATCGCATCGATGAATTTCTGGTTCGCCCTGGAATTTTCGAGCGAGAACAGCCGCGCATCCCTGTCGCCGCGTGCGGCCCGCACAAAGCTTTCGGCCTGAAGCTGGTAATGATTGGCATCACCGAACGACCATTCGCTCGCTCGTGTGTGTCCGGCATCGAAAAGCGCGATGCTGCCGTGGCCATATTTACCGGTATTGAACGGCGCATAGACTTCGATGAAGCCCTTGTCGCCATGGAAAACCATTGTCTGGCGTCCTGCAAGCTGCGTCGCGACGTAGAAGGTCAGATCGAAGCCGTCGAAACGGGCCGAAACATTGGCATAGCGGTCGGTGCCGAAGGCGGGATCATATTCCACCGACGCCTGGACCGACAGCGGTTCCTGACCGGTGACCATACGGGTGACGACGGTCGGATAGACGCCGATATCCGGCAGAGCACCGCCGCCCAGTTCCGGCTGGTTGCGCATATTGTCCGGATCGACGTTGAAATAGGAAAAGACACCCTGCACATGACGGAGCCTGCCGATGGCGCCTTCGGCCAAAAGTTCGCGCAGCTTGATCCACTGGGGATGGTAATAGACCATGAAGGCTTCGGCTATCGTGACCTTATGCTTGTCCCGGGCCGCGATGAGCTGGTCGATATCGTCGGCCCTGAGCGCGATCGGCTTTTCGCACAGGACATGCTTACCCGCTTCGGCTGCCTTGCGGCTCCATTCGATATGCTGCGAAGTGGGCAGCGGAATATAGACGCCGTCGACGGCGTCGCTTGCGAGGAGTTCCTCATAGGAACCGAATGCCAGCTGCGCACCAAAGCGGTCGGCAACCGATCGGGCACGTGACTGATCACGGCTTGCGATGGCATGAACGACGCCATTTTCGGACGCGCAAAGTGCGGGAATCACCTGCGTGACACCGATCCTGGCGGTGGAAAGAATACCCCAATGAAACATGCAATTCCCTCGTTCTTATGAATTCACTCCGGCGCGTCCCAGCCCTGAACGGTCAGTTCCGGCCAGAATTGCAGCGCGCGGGCCGCCTTGATTTCATGCGTTTCGCGGTTATCGATGGCACGATTGGGCCGAATGCGAAACGAAAAAATATCGTCGAGACCGAAAGGAGCGTGGATGATGAGCCCATGCTCCCCCGTCTCGCCGTGTTTGGCCAGCCGCGCGCCTACGCAATGGGCGATCGTCGAATAACGCTCTATGGATTCGGTCGCGGAACGAAGCGGCGGATAAGGCTGTCCGAAACGCTTTTCGAACCACAGATGCACCCGTGCCTGATTGCGTATCTCGACGGGAAGCGGAAACCCGCGAAAGACCTCGGCGCCCCGTGCGATAACCGCATCCTCCGCTTCCCAGGAAAGATCGCCGCCGTCGAAATAGATGATGTCGAGATCCTTGATTCCATGCAGGTTGGGCCGTCCGGTCAGCCGGTTCCAGATGGTGTTGTAGAGCGCGCCCGAGACGAGCCAGGACCCGGACGCCTTTCCGCCCAGGTCTCGCAGCCGATGCAGCGCATCGGCCAGCATCGTGCTTTCCAGCACCATCTGCGAAAAGATATTCCGCTGCCGTGAGGACGGGAGACCAGCGTAGCGCAGATGCTCCGGCAGCGTGTTCATCTGTCGGTTCCTGTTCCATGGCGATAAAAGTCGATGAATGCGCGCAATGCCGGGCGCATCTGGCGGCGGCTTGGATAATAAAGGTGGAAACCCTCGAAGGGCGCGCACCAGTCTTCCAGAACCCGGACCAGCCGACCCTCGGCCAGAAAATCCCGCGTATAATCCTCGAACAGCCAGACCAACCCCGCACCGGCAAGCGCAGCCTCGAGCAGGATGCCGTTGTCGTTGGCGATCAGCGGCCCTTCGACGCCGATTTCCACGATCTGGCCGTTCTTCTCGAACTCCCAGCGATAGAGCCGCCCTCCCGGAAAGCGCTGACGCAAACAGCGGTGCCGCGCCAGATCGCGCGGATGCGAAGGGGCCGGACGGGCTTCGAAATAGGCTGGCGATCCCACCACAGCGCCGCGCTGCGGGCCGCCGAGCCGCACCGCGATCATGTCGGCTTCCAGATTTTCGCCAAGCCGCACACCCGCATCGAAACCGGCAGCGACGATATCGGTGAAAGCGTTGTCAATGCGCAGATCCAGCGTGATGTCGGGGTAGAGCCGGGCGAATTCACCAAGGCGAGGCGCAAGCATTAGCTGCGTGGCGACGAGCGGGGCGGAAATGCGCAGGATTCCCGCAGGGCGGTCCTTCGTCTCCAGCGCGGCGCCCAATGCCTGATCGATTTCCGCCAGCGCGGGCGCAAGCCGCTCCAGAAGCCGGCGGCCCGCCTCCGTTGGCGCGACGCTGCGCGTCGTGCGCGCCAGAAGGCGCACGCCCAGACTGTCCTCCAGCGTGGCCACCGCATGGCTGACGGCAGAGGGGGCAATCGCCAGTTCCCGCGCCGCACCCCGAAAACTTCCATGCGCGGCAACGGCGGCAAGAACGGCAAGCTGGGACAGTTGGCTTCGATTCATTGTTATAAATTACAGAACAACCCGTGAAAATAAATCGGTATTATCGAACTGATCGCCCTGTTTTATGGTTCACGGCATGATCCCTCCGGACTGCAGCCGCCCCGAAAGTGCCTCCAGCCGGTTCGCCTCCCGATTTCCCACAGAAATTTCAGTACTTTCAATCAGTCATTCGAAAGGAACTACAATGCAACAGCGCAAACTCGGCCCGCAATTGAGCGTTTCCGCCCTTGGTTTCGGCTGCATGGGAATGACCTATGCCTATGGCGGACAGGACGAGCAGGACGCGATCCGCACACTGCACCGCGCCGTCGATCTCGGCGTGACTTTTTTCGATACGGCGGAGGTCTATGGCCCGTTCGAGAACGAGAAACTCGTCGGCAAGGCGCTGAAGCCCTTCAGGGAGCGGGTGACGATTGCAACGAAGTTTGGCTTCAGGATCGAAGACGGGCAGATGAAGGGTGTCGATAGCCGTCCCGAGCATATTCGCGACGTGGCCGAGGCTTCCCTGAAGCGGCTCGGAATCGATGTGATCGACCTGTTCTACCAGCATCGCGTCGACCCGTCCGTGCCGATCGAAGATGTGGTCGGCACCTTGAAGGACCTCATCGATGAGGGGAAGATTCGGGCGATCGGTCTTTCCGAAGCGGGCGCCTCCACGCTGCGCCGCGCGCATGCGGTCCATCCCATCGCCGCGCTGCAAAGCGAATATTCGCTATGGGCACGCGATCCGGAAGAGGGTGTTCTGCCGGTCTGTCGCGAACTCGGTATTGGTTTCGTACCCTATAGCCCGCTCGGGCGCGGCATGCTGACCGGCACGGTGCGCTCGCAGTCAGACCTTGCAGAAGACGATTTCCGCAAGACGCTGCCGCGTTTTCAGCCGGGCAATCTGGAAGCCAACAACCGGCAGGTGGATCGCATCCTGGAGATCGCGCAGGAAAAGCAGGTTACGCCCGCACAACTGGCGCTGGCTTGGGTATTGAGCCGGGGTGATTTCATCGTGCCAATCCCCGGCGTGCGCAAAATCCGCCATCTGGAAGACAATGTGAAAGCCGTCGAAGTCGTACTGACGCCGGAAGACCTGCAACGCCTGGACGAAGTGTCCACGCCGAACCTGATTGCAGGCGAGCGTTACAATGAACACCAGCTTGCGCTGACCGGTCTCTGATTGGATGCCCCAAACAAAAAGGGAGCCTCACGGGCTCCCTTCCTTTTTACATCCGGCGCAAGGCTGGTGGAGCGAGCGTCAGAAGCCCGCCCAGCGTCATGGCGAAGCCCACCCATAGCGGCGCATGCAGGCCATAGCCGGCCTCCATCGCCTGTCCGCCGATCCACGGCCCGAGCCCCAGACCGATATTGATGACCGATGCATGCATCGCGTTCACCAGCGCTCCGGGATGAGCGATCCGCATCACCCGCGCAATGAAGGCGGGGTTGAGCGCAATGCCCGTCAGGCCGATCATCACGATGGCGAGAATTGCAGCAGGCTTCAATTCTGCGAAAAGCGCAAAAATCAGCATCGCAGACAGCATCAGAACGAGGCCGATGGCGATGGTCGGGATCGTGTGGCGATCCGCAAAGCGCCCGGTGACATAATTGCCGACGATATTGGCGCCGCCATAAACGGCAAGCAGCAATGGCACCTGCATGGCCGAGAAACCTGCAAGCTGCACCGTGATCGGCGACAGATAGCTGTAGACGGCGAAGGAAGAACCGATGACCAGCGCGCTTGTGGCGTAGGCGGCCCAGAGTTTCGGCTTGCGCATTTCCTTCAGTTCGGAACGCAGATCGGCCTGCGGCGCATCGGGCGAAGATTCGATCTTGATTGCAATGACGAGCGCACAGACGAGGATCAGAACAACAATGGACCAGAAGCTCGCCCTCCAGCCGAACGCATTGGTGATTGCCGTTGCGATGGGGACGCCTAAGACGGTGCAAAGCATGAGGCCTGCGAAGACGAGCGACGAGGCGCGCCCGCGCAGCTCCGGTCCGACAAGCTGCGCCGTGATGGCAAGCATCAACCCGAAGCTCGTGGCCGCAGCCATGCCGGTCAGCACACGCGCGATCAGCAGAACCTGAAAACTGCTTGTGGAAGCGGCTACGCTTTGCGCGGCGGCATAAAAGACCAGCAAAAGCAGGAGCCCGCGCTTGTTCTCGATCTTCAGCGCCAGAAACAGTATCGTTACCAGCGGCCCGCCGATCATCATGCCCAGCGCGTAAAGCGAGATGAGATTGCCGATATCCGCAATGGAACGGTCGAACGCCACCTGAAGGGAGGGCAGCATTCCCGAAATCATGAGTTCGGAAGTCGTGAGCGCAAAAACGCCGAGACTGAGGCAATAGACGACGAGCGGGATTGCCCGCGCCTTTTGCGCGGACGCAGGGACCCCTTCCGCCGCCAGGGCAGAATCGCACGTATCGTTCATGGGACGAATCCTATTTATATAGTATTGATTACATAATTAATATCGACTTGCCCGAAGGGGTCAAGAGAATTATATAAGGATGATTATAGAAAGGGAGAAAAATGGTTCCACGCGGACGTCCGCGCAGCTTTGACCGCAATGCGGCGCTGGACAAGGTGATGAAAGTTTTCTGGGCCAACGGCTATGACTGCGCCCAGATCAATGATTTCACGACCGCCATCGGCATCACGCCGCCAAGCTTCTATGCCGCCTTCGGCAACAAGGAGCAGGCATTCCGTGAAGCTGTGGACTATTATCGCCGCACCATCGGCGCCGTCCCTTTCGATGCGCTTGAAAATGCGCCCACCATTCATGACGGCCTGCGTCAATGGCTGGAGAAATCCGCCGACAGCGCCTTTGCCTGCCCGGCGGGCGGCTGCATGATCAGCGTCTGCTCGATCCAGTGCAAACCGGAAAATGTGCCTGTGAAGGAATTTCTCCAAGCCATCCGTCACGCCAATCATGAGCGGCTTTCAAACCGCCTGCAGCAAGCGGTGGCCGCGGGCGACCTGCCGGCCGACTCCGATATCGTGCAGATGACCGAATTCTATCACATGATCCAGCAGAGCATTTCTTTTGAAGCCCGCGACGGCAATTCGCGCGCGGCGGTGCAGAAGATCATCGATATGGCATTGATGGCCATTCCCACCCGTGCAAACGGGAAGCCTAGTGCGGTTCCTGTTCTGACAGAATCGCCGGAACCGCTCTAACTATTTGTTTTATCGCATTATCCAACGCATCGAAGCGGGATAAGAAATCAGTCCAGTGAACTGATTTCCCCGCGTAGACGTTTCACAGTTTTGCCGGAAATGCTCTAATCTCGTCAGTTGAGCCACTTGTCACGGATCGCCTCAAAGCTGCCATCCCTTTTCGACAGGTCGATCCACTGGTCGACGAATGCGGCCCAGTATGGATCGCGCTGTATCCAGTAAGCCTTGTCGATATGGTTGAATGGCTTCTCCACATCAACAGCGCATAGAATGCCGGGATGCTGCTTCTGCTGATAGTGCGTTTCCGCGCCGTCGGTAATCATCACATCGCCTTCTCCGGCGGCAAGCGCATCAAAGATGCTCTTATTGTCCTTCCACGGGATGATTTGCGCCTGTTTGATATTGTCATGGACGAAGATCGAGTTCGTGCCGCCCGGATTGGCGATAACCTTGACGCCGGGCTTATCGATCTCGGCCATTGTCCTGAATTTATCCTTGTCGGCGCAGCGTGCAATCGGGGCCTTCCCATCCTCCAGATAGGGACGGGAAAACAAACCTATCTTCTGCCGCTCCAGGGTGATGGAAATACCACCCATCGCGATGTCGAACTTGTCGTCGCGAAAATCTTGCGTGAGTGTTGGCCAGGATGTTTCGACGATTTCCAGACGCACACCCAGAGCCTTTGCCAGACTTTGGGCCTGATCAATATCAAGTCCGGTGAACGCTCCGGTCTTCGCGTCCTTGAAGCTGAACGGGCTGTAATCGCCCGGTGTGCCGACTTTCAGCACACCGCGGGCAATGATTTCATCCAGCCTTGATTGCGGGGACGCCGTACTGAACGACAACCCCGAAAGAGAAAATAAAAACAAAATGAATACGGCCTGAAAATAGCGCATATCTATCCTTTTCCGACAATTATAAATTCAAAAATATACTACATAATTCCACGATCATATTTCCAAATGCAAAAAGCGCCAGCCCGAACTCATCAGACTGGCGCTTTCAACTTCATCACATGGCGGTTTTACCCGCGAAGAACGCCGCCGGTTTGCTTGGCGACGCTTGCCACGACCTGTTTCGACAGCGCTTCCAGATCTTCATCCGTCAATGTGCGGTCTTGGGGCTGCAACAGCACTTCGACCGCAATGGACTTCTTGCCTTCGCCGAGCGATGCACCCGTGAACACGTCAAAGACCTGAACGCCGACAATCAGCTTCTTGTCGGCAGTCGAGACTGCCTTCACCACATTGCCCGCCTCCACGTCTGCATCCACCACGAACGCGAAATCGCGCTTGAGGCTCTGGAACTGCGAGAGGTTGAGCGCAGGCTTGGTGCGTGTGGATTTCGCCTTCGGCTCAGGAATCGCGTCGATATAGACTTCAAAGCCGCAGAGCGCGCCCGAAACATCGAGCGCTTCCAGCGTATCCGGATGGAACTCGCCGAAATAACCAAGCACGACCTTGGGCCCGAGTTTCAGCGTACCCGAGCGGCCCGGATGGAACCATTCGGGCCCGCCAGCCTCGATCTGGATGCGATCTACCGGCGCGCCGGCGGCCTCCAGTGCTGCGAGCGCGTCGGCCTTGGCGTCGAACACGCCGACGGGCGCTGCATTGCCGGCCCAGAAACGGCCCGAGCCGTCGACCTTGGCCGTGCCGCGACGCACGCCACCCGCAACGCGACGCTGGTTGTCCGGTGTGTCGCCTTCATAGATGCCCGAGACCTCGAACAGCGCCGTATCGCCAAAACCGCGATCCGCGTTGCGCTGGGCAGCGGCAAGCAACCCCGGTAGCAGCGACGGGCGCATATCCGACATATCGGCGGCGATCGGATTCGCCAGCTTCAGTTCCGGCTTACCGCCGCCAAACGCCTTCGCCTGCGCTTCAGAAATGAAGGAATAGGTCACAGCTTCCATCATGCCGCGCGAGGCGAGCATGCGGCGGGCATGACGCGTCCTGATCTGCAATGTCGTCAGGATACGGCCATTGACCGCGCCGTGGCTTGGCAGCGGCTGTGGGTCGATCCGGTTGATGCCGTGAATGCGCATGACTTCTTCAACGAGGTCGGCCTTGCCTTCCACATCGCCGCGCCATGACGGAACAATTGCCTTGATGACCTTGCCATCGCCTTCGACACCGAAGCCCAGGCGCTTCAGAATATCGAGCGACGTTTCGTAAGGCACGTCGATGCCCGTCAGGCGCTTGACTTCCGACACCGGGAAATCGACCACGCGCGGCTCCGGCTTGCCATAGCCGACAACATCGAGAACCGTTGGCTCGCCGCCGCACAGTTCCAGTACCAGCCGGGTCGCAATTTCTGCTCCGGGCACCATCATTTCCGGATCAACGCCACGCTCGAAGCGATAGCGCGCATCGGTAACGATGCCGAGTTCGCGACCCGTGCGCGCGATCATGCGCGGGTCCCACAGAGCGGACTCGATCAGCACATCGGTGGTGTTCTCATCGCAGCCCGAATGTTCACCGCCCATGATGCCGGCAATCGATTCGGGGCCGTTTTCATCGGCGATAACATACATGCCGGGTTTGAACTTATATTCCCGCTGGTCGAGGCCGAGAATGGTTTCGCCATCCTTCGCGGCACGCACCGTCAGATTGCCCTTGACCTTAGCCGCATCGAAGACATGCAGCGGACGACCCTGATCGAAAGTCACATAATTGGTGATGTCCACCAGCGCGTTGATCGGACGCAGACCGATTGCCTTGAGACGCTGCTGCATCCATTTCGGGCTTGGGCCATTCTTGACGCCCTTGACCATGCGCAGCGCGAAGCCGGTGCAGAACGGGTGCTCCGCATCCTGATCCAGAACGACCTTGACCGGGGTTTCGCCCTCGCCCTTGACGGCTTCCGGCAGCGTGTTCTTGAGCGTGCCGAGACCGGCCGCAGCAAGATCGCGTGCGATGCCATGAATGCCGGTGCAGTCGGCGCGGTTTGGCGTCAGGCCGATCTCGATCACCGCATCGTCCAGCCCGGCATAGGTCGCGAAGCTGGTGCCTACCGGAGCATCCTCGGCCAAGTCAATGATGCCATTGTGTTCGTCGGAAAGCTCCAGCTCGCGTTCGGAGCACATCATGCCGAAGCTTTCGACACCGCGAATCTTACCGACGGAAAGCGTGACGTCCAGGCCGGGAACGTAGTCGCCCGGACGGCCCAGAACACCGACCAGACCGGCCCGTGCATTGGGGGCACCGCAGACCACCTGAACCGGCTTGCCGTCGCCCGCATCGACGGAAAGCACGCGCAGCTTGTCGGCATCCGGATGCTGGACTGCCGTCAAAACCCTGGCGATCTTGAAGGCCTTGAAAGCTGCGCGGTCATCGACCGATTCCACTTCCAGACCGATATCGGTCAGTTTTTCGACGATTTCATCCAGTGTCGCATCGGTTTCAAGGTGATCCTTGAGCCAGGAAAGCGTGAATTTCATGATCGTGTTCTTTCCTAAATTTCAGCGTTTGAGCACTTCGACCACGCGAAAGCGCTCGCAAAGCAATTTCATGTCCGGAGAGAAGCCGCCGTTGCGGCGAAAGTAGGCTTCGTGCCCTTTTCGCCAGTCATCCAGTGGGCCTTCCCCCTCATCTTCCGCAAAGGCGGCATCAACTTCATCAAAGCGGCGGACCGTCAGTTCGACGGTTTCTATCACCACGGCAGGGCGGCCCCGACCGTCCAGAACCACATCGCGACGTCCGATGACCGGCATCGGCTCGCCGTCTTCCCCGAATGAGGCAAGCGCGGCACAGGTCGCGGTCTTCCGACCCGCGAGCACCAGCGCAAGCAACTCATCGGCGAGTTCCGGCGAATCGCCAAAGGCGAAGGTCACGGCATCGCGATAAGGTTCGGGCAGTTGCGTCATGCGCTCAGTCCGCCGAAAAGCGTCGGAATGTCGAGCGGACGGAAACCGTAATGTTCGATCCAGCGCACATCGGCGTCGAAGAAGGCGCGCAGATCAGGCATGCCGTATTTCAGCATGGCGATGCGGTCGATCCCCATGCCCCAGGCAAAGCCCTGATAGACGTCCGGGTCATAGCCGGAAGCGCGCAGCACATTGGGATGCACCATGCCGCAGCCCAGAATTTCGAGCCAGTCATTGCCTTCGCCGAACTTCACATGCGGGCCGGAACGGTCGCACTGGATGTCCACTTCAACCGATGGCTCGGTGAAGGGGAAGAAGCTCGGGCGCATGCGCATCTTGACCGAAGGCACTTCAAAGAAGGCCTTGCAGAACTCTTCCAGAACCCACTTCATGTTGGCGACATTGGCCGACTTGTCGACCACCAGCCCCTCGACCTGATGGAACATCGGCGAATGAGTGGCATCGGAATCCATGCGGTAAGTCTTGCCGGGGATGACGATGCGGATCGGCTCGTCGCGGCCTTCCTGATCACGGATTGCGGCGAACTTCTCCATCGTGTGCACCTGCACCGGCGAGGTATGGGTGCGCAGAAGCTTGCGCTCGCCCTTCTCGTCCGCGTTGAAGAAGAACGTGTCGTGCATTTCGCGCGCCGGATGGCCTTCCGGGAAGTTCAGCGCGGTGAAATTATAATAGTCGGTTTCGATATCCGGGCCTTCGGCAATCGAGAACCCCATATCGGCAAAGATTGCCGTGATCTCGTCGATCACCTGCGAGATCGGATGAATGCGGCCGCGCGATGCAGCGCTTTCGCGGACAGGCAGCGTTACATCGACCTTTTCGCGCTCAAGGCGCGCTGCAATCGCCTGACGGCGCAGTTCCGTCTTGCGCTCCGTCAGCGCCTCGGTGACCCGGTTCTTCAAGCCGTTGATGGCCGGCCCCTGCGCCTGGCGTTCCTCCGGCGTCATGCTGCCCAGCGTCTTCAGCTTTTCCGAAACCGAGCCCTTCTTGCCAAGGGCCGCGACACGCACGGCTTCAATCGCCGGCTCGTCAGCCGCCGCCGCGATGTCTTCGAGAATCTGCCGTTCGAGTTGTTCTAGATCACTCATTTGTTTAAATCCCTGTCGCGCCTTTGGCGCTCCACGCCTCTTGGTTCAATCCCTGTCGCGCCTGCGGCGCTCCACGCCTCTTGGTTCACATCCCTGTCGTGTCTGCGGCGCTCCACATATTTTGCTTTGCAGTCAAAGAAGCCTTGTCGTTACTCTCTTTGACCTGATTGGTGAGACGCATCAAGATTTGCGTCAAAAAATTCCATCGCCTGCAGAAGCCGTCTTCCATCGCCGCCGAGAAAAATGCGGCGGAACAGCCGCAACGGCGCGATGGTAAATCGGAAAAACCCGACGATTTTCTTCAGTTCCGGAAGCACTGCTGCCGGTGCTACCGTCCGGTAAGCTGCGAATGCCTGTTGCGGCGTCTCTGCAAGGCGCGCCTGCGCGGTGATCTGGAAGAACAGCAGCCAGACATCACGCGCCTGCGCGGCGGCAGGCGGCATGACCGTCTCCGGCTCCTCTTCGAAATCCAGAAAACCGGCAATGCCGTTCTTCTCGAAGAAGTCGCGCGGGTGCGGACGCCCGTGGCAAAGCCCGGCCGCATGCGCGTCAGCCAACGCACGCGCGCAATGGATGAGAAGCGCGTCATGTCCTTGCGGGTCATCATGGCGCAGATGGTCGAGCCGATCCTGGATGATCGGTGCAACATCGCTCAAAACCATCACCGCTCCATGGCGGTAGACGATCCTTGGCACCTGGAAGCCAGCCTGCAGGAAAGCACTCATCTTGCGCTCTTCGCGGTCGGCCATGCCTGCTTCTCCGACATCCTTCGGGCTGCGCAGGAAGGGGTATGGAAGAAGCGGCGAAATCAGGCTGTGCAGACGCTTCGGGAGCGGACGCCTTTCGGCATCATAGCGTTTGATCCAGACACGATGGCCGCCGATGACAGCGCTTGAAATGCGCTTGCCCTGGCTCTGGACGAGCAGAACCAGCAGGCTGCGGAGATCGTCCGCATCCAGATCCAGTCGCAGCTTGCCCGGTTCATCCTTCATGTCCGGTTTGAACTCCCCAAAAGGGAAAACCCGCGCCAGCCGAGCCAGCGCGGGTCCCCAAATTTATCGATACTGCTTGGGAAAGGCGGCTGGCTTAGCGGACAGCGCCTTCAAAAGCGTTCGGCGTCTCGGTGTTCTTAAGGTACTCGAGAGCCTTCTTTGCCGATGCAACCAGCGCACCGAACGCATCCGGTTCGTGGATTGCGATGTCGGACAGGACCTTGCGGTCGATCTCGATGCCAGCCTTGGCAAGACCGTCGATGAAACGGCCATAGGTCAGGCCCTGCTCGCGGACAGCAGCGTTGATGCGCTGGATCCAGAGAGCGCGGAACGAGCGCTTGCGGTTCTTGCGGTCGCGGTAAGCATACTGCTTCGAACGGTCAACTGCAGCCTTGGCGGTGCGGATGGTGTTCTTGCGACGGCCACGGAAACCAGCAGCCTGATCCAGAACCTTCTTGTGCTTTGCGTGGGCGGTAACGCCGCGTTTTACGCGTGCCATGTTATGATCTCCTTCTCAGACTAATCTTAGAGGCCGTTCGGCAGGAACTGCTTCACGATCTTTGCATCGGCATCGGCGAGAACCATGGTGCCGCGTGCATCGCGAATGAACTTGTTCGAACGCTTGATCATGCCATGACGCTTACCAGCAGCTGCGGCCTTGATTTTGCCGGTGCCGGTGATCTTGAACCGCTTCTTGGCGGCCGATTTGGTCTTCATCTTGGGCATTTTGCTACTCCTTTGTTTAGTCCCCGTCGTGCCTGCGGCACTCAACGCCTCTTGCTTCAAGCGGCATCGGTATCTGCGACCGACCGGAACTCTGTTTTCACTTCCGGACTGACCAAGCCCGAAAAGCATACGAAACCGCCACGGCATGCCCTGCCGGGCGGTTCGAACGCGGCCTTATAGGCTCAAAGACCGCAAAACGCAATGCCCGAATTGGGCTGAATCGCACTCCGGACGTCAATAAAGATGCAGAAGCACCGGCAGGACATTGGTGTCCTGCAAATATTCCACGAACTCGAAAAACGGATAGGCGACGAAAAACACCAGACCATCCGTGAACGTGCGGTAAAGCCGGTCGGGGCGGACGATCAGTTCCTTGTCGTCACGAAAAAGCGAAGGATTGGGGAAGAATCGCGGAACACTGGCGCAATAGGCTTCATAAGGCTTGCCGAAATTCTGCTTCAGGAACTTCTCTTCCGTCCGGATGACGACCGAGAAAGCGAGATAGCAAAGCACGCCGAAAGTGATGGCGATGGTGAGACTGCCGGTCTGCGCGCCAATACCCATCGCACCGATGCTGCTGAAGACATAGAGCGGATTGCGCGTGACCGAATAGGGGCCGCTCTGCACGATTTCCGCGCTCTTGCGCCCGCCGATATAGAGCGTGCACCACATGCGGCCGATAATGGCTGCAACGATCAGGCTGAGACCGAAAGCCTCGATATATTCATGAAAATGCCCGGTCGACCGCGAGCCTACAAAAAGCAGCGCCACCACCAGAAGCACGATGACCGCGCCGATCGCAAAACGTCGCCGCTGTTGATATTTCCCCAGTTCGCCCAAAGTCTTCATTGCAGTTCCATGATCCCAAAATTGTCCGGGGAAATGAAAAGCCGCCCGAAGGCGGCTTTTCCAAGGCATTTCGAAATGTTCAGCGCGGAGCGAGAACCATCATCATCTGACGGCCTTCAAGCTTCGGCTCGGACTCGACCTTGGCGATTTCAACAGTGTCTTCCTTGACGCGCTGCAAAAGCTTCATGCCAAGTTCCTGGTGCGCCATTTCGCGTCCGCGGAAACGCAAGGTAACCTTGACCTTGTCGCCTTCCTCAAAGAAACGCTGAGCAGCCTTCATCTTCACCTCATAGTCATGGGTGTCGATGTTCGGTCGCATCTTGATTTCCTTGATTTCAACCGTTTTCTGCTTCTTGCGCGCTTCGGCGGCCTTTTTCTGATTCTGATACTTCAGCTTGCCGAGGTCGACGATCTTGCAAACCGGAGGCTCGGCATTCGGCACGATCTCAACGAGATCGAGACCGGCTTCTTCCGCCATGGCCAGCGCTTCCTGAATGGAAACATCACCATGGTTCTGGCCTTCGGCATCGATAAGCTGAACCCGGGGAACCCGGATATCACGGTTGGAGCGCGGTCCGTCTTTCTGAACCGGCGTCGCTCTAAAGGGTCGGCGAATGGTCGTTATCTCCTAATTGTTACGTCTCATGCGGTCGGATGCTTGCTGCCAGACGGCATGTCCCCGATCAAACCGCAGTTGATCGCGGAAATGTCGTCAAGCAGGCGGCGAAGTCAATAGCATCTTTGTCAGGAAAAATCACCCCCGCGTGATAAACGTTCTTTTTATCATCATTTCGCGGCGGACAAGCGGCATATCGGTCACATCTGCCGTCATTTCAAGGGCCTCGCTTCAGATGGCGGGTTTTCTCTCTTTTCCGAACATGCCAAAACAATCCCGCAAATCGAGGAGATCTGACATGAACGTTGCGGGGCCGGAATTCATCGACGTGGACGGAGCGAAAATCGCGCTGCATCACAGAGCCGGAAGCAAGTCTCCGGGTGTCGTCTGGCTCGGCGGCTATCGTTCGGACATGCTGGGCACCAAGGCTGTCGTTCTCGACGAATGGGCGGCGGAGACCGGGCACAGCGCCCTACGCCACGATTATTCCGGCCACGGCGCCTCCGGCGGCGATTTCAATCAGGGCACCATCTCGCGCTGGCTGAACGAAAGCCTCGCCGTCTATCGCAAATATGCCAAAGGTCCGCAGATTCTGGTCGGCTCCTCCATGGGCGGCTGGATTGCGCTGCGCATGGCGCAGGAACTCATGAAGGAAGGCAACCCGCCCGCCGGGGTCGTGCTGATAGCACCCGCTCCTGATTTTACCGCCGTGCTCGTTGAACCCACGCTTTCCGAAGCGCAGAAAAACGATCTTCAGGAAAAAGGCTATTTCGAAGAACCCTCCGAATATTCGCCCAATCCCTATATCTATACCCGCGCCTTGATCGAGGACGGACGAAAGAACCTGGTTCTCAACGGCATCATTGAGACCGGCTGTCCGGTCCACATCCTGCAGGGCATGCAGGACCCGGATGTTCCCTACAGGCACGCGCTGACGCTGGTGGAACACCTGCCCGTCGACGACGTGACCCTGACGCTGGTGCGCGATGGCGACCATCGCCTGTCGCGACCGCAGGATCTCGATCTCCTCATCCGCACCGTGTCCGGTCTGGCGGAACGCATCGGCGAAAAATCGTAACGGAGCACAGTCATGCGGTTTTCGGTTTTCGCTTCCTCCGCGGTCGCAGCCATTGTCGGCTTCGGCGGCACGCTGGCCCTCATCATTGCGGCCGCGCAGGTGCTGGGCGCCACACAGGCCGAAACCGCAAGCTGGGTCACGGCGATATGCCTTGCGATTGCCGCCTCATCCGCCTGGCTCAGCATCCGCTACAAGATGCCGATCATCGCAGCCTGGTCCACACCGGGCCTGGCGCTCATCGGAGCCAGCGCCGGTTTCAGCATGCCGGAAGCAGTCGGCGCATTCATCGTGACTGCACTGGCGCTCGTCGCCACCGGGCTTATCCGCCAGTTGTCGGTGCTCGTTTCGCGCATCCCGGCTTCCGTTGCGTCGGGCATGCTTGCAGGCGTGCTGCTCAGTTTCGTCATTGCCGCCGCCAAGACCGTGCCCGGCGATCCGGTGTTCGTTCTGCCGCTGGTGGCGCTGTTCTTCGTCATCCGCCTGTTCAATCCGTCGCTCGCCGTCATTGCCGTTCTGGTCATCGGCATGGTCTTTGCTCTGGTCACGGGGCGATCGCCCGCCCTGCCCGCGCCCGAGATTTCCACGCTCACCCTCATCTGGCCCGAGTTCCACATGGGTGCGATGGTCGGCATCGCGATCCCGCTCTATCTGGTGACCATGGCATCTCAGAACCTGCCGGGTTTCGCCGTGCTGCGCGCTTCAGGCTATGAGCCGCCGACCAGCGCCTGCCTGCGCGTAACCGGCCTGTTTTCCCTGCTGACGGCTCCTTTCGGCGCGTCGACCACCAATCTTGCCGCGATTTCGGCAGCGCTTTGCACCAATCCAGACGCGCATCCCGATGCCGCCAGGCGCTGGCTAACCGGCCCGGTCTATGCCGCGATCTATGTGGTGTTTGCCCTTTTCGGGGCATCACTGGTCGCGATCTTCGCCGTATTGCCGGTGACACTCATCGCCCTTGTTGCCGGTCTGGCGCTGACAGGCCCTTTCATCAATGCGATGTCACTGGCGCTCAAGGATGAACAGGAGCGGCTTGCGGCGACCATAACCTTTGCGGTGACAGCCTCCGGCATGGCATTTTTCGGCATCGGCTCCGCCTTCTGGGCGCTGATAGCCGGGCTTTGCGTGACTTTTCTCGAACATCTTCGCAAAAAAATTTCGAATTAATCACATTGGTTACGGGGCGTGCAGCCTGAATCCTCCGGTTGCATTCTTGAAAAGCCGCAATCTTTTCACCACGTCGAAGTCAAGCCGCCAGAAGAAAATCCCCGTATGGGTGGGCTGGCAGGCCCTGGTTTCGCGCATGTGGCCGGACGATTGTCGAACGGTTGAATGGCATGCGCTTTTTGACGGAGCAGACCATGACCAATACTGCATTGATCCGCCCGGCATGGACGCCAGCCACGATTGCGCTGATGGTGCTCGGCTTTTTCCTGTTCTGGCCGCTTGGCCTTGCCATGCTCGCCTATATCCTGTGGGGTGATCGCCTCGAAGGGTTCAAGCGGGGCATGAACGAGAAGACCGATTCCATGTTCGGCTCGTTCCGCAACTGCCGCAAGGGTGAAAGCTTCAACTTCGGCGGCACAACCGGCAACGAGGCTTTTGACGACTGGCGTCGCGCGGAGCTGGAGCGACTGGCCGAAGAACGCCGCAAGCTTGAAGAAGCACGCGCCGAATTCGAGGCCTATGCCGCCGAACTTCGCCGCGCCCGCGACAAGGAAGAATTCGACCGCTTCATGGCCGAGCGCCGTGCGGCCTCGAAGAAGACACCTGCCCCGCGCGCGAAAGGCGGCAAGGACGACATCACCGATCTTTGATCGATGAAACAGGTCTGAAAATCATTGGACGGCGCGGCTTGACCGCGCCGTTTTCCTGTCTTTCACAGAAATACCGGCTTTTTCAACACGTTCCACGCAAGTCGCATTCCGAAAACCGCTTTGCACTTTTCGGGATGCGCTCCGGAGCGAATCGCTTATTCTTGGACGATGGGCCTTTCCTTTCTTCGGCAAATCAGCGGTAAAGGGGCATCCGCTGGAACGACGACAGTTCGCAGCGAACGCATTCATGCGGTCGCCGGACGGGAACTTCCCTTGCGCGTTTTCGAGAATCCGCGCGCCAAAAGGCTGACCCTGCGCATAGAAGCAGGCGGCAAGGGATTGCGCGTCACGGTTCCGCCCGGACTTCCCGAGCGCGAAGTGTTGAGCTTCCTCAACCGCCACGAGGGCTGGATCGAAAGCCGTATCGCAAAACTGCCGGACCAGCCGGGCGTGCGCGCCGGTATCAAAATTCCCCTGCGCGGCGTTCCGCACAAGATCGTGCATCAGCCCGGACGCGGCACGACCGAGCTTCTCGAAGGCAATATTCTGCTCGTCCATGGTGACCCGGCACATCTGCCGCGCCGCGTTGCCGATCACATCAAGCGCGACGTGAAGCGCGAGATCGAGGCGCTTGTCGTCCGTCACACCACCATTGTAGGCCGCATGGCCAAGGCGGTGCGTTTCAAGGATACGAAAAGCCGCTGGGGATCATGCACCTCGGACGGTGTCCTTTCCTTCTCCTGGCGCATCGGCATGGCGCCTGCCCCGGTGATCAACTATCTTGTCGCCCATGAGGTGGCTCATCTCATCGAGATGAACCATGGGCCGAAATTCTGGAAACTCTGCCATGAGCTTTGCCCCGATACGGAGCGCTGCAAGGCTTGGCTGAAGCGCAATGGCAGCGCATTGCAGGCAATCGACTTCACATGAAATCATCCGTACTGAACGCCGCCCGGGTGCTGTGGGATTATCACTGCATCTATGATCCGCTTGAAACCGCCGATGTCATCATCGGGCTTGGCAGCTACGATCCGCGCGTGGCCGAAAGGGCTGCCGATCTGTTTCTGGAGGGCATGGCGACGTGGCTCGTGTTTACCGGCAAAAGCGGTCACTGGACGGAGAAACTCTATAAGAACAGCGAAGCGGAAGCCTTCGCCGAAATAGCCATCAGGCGCGGCGTGCCGGAAAAAGCTATCGCGATCGAGCCCAACGCCACCAATATCGGCGAAAACATAAGGTTCAGCCGCGAAAAACTCGCCCCCGGCGCCATCAGCGCCATCCTCGTGACCAAGCCGCAGACCCAGCGCCGCGTTCTGGCGACCGTGGCCCGGCAATGGCCGGAAGCGCGGGCAAGCATCACCGCGCCGCTCACCGCCTTCGAGGACCAGCCGACGGCTGATCATCCGGTTGAAATGCTTGTCCATGAGATGACGGGCGACCTGCAGCGTATCCTGGAATATCCCGCCAAGGGCTACCAGATCGCGCAGGCAGTTCCCCTTGAGGTCATGGAGGCGTATGATTTTCTGATCGCACAGGGTTTTGATGGCCATCCGGTCTCCGAATAGATGGGAATGGACGGAATAGCTTGAGTAGCCCCCCGATTTATGCGACGGAAAACCATGGTTCTCGATATCAAGATATGCGGGCTTAAAACCCCCGACGCCGTTGCCGCCGCCCTCGACGGCGGTGCGACGCATATCGGTTTCATCTTCTTTCCCAAAAGCCCGCGCCATATAACACCGCAGAAAGCGGCAGGCTTGCGCGGTGCGGTCAGGGGACGAGCGCTTGCGGTCGCCGTTACGGTCGACGCCGACGATGAAACGCTGGATGAGATCGTGGAAGCGGTGAAGCCCGACATTCTGCAGCTGCACGGTCATGAGACGCCGGAACGCGTAGCCTTCATCAAGGCGCGTTATGGCCTGCCGGTCATGAAGGCCTTTTCGGTGCGTGAAGCCAGCGATCTTACCGCGATTGCAGCCTATCAGGGCATAGCCGACCGCTTCCTGTTCGACGCCAAGCCGCCGAAGGGATCAGACCTTCCGGGCGGCAACGGTGTGTCATTCGACTGGGAACTTCTGGCTGCGCTTGACGCCGATATCGATTACATGCTTTCCGGTGGATTGAATGCGGACAATATCGCCGAAGCGCTGCACAAGACGCAGGCGCCGGGTATCGATATATCGTCCGGCGTCGAGCGCGCGCCCGGCGAAAAGGATGTGCGTCTCATCGAGAATTTTTTCCGGGCTGTCGCTGACGCCCGCAGACAGCCTGAAATGACGGAGCGAAAGCGTTGAACAAGCCGGTTGAACCCAATTCCTATAAAACAGGCCCGGATGAAGAGGGCATGTTCGGTATTTTCGGCGGACGCTTCGTTGCCGAAACACTGATGCCGCTGATCCTCGAATTGCAGGAAGCCTATGAAACGGCGAAGAACGACCCTGAATTCAAGGCTGAGCTTTCCGCGCTTTCCACCTATTATGCCGGTCGTCCTTCCAAGCTCTATTATGCCGAAGGCCTGACGAAGCATCTGGGCGGCGCAAAAATCTACTTCAAGCGCGAAGACCTGAACCATACCGGTAGCCACAAGATCAACAATTGTCTTGGCCAGATTCTGCTTGCCAAGCGCATGGGCAAGACCCGCATCATCGCCGAAACCGGCGCTGGCCAGCATGGCGTGGCGTCTGCCACCGTTGCAGCGCGTTTCGGCCTGCCCTGCGTCGTCTATATGGGCGCGACCGATGTCGAGCGCCAGAAGCCGAATGTGTTCCGCATGAAGCTGCTCGGTGCCGAAGTGAAGCCCGTCACCGCTGGAAACGGCACGCTGAAAGACGCGATGAACGAAGCCCTGCGTGACTGGGTGACGAATGTCGAAGACACCTATTATCTGATCGGCACCGCCGCCGGTCCGCATCCCTATCCGGAACTGGTGCGTGACTTCCAGTCCGTGATCGGCAATGAGGCGCGCCAGCAAATACTCGAACAGGAAGGACGCCTGCCGGACGTGATCGTGGCAGCGGTTGGCGGCGGCTCCAACGCCATCGGCCTGTTCCATCCTTTCCTCGACGATGCCTCCGTGAAGATCGTCGGCGTCGAAGCAGGCGGACGCGGTCTCGACGGGGAGGAACATTGCGCTTCGATGAGCGCCGGCCGTCCCGGTGTGCTGCATGGCAACCGCACCTATCTTCTCCAGAATGATGACGGCCAGATTCTCGAAGGCCATTCCGTTTCTGCTGGTCTCGATTATCCGGGCGTAGGTCCCGAACATTCGTGGCTCAAGGACAGCGGGCGCGTCGACTATGTGCCGATCCTCGATGATGAGGCGCTCGACGCATTCCAGCTTTGCACCCGCACCGAAGGCATCATCCCGGCGCTCGAATCCGCCCATGCCATCGCGCAGGCCGTGAAAATGGCCCCGACCATGGGCAAGGATCAGGTCATGATCGTCAATCTGTCCGGTCGTGGCGACAAGGATGTCCACACGGTCGGCAAGCTTCTCGGCATGGACATCTGACATGGTTAGCGACGTCGCCGAAATCTCCGTCTACAAGCCGCGTGCCGCATGGTTCGACGGTCTGGCGACGTGCGGTCCGGCGACGATCAAGCTCAGTATCATCGAAGCCGATCCGGCCAATCCTGTCGCGGAAGCCGCTGTCGGCCTCGCCCGCAGACAGATCGAGACCGCCGCTGAAAAACTGGCCGCCCTGCCACATCTGGGCGTGGGTTTCGCCATTCTGCATCAAGGTGAGGAAGGCCTGTGGCTGCTCCTGCACTGGTGGCTTGAGGGCGGCATCGCGACGGAAATCCTCTGGCAGTCGGAACTCGGCGACGAGGTGGAATTCATGCCCGCACAGCCGCTTTTGATGGCCTGCGTGTGGGAACTGGGAATCATAGACTTTGAACGGCGCGCATGGATGGAAACGGCGATGGCGGGCAAGCCCGTTGCCGACTATCTGGCGCGCACTTTGCCACGGGGCACGGTATGACTACTCGCATCGACACCAAATTCGCTGAACTGAAGGCCGAGAGCCGTCCGGCGCTCGTCACCTATTTCATGGGCGGCGATCCCGATCTGGAAACCTCGCTCAAGGTGATGAAGGCCCTGCCGAAGGCCGGTGCGGACGTGATTGAACTGGGCATGCCCTTCTCCGATCCGATGGCAGACGGCCCCGCCATTCAGGCCGCTGGCCTGCGCGCCCTCAATGCCGGGCAGACGCTGGCGAAGACGCTGCACATGGCGACAGAATTCCGCAAGGAAGACGACACCACCCCGATCGTCATGATGGGCTATTACAATCCGATCTATATCTATGGCGTGGAGCGCTTCCTGGCCGACGCCAAGGCAGCCGGCGTGGACGGGCTGATCGTCGTCGATCTTCCCTCCGAAATGGATGCCGAGCTTTGCATTCCTGCCATGAAGGCCGGCATCAATTTCATTCGCCTCACCACGCCGACCACCGACGACAAGCGTCTGCCGAAGGTGCTGCACAATTCATCGGGCTTCGTCTATTACGTCTCGATGAACGGCATTACCGGATCAGCCATTGCCGATACGGCAAAGGTCGGCGAAGCCGTGCGCCACATCAAGAAGAGCACTGACCTGCCGATCTGCGTCGGTTTCGGCGTCAAGACGCCGGAGCAGGCAGCAGCCATCGCCACCCATGCCGATGGCGTCGTCGTCGGCACGGCGATTGTCAACGCGATTGCCGGTGAACTGGACGAAAACGGCAAGGCGAAGGGCGATCCAGTCGCCGCCGCAACCCGGCTTGTCCACGCTCTTGCAGAGAGCGTGCGCGCCACACGCCTTGAAGCCGCCCAACAAATCGTCCATTTAAGCGCCTGACAAGCTCTTTGCCGAAGAACAAGAAACGGAACCAAACGTCATGAACTGGATCACCAACTACGTTCGTCCGAAGATCAATTCGATGCTCGGCCGCCGTGAAATGCCGGAAAACCTCTGGATCAAGGATCCGTCGACCGGTGAAATGGTGTTTCACAAGGACCTTGAGAGCAATCAGTTCGTGATCCCGTCCTCGGGCCATCACATGCGCATCAAGGCAAAGGACCGTCTGCGTTTCTTCTTCGACAATGGCGAATACACCACGCTTGAAGCGCCCAAAGTGCCGGTCGATCCGCTGAAATTCCGTGACGAGAAGAAATATATCGACCGTCTCAAGGATTACCGCACCCGCACTGGCATGGACGACGCGATCGTCAATGGCATCGGCACCATTGAAGGCCTGCCGATCGTCGCCACCGTTCAGGATTTCGGCTTCATGGGCGGTTCGCTCGGCATGGGCGCCGGCGAAGCGATCATCCAGGGCTTTGAAAAGGCTATCGAGTTGAAGCGCCCGATGGTCCTGTTCGCCGCTTCGGGTGGTGCGCGTATGCAGGAAGGCATCCTGTCGCTGATGCAGCTTCCACGCACCACGGTTGCTGTGGAAATGCTGAAAGAAGCCGGTTTGCCCTACATCGTCGTCCTGACCAATCCGACCACGGGCGGCGTGACGGCATCCTATGCCATGCTGGGCGATATCCACATCGCGGAACCCGGTGCACTGATCGGCTTTGCCGGGCCGCGCGTCATCGAGCAGACGATCCGCGAAAAGCTGCCGGAAGGCTTCCAGAGCGCCGATTATCTCATGGAACACGGCATGGTCGACATGGTCGTCTCGCGCCTTGAACTGAAGAGCACGATTGCGCGCCTGCTCAAGATCATGACCAAGCAGCCCGCCAACAGCGATACTCCGGACGGCAAGAAGACGGAAGCTAACGGCAAGGCAGCCTGATCGTGACAGAAAAAGCCGCCGCCGCAATCGAGCGGCTTATGCAGTTGCATCCAAAGGGCTTCGACCTTTCCCTCGACCGCATCCGCGGTCTTCTGGAAAAGCTCGGCAATCCGCACCTGAAGCTGCCGCCGGTCATCCACATTGCCGGAACCAATGGCAAAGGATCGGCGACGGCTTTCTGCCGCGCACTTCTGGAAGCGGGAGGCTTCTACGTTCACGTCCACACCTCGCCGCATCTCGTCCATTGGCACGAGCGCTATCGTCTGGGGGCGCCCGGAGGCGGAAGGCTGGTCAGCGACGATGTTCTGGCCGACGCGATAGAGCGTGTTGCAGCCGCCAATGACGGGCAGCATATCACCGTTTTCGAAATCCTGACGGCGGTCGCCTTCGTGCTCTTTTCCGAGCATCCGGCTGATGTCGTCGTCATGGAAGTCGGCCTCGGCGGACGTTTCGACGCTACCAATGTCATTACCGATCCCGCCGTCTCGCTCATCATGCCCGTCTCCATCGACCATCAGGCCTATCTCGGTGACCGTGTGGAGCTTATAGCCGCCGAAAAGGCCGGCATCATCAAGAAGGATTGCGCGGTCGTCGTCGGCTTCCAGCCCTTCGATGCGGCGCGCGAAGTGCTTGTCTCGACAGCGGACCGGCTCGACTGTCCGGTTTCGGTCTATGGACAGGATTTCCTCGCCTTCGAGGAACACGGACGCATGGTGTTCCAGAACGAGGACGGCCTGATCGACCTGCCATTGCCGCGCCTGCCGGGACGCCACCAGATTTCCAATGCCGCAGCCGCAATCGAGGCCGTGCAGATGGCTGGTTTCAGCCTGACCGACAAGGCGGTGGAAAAGGCGCTGATGGTGGTGGACTGGCCAGCACGCATGCAGCGGCTGACCCACGGGGCGCTGGTCGACATGGCTCCGGCTGCATCCGAAATCTGGCTCGATGGCGGTCATAATCCGGGTGCAGGCGCAGTGATCGCGGAAGCTTTCGGCGATCTTGAGGAGCGTAATGCGCGCCCCCTGTTCCTCATCACCGGAATGATCAACACCAAGGACCCGGTCGGCTATTTCGAAGCCTTTTCCGGCATGGCGCGGCATGTTTTCACCGTGCCGATCCCGTCCAGCGATGCGGGCATTCCCAATGATGAGCTGGCGGTTTCAGCGCAGAAGGCCAATCTCTCGGCGGAGCCCGTTCATTCGGTTGCCAATGCGTTGAAACTTCTGCGCGACACCTGGCCCCCGGATGAAGTGCCGCCTCGTATCCTGATCGGCGGATCGCTTTACCTTGCGGGTGAAGTCCTGCGAGACAATGGCACACCACCCCAATAAGCAAAAACCCGGCACAAAGGCCGGGTTTTTTCGTTTTATGATGCTGTTTTACGCAGCCGAAGCCTTGATCCAGTCGGCAAGGCGGCTCTTCGGAGCAGCGCCGACCATATTTGCGGCGAGCTCACCGTCCTTGAACATCAGAAGCGTCGGGATCGAACGCACGCCAAACTGCGCGGCCAGTTCCGGATTCTCGTCGATATTGACCTTGGCGATCTTGATCTGACCGGCCATTTCGGTCGCGATTTCGTCCAGAGCCGGAGCGATCATCTTGCAGGGACCGCACCATTCCGCCCAGAAATCCACCACGACAGGCTCGCTGGACTGAAGAACGTCCGACTGAAAATTGCTGTTATCGACCTTAACGGTTGCCATAGGGCTATCCTCTTTTCTCTCCAAGAACGGCAGACGTCTTTCCAGACTCACAACACATTCCGCTCTTTATTCGCTATATCATGTGGCGTGTCTGCTGCCATCCGTCAAGTTCTGGTTCGTCACCTTTACTTGAGAGTCTTTCAGTGACTGCAACGCCTCGTCCAGAATCGCATCCGGCAACGGCATCAGAAACGGACCTTCGGTGAACAGAAGCGCCGTTTCGACAATCCGCCCCGGATAGAGGGGAGCCAGCAATTCCCGATAAAGCGCAAGCTGCGCCCGATAGGCGAAAGGAACCGCATCGATGGTTTTCGGCGGCGGTCGATTGGTCTTGTAATCGACGATCAGCACCCGGGTCTCACCGACGCTGATGCGGTCGATCTGACCTGACACGGCATGATCGCGCCCGCCAAGCTCGATCGTGCCCATGATGGCAACTTCCCCGCGTGAGCCTTGCGCAAAGACCGGCGCGTAGGTCGGGTCGTCGAGAATAGTCCTGACGCTTTGCCATGCCAACTGCCGTTCCGTTTGGGGCCAGTCGGCAGCGATGCGGTCAAGATAGTCATGCGCAAGCGTTTCGCGGTCGGCCTGTGGCACATCGGGCAGATATTGCAGCAGCATATGGATCGCCGTGCCGCGCCGCAGCGCAAAGGCTGGCGACCCGTTGCCCGGTCCCAGAACCGGCGAAAACGTATCGAGCGGCGGTTCCTCGTCCGCTTCGATCAGGGCCGAAGCGCCCGACGGCGCCAGCGGACGCGGCAATCCGGTTTCCGGCTTTATCGGCCGCATATAGTCGCGCGGCAGCGAAGGCAGCGCATGATCCTCGGTCTTGTCCTGATCGACAATCTCGACCATTCCGCGCGGCGTGTTGCGATAGCGCCGTGCGGCAAGTTTCAACACGGGATGCACGAATGTCTCGGCCTTGGCGGCCAGCGCATCCTCGACAAGACGATGCCATGTCTCGCCGCTTTCGCGCGCGCCGCGATAGCCGCAGATGATGAGGCGATCCTCGGCCCGCGTCATGCCGACATAAAGCAGGCGGCGATATTCTTCCTCGGCCCGCGTCTTCAGCTTATCGATCTGCGCTGCCGTGAACCCGGTCTGGTATCCGGCATTGGGTTGCCAGAGATAGCCTTTCACTGGCGGATTACCGTCTGAAAAATCAAAGGGAATGAGCTTTGGCGCGCGGCTGCCGGTCCAGACCGCGCTTCCCGGATCGATCAGGAACACCACCGCCCCTTCCAGCCCCTTGGCGGCGTGGACGGTCATGATGCGCACCTCATTGCGGCCCTGATCGAGTTCGCGCTTGATTTCCGGCGATGCCGCATCCAGCGTTTCAAGGAATGCCTGCAAGCCCGGCAGACCGGCGCGCTCCGCGGAAAGCGCATAATTCTGGAATTCATCGATGATGTCGCCAGCCTCCGGCCCCAGCCGGGCCAGAAGTTTTCGCCGCGCACCATCCGCACTCAATATGCGCGCATAGAATTCGAACACCGGCATGGTATCGGCCATGTTGCGCCAGCGGCTCAGGGTCTTGTGCACCTCGGCCAGCGCCGCATCGCCACGCGAGACCTGATAAAGCCGCTCGAACAGCGTGAGGCTTGAGCCTCGCGGGTGCGCAAGCTCGAAAAGCTGATCGTCATCCCAGCCGAACAGCGGGCTTTTCAGAGCCGATGCCAGCGAAAGGTCGTCCGAAGGCTGCAACACGAAACGACCGAGCGCCATCAGGTCCTGAATGGCGATATGGCTGGTGAGCCGCAAGCGGTCGGCGCCTGCGACCGGAACGGACAGGTTTTTCAGTGCACGCGACAAGGCGGGCATGAACTGGTCGCGCTTTCGCACCAGAACCATGATGTCGCGCGGCATGATCCGCCGGTTCTGGCCCGGAATAATTTCGCCGCTATCCAGCCAATGGCGAATGGTGGCCGCGATCTGATCCGCGAGCCGCACAGCAGGCGCCGCCAGATGATCGACAGGCTCGCGCCAGTCATCGGGCTCTTCCACCTCTTCCGGCGTCAGCATGTCCCAGATTTCCACCTCGCCCGGCGCATCGGCGCGAATGGCTTCATGCACCGTTGCGCCCGCAAGGCCGCGATGAGCCTCGGGTCTGGCAAAAACCTCGTCCACCGCCTGCAGAACATCGGGGGCCGAGCGGAACGAGAAATTGAGGCTGACGCGCTCGAATTTCAGCTCCGCATCTTCCGCGCGCAGACTGACGGACCGTCCCTGTGCCGCGAAATCCTCCGGCACTGCGCCCTGAAACGAATAGATCGACTGTTTTTCGTCACCGACAGCAAAGAGCGTGCGGCTGATATTGCGCTGGCCGAGGCCGGAGAAAAACTCCTCCGACAACATGCGGATCACCTGCCACTGGTCGGGGCTGGTATCCTGCGCCTCATCGACCAGAATATGGTCGATGCCGCGATCAAGCTTGTATTGCACCCATTGCCCTGCTCCGTTGCGGGCAAGCAGCGCCACGGTCCGGGTGATGAGATCCTCGAAATCGAGCAGGCCGCGCTTTCGTTTGAGATCGTGATAGCGTTGCAGCAGATTGTCAACCAGCGTCAGCGCGGCCAGATTGAGTCGCACCAGACGCAATTCCTTCAACCGGTCGAGCCCCCGTTCGACACGCGCCGCCGCCGCGTCGAAATCCTCCTCGAAATCCGGCAGAAGTTTTTTCACCGCCGCCGAGCAGACATAGGAGCCGGATTTAGGCTCGCCCGTGCTTTTGAGAAATGCCGCGCGCAACACCGCTTCGCGGTCGCGCTGGCCCGTCACCTTGTCGAAACGGCGCAGTTGCAGCGCAAAATCCTGCGCACGCGACGCGCCCTTCTGGATCGACATGATGAGATCGAGCGCATCGTCGGAAAATTCCGGTATAGGCCAGAGATCGGCGAGGAGATCGTCTTCGCTGGTTTGCGGATCAAAGCCGAATGCCTGGTGCAAAGCTTCGCTGCGATGCGCGGTAACGCCCAGTTCGGCGATATAGGTCTGCAAACCATTGCGCCGGCTTACGGCTTCATCGAGAAGCGATTGCAGGCCCATCTCGCCGGCTGCCTGCAAGACATCGGCGAAGGCAGCCGCCAGTTCCATATCGCCGCCGCCATGCGCGGTTTCGAGCAACTGACGCCGCGCTTCACCGACGAGTGCGGCCTGCATCAGATCATCCATCATCTCGAAATGACCGGCAATGTTCGCCTCAAGCGGGAATTGGTGCAGGATCGCTTCACAGAAAGCGTGGATGGTCTGGATTTTAAGCCCGCCCGGCGTTTCCAGCGCACGCGCAAACAGCCGTCGCGCCGCCGCGAGACGGGCATCGCCCGGTCTGCGGCCTTCCAGTGATTTCAGACGTTCGGTCAGTTCTTCGTCGGGCAAGACGGCCCATTCGGAAAGCCGCATGAATACGCGGTTCTGCATCACCGCCGCCGCCGCCTTGGTATAGGTGAGGCAGAGAATCTTGGAAGGGTCGGTGCCTTCCAGCAACAGGCGGATAACCCGTTCCGTCAGAACATGCGTCTTGCCGGAACCTGCATTGGCCGACACCCAGACGGAAGCCGCCGGATCGGCGGCCCTGCCCTGCGCAAGCAATGTTTCCGGCGGAATATGGAGCTTCTTCTTCACGCCTCGCCCTCCCCGCCAGCATCGCCACCGGCGGACCATTCCAGCACCCGCGCCAGATGATCGTAATCGCCCGTCAGATCGGTTTCACGAAATGGCAGCGCACGGGAAAGATAACCTTTTTCCGGCTTTTGATACTCGGCCAGCAATTGCGCCAGCCGCTGCCAGGATTCCTCGCCAAGCGCCGGTGCGGTTTTCTCCGAGGGCGGTCGTCCGATCTTGAGGATCGACTCCGGCTTCACCTCGCCGCCCGCCTTGAGGCGTACGTAGGTGAGGTCCGAAGCGCGGACCGAGCCCAGTTCCCGGAACGCGCCGCGCACCAGAAGTGCGGCTTCCAGCGCGAGCTGCGGCGACAGCAGCACATGGGCCTGTCGGGGCGACGGTGTCGAGCCGGTCTTATAATCGATGATTTCGGCGGTACCGTCGCGCATCAGGTCGATACGGTCAGCACGGCCGGAAAGCGTGATTCCGAGCCCTTCCACTTCGCGCTTGTCGGAGGAAATCTCGGCAAAGCGGGTCTGGACATTATAGGCGCGCTCACGCTCCCAGGCCAGAAATTGCGGGATGAGCGCCGTGAAGCGCGGCCACCACACGGCCTCGATTTCCGTCGGCAGGTCCATATCGGCAAAAAGAATGCGACCGAGTTCCATCAGGCGGTCGGCGGCATCGGGCGCCAGCGGATCGATTGCCTCTTGCGTGAAATGACCCAGAATGTCGTGGAACAAAGTGCCGCGTTCAGCTGCAGCCGGGTCGCGGATCAGAGGCTCCAGCGGCCGCAGCTTCAATATCTTCTTGGCGAAGATCGCATAAGGGTCGCGGCGCAGGGTCTCGATTTCCGTCACCGAAAAATGCTTCGGCCTGGCAGCGACAGGAGGAGCGGGCTGCGGCCTTTTCACGAAAGGTACGTCTTCGGCCCGGTCGATTTCACGTGACCACTGGATGAAACGTGACCCGCGCCTGCGCATCTGCGCAGTGACATCGGCACCCAGCACCGTTTCAAGCCGCTGCAGCCAGCGCGAGGCAACCGTCGGCGCATTGTCGGAACGCTGTGAGCGCGTCAGCACGACATGATCCATGCCCAGCGCCATCTGGAAATCGTGGGCGGCAAGGCCGGTACGGCGTTCAGGCGGATCGAGCGCGATCATCGACTTCATCGGGCGCGACATGAACGGATCGTTGCGGGTGCGGGCAGGCCAGCTCCCCTCATTGAGACCGCCGATCACCACCGTATCCATGGTTTGCAGACGCGCTTCCAGCGCACCCCAGATGAAGAGACGCGGATGACCGCCCGGATGCGGCTTGACCGTCTCGCCCGCCATCAGCGCATCCAGCACGGCTGGCCATTCCGAAGCTTCGAAATCAAGCCCGGCTTCGCTTGAAACCAGACCGCGCAAAAAGGCGGCGAGCTGTTCCCCGCGTTCGCCGGAATAAAATGGCGCGACGCTGGCTTTTTCGTTCCGGGCAAGATTTTCCAGCGCCTCGACCGTGGCGCGGGCGATTTCGCCGATCTCGGTTCGGCGTCCGGCGATGACGAAAGGGGCGAGCGGCGCCACGGCTTTCGACAGGCTTTCGCAAAGATTTCGTGCCGCCGCGATCATGTCCGGCGTAACCGTGTCATGCCATGCCGGTTGCCACGTCTGGCTGGCGCTTTCCTCCAGCCGCCGGTCGAAAAATGCGGGAAGATCGAGCACGGAGGCCCGGCCCGTGCCACCGCGAAAGGCGATGAGTTCAAGCGTTTCTGCGGCAAGGCGTCGTTCGATACGGGGAGCTTCCAGCCGAAGCAGCGGATGCTTGACCAGCGCCAGCAGGGCAACCGGATCACCCGGATTGAAGACCGTCTCGACCAGCAGGCGCAGCAATGTCGTGGTTTCGACGTCGCGCAGATGCCGACCGCCGGAATCGTCGGCATCGATGCCGAAGCGGGCCAGTTCGCCGACCACGCGCCGCGCCAGATTGCGGTCGGCGGTGACGAGCGCCGCCGTCTTGCCTTCTTCATTGATCGCATCGCGCAAGGCGAGAGCGACGGCCAGCGCCTCCTCCCTCTCATTGGCGGCTTCGATCAGGTCGATCGTCTGCGCGGCAGCGTGCAGGCTGTCCGCCTCCATATCGAGCTTGCCCCATGCATCGGTCGTTTCCGCCGGGCGCAGCGCCTCGCTCACCACCCGCTCGCGCAGGCGTTTGGAAGTGGGCATGTCATCCAGATGTTCCACATCATCGCGCAAGGTCTGCATTGCATCCAGAAGCTTGCGCAAACCGAACTGCGGATGACCGTAAGTCGAGGGATTGTCGGTTGCCGATGCCAGCAGCTGCCAGGCTGCATCGTCGAGGTCGCGATCCAGCCCCGGCAGCACCACCGCGCCATTCGGCAAGTCCGCAATGGCGGAAATCAGTTCCGCAGTGGCGGGTATGGAACCGGTGGAACCGGCAACGATGACAGGACCGGCGGGCGGATGGGTGCGCAGCCGCTTAACTTCGCTCCAGATGAGATCGTTGCGATGCGCAGCCGGGTTTGAAAGCTTGCGCTCCGCCAGAATGTCAGGCCAGAGATTGGTGACGATATTGAGAAAGCCAAGCGTGACCTGCCACCAGTCGGCGAGGTCTTCCGGGGCAATCGTCGCAAGCTCGCTCCACTTCGCCCCATCGGTTTCGACCTGATCCATCAGGCCGGCCAGATCGCGGGCAAGCCAGATCGCATCGGAAGTGGTCGCCGGAACGGAAACGTCGTCAACGCCAAACAAGGCACGCACATGCGAGGGCAGCGATTCCCGCCACGGACGGATCAATCGCGCCAGAAGCAGAAGCCGTTCCGCCGTGCCGATTGGCGGATTGATATCGAACACGCCTGACGAACCGGCATTGAAGAAAGCGGCGTCCTCATCCACATCGCCCAACGGTTTTATCGTCGGCAAAATGGCGCTCTTTTTTTCCGACGCATTTCCGGATGCAAAACCGGACGCCACTCTTGCCGGAAGTACTTTAGCCGGATTCATATCGACCAAAATGGACCGCAAAGCACGCGCCGCACGGCGCGTCGGCACATAGATGGTCGCATTGGCCAGCGCCAGCGGATCGGAAGGATTGCCGGGAAAACCTTCTATCAGCCGCCCTTCCAGAAGCGCCCTGGCAAAAGCTGGCAAAAACGGTGTGCCGGGAGGAATTGAAAACAGGCGCTGTTTCCCATCTCTGGGTCTGCGTGCGCTCATGCGCTCCACCTCCTTATGCGAATGCGGTAAGCGCCGCCTCCGCCTCGCCGATTGCGTCCGGCGTGCCGACGGTCAGCCAGTGCCCGGTCATTGGCATACCATAAAGGCGACCCGCCGCAATCGCTTCATCAAAATAACGATTGAGCGAGGACACGACCGGCTCCGCGCCATTGAAGATGCGGGGATGGATGATCCCTGCTCCGGCATAGATCACCGGCTCGCCGGAGACATCACGCGCACGGCGTAGATGCCCGTTATCGTCGGCAACGAAATCGCCCTTGCCTTCATAACCGGTTTCCTGATCGAGACGCGCCGTCATCAGCAGAATATCCATCTGCTCCGCATCCCAGGCTTCAGCCAGCGCCGTGAGGTTGGGGGCTTTCTCGTCACCGACCCAGAATGTATCGGCGTTCAGAATGAAAAACGGCTGCGTTCCCAGTATCGGCAGCGCCTTCACAATGCCGCCAGCGGAATCGAGCAGCATGTCGCGTTCATCCGAAATCACGATCTCCAGATCGTTACGGTCCCGAAGATGCTCTTCAAGCTGGTCGGCCAGATAATGCACATTGACGACTGCGGTGCGAATACAGGCCTGTGCGGCCGCATCGAGGCCCCAGTCGATCAGGGGCTTGCCCGCCACCTTGACCAGCGGCTTTGGAATGGTTTCGGTGATGGGGCGCATGCGCTTGCCAAGACCGGCGGCAAGAACCATAGCCGTCTCCAGGGCCATTTTCGGCGTTCTCATTACGCGGCCTCTTCCTGCTGCATCAACCCCAATTCCTCAAACCATGCCGCCACGGGCGCCATGACCGGATGCTTCAGCACACGTCCGAGATAGTCGTGAATGCGCGGCAGATGCTCCAGATAAGCCGGCTTTCCATCACGCTCGTCAAGCCGCACGAAAAGCCCCAGCAGCTTGGCATTGCGCTGCGCGCCCATGGCCGCATAGGCCTTGCGGAACGAAGCCTCATCGAAGGCATGTCCAAGCGCACGGCGCTCATCGCAATAGGCTGCGACTACGGCCTGTTCCAGCTCCGGCGAAATCGTCACCCGCGCATCGAGCGCCAGCGAAGCGACGTCATAGGCTGCGGGCCCGATCATCGCATCCTGAAAATCGATGACACCGATCCTGTCCTTGCCTTGCGCCTCCGGGAACCAGAACAGGTTCGGCGAATGGTAGTCGCGCAGGAGCAGGCTCTTCTCGACATCGGCAATATCGGCGATCACGCGATCCCATGCCGCCTCGAAAGCTTGCTTTTCTGCCTCTGTCAGCTTTCTGCCCATCATGCGCGGCGCATACCACTGGCCGATCAAGCTGACCTCGATCATCATCGCGTCGCGGTCAAAACCGGCGATGATGTGATCAGGATAGCCGGCAACCGGCGCATGGTTCGGCCAGGTGATACCGTGCAGATGTGCCAGAAAGCGCCCGGCGGCTTCATAACGTTCAGCAACAGGTTCGCCGGACGCTGCCCGCACACCCTCGGTCCCCAGATTTTCGAGGATCAAAAGTCCTGCATCTATATCCATGGCACGCATTTGCGGTGCGCGAAAACCGTGCTTTGCGAGCAAACCATCAATTGCCACGAAAGCCTGAATGTTCTCTGCAATATGGGCAAGCTGGCGGTAGGATTTGCCATTACGTAACGGCGGATCATACGACATCGCTGGCGCGTTCATGAGAACTTCGACATCATCGACGGCACTTGCGATAAGCTCATATCTGCGTGGACCAGCATCTCCCTGGAAATAACGACGCGTCGCATCGGAACGGCCATGGCTGTCCAGAAATGCCCGAATAGCCCGCGAACGTTCCAGACGGCTGATGGCAGCTACAGGTCCCGACACGGCAATGCGCCGCCCTGCCCCTTCATGGCTCAGTGTGACGGCAAAAGACGGTTCCGGCAAAAACCCCTCGCCCTGCTCCGGCCATTCGGCCAGAACCACGCCATCCTCCATAAATTCCGGCAGTCCCAGCTCATCCAGTTCTTCGCCGTGCGAAATACGGTAAAGGTCGGCATGGGCGACCGGAATCCGCAAGGCCTCGTAACTTTGCACAAGCGTGAAAGTCGGGCTTGGAACGTCCAGTCCTTCATCGTCAGCGATTGCCCGGATGATCGCACGGGCAAGCGAGGATTTTCCCGCCCCCAGATCGCCGGAAAGCGTGACAAGATCGCCCTTTTGAAGCGCAAGGGCGAAATCTTCACCAAAACGCTGCGTTGCGGTTTCGTCGGGCAAGAAATAGCTGATGCTGGATTGTGAGGCGCTCATGGGCACCCTTTATCTTATTCGGCGGCGATGCGGAAGCTGCGTGTTTCCGATGGAAAACGGCAAATCACCGTTGTTCCGCGACCGGAACCCGTGTCGATATCCACCGATCCGCCATGCAGTTCGACAAAGCTCTTGACGATGGCAAGTCCGAGCCCGGCGCCGCGGCGGCGACCGCCATTGGGATAGGACTGGAAACGCTTGAAAACCGTGTCGAGCACCTCGCCCGGCATGCCCGGACCGTCATCGTGGACCGCGAAAACGATTTCCGATCCTTCGCGCGCCACCTGCAGCCGGATGCTGGAGCCTTCCGGCGCATAGTTCGTAGCGTTGGACAGGAGGTTGAAAAGCACCTGACGGACGCGGTTGGCATCAGCCTTGAACACGTCCACATCGTCGGCGATATCAATATCGAGACCGATATCGTGGTCGCGCATCCGCTCGCCTACCCGTGCGGCGGCAGCCGAAATCGCTTCCACGACGGAAACCTCGCCGACCTCCAGTTCCATGATGCCGGCATCGACGGTGGCAAGATCGAGAATGTCGTTGACGATGGTCAGCAATACCGATGACGAGGTGCTGATATGGTCGAGATATTCGATCTGGCGTTCGTTGAGCGATCCGAAAGCCGGGGTCTGCAACAGTTCGGTAAAGCCGATGATGTTGGTGAGCGGCGAACGCAACTCGTAGGAAACGTGCTGGACGAAATCGTTCTTGATCTGGTCGGCCAGTTCCAGCGCCTCGTTCTTTTCCTTGAGCGCCCGTTCGACGCGCACCGTGTCGGTGACGTCGATGAAGGTCAGCATCGTCTGGCCCTTGGGCAGCGGCACCACGGCAAAGGACAGAATGGTGCCATCGTCCAGTTCCACCTGGCCCATGCGCCCGTCGCGCTTGTCGAGGAAGCCGGTGACGGTGGAAACGAAATCATCCCACAGCCCGTCGCCGCCGCGCTCGCTGCAGATTTTGGCGATAGACGAAATATGCGTGCCTTCGACGATGAGCGGCATGGGCAGCGCCCAGAGATCGGCAAAGGACGGGTTGGAAAGCCGGATGCGGCCATCGGAGCCGAACACCGCCACGGCTTCCGCCAGATGGTCGAGCGTTTCGCCCTGCACCTTGATGAGCGTGTTGTAACGGCCTTCGAGTTCGAACTTTTCCGTCATGTTCTCGAAGAACCAGGTCACGCCGCCCTGCGGATGCGGATTGGCGACGACGCGCATGGTTCGCGTGTCCGGCAGGTGCCACATATGTTCCTGCGGCTCGACGGCGCGATAGGCGGAAAGCACTGAATCCTTCCATTTGCGCCATTCCGGCTGTTCGGGCAATTTTCCTTCCGAACGCAGGCGGTCGAGGATCAGCGTGTTGCTCGGCTGCGATTCCAGCCATGCCGTATCGAGCGACCAGAGCTTGGCAAAAGCCTGATTGAAGAATTGCAGCTTCATCTCGGGATCGAAAATCGCCACTGCCGTCGAAAGCTGGTCGAGCGTTTCGGCATGACTTTTCAGCGTGCGGTTCAGTTCCTCCCGCACCGCCTGCACTTCGGTGAGATCGACGCCAAGGCCAATGGAACCCGTTTCCGCGCTGACATCGGTCACGTTGAAAAGGCGGCGATCCCCATGCACGACAGCGGTCAGCTGTTCCTGCAGGACGGGCTCGGCAAAACGGTCGCGCTCCAGGCGCTGGCGTGCCTGCGCCCCGAAAAGCTCGCGCCCTTCGGAAATGACCTGGCTTGCATCCGCCATGTCGACCGCCTGCGCGTAGGCCGCATTGACCCAATCCACACGGCCAGCAGCATCGCGCGCCCAGACCGGCTGGTCGATCCGGTCGAGAAGACGGCGGAAAAGCTCGATACGCTCGGAAAATTCGCGGTTCTGCGCCTGCAATGCCGCGCGTTCCGCCTGCACGCCCTGGAGGCTGAGGAAACGGGCAACGGCAAAACCGCCGGAGGTGCGTCCCCGCACGTCGAGCAAGGTGCCGTTGACGGTTTCAACCGTAAGATCGAAAGACCGCGCCTGTTCGCGCAGCAGTCCAATGGCGCGCTCTAGCGCCACGACCGATTGCGGACGCAGCCAGCGGCCAAAGGCCAGAAAGGCGGAACGATCCTGCGGGGCGGCACTTTCGTCCGGCAGCAGTCCGACAACCTCGGCGCGCGTGCTGTGGCCGTCCCAGACCACGATGCGCTGATCCTTGAGGTTGAGCAGGGCTTCATTGCGCTGGGCGACGAGATTGAGATCGGCGAATTTGGAACGCAGTTCCTTGTTTTCTGCGGCAACGCGCGACCGTTCGCGGATCAGCCATCCGGCAGAAAGGAGAGCGGCGCCCATGACGCCGAGGAACATGGAAAACTGGATGACCTCGAAAGCGCCCACGCTGCCGCCGCCGAAGGGCAGGGCGATGCGGGTCGATTCTGCGCCTTGCGCAAAGGCGGGCATGGCAGCAAAAAGCGTTGCAAGAGAAACGGAAGCCTTCATCACGGCCTTTTTCGGAGAAAGCCATCCAAGCGGCTTTGCAACAAGGGCAGCAGGACGCCATTGCCTGCCAGTAACGATTGCGGAAACATTCCGCAAAATCCCCGTTGCGCCGAACTCTGGCATGTTGTCCTTTTCTCCGCCACCCGGCCATGAAAACTGCCGCAAAGGCAGACTGGCCGTATTAAAACACTTCAATACACATCAAAGCCTGACCATACGCACGCCGCCACAGTGCACGATGACCAACCCGTTTTGAGGTATTCCGGGGATGAATCGTCCTCTCGCTTCCCGCCACAACCGGCAAAAAACGCGCAACGCAAACACCCGCTCAAACACCTTGATTCGCCTACACAATACCCTTCCGGCGAATCCACGTGAAGCATCTTGCACGCAAAAAGAAAGACCGGGCGGTTTGTCAACCGCCCGATCTCAACATGTAGTGCAATGCTTAATGTATGGTTAATACCTGTAGTGTTCCGACTTGAAGGGGCCCTGTGGAGTGACGCCGATATAGGCGGCCTGTTCCTCGGAAAGCACAGTCAGCTTGGCGCCGAGCTTGTCGAGATGCAGGCGAGCGACCTTCTCGTCGAGATGTTTCGGCAGCACATAGACTTCATTCTTGTAGGCATCGGTGCGGGTGAACAGCTCGATCTGGCCCAGAACCTGATTGGTAAACGATGCCGACATGACGAAGCTCGGATGGCCGGTTGCGTTGCCCAGATTGAGCAGGCGGCCTTCGGAAAGCAGGATGATGCGCTTGCCGTCCGGGAACTCGATGAGATCGACCTGCGGCTTCACATTGGTCCATTTCAGGTTGCGAAGTGCAGCCACCTGAATTTCATTGTCGAAGTGACCGATATTGCCGACAATCGCCATATCCTTGAACTTGCGCATATGGTCGATGGTGATCACGTCCTTGTTGCCGGTCGTGGTCACGATGATGTCGGCGGTCGAAGCGGCGTCATCGAGCGTCACGACCTCGAAACCGTCCATTGCGGCCTGCAGCGCGCAGATCGGATCGACTTCGGTCACCTTGACGCGCGCGCCTGCACCGGCGAGCGACTGGGCGGAGCCTTTGCCGACATCGCCATAACCGCACACGACGGCAACCTTGCCTGCCATCATGACGTCGGTGCCGCGACGAATGCCATCGACGAGCGATTCCTTGCAGCCATACTTGTTGTCGAACTTCGACTTGGTGACGCTGTCATTGACGTTGATGGCCGGGAAGGGGAGGAGGCCCTTCTTCTGCAGCTGGTAAAGACGGTTGACACCGGTGGTGGTTTCCTCCGTCACGCCCTTGATGGCGTCGCGCTGGCGCGTGAAGAAGCCCGGCGTTTCAGCCATGCGCTTCCTGATCTGCGCGAAAAGCACTTCCTCTTCTTCCGAACCGGGGTTCGACAGAACGTCCTCGCCCGCTTCGGCGCGCGCGCCGATGAGGATATACATGGTGGCGTCGCCGCCATCATCGAGGATCATGTTGGATGGTTCGCCGTCCGGCCACTGGAAGATCTTGTCGGTATAGGTCCAGTATTCTTCAAGCGTCTCGCCCTTGATGGCGAAAACCGGCGTGCCGGTTGCGGCAATCGCGGCGGCGGCGTGATCCTGCGTGGAGAAAATATTGCAGGAAGCCCAGCGGACCTGTGCGCCAAGCGCCTGCAGCGTTTCGATCAGAACGGCGGTCTGGATCGTCATGTGCAGCGATCCGGAAATGCGCGCGCCCTTCAGCGGCTGCGACTTGCCGAATTCCTCGCGGGCAGCCATCAGGCCCGGCATTTCGGTTTCTGCGATGTCGAGTTCCTTGCGGCCCCAATCGGCCAGGCTAAGATCCTTGACGACAAAATCTTGGCTTGCGGTCATCGCGTGCTCCAATAAAAGGCAGTTCCAGCTCGATAAAGATGTAATCAGCCACCGGAATTGCATTCCAATGTGGGGCGGCTTTCCATGCGGGAAAGCGCTCCGGCTGGCGATCTGACTAGCAGATTGCGGGCCGAAGCACAACGCAATATAAAGAAATCTTTATACGTGCATATCAGGCAGGCTGGCCGGATGCTGGGTCGACGACCGTCAAAGGAAGATCGACCTGCAATATTTCCAGCATGCGGCGAAACCCGGAAACGGGATAGGCGTCGCTTTCCGTGACAAGGGCGACCGTGCGGCCTGAACCGCCGAAGGGTTGCGGGAGCGCGGCGATTACATCGTCTGCGGGGTCCAGAAACCGCCAGTCCGGACGCGCGGTCTCGAAGAACGATCGCAGCCATGGCAGATGGGTGCTGGAGAGGGTCAGCGTGTCGATGCGCGGATGGCTTGCGGCAATCTCATCGCAGAATGCGGTGACCTTCTGCCCGGTCTCATCCGGCTGCCGAAGAAAAGCACCGTTTTCCACCAGTTCCACCATCGCCGACGCATTGATCAGGGCAACGTCCTCCGGACGGTTGGCCTCGGCCCGGACAAAGCGCGCGAGCTCTGCGCTTTCGATCATGGAGCGCACGCCCATGACTGCAACCTTGCCGCTGCGGCTTACCGCAAATGCGGCGCGAACCGGCGGCGCAACACCGTGGACCGGCACGGCAAACTCGCTTTTCAGGGCGTCGAGAACCATGACCGAGGGCGCATTGGACGCAAGCACGATGGTTTGCGCGCCAAGGCCGGTCAGATAGCGGATCGTATGGCGCATGATCGAAAGCAGCTGATCGCGGCTTTTGGCGCCATAAGGAAAACTCGCCCGGTCGGCAAAATAGATGATGTCGCGCTGCGGCTGGCTGCGCCTTATCAGTTCAACCAGCGCGTAACTGCCGATCCCTGCATCGAAAACGGCCACCGGATCGTGGAGATTTCCCACGGCGGCAGCGGTTTCGTGCTTCAGCATTCTTCGCCGAACTTGTCGGCAATGAGCGTCTGGAGCGCGTCGAGCACGGCATCGGCCTGCTCGCCGGAAGCGCTCACATCAATGCAGCAGCCGGGCGATGCGGCAAGCATCATCAGGCCCATGATCGAGGTGCCGCCCACGGTCATGCCGTCCTTGCTCACGCGGACATGTGCGTTGTAGCCATCGACCAGCTGCACGAACTTGGCCGAGGCGCGGGCGTGAAGGCCGCGCTTGTTGACGATCTCGAAGGATCGGGAAACTGCGGTTTCGGGTTCGTATTGACCGGTAACGGGCACGCTGGAGTGCATGAATTACTTTCCTGTCAGGACCTGGCTCGCAACATTGATGTATTTGCGCCCCGCATCCTGCGCCTCGCGCAGCGCCGTCTTGATGTCGCCCCCGATGCGCACGCTCGACAGCTTGATCAGCATCGGCAGATTGACACCTGCGATGACTTCGACCTTGCCTTCCTTCATGACGGAAATGGCGAGATTGGACGGCGTGCCGCCGAACATATCGGTCAGAATGATGACCCCGCTGCCGTTATCGGCGCGCTCCACCGCGTCAACGATATCCCGCCGACGCTGTTCCATATCGTCTTCGGCACCGATGCATACGGTCTCGAAATTGTCCTGCGGCCCGACTACATGCTCGACAGCATGCAAAAACTCTTCGGCCAATCTTCCGTGCGTGACAAGCACGAGTCCGATCATACTATAAAAGCTCCCGTCGCGTGCCCGCCGCATCACCCCGCCAGAGTGTCAGATGGCACTGAAACCACGCCGGAAAAACGCCGGCGAGTTGTGCATCTTGGCAGCGCAAATCTTGATAGCAAGTGAAAAATTCCCACGCTGCCATGAAAAAAGCAAAATGCCGCAGTGCGGCGAAATATTAATCGATTCGTAACGAAGCCCGCTTCACCCGTCGTCAGAAGGCCATTTTTCGTAGAACAAACTGGCCTCGATGGCCCGCGAAAGCGCGTTGGAATCACCGTTCGACGATAAAGCCGGCAAAAGAAGCCGGGGCAGCGAAACGCCTTCGAATTCCCATGTCTCGCCGCTCGGATAGCGTTCCGCCTCGTCACGATCCACAAGCCTGACGACGAGATAAAGCGGCGCCGCCTCCACGAAAGCCACCTTGAAAAGCCCCGCGCCGCGAATCTCCACGCCACCGGCGAGGGCTGCGGGAACACTGGCGACGAGCCTGCCGTCTTCCACATGAAGCAATGTGCGGTCGTCGGCAACCAGCGATGCCGCCTCGCCGCGCAGGAGCGCTCTTTCGACAAGCGTCAGCGCAAGCTCCGTCTTGCCCGCGCCCGAGCGTCCAAGGATCATGACGCCGCGACCCCGCACCTGAAGCGTCGTCGCGTGAAGTCCGCTTTTTTCCTCATCCGGCGTCATGCGCTTGCCGGCAGATCGACGATGAAACGCGCGCCCCTGAACTGGTCGGGCTTTGCGGGATCGACGATGTTTTCAGCCGTCAGCGTGCCGCCATGCGCCTCGATAATCTGGCGGCTGATCGAAAGCCCCAGACCGGAATTCTGTCCGAAAGCCTCGGATGCCGGGCGATCCGTATAGAAGCGCTCGAAGATGCGCTCGATATTTTCGATCGGAATGCCGGGGCCGTTATCCTCGACCAGCACGCGCAGGCGGCTGCCTTCGCCGGAAAGCGTCACCACGATGCGGCCCGTATCGTCGGGGACGAAGGAACGGGCATTCTCGATGAGGTTGCTCACCACCTGGCCGAGACGCAGGTCGTGACCGGCAACATAAAAACCCTTCTTTCCGGCTGGCAGCTTGCCGGTATTGAAGACGATCTCCGTCCCGACCTTGTTGCGGCGCACTTCGCGCGCTGCCGTGACGAGATTGGTCAGGAGCGTCTTCATGTCCACGCGGTCGATATGTTCGCGCGCAAGCTCCGCATCCAGACGCGAGGCATCGGAAATATCGGTGATCAGGCGGTCGAGACGACGAACGTCGTGCTGGATGATGTCGAGAAGCCGTTTGCGCGATTCCTCGGTCTTGGCCAGCGGCAGCGTTTCGACGGCGCTGCGCAGCGAGGTGAGGGGGTTCTTCAACTCGTGGCTGACATCGGCGGCAAAGCTTTCGATAGCCTCGATACGAGTATAAAGCGAATCGGTCATCTCGCGGATGGACGTGGAAAGATGGCCGACTTCATCCTGACGTTCCGAGAAATCGGGAATTTCGACGCGGCTTTTCACGCCGTGACGCACGCGGTCGGCGGCGGCGGAAAGCTTGCGGAGCGGGCTTGCAATCGTCGATGCGAGGAAAAGCGACAGGATGACCATGACGAGCGACACGACGCCGAACACGCGGAAAACCGCCATGCGTTCGGCCTGCACGATCTTGTCGATATCGTCGCCCTCGGTGGAAAGCAGGAGGACGCCCAGGATTGCGCGCGAACGCTGGATCGGCACGGCCACGGAGACGACCAGCTCGCCCTTTTCGTTGCGCCGCTGCGCCGTTTGCGGCGAACCGGCCAGCGCCTTGACGATTTCCGGATAGGCAAGGCCGTTGCCGCCCGGCTGTTCCTGATAGACCGGCAGGCCACCGCCGTAGAACAGGTGTGAAATCCATGTTCCGGCACGTTCCCAGATGGAAGGGGTCTCTTCCTCGATCGGCGGCAGGTCATAGCGCAGCACCGGTCCCGCCGAAGGGAAGCTCGGCGAATAGAGCGCGCGCGAATCGAGCAGCATGTTGGCATAGCGATCATAGATGCGCGCCCGCGTGCTCGTGGGCGAGATCAGCCGGCGCAGCAACGGGGAGACCTTTTCCGGATTGATGGGAAATTCCCAGTTATCCGGGGAATCCGGCGAGGGCGTCAGGCTTTGCCCGGCCTGCAGTTCCAGAAGCTTTTCCGGGTCGATCATCAGCGAATTGGTGTCGACCGTCGCCGAAGCCGAGATTGCGCCTGCGATGATCTTGCCCTGCGTGAGCAGGCTTTCGATCTTCGCGTCGATCAGTCCCTCGCGGAACTGATTCATATAAAGAATGCCGGAAACGAGAACCGCCAGCGCCGCGAGATTGAGAAACAGGATGCGGCGCGTCAGGCTCGAGAACAGATACTGGCCGAGAAACTTGCGCAGGGGCGCAAAGAAGCGACGCCAGAACACCGAGCGCTGCCGCCGGGCCCTGCGTTCGCGCAAATCCGATTTCTGGCCGACGAGGCCGTCGTTCCGGGTTTCTGCGACCATGTCGCCTGTCTGCTCTCATTAAGCTATCGCCAGGCCTCGCGGACTGGCGATATGCAATTATCTATCAGGCCTCGCGGAAGCGATAGCCGACGCCATAGAGCGTTTCGATCATTTCGAAATCGTCGTCAACCGCCTTGAACTTCTTGCGCAGGCGCTTGATATGGCTGTCGATGGTACGGTCATCCACATAGACCTGCTCATCATAGGCCGCATCCATGAGGGCGTCACGGCTTTTCACCACACCCGGACGCTGCGCCAGCGAATGAAGGATCAGGAATTCGGTGACCGTCAGCGTGACCGGTTCGCCCTTCCAGGTGCAGGTGTGGCGTTCCTGATCCATGACCAGCTGGCCGCGTTCAAGCGACTTCGCCTGCTGCCCGGTCGGCTTGGCCGTGCCGTCGCGTGCGGCAACCCGGCGAAGCACCGCCTTGACGCGCTCCACCAGAAGACGCTGCGAGAACGGCTTGGTGATGAAATCGTCCGCGCCCATCTTGAGGCCGAAAAGCTCGTCGATCTCGTCGTCCTTGGAGGTCAGAAAGATGACGGGAAGGTCGGATTTCTGGCGCAGGCGGCGCAGAAGCTCCATGCCGTCCATGCGCGGCATCTTGATATCGAAGATCGCAAGATTGGGCGGACGCGCCATCAGACCATCCAGCGCGGATGCGCCATCGGTGTAGGTTTCAACCCGATAGCCTTCCGATTCCAGCGCAATGGACACGGAGGTCAGGATGTTGCGGTCGTCGTCGACCAGCGCAATTGTCTGCGTTGCCGAGGCTTCCTTCATGCGAACCTTTCTCCTTCAACTAAGCCGACCGGTATCTCCAGCCGGTGACGTCTGACGTTTTTCGTCTTTCGGCCGCCAGAAACTGGCGGATTCCTGGATCGAACGTCCGGTTCGGCGTCGATACTAGTATAATGCGCCTGCTTGTGCAGTACAAATTAGGTACAAAATGTGGCGGCGCCCCAAGAAGCAGTGGAACTGCGTCTCACCGAATCGCCGTTTGGTTAATGGCCGCAGGACTGACATTCCCGGAATCGAACGGCTCATAACACACAGGTTAACCGATTTAAAAAAATTTCAAAAATTTTAAATCGATTAAATATTTGAATTGCCACGATTAATCTGTTTCTGACTGCCATCCTCTGTTTTGCGTTCATTCTGGTGACGCGAAAAGAGACCGATCAATTGTCAAACCACGGCGGAGACATCATGAGAGAGACCGGCATTCACAACACGGCCGCTTCCATTGCCACTTCAGGACTGAAGGAACTCTCCGCAGTCTTTTACAATCTTGGGCCAGCGCGTCTTTATGAGGAAACCGTCCGCCGGGCCGAAGCCGAACTGTCGGCGCAGGGTGCGCTCGTCGCACGCACCGGCCAGCACACGGGCCGCTCGCCGAAGGACAAGTTCGTCGTGCGCGACGCCGACACCGAAGATCACGTCTGGTGGGACAACAACAAGGCGATGAGCCGCGAGGCCTTCGACCTGCTTCATGCCGATTTCATCGAACATGCGAAGGGCAAGGAGCTGTTCGTTCAGGATCTGATCGGCGGCGCCGATGCCGACAACAAGATCAATGCCCGCGTCATTACCGAATATGCCTGGCATTCGCTGTTCATCCGCAATCTTCTGATCCGCCCCGAGCAGGAAGCGCTTGCTTTCTACGTGCCGGAAATGACGATCATCGACCTGCCGTCCTTCAAGGCCGATCCGGAACGCTATGGCGTGCGCACCGAAACGGTGATCGCGGTCGACCTGACCCGCAGGATCGTCCTGATCGGCGGCACCTCCTATGCCGGCGAAATGAAGAAGTCGGTCTTCACCGCACTCAACTACATCCTGCCTGCCAAGGGCGTCATGCCGATGCACTGCTCGGCCAATGAAGGCCCGAACGGCGACACGGCCGTCTTCTTCGGCCTGTCCGGCACCGGCAAGACCACGCTTTCCGCCGACCCGACCCGCACGCTGATCGGCGATGACGAGCACGGCTGGGGCGAACACGGCATCTTCAACTTCGAAGGCGGCTGCTACGCCAAGACCATCCGCCTGTCCGCCGAAGCGGAGCCGGAAATCTATGCGACCACGCAGCGTTTCGGCACGGTTCTGGAAAACGTCGTTCTCGACGAACACCGCCAGCCGGATTTCGACGATGGCTCGCTGACCGAAAACACCCGTTGCGCCTATCCGCTCGACTTCATTCCGAACGCATCGAAGACGGGCAAGGGCGGCCAGCCGAAGAACATCATCATGCTTACCGCCGATGCCTTCGGCGTGATGCCGCCCATCGCCAAGCTGACCCCGGCACAGGCCATGTACCACTTCCTGTCTGGCTATACGGCCAAGGTCGCCGGCACCGAAAAGGGCGTGACCGAACCGGAAGCAACCTTCTCGACCTGCTTCGGCGCACCGTTCATGCCGCGCCATCCTTCGGAATACGGCAACCTGCTGCGCAAGCTGATCGCCGAGCACAAGGTTGATTGCTGGCTGGTCAATACCGGCTGGACAGGCGGCGCCTATGGCACCGGCAAGCGCATGCCGATCAAGGCAACCCGCGCCCTGCTTGCAGCCGCGCTCGACGGCTCGCTGAACAATGCCGAATTCCGCATCGATCCGAATTTCGGTTTCGCGGTTCCGGTCGAAGTGCCGGGCGTGGACAAATCCATCCTCGATCCGCGTTCGACCTGGGCCGACAAGGCTGCCTATGACGCGCAGGCCAGGAAGCTGGTCGACATGTTCGTCACGAATTTCGAGAAGTTCGAAAGCCATGTCGATCACGAGGTGAAGGACGCGGCTCCGGCGATCCGCATCGCCGCGGAATAGCTTTTTCTACGCATGTCTTTATCCAAAAACCGGTTTCCACTTTTTGGAGACATGCTTTTACCATCCTGAGGAGGAGGGAGAGCCCGGCTGAAAGGCCGGGTTTTTCTTTTGTATAAGGGATACAAAGCGGTATATCTCCTCGTCATGGAAGAGAACCGGAACATCATCCGCATCACCAATCGCCTGACGATCCGTGAAGACGATCTGGAGGAAAGTTTTATCCGTGCCTCCGGTCCCGGCGGCCAGAACGTCAACAAGGTTTCCACCGCCGTGCAGCTGCGGTTTCATGCCGCCCGCTCCGGCCTGCCGGAGGATATCCTGTCGCGGCTGTTCAAGCTCGCCGGACAGAAGGGCACCAAGGACGGCGATATCCTGATCGAAGCCAATCGTTTCCGCACCCAGGAGCGCAACCGCGAGGACGCCCGCGAACGGCTGATCGTGCTTATTGCCAAGGCAGCCGAACCACCGCCGCCGCCGCGCAAGAAGACCAGACCGACAAAAGGCTCCATCGAACGCCGCCTCAAGGCCAAATCCGGACGATCCGACATCAAGAAGGGCCGCGGAAAGGTTTCCTTCGACTAAATATCCAGACTGTGGGAACAGATGACATGACGATCAATTATCGCGAGCTTGAAACCAGCCACGGCAGAATTGCCATTCGTGAAAGCGCGGGCGAGGGGATGCCGCTTCTGATGATTCACGGCAATTCCAGCGCAGGCGCAATCTTCGCGCCCCAGCTTGAAGGCGAGATTGGCCGGAACTGGCGGATAATCGCGCCGGACCTGCCGGGCCATGGCCGGTCCGGCGATGCGCTCGATCCGGACCGCAGCTATTCCATGGAAGGCTATGCCGACGCCATGACGGAGGTTCTCGAAAAACTCGGCATATCCGAGGCGGTCGTCTTCGGCTGGTCGCTCGGCGGCCATATCGGCATCGAGATGATCTCGCGCTTTCCCGGCATGCGCGGCCTGATGATCACCGGCACGCCGCCCGTGGCGCGGGAGGAAGTGGGGCAGGGGTTCAAGAGCGGTCCCGACATGGCGCTGGCCGGGCAGGAAGTCTTTTCCGCCCGCGATGTCGAATCCTATGCGCGCAGCACCTGCGGCGAACCGTTCGAAGAGGGGTTGCTCGATATTGTCGCCCGCACGGATGGGCGCGCGCGGCGCATCATGTTCGAGAAGTTCGCAGCCGGGACCGGCGGAAACCAGCGCGATATCGTTGCCGCGGCGACGCTTCCCATAGCTGTGGTCAACGGGCGCGACGAGCCTTTCGTCGAACTGGATTTCGTCTCGAAAGTCCGGTTCGGCAATCTGTGGGAAGGCAAGGCCCACATCATCGACGGGGCGGGGCATGCGCCCTTCCGCGAGACACCAGCCGTCTTCGATGCTTATCTTGAGCGCTTCATGCGCGACTGCACCGCCTGACCCGCTGCGTTCCACCAAAAGAAAAGGGCCGGAAACCGGCCCTTTTTCATATCTTCCTGAGCGCGACTTCCTCGATCAGGTGATCGCTGCCCTTGCGCAGGATCAGATCGGCGCGCGGGCGCGTCGGCAGGATATTGTCCTTGAGGTTCTTCAGGTTGATATTGTTCCACAGCCCTTCGCCGATGGAACGCGCCGCATCTTCGGAAAGCTGCGAATAACGATGGAAGAAGGATTCCGGATTGACGAAGGCGGTCTCCCGCAGCCGCATGAAGCGGTCGATATACCATTTGTGGATCAGTTCCGATTCCGCATCGATATAGATGGAGAAATCGAAGAAATCCGACACGAAGGGCACCATCTTGCCGTCTTCCGGCAGATCGCGCACCTGCAGCACATTGATGCCTTCAAAGATCAGGATATCCGGCTTGTCGACGAGCTGATATTCGCCCTGCAAGACGTCGTAGCTCAGATGCGAATAGAGTGGGGCGCGCACCTGGCTCATGCCGGCCTTGATCGCCGACAGGAAGCGCAAGACCGCGCCGACATCGTAGCTTTCGGGAAAGCCCTTGCGCTCCATCATGTTCTGCTCGCGCAGGACCGCATTGGGATAAAGAAAACCGTCGGTCGTCACGAGGTCGACCTTCGGGCTCGACGGCCAGCGGGCAAGAAGCTCTTTCAGGATACGTGCGGTCGTGGATTTCCCGACCGCGACCGAACCGGCAATGCCGATGATGAACGGCGTCTTGAACGACTCCTCCATGTTGAGGAACTGCTTGCGCTGCTCGAACAGAAGCTGGCTCGCCTCCACATGCGCCGACAGCAAGCGCGACAGCGACAGATAGATGCGCCGCACCTCATCGAGATCGATGGGGTCGCCCAGCGAACGCAGCCGCTTGACCTCGTCATAAGTCAGGGTAAGGGGCGTATCGGCGCGAAAGCCCGCCCATTCCTCAGCCGAAAAGAAACGGTAAGGCGAGTAACGCGACGGCGTTAGCTGATCCACTTTTTCCCACATATTGTCGCTGCTCTCCCTCAACGCCAATCCTGCACTAGCAGCTTCCGGTCCAATTTGCATTCAGGCTTTCGGACGACCGGCTTTTTCTTCAAGGCCGGTCTGCGCCGTGCGGCGTTGCAACTCCTGAAGCACCTCATCAAGCGAAACGCCTGCAACCCTCAGAACCACCAGCAGGTGATAAAGCAGGTCGGCGCTTTCCGTCACCACCTCTGCCCGGTTGCCTTCAACGGCGGCGATGACCGTTTCCACGGCTTCCTCGCCAAGTTTTTTCGCCGCCCGCGACTGGCCCCTGGCCACCAGGCTTGCCGTATAGGACGAGCCGTCCGTCACGCTGGCACGTTCCGCGACGATCCGTTCAAGGTCGGAAAGAGTGAACTGGCTCATTGTGGTATTTCCTGTATTGTTCAGCGAACCGGATCAAGCCGCATCGGAATGCCAGCTTCGGCCATATAGCGCTTGGCCTCGCCAATCGTATAGGTGCCGAAGTGGAAGATGGATGCTGCGAGAACTGCCGTCGCGTGTCCGTCGCGAATGCCCGCAACCATGTGATCGAGATTTCCGACACCGCCCGATGCAATGACCGGAACGCGCACGCTGTCGGCCACGGCCCGCGTCAGGGCCACATCGTAACCGGCCTTGGTGCCGTCGCGATCCATCGAGGTCAGCAGGATTTCGCCAGCACCGAGGCTCACCACCTTCTGCGCGAATTCCACCGCATCGATGCCTGTCGTCTGGCGTCCGCCATGGGTGAATATTTCCCAACGGTCGGCCTCGCCGTCGCCGGACACCTTCTTGGCGTCGATGGCCACGACGATGCACTGGTCGCCGAACTTGTCGGCAGCTTCGGCAACGAATTCCGGGTTCTTGACCGCAGCCGTATTGATCGAAACCTTGTCGGCACCGGCCAGAAGCAGCTTGCGAATGTCGGCCACCTGACGCACGCCGCCGCCAACGGTGAGCGGCATGAAGCACTGTTCTGCCGTGCGGGCCACCACGTCGAAAATTGTCTCGCGATTGTCCGAAGACGCCGTGATGTCGAGGAAGCACAGTTCGTCCGCGCCCGCCGCATCATAGGCGCGGGCAGCTTCCACCGGATCACCGGCATCGATCAGATCGACAAAGTTGACGCCCTTGACGACGCGTCCGTCCTTCACATCGAGGCACGGTATCACTCTTGCTTTCAGCATGGTTGTCCTCGATCTGCCGCGTCTCTTTTCAGTTTTGCCTGTCCTCGCGGTCCGGCCTTTGCCGGACTGTTCGCTGCGGGCAGGCGGGAGCGGCCGTCTTTAACATCGAGGCAAGGAATTACGCGTGCTTTCAAGGTCATGCTGTGGCCCTCAGTACAGACAAGGCTTCCGCCGGATCGATGCGACCATCGTAAAGCGCGCGACCGGAAATCGCGCCTTCCAGCTTGCGGGCATCAGGAGCGGCAAGACGTTTGATGTCATCCATCGAGGCGAGGCCGCCCGATGCGATCACCGGGATGGAAACGCTGTCCGCGAGCGCAAGCGTCGAATCCCAGTTGATACCGGCCAGAACGCCGTCGCGGTCGATATCGGTATAGATGATGGCGGCAACGCCTGCGCCTTCAAACTTCTTCGCCAGTTCGATCACGCCGAGCTCGGAAGCTTCCGCCCAGCCCTCGACGGCGACATAGCCGCCCTTGGCGTCGATGCCGACGGCGACCTGACCCGGGAACGCCTTGCAGGCCTCGATCACCAGCGCCGGATCGCGCACGGCAACCGTGCCGAGGATGACACGGCGCAGTCCCTTGGAAAGCCAGTTCTCGATATGCTGGAGCGTGCGGATGCCGCCGCCGAGCTGCACCGGGTTTTTGGTGGCTTTCAGGATTGCTTCCACAGCCTTGCCATTGACGCTTTCGCCAGCAAAGGCACCGTTGAGATCGACCACATGCAGCCATTCAAAACCCTGATCCTCGAAGGCCCTGGCCTGTGCTGCCGGGTCTTCGTTGTAAACGGTGGCCTGATCCATGTCGCCAAGCTTCAGGCGCACGCATTGACCGTCTTTCAAATCGATGGCGGGAAAAAGGATCATGGTCTCAGGGCTTCCATTTCAGGAAATTGGCGATGAGCGAAAGGCCGAGCAGCTGGCTCTTTTCAGGATGGAACTGGGTTCCCACCATATTGTCGCGCCCGACCGCCGCGGTGACATCGCCGCCGTAATCGGTGACTGCCAGAATGTCGGACCTGTTCTTCGCATCGAACATATAGGAATGCACGAAATAGGCGTGCAATCCGTTCTCGCCGGTCTCGATTCCCTCGAAGATCGGATGGGAATGTTTCACGTGAATCCTGTTCCAGCCGATCTGCGGAATCTTCAGCGCCGGGTCGGATGGCGTCATTTCGCGCACATCGCCCGCGATCCAGCCCAGCCCCTCGGTGACTTCCTTTTCAAGCCCGCGCTCGGACATGAGCTGCATGCCCACGCAGATGCCGAGGAAGGGATGCGCCTTTTTCAGCACGACATCTTCCAGCGCATCCACCATGCCCGGCACCGCATGGAGGCCGCGACGGCAGTCGGCATAGGCGCCAACACCCGGCAGCACGATGCGGTCAGCCGACGCCACACGTTCGGCATCCGCCGTCAATTCGATCTGCGCCGCGATACCGCTCTCAAGTGCTGCACGCTCAAAAGCCTTGGTGGCCGAGCGCAGATTGCCGGAGCCGTAATCGATGATTGCAACACGCATTTTCAGTTTTCTCCGCGATGGCCGACAAACCCGATGGTCGAGCCAAATGAGGAATAGGCGGGACGAGGAGGCTGCTGCGCCCAGTGAGGGGCAGGCTGAGGGCCAGGCTTGTCCGCAAGGTCCGCAACCGGCTGGCCCGCATCTTGGAGGCGATAGAAATAGCGGATTTCCGCTTCTTCCAGATCGGACGCATCGATGACCGCCTTTTCGACGAAACCCCGCCGCCGCAGCCGGGCGATCTTCCAGTTGGCGCCTTCCAGCGCGACGAAGAGCGACATCAGCAAGGTCAGAACCGGCACCGCGCCTTCGATACCGAAATGGGTCGCGACAAGCCCGAGCAGGATCGTGACGCCCAACACGGCAAAGGCTTCGAACCACAGACGCTGCGCCAGCAGCCAAACAAAGGGGAGGACCAGCGCCCATATATGGAATCCATCGCGCACGAACACGGCTTGCTCAGGGTTTTGAGTATCTTCCGGTTCAAGAACGACGAATTGCGCCATGGCTTACCCTTTCAGTGAACCCTTTGTGGAGGGAATTGCATCCTTCTGGCGCGGATCGGTTTCGAGCGCCATGCGCAGAACCCGGGCCACGGCCTTGAAGATCGATTCCGCGATATGGTGGTTGTTGGCACCATAATGATTGTTGATATGCAGCGTGATGCCTGCGTTCATCGCGAAAGCCTGGAAGAACTCGCGCACCAGTTCGGTGTCGAATGCACCGATCTTGGAGGTCGTGAAATTGACATTCCAGACCAGGAAGGCGCGTCCCGACACGTCGACGGCAGCGCCGGTCAGCGTATCGTCCATGGCGAGGTCCATCGAGGCATAGCGCACAATGCCGCGACGCTCGCCGAGCGCCTTGGCGATAGCCTGGCCGAGCGCGATGCCGGTGTCCTCGACCGTATGGTGATCATCGATATGCAGGTCGCCCTTGGCCATCACGCGCATATCGATCAGCGAATGTCGGGAAAGCTGCTCCAGCATATGATCGAAGAAGCCGACACCGGTGGTGATGTCGAACTTGCCGACGCCATCCAGATCGACGGAAACGGCGATGCTCGTTTCCTTCGTGGAGCGTTCGATGCTTGCCTTGCGGGTGCTTTCAGCAGTCATAAGCTTTCCTCATTACATAGCTTGGAGGCGTTCTAGAACAGCTTGCCCACTTTGCCAATTCCTTTTGCCGGTCAGGCAAGCTGCAATTCGGCATTTGCAATTCATCGATACGTTCTTAAATATTCTCACCGAAGCACGATTCATCCGCCGATGGCTGACGGAGCCTGTTTCCCAACAGAGCGCATCCCGAAAAGTGCGAAGCGGTTTTCGGAACAGGATGCGCGTTAAAAACAGTTAGAGCATTTCCGATGATTCAAGCGAACAGGAAATGCTCTAGATCAAGGGGCATCTGCAATTGCCTTCCGGGATTGCCTATGCCGCCAAAGGAGCATCCATGATCGAACATCATCCCACGACAATTTACGGCACGACCATCGTTACCGTTCGCAAGGGCGGCAAGGTCGTCATCGCCGGTGACGGACAGGTTTCGCTCGGCAATACCGTCATGAAGGGCAATGCGCGCAAGGTTCGCCGTATCGGCAAGGGCAATGTGATTGCAGGTTTCGCCGGAGCCACCGCCGACGCCTTCACCCTTCTGGAACGGCTCGAAGCCAAGCTCGAGCAATATCCCGACCAGCTCATGCGCGCTTCGGTGGAACTGGCCAAGGACTGGCGCACCGACCGCTACCTGCGCAAGCTGGAAGCCATGATGCTGGTTGCCGACAGCAAGGTGACGCTGGCGCTCACCGGCACCGGCGACGTGCTTGAACCCGAACATGGCGTGATGGCCATCGGTTCGGGCGGCAATTATGCGCTCGCCGCCGCACGCGCGCTCGTCGATACGGACAAGTCAGCCGAGGAAATCGCCCGCAAGGCGATGGAGATCGCAGCCGATATCTGCATCTACACCAACCACAACGTCATCGTGGAAAGCCTGGACGCAGAATGAGCTCGCTCGCGCAGGCCTCGAAACCGAGTGCGCAACGCTGGGGGCTGGGCGCCCTGATCGTTCTCGCCATACTCGCGGTCCAGGCCTTCTGGCTTCACCTCGACGGGCGGATCGCCATGTGCGAATGCGGGACCATAAAATTATGGTCTGGTTCGCTGATGTCCGAAAACTCGCAGCATATATCCGACTGGTATACGCTGTCGCACATCATCCATGGCTTCCTGTTCTACTGGCTTTTCACGATCATCGCCCCCAAAGCCCCGCTCGGCCTGAGGCTTGCAGCGGCGGTCGGCATCGAAGCCCTGTGGGAACTGGTCGAGAACTCGAGTTTCATCATCGAGCGCTATCGCGCCAATACATCCTCGGTGGACTATTTCGGCGACAGCATCGTGAATTCGGTCTCCGACACGCTTGCCGCCCTGATCGGCTTCCTGCTCGCAGCCAGACTGCCAACGAAAATAACCGTCGCCATCGCGCTGTTCTTTGAAGTTCTGGCGCTGATCGTCATCCGCGACAACCTTACGCTCAACGTGATCATGCTGCTGCATCCGTTCGAGTTCATCAAGCAGTGGCAAAGTGGGTTATAATCATGAGTAACTTCTCCCCCCGTGAAATCGTCTCGGAACTCGACCGTTTCATCATCGGCCAGAATGACGCCAAGCGCGCCGTCGCCATTGCGCTGCGCAATCGCTGGCGCCGCCAGCAGCTCGAAGGCCAGATGCGCGAAGAGGTCATGCCGAAGAACATCCTGATGATCGGACCGACCGGCGTCGGCAAGACGGAGATTTCCCGCCGTCTCGCCCGGCTCGCCGGTGCGCCTTTCGTCAAGGTGGAAGCGACCAAGTTCACCGAAGTCGGCTATGTCGGCCGTGATGTCGAGCAGATCATCCGCGATCTGGTCGAGGTTGCCATCACGCTGGTGCGCGAAAAGCGCCGCGAGGATGTGAAGGCCAAGGCGCATCTCAATGCCGAGGAACGCGTGCTGGAAGCGCTGGTCGGCAAGACCGCCAGCCCCGCGACGCGCGACAGCTTCCGCAAGAAGCTGCGCAATAACGAGCTGGACGACAAGGAAATCGAAATCGAGGTCGCCGATACCGGCTCCGGCCCGAGCTTCGAGATACCGGGCATGCCTGGCGCCAATATCGGCGTCATGAACCTCTCCGACATGCTGGGCAAGGCCATGGGCGGGCGCACCAAGACGCGCAAGACCACGGTGAAGGATTCCTATGCGATCCTGATCAACGATGAATCCGACAAGCTTCTGGATCAGGAGCAGATCGTGCAGGAAGCGCTTCGGGTCACCGAAGACGAGGGCATCGTGTTCATCGACGAGATCGACAAGATCGCCTCGCGGGAAGGCGGCATGGGGGCGGGCGTTTCACGCGAAGGCGTGCAGCGCGATCTCCTGCCGCTGGTCGAAGGCACGACGGTCGCGACCAAATACGGACCGGTGAAGACCGATCATATATTGTTCATCGCATCCGGCGCGTTCCACGTTTCCAAGCCGTCCGACCTGCTGCCGGAATTGCAGGGCCGACTGCCCATCCGCGTGGAGTTGAACGCGCTGACGCGCGAGGACTTCCGCCGCATCCTGACGGAAACCGAAGCGAGCCTGATCAAGCAGTATATCGCCCTGATGGAGACAGAAGAGGTGAAGCTCACCTTTACCGACGACGCAATCGATGCTTTGGCCGACATCGCCGTCGACCTCAACGCAACGGTTGAAAACATCGGCGCCCGCCGGTTGCAGACGGTGATGGAACGGGTTCTGGATGAAATCTCGTTTACCGCTCCAGACAAGACCGGCGCGGTCTTCACCATCGACGCGGCCTATGTCAAAGACAAGATCGGCGGCCTTGCCAAGAATACCGATCTGTCGCGCTTCATTCTCTGACGAAGACGCCTGTAAGTGACCGGAAAGCCACGGCTTCCGGCCACTTGTCAAGGAATGCGCAAAAACCCCTCGACTTGCATCGGGGGGTTTTCTATTTTCCGGCAAATTTACCAGATCTTCACCATATCGGGGCTGTTTCCGCATAATGACCAGATCACTGAACCGCATTGCGGGCCTTTGCCTCGCCTTTATCGTAGCCAGCCAGAGCGCCCATGCGGCAACACTTGTCCCTCCCGGCAATCGCAATGCGGAACAGCCGCCGATCCCCGGCGCATCCGCCAAGCGCACGCGCGAACTGAGCACGACCTACGAGAAGAAGTATCAGAAGATCTACAGTCTGCTGAAAAAGGATGCCTCGCTGCGCTCCAAGATCCGTTCCACGGCAGCGGCCTATGGCATCGATCCGATCCATATCGTCGGCGCGATCGTCGGCGAGCATACCTATAATGTCGATGTCTATGACCGGCTGCAGACCTATTACGTCAAGGCCATGTCCTATGTGAACCAGGGCGTCAGCTTCGGCTATAATGGCGAGAGCATCGGCCAGTTCATCAAGCGCCCGGAATTTGCCGACTGCCTGAAGCACAAGGACAGCTATTCGCTGTGGTCCTGCCGTGAAAACGTCTGGAACAAGAATTTCCGCGGCAAGTCGGTAGGCGGCAACGCCTATCCCAACAACCGTTTCAGCGCGGTGTTCTTCCAGCCCTTCTATGCGGGCCAGACATTCGGCCTCGGCCAGATCAACCCGCTGACGGCCTTGCAGATGTCGGACATGGTGAACCGCGTTTCCGGCCTGCCCAAGCTCAACGCCGAGGACGGCAATGTGGTCTACAAGACGATCATGGACCCCGACCTGACGCTGCCCTACATCGCGGCAACGCTGAAACAGTCGATCAACTCCTACCGGCAGATCGCCGATTTCGACATTTCGAAGAATCCGGGTCTCACCGCCACGCTCTACAATACCGGCGGCGCGGAAGCCCGGGCGCGGGCGCTGGCCAGTGAAAACGCCAGGCGCAGGGCAGATGGCCAGGAACCCGTGCTGCCGCAGGAAAACTACTATGGCTGGCTGGTCAATTCCAAGTTGGACGAGTTGCGCAGTTTATTTTAAGTGAACCTAATTAAAGCACGGCGATACACTCTTTTAACAACTAGCCTTGTTTTCTGATGACCGGAAAAATGAAACCAGCTAGGTATATCCCTACAATTTATCGGGGATGGGAAGAGAGCCGCAGATGAGCCGTGTCGAACGCAATGTCAAATCAACCGCCTGGGACCGGCTCGTCCACTCTTCATCGGAATATTTTCGCCGCAAGCGCGGCGCGCTTTTCCGCGAGGCCCTGCCGGATTTCACCTCGCTGAAGATTTGCGACGTGGGCGGCTCGCGCCATTTCTGGGAAAAGCAGGATGCCGTCAACGTTCCAAGGGACATCACGCTGGTCAACATCCGCGATGACGGCCAGGCACGGTCCTTCAGCGGTGATTTCGGACATATGAAGGTCGTCCTTTATGACGGCGAGCACCTGCCTTTCGAGGACAAGTCCTTCGATGTGGCCGTTTGCAATTCGGTCATCGAGCATGTGCCGCTGCATCTGCGGGCCAATCTGGTGAAGGAGGTGCAGCGCGTCTCCAACTATTTCTTCATCCAGACACCGGCCTTCGTGTTTCCCATCGAGCCGCATTTCTTCTGCCCGGCCTTGCATTGGCTTCCCCGCTCGGTGGCCAGACATGCGGTGCGCATTTCGCCCTGGCGCTTCATGTCAAAACCGACGGAAGAACATATCCGGGACTATTTCAACGAAATCCAGATCCTGACGCTCAAGGAATTCCAGGGTTACGCGCCGAACGCGAAGCTCTCGACGGAATGGTTCATGGGCATTCCCAAATCCTACACATTATACGGCCCGTCCAACCCGCAGTGACCGGGAAGGCTTTCAACCCGCCGGTCTGTTTCCCCGGCGGCGTTTGCGAGCGGCTTCAATTTCCTCGCTCAGATGTTTGATCGTCTCGCGGTCGATGATGCGGATATTGCGCGCCAGAAGATTGGCAAGCTCCGTCGCCTGCGGCGACAGGCCCGACGTGTCGATCACCACACGCGGATGCGACACGGCGGCGAGGTTCTGCAATTCTTCCGCCTCGTCCCAGATGATGTTGAAATAGGTGATGATGCGCTGAAGCAGGTCCCAGGTCGGCTGGCCGCGCCGTCCGTGTTCCAGCGCCGACAGATAGGCCGGTGAAACGCGAAGTGCCGCCGCCATTTCCTTCTGCGTCACCCCCCGCTCTTCCCGCAACTCGCGCAGGCGTATCCCAAATGGCGTCATCGCGGCCTGTTTCCTCCGGGCAATATCTGCTGTGCCGTGTTCTGGGTCTGGCGGCGAAGCCTTACATAAAGGGCGCCATGCCCGCCATGGTGACGCGCCGCATCCTCATAGGCGCTGACCAGAAGCCTGAACAGCGGCGTGGAGAACCAGTGCGGCACCGCCTGCCGCAAAATGCCTTCGCTGCCGAATGAACGGCCCTTGCCGGTGATGACCATGACGTGGCGCAGCCCGCGCGCATGGGCGCTGACCAGAAATCCGTAGAGCAGGCCGTGCGCTTCTCCCTGCGTGAGACCGTGCAGGTCGATGCGCGCTTCAATATCGACGCGACCCTTCGCAAGCTTTCGGTGCGTCGGCTTGTCGAGCGACTGAACCTGCATTTCGCTGAGCGCCGAGAGCCCCTTCTTCGGCTTGCCCGCCTCTGCCGCAGGCTGGACCTTCGCCTTTGCCGGGCGCTTTTCTTCTTCCGCCATCAATGTCTTGAAATCGGGAAGCTCGTCCGGTTCCGCCTTCGGCTTTACCAGCGGCTTTGCGGTTTTCGCGACCATTTCCCATAAGATGCGGTCTTCGGGCCGCAGATAGTCCTTTTCCGGCTTGTCGGTCGCGCGCGCCATCCCGTTCAAGCCCCCAGAAGGGTGCGCGGCACCAGCGCATAAAACTCGGCATCGTTCTTCACGCCGCCGGCGATCTCGCCCGCCGCATCGCCCGAACCGGCGAAGAGATCACCCCGGGCAGGGCCGACGATAGCCGTGCCGGTGTCCTGTGCGATCATCAGCCGCGCAAAAGGCTCTCCGTCAAAGACGGTGACAGTCGGCGCGCTGACGTGGATCGGCGTCCCGAATGTGTGCAGCAATTTGTCGACGGCAAGCGAACGCCCGGCGGTGAGCGGAACTTTTGCGGCGGCGACGGGGCCGGCATCCGGATCGTCAACCGGCGCTTCGCGGAAGAAGATATAGGACCGGTTCTGCCAGATGAGATCATCGGCCCTGTCGGGATGTTCCGCCAGCCAGCGGCGGATCGCCTGCATCGAAATTTCAGAAGCCGGGATTTCGCCATCGGCGACCAGAATGCGGCCAATCCCGGTAAACGGATGGCCAGTCTTGGCCGCATAGGTGATGCGCAGCACTTGGCCATCGCGCAGTTTCAGACGCGCTGCACCCTGCACATGCGCGAAAAACGCATCGACCCGGTCGGCGACGAAAGCGATTTCCAGCCCGCGCCCGGAAAGGCTGCCCCGTTCGATCGCCCGGCGGTCGTCATATTCCACCAGACCGTTTTCCGTCCGGCGCGCAAAGGCAAAGGACGGATCGAAACCCTGTGGGCGATTCTCGTCCGTCACCTTCACGAGGTCGTCCGGCTGGCGCAGGAACGGCACCTTGAAACGGTCGTCGGCTTGAAGCGAGGCTTCGATCTCTGGCTCATAGAATGCGGTTACAAAGCCCTTTTCCGTATCGGGCACGATGCGGCAGGGGAGAAAATTCCGTTCGAAGAAAGCACGCGCTTCTTCCATGCCCGGATTATCGAGGCTGCGCGCAGCGGCAAAGACCGGCTGCAGCGCTTCGAAACCAATGCCGAGACTGCCGCTTTTGTAGGTCTGGCGGGCAGCATGGTCGGCTGAACGGCGAAATGCAGCAAATGCGGCGGACTGATCGTCCCGGTTCCAGCCCGGACAATCGGAAAAAGCCACCGGGCGCAAAATCCTCGCCAAGCCGTTCATCGCCGTATCCGTCTATCATGCATAAACAAAAAGGCCGCTGCGTTGGGTCAGCGGCCCGATTCACAAGCTTTTTCTTAATCTTCCGCTTCGGTCGCGACAAGCTTCCAGTTCGGATCGCGCGACCGCGTATCGCGGGCAAAGGTCCAGAGGTCCTTGATTTCGAGGACGTTTTCCGGATCGCCGTCGATCAGCTTGCCGTCCTTGTCATAAGTAGAGGAAATCATCTGGCTGACGATGTTGACCGTCACATGCGCTTCCGATCCCTTCATCTCGGCGCCGGTGATTTCCGCCTTGTCGATGCCGACGAAGGATGAACGCACGCTCTCGCCGCGGGCCTCGCGTTCATCGATGGCCGAAACGAACCCTTCATAGACATCCTTGGAAAGCAGATTCTTCAGAACCTTGCGATCGCCATCGGCAAACGACATCACGATCATTTCATAGGCGATCTTCACGCCATCCACGAAGCTGGCCGGATCGAACGAGGGATCGGCGGCATAAATCGCGCGCAGGCCGTCATTGACGGGCGTGCCGGCCGGAGCGGCCTTGTCGATGGCGGTGAAATCCTTTTCGCCCGTCCTACGCGGGAGGGAGACGACATTGTCGGTCTCGCTGCCTGCCGGTGCAGCATCGGCACTGCGCGCGGACGTATACGGATCGAAGGGCGGTTTTTCGTTTCCGGTACGACGGCCAAGAACATTCCTCAGCTGGAGAAAGATGATCACCGCTGCGATGAAGAAGAATATCGTGCCAAAATCAAAAAATTCCATGCCGCCTGCCGCTGATTGAAGGAACCGGCGTTGCGCCTTTCCTATCCCTGTCTGTATTCCATACATATAGATCGGCTTACGTCATCATTCAAATCCCGATCACGCGTACCTATTTGATATTGCATGACAGACAGTTTCAATTTCGTTCCGAACCTCAAAAAGTTACAATTCAGGCTAGACTGAAACCCGGAACCAAACAACAAAGGTCGTACCTCCGTGTCCCCCTCTTTCGCCCCTTTCATCCTGCTGGCGATGCCTTTCATCGAAATTGCCGGTTTCGTCATCGTCGGCAGCAAGATCGGCGTTTTCGCGACTCTGGGCCTTGTCATTCTGAGCGCAATGCTGGGTTTCTTTCTGCTGCGCGTGCAGGGCATCGGGCTTTTGCAGCGCATTCGCACCGAAACGGCAGCCGGGCGCGTCCCGGACCGTGAAGTGGTGCATGGCGCCATGCTGGTTCTGGCGGCGATCCTGCTGATCGTGCCGGGCTTTGTCAGCAGCGCCGTCGGCATCCTGCTGTTCGTTCCCTTCATTCGGGATTTCATGTGGGAAAAATTCATGCGCGGCCGCATGGTCGTCGCCACGTCCACGCATTATTCGACCGGTTACGGGCAGCAGCGCCCCGGCCAGAATCCGCGCCAGGACCATATCATCGATCTCGATCCCGAGGATTACACCACCAGGCCGAACGAAAACTTGCCCGGGAAAGACGACCGCAAGGATCATTGAATACGCAAATACTAACCTAAAAAGCCTTTCTTGCCTCATGCCCGCGCACATGCTAGCCAAACATTCCGACCTTTCGGGGCAGCGCAAGCGCAGCTTGTGCCCGAGGGGCCCAAATTTTAATCACCGATAGAAGGCATACCGATAATGAGCGATAAGGCCGCGGGCGAAGTAAAGAACGGCAATGGCGCGACGGCCGAGCCGTCCCTCAACATTCTGGCGCAATATGTGAAGGACCTGTCCTTTGAAAGCCCGGGCGCGCCGCTGTCGCTGCGCCCGCGCGAAAAGGCGCCGTCCATCAACATCAACGTGAACGTCAACGCCAATCCGCTTTCCGAAACGGATTTCGACGTCGTGCTGACGCTGGAAGCCAAGGCCGTCGACGGCAAGGACGTCCTCTTCAACACCGAACTCGTCTATGGCGGCGTGTTCCGCATTCAGGGCATCCCGCAGGAGCACATGCTGCCGCTTCTGTTCATCGAATGCCCGCGCCTCCTGTTCCCGTTCGCGCGCCAGATCATCGCCGACGCAACGCGCAATGGCGGCTACCCGCCACTGATGATCGACCCGATCGATTTCGCGCAGATGTTCCAGAGCCGTATGGCCGAAGAACAGGCCAAGTCCGCCGTGAAGAGCTGATCGCAGGCTTCATCAAGCAAAAAGCCCGGTTTCGACCGGGCTTTTTCGTTTGGGGGATGAGTGGTTCCAGTGAAAAAGGAATCGTGGAACCGCTCTGAATATTTGTTTTGTCGCGTTATCCAACGCAAAACCGTTTCACACTTTTGCTGGAAATGCTCTAACTATTTGTTTTATCGCATTATCCAACGCATCGAAGCGGGATAAGAAATCAGTCCAGTGAACTGATTTCCCCCCGTAGACGTTTCACACTTTTGCGGGAAATGCTCTAGGACAGATATTTCTTCCAGATGGCCTTGTCGCCGAGCCTGGCCACAAGTGCTGCGTGGGCCGCGCGTTCCTCATCGGAAATGCGCGGGGCAAGCGGCCTTGGGCGCGCCGCAAGGATGATGGCCGCGCCGCTGTCGCCTGCATTGCTGCCGCTTGCGGTCCCCCCGATGCTGAGGCCAAGCGCCGTCTGCTTGCCGCCGATCAGCTCGATATAGACTTCCGCCAATATCTCGGAATCGAGCAAGGCACCGTGCAGGGTGCGGTGGCCGTTCTCGATGCCGTAGCGTTTGCACAAAGCGTCGAGCGAGTTCGGCCCCATCGGGTGCTTGCGGCGGGCAAGCGCCAGAGTGTCGACAACGCGTTCCACCTGGATTTCCGCCTGTCCGAGCCGCGCCAGTTCGGCATTGATGAAGCCAAGGTCGAACATGGCATTATGCGCGACGAGCTTCGCACCGTCGAAAAATTCGAGAAACTCGTCCAGAATTTCCGCGAATGTCGGCTTGTCCAGCAATTGTTCGTTGCTGATGCCGTGCACCGCAAGCGCCTCGGCATGAACCTGACGCCCCTGCGGGTTGATGTATTTATGGAAAGTGCGGCCTGTGGGAAACTTGTTGATCAGTTCCACGCCGCCGATTTCGATCACGCGGTCCTCCAGTCTTTCCAGACCGGTGGTTTCCGTATCGAAAACGATTTCACGCATTGAAGAACCTCTCGGGAAGAATCTCGTATAGCTATAGCATGGCGCTGCCGGTCATTGCGCAGTGACTGCCGGCTTTCCACTCAATTCGGCAATGATCTCGTTAATCTGGCGGCGCAGATTGTCGAAACTGCCGCTCGTATCGATGATGAAATCTGCCCTTGCGCGCTTTTCGGCATCCGGCGTCTGGCGGGCGAGAATGGCATCGAGCTTTTCCTCGCTCATGCCCGGTCGTGCCAGCACGCGCGTGCGCTGCACCTCGGCGGGGGCGGAGACGACCACGATCTTGTCCACACGCTTGTCGCCGCCGGTTTCGAAAAGCAGCGGAATGTCGATCAGCGCCAATGGCGCGCCCGTTTCCTGCGCATTGCGGCGAAAGGCTTCCTCTTCCTCCCGCACCAGCGGATGAACAATAGCTTCCAGTCTTTTAAGGGCCTCCGGTTTTCCGATGACGGCAGCGGAAAGCTTTTCCCGATTGACCGAACCGTTTTCGACACTGCCCGGAAACGCAGCCTCGATCAGCGGCGCGGCGCGGCCGGAATAAAGGCGATGCACCGCGTCGTCGGCGCTATAGATCGGCACACCGGCTTCGGCGAACATGTTCGCCGCCGTTGTTTTACCCATCCCTATGGAGCCGGTTAGTCCGAGGATGATCATGCTGTCTGTTCCAAGATCGCCATTTCACGACGGCCTGACGCTTTTTGATTCAGATACCAGAGCGCCAGCCTTTTCCATATCCGCCAGAATATGCTCACGCAGGGCTTTCGTCACTTGCGGCCTTTTGCCGAACCAGCGCTCGAAGCCCGGAACGGCCTGATGCAGCAGCATGCCAAGCCCGTCCACGGTGGTCAGTCCGGCCTCTTCGGCTTTCTTCAGGAAGGGGGTCTGGAGCGGCACATAAACAATATCGGTGGCGACCGCCTTTGGTGACGCCTTGCCGAGATCGAGCGGAAAGGTCTCGCCCTCGTCATGGCCGCTCATGCCAAGCGATGTCGTGTTGACGATCAGCCCCGCGTCCGAAACCAGATTCTGCGCCGCGTCCCAGCCATGCGCCGAGACGCGCGGTCCAAAATGGGCAGCGAGATCCTGCGCCCGGCTCACCGTGCGATTGATGATGGCGACTTTCGTGAAGCCGCGCGTCAAAAGCGCATGGACGATTGCCCGGCTTGCGCCGCCCGCACCCAGAACAAGGGCGCTGTCGGCCTTGTTCCAGCCGGGAGCCGATGCATCGAGATTGGCGGCAAATCCGTAAGCATCCGTATTGCCGCCATGAAGCCTGCCGTTTTCGAGCCAGAGCGTGTTGACCGCGCCGATGGCCCTGGCGGCATCATCCAGACTTTCCACGGCGGCAAAGGCTGCTTCCTTGTGCGGAATGGTGACATTGCCACCGGCAAAACCGTTTGCGGCAAGCGAGGAAGCGAAGGCGGCAAAGTCCTCTGGCTTCACCTCTACCGCCTCATAAGAACCGTCGATCCCCAGTTCGGCGAGCCAGAAACCGTGGATCAGCGGCGAGCGCGAATGTTTTATGGGAAAGCCTGTGACAAAAGCCTTCTTCGTGACTTGATCAGCCATCGATCAGTTTTTCCTTCCGCAGTTCAGCCAGCAGCGGCAGGAGCGGCAGACCGACGATCGTGAAATAATCGCCATCGATCCTGTCGAAAAGCTGGATGCCGGGTCCTTCGACCTGATAGGCGCCGACGCTGGAAAGCGCGGCGTCGCCGACGCGACCGAGATAGCGCCCGACAAAGCCCGGATCGAGGTCGCGCATCGTCATGCGGGCAATCGAAACGTGACGCCACAGGGTCTCGCCATCCTTCACCAGCACGACGGCGCTGTTCAGCTGATGGGTCATGCCGGAGAATTTCAGGAGCTGGCGGCGGGCTGCTTCCATGTCGGCGGGCTTGTGGAAAATCTCGTCGCCCAGCGACAATGTCTGGTCGCAGCCGATCACCACCGCGCCGGGGTTCTTCTCGCTCACATCGAGCGCCTTCGCCTCGGCCAGAACCTGCGCGACTTCCTCCGGCGTGGCGCCCGTTTCGTAAAGCGGGGCTTCCACCGCGCGCTCGTCGATCTCCGCGCTTGCCGTCGAAAACTCTATGCCGGCATTTTTCAGCAAGGCCGAACGGAAAGGGCTTTTGGAGGCGAGGATGAGGTCAGACATGATCGAGATCCCTTCTGTTCGTCTTTTCGCGCAGCAAAGCGAGGATAGCCGCCGCGGTTTCCTCTATCGACCGGCGCGACACATCGATGATCGGCCAGCCGTGCCGATTGCATATATTACGCGCATAGGCCAGTTCTTCCGAGATGGAAACGCGGTCCGTATAAAGTCCGGTATCCAGCGACGGCACATTGCCGAGCGGCCGGTTCTGGCGGATTTGCGAAATCCGTTCGGCCGTCGCAACCAGCCCGACGATCAATGGTCGTTTCGTCGTGAAAAGCACCTCGGGCAGGGGAATGCCTAGCACGATCGGAACATTGGTGGCCTTGATGCCGCGATTGGCCAGATAGATGCTCGTCGGCGTCTTGGACGTGCGCGAAATGCCGACCAGAATGACGTCGGCTTCCTCTATATCGAAGGGCAATTGCCCGTCATCATGTTCCATCGTGAAGTTGAGCGCGTCGATCCGCCGGAAATAATCGGCATTGAGGACATGCTGCGCGCTCGCACGGCGATGCGCCGGCGCGCCGAGATAGGATTGGAACGTATTGAGCACCGGCTCCAGCACGGAAACGCTCGGCACGCCCATTTCGGCGCAGGATTCGTCGATGATCGCCGCCAGTTTCTGGTCCACGATCGTGTAGAGAACGATGCCCGGCTCCGCATCGATGCCTTCGAGAACCTTGCGCAGCTGCTTTTCGGTGCGGATCAGCGGGTAGATGTGCTCGATGGCGCGCGCATTGGCATATTGCGCCGCTGCCGCACGGCCCGCCGCCAGGAGAGTCTCTCCGGTCGCATCAGAAATCAGATGAAGATGAAAGTAGGAAAGCGGTCTGGTCACAGTTTTGTTGCCCTCCTGTTGACGGCTGTGCGTAAAGGCCGAACGTCTTCCACAAGCCATGGCAGGCCGTGGGAAACTTGGCAAGTCATCCACAGCGGGCGAACATGTGGCGAGCGGTCATCAACAAATGTGGACAAGACTCACAAATCCGCGAAAGCCCGCCTTTATTCCCAGCTTTTCCACAAATGCGCATGAACTGCGTCAATTGGTAACCTCTTATATTAAAAGAGGGAATTGAGTTTTCATTGTTTTTGGTCAGACTATCGGTGAATGATTGCACAGGATGACATGACCGCATGGAAACTGTGGGGAAAAACAGGACAGACCTTAATCCCCGATTCCAACAGACTCTAAGAATCAAAAGATTCCTGAATCATCCTTTCTTTATGAGAACCGCATTGGATAAGTTTCAGACCAAGGACGGTTGAGGCAACACACAGGGTGGAATGGAAAAGACATGAAGCGCAAAGTCTTGAGAGTGATCGACGGTGAAGCGATCTTCCCACCGCCCATCTGGATGATGCGCCAGGCTGGACGCTATCTTCCCGAATATCGCGAGACGCGGAAAAAGGCCGGGAGCTTTCTCGACCTCTGCTATTCGCCCGATCTGGCTGTCGAAGTGACGCTTCAGCCGATCCGCCGGTTTGGCTTTGATGCAGCCATCCTGTTTTCCGACATTCTCGTCATCCCCCATGCCCTTGGACGCGACCTTCGCTTTGAAGAAGGCAGGGGACCCTTGATGACACCGATCGATGCCGACGAGATTTTCTGGCTTGAGACCGAAGGCGTCGCCAAACGGCTGGAGCCGGTCTATGAGACGGTTCGGCTGCTGCGCGAGCAGTTGCCCGACGAAACCACGCTGCTCGGCTTCTGTGGCGCTCCCTGGACCGTTGCGACCTATATGATCGCCGGTCATGGAACCCCGGACCAGGCGCCCGCCCGTCTTTTCGCCTATCGCTTCCCGGAAGCCTTTGAAAAGCTTCTGAACGATCTTGCCGATGTTTCCGCCGAATATCTCATCGAACAGCTCGAAGCCGGTGCCGATGCGGTGCAGATTTTCGATTCCTGGTCTGGTGTTCTGGACGAGGACTGTTTTGAACGTTTCTGCATCCAGCCCGTTGCCCGGATCGTCCAGAAGGTGAGGGCAGTCTATCCCGAAGCCCGCATCATCGGCTTCCCGAAAGGGGCAGGGATGCTTTATGCAGGCTATCGCGAGAAGACCGGCGTGGACGCCCTCGGTCTCGACTGGTCCGTTCCCCTGTCCTTTGCCGCTTCCCTACAGAACGAGGGCGCGATACAGGGCAATCTCGATCCGTTGCGCGTGGTGGCCGGCGGCAATGCTCTCGATGAGGGCGTGGACGCCATTCTGGAGCGTCTCGGCCAGGGACCGCTGATCTTCAATCTCGGGCACGGGATCACGCCGCAGGCGCCTGTTGAAAACGTGCAACGCATGATCGACCGTATTCGCGGAGGAAAATCATGAGCCAGACAGCTCCGGAAAATCGCGGTTCTGCGGTAGCCATTCGCACCGTCGTCGCGCTCGTCGTGGTGGCGCTGGGCGTCTGGGCATTGTTTCACGTGAATCCAGCCGACGCCTATCTCTGGGTCAAATCGCTGCACGTGATCGCGGTCATCGCATGGATGGCGGGCATGCTCTATCTGCCGCGCCTTTTTGTCTATCACACCGCCGCGAAACCCGGTTCCGAAACATCGGAATCCTTCAAGGTGATGGAAAAGCGGCTTTTGCGCTTCATCATCAACCCGGCCATGATCGTCACCTGGATCGCCGGCCTGTGGATGGCGTGGGAAATCTATGGTTTTCAGGGCGGCTGGCTGCATGCGAAGTTGCTGCTCGTCGTGCTGATGTCCGGCCTGCATGGCTATCTGTCGAAATCCACGCGGCTTTTTGCGGAAGACCGCAACACGCGCTCGGCAAAGCACTGGCGAATCATCAATGAAGTGCCGACAGTTTTGATGATCCTGATCGTCATACTGGTGATCGTGAAGCCGTTCTGATCTGGAAACGACTTCAAAAAGAGACCCAGTGTGTGGCGAAACCGGAATTTTCTCGAAGATGCCCGTGAAAATGGAAATTCCGGTTTCAAAAACCGCACCGGCAACACCCTGAATTCGTGTGGTTTGCGGATTTGAAGTGATTGATGACCTGTCCATTTGTGGGCAAGATGACTTCAAATGCACCACACGACCCGGTTTCTGCCATTTTTCTGTTGCAGAAATTTCGCGCTATCCCTACATGAGACTTGCTCTCCATGCTGCAAATCAGTATGTAGTAAGCCTCTTCCCTTCAAGACAGCAGGCCTTCGATGCCGGTCACAACTTCATGTGGCCACCTTTCCGAACAACTGCATTTCTCCCTACATTTTAAAAGAGTTCCTCATCCATGCAGGAAATGAAACTACAAGAACTGAAGAACAAGACACCGGTGGAGCTGCTGGCTTTTGCCGAAACGCTTGAGGTCGAAAACGCGAGCGCCATGCGCAAGCAGGAACTGATGTTCGCGATCCTCAAGAAGCTGGCGGCCCAGGACGTCGAAATCATCGGCGAGGGTGTCGTCGAGGTGCTGCAGGATGGATTTGGCTTTCTGCGCTCTGCCGACGCCAACTACCTGCCGGGTCCTGACGATATCTATATTTCTCCCTCGCAGCTGCGTCGTTTTTCCCTCAAGACCGGCGACACGGTCGAAGGGCCGATCCGCGGTCCCAAGGAAGGCGAACGTTATTTCGCGCTGCTCAAGGTCAACTCGATCAATTTCGAAGATCCGGAAAAAATCCGGCACAAGGTTCACTTCGACAATCTGACGCCGCTCTATCCCAATGAGCGCTTCAAGATGGAGCTGGAAGTTCCAACCTCCAAGGACCTGTCACCCCGCGTCATCGATCTGGTGGCGCCGCTCGGCAAGGGCCAGCGCGGTCTCATCGTCGCTCCGCCCCGCACCGGTAAGACCGTCCTTCTCCAGAACATCGCCCATTCGATCACCGCCAATCATCCGGAATGCTATCTGATCGTTCTCCTGATCGACGAACGTCCGGAAGAAGTGACCGACATGCAGCGCTCGGTGAAGGGCGAAGTGATTTCCTCGACCTTCGATGAACCGGCAGCGCGTCACGTTCAAGTGGCTGAAATGGTCATCGAAAAGGCCAAGCGCCTTGTCGAGCACGGCCGCGACGTCGTGATCCTGCTCGATTCGATTACTCGCCTTGGCCGCGCCTACAACACCGTTGTGCCGTCTTCCGGCAAGGTTCTCACCGGCGGTGTGGATGCCAACGCATTGCAGCGCCCGAAGCGTTTCTTCGGTGCCGCGCGTAATATCGAAGAAGGCGGTTCGCTGACCATCATCGCAACCGCGCTGATCGATACGGGCAGCCGTATGGACGAAGTGATCTTTGAAGAATTCAAGGGCACCGGCAACTCGGAAATCGTGCTCGACCGCAAGGTGGCCGACAAGCGTATCTTCCCGGCCATGGACATTCTCAAGTCCGGCACCCGCAAGGAAGACCTGCTCGTACCGCGCGCCGATCTGCAGAAGATTTTCGTTCTGCGCCGTATCCTCGCGCCGATGGGCACGACCGACGCAATCGAATTCCTTATCGACAAGCTGAAGCAGACCAAGAGCAATGGTGAATTCTTCGATTCGATGAATACCTAAACCTTGCTCGATTGTAGCGTTTCAGAAACGCCGCGCGGGAAACCGTCGCGGCGTTTTTGTTTCACGATGTTTTGCCGAGCAATAGCCGCAACGCGTCGGCGTTTTCAACGGGCGGCAGGCACACATGCCCCTTGCAGAACCAGGCTGACGGACGTTCCGTCTCAGCCGTTCCGCCGGTGGGCAATTCTATAGGCTTGCCGGGCTCGAAACGCACGAACTTGTCGACACGGCGGGGATCGGGATTTCGATTCGCCATCGAAACAAGTTCTCCGGCATCGTCTTCACTCGCTACGACCAGGGAGAGCGGTTCGGCAGCAAAACGCGCGGCATTCAATATGCCGATCTGCCCATATTGCTGGGCGAAGGCTCGCCCGAGCGCCTGTTCGATCAGCGCCTCATTGCTTTGATAAAGCTCGATATTGCCCGTCGCCAGAAACAGTCGGGTCAGCGCTTCGATGATCTGGCTCGTGGCACTGGGTATCGCTTCATCATAGTCGCCATAGGCGTGCAGGATGACGTCATCAGCGTCCAGCGCCGAGAGGCGATAATTCCCGGTGCCATCCTTGTGAGCCTCATCGAGCGCCTGCTTGAACTTCAACGCGTCATCAATATAGGACCGCTCGCTCGTTGCTTCATGAAGGGCGATGGCCGCGTTGATCATCGCCGCATAATCGGTTGAAAGGGCAGGGTAGAGAAGCGAATTTTCCATGCGGCAATGGGCGATGCGGCCATCGCGGAAACTGCTCATTGTGGCGCGATAGGCATCGACCGCCAGATTGATCCAGTCCTGCCTGCCGAAGCTGCGGCCTGCTTCGGCCAGCGCACGGATGGCAAGCCCGTTCCAGTCGGTCAGCGCTTTCTCGTCCCGTCCGGGGCGTGTCCGCAATTCGCGACGCGCAAGCAGTTTCTGGCGCGACGCTTCTATCATCGGGGGCAGGATAGCGCCGTCATCGACCGCATGAAGGCGGTTCAGGAGGTTGTGGCCTTCCCAGTTTCCGCCCTGCGTGACACCGTAATAGTCCTTGAAGGCTTTGCTGTCCTCGCGGAGCGCCTCATCGATTTCCTGTTCGCTCCAGACGTAAAACCGTCCTTCTTCGCCCTCGCTATCGGCATCGAGACTGGAGGCAAAACTTCCATCGGACAGGCGCATTTCCCGGACCAGCCAGTCAACCGTCTCTTCGATTCGCAAACGAAACAAATCATTTCCGGTCTCGGCAAAAGCGTAAGTCGCATGGCGAATGAATTGCGCATTGTCGTAGAGCATTTTTTCAAAATGCGGCACCAGCCATTCGGCGTCCGTGGAATAGCGGCAGAGCCCGCCACCCAGATGATCATATATCCCGCCCTGCAGCATCACTTTCAGCGAAAGAAGAAAATTGTCGCGATGCGTTTCATTGCGGCCATAGAGCCAGGACAGCCACAAATTGTCCATGAAAGGCGCATTCGGGAACTTTGGCGCTCCCTCAATCCCGCCGCGCACCGGATCGATCAGGCTGCCTATGCGTGTAGCGATCTCGTCAAACCGCTCCACCTCGTTGGTAACCGGGGCGATCTGGGCCGCAAGCCTGCCTTCCAGATGGTCGAACACTGCTTGCGCATTATGGTTAATTTTCTCTTTATCCTTGTTCCAGAGATTATTGACCGCGTGCAGAACATCGACAAAACCCGGCATGTTGTAGCGCTTGTGCCGGGGGAAGTAAGTACCGCCCCAGAAGGGTTTGCCATCGGGGCGCAGAAACATGGTGAGCGGCCATCCGCCCTGCTGCCCCATTGCTCCCAGTGCCGCCATATAGATCTGGTCGATGTCGGGCCGTTCCTCGCGGTCCACCTTCACATTGACGAAGAGGGCGTTCATCACCGCGGCTACATCCGGGTCTTCAAAAGACTCATGCGCCATGACATGGCACCAGTGGCAGGCGGCATAGCCGACCGAAAGCAGAATGGGCCGGTCCAGCTCCTTCGCAGCATCCAACGCTTGCCTGCCCCAGGGCTGCCAGTGAACGGGATTATCGGCATGCTGGCGCAGATAGGCGCTCGGTTCATCGGCAAGGCGGTTGCTGCCAGCGAGGGCGTTGCGGTCGAACTCTGTCATAAGGCTTTTCTTTCACTGTGCGAATGAATATGCCATTCCTTCAGCACGCGTTGGCTGCATTGTCCTTATGATTATAGGTCAGGAAACGGAATGAGCGAGATCGCTTTCCCTCAAGATACGATTTTTGCTTTGTCGAGCGGGCGTCTGCCGTCTGGCGTCGCTGTCGTGCGTATCTCCGGTCCACGAGTTCGATTCGTACTCGAAACGATAATTGGCGTCTTACCCGCGCCGCGTCACGCGGCCTATAAGCTGTTCCGTGCCCGTAATGGTGATCCGATTGATCACGGCCTGGTGCTCTTTTTCCCTGGTCCGAACAGCTTTACCGGTGAGGACTGCGCCGAATTTCATGCGCATGGCGGCAAGGCCGTCGTCGAAAGGCTCTTGGCGGAGCTTGGAGAAATCGCCGGATGCCGGATAGCGGAAGCCGGAGAGTTTACCCGAAGGGCGTTTTCCAATGGCAAGATGGATCTGACGATTGCCGAAGGTCTGGCCGATCTGATTGCGGCCGAAACCGAGGGACAAAGACGGCTTGCCTTGCAGGTCGCTTCCGGTACGCAGCGCGAGCTTTATACGGAATGGCGCCAGCGTCTTTTGCGTGCCCGTGCCTTTATCGAGGCTGAGCTTGATTTCGCTGATGAAAGCGATGTGCCGGGATCAGTCTCGGAGCAGGTCTGGCAATCCCTCGCCCTGCTTAGGACAGAGATCGAGAGCCATATTGCGAGCGGCAAACGCGCTTCCATGCTGCGCGATGGGCTGCATGTTGTTATCGTCGGCGCACCCAATGCGGGTAAATCCAGCCTGTTGAATTTTCTGGCTGGCCGCGAAGTGGCGATCATATCGGAAGAAGCGGGCACGACCCGCGACCTTCTCGAGGTCAAGCTCGATCTAGGCGGTATTCCGGTCTATGTGACGGACACGGCGGGCCTGCGCGAGACCGAAAGCGTGGTCGAAAAGATTGGCATTGAACGCGCTCGCGCCCGAATGGCCGATGCCGATCTGGTTTTGCTGCTTGAAGATATGAACGACCCCGTCGCGATTGGAACGGGTGAGAAGCCCGCCACTCTCTGGACGGTCGGTACTAAAGCCGACCTCAGCGAAAAGGCAGATGGCGGGTGGTCCTACCGCATCTCGACGAGAACGGGCCAGGGGCTCGATGCCTTGCTGACCGATCTGCAGAACTTTGCAGAAGCCCAGATTGGGCAGATCGAGGACGCAGTTCCTACGCGACAAAGGCATATTAGCCTTCTGCGATCCACTGTTGCGGAGATCGACAAGGCATTGAACGGAACCAATTTCCCGCTCGAGCTACGCGCAGAAAATATGCGTCTGGCGTCACAATATCTCGGGCGCATCACCGGCGATGTTGATGTGGAAGAAATACTCGACGTCATTTTCTCCCAGTTCTGCATCGGCAAATGATTCACGTGAAACAGGTGCATGACCTGCATTGAAGATTGTTTCACGTGAAACATCTGTGGAATCTCGCCGGAGCGATTGACTCGCTCATTCATTCATGAGTCGCGCTTTCGCCGGGATTTGATCGCACCATCAGCCGATTGGGTCTTCCGTTTGAAGTCCATTCGTGGCAAAGAGACATCTTTCTGAAACGGATTCGAGTTGCGTCAGGATGAACCTCATGAGTTCGACCGAAGCCACAGTCTTTGATGTCATTGTGATCGGCGGCGGCCACGCGGGATGCGAGGCGGCTTCCGCTGCTGCGCGCGCTGGCGCCAGAACCGCACTGGTGACGCATCGCTTTGATACTATTGGCGTTATGTCCTGCAATCCTGCGATTGGCGGATTGGGGAAGGGCCATCTTGTGCGCGAGATCGATGCGCTCGATGGTTTGATGGGCCGTGTCGCTGACGAAGCCGGCATCCAGTTCCGCCTTTTGAATCGCCGGAAGGGCCCAGCCGTTCGCGGCCCTCGCACCCAGGCAGACCGAAAGCTTTATCGGCTTGCCATGCAGAAGATGATCGCCGCGCAGGACAATCTGTCGGTGGTCGAGGGCGGCGCCCATGATCTGCTGGAACAGGATGGGCGCATCACCGGTGTCATTCTGTCCGATGGGCGAACCCTGACATGCGGCGCTGTCGTCCTGACGACAGGCACGTTCCTGAATGGGTTGATCCATATCGGCGAGAAGAAGATTCCGGCTGGCCGCATGGGTGAAAAGCCCGCGCTTGGGCTTTCCGAACGTCTCACCTCCTTCGGTTTCGCGCTCGGGCGGCTCAAGACCGGCACGCCGCCGCGACTGGATGGCCGCACCATCGATTGGCAAAGCCTTGACATGCAGTCTGCCGATGAGGACCCGGTGCCGTTTTCGCTTATGACGGACCGGATCACCACGCCGCAGATCGACTGCGGCATTACCCGCACCACGCCGGAAACTCACGCTATCATTCGCGCCAATCTGCATCGCTCTGCCATGTATTCCGGTTCGATCGAGGGTATTGGGCCACGTTATTGTCCGTCTGTGGAAGACAAGATCGTCAAGTTTGGCGACCGTGACGGCCATCAGATCTTCCTGGAGCCGGAAGGGCTGGACGACGATACGGTCTATCCAAACGGTATTTCAACCTCGCTGCCGGAAGACGTGCAGCTCGACATATTGAAGACGATACCGGGGCTTGAAAAAGCAGTTATGCTGCAACCCGGCTATGCGATCGAATATGATTTCATCGATCCGCGTGAACTGAAGCGCAGCCTTGAAACCCGCAAAGTCACCGGCCTGTTTCTGGCCGGACAGATCAACGGCACGACCGGTTACGAAGAAGCGGGCGCGCAAGGATTGCTCGCTGGCATCAATGCTGCGCGTCGTGCTTCCGGCGGCGAGCCCGTCATTATCCAGCGCACCGAAGCCTATGTTGGCGTGATGGTTGACGACCTGACCTCGCGCGGGGTTAGTGAACCCTATCGCATGTTTACCTCGCGGGCCGAGTTCCGCCTGTCGCTTCGCGCGGATAATGCCGATCAGCGTCTTACACCGCTGGCGGACCGGCTTGGCATATTGGGACACGCCCGCAAGGAGCGTTTTGAAGCCCGCGAAGCGGCCTTGAGCAGGGCGCGGGCGCTGACCCAGTCGCTGACGATTACGCCCAATCTCGCCAAGCAATATGATCTGCATCTTAATCAGGATGGAGTTCGCCGGTCGGCCTATGATCTCCTGTCCTATCCCGAAATCGATCTGGATCGGTTGAAGCCTATCTGGCCCGAACTGGACGCCATCGATGCGATAGCGCGCGAAGCTCTGGAAATCGAAGCGCAATATGCCGTCTATATGGATCGGCAGAAAAGCGACATCGCGGTGATGGAGCGCGAGGAACAACTGCTCATTCCAGCCGGGTTGGACATTGACGGAATATCCGGTCTTTCCAACGAGTTGAAGCACAAGCTCAAGCAGCGCAAGCCGGAAACGATTGCCGAGGCACAGCGGGTTGACGGGATGACGCCGGCAGCGCTCGCGCTTCTTATCGCGCAGATCAAGAAGTTCGGTTATCGCAATAAGGCGGCTGCAGAACTCATTGAAGGGCAGGGCGCTGCATGAGCGCCGATACCCGCTTTGAAAGCCTGAAAGCAATCATACCCGCTGTTTCACGTGAAACAGCGGACCGTTTGATCGCCTTTGAAGAGCTGTTTCGCAAATGGTCCAAGGCGATCAACCTTGCCTCGCCTTCCACTTTGAACGAGCTTTGGACGCGCCATATTCTGGACAGCGCACAGCTTTTTCCGCTGGCGAGAGACGCCCGGAACTGGCTGGATATCGGCTCCGGTGGCGGTTTTCCCGGCATCGTGACGGCCTGTTTCCTTGCAGAGCAACCGGGCGGCGCTATCGATCTCATCGAAAGTGCGGGGAAAAAGGCGGCGTTCCTGCGCACCGCTGCGGGACATTTGAATGTCCCGGCACGGGTTCATTCGGCGCGTATTGAAACGATGTGGCAGAAAATCGAGACGCCGGACGTGGTTACCGCGCGGGCATTGGCTTCGCTCGATGATCTTTTCGGCCTGACAGAGCCATGGCTGACCAGGGGCGCAAAGGCCCTTTTCCAAAAAGGTCGGGATTATCAGCGCGAGATCGATGAAAGCCATGTCGGTTGGAGTTTCGATCTGGTACAACATCAAAGTGCTATCGATCAGGCTTCGGTCATACTCGAAATCACCAATCTTCGGCGCAAAGGCGCCTGAATAGCGGAAATTTCGAACGGGCGGACAGCAGCAAGGCGACGGTGATGAACAAAATGTCCAGGATCATAACCATTGCAAACCAGAAAGGCGGCGTGGGCAAGACGACCACTGCCATCAATCTGGCCACGGCATTGGCAGCGATTGGCGAGACCGTACTGATTGTCGATCTCGATCCGCAGGGTAATGCCAGCACCGGTCTTGGTATCGATCGTCGCAACCGGCCTCTGTCTTCCTATGACGTGCTGACGCTGGAAGCTTCGGTGCCCGATGCCGCCATGCCGACAGATGTTCCAAATCTCCACATCGTGCCGTCGACGCTCGATCTGCTTGGTATCGAAATGGAGATTGCCCAGTCAGCCGACCGCACACGGCGCTTGCGCGACGCTCTGCGCTTCGATTCTGCCGTGGCCGAACGCTTTTCTTATGTGCTGGTCGACTGCCCGCCTTCGCTCAATCTTCTGACATTGAATGCGATGGCTGCCGCCGATTCCGTTCTGGTGCCGCTGCAGTGCGAATTTTTTGCGCTGGAAGGCTTGAGCCAGCTTTTGCAGACGGTCGATCAGGTCCGCTCGACAATCAATCCCGAGCTTTCGATTCAGGGTATTGTGCTGACGATGTTCGACAGCCGCAACAATCTCGCGGCGCAGGTGGTGGATGATGTTCGCGCCTTTATGGGCGAAAAGGTCTATCGTACCGTCATTCCACGCAATGTGCGCGTTTCGGAAGCGCCTTCGCATGGAAAACCGGCAATTCTCTACGATCTGAAATGTGCCGGTAGCCAGGCTTATTTGCAGCTCGCATCGGAAGTGATCCAGCGCGAGCGGCAGTTACAGGCGGCATAGAACATGGCTCCGAAAAGTGGGAACGGTTTTCGGACAAAATCATGCGCAAACAACACCTTGGGGCGATTTAACTAAAGCAACCGCTCCAGATCGATTCGACGACGAAACAATCAGGAATAAGCCGAGCGATGAATGACGATCCTTCAAAAAAGCGCCTTGGCCGCGGATTAGCGGCGCTGATCGGTGAAATCGACCGCCCTGTGGAAGAGCGCAAGGCGCCCGTTCCCATTGAACGGAACGTCCCGATTGAGTTCGTCACGCGCAACCCGCGCAATCCGCGTCGCATGTTTTCGGAAGGCGAGCTGGAGGATCTGGCGCAGTCGATCAAGGAACACGGTGTCGTGCAGCCGATCGTCGTGCGCCCCGCACCCGGCCAGCCCGACCGGTTCGAGCTGATTGCCGGTGAACGCCGCTGGCGCGCATCGCAGCGGGCCGGTGTCGATACGATCCCGGTGATCGTTCGCGACGTCGATGACCGCGTGGCACTTGAGATCGCCATTATCGAAAACGTGCAGCGCGCCGACCTGAATGCGGTTGAAGAAGCGCTTGGGTATCAACAGCTTATCGACAATCACGACTATACGCAGAACGATCTGGCGCAGGTCATCGGCAAAAGCCGCAGCCATGTCGCCAACACGCTGCGCCTGTTGAAGCTGCCGCAGCCCGTGCAGGATTTCATTGTCGATGGAGCGCTTTCGGCAGGTCATGCGCGAAGCCTCATCACGATGGAAAACCCGACCGCGATGGCGGAACGGATCGTCAAGGATGGTCTGTCGGTCCGTCAGGTCGAGGCGCTGGCGCAGGCGGAAGCCCGCGGCGAAGCCAATGCCAGGCCGGCCAAGCCGGGCCCGGTTGAAAAGGACGCCGACACCAAGGCGCTGGAAAAGCTGCTTTCCGATGTTACCGGCATGAAGGTTGAAATCAATCATCGTGATCGCGGTGGAGAGGTCAAGATACGCTACAGTTCTCTTGAGCAACTCGACGAGATTTGCCGCCGTCTCCAGAGCTGATTTTCAAAACAATAAATGATGATGAAAGCTCGTTGCCATATTGGCGGCGAGCTTTTTTCGTTCATTTGAGAAAAATACCTGAAGTGATTGATAGATCATTTCCTCTATCGCGAGTGGAATTGCACTATCCATTGATTTTTACGCCTTATCCAACGTAAAACCGCTTCGCACTTTTGCTGGAAATGCCTTGTTATCGGCGCCCATTCCGCAGGGACTCGACGCTGATTGCCAGCAGGCACTGGCGAATGATGGGAATGGCGAGGCTGGCATTCTGGCGGCTTTCGAGAACGGCGCGCTGCAGGCGTTCCATGACGCGGGCAAGGCTTTCCCCGCTCCAGCGGCTGACGGCATTCTCGATCAGTTTCTTGCGGTTGAAGAAGATCGGCGGGCGGGCTGCAGCCACCACCACGGAGGCGCTTTTGCGCTCGGTGTCGGCAATATGACGCAATGTCTGCACCTGCTGGAACTGGCGCATCGCCGTGTTGAGCAGCAGAAAGGGTGCCGTGCCGGATTTCACGACGCGATCAAAGGAAATTTCAAAACGCGGCAGGTCGCCAGCGAGAACCGCGTCGATCACCTCGTCGGTGGAAAGGCCCGCGACATCGCCCACCGCTTCGCGCACGTCATCGATATCGATGCGTTCCTTGCCGCGTGCATAAAGGCAGAGCTTTTCCAGTTCGCCGCGTGTGGCAAGACGATCACCGCCAAGGCTTGCGCGCAAAAGCTGGCGGCCGTCGAGCGTGATCTGCATTTTCCATTCGGCCAGAACGTCATCGATGACGCCATCGATGCCGCGGCTGTCGTCGGAATAGCAGGGGAGCGCCATGCCCGCTGGCGCGTTTTCGACGGCGCTGCGCAAACCCGCACCCTTCTTCAGATCGCCCGCTTCCACCAGAACGAATGTTTCCTGCGGCGGCTCGGTCGCAAGCAGCTTGATCGCTTCGGCAAGCTTCTTCTGGCCAGCAGCATTCTTGATCCAGATCAGGCGCTGTCCGCCGAACATGGAGATGGTGCGGGCTTCGTCGGCGAGTTTCGCCGGATCGGCCTCGATCTCGTCGGCTTCCATGCGAATGACGGCAAACGGGTCATCCAGCGGCAATTTGCTGGCTTCGGCAAAACGGCGCGCGCGTTCGCTCACCAGCCCCTTGTCGGGGCCGTAAAGCAGCACGACCGGGAAAGAGCTCGTCGGTCTTGCCAGAAAACTATCGACTTCATTTGCTTTCTTCTGCGCCATGCAAACTCACTAGCGCAATTCGCCTTCAAACAAAACAGCCGCCGCTCAAACTGAACGACGGCTGGGAAACAAAGCTGTTTGCAAAACCTGAGTTTTGTTTGAACATGTCCTATTCGATCAGCAGCGCATCATCGTCCAGCGTCTGGCCGCGCACCTTGCGGAACATGTCGATGAGGTCCTCGACGCCAAGCGTCTTGCGCTTGTCGCCGGTGACATCGAGCAGGATCTTGCCACCGTGCAGCATGATCGTCCGGTCGCCATAATCGAGCGCCTGACGCATGGAGTGCGTGACCATCAGCGCGGTCAGCTTGTTTTCGGCAATCAGCGTGCGGGTCAGTTCCATGACGAATTCGGCCATGCCGGGATCAAGGGCCGCCGTGTGTTCGTCGAGCAGCAGGACTTCCGAGCCGGAAAGCGTCGCCATAATGAGCGAGAGGGCCTGACGCTGGCCGCCGGACAAGAGTTCCATGCGGTCATGCATGCGGTTTTCAAGCCCGAGATTGAGGCTTGCCACCCGCTCGCGGAACCAGGCGCGGCGTTTGGAATTGAGCGCGTGGGTGAGGCCGCGCGACTTGCCGCGCGAAGCTGCCAGCGCAAGGTTTTCCTCGATCGTCAGCGTGCCGCAGCTTCCGGCCAGCGGGTCCTGGAACACGCGGGCCACCAGCCCGGCGCGGTCGGCGGTGGATTTGCGGGTCACGTCCTGCCCGGCGATGACGACCTTGCCGCCGGTGGGGATCACATCGCCTGCAAGAACGCCGAGCATGGTCGATTTGCCCGCACCGTTCGACCCGATGACGGTGACGAAGGAGCCCTTGTCCATGGTCAGGCTGATTTTGTTCAGGACCTGTTTTTCAAGCGGAGTGCCGCGACCGAAGACGACATCGAGATTGGAAAGTTCGATCATGCCGATGCTCCTCCGCGACGCAGGCGCGGCAATATCAGGGCGAAGGTGACGAGAAGGGCGGTCGCGATGTTGAGATCGGATGCCTGCAAGCCGAATGCCGATCCCTTGGAAAGCGCAAACTGGATGGCGATGCGATAGATGATCGAACCGAGCACGCAGCCAAGCAGGATGACCAGGATGAACCGGCTGCGCAACAGCGTTTCACCGATGATGACCGCCGCAAGACCAACCACGATGGTGCCGGCACCCGAGGTCACATCGGCAAAGCCGTTGGTCTGCGCGAAGAGCGCGCCGCCAAGCGCCACCAGAGCGTTGGAGAGCGCCATGCCGAGATAGATCTGCCGGTCGGTGCGGACGCCCTGCGCGCGCGCCATTTTCGGATTGGCGCCGGTTGCGCGCATGGCAAGCCCCATGTCGCTTTCCAGAAAGCGCCAGACGATGAACACCGCAATGGCAACCAGCACGAACAGGAACAGCGGACGCACATAATATTCGGGGATGCCGTGGCCGAAGAACGGCGTCAGCATGGTGTCCTGGCTGATGAGGGAAATATTGGGCGCGCCCATGACGCGCAGATTGACCGAGAACAGCGCGATCATGGTCAGAATGGAGGCAAGAAGATTGAGAATCTTGAAGCGCACATTCAGCGTCGCGGTCACGAGCCCGGCGGCGGCACCGGCAATCATGGCGATGATCGCGGCGAGCCATGGATTCATGCCTCCAAGGATCAGCACGCCGGTTACGGCGGCGCCCAGCGGAAACGAACCGTCAACCGTCAGATCGGGGAAATCGAGGACACGGAACGCCAGATAGACGCCGATGGCTACAAATGCAAAGACGAGGCCCAATTCGACCGCACCCCAGAAGGCGATCTGACTCACAATGTCATTCCTTGTTTCTCGCCGTGACCAAACGAACGATTTCCGCTTCAGCGCGGCACCGATCAACGGCATTGCGGAAACCGGAAATCCGGGTGTTCCGCTCGGCCAGCTTCAGTCACGACCGGTTTGTTCTGAGTTCGCTTCCGGTGTTCCTGCCACCTGAAACATTTCCCCGGTTTATGCTTGCAGCGAACCCGCATCCGACCGGGCGCAGCGCACTGCAAATTCCATTCACCGCATTGCTTGCGGTTTCTTGCTATATCGCTCTGGCGATACAACGCAAAACGCGGCAGCGCGCAAGCATTATCGCTGCAAGGCCGCTAAAAAGCGCTATTCTGTGGGAGTGTTACAACATCTGGCCCGGTTGATTTGGGTCACACTTCGGCGCGCGCCCGCCATAGCTCCCATGCGAAACGCGCCCGCACGCCGAGATCGAGGAAAGGCCGTGGCGGCAACCCGGTCGGGCTGCCGAGCTTGAGCATGTCGTCGATCAGCGGATTGTCGATATCGCAAGCCATGTCGGCGGCAAGAATGCCGCCTATCGTGCCCTTGGTGATGCCGACACCATTCTGGCAGAGCGATGTGTAGACATTCTTCGCAATCTGGCCGAAACCCGGCGCTCCATTGCGCGACAGGCAGATGAAGCCCGTCCATGTATGCTCCATATCGACATTGGGCAGCATGGGAAAACGCTCGTCGAAGAGGCGCTTGTGCTCACGCCTGACCGTTTCACGGCGCGCATCCGACTGGCGGAGCGACGGGCAGAAATGCACGTTCTGCCGCACCAGTATGCGCCGGTCCGAGGTGAGGCGCATGGTGATTCCGGAAAAGGAATTGGCGGGCGTCAGCCCCCATGGCGCGATTTCGCCAATGGCCTTGTATTCGTCGTCGGAAAGCTTGCGGCTCAGGCTGGCATGGGCGGCGAAGTTGAGGAGCTTTCGCCTGAAAAAGCCAAACTGCTCGCCGAAGCCATTGACCGTCAGGATCATGGCCGGCGCCTGAATGCTGCCCTTTGCCGTCGTGATGTGGATGCGCTCGCCGTAATCGATCCTGGTGACTGCGGAATTTTCGTAAAGCGTGACATTGCCGGGCAGGCTGTCAGCGAGGCCGCGCACCAGGGCAGCCGGGTTCAGAAGCGACGTGCCATAGGTGAAGATCGCCGCCTTGAAATGGTTCGTGCCGAGCCTTTTGGCCAGCGCATCGCCTTCGAGCCAGTCGAAGGGTTCCTTGAGGCGTTCCAGTTCCCTGACGGTCGGCTCAAGAACCTCGCGCATGCCCTGATCGGAAACCGCTGCGTGAAATTTTCCATCCTGCCGCCAGTCGCAATCGATGCCATGCCGGTCGATCTGCTGTTTCAGATGATCGATGGCGGCGCGGGCGAGCGCACGATAGCTTTGCGACTTGGCCAGTTCCTCCATCGAGGAGCTGACATTGTGCGGCAGGTCGATGGCAAAGCCCGCAGCGCGGCCCGATGTGCCTTTCCCGACCTCCTGCGCATCGATCAATGCAATCCGGTCATTGGGACGGTTCCCGGCCAGCCGTCGCGCGGCCGCCACGCCCGCATAGCCCGCGCCGAGCACGATCCAGTCGGCCTTGATATCGCCTGCCAGCGCCGCCTTCGGCGTGCGGGTTGGCAATATCCTGCTCCAGCCATTGGTATTGTCGTCTGCGGGAAGAATGCGAATAGCGGGCATTTCGAAAACTCTGGTCAAATCCTGTCAAAGAAAAAGGCGGGGAGCGACCCCGCCTTTTTCCGTCATGCTGTGTGTCTAGTCGATCTTGCTGGTGGCGCGGTCGATCACGGCCTGCGGGAATTCGACGCCCATCTTCTTGGCGGCGCCAAGATTGATGACGAGATCGGTGCCCTTGGCGATGTCGACCGGAATGTCGCCCGGCTTTTCACCCTTGAGAACCTTCACCACGACGGCGCCGGTCTGCTTGCCGACATCGTAGTAGTTGAAGCCGAGCGCTGCCAGCGCGCCGCGCTTGACCGAATCCGTATCGGCGGTGAAGAGCGGCAGCTTGCTTTCCTCGGCGACGCCGACGGCGCTTTCCAGGGCCGAAACGATGGTGTTGTCGGTCGGCACATACATGGCATCGGCACGGCCGACGAGGGCACGGGCCGCGCCCTGGACTTCCGCCGACTTGGTGGCGGCCGATTCAACGATTTCGATGCCTTCGGCGGCAGCGGCTTCCTTCAGTGCCGCCAGCAGCGACACGGAATTGGTTTCACCGGAATTGTAGAGATAGCCGAGCTTCTTGATGTTCGGCATCACTTCCTTGATGAGCTTGATGTGCTCAGCCACGGGCGACATGTCGGACAGGCCGGTCACGTTGCCGCCGGGCTTCGCCATGTCCTTGACGAGCTGCGCGCCGACCGGATCGGAAACGGCGGTGAAGACGACAGGAATGTCGCGGGTGGCCGAAACGACGGCCTGCGCCGACGGCGTGGAGATCGGGACGATCACGTCCGGAGCTTCGCCGACGAACTGACGGGCGATCTGCGCTGCGGTCGCCGGGTTGCCCTGTGCGGACTGATAGACGAATTTGAGATTTTCGCCTTCCTTGAAGCCGGCTTCTGCCAGCGCGTCCTTCACGCCGTCGCGGGCGGCGTCGAGGGCGGGATGCTCCACGATGGCGGTCACGGTGACGGTGACGTCTTTGGCCTGTGCCGAGGTGGCGAGGGCCGTTGCGGCCAGCAAGCCCAGAAGCATAGCCTGAAATTTGGAACGCATGAAAATCTCCCCTGTTTTGGTGCGTTGCTTATCGGCAAACACCTTTTCTCCAATAACCTCAGATTGAAGGTTTATCCGCCTGTTTCGAGGCTTAATAGCGTCCGGATGCACTGTCAATGTACCGGACAAGGCGTGGGTATCGGGCAACTCATGGCGCGCGATAAAAAGCGGACGGAACAGAGGGTGCAAATACTGAACAGTGTGTTCCTTTCCGCGCCCTTCCATTCGTGGCGCGCGCCGCCATATTGGGCAGGAACAATCCTCTCGCCCGAATTCAGGGAACATCATCATGAAGAAGATCGGCTTTCTTTCCTTCGGCCACTGGTCGCCGTCTCCCCAGTCGGGAACCCGCTCGGCCAGCGACGCGCTTCTCCAATCCATCGATCTGGCGGTCGCCGCAGAGGAGCTGGGCGCGGATGGCGCCTATTTCCGCGTGCACCATTTCGCGCGCCAGCTTGCATCGCCCTTTCCGCTGCTCGCAGCCATTGGCGCGAAGACCAGCAGGATCGAGATCGGCACCGCCGTCATCGACATGCGGTATGAAAACCCGTTCTATATGGTCGAGGATGCCGGTGCCGCCGACCTGATTTCCAAGGGGCGGCTGCAACTCGGCATCAGCCGCGGCTCGCCGGAACAGGTGATCGATGGCTGGCGTTATTTCGGCTATGCGCCGGAAGAGGGCAAGAGCGATGCCGATATGGGTCGCCAGCATGGCGAGGTGTTCTTCGAAGCGCTGAAGGGGCAGGGCTTTGCACAGCCGAACCCGCGTCCGATGTTTCCGAACCCTCCCGGCCTGCTGCGGATCGAGCCGCATTCGGAAGGTCTTCGGGACCGTATCTGGTGGGGTGCGGCTTCGGATGCCACGGCTGTGTGGGCCGCAAAGCTCGGCATGAATCTGCAAAGCTCGACCTTGAAGAAGGACGAGTCAGGCGAGCCGCTGCACATCCAGCAGGCCAGGCAGATTCGTGCCTATCGCGAGGCCTGGAAGGAAGCCGGACATACGCGCACGCCGCGTGTTTCGGTGAGCCGCAGCATCTTCGCGCTGGTCGATGATCGCGACCGGGCCTATTTCGGCAATGGCGGCAAGGAGCAGGATTCCATCGGCTATATCGAGGAAGACCTGCGGGCCGTCTTCGGGCGGTCCTATGCTGCCGAGCCTGACCGGCTGATCGAGGAGCTGGCCAAAGACGAGGCGATTGCCGAGGCCGATACGCTGCTTCTGACCGTGCCGAACCAGCTTGGCGTCGAGTACAATGCCCATGTGATCGAAGCGATCCTCAAGCATGTTGCACCGGGGCTTGGCTGGCGGTGATTTGACGGGACAGGCGGCAACAGCCGCCTGTCTTTACGATATGCCATGAACGGCCAGAAGCTTTTTCATGCGGTGGATGGCAAGCTCCGGCTGGTCGAGCACATCGGCCTTGTCGGCAAGGCGGAATATGTCGGCATAATGCAGGATGCCGCGTGCCGACTGCATTCCGGCAGGCATGGTGAAATGGCTCTGGTGGCCGTTCAGCCAGGCGAGGAACACGACACCCGCCTTGTAATATTGCGTCGGTGCTTCAAAAATTCTTCGCGATAGCGGCACGGTCGGCTCGATGATCGCGCGGAAGCGGGCATTGTCGCCTGCGGCGAGCGCTGCAAGCGCGTTGGATGCCTGTGGGGCGACCGCATCGAAAATGCCGAGCAGGGCATGGCTGTGCCTGTTTCCGTCACCTTCGATCAGCGGCGCATAATTGAAATCATCACCGGTGAAACACAGCACGCCTTTCGGCAGGCGGTTGCGCAAGGCGATTTCGTAGCGCTCCTCCAGCAGCGAAATCTTGATGCCTTCCACCTTGTCGCGATTGGCCTCGATGATGCCGATGACGGTATCCAGCGCTTCATCGAAATTTTTTGAACCCCAATAGCCTTTGAGCTGTGGATCGAACATGTCGCCCAGCCAGTGCAGCACGACCTTTTCGCGAGCCTGCGCCAGAATATGCCCATAGACCCTGGCATAATCGTCGGGCGATCTGGCGATGCGGGCCAGCGCCCGGCTTGCCATCAGGATGAAACGCCCGCCGTGCTTCTCGATGAAGCCTGCCTGTGTCTCATAAGCCCTGATAACGTCATCAAGGCTTTTTGTTTCCGCCGGATCAAGGTGGTCGGTGCCAGCACCAGAGGCAAGATCGGCACCCGCTACGCTTTTCGCTTCTGCCAAAGAGCGGCGGATCAGTTCCTGCGCGCCAGCCCAGTTCAGGCCCATGCCGCGCTGTGAGGTGTCCATTGCTTCGGCGATTTTGAAGCCGAGGCTCCACAGGTGATGGCGGAAAGCCATGGTCGCGTCCCAGTCGATGGCCGGGTCGTTCCACGGGCGGGCATCTTTCAGCGGATCGGAAACCACATGCGCTGCCGCATAGGCGATGCGGTTGAACTGCGGCGGGCTTGCCGGGCGCGGGGTTGGCTTGCCGCTCAGCGTGTAGGAAACACGGCTCCCGTTGCCATCCGGCAAGATCAGTTGCTGGTCGTTCATGCCCATGATCGCTCCTCCGCTTGTCAGCCGATTTTTAGTTTAGAACGTTCCAAATGGCAATCCCGTCGAAAATTGCGGCAGAAATGTGATTTTACGGGGTTTGCACCTAAAATACGTGTTTCAGCAGAAAATTGGCACTAGAAACCAACGCAAATTGTGGCGAACACATGGCAAATGACGGTTTTCCGCTCTGCTCTTGACAGTATTGGAACGTTCCAATTAAATGAGCCGCATAAACCGGAGCAAGTCATGAGCAAGAGCAGCGTCACCGTTATCGATATTGCACGCGAGGCTGGCGTGTCGAAATCGACCGTGTCGCTGGTGCTGCGTGACAGTCCGCTGGTTCATGCTGACACCCGGGTCAAGGTGCAGGAGGCGATCGAGAAACTGGGTTATGTCTATAACCGTTCCGCCGCCAATCTGCGCCAGTCGAATTCGAGGATCGTCGGTCTTGTGGTCAATGATCTGACCAACAGTTTCTTTGCCGAACTGGCCGTTGGCGTGGATCGCGTCATGCAGTCGGCTGGCTATGTGCAGTTTCTGGCCAATACGGCGGAAAGCATCGATCGGCAGCGCGAGGTGATTGCCTCGATGCGCGAACATGGCATTGCCGGGCTGATTGTTTCGCCAGCGCGCGGGACCGAGGCGAACGATCTGAAACCATTGGCGAAAAGCGGCCTGCCGGTTGTGCAGATGGTGCGCGATGTGCCGGGATCGGGTGTTTCTTCCATCGTGTCGGACAATCGCGGCGGCGTGGCAAAGGCGGTCGAGCATCTGGTGTCGCTCAGGCATCGCGCCATCGCTTTCATGGGCGGTTATGCCGATACGGCGGTGTTTGCGGAGCGTGTCGCGGGTTATCGCGCCGGGCTGGAGCAGGCCGGAATTGCCTTTGATGATGCGCTGGTCTTTGCAAGCGCTCCGTCCCGCGCCGGCGGCGTTGAGGTGGTGGAACAGATGCTGCGGCATGGCATGAAGCCCACGGCGGCGGTGTGCTTTAATGATGCGGTGGCTTTCGGCGTCTGCGACGGGCTGCGGGCCGCCAATCTTGAGCCGGGCCGGGATTTTGGCGTGGTTGGTTTTGACGATGTGATCGAAGCCAAAACCGCTGTTCCGGCGCTGACGACTGTGGCTGTTGATCCGCAAGGCTTGGGAGAACGTGCGGCGCAGCTTTTGCTGAAACAGATCAATTCGGAACGGGTGGAGGCGGAGGCGCAGCGCCTGTCGGTGCGCCTTGCGGTGCGGGCAAGTTGCGGTGCGCCGTTGCGGAAACAGGAGGAGAAACTCGAATGGCAAAGTGGGGCCTTATAGGCGCAAGCACGATTGCGAAGGAATGGGTGATCGGAGCCATTCGCGCCACCGGTGGCGAGGTCGTTTCTGTTTACAGCACCAATGCCGGGCGCGGTGAAACTTATGCCCGCGAAAACGGCATATCCCGCTCCGTGACCAGCCTTGAAGCGCTTTTGTCCGACCCTGAAATCGATGCCGTCTATATCTCCACCACCAATGAACTGCACCGCGATCAGGCGATTGCCGCGGCACAAGCGGGCAAGCATATACTTTGCGAAAAGCCACTGGCGCTGACGATTGATGACGCGCACCAGATGCTGAAAGCCGTGCGCGAGGCGGGTGTCGTGGCCGGCACCAACCATCATTTGCGCAATGGCGCAAGCCACCGCGCCATGCGTGATGCCATTGCTGCGGGCAAGATCGGCAAGGTGCTGGGTGCGCGGGTTTTCCATGCGGTCTATCTGCCGCCGCACTTGCAAGGCTGGCGCATCGAGCGGCCCGATGCGGGCGGCGGCGTGATCCTCGATATTACCGTGCATGATGCCGATACGCTGCGCTTCGTGCTGGGTGAAAACCCGGTCGAAGCGGTGGCTTTCAGCCAGCAGGGAGGCCTAAGCGGTCACGGGCTGGAAGACGGCGTGATGGGTGTGCTGCGCTTTCCTTCCGGCGCGATTGCCCAGTTCCACGATGCCTTCACCACCAAATATGCCGAAACCGGCTTCGAGGTGCATGGCAGCGAAGGCTCGCTCATTGCGCGCAATGTCATGACGCAAAAGCCGGTTGGGAGCGTCATCCTGCGCGATCACAACGGCGAGCATGAACTGCCGCTCGACCAGAAAAATCTCTACGAAACCGCCTTGCATTCTTTCCACAATGCCATTGCGGGCAGGGGCCAGCCATCGGCCACTTTGGAGGACGGCATCTGGTCGCTGGCGACCGGGCTTGCCGTCATGCAAGCCGTAAAGACCGGCAAGGCCACCGCCGTTCATTCAGGACTTTGAGAATTATGAGCAAGCATATTTCATTTCCAGAAGCCGCTTCCCTTATTCCCGACAATGCCATCGTTTCGGTTTCTTCATCGAGCGGGCTCGGCTGTCCGGATATGATGCTGAAAGCCATTGGCGAACGGTTTGACGAAACCGGCCATCCCCAAAACATCACCACGCTGCACCCGATTGCGGCGGGCGATATGAGCGGCATCAAGGGTGTCGATTACATCGCCAAGAAGGGGCTTTTGAAAAAGATCATCGGCGGGTCCTATCCGTCCGGGCCGTCAAGCGCAGAGCCGCCGCTGATCTGGCAGATGATCACCAATAACGAGATTCCGGCCTATAATATCCCGTCCGGCATTCTGTTCGACATGCACCGTGAGGCTGCTGCCAGGCGCCCCGGCGTGCTGACCAAGGTGGGGCTTGATACCTTTGTCGATCCCAAGCGTCAGGGGTCGGCGATGAACGACAAGGCGCGAGAGGAACCGGTCGTCAAGCATGTCAGCTTTGAGGGCGAGGACTGGCTCTATTTCCCCAATATCGTGCCGCATGTCGCGATCATCCGCGCCACCACCGCGGATGAACGCGGCAACCTTACCTATGAACATGAGGGCGCTTATCTGGGCGGTCTGGATCAGGCGCTGGCGGCGCGCAACAATGGCGGCATTGTCATTGCGCAGGTCAAGCGCATCGCCAAGGAAGGCACGCTGAAGCCGCATGATGTGCGGGTGCCGGGCGTTCTGGTCGATTATATCGTGGTTGACCCCGATCAGAAGCAAACGACGCAGACGCTTTATGATCCGGCGATTTCCGGCGAGATTTTCCGCCCGCTCGATACGTTCCGTCTGCCCGAATTCAATATCCAGAAGGCGATTGCGCGGCGTGTCGCGCAGGAATTGCAGGCGGGCAGCGCGGTCAATCTCGGCTTCGGCATTTCCGCCAATGTGCCGCGCATTCTGCTGGAAGAGGGCCTGCATGGTGCCGTGACATGGGTGATAGAGCAGGGGGCGGTCGGCGGGGTGCCGCTTCTGGATTTTGCCTTTGGCTGCGCCTCCAATGCCGATGCCTATATGCCGTCGCCCTATCAGTTCACCTATTTTCAGGGCGCGGGCTTTGATGCCTCGCTTCTGTCCTTCCTTGAGATCGGGCGTGACGGCTCGGTCAATGTGTCGAAGCTGTCATTCCGTCCGCATGTGACGGCGGGTGCGGGCGGCTTTGTTGATATTACATCAAGGGCAAAGAAGGTCGTCTTTTCCGGCATGTTCAACGCCGGTGCGAAATTGTCGGTCATGGACGGAAAACTGGTGATCGAGAAGGAAGGCAAGCTCAAAAAGCTGGTTAATGCGGTCGAGCATGTCACCTTCTCCGGCCCGCGTGGCGTCGCGCAGGGACAGGACATTACCTATGTTACCGAACGGGCGGTGATGAAGCTTGCGCCGGAAGGCATTGTGCTGACCGAAATCGCGCCGGGTGTGGATTTGCAGGCGCATGTTCTGGATCAGGCCGAGTTTCCGCTGATTGTCTCGGACAAGCTCAAGACCATGGATGAGGCACTGTTCCGCGAAGAACCAATCGGGCTGGAATTGCCGCAAATGCCTGCGCGAAAGCTGGAGGCATAAATGGCTCAACGGATAGAAATCTCGGTCGAAAACCACATCGCCGTCATGACGATCAAGCGGCCTGAAAAGCTCAATGCCTTTGATATTGAATTGTTGCAGGAATTGTCTGCCGCCTGTGACCGGATGGAGGCTGACAGCAGCGTCCGGGTTGCGATCCTGACCGGCGAGGGTAAGGCCTTTTCCGCGGGCGGCGACATCAAGGCCTGGGGCGGCATGGAACCGCAGGAGTTCGGCCATGCATGGGTGCGCTATGGTCATCGCGTGTTCGAGCGGTTGGCGACTTTGCGTATGCCGCTGATCGCGGCGATGAACGGTCATGCGCTTGGCGGTGGGCTGGAACTGGCAGGTGCTGCCGATATTCGCATTGTTGAAAAGCAGGCCAAGATTGGCCTGCCGGAAACTTCGCTTGGCATGGTGCCCGGCTGGTCGGGCACGCAGCGCCTTGTGCGTCGTTTTGGGGCGCAGATCGTGCGTCGCATGGTGCTGGGCGGCGAAATGTTCACAGCCACAGAAGCGCTTTCTCATGGGCTTGTCGATGCCGTTGTGGAAACGGGCGCGGCCTTGCAGGCAGCATTGGATTATGCGGCGCGGGTGGCCAAACGCGGGCCCGCAGCGCTCGAAATTTCCAAACTGATGCTGTCCGTCGCCAATGGCGAGGACAATGGCACGGCGGTTGAGGCGCTGGGTTCCATCCTCGTCGCCAAGACCGGCGATCTGAAGGAAGGCGTGCGCTCCTTTGCCGAAAAGCGCGAAGCGAATTTTGAAGGGAAATGGTAATGAGCATGATCGTAAAGCCGCAGCCGTTGACCGGGCTGGAAGTCCGCGAATTCTCCATGCTGATCGATGGCAAATGGGTGCAAAGTGAGAGCGGCCAGACGATTGACCGCGTGGCCCCCGGCCATGGCGTTACCGTCAGCCGTTATCCGGCGGGAAACAAGGCCGATGTGGAACGCGCCGTGGCGGCTGCGCGCAAGGCGTTTGACGATGGGCGCTGGTCTTCCAAAACTGCCTCGCAGCGCTCGCTGGTGCTGCTGAACGCTGCCGATCTGATCGAGGCGCGGGCGGAAGAACTTGCCTATCTCGATGCGATTGAAGCCGGCAAACCAATTTCGCAGGTGCGCGGCGAGATTGCCGGTTCTGTTGACATTTGGCGCTATGCCGCCGCACTCGCGCGTGATCTGCATGGCGAAAGCTACAACACGCTGGGCGATGGCACCCTGGGCGTCGTGCTGCGCGAGGCGATCGGCGTCGTTTCCATCATCACACCGTGGAATTTCCCGTTCCTGATCGTCGGCCAAAAGCTGCCTTTCGCGCTTGCTGCGGGCTGCACGGCGGTGGTGAAGCCTTCGGAGTTGACTTCAGGTTCGACGCTGGTGCTGGGCGAAATTCTGGCCGAAGCGGGGGTTCCCGACGGCGTGGTCAACATTATCACCGGAACGGGTGCCGATGTCGGCCAGCATATGAGCACACACCAGCAAGTCGATATGGTGTCGTTCACCGGCTCCACGGGCGTGGGCAAGCTGACCATGGCCAATGCCGCGCAAACGCTGAAAAAAGTGTCGCTGGAGCTTGGCGGCAAGAACCCGCAAATCCTGTTCCCGGATGCGGATATGGATGCCTTCATCGATGCGGCTGTGTTCGGCGCATGGTTCAATGCGGGCGAATGCTGCAATGCCGGGTCGCGGCTGATCGTGCATCGCTCGATTGTCGATGAGATTGTCGAGCGGGTGGCCGATCTGTCGAAAAAGGTGATCGTTGGCGATCCGCTCGATGTCAGCACGCAGGTTGGCGCGATCATCACGCCGCAACATCTCGCCAAGGTCGGCGCCTATGTCGATCAGGCCAGAAAGGCGGGTGCCGCAATCGCCCATGGCGGCGATGTTCTGGATCTGGGCCTTGGCCAATATATGGGGCCGACCATCATTGCAGGCGTGAAGGCGGATATGGCCGTGGCGCGTGAGGAAGTGTTCGGGCCGGTTCTGTCGGTGCTTTCCTTCGATACGGTGGATGAGGCGATCTCCATTGCCAATGCGGTTGATTACGGGCTTTCCGCAGGTGTTTGGAGCCGTGATTTCGATACCTGCATGAGCATTGGCCGCAAGGTGCGGGCCGGTACGGTCTGGATGAACACCTTCATGGACGGCACGCCGGAGCTGCCTTTCGGCGGTTATCGCCAGTCGGGTCTGGGCCGCGAGCTGGGGCGTCATGCGGTGGAGGATTATACCGAAACCAAGACGCTCAACATGCATATCGGCGCGCGGACGGGCTGGTGGATGCCGCAAGCAAAGTAGGGAGTGACGGCTTTGGGAGGACAGCCGGATATCGTCATCATCGGATCGGGTATCGGCGGTGCAACCATGGCCGCCGGACTTGCTGCGTCAGGTGCCGACATTCTCATTCTGGAAGCGGGGGAGCGCTTGCCGGACAGGCCGGAAAACCGCGATCCACGCGCCATTTTCCAGCGCGGTTTCTTTCGTCCGCAAGAGTTCTGGTATGAGACCAATGGTGCGCCGTTCAATCCCGGCAATTATTACAATGTCGGCGGCAATTCCAAATTCTTCGGCGCGGTGCTGATCCGCTATCGGCGCGAGGATTTTGAGGAACTTGCGCATCTGGAAGGCGTGTCTCCGGCATGGCCCTTTGCCTATGACGTGCTGGAACCATGGTATTGCAGGGCGGAAGAACTGTTCCAGGTGCGCGGTGAACTGGGCGACGACCCGACCGAGCCGCATCATTCAAAGGTTTATCCCTATCCGGCTGTCCGCGATGAACGCCCGATTGCCGATGTGCGGGCGCGGCTGAAGAAGGCGGGCCTGCATCCGGCGTCACTGCCGCTTGGCGTCGATATTGAGCGTTGGCTTGCCAAGGCAAAAACGCCGTGGGATGCGCATCCCAATTGCGATGATGGCAAGATGGATGCGGAAAGCTGTCCCCTTGCGCAGGCGCTCCAATATCCGAATGTCCGGCTGGAAACCTCGGCGCGGGTAACGCGGCTGGAAGCGGGGCCGGATGGCAAGGCAATCACCGCCGTTCATTATGTGAAGAATGGCGAGGCGCTGGTGCTGCGGCCGAAGCTGGTCATTCTTTCAGCGGGTGCGGTGCAGTCGGCGGCAATCCTGCTGCGTTCGGGGCTGGCGAACAGTTCCGATCAGGTTGGCCGCAATTTCATGAACCATAATTCCAGCGCCGTGATCGCTTTCGATCCGCGCTATCGCAATGACAGCGTCTATCAGAAGACATTCGGCTTCAATGATTACTATCTGTCGGATGGAGCGGGCGGGCCACCGCTCGGCAATGTGCAATTGCTGGGCCGTGTATCGGGCGCGATCCTGAAATCCAACATGCGCCATGTGCCGGAATGGCTTTTGCACCGCATTGCCGGGCATACGATCGATTTTTACGCGATGAGCGAAGACCTGCCCTCGCCGGAAAGCCGCGTGAGCGTGGATGGCGACCGCATCGTCCTGCATTGGGTGCGCAGCAACTGGAAAGCGCATCTGATGCTGGTTGATAAGCTCAAATCAGCTCTCAGGCAGGCAGGTTTCCCGGTGGTGCTGTCGCGGGCCTTCGACCGGCGCACGCCGTCGCATCAATGCGGCACGGTGCGCATCGGCAATGATCCGGCGGCAGCGCCGCTTGATCCTTGGTGCCGCGCCTACGACCACCCCAATCTCCATGTGGTCGATGCGTCCTTCCTGCCAACCTCGGCGGCGGTCAATCCGGCGCTGACCATCGCCGCGCAGGCCTTGCGCGTCGCAGACCATTTGAACCGGGAGGTGCTGGCATGAACCGTCAAAGACCTGTTGCGCTGATTACTGGCGGGCGGCGCGGGATCGGGCTTGGCATCGCCCGCACGCTCGCCGCCAAGGGTTTCGACCTGGCGATTACCGATCGCGAGCGTGACGATGCCGTCATTCATGAATTGCGGGCGCTGGGCGGAAAGGTGGCCTTCCTTGAAAGCGATCTTGCAGCAGTGGGAACCCATGAGGCGACCGTTGCCGCGGTGATGAAGGAATTTGGCGGCATTGATTGTCTGGTCAACAATGCTGGCATGGGTTCGGTCGAGCGCGGCGATTTTCTGGGACTGAAGCCTGAAAATTTTGACGCGATCATGGATGTGAACCTGCGCGGCACGATGTTTTTCACGCAGGCAGTCGTGAAAGCCATGCTGGCGGCAAATGAGGTGCAGTTTCCGCGCAGCATCATAACCATCAGCTCGGTTTCGTCCGTGATGACGTCGCCGGAACGGCTTGATTACTGCATCAGCAAGGCCGGGCTGACTGCCTTCGTGCAGGGGCTGGCGCTGCGGCTTGCCGAAGCGCGGATCGGCGTGTTCGAGGTGCGCCCCGGCATTATCCGCACCGATATGACGGCAAAGGTCGCAGAGCGTTATGACGGGCTGATCGAAGGTGGGTTAGTGCCGATGAAGCGCTGGGGCGAGGCGGGCGATGTCGGCGCGATTGTTGCCGGGCTTGCCGGTGGCGATTTCATCTTTGCGACGGGTTCGGCAATCAATGTCGATGGCGGCCTGTCGATTGCAAAACTGTAGGGGTAGGGCGATGGAATACGATTATATCATCGTGGGTGGCGGGCCTGCCGGTTGCGTTCTCGCCAATCGCTTGAGCGAAGATGCGTCCGTAAAAGTGCTGCTGCTGGAAGCTGGCGGAAGCGACTGGAATCCGCTGTTTCACATGCCCGCCGGTTTTGCCAAAATGACCAAGGGCGTTGCCAGCTGGGGTTTTGAAACCGTTCCGCAAAAGCACCTGAAGAACCGCGTTCTGCGCTATACGCAGGCGAAAGTCATCGGCGGCGGCTCCTCGATCAATGCGCAGATTTATACGCGCGGCAATGCCGCCGATTATGATCTGTGGGCGGGCGAGGATGGCTGCACCGGCTGGGATTATCGCCATGTGCTGCCCTATTTCAAACGGGCCGAAGACAATCAGCGTTTCAACGACGATTATCATTCCTATGGCGGGCCGCTTGGTGTTTCGATGCCTTCCGCGCCGCTGCCGATCTGCGATGCCTATATACGCGCAGGGCAGGAACTTGGCATTCCCTATAATCCGGATTTCAACGGGCGCGAGCAGGCGGGCGTCGGTTTTTATCAACTCACACAACGCGACCGCCGCCGCTCTTCGGCCTCGCTTGCCTATCTCGCGCCGATCAGGGATCGCAAGAATCTTACCGTGCGCATGAATGCGCAGGTAGCCAATATCGAGCTGGAAAAGACACTGGTCACCGGCGTCACGCTGATGAGCGGAGAAACCTTGCGGGCAGGCCGTGAGGTGATCGTTGCGTCCGGCGCGATCGGCTCACCGAAACTCCTGCTGCAATCGGGCATTGGCCCTGCCGATCATCTGAAAAAGGTGGGCGTTGGCGTGAAGCACGATCTGCCCGGCGTCGGCGAAAACATGCAGGATCACCTCGACCTGTTTGTCATTGCCGAATGCACCGGCGATCATACCTATGACGGCGTGGCGAAACTGCACCGCACGCTTGGCGCGGGCCTGCAATATATATTGCTGCGCTCCGGCCCGGTGGCGTCGAGCCTGTTTGAAACCGGCGGCTTCTGGTATGCGGACCCGGATGCGCGCTCACCGGATATACAGTTTCATCTGGGGCTTGGTTCGGGCATCGAAGCCGGCGTCGAAAAGCTCAAGAATGCCGGCGTGACGCTCAATTCCGCCTATCTGCATCCGCGCTCGCGCGGGACGGTGCGGCTTGCTTCCAGCGATCCGGCTGCGGCGCCACTGATCGATCCCAATTACTGGAGCGACCCGCATGATCGCAAAATGTCGCTTGAGGGCCTGAAGATCGCCCGCGAAATCATGCAGCAGGACGCATTGAAACCCTATGTCATGGCCGAGCGCCTGCCGGGGCCGAAGGTCGTCAGCGATGACGACCTGTTCGATTATGCCTGCGCCAATGCCAAGACCGATCATCATCCGGTCGGCACCTGCAAGATGGGAACCGACGCGATGGCGGTTGTCGATCTCGATCTGAAAGTGCGGGGCCTGCAGGGCTTGCGGGTGTGCGACAGCTCGATCATGCCGCGCGTTCCTTCCTGCAACACCAATGCGCCGACCATCATGATCGGCGAAAAGGGCGCAGACATCATTCGCGGCCTCGACCCGCTGCCGCCGGTCGTCTTTTCATGGGAGCGCAACGCACGCAAAGTGATCGGACGCTAGACCGAAGGTCCTAAAGCGGAATCGCCGTCCCGCTCCGGGTTTTTGACTGTTTTTCGCCGCAGGCGGTTCCCGCTTTGCGGAACCGTGCTCTAATCGTTTTCGACCGGCTCGAAGCGCAGATAGCCGACCACGCCCGAGCCTTTCCGGTTCGGGTTATCGGATGGGTGGTTGACGCCATCACTCACCGCGACGGCCGCGAAATCGAATGGCGACACGCCTTCCAGACAGGCCGCGTTCACGCCGTACTGGCGCGGATTGGAGCGGCGCTGGTGGAAGGTGTAGATGCCGCATTTCGAGCAGAAATAGTGTTTCGCCACGCGGGTATTGAACTGGTAGAGCGTCAGCGCATCCTCGCCTTCGAGAATTTCCAGCCCGTCCAGATCGGCGGAAACGGCGACGGCCCCGCGCATCCGGCAATAGGAGCAGGTGCAGCGCCGCGCGGAATGCAGGCCGTTGGATAATCTGACGCGAAAACGCACGGTGCCGCAGTGGCACGCGCCATTGGCTTCCTTGATATCGGGATTCATTTTCTCACCTCGCATTTGCACGAAAGCTATTTTGTTTTTTGCTGGTTTACCACTGCCGAAAACCGATTAAATTCGGTGCGGGAAATATATCCGGGAGGGAGTTGGCCATGGGTGAATTCGCAGTCGTGACGGGAGGCAGCACCGGCATCGGGAGGCATCTTGTTTCCGCCTTTGCGGAAGCGGGCTACACGGTGGCGTTCAGCTACAGGCACGACGACGAAGCTGCGCAATCGCTCGTGGAAGCCATTGAGGAGGCTGGCGGTCAGGCGCTGGGGCTCGGCTGCGATGTCGGACGGCGCGTCGAGGTTGAAAGCTTTTTCGACGAGGTTTGCGACTGGTTCGGCGATGCGCCGGACGTGCTGGTCAACAATGCAGGCATCCAGACCTGGGCGCCCTTGCTGGAACTTTCCGAAGAGGGCTGGGACGATGTCATCCGCACCAATCTGAAAGGCTGTTTCCTCAATACGCAGGCCGCTGCCAAGCGCATGGTGGAGGCGGACAAGGACGGCGCCATCGTCAATATCGGCTCCGGCTGCAACAAGCTCGCTTTTCCCAGGCTCGTTTCCTACACGGCATCGAAGGGCGGGATAGAGCAGTTCACCAAGGCTTCGGCGGTGGAACTCGGGCCGCACGGTATCCGGGTGAATTGCGTTGCGCCGGGTGCGATCCTCAATGAGCGGACGGCGGAAGAGCAGCCCGACTATGCGGGCACCTGGGCGCGCATCACGCCGCTGCGAAGGGTGGGAACGCCGGAGGATGTTTCCGGCCCTGTCCTGTTCCTTGCGTCCGACGCGGCACGTTTTGTGACAGGCCAGACCATCTGGGTCGATGGCGGGGTCTTTTCGCAGGCCAACTGGCCGTATGAGGGATAGCGCGGTTTTGGTTCCAGTCTGCAACGGGCGCATTTTGCGCTCAGACGAAGAGGAAAAACCACCAGACCGGCGAAGATAAAAGCAGCGCCACAATTATCCAGACTATTCGCCATGCCGTGCGTTCAGTGCCCAAAAAGCCTGTCGCAACAATAGCTGCTGCACTCAGCACCGTTAGGGGCCAATAGATCGACAGCAAGGCAATTACGACTTGCCACCAATTCAATGAAAGCATGGTGTTTCCTGGATTGTCCGTTTTGGAACGGCGAGGTTGGCGGCTTTCTCCGGAAAACCGGCAGTCTTCACAAAGCCGATTTCGGTGGTGATCCCGACAGGAATCGAACCTGTGACCTACAGATTAGGAATCTAAAACGGAAATTTGTGGTCGCTGCCGTATCTGGTCGGAAAAATCCGCCATTTTACTAGCAATTTCAACGAATTATGCGAGATTTGCGGCGTTGCAGCATTGCACGGTGCAACGCAAAATCTGGCGTTGTCCACATATTGACTTGGTATAAGGTTGGTATAAAACGGTTCGTGAAGTGACCGTTAGACAACCATACCAAGGGCGGGGCGATGCCGACAAATCGGGTTGAAATTGGGCCGAAACATATAGCGGAAGCGAAGGAAGCGGCAGAGGCGCGGGCATACACCTCCCGCGATCCGCTGATCTTCGCGGACGTGGTAGAGAAGGGGTTGCAGCTTCGCATTCAAGCCGCCTCTGTAACGTGGATTTTGAAGTGGAGCGGCAAAACAAAATCCCTTGGCGATCTGGAAAGCGTGACCAATGCCAAGGCCGCTCGCGAGCGGGCGCAAAAAGTTCGGAACCTGTTGCGCGACGGTACGGACCCGAAAGCGTTTTTGACGGGCAAGGACGCGGGCAAGAGCGAAGCGGCGGCGAAGGCTGCAGCTAAACAACAGACAGCCCTAGCGGCTGGTTTTTGGACGTGGGAACGTCTGATAGACGAGTATGCCGATAATCACCTCGGCAAGCCCCGCTTGTCGCGTGGTCGATTGAAACCACCCTCGCTTGACAGTGCGAAAGGTGCGCGAACTGCTCTCACCACGCCAGAAGCGGACATACTGAAAGGCAAGCTCGTTTCCGAACTCGATATCGGTGATATCGAGGAAGTGCGGGACGCATGCGCCGCGAATGGCCGCCCCTCGGCGTCTCGCGCCTTCGTCCGAAACGCAAAGGCTGCACTGACGCATGCGAAGAAAATGCACTCCCGCAAGTCAGGCTTAGAGGGTCGTCCCAAGTGGTGGCTTGAAGTGCAGATTTTGCATTCCACTGCGGTACAACCGAAAACGCGCATGCCTACCGTCAACGAGCTTGCCCGTGTCCTGTATATGGCTGAGAAGCACCGGACGCTGGAAGGGCGCAAGAACTCAAGAGCAACGACCGAAACAATGCTCTGCGGATTGTGGTGGATCGCGCTGACCGCGCAACGCACAAATGCAGCGCTCGCAATCGAGAAGGCAAATATATTCCCATGGCCTGCCGAAGATCACGGCCCCGCCAACGGGTGGAAAGTCGCGGCATGGGCAGAAGAAGATATGAAGTCGAAGCGCTTCCACTCTCTGCCAATCCCGCCCCGGCTAGTCCTGTTGGTTGAGCGGGCAATTGCGGCAGGCCGTGAAGGGTCCAAATACCTGTTCCCCTCAACGGCGTTGCGCAAAGGCAAGGATGATGGACATTTGGATAAAAACTCGCCCAAAAACCTGATTGAGCGCCTGCGCGGTAAACGAGCAAATCCGAAGGGAGGCAAAGCTAGCGCAGCGACTGGCGTTGATCTGCTGGAAGGGATTCCGCATTTCAGTCAGCATGACATTCGCCGCACCTTCACCACGACATGCGTTAATCTGGCGATCCGTGGCGATGCAACGTCTGCCGTACTCGATCATGCGGGACTGGAAACAGGGCAAGAAATGATGCGAAGCGCCGATGTAACCTTGCTCGCATATGATCTTTCACAGCGCCTTGTTTTGAAGCGCATAGCTATGGAGGCTTGGACTAACAGGCTCTTTGCAGAATGCGACAAGGTTTGGCGACAATCGCACCCGCATTTCGCGACACCTGGCGAAACGACAATGAAGAAACTGGACTGGGACAGGATCGATTTTGCCAATCTGCAGCAAGGCGTTCCATTCTCGCCCGCTGCGCCATGGTATGAGATTATGGAAGAGGCTGCTGCGCGGAAACGGCCTAATCGGCCTGATGGCCCGTTGCGGCTGGTGCAAACACAAAAGCAAGATGAATTAGAAGAGTTTTAAAAGGAAGGGAGGCTTTCGCCTCCCTTTGTTTATGACTTCGCGAGGTGCGACTTTAGGACAGGTATATTCTTGTCCAGTTTTTTAGAAAGATAATGCATTTGATTGGCATTGTAGAACACAAGTCCGACGAAGGCCGCCAATACAAGAGCAACGAAAAAGAAAATTTCAGCGTGAGGGAACATGCCCGCGTTCACAGAGAAATAGACCATCAGAGCGCCTAACGCCAGCAAAGCAAGCGTTGCCTTGTTTATACCAATCTTGGATTCATTAGCAAATTTTGTCTCTGATCCATTGTCTATTGCCGTTAAGACATTGGCCTTCCTGTATCGCGTGAAATAGAATTTAACCTCGTCGTTTCCAGAAATATATTTCTGGAGCGGATGCGGAATGACCACATTTTTTATTGTTGTGTCTCCAACTAAAACATACTCGTAGGCGTCGCCAATATTCGGGTCTGCCCCGCCACCTGTTTTATTGGTCATTCGTCCAGTCACCGCGAAAATATCTTCGCCTGCATCAACTTTGTGCATCCTCACCCCCGTGAAAAAATGTTGAACATGTAAGTTGAATCTTAAACAGAGGGCCGTGTCAAATGCTAAGTGCCCGGAAAAAAAAGGCTTTTGAGCCTTTCTGATTGAGCGGTGAAAAAAGTGCTGCACGGAAATGATAGAAGGGCTTTGCCCTCGACATGCTTCGCATGTCTCACCCAGGATATTTTTAGCACACCCGGATGGGGGTAAGGCTTGCGCCTTGTTGGCCGATGTGAGGTAATGGGGATGCGGAACAGGCGGGGACGCCGATGGCCGTGCACATAACGGATAATTTCTTGATAGCCCACCCCTTACGCGAGCGGTGGGCTATTTCGTTTACGATGTTTCATTTCTATTTAAAATGGAGTGGGGGTAGTTATATACTACCAACAACTAAGACAATGGAGGGTGGGAACATGTTGGATTTTATAAAGAAAAAGCTACAACACGCAGCGCTTGATAAGCAAACTAAAAGCTGGATTGATTCAATTAATAAATACGGCGCAGAAGCAACATGCAGTATTTACTTAGCCTCTATTATAAAAGAAAAAGAGGTTCAGGATCTTTTTCTTTGCGGATTTGAGAGGAACGAAGACTTGTCTAAAATAAGACATATGGTTAGGTTTGCTGCCGCTTCTGCAATGACTGAAATGCGAAAAAAACTATTAATTAGCCATAATGATGATAATTTGCGTAACCTGAATATGTACGAGCGTGCCTATATATATACATATTACCATGTATCTGAAGAAGAAAAAAAAGGCGTGAGTGCTGAAGCCATATTCGATTATATGTCTGATTTCCTTTTGAATCACGGAAAAGAGTCGTACAATTTTGAGTATTTCTATAGAAAAAGCCCTTATCGAGAAATAATGGAAGAAAAACGAAAAAATGCGTCTATAGCATTAGAGAGTTTTCGAAACGCACCGAAAGAAAAAATATTATCGTTTAATTGTCCTGTAAAAATATAACCGAGGCGCAGATATGTTTTGGTTTTTTAGGAGACTGATTGTTCGCCTTATAAGTTTGTCACCATTCCTAATAGCTTTCTACTCGTTGCCTCCAGAATTTCAACCTCTTGCCGTTTGCGCGCTCGTTCTTAAAATTAACCAATGGAGTGGACCTGATAAATTTGAAATATCTACGTTGATTCACTACTTAGTTAACAACTTCAAAGGCGAAGAAGAAGGTACGACGAAGAAGGACCTGCAAAAGGTGTTCATGTTTGACGACAAACTTCTTCAAATTGACGAAGCAGACACGGGATTGAGACAGCAGTATGCAGACATATTATTTGATACCTTTGAATATCTCGTGTTGCTCGTCCTGATCGTAATGAGCGTATTTCATTTGCTTCGTTAAGGAATGCGGAGGTTAAGCTTCCCGCCCGCGTCCACGTGGTTTTTCGGGTTTGGCTGTTTCTTTGAGTGGCTTTTTGCCTATCGCACGGCGAAGGTAGACGGCTTTGAGCTTCGCCTTTGCCAGTTCGGAATCTGACAATGGTGCTACGCGTTGCGCTGCGGCGCGGGTCATGGCTTCTGCCCCCAGATTGCGCCACTTGCGCAAGGCTTTAAGGCGATTGGCTTGACACTCCTTCAGGAGTCGCTGCCACCTATAATTTGCTTCGGGGTCGTCGCGATCTGGCGCGCACAACACGAAAAAGGCCTGCAAATGCGGGTCGTCCTTTATCGACGTGTCCAGCCCCAGCCATTCATCCCAGCCTTGGCCTTCCTGCCTCACGCGGCGGAATTGAAGGCCCGACGCCAAGGCGCGTTGTTTCTCGACTTCCTGCCCATTAGCTGAATATTCCAGCGTTTTTAGCTGGCTGGCGCGGCGGAAGAGATAGCGGCGCAAGCTGTGTGCCTGCGCCATTTCGGTGTCGTGTGCGAGGTCGGTGGCGATGGTCATGGACGAGGCCCCCAAGCGGGTTCGTCCTCCGGCTCGTCGTCAAGAAAGTCGAAACCGTCTTCTATGCCTGGGTCGGCGTCGTCATTCTCCAGAGCGTCGAGCGCTTCGTCTATGTAGCGATTCACGGGGTCAACCTTGGTTTCAAACGTGAAATCCGGCTCCTGCGCATGCTTGGCGTCGTATGCCGCCAAGGCGTCGGCGTGGGCATCGAAAAACTGTTCGATTCTCGTCTTGTTCATTTTTTGGTTCCCCTTTCTGGTTGTTAGTGACGAGCAGCCAATGTGCGCCCGTGATCGACCATTGCGCTGATTTCGTCGTCATCGTTGGACACTGCCGTCTCGAAATATTCGAGAAACTTGCAGGGATGGCCGCGATGGTTGTGGACTTGGAAAGCCCACAAACGAACGGGTTTCCCGTCTCGTCTGGCGATGCCTAGGCACGTTGCGCGAACGCCCCTTCTCTTCTCGCGGGCTTCCGCTAACGGGGTGATGAGCCATTGGCCTAGCGGCTCGATGCGGCGTTTCTTGTACGGTTTTCTATAGTCGTGAAGCATGCCATTTCTCCTTGATTAGGCTGGCGTTGGCTCTTTGGATTTTTTGGGTTCCGGCTCATCGTCCGGTGCCGGCGACGGTGCTGGGGTCTGGGCTTCGGATTTTTCCTCTTGCTCGATCTCGCAGCCTAATGCGCGAAAGCCGTCAAGCTGCGGCTCTAGGGTTTCGACCGTTTCCGTTTTGAGGGCCGCAAGCTGTTCCTCGTCAAAATTGGTAACGAGTAACCAGAGATAGCCGTCGCGCTCCTTCAGGTCCTGAAGGGCTTCCTTGCTGCCGTTCGCGGCCTCAAGCATCAAATCACCAATCTTCTTCCGCTGGCGGACGCCTTCCAAGTCGAGCGCCTGAGCGTCCAGCCGTGCCTTGTCGGCCTCGAATTGGGCGCGGATTTCGGGGCTAGGTTCATAGAGCTTGCCCGTGTCGGGGTCATAAACTTTTACACCTTCACGCTGAGCGGCAAGCCAGAGACGGTCCTTGAAGTCCTGAGACGATCCCGCATGCAACTCAACTTCGCCCTGCCACTCATCCAGCGCTTTGACTACAAGAGCATTTATCGCCGCATCACTCGGCTTGCCGTGAATTCTCACGTCCGTTCCGGTGTCTTGAATTCGACAACTGCCAATGGATACAAAGCAACCATCCGGCGCGGAAATGACGTTCGTATAGCCTCGCTCCATCCACTTTTGCGCCAGGCTATCGACAACGGTTTCAGGGATTTTGGGCGGCATGTTGCTCGATGGCATGGCCTGTCGCTGATACCTCTGGCCGCGCTTCGCCATGGTGGCGGTTTCCGCCAGACGGTCGATGTAGTCAGCATGATCAGCGGCAACGATAGCGGCGGCCAGCTTGTCGGCCATGCCACGCGGGCCGTATACGGTGGCCTTGCGGGTCGCATGCTCGATCTCAACCCATGAGCTATCGCGCATCTGAATGCGGGATAGACGGGGGTTTTTCACGTCGATCATATAAAGATCATTGCTGTTGACGTTGACGCCAGGCAGACGGTCAGACATGAGCCGCTGCTTGTAATCCTGCTGGTGCTTCGGCCTGATGCCGTTTTCGACGTCGGATTGGTATCTAGGGAATTCACTCATGATTTCTTCCTCCACGGTTGTGAGTGCGTTGTTTAAGGCTCGTGCCTTGCGGTGATCGGCAACGGCGTCTGTCACGCGGTCGCCTTTCCGAAGCCGATGCGACTTGCGGACTCGTTGCTCGCCCATGGTGGGTTCCGGTTCGGCCTCAAGGCCACGGGCGGAATTGGAAAGGTGGGAAACTCGGCGCGGGCTGTTGGCCGCTGCGAGATACGTGTTCATCACGTCTGCAATGCGCTCACGCTGGATTTTGAGGGCATCGCCGCGCTCGCCGCCGTAGCGGCCTCCGCTGGCGTGCATTGCTTCAAGAGTGGCGTTCTTCTTTTTCGCGAAACCAGTTTCGGTTGCTGGATCAAGCTCGCGCATGGTGAGCATGATGTGCAGGTGCGGCTGCGGCTGGCCGTACATATCAAGGCTGCAATGCACAGCCACATCGACCACAGCGCCAGCATCCACCCATGGCGCGACGACTTCACGGGCGAAATCCTCCCATTGGGTTACAGCGAGGTCGCGCGGGATCGTTATGAGCCATTCGCGAGCAACTTGGGCGTCTTGGCGCTTTTCGCTGGCCTCAACGCGGTTCCATAGCTCTTCGCGGTCCTGCGTCCATGCGGGACTATCTTTCGGCGCGACAATGAAGGCGCTGACGCAGTGTTTGCGGCGGTAATCGAAAACCTCGCCCGTGCGCCGATCCTCTATGCGGCTAGCGCTCCTGTACGCTGCCGCTGCTGTAGAGCTACGCCCTGCCGATCTCTTAAAAATCTGACATTCCGCTCGGAATAAGGCCTGATCGGGGGCTAAGGAGGTTTTCAATGCACGGCCTCCCCAGACTTGCGGGCAATGCCAAGCTCTGAGAACGCAAAGATTTCCTGCGCCCGCTGCGAGAACTGCGGAACGGGTTCGAAGCTGGTATCAGTCGTGAAACTGATGGGCTTGCCGATGGTCCAGCCAGACAGAAATTCCAGGTACTCGCAGAATTCGCGGTGGCTCCAATTATCGATGCCGCCTTTGAAGCTTCCCATATGAGTGTCGGCATAAGCGGCCTCGAAAGTGCTATCGGAAAACATGCGACCGTGCGCCCATATCACCACGCGCATGCGCCCACTCTCGCGGTAGGCGAGCAAAAGAGCCTGCTGAATTGGAGGCTCGCCGCCTAGTTCGTCTTGGGTGGCGATGTGCGAGAAGTCCAGAACGCAAGGGATTTCGTAGCAAATCGGGGCGAAGTCGGGATTGCGACGGAAGGGAGGGCGAGGTGTCATTGCAGCACCTCCCGCACTGGCTCGCGGTCGTCGGTCGCGAATTCGAAATCGCATCCGCCCGCAAAATCGAACACTAGGCAAACTTGATCGAGAAAGCCGCGATGATCTTTGTCAGGTCCGAAACCCCCGTTACGTGGAGTCGCGACTTGCTCCATGTCGCAATACAACTCAGGATGAGTGTAGCATTTCCCTTCCCATCGTTTTGCGGTTCTAGTGACCGTTAAACGCGACGGCCATTTTTTGCCCTCGTGAGTTACAATAACAGGCAAGTCGTATTCATATTTCATGTTGGGTTCCCTTCTGGTTTGGTTTCGGTGATGGCCGGGGCGTTGACGGCTTCATTTTCGGACTGGTCGCCGGAGGGCGCGAAAGAGGCACAAAACGCCTCCCGGCTTTCGCCCAAGCCAAGACTTTTGGTTTCCTCGGCCAACTGCACGGCGATGTCGGCCCAGTCGTCGTCTAGCGACGATTGGCGACGGATACGGCGCGAGATACACCAATCTCTGAAGCTGGCACTGATCTGAGCAACAAGGGAGATCGCGAAGATCGGCGAAGCGGCAACGAGCACGGTTGCGAACATCGGATCGACGCCGACCCCTATCAGCGCGGCATGAAGATGAGAGAATAGACTGAACCACGGGCGCTGCGGCTCGGTCATATATTCGACAGGGACTTTTACCGTCACTGTGAAGATGGTTTCGAGGAAGGTCATGCTGCACCTCCCGCTATATCGTCGTCGTCAAAATAGTCTGCGGGAATAAGTGGCATTGGTGGAACGATGTCATGGTCAGCCGCCGAAGTGGAAACTTCATATCCGGCGTCTTCCAACGCACTGAAAAGCCTAATCCGCGAATGCAAACGTCGCGAAACAAAACGCTGAGTTTCATTCTCTGCCGTTATGAAAAGAAAACCTGCGGGTTGTGCATAGTGTCTGAGCTGCTCTGGCGTTAAACCGATACAAGACACTGCGGCGTAATCGCTCGGATACTTCGTGTAGTGCAAGTGAATCTGATTCATCTGATTTTCTCCTAGCTTGACACCTTCAAGGCCCCTGCCAGGCGCGGCGTTACGAAGTAATGCATAACCGCGCACTTCTATCGCCAGTGGGGCGGGTGGTGTCGTAAGACAATATTGGATTCGATACTTGACTGGCGCAAGTTGTCGGAAAATCATTGTTTAGGTATTCAAAAATACAGATGACGGTTTCTCTAGAAACAACTTTCGTTGTCTACTTTTTTGGAAGTCAAGAAACTGGGTTTTGTCGGCGGATATTTGAACTGTCGGCGCTTTTGTTAGGAGAAAAATCAGATGGCTATTGTTTTGAAGTCGCCCACTCGCGAAAAGCTGGAAACGAAGTTGCAGAAACTGGCGCGCTTGCAATCTGAAATTAAGCGGTTGGAACAGTCTGAAAAGACGGCTGCGCGGAAGCTGGAGACACGCAAGAAAGTCGTGATCGGCGCGGCGGCTCTAAAGGCCGTAGACGCTGGCAAGCTGAGCGAAAACTGGATTCAAAATCTGGTGATGTCGTTCGCGTCGGAAAGAGACAAAGCGATTTTCGATTTTGCGAAAACGGATTCCGAAAACGGCAATGTTAATGGCGTGGTAAGCGCTCAAAGGGAGTAAGTGAAATGAATATTTTCACCGACCTCCTCAGAGATCCCGGCCCACATAATATTGCGTGGTCTTGGGTCACCACTTTGATACCGAGAGGCGCAGATACGCCGTTCGGATTTGCTATCGGTGCGTTCAATTCTCTCCTTGTTTATCTAGCCGCGCTCGCTGTGATCTGGGCGGTCATGCAGGGTATTATTCACTCGGCCTATACGGGCAAAGTGCTTGGCGACAAATTTCACCAGATTTGGGCACCGGCGCGTGTCGTCGTCGGCTTCGGCTTATTACTTCCACTAGGCGCGAGTTTTGCGAGCGGTCACTATCTGCTGCGCGACGTGGTTGCACGGGCGGGGATAAACTTTGCCGATAATATTGCGCTCGTGTGGTTCGACGGCTCCCAGAAAATGCCGATGGTCCCGCCGACCAAAAACGGCCTGCAACTCGTGCTGGATATCTACGAATCGGAGATTTGCGCCGCTTATCAGAATTTCTTAGATGAGAATGCTCATAAAGCAGGCTTCCTGGAGCACATCGGCTTGCCCGCTGCGATGGGTGATCGTGGCTCGAAGGCGACGGAATGGCGATACGGCTCTTGCAGCACTATCAAAATGCCGATGCTTGAAGGACACCAGACGCTAAACCTGGCAAGACAAATGGCAGTTGGCAAAATCCTGCTTGCGGCCAGAGAAGACGCGAAACATTTCCAGACGTACAAGTTTGACGACTTAGGAAGTCATACAAGCTCGCAACAGCTAGCGCTATATCTGCTCGACTATAAAATTTTGCCGCCAATGCTGGAGAAGGTGAAAACACTAGCGGCTGAGTACGACAGGACAATCACAAAGGCCGTAGAGGAAGACCTTGCGAAAGACGTTGAAGGACAAGCCATACGCGACAAGCTGAAGGCAAGTCTTAAGCAGCAGGGTTTTATCGCAATCGGAATGTATTTTATCAACCTGTCAACACAGAGTCAGCAAGTCCTGGCGATAACCGATGTAAAACATACAATAAACTATCCGCGCCAGCACACATCATCGAATAATTCCGATTTTGTCGCCACACGAACGGAACCAATGGAAGTCATAAAAGCATTTAGAATGGTCTTGGTAGCGGAAGAAGCCGAAATTGAGGTTAGTTCTCAAGATATGACTTTTAATGCAGACCGAGACAGCAATTTCCTTACGAAACTCATCAACAAATTTACACGCCCTCTCGCTGAATGGGCGATGTCAAAGAGCAAAAAAGACGCCAACGACTCTACTGTCGATCAAATAAGAAAATCCGAGCCAATCCTAGATCAAATCCAGTCCGGTCACTGGTTTATTACTATCGCAGGCACGATGATCGTTGCGGCCTTTCTGCCAATAATCGGGGCGTTTACAACCATAGGCGATGCTGCGGGCGCTGACGGTGCTGCGATATGGTCAATGATCTGGCTTTCCCTGCCGATTGGTTCTCTTGGACTGATCGGGGTCTTAAGGGCTTACGTGCTGCCGATGTTGCCATTCATCTCCATGATGATCTTTGCAAGCACATGGCTGGTGGGCTTCGTCGAGTGCATGATTCAGTTGGGCGTGTGGGCGCTGTCTTGGGTCAAAATGGACGGCGACGAGTTCATGCACAAAGGATCTGAGTTAGGATCGAAGATCATATATCAGGTCTTTCTAATGCCTGCTCTTGGCGTGCTGGCTTATGCGGCCTCCTTTATCTTGTTGCCGCTGATCGTCGGCACAGTCGAAGTACTTTGGAGCAAGGCATTCTTCGGTCAGACGGGCGGTTATCCGGTTGGAATCGTGGCGCTTATTACGTGCTTTGCAATGATCACGTTCCTGACGCTCTACCTTACCATGCACGTCTTTTCGCAGATTTTGACAATACCCCAGCGCGTTATCCTGTGGGCTGGCGGCGGCCAGGGTAGCGATTTTGGCGACAAGGGAATGGCTCTGGGTGCGGCAACCGCTATTGCGGCAACCGCAGGCCGGGGAATGCCAGGTCTGCCAAAGTGGCCGATGCCAAAAGGCAAGCCAAAGGACGGTAACGAAGGCGGCGAGCCTAACGGCGGCTGCAAGGTCAAGAGCGCGCCAATAGGCGAGAAAACCAGCACTCAGTAACAGAAACAGAATTCCCCCGTCGCTATCGCGGCGGTGACGGGGGATAATTTCAACAAGCCGCTGGGGAACTATCAGATGTTCAAGAATGCAAAGACTATTTTCACCGCTGCATGTGCGACACTAGTAACCGCCTCGGTAGCGCATGCAGAGATATTGCCGCTTCAAACTAATCAGAAGATTTTCTGCGGCATAGAAAACAGCATCACATGGAGCAGCAATATAGGTTCTGCGCTGATGGTAAGCGGGACAGGAAATTTCCCAGGCTTCCGGTTTGAGGGGCACGACAATTGGCTGCGCATGTCGGGCGTTGAGAAAAACCGTGGGGGCAGTGGGATATTAACAGTGACTGAATACGGTCAGAGCAAGACTTACACGATTGAACGTTCGCCTCCTCCTGTCGCTCCCTACACTCTTAAAGATATCGAGCTAACCATCCCGGCAGGCTATGGTGTCGATCTCTCAGATTTAGCTGAAGTCCAAAATTCAGAGACTTTTGATGGCATATGGCCGAATATTTCTCCCGATTTCGCGAAAGAAACACGCATAATTGTTGAGGAGAAAACTTCTAGTGACTTAGGACAGACAACAGGAACGTACTTTACCGCTTCTCCCACGGCTAAAGGTGGTGTGTTTGAAGTGGGCTACTCATCGATAGTCAACCTTTTTCCTACGATAGCCGAAAGCAATTGCTCTGGAAGCGCATTTTCCTCTGGCGATGCTAAAATCAGGATCACTGTAGAGCCTGCTACTACGCCTCCTGAACCGGAGACGCCAGAAAATACGGCATGCAAGCCTATGCCTGTGCCTGCCAACGGCGCAAAGTTTGTGTTCCGATATCCAACGGGATCAGCATGCTCATGAAGGCAAGCCCTAGACACCAAAAAGCCCCCAATCGGGGGCCTTTTCATTTGGGGAAGTGGACGGCCCGACTTAGTAGCCGAGAGCCGTCATTACTAGGCCGCCGACGATGGCGACAGGGTAGAAAGCGATGCTAGCTACAACGATGAGAGCGAAGGGATGAATAGGCATTTTGGTTCTCCTTGGTTGGGTTGATGGTCTCTGAAAATCTGGCCTAGATCAAGCTGCTTAGGAAGCGATTGCAATGGTTTGGCGCGGGCCGCTGCTATGCAGCAACACGGACCATTGCAATTGACTGACGCTGGCGAGCTATCTCAGGGTCAAATTTTCAAAGAGCATTCGGCACATCAGGAACCGACATGCCGGATTTCAATGTGTCGTTCTCAGGTCCTCGCTAGCTTTGCGCGTCTTACCTCGGCTTCGGCTGTCTTCACCTCGCATATGGCGTCGTCAAGCTTGTTTCGGGTTGCGAGTTCCCACAAACGGTCGTCCTCGGTCGCGGCTCCGATCTTCCAGATTCTGGCGTCGGCGTGAATTTTGCTGGCGATCTGGTGAGCGATGCGGGCCGATTTCAGGCGCTTGTTTGCGGCGCGGATGGCTGGTGATGTTTTAGCCATGTTCGTTTCCTCCAGCGTCCCGGCAACGCAAGTTGCAGATCACAACTGCGCACCAACTGGCAAGTAAGACTGCGAAGATGTGCGAAACCCGTTGCGGATCAACTTCATCACTCCACAATAAGTAAAAGAGGGCGGCGAGGTGGATGGACAAGTTTGCTAGTTCAACGAGTCGTTTCATTTCAGTTCCCCTTATTTTGCCGAGGTGAGGGATTGTTTGATGCCCCTCGGAAACTCCCTCCCATGGCTTCGGAAAGAGGGAGTTTGGGCGAGGCATCAGGCGGCGTGCTGTCTGTATGTGCGCCCGAAAAGAGGAAAACTGTTCGCTGGCGCAACTTCAATGAATTCCCAACCAATATCGTCAAGTTGCACTTTCAGGCGCTTCGGAAGACGAGAGGCGCGAGCGACACGATAGTCAGGACGGTCGTATTCGCCGTGTGCGAGGTCGTAGCGTGCAGCTTCCAAGGTCTCGATATGGGCTTTCGCGGTCTCTGCGCTGGCGAAAGCGGCGGCAACGCCGAAAATGGTGGTGTGAAGCTCTTCGCGGTCCTTGGGGCCGTAAAAGTGGCGTTTCTGGATGATTACATATGACATCTGGTTTGTCCTTCCTGCTGGTGGTTTGAGTGCGCTGCATGCCACTCCAGAACGCCTTCGAAGCGGAAGGCGTTAGGGCGAGGCATTAGACTGCGGGGGTGTTGTCGTCCTTGTCGTCCGGCTTCGACTTGAATTTGCGGATCGTCCAGGCAGTGGCAAGAACCGGAAGGCGGAATGAGTAGTAGAACACCGCTGGCCACAGGAAGAAGGCTGCAAGCATAACAGCGCCGATAATGGCGTAGGCAATCTGAGCCTCAAGTGGCAGTTTTGCGAGTTCTTCGATAAGTCGTTCCATTTGATTTTCCTTTGTGTTGGCGACCGTTATTGATCAACCTATAAGTAAGTATTGGGGAGTAATTCTGTCGGCGCAAGCATTATTGTTAAATTTTGCGGAAAATAATTTAGATAAACTGCGAATAATATTGACAAATACTGTGAAATAAAGGCAATCACGGACAATAAAAAAGCAGCCGAAAATGGCTGCTTTTGCGTTCTGAGGCTTATCGATGGGTACGGATGATAGCTACAGTGATCCGGCTCCAATGAGAATTGTTAACTCTGCGGGTGACAGCTTCACCGTATATCGGTACTTGGAAGACTCACGGTCCCGGCCATAAATACCGGATGCAACGAATGTGATTTGAAGGCTGCCGTCTGGTGCTGTGGTCGCGTGATCTTCGCTAATCGGTTCATCATAGATGACAGCGGCATTTGACCATTCGCGGCGTGCCGCGCCGACTTTAACAAGCATTGGAACCCCCCTTTTTTTTCTTAACGATATAGATACTGTACCAAAAAGGAACGCCAAGGTCACGCGCGACGGCAGTTCAGGCTGCCTGACGCTGCTCTAACGCGTCTCGCATGCGCTCCAACACTAACAACGATGGCGGCTTGGAGCGTGCCGGTATCTGATTGAGAGTGCTGATGGCGAGGCCTGTTATTGCCGATAGCTCTGCTCGTGGCAGAGCGAGGGCGCTGCGCAAACGGCGGTATTCGTCACGTCGCCATTCCTTTTCGGCGTCGGTCTGGGCGTAGGGTGGGCGGTCGCTGTAATACATGGCAATCCTTTCGTATTGAAATGGTGCCTCCCCTGCTGTGCAGCGGGAGAGGCGGTTGAAATTAGAGGGTAAGGGAGCGGATGGACTCGGCGCTGTATTCGTCGTCGTTCTCAAGCTGGTCTTCGTCATCTTCGCCCTCAAACCCAGCCTCAGCGTCTTCACGCAGCCATTCAAGACGGTCCTCAATGTCGCTAATTACGCTCGCCGGATTCGAAAGAGTGCTGTGAAGAATGGCTTCACGGCGGTCTGGTTCGCCGGGGTTAAATTGGATTTCCTGACGTCCAAATTCACGGTCACGCCAAGTAACGGTTGCGCAGTCTGCATCGCCAGAAATGCTATAGCTATCGCCAAAGATATTCAGACGGTCGAGCGCTTCTTTAGTGAGAAAGACATCAATGCCTTCGCTCATATTCAAACCGTGCTCGATTCTCTCAATGTCTGGATTTTTAGAGCCAAATTCAAAGACCGACCCCTTATTGCCCGCGATCCAAACGTTAAGCTGCGAGTGGATTTCCTCCATTTCTTCTTCTTCAAAATCCTCGGAGAGGCGATATTCATCCGTGAGGCCGTCGCGTTGGTGATATGTCTCGCGACCAAGGTGAAAACTGCTCAAGTATTCGGAATACTCTTTACCGTCGATTTCAAAGACCAGAATGTCGCCTTCGTCGTAGTCAGGGCGGATATTTTCGATTTTGATTGTCATAGCTAAACTCCTTAAATGTATGACGTTTCTTCATTTCTTTCTCGTTTGAGAAACACCTATGGTGTCGTTTGAACTGCCCTGAAGGCGAAGGCTCGAAAGCCTTTAAGAGCGGGCTGGATGCCCCTCTAAACCCCCTTCCATGGCTTCGGAGAAGGGGTTTGGGCGAGGCATTAGCGCATGGCGTAGCGAATAGCCTCCTGTCTGGATTCCGCTGCTAGCTGGTAAGCTTCAAGAAGGTCTTCGGGGATCGGATTTGCGCGAAGGTGGTCATTAACGACACCCTGAACTTCGGCCTGCGCCCTGTCGGAAAGCCAAGAGTTAAGCTTCAGATTGCAGTCATCCACGGTCAGGAGACCGTCTTCGTAATCGATCCATTCCCCTGTACTATGCACAGTTTCGTCGCCGTTTTTACTGATTTCGCGGACCGTGAAGCTTGCAAACAAGTCGCCCTCATTGTCCTCGACGTTGATGTTTTCAACGACAATTTCAGGGCCAGTGTAGCGAACATAAAAACTGCCTGCCTCGATAGCTGCGTGGTCTTCCTCGCCATCGCCAACCGCAATAAATTCATTGCGGACGCTTTCGATAGCAGCAAGCGCGTCGGCCTTAGAAGCGTAGTCCCCGCCGCTAAGTTCGCCGTCGCCGTCTTTTCCAGTCCAGTGCAGTTCGTAGTAATTATTCGACATTGATTTACTCCTTAATGCTTAGGTGACTCCAATTAATCAACCTATAAATAGTGTGAGTCGAAAAACTGTCGGCGGCAATAGGAAATTTGAACAAAAATGAAAATATTATTGAGGATAAATTGTTGACTTTGTTTGATTTTCAGGTGCGAAAGCCACTTTATTGCCGATTTGGTTACGAGTTGTCAGTGCTGTTTGCATCAGTATAGACAACTCGTAACAACGTTGCTTTAGCTATTGCTTAGCGAGAATTTCCAAGCCTGCGATAGCTGCCTGCGACCGATTGCGGACGCCGAGCACCTTGAAGAGGCCCTTAAGGTGGATTTTGACGGTGCCTTCCGACAAGCCAAGGGTGCGGGCGATGGCCTTGGAAGGCTCGCCCTTCACGATCTCGCGCAGCACTTCCAACTGGCGCGGCGTCAGGTCTGGGTGCGATCCCGTAGGCGTATGGGCGCTGCCGGTGTCGTCGGGAATTTCGACGGGGTTTACAGGCTCTGGCGATACGATTTCCAACCCGTCAAACTCGATGTCGAGTGTCGGGGCGGTGTCGATAAATTTAACGGAAATCCGTACGGCTGAGGCGGTTACATGCAGCATTCAATATCACTCCTGATGCTAGGTGGCCGGGATGGCCTAGAAAAGCGCAATGGGGAGTGGTCGTTATGATGTGCCGCATGGGTCCTCTGTGGTTGGGAGCGCGTCTATAATCGGACTGAATTTGGATTGCAAGAGAGGTTTTGACGACACCGGCAGCGGGGTTGATGGATTGAAGGGCAACATACGCTCTACAGCCCTGCCACTGCATCAGCGGTGGCGGGATGCGACCGGAGGGAGGCGTTGCCCTGAAAGCCGTCAACGAGCGGCGGGTCCCAATGTCCTATTTTTGGCGCTTAGGGAGGCCCGACGCGAACGAGATGCGTAGCTCGTTCGTGGCAATGGCCGGACTTAGTGCGAAAAATCGACGTTGGGCAGAGCGAGCGTTACCCCGCTGCCATACACAAAGAGAAACGGCCTCCGGTTTTTGATGCCGAAGGCCGTTCCCCACTAGTCATGGAAAAATCAGATATCGAAACGCCAGACGTGGTGAGTAAGGACGACCTGTCGCACATTCATGCTGCTTGTCGGCCAAGACGAATGCAAGGTTTATTTCGGTCGGCGGAAATTGAGGCGGATTTGACAGGCGCTTGAAACCGGGGCGAAATAATAAACGCCGCTGTCATTGAGGCTGGAACCTCTCGGCGGCGTTTGTAAGGAACTTAGGTATGTTGAATCACGCTTTTGCGCCTGTAAAGACCCATTTTAGTACGCGGTGACCGCCGCGCTGGGACCTCACGTTTCCAGCACCCAAAACGAATTTACCCCACAAACCAAAAATGTTGACGACGCCGGACAGGGCAAGAGTTTTCTTGCCGAAAGGCTGGCTGCTGCGCCTCGGCTTGGTGAGGGGCATTACCGCAAAGATTTTCTCGGTCAGTACGACGAGAAAGGTTCTGTCGGCGGAAAACAGGCATGCAAGCCGAAACTCAGCATCCGCGACAAGTCGCTCGCGAGTGCGATCCGTGCCGATCTGCTGGCGGCGGATAGCTTTGTTGATGAGCGAATTGACTTCTACGACCTGCTTGACGGCCAGGACGAGCATGCGGCTTGGATTGAGCAGCGCGAGCGCCTGAAAGACTTTGATGAGGCGTGGCAAGCTGCGGAGTTTGAAGACCTCGACACCGATCTGCGAGACGACGCGCCGGATGCACTGGACCGGGTTCGCGAGCTACTGCCTAGCACGCTTCTGCCATTCCTCGACCAGTTCGGCGAAGCTCGCCGCCGTGAACGGCTCCAAGCCATTTTGACAAAGGTAGGCTGGAAAACCCTGCGGTTGCTCGATCTCGATCCGGCCATGCTGGATGCTGAGGCGGAAAAATCGGCGTGGATTTTTGCGAAGCAGCACCCTGAAGACGACGCCCGCTATCAGAAGCCGGAACACCGTCGCGGGCGGACGCCGAAACACTGGAAAGCCAAGCTTAAGAAACAGGTTCGGCAGGCTCGGCCTTACATCGCCATGGCGCTCGGCGCGGTGGGCGGAAAAGACAAGGAAATGCGTCCGCTGTACGTTTCTGATTACGGCGTCACTTGCCGTCGCGCTGAGCTTCGGCACAGCCGCAAAACGCTCGAAAAACTGCGAATTGTGAACGTCAACGATCCTTTGAACCAAATCCCTATGTTGGAGGCGAACGAACGCAAAAAGGCGAGGGAAATGGCAAAACGGCGCATTTTCCTGAACATCATGCAGTTCCGCGCTGAGATGATCGGCGCAAAGGCGGTCTGGATCACGATCACGCTCCCCGGCAAGTTTCATTCCAACCCGACAAATTCGACGCCCAACGCGAATGATTGGGATTGGAGGATGGGACCAAAAGAAGCGATGGCAGCGCTACAAGAGCGCTATCATCAAACCATGTGCATGCTGCGCGAGCGCGGCATACGGGCCTGGGGCTTCTGGGATAACCAAGCACAGCAAGATTCTACACCCCACAAACATCTGGTCGTGTTTGTACACGATGAGAACGAAACCAAGGCGCTGCGCGAAGCGCGCGCCGTTGCGACAGCATTCCGCAACAGGTTCCCCGGCCAGCATGGTTGCGAGGCGTCGGTGATTGGGGATGACCATCCCGATTTTAAGCCTCGCAAGGACAAGCGGAACGAGGAAGAAACCGTTGCGTCAATCATCCGCTACACGGCCCGCTATTCAACGAAAATGGCGCTGGGTGCGGACGGTGTGGAACTCGCTGGGAAAATTCCTGGCGATGATGTTCCAGCCTCGGAAATGGAGCGTCACGCGGTCTGGGCGAGCGAGCGAAATGCCCGCCTTCATACCGTGATAGGGATGGACAGCCAGCGCGCTCCCAGCCGCGTGTGGGACTGTGTTTGGAAGGCCGCCGAGCGTGGCGAGGCTCCTGCGGATGCCCGCATGGGCGCAGCGGTGGAGTGGATGCGCTGGACACAGGATCTTCTAAGCGAGGTTGTTGCAAAACAGAACGAGCTTAAGAGCCGCGAAAAGGGCGGCGACACGGTTGGCGTAGCACTACTGTCGGAAGAACTGGCGAATTTGCAGATAGGGCTTGATGAGACCGCCTATCACACGGCGCTGCTTTGTGGCCTGTGGGCCGATGCTGACATGCATTCGCGGGAACTGGCCTGGCTGAGCGAAACGCTTGACGTCAAGGCAGGAGAGGACATTCCCCTTGCGCCTGTCCCGCTACGCGGTGAGCGGGAAAATGCTTTTGGCGAGGTGGTGAAAGAGACGATTGGCATTGCAGCACCGATAGAGATTCAGGAAGAGACTGACGATAGCCTGCTGCTCCGCATGCCAGACGGTACAACGAAATTGGTCCGTCCGTCCGATGATGAGACACGCCAAATCATCCTGAAGGTAGAGGAATGGGTGATTGTTGATGCGGACAAGGCAAAGGAAATGTCTGAGGAAGCAATGCAAATCCGCGCTGCGGAAAAGGCCAGATGGGAAGAGAAGCAGGCCGAAGAAAAGGCTATGAGAAAGGCCTTTTGGGAATCGGAAATGGCCCAAAGTCCTGAGAATGAAGTTGAAGAGGGCAAAGCCTCATTCGATTATATTCAGGAAAATTGGGGACTTTCAGATATCGCAATTTCCCCAAGGTTAGAGGCTACGCCTCTTTCCTTGGGGACGTTACTGCCTTCCGATCCCCCGCCAATTTAATCTGCGGATAGAAGCCGAGACAAAAAGTTGACACACAAATAGTCGTTGCAAAGAACGAAACGTCAGTTATCGAGTGGTCTGGCACCGTTGCAAGCTCTATGGGCTAATCTAGCATTTGTTGGAATAGTTGCCCCACCGCGCCAGTACTGCTCCACATGATCAACTGCGGAATCCGCTAAGCTCTTGATTTCGTTTCCGCATATTGCACACGTGTTATTCGCTTCATACAGCTCCTTTTTCAGGGACAAGCTGAATAACCGTTTTGTATCAAGACCTTCAACACCACGCATTAAATTTTCTAGTCGGCGGTTCCAAGTATCAAAGGCGTATTTAATTTTCTTTGTATCCCCAGTTGACTTGGTTACAGAGTCAATCCAAGTCGAATCATCCAAAACATCGATGTATTCTTCCATAATCATGTCCGCTCTCGCGGCGATTTGAGCGGAATCATATGCTGCGAAGGACGTCGATATTACTTGGAAAATGGCGGCGTTGGCTTGCGTTGACCATTCGCCACCCCCCATTCTGTCGCGTTTCCGTATACGAAAAGAATTCTCACCGAACACAGTATAGCAATTTCGCATCGCTCGTTTAAAACGATTCTCGAAATCTTCTAGAATTGATTCATTGGCTTCACGGTGAGTTTCAAAAAAACGATTCAGAAAAGACTTAATGCCAGATGTTGCCCTCTCATACTTAACATTATCAAAAGCAAGGAAGCGCAAAACCAATGCCCGATCAAACATACGATCCGCCATATTCCGCATGTTTACGCAACGTACAAAATCGTTATTCTTTGCTAGTTCTTGAATTTTGGAGTTAAGCTTTCCCCGATATATGCAATTACGTATTTCCATCTCATTGAGAGACATGCCACCTGTATTGATTCGCTCGAATGTAGTAAATTTTAGGTCCTGAGATGTGTTTGAAGACAACTCAAAAGAAGTAATAACTGAATCTTCCAGTTTGTGCTGTATTCTCTTATCAAGCTGGGAGAATGTCTTGCCATTTAGCTCTGGAAAAGCCTCAAGGCCTTTAAGTTTGAATTCGCTGTTAAAGAAATTGAAGATGGTAGTTAAACGCTGAACACCATCAATGACCTCCAAATCCTCGTCTGGAGTTCGAGCCAAAAAGACAACTGGAATAGGAATTTGCATCAAAAGAGATTCAATTAATAGAGATGGCCTTTTCCCCTTCCATACATATGCGCGCTGCCAGTCTGGATTAAGTTTTAAGCGGCCTTGGAGATAGAGACGATGGTATTCGTGCAAAGATGTATTTTTTTGCTGCATAACTGCCTGTCGGTGGTTTTCAGGCAAATCCAAGCCACCCTCATCTGAACCACTTTCGTCCGCTACTATCTCGTCTTCTAGAAGATCATCTGCAATCGCCTGAGTATCCAAATTTTCAGTCATGATCATCCCCAGCTCCTCAAATTTTGAACTGAATCTTCCTAGCGGCGAAATAGTGTTTTTACAATCATCACGGTAAATTGTTCTGAAAGCGCTCTTTTTTAATTACAGACTCGGTAACGGTTTGGGCTTGTCGGCGGACTGTAGAAATTTGATTTTTAAGAGTACCGCCCGAATAATTTTGTAATAGACATGTCTGTTACAAGAAAGCGGGGGATTTTGAGAGTAGTTGACTTATTTTGCGGTGCGGGCGGATTGTCGCTCGGCTTAAAAAATTCTGGTTTGGATGTGGTGCAAGCTTATGATGCCTGGCAGCCCGCGATTGATACGTATCGGGCAAATGTCGGACATCATGCATGGAAGCATGACTTGAAAGATATTCTCGGCGTCGGGTCGATGATAGCGCAGTTGCAGCCGGACATGATAGTCGGAGGCCCACCCTGTCAGGACTATTCCATAGCGGGTGAGCGGCAAGAAGGCCAAAATGCGGTCATGACGAAGGCTTTTGCGATGATGGTTGCCATCGCTCGGCCTCGTTGGTTTTTGATGGAAAATGTTGAACAGGCTAAAAATTCTAAGGCTTGGGCGGAAGCGCGAGCGATACTGGTTCGGGCGGGATATGGGCTGACCGAATGCAAGCTTGATGCCTCGTATTACGGCGTTGCCCAGGCAAGAAGGCGTCTGTTTGTCGTGGGGCGATTGGGCGAACGGGATGGTTTTTTGACTTCGGCGCTCATAGCTGCACGGTCTGAACGGCAGATGACACTTGGTGATTTGTTTGGGGCGGACTGCCCGCCACTTTACATAGCTCCGCGTTTCACCAGAAACAAAGCCGTGTGGCATATAGATGGCCCTGCACCGACACTAATTGCTTCATCGTGGCGTCCGATTCCCAAAAGCCGACAAGTTCCAGAAGGAACAGCCGTTCCAACGTTGTCGCAGATGGGGCAAATACAGGGGTTTCCTGCTGACTGGAAATGGCAAGGGAGCTCGAAGCACGAAAGCATGAAATTGATAGCAAACGCCGTTCCAGTACAGCTTGCGGAAGCCATTGGAAAAGTGATCCTGGCGCGGGTGGCTGGCGAAAGCGTGCCTGCCATTCAAGGAAATTTCGGCCAATGGCTTATGCAGCGGGGGCAGACAAGCCAAGTTGCCCGTAACACGAAATCGCATCTGACGAAGGCGTGGCGTCTGCTCGGAGGTAGGACCTTCCGCGATGTCCGACTGGAAGTTTTAGCGCTTGAAGAGACGGCAGAATTTGACGTGCTCGACCGAAAAGTAAAGTCGAACCTTCGCGCTGCAGTTCGTCTGTATGCCGAATTTTTGAATTGTAGCGCGCGGCGGGTGACGCCGATTCCCGACGCTTTAGTGAGTGATCTTTCGCATTCGCGAACATCAATTTGGAGTGGTTTCATTTCACCAGCCCTACCATCTCGCCGACTTTAAGCAGAATATGAATCTAGGAGATCTTTTCAACTCCAGTTCGCCATGTGAATGTTGGTCTTCGATTCTCGAGGATCATAAGAATGCCAGAAAATATAGAGCCACTATACCGGAACCTTATCAAAAAGTCCAAAAAGGCGGGCGAATCAGATTTAAAGAGTGATATAACTTCGAATAAAATCGCGGAAGTTGTGGTGGCGGCAAGATCTTATTTGTCGACTTTGAATCGAACGCCGTTAGTATCAATAATACCGAATAAAAAATATTTTATGTTTACAGATAGTCAGCGAAGCAAGTCTTCAAGATCTGTTAATGAGAGCTTATACCTCGGAGACCTAGATAGGAGTGCAATAGATAAGGTCCTTTCGTGCGAGTTTGATAATTTTAGTTCGGACGATATAACAAAGATTGTCTACACATGTGCGATTTCCTATTGCTGTGCTACCGATATTTTGAAGAAGTCGGACCAGAAAACTCCAGGAACTTTCTTTGAAGTGCTTATTGGACACTTGGTAGCGAGGGCGCTAGGAGTAAACCCAGAGAAGCAAATTAGTGTGCCTACACTTGACCTTAGTATTACGCTCCCAACCGACTATGTGTTCGATTTGGGCCCGGGAAAAAACAGGCTTCATCTTCCTTGTAAAATTTCTACCAGAGAACGGGTTGTGCAAGTTTGGGCTCATCAACGTGTATTAGATGGCATGCACGGTGTAGCGAGGTTCAAAGGTGTGTTGGTTTCAATGGCAGAAACGAATAAGCAAGAGGACAAATCCGTGGTTGAGGTTTGCCTCCCTAATCAGTGGACAGCCTATCAAATGTACATCGCACAAATGTTCCGCGTTTATTATCTAGATATTCCTCAGCCTTATGTTGCTTTAAAAGATCGATATCCGTTTATCCAAGTAAAGCAATTTGGAGAATTTTTCAGAGAACTTGATAAAATTCGAACAAATGGTGCAAATTAATTATTCTGCAGCTTGAAGTATTTGTGAGAAACCTTCTGGCCACACCGGGAACCGTGGCATACGGCCATCATTCTTTAAAACCCGAATAATGGCCTTGCCCACGGCGCTTGCTAGAGGGGGCGGTACAGCGTTACCGATCTGCAATCGCACATCATATCTAGTTCCACAAAAGCGAAAATCGTCTGGAAACCCTTGCAATCGAGCACCTTCTCGTAGAGTCAATGATCGGTGTTGTTCGGGGTGCCCATAGCGCCCTCGAGTAAATGAATCGAATCCAGCCGTAATCGTCGGCGCTTGTCCGTTCCATTCGAGCCGACCATAGACGTCTGGCCACCCACCTTTTGTGCGGTCAACTCCGTTATGACAATTAAGCCTAAGATGTTCTGGAATGTCGAGCCAGCCACCGCCTTGAGGTACATGACGGAACCTCTGTTCGTTTAAGGGAGTTATTCGGCACTTAATATGATTCGGAAAATCCTTGTGCTCGGTATGATCTTCCGGTGGCGGAGGCAGGTCGCCTATAGCATCACGAACGGTTTGTATCCGGTCGGCCATCCCCAGCACAGGGATTAGAGTCGATACGTCTTTTCGGATACCGATCATCAAAAAGCGGCTACGTCTTTGAGCCAATCCGAAATCTGATGCGTACACAAAAAATCTGTAAATTTGATACTCGCTCAACTGCTCTTTCATAAAGTCGATAAGCTCGCGGCCTCGCTTCTGGCCAAAAACCTGGACATTCTCAAAGATAAACGAGCGGGGTCTGACTTCCTCGATCAGGCGAGCATATTCACGAACCAAATCATTGCGCTCATCTGCACCAAGGTGGGCCCCTTTACGTTGTTTGGAAAAGCCTTGGCACGGGGGGCCACCGCTCAGCACATCGATTTCGTCCAAACCAATGATATCGAAGATTTCGCGACCGTTGATGTGCCGAATGTCTCGGACATGGCAATGATCTGAAATATTAGTCCGATACGTATCCACAGCCTTAGAATCTATATCGAATGCAAAACGAACATCGATACCCGCTTCAATGAGGCCCAGACTCATGCCTCCCGCGCCCGAGAATGTTTCTATACCGATCAAAGGAGAACAGGGCTTTTTCATGGATTCTCCTAACTTGGAAAACTGCCAAAGAACAGAATCAGAACAGCATTCCGACGTCAAGGCTACTCGGCGATGCTTAAAAAAGATCCCACCAAATAAATTTGAACGGTGCTACCCTTGGCATTCTGATCTAAATCGTGAAGTTTTGCGTTTCTCATCTAATGAGACACGAAAAAATGGCTCGCGTGCTATGATTGCGATCAACCTAATGGTGCAATGCTCGTGCTTATGAAAAGACGTTTTTGCAGTATTGAAAGGCGCAGCAAAACAAAGCAGTGCCGTCAACTGTGCACACAATATCAATTGGCAACTTGCATCCGTAACTTGATGCATTCGCAGGAAGCTGCATCATAACTTTGCAATCCTCGAAATATCGTATCGACGTCAGCAAGGATCGCATTCCTTGTGTGCTCGCGCTGTATTTTAACTTTATGCGCGATATGACCTCGACTAACTCCAAGAGAGTCTAAAGCTGCGAAGGTTGCAAAATCAACAGCCTCTGGATCCACTCCAATGGGGATCAGCAAGGACTTCTGATTATCTTTTCGTATTCCGTGATTCTCATCAATCTGTTTGTGGAGATTAACTTTTGATGCATTGGCGAAAGTTTTGAAGTTACCCGCTACATCGAGTTTTATTTTCTTTCTAGGAATATTCTCATCAATCTGGGCGATAGTTTCCCAAGCGGTCATGCTGACCAACGATTTCGTGATTATACCCTCGGTATTCAATAGTTCAATTGCCTTATTGGAAACAGAACGCGATAACTCCTCAATGTACTCCTCAAATGCAGCATGACAAAGCAAAACATAAGATTGAACCTTCAAATGCTGCAAGTCGGTTTCGCAGAACAGCGGAGGTACTCGGCTGAGAATCGTCTTAATGTCCGACAACGTTTTCTTCAGCCTTTTATATGAATCAGTTGGCGTCTTCATGTTCTATATTTGGAACGTTCAATTCAAGACCAGAAATCTCGGTGATAGTGCTGTACCATTTTTCGAATCGAGTTTTTGTGGAGAGCACAGATTTCGTAGTGGTCTCGACAGCGCGCTGAAAATTTGGATCTTTCGATACAGTCTCGAATGCGTTTCTGAAAATATCTCGATTCGCTAAGGCAAAATCGCGAACTGCTGGAAATGATAAGGAGCCGACTTGAACATCAAAAACTGCTCTGTTGAAACGCCGCTCATAACTGTCTTCGATGAATTTGTGACCAAAATTGCTTTTGTCGAAAACAGCAAATCCTGTTTCTATTGCGGCATCCATCCCATCGAGTTTACTTGCGATGGTCTCTTGAAACTCAGGATCATTGCGAAACTTATCGTTATACAGAAGACAAATATCATCAAGATATTTTTTTAGGTCACCTTGATATGTAATTTCGGGATCAGAAAACGCCAAGTATCTTATCGCCAACTCGACATCGGCCATTCGTGGATCTGGAACTCGTTTATTAAGAAGTTCATGTAGGGGGCCGACCCTTTCCGTCCAACGAATTATGAACTTTAAAAATTCGCCAGGGTGAAGCGACATGCGCAATTCCATCGGTGATAGTTTAACTGACCCCGAATTCAACCGAAAGAAAATTTCGTAGAGTACCTGCTCATTTTCCCAACCACGAATAATAGCCGTTCGCTGGGTTTCATTCAATAAGCGATATTTCCAATCCTCGTCTTTTGATATATCGGCCCAAGATTTTCCATTAAGTTCTTTCAGAACCCTGAGTTCTTTGAGCTTGAATACCTTTCCATCATCATGTTTTCCGTCTAAAAACTCTTTTATAGTTATAAGACGCTGCTTACCGTCTAAGACAAGAAAAGCCCCTTTACTCCCTTGTTTTGATGAAAAGAGAATCTGAGGGATGGGTATGCCAAGGAATATGGATTCGATGAACCTTGATTTTGCAACAGTGTTCCAAACTCCTCTCCGTTGAAATGCAGGATCCAAGTCGATTTGCTTGCCGATTTGCGAATACAGTGTCTCTATCGTCCAGTCACTTGGTGCAATAATGAGTTGAGAAAAATCGTCAACTGTTAAATCAACCTGCCCTGTTTCTTCGGTAGCATCTACGTTCTCAAACAGATAACTTTGTTCGAAATCATTCGACATTTACGAATCCCAAAATTTAGTTCATCAACGCGAATTTATATCAGCCCCAAAACATATCACAAGTGCACAAAGCACAGGCTTCATACTGAGCTCCTTTGCCTTGTTTCGTTAGAAGGTAAAGTAATGGTGGAGGGGCAAATGGTATAAATGTGGTATAAAACTGGAAGAGCGAGAATCTTCGACAAGCAGATGATTTCTATTAACGCGAATTAGCCAATATTTTCAGAGGTTCGGTGGTGATCCCGACAGGAATCGAACCTGTGACCTACAGATTAGGAATCTGTCGCTCTATCCTACTGAGCTACGGGACCAACCGATGCGCATTCGCCGGTGATTCCGGCATCGTGAACGCTTTCAGACACATACTGTTTTTCAAGTCGGTCGCCAACCCCGCAAAAAGCGGGGCAGGCGGATTTATTCAGTTTCAGGCGGCAAGCGCCGTTTCCACCAATGATGCGAAATAGCTGACGCCATAGGGAATGGCGTCGTCGTTGAAGTCATAGGCCGGGTGGTGAAGGCCGGGCGTGTCGCCATTGCCGAGGAAGATATAGGCGCCGGGGCGCGCTTCCAGCATGTAGGAAAAATCTTCCGCCGCCATCATCGGCTCGACATTCTCGTTAACCTTGCCTTCGCCTGCAACCGAGCCTGCGACACGGGCGGCAAACTCCGTCTGCGCATCGTGGTTGAAGGTGACCGGATAATTGTTCTTGTAGCGCACGGTGATTTCAGCACCAGTGGCTGCTGCGATACCGGCGGCGGCTTCGCGGATGCGACGTTCGGCAAAGGCGCGGGTTTCCTTCTTGAGCGTGCGCACCGTGCCCGAAAGTGTCGCCTTTTCCGGGATCACATTATAAGCCTCGCCCGCGATGAACTTCGTCACCGAGATCACAAGCGAATCGAGCGGATCGGTATTGCGCGACACGATGCCCTGCAAGGCGATCATGAGCTGCGAACCGGCCAGGATCGGGTCGATGGTGCGGTGCGGCTGTGCCGCATGGCCGCCGCGCCCGCTGATGAAGAGATCGAATTCATCAGTCGCCGCCATGATCGGGCCTTTTCGCATCGCGAATTGTCCGACCGGCAGGCCCGGCATGTTGTGGACGCCATAGACTTCGGAAATGCTGAAACGGTCCATCACGCCGTCCTCGACCATGGCAAGGCCACCGGCGCCGCCTTCTTCGGCAGGCTGGAACAGAAGGGCCACCGAGCCGCGGAAATTGCGGGTCTCCGCCAGATACTGCGCCGCGCCCAGCAGCATGGAGGTGTGTCCGTCATGGCCGCAGGAATGCGCCTTGCCCGGATTTTGCGAGGCCCATTCCACGCCGCTCGTTTCAGTTATGGGCAGCGCATCCATGTCGGCGCGCAGGCCGATGGCCGGGCCGTCGCCGTGCCGTCCCCTGATGATGCCGACCACGCCGGTGCGGCCGACGCCGGTTTCCACATGATCGCAACCGAAGGATGTGAGCTTTTCGGCGACAAATTTTGCGGTTTCGTGCACGTCATAGAGAAGTTCGGGATTCTGGTGCAGTTTTCGCCGCCATGCGGCAATTTCCGCTTGCGATTCAACGGCACGATTCAGCACTGGCATTTTTGGATGACTCCCCGGATTGGGCCGGAATGGACATGATTTGATCCTGCAAGGATATGACGTTTCGGTGAAAGCGGGCAATCCCTGTTTGCCTTTTCATCGCCACATGGCATAGATAAAGAAATCGTTAATCTCCCATTATGGCGCAATTCGAATCCGCAGAAGTCGCAAGCCGTTTCGATTGGAACTACGGAATGATGTCGAAATCACTGAAAATCTGGTTTGCAGCTGCGGGCCTTTCCGCTGTCGCACTGGCGTCTGCTGCGGCTAATCCCTCGATTGCAGTGGATGTGGCAACCGGCAAGGTCTATGCACAGCAGGATGCCTTCCAGCGCTGGTATCCCGCATCCCTGACCAAGATGATGACGGCCTATGTGGCATTCCGCGCGCTTCAGTCGGGGCAGATGACGCTCGAGTCGCCGGTGCGCATGACGGTCAATGCCGCCAAGGAGCCGCCGAGCAAGATGGGCTACAAGCCGGGATCGGTCATGACGCTCGATTCGGCGCTGAAGATCATGCTGGTGAAGTCGGCCAATGACGTTGCGGTCGCGGTTGCCGAAGCCGTGGGCGGAACCGAATCCGCCTTCGTGCAGCGCATGAATGCGGAAGCGCAGCGCATCGGCATGGTCGGTTCGCATTTCGCCAATCCGAACGGGCTGCACGATCCTCAGAATTACACGACGGCGCGCGATCTGGCGGTTCTGGCCGTACAGCTTCGCCGTGAATTTCCGCAATATGCGCATTATTTCGCGACCGAGGCGATCGATCCGGGCGCAGGCAAGAAAGTGCAGGCCAATTACAACATCCTGCTCGGCCGCTATGACGGTGCGGACGGCATGAAGACCGGCTTCGTCTGCGCATCCGGCTTCAATCTTGCAAGCTCGGCCACGCGCAATGGCCGCACCGTGCTGGCAATCGTTCTGGGCGCCGACCGGCAGGAAGCGCGCGCGGTTCAGGCCGCGCAGCTGATGACCGATGCTTTCCGCGCCAGTGCCGGCGGCGGCGCGACGCTGGCGACGCTGCGCCCGACGGGAGGCGGCAATCTCAATCAGGCCACCGATATGCGCAAGGCGATCTGCAGCCAGGAAGCGATGGCCGATCGCTGGGATGGCCGCGATGTCGAAGGCAAGCTGAAAATCAATTCGCCCTATATCCATGCGATGGATCGCGATCCGGTTCCGGTTCGCGTGGGTCTGGTGTCCGAACCGGGGCCGATCACCCGGCCGAGCCAGCTCGATATTTCACAGGTTCCGGTGCCGATGCCGCGTCCGCAGCGTTCGGCGGGCGCCACGACCACCGCGATCAACTGATATGCCAAATCCCATTCCCGTTTCCGTGCTGACCGGCTTTCTCGGTTCAGGCAAGACGACGCTCCTCAACCGGCTCCTGAAGGATCCGGCGCTCAGCGACACGGCAGTCATCATCAACGAGTTCGGCGAGGTCAGCATCGATCATCTGCTGGTCGAGCAGGCCAGCGAAGGCGTGATCGAGCTTGCCGACGGGTGCCTGTGCTGCACGGTGCGCGGCGAACTGGTGGATACGCTGGCCGATCTGATCGACCGGCTCCAGACCGGGCGCATCAAGGCGCTGAAGCGCGTCATCATCGAAACCACCGGCCTTGCCGATCCGGCGCCGGTGCTGCATTCGATCATGGGGCATCCGGTGCTCATGCAGGCTTTCAGGCTGGACGGGGTTGTGGCGACGGTGGATGCCGTCAACGGCATGGCCACGCTCGACAATCATGAGGAAGCCGTCAAGCAGGCGGCGATGGCCGACCGCATCGTGCTCACCAAGACCGATCTGCCGGAAGCGCAGGCAGGACTTGCGGCGTTGACCGCGCGTCTTCGTGCGCTCAATCCCGGCGCGGACATTCTGGAAGCCGGTGAACAGCGCACAGGCTATGCGGCGCTTTTCGAATGCGGCCTCTATAATCCGGAAACGAAATCGGCCGATGTGCAGCGCTGGCTCAAGGCGGAAGCCTATGAGGATGCGCATCATGACCATGATCATGTTTGCGGGCCGGATTGCGATCACGACCATCATCACCATGATCACCATCACGGGCACCATCATGGCCACCATCAGGGCCACCACCATCATGGGCACACGCATCATCATCACCACGACGATGCGATCCGGTCCTTCTCACTGCGTCACGATGCGCCGATCCCGCTCTCGACCTTCGACATGTTCCTTGATCTTCTGCGGTCGACGCATGGGGAAAAGCTTTTGCGGGTGAAGGGCATCGTGCAGATTGCCGAAGACCCGGATCGTCCGGTGGTCATCCACGGGGTGCAGAAGATTTTCCATCCGCCTGCACGCCTGCCGCAGTGGCCGCAGGACAAGCATGAGACGCTTCTGGTGATGATCGTGAAGGATCTGCCGGAAACCTATGTGCGTGAGCTTTTCGATGCGTTTCTCGGACGTCCGGGCCTCGACCGGCCGGACCGGGCCGCGCTGACCGAAAATCCGCTGGCCATTCCGGGCTTTTCGCCCCGGAACTGATATTCACTTCCTGCGAATGAGAAAGCGGTGCAGCGGGCCCTCCCGCTCCTGCGTGATGAGGGCGTGGCCTTCCTGCGTGCAGAAATGCGGCACGTCTATGCCTGACAGCGGATCGGTCGCTTCCACCCAGAGAAGCGCTCCGCTCGGCATTTTTTCCAGACGATTGCGGGTCTTCAAAACCGGAAGGGGGCATTTAAGCCCCCTCAGATCGTAGACAGGAATCTCCTCCTGCAAGGCCATCAATTCCCGATGATCTTCCACCATGGCTTCTTCGGTTCGGCGGCTGCGACAGGGGCTGTCTGTTCGACATTCTGCGCCACCGTGCTGGCGGTCGTCATTGACGAGATCTGGGGTGAGACTTGCTGTGAAGCCTGTGGGGCAGCAGCCTGCGCTGATGCCGGGGTGGGTTGCGGTGCGGGCACGGCTGCGGTCTGTGTCGCGGGCTGTGCCGGAACGGCGACCGGTTGCGGCGTTGCAGCAATGGCTGTCGGCTGCACGGATGGCGTTGCCGGGCGAATATCGGGCGCACCGGCTTTTTCAGCCGAAGCAGGCGTAAGCGACGGCGGTTCGCGCGTTACCTTTTCGCCGCGCGCGCGGGCCGCAGACCATGCGGAGACGAGCTTGGCTTCGGCAATGCCCTGAATGGACGGTGCCGGTGCCTTCTGCGCAGCGCTGAAAGCGGACTGGTAGGTCTTTTCATAAGACGCATAGGACATCGCCTCGCCGCCAACCGAGGGCGGGCAGGCATCGGTCGGCGAAAGGGGCTGGCCGTCCGGCGTCGATACGTTGAAGACGTAGCGCTTCTCGCAGACGTCGACCTTCGGCGGAACCTTGGTGGTCTCGAAGGCGTCATAGCCCTGCTTCAGCATCTTCCAGAACGAATAATTCGGATCGCTCTTGTAGCGCGCCATGTTGGCGGCGGTCATGCGGAACGGAAACGCCTGGATCTGGAAGTCGCGCTGGCCGCCCTTGAAGGCGTCGCGACCGAAGGCGTAGATCTCGGCGACCTGCTCGTCGGTCATCGAATAGCAGCCCGACGAGGAACATGCGCCATGCACCATCAGGTGCTGGCCGGTGCGGCCATTCGCGCGGTCATAGGCGTTGGGAAATCCGATGTTGAAAGCCAGGTAATAGTTCGAGTTGGGGTTCATCTGGGCGGGACGGACGGTGTAGAAACCTTCCGGCGCCTGACGGTCGCCTTCGATATATTTCGGGCCGAGCTTGCCCGACCACTTGCAGATTTCGTAGGAAGCGATCTGGTCGTATTTGCCGTTATTCTTCTGCTTCCAGACTTCGAGCACGCCTTCTTCCTTGAAGATGCGCACCATGATCGGCGAGGTGCGGGTCATGCCCTTCGCCTTCATCTTGGCAACGACCTTTTCGGGAAGCGGCTTTTCGGCCCGCAGACTGAGGTCGGATACGGACGAACCCTGACAGCCCGCAAGAAGCGTGGTTGCCAGTAAGGAGCCTAGAATTGCGGTTCTGATCTTCATGTCGCATCAAGTCTGTTAGAGCTACGCCAGAGACTTTATGAGCAAAAGTCGATTTCCTGAAGGTCCGATCCTATAAATGAAACCTTACGGTATCGTTTATAAATCCTTGCCCAGATAGCTAAAACCCGGCGCGTCGGCAATATGGCCGAATTTGCAGCTTGATGCAAATGCGGGAGGCGCCTGGCCTCCCGTACGGTTTTTCACTTTGTCTTGAACCGCGCATCCTGTCCCGAAAACCGCGCCGAGTTTGCGGGGTGCGCGCCAATTCCCGGCGAAAATCAGATATTGCGGCCGATTTCGAGGAACTTCTGGCGGCGCTCCTGCTTCAGCGTTTCGCCGTCGATATCCTTCATCGAACGCAGCGATGCAGTGATGATGTCGCCGGTGGCGTCGATCACGGCTTCCTTGCCGCGATGCGCGCCGCCCATCGGTTCGGGAATGATGCCGTCGATGACCTTGAGGTCGAACAGGTCCTGGGCGGTGATGCGCATGTTGGAAGCGGCGTCCTTGGCGCGGGTCGAATCATGCCAGAGGATCGAGGCCGCACCTTCGGGCGAAATCACCGAATAGATCGAATGCTCGAGCATGTAGACGCGGTTTGCGACGGCGATCGCAATCGCGCCGCCGGAGCCGCCTTCACCGATGATGATGGAGATGACCGGAACGCGCAGCTTGAGGCACTCCGCCGTCGAGCGGGCGATGGCTTCCGCCTGGCCGCGTTCCTCGGCGCTGACGCCGGGATAGGCACCCGCAGTATCCACGAAGGTGATGAGCGGCAACTGGAAGCGGTCGGCCATTTCCATGATGCGGACGGCCTTGCGGTAGCCTTCCGGGCGGGCCGAGCCGAAATTGTGCTTGAGGCGGGTCTTGGTGTCGGAACCCTTTTCCTGCCCGATGATGGCGACGGGCTGACCGTTGAAGCGGCCGAAACCGGCCTGGAGGGCTTCGTCATTGGCGAACTTGCGGTCGCCGGCAAGCGGCGTGAATTCGGTGAACAGCCGGTCGATATATTCCAGGCAGTGCGGGCGGTCCGGATGGCGGGCGATCTGCGCCTTCTGCCACGGGGTCAGCTTGCGATAGATGTCCTTCAGCGCATCCGCCGAACGCTTCTCGAGGCGACGAATCTCGTCGCTCATCTCGACGCTGCCCTGTTCCTGCGCGAGCTTCTTCAGCTCGAGAATCTGGCCTTCAAGGTCGGCGACGGGTTTTTCAAAATCGAGATAATTGTACATCGGGCCTGACTGTTCGTGCGTTTTACAAAGGGACGTGCCGCTCTATGACCAGCCTGAAAAAGGCTGTTTTACGGCGCCTTACATATTCACTACTGGCTCATCTTGCAAATTTTCGGTTTTCTCATAACCGTAGAGCGGCTAATCGGCAAGCGGATGATGCTCGCTGACAAGCTTATGCAGTCTTTCCTCAAGCACATGCGTATAGATTTGCGTCGTTGAAATGTCGGCATGGCCGAGCAATTGCTGCACGGTGCGCAGGTCAGCGCCGTTCTGCAGCAGGTGGCTGGCAAAGGCGTGGCGAAGCACGTGCGGCGAGACGGCAGAGGCCGACAATCCCGCGCGCGCGGCAAGGCCCTTCAACTCGCGGGCAAAAACCTGGCGCGCCAGATGGCCGCTTTCGGAGAATGCCGGGAACAGCCAGGGATTGTCATCGCTGCCGGGCAGGGAATCCCGCAAGGCGAGAAAGCGCTGCAAGGCTTCACGCGCCTTGGGCGAAAGCGGAACCATGCGTTCCTTGGAACCCTTGCCGCGCACCAGCAGAAAACGGTGATCGGTGCGGGCGACGGTGACGGGCAGGCCGACGAGTTCCGAAACCCGAAGCCCCGTCGCATAAAGCGTTTCGAGAAGCGCATGAAGGCGCAAGGCCTTGATGAGATCAGCCGGTTCGCCGGGCTCCTCGGCTTCAAGCACTGCCCGGTCGAGAAGCCGCGTGACGTTTTCGACGCTCATGATCTTCGGCAGCGGCTTTTGCTTTTTCGGCGCATCGACGGTGCCGGTCGGATCGTCCTGCCGGTAGCCTTCCGAATAGAGAAAGCGGAAGAACTGGCGCAGCGCCGACAGGCGCCTTGCCTGCGAGGTTGCGGCAAAACCTTCCGCGGCCATGGCATCGATGGCGCCGCGGACATGGTCCGCGCCGGCCTCGGCAAGATTGACGCCGCGCGCCGCCATGGCTTCCGCCACTGCTTCAAGGTCGCGCCGGTAGGATTCAAGCGTATTGTGGGCAGCACCCCGTTCGGCGCTCATCATTTCCAGAAAGTTTTCGATCGCCAGCGATGCGCGCATCCTCACTCCTGCGGTGCCTGGGGCGGTTCGGGGGCGGTGTCGGCAGTTTCCGCCGGATCGGGCGCGGCCACGGGAGGCGCAATCGTCACCAGCTTCAGCTTCGAGGCCGGTATTTCGACGGTGATCTCGCGCGTGTCGGGCTCCACGAAATTGGCAAGCGCGTACATCGCGCCATAGACGATGGCGGCGACCAGAGCGAGAAAAAGGACAAGGCGCGTCAGCGTTGGCATGCATCACTTATGCTGCGGCATTTGGACGAAAGCAAGGACGGCGACGAAGGGAACCCGCGCGCCCCATCTTGCAAAAAAGCCGTGCTTGCGGCCCCGCGCGCCGCCAAAACCAATCAAAGCAATTGACGTCGAACCGTTTTTCATGTGGAACCGGAACAAATGGACGAGGACAATGAGCAGCACGGCAAAACAAAACAATCTACATGAGAAAGCGGAACTGATCCGCGATCTGCTCGGTTCGAAAGTCGTGGTGCTTGTGGGGCTGATGGGCGCGGGCAAATCCACCGTCGGGCGCAAGGCGGCGAGCCTTCTCGGCCTGCCGTTTCGCGATGCCGATACGGAGATCGAAGCGGTTTCGCGCATGACCGTCCCCGAACTGTTCGAAGCCTATGGCGAGGTGGAGTTCCGCGATCTGGAACGCCGCGTCATCATGCGCCTGCTCGAAGACGGGCCGATGGTTCTGGCAACCGGCGGCGGAGCCTATATGAACGCCGAAACGCGCGCGGCAATCGCGCGTGCAGGCGTTTCCATCTGGCTCAATGCGGAAATCGATATTCTGATGGAGCGCGTATCGCGCCGCCAGAACCGCCCGCTTTTGAAGAACAGCGATCCGCGCGGTGTCATGCTGCGGCTGATGAACGAGCGCTATCCGGTCTATGCGCTGGCCGATCTCCAGCTCATGACGCGGGACGACAAGAAGGAAGTGATCGCCGCCGAACTGCTCGATGTTCTGGCCGGTCATCTCGAAGGATTAGAGGCTTAACGGCTGCCTGCCTCGCTATATGTATCGGAGACTATGCATGAACGCGCCTTCCATCGCCGGTGTCACCACCGTTCCCGTGTCGCTTGGCGACCGTTCCTACGACATATTGATCGGCAAGGGGCTGGTTGACCGGGCGGGCGAGGAACTGGCGAAGCGTCTGAAAGGCGTGCGCGTGGCGGTGGTGACGGACGAGAATGTCGCCAGGGCGCATCTGGAGCGCCTCACCGAAAGCTTCGTCAGGGCCGGCATCGATGTAACGCCGGTGATCGTTGCGCCGGGCGAGAAATCCAAGTCATTCGGCACACTTGAAACGGTAACCAATGCCGTGCTGGCGGCGCGGCTGGAACGCGGCGACGCGGTCGTGGCTTTCGGCGGCGGCGTGGTTGGCGATCTGTCCGGTTTCGTTGCCGGTATCGTTCGGCGCGGCATGAATTTCGTGCAGATGCCGACCTCGCTCCTGTCGCAGGTCGATTCCTCGGTCGGCGGCAAGACGGGGATCAACACGGCGCACGGCAAGAACCTCGTCGGCGTCTTCTATCAGCCGCAACTGGTTCTGGCCGATACGGAAGTCCTCGATACGCTGAGCCCGCGTGAGTTTCGCGCCGGTTATGCGGAGGTCGCGAAATATGGCCTGATCGACCGCCCTGACTTCTTCGAATGGCTGGAACGGAACTGGCAGGAGGTTTTCTCCGGCGGCGCGGCGCGGACGGAAGCCATCGCCGAATCCTGCCGCTGCAAGGCGGCTGTCGTTGCGCGCGACGAGCGCGAGACCGGCGACCGGGCGCTGCTCAATCTCGGCCATACTTTCGGCCACGCGCTGGAAACGGCGACGGGCTACGATTCAACCCGCCTCGTGCATGGCGAAGGTGTCGCCATCGGCATGGCGCTGGCCCACCGCTTCTCCGTCAAGATGAATCTGTGCGGCGTCGAGGATGCGGAGCGCGTCGAGGCGCATCTGAAAGCCGTCGGCCTGCCATACCGCCTGTCGAATGTGCCGGGCGGCTTGCCGTCTGCGGAAAAACTGATGGATTATATTGCACAGGACAAGAAAGTGGCGCGCGGCGCGCTCACCTTCATCCTGACACGCGGTATCGGCCAGTCCTTCATTGCCAAGGATGTGCCGCCGGCAGCCGTGCTGGAATTTTTGAAAGACCGTCTGGTGGACTGAATTCGACATTTGAATGCCGCCTGAATGCGATGCTGTTTCAAAGGTCAAATTCGAAAATCCACTAGATACGAAGCAAGAGGACAAGGCGAATGGCTTTCGAGCTCTGGGTTCTGTGCGGCATTATCCTGCTCTGCGTCATTCTTTCCGGATTCTTTTCAGGCTCCGAAACGGCGCTGACGGCGGCGTCGAGGGCCAGAATGCTCACGCTCGAGCATAATGGCGACGAGCGCGCGGGACTGGTCCAGCGGCTCATCAGCCGTCGCGACCGCTTGATCGGCGTGCTTCTGATCGGCAACAACCTCGCCAATATTCTGGCCTCCTCGATTGCCACCAGCATTTTCCTCAACCTGTTCGGCGATGCGGGCGTCGCCTATGCGACGCTCGCGATGACGGTCATTCTGGTCATCTTCGCTGAAGTGCTGCCGAAATCCTGGGCGATCTCCGGTCCCGACCGGTTTTCGCTTGTCGTTGCGCGCAGCGTTTCGCTGGTGGTGCTGATCCTCGGGCCGGTCTCTGCCGCAGTGAACTGGATCGTGCGCGCGATCCTGAGGCTCTGCGGCGTCAATCTTGCCGCAGGCCGGTCCATGTTGAGCCCGCAGGAGGAATTGCGCGGCGCGGTCGAGGTGCTGCATCGCGACAAGTCGCTCATCAAGGAAGACCGCGACCAGCTTGGCGGCCTTCTCGACCTCAAGGAGCTGGAAGTCAGCGATGTGATGGTGCACCGGACCTCGATGGGCACCGTCAATGCCGATGCCGCGGCGGAAGAGATCGTGCGCGATATTCTGGCCAGCCCGCACACGCGCATGCCGCTCTGGCGCGACGATATCGACAATATCGTCGGTATCATCCACACCAAGGACCTGTTGCGCGCACTTTACGACGTCGACAATGATTTCACCCGCATCGACATCATGAAGGTCGCGCGCAAGCCGTGGTTCGTGCCCGACACGACGACATTGCAGGACCAGCTCGACGCTTTTCTCCGCCGCAAGGCGCATATCGCCATCGTTGTCGACGAATATGGCGATGTGCAGGGCCTGGTGACGCTCGAGGATATCCTGGAGGAAATCGTCGGCGATATTGCCGACGAGCACGATATCGACATGCAGGGCGTTCGCCTGCAGCCGGACGGTTCGGTGATCGTCGATGGTTCGCTGCCGATTCGCGATATCAACCGCGCGCTCGACTGGCACCTGCCGGATGAGGAGGCGACCACAATCGCCGGGCTGGTCATTCATGAGACGCAGACGATCCCGGAAGTGAAGCAGGCCTTCACCTTTTACGGGAAACGCTTTTCTGTGCTCAAGAAGGAAAGGAACCGCCTGACGCGGTTGCGCATCGTGCCGCTCGACGCCGATGGAAAACCGGCCCCCATCGTTGCGGCGGTGCCGCGCCGATAGAACAGATGGCGGCAGAAAGACGGTAATAACAAATATTACTAATAAACGCTGGTCGTGCTCTATTTAAGCATAGAATATTTCATTTGAAATATCGCCGGATTTATGTATTACTGAGGTTGTATTGCGGCGGGCATGTTCATCTATAAGCATGTGATGCCGTTCATTGTAGATAGCTTATGTTCTGATACGAAAACTGCGGAGAAATTTCATATCGCATGCTTTATAATGAGATAGATACAGCCTTCTCTATTTGTGCCAACATCGGATGCTATTCTGAAATTGCTTTTCTCCGCGAAGTTCGATCGATTTGATCGCATGGCATTGGATGCATAGCAAAAGCGCCCGAAAGGGCGCTTTGCATGTTTTGGGGCGGGCTCTGGATAGCCTGCTTCCTGATAGGGCTCAGCGAAGTTGCCCTCCCGGTCCCGGCTGCTAGGCACAGCCGAAGGGTCCGGCTCCAGAGTATTTCCGTTTCGATTGAATCGCGGAGATGCTCCATCCGTCCGGTTTGCGCCTGGCTTTACCCGAACGATTTCCGCTTTCGGAAGACATGCTCTTTCCGAAAAAATCTTCAGCGGCGCGTTGCTTCACCGGGGGCGGAAGGCTCAAGCGCCAGCGCGTGGACGCCGCTCTCCAGTTCGTCCTTCAACAGCGCGTTGATGGCGCGGTGGCGCTCGATGCGACTCATTCCGGCAAAGGCGTCGGCAACGATGCGGATGCGGAAATGTGTTTCGCCGGTGCCGTCATAGACTTCATGATGACCGCGATCCTCATGGTGATGGCCGGCGTGGAGGTGGCTTTCGTTAATGACTTCAAGGCGCTGGGGAGCGAAAGCCGTGGTCAGTTTCGCTTCCATCGCGCTTTGTTTGCTATTGTGAATGGACATTTGAGCCACTTCTCCCCATATAGACGCTGTGCCTCATATAACGCTGCTTCGGCGGCAAAAGGTGGGGCAAATCCGCACAGGAAAGCACTCCGCTTCAAAATTTCGCCCAGTTGAAATGGCCAAAAGCCCGACCGGACGAAATGTCAATTCTTGTTCAGCAACTGATAATCCGCATAATTCGATTCGATGACAACGAACTCAAAATTTTTCGACAGTATCCGCATCAAGCCCAAGAAGACCGCGGAAGCGAAGTCTTCAGCACCCTGCTGCCAGTGGGATGGTTGCGACAAGCCGGGCACGCATCGCGCGCCTGTGGGGCGGATGCGTGAAGGCGAATATTTCCGCTTCTGCATCGACCATGTGCGGGAATATAACAAGAATTTCAATTACTTCTCCGGTCTTTCCGATGGCGACATCGCGAAATTCCAGAAGGATGCGATCACCGGCCACCGCCCAACCTGGTCGACGACGGCGAATTCCACCGCCAAGGCGCGCACCTCGCCCGACGTGGCCAAGATGCGGTCAGGTTCGGCCTCCTATCACAACCGCATCCGCGATCCCTTCAATCTTTTCAAGGAAGCGAAGGGGCATGCGCCGGGACAGAAGGCGCAGCGCAAACCCCGCACGCTGGAAATAAAGGCGCTGGCCACCCTCGGTCTTGAACCAAATTCGACTGGCGATAAGATCAAGGCGCGCTATAAAGAGTTGGTAAAGCAGCACCATCCGGATGCGAATGGTGGTGATCGCGGATCGGAAGAGAGATTTCGCGATGTTATTCAGGCTTATCAATTGCTCAAGCAGGCAGGTTTTTGCTAAAGCCTGTTTGGGACTGAAAGCTGACTATGGAGCGGTCGCCGACGGCTCCGACGGACATTCTTCTGCCGCGCCAAGGCGTGGATGCAAGCACGGATGCCCGCAACGAATTACGGAAGGGGCATACCGTCCGGCGCGCCGGAAAAACATGCCCGCGGATGAAAGTTGCCGGTCGGCAGCTTGCCGGTATTAATTCGCGGCCGGTCGCTGCCTGCCGCTCTGGAGGCATGATGAACAAGGTTGAGCGGGATATAGCCAATTTGCCGGATACGACGGTTTCGGTGCGCGAAGTGTTCGGGATCGATTCCGACATGACGGTGCCGGCTTATGCGGCAGGCGATTCCTATGTGCCGGAGCTTGATCCGGATTATCTTTTCGACCGTCAGACGACGCTCGCGATCCTCGCAGGCTTTGCCTATAACCGTCGCGTGATGGTTTCCGGCTATCACGGCACCGGCAAGTCGACCCATATCGAGCAGGTCGCGGCCCGCCTCAACTGGCCTTGCGTGCGCGTCAACCTCGACAGCCATGTCAGCCGTATCGATCTCGTCGGCAAGGACGCCATCGTGGTCAAGGAAGGCGTACAGGTCACCGAATTCAAGGACGGCATCCTGCCCTGGGCCTATCAGCACAATGTAGCGCTGGTGTTCGACGAATACGACGCCGGCCGCCCGGACGTGATGTTCGTCATCCAGCGCGTTCTGGAATCCTCGGGCCGCCTGACGCTTCTCGACCAGAGCCGCGTCATCCGTCCGCACCCGGCTTTCCGCCTGTTCGCGACCGCCAACACCGTCGGTCTCGGCGACACGACCGGCCTTTATCACGGCACCCAGCAGATCAACCAGGCGCAGATGGACCGCTGGTCCATCGTGACGACGCTGAACTATCTGCCGCACGACAATGAAGTGAACATCGTTCTCGCCAAGGCCAAGCATTACCAGAATGCCGAAGGCCGCGAGATCGTGAACAAGATGGTGCGCGTGGCCGACATGACCCGCCAGGCTTTCATCAATGGCGATCTCTCGACCGTCATGAGCCCGCGCACGGTCATCACCTGGGCCGAAAATGCCGCGATCTTCAACGATGTCGGCTTTGCATTCCGCCTGACCTTCCTCAACAAGTGCGACGAGCTGGAACGCGCGACCGTGGCTGAGTTCTATCAGCGTGCTTTCGGCGTTGAACTGCCGGAATCGGCGGCCAATATCGTTCTCGCTTGATGCGGAGGAAGCCTGCCGCCCGATAATCCGGCGGCAGTGCACTGTCTGGTGCGGGGGCGATGAGCTTCGCCCTTGCTTGAAAGCGAAGTCAGGATAGGCATATGTCGGGCCAGAAGTCAGGAATAGGCGATAATTCGCGCGAGCGTAAACCGGGACCGGTGGATTCCGAACCGTTCAAGCGTGCGATAACGGCTTGCGTCCGCGCCATTTCCGGCGAGCATGAGCTGGAAGTGGCGTTTACCAACGACCGTCCGGCCTTGAGCGCCAATCGTGCCCGCCTTCCCGACCTGCCGAAACGTCCAACCGCGCATGATATTGCCGTCACGCGCGGCCTTGGCGATTCCATGGCGCTGCGTCAGGCGCGCCATAACCCACGCATTCATGCGAGCCTCGCTCCGGAAGGAAAGCAGGCGCGCGCCATTTACGATGCGGTCGAACAGGCGCGTGTTGAAGCCATCGGCGCGCGCGCCATGGCGGGCATGGCGGACAATCTTTCCACCATGCTTGCGGATAAATATTCGAAAGCCAATTTCTCCACCGTCACCGAGAGGGAAGATGCGCCGCTCGAGGAAGCCGTGTCGCTTCTTCTGCGTGAGAAGCTGACCGGGCGGGCCGCACCGGCGGAAGCAGGGCAGGTGCTGGAGCTGTGGCGCGACTGGATCGAACAGAAGGCTGCGGCCGACATTGCGCGGCTCGGCGACAATCTCGAAGACCAGCAGGCCTTTGCGCGCACGGTGCGCGACATGCTCGCTTCCATGGACATGGCGGAAGAGCTGTCGCAGGAAGAACCGAGCGACGAGGAAGAACAGAACGACGAACAGACGCCGGATTCCGACGAGAACGAGGAAGGCGGCGACGAAAGTCAGGAAGGTTCCGATTCGGCTGAAAGCGAGGAATCCGACAGTTCGAGCGATGAAGGCGAGCAGGGCGAAATGGATGCCGCCGACGCTTCCGCCGACGACATGGACGACAGCGAGGATATCGACGCGGAAACGCCGGGCGATACGCGCCGTCCGAACCAGCCTTTCGCCAATTTTGCCGAGCATGTCGATTACAAGGTCTTCACGCGCGAGTTCGATGAAGAGGTCGAAGCGACCGATCTTTGCGACGAGGCGGAACTCGATCGTCTGCGCGGTTTCCTCGACAAGCAGCTTGCCAATCTGCAGGGCGTGGTGGGGCGTCTCGCCAACCGCCTGCAGCGCCGCCTGATGGCGCAGCAGAACCGCTCGTGGGATTTCGATCTGGAAGAGGGCTATCTCGATTCGGCGCGTCTGGTGCGTATCGTCATCGATCCGACGCAGCCGCTTTCCTACAAGCAGGAGCGCGATACGGATTTCCGCGATACGGTTGTCACGCTGGTGCTGGACAATTCCGGCTCCATGCGCGGTCGCCCGATCACGGTTGCCGCGACCTGCGCGGATATTCTCGCCCGCACGCTGGAGCGTTGCGGCGTGAAGGTGGAAATTCTGGGCTTCACCACCAAGGCGTGGAAGGGCGGCCAGTCGCGCGAAGCGTGGCTTGGACGCGGCAAGCCCGCCAATCCGGGTCGCCTCAACGATCTGCGCCACATCGTCTACAAGAGCGCCGATGCGCCCTGGCGGCGCGCCCGGCGCAATCTCGGCCTGATGATGCGCGAAGGGCTGCTGAAGGAAAACATCGACGGCGAGGCGCTGATCTGGGCGCATCAGCGCCTGCTTGGACGGCCTGAACAGCGCAAGATCCTGATGATGATTTCGGATGGCGCGCCGGTCGACGACTCGACGCTTTCCGTCAATCCCGGCAACTATCTGGAGAGGCACCTGCGCGCCGTGATCGAGGAAATCGAAACGCGTTCGCCGGTGGAACTGATCGCCATCGGCATCGGCCATGACGTCACGCGCTATTATCAGCGCGCCGTCACCATCGTCGATGCGGAAGAACTGGCTGGCGCCATGACCGAACAGCTTGCCTCGCTTTTCGAGGAGCAGGGGGCTGCGGCTCCGGCCAAGGGCAGGCGCCGGGCTGGCAGAAGGTAAAGCAAAGGACGCTTGAAGTTTATTTTGATGCATTTCCGAACGCAAAGGCGCTTCACGCTTTTGCTGGAAATGCTTCAAGCGCCCTTGGTCATGCCTCTTCCGCCGTTGTCCGGCTTGGCGCATAAAGCGACGGGGCGAAGACGGCGAGGATTGCCCCATAGGGGATCAGCATAAGCGTCCCCATGATGACCTTCACAAAGAAGTCGCCAAAAGCCAGCGACGCCCAGAGCGGCACGCCGAGGCCGAGGAAGGACGCCGGTTCGGCAAGCGACGAATCGGGCATTCCCGTGAGCGTGTCGATCCACGCAAATCCGGCTGCGAAGGCAATCGAGAAGAACAGGACCGTATCGAGCACAGAGCCGAACATGGCGGCGGCAAAGGGTGCCTTCCACCAGGTCTTGCGGCGCAGGCGGTCGAAGACGGTGATGTCCATCAGCTGTGCGAAAAGAAAGGCCGAGCCCGAGGCAATCGCGATGCGCGGGGTTGCCAGCCAGATCGACATGACGACGCCCAGCACGAAACCGGCATAGACGACCTTGCGCGCGGCGGCAGGGCCGAAGCGGCGATTCGTCAGGTCATTGACCAGAAAGGCGACAGGATAGGTGAAGGCACCATAGGTCAGAACTTCACCGAGGCCGAAATGCTGGAACGGATACTGGACGAGAATATTCGACGCGGCAACCGCCACGCACATGGCCAGTATCGCTGGCATAAGCCGGGAAAAAGAGGGTGTCTCGATTGACATTTTTTTATCCTGGGTGATGGAACCAGCAAAAAAGGCCGACGAGAGCCGGCCTTTTTTGTCAAATCATTTGGCCGAAAGCTTAGGCAGCGACTGCTTCAGCCTGCTTCTTTGCGATCTGACGCTTCAGCAGGCGAGCGCGCTGCGACAGTTCCTTGTCGTCGGACTTGACGAGGAACGCATCCAGACCGCCGCGATGTTCGACCGAACGCAGGGCGTTGGCGGAAACGCGCAGACGATAGCTCTGGCCGAGGGTTTCGGACATCAGCGTAACATTGCAGAGGTTCGGCAGAAAGCGGCGACGCGTCTTGTTGTTCGCGTGGCTGACATTGTTGCCGTACTGGACCGACTTGCCGGTCAATTCACAAGCGCGGGACATTTTGGTCTCACCTTCAATTACGTTCTTCAGGCCCCGACCCGAATGTCCGAATTCAAGCAATCAACGCAGTTTGATGCTGCTGGCGCGCGATCTCGGACAGGCGGCCTATTGGGAAAGTCGCGTTTCTATAGTGACAGCAGCCGTTGCAGTCAAGTGAGATTCCGTATCCATCGCGCAAAGACGCGGTTTTCCGGCTTCCGAACGGTCTTCACGAAAGCTTGCAATCATAACTTCGCCGGTTTTGCCTGTTGCACAGATACTGTATCGAAGAATCCCACGCAACTTTCTGGCGGTCCAATGTGGTTGAAAACCTTCATTGGAAAAGCAGGCGAAAGGAATGCCGAGTATGATCGAACCGTCGCATGTGTTGAAGCCCGTCCGGCACCGGCTGGCGCAGTATGGTGTGGCGGCTGCGGCAGGACTGGCCTTCGCGGGCCTGAGCTTGGGGGCACTGACGATGGCCAGCGGCCCGGCCCGGGCCGATGATCTTTACCGGACGGAATACGATATTTCCATTTTCGGGCTTTCCATTGCGCGGTCCGCCATAGAAACCACGGTCAATGGCGCGAATTACAACCTCAATGGCCGTTTCCTGACCTCCGGTCTGGCGCGGGTGTTCGACGATACGGACGGCACCGTGCACGTTACCGGCAGCGCCGTCGGCGGCAAGGTCGTGCCGAAGAGCTTCGATCTGGCCTACAAGCATGGCCGCAAGAACAAGAGCACCACGATCCGCTTCGCCAATGGCAATGTCGTGGCGGCGGAAAACCAGCCTCCGGTGAAAAAGCGCGACCCCTGGGTGGAAACATCGCCGCAGGACCTGCTGAATGTCAGCGATCCGCTGAGCGCCCTCATGATTCCGGCGAAGAATGGCCGGGCAGTCTGCGATCGCTCGCTGAGCGTCTTCGACGGCCAGACGCGGGCCGAGATCAGGCTTTCCTTCAATGGCACCGAATCGTTCACGACCGATGGCTTTACCGGCGAATCGGTCATCTGCTCGGCGAAGTTCATTCCGATTTCCGGTTATCAGAAGGGCAAGAAGGCCATCGATTACCTGAGTAATCGCAGCCGGATGACGATTTCCTTCGCATCGCTCGGCAATTCGGGCATCTATGCGCCCGTCGTGGCACGGATCGGCACCCAGATCGGCACGCTCAAGATCCAGGCGACCCGTTTTTCAAAGGTGAACTGACCGGCAGCCAGAGCATTTCCTGTTTTTCATGAAGCGTTGGAAATGCTCTGTCTTTTGTTTTATCGCGCATCTCATCCGATCGAAGCTGGATCAGAAATCAGTCCAGTGGCTGATTTCCCTGCGTAGGCGGTTCCCACTTTTCGGGATGCGCTCTAGTTCCGATTAATGCTTCGGGTGCACGCATTCCTCGTGGTTTCCGAGAATCTCGATCACGCGGCACTGGTCGATGCGGCCATGCGCGGTGCATTCCAGCATGCGCTGCAATTCCGTCTTGAGCGAAAGCAGTTTTGCGATGCGATGCTCCACATCGCTCAGGCGCGCGCGTGCAATGGCGTCGGCTGCCGCGCATGACTGGTCGGGATTGTCCTGAAGATCGAGAAGCGTGCGGATCGCATCCACCTCGAACCCCAGATCGCGCGCATGGCGGATGAAGAGAAGCCGCTGGATGTCGCTCCGGTCATAGAGGCGGCGATTGCCGTCACTGCGCGGCGGGGAAGGCAGCAGGCCGATCTGCTCGTAATAACGGATGGTCGGCACTTTGACGCCGCTCGCCTTCGATGCTTCGCCGATGGGCATATTCGTGATCATTTTCCGCTTGCTCCTCTAGTCACTAGAGGATGTAGACCTTGCTCAAGACAATTCAAGAGCAGTCCTGAAAAGAGCAGATCATGAGTGAAACACTGAACCAGATTCGCTTTCGCATCGACGGTATGGATTGCGCGTCCTGCGCAGCCAAGATCGAAACTGCCGTGCGGCGCGTGCGCGGGATCAAGGATGTCTCCGTTTCGGTTGCGGGAGGCACGATGACCGTCAGCCATGATGGAACGGGCGATCTCGACAAGATTGCCGCCAAGGTTCGCAGCCTCGGATATGGCGCGGAGCTGGTCGCCTCGGAAAAAGCCCCGGCAAAGGACGAGCATTCGCACGATCATTCTCACCATGACCATGACCATGACCACGGGGCGTGCGGCGGCAACCACGATCACCACGATCATGCGCATGATCACGGGCATGAGCACGATCATGACGGCCACAGCGAGATTGCGGCAACGCCGGACAGTCTGCGCTTTCGGGTCGATGGCATGGATTGCGCATCCTGCGCGGCCAAGATCGATACCGCCGTGCGCCGCCTGCCCGGCGTGACGGATGTGTCTGTCTCCGTGACCAATGGCGCGATGAACGTCAATCATGACGGGACGGCAAAGAGCGATGAAATCGCCGCCAGGGTGACGGCTCTGGGCTACAGGACCACGCTTGCCGACACCGCTGCCGCTGCCAGCGGCGGCAGGGCTGCGCCCAAGGCAAGCGCGCCTGCAAAACCGCTGCCGTGGTGGCGCTCGAAGAAAGGCCAGATGATGCTGGCCTGCGGCGGCGGGCTGGTCGCCGCCTATATAGCCGGGCATCTCTACCCGGCGATCGAGCTGTGGGCTTTCACCGCGGCGATGCTGATCGGTCTCGTGCCGATTGCCAGGCGCGCCTATATGGCGGCCATCAACGGTACGCCGTTTTCCATCGAGATGCTGATGACGATTGCCGCCATAGGCGCAATGTTCATTGGCGCGACCGAGGAAGCGGCAGCCGTCGTGTTTCTGTTCCTGGTCGGTGAGCTTCTGGAAGGGGTGGCCGCCGGAAAGGCGCGCGCCAGTATCCAGTCGCTCACCGCGCTGGTGCCGAAGACTGCGTTTCTCGAGAAAAACGGGACGACTTCGGAAGTTGCGGCTGACAGTCTCGCGGTTGGCGATGTGATTTCTGTGCGGCCCGGCGACCGCATGCCTGCCGATGGTGAAATCCTGACGGGTGAAAGCGCGGTCGATGAAGCGCCCGTCACCGGTGAAAGCACGCCGGTCGGGAAGGCTGAAGGCGACACGGTTTTTGCCGGCACGATCAATGGCGACGGCGTGCTGCGGGTCCGGGTCACGGCTGCCGCGCAGGATAACACCATCGCCCGCGTCGTGCGGCTGGTCGAGGAAGCGCAGGAAGCAAAGGCGCCGACCGAGCGTTTCATCAATCGTTTTTCGACCTATTACACGCCGGGCGTGGTCGTGGTGGCGGCGCTTGTCGCCATCCTGCCGCCGCTTCTTGCGGGCGGCGACTGGAACGAATGGATCTACAAGGGACTTGCGATCCTCCTGATCGGTTGCCCCTGCGCGCTGGTCATTTCCACGCCTGCGGCAATTGCAGCCGCGCTCTCGTCGGGCGCCCGGCGCGGTCTTCTGATGAAGGGCGGCGCGGTGCTGGAAACCATCGGCAAGATCACGGCGGCCTGCTTCGACAAGACCGGCACGCTGACCGAAGGCAAGCCGAAGGTGACCGATGTGCTGGCGGGCGACCTGCCCGAGGATGAAGTGCTGCGTCTTGCCGCGTCGCTGGATGCGGGCTCAAGCCATCCGCTGGCGCTGGCCATTGTCGGTGCCGCAGAACAGCGCGGCCTGAAACTTGCCCCCGTGGCGGGAGGAAAGGCCCATGGCGGCAAGGGCGTGTCGGGCATGGTGGGCGAGAAGGACCTGTTTCTGGGTTCGCGCCGCGCCGCCAATGATATTTCAGCCATTCCGGATGCGCTGGCGAACCGCATTGCCGCCTGCAACGACGAAGGCAAGACGGTTTCCGTGCTGGTTGCCAATGGCAGGATCGCCGGTGCGATCGCCATGCGCGACGAACCGCGCGCCGATGCCATTGCCGGCTTGCGGGAGTTGAAGGCGGCCAACATCCGCACCCTCATGCTGACCGGCGACAATCGCCGCACGGCGGAAGCCATCGGGCGCGATCTGGGGATCGAGGTGCGGGCCGAGCTTCTGCCGGAAGACAAGCAGCGCATCGTCGGCGAATTGCGCAAGGAAGGTCTGATCGTCGCCAAGATTGGCGACGGCATCAACGACGCGCCAGCGCTTGCCGCCGCCGATGTCGGCATCGCCATGGGCGGCGGCACCGATGTGGCGCTGGAAACGGCGGACGCCGCCGTCCTGCACGGCCGGGTTGGCGATGTGGAGGAAATGGTCGACCTTTCCAAGCGGACCATGCGCAATATCCATCAGAATATTGCCATAGCGCTTGGATTGAAGGCTGTCTTTCTGGTGACCACGGTGCTGGGCATCACCGGCCTCTGGCCCGCCATTCTGGCCGATACGGGCGCGACCGTTCTTGTGACGATCAACGCATTGCGGCTTTTGAGGCAACCTGTGCGGTAAAATAGAGCATTTCCAGCAAAAGTGCGAAGCCCGGGGGGAAATCAGTCCACTGGACTGATTTCTTATCCCGCTTCGATGCGTGGGATAATGCGATGAAGAAAATACTTAGAGCGGTTCCCACTGCTCTGTTTTTCCGTCCCTCATCCTGAGGAGCGGCCCGAGAATTCGAGGGCCGCGTCTCGAAGGGTCCATCTCCGATCTTTCGAGACGGTATCCTTCGCAAGCTCAAGATACCACCTCAAGATGAGGAAATTGGCAATCGCGGAAAACTTACTCGCCGATCAGGACGCGGATGCGCTCGCTATACTGCTTGCCGAAGGCGAGATGTTCGGGATTGATGTCCTTCAATTCGTCCACCAGCTGCGGCTCGCTCTCCGCATCAGCCGCCGCAAGGCTGCTCATCAGGGCGAAATAGCCCAGGATATAATCACTGGGCGTTATGTTCTGGGCCTTGAGCACTTCCACGACCTGCGGGCGGGATTCAACGCTCTTCACCATCTTGTCGAAAGAAGGCGTGGCGTCCTGTCCTTCCTCTTCCGTCGCCGAAAGTTCCATGCCGCCCAGCTGTTCCTGCACCTTTTCCATGCGCGAGAGGAAATCTTCGCTCAGCTTGAAATTATTGATCTCGGCAGGCGTCTGCTTCGGTGCGACGTCGAGCAGCAGGTCATCGGCAAACGTGACAGTCATCGAACCGGGCAGGGCGACAAGCGAGAGGCCGAGGAAAACGGCGCAGCCTGCAATCTTGAAACGGGATAACACCGTCATTCTTCTAACCTCGAACTGTGGAACGATTCGCGCTCAATACCATATGTCAGAACATATCCTTGCGCTTGCGGATTTCGGCAAACACGGCTTCGTCGGGCGCATCCTGCAAGCCGAGGCGGCTGCGAATGCCTGCATCGTGCCAGCGCAGGAAAGGGTTCGTCGCCATTTCAAGCGCGATGCTTGACGGCAATGTCATGCGATCGGCGGCACGCAGGCGCGCGATCTCTGCGGCACGCTCCTTGAGTGCGGAATTGGCCGGATCGATGGTCAGCGCAAAGCGGGCATTGCTTTCGGTATATTCATGGCCGCAATAGACCGCCGTGTCGCCCGGAAGCGCGATCAGCTTCTGCAGCGACTGGAACATGGTGAGCGGCGTTCCCTCGAAAAGCCGCCCACAACCGAGCGCGAACAGCGTGTCGCCCGTGAAGACGGCTTTCGCGTCGGGAATATAGTAGGAGATTTCGCCCGCCGTATGCCCCGGCGTCGCAATGGCCTTCACCCGGAAGAGCCCGAAGGTGAACTCGTCGCCATCCTTCACGGTCCGGTCGATGCCCGGAATCTTCGTTTCCTCGGCCTTGGGACCGATGATGCCGACCCCGTATTTCGCCTTCAGCGCTTCATTGCCTTCCACATGGTCGAGGTGGTGATGGGTGGTGAAGATGAAGTCGAGCGTCCAGCCGCGCCGTTTCAGCGCCGCCTCGACAGCCGCCGCGTCGGGCGCATCGATGGAAGCGGTGAGCGCGCTTTGCGGATCGTGGATGAGGACGCCGTAATTGTCGCTGCGGCAGATGAACTGTTCGATTTCAAGCCGTGGTGCGATGTCGTTCATGGTGTCCGTCCTCCCGTTACGACGCGGTCTTGTTGTCTTCCGTCAGTGAATGCTTCTGGATAAGCGGCATTTGTAAAAGCGTGAAGACAACGGTGATGGGCATAATGCCCCAGACCTTGAACGATACCCAGGCATCGGTCGAAAAATTCCGCCAGACAAGTTCGTTGACCACGGCGAGGAAGATGAAGAACAGGCCCCAGCGCAGCGTCAGTTTTCTCCAGCCCTCGGCATCGAGACGGAAGGCCGAATCGAAGACATAGCCGAGCAGGGATTTGCCGAAGAAAAGCCCGCCCAGCAGGATCGCGCCGAACAGCGTGTTGACGATGGTGGGCTTCATCTTGATGAAGGTGTCGTTGTGCAGCCAGAGCGTCAACGCGCCGAACACCAGCACGACAATGCCGGAGACGAGCGGCATGATGGGCAGCGTGCGCGTCATCGACCACGAAATGGCAAGCGCGATCACGGTTGCCGCCATGAAGAGGGCTGTCGCCAGAAAGATAGGCGCGCCGATGGACGCCAGCACCGGAAAGCGCTCGATGAGCATTTCACCGCGCGCATTGGCGAAGAAGAAGACCAGAAGCGGCCCCAGTTCCAGCGCCAGCTTCAGGAGCGGCGGGACTTCGCGGCGCTCGACTTCACTTTTCTGCGACGGGTCGCGCTCGAAAACGGGATGCTCCATCAGGCAACTCCTGCGATGGCGCGGGCAAAATCCTTGGCCGCAAAGGGTTCCAGATCGTCGACGCCTTCGCCGACGCCGATGAAATAGATCGGCAGTTTATGCTTGGCCGAAATGGCTACCAGAATGCCGCCGCGCGCGGTTCCGTCAAGCTTGGTCATGACGAGGCCGTTGACGCCCGCGATATTCTTGAAAATCTCGACCTGATTAAGCGCGTTCTGGCCGGTGGTGGCGTCGAGCGTCTGCAACACCGTATGCGGCGCTTCCGGGTCATGCTTGCCCAGAACGCGCACGATCTTGGCAAGCTCGTCCATCAGTTCGGCCTTGTTCTGCAAGCGTCCCGCCGTATCGATGATCAGCACATCGCTGCCCGCTTCCTTGGCCTTTTCCCATGCATCATAGGCAAGCCCCGCCGCGTCGGCGCCGAGCTTGGAGGAGACGACCGGCGAGCCGGTACGCTCGCCCCATATATGCAGTTGCTCGATCGCGGCTGCGCGGAACGTATCGCCTGCCGCGAGCATGACCTTGAGGCCGCCAGCGGTGAGCTTTGCCGCAAGCTTGCCGATGGTCGTCGTCTTGCCGGTGCCGTTGACGCCGACGACGAGGATCACATGCGGCTTGTGCGACAGGTCAAGTTCCAGCGGCTTTGCCACCGGGCCCAGAACCTTTTCGATTTCCGCGCCCATGATGGTGCGCACTTCCTCGCCCGTCACGTCCTTGCCGTAGCGCCCCGAGGCAAGCGCGTCGGTGACGCGCATGGCGGTTTCAAGCCCGAGATCGGCCTGGATCAGCACGTCTTCGAGATCCTGCAGCGTATCGTCATCGAGCTTGCGCTTGGTGAAAATGCCGCCGATGGATTCGCTGAGTGAATTCGATGAACGGAGCAGGCCGCGACGCAGCCGCTCGAACCAGGACAGCTTGGGTTCAGGCGCCGCCTCAACCGGCGCTTCTTCCTTGTGTTCCTCGACGGCCTTGGCGACCTTTACCTTCTTGGGCTTCGCCGCCTCCGGCTGAGCTGCGGGTTCGGCTGCTTCTTCCTTAACTACAGGGGCATCAGGAGCTTTTGCGACTTCGGGCTGCTCGGGTTCGGAGACCGGTTCCGGCCCAGGCTCAACAACAGGCTCAACAACCGGTTCTGGCGCAGGTGCCTCGACCGCGATGGGTTCCATCACCGGAGGCTGTTCGATCGGGATTTCGATCTCGGCGACCGGATGTTCCGCTTTCGCCTTTTCCTCCTCAACCGTTTCAGAGGCAGGCTCTTCCATCGGCTCTGGCTCGCGGGCGATCACCGGCATTTCCGGTTCGGAAATGACCACTTCGACGGCGGTGTCTTGCGTTTCTTCAGACGCTGCGGCGGTTTCAGGAAGTTCTGTTTCCAAAGCCGCTTCCACGGCATCGGGGGCCGGTTGTTCGACCGGTTTTTCCTCGACCTCCTTCTTGCCGAAGGAGAACATTTTCTTGATGAAACCCATTGCCATGAATTCTGATGCCCTTAAGCTTCAAGCCGCTTGCGGCTCTGCCTGACGGGTGAGGAGTTTTTCACCGTCATGGCCTGTCACGATACGTTCGATGATTTCGCCCGGTGCGCCGCCGTCAACCGATGCCAGCGTAAAGCCTTCGGTGCGCGCAATGCCTTCCTTCTCGACCAGAAGGCGCTGCATGGTGCCATTCAGCGCGCCGAGATGCTTTTCATAGGCACGGTCGCCTTCCGCGCGCAGGCGTGCCGCGCGTTCCTTGACGATTTCGCGCCGCACCTGCGGCATGCGGGCGGCAGGCGTGCCTTCGCGCGCGCTGTAGGGGAAGACGTGCAGGTGGGAGAGGCCGCATTCCTCGACGATTTTCAGCGAGTTCTGGAACATCTCCTCGGTTTCGGTCGGGAAACCGGCGATGATGTCAGCGCCGAAGACGATATCGGGACGAAGCCCGCGCACTGTTTCGCAAAAGCGGATCGAATCGTCGCGCAAGTGGCGGCGCTTCATGCGCTTCAGGATCATGTCGTCGCCCGCCTGCAGCGACAGGTGCAGATGCGGCATCAGCCGCTTTTCATTGGCAATCGCATCCATCAGATCGTCATCCGCCTCGATGGAATCGATGGAGGAAAGACGCAGGCGCTGCAAATCCGGCACCTGATTGAGAACAGTCTTCACCAATTTGCCGAGGCGCAGATTGCCGGGAAGATCGGGACCGTAGGAGGTCATGTCCACGCCGGTCAGCACCACTTCGGCATAGCCATTGCCGACGAGACGCCTGACCTGGTCCACCACCGCACCCATCGGAACCGAGCGGGAATTGCCGCGGCCATAGGGAATAATGCAGAAGGTGCAGCGATGTTCGCAGCCGTTCTGCACCTGCACGAAGGCGCGCGCGCGGCCCTCGATGGCATCGACCATATGGCTTGCGGTTTCGCGCACTTCCATGATGTCGTTGACGCGTACTTTCTCGAACTGGTTGACGCCGAAATCCGGCAGCATCCGGTAGGAGTTGGATTTGAGCTTTTCCTCATTGCCGAGAATGAGGTCCACTTCATCCATGGCGGCGAAATTGTCCGCTTCGGTCTGCGCAGCGCAGCCGGTGACGATGATGCGCGCTTCCGGGTTTTCACGGCGTGCCTTGCGGATCGCCTGACGCGCCTGACGCACGGCTTCCGCCGTCACGGCGCAGGTATTGAAGATGATCGCCCCGTCCTTCAACTCGCCCAGTCCGGCGGCGTCGGCTTCGCGCTTCATCACCTCCGATTCATAGGTGTTGAGGCGGCATCCGAATGTGACGACTTCCACCGACATCAGGCTGCACCCCTGTCAGATGGCTTGTGAGACTGGGCGTCGCAGCTCCATTCACCGGTTGCCGGATCGAAAGTGCCGGAAAACTCCCATTCGGCCGGCCCGGTCATGATGACGTGATCGTCGTCACGCCATTCGATCAGGAGAGGACCGCCCGGAACATTGACGGTGACAGTTCGCCCCGTGCGGCGCGTGCGCGCTGCGGAGACGGCTGCGGCGCAGGCGGCGGAACCGCAGGCGCGGGTGAGGCCCGCGCCACGCTCCCATGTGCGCAGGTTCATCGTCTCGGGCGACGTGACCTCGGCAATGGAGATATTGGCGCGTTCCGGGAAGATCGGATGATGTTCCAGAAGCGGTCCGAACTTTTCCAGCTCATAGGACCAGACATCGCGGTCGACCCAGAATATGGCGTGCGGATTGCCCATGGATGCAACCGACGGCGAGTGCAGCACCGGCGCGTCGATGGGGCCGACCTGCAGTTCGATCATGCGCGTATCGCGAAACTCTTCGGCAAGCGGAATGTCCTGCCAGTCGAAGCGCGGCTTGCCCATGTCCACCGAAATCAGGCCATCTTCGTGTTCTGTTGCGGTCAGAATTCCGGCGCGGGTCTCGAAGGTAAAGGCCTGCCTGCCGGTTTCGGCGGCCAGCGCCTGCACCACGCAGCGCGTGCCATTGCCGCATGCCTGGGCTTGTGTGCCGTCGCAATTGATGATCGCGATATAGTTGTCGGTTCCCGCTGTACGTGGATCATGGATCGCCATGATCTGATCGAAGGCGGTCTCGCTGTCGCTTGCAAGACGGATCGCGGCTTCAGGCGTGATCCGGTCCGCGCGGCCGCGCATGTCGGCAACGATGATCTGATTGCCGAGCCCGTTCATCTTGGCGAAGGCTGCCCTGGTGGCCATAACTATCGTGGTTCCGTTTTCCTGCGGCTTATGCTCATGAAGCCTATGGGACAATTAGGGTCTATATGGCGGAAAAGCCCGCAAATTGCCAGTACCCGGATGAGATTGGGAAAAGTTGCGGCCCGGAGGTTTCTGCAGAACAGCCCCCAATATCGGAGAAACTGTGGCCTTCCTGTCCCAGTTTCAGGATTATCATGCGGTTTCAAGCGATCTTGAAGGGTTTGGAGGGGAAAAATGACAGTATTCGGTGTTGCTTTTTTAACCATATAGCCATTTTATCGGTCCAATATTGTCACATTGCAGGGCTTCGGTAGGAAGCCCGGGGCATCCCCACCCCTGATGAGAAATGCGGAAATGGAGAACCAGATGGGAATTTCGAAAGCAAGTCTGCTCAGCCTCGCGGCGGCTGGCATTGTCCTGGCCGGGTGCCAGAGCTCCCGGTTCGGCAATCTCGATACGGTTTCGCCACCGCCGCCACCACCCGTAGCCGCCGCTCCGGCTGGCACGGTGCAGAAGGGCAATCTTTCTTCTCCCAATGCTTCGCAGTTCCCGACGGCTCCGACCACGAACCCGAACGCGCAGCCCGGCACGCAGGTTGCAAGCCTGCCGCCGGCTTCCGCGCCCGATCTGACGCCCGGCTCCGTCGCCGGTGTGTGGAACGCATCGCTTGGCGGCCAGAGCTGCAAGATCGCGACGCCGCAGACCAAATATGGCCAGGGCTTCCGCGCCGGTCCGCTGCGCTGCCCCGGTGAACTCGGCAATCTCGCTTCCTGGGCCGTCAACGGCAAGCAGCTCGTTCTCTATGATGCGAATGGCGGCACCGTCGCCTCGCTCTATTCCTCGGGGGCGAGCCGCTTCGACGGACAGACCTCGGGCGGTCAGGCCGTATCGCTCTCGCGCTAAGACATTCTTTCGTTTGGAGCGCATTTCGATCTGATTGAATCAGATCGGCGCTCCAATTGTTTGTTTGGCCGCGCATCTTGCCCGAAAACCGCTTCGCCCTTTTCGGGATGCGCTCTGGAGACAGGCGGATCATCGCAAGATGGTCCGCCGTTTTTGCAATTGAAAGGTTGAACGGAAGCAATCATGTCTTTCGACGGTAATCTGAAAGCCTTCCCCTCCGTCCGCGAACATTACGATGCGATGGTCGCGGCGGGCGATGTGGACGCCGATCCCGCTCAACTCGAACTTACCGTCCGTTACGACCGGCTGATCGAGGAAATCTGCACCCGGCGCCTGTCACGCAAGTCGAGCGCGCTCGGTTGGCTGTTCGGCAAGCGCAAGGAGGCGACGAGCGTCATCAAGGGGCTTTACGTGCACGGCGAGGTCGGGCGCGGCAAGACCATGCTGATGGACATGTTCTTTTCGCTTCTGCCGGTCGAACGCAAGCGCCGCGCCCATTTCAACGATTTCATGGCCGATGTGCATGAGCGCATTTATGCGCACCGCCAGGCGCTGAAGCGCGGCGAGACCAAGCAGGACGATCCGATACCGCCGGTGGCGGACGCGCTCAGCCAGCAGGCCTGGGTTCTTTGCTTCGATGAATTCACCGTGACCGACATTGCCGATGCGATGATCCTGTCGCGCCTGTTCAGCGCGCTCTTCGCCCGTGGCGTGGTGCTGGTGGCGACATCCAACGTCGCGCCGGACAATCTTTACCGCGACGGCCTGAACCGGCAACTCTTCCTGCCCTTCATCGATATTCTCAAGAACCATGTCGACGTGATCAATCTGGATTCCCGCACCGATTACCGCCTTGAAAAGCTGGACCGCCAGCCGGTCTATCTGTCACCGCTCGGTGCTGAGACCACCAGGCGCATGGATGCGGCCTGGGCGGCACAAAAGGATGGCGCGCACGAAAAGCCGGACGTCATCCGCATCAAGGGGCGCGACATCGAGATCGCCCGTTCCGTGCATGGCGCGGCGCGCTTCACTTTCGATGCGCTCTGCACGAAGCCGCTCGGCGCCTCGGATTACATCGCGATCGTCAAGCATTATCCGACGCTGTTCATCGAGGATGTGCCGGTGCTGGACTATGCGCGCCGCAACGAGGCGAAGCGCTTCATCCTGCTGATAGACGTGCTTTACGATCATCATGCGCGGGTGTTCATTTCCGCCGAAGCGCAGCCGGAAAAGCTCTATCTTGCCAGCAAGGGCACGGAGGCCTTCGAGTTCGACCGCACCGCTTCCCGCCTCTTCGAGATGCAGAGCGCGGAATATCTGGCCGAGCCGCCCGGCAAGGCCGGTTGAGCCTTCCGCGTCCCTCCTCGTCTGGCCGCCCATCATCAGACTGCCACAGACTGGACTTATAAGCCGGGTGGGCTATGTTGCTCACGCAATTCATGCGGAGGCGGGGCGCGTTTGCGCGGCACTTCCGATACGGCGCCTGTCTGGAATCCGGAACCGGTTTCGGACGGGTGTGCGACGCTGTTGGAATTGGCAGCTTGCCGGTCGCTCCCTCCCCGCTTCGTCGGGGATGGTCTGCGACGGCGGGAAGGGTGTTTTTGCCTTGATATTGACAAATTATCTTACGTTTACGTAAGAACCAATAAATCTAACCGATTGAAAACATTGGTCGCAAAATAATGAGTTGAGTTTATCGCCAAAGAGTCCTATCTCGCAGTTCCAACGCTTGAGCGTTTCCGGGGAGGATTCCGGATGGCTTGATGCGTTTCTGGATCAAAAGTGAGGAAAGAAACAATCATGGCACGCAACAAGATTGCCCTCATCGGCTCCGGCATGATCGGCGGCACGCTCGCTCATCTGGCCGGTCTGAAGGAACTCGGCGACGTCGTCCTTTTCGACATTGCGGAAGGCATCCCGCAGGGTAAGGGACTGGACATTGCCGAATCTTCGCCCGTTGACGGTTTTGATGCGAAGTACACCGGCGCCAACGACTACGCTGCAATCGAAGGCGCAGACGTTGTCATCGTGACCGCAGGCGTGCCGCGCAAGCCGGGCATGAGCCGCGACGACCTTCTGGGCATCAACCTCAAGGTGATGGAGCAGGTTGGCGCGGGCATCAAGAAATATGCCCCTGAAGCTTTCGTCATCTGCATCACCAACCCGCTCGACGCCATGGTCTGGGCGCTGCAGAAGTTCTCCGGTCTTCCGGCGCACAAGGTCGTCGGCATGGCCGGCGTTCTCGACAGCGCCCGCTTCCGTTATTTCCTCTCGGAAGAATTCAACGTCTCGGTTGAAGACGTCACGGCATTCGTGCTGGGCGGCCACGGCGACAGCATGGTTCCGCTCGCCCGTTACTCGACCGTTGCCGGCATCCCGCTGCCAGACCTCGTCAAGATGGGCTGGACCAGCCAGGACAAGCTCGACAAGATTATCCAGCGCACCCGTGACGGCGGCGCGGAAATCGTCGGCCTGCTCAAGACCGGTTCGGCTTTCTACGCTCCGGCCTCGTCGGCCATCCAGATGGCTGAATCCTACCTCAAGGACAAGAAGCGCGTCCTGCCGGTCGCTGCCCAGCTTTCCGGCCAGTATGGCGTCAAGGACATGTATGTCGGCGTGCCGACCGTGATCGGCGCCAATGGCGTCGAGCGCATCATCGAAATCGATCTCGACAAGGACGAGAAGGCGCAGTTCGACAAGTCGGTGGCTTCCGTCGCCGGTCTTTGCGAAGCCTGCATCGCCATCGCTCCGTCGCTGAAGTAAATTCCAGACAAGGCCGGATTGTCGCTTCTTGCGGCTCCGGCCTTTTCCGGCTGTCAATCCGTACCGGTTCCGTTCAATCCCAATATGCAACGGACCGGGAATCCGCAGAGGACAACCAGATGAATATTCACGAATACCAGGCCAAGCGCCTGCTTCACACCTACGGCGCGCCGATCGCCAATGGTGTGGCTGTCTATTCCGTCGAGCAGGCGGAAGAATGGGCAAAGACGCTTCCCGGACCGCTTTATGTCGTCAAGAGCCAGATCCATGCTGGCGGACGCGGCAAGGGCAAGTTCAAGGAACTGCCAGCCGATGCAAAGGGCGGCGTGCGCCTCGCCAAGTCTGTCGAGGAAGTGGTTGCCAATGCGAAGGAAATGCTCGGCAACACGCTGGTCACCAAGCAGACCGGCCCTGCCGGCAAGCAGGTCAACCGTCTCTACATCGAAGACGGCGCCGACATTGATCGCGAGCTTTATCTCTCGATCCTGATCGACCGCACCGTTGGCCGTCCGGCTTTCGTCGTTTCGACCGAAGGCGGGATGGACATCGAAGCTGTTGCCGAGGAAACCCCTGAAAAGATCGTCACCGTGGCCATCGACCCTGCCAAGGGCGTGACGGATGAGGACGCCAACAAGCTCGCGGATGCGCTGAAGCTTGAAGGCCAGGCTCGCGAAGACGGCGTCAAGCTGTTCCCGATCCTCTACAAGGCCTTCACCGAGAAGGACATGAGCCTTCTGGAAATCAATCCGCTGATCGTCATGACCGATGGCCGCGTGCGCGTTCTCGACGCCAAGGTGTCGTTCGACGGCAACGCCCTGTTCCGTCATCCCGACATTCAGGAACTGCGCGATCTGTCGGAAGAAGACGAAAAAGAAATCGAAGCTTCCAAGTACGACCTCGCTTATGTCGCTCTTGATGGCAATATCGGCTGCATGGTCAACGGCGCAGGCCTTGCCATGGCAACGATGGACATCATCAAGCTCTACGGCGCAGAACCTGCCAACTTCCTCGACGTTGGCGGCGGCGCTTCCAAGGAGAAGGTGACGGCTGCGTTCAAGATCATCACCGCCGATCCGGCTGTCCAGGGCATTCTGGTCAACATCTTTGGCGGCATCATGAAGTGCGACGTCATCGCCGAAGGCGTGATCGCCGCGGTCAAGGAAGTCGGCCTCAAGGTTCCGCTGGTTGTCCGTCTCGAAGGCACCAATGTCGAACTCGGCAAGAAGATCATCAACGAGAGCGGCCTGAACGTCATTTCGGCCGACGATCTCGACGATGCGGCGCAGAAGATCGTCGCTGCAGTGAAGGGGAATTAAGGCATGTCCATTCTCGTCAACAAGGACACCAAGGTTCTCGTACAGGGCCTGACCGGCAAGACCGGCACCTTCCACACCGAACAGGCGCTTGCCTATTACGGCACGCAGATGGTCGGTGGCATCCATCCGAAGAAGGGTGGCGAAACCTGGGAAGGCGCCAAGGGCGAAAAGCTGCCGATCTTCGCAACCGTTGCCGAAGCCAAGGAACGCACGGGCGCCGACGCATCCGTGATCTATGTTCCGCCAGCAGGCGCAGCAGACGCGATCATCGAAGCCATCGAAGCTGAAATCCCGTTCATCGTCTGCATCACCGAAGGCATTCCGGTCATGGACATGGTTCGCGTCAAGGAGCGTCTGGAACGCTCGAAGTCGCGCCTGCTCGGACCGAACTGCCCGGGCATCCTGACCCCTGAAGAATGCAAGATCGGCATCATGCCGGGCAATATCTTCAAGAAGGGTTCGGTGGGCGTTGTTTCCCGCTCCGGAACGCTTACCTATGAAGCAGTGTTCCAGACCTCCAACGAAGGCCTCGGCCAGACGACCGCTGTCGGTATCGGCGGCGATCCGGTCAAGGGCACCGAGTTCATCGACGTGCTGGAAATGTTCCTGGCCGACGACGAAACCAAGTCGATCGTCATGATCGGTGAAATCGGCGGTTCGGCTGAAGAAGATGCGGCGCAGTTCCTCAAGGACGAAGCCAAGCGCGGTCGCAAGAAGCCGATGGTCGGCTTCATCGCTGGCCGTACGGCTCCTGCCGGACGCACCATGGGCCATGCCGGCGCGGTGATTTCCGGCGGCAAGGGCGGCGCGGAAGACAAGATTGCCGCCATGGAATCGGCTGGCATTCGCGTGTCGCCTTCGCCGGCGCAGCTCGGCAAGACGCTGGTCGAAGTCCTCAAGGGCTGAGATCGCGTAACGATCTGAATATCCCGGCTGCGGCGAAAGCCGCTGCCGGGTTTGGCATAACAGCGGGTCATGTGATCCGTTTAGAGGGACGGATATCCGTTCCGACGCGTAGAGTTTAGTCATGCCGGGGTCTGTAGCGGTTCCTCCCCGGCGGCGTGAGGGATGAAGTTTCAAACTTCCGGCCCGCGCAAGATGAGCCACTGACAAGGAGACGGAGCACTGCTCCGGATAGGCTATGGCAAGGCAAGAACAAGCCAACGACGTTTTCGCCCTTACCTCATTCCTCTATGGCGGCAATGCCGACTATATCGAGGAGCTGTACGCCAAATATGAGGACGATCCGAATTCGGTCGATCCGCAGTGGCGCGATTTCTTCGCGAAGCTGGGCGATAATGCCGACGATGTGAAGAAGAACGCTGAAGGCGCGTCCTGGACCAGGAAGAACTGGCCGATTGCTGCCAATGGCGAACTGATTTCCGCGCTCGACGGCAACTGGGCCGAAGTCGAGAAGCACGTTACCGACAAGCTGAAGGGCAAGGCGGCAAAGGGCGAAGCGAAGGGGGCGACCGGCGCAGCGCTGACCAGCGAAGAGATAACGCAGGCTGCACGCGACAGCGTTCGCGCCATCATGATGATCCGCGCCTATCGCATGCGCGGCCATCTGCACGCCAATCTCGATCCGCTCGGTCTCTCCGAAAAGCCGAACGATTACAACGAGCTGGAACCGGAAAACTACGGTTTCACGCCTGCCGACTACAACCGCAAGATCTTCATCGACAACGTGCTCGGCCTCGAATATGCGACCGTGCCGGAAATGCTCGACATCCTGAAGCGCACCTATTGCGGCACGATCGGCGTCGAATTCATGCATATCTCCGATCCGGCTGAAAAGGCCTGGATTCAGGAACGCATTGAAGGCCCGGACAAGAAGGTTGCTTTCACGCCGGAAGGCAAGAAGGCCATCCTGTCGAAGCTTATCGAAGCGGAAGGCTTCGAGCAGTTCATCGACGTCAAGTACAAGGGCACCAAGCGTTTCGGCCTCGATGGCGGTGAATCGCTGATCCCCGCGCTGGAACAGATCGTCAAGCGCGGCGGCGCCATGGGCGTCAAGGAAATCATCTTCGGCATGGCCCACCGTGGCCGTCTGAACGTGCTCAGCCAGGTCATGGGCAAGCCGCATCGCGCCATCTTCCACGAGTTCAAGGGCGGCTCCTACGCGCCGGACGACGTGGAAGGTTCGGGCGACGTGAAGTACCATCTGGGGGCTTCGTCGGACCGTGAGTTCGACGGCAACAAGGTCCACCTGTCGCTGACCGCCAACCCGTCGCATCTTGAAATCGTCAATCCGGTCGTCATGGGCAAGGCCCGCGCCAAGCAGGACCTGCTGGCCGGTCGCACCCGCGACGACATGGTTCCGCTTGCAACCCGCGCCAAGGTTCTGCCGCTGCTGCTGCACGGCGATGCCGCCTTTGCCGGTCAGGGTGTCGTGGCAGAGTGCCTCGGCCTTTCGGGCCTGAAGGGCCACCGCGTTGCCGGTACGGTGCATTTCATCATCAACAACCAGATCGGCTTCACCACCAATCCGGCCTTCTCGCGTTCGTCGCCTTATCCGTCGGATGTGGCGAAGATGATCGAAGCGCCGATCTTCCACGTCAATGGCGACGATCCGGAAGCCGTGGTGTTTGCAGCCAAGGTTGCGACCGAATTCCGCATGACCTTCCACAAGCCGGTGGTCATCGACATGTTCTGCTACCGCCGCTTCGGTCACAATGAAGGCGACGAGCCGTCCTTCACCCAGCCGCTGATGTACAAGGCGATCCGCGGGCACAAGACCACGGTTCAGCTCTACAGTGAAAAGCTGATCGCCGAAGGCCTGATCAAGCAGGAAGAAATCGACCAGATGAAAGCGCAGTGGCGCGAAAATCTGGAAGCCGAATTCGAAGCCGGACAGAGCTACAAGCCGAACAAGGCCGACTGGCTGGACGGCGCATGGGCTGGTCTGCGTACTGCCGACAATGCCGACGAGCAGCGCCGCGGCAAGACCGCCGTGCCGATGAAGACGCTCAAGGAAATCGGCAAGAAGCTGGTTGAAGTGCCGAAGGACTTCCACGTCCACCGCACGATCCAGCGCTTCCTCGACAACCGCGCCAAGATGATGGAAACGGGCGAGGGGATCGACTGGGCGACGGCGGAATCGCTGGCGTTCGGTTCGCTGGTTGCCGAAGGCAGCCCGATCCGCCTGTCGGGTCAGGACGTCGAGCGCGGCACCTTCTCGCAGCGCCATACGGTTCTCTACGATCAGGAAACCCAGAACCGCTACATCCCGCTCAACAACATCCAGAAGGGTCAGGCGATCTACGAGGCCATCAATTCGATGCTCTCCGAAGAAGCGGTGCTCGGCTATGAATACGGCTATTCGCTGTCCGATCCGCGCGCTCTGGTCCTGTGGGAAGCCCAGTTCGGCGATTTCGCCAATGGTGCACAGGTCGTGTTCGACCAGTTCATCTCGTCGGGCGAACGCAAGTGGCTGCGCATGTCCGGCCTCGTCTGCCTCCTGCCGCACGGCTATGAAGGCCAGGGTCCGGAACACTCTTCCGCTCGTCTGGAACGCTATCTCCAGCTCTGCGCCGAAGACAACATGCAGGTGGCGAACGTCACGACGCCGGCCAACTACTTCCACATCCTGCGCCGCCAGATGAAGCGCGACTTCCGCAAGCCGCTCATCATGATGACGCCGAAGTCGCTGCTGCGCCACAAGCGCGCCGTGTCGACGCTGGCCGAAATGTCGGGCGAATCCTCGTTCCACCGCCTGCTGTGGGACGATGCGCAGTACAACAAGGACGAAGGCATCAAGCTTCAGAAGGATGCAAAGATCCGTCGCGTCGTTCTCTGCTCGGGCAAGGTCTATTACGACCTTTACGAAGAGCGCGAAAAGCGCGGCATCGACGACGTCTACCTGCTGCGCGTGGAACAGCTCTATCCGTTCCCGGCCAAGGCGCTCATCAACGAGCTGTCGCGGTTCCGTCAGGCGGAAATGGTCTGGTGCCAGGAAGAGCCGAAGAACATGGGTGCATGGTCGTTCATCGACCCGTATCTGGAATGGGTGCTCGCTCATATCGACGCCAAGCATCAGCGCGTGCGCTATGCGGGCCGTCCGGCCGCAGCATCGCCTGCAACGGGCCTGATGTCGAAGCATCTTGCACAGCTTGCCGCTTTCCTTGAGGATGCGCTCGGCTGAGCGCCGACCGGCAATTCACATCGAACGAACTTTAAAGACTGAAGATCAACGGAAGAAGAAACCATGGCTACCGAAATTCGCGTTCCCACGCTTGGGGAGTCCGTTACCGAGGCAACCATCGGAAAGTGGTTCAAGAAGGTTGGCGATGCCGTCGCTATCGACGAACCGCTGGTGGAACTGGAAACCGACAAGGTGACAGTGGAAGTTCCGGCTGCTGCTGCTGGCGTGCTGGCCGAGATCGTGGCCAAGGAAGGCGACACGGTCGAAGTCAATGCGCTTCTCGGCCAGATTTCCGGTGACGGCGCTGCCGCCGCTGCGGCCCCGGCTGCGAAGAAGGAAGAAGCCAAGCCTGCCGCTGCCGCTCCTGCTGCTGCGGCGCCAGCCGCTTCCGCCTCGTCCGGCCCGGCCATGCAGCCTGCTCCGGCAGCCTCCAAGCTGCTTGCTGAAAACAACCTTTCCGCCGATCAGGTGGAAGGTTCGGGCAAGCGCGGCCAGGTGCTGAAGGGCGATGTGCTTGACGCTATTGCAAAAGGTGTTTCGGCTGCTCCTGCCGCCGCCGCACCGGCTGCTGCCCGCCCGGCGTCGCCAGCTGACGACGCATCGCGCGAAGAACGCGTGAAGATGACCCGCCTGCGCCAGACGATCGCCAAGCGTCTGAAGGATGCTCAGAACACTGCCGCCATGCTGACGACCTACAACGAAGTCGACATGTCAGCGGTGATGGAACTGCGCACCAAGTACAAGGACATCTTCGAAAAGAAGCATGGCGTGAAGCTTGGCTTCATGGGCTTCTTTACCAAGGCCGTGACGCATGCGCTGAAGGAAATCCCGGCGGTCAACGCCGAGATCGACGGCACCGACATCATCTACAAGAACTTCGCCCATGTCGGCATGGCCGTCGGCACGGACAAGGGTCTCGTGGTTCCGGTCATCCGTGACGCCGACAGCATGTCGATCGCGGAAATCGAAAAGGAACTGGGACGTCTGGCCAAGGCGGCTCGCGACGGTTCGCTGTCCATGGCCGACATGCAGGGCGGCACGTTCACCATCACCAATGGCGGCGTGTACGGTTCGCTGATGTCCTCGCCGATCCTGAACGCTCCGCAGTCGGGCATTCTCGGCATGCACAAGATCCAGGACCGTCCTGTTGTCGTCGGCGGCCAGATCGTGATCCGCCCGATGATGTATCTGGCGCTTTCCTACGATCACCGCATCGTGGACGGCAAGGAAGCTGTGACCTTCCTCGTGCGCGTCAAGGAAAGCCTGGAAGATCCGGAACGTCTGGTTCTCGATCTCTAAGGAAGAACGATGGAGCCGGGCCTCTTCTCCGCATCCCCGTTCCTGCCGCTGATCGGCGGGAGCGTCGTCCTGCTGGTGGTTCATATCCTCCTGCAGGGCTTTGCGGCAACGAAGGAACTCGGCTCCCGGTGGAATGCCGGTCCGCGCGACGAGGGGCTGAAACCCTCCGGCAAGTTTGCCGGTCGCGCGGAACGGGCCTCCGCCAATTTCCGCGAGACCTATCCGGCCTTCATCGGTCTGGCGCTGGCGCTCGTGCTGAAAGGCGACCCGTCCGGGTGGGGTATCCTCGGGGCGTGGCTCTGGTTGCTGGGCCGCATCGTCTATATCCCGCTTTATCTGGCGGGCATTCCCTATTTCCGTTCCTTCGTCTGGCTCATCAGCCTGATGGGGCTCGGTATCATGCTTCTGGCTTTGGTTCTGTGATGACAGCCTGCACGTGAAACACGCGCAACGAAGGAAACACGATGCATCCCTATCTTTTCGAACTTGCATCCCTGATGGCGATCTTCGTCTTCGCCATCGTTTCCCCCGGCGCTGATCTTGCGATGGTCATCCGGCAATCGCTGCTGCATGGCCGCCGTGAAGCGATCATCACGAGCTTCGGTATCGGTACCGCCCTGATGATGCATGTCACCTATACGGTGCTCGGGCTCGGGCTCATCATTTCCAAGTCGATCTACCTGTTCAACATCGTCAAATGGTGCGGCGTGGCCTATCTGGTCTATATCGGCATCAAGGCGCTGCGAGCTGGCACGACGAAGATCGACGTGGAGGCTTCGCCAAAGGAGCCGCGCAAGCAGCAGAGCTTCGCCAGGGCCTTCGGCCTCGGCTTTGCCGCCAATGCGCTGAACCCCAAGGCAGTGTTCTTCTTTTTGTCGATTTTCTCCACGGTCGTTCATGCCCATACGCCGACGGAGGTGAAGCTCGGTTATGGCGTCGTGATGGCGACCGCGCTGATCTCCTGGTTCGTCGGCGTCAGCCTTTTCATGACGACACCGAAGATGCGCGCGGCCTTCTCGCGCGCCTCGAAGTGGATCGATCGCGCCAGCGGAGTTGTGTTCATCGCGTTGGGGCTTAAACTTGCCACCGAAAAGGCTATGTAATCCTTATCTTCGCAAGCCGAGGATTCGCTGCCGGAAAAGCTCAGCCGGAACACCCAGGGAGAACCGACAGATGCATATTGCACACAAGCTTTTCAGGACCACCGCCTTTGCCGCGCTCGCGCTTTCGGTGTTCTCCACCGCCGTTCAGGCGGCTTGTACGCAGAACCGCGCGATTTATCGCGATCGCGACGATGCCTACACGCTGACCTTCCGTCCGGAGCAGCCGAATGATCTGAAAATGACACCGGCGCCGACCAATGAATTCACCATCACGGCCAACGACAAGCCGGAGTTCAAGCTGAGCGGCATGGTGATCTGGCCGGAGGAGGGCGTGGCGCGCCCCTATGCCTTGCTGACCTTCAACTGCAAGGGCGATGGTTCCAATCCGGAAGACCTCGACGATTGCAGCATCTGGCAGAGCGTCATCTATGCCTTGAAGGAAGGCGCGGAAGCCGAGGTGCTGCCCAAGGCGGAAGAACCGGCGGCGCAGGCGATCCTGCTGCCCGATCTGGTGACGGCGCTCGACGGTTATGATTTTGGAGCGGCAAAACCCGAAAAGCCGCTGCAGTGGGAAGTGTTCCGCTTTCAGGGATGCACGCCCGACCAGGAATGACCGGCTCCTGAAAAATGCCGGTTGCATGTGAATAATAGCGGATGAAGGGCATCGCCGGATGAACCGGGTCGCCCGAAAGCGTTCAGGACAGACTGAAGAAGGATAGTTCAATGTCATACGATGTGGTTGTCATCGGTACGGGCCCCGGCGGTTATGTCGCCGCGATCAAGGCTGCACAGCTTGGTCTTTCCGTTGCTGTTGTGGAGAAGCGCAAGACCTTCGGTGGCACCTGCCTGAATATCGGCTGCATTCCCTCCAAGGCGCTGCTGCATGCATCGGAAGTTTTTGCCGAAGCCGGTCATTCCTTCGATACGCTCGGCGTGGAAGTGACGCCGAAGCTCAATCTGGGCAAGATGCTGGCGCACAAGGATGCGACCGTGAAGTCCAACGTCACCGGCGTTGAATTCCTGTTCAAGAAGAACAAGATCACGTCCTTCATCGGCACCGGCAAGATCGTAGCCAAGGGCAAGGTTTCCGTGACCGCCGAAGACGGCAAGGTCGAGGAAATCGAAGCAAAGAACATCATCATCGCCACCGGCTCCGACGTCGCCGGCATTCCCGGCGTCAAGGTCGATATTGACGAGAAAGTCATCGTTTCCTCGACCGGCGCGCTTTCCTTCGACAAGGTTCCGGGCAGCCTGATCGTCGTCGGCGGCGGCGTGATCGGCCTCGAACTTGGCTCCGTCTGGGCGCGTCTCGGCGCCAAGGTAACGGTCGTGGAATATCTCGACAAGGTGCTCGGGCCCATGGACGGCGAAGTGTCGAAGCAGTTCCAGCGTCTCCTCGAAAAGCAGGGCATTGCCTTCAAGCTCGGCGCCAAGGTGACCGGCGTGGAGAAGGCAGGTAAGGGCGCGAAAGTGACCTTTGAACCGGTAAAGGGTGGCGCGGCTGAAACGCTTGAAGCCGATGCCGTTCTGATTGCGACCGGCCGCCGTCCTTACACGGACGGTCTCGGCCTGCAGGAAGCTGGCGTGAATGTCGATGATCGCGGCCGCGTTGCCATCGACGGTCACTGGCGTACCAATGTCGAAGGCATCTATGCCATTGGCGACGTGGTGCAGGGTCCGATGCTGGCGCACAAGGCCGAAGACGAAGGCATTGCGGTTGCCGAAATCATTGCCGGTCAGGCCGGTCACGTGAATTTCGATGTCATTCCGAGCGTCGTTTACACGCAGCCGGAAGTGGCTTCCGTCGGCAAGACCGAAGAAGAGCTAAAAGCTGCCGGTATCGAATACAAGATCGGCAAGTTCCCGTTCACGGCCAATGGTCGCGCACGCGCCATGCTGCACACGGACGGGTTCGTGAAGATCCTCGCCGACAAGGCGACGGACCGCGTCCTGGGCGCTCATATCCTCGGCTACAATGCCGGCGAAATGATCCACGAACTGGCTGTTCTGATGGAGTTCGGCGGATCGTCGGAAGACCTGGCCCGCACCTGCCACGCGCATCCGACTATGTCGGAAGCCGTGCGCGAATCCGCCCTGGCGACCTTCGCCAAGCCGATCCATATGTGATCGGCCATTATATGGAACTGCAAAAGGCCCGCAGATGCGGGCCTTTTTTCGATGTCTAGAGCATTTCCGACGATTCTGTCAGAACAGGAACCGCTCTAGTTTTGCGCTGGCGGGCTGGCCGGGGGAGCCGGAGCAGGTGTTGCAGGCTCGCTCTGCGTCGCAGGGGGAGGCGAAGGTGGAGCGGCTGTGTCTGTCCCGCTGCCGTTGCGGTAAAAGAAATAAGCCAGGATGATTATCGCCGCCAGCAGCACCGCGCCAAGCAGATAGCCGCTTCCGCCGCGCGCGGGCGGTGGCGGCGGCATCCCGGATGGGTCCGAAAGCCTGGGGTCGGTTGTCGTGCGCGGGTCGTTGTTCCGCGGGTCATTGTTTCGCGGGTCGAGGGGGTCAACCATATCGGGTCCTCCAATGGTCCCTTCCGCCATCGAAACGACAGTCGGGAAGTGACAGTTGGCCGGGCATTGCGTGTGGTCCTCGGGCAATCGATGTTCCGACCGCCTCGAATGCGTGCCGTCATGCGCTGCAATAACAAACCCGGTGTATATCAATGCGAAAAAGAGCGGATAGTTCCAGAAGCGCTAATATGCGTACGAGCCAGTACGAATAGACGTGCGGAGCGGGGCGGCGGCGCTGGTGTTAACGCAAGAGAAACTGCGCATCATTTATGTATATTCAATCACGGATGCGATCTGCTGATCGAAAATATGATCGATCAACTGGCTATCCGGGCTTTATCACTGTAAAGCACTGATAAGGCAGGATCGTTACAAGCGATCAGAGACGACGCCGAAATTTTGAGGAATGACATTATGCCGTCGAAAGAAAACCTGAAAACCATTGAACGCTTCGAGAAACTTTCGTCGCTTCTGCGCGATGAACAGTTCAAGCTTCTGGATGAGGCGGCTCGGGAAGAAGCGCTTCCGGGAAAATCCATATTGAGACAGATTGCCGAACTCGAACTCAATATAACCGCCATCGAGAACAGCATCACGGACCTGAAAGCCGGCTAGAGCATTTCCTGCAACACCGGAAATGCTCTATCGACGATTATAGCGGAACCACCCGATAACCCTTTGCACGCAGCAATTCGATTACCCCATCCGCGCCCGGCAGATGCAGCGCGCCAACGGCAATAAAGGCATTTCCCTTGTCGATGATCGGGACGGCGCGATCAGCCATGACGTGATTGCGGTCCGAAATGAGATATTTTAGAAATAAATCATAGTCCTCGTCGGAAAGGTTGTCGGGAACAATCTTCCGGAGCGTCGGCATGATCATCCCGATCTCGCCCTTGAGATAAAGTGCAGTCATTGTCTCCATGGCATTCTCGATCCCGTCACCATAATCGATGGTAGCCACAAGGCTGCGGACATGGAAATCGAGCGGCATCCGGCTCATCGCCAGGAGCTGTTCTTCCGCACTTTCAAGGCCCTGAACATCGCGGCCCTCGGCCTGCGCGTCGAGAGCAAGCTTTTCATCGAGCGATTTCTCGCCCTCGCTTTTGCGCTGTCTCTCGCATTTGGGAAACGTCAGCAGGCTGGATAGGACCCAGGGTTTCATTGTGGCGACCGCGTCGAGAATGATGCCGCGTTCTGCAAGCTTCCGTTCGATCTCGTCACGCTGCTCTGCGGGAAGATGGGATTTGAGCGTGGTGCCATCGGTGAAGAGCAGCAGGTCGGGATGTTCGAGCCTGACACGCAGGAAAAACTTCGGGTCCAGCATATCCGTCGTTTCCACGACAACCGTGTTCGCCGATCGATAGGCCGTGTCGGTCGCTTTCGGCAATGTCATGACGCGGGGATCGGAAAAATGTATCGTGCCGAAGAGATAGGATGGCTCGATGCCCTCTTTCTCGATTTTCCAGAGGAGCCCCGTGCGATTGGGAACCTTATCGGCTTCGCGCTGCAATTCCTGCCAGCTAACCGGGTCTTTCGCCTCAAGTCCTTCCATGAGGTTGACGCCGTGTGGGGTACAGGTAGCCGCGGCAGGGGCATTGTCGGCGCGAGCGGCGATGGAGCCTGCAAGACAGGCAAGGAGAAGGGTCAGAAACAGCTTTTTCATGAGGGCAATATAGAGCCGGTTTTCACGGATGCCAGACCAATATCAAGCGCGCGGGTGCGCCTTGTCGTAAACTTCCAGCAATCGCTCTGTATCCACGCCGGTATAGACCTGTGTCGTGGAAAGGCTGGCGTGGCCAAGCAGTTCCTGAATGGTGCGCAGATCGCCGCCGCGTCCCAGAAGGTGCGTTGCAAAGGAATGGCGCAGCGCATGCGGCGTCGCGCTGTCCGGCAGGCCAAGGCCAGCGCGCAGTTTCTGCATTTCACGCTGGATGATCGCCGCATGAAGAATGCCGCCCTTGGCGCCGCGAAACAGCGGTTTGTCGGCCGAAAGATCGAATGGGCAAAGCGTCCGATACTGCGCTACAGCGCGATGCACCACCGGCAGCAACGGCACGAGGCGGGCTTTGTTGCCCTTGCCGGTAATGGTGATGGAAAGGGCGGTGCTGTCGGATAATGCGTCACCCGTCAGGCCGAGCGCCTCGGAGATGCGCAGGCCGCAACCATAGAGCAAGGTCAGAACGGCGGCGTTGCGCGCGGCAATCCATGGCTCCTCCGCCAGTTGCCCGTCGGCGGCAACCACGCGGCGGGCATCTTCGGCGGTCAGTGGCTTGGGCAGTGATTTCGGCTGTCGCGGCGCGCGCATCGCGCTCGCGCCTGCGGCATTGGCAAGACCGCGTTTTTCCAGATGACGCAGCAGCGAGCGCACGCCCGCAAGTCCGCGCCCCAGCGTTCGCGCGCCGACGCCTTCGTTGCGGCGGCTGGCCAGGAACGAGCGCAGATCGGCGATCCGCAGATTGCCGACATCCTTCAGCGACGGCGGTTCGCCCAGATGGCCGGTCAGGAAATTGAGAAACTGGCGCGTATCGCGCTCATAGGCATCAAGCGTATTTTCCGACAGGCGCCGCGCATCTTTCAGCGTCTTCAGCCATTCTTCCCTGGCGGCTGCGAGGTCGGCGCGGGCAGGGATCAGAAATTCGCTGTTCGTCGTCATAATCGGGCCGATCGTTCACTCTGGATTCGCAAGGCAGTCTGCCAGCGATAGGTTACCGGCTGGTTTTCGTGGGTTGAAGAGCGCTTTTGTGACGAAATGACGTGAAAAAGGCCAACGAAAGAGCTATTGAACGAAAAATAGTTCTCTCCGTGCAGCAAAAAACAAGGTTGGCAATGCCGCGTCCAGAAAACCCGATCCAACTCGCCGTCATCGGTGCCGCCCATGGCACGCGCGGTGAAGTGCGAGTGAAGACCTTTACCGGCGATCCGCTGGCCATCGCCGATTACGGCCTGCTTTATGACGAACAGGGCAAGAGCTACGAAGTTCTGGAAGCGCGCCCGGCCAAGACGGTCGTGGTCGTGCGTTTCAAGGGCATCAACGACCGCAATGCGGCCGAGGCGCTGAACGGGACCGCGCTTTTCATCGACCGCTCGCAACTGCCGGATGACGAACTGGACGAAGACGAATTCTACCAGACCGATCTGATCGGCTTGCTGGCGGTCGATGCGGAAGGCAAGTCCTATGGCGTGGTGAGCGCCCTGTTCGATTTCGGCGGCGGCGATCTCATCGAGCTTTCCGAAAAGGGCAAGCGTCCCATGCTCATTCCGTTCACGGAAGCGGCCGTACCGGAGATCGACTTCGACAAGGGCATATTGCTGGTCGAACCCCATGCCGCCGGACTGATCGCCGAGGATGAGGACGAGCGCCCGCAGGGCGAAAAGAAAAAGCCGAAGAAGTGATGACCGAAGTTCCAAAGGTCACGGACGAGGCCGGTTTCTTTCATGCCTCCGTGCTGACGCTTTATCCGGAAATGTTCCCCGGACCGCTTGGCGCCTCGCTTGCCGGCAAGGCGCTCGCTGAAGCGAAATGGCGGCTCGATGCGGTGCAGATTCGCGACTTTGCGGAAGGGCGGCACCGTATGGTGGATGACACGCCTTCTGGCGGCGGCGCCGGCATGGTGATGAAGCCGGATGTTATCGCCCGTGCACTGGATTCAGTCGCCGACGGTCGCCGCCCGATGCTCCTGATGAGCCCGCGCGGAAAACCGCTGACACAGAAGCGCGTGCGCGAACTGGCCGACGGGCCGGGCGCGATCATTCTGTGCGGTCGTTTCGAAGGCGTGGATGAGCGCGTCATTGAAGCGCGCGATCTCGAGGAAGTTTCGATCGGCGATTACATCCTGTCGGGCGGAGAGACTGCGGCCATCGTGTTGCTCGATGCTGTTGTGCGGCTCTTGCCGGGCGTGATGGGCAATCGCGAATCCGGCGAGACGGAAAGCTTCGAGACCGGCCTGCTCGAACATCCGCATTATACCCGCCCGCAGGTATGGGAAGGAAGATCGATTCCGGAAATCCTGACGTCGGGCAATCATGGCGCCATCGACAAATGGCGACACGAGCAGGCGGAACGGATCACCAGGGAGCGGCGTCCCGATCTTTGGGAAGCCTATGGCGAGGGCAAGCGCAAATGAATCTGATCCAGCGGCTCGAAAGTCTTTCTCTCGCACTGCTGGCGCTCGGAGCCTATTGGGTCAGCGGCGCGAGCTGGTGGCTGTTTGCCATCCTCATCCTTGCGCCCGATCTTTCATTCTTCGGCTATATGAAGGGGCCGCGTACCGGCGCGGTCATCTACAATATGGCCCATAGCTGGATCGGCGTCGTGTTTGTGGCGGTGTTCGGCTGGGCCATGAACTGGCCGCTCTGCTTTGCAATTGCGCTGATCTGGGCCGTGCATATCGGCGTCGACCGCGCACTCGGTTTCGGCCTCAAATATGGATCGGGTTTCAAGGATACGCATCTGGGCCGCATCTGAGGCGATTTTGGCGTCCTGATATTGATTCATCGCCGGCAATGGTGTATTGCCGCGCCAGTTCGGGCTAGTCCCGACATTGTAATATCCCGTTCGGGCAAAGCCCGATACGTCCTAAACCAATAAATGGTGTACCGCTCCTGCCTGAATTTGAAGGCATAGCCACAGGGCCAAGGATTGCTTGGTGGCAAGTGCAGAGCGCTCTGACTGTTTGAGAAGAATTCAGAAGGAGAAAGACGATGACCGATATCATTCGTCAGCTTGAAGCCGAACAGGCAGCAAAGATCGAAGAAAAGCGCAAGCTTCCGGATTTCCAGCCAGGTGACACCGTTCGCGTTCAGGTTCGCGTTACCGAAGGTACGCGTACCCGCGTGCAGGCCTATGAAGGCGTCTGCATTGCCCGTTCCGGCGCTGGCCTCAACGAAAACTTCACCGTTCGCAAGATTTCCTACGGCGAAGGCGTGGAGCGCGTATTCCCGGTTTACTCGCCGATCGTAGAAGGCGTTGAACTGGTTCGCCGCGGCAAGGTTCGTCGCGCGAAGCTTTACTATCTGCGCGGCCTCACGGGCAAGGCTGCCCGTATCGCTGAAAAGAAAGACAACCGCACCAAGGCCGAGCGCGAAGCCGACAAGGCTGCCGCTGCCAAGGCCGAAGCTGCCAAGGCTGCTGCTGAATAAGTTTCACAGCGATCTGTTTGGAAAAGGCGGCCTTTGGGTCGCCTTTTTTATTTGCCAAAAGCAAAGGGTTGCGTAACATATCGCATATTTCCGCCAACATCTCGCAAGATTGTTACTGCGACACCCTGTTGCGGTTTCACTTTCTTGACGAAGCGTGACGGCGGGTGCATATGACAGGAAGTTAGAGCGGTTCCAGCCAAGGCTTGAAGCGCAGGAATCGCTCTGGCTGTTTTTTTCACGCATTGGCCCATGCAAAACCCGTTTCACATTTTGCTGGAAATGCTCTCGAACTAATCAAAGGACCTCTCGCAATGAGCGCGCCGCGTACACTTTATGACAAGATCTGGGACGACCATGTAGTGGATCAGCAGGAAGACGGAACCTGCCTCCTTTATATTGATCGCCATCTTGTGCACGAAGTGACGAGCCCGCAGGCTTTCGAAGGCCTGCGCATGGCTGGCCGCAAGGTGCGCCATCCTGAAAAGACGCTGGCCGTTGTCGATCACAACGTGCCGACCTCGCCGGACCGCATCAACGGCATCAAGAACGAGGAAAGCCGCATTCAGGTCGAGGCTCTGGCGAAGAATGCCGCCGATTTCGGCGTCGAATATTATTCCGAGCGCGACAAGCGTCAGGGCGTCGTGCACATCGTCGGTCCGGAGCAGGGCTTCACCCTGCCGGGCATGACCATCGTCTGCGGCGACAGCCACACGTCCACGCACGGCGCTTTCGGTTCGCTGGCGCACGGTATCGGCACGTCCGAGGTGGAGCACGTTCTGGCAACCCAGACGCTGATCCAGAAGAAAGCCAAGAACATGCTGGTGCGTGTGAATGGCAAGCTGGCGCCCGGCGTCACCGCCAAGGACATCACGCTCGCCATCATCGGTGAAATCGGCACCGCAGGCGGCACTGGCTATGTGATCGAATATGCGGGCGATGCCATTCGCTCCCTGTCGATGGAAGGCCGCATGACTGTCTGCAACATGTCGATCGAAGGCGGCGCACGCGCCGGCCTGATCGCGCCGGACGAAACGACCTTCGCCTATATCAAGGACAAGCCGCGCGCGCCGAAGGGCGAAGCGCTGGAACAGGCGATTTCCTACTGGAAGACGCTGCATTCGGATGAAGGGGCGCATTTCGACAAGATCGTCGAACTGGACGCTGCCAAGATTTCGCCGGTCGTTTCCTGGGGTTCCTCGCCGGAAGACGTGGTCTTCGTCACCGACATCGTTCCGAATCCCGACGAGATCAAGGATGAGACCAAGCGTGCATCGAAGTGGCGTGCGCTTGACTATATGGGCCTGAAGCCGGGCATCAAGATGACCGACATCAAGATCGACCGCGTGTTCATCGGCTCGTGCACCAATGGCCGCATCGAAGACCTGCGCGATGCCGCCCGCATGGCCGCTGGCAAGAAGGTTGCCGCCGGCGTAAGCGCCATGATCGTACCGGGCTCTGGTCTGGTAAAGGAACAGGCGGAAGCCGAAGGTCTGGACAAGATCTTCATCGAAGCCGGTTTCGACTGGCGTGAGCCGGGCTGCTCGATGTGCCTTGCCATGAATGACGACCGCCTGAAGCCGGGCGAGCGTTGCGCATCGACCTCGAACCGCAATTTCGAAGGACGCCAGGGCTTCAAGGGCCGCACGCATCTCGTGTCGCCAGCCATGGCAGCCGCTGCCGCGATTGCCGGACATTTCGTCGACATTCGCGAGTGGAACTAAGGTTCCCCCGCAGGCTTTCAACTGATCAAACCGCCGGTTCATCCCCGGCGGTTTTTCTTTAGATGTATATTAGCATGTTTTTCACGCTTTGATTGTATGGAGGGGTGGGGTGGCTGGCGTCTGGGAAGACTTTGACAGCCGGCATGGGAAGAGAATCGATGAATGGAGCCGACTTTATCCTTCTGATTAACATGACCGTTTCAGGTCTGTTTGCTTTCGCGTTCCTCGGCATAGCCGTATACGCGCGGGATAATGCGGCGGCGCCCGTCTTTGCCTTCGGCTTTATTTTCGCAATGCTCTATTTCCTCACAGAGCTTGCCATGCCTTCCATTCCCAATCCCCGCGTGGGCTATATGCTCGCCTTCACGACCTACTATCTGGCATTGTCCTGTCTGGTCATCGGTCTGGCACGCATGTATGCCCGGCCCGTGCCGTGGATCGCGCTCGGAGTTCTGACTGTTGCATCGCTCGCGATGGTTTACGGCATATATGACGTCGCCCGCAGCCAGATGCTCGGCATGCTTCTCTATCAGACGCCTTATTTCCTCATTCTGCTTCTAGCGGTGTGGGTGATCCTGCGGGTGGATCGCAACGGCGTAGATACCTTGATGGTGGTGCTGTTCAGCATCAGCGCCCTCCATTTTCTGTTCAAGCCGGTCATCGCCATGCTGGCGGGAGGGACAGGCGTAGAACCGAGAGATTACATCGATACGACCTATGCGATGTTTTCGCAGTCCATCGGGGCGGCTCTTTCCGTTGCTGGTGGTTTGCTCCTGCTGTTGAGCCTGATGCGGGAACTGATCGCCAATATGCTGATACGCTCCGAGACGGACCAGCTGTCGGGATTGCTCAACCGGCGCGGTTTCGAGTTTCGCGCCGAAGCCGCAATTGAAAAGTCGAAGCGCATGCGGCAGGCCCTGTCGCTGGTCCTGTGCGACATCGATCATTTCAAGGCGATCAACGATACGCATGGCCATGCGCTGGGAGATCGCGTCATTGCGGCGTTCTCTGCCGAACTGCGCAAGGCAGCGAACGGTAAGAACGGAATTTCGGCCCGCATAGGCGGTGAGGAATTTGCGATCATCCTGCCGGGAAACACGATCCAGTCAGCATGGCGATTCGCGGAAAAGGCCCGGCTTGTCTGCCGCGATATCCATATTCCCGGGCGAAATGGCGCAATTGTCTTTACCGCGAGCTTCGGCATCGCGGAAATGGAATTCGATGACGTGTTTTCCGATCTCTACAAGCGCGCGGATGGTGCGCTTTATGAGGCGAAGAAGGGAGGGCGCAACTGCGTCCGCAGCGCGCTTCCGATACTGGTGGATGAAAACGTTCTGGAACTTCGTTCAATGACCGGGCGCTGAACGACGCTGTTCGTAGCGGCAACCCGGATGATCCAGAACCGGCGTTTCCCCGCGGTCGATCCCATACATGAAAGAGCGTCCACGCAGCACGACCGCGCTTTCGCAATTGCTGTTGGGCTTGGCCACGATGTGGGCGATGGCATTATCGCGTGGCGCAGAAATTATCCGCAAGTGCTGCGGCGGCGCAGAAACAGGCTGCACGGTTCCGACCCGGATGATTCTGGCACCATTATCCGGCATCTGGATGACGAGGTTCCCCGATGCATCGATGGAACGCATCGCATCGCTGGCCAGCGTGGGGCTGGTCAGTGCAAGCGCCCCGACGACAACCACGCCAAGCATTGCCGGTCTGCGTTTTGCCATCGTTGTTCGAGCCTCATCGTCCGTGACCACCAAGAGAATGAGGACTATCTTAACTCTTTCTTTACCTTTGTCATCCGTGCTGGCTACAATCGAACCGGTCTTCCGGTGCGCTGCTGCTTCGCAGGCGGCGCATGGAAGAACTGGAAACGCCAAGGAACGTCCAATGACCAAAGATCATGCCGTCGATATTGCGCTCCTCCATCTGCGGGATGCCCATGAGTTCGCGCCGCTGCTGGCAAGCTACGCGCAGGCGCTGAAGCGCGGTGCGCCACGCCGCCCCGATGATTTTTATGCCGAGCACCTGCTTCAGGACCGCGCCGCTGAAACGCTGGGGGCCCGGGTCGACGGAAATCTGGTCGGCTTCGTAATCTTCTACGATCTGCCCGAACCGGTGACGGGCCTGCGTGCAGGACAGGTCGATCATATCTATGTCCACCACGATCATCGCGGGAAGGGTATCGCCAAGGCGTTGATCGACGTCCTTGCCGACAAGGCCGAGGAGCGCAGCTGGTCCAAGCTGGTGCTGAATGCCCCGCGCGTTCCGGAAGACGGGCGCAAGCTCTATGAACAGATCGCCACGGCTGCCGACTGGTCGAGCTATGTGATTCGATTCGGCAACTGATCGATTTCCTGAAAGTTGATGAAATTACACATGTTTTTGCCGGTTGCGGTCTTCAATCGTTTGAATGCCGCAATCACGCGAATGTGTCGCCCAGGTGCGACCAATTGTTAGTCTTTTCGTGAAAAAGCTTCTTTGACGTGATGGTAAAAGCGCAGTAGAAAGCGCCACATAGGGCCGTACGCCACGGTCCAGCCATATTTTCTTGGGTCGTACCGGCGCGGGATCGTAAAGTCCGGTTCCCTGTGTCTCGGACGGCATCGAACCAGGGTTCGGGAGAACCCGCAACCCGGCTGCCTTGCTGATGATCGTCAGCCGGGTGTGGCCGGAGAGAAACGTCAGGGAAGCCTACAGAGCCATGACACAACCGACTGTAACGCGCCAGCGTCCTTTGTCGCCGCACCTGTCTATCTACAAGCCGGTCATTACGATGACGATGTCCATCGTCCATCGCATCACAGGCGGCGCACTTTACTTCGGCACCCTGCTGCTGGCGGCCTGGCTGATTTCGGCTGCGGTCAGCGAAGAGTGCTTCAACACCGTCAATGCATTGTTCTCGTCCTGGATCGGCCGCCTGATCCTGTTCGGCTATACCTGGGCGCTTCTGCACCATCTGGCCGGCGGTGTCCGCCACCTGATCTGGGATACGGGTGCAGGCCTTGAAAAGCACACCGCTTCCAGGATCGCCTGGACGACCGTCGTATTCTCCGTCATCGCCACGATCCTCGTCTGGGTCGTCGCCTATTCGGTGCGCTAAGGGGAGCTGGTTTCATGAACGGTATGAACAAGGATATGCGTACCCCGCTCGGCAAGGTCCGGGGTCTGGGATCGGCCAAGGAAGGCACCGGCCATTTCTGGTATCAGCGCCTGAGCGCGGTCGCCCTCGTGCCGCTGGTCATGTTTTTCATCGGTCTGGTCGTTTCGCTCAATGGCGCAAGCTATGCGGAAGTCCGGGCTGCATTGTCGCATCCATTCACTGCAATCGTGATGGCGCTGTTCGTCCTGACCGGCGTCTATCACATGCGTTTGGGCATGCAGGTCATTATCGAAGATTATGTGCATGGCGAAGGCATGAAGGTCGTGCTGGTGATGCTGAACAGCTTCTTTACGGCTGTTGTCGGCTTCGCCTGCATTTTTGCGATCCTCAAGCTGAGCTTCGGAGGTTGATAGCCCGATGGCTAGTGCAGTAAACAATGCGGCGCCTGCCGCTGCAAGCAAGTACACCTATGTCGATCACAAGTTCGACGTGGTGGTCGTCGGGGCTGGCGGTGCGGGCTTGCGCGCAACGCTCGGCATGGCCGAGCAGGGCCTGAAGACGGCTTGCATCACCAAGGTTTTCCCGACCCGTTCGCATACTGTCGCCGCGCAGGGCGGCATTGCCGCCTCGCTCAAGAACATGGGCCCGGACAGCTGGCAGTGGCACATGTACGATACCGTCAAGGGATCGGACTGGCTTGGCGACACCGACGCGATGGAATATCTGGCGCGTGAAGCGCCTGCCGCCGTCTATGAGCTTGAGCACTACGGCGTGCCGTTCTCGCGTACCGAGGAAGGCAAGATCTATCAGCGCCCGTTCGGCGGTCACATGCAGAATTTCGGCGACGGTCCTCCGGTCCAGCGCACCTGCGCTGCCGCCGACCGTACCGGTCACGCGATCCTGCACACGCTCTACGGCCAAAGCCTGAAAAACAACGCGCAGTTCTTCATCGAATATTTCGCGCTCGATCTCATCATGACCGACGGTGTGTGCACCGGCGTCGTGGCGTGGAACCTCGATGACGGCACTATCCATCGCTTCTCCGCCAAGATGGTGGTTCTGGCCACGGGCGGTTATGGCCGCGCCTATTTCTCGGCAACCTCCGCGCATACCTGCACCGGCGACGGTGGCGGCATGGTGGCGCGCGCCGGCCTGCCGCTGCAGGACATGGAATTCGTGCAGTTCCATCCGACCGGCATTTATGGCGCTGGCTGCCTTATTACTGAAGGCGCACGCGGTGAAGGCGGCTATCTCGTCAATTCCGAAGGCGAGCGCTTCATGGAGCGCTATGCGCCATCGGCCAAGGACCTTGCCTCGCGTGACGTTGTTTCGCGCTGCATGACCATGGAAATCCGTGCTGGTCGCGGCGTCGGCAAGAACAAGGATCACATCTTCCTGCATCTCGACCATCTCGATCCGGCTGTTCTGCATGAACGCCTGCCGGGTATTTCGGAATCGGCCAAGATTTTCGCAGGCGTGGATGTGACCAAGGAACCGATCCCGGTTCTGCCGACCGTTCACTACAATATGGGCGGCATCCCGACCAATTACTGGGGCGAGGTGCTGAACCCGACCGCCGACGATCCGGACCGCGTACAACCGGGCCTGATGGCCGTCGGCGAAGCGGGCTGCGCTTCGGTGCATGGGGCAAACCGTCTCGGCTCCAACTCGCTGATCGATCTGGTGGTGTTCGGCCGTGCGGCTGCAATCCGCGCCGGTCAGGTCATCGATCGCAAGTCGAAGATTCCCGATCTCGACCTCGCTGCCTGCGACAGGATCATGGAGCGCTTTGATCGCCTGCGTTTTGCCAACGGCTCCCAGCCGACCGCGGAACTGCGCGAAAAGATGCAGCGCACCATGCAGGAAGATGCCGCCGTGTTCCGCACGTCGGAATCGCTCAAGCAGGGCGTCGAGCGCATGGAAAAGCTCTGGCATGAACTGCCGGACATCAAGGTCACGGACCGTTCGATGATCTGGAACTCCGATCTGGTGGAAACGCTGGAGCTGGAAAACCTGATGGCCAATGCGCTGACCACGGTTGTTTCGGCGGAAGCGCGTCAGGAAAGCCGCGGCGCCCATGCGCATGAGGATTTCCCGGATCGCAACGATGCCGAGTGGCGCAAGCACACCCTGTCCTGGCTGTCGCCGGATGGCAAGGTCAAGCTTGACTATCGCCCGGTCCACCTCGATCCGTTGACGACGGAAGAGGAAGGCGGCATCAGCCTCGCCAAGATTGCGCCGAAGAAGCGCGTTTACTAATCAAGGGAAAGAGCAATGGTTGAACTCGCACTTCCCAAGAATTCCCGCATTCAGGAGGGCAAGACCTGGCCCCGGCCTGATGGCGCCAAGCGCGTCACGGAATTCCGCATCTATCGCTGGTCGCCGGACGACGACGCCAATCCGAGCATCGACACCTATTATGTCGATCGCGACGATTGCGGCCCGATGGTTCTGGACGGTCTTCTCTATATCAAGAACAAGATCGATCCGACGCTGACGCTCCGCCGTTCCTGCCGCGAAGGCATTTGCGGTTCCTGTGCCATGAATATCGACGGCGCGAACACGCTTGCCTGCACCAAGGGCATGGACGACATCAAGGGCGCCATTAAGGTTTACCCGCTGCCGCATATGCCGGTGGTGAAGGACCTCGTGCCGGACCTCAACAATTTCTACGCTCAGCACCGTTCCATCGAGCCCTGGCTCAAGACGGTTTCGCCGGAGCCGCAGAAGGAGTGGCTGCAGAGCCATGAGGATCGCCAGAAGCTCGACGGTCTTTATGAATGCATCCTGTGCGCCTGCTGCTCGACCTCGTGCCCGAGCTACTGGTGGAACGGCGACCGTTATCTCGGGCCCGCCGTGCTGCTTCAGGCCTATCGCTGGCTGATCGATAGCCGCGACGAAGCCAAGGGCGAACGCCTCGACAATCTCGAGGACCCGTTCCGGCTCTATCGCTGCCACACGATCATGAACTGCGCACAGACCTGCCCGAAGGGTCTGAACCCTGCCAAGGCGATCGCCGAGATCAAGAAGATGATGGTCGAGCGCCGCGTGTAATCGCGGCAATCGCCTGTCTTTTTAGTCCCTGTCGGCCTCCGGCCTCCGCGCCTCTTGTGCCGAGATCAAGAAGATGATGGTCGAGTGCCGCGTGTAGTTGCGCGCTCGTTCCACGAACCAAAAGGGGAAGGTCCAAACCTTCCCCTTTTTCTTTACCTGAACTTTGGTACATCTTCGCCGAAGGCTTGATCTTTATAGCGGCGCCGATATCTCATTAGGCATATCCATCGGAGACAGGGCAATCATGCTCGATCATATCGGCTTCAACATTTCCAGCATGCCCAAGTCGCGGGCTTTCTATGATGCGGCGCTGGCACCGCTCGGCATAGGCCGGGCCATGGAGTTCGGCGATTGGGTGGGGTATGGCCGCAATGGCAAGCCGGAATTCTGGATCGGCAAGCAGAAAGGCGCGAAGCTTGAGGGCGTGCTTCATGTCGCATTTTCGGCTGGCACCCGCTCCGAGGTTGACCGCTTTTATGAAGCAGCGATAGCCGCAGGCGGCAAGGACAATGGCAAGCCCGGCCTGAGGGCCGATTATCACCCCGACTATTACGCCGCCTTCGTCATCGATCCGGACGGTCACAATATCGAGGCCGTCTGCCACCTGCCCGAATAAAGAAGCGGGCTTGCGCCCGCTCTTCGTTGGCGTGTCTTATACCTGTTCAGACGAGTTTTGCGTCCAGCGTCACCTCGATAGCGCCCAACGCTTTGGAGAGAGGGCAGGACTGCTTGGCCTTGGTGGCAAGCGCTTCAAAATCCTCCGCCGAGATTCCGGGTATCGTGGCACTCAGCGTCAGCGCGCTGCGGCTGATTTCAAAACCGCCACCGGCTGCGGGGCCGACCGTGACGGCGGCAGTCGCTTCCAGTTTTTCCGGCGGGGTGCCGTGTTCGGTCAGGAGTGCGGAAAGCTGCATGGCGAAGCAGCCTGCATGCGCTGCTCCCAGAAGTTCTTCCGGGTTGGTGCCGGAGCGACCGCTTTCGTCCTGAAAACGGGCCTTGAAATCATAAGGCAGATCCTTCAACGCGCCGCTTTGCGTGTTGAGGGTGCCCTTGCCTTCCTTCAGTGTGCCTTGCCAGACGGCGGTTGCTTTTCTGTCCATGGGAAGCTCTCCTCTCGGTTGGGATTTCCGCTTCCGATATAGGGCGGCAGGGGAGCGGGTCCAGCGCTCAGATGGACTGGCCCTTCAGCAGGCGCGGCGTATCGCCGGAAAGACCGGCTGCCTGCTTGATGAAGAAGGATTTCAGTACCGGAACCCGGTCGACGAGACCCAGGCCGATATCGCGGATCGAGCGGACTGCTGGATGGTCGTTGGAGAAAAGTCGGGTCAGGATATCTGTCGTCACGCCCATCTGGACAGTGTCGAAGCGGCGCCAGGACTGGTAACGTTCCAGAGCGGCAAATGAACCGATGTCGAGGCCGAGCCTGTCGGTTTCGACCACGACCTCCGCGATTGCGGCAGCATCGCGGAAACCGAGATTAAGCCCCTGACCTGCGATGGGGTGGATGCGGTGGCCTGCATCGCCCACCAGCACGAAGCGCGGCTTCACGAATTCACGCGCCAGCGTTAGGCCGAGCGGGAAGGCGCGGCGCGGACCTTCGACATGCAGGGCGCCCAGACGATGACCGAAGCGCTGTTCCAGTTCGGCTTCGAATACGAAGTCGTCTTCGCGAATGAGGCGCTCGGCATCCGAGGTACGCTCGGTCCAGACGAGCGAGCTGCGATTGCCCTTCAACGGAAGGATCGCAAAAGGTCCGGCCGGGAGAAAATGCTCATCGGCCCGGCCGCCATGCGGCAGTTCATGCGCGACATTGCAGACGATCCCGGACTGGCCGTAATCCCAGTTGACCGTCTTGATGCCAGCCAGGTCGCGCAGGCGGGAGCGCGCGCCATCTGCGGCGATCAGCAAGCGCGTTTCAAGCGTGTCTCCATTTGAAAGCGTGACGGTCACTCCTTCCGGGAGCGTATTGAAACTATCCACGCTGGTGGCTTCGAGGAAGGTGATGCCGAGCGTTTCGGCCTTGTTGTGAAGGGCGGTGTTGAGAACGCGGTTTTCCACCATATGGGCAAAGGGTTCGCCGGGCTCGACTTCGCCTTCAAAAGTCAGGAACACCGGGCGCACGGGATCGGAAGTGCGCGAATCGGTGATGACCATTTCCGTTATGGGCTGTGCCTCGGGAAGGATTTCCTGCCAGCAGCCGAGCTGGTCCAGCATGCGTGAGGCAGCGGCGGCGATGGAGGAAGCGCGCGGGTCGTTCTTCCAGGCACCAGCCGGTGCGCCGTCGATCACGGTGAGGACGAGGTGCGGCGCCGCCGATTTGATCGCAACCGCCGTGACAAGCCCGACATAGCCGCCGCCCGCAATCACCACATCGTTATTGCGCGGCGCGTCCACTTTTTTCTGGCCAGCCATTGTCGTTCCTTTCCAGAATCCGTCTTTCGCGCAGTGTTTTGGCACATATCGCCGCGCATGAAACCCGATATTTTGCCGCGCCGCCCGTCCCGACCCAACCATTGGCACGGGATTGCATTTCCCTTGGGCTGCCCGCTTCTTGACAGGCATGGATGCGCAGGCTCAAACATGCCTCTCCAACTTTGTAAAGCATATATGGTTGCGGAAGGCAGGCTGTCCATGTCTGAGAAAGAAAAGTCCGGGGTCGAGCAGACGGCGGCAATGCGTGAGCTTCTTTCCATCCTCGATCTGGAAAACCTCGAGGTGGATCTTTTCCGGGGCAACAGTCCACAGGTCGGCTGGCAGCGGGTGTTCGGCGGGCAGGTCATCGGGCAGGCGCTGATTGCCGCGCAACGCACTGTCGAGCCCGAGCGCCATGTACATTCGCTCCATGCCTATTTCGTGCGCCCCGGCGACCCGGCCATTCCCATCGTCTATGAGGTGGACCGTATCCGCGACGGTTCCAGCTTCAGCACCCGGCGCGTTCTGGCCAAGCAACATGGCAAGGCTATTTTCTCGCTGTCCGCTTCGTTCCAGATCGATGAAGGCGGGCTTGATCATCAGATGCCGATGCCGGAAGGACTGCCGATGCCTGAACAGCTCGTCGGGGATCGCGACATCAAGGAACAATATCTCCATATGGCGCCACCCAATGTCCGCAAATACTGGGAGCGGGAACGGCCCATAGAGATCAAGCCTGTCTCACTCACCCACTATTTCTCCCGCGAGAAGCTTGAACCCGTCCAGCATGTCTGGGTCAGGGCGCGCGGCATCGTGCCAGACGACCGGGCGCTGCAGGCAGCCATTCTCGCCTATCTCTCCGATATGACGCTGCTCGACACCTCGCTTCATCCGCATGGCCGCACCATATTCGATCGCGATCTGCAGGTTGCGAGCCTCGATCACGCCATGTGGTTCCATCGCCCGTGCCGGCTCGATGATTGGCTGCTCTATACTCAGGACACGCCGAGCGCCTCCGGCGCACGGGGTTTCAACCGTGGCGCGTTATATACGCGCGATGGTGTGCTGATCGCATCCGTGGCGCAGGAAGGCTTGATCCGCGTTCACGATGAAAAGGAGTGATTATTTTTTAATCACAGGGTAGGCGTGTGGCTAAATATAAGGCATTTCACTGATCGTTTGCGAGCTGCCAATGCGTAAAAAGCGAATCGAATGAATCGTTTAAGTCATTCATTCGGTCCGAAACCACGCTTATCCTCGGCCCGGAATTTCGCCGTAAGCCGCGCCGATGCCACAAAATTTGAAGTTAATTTGCCGACCTCCGCCAACTGGCATGAATTTTGTTTCTCTCTGTTTGAACCGGTCTTTCCAGCGCAGCCGCGTTTGAAGCCGCCCTTCGACGGAGATATTCGATGCTCATAACAGGAAGAAACAAGCAAACGGCCCTTCTGGCTACCTTGCCTGCGCTCGTCGCCATGGCCGGGACGGCAATGGCGCAGGACGCCGCACCGACACCAACCCTCGATACGGGCGATACGGCTTGGATGCTGACTTCAACCGCGCTGGTGTTGATGATGACCATACCGGGTCTGGCGCTGTTCTATGGCGGCATGGTGCGCAAGAAGAACGTGCTGTCCACGGTGATGCAGAGCTTTGCCATCACCTGTCTCATGTCCATTCTGTGGATGATCGCAGGCTATTCGCTGGCCTTCACCGATGGCGGCTCGCTCAATTCCTATATTGGCGGTCTTTCCAAGGCGTTCTTCTCGGGCGTCACGATGCAATCGCTGACCGGAACCATTCCGGAATATGTGTTCATCACCTTCCAGATGACTTTCGCCGTCATCACACCCGCACTCATCGCCGGTTCGTTTGCCGAGCGCATGAAGTTCTCCTCCATGCTGGTCTTCCTGACCCTATGGCTGTTCATCGTCTATATCCCGGTCGCGCACTGGGTCTGGGGCGGCGGCTTCATGGCGTCGGATGGCGTGCTTGATTTTGCCGGCGGCACGGTTGTCCATATCAATGCCGGCGTCGCCGGTCTGGTTGCGGCGCTCATCATCGGCAAGCGCGATGGTTACGGCCATACCAACATGGCGCCGCACAATCTCGTCCTGTCCGTCATCGGCGCTGCCCTTCTGTGGGTAGGCTGGTTCGGTTTCAATGCAGGCTCTGCTGTCGGGGCCAACGCACTTGCCGGGGTCGCCATGCTCAACACGCAGGTTGCGACCGCAGGTGCTGCCCTTGCGTGGATGTTCGTCGAATGGGCGGTCGCGGGCAGGCCAAGCGTGCTTGGCATCATTTCAGGCGCCGTTGCGGGCCTTGTTGCCGTCACGCCTGCCGCCGGCTTCGTCAATCCGATGGGCGCGCTTATCATCGGCGTCGTCGCTGGTGCGGTCTGCTATGTGGCAGCCGTCAAGATCAAGCACGCGCTCGGCTATGACGATTCGCTCGATGCGTTCGGCGTCCATGGTGTGGGCGGCTTCGTCGGTGCGGTGCTGACCGGCCTCTTTGCCGATGCGGCGATCAACCCGGCGGGCGAAGGGGCTACCATCAGCAAGCAGTTCTTCGGCGCGGCCATCACCATCGTCTATACTGCGATTGCCACCGCCGTCATTCTCTATGTGGTCAAGGCCATCATGGGCCTGCGGCCCAGCAAGCAGGCCGAGATCGAAGGCCTCGACATCGCGTTGCACGGCGAATCCGTTCAATAGAACGGGATTGTCTCAAGCGGAAAAAGGCGCGGGAAACCGCGCCTTTTTCATTTCATCCACCGGATTTGTTCGCGGCCTCTGCATGGTTAATGAGGAATTAACCATCCGGCGATTAGGATCGGACCGATTCAATGTGCCCGAAGCATTTCCGCTCACGGGCCAGCAAAGATATTCGGTTCGGGACAGGCTATATGCGGCAAGGATATTCGCCCTCATACCCGCTGCGTGACGAGCGGATTACGGAAGACAGGCTGAAACTGGCCAATCTCTTCCGCAGGCAGTTCTATATCCTGTTCGGTCTGGGGCTTCTGGCGCTCACCGGCATGGCTGTTGGCGCGCTGGCGACATGGAATGTGGCTGACCCGAGTTTCAGCCATGCGACCGACAATCCGGTAACGAATGCGCTTGGGTATCCGGGCGCCGTGTTCTCCGACATTGCCATGCAGTTTTTCGGGCTGGCGAGCGTTCCGGCCCTGCTTCCGCTTGCTGTCTGGTCGCTGCTGCTGATGACGCGCGGCGGCATCGGGCGCGTGGCCAAGCGCAGCTTCGCATGGCTCGGCGCGGCATTGTTGTTCGCCGCCATCGCGAGTTGCTTCTCAGTTCCGGCAAGCTGGCCGATGCCGATCGGCCTCGGCGGCGTCTTCGGAGACATGATCCTGAAATTCCCGGGCCTCTTCCTCGGCAGTTTCCCGCAAGGCGCCATTGCATCGGGCATTGCGCTCATCCTTGCAGTACCGGCTTTCTGGCTCTGCCTTTTTGCCAGCGGCATCGTCGGGCGGGGCGCAGGAATCGTCAACCCTGCCCAGCCGTCAGCGCGTCGTGGCGCTGAAGAAGATGATTATGCGGCAGACGAGGACGATGAAGCATCAACGGGTGGCGGTTTCCAGCTTATGGGGGCTCTCACCCATCTGGCGCTAACCACGACTGCGAATTTCAAGCGCCTGACGGGTCTTGGCCGTCGCCGTCCGCGCGACGAAGATTTCGAGGATATGCGCGTGGTGCGCCGCAATGCCGAAACGCGCAATGCGCCGCGCCGCGAGCCCGGTTTCGGGGCACCTGCCCCGATTGAAGACGAGCCGCCTTTCGATATGGACGACATGGACGGCGGCGCGCCGCTGGCCGGTCAGGAATGGCACGATGCGCCGCCGCCCCGCGCCCGCAAGGCCCGCGTGGAACAGGCCGCTCCTTCGCCGAAGCCCGGCGCGCGCGCTCAGCGCGAAGCGCAGCCGTCCTTCCTCAAGGACAATGGCGTTTTCGAAATGCCATCGTTGCATTTCCTGGCCGAACCGAAGCTCGTCCAGCGTGATCCGGCGCTTTCCAAGGATGCGCTGGAACAGAACGCCCGGCTGCTGGAAGGCGTGCTGGAAGATTTCGGCGTGCGCGGCGAGATCATCAATGTGAAGCCCGGCCCGGTGGTCACGCTCTACGAACTTGAGCCTGCGCCTGGCATCAAGTCCTCGCGCGTCATCGGCCTTGCCGACGATATCGCCCGCTCGATGAGCGCGATTGCAGCGCGCGTCGCCGTCATTCCGGGCCGCAATGCCATCGGCATCGAACTGCCGAACCCGAAGCGCGAAATGGTGTACTTGCGCGAAATGCTGGCGAGCCGCGACTTTGAACAGTCGAAGGCAAAGCTGGCGCTCGCGCTCGGCAAGACCATCAATGGCGAGCCGGTCATAGCCGACATTGCCAAGATGCCGCACGTTCTCGTGGCCGGTACGACCGGCTCGGGCAAATCGGTGGCGATCAACACCATGATCCTGTCGCTGCTGTATCGCATGACGCCGCAGGAATGCCGCCTGATCATGATCGATCCGAAGATGCTGGAGCTTTCCGTCTATGACGGCATTCCGCACCTGCTGACGCCGGTCGTGACCGATCCGAAGAAGGCGGTCGTCGCGCTCAAATGGACCGTGCGCGAAATGGAAGACCGATATCGCAAGATGTCCAAGGTCGGCGTGCGCAATATCGACGGCTTCAATCAGCGTGTTGGCCTTGCGCAGAAAAAGGGTGAGCCGATCGCGCGCACCGTGCAGACCGGCTTCGACCGCAATACAGGCGAGGCGATCTACGAGACGGAAGAGCTCGATCTGGCGCCGATGCCCTATATCGTTGTGATTATCGACGAAATGGCGGACCTGATGATGGTCGCTGGCAAGGATATCGAAGGCGCGGTGCAGCGTCTGGCGCAGATGGCGCGTGCGGCAGGTATCCATGTCATCATGGCTACCCAGCGCCCGTCGGTCGATGTCATTACCGGCACGATCAAGGCGAACTTCCCGACCCGCATTTCCTTCCAGGTGACGTCGAAGATCGACAGCCGCACCATTCTGGGCGAGCAGGGCGCCGAGCAGCTTCTCGGCCAGGGCGATATGCTGTTCATGGCCGGCGGCGGGCGCATCCAGCGTGTGCACGGGCCTTTCGTCGGGGACGACGAGGTGGAACGCATCGTGCAGCACCTGAAGCTTCAGGGCGTGCCGGAATATCTCGATGCGATCACCGAGGATGAAGATGACGACGAAGGCGGCAGCGGCCCGGCTGGTACCGGCAATCTGGAGGAATCCGACGATCCTTACGATCAGGCGGTGGCCGTGGTGCTGCGCGACAAGAAAGCGTCTACTTCCTATATCCAGCGCCGCCTTGGCATCGGCTATAACCGTGCGGCTTCAATCATCGAACGCATGGAAGATGAGGGCATCGTCGGCCCGGCCAATCATGCGGGCAAGCGTGAAATTTTGGTTCCCACTGGCGACGATGATTTCTGATGGCCATACTCGCGCCCAACTGGCGGCGTAGTTAAACAGAATGATGAAAAGAGAAAGTTTGTCGATGATGTTCTCCCGTGTCTCCGCCTTCGCGAAAGCTGGTCGTGTTGCAGCCGTGCTGGGAATGGGAGCGCTTGGCCTTGGCATGACATCGCTGGTTCTGGCGCCGGTCGCCGCGATGGCGCAGGGCGCTGGCGGCGGTGCGGCTGCACAGCAGATTGCCGACCATTTCTCATCGGTGCGCACCATGACCGGCGAGTTCGTGCAGTTCGGCCCGAAGGGTGAGCAGACTGGCGGCACTTTCTATATCGAGCGCCCGGGCAAGATCCGCTTCAACTATAACAACTCCCCGATCCGCGTGATTTCGGATGGCGAATCGGTCGTCATCAACAATCGCAAGCTGGACACCTGGGACCTCTATCCGCTTTCCAAGACGCCGCTGAAACTGCTTCTGGCAGACCGCATCGACCTAGGTGGGGGACGTCTTCAGAATGTGAAGCAGGAGCCGGACATGACCACGCTCGTGCTGGGCGACAAGTCGATCTTCGGCGATTCGAAAATCACCATGATGTTCGATCCCAAATCCTATGAGCTGAAGCAGTGGACCATTACCGATGCTCAGAAGCTCGATACGACAGTCATGATCTTCAATGTGCGCAGCGGCGTGCGTTTCACCGACGATATGTTCAAGATCGATTATCAGCGCATCGCGATGAAGCGCAAAGGTCAGTAATCGTCAGTTTGTGACAGGCAATCCGTTTGCATTTGCCGGATAAATGATTAGGTTCGCGGCATCTCTTTCGTTGCTGCGAGTCCTATCTTCATGGCCTTTTCCGTTGCTACCTGGAACATCAATTCCGTTCGTCTGCGCATGCCGCTGGTCGAACAGTTTCTGCGCGATTATCAGCCCGATGTTCTGTGTCTTCAGGAAACGAAATGCCCCGACAATCTGTTTCCGTCGAAGGGGTTTCGCGCGCTCGGCTATGAACATATCGCGATCAGCGGCCAGAAGGGTTATCATGGCGTGGCGACGGTATCCAAACGTCCGTTGACGGGCGTGGAAAAGATCGGCTTTTGCGACATGGGCGATTGCCGGCACCTGAGCGCTGTGGTGGAGGCAGGCGGCAAAAAGCTCCGCATCCACAATTTCTATGTTCCGGCGGGGGGCGACGAGCCGGACCCGCAGATCAATCCGAAGTTCGCGCACAAGTTGGCTTTTCTCGAGGAAATGCGCGCCATTGTCGCCGACCGGCAGGACGGGCATTCATCGGTTCTCGTTGGCGATCTCAATATCGCCCCGCTCGAAAACGATGTCTGGTCGCACAAGCAATTGCTCAAGATCGTCAGCCATACGCCGATCGAAACCGAGACGCTGGAAGACCTGCGTGTGAAAGGCGGCTGGAGCGACCTGATGCGGCAGCTTATTCCGGCAGACCAGAAAATCTTCACCTGGTGGAGCTATCGCGCCAAGGACTGGGCCGAATCGGACCGTGGCCGCAGGCTGGATCACGTCTGGGGTTCGGTGGACCTGGAGGAGCACATTCAGGGCCTGCAAATTCTCCGCGACGCGCGCGGTTGGGATCGCCCGTCCGACCACGTTCCGGTTATCGCGACATTTAATCTGGATTAACGGGTCAGCAGCCTCTATATAGAGGCGAGTTCAGAAAAGGAGCCAAGAGCAATGGATTATGCAGCACTGTTTCAAATGACCAGTGTGTTCAACCAATCCATGGCTCGCTATGTCCTCTCTTCTGACACTTCAGGATGTTTCCTTCGTCACGGCTGATGGCCGTACTCTTTTCGAATCCGTCAATTTCAGTGTAACCGCAGGCCGCATCGGTCTGGTGGGACGCAATGGCGTCGGTAAATCAACGCTATTGCGCATCATGAGCGGGATGCTGCTTCCGACACATGGAAGTGTGACGGCAACCGGAAGCATCGGCGTGCTGCGGCAGAACATCGGCGGTGGCGATGCCGAGACGCTGGCGGATCTTTTCGAGGCACGGACCGGTTTCGATATTCTAGCACGCGTCGAACAGGGCGTGGCCAGCGAGCGCGATCTGGACGAGGCCGACTGGCTCTTGCCGCAGCGCTTTACGGACGCGCTGCAGGGACTTGGCCTGCCCGATATGACTCCCGACACTCCACTTTCAGCCTTGAGCGGAGGCCAGCAAACGCGGGCGGCGCTCGCGGCCCTCATCTTTCATAAGCCCGATCTCATTCTCCTGGATGAGCCGACCAATAATCTCGATCGCGCCGGTCGCCTGGCTGTGGCCGACTTGCTGACCGCCTGGCGGGGCGCGGCCGTCGTGGTCAGCCACGATCGCGAGCTGTTGCAGTCTTTGGATATGATCGCGGAATTGTCCCCCGACGGGCTTCGGCTTTACGGCGGCAACTGGGATTTTTATCAGGGGAAGAGGGCAGAGGAGCGCGAGACGGCGACACGCGATCTCGCCACAGCGCGGCGCGAGGTCAGGCAGGTCGAACGCAAGGCTCAGGCCGCAGCCGAAAGACAGGCTCGCAGCGACGCGCGCGGCCGCAAGTCGCGCGCTGACGCGGGCATGAGCAAGCTTTTGCTCGACGCACGGGAAGACCGTGCGCAACAGTCGAAGGGCCGGGGTGCCGCGCTGGCGGAACGTCAGTCCAGCCGTGCCAGCGAGCAGCTGCGGGACGCCGAGGCAAAAGTCGAGCGCGTGAAGCCGATGCATTTCGATGTGGCGGGCGCGGTTCCACCTTCCGGTCGTGTGTTGCTGGAAATGCAGAATGTTTCTGGTGGTCCCCGGGCCGACCGCCCGGTCATCCGTAATCTGTCGTTGAAGATCGTGGGCGCCGAGCGGGTGGTCGTCTCGGGGCCGAACGGCGCGGGCAAGACCAGTCTGCTGCGGCTGATGACGGGAGAGCTTCAGCCGGTGGCTGGGACCGTCATCCGTCCCGCGCGAACGGCGATGTTCGACCAGCAGATGAGTCTCATGGATCGCGGTCAGACTCTTTATGAAAATTATCGTCGTCTCAATCCCGGATCGAACGACAATGAAGCGCGCGCCGCGCTGGCGCGGTTTTCCTTCCGTGGCGAGGGAGCCTCGCGATTTGCCGGGGGGCTCAGCGGCGGCGAGCTGTTACGCGCGGCACTTGCCTGTGTCCTGGGCGGAACCGAACTTCCCGAACTCCTGATCCTCGATGAGCCGACCAATCATCTCGACCTCGATTCCATAGAAGCGCTTGAAACCGCGCTGAATGCATATGAAGGGGCGCTCATCGTCGTGAGTCACGATCAGGCTTTCCTGGACGCCATCGGCACGAAAAGGGTGATTGAGCTGTGAAAAAGGTCAGTCGTCGTTGAGCCGCGGCGCGACCTTTTCGATTTCGCCGATCAATTCCAGCAGGTTGCGGCTGATGTGGGAATGAAGCGCGGCTGCCGCTTCCGGATATTCTTCCAGAATACGCCGAAAGATTGCACGGCTGATGCGGATGACTTCGGTTTCGGCTTCGGCGACAGCACCGGTTAGACGCGAGGTCTGGGCGATGAGGGCCATTTCTCCGATCATGGCGCCGGGGCCGACGGGGCGGATGGCAACCCGCCCCTCGTTTTGTTCGTGAAACAGGGTAATGCTGCCCGATACGACGATATAGGCGCAGTCGGCGCTTTGCCCTTCACGGAAAAGCTCACGACCGGCTCTGAGAACGAGGCGTTCGGCTCCGAAGGCGAGCAACCGCAGCTGTTCGGCCGTGAAAGACTCGAACAGGCCCACCGTGCCGAGAATGCGAATATCGTCATCAAGCGCCATGGATCGTCAATACACCTGCATCGGGCGCTGTCCATCATGGGACAAGCTTGTATCCCCCGCTTTCTGTGACCAGAAGCGCCGCATTGGACGGGTCTTTTTCTATTTTCTGGCGCAGACGATAGACGTGGGTTTCCAGCGTGTGCGTGGTGACGCCCGAATTGTAGCCCCACACTTCTTCCAGCAGGACATCGCGGCCGATAACCTTGTCTCCGGCGCGATAGAGATACTTGATGATCGCCGCTTCCTTTTCGGTAAGGCGAATCTTGCTGCCCTTCTCGTCGATGAGCAGCTTCTGGCCGGGCTTGAACGTATAGGGGCCGACGATGAAGGTGGCATCCTCGCTCTGTTCGTGCTGGCGCAGCTGTGCACGCACGCGGGCCAGAAGCACCGCGAATTTGAACGGCTTGGTGACGTAATCGTTGGCACCCGATTCGAGGCCGAGAATCGTATCCGATTCCGTATCGTGACCGGTGAGCATGATGATCGGCGCCTTGAAGCCGCCCTTGCGCAGCAGCTTTACGGCTTCCCGTCCGTCCATATCCGGCAGGCCGACATCCATGATCAGGAGGTCTACAATGCCGTTTCGCGCAGTCTGAATGCCCTTGGTGGCATTGTCTTCCTGCAGAATCTGGAATTCTTCGCACAGCTCCAGCTGTTCGACGAGGATGGAACGGAGATCTTCGTCATCGTCCACAATCAGTATCGTACGGCCTGTCATGCCTGTCCTCGTTACTCTTTGATTTAAATGGCTCTTGGTGTTTTATGACATTTAATGCAGACAAGTTGAAGCGGCGAAACGCGAAAGAGGTTTTTGCTCTCGCCGCCAACGGTTTTAAAACATGCATGTCACGGAGGCGGGGGCTTGGCCAGATACGAAATCAGCCGGGGAATTGGCGTCATTGATGTGCGGGCCAAACCGGGCCACAAGACTCGCGGCTTGCTTGTTGCGGGCAATCTGGTGCTGGAATGTGCTCTTGGCAAGGGGGGAATCAGCGCTTTCAAGCGTGAAGGTGATGGTGCGACGCCTCTGGCGACGATGCGGCTGCTCTATGGATACCGTCGCGGCGACAAGGGTTTGCTGCCCTCCTCACGGCTGCCGCTTGGTCGCGTTCGCCGTCTCGACGGCTGGTGCGATGCGCCCTCCGATGCCAACTACAACCGGCCTGTCAGGCTGCCTTATGCCGCAAGTCATGAGGATATGTGGCGACGAGACGATCTCTACGATGTCTGCATCGTCATGGATTGGAACATCGCGCCGCGCCGCCGCGGATGCGGCAGTGCGATCTTCTTTCATCTGGCGCGCCCCGGCTATACACCCACCGAAGGCTGCATAGCATTGAGGCGCGCCGACATGGCGCGCCTCCTGCCTCATCTGACGGACCGGACCGTGATCCGCGTCCTGAGATAGTTGTTTCAGTGTATGGCGGCGACTTTGACCTCGTTGCCATTGGCATCGTAAAGCTTGCCGTTCAGGAAATAATCCCCGTCATGCAGCTCTGCGATGTTGTGATGGCGGATGATGCGTTCCGTACCTTCCGCAAAGACCGACATCTGGTTGCTGTTGCCGAGCTTGATCTCATTGAACATCAGGTTAAGCGCAATAGCCATCAACGCCGCCGAACTGATGCCGGAATGGAAGATGGTTTCAAACCAGGTCGGGAAGTGGTGATAGAACTGCGGCGCGGCAATCGGGATCATGCCGAACCCGATGGAGGTTGCCACGATGATGAGATTGATATTGTTCTCGTAGTCCACCTTGGCAAGCGTGCGGATGCCGCTTGCAGCCACCGTGCCGAACAGGACGATGCCCGCCCCGCCCAGAACAGCCGGAGGAACGCAGGCAATCACCCGGCCCATTACCGGCAAGAGACCGAGCGTGATGAGAATCAGCCCGCCGGTTGCCACGACATAGCGGCTTTTCACACCCGTTACCGCGACAAGGCCGACATTCTGCGCAAAAGCGCTTTGGGTAAACGAGCCCACGACGGGCGATAGGATGCTGGACAGCATATCCGCACGCAGGCCGTTGGCCAGACGCCGTGAATCCACTTTCGTGCCGATGATTTCACCGACGGCCAGAATGTCCGCAGAAGTCTCGACCAGCGTAACCATGATCACGATGAACATCGAGAGCGTTGCCGCAAGGCTGAATACCGGCATTCCGAAATGAAAGATTTCAGGCAGCGCCATCATCGAGCCTTCGCCCACCCGGGAAAAGTCCGTCATGCCGAGCGCCCAGGCGATAAAGGTTCCGATGACCATGGCGAGCAGGATCGAAAGCCGGGAAATCGTGGCATTGCCCATCTTGCTGAGAATGAGAACGATAACCAGCGTAAGGCCTGCAAGGCCGATATTGGCCATGCTGCCGAATTCGGGACTGTTGCTGTCGCCGCCCATGGCCCACCGTGCTGCTACCGGCATCAGCGTCAGACCGATGGTGGTGATGACGATGCCGGTGACGAGCGGCGGAAAGAAACGCGTTATCCGCGAGAATATCGGCGTGATGATAAGGCCGATCACCGCTGCCGCGATGACGGCGCCCAGCACGACCTGCAAGCCTGCCTCGCCGGTCTGGCTCGAAGTGACGATGGCGACCATCGTTGCGACGCCCGAAAAGGAGACCCCCTGAACCAGAGGCAACTGGCAGCCGAAGAAGGGGATGCCGATGGTTTGCAGGACGGTTGCAACGCCGCCGGCAAAAAGCGACGCAGTGATCAGCAGACCGATTTCGGCCGGGCTGAGGCCTGCCGCCTGTCCGATGATCAGCGGAACCGCCACGATGCCTCCATACATGGTCAGCACATGCTGGAAACCGTAAGCCAGATTGGCCGTGACAGATAGTTTTTCATCTTCGGGACGCGAAAGCGTATCCGCCCCGGACTGGTGCGTATTCAATGATACTCCCTCCCAGCAGGCGCGAACGCATCGCCAGCCTGCTCTCTCCGTTCTCCCTGCGCTGTATCGTCATGGCATCATGTCATTCGACGCCAGATCGACGATGCAATGCGCGATGTCTCCTCCAAAGACATGTCGCAGGAGTATAACCGGAGCCGTCCGGATGACTGTGCTTCTTTTGGTTGAAATTGTTTTCGATGCGAGAGCGCTAATGCCGAGGGTGTTTTCAGCCGTCGGCTTTGCTGCGGGCGTCCCGCATTGCGTCGCGGAGCACCGCAAAGACGTATGGTTCCAGCGACTGCGCGACGTTGAAGCGAAGGAAGGCGCCAGCCGTGCGCGAGGGACTGAAGACGTTGCCGGGTGCCAGAAGCACGCCTTTTTCCAGAGCATGCCGGGCAACCTGTCCAGAGTCCAGCCCATCCGGCAATTTTGCCCAAAGGAACATGCCGCCCTGCGGCTCGGTCCAGAGCGTGAGGCCCTCGGCTTTCAGGCGGCTGGCCGTCAGCGTCATGGTGTCGGCCAGCTTGGCGCGCAGGCTGTCGACATGGCGGCGATAGGTGCCGTCGGTCAGAAGTGCATGCACGATCTGCGGTGACAATGCATTGCCGCCGAAGCTTGTTGCGAGCTTCAGGTCGGTGAGCCCGTCGATCCAGTCGCGACGCCCGGCGATATAGCCGACGCGGGCGGCCGCCGACAGCGTCTTGGAGAAGCTGCCGATATGCAGGACGCGATCGAACCCGTCGAGCTCGGCGAGCAGCGGCGCGGGCGAAGGGTGAAAGTCACCAAAGATATTGTCTTCGACCAGCGTGATGCCGTGCGCTTCGGCGAGCTTCAGCAGCCGGTGCGCCGTGGCCGGTGTCATTGAGCCGCCGGTGGGATTATGCAGCCCTGCATTGGATATATAGAGTTTTGGCGCATGTTCGTTCGCAGCGCTCGCAAAGGCTTCGAGGTCGGGACCGGTAGGGGTATAGGGGACGCCGACGATCTTGACCCGATGCGTCAGGAGCGCGGCCTGGAAGTTGAAATAACAGGGATCATCGACCAGAACCGTATCTCCCGGCTGCAGAAGGTAGCGGCAGATGAGATCGAGCGCCTGCGTGCCGGAATCGGCCAGCAATATTTCTCCACTCGAAACGTCGATCCCCTGTTCACCGAGCCGGTGGGCCAGATGCTGGCGCATGGGCCGGAAGCCCAGCGGTTCGCCGTAGGTCGCGAGATTGCTTGTTTCATCCCGGGCGACCATGCGCATCGCGCGCCGAATCGCATCCTGCGGAAGCCACGCATCGGGCAGCCAGCCACATCCCGGCTTCAGGGTGGCTTCGTTTGCCTCCAGCGATTGGCGCATGACCCAGAACGGATCGATCTGGCGTTCCTTGTGCGGTGTATGGGCGGCGAGCGAAAACGGCTGGCGCGCGCGCTCCGAAACATAGAATCCGGCACCGCGCCGCGACTGGATGATCCCTTCCGCCACCAGCCGGTCATAAGCTTCGACGACGGTGGATTTCGACACGTTCATGGTTTCGGCGAGGCGACGGATGGAAGGCAGTCTGGCGCCGGGTGCGAGGCTCATCGCGGTAATGCGTCCGCGAATAATGCCCATCACCCTTTCGACGAGCGGGATTTTGTCGACGGCGGCGTTCTCCTTGCCGCGCTCGATTTCGCCGCTTGCATAAGCGGCTTCTACAGCTTCGAGGCTGCGCAGCAGGCCCGTCGAAATCATCTGTACTATCCCTTGTACCAGTACAGTTTGTCAGAATTGTCCGGAAACTGTCCCTGATTAATCCGGCAGTTTCACGGCATTGTCTCGCGAATCCTTATACGATTTTAGAGAAAGCCGAAAAGACACAATGCGTAAAAATGTTGGGAGTAAAACTGCGGGATGGATCAACGGATTTCTGGGTGTATTGATTTTCTCCGGGTCGCTGCCGGCAACGCGACTGGCCGTTATCGATATCGATCCAACCTTCCTGACAATGGCGCGCGCATCCATTGCCGGTGCGCTGGGACTGGCGCTTCTGCTGGCCTTTCGGGAACCTTTTCCCCGCCGCAACGACGTGATTTCGCTGGTCGTGGTGGCGCTCGGCGTGGTTGTCGGCTTTCCGCTTCTCACGGGGTTGGCACTCCAGCACATGACCTCCGCCCATGCGATTGTCTTTATCGGATTGCTGCCGCTCGCTACCGCAATCTTCGCTGTCCTGCGCGGAGGGGAGCGTCCGCGTCCGATGTTCTGGCTGTTTTCCGTGGTCGGGAGCCTCATCGTCGCGTCCTATGCCTATGGGCAGGGGAGCCAGTCTACCCTTCTGGGTGACGTGCTGATGCTCGCTGCCGTTATCGTCTGCGGGCTGGGCTATGCGGAAGGCGCGCAGCTTTCGCGCAGGCTCGGCGGCTGGCAGGTGATCTGCTGGGCGCTGGTGTTCTCGCTGCCGGTCATGCTGCCGCTGAGCGTCATGACGCGTCCGGAGACATGGGTCGGCATCGGCACGCCAGCCTGGATAAGCCTAGGCTATGTCTCGCTGTTCTCGATGCTGATCGGCTTTTTCTTCTGGTATCGCGGTCTCGCACAGGGCGGAGCCGCCAGTGTCGGCCAGTTGCAGCTTCTCCAGCCCTTCTTTGGGCTTATGCTGGCTGCCGGTATTGCTGGTGAACCCGTCAGCATGGGGATGGTGGCGACGGCAGCTGTGGTGGTGGTCTGCGTGGCGGGCGCGAAGCGTTTCGCTTAACTAAAGCTCCAGACGGTCGTGCGCTTGACCTCCGCATCTTCAAGGGCGCGGGTGACAGGCACGGTATAGACGGCAAGCTGTTGCAGCTTTTCCTTGGGCAGATAGGCGCGGCCCGGATCACCCACGATGATGCGGGCGCCGCGTTGGCTAAGCTTCGAAAACCAGGGAATAAGCCGCTCGGCGAGCGGCTTTTCATAAAAGACATCGCCTGCCAGAACCACATCCCAGCCGCCGTCCTGGCCGATGAGGTCATCCAGAGTGGGGGAAACCGTCACGCCATTGGCCGATGCATTGATCTCAATGGCGGGAAGCGCGAAGGGATCGATATCGGATGCCAGCACGCTTGCAGCGTCCGCCTGCATGGCAGCGATGGCGACAAGGCCGGAACCCGACGCGAAATCGAGAACGGTCTTGCCTTTGACTGTTTCGGGATGATCGAGGATATAGCGCGCCACACCCTGACCGCCCGCCCAGGCGAAAGCCCAGAAGGGCGGCGGCAGGCCGATTGTGGCAAGCTCTTCCTCCGTCTTGTGCCAGAGGTCATGGGCTTCGTCGGCGAGATGCAGGCGAATTTCCGGCACATGCGGTGGCGCTTGCAGACTGGTATTGGCCAGAATGAAATCGCGCGCGGTTCTATGTGCCGGATCGAGCATCAGAACATGCTTTTCCAAAGCGGGTTCCGATTGGAAGATGAGACGCTCATGCCAGAGCGTCCTTTCGGTCCAGTCCGCCCATGCGGCAGACTTCGATCCATTCATCTTCCGTCACCGGTTGCACCGAAAGGCGCATCGAGGTGACGAGCGCCATTTTCTCAAGCTTCGGATTGGCCTTCACATCTTTCAGCGTTACCGGCTTCGGCATGTCGCGGACAGCCCTGATATCCACGCATTCCCAGCGCGGATCGTCCGTTGTGCTGTCGTGATGCGCCAGCGCACAGACCTCGACGATCCCGACGACTTCCAGCCCTTCATTGGAATGATAGAAGAAGCCCTTGTCGCCCAGTTTCATGGCGCGCATGTTGTTGCGCGCGAGATAATTGCGCACACCATCCCATTGCTCGCCTTTTTCGCCACGGGCTTTCTGCATTTCCCATGACCATTTGAAGGGTTCGGATTTGAACAGCCAGTAAGCCATCAGTCATGAGCCTCAAGCGTTGGCCGGATTGTTGATTGCCCAGTTCCACGGGCGCACGGTCACGTTCTCGAACAGCCCTGCCAATGCATAGGGATCATTGGCGGCGATCTTTTCCGCTGCGGCTTGGTCGGCAGCTTCCACAACGACCAGACTGCCGTTCGGTTTGCCGTCTTCCCCAAGGAAGGGGCCTGCGAACTTCAACCCGTCACCAAGAGCCTTGAGATAATCGAGATGGGCCGGGCGCGTATCGAGGCGCACTTGCAGATGGTCCGGCTTGTCGTTGCACAGAAGAGCAAAAAGCATTGTCAATCGTCCTTTCCGTTGGAGCATGGTCTTGTCCGAAAACCGTTTCACACTTTTCGGGATGCGCCCTAGAGCATGTCTCCCGAAAGTGGGAACCGGTTTCGGGTCAAAGACATGCGATAAAACAAATAGATAGAGCATTTCCAATGATTCAATCAAAAAAGGAAATGCTCTAGTTGTTTAGTCCTCGGTCTTGAGTGGTCGGTTGAGCAGAGCCGTCACGGCTTCGTCAATGGTGATGGTGCCGTCCAGCAGTGCGCCCGTCGCATCGATGATGGGGGCGGAGATGGCGTGTTTGCGGCATAATTCGGCGGCAATCGGCGCGGTGGCCACGCCTTCGGCGAGCGGGCGATTGGTGAGGTCTTCTCCGCGTCCAAATGCCAGTCCGTAGGAATAGTTGCGCGACTGCGACGAGGAACAGGTCAGCATCAGATCGCCAAGGCCGGAAAGGCCCATGATCGTTTCAGGCTTAGCCCCCATGGCCTGTCCGATGCGGCGCAGTTCCGCGAAACCCCGCGTGACGAGTGCGGCCTGCGCGCTTGCGCCAAACCCGCGCCCGACGGCGGCACCGGCGGCAATGGCAAGGACGTTTTTCAATGCGCCGCCGATTTCGACGCCTTTAAGGTCGGTCGTCGAATAGCAACGGAAAGCCGGGCCGGATAGAAGCGCTGCGAGCTGATCGGCGGTTGCCGCATCCTCGCAGGCAACCGTCACGGCAGTCGGCAGGCCTCGAGCAACATCCGTCGCAAAGCTTGGACCGGAGAGTGCGGCAATCCGGTGGTTCGGCAGAACCTCGGCCACCACTTCCGACATCAGCCGCCCGGTGGCGCGTTCTATCCCCTTGGCGCAAAGCACGACGGGCGCTGTTTGCGGAATGAGGCTGCTCAATTGCGAAAGCCCGGTACGCATGGCCTGGGCAGGAATGACCGCCAGAACGGCATCCGCACCATCTACGACCGCGGCAACATCCGTGCTTGCTTGAATAGCGACGGGAAGCGCGATTTCGCCCAGATAGCGCGGATTGCGCTGTGTCCGGTTGATGGCCTCGACCGTCTCGTCGTCGCGGGCATAAAGCCATGTGTCGTGGCCGCTGCTGCTTGCCATGGCCGCAAGGGCCGTGCCCCAGGCGCCGCCGCCCAGAATGGCAATCTTGCTGGTTTTTCCGCTCATGCCCCGACCGCTCATGCCTTAGCTCCGCGTCGTCCGGTGCCGATCAGCGGAGCTGATTTCTCATCAAGCGGCCAGCGTGAGCGCGGCGCGAGATCAAGCCTATCAGGCGCTCCGGTTGTTGCCCGCTCGGCACCAGCCCAGGCGATCATCGCGGCATTGTCCGTGCACAGATCGAGCGGCGGAGCGATGAAGCTGAAACCATGCCGGGCACAAAGACTTTCCAGCGCGGCTCGCAACGTCTTGTTGGCTGCAACCCCGCCAGCGACGACGAGCGCCGGTGTTTCACAATCGGGAAATTCATTTCTGAAACGTTCCAGCGATCGGCCCACCCGATCGGACAGCGTGTCGGCAACTGCAGCCTGAAAAGAGGCGCAAATATCGGCCACGTCCTGATCCGACAACGGCACCAGCTCGGTCGCCGTCTGACGCACGGCAGTCTTGAGGCCCGAAAAGGAAAAATCGAGCCGTGCTTCGCCTTTCAACGGTCGTGGCAGGGCGAATCGCTTCGGATCGCCCTGAAGCGCCATGCGTTCAACTGCCGGGCCGCCGGGATAGGGTAGGCCCAGAAGTTTGGCTGTCTTGTCGAAGGCTTCGCCTAGTGCGTCATCAATCGTGGTGCCAAGGCGTTCGTAATCGCCAATGCCGCGTACCAGAACCATCTGCGTATGACCGCCGGAGACGAGCAGCAGCAGATAGGGAAAAGCCAGACCATCGGTGAGACGCGCCGTCAGGGCGTGACCTTCCAGATGGTTGACGGCATAAAACGGCTTCTGCGCAGCCATGGCCAGCGCCTTGGCGGTCATCAGTCCGACGATCAGTCCCCCGATCAGTCCCGGTCCTGCCGTGGCTGCCACTGCATCGACATCGGTAAGCTTCATGCCAGCATCGTCCAGCGCCCGTTCCACCAGCCTGTCCAGCGCTTCCACGTGAGCGCGGGCGGCAATCTCCGGCACCACGCCGCCATAGGGCTCGTGCTCGGCGATCTGGCTCAAAACCACGTTGGACAGAATCCGTCCTTCGCCCCGATCGCCGCGTTCGACGATTGCGGCGGCTGTTTCGTCGCAACTTGTTTCTATTCCAAGAATGCGCATTTGCGGTTAGACCCTGCCTGTCTCATAATTCATTGAAAAATCCGGTACCATGGACGACGCAATATGCAAACAGCATCCTTGAAGAATGGCACGTTGAAGATAGGCACGCGGGGCAGCAAGCTTGCTCTCGCCCAGGCTTACGAGACGCGTCGCCGCCTGATGGAGGCACATGGTCTTCCGGAAGAAGCCATAGAAATCGTTCCCATGTCGACGGCGGGCGACCGCATTCAGGATCGCGCGCTTTCCGAAATCGGCGGCAAGGGGCTTTTCACCGAAGAAATCGAGCAGGCGCTGACGGACGGGCGAATCGATCTCGCCGTCCATTCGACCAAGGATATGCCGACGGTCCTGCCGGACGGTCTTCATCTTTCCGTTTTCCTTGAGCGCGAAGATCCGCGCGATGCTTTTATCGGCCGCACGGCCTCTCGGCTTCTCGACCTGCCGCAAGGAGCGACGGTCGGATCGTCATCATTGCGTCGTCAGGCCCTGATCCGTCGCCTTCGACCCGACATACAAGTGGTGATCTTTCGCGGCAATGTCGATACCCGTCTGCGCAAGCTGGAAGCTGGCGAAGTCGACGGGACATTTCTCGCCTGCGCGGGGTTGCGGCGTCTGGGCCTTGGTGATGTCATTACCGAGTTGGTCGATCCGGAAAGCTTTCCGCCCGCACCGGGACAGGGCGCCATCGGGATCGAGACTCGTATCGGGGATACACGCATCGATGCGCTGCTGGCGCCTCTCGCACATCGCGAAACAGGTATAGCCCTTGCCTGTGAACGGGCGTTTCTGGCTGCCCTTGACGGTTCCTGCCGCACGCCAATAGCGGGTCTCGCAACCGTGGACGGCGATAGGGTTTCATTCCACGGCATGATCCTGAAGCCGGACGGGTCTGAGGCGCATGAAATAAGGGCTGAGGGTCCGGTATCGAATGCCGCCGCACTGGGTAGGGAAGCAGCAGAGCGGATACGCGCCAAGGCGGGTCCGCAATTCTTTGAAGGCTGGGAGTAGACTTGACGGGGCGGGCGCACGCCATTTCGCTCGGCCGTGTTCTGGTGACGCGGCCACAGCCAGCTGGCTCTGAGACCGCCGCAAGACTGGTGTCTGGGGGCTATGAACCGGTTCTGCTTCCGCTGAGCCGGACCATTGCGCTTTCCTTCGCTTTCCCCGAAGGCTCATTTGCGGCTTTGACAGTGACGAGCGCCAATGCCTTTCGCCATCTGGATATGGAACGGCTGAAGCCGTTTCTTGGCTTGCCGCTCTTTGCCGTGGGGCAGGGAACGGCACAGGCCGCACGGAAGGCCGGTTTCGGCCACGTTATCGACGGCGGCGGCGATGCGGTTCGGCTTGCGGCGACCATGCAGCGCGAACTTCCCGAACAGGCCCGTATCCTTTATCTCGCCGGAAGGGTGCGCCAGCCGGTTTTTGAAGACGAAATGAAGGCTGCGAAACTTGATATGCATGCCGTCGATGTCTACGACACCGAGGCGATCGCTTATACGAGCGTGGCACTTCGAAATGCGCTGGGCGACACGCCTTTTGCCGCAGTCATGCTCTATTCCGGTGTTGCAGCGACGAGCCTCGTGGCTGCGATGCGCGAAATCGAACCGCCTTTTGACGAGAAAACACGATTCCTGTGCATTTCGGCCCGTGTAGCTGGCCGATTGCCGCCGGTCTGGCGGGCAAATGCGCTTGTTGCGGACCATCCCGATGAAGAAGGACTTTTCCGGCTGTTTGCCAAACTTTGACTCATTTTGGCGCAACCTTCCTTCATCTGGCGATTTTATCTGCTAGAGTTTGAGTCAACCAATCGGCACTTTCGAGAGGATCCATGGCGAAACCCGGCACTCCGCGACATTCCAAATCGGCCCGTAATCCCGTGACGATCAATCTCGATCCCTCGGATGTGAAGCGGGTTGACGAACCAGCGAAGGCAACGCCAGACGCGGAGCCGGTGGGAAATTTTTCAAAATCCGAGAGCCCGAAGCCGGAAGCTGCAAAGCCCGTCCCACCCAAGGCGGAATCGTCAACCGCCGAAAAGACCGTGAAGACGGAAAAGCCTGAAAGTGTGGCATATGCGAAACCGCCCTTTACGTCAGGTGTGAAACCAGAAATCCCGCAGCCTGCACAAAAGAACGGCGCGGGGGCGTCGCATCTCCTTGCCGGTATTGCGGGCGGCGTGATCGGGCTTGGCGGTCTGCTGGCCCTGCAATGGGGCAATGTTATCCCGTCTCCGGGGGCGAAAGTGACGGCGGAACAGCTGGCGCATATGGAACAGCAGATCGCCGATCTGCGGAGCAATCCGGCACCGGCGCCACTCGACGATGCAAGCCGCGCGCAGCTTGCAGCTCTGGAAAAGAACGTGCAGGCAGCCGAAATCAAGGCGGAGGCAGTTGCAGGTTCCTTTGCCGATCTCCAGCAGCAAATGGCGGCATTGCCGAAGGAAACTGGCCAGCAGGCCGCAGCCGATACGTCTGCTCTGACAGAGCGACTCGACGCGCTGGAAACCAAGCTTTCAGCCGCGCAAAACAGGGCCGATGAGGCGACAGCCGGAGTTACGGGAAATACCGGCACGATTTCATCGCTCGAATCGAAACTGACCTCCTTGCAGGAAAAGGTCACTCAGGCTTCCCGGCAGCCGGATGCGACGGTGCTGATAGCAGCCAACGCGTTGAAAATGGCGATCGATCGCGGCGGTTCGTTCAAGGCGGAACTCGACACTTATGCGTCGATTGCACCGGATGAAGCCTCCATCGAACAGTTGCGCGCCCACGCCGACAAGGGCGTCCCGACTGTTGCAGACCTGAATGCGTGGTTCGGTGCCGTCGCAAACCGGATTGTTGCAACAGAGAACAAGCTGCCTCCAGACGCCGGGATTTGGGACCAGCTTGTCGCCAGCGCCAGAGGATTGGTCAGCGTGCGCCCTGTTGCTGGCAATGTCAGCGGCACCGGCGTCGGCCCGATCACCGCCCGTATGGAAGCTGCCCTTCAGGCTGGCGATCTGGAGCGCGCGCTCACCGAGTGGGAACAGTTGCCTGCCGATGCCAAGGTGACTTCGCAGGAATTTGCCGATCAGATGCGGGCGCGGCGTGATGCCGATGCGCTTGTGCAGCGACTTGTTGCCGACAGCTTGAAACCCAAGGCGTCCGCAGATGAAACCGGCGGGGCTCCGGCCTCTTCCGGCCAATAGGAGACGAGCCGATGCTGCGGGTCCTGTTCTATCTCGTCATCGTTGCTGCCCTTGGCTTCGGCTTTGCCTGGCTTGCGGACCGTCCGGGCGAACTCGATGTCACTTTCGCGGGCAACCACTACAATGTGCCGCTGATTACCGCCGTTGCGGGGATCGTTGCCATCGTCGCGGCAATCCTCATCCTGTGGTGGCTGGTCAAGAGCATCATACAGTCCCCTTACACGCTGCGCCGTCATTTTCGTGCACGCAAGCGAGACCGGGGCTATCAATCGCTTTCCACCGGACTGATCGCAGCCGGTGCAGGCGATGCCGAAGCCGCGCGCCGCATGACGAAGCAGGCAGGCCAGTTGTTGAGTTCCGATCAGGAGCCGCTGATAAAGCTTCTGGAAGCACAGACGGCCATGCTCGAAGGGCGCACGGAAGATGCCCGCAAGGGTTTCGAGGCGATGGTGGACGATCCCGAGACCCGGCTGCTCGGCTTGCGTGGACTTTATATCGAAGCCCAGCGCGTGGGCGCTCGCGATGCCGCCCGCCATTATGCCGCCGAAGCCGCCGCCCAGGCCCCGCAACTCGAATGGGCTTCGTCGGCCGTGATAGGCCAGCTTTGTGCCGAGGGCGACTGGGATGCCGCACTGAAGCTTGTCGATGCACGCAAGCAGGCGCTCAGCCACGGCAAGGACGTGGTGAAGAAAGAGCGCGCCGCGCTTTTGACAGCCAAGGCAATGGCGGTCGTCGATGTCGATCATGCGCAGGCGCGGACGCTTGCGCTGGAGGCGAACAAGCTCGCACCCGATCTGGTTCCCGCCGCCGTGGTTGCTGCGCGTGCGCTATTTTCCGATGGTGATATCCGGAAAGGTTCAAAAATTCTGGAAGCGGCCTGGAAACGCTTTCCGCATCCTGACATTGCCTCAACCTATGTCTATGCCCGATCCGGTGATACGGCACAGGATCGCCTGAAGCGTGCCAAGCATCTCGTATCGTTGCGCTCCAACAATGCCGAGGGCAGTCTCGCCCTGGCGCGTGCGGCTTACGAGGCTGGCGATTATCGGTCTGCCCGCGACAATGCCGAGCAGGTTCTGCGTGCGTCGCCGCGCGAAAGCGCCTATCTGCTGCTTGCTGACATCGAAGAAGCTGAAACCGGCGATCAGGGCAAGGTTCGTGAATGGCTGGCGCGCGCCGTCAAGGCACCGCGCGATCCTGCCTGGACCGCCGATGGCTATGTTTCCGAACAATGGTCGCCGGTATCGCCTGTTAGCGGACGGCTGAACAGTTTCGAGTGGAAGGTTCCTGTGGTGGAACTGGCCCCGGTTATCGAGGCGGAGAAACCCGAAATCAAGGGACCGGTGGAAAACAAACCGGTCAATCAGATCGTTCTGGCAGAGCCGGGGGAAAAAGCCGGGGTCACGGCAGCTGCAGTGCGTGCCGAAAACAAGCCGATCGTTCGCGATGTTGAGGAGGCTGTGGTCATCGTGCCAGCAGCCGAGCCAGTCAAGGGGCCCTCCGTGCCTCCGGTGCCCAAGCTCGACGAGATGAAGCCGCCTGTGCCTGTTGATGTTACCGGCGCAAGTGATTCAGAGGATGGGCAGCATCACGCGCATATCGTGGTGGATGATCCGGGCGTCGATGAAGGCCAAACTGCTCAAAAGGCGCAGAGCGGATTGCGGCTATTCTGATTCTGCCCCGCTGATCGTTGCCGAAAAACAACGCAGCGCAACTCTTGGACGCTAAACGGTTGTATAGGCCGCTTAGCGCCTTGCGCGGCGTATCCAGCCCGTTACCTTCAATCTTGCTGATGAAATATGCCAACGCCGCCGATACGGTCGGCAAACTCTGAATGTGGCAGCGAGGTTGAATGTTCGATCGTCTTCTGGATTTTCTAAAAGAACTTCCGGCCAGCGGTTTTCGTGACCGGAATGAAAAATTTTCCAATGACGACCCGCGACTGGCTGCCGCTGCCCTGCTTTATCACATCATGGATGCTGACGGTGAAACGCGTGAAAGCGAGCGCAAGAAGCTCTCTTCAATGTTGTCGCTGAAATATGGTCTGAAGGGCGACAGTCTGAAGCGGCTGATCCGTGCAGCCGAAAAAGCCGATCAGGAAGCAATCGATCTGTCGGATTTCACGTCTGTCCTCAAGCGGCAGCTCGACTATCAGGCTCGCCTCGACCTGATCGGCCTGATGTGGGAAATGGTTTATGCCGACGGCAAGGTGAGCGAAGTCGAGGCAGACGTGATGTGGCGGGTGGCCGAACTGGTCGGCATCCGGCAAGATGACCGGAATGCCATAGAGGATCGCATGGACAAGGCGAACCGGAGCACCTCCGCCTCCTAACTCCCGGCATTTCAAATGATCAGGTCCGGCCTTGCAGGTGCCGGGCCTTACGCAGTTGCGGGAACATCGCAGCCCAGGCGATGGCAACGGCGATCGATCCCAGTCCGCCGATGACAACGGCGGGAACGGCGCCGATGGCCGCAGCCATCAGACCAGCGCGGAATTCACCCAGTTCGTTCGATGCGCCTACGAAGACCATATTGACCGCATTGACGCGGCCGCGCACGTGATCGGGCGTCCACAACTGCATCAGCGTTTCCCGGATATAGACGCTGATCATGTCAGCGGCGCCCGCAAGCGCAAGGGCAACGACCGACAGCCATGTCAGTGTAGAAACGCCGAAAATAATATTGAAGAAGCCGAAGAGGCCGACAAAGACGAACATCACGCGGCCAGCATGATCGCGGATCGGGTGTCCGGCCAGCCAGATGGCGGTCAGAACAGCGCCAATGCCGGGAGCGGAGCGCAGCAATCCAAGCCCCCACGGCCCGAGATCGAGGATATCGCGCGCATAAATCGGCAGCAGTGCCACTGTCCCGCCGAGAAGAACGGCGAAGAGATCAAGGGAAATCGCGCCGAGGACAATCTTTTCCTTCCAGATGTAGCGGAACCCGGCCAGCATGCTCGTCAGCGACCGTTGTTCGGCGAGCGTGTGCTGCTTTGGCTTGGGGATGGAGAAGATCAGGACCGAACCGATGAGCAGAAAGACAGTTGCGACGGAGTAGGCCGCCACCGGCGAAATGCCGTAAAGCAGGCCGCCTGCGACCGGACCGACAATGGTAGCCACCTGCCATGCGGAGGAGTTCCATGAAACGGCGTTGGCGAAATCCTCCGTCGGCACGAGGTTGACCACGAGCGAAGCTGAGGATGGTCCGAGAAACGCACGCGCCACGCCAAAAAGTGTCAGTGCCGCAAAGACGGTAAGGGGCTCAAACAGACCTGCGAGCGTCAGACCGAGCAGCAATGCCGTCACGATGCTTTCCAGGATGAGCGAAAGACCCATGATGAAGCGTCTGCCGAAACGGTCGGCGGCGGCGCCGGTCACCAGAACGAGCAGCAGCGACGGCAGAAACTGCACCAGCCCGACCATGCCCAGATTGAAGGCGTCGCGGGTCAGATCATAGATCTGCCAACCCACAGACACACTTACGATCTGGACCGCAAAAGCGCTCAGGAAACGGGCGCCCCAATATTTTTTGAAGGCAGAATGCCGGAACGCTGCGTAACGATCAGCAGAAGAAGCGTCGGTTGTGGGGGACATTGCTCATAACATCTGAAGCATTTCCAGCAAAAGTGCGAAGCGATCTTGTGTTGGACAATGCGGGACAACAAGAAGATAGACGTTACTTACAGCATCCTTCCCATGATCGGAACCACTTTTGTGAACTATTTTGTAAGGCAGGAACTGGAAAATTGCGGTGCGGCCTGAAAGCAGAAAAGGCCGGTTTGAACCGGCCTTTCCTTGTTGTTGAGGGTTGTCGTTTCGGATCAATCCTTGCCGAGCAGGCCCTTCCAGATGATCGCGCCAATGGCAGCGCCGATGAGCGGTGCAACCCAGAACAGCCAAAGCTGACCGAGTGCTGCCGTTTCGGCAAACAGAGCCACACCCGTCGAACGAGCCGGGTTGACGGATGTATTGGTGACTGGGATCGAAATCAGGTGAATCAGGGTCAAGCCCAGGCCGATGGCAATCGGAGCAAAGCCAGCCGGTGCCAGCGACGAAGTGGAACCCAGAATGATGATGAGGAAGAAGGCAGTCAGAACGATTTCGATAAGCAGTGCTGCCATCATGCTGTAGCCGCCGGGCGAAAGCTCGGCATAACCGTTCGAAGCAAATCCTCCGGCGGTGAAACCGTCCTTGCCGGAAGCGATCAGGAAGAGTACGGCCGCAGCCGCGATGGCGCCCAGAACCTGCGCAACCCAGTAAGGGATAAGGTCTTTGGCCGGGAGACGGCCCGCCACCATGAGTCCCAACGAGACGGCGGGATTGAAATGGCCGCCGGAAATGCCGCCAACGGCATAGGCCATGGTAAGCACCGTCAGACCGAAGGCGAAGGCTACGCCGAGAAAGCCAATGCCCAGTTCAGGAAAGGCCGCAGCGAGGACTGCGCTGCCGCAGCCTCCGAAAACGAGCCAGAATGTGCCGAAAAATTCAGCCGATAATTTGTTCAGCATGGAAATCCCCAGGGTTGGTGTAGTGAAACTGCTGCATGCGAATCATTTAGCAAGAAGCATATAATCCCCTTTTTCTTTCAACAATAATGTTTAACTTGAACTTCGGCGTTTGTTTCCTGTGGATTTGTCCTGTCGTTCCAGTAAACAGGAAGGCTATTCTTCTTATATTCGAATTTGCTTTTATATCTGTTCTAAACCGGGTTTCTGCGGACATTCAACCGCGCTCAGCCGAACTTTTTTAAAGCCGTCAACCCAGTTCAGCTATATTGCGGAACGGTGGCGCGGCACGTTATAAGCATTGAGGTCGAACGGGCGACGCTCTCCAGCGCAGAAGAGATTGGCGGGTGGTTTCGCGGGGCAGATTGGAGTTGTCAGCCTTGAACACTCATCGTGGGACGAAAGCGCAAAGGCTCGTTTCAGGGGCGGCCAAAGTCGTTCCGATCGTTGCGGTCCTGTCCGGCTGCACGGCGACGGCATGGACGGAAAAAGTGAAAATCGACAGTACCCCCATGCCGACTGAATGTGCAGGCTGGCAGAAGATCGATCTCAAACAGCGCACGACATTGGTCCTCCTGCGTGAAGATCCGCGCCTTGTGGTCGAGATCGACTCGCACAATCTCAAGGGCCGCAATCTCGGCTGCTGGCAGTAGCAAACAAGTCAGATCGGGGTTGTATGGGCCGCGCCTGCTAAGCCCGGTCCGCCAGCCGAACGTCGACTTTTTCGATGGTGCCGCGCAGGGCTGGCAGCATCGTCTCGAAGTCGATAGATTCGCCCGGTTTCAGCATCGTTTCTCCCGAAGCCAGACGGCGTTCGCGTTTGCTGCCGTCGCTATAGGTAATCATGACGATCAGCGGGGGAGCAGGGCGTTCTTCCGATGTGGTGTTCTGAATGCGGCCCCCGACGCTGAGAACATCGTGGTTCTCACGCATATTGGTTTTGAGATCGGTCAGCTGAAGTGCCGAAACCAGCGGCAGCATCGATTGTCCGCCGGAAGCGGGCTTGTCGGCAAGCAGCGTATCTCCGCCTGCAATCCAGAAAGCGGTTGTCGCGCAGAGAGCGACGAGAACCCAATATCCGAACCCCGGCCATTCGCTGGCCGGACGGGTTTCCGACAGGAACTGCCGCGAAGCGGGCGGCTTTTGTGCGATGACGGGGAAGGGGAATTTTCGGCGAGGCGAAACCGGGACGATGGTTTCGAATTCGGCATCCTCGACGGGACCGCGACCGGCGGCAAACCACGCCGCGGGATGGCTTTCACGCGAAGGCGTACGCGACGTCTGCGCTGTTGATGGTCGTTTCGCCATCATGACGACATCTTCCTTTGCGTTTTCGCCCCTTCGACCGGTGTCATACACTGGCTCATAATGGTTAATGCTTCATGGCCGATGCAACGGTCACGCATTTTTTAAGGCTCGTTCGGGCTGAATTAACGCAACATTAACCATAGAGGATAAAGGTCGATCCGATATCGATGTCATCCGTGCGTCCTTCAGCGCGCGGACAATTGAAGAGAAACAACCCGGTGATACGTTTCGAGAATGTCGGCCTGCGATATGGAATGGGTCCTGAAATCCTGCGCGATGTCAGTTTCCATATTCCGCCGCGTTCGTTCCAGTTCCTGACCGGCCCTTCCGGGGCGGGAAAAACATCGCTCATGCGCCTTCTCTTCATGGCGCTGAAGCCGACGCGCGGCCTTATCAATATTTTCGGCAAGGATGTTGCGCGGCTCAATCACGCGGAAGTTCCGCTTTTGCGCCGCCGCATCGGTATCGTGTTTCAGGATTTTCGTCTGCTCGACCACATGACGACCTATGAGAATGTGGCGCTTCCGCTGCGCGTGCGCGGGAAGGAAGAGGCGACCTACCGACATGAGGTGGAGGAGCTTCTGCACTGGGTTGGGCTGGGCGATCGCATGAATGTCCTTCCGCCGGTCCTTTCAGGCGGCGAGAAGCAACGCGCCGCAATTGCCCGGGCCCTGATCGACCAGCCGGAACTGCTTCTGGCGGACGAACCGACCGGCAATGTCGATCCGCCGCTTGCAAAGCGTCTCCTGCGCCTTTTTACCGAGCTGAACCGTTCGGGTACCGCTGTCATTATAGCGACCCACGACCTTTCCCTGATGGATCAGGTCGATGCGCGGCGCATGATCCTCGAACATGGGCGGCTCGACATCTATGATTGATGCAAAGAACGCCTTGCAACGCAAGCTGGATGATGTCCGGGTCCGTCTTGAAGACCTCAAGGACATGCTGCTTGTGCGTATCGGCAAGCGCCGGAAGCGGCATGGGCCAAGTCCCATCGTTCCCGATGGCAGCGTTACCGGCACCGCACTTGTCATTGTGATCGCCATCATGACCTTTCTGGCATGTCTGACGATGGGCGGTGTGACGCTCGTTCGCGCTTCGGCTGCAGCCTGGCAGAGCCAGATCGCACGCGAAGCTACGATCCAGATACGGCCTGTCGACGGACAGGACATGGAGAAGGCGCTGACCCAGGCGAGCGAGATCGCACGCGGTTTTGCCGGCGTCAAAGGCACGAGCATTATCGATAAGGATGCGACTGCACGGCTGCTCGAACCATGGCTCGGCAGTGGTCTCAACATCGATGAACTGCCTGTGCCGCGCCTTGTCGTCGTTACCATCGATGAAAATGCACCGCCTGACTTTGAAACCATGCGCGCTGAAATTACGCGCGCCATTCCGGCTGCAACCTTCGACGACCATCGCACCTGGGTCGACAGGCTTGTCTCCATGGCGCATACGACGGTGTTCGTCGGGACCGGTGTTCTCTCGCTCGTGATCGCGGCGACGGTCCTGACCGTGATCTTCGCCACGCGCGGCGCAATGTCGGGCAACGGCCACATTATCGAAGTGCTGCATTTCATCGGTGCGGAATCGAAATTCGTGGCGCGCGAATTTGAATGGCATTTCTTCCGCACCGCCTTGAAGGGTGCGCTGTGCGGCGGTGCGGCCGCGATGCTGGTATTTCTGGTCTTTTCCTGGTGGGCGTCGAGCCATATGGCAACGCCTGAAGGTGATCAGGCGGCTGCCTTGTTCGGCAATTTCGCTATCGGGCGCAGCGGCTATATCGGTGCTGCCGTCATCATCATTCTGGTCAGTTTCCTGACCATGCTGACCAGCCGCCTGACGGTGATCCGCCAGCTTGCAACCATGGACGGTCCGGGAGTGCGCTCCGAATGAAGACCTTTTCCGCCACGGGCGCTTTCAGGACGAGATTTTCATCCGTTTCTCCGACTTCTCGCCGCAATGCTGGCTATGATGGAAGGAGAGATGGTACGCGAATCCCGCAAGCGCTATCGGGCGGGCACCGGTCGAGTGACGATGCAGTGGCACAGAGGCAGACGGCAAACAGGCTCTCTAGAGGCAATGTGGTCTGGCGCCGCCGCCGGAACGACGTTTCCCTCCAATCCTTTGCACTTGCATCCGGTAATTTCCTATGGTCTGTCATGATGCGCATGTTCAGACGTTTTCAGCCGGTTTCCATCGTTCTGTTTGTCATTCTTCTGGCGTTTCTCGTCGGCTTCTTTGCGTTCGGTGAAAAGGTCACCAGCATGCAGCCTCCCGCCATCGATGAGCCTGCCGATGCGATCATCGTCCTGACCGGTGGCCAGTCCAGAATCCAGGCTGCGGTCAATCTTCTGAAAGACAAGCGCGGAAAGCGGCTTCTGATCAGCGGCGTTCATCCATCGACCAACGAAAAGGTGCTGCAGCGCGCGACACATGCCGACCAGAGCCTGTTCGACTGCTGCGTCGATCTCGACCGGTCGGCGCTCAACACCATCGGCAATGCCGCGGAAAGTGAACGCTGGATTCGCACAAACAATTATCGCCGGGTGATCCTGGTCACCAATAATTATCATATTCCGCGCAGCACGCTGGAAATGTCCTATCTCATGAAGGATGTGGAATTCATTCCCTATCCGGTGGTGAACGGGGAACGTCGCGAACACAGCTGGGTTGCCGAAGGCGACACGTTGCGCGTGCTGTTCATCGAATATGTGAAGTATCTGGGCGCCGTAGTGCGTGTGGGTGCAAGCGAGTTGTTTGGAACGCAGCCCCAGCAAAGCGCGACGGCGGCAAACTGATCTCGCCCACGGAATACGATTTCCTGATGGAAATGGCCGATCTTCCTGATATATCGGTGCCGTCACTTTCTGAAGAAAGTCCAGAATTCGCGCGTGATCGTTTGCCGGAACCCGGAAACGAAAATGCTTTAGCCCAGGGTCTCCGCCGACTGATGCTTCTCTACCTGCGCTCAATCCTGTTCAATGCGGCGTTTTATATCTGCACACTTGTTCAGATGATCGTCTATACGCCCTTTTATTTCCTGTTGCCCCGCAAGAAGGCCTGGATCGTGCCGAAGCTGTGGGCACGGGTCAATCTCTGGCTTCAAAAGCATATCGTCGGTACGGACTGTGTCGTCGAGGGATTGGAGAACATTCCCGAAGGCGCCTATATCTGCGCGCCGAAGCATCAATCTGCCTGGGATACTTATGCTTTCCTGCCCTATCTTGACGATCCCGTGCTGATTCTGAAGCGGGAACTGATGCGTATTCCGCTTTTCGGCTGGTATATCGCCAAGATGCAGATGATTCCGGTTGACCGGGGCTCCCGCGTCAAGGCGCTGCACTCCATCACCAAGGGCGCGGAAAAGGCGATTGCGGACGGTCGCCAGATCCTCATTTATCCCGAGGGAACGCGCCGTGCGCCGGGCGCTCCGCCGCAATACAAATACGGCATCGTTCATCTCTATGAGGCGCTCAATATTCCGGTTGTTCCGATTGCGCATAATGCGGGCCTCTACTGGCCACGCCGCAAGTTCCTGCGTTATCCCGGAACCGTTCGGGCCCGTATCCTGCCGCCCATTCCGCCGGGTTTGCCGAAAGAGGAATTCCTCAAGAGGTTGATCGAAACGACGGAAACCGCCTGCGACGAATTTCTGCTCGCCGCCAGCCGCGATCCAAATCCTCCCCCGATGCCGCCGACCGCCGTTCAACGACTGAACGAGCTCGGCGTTTAACCTTCACACCATGTTAACGGCCTGATCACGTTCAATTGCGTTGCGAGAACGACAATTCGCCGCGTTTTCTAGAACTTTCGTTTTTCTTGCGTGCAACCTTGAAACCCGTTATCAGAGCCCGACACGAAAGGACACATCATGAATATTGATGCCATCTCCATCGGCTCCAATCCTCCTGAAGACGTCAACGTCATCATTGAAGTGCCTGTCGGCGGCCAGCCGATCAAGTACGAGATGGACAAGAAGGCCGGCGCCCTCATCGTCGACCGCTTCCTCTACACGCCAATGACCTATCCGGGCAATTACGGCTTCGTGCCGCATACGCTTTCGGAAGATGGCGATCCGATCGACGTTCTCGTCTGCAACACCCGCCCGCTGGTTCCCGGCTGCGTGATCAATGTTCGCCCGATCGGCGTTCTGGTCATGGAAGACAATTCCGGCAAGGATGAGAAGATCATCGCCGTGCCGTCGCCGCACCTGACGCGCCGCTATGAGAAGATCCACGACTATACCGATATGCCGGAGATCACTCTGAAGCAGATCGCGCACTTCTTCGAACACTACAAGGATCTGGAACCCGGCAAGTGGGTGAAGATCGGTGACTGGGGTGACGAAGATTACGCACGCAAGTTCATCGTCGAAGCTATCGAACGCGCCAAGAACAAGTAAGCGCCAGTTTCTCGACCCGTCTAAGCAAAAGCGCCCGGCAATGTCCGGGCGCTTTTGTATATGTACTGATCGTTCGTTCGTACCAGCTTCCGACCCCCACTTTTGGAGAGGCCTTTTTAAAGGAAAAGCGGCAGCAGCGTCGTCCACATGAACTGGCGGATGAAGAAGATGATCAGCAGCAGGATGATCGGTGAAATATCGATGCCGCCCAGATTGGGCAGAAGATTGCGGATCGGCCGCAAGACGGGTTCCGTTACCTTATAGAGAAACTCCCCGATCGACGCCACGAACCGGTTGCCGGAGTTGACGACATTGAACGCATAGAGCCATGAGAAAATGGCGCTCGCAATAATGATATAGGTATAGATATCAAGCGCCAGATCAATGGTGCGGAACAATGCGATCATGGGGGCCTCCTTGGCAATTGGCGGAGATGTAGCGGTTGCGTCGGTCAAGAACAAGGGCTGAGAACCTGAGCGCCGGAATTTTTGAGGAGCGTTGTGCCTGCTCGCAACTGCTTAAATCGTCGAATTCTGGTCGATATTGCGGTGGATTAGATCGTTGACGTGTTCCAGCCAGTGGTCGCGCACGCGCATATTGCGCAGATGCTTGAGCGTATTGGCGACATAATCCACATTGGCACCTGAATCGCCCCGGGCGGACGCGACGATTGCCGCCGCGTTCTCGGCTGAAAGAGAACCGGCATATTGGACGTGATGGCGGTCCGCTACATAGGTGACCGCATCGACACTGCGACCGTCGGCGAGACGCAGACGGAGATGCTTCTCGTGATAAACGTGGTTCGACATTTCACGTTCGCGCAGATAGGTCATCACTTCGCCGGTCATGTCGCCGGGCACGCGAAAGGCGATACCGAGGCACGAGCCGCCGGCATCCAATCCCAGCACCAGGCCGGGATGGTCCGGTGTTCCGCGGTGGACATGCGAATAGATGCAAAGGCTGCGCCTGTAGCCATAAAGACGTGCGCGGACCGTTTCCACATGCGCAAAGCCGGGTCGCCACATCAGCGATCCATAGCCGAAAACCCAGAAATCGTTCATTTGCCTGTCATCGAGAGCCGTGGCCATTGGGGGTGCCTATGAGAGCTTGTTCCAAAAGGCGCCAGGCCGGTCTGCAAATCGCCTGCCGCTTTTGATTCAAGCTCTAATGATTAGAGCGCATCCCGAAAAGTGTGAAATGATTTTCGGAAAAGATGCGCGTCAAAACAGATAGGAAGAGCGCCACCCTCATTCAATCAGATTGAAACGCACTCTGACGCGTGTCGATTTCCACCAGTAATCATCGGATATCCCTCGATTTTTCTTCCTCTTCCCTTCACAAGGCACAATCCTGCCATAATATGGCCACCAGTCGAGAGGAGCACAATGTTGACGAGATTTCGGATCTGGTCCGAATCCGGCGCGGGCTCCTCGAACAACTGACTGATAAATAAGGCTTTTGAAATGGCGCATACTGGAATGAACGCACCGAAAGCCAGAAAGCGTCCTATAACGCTCCTCGTCATTCTTGTTGTCCTGGTTGCTGGCTATACGGCGGGCTGGTTCTATATCGCAAACAAGCTTGAAGCACGAGCCAAGGCTGACATGGCCAGGCTTGCCGCTCAGGGTGTCGGCGTGAAATGCGAAGACCTGCGCATGGGCGGCTATCCGCTGCGCGTCAATGTCATCTGCGACAGTATTTCATGGCAGCGCCCCTCCGAAGGCATGTCGTTCCGCGCCGGGCGGTTTACTTCCGGCTCTCCTGTCTATGCACCGCGTTCCCTGTCGAATGACCTGACGGGCCCCGCCTTCATCGAATTTCCGGGGCTGGCGCCGCTGGAAGTGAACTGGAGCAAATTCAACTCCAACACCCGGCTGGCGCGTCCTTTCCCGACCGAAATCGAACTGGCCGCGCGCGAAGTCGCGGTTGGTCTGCGCACGGAAACCACGACGACAGAACCGCTCAGCACGCTCGAGCAGATGGATTTCCGCATGAGCGAAGCGGATGGCGCCCTGAAGCTCAATGGCCGCTTTGCCGGATTGAAGCTCGCCAAGGCGGCCATAGGCAATGCCACCAGCCCTGAAGTCGACGGCGTGGCAGATATTGATGTGTCCGATGCCGCAACCCTGCTGGCGAGGAGCGACGCACCGTTTCATCAACGGCTACGCGGGCATTCCGGCACTGTCAATCAGGCTTTCCTGTCCATGCCCAATGGAGCCATGGTTTCCGTTGCGGGACCGTTTTCCATCGATGCGGACGGGCTGATCAATGCGGATGTGAAGCTGACGCTGGTCAACCCGCAATCGCTGGCACAGGCGGGGCAGACGGTGTTTCCCGAGCAGGGGGGCAATATAGCCACTGTGCTGTTTGCTCTCTCGGCCATGCCGAAAGACGAAAACGGCAATCCCGTGATGGAAATTGCCGTTCGCAAGGGCAAGGTCAGCGCCGGCTTCATTCCACTTGGGCGGTTGCCCGCTCTTTAGGGGAGCAGGGGAATAAGGCAGTAAGGGAGTAGGGCAGTTGTGCTGCCCTATGCGCGCGTCGCAGCCTGACGGCCAAAGTCCGGCGCATCAACTTCCTGTCCGGCATCAATGATGCCGCGACGCACGGCGCGTGTGCGTGTGAAAAGATCGAACAGTGCTTCACCGTCGCCCCAGCGGATCGAACGTTGCAGCGAGGCAAGGTCTTCCGAAAAACGCCCGAGCATTTCGAGGATCGCGTCCTTGTTATGCAGGCACACGTCGCGCCACATTGTCGGGTCGGAGGCGGCCAGACGCGTGAAATCGCGGAAACCGGAAGCGGAATATTTGATGACTTCCGATTTCGTCACCTGTTCCAGATCGCTGGCTGTGCCGACGATATTGTAAGCAATGATATGCGGCAGATGCGAGACGATGGCCAGCACCAGATCGTGGTGCTGCGGGTCCATGCGATCAAGGCGCGAGCCGCACGCGCTCCAGAAATCGCTCAGCTTTTCCAGCGCCGCTTCATCCGTATCGGGCAGGGGCGTCAGAATGCACCAGCGATTGGTGAAGAGTTCTGCAAAGCCCGCGTCCGGCCCGGAATATTCGGTTCCCGCCAGCGGGTGGCCGGGAATGAAGTGCACGGTGTCGGGCAATTCCGGCTGCATCTGGGCAATTACGGACGCCTTGGTGGAGCCAACGTCGGTCACGATGGCACCGGGTTTGAGATTTGCAGCGATCTGGCGCGCGACGGTGCCTGACGAGCCGACCGGCACAGACACGATGACGAGATCGGCATCCTTGACGGCCTCAGCGCTATCCGTGGCGTAGCTGTCGCCGAGCCCCAGTTCCTCGGCGCGCTTCAGCGTTTCGCTGCTGCGCGTGGCGATGGCGATGTGATCGGCAAGCTTCTCGCGTCGAATGACGCGCGCGAGCGATGAACCGATAAGGCCGATGCCGACCAGGGCGATCTTGTTGAAATGGACCGTGGACATTGGTTTACTTCAAAAATTCGGTCAGGGCGGCGACGACGCCGCGATTGGCTTCTTCCGGTCCAACCGTAATGCGCAATGCATTCGGAAAGCCGTAACCGCCGACGCGACGCAGGATATAACCGCGTCTGGAAAGCCATTCGTCAGCTTTGTCCGCCGAATGCGCAGCATCTTCGGGAAAGTGGATCAGCAGGAAATTCGTGACCGAAGGTGTTACCCGAAGTCCGAGCTTTGTGAACTCCTCGGTCAGCCAGCCAAGCCATTTCTCATTGTAGGCGATCGACTTGTCGACATGGGCGCGGTCCCGGATAGCGGCAGCGCCTGCTGCAATGGCGGCCGAATTCATGTTGAACGGTCCACGAATGCGATTGACGGCATCGATGACGTGCAGGGGCGCATACATCCAGCCGATACGCAGGCCCGGCAGCCCATGGATTTTCGAGAAGGTGCGCGTCATGACGACATTCTCGTTGGAAGAAACGAGTTCAAGGCCTGCTTCGTAGTCGTTGCGGCGCACATATTCGGCATAGGCCGCATCGAGAACAAGAAGCACATGCTTGGGCAGTCCGGCATGAAGGCGACGGACTTCCTCGAAAGGAAGATAGGTCCCGGTCGGATTGCCCGGATTGGCGATGAAGACGATCTTCGTGCGCGGCGACAGGCCAGCCAGAATGGCGTCCACATCGATCCGCTCGTTCTTCTCCTTGACGGTGACCGGCGTTGCACCCGCACCCAGGGTCTGGATCTTGTAAACCGCAAATCCGTGTTCGGTGATGATGGTTTCATCGCCCGGAGCAAGATAGGTCTGGCAGAGCAGGCCAAGCAGTTCGTCTGAGCCGTTGCCGCACATGATATTCGCTAAATTGAGCGCCTGCGTTTCGGCAATCGCCTGCCGCAGAGCCAGCGCCTGCCCGTCGGGATAAAGCTCCAGTTTTTCGCCTGCGCGTCGATAGGCTTCCACGGCATGCGGGCTCGGACCGATCGGCGTTTCGTTGGATGAGAGCTTATAGACCTTGGCGACGCCTTCCACATGTTCCTTGCCGGGTACGTAGGCTGCGATGTCGAGCAGGCCTGCCTTGGGCTGGGGACGGGTAAGGTTCTGCGTATCGGTCATGATTTTGGCTCCGCCAAAAGGTCAATATTAAAGGTCTGATGGGGCATATCCCGCCATTGCGTCCAAGTCGAGAAAAACCTTGGCCGATAATGCTTGTCGGCCGCAGCAACTGTACGTTTTTGCGGGGCTTGGTGCGTAAATGTCCTAGTTTGCGTTAGAATCCGAAATTCGGCGCCACACTAGTTTTTACGATCTGTCTTGCCGGTTCCTGCCGGTACTTTCCGCAACCCGCCGACAGGTGTTCCTTGCGGCGCAAGAACCGGAACGAAAACACGGCGCGACGAGCGCTGGGCAACGGGCAGCCCCTGATAAAGCCGCTTCTGTGCTTCCACCACCAGAACGCCGGAAAAGACCGGCCACAGCCGCCGCCCCATGCCTTCGAGCGCGAGACAGGGCCGCATCATCCAACGCCGCGTGGCAGGAGGGAAGTGCAGGGCGTCACTCACAGTGCTGACGGTGAAATTCGCCTCGCGCAGCAAGGTCGTCAGCTGGGTACGGCTATAGGGCCGCCCGCTGCCGAAGGGCGTATGCTCGAAGCGGGCCCAGAGACCCCGCCGGTTCGGCACCACGATAACGAGCCGCCCATTGGGCGCGAGAACGCGCCACATCTCCTTCAGCGTTTCCGTCGGGTTTTCCGCGTACTCCAGGGCATGCACCATGAGCACGCGATCAATCGAGGAATCGGGCAGCGGCAGTTCCTCGTCGAAAACGAGCGCTGTCGCCGGCTTTTCCACAGACGGCCAGGCGACGGCTCCCTGACCGGCAGGCATGAAGGCAAAGGTCCGCTCCGTATCGGCGCTGAAACGGTCGAGATAGGGCAGGCTGTAGCCCATGCCGACAAGCCGCTCTCCCGGCACGCGATCCCACAATCCGGCAAGCGCCATACGGATGGCGCGTTCCGCGAGATGGCCCAGAGTGGTATCGTAAAATGATCGCAGTTCGATGATGTCCGGATGCATGGAAGCCACGCTATATGAAATCTCGACGTTGGGAAATGGAGAAGCCGGAGCATCTTCAAGTGGTGGGGTGCAATTTCCTCAAACCATGGTATAGAGCGGCCTTTCCGGCGCCTTCATGCGCCGCCCAAGTCTGCGCGTAAGCGAACGATCAGGAGAAGCAGCAGATGCCCGAAGTCGGCGGCAAGACAATCGAAGTTCTCTTTAGTCCGGATGAGATTGCAGGCCGCAATCTTGAGCTTGCCAAGGCCATCGCCGAACGCAAGTTCCACAATCTGCTGACGATTTCGATCCTGAAAGGGTCCTTCATCTTTGCAGCCGACCTCATCCGCGCAATGCATGATGCGGGTGTGGAACCCGATGTGGAATTCATCACCGTTTCGAGCTACGGCAAGGGGACGACAAGCACGGAAGTTCGTCTGCTGCGCGATATCGACAGTGACGTGCGCGACCGCGATGTGCTTCTGATCGACGATATTCTGGAATCCGGCAAGACGCTGAAGTTCGTCCGCGAACTGATGCTGGAACGCGGAGCTCGCAGCGTCAGTATCGCCGTTCTTCTCGACAAGAGCGTGCGCCGCAAGGTCGATCTCCACGCCGATTTCGTGGCTTTCGAATGCCCGGATTATTTTGTCGTCGGCTATGGCATGGACGTGGGGCACGCCTTCCGCCAGTTGCCTTATGTCGGTCGGGTGATGGAATAGAGCCTGTTTCTCAATCGAACTTCAACAGGCGCTGCAGATATTCCTTTTCCATCTGCGGCGTCAGCGCATTGCCGAGCTTGCGGCGGATTTCATCGAGAATTTCACGCGCGCGCTGAATATCGATTTCGCCGGGAATTTTGACGTCATCGTTAAGGCTGTCCCCGGTGCCCTGCTGCCGTCCGAGTGGATCGCGGCCCCTGCTGCCGTTGGCTCCGCTTTGCCCCTGTCCGTCCTGACCCATGGCCTGCTGCATCTTCTGCATCATGTCGCGCCCACCGCGGCGCAGCGCGTCAAGTGCACTGCCCTGCTGGTCGTTTGCTTCCGCGCCTTCGCTTCGGCCCAGCGCGTCCGTTGCATTGCCCATTGATTTTCCGGCATCCGAAAAATCCTTGCCGGGTTCGATGCCCATGCCCTTCAGATCGTCCATCAGCTTCTGCAGATCGGACTGGAGGTCCTTCTGCTGCTGTTGCAGCTTGCGCATGGCTTCCGCCATATCGGGCGGAACATCGCCCTTTCCGCCCTGGCCTTGTCCGTTTCCGGTTTCACCGCCCATGGAACCGTCATCACCCGGGAGCATGTTGTCGCCGAATCCGCCTTCACCGTCGCTGCCGCCGAACTGACGCTGCATTTTCTGATCGAGGTCGAAGGTCTCGTTCATGGTCTTTTGCTGGCGCTGCATCAATTCGCCAAGCTTGTTCATCTGCTGCTGCATCTGGCCCTGCTGGCCTTGCCCCTGACCTTGCTGACCCTGCTGCGCCTGCCCCATTTGCAGGTTGTTCATCAGGTTCTGCAATTGCGACAGGAGTTCTTGCGCCTGATCACGTGAGCCCTGACGCGCCAGATTTTCAATCTGGTCCATCATGCGCTGGAGATCTTTTTCCGTGAGCATCCGCGCATTGGGGTCCGGTGCGGCCCGGCGGGCATTCGGATTCTGCTGCTGGCGCTGGGCGAACTCCCGCAGGAAGTCCTGCATCGCCTTGCGCAGCTCTGCTGACAGCTTTTCGATCTCCTCCTGCGAGGCGCCATTCTGCAGAGCGTTCTTCAGGGCTTCCTGTGCCTGCCGTAGGCGTTTTTCGGCGGCGGACAGATTGCCGTCCTCGATACCGAGTGCCACCTGCCACATATAATCCGCCGCATCACGCAAGTCGTCATCGCTTCTGGCAAGCCGCAGACGTGTGCCAATCGTGACCAGTCCCAGATAATGGGCGGCATTCTTGATGGTTTCTTCCGGACGGAGAGTTATTGCCGACAGCATGTCGAGCACATGATCGCGCTGCGTCGCGTCAAGCGCCAGAATACGGCGCTGCTCCGCGACAGCACGGGCAAGCGGGTTGCTGAAAGGGCGCTCCGGCAAGGTGATGACCTTGGTTTCACTGCGGCCCGTTTGTCCTGCCGCATCGGTTACAACCAGCGTGAGCGCAACCTTTTCGCCGGCCCATGGGTGCTCGGTCAGGTCCTTCGACGTGGTGGCGTCCCTCACGCCGCGGCGCGGCAAAGCAAGCGGCAGTTCCGGCGCGTCGTAAAGCGGCGCGGCTTCCTCATCCTCATCGTTGTTGAGCGGGACGATCTCACCTTCGGCCTTAACCGGCGCATAGTCGTCATCGATCTGGTAGGAGAGCTGCAATGTGCCATTCAACGCACGCCCCGGCTCTTTTGTAAAGCGGATCGTCGGCGGGTTGTCCGGAGTAACGGAAAACTTCCAGCGGGCATCGGTGCCGGAAAGCGCCAGGGTTTCGTCCTGCTGCAGATCATAGCGGAAATTGCGGCTGCCATCGACGACAGCATGTTCTGTAGGGGCCTTCTGGTCTTCACTGGCGTTTACCGGCTGGACGTCGCGGCGCTCGCCTTTCGCATCGGTCGCGGTAAGCCGTTCAGAGCCGCCGCCAATCACCCGGACCGAAAGAATGCTGCCTTGCGGCACGTTGATTGCGGCCTCGTCGCCTTCGTTCGTGGCGGTCAGGAACACGGGAGCGCGGCCGGTGTAGCGTGGTGGCGTCACCCATGCATCGATGCGCGCAACGGCAGTGCCATTGCCCGGACGGATATGAAAGGCATCGGCAATGCGGCCGCTGTTCGGACTGAAACTATAAGCGAAAGCGGTTACGAAAAGGAGAGCGACCACCGCTCGAAGACCAAGAGGGTCGTGTTCGGGAACCCGCGTGTAAGGCAGGCCGGATTGCAGGTTTTTCAGCCGGTCCGCCATGCGGCGCTGGTGTTCGCGCCATAAGGCCACGGCAAATGGATCATGTTCTCCGGTTGCCATATGGCCCGTCTGCACGGCGAGCGGTTCGTGAACGAGGCCGTTGATCGCCTCGATACGGCTTGTAATGTCGCTGTCGATCGGGGCTCGAAAGCGGAACAGCAGGTAGATCGATACGAGGCCGGCAAGCCCGAAAAGCGCCAGAATGCCAAAATGCAGCCAACGCGGCATCATGCCGAACAGGCCAAACCAGCCGAGGCTGAGAAACAGGCCGATCAGAAGTATCAGCGGCAGGATGAGCGGCCAGAACCGCTCGAAGCTGATTGAGAGAAAGGCGCGCAGACGTAAACGGCGGAGGCTGGCACCGTCGCCCCAAAACAGCCGCAGAAAAGCATCTCGCGCAAGGCGCGGCCTGTCTTTCCTGTCGTTGCTACGATCCGTCATCTGGGCTTTCTGGCGTGTATCACGTTTTTATCTTGCAACAGGATAACACGCATCATGGCAAAGGCGAGGCTTTGCCATGATAATTGTATTCTGGGGATTATAACCACTCGGGCACGGAATCGAGTGCGAGCAGTTCTTCATAAGTTCGGCGCGGGCGCACGACGTGATAGCGGTCGCCATCCACCAGCACTTCCGGAATAAGCAGGCGGCTGTTGTAAGTGCTGGAGAGCACGGCACCATAAGCGCCCGTGGTGCAGACGGCAATCAGGTCGCCGGGCGCCGGTTTGGCCACTTCCCGGTCGAGGCCCAGATAATCGCCGGTTTCACAGACCGGACCAACGAAATCGGCGCGGATACGCGGGGCATCGTCTTTCGGCAGGGCGACCGGCTTGATGTCGTGAAACGCATCGTAAAGTGTGGGACGAATCAAATCGTTCATCGCCGCATCGACGATGACGAAGTTCTTGGCATCGCCTTCCTTCACGAAGATCACTTCCGTCACCAGAAGTCCTGCATTGCCGACAATCAGGCGGCCCGGTTCGAACACGGTCTTGAGGCCGAGCGGCTTGATATGCCTGGCAACGATTTCAGCATAGGCCGCGGGCAAAGGTGGCGGCGTATTGTCAGTGCGATAAGGAATGCCCAGTCCGCCGCCAACGTCGACGTGGCGGATATCGTGGCCGTCGGCCTGCAATTCCTTGACCAGTTGCGCCATCAGGGCAAACGCATCGTCGAATGGTTCCAGATCGATGATCTGGCTGCCGATATGCATATCGATGCCGACCACGTCGAGACCGGGCAGGCTTGCTGCACGGGCATAGGCTTCCCGCGCCTTGACGCGGGGAATGCCGAACTTGTTCTCGGACTTGCCGGTCGAAATCTTGGCGTGGGTCTTGGCATCCACATCAGGGTTGATACGCAGCGATACGGATGCGACCTTGCCTGCCTTGACGGCGCGGGCGGAAAGAATTTCGAGTTCCGGTTCGGATTCCACGTTGAAGCAATAAATGCCAGCTTCCAACGCAAAGTCCATTTCGTGCGGCGTCTTGCCTACGCCGGAAAACACGATCTTGTTTGCCGGGATGCCCGCCGCAAGCGCACGGCGAATCTCGCCTTCCGAAACGGTATCGGCACCCGCGCCCAGCTTGGCCAGCGTTTTCAGGACGGCCTGGTTGGAATTGGCTTTCAGCGCATAGGTAACGAGCGTTTCCATACCGGCGAAGGCTTCGCTGAACACGCGGAAATGGCGCTCCACGGTCGCGCGGGAATAGACGTAAAACGGCGTACCGACGGCCTGTGCGATTTCAGGCAGGCTGATATTTTCGGCGTGAAGGACGCCGTTGCGATATTCGAAATGGTTCACAGAAAAGGCCCTACAGCGGAAACTTACAACAGCTTGTCGAGGATGATTGGCTTGTCTTCCTTCGGTTTCGGCTTGGTGTGACCCTGTTCGTCGGTCACGACGGCAGATGGCGGCGGCTCAAGCGGGCCCTTGCGGCCGCAAGCGGCAAGCGTGGCGCTAAGCGCGGCGATCAGAAGCACGGAAGAAATGGCGGAGCGGCCTGTCATCAGCTTTGGTTCCCGAAATAAAATCTGTTGGCGCTAGCTGTAACGCAAAATTTCCAAGAGTGGAATCATCCGTTGACTGGATGATTCCACATGACGTCATGTTGATCGACTGTCAGGCCTTGGTAATGCGCTTCTTCCAGTAACGAATCTGGCGGCGCACTTCCTGCGGGGCCGTGCCGCCGAAGGACTGGCGGCTCTTTACCGACTTTTCGACTGTCAGGTAGCCGAAAACGGCATCGGTGATACCCGGATGGATCGATTGCAGTTCCTCCAGCGACAGCTTCGACAGATCGACCTTGCGGCTTTCAGCCAGAGCGACGGCGCGTCCGGTCACGTGATGGGCCTCGCGGAAGGGAAGTCCCAGTTCGCGCACCAGCCAGTCGGCGAGATCGGTCGCAGTGGAATAGCCGGAACCTGCCGCCTTCTTCATCGAGGCCACATTGATTGACAGGTCCCGCACCATACCGGCCATGGCTGCAATGGCGAGTTCCAGATTTTCGGCGGCGTCGAAGACCTGTTCCTTGTCTTCCTGCATGTCCTTGGAATAGGCGAGCGGCAGCCCCTTCATGATGGTCAGAAGTGCAACCAGCGATCCGTTGATGCGGCCCGTCTTGGCGCGAACCAGTTCGGCGGCATCCGGGTTCTTCTTCTGCGGCATGATGGACGAGCCGGTCGAAAAGGCGTCCGAAAGCCGCACGAAATTGAACTGCGGTGTGGACCAGATGACGATCTCTTCGGCGAGCCGCGACAGATGGCCGGCGCAGATCGCGGCAAGCGACAGGAATTCCAGCGCGTAGTCACGGTCGGAAACACTGTCGAGCGAATTGCGGGTCGGCTCACGAAAGCCGAGCGCCTTGGCGGTCATATGACGGTCGATCGGGAAGCCTGTTCCCGCAAGGGCTGCCGCACCCAAAGGCGATTCGTCCATGCGCTCGATTGCATCGCGCACACGCGACAGGTCGCGGCCGAACATTTCCACATAGGCCATGCAGTGATGACCGAAGGTGACGGGCTGCGCGGTCTGGAGATGGGTGAAACCCGGCATCACGGTTGCGGCGTGTTCTTCGGCGCGCTCCAGGAATGCTTCGATCAGGTTCTTGAGCGCGGCGGCGGTCTTTTCCAGTTCCCGCTTGACCCAGAGGCGGAAATCGACGGCCACCTGATCGTTGCGCGAGCGGGCGGTGTGGAGACGTCCGGCGGAAGGGCCGATCAGTTCGGCAAGCCGCGCTTCGATATTCATGTGAATGTCTTCGAGCTTGCGCGAGAATGTGAACTTGCCTTCCTCGATTTCCTTGAGAATGGTTTTCAGGCCATCTTCGATCTGGCGATGGTCCTCCGCCGCAATAATGCCTGTCTTTGCCAGCATGGCTGCATGGGCAAGCGAGCCCTGAATATCCTGCGCATAGAGCTTGCGGTCGAAGCCGATCGATGCATTGATCTCTTCCATGATCGCATCCGGGCCTGAGGCAAAACGGCCGCCCCACATCTGGTTGCTTGATTTTTGTTCGCTCATGCTCATATGCCCCGAGTGACGATTTGGCGGAATATTGGAAAGAAGTAACGCGACATGGCAGAAGACAACGAAAAGGCGAATTCCGAACAGCAGACGAAATCGGGAAATCGCAAGATCGTCCTTCTTGCCGCCCTTGCCGGTGTCATTGCCGGTATCGTGGCGGTATACGTGATGGAGCGGCCTTCTGGCAATGTCGTTGACCAGAATGTTTCAGCGAATGTTGCGGCCGAAAGCGACGAAGCATCGGCGCAGTGCGCTCTTAAAGCTGATGCGCTGAAGGCGCTGGATGCAGCTGCGACCGGCGGTGTGGCAGCCATGCGCGCTGCCGAAAAGCCGATTTCCGTCTCGCATATCGCCTTTACCGGCCCGGACGGCAAACAGATGACGCTCGGGGACTTCGAGGGCAAGACGCTGCTGGTCAATCTTTGGGCGACGTGGTGCGCTCCCTGCCGTGAGGAAATGCCCGCTCTCGACAAGTTGCAAGGCGAGAAAGGCGGCAGCGATTTCGACGTTGTCGCCATCAACATCGATACCGGCTCCGACGACAAGCCCAAGGGGTTTCTCAATGAAATCGGCATCAACAACCTGACCTTGCACCGGGATGCTTCCATGTCGAGCTTCAACGAATTGAAGCGCAAGAACCTGGCTTTTGGCCTTCCCATAACCCTGCTCGTAGACAAGGATGGCTGTCAGATAGCATCCATGAACGGACCTGCGCCGTGGGACAGCCCGGAAGCCAAAAAACTCATCGAAGCGGCCAAAAATCTTTAGTCTCGACAAAAGCGAAATGCGGTGGCTTTCTTTCCTGTGAGGGAAGGAGACCGTCCATGAGCTTTGAAGTCTGGCTCGCATTTTCCGCCGCATCCATCGTGCTTCTGGTAATACCGGGACCGACCGTATTGCTCGTCGTATCCTACGCTCTGGGACAGGGGTGGAAGGCGGCTTTTCCGATGGCGGTCGGTGTCGCGCTTGGCGATTTTACAGCGATGACGCTTTCCATGCTTGGCGTGGGTGCGCTGCTCGCGGCATCGGCAACCGTGTTCACCGCAGTCAAATGGGCGGGTGCGGCCTATCTGATCTGGCTCGGCATAAAGCTGTTCCGGGCTGGCGGCGCCCTTCATGCAAACGCCCGGCATGACAAGGTGCATCCGGTGCGGATGCTGGTTCATGCATGGCTGGTGACGGCGCTCAACCCGAAGAGCATTACCTTTTTTGTGGCTTTTCTTCCGCAGTTCCTGAGCCCGCATCGGGATTTCCTGACCCAGATGCTGGTTTTTGAAAGCACGTTCCTCGTGCTCGCTTTCCTCAATGCCTTTTCTTATGCGCTTCTGGCAACCCGCGCGCGCGGCTTCTTTTCGAGCGAACGGGCGCTGCGCATCTTCAATCGGGCGGGCGGAACTTTGCTGATCGGCGCGGGTGTCGCCACTGCCTCGATGCGGTCAGCCTGAGACAAAACCGGCTCGTTTCAGCCGAACGATGGCAAGATCCAGCGCCGAGAGAAATGCAGAGCGATCTTTCGGTGAAAAGGGGACAGGGCCGCCGGTGATTTCGCCTGCGGAACGCAAGCTGTCCATCAGATTGCGCGTCGCCAGCGTGTTGCCGATGGTGCTCTGGGTGTGAACGCGCCCGTTCGGTGCAATTACCGAGGCACCTTTTTCGAGCGAGCGGCTGGCCAGAGGAATGTCGGCGGTAATCACGATGGCGCCCGGACGGGAATTTTCGGCGATCCAGTCGTCGGCAGCGTCCAGCTTGTCCGATACGATGACGCGTTCCACGCGCTCCGCATCGCGCGGGATGGCAATGAAACTGTTGGCCACCAGCATGACCGGCAGATTGTGCCGTTCCGCCACACGATAGATTTCAGCCTTCACCGGGCAGGCGTCTGCATCGACAAAAATGTGGATCGTTTCGGGTTGCGTGTTCATGCTGCTTCATAAAATGGGAGCGGCTGTTTGGCAAATTCAACGCTGCGATCAGTTTTATGCGATAGGGGATCGGCGAAAAACGGTATAAGGCGGGCCGCAAAAGTGAGAGTTCCGCCATGGCCGCCCGTTTCTTCCCCATCATGTTCGTCCTGCTTTGGGCCACCGGTTTCATTGGCGCGGGGCTTTCCATGCCTTATGCCGAACCGTTCACCTTCATGGCGGTGCGTTTTTCCATTGCAGCCCTCATCATGACGCTCTGGGCGCTGGCAAGCCGGAGCATCTGGCCCAAGGGAGATGTTCTTCTCCATGCGGCGATTGCCGGATGTCTCATCCACGGCGTTTATCTCTCCGCCTTGTTCTGGGCCGTTCACCACGGTCTGCCTGCGGGAATGTCGGGTCTCGTGGCAGGTCTTCAGCCGATGTTGACCACGCTGATCGCCGCCATTCTTTTGGGCGAACGGGCGAGCGGGCGGCAATGGGCCGGGCTTCTCATCGGCTTCATCGGCGTGGCAATGGTGGTATGGCCGAAATTTTCGGCGGGCAGCGGCGTCGATCCCAAAAGCCTTGCGGCGGCTTTCGTGGCCGTGCTGGCGATCAGCACCGGCACGGTCTGGCAGAAACGTTTCGGCACGGCGGGCGACCTCAAGGCCGGGACAGCCGTTCAGTATATCGCTGCGGCCATTCTCACCGCTGTGTGTGCGTTTGCCTTCGAGACGCGCATCATGATCTGGTCGCCATCGCTGATCTTTGCGCTGGTCTGGCTGACGCTTGCCATTTCCATCGGGGCGATTCTGGCACTTCTGGTCATGATACGCGAAGGCGCAATGTCGAAAGTTGCTTCGCTGTTCTATCTCGTCCCCGGCACGGCCGCGATCATGGCCTATCTGATTTTCGGCGAAACGCTGTCGGCGATCCAGATTGCGGGCATGGTGGTGACGACGCTCGGCGTTGCGCTGACGACGTTACGCCGGACATGATGCCGAAAAGTGGGAACTGGTTTTCGGACCGGATCATGCGCTGATTTTTATGAGTTAAGCTCGGGCTGTTGCTCTCGCTTGCGGAAAATCATGATGGCGGCGTTTATTTCCGCGCCGATGATGAAAATGGCCGACAGCATGTAGAGGAAGACGATCGCCACCATGATCGAGGCCAGACCGGCATAGGTCGTCACGTAATTGGCAAAGGTTTCCAGATATTTGGCAAAGGCCATCGCAGCGGCAAGCCAGGCGATGAGCGTGACCAGTATGCCCGGCAGGATGTCGCCGAGGCTGCGTCGCCCGGCGGGAAGCCAGATGTGTACCATGAACAGCGCCAGAACCAGAACCGCCACCGCTACCGTATAGCGCCAGAAGGCGATGGTGCCTGTGAACGGCGCTATGTCAGGAAACCATTGTTCGGCAATACGCACGGCAAGCGGGGCCAGAACCAGCAGGAAGCTGATGGCCATCAGGCTCAGCGTGCCGACCAGAACGAAGCCGAGACTTTGCAGGCGGCAGAAAATGATCGAACGCTGGTCTGTCACCCGATAGGCGCGGTTAAGTGCGATGCGCAGCGCCTCTACGCCGTTGGAGGCAAAATAGGCGGCTGCGATGACGCTAAGGGTCAGAAGCCCGCTGCGCTGGACGGTCAGCACGTTCATCACTTCGTTGGCGATGGGAGCGGCGATGTTCGACGGCCACATGTCGAAGATGACATGCACCGCCGTATCGGCAAATTCCTTGGTGCCGAGAAAGCTCGCGAGCGTCGTGGCGAAGATGAGGAACGGAAACAGCGCCATCAGGCCGGAAAGCGCAATGTGGCTGGCGAAAGCCCAACCGTCGTCCGAACTGAAATGACCAATGACGTCCCAGGTGATCTGACGGAGAAAACGTCTGATTTTTCGCATCCGCAGATTTGTCCCCAAAGTCGCGATTGGCGTCTGAAACGCGTTCAGCCGGTGTTTCAAGGCCTTAAATCTAGCATCGGTCCGCGGATTGCAAGGGCAGGCCCCGTTTTAAACCGGGCACGAATCAAGCAATCTTGGCAAAACGGCAGCGGGAAACGAACATATGGCTCCGGCACGATCCGGTCAGAACCGACAGCGCAGCATCATCATTACCGGTTGCTCCTCCGGGATCGGCGCTTATTGCGCGGAAGCGCTGAAGAGCCAAGGCTGGCGCGTCTTTGCGACCGCCCGCAAGGATGCGGATATCGATGCGCTCCGGGCAAAGGGCATTGAGGCGCACTATCTCGATTATACGCAGCCGCAGTCGATCGCGAATCTGGTCGACGAGGTGCTGCGCCAGACTGACGGCACGCTTGATGCGCTGTTCAACAATGGCGCTTATGCACAGCCCGGCGCGATAGAGGACTTGCCGGTCGAAGCCTTGCGCCAGCAATTCGAAGCCAATTTCTTCGGCTGGCATGATTTGACCCGCCGCGTGATTCCCATCATGCGCCGGCAAGGGCACGGGCGCATCGTTCATTGCTCATCGATTCTGGGACTGGTGCCCATGAAATGGCGCGGCGCTTATGTGGCGTCCAAATTTGCGCTTGAAGGGCTGATGCTTGCGCAACGCATGGAACTGGAAGGTTCCGGTATCGATGTGTCGCTGATCGAGCCCGGTCCGATTGCGTCGCGCTTTACCTACAATGCCGCCAGCCATGCGGAAGCCAATATCGACATGGAAGCGTCTGTTCATCGCGAGCTTTACCAGCGCCAGATGGCGAAATTGAAAAGTGGCGGCACAAAATCCAAGAACAAGCTTGGACCGGAAGCCGTCTATGCTGTACTGCTTCATGCATTGGAGGCGCCGCGTCCCCGCCCGCATTACGTGGTGACGAGACCGGCGAAACTTGGTTCACTGGCGCGGCGCCTGATGCCTGCACGCTGGCTTTACCGAATGCTGTCCGACCAGTCATGAGGTCAGGAACAGTGCGCATGGGAAGGAAATGAAATGGACGTTCTGTTCAAGGGCGCGGCAATGGTGGCCATGTTTGCGGTGGCTGTCGTTCTGATCATCGGCCTGCGCAACATGATGCGCGGCGGCGACGCCAATTTTTCCAACAAGATGATGCAGCTGCGGGTTTTCCTGCAGTTCATTGCCATAGTCCTGATCGTCGGGGCGATCTATTACGCCCGTGTGAAAAACGGTCAATAAGGCATGGTCAAGCTCAACAAGATCTATACCCGTACAGGCGACAAGGGCACGACAGGACTGGCCAGCGGGCCGCGCCGGCTGAAGTCGGACCTGCGCGTCGAAGCCTATGGCACTGTGGATGAAGCCAATGCCTGCATCGGTATGGCACGCCTCCATACAGGCGGTGAAAACAATCCTCATGCACAGATTGATGCCATGCTGGCACGCATCCAGAACGATCTTTTCGACCTTGGCGCTGATCTGTCGACGCCGGATGACGGGAAACCGCTCGCCTACGAACCGCTGCGCATCGTCGCTTCGCAGGTCGCGCGTCTGGAAGCCGACATTGATCTCCTCAATTCCGATCTGCAGCCGCTCCGCTCATTCATTCTCCCCGGTGGGTCGGCTGCATCTGCCGCATTGCACCTTGCCCGCACGATCTCTCGCCGGGCCGAGCGGCTGATGGTTGCGCTTGCCCGTGTCGAAGGTGAAGTCGTCTCGGCGGAGGCTTTGCAATATATCAACCGCGTTTCCGATTTCCTGTTCGTGGCGTCGCGAACCGTCAATGATAATGGCGCGCAGGATGTTCTCTGGGTGCCGGGCGCGAACCGCTAGTCTAAACCCCTCGTTTGTTGCCCCAGATCAGCACGTGGAGCTGGGGCAGGACGTGCGCTTCGTACCAGCCATCCGCAATCATCTTTTCCACCAGCCATTCCATCCGCCGCATGATGCCGTCGATGTCTATTGCAGCGTCATTCGCTTCGGGCGGTGGCGGAGTGTGATTACCCGGCTGGAGATAGACTGGAAGGTGAGCATGCCGATTAGCCACTTCTTTGGCAAAGGCGTAATCGGCGTCATCAAAGATCACGAATTTCAGCACCGTTCGCGGCGTATTGCCCGCAGCCTCGATACATGCGGCCAGCGCATCGAAATCGGTGTCCATGGCGCTTGAGGGCGGCTTTGGGCTCAATACCAGCGTGTCGAGCGCTGAAAACCAGCCCTGTGCAACTGACCCTTGCGTTTCCAGCGCAAAGCGATAGCCGTCTTTCCTGCCATGTTCGATCAACGGTCCCAGTGGCTGGATGGCCGGATTGCCCCCCGAAAGTGACACTGTCAGGGGCTTATTTCGGGAAAGTGCCGTCACTTCATCCCAAATCGCCTCGACACTCATTGGCTTCCATTCATGACGAAAACGGCTCTCGACGGCATGCAGGCTGTCGCACCATGCGCAGCGATAATCGCAGCCGCCGGTTCGCACGAATACCGTCGGCTGGCCGATGAGCACGCCTTCGCCCTGTATCGTGGGACCGAAAATTTCCGCGATCCGTATCCGCGTCACGGTCGGTACTCGGCCCATGTCTTGGGCGTTTCGCTGACCCGCACGGCGGATATTTCCGGCCAGCGCGCATGGCACCACTCAAAAAAGTGCCGGGCGAGGGTTTCAGCCGTGCTCTGATCATGGCCCAGAACGTCGTTCAGATGGCGATGGTCAAAACAATCATCGATATAGCGCTTGAACGGCGCCAGCTCATGATAGTCGCGAACAAAGCCGTGCTCGTTGAGATCGGAAGCCGAGAGTTCGACCTCAACGATATAGTTGTGCCCGTGCAGGCGGGCGCATTGATGGTCTTCCGGCAGGCCGGTCAGCTGATGCGATGCGGAGAAATGAAATTCCTTGGTAATGCGAAACATCAGACGCTCCGCTTCTCGATTGCCGCACGCCAGAAATCGGCATCCACATAGAAGGTCGGGTCTTCGATACCGGCGAGATGAAAGGCTTCCCGTCGCTCGACACAGGTGCCACAGCGTCCACAATGATGTTCGCCACCCTTGTAGCAGGACCACGTTGCGGCAAAGGGCGTGCCATATTTTGCGCCATCGATAACGATGTCGGCTTTGGAAACGTGCACATAAGGCGCGAGCAGTTTTATGTCGGCATAGCCGTCCAGTGCATGGTCCTGCATGGTCTGGAAAGCATCAATAAAATCGGGGCGGCAATCGGGATAAATGAAATGATCACCGCCATGGACGGCGAGCGCCACAGCGTCGGCCTTTTGTGCAGCGGCCACCCCAAAGGCAATCGCCAGCATGATTGCATTGCGGTTCGGCACGACGGTAATCTTCATCGTTTCTTCAGCGTAATGCCCGTCGGGAACATCGACATCGTCGGTGAGGGCGGAGCCGGTAAGGCTCGCGCCGATAGTCCGTATGTCGATGATCTGATGGGGAACGCCGAGCCTTTCGGCACAGGCTTTGGCCGAATCCAGTTCCTTCCTGTGGCGTTGGCCATAGTCGAAGGAGAGGATGGCTGTGAGTTGATGTTCGGCTGCTATTCTATAAGCAAGCGAAACAGAATCGAGTCCGCCGGAGCAGACGACGAGCGTTTTCATAAGTCAGGGTTCCTTGTTTTGACCGGGTAGGCTGCGACCGGATTGCGAGGCGTTACCTAAAGCATGCTGCATCGCTTGTAAACGACACGAAAAAGGGGAGGCGTCGGGTTGCTCGGATTCGGAATGACCTGTTGTCAGAATAAATTGATTTTAATCGATATAGCGGCCTGTGCCTGATTGACGTGCACGTCAACCGTCTTTAGGTTTCGTGCCGGTTCCCGGCGGAGAGGCAGCGCATTTGCGTCACTACCCAGTTTTGCGCCGGTGCCGCTTTCATGTCGGATTTTGACATGCGGGTGGGAGTTCACGGCGGCATAGTCGTGCTGCAGAAGTCATTGAAGAGGTAATCGCGGATGAAAGTCCTTGTCGCAGTGAAACGGGTTGTCGATTACAACGTGAAGATCCGTGTAAAGGGAGACGGTTCGGGGGTTGAGCTTTCGAACGTGAAGATGTCGATGAACCCTTTTGACGAGATCGCGGTTGAAG